>BNJU01001525.1_pt1 | contig 922670 bp, 1246 predicted proteins | sample 8539281 | NCBI WGS metagenome assembly BNJU01 (sample SAMD00202456, study PRJDB9452) | human saliva metagenome | isolation source: human saliva | place: Japan
CAAATGGAGATATAGAACACGTCTATGAAAAAGTTAAAACAAGCTATGTAGATAGCAAAGGAAAAGAAATTCAAACTATCCAACAGAAGAAGGGGAAAAACCTAAGAAAAGATATCCCAGGATATAGATTCGTGAAAACTGAAAAACTTCTAAATGGAGATGTTAAACACGTATACGAAAAAGTAACAACTCCAGTGAGTCGAAAAAACTACATCATGGGTAGACGAAAATGAAATCCATTAAAACCAGTAGAAAAGGAACAAAAGTTCCAGGAGAAATCTCAGGATATGAATTCGTAAGAACTGTAACTGACAAAAGATGGAAATGTACGTCACATCTTCAAACCAGTTACTCGTATCCCAGAAGAAAACAGAGCTACAACATGGGTAGATGAAAAGTGAAAATCCTCTAAAACCATCAGAAAAAAAGGAACTAAAGAAGCAGGAAAAGTTCCAGGATACGAATTCGTAAGAACTGTCGTAGATAAAGAAGGTAACTTAGTACATGTCTTCAGAAAAGTAACAAACTCTGATGAAAAGTACAACCAAAACGCCTAGCTAACTACAGGTACAACTGAAACTAATACTGAGCTTAGCAGGATTAGGAATGGCGATCCTAGGTGGATTACTAGCGGCAAGACGTCGTAAAAACGATAAAAACTAATTTGAAATCTAAACAACAAGATAACTAAACAAAACTCTTAAAAATAAAGACGCTCTCGATAATTTTTCGAGGGTGTCTTTTTAGGATTAAAGAGCTTTAGCCAGTTGAGGAGGCGAAGTCTCCGAAACAAAAACTCACCCGCTATGCGGGTGCGAGATAAAAGTTAAACAATTGAAAAATCATCCTTTCTTGATAAAAATAAGAGTAGTTCAAGCTCTAAAAATAAAGAAAGGATGATTTTTTAATATAACAAAATAAACATAATAGTTTATCGCATACAAAGTGGTTATGTAAATACCATATTGTATTTACCCCTAAGTATAGACGAAAAATAGAATTTAATCAATACAAACGAGATATAGTAGATATAATAAAAAGGTTATGTAAGTATAAAAGGAGTGGAAATAATAGAAGGACATATAATGCCAGATCATATACATTGCTATTATCAATACCACCGAAATATAGTGTATCAAGTTTTATGGGGTATTTGAAAGGAAAAAGTTCACTGATGATATTTGATATGCATGCAAACTTGAAATATAAGTATGGGAATAGAAAATTTTTGGGCAGAAGGATACTATGTAAGTACTGTAGGGTTTGAATGAAAGTACAATAAGAAAAATATATCAGAGAACAAGAAACGCATGACATTTCAATAGACAAATTGACAACAAAAGAATATACAAATCCATTTGGAAGTAAGAAAAATAGATAAACCCGTTTGACGGGTAGCGGGCGTTAATATACAATAGGGCTTGAACGAATGTGAAAGCCAGCGCCTATGAGGTGCGTGTTAGTAACAAGGGTTATACCTGAAGAGAAAACCACCCTTTTCAGGGGTGGTCATTATTTTGAATTACAATTTGAAAGAAGATTTTCGAGATATGTTAACTCTCATTTTATAAAATTTAGGATACCATTATAAAAAAATTATATAATCTTCTTCTAATAAATAATAAAATGTTTCAAAAGGGGAGGAAGTTAACTATTCGTGAAGGAATAAAAGTATATACAAATCTTTAGAATCAATAGAGATATTATATATTGATAATAGATAATTAATTTTAATAAATTAAGAAAACGCTTAACATAAATGTAAGTGGTTCCTTGGACAAAAAAACGCTAGATATGATAAAAGTTAAGTTGGAATGTGTATAATTTTGAAGTATTATATTTGTAAAATTACTCTAAATTATTAGCCAATATTATAAAAATAGGAGAGAAAAATTATTATCGAAAATTTTTGTAGGAAAGGAGTTTTGTGTTTTTATTATATATATAGTGCATATTTAAAAATGGTAGTAATATAAGTTTTGTTAGGGATAAAAGAAGGAGAAGAATTTAATGGGAAAAAAATAATAAGTATGTAAAAAAGTATAAAAGAAGGTACTAAAGGTAGAAACATATTCTATTAAGAAATTTAAAGTTGGTACAGCATCAGTAGTTATTGGTGCGAGTATCTTTTTAGGTGCTGGAGCAGTAGCACAAGCATCTGAAGAAGTTTCTAACAACACAACTGCGGACAATACGACAAACGCAGGTGAGAAAGCAGAAGCTGCACCAAAAGCTGTGTCGCAACCAGCAAAAGTAGAAAATACTAAAGAAAGTGTGGCGGCAGCAGTGGCAGCAAAGTGGGAGCAGGAAGCACCTAAAGCAGAAGTAAAACAAGAAGTACCTGCAGAAACGAAATTAGATAAATCTGGGTTAGAAAATTACATTAATGAAATTTCAGCTAACCTAGAAGCTGGAAAATACGCTAACAAAACAGATGCTTCTGTAGCGGTATTAAAAGCAGAATTAGAAAGCGCAAGAGCTACTCTAGTATCAGCCAAAACACAAGATGAATTAAATGCAGCGTATAATAAACTTGTAACGACTGTAAACTCAAAACTAGTTAATAAACCTGTGGAGAAAAAAGAAGCACCAGCAGTAGACACAACGCAATCACAACCTACAGTTGGTAAAAAGCAGAAAATACAGAAAAAAATCTGATTCTAACTCAATTGAAAACACGGGATCTAAAGACTCACGTAATGGACAAAGCATTAGATAAAAATAATGCATTTAGAGCAGAGACAACTGCAACTCATGGAAACTTTAATTACTCTATGGAGTATTCTAATGGAAAAAGAAATTTACCTTTATAATGAAGAAGATGCAGATGTCAATATTACAGTTAGCTCAACAGCTGGAAATATTACTAAAGCAACAGTTAAAGCTGGAAGTGGTCAGTTTGTACTAAAATCGAAAAGTGATCAAGCGATAGCTTATGCAAAAAAACAAAGCTCATTTAATCCTCCGGAAGAAGAAGTTGAAATAGATGGTTATGGTTGGAGTTATCATCAAACACTAACTGAAACTCAAGGTCCAGTAACAATTAAAATCACAGGTAAGCCAAATGATACTTTTAAGGGACTTAAATCTTACACAAAAACGGAAGATCAACGAGCAGTATTAGGGGCAAGATATCTACAACTTGAAGATTCTACTGGTGCTAGACTGGCTGGAGGTAACAATGCATCAGCTCCTGGTTATTTCAACTTAGTTGTTAAATCTCAAACATATAAATATGATATTAAAGATTTAACTGATTCTACACGCATTACTGTTAATGATATTGATAATGTTACAGATGCAGAGTTAACAACGATTAAATCAAGATTACAATTAGAACATTCTAAAAACAAGTAATGATGCACGATTTGTAGGCGGGACAGCAGTTGCTAATCCTACTTCAGTTATTGACACTGTTGCAGTATCAGCAACTGAACCTAACAAACTTGTTGTGACTTATAAAGATGGCTCTACAGATACAATTGAAAAGAATAAAGTATTGAATGTAAAACCAAAAGGGATTATTCCGTTCTCTAACCCTACTGCAAAAGAAATTTATGTCTACAAAGGTGAAGAAACAAATCTTGAGTTTGGTGTAACAGATGATAGTGGAAAAGTTAAAGACCTTCGTATAGTACAGGCGAAAGGTGATATAAAGAAAACTGGTGCTGCACAAGGGATAGTTAAAAATGAATATGGTTTAACTATGACATCGCAGACAGATACAAATGGTATTAACGCAACTATAGCTAATCCAGCCATTACAAGAATTACAGGAACAGTCTCAGTTCCTAAACAGCCAAACTTCACAGGTAACTTAATGACGAGATACTTAGTAGCAGAAGATTTAGATGGTGCAGTATTTTCTCCACCACTAGAGAATGCTGATTTAAATCAAGAAGGAGCTTTCAGACTAGTAGTTCGTGAACAAACACAAAAATATGATGTTCAAGGACAAACTGATCCAGCTAATAAAATCGTTGTTGATGATAGATAATTTATCTGATGCTGACTTTGAAAATTAAAAATAATATTAAAATTCAATATAATACTGCAGATGATGCAAGATTAGCTGACAAGAATGGTACATTAGTCGAAAATGCTTCAAACTATATTAAATCTATTACTAAAGATGGTGATAAGATTGTAGTTACTTATAAAGATGGTTCTACAGATAAAATTACTTTGAATGAAGTATTAAAAATTAATAAACAACCAGCAATTGATGCAGTTAACAAAGCTGCGGAAGATAAAATTGCTAAAATCAACAAAACTCCAAATGCTACTGACGAAGAAAAAGCAGCAGCAATCGCAAAAGTAAATGCAGATAAAGAAAAAGCTGTAGCAGCAATTAACGATGCAAATGTAACGACAAAAGCAGCGTTAGATCAAGCTAAAGAATCTGGTACAACTGCAATCGCAGCTGATAACCCAGTAGTAACGAAAAAAGATTCAGCTAAAGCGGACGTTGAAGCAGAACGTAAAGCAAAAGCAGACGCTATTACTGCTGACAAAAATTTAAGTCAAGTAGAAAAAGATGCAGCGATTGCTAAAATTAATAAAGCAGCCGAAGATGCAACAAAAGCAATCGATGCAGCGACGACAGATGCAGCCGTAGATACAGCGAAAAATACTGGAACTACAGAATTCGGTAAAGTTAATCCAATCGCAAAAGAAAATGCAAAAGCAGCTATTACGAATGCATTAACAGCTAAAAATAAAGAAATCGATGACCGTACTGATTTAACTCAAGCTGAGAAAGATGCGGCAAAAGAAGAAGCTAAGAAACTAGCAGATGCAGAACTTGCAAAAGTTGAGGCTCAACCTGATAACGCAGAAACAGCAGATGCAGCGGCAGCAGCGCAAAAAATTGTTAACGATGCAGAAGACAAAGGTGTTGCAGATGTAACATCGGTATATCCAATCGCTAAAGAACAAGCTAAACAAGTTATAGCTGAAGAATTAACTAAAAAAGAAGCGGAAATCGACGCACGTACAGATCTAACACAAGAAGAGAAAGATGCAGCGAAGAAAGAAGCACAAGCTAAAGCAAAAGTAGCAACTGATAATATTAATGCTCAACCAGCAATTGCTGATTCTGAGGATAAAGCAACAGCAGCGCAACAAGCGGTAGACACAGCTAAAAACACTGGGGTATCAGAAGTTAAAGCGGTAAACCCAGAAGCTGCGAAAAAATCAGCTGCTAAAAAAGCAATCGATGATGCATTAAAAGCAAAAGAAGACGCAATTGATGCTCGTACAGATTTAACAGATGCAGAGAAAAAAGCAGCTAAAGACGCAGCAAAAGCCGAGGCTGATAAAGCAAAAGAAGCAGTAAATAATGCAACTTCAAATGCAGACGTAGAAACAGCAAAAGGAACTGGAACTACAGCAGTCAATAATGTAACTCCAGTAGCAAAAGAAGCAGCTAAACAAGCAATTTCGAAAGCGTTAGAAGATAAGAATAGTGAAATCGATAAACGTACAGATTTAACAGATGAAGAAAAAACTGAAGCCAAAGCAGAAACTAAAAAATTAGCGGATGCACAATTAGCAGAAATCGCTAAGCAACCTGATGCAGCAGCTACACCAGAAGCAGCTAAAACAGCACAAGATGCGGTGGACGCAGCTAAGAAAACAGGTGTAGACGAAGTTACAGCAGTAAATCCAACAGCAGAAATTAAACCAGCTGCAAAGAAAGCAATCGAAGATAAATTAGCAAAACAATTAGAAGAAAGTGCTAATACTCCAGATGCAACTGATGAAGAAAAAGCAGAAGCAGCTAAGAAAGCAAAAGAAGCAGCTGAAAAAGCAAAAGAAGCGGTTGATAAAGCGACAACAGATGAGGTAGTTAAAACTGAAAAAGGTGCAGCAGTAGGTAAGGATGGTGCCAAAGGTACAATCGATGAACTTCCTGTTGTAGAAGATAAACCAAATGCTCGTAAAGCAATTGAAGATGAAGCTAAAGCTAAGAAAGAAGCAATCGATGCACGTAAAGATTTATCTCCTAAAGCTAAAGAAGCATTAAAAGCTAAAGTAGATAAAGTTGCGGATAAAGCAAAAGCAGCAATCGATGCAGTAACAAGTGTAGAAGATGTTAATACGATAGAAGAAGCAGATAAAGCCGCTATTAAAGCAATTGGAGATATCAATAGACCAATCGATAAAGTTCTAGTAAAAGATCCAGCGAACTTAACAGATGAAGAGAAAGCTAAAATCTTAGAAGAAGTTAAGAAGGTTAATCCAACAGCTAAAGATGTTAAATACAATAAAGATGGAAAAAAATCAAGTAACAGCAGAAAATGGTGATAAAGGAACGATCAATCCAGCTAAATTAGTTAAAACTGAAGCAGATTTAGAATAACGGTAAAAGGTGAAACGACATTAATAAACCACTTGACAAAGTTATCGTAAAAGATCCAGCTAACTTAACAGATGAAGAGAAAGCTAAGATTGTTGCTAAAGTTGAGGAGGTAAATCCAGATGCCATAGTAACAATAGATGAAAATGGAACTGTTTCTGTTTCTACTCCAGATGGTAAAAACTGCGGCAATTCCAGCATCAGATTTAGTAAGAACTAAAGAAGATACAGAAAAATCTGGAGCAGGTAACTCTAATATTGTAAAACCAGCAGATAAAGTAGTTGGTGAAGCAAATGATCCAGATGATCAAGCTAAAGTAGAAGCGATATTAAGAGAATTAAACCCAGAGACTAAATCTGTTAAATTCGATGAAAATGGTAATGCGACAGTTACACTAAAAGATGGAACAACAGCTACAATTCCTTCGGAAGATTTATTCAGATCAGAAGTAGACGCAGCGAAACCAAATGCAGGAAACGACATCGTTAAACCAGCGGACAAAACACTAGTAAAAGATCCAAGCGCACTAACAGATGAAGAAAAAGCGGCAATCGCAGCGAAAGTAAAAGAAGTAAATCCAGAAGCAACAGTAGTAATTGATGACAAAGGAAATGCAACGGTAACAACTAAAGACGGAAAAACAGCAGTAATTCTAGGAAAAGATTTAGTTAAAACAGAAGCAGACGCAGCGAAACCAAATGCAGGAAACGACATCGTTAAACCAGCGGACAAAACAGTGGTAGCAGATCCAGCTAAACTAACTGACGCTGAGAAGAAAGCAATCGAAGATAAAGTTAAAGCAGTGAACCCAGGTGTAACTGTAGTAGTAGACGACAAAGGAAACGCAACAGTAACAACACCAGAAGGAAAAACAGCAGTAATTCCAGGAAAAGATTTAGTTAAGACAGAAGCAGACGCAGTGAAACCAAACGCAGGAAACGACATCGTTAAACCAGCGGATAAAACACTAGTAAAAGATCCGAGCGCATTAACTGACGAAGAAAAAGCAGCAATCGCAGCGAAAGTAAAAGAAGTAAATCCAGGATCAACTGTAGTAGTTGATGATAAAGGAAACGCAACAGTAACAACACCAGAAGGAAAAACAGCAGTGATTCCAGGAAAAGACTTAGTTAAAACAGAAGCAGATGCAGCGAAACCAAACGCGGGAAATGACATCGTTAAACCAGCGGACAAAACATTAGTAAAAGATCCAGCTAAATTAACAGATGAAGAAAAAAAGCGGCAATCGCAGCGAAAGTAAAAGAAGTAAATCCAGAAGCAGCAGTAGTAATTGATGATAAAGGAAATGCGACAGTAACAACTAAAGACGGAAAAACAGCAGTAATTTCAGGAAAGAGACTTAGTTAAAACAGAAAGCAGACGCAGCGAAACCAAATGCAGGAAACGACGTAGTTAAACCAGCTGATAAAACACTAGTAAAAGATCCAGCTAAATTAACAGATGAAGAAAAAGCAGCAATCGTAGCGAAAGTGAAAGAAGTAAATCCAGGTGCGACTGTAGTAGTTGACGATAAAGGAAACGCAACAGTAACAACACCAGAAGGAAAAACAGCAGTAATTCCAGCAACAGACTTAGTTAAAACAGAAGCAGACGCAGCGAAACCAAATGCAGGAAACGACGTAGATTAAACCAGCAGATAAGACATTAGTAAAAGATCCAGCTAAATTAACAGATGAAGAAAAAGCGGCAATCGTGGCGAAAGTAAAAGAAAGTAAATCCAGGTGCAACTGTAGTAGTTGACGATAAAGGAAACGCAACAGTAACAACACCAGAAGGAAAAACAGCAGTGATTCCAGGAAAAGACTTAGTTAAAACAGAAAGAGACGCAGCGAAACCAAACGCAGGAAACGATATCGTTAAGCCGGCTGATAAAACACTAGTAAAAGATCCAAGCGCACTAACAGATGAAGAAAAAGCAGCAATCGCAGCGAAAGTAAAAGAAGTAAATCCAGGTGCGACTGTAGTAGTTGACGACAAAGGAAACGCAATAGTAACAACACCAGAAGGAAAAACAGCGGTAATACCAGGAAAAGACTTAGTTAAGACAGAAGCTGACCTAGGAAAAGAAAACGCAGGAAATGACATCAATACACCAACTGCAAGAACAGCTGTAGCTAATAAAGACGCTCTAACAGATGCAGAAAAAAAGAAGCAGTTAAGAAAGCTGTAGAAGGAGTAAACCCAGGTGCAACTGTAGTAGTTGATGATAAAGGAAATGCAACAGTAACGACTAAAGATGGAAAAACAGCAGTAATTCCAGCATCTAAACTAGTAATTCCAGCTGATAAAGTAACTGATGCGGCTGCACAAAGTGGAATCAACACACCAGCAGCAAGAACACTAGTAGCTAACAAAGACAGCTTAACACCAGAAGAAATCGCTAAAATTAAAGCAGCGGTAGAAGAAGTAAATCCAGGAACAATCGTAGTAGTAGATGCAAAAGGAAATGCGACTGTAACAACTAAAGATGGTGTAACAGCAACAATCTCAGCTGAACAATTAGTTAAAGATGCAAAAGATGTAGCAGCTAAAAATAATGGTGAAAACATCAACCCTTGATTTCGAAAAAAACAAGTTGTGAGACTTAGATAATTTAACAGATGCGGATAAAGCAGGAGCTAAAGATAAAATCTTAGTAGCAAATCCAAACGTAGCAGAAATTATCTTCGATGCGAAAGGAAATGCGACTGTAATCCTTAAAGATGGAAAATCTTACACAATCTTAGCTAAAGATATCTTCAAAAGCAGAAGAACAAGCCCCATCAGTAAATGCTTCACCAGAAATCAACTTCCCTGAAAGAGTTCAAGTAGGAGATCTAATGAACTTAACAGATGAAGAAAAAGAAAACTGTAAAACAAGCGTTAATTAAAAGCAAATCCAGAACTAAAAAGAAGCTAAGATTACAATCTCATCAACTGGAGAAACAACAATCGTATATCCAGATGGAAGAGTAGTAGTAATCCCAGCGGAAAAAATTAGTAGTAGCTAAAGCTTCTAATAATACATCAAACTCTAAACTAGGACAACGCCTAGCAAATACAGGTACAACTGAAACTAATACTGGTTTAGCAGGATTAGGAATAGCAATCTAGGTGGATTACTAGCAATTAAACGTCGTAAAAACGACAAAAAACTAATTTAAAAATAAAAATATTTTTAAAGGTAAAATAGTAAATTTATTGAATGAGTAAATCTCATATCGAAAGTAGTACATCCCCCTTTATAATAAATGAAGACATCCTCGAGATTTTCGGGGATGTCTTTTTGAGACTTTATAGTGGATTACTTCAGCTCTACCTTTTTTTGTGTTTAGTGAATAAGAGTGGGTTGTCTTTGGTTCCATCACTTTGAATTTAATTAATGTAGATTATTTATTATTCCTATAAATGTTTTTAACAAAAAGGCTTCAATGTTTCTATTTAATCAGTATTAGATAGTTGCTTGTGGCGTCGAGTTAAACAAAAACTGACGAGGTAAAGTCAGTTTAAGTGATATTTTGATAGGAGTTGTAGATATTTTTAAGATATTCGCATGAGAGTGGTTAATAATTTTTTTATTTATCTAATAAGAATTCTTCACATATTTCTTTAACTCGCTTGTATAATCTATAAGCTGTTGCCAATGAAATATTCATATATTTCGCTACTTGTTTTATGTTTACAGTTTTTCACAAATTCGTTGAAAAAAATTCCATTTCTTTTTCAGAAAGAGTGTTCTTTAAATACTCTAATAACTGTATATATACTAGTGAACAATTATCATCCGTAGCATCTAATCTGTTATTGTCAAAAATATCTAAAGGTATACTTTTATCTTTTATTTCTATAGCAATTTCATCGATTAATTTTCTCTTGATTACGGTAAATGCATAACGATCGAAGTCTTTTTCCTCAATTTTACCCTCATTAAGGGTTAAGAAACTGATCAATAAGCCTTCAAAGCATAACTGTAAAATTCTTCATGAAGATTGTTAGGGTATTTTAACCTTACGAAGTGCTATAGGAATTAAATAGCTTCAAGTAATTCATAAAAAGATTCAGTGTCCCTATCATTTTAATAAATAAGTTTTTACTCATAATATATCTACTCCTTTATACCACTCGCTATACAAATATCTTCTTTATAAAGACAACGATGAAAAGAAATCTATAATGAAAAATAATGAAGTAAATATTTATATTATTAAATGCAAATAAAAAGTACTCTTTTATGACAAAGCCTTCTCATTATATATATAGAAATTTTTAGCTGTATTTTATAAAATTCATCTAAAAAGTTCACAAAAAGTTCACAAACTACATTTTATTTATGATTATATTATCTTTATAATTTTTAGTAAGGTAGAGAATTTCTTGAAAATCTTATCTCGATATCGGTAGATAATTATAGAGCCGCAATGTTTACTATCTGCGATACTACATAGAAACTTCTTGCTCACGGACAACTCAAAGAGAAAGTTGATCTTCAATAGATAAAGTTGCTGGTACTGACAAAAAGGTCCTAAATTTTTAAACAAAGTGTATATGAGAACTCATAGCCTCAGCAGTAGACACAATCCAATCAGTTTCGTTTTACGACTCACTTCTTGGTGTGTCCTTGCATACGTTATACGTAAGAATTTTAACGTGTCTTTGGCACTAAAAATTCTAACGTACAACGCAAGTGGTTTATTGATATCTAAATTCGCTTTATGAAAGCTTTTTAGATATCTAATAAACTGTGCGAGAGTGACTCGACAAAATCGATTTCTACGAAATCACGATTTTTGAGTCACTCCCATAAATATCATTAGTAATTATTGTTTTGGGGAGTTATCTTTGATTAGATTTCCCCCGTCACTATTTTCTATATTGTATGCATATATAAAAATATATTGAGCTGCTTATGTTTTTACTTTCGCCGTCTAACCATGTAGCTTATGTAGTGAATAGCTGAATAAAGTTCGTGTGAAATCTATATTTTCTCTTTATTATTTATTTTGTACATTTTCATAATACTTCTCTCCTTTTTAAATTGAGTGATGTAAAGGGAGTATTTGGGGTAATGATTATACCATATTTATGAAAAAAATAGTAAGTAATGAGGTGGGTTCTAATGAAGTTATTAACGATTTTTAAACTCTCTAAAATAAAATATATGATTAATTAATAAGAAAATATGGCTATATTAATAGAGGTAATATAGTGAAATATTTCGAAAGCATTTCCCAGTATAAGAATCAGATGAATGCCTACAAAAAGTAGACATATAATACAGAGCAAAACATTTTACAAAAAGGGAATAAATTGTTTATAGTATATCTCATGTCTATAAAAGTTTACAGCTTTCGTAAATAATGTAAAAATTTGCTAAAATGACTATACAACAGTATTTACAAAAGCGAAAAAGAGTGTAGAATAACACTAAAATAAATTAAAAACAATAATATCGGATATTAGAAAATATTTTGAAGATTTTATAAAGGGTTTTTATGGACAAAAATAGAAATTAGGTAAAATAATCATAAGATATCAAATGGATATCTCATCGTTAATTTACTAATAATAAAGAAAATGTACAGAATAGTGAAAAAATCGAATATAGTAATCAGGGAAATATATTAAAAAGTCATAAAGTTATTTGTCTTAATATCGACAAAACAACTTAAAGTAAAGATATAACCGAAAAAGTTTTTAGGTATATAAGGATGAATCGTTCGATGATCGGCTGTTCAAGGTAAAAAAATTTAAGGAGGAAAATAATGGTGGGAAAAAAATAACCACTATTTAAAAGATACCAAACAAAGGTACAAAAGTAGAATCATATTCTATCAAGAAGTTTAAAGTTGGTACTGCATCTGTAGTAATTGGTGCGAGTATCTTTTTGGTGCTGGAGCAGTACAAGCTGCTGAAGAAGTATCAAACAATACAACTGTGAGATAATACAACAAACGCAGGGTGAAAAAAAGCAGAAACTGCACAAAAGCAGAAAGCAAAGACCTGTTGTAGAAACTACAAAGAAAAATGTTGCAGCAGCAGTAGCAGAAAGAAAGTGAGGGCAGAAGCACCAAGAGCTGAAGCTACACCAAAAAGCAGAAGTTGCAAAGAGGAGCTCCAAAGCAGCAGCTGCTAAAAGAAATCTTAAAAGCAGGTGTCGCATGACATTGGAAGAAAAATTAAAATCAGCTCAGGATGCTGACAGAAAGCAGCTGTGGGAAGCAGCAAAAGAAGCGTTGGCAGCAGCTAAAAGGCGGTGATTGGCTAACAGAGCAGCTACACAAGCAGAGTGGATGCACAGGCACAAAGCAGTGCAGAGCTTTAAGCCAAGTAGTAACAGAGCTAAGGCTCAAGCTTTCGACAAAAAGATTAGAAGGAAAAGAGAGCTGGACAAAAAGGCTAAAGAGCCAAAAGCTACAAAGAAGAAAAAGTAGTGGCGGCTAAAAAGAATTAACACAAGTGGCTTCAGAGCAGAAGTAACTGACACACTTGCTAAAAACTGAGATTAAGCAAAAAGACTTAAAAGTGAAAGCAAAACCAGCAGTACAAGCTGCAGTAGTGAAAAATGAAAAGCTTTGAAAACTTGCTAAAGAATTACTAGGAGAATGACAAAAGCGACTAAAGAACAAATCGCTAAAAGTTTAGTAGAATTAAGCAACTCTATCAAAAGCTGTTTACACAGGTTAGAGAACGCTGGAGCTAAACGTAACGGTAAATTCGACGTAGTATTAGCGGAAGCAACTACAGCAGCTCTTAAAGATGCAAGTACTGAAACAGGTAAAAAAATGGTTAGAAGATCATGGATATTCTTCATTTATCAGATATTAAAGTAAAAACTAAAGAAGAAAATCTAAAGAAATTAAAGACTTAAATGATCAAATTCAATGGTTGAACTTTGGAGATAAAGATGCATGGACAAGGGTTAAACGCAAATAACCAACTTCAAATCGGTTCTACATATAAAAAAGAATTGATCCCTGGTTATATCGTTACTATGAAGGTTAAAGAACTAAAACCGTTCGAATCAACTGAAATATTCAAAAACCGTGTTGCAGGAACTGATCTAGCAAGTTCTTATGAACCTGATAAAGAAAATAAATTCAACCCAGAAAATGGTGGAACAGGACTTGGAGCTAATCCTCAAAATGGATATACTCACGTTGCCAATTCTGGTATAACAACTGGTAAAGCTAAAACAACAATCGCAGGAACTAACCCTCAAGGACAACCTAAAAACGGTCAAGCAGCTGGGGTTAAATTTGAAGTAACAGCAACGTATAACAGTAAAGCTGTTAAACCTGGTATCGTTATGACTTCTGGGGAAGATATTGGAACTTTAGAGTCTGAAAATTTATACAACAGATGGTACTCCATGGGACTTAGCTGCAATTGTTGGGTATACTATACAACCTAACGGTAGACCTTTAGGTCAACCTAACACTAATGCTTATGTACCACTTGATAAATTTAAAGATATGAATGGTGGTAGAACGGCTATCCTTAAATGGCAAGATGAAAAATTCTATAATGCCTTAAGTGGTGGAAAATTTGCTACACCTGATACTGCTACTGCAGGTCTTGGTTCTCAAGTATTTGGTGGATACCGTAATAACAGTGGTGCAGGAACTCCAGTCTTATCTACAGCAAACGTAACTGAAGTAGGATTTTATATCATGTCTTCTGGACAACAGTCTTCTATGATTGGTATTAAGTTCTCTGACTTTGGAGATCTTCCAGAATCTTATGGAATGGCTGAACACTACTTAAGAACACAATCTATAGATTATGATACAAAAGCAATTAAACAAATTCAACAACCATACTTAGGTAAAGTAAAAGCGGATATCGACTCTGCACCAGGTACTCGTGTAGTTGGGGTAGATTCAGATGATGCTAAAGACAATGCCGATGAAGGTGTAGATCAGCTTATTGCTCCAGGTAACTTTAAACCAAATAAAGATACTGGTCTTCCAGAGGTACAATTAATTAAAGCTCCGGACAATACTTATAAAGTTAAGGTTATTGCTTCGGCAAATGGTAATGAAAAATACACAGATCCTGTTGCACCAGCTTATGTGCGTGGATTTATTGATTTCAACGGGAACGGTAAATTTGATAAAGGTGAAGAATCTAATATCGCTACAGTAACTGGAAATGGTCAAGAAGTAGAACTTACATTTACAAATACTCAAGTAATCGATACTAGTAAAGATGTTGTAAACTTCCGTGTTCGTATCGCAAAAGATCAATCTCAAGTAGAAAGACCAAATGGTATTGCATACTCTGGGGAAGTTGAAGATAACCAAATCCAAGTTTCTCATCCACCACGTGGAGACTATGAAGAAACTACTGGTAAACAAGGTGAAAAACAAAACATTGGTATCGAGTTCATTAACCGTGTAGAAGCTGATGCATCTGAATTAGGTTCTAACAATGGTAAGACTACATTCAACGCTTATGGTAAAATTAATTACACTGAACAACGTAACTCAATTAGTGTAGCAACTACTAAAAAAGTTCAAACTGAAGGTGTTATGATCGTAGATCCTAATGGAAATCTAGTTAAATCATATACTAAAGCAGGACAAGGTACTTATGAAGTAACTGATACAGGTGTAACATTTACTCCAGAAGCTAACTTCGTAGGAAAAGCTGATGGTATCGTACTTCGTGCGGTAGATGCTAATGGTCAATCAACTGGATGGACTGCACTAACAGATCAAAACCAACTTGCTAATGTTAATGATGGTACACACACTACTACAACAAAAACTATGGATGCAGTTTACGTACCAAACGTAACTCCAAAAGAAATCGTTGGTACACCAGAAACATCAACAGATATTCAAGGTAAAGAACAGAAGAAAACACCTAACTTCACAATTGATGTAGATAAAGATGGTAATGGTACAACGCCAGACCCAGTAACACCAAGTGCACAATACCCAGCTAAATTAGTAGATCCAAAAACAGGAGCTAAAGTCGACTCTGTAACTGTAGATGGAGAAGGAACTTACACAATCAATCCAACAACAGGGGAAGTAACATTCCAACCACTTCCAACATTCAAGGGGACTGCAACAGGTGTTGATGTAACATTAACAGCACCAGTAGGTCGAGATAAAGATGGAAGAGATGTAACAGCTACGGCTACTACAAAATACACTCCAACAGTAACAGCTGTAGAACCAACAGCTAAACCAACAGACTCAGCAGGAGTACAAGGTGAAACTCAAAAAGGAACTCCTACATTCACAGCAGGAAATGCAGAAGTACCAATTAAAGAAAACTCTCACAAACTTCTAGATAAAGAAGGAAATGAAGTTCAACCTGGACAAACAACTCCAGCATACGCTGAAGATGGAGTAACTCAAGTAGGTACTTACTCAATCGATCCAGCGACAGGTGAAGTAACATTCACACCGACTGACAAAACTTACACTGGTAAAGTAACACCAGCTAAAGTTCAAGCAGAAGACAAAAACGGAACTAAAGTAAACACTACTTACACTCCACACATCGTAGGTGTAACACCAACAGCGACACCAGCAGAATCTTCAGGAATCCAAGGTGAAGTACAAGATGGAACTGTAACATTCACTCAAGGTGAAACTACAATTGAAGGTGTTAAAAAATCAGTACCAATCAAAGCTGACTCAGCGGTTCTACTTGATGCTTCAGGTAACCCAGTAGCGGCAGGTACTCCAGTAGACGCTTTAGATCCAGAAGGAAACAAAGTAGGGGAATACACAATTGACCCAGCTACTAACAAAGTAACATTCACACCAACTAACAAAGCTTACAAAGGTAAAGTACAACCAGCTAACGTTCAAGCAGAAGACGAAAACGGAACTAAAGTTAAAACAACTTACACTCCAACAATCGTAGGTGTAACACCAACTGCTTCACCAGCTGAAACAACAGACGTACAAGGTGTTGAACAATCTAAAGAAGTGACATTCAAGCCTGGTAAAGCAACAATCAACGGTGTTGAAAAAGAAGTGCCAATCGACACTACTTCATACAAATTATTAGATGAAAATGGACAACCAGTAGAATCAGTACCAGCTAAAAACCCAGCAGGAGATGTTATCGGTACATACACACTTAAAGTTGTAGACGGTAAAGCAACTGCGGTATTTACACCAACTGATAAAACATATGCAGGTGAAGTTGCTCCAGTTACTATCCAAGCTAAAGATACAAATGGAACTCCAGTAACTACAACTTACACTCCAAACATCACTCCAGTAGAACCAACAGGTAAACCTGTAACATCTGAAGGTGCTCAAGGACAACCTCAAGAAGGAACTCCAACATTCACTCAAGGTGACGATAAAGTTCCTATGAAGATCGATGCTACTCAACCAGCTAAATTAATCGATCCAAACACTGGAAACCCAACTGATGAAACAACAATCCCAGCGAAAGACGCTAACGGAAAAGAAGTTGGTACATACACAATCGATCCAACAACAGGTAAAGTAACATTCACACCAAACAAAGACTTCGTAGGTACTCCAGTACCAGCAACAGTTCAAGCTAAAGATGCGAATGGAACTCCAACAACGGCTACTTACACACCAACAGTTAAACCAGTTACTCCAGTAGGTGTTAATACATTCACTGAAGATATTCAAGGTGCACCACAAAGCGGTAAACCAGAATTCAAACCTGGTAAAACTACAATCAACGGTAAAGAAGTAGAAGTACCAATGGACGATAAAGTACCAGCAACATTCGAAGATGGAACAACTACTAAGACAATCCCAGGAGAGGAACTTACACAGTAGATCCAGACGGAACTGTACACTTCACTCCAGACCCACAATTCAAAGGTAAAGGAACAACAATGACAGTTGTTCGTAAAGACCAAAACGGAACTCCAGTAACTGCAGAATACACAGCGGTTGTACACCCAGCATCTCCAGAAGGAACAGAAGTTGAAACTGCAGGTGTTCAAGGTAAAGTACAAACTGGTAAACCAAACTTCATCGGTGGTAAAGTAACGATTGGCGGAGTTGAAAAAACTGTAGATATCGACGAAGCTGTACCAGCGAAACTAATTGATCCTAAGACAGGTCAAGAGACAACAACTGTAACAATTCCAGGAGAAGGAACATATGAAGTTTCAGAAAATGGAACTGTAACATTCACTCCAGACCCACAATTCAAAGGTAAAGGTACTGGATTAACAGTTAAACGTGTTGATAAGAACGGTACTCCAGCACTTGGTAAATACTCAGCGGTAGTAATCGGTGTTAAACCAACTGCAGAACCATCAGTAACTTCAGACATTCAAGGTCAAACTCAAAGCCAACCAGTTAAATTCAAAGGTGGGGTAGTTGAAGTTGAAGACCCAATTACAAAAGCTAAAACTGAAGAAGTAGTAGCAATCGATCCAGATACTTATACATTATTAAATGAAAATGGACAACCAGCTGATAAAGTACCAGCTAAAGATCCAAAAGGTAATGTAATCGGTGAATACACTCTTGTTAAAGAACCTGGTAAAGATCCAGTTGCAGTATTCACTCCAACAGACAAAACTTACACAGGAGAAGTTAAACCAGTAACAGTTCAAGCGAAAGATACAAACGGAACAGCTGTAACAACAACTTACACTCCAAATATCACGCCTGTAACACCAACTGCTAAAGGAACAACTTCTGAAGGTGCACAAGGTCAAGAGCAAAGCGGAACTCCAACATTCACTGAAGGACACGAAAAAAAGCTCCAATCGACCCAACAGTACCAGCTAAATTAATCGATCCAGAAACTGGTGAACCAACTGATGAAACTTCAGTAACAGTACCAGGAGAAGAACTTACACAATCAACCCAGGAACTGGTGAAGTAACATTCAAACCAGAACCAAACTTCACAGGTAAAGCACAAGGTGTTGAAGTTCAACGTAAAGATACAAACGGAACTCCAGCAACAGCTAAATACACACCAACAGTTAAACCAGTTACTCCAACATCAGATGACGTAGTATCTGAAGATATTCAAGGTGCTAAACAAACTGGAACTCCAGTATTCACAGCAGGTAAAACAACAGTTAACGGTAAAGAAGTAACTGTAGAAATCGATGAAACAGTTAAACCAACATTAGAAGGTGCTGATGAAGAAGGTAAAGTGGTAGTACCAGGAGAAGGAACTTACACAATTGATGAAAATGGTGTAGTAACATTCACTCCAGAACCACAATTCACTGGTAAAGCTAGTGGTGTAACAGTTAAACGTGTTGACAAAAACGGTACAGAAGTAACTGCTAAATACACACCAACAGTTAAACCAGTAACACCAACTGCAGAAGGTGTAACTACAACTGATGTTCAAGGTGCAACTCAAAAAGGAACTCCAGTCTTTGAAGCAGGTAAAACAACAGTTAACGGTGTAGATAAAACTGTAGAACTTGATGATACTAAACCAGCTACATTCGAAGATGGTTCAACTACGAAAGAAGTACCAGGAGAAGGAACTTATACAGTAGCTCCAGACGGAACTGTAACATTCACTCCAGAAAAAGACTTCACAGGTCAAGGTAAAGGTGTAACAGTTAAACGTGTTGACAAAAACGGAACACCAGTAACAGCTAAATACACTCCAGTAGTATTACCAGTAACTCCAACAGGTAAAGACGTAACATCAATCGGTGAAAAAGGACAACCTCAATCAGAAACTCCAGTATTCACACCAGGAACTACTAAAGTAAACGGTAAAACTGTAACAGTACCAATCGATGAAACAGTAGCTCCAACATTCGAAGATGGAACAACTACTAAAGAAGTACCAGGAGAAGGAACTTACACAATCGATAAGAACGGTAAAGTAACATTCACTCCAGAACCAAACTTCGTAGGAGAAGCTAAAGGTGTAACAGTTAAACGTGTTGACGAAAACGGAACACCAGTAACAGCTAAATACACACCAACTGTATTAGGTAAAACATCTACAGAAAACGTAGTATCTGAAGGTGCTAAGAACCAACCTCAATCTAATACTCCAGTATTCAAAGGTGATGTAGACACTACAGTAGCTCCAACATTCTCTGATGGAACAACTGAGAAGAAAGTACCAGGAGAAGGAACTTACACAATCGATAAAGATGGTAAAGTAACATTCACTCCAGAAAAAGACTTCGTAGGAACAGCAACTCCAGTAGAAGTTGTACGTAAAGATAAGAATGGTAAGACAATCAAAGCTTCTTACACTCCAACAGTTCGTCCTGACACTAAATTTGTAGTAGTAGGAAAAGACGGTAAAGAAACTGAATTACTTCCATCTAAAGATGGTAAGAACCCATCAGAAACTATTTCTGGATACAAACTTGTTAAGACTGAAACTGATGAAAAAGGTAATACTAAACACATCTACGAACCAGTAACAACTAAACACGTAGATAGAAACGGTAACCCAATCCCAGGAACAACAACAGAAGAAGGAACAAAAGATCCTAAGAACATTCCAGGATACAAAGTAGTAGAAACTAAGAAACTTCCAAATGGAGATACAGAATATGTTTACGAAAAAGTAACTACATCATTCGTAGATTCACAAGGACGTACAATCCCAGGAACTTCAAGAGAAGAAGGTACAACACCTAAGAAAGATATCCCAGGATACAAATTCGTAGAAACTAAGACTCTAGAAAACGGAGATACAGAACACGTTTACGAACCAGTAACTACAAAACACTTAGATAAAAACGGTAACCCAATTCCAGGAACAGAAACAGAAGAAGGAACAACTCCAGCTAAAACTTCAAAAGAAGTTCCAGGATACAAACTAGTAGATACTAAGAAACTTCCAAATGGAGATACAGAATATGTTTACGAAAAAGTAACGACAGTATTCAAAGATAAAGACGGAAATGTAATCCCAGGAAATCCAGCTGAGGAAGGAACAACACCTAAGAAAGATATTCCAGGATACAGATTCGTAGAAACTAAGACTCTTCCAAATGGAGATGTAGAGCATGTCTATGAAAAAGTGACTCCGCCAGCTCCAACACCAACTCCAGTAGTAGAAAAAACTACTTCATGGATAGACGAAAACGGAAAAGAAATCAAATCAACAGAAAAAGGAACTAAAGACCCAGGAAAAGTTCCAGGATATGAGTTCGTAAAAACAGAAAAAGATGAAAAAGGAAATGTACGTCACATCTTCAAGAAAGTAACACCGCCAACACCAACTCCAGTAGTAGAAAAAACTACAACATGGACAGATGAAAATGGAAACCCATTAAGACCATCTGAAAAAGGAGCTAAAGGTGAAGGAACATTTGAAGGATACGAGTTCGTAAGAACTGTAGTAGACGAAAATGGAAACATCCGTCACATCTTCAGAAAAGTAACTGCAGCTACTCCTAAAGCACAAGTTAAACGTCTAGCTAACACAGGTAGCGAAACATCTAACACAGCGGCAGCAGGATTCGGTGTATTACTTGCAGGAAGTGCAGCAGCAATCAGAAAACGTAGAAAAGAAGACTAAGATTTAATCGGAAGTCTAAAATACAGAATCACCCTCGATATATTTCGAGGGTGATTTTTTTAGTTGAATAGAAGATTTCTAGGACAGATGAAGATGCAATATTATGTATTTTCGGTTTTGTATAGTATGATATGGATAAAGATTTACTTAGATAGGGTTCGCTCATTATTTAGAAGAAGTCTGTATTTAGGGGAGGGTATTATATTCGGTAATAGTATGAAGGATGGAAAAAAATAGTAAAATAAAAAAGTATAACTGTTTACTGAAAAGCTTGAAATATTAGTGTTTATAAATAGTTGATTATCATAATTTAATTTGATATAATCAAAAATGGAGAGAGAAGTTAGGGGGTATAAAACTTCCGATAAAGATTGGGATAGTCGTTTATTTTTCAAAATCGAAGATTGAAGAAAAATATTACGAATAGCGTATGCAACAGGAACTTAAAAAGAAGTTGATGGAAATCAGCATCTTCTTTTTCTAGTTCTCACTGCTGTGGCTACTTCAATATGAAAGGGGATGGTGCTATGCTCGCATACACTAAAATCTGGATGAAAGGAGTAGCAGGTTGTCAGCTTACGAAATTGTACAGACGATTATTGGAATAAATCTATTGATTGTTTCTGTGGTTAGTGCATGTATTGTAGCGTTAAAAAGACAATAAAAATAACCATCTTTTACACTTTTAGCACAGGGTAAGATAGTTATTTTTAACTAATATTATCAGAGCTACCGTCTTTAAAACGGCTCTCTTTTTCATATTTATATTCTATCATATATGAAGAAAGAAATCAAAGGTTTTGATATAGTATACTAATTATTTGTTTTTGATAAATCTGATTATATATCGAGATATTGAGGAGATAAATGAAATTGTTGAGTTGATAACAATGAACTAAGGAGGAGAAGAGTATGTTTGATGAGAGAAGAAGAGACTTTGATGGATATTATGCTCACCTAGCCTATGTTAAAGAAGAAAAGGAACAGGCAATAGCGGAAGGACTCCAACAAGGAAGAGAAGAAGGACTTCAACGAGGACTTCAACAAGGACTTCAACAAGGGCGAGAAGAAGGAATTGAACAAGGAAGATTAGGAACAGTAGTAAACTTAATTAAAAAGGAATCATAACAAAAGAGGAAGCATGTGAGGAATTAGGAGTGTCTGTTCAAGAATTAGAAAAACATCTATAGAAAATAATTCACCTCTGAAATCGGGAGAAAATCTGATTTCAGGGGTTTTCTCTATGTTTTTGTATTTGGGTAGAATAAAGGGTGGAAATTTAGTAGAATTATTTTGAGAATAAATCAAAAATCTGATCAACATATTTATATTAAAAATATATCATTTATTTTATTTTAGAGATAGTTAAAAAGTAGTATATAGTTGCTATATAAATTAAAAATCAAGATCTTCTTTCGCTAATAATTAGCACTATTTTAATTGAGTTTTAAGTATATTTTAAGTTCAATTAAGGCTGTAGGTATTGGGTTGTATCTCAACTGAATAAATTTTTGTAAAAATAATAAAATTTCTTCGGAAAATGATTGACGTAAATTTTCATTTGTGATATTATTAATTCCGGTAAAGATACGTAATTATATTAAGATATCAATCCAAGAAAAAAATATACATTAGGAGAAACTATGTTTAAAAAACTATTAAAAGCAGCATTACCAGCTTTATTCCTTTTCTCATTTGCTAACGTAAATGATGCAAAAGTAGAAGCTGCAAACAAAAAAATCAACGTAAGAGTTGATTACCTAGAAGAAGGAACTAACAAAAAATTAGCAGAAAGTGCAAAATTATCAGGAGACGAGAATGTATTTGCGACAATCTCTCTCCCTCAAAACTTAGCTAATGAATACAATATTTCAAAACGTGATTTTTCTAATGAAAGTAAAGGTCAAATCGCAGCTAACAAGATCTATGATCAAGAATTAGTATACCAAGTGTACTTCACTAAAAAGCCTGAGAGCCAAATTAGTAGACCATACACTCAAACTTACACTTACGTAACTACTCAAACACAAGCACACGTAGTAGCTACAACTCAAGTTCATAAACAACTAGTTGCTTCAGGTTCTGTAAGTCACTCTTCTACTACAAACCACACAGTAGTGACAAACCACAAACCTACAGTAGTAACTACACATAAACCAGCTCAAAGACCTACTGCAGTAGCACACAGACCAGTGGCACACAAACCAGCTGCTCAAAGACCAACAGCAGTAGCTCAAAAACCAGTAGTACACAGACCTGTTGTTCAACAAAACCACAAACCTGTAAGAAAAGCTGCTCCACAAGCGAAACGTCGTGGAAGATAGTATTTAAAGGTTAAAAATTTTAGGAAAGTAGCTAGGTTAGTTTAAAGTTAAATCAACACGTAACGAAATTATCTTGTGGCTAAACTAGTTTACATATAACATGGCGCGTATAAAATTAGCGCTAAGTCAACTAGGCTCACATTAACCTAGCTTACAGACAGATTATATTGCAGCTGTCGAATGGGAGCGCAATTTACTAGGCTCACAGCCAATTCCGGGGCACGAGTGAAATATTAATAAAACCTAAGTAGCAGAGATATAGGGTCCCTACTAGACAGAGTAGTAGGGGATTGCATATCGCATTTTGTTGCTTAGGTTTTTTATATAGAATTGTTCACGGTATTAATAAATTTAAGCAGTGTATCAATAATTTTTCTAAGTAAATTCGAAACAAGAAAGAATATTGAGCTAGGTATCTATAATAAAAATTTAAAGAAGTGGAAAAAAGGAGCTGAAACGTCTCTCGTATAATTAATATAAGTCACCCGCTAATTTTTCCTGTAAATGTAGTTAAATCGAAATAAATTCTCTTCGCTTTATGATATAATTTAGTTAATAATCGAAAAAGAGGGAAGGTTATGAAATCAAGAAGCAGAAAAATAGAAAAACTTTTAGCCTGGATAGCCAATATAATTTTTAATTTTAGTGGTGATTTTAATGTACACAGGATTTTTCAAGAGGCAGCTGGAAGCAATATTTTTAACTCCTGAATTTCTAAGATTTTCGCTTTCTAGTTTTGCAGATACTTTTTCTTTACACAAAAATTGACAGCTATAGTCTGATTGAATTTTTTATAATAATTATTAAATTATCAGCCTTACTAATAGCACTTTTTAGCGTTATTAGCGACTTTCACGATGAAAATATAGAATTTTTCGGGTGTATTATTTTTGTTCTTGGCTATTATGCTTGCCGGAATAACGTCAGAGTTGCAGTGCCTGTTTACTTATTGTATTTTATTGTCGCAAATCATGTTATTTGCTAAAAAGGCTAAAATAATACTAGTTTGAGGTGTTTTGTGATATAATATAGTAATATATTAAAAAGGAGAATATTATGAAACCATTTAGCAGAAAAAAATAGAAAAATCTTAGCGTGGATCGCAAATGTTATTATGATACTTGTTACAGGATTGCTATCTCTTGGAGCATTTTTCTAGTCAGTTAGTAACAGCATTTAAACAACAAGAATTTGAACCGATTCTTTTATAACTTATTACAAGATCCTGGAGTAGCATCATTGTTAAAAAAAGGACTGATCTAGACATCGTATCATTACTTGTATTATTGGTGAAAATTTATACAGTAGTTGCGATTGTAGCTTTAGTATTAGCGCTAATTGCATCAGTTACTATGAAAGCGAGAATCGTATCAGGAATCTTATTCCTACTTTCAGCGATAATTATCGGAGTAATGACAGTCGGGATACTACTTCTGTATACCTACTATCTTCATAGTTGCAATTATGCTATTCGTAAAGAAGACCGCCTAAAAATAATGATAACTCAGATTTTACACAAACAACTTCTGAAAAACCAGAAATCGACAGATTAGAGTACATGTAGAAAGTGCTACTAATTAGTAAAAGTATTTGAGAAATTTATAAACTATTTTATCGATTGAGCATTATCGAAGATTAAAATCATCTTCAGCTCGGTATGGATAAAATAGTTTTTGTTTTTGTAATAGTTTTCTTTGCTGATTAGTAAGCGATTCTCGAAAATCTCCTTTTCAGGCCAACGCTGATAAAAATAGTTGTACTAGCTTCACACTATGTTAAAATCATCTTCAGCTCGGTATAGATAAAATAGTTTTTGTTTTAGTAATAGTTTTTCTTTGCTGATTAGTAAGCGATTCTCGAAATCTCCTTTTTCGAGTCGACATTGATAAAAATAGTTTTTGTTTTGTATTAGCTTTACATAAGGTTAAAATCATTTTCAGGCTGACATCGATAGAATTGTTTTTAGTAGCTTTATTTAAGATTAAAAATCATCTTCAGGCCAACTCTGATAAAATAGTTTTTTTGTAATGGCTGCACATGTTGCTAAATAAGTGATTCCCAAAAAGCCCTTTTACTTAGAAAATAAAATTTAATATTGAGATTATCTAAATATAAAAATAATTTTTATAGACATATTTTACTGACAAAATTGTAATAATAGAATACGTCTTAAAAAGCGTAAAAATCTATTGTTTTAATGGATTTAAAATAGATAAATCTTTGATAAATAGTAGTTTTTATAGTATAATTATTAGGATGAAGTATTTTTATATAGGTTCGTAATATGATTGAAATAATTGTAAAATTCTAGGAGTAAAAAGTCTTATTGAACTACAAAAATAGAGCGAGTTTTAAATGAAAAGAAGTTGTCTTACAGAGTATTAAAAACCTCTAAAAACAAAAAAATGCAGAAGACCTCATGAACGAGATTCACGGGGGCGAGTTGATGAGTGATCGGAGGCGATGGAACTATTAACGAAGTGATAAATAATTATCACGGTAAAGAAATTATCTATCTTGCATACGGTTCGGGTAATGATCTTGCGCGGTCTATAAAGTTCAAAAAGACATAGAAATAAGTCGATTATTAGAGTCGAAAAGATTTATTGAATATGACGTAGGTGTTGTTAACGATAGAAAATTCTGTTCGGGATTTGATATCGGTTTTAATGCTGACATCATAAAAAGAGCTAATGGCTCAAAGTTAAAGAAATATATAGGCAAGTATATCTATCTTCTTCAAGGAGTAATAGGTATTTTTAATGCTGAAAAAAATATAAAGCGAAAATTTCATGGGATGATGGAGAAATCAAGACTAATAAGCTGTATTTGCTTAATGCGATGATTCAACCTTATGAAGGTGGCGGGATAAAAATTTGCCCCGAATGCCACAGGTCAAGATGGTAAACTTCACATCATGATTATGGAAAAATATGTCTTTAATAACTTTTATTTATAATTATTTATGCCTACTTTTAAAAACAACACAACAGGTTAAAGAAGGTACGATGCATAGAAACAAATAAACTAACAATAAAAACAAACCAAGAATACTTCCAAATTGATGGAGAATTAGTAAACAGCGAAGAAAAACTTGAAACTTAGCTGTATTAGCAAAATTTTATAAATTAAAAGGATGGAAAAATGAGTAGATATTCAAGTAGCCGAAATTCTAGATCTGAATCAGGGTATAGGAGCTTTTGAAATCGTCAATGGAATATTGACCGTTTTACTAATTATACTCGGAGGTCTAGTCAGCTGGACGATGTTGAAGTATGACTTTCTAAATTTTAGAGGTATCAACTACGGAATAATCGGAGTAATAATCTTAGCGATAATACTTGCGATATTCCTTGTAATTAAGAAAAAAAGCGAAAATATTCAATGCGATAATGTTGATTGTTATGAATATTGCCTTGATATTTTCTTACATGCAGTTCAGAACAGCGATCGGCTTATTCAATAACTTAAACAGTAATGCAGCGGTAAGTGAGTACACTATGAGCGTTGTTGTTATGAAAAATGATGCAGCTGAAAAGCTTGCAGACCTAAAAGACGATGCAGTCGCAGCTCCAGTATCTGCAGATGGTGAAAACATTAATAAGCTGATGAAAGAGATTCGCGATAAAGAAAAACAAAGTCTTAATCTTACAGAATCAAAAATTATGTCTCAGCTTATGAGGAATTAGCCGCAGGAACTAGCAGAGCGATGATTCTTAACAGTTCATTCGAAGACTTAATCACAAGTCAACATGCAGATTTCAAAGATAAAACGAAAAAAGTCTATGAATACAAAATAACAAAAGCTGTAAGTACAAAAGCAAAACAAAATGCTGGTGATACATTCAACGTCTACATAAGTGGTATCGATACATATGGACCGGTATCTAGTGTCAGTCGTTCAGATGTTAATATTATAATGACAGTGAACAAAAAAACTGGAAAAATTTTATTAACGACTACACCACGTGACTCATATGTGAAGATTGCCGATGGTGGAAATAACCAATATGACAAACTTACACATGCAGGTCTGTATGGAGTAGATTCTTCAATCCACACGCTAGAAAATCTATACGGTATCAAGATAGATTACTACGCTAGACTTAACTTCACATCATTCCTAAAACTTATCGATACAGTTGGTGGAGTAGATGTGTATAATGATCAGGCGTTCACATCACTTCATGGTAAATATAGCTTCCCTCAAGGCCTAGTTCACTTAGATGCTGAAAAAGCATTAGGATTCGTTCGTGAAAGATATGGACTTTCTGGTGGTGATAATGATCGTGGTAAAAACCAAGAAAAAGTTATCACTGCAATAATTAAGAAGATAACTTCAAAACAAGGGTTATCAAATTACCAAAGTGTTATTAAAGAACTGAGTGAGTCAATTCAGACAAATATGCCGATAGAAACAGCTATGGGACTTGCGAATGAACAACTTAGCGCAGGTAAAGATTACAACGTAACGTCACAAGCGTTAACAGGAACAGGAAGCATGGGATTACCATCATACGCAATGCCTGGAGCGACATTATATATGACACAAATCAGTGAACAAAGTTTAACAGAAGTTACAGAAAATATAAAAGAAGTATTGGAAGGGAAATAGATGAGAGACGGAATTAGAATGATAGATATACATTCCCATGTAGTCTTCGGAGTAGATGACGGTGCAAAAACTGAAAGAGATACTCGTGATTTACTAGAAGAAAGTTATAGACAAGGTGTTAGAACGATCATCGCAACACCTCACAGAAGACGCGGAATGTTCGAAACAGACATAGAAATAATTAGAGAAAACTTCAAACGAGTAGAAGAAATCGCAGCTGAAGTAGCTGAAGACCTAAGAGTTTACTTAGGTAGCGAAGTCTACTATAAAGAAGGAGAAATCGAAAAAATCGAAAGTGGAGTATATCCAAGATTAGCGGAAACAGACTATGTTCTTGTAGAGTTTCCTTATGAAATGCGTTATAAAGAAATCCACAGAGCACTGAATAAAGTTATATTACTTGGACTAACTCCAGTAGTAGCTCACGTTGAAAGATATAACGATGTAGATGAAAAAGGTGTTCAAGAGCTAATTAATATGGGTGCTTACATTCAGGTTAATGCAGCTAGTGTTCTAAAACCGAAGCTTATCGGCGACAAACACAAACACTACAAAAACGCGCTAAAAAAATACTTAGACGCGGAGTTAGTTCACTTCATCGCAAGTGACATGCATAATATGGATTCTCGAAGAACGTATATGAAAGAAGCATATGACATTATCGAGAAAAAAATACGGGCCAACAATAGCCTATGAATTATTCGAAAAATCAAGAAAAAAACTATTAATGAATAAAATAATATAAAGAGAGGACAAATAATTATAATGGATAATCAAGAAAAAGATTTAATACAGTTAGACATTATGCTACTGTTAAGAAGAATTTGGGAGAAGAAGGTATTAATAGTATTAGTAACATTACTATTCACTGTAGCATCACTTGCGGTTAGTATTTTTGTAATAACACCGCAATATTCATCTACTACGAAAGTATACGTAGTTAATCAAAAGAAAGATGATAAAGCAATTACAACACAAGACGTTCAATTAGGTTCACTTAGTAAAAAGACTATAAAGAAATTATTCTTTTCTAACAAAAGTTATGGAAGATTCAGCTGAAAAAAGTGGTTTAGGGTTTACTGCGAAAGAACTAGCGAAAAAAGTTAGTGTAGAAGCACCAAAAGATACACGTATTATCTCAATCACTGTTCAAGATAAAGATCCACAGGTTGCGAGTGACTTAGCGAATACAGTAAAAGAAGTATCAGCAGATCAAATCAAAGAAGTAACAAAAATTGATGATGTGACAACATTAGAAGAAGCAAAAGCAGCTACTTCACCAAGCTCTCCAAATATTCTTAAAAACGGAATCTTAGCGACAGCATTAGGATTCATCTTAGCTGTAGCTGGAGTAGTGTTATTCGAGCTACTTGATGATAGAGTTAAGAGAGCGGAAGATATTGAAGAAACAATGGGATTAGTACTTTTAGGTGTAGTTCCAGATACAAAAACAGGAAAGAGATAGGATAAGAAAACATGGCACAAATTAATTTACTAACAAACCAAAAATAGTTGATCCTAAAAATGAAGAGTATTATAACGCCTTACGTACGAATATCCAATTTTTTAGGGAAAGATAAAAAGTAATTGCGATTACATCTACTTCAGAAAACGAAGGGAAAAGTACAGTATCGACTAACCTAGCTATTTCATTAGCGAAACTAGGTCTTAAAACTATTCTAGTCGATGCCGATACACGTAAATCTGTTATGGCAGGTCGTTTCAAATTCAAACACAAGATTAGTGGGTTATCAAACTATTTATCTGGGGTTTCTCCAATCGAGGATGTTATTTATGAAACTGACGTAGAGCACCTTAATGTTATTCCAGCTGGGCAAGTACCACCAAACCCAACAGGATTATTACAAAACAAAAACTTCAACATTATGGTAGAAGTGTTTAGAGAGTATTATGATTATGTAATTATCGATACACCACCAGTTGGGCAAGTAATCGATGCGGCTATCGTAGCTCCAAAGACTGATGGGATAATACTTCTAGTAGAAGCAAACCGCGTTAAGAAGAAAAGTATAGAAAAAGCCAAGGAACAACTTGAAAAAGGTGGAGCAGAATTCCTAGGTGTAATCTTAAACAAAGTTAACTCAAACGAACTTGGTTACGGTGGTTATTACGGTCACTACGGTAGCTATGGAATAAAAGAGTAATAAAGATAAAAATAATTTAAAAAGATAAGAGGAGAACAAGATGTATTATATTCGAAGAAATAATAAGTTTCTGTTCTTGGTGACTGATTTAATAGCCTTATCTTTAGCTTATATTTTTAGTTTTGATTTTCAATCAAAAATCAAAAAGATAACTTATATTTTTCATAGCTATGAATGTTATCGGCTTTTCTTGTTGCGCTTATGTCAGAAGAATACTGGACAATATCAGAGAGAGGGTATCTTAAAAGAGCTTAAAGCAACGATTATATATGTACTCAAAAGTGGATGTCGTTATTTACATTAATTCTAGTAATATTTAATCGTAAAAGATTTCTTTGATATAGTAAAAGTATGGAATTGATTATTTATTTAGTTCTAGCATTTGTTTTTGTCTATTGTGTAAGAAACCATTTCTAAAAGAATAAATAATCGATATCAGTGACGACAGTCGTAATATTATAATCTTATCGGATTTTTGTGACCTAGATACGATCGGAGAACTACCAAGTAACTATCAAGTTTTGGCATATGCGAATAATTCAGAAGAATATATGTATAACGCTAAACCAGTCGTTCACAATATCTCTGAAATTCGAGATTTTTTATCTAATCACAGAGTTGATGAAATATACGCTAACTTATCATCGCAGACTAGTTTGGTAGAGATCTTTAAGATTTTTGAAATATTAGGAATCCCGACAAAAATCAATATTACACCGATTATAAAAGAAGTTGGAGCGAACACTGCAGTTACCTTCCAAGGGGATAATATTTACCTAACATCAGCGATAAAAATCGCTACGTTGCGTCAGGTAATTCTGAAAAGGGTTATGGATATAGTTATTTCGATAGTGGGGATAATGTTGACGATTCTTGTAGGTTTAATAATATTACCGATAGTGAAAAATGCAAGCCCCGGGACCACTTATATTCACACAAACAAGAATAGGTCAGAATGGTAAAAAGTTTAAAATATACAAATTTAGAAGTATGTATATGGATGCTGAGGAAAGAAAGGCAAAACTTTTAAGTCAAAATGAGCTAGAGACAACATTAATGTTTAAAATGGATAATGATCCTAGGGTTTTCCCGTTCGGACAGAAGTTAAGAGACTGGTCACTAGATGAACTTCCACAATTTATCAACGTTCTCAAAGGAGATATGAGCGTAGTAGGGACACGACCTCCAACAGTTGATGAATATACGCAGTATGACCTTCATCATTTCAAACGTATGCAGGTGAAACCTGGTATTACTGGAATGTGGCAGGTTAGCGGAAGAAGTAACATACTTGATTTTGAAGAAGTAGTTAAACTAGATATGAAATATATCGAAAATTGGTCGCTAAGACTGGACATAAAAATTATATTTAAAACTATAATGGTTGTCCTAAAAAGAGAAGAAGTAAATAATAACGTGAAAAGTAAAAATAGGAGTGGCTATATAAGTATATACAACCACTCCTTGTTAAAATAAAAAAAGCTGTGTTTCGTCGCCAAACTAAAACACAGACTTATATAAGTGAATATGGATATATTAACATAAAAAAATTGATAAAATGGAAGTGAAATAGTGAAAATGCAACATATTTTTTTATAATAGGTTCAAAAAGGTATGCCAGCCAAATATGGTGGTTTTGAAACGTTTGTAGAAAAATTAACAGAAAATCAGAAAGACAAGAATATACAATATCATGTAGCATGTACAAAAAGAAAATAATGACAAGTCTGGGATTGTAGAAAATTTATGCACAATGGTGCAAATTGTTACACTATAGATTTGCCTAATATAGGTCCAGCAAAAAGCAATTTATTACGATGTAAAAGCCTTAGAATGGGCGATAAAAAGCAGAAAAAGAGAAATATGAAAGACCTATATTCTATGTTCTTGCTTGTAGAATCGGACCGTTCATAGCTCGATTAAAGAGAAAAATAGATAAGATAGGTGGAGTACTATTAGTTAACCCAGATGGTCATGAATGGTTAAGAGAAAAATGGAGTTTACCAGTTAGAAAATATTGGAAAAATATCAGAGAGTCTTATGGTAAAACATTCGGATAAACTTATTTGTGATAGTAAAAATATAGAAAAAAATATTAAAGAAGATTATAAAAATATAATCCGAAAACAACTTATATAGCGTATGGGACAGATTTGAATAAGAGTACTCTTACAAATGAGAGTGAAGTAGTAAGAGAGTGGTTTTTCTAGTAAATCTGTTAAAGAAAATGATTATTACTTAGTAGTAGGAAGATTCGTTCCAGAAAATAACTACGAAAACAATGATTAGAGAATTTATGAAATCTAATAGTAAAAAGGATTTTTGTATTAATTACAAATGTTGAGCAAAAATTCATTTTACGAAAAAAATTAAAAGAAACTACAGGATTTGATAAAAGATGCTCGTATTAAATTCGTTGGAACTGTATATGATCAAGAATTATTAAAATATATAAGAGAAAATGCTTTCGCATATTTCCATGGGCATGAAGTTGGAGGTACAAATCCATCATTATTAGAAGCTCTAGGAAGTACCAGATTAAATTTACTATTAGATGTAGGATTTAATAGAGAAGTAGGAGAAAATGGAGCATTATATTGGGAAAAAGATAATCTTCATATTCTTATTGAGGAAGCTGAAAAATTAGATGAAGAAAAGATAAAAATTCTTGAGGAAAATGCTAAAGAGAGAATAAAAACAATTTTTCTTGGGAGTATATAGTCGATGAGTATGAGAAGGAGTTCACAATAAATAGGTAATTGATCGGTGTTGTATATATCAATTTTGAATAATAAAAAAATATAGTAGAGGATTAATCGATGAAAAATATTTTATATTTACATGCAGGTGCTGAAATGTATGGAGCTGATAAGGTTCTATTAGAGTTAGTAAAGCGATTGGATAAAGAAAAAGTTTACACCACATGTTGTTTTGCCAGAAGAAGGTATTTTAGCTGAAAAACTACGTGAAAATAATATAATTGTAGAGATTATAGAATACCCTATATTAAGAAGAAAGTACTTTTAATCCAAAAAGGATTGATAAATTATATATTAGATTATAAAAAGTATTCAAAACAATTAGTAGATTATTCAAAAAAATAATATCGATATGATTCATAACAATACTACAGCTGTTTTAGAAGGAATTGAACTAAAAAGGAAGTTGAAACTTCCGTTAATTTGGCATGTTCATGAAATAATAGTCAAACCTAAAGTTGTCTCTTCAGTCATTAATGCATTGATGGGTATGTATGCTAATAGAATAGTAACAGTTTCAGAAGCGGTGGCTAACCATGTTAAACAATCTAAGTTTATAAAAGAAAACCAAGTAAAAGTCATTTATAACGGAGTGGATAATAGTGAGTTTTATAAGATGGAATCAACAAAAGAAGAGTTTAATATTTCTGAAGATAAAAAAGTTGTAGGTATGGTAGGTCGTGTCAATGCTTGGAAGGGACAAGGAGACTTCCTTGAGGCAGTAGTGCCACTTTTGAAAGAAAATAAAAACTATATTGCGTTCTTAGCAGGAAGCTGTTTTGCTGGTGAAGAATGGCGTGAAGAAGAATTAGATGAGAAAATAAAAAGATCTGGTGTAGCCGAGCAAATAATTCGAATTCCTTATTTTAAAGAAACAGTAAAACTATATAATCTATTTGATGTTTTTGTATTGCCGAGTACAAATCCCGATCCACTACCAACAGTGGTGTTAGAAGCTATGGCATGTGGTAAACCAGTTGTCGGTTATAGACATGGTGGAGTGTGTGAAATGGTAAAAGAAAAAGTGAATGGATTGTTAGTAGAGGTAAGGAATACTAAAGAATTAGGTTGTGCAGTTCAGGATTTATTAGAAAATAATGAAATGCGTGAAAAATTTGAGAATAATTCTTTAGTTAGACAGAAGAAAGAATTCTCGTTAGAAAGTTATATTCACAACTTTGAGGAAGAATATGGAGAAATTACGGAAAAGAATGCATAGAAAAATAAGTGTAATAATACCTGTGTATAAAGTAGAAAAAGTATTTAAAGAGATGTGTAGAAAGTGTCGTTAATCAAACATATAAGAATATAGAAATAATATTAGTTAATGATGGAAGTCCAGATAAATGTGGTGAGATTTGTGATGCATATGCAAAAATTGACAGTAGAATAAAAGTTATCCATAAAGAGAATGGTGGATTATCTTCTGAGAAATGCTGCATTAGATATTGCTTTAGGTGAATATATTATGTTTGTTGATTCGGATGATTGGATTTCTGAAAAATTCTTTAGAGCAATTAAATGAGTATATTGATATGGGTTATGATATTATTAATTTTAAGTTTAGTTTTTGTAAAAAGAAAATTCGAAGGAACTTATTGAGACGCACAACGACGTTAAAGATAGTTATGAATGTGACTTAATAACCTACATAGACAAATTATTTTCAGGAGAGTTAAACTTTTTTTATTTGGAACAAATTATATAAGAAAAAAACTTGTTTGACGAAGTAAGATTTCCTGAGGGAAGAAATTATGAAGATCTAGCAACCATATATAAACTTTTATTTTTAAAGCAAAAATTATAGTTACGGACTATACTTTGTATTATTATTGGTTGGGAAATTCAAACTCTATTACAAACAACTCTACAGTAAAAAAATATGACAGATTACTTATTGAGCACAAAAAGAAATATATGAAGTAAACAAAAATTATTTACAAGTAAATAAAATAAATTTCTCTACTGTAGATACTTGGTATAAAATGATGATAATTCAATTGTTAATTAATTATACTAAATCAACATACAAGGATGATGATTTAAAAAGAGCAATATTATCTGAGTTGAAAAAGTTCTAAAGCAAGAATATCTGTAGCATATAAACAAGGTAAAATTATTAAGTATACATTATATAAATCTAGGTTATTAATTCCAATAATTAAATTAAAGAACTTTTTTAGCCAAGGAAGGAACTAGATAATTATGAATGTTGAAATTTCTATTATTGTACCATGTTATAATTGTCAAGATACAATTAAAGAATGTTATAATAGTATAAAAATCGGTAAGTAATGTTCTATCTCATGAAATAATTTTAATAAATGATGGTTCAACTGATAATACTCGACTTATTCTTAATGAAATTAAGGTTACAGATAAGAATGTTGTTGTAATAAACCAAGAGAATAAAGGTGTTTCTGCGGCAAGAAACATAGGTCTTAAGAATGCTAAAGGGAAATATATTAGTTTTGTAGATTCTGATGACAGTATCTTAGAAGAATATTATAAAAAGATGGTAGGTCCTTTAAAAGAGAATTCAAGACTTGATTTGGTAATTTGTGACTATTCTAGTAGTGAACTTAGTAAAGAAGATATATTAAATATTTCCATCGATAATATTTATGAAGAAGGTTTGAAATCTAAAGGTAGTTTTGAGAAACTGAGAGGTTATATTTGGAATAAGATTTATAAGCATAATATATTAGTTGATAATAATATTATTTTTGATGAAAAGGTAAAAATTTTACGAAGATCTAGGTTTTAATTTATTTTATTTAAAAATATGTTGAGAATGCAAAAATTATACCTGAGAAACTGTATAGATATGACATACAGACTACAGATACTTCAGGAAATTCAAATAAAAAGTACAGCATTTAAAAATATGGGATAATCTGCTTTCCCGAGAGAGTGAAGAAAAATATAAAAATGTAATCAAGTTGGAAAAAAATATAAATATATGATCTGGGGGCTGTGAACAGCTATCAGAAAAAGGAGAAATTCAGAATAAGGAGTATCTTGAATTATTAAAGAAAGAAGGATTTTATTGTAAAAATAAATCTTTATTGGGTAGAAAATTTGAATTACTTTATAGGTTGATGATGATATCACCTATTTTTGTAAAAATATCTTTATAAAATATTATAGAAAATGTTAAGTTTGTTATACACAAAAATTATAATTAGAAGGTGTAAAAATGACTGAAAAAAATTGATATTGTTGTTACCTGGGTCGATTCAGAAGATTTAAATTGGTATAACGAGAAAAAAATAAATATCTAGGTAATACAAGTATTAATCAAACAATGAATAGCGATGAAAGATATAGAAACTGGAACTTAATTAAATATTGGTTTCGTGGAGTAGAGAAGTATGCCCATGGGTGAATAAAATCTTCTTTATTACTGAAGGACATTTACCTGAATGGCTGAATACTAATCATGAGAAGTTAGTGATAATAAAGCATTCTGATTATATTGATCGAAGTTTCTTCCTACATATAATTCGAATGTAATAGAATTAAATTTTCATAATATTGAAAATTTATCTGAAAACTTTATTTTATTTAATGATGATATATTTCTGATGAATCCTACGACCGAAAAAGATTTTGAGGATGGATTACCGAAAGATATAGGGTATTTAGCCCAATAGTTCCAAATTATGGAGGTATTGCTTCTATTGTCGTGAATAATCTAGAAGTTATAAATAAGTATTTTAATAAGAAATCTGTACTAGATGTTGCAGGAAAGAAATTCTTTAAACTATTATATGGAAAAACATATAATAAAAATTTTGTAGCTCTACTATGGAAACCTGTTCTAGGTTTTTATGATTATCATATGCCAATATCACATAAGAAGAGTGTTTTTCAAGCTATTAGAGGAGAAAGAGAAACAACTTTTCCTTAATACATACAAGAATAAGTTTAGATCAAAAGATGAAATTAATCATTGGTTGATGAGATATTGGAATTTATGTAGTGGAAACTTTGTTCCCCGAAATATAAACTTTGGTAGATATTATGAGATTGCTAATTCAAATATTGAATTAAGAAATATTCTTATGAAAGATAAAATGTAAAGTCATTTGTGTTAATGACAGTATAGAAATTGAAAATTTTCGGAGAGACAAAAAGGAGATATTGGAGATATTTGAAGAGAAATTTCCAAGTAAATCAAAAATATGAATTATAGAATTGCTAAAGAAGGAGGTAGTGTATGATATATTATATTGAACTTAGAAAAAAATGCGGAACATACAGCTGGACCAAAGGCTCCCAATGATATATATGACATATCCGAAAATCTAGGTTATAAGAGTTTAAAATTACTGATTGAAGATGAAAAAGACTCTAAACTAAAGAGGAAATTCAAAGTAAATAAAATGTGGATTAGTTTATTTTTCTAAGTTAAAAAGGGGATGTTGTAATATTTCAGCATCCTACTTATGGGATAAAAAGAAGCTATCAGGTTTATTCCTTTACTTAAGAAGACAAAAACAGATTAAGTTTATTTCAGTAATTCATGATTTAGAATTATTGAGAGGTGGAGTTTCGACTTATGATAATAAGATAGCTGTATTATCAGATAAAGTGCTATTACCAATGTTTGATAAAATAATTTGTCATAATGAAAGTATGAAGAAATATCTTATAGATGAAGGAATTTGTGAAAGTAAGTTAGTCACTCTTGATATATTTGATTATTTGACTAATTCTAGCGAGCTATCTGAAAATAAAGGGATAGGTCTAACTATCGCAGGAAACTTAAACAAAGATAAAAGTGGATATCTGTATAAACTAATTGAGAAACATCCAAATTATACTTTAAATTTATATGGACCTAATTTTGATGAAAGTATAGTTTTAGGAGAATATTAATTATTTAGGGAGTTTTGGTCCTGATGAGCTACCAAATAAGCTACAGGGGCAGTTTGGACTTGTTTGGGATGGAGATAGTATAGAAACATGCAGTGGAAACACGGGAACTATCTAAGATATAACAATCCACACAAAACTTCGTTATACTTAGCAGCTGGAATACCAGTATTAATATGGAAAGAAGCGGCAATTGCGAAATTTGTTGAAGAAAAATAATGTAGGTATATTGATTGATAATCTTGAAGAAATTGAAGAAGTATTAGATAATATTTCTCAAGAAAAGCTAGAAGAAATACAGAAAAATGCTAAAGAAGTAGGTATGAGACTTAGAGATGGATACTATTTCAAGAGGCAATTGAAAAAGTGTTTTAAATAGAGAGGAAGTCAAAAATATGAATAGAAGTATAGTATCAAAGTATTTATATATCTTTTCATTTATACTAGTTATTTTTGTTGATTTTTTTATCTAGAACTATGTTTTGTAGAGGGATTTTTCTATTTTAAGAAATGTTAGTAAGGTATTAGTTGTAGCTGCTTGTAGCATGTTATTAATAAAATTATTAATAGATGAGCATAGAAAAAAATAGAGCTATATTCGATATTACTTTTTAATTCCTATTTTATCAGCAATAATTTATACTACAAAGACTTATTACACATTGTTACCAATTTTTATTAGTAATAAGTGTTAGGAACATTAGTTTAGAAAAAAATACTAAGGATTTGGTTATTTGAAATTGCTATTCTAATGATATTGGTATCAGTTTCTTATTATGTTGATATCATAGGTGAGACAACTCGTGTGTTTGGAAGAGAAGGGATAAAATTAGATATGGATTAGGGTATGGATACTCTAGTTTCTCAGCAAATTATTTTTTTCCACTTTTACACTATTTTATAGCTTTATTAGAAGAGAAAAGATAAAGATTTTAGAGATTTTTAGCTTTATTTGTAATAAATTATTACTTATATTTAAAAACAGATACTAAATCAGCTTTTTGCTTGTGGTATGTTATTATTGTTTTTAGTATTAATCATTAAATATTTTTAAATTATCAAAGCAAATTAATTTCCTAAACAAGTACACGATGTTAATTGGTTTCATAATATCATTAGGTACGTTGTTCCTATATCGCTTTGGAACTGAAATAGGTGAATTACTGAATACATTTGTAACTGGACGTTTACGTTTAGCTGATAAGGCATGGGATGAATTCGGAATTACTATATTTGGTCAAAAGATTTTATGGGTAACAGAAAAATCAATGGATGTCGAAATAGAATACGACTATGTAGATTCATCTTTTCTTAATATATTATTTAACTATGGAATAATACTAATATTATTAATTATTATAGGATATTATTTATTATGGAAAAAGAAACTAAGTAATAATATTTTTTTATACCTTAATGATTGGTATTTTAGGAATTCATTGTATATACGATCCACAATTATTAGAAATTTCTCATAATCCATCTATCCTGCTTTTTAGGGTATTTAATTACAGGTGGCGATATAATTTATAATCTAAAGAGGTAATAAAAACATGTACGATTATTTAATAGTAGGAGCTGGATTGTCGGGTGCAATCTTTGCTCACGAAGCAACAAAACAAGGAAAAAAAGTAAAAGTAATAGATAAACGTGACCATATTGGTGGGAACATCTATTGTGAGAACGTTGAAGGAATCAACGTTCACAAGTATGGTGCGCATATCTTTCATACTTCTAACAAAGAAGTTTGGGATTATGTGAATCAGTTTGCTGAGTTTAACAACTACATTAACTCACCAGTAGCAAACTACAAAGGTAAATTATACAATCTACCTTTCAATATGAACACTTTTTACGGTTTATGGGGAACTAAGACTCCTGCAGAAGTAAAAGCGAAAATCGCCGAACAAACAGCTCATCTGCAAGATAGTGAACCTAAAAACTTAGAAGAACAAGCGATAAAACTTATTGGAACTGACGTGTATGAAACTTTAATTAAAGGTTATACAGAAAAACAATGGGGACGTAGTGCAACAGAACTACCACCGTTTATCATTAAACGTCTTCCAGTACGTTTTACATTCGATAACAACTACTTCAACGATAGATACCAAGGTATTCCAATCGGTGGATACAATGTTATTATCGAAAACATGCTAAAAGGTATTGAAGTAGAATTAAATGTAGACTTCTTCGAAAACCGTGAAGAGATAGAAGCAAGTGCGAAAAAAGTTGTATTTACAGGTATGATTGATCAATACTTCGATTATAAACACGGAGAATTAGAATACAGAAGTCTTCGCTTTGAACACGAAGTACTTGATGAAGAAAACTACCAAGGTAATGCTGTTGTAAACTACACAGAACGTGAAGTTCCTTATACTCGTATTATCGAGCACAAACACTTTGAAAAAGGTACTCAAGAAAAAACAGTTATTACACGTGAGTACTCAGTAGATTGGAAACGTGGAGATGAACCATACTACCCAATCAACGACGCTAAAAAAATAATGAAATGTATCAAAAATATTTAGAAGAAGCAAAAAGGTAAAGATGTTATTTTCTGTGGTCGTCTTGCAGACTATAAATATTATGATATGCACGTAGTAATTGAAAGAGCTCTTAATGTAGTAAGAGAGGAATTGAATAAATAAGAGGAATAAGTATCTATTCTAATACCAGCTGTTATAGTTTAGTGTATAGCAGTTGGTATTTTTATGGAGTGAGTTTACTCTATGATATTAGAACCTCTTAGTATAATGAGGAAATATAATGAAAGTAATAAAAAAATTATTTATACAATCTTTCGTATCAAATATTAACGATAATTCTTCCGATAATAACTGTTCCATATGTTACAAGGATTTTTACTAGTGAAGATTTAGGTAATTATGTATTTTACAGTTCTATTGTAAATTACTTCTCCTTGTTTTGCAATGTTAGGAGTTGCGGTTTATGGTAATGAAACAAATTAGCAGCTGCCAGTGATGTTAGTAGCACATTTTGGAATATTTATGTAATTCAACTTATTGCAAGTTTGTTCGCAATTATTGCGTATGTGATAGCCGTTATAAGTATTCCAAATATGGGTGGGATAATACCGATAATATTAGGTATTGTTTTATTTTTCAAAGATGATTGATATTTCATGGCTATTCACAGGAAAAGAAGATTTCAAGAAAATAACACTCAGAAATACTGTTGTAAAATTATCTGGGGTAGTTAGTATTTTTCACTCTTGTTAAAAAGTAGTGAAGATTTATATCTTTATGCATTTCTAATTGTTTTTATTCGATTTTCTAGGACAATTTGTAATGTGGGTACCAGCGAAGAAATTTATAAAACGACCGTCTTTTAATAAAAAGCTATAAAGAAAAATCTACATCCAATTGTATTATTATTTTTACCTCAAGTTGCCATCTCGCTTTATGTGGTATTAGACAAAACGTTATTAGGTATTTTAGGATCGTATTCGGATGTTGGGATTTACGAACAGGGTCAGAAGTTAATAAGTATTCTTATTACTGTTGTTAGTTCATTAGGTGCTGTTATGTTGCCTAGGGTAGTGAATCTATTATCTGAAAGAAAAGAAAAAGAAGCACAGAATATGGTAAGATTTTCATTCATTCTGTATAATCTAATTATTTTCCCAATGATTTTTGGGTTAATTGCGGTTAATGAAGTGTTTGTTAAATTATTCTTAGGTGAGAATTTCCAAGATGTTAAGTATGTCTTATATATTATCGTATTTAACCTTATGTTTATCGGCTGGACAAATATTCTTGGATATCAAGTATTAGTAGCTAGAAATAAAAATAGGGAATTTATGCTATCGACAACGATTCCTGCTTTTGTCAGTGTAGCTGTTAATATAGTAGTTATTCCATTTTTGGGTATATTGGAGCGAGTATGACTTCCGTAGCGGTTGAAATTCTTGTATTTGCTATTCAATGGTATTATAGTCGTAATATTATTAACAAGAATTTATTATTTAATATTGATCTAATAAAAATTATTAGTGCAGCTCTTCTAATGTTCACAGCTATTATGTTATGTAAAAATGTGCTAGGATTAGAAGGAGTAGTTGGACTATTCATTTATGTTGGAGTTGGTGGTATTACATATGTTATAATAAATGTTGTATTAAGAACTGTAAACATTAAAGAAATTAGGATGCTTTTTAAAAGTAATATATATGTAAGAAAGATATAATTAAGAAAAATAAACTATTCTAAAATAAGGATGTGATTTTCATGAAAGGAATAATTTTAGCAGGAGGAAGCGGGACACGCTTATATCCTCTTACAAAGGCGGTATCAAAACAATTGATGCCAATATACGATAAACCAATGATTTATTATCCGATGTCTATCTTAATGCTTGCGAGAATTAAAGATATCTTGATAATATCTACACCAACAGATACTCCACGTTTTGAGGAGTTATTTGGGAATGGTAATGAATTAGGTTTAAACATTGAATATAAAGTTCAAGAAAGTCCAGATGGATTAGCTCAGGCGTTTATCATTGGAGAAGAATTTATCGGTGACGATTCTGTATGCTTAATTCTTGGAGATAATATATACTATGGTGGTGGACTTAGCAAGATGTTACAACGTGCTGCTAGTCGTCCAAGTGGTGCTACAGTATTTGGATATCATGTTCATGATCCAGAGAGATTTGGAGTTGTTGAATTTGATAAGGAAATGAAGGCTGTATCAATTGAAGAAAAAAACCTGAAAAACCTAAATCTAATTATGCTGTAACTGGTTTATATTTCTATGATAATAAAGTAGTAGATATTGCAAAAATATTAAGCCATCTCAAAGAGGAGAGTTAGAAATAACAGATGTGAATAAAGCATATTTAGAAAAAGGCGAATTAAATGTAGAACTTTTAGGGCGTGGATATGCTTGGTTAGATTCAGGAACACATGAATCATTACTAGAAGCAAGTAATTTTATTGAAACTATAGAAAAACGTCAAAATCTTAAAGTTGCATGTTTAGAAGAAATAGCTTATCGTATGGGATACATCGATAGAGAACAATTGATTAAATTAGCACAGCCGTTGAAGAAAAAAATAATTACGGACAATATATGTTACGTATAGCTGAACAGGAGTTATAATAATGAGAGTAATAGAAGCAAAATTAAAAGATGTAAAAATAATAGAGCCAGATGTTTTCGGTGATCACCGTGGATTTTTTACAGAGAGTTATTCTGAAGAGAAGTATAAGAAATTAGGTATAGATTTTAACTTTGTTCAAGACAATCATTCACTATCAGTTGAGGCTGGTGTTGTTCGTGGTTTACATTTTCAAAGAGGAAATGCAGCGCAAACGAAACTTATCCGTGTGGTAACAGGAGCAGTTCTTGATGTTATTGTTGATATGAGAAAAGGAAGTCCTACATATGGACAGTGGGAGAGTTTTATCCTTTCAGAACATAACAAAAGACAACTTCTAGTTCCTAGAGGATTTGCTCACGGTTTTGCGACATTAACACCTAATGTTAACTTTATGTATAAGTGTGATAATTATTATAATGCAGAAGCAGATGCAGGTATTGCATTCGATGATAAAGAGCTTGGAATTGACTGGCAGATTGATTTATCAAAAGCTATCACATCAGAGAAAGATGCTAAGCACCCTACATTCAAAGAATATGAAGCAAATAATGATTTTGTATATGGAGAGATATAATAACTAGCATTATTTTTGATTTTTTTATTATAAAAACTCTACCTACTTTATGTTGGTGGAGTTTTCACCATATAGAGTTTAGAAGAATAAATATTTTAATGAGGTAAATAAATGAAGAATATTATAGTAACGGGTGGGGCTGGATTTATCGGTTCTAACTTTGTACATTATGTTATAAATAATCATCCAGATATTCATGTGACTGTTTTGGATAAATTAACTTATGCGGGAAATAGAGAGAATCTTTCTGGACTTCCAGAAGATAGATTTGAACTAGTTGTTGGTGACATTGCAGATACTGAACTAGTAGACAAACTTGTCAGCAAGACTGATGCAGTAGTTCATTATGCAGCTGAGTCTCATAATGATAACTCACTAAAAGATCCATATCCATTTCTACATACGAATATTATTGGGACATATGCTTTAATCGAAGCTTGTCGCAAGTATGATGTTAGATATCACCACGTATCTACAGATGAAGTATATGGAGATCTTCCTTTACGAGAAGACTTACCAGGGAAAGGTGAAGGTGTAGGAGAAAAGTTTACAGCTGAAACTCCATATAACCCATCAAGTCCATATTCATCAACAAAAGCAGGTTCAGATTTACTTGTAAAGGCTTGGGTAAGATCTTTTGGACTTAAGGCAACTATATCGAACTGTTCAAATAACTACGGACCATATCAACATATCGAGAAATTCATTCCAAGACAAATAACTAATATATTGTCAGGGATCACACCTAAGCTATATGGTGAAGGTAAGAACGTAAGGGACTGGATTCACACAGAAGATCATTCATCAGCAGTATGGACTATCTTAACAAAAGGTAGAATCGGAGAAACTTACTTAATCGGTGCAGATGGAGAAGAAGATAACAAGACTGTTATTGAGTTAATACTTGAGTTAATGGGTAAAGACAAGAGTGCATATGAACATGTAAATGACCGTGCAGGACATGACCTACGTTATGCAATAGATGCATCTAAATTACGCGATGAATTAGGTTGGAAACCACAATTCACAAACTTCCGTCAAGGGTTAGCTGATACTATTCGTTGGTATGAAGAAAATGAATCTTGGTGGAAAGAACAAAAAGAAGCAGTAGAAGCTAATTATGCTAAAAATGGACAGTAATAAAAAAGGGGTTGACCCGAAAGTAATAGTCCTAGATTAAAAAAAATCTATATGAGGGTTCATAAACTTTGCGGGGGTGACTTGAAAAAATTGATTTCTCAGAAATCACGATTTTGAGTCACTCCCTTTTTATTAGGAGGTAATATAATGATATTAATTACAGGTAGTAATGGACAACTAGGTAGTGAACTAAGACATCTTTTTAGATTCAAGAGATATTTCTTACGTAGCTACAACAACAAAAAGAGTTAGACATAACAGATAAAGATTTAGTTAGTAGATATGTTAAGGAATTAAATCCTAGTGTAATTTATCACTGTGCAGCGTATACAGCTGTTGATAATGCTGAGGATGTTGGTCGTGAAGATAATCACAAAGTAAATGCAGAAGGAACACGTAATCTTGCTTTAGTAGCAAAAGAATGTGGAGCAACTCTTGTGTATATTAGTACTGATTATGTTTTTGATGGGACTTCTAAAACAGAATATTTACCAGAAGATAAAACTAATCCACAAAATGAATATGGACGAGCAAAATTGGAAGGTGAAAATGCAGTACGAGAATTGTTAGAAAAATACTATATAATTCGTACATCGTGGGTATTCGGAGAATATGGAAACAACTTTGTATATACAATGCAAAGATTAGCTAAAGATCGCGATAGACTAACAATTGTAACGGACCAATTCGGAAGACCAACATGGACAAAAACATTAGCAGAGTTCATGGTATATTCAGTAGAAAATAATATAGAATACGGAATATATCATTTATCAAATGATAATAGCTGTTCATGGTATGAATTCGCAAAAGAAATTCTAAAAGATGAAGAGGTAGAAGTAGTACCGATTGAATCTAGGATTTTTCCACAAAAAGCAAATAGACCAAAATATTCAATCATGAATCTAGAAAAAAACAAAAACAGGATTTGAAATCCCAACATGGCAAGAAGCGTTAGAGAAATTTAAGGAAAAAAATTAGTAGTGCTATGATTTTGCAAGTTGAAAGCTTAGTTGTTTTGATAAGGAAATAATCTATTTGAAAATTTAAAAGAGAAAGTTTGGTAGTATGGATAAAATAAAAGAGTTATTTGGAAAGATTAAAGAAAAATAAAAAGAAATGCAAAAATATACATTATTATTATGATAATTTTCTTTCTAATTTGGTCAGTGTTATATATAGCTTACAATGTCGTTGTTTTTATTTATTGATGATTTTATATGTATTATTTTTAATATTAATCTTTAATATATACTGGGAAGAGTTGGTTAAAAATAAACTTAGAGAGTTTGAAGATATAAAAAAATATAATTTTTCTCATAGTTAAGAAAAATGATACATCAACGAAAAAGAATAAAAATATATCAATAATGATTTTTCTTTTTTATGCATATTTTTGTTAATATTATCGTTATTGGTAATGCTATGGATATTGACAGATGAAAATAGAGTACTGAATATTCTAAGAGTCACTTTTTGTATTTTTCTTCCTTTATCATAATATTACATAATGTTTTATGTAACCTTTTATATTTTGCCTATGGTGATTTTTTCATTAGTAGTGAAGGTGTTTGATTATTCATTTTATCATATATTAGGATATTTATTTATAGTATTAATTTTATTTTTATTATTTCACTAGTTTATCCAGTTCAATTTTAAGGAAGTTAGATAAATTTCACTTTCTATGGATGCCGATACTTGGTATTGTTTTTGTATTAAGTATACAAGGTTCTATTGATAACTATAATGTAAATAATTTTAATAATATGAGTATATTAAAAGAATTGTTAAACAAATTTAATCTTGTATTAATACAAAGCTTTTATCGTTACAGATATTTATCGTAAAATCAATATTACATTATTATGATAAACAAGCAGAAAAAAATATAATGAATTATTGAATAATGAAAATAATAAAAAAATAATATAAAAATTTATAAGATTTGTAAAAATGCATTTATTTTGGTGGGGAAAGTTATAGAAATAGGATATTAGATAATCAAAGAATTAGAAAGGTAATTATGAATCAAGAAATGGTTAATAAATTATAAGTAATTTACAATAAAAAGAATTATTTAAAGACAGAGAAATTATTAAGAAAAATACTAGAGTGATTACTAACTTATAATAATTTGATTTAAATTTCCGGATAAATTTTCTAGTTATTGTACTTTTAATAATATGAAAAATAATAATTAGAGAAGATGTAATAAAAACTAAAAAGTTGAGGTATTGATAGTTTTTGTTTTTTAAAAAAATACTAGAAAATGAAAATGAATCTTGGTGGAAAGAGCAAAAAGAAGCAGTAGAAGCTAATTATGCAAAAATGGACAGTAATAGGAGTCGACAAAGTGTAGCAGATACTCTTTTAAATAATTGACAACAAGAGAAGGTGTATGATAGAATATAGGAAAGTGAATGGGAAATGTCTATCAAATTTATCACGAAAGCCAATTGAAGGTCTAGTTCAATTGGCTTTTTATATTAATATTTAATATTCACACACAAGTGAAGTATGTGCGTCGTGAGCTAAATGGCTACTTTTTCCTGTGATTATCCTTTAGCAGATAGTATTCTATCAAAAGAAGTATAACTCCTGATATTAAATTCACAAGGATTTGGGTAATGTCTATCATCGTTTCATCACCTCCTTTTGAGCTAGTAGCCTACCTTTATTATAACATTGAAATTGCTCAAGAAAAGGTTTTCTTTCTGTGGTTATAATAAAAGTTATCTTTTAAAGATTATGTAAATAGGGAGAGGTATTGAGGTATATTCTCTCAAATTAATTTACAATAGAACATAGGTATGTTAAAATGTAATAAAGTGAATGCAAGATACTAGTATATTCTACACGAAAGCCAATTGAACTGCTATTTCAATTGGCTTTTTATATTAATATTTAATATTCACACAAGTGAAGTATGTGCGTCGTGAACTAAAAATGATTATCTATCTCCCTAGTTTTATCATTATAATATGTGAAGTAATAAAGAAACTTATCTTGTTAAGTACGAGATAAGTTTTTTTATTTCGGTTAATAACTATAAATTATTTTTTTATTCTTCATATTTGATGTTTTACTAGTTGTTAAGTTTGTATTATATTAAAATATAGTGTAGAATAAAGTTGAAGGAAGGGTGAATTTTATAAAAATTTTTCATACAAAAGTTGATTGATAAAATCTCTGTAATTTTTATAGATTTACTCAAGAAAAAAAGGGGAGGCAGACATGAATAATAAAAAAATTATAGAATTTCCTGTCAATAAAAAGGATATACAGGAATTAGGAATAAAACATATAGAGACTTCGAGCTTAATCATGGCTATAGTAGGATTAAATTCTCATCTAAAGAGATTGAATCTGATTTTTAAGGAATCGATGAGACTATTTACTGAGTTTATTGAGAATATTGATGATCCTAATTATGCGATGTATATTGAAGATGCAATAGCTTTATGTAAGTATAATGTGGATGCTAGAGTCTGGAAAATTGTTAGTAAAGATTGTACAGAATATGAAATAGAATTAGCATTACTACGCCTAAAAGATGAAGTATACACCTTTGAAGAAGGTTATGTCGAGGGTAAACTATTTCCGATTAACTATCTTCATTTAATAGTTTGCCACCATCTTGCGGAATTTTATTTAGGTAATAAGCTGTATAGTAAAGTTTGGGATGCATATAAACCTTTTTATATGGCTTTAGATATGGCTGATGAAGTTTTAGTGCCTATGTATCACAATTTTATCGTAGCTAGCCTGATATTAAACGATTTTACAATGCTTAACCATTACTATAAACTTATGAACAAACGTGGTAAAAATGATGATGTAGTTTTATTATCGAAAGTTTTCTATCACTTGATGCAAGGTGAGGAGAAAGAGGCTGTCGCATTTTACAACAAATTGATAAAAAATAATAAATACATTTCGGATGTGTTAGATAGAATTGCTAATCCTAAACTAATAGAGTTCAGTACGGATGATGATTGTAAGTATCTAGATGCGCTTAATACGGTTATAAAATTCGATTATTTCATAAATAAAGAGTACTACTTCGACTTCCTTATGCATGTGAGAGAAAGTGAATATGTAATTGGAGACGAGCTGGATAAGTATGCAGACCGCAAGGAAATAACAGTTGCTGATATGAAACGTGATAGATCGTTTATGGCAATTAGAGATACGGAATTAAAAATTATGCACGAGAACTTTTTATTAACGAAAGAGGATTTCTTGAAAATCACGAAGTCAGAATTTCTTAAAATAAAAGGTTTAGGTAAGGGGACTATCAGGAACCTACATTTAAACGGTGTAATGTTCGCTGATGATAGTGAGTTTGATATCCAGATGGATCTTATGGAGGATGACTTATGGTAAAACATGATAGAGAATTCGAAGTATTGCTTAAAGAGTTTTTGAAAACTGAAGGGAAGCATTTTTCTAGTAAGGAAGAGGCTATCGAGGTATTTGAGCGTATTTACAATTTAGTCGAAGAAGGTTATGAGATAGGTGCTTCTCTTAGTGATTATGTTGATGCGATTGATGAAGGGGACATGAGTGTTGTTGATAAAATTAGTGCTTTACGCGAACTTCATGAGGAAAATAAAGGCGCTCTAGAGAGAGCTATAGAGTTAGAAGAGGATATCATGTATTCAGATAATGATGAAGATTCTGAACAGATGATAATAGCTGATGTTTTGGCAGGATATTATAGTAAGGCTGGTATGAATGAAGAAGCTGCGAAACTGTATGAACTTATGTTGATGGCGAACCCAAGTGATTTCCATGAGGTTATAGATCTCTTGACGCTTATGTATGTTCGCCTGGATAGAGAAAGTTCATTAATGGATCATATTGATTGTTTCGACTATGAAGATTCAGAAGCTACATTGCTATTGTTAAGTATCTTTGGTATTAATCAAGAAAGATTTGACGAAGCACATTATTATATGACCAAACTTAAAAAAACTTAATAAGTACACAGGAAATATATTTAAAGGTGGATTCAATAAAGTTCTAGATTATATAGTAGGAACTTCTGGTAATGCGAAAGGTGATAATAAGGAAAAAGCTTTTTGAAATGCACTTTGCAGCTGATATCGCTAAAGAATATCTGACTAATAAATATCATTATGAGTTATTAGAGAAATTCTATAGAGAAGATATAGATAGAAAACAACGCCTGATTGTTGAAGGACGTAAGTCTGTGTCTAAAGAAGATATGAAAGAAGATCCCGTCTTCAAAGGTATGGAAAAACAATTGAACAAGTTTATAGATGTAGAATTGTATAATAAAGAAATTATCGAATGTTATACAGAAAAGAATTGAAAAAAACTAGACGGTATCGGAGTAGGTATTATCAAAAAAACTGAAAGATAATGGTGTTAAGTTCAAAGAGGACTAAGACAGATTTATCTTTCTGGGCTATGTATATACAAATAGAACGAAGCGAACGAAATTGTCTAACTTGGTAGTATATACATATAATCAATACGCAATAATTTGTCTATACAAATAACTGAAGAATTATGAGATGTTACAGATAAAAAAAGAAGCTGTGGTTCAATATTCGGAATATTTGTATACAAAAAAATAAAAATCTGGGAAGAAGGAGTGGGAGTGACTCAAAAATCGTGATTTCGTAGAAATCGATTTTGTCGAGTCACTTCGCACTAGTTTATTAGATATCTAAAAAGCTTTTATAAAGTGAATTTAGATATCAATAAACCACTTGCGTTATACGTTAGAATTTTTAGTGCCAAAGGCACGTTAAAATTCTTACGTATAACGTATGCAAGGACACACCAAGAAGTGAGTCATAAGACGAAACTGATTGGATTGTGTCTACTGCTGAGGCTATGAACTTTCATATACACTTTGTTTAAGTTTAGGACCTTTTTGTCAGCCCCGACTCGTAGTTTCCTAGATTTTTTTATTAATCAAACTGGAAAAAATGGTCAAAATTTCCAATTTGGGAAGAAAAAGAGAGTTCAAAATGGAAAAAACAGTAAAAATTTCCAATTTGGGAAGAAAAAAAGTAAGTTGAAAATGGAAAAACAGTCAAAAATTTCCAATTTGGGAAGAAAAAGAGTTGAAACTGGAAAAAGGGTCAAAATTTCCATTTTAAGAAGGAAAAGAGAATTCAAACTGGAAAAAAGGGTCAAAATTTCCATTTTGGAATTAGGTGTAAGAGTCCTTCACGCGTACAATAAGTTATAACGAAAACCTCCCATATTGTGGTAAGTGATTAGAGAATCGTGATTTCAGAGAAACAAGATTTTGTCGAATCATGCCCAACTTGCATAAGGGAGGTTTTAAATTTCTATTTAGTTTTATCTTTTTGAATACTCAACAGCTCTTGCTATTTTTTTGGTTTTGCAGGATTTTTGTCGATATTGTTTTCTTCTAATAATTTCTCAAATGCGACTAATCCTGTTTCATAATCTTTTGTCTCGAATTCTAATTCATAATCGATGATATCGTTGATAAATGTTGTCTCATCAAGCACTAATAAGCCTTCTTCTAAAGGAACTTCGTGTCTTAATGTTTCGATTTTTTGAATCAGAATAGGAGTTTTAATCTTTACATTCATTCGTTCTAGTTCAGCAATAATTTCGTTCGGTAATATCGGTAGTACCGTCGGCTCTTTTGGATATCTTTCATCAAGAGGCACGTTTATCTCAATATTCTGAGTTTCACCTTTTACCTTTAGAGTCATCTCTGTTTTTTATTTGTATAACGAATTCTTAGCGCAGCTCCGATTTTTTGAAACTTTCATCTGCATCATCATAGTAGAAATTTTTGTTTATTATTTCTTCAGAATTCTTTAAGTCATATTTTTCAAATAGTGCTGTATATTGATCTTTTGTCAGTAAGTTTTTAAATTCTATTTCTATTTCTCGCATGAAATTTCCTTTTCTTTTTCAATCGCAATAATAAATGGCGCGTTGTTTTTTTCTGATTAATAAATTGATAAACCAATACCTCAGCTTCTTTTTGATCGAGATTCTGAAGTTCATTTAACAATGCTTCTTTTTTTCTACCTTACCGTTCTCATGTCCCCAATAAACAACAATAACAATTCTCCCACCAATTTCTAGATGTAATAAGAATTTTTTAATCGTCGAAAGTGTTGTCTCGGCTAGAGTAGTTATCTCATGATCTGCATTTGGTAGGTATCCCAGATTAAAGACAACCGCACGGATTTTTTCATCTATATACTTATCAAATTCAAAATGTGAATCAAGAATAATCTCGCATTTATCCGTCAGCTCAGTTTCTTCGATTAGTTTTTTTAGTGTTTTCTATTGCCAATTGTTGGATATCAAACGCATAGACCTTTTTAGCTGAAGCCTTCGCTAGAAACAACGTATCATTCCCATTTCCAGCAGTAGCATCAACAACGATTGAGTTTTTATCAATAACTTCTTTTAATAATTTTTTGCTAAAAGCTAATACCTTATCCATATTATTATCCTTATTATAAAATTATTTTTGTCTGTCTTCTTTCATTTCAGAAAAGAATGTCACTAAGTTCGTAGTAGTTATCGCTAGCTATTGTAAAGTCAAGTGATGTATTAATAATCTCAGCTAGTAATTTCGAATTATTACTTGTATAGTCTTCTTCACGGTTTAGGTTTGCTTTAAGACCTGCGACAAGTTTTTCTAATTTTTCTACTAAATCAGCCTCTGTAGTTTCATCATTTTCATCGAATTCTTTAGTATAGTCTTTGATATTAAAGCTAATTCCATCTTTTAATGGTGCGATATATAAAGCACGTAGGTTATTCACGTCCTCACCAACCGCAGCTGAAAGTTCATTTAGAGGAGCTGTGTAAATTTTCTCATCTTCTGCACCGGCTTGTTCGATAACTGTAACCTCATGATCATAGGGATAGAACGACATTAGTTCATCCGAGACATTAGCAGCAGTTAAATCATCATAACATTGAGTAATAAGTAGGTGTTGCAACGGATTAACCTGTCTTAACGTCTCAAGAGCAGTAGCATCAACAAGAGCAAATCCCTCTACAGGATCGAACTTAGCCGCGTTAAAACAAGAATCTAAAAAGCTCTCACCACCAACGATTTTTACGTCTTTATCACTGTTTATAAGCAGTTGAGTAGTTAGTTCAGCGACCATAGGATGTCCAGGAACAAGATACATTACATCGTTATCCCCAGCAACTTCAAGAATATAATTCGCAATACCATTATATGTATTTTCGAAATTTTCACTTTCTGTATAAAATCTATCACAAGTTTCAAACGCAATATTATTCTCTTCCAAGAAAGAAATCGCAGGATGCTCCTTAGTACGCGCAATAACCTTAGCATTAGTGTTATCTAGTAAAAGTTGTTTAATATTTTTCCTTAATGTTTGAACTATCATTCGGTCCAAGTCCAATAATATAAATCATGGGGTTCTCCTTATTGTATGTTTAGTCTATTTTTAATCTTAAATATAGGAACTCAAAAATTGTGATTTCGAGGAAACTAATTTTTGTCGAGTCAACCTCTTTCTATAACATAGCTATTATAACATAAATTAAGGTTTGAGTTGATAAAAATATTTATTTGAATATTATTAATTCATTATTCAAATATTCAGTATTGTATGATTGAAATTCGAGTGAATTATAAAAAAATAATGATATATTTTACATTAATAAAACAAGTTTGTTCACTACAGTAAAGAGAAGAAATATTTCTTTGGAAATTTAAGTTTTCCTGGTGAAAATTTATGAGATATGGTGTTTTTAGAGTTAAATTATTATGAAATATAGGTGAAAATATATTGTAAAACTGTAAGATAATGCAAATTTTCAAAAGTAGTTAAGTTAGAATAAAACATTAAATTTTTTTGATTATACAAGTGAAGTTTTTAAGTGGGGGTATTTTCAGAATATAAAGGTTTTTAGAATATTGAAGAATATTAGTTAAAGCTTGATATATTAGGATTTACATATAATTTCTAAAGTGATATAATAATATAAATACAAAGTATATAAGGAGGAATTAAAAATGTCAATCAAAGCATTAAAAAGTAGCAAAAGCTGCACTTAAAAACACCAGGAGTATTCGCAGGAGGGTAGCATTCGGAACTTTAGGTCTTAAACTTCTAGCGAGTAAAGATGCGAAGAAAGGTTACTCAGTTGTTTTTATCAAAATTATATAAAGCAAAAAGATGGAGTAGAAGGAACAGTATCAAATATCAAGCAACATGCTGATGATGTTGTAGCGGATGCTAAAGACTTATACGAAAAAGAAAAAAGAGAAAGCAATCTTCAAGAATTAGAGGAAAAAAATAAAATGGATTTTAAAAATACTACATCTTTCAAGTGCAAGAGCGAGAGTTAGAGCTAATTTTCGCTTAACACCAGATGTAAAAAGTATATTTTAAAGAACAGGCATCAAAAATCGAGAATATACAAAAAGTGAACTTTTATCAAGATGAGTACACTTTTGTTGTTATATTTAAAGAGGGACATGGTAGTTGTTTACAAGAATTCTTTAAGTTAGTAGATAAAGAAAAAGTAAGAGACTGTTATGAAAATCCAGTAGTAGTAGCTGAAGAAAGTCCTTATTCAATAATTGTAGATGCCATGTTTTGGCGTGCAATGTCTAAATTATTTGTGCCGTTACCACTAAGAGCTATTCATACATGGTGGAAAGCATCAGGATATTTAAAAGATACGTTGAAATTATTAGGACGCAAGCAAATTACTATGGAAACTCTGGACTCTGCAGCAATCTTAGTTTCATTAGCAACAGGTGCTCGTGAAACGGCAAGTTCTATTATGTTCATCCTGGAATTAGGAGAAGCTTTAAACAATTGGTCTGAGAAAAAATCTGTAAAAGTACTAGAACAAAGTCTAACTTCTATGGATAGAGAAATCTGGCTTGTTGAAGAAGAAGGTAATAGAAAAATAACTTGTGCAGAGGTGAAAAAAGGCGATATAATTCTAGTTTCAGAAGGAAATGAAATCTTATTTGATGGTATTGTGATGAGTGGGGGAGCTAGTGTTGATGAAAGTTCATTGACAGGAGAGAGTTTCCCAATTGTGAAGAATATTGGAGATGAAGTTTATTCTAACACGATAGTTGTTAACGGTGAGATTAAGCTAAAAGTAGAAAATCCACAAGTTAATGGTCGTATCCAACATTTAATTCAACTGATGAAAGATTCTGAAAGTAGAGAGGATACATATCATTACAAATATATCAAATTAGCTGACAGTATAGTAAAATATAATTTCCTAGCGATGGGACTAACATATTTATTTACAAGATCATTCGCGAAGGCGATGTCGTTCTTACTAGTAGATTACTCATGTGCATTGAAATTATCAACGCCTGTAGCATATCTAACTACTATAAAAACCTAATTGATCAAAAAAATTGTGGTGAAAAATTCAGTAACCCTTGATAAATATGAGGATATAGATACATTTGTTTTTGATAAAACAGGAACAATCACAGTATCTAAACCGTATATTCAGGAAGTGCTACCATTTTATGAATATTCTTATGAAGAAGTTCTTAGAATTGGAGCGTGTTTAGAGGAACATATCTATCATCCGATTGCCAGTGCCGTTGTAAGTAAGGCGGAAGAAGATGGAATCGAGCATGAAGAGATGCATACAGAACTATATCACATTGCTTCAAAAGGGATAGTATCTCATATCGACGGAGAGAAAGTAGTTATCGGAAGTAGACAATTGCTAAAAGACGAAGATGTAGTTGTTACTGCTGAGCAAGAACAAATTATAGCCGAAAAACAAGAACAATATAATCTATTATTCTTGGGGTATAAAGGAAAATTAATCTCAATTTTCTGTGTAGATATCCCATTAAGAGATGAAGCTAGTGCAGTATTAACTGAACTTAGAAATAGAGGTAAAAAAAGGTAGTTCTTCTAACAGGAGATAATGAAATTAGAACTAAGAAAATTTTTAAAAAGATGTAACTTTTGATGAAGTACATACAAGTATGACACCAGTTACGAAATTTGAATATATTAAGAGTGAAAAAGAACAAGGAAGACGCGTCCTAATGATAGGTGATGGTCTGAATGACTCAGCAGCATTATCAGAAAGTGACGTAAGTATTGTTATGAGTGAAAGTGCTGATCTTTCAAAACAAATTAGTGATGTTGTCCTAAAAATCAGATTCACTAAACTCATTATTACTATTATCAGATGTTTCAAAAACACTACGTGCACAAATGAGCAACAATGTTAAGAGTACCGTATCGATTAATAGTTCACTGATATTCTTAGGATTAATAAATGTATTACCATCGAACTTACTAGCATTACTGCACAATCTAACAACATTTAGTATCGTACTTAAGAATTTTTAATATTAAGTAGAAAAGATCAAAAAGGTGATGAGCTGATTATGTTAGGAAGAAGGTGACTCTTCTTTTGAATATGTAAACTAAATAATAAAAACTCGGATCTAGGGAAATCTAGATTCGAGTTTTGCTGTATAGATAACTTAAATCTCGAAAAAAATACGTATTACTTATTTGAGATTCTCTTTATGATTATATTTGAAAATGTATACAATGTATAGTAATATGTAAATATAATAAAAATAAAGGAGAGCGTTTTAGTGAATAAAAAAAGAAGATTATTAAGTATTATGGCTGTTGCATCATTAGTAGCAGGTATAGGAGAGGTAGCAAGTCCACAGGCACAAGCAGTTACATTCCATAGTTGTAAAGAGGCGTGGAACCAAGGGTATGGAGATATTCGAGTAGGTGAAGATGGTTATTCAAGACATCTAGATAGAGATGGTGATGGAATAGCATGTGAAATCAGTAAATCAAATGGACAATATAAACCACGTGCTCAACATTCTCAAAATGGTTGGGTGAAAAGTGGTGGATCTTGGTACTACTATAAAAATAGTTCGGTAGTGAGAAACGCGTGGGTAGGAAACTACTGGCTAGGGTCAGATGGAAGAATGGCAACAAATAGCTGGGTAGATAGCAATCGTTACTACGTAGGAAATGATGGAGCATGGATAAAAGACTATGGAAATAAATTAGGATGGCAAAAAGAAGGCGGATCTTGGTACTACTATAAAAATAGTTCGGTAGTGAGAAACGCGTGGGTAGGAAAACTACTGGCTAGGGTCAGATGGAAGAATGGCAACAAATAGCTGGGTAGATGGCAATCGTTACTACGTAGGAAATGATGGAGCATGGATAAAAAGACTATGGAAATAAATTAGGATGGCAAAAGAAGGCGGATCTTGGTACTACTATAAAAATAGTTCGGTAGTGAGAAACGCGTGGGTAGGAAAACTACTGGCTAGGGTCAGATGGAAGAATGGCAACAAATAGCTGGGTAGATAGCAATCGTTACTACGTAGGAAATGACGGAGCATGGATAAAAAGACTATGGAAATAAATCAGGATGGCAAAAAGAAGGCGGATCTTGGTACTACTATAAAAATAGTTCGGTAGCGAGAAACGCGTGGGTAGGAAAACTACTGGCTAGAGTCAGATGGAAGAATGGCAATAAATAGCTGGGTAGATAACAATCGTTACTACGTAGAAATGACGGAGCATGGATAAAAGACTATGGAAATAAATCAGGATGGAAAAAAGAGAGTGGATCTTGGTACTACTATAAAAATGGTTCAGCAGTAAGAAATGCGTGGGCAGGAAACTACTGGCTAGGGTCAGATGGAAGAATGGTTACTAATAGATATGTGGATGGTGGCCGTTATTATGTAGGAAATGATGGAGCTTGGGTTCCGTTGCTTCCACCTATAAGCGATTTGCAAGATGAATAGGAAGATATTATAAAGAAAATTAATATAATAATAATAAGAGCTTTAGTTCACTGGTTAGGTGAGCTAAAAGCTTTTTGTAGTAATAAGTTGAAGAACTTATATTAGTTGAAGTTGAAATAAATGCTAATTATAGTATTATACTAGTGTTATTGAATTTTTGAATATTATATTTTTAAGGAAAGGGGGTAAGTAGTGAAGAGAAACACATCGATAATAATTTCAATTGCTATACCATTGTTTATTGTAGTATTGTATAGATACTTATATGGATATATTTATCATGCTGTTGATGATGTTACAATTAATTATTCGATTTTAAATAAAGAATATATGTTACTTCCCTACATGGGAATAATATTAACCAAGATATTAGTAATATTACAGAGTTTATTTTTCAAATATTAATATCTTCTTCGTTTTTAGTATCAGCGTATAGCATAAGTTTTTCATGTTTGCTTTATCTGCTGAGAGATAGAAAATATAAAAATAGTTCTATGGATAATAGTTTTAGTAATAGAGTTTGCTTTTATTAAAATATTTTACATACTCCGTGGTTGCTTATTTGTTGTCTATCTCAGGAATATTTTTTACTTTTATAAAGAAAAACATAGTTTTTCCTATTATGCTTATATTTATCGGTATCTCTCTTAGAGTTCAAATAATATCAAGTCTTTTGGCATTATGTTTGGCGATAATCATATTTGAATTAATTAGGAATAAAAAGGTAAAACGAACAGCTATATTAATTAGTACAATTTTTGTTGTAAGTTTAACCAATTGGTTATTTATACAAAGTAACGATGTAGAAAAAAATCTTATATAGAATGGAATGAAAAAGAGTACTTTGATTAGAGACTATCCTGCTATTGATTATTCTGAAAAAGAAAGTCTAGATAAGATTGGTATTACTGAAAATACATTAGCAAGTCATAATTCTTGGATATTCTCAGAAAAAAACAAATCTTTAGTAATGAACTATTAGATAATCTTGATAAAAGTACGATCAGTATCAGAAAAATATAATTTTTCGATTAAAAAGATAATACTTGAGTACTTTTCTAGTGAATTTTATAAGTTGTTTACATTTTTTTGTAATTCTTGTTTTTATATTTTATAAATCTAAAAGTTATTATGGATATCTGCTATTTTTTTGAGTCCTTTAGCTCTGCTAACAGCCCTAATAGTTAGACAAAGAGTAGTAGAGAGAGTTTATATACCTATCATTATTCTAGCTTTATTTATTTTTATTGTATATGGTAATGAGTTGTTTATAAAAAGAAACTATAAATTAGTGAATAATCTAGAAGGTGTTATCTTTACAATTTTATGCATACTATTAATGGATAATATATGGGGCTATGGAAAAAAATGAATTGTATTGGTTTAATTATCATTCTCATGATATTAATAAGGATTATAACAATATACTAATCAATAATAAAGATAATTTATATATTATCTCAGGATACGGAAACTTAGTTAGTTCTCAACCGAATGTAAGTAAGGTTTTTGTTGAGAAAGATAAATTAACAAAAAAATATAATAACTTTTTGGAACATGGCAAACATTTTTCGCCTGAATATCATAATAAATTAAAAAGGATTTGGAGTGAAAGATACGAATAATATACTATCTAGTGCGGTAAATAGTGATAATATTAAATTTATTTTTGCCTAAAGACTCTAGTGTTTTTCGATAAAATTAGAGTACTGTTTAAAGAAAAATTATGATAAAGATGTTTACTTTGTAAAAGAAAGTGATATTTCAAATGATATGAATATATATAAATTAAGGAGTGATAAGTAGTGAGCAGTAAGAGAATTAAATATATTGATATGTTAAAGGCTTTTTGTATAATCTTAGTAATAGCTGGTCATATGGGATACACTCCAGCCAAAGTGAAACTATTATTATATATATTCCATATACCTTTATTTTTTTCTTTTTATCTGGAATGACTTTAAACGTAGCTAAGTATACATCGTTTTTGAATTCTTTGTTAGAAAGTTTAAAACTATAGTTATACCTTGTTTTTTTAATGAATATTTCTATATTTTTCTATTAAATCATTTATCTTACAACCGCAATTTATATTGAAAATAGATATTATACATTTTATAAAAGCTATGATAGTGGCTGATAGAATGCATATTTATTATCAATTGTGGTTTTTAAATGTGTTATTCTTAGCAGAACTGGTTTGTTATTTTGCGATAAAATATAGTGATACATTATATAAATATATAATTGTATATATTGTACTTATATTATGTGGTAGTTTAGGAAAAACTATATGAGATGGAATTTTTGGTTAATTTGGAGTTTTGATCTTGTACCATATGCATCAATATTTATTTTGTCTGGATATGTATTGAGAAAGAATCTAGCTACGCTACAAAGATATTTCAGAAAAAGTATATTTTTTTACCGGTTACGGTAGTAAGTATCATATGTGGAGTTTACAACACGAGAGTAGATCTATATTATCAACAGATTAATTCAACTTCCTTGTATTTTATTGCTGCTTTCTTTGGTATCTGGGCAAGTTTTATATTATTCAAAAATATACCAAATATACCAATACTAGAGAGAATTGGTGGTAATACGTTGATATATTATGCATATCATTCACCAATAGTCTTATACATTTTAGATATAATTATGGAGCAACTTGCTGGTAAGTATACGGGAATATTCGTTAGTAATTATATAATAGCCATTGTAGAACTATTTTTTTAGCGATAATATTGTGTGAATTGATTGCTAAGATAATTAATAATACTTTCCCATTTATTATTGGGAAATCATTTAAGACAACCTAATGTACCGACCCCAAAAAGTTAGACCAAAAATCTAACTTTTTGGAGGTCAGTATTTTCTATGACTAAATATAATTTTGAATTTAAAAAGAAAGTCGTACTAGAGTATATAAATGAAAATATAAGCATAAGATCGTTAGCAAGAAAGTATGCTATAAAATCTCATAATAATATTGAAATTTGGGTTGCCAAATATAAGAAATATGGAGATGAAGGATTATATCGTTCAAGAAAAATGAAGAATATTCTTTCGAAAAAGATATATGTTGTAGAATTATACTTAACAAGTGAACTCTCATACAATGACTTAGCTTTACAAGAAGGTATAAATAATCCAGCACTTATTTGTAACTGGGTTAATCGCTTTAGAGTAGCTGGTCCTGATGCATTGAGAGAACGAAGGAAAGGGCGGAAATCTTAATGGATAAATCACCTAAAAAGTTAAGTAATGAAACAACAAATCAAACTACAAATGATAATATATCTGAAGAATATGTAAAAAGAATTAGAAGATCAATTACTACAACTAAGGATAGAAAATGCATTTTTAAAAGAAGCGAGGAGATTGCGTTTAGCGGAAGAAGCAGAAATGAAAAGAAGGCGCGAATTATAAGCAGTCTCCGAGGAGAATTTATACTTAAAGACCTTCTTTTATATGCAAAAATGCCAAAAGCAACATATATGTACTGGCAGAAGAGATTCGATAGAGTTAATCCAGATAAAGAAATTGAAGAGAAAATATTAGAAATAAGAAAGAATAACAAAGATTATGGTTATAGACGTATATATGGTGCGTTACGTAATTTAGGATATATAATAAACAAAAAGAAAGTTCAAAGAATTATACAAAAATTAGGCTTACAGGTTACATCATTCACTAGAAAAAGTAGAAAATACAATTCATATAAGGGGAAAAATTGGAAAAACAGCTAAGAATAGAATTAGAAGACGATTCAATACTAATATTCCACATCAAAAATCACTACAGACACAACTGAATTTAAATATTATGAAGTTAGTGAGAGAGGTAAATTAGTAGTAAAGAAACTTTATTTAGATCCATTTATGGATATGTATAATGGTGAGATAATAAGCTATAGTATAAGTGAGAACCCATCAGCCCAAAGTATAATGGATGCACTAGAAGAAGCTATTAAAGTCACAGCTAAATCACCTTATAGGAGAACTTTTCACTCTGATCAAGGATGGGCTTATCAAATGAAGGCGTACTCGAAAAGGTTAAAAGAAGAACGTATTTACCAAAGTATGTCTAGAAAAGCAAATTGTTTGGATAATTCGGTAATGGAGAATTTCTTCGGAATATTAAAACAAGAGATATACTATGGAACAACATATAATAGTTATAGGAACTGAAATTAGCTATTGAAAAATATATAAAAATATTATAATGAAGAGAGAATAAAAGAGAAACTAGGATGGTTAAGTCCTAAACAATATAGAATAAAACATATGACTGTATAAATATAAAAAGATAGCGTAGCAGTCATTATAACTACTACGCTATCCTAAGTCTAACTTTTTGGGGTCAGATCATAATTTGGGTTGTCTTTTTACTTCCATTTTCTTCAGTTCTATTATGAAATATGGTATAATAAAGGGATGAAAATAAATTAGTAGAGCTAATTGAAGAAGTTGATTAGCTGTTAAGGTGAAAGATGAACATTGATAATAGATTTGAAACAGAAGCGGTAAAAAAGTATAGAGCTTCGATTGAAAAGAAGAAGATATCGTTATTTCTGAAATTACTTTTTGATAAGGTACTTGCATTGATTTTGCTCATTCCTTTATCGCCGATAATTTTAGGAATAGCTATCTGGATAAAACTTGATAGTGAAGGGCCTGTGTTCTATAGGCAAGAGCGCATTACAACCTATGGTCGAACATTTAGAATCTTTAAGTTTAGAACTATGGTTAAAGATGCTGACAAACTTGGGGCAGCTGTCACTCAACAAAATGACCCTCGTATTAGTAAGGTAGGACATAAGCTTCGTAAATTACGCCTTGATGAACTACCTCAGCTTATCAACGTACTTGTAGGTGATATGAGTTTTGTAGGGGTAAGACCGGAAGTTGCGAAATATGTAGATAAGTACACTGATGAAATGAATGCGACATTATTACTTCCTGCTGGGATAACCTCTCCAGCGAGTATTGAATATAAAGACGAAGATGAAGTTATTGAGAAATTTAAAGGCAGCGGACGAAGTGTAGATGAAATCTATGTGGAGGAAATTCTTCCAGATAAGATGAAATATAACTTAAAGTACATTGAAGAATTCAGTGTTATAAATGATATTAAAATAATGATAAGAACTGCTATTGCGGTTGTTAAATAAAAAAGCTGCAACTTCACATTGCAGCCTACTATCAACACTAAACGAATGAAAGAAACGAAATTCCAATGAAATTATTCTTTATTTAATTCGTGAAGAATTAAAAAGATAACTATTAATTGAAGTAATTCGATCATATCTTACACTCCTTTCACAGTAGTGTATTTAGTTGATAGTAATTTAATTATATCATATTATTAAATGATATTAAAATTAACTGGGAGCTTACGAGTTAGCGAATTATCTAATATTGTAATATACACAATAAGAATCATAGTTAATTAAATATAGATTGCTGTTTACTATGAAATTGATGAAATTTTTTTAAAACGTATTTTGATTGATTAACTATAAAAATATTGTATAATAATATCTAGATAATTCGATCAAGAAAACACAAGAGGCCTTCCACATTATTAGTCTCTTGTGTTTTTTATTAGAAAGAGTAGAAACAAATAATTAGGAGTTTGAGATGAAAAAAATATAATATACCATTCTCTCCACCAGATATTAGTGATGGAGAAATTAACGAAGTAATAGACACTTTAAAATCAGGTTGGATTACAACTGGACCGAAGACAAAAGAATTAGAAAGAAGATTGTCTGAATTTACAAATACACCTAAAACGGTTTGTCTTAATTCTGCAACTGCAGCGTTAGAGTTAACATTACGTGTTCTAGGTATTGGTGAAGGTGATGAGGTTATCGTTCCTGCGATGACCTATACTGCTTCTTGTAGTGTGATTTATCACGTTGGAGCGAAGGCTGTTATCGTTGATATAGCTGAAGATAGCCACGAGATGGACTATGACGCTTTAGCAAATGCTATTACTGAAAATACTAAAGCTGTTATTCCTGTTGATTTAGCAGGGATACCATGTGATTATGACAGAATTTTCGAAGTAGTCGAAAGTAAAAAACACTTATTCAAAGCTAATAGTGAATACCAAGAGAAACTTGGTAGAGTAGCTGTTGTGGCTGATGGAGCGCATGCTTTAGGTAGTACTTATAAAGGTAAGAAAATTGGTTCTGTAGCTGACTTTACGACATTCTCATTCCACGCTGTGAAGAACTTCACTACAGCTGAAGGTGGAAGTGTAACATGGAAACAAAATGAAAACTTTGATAATGAAGAATTATATAGAGAATACCAAATATATTCGCTTCACGGTCAAACAAAAGATGCTTTAGCTAAAACTAAAGCAGGATCTTGGGAATATGATATTGTTATTCCTGGATATAAATGCAATTTAACTGACATTGCGGCATCTATTGGATTAGTTCAATTAGATCGCTATCCGAAACTTTTAGAACGACGTGATTACATTATTAGTCAGTATAATAAAGGATTCGAAGGAACAAGAATTAAAGCTCTAAGTCATAGTTCAGAAGATTACAAATCTTGCGGACACCTTTATATAACTCATGTTGAAGGTGCTACATTTGAACAACGTGGTGAAATAATTGTTAAGATGGCAGAGCGTGGAATTAGCTGTAATGTTCACTATAAACCACTACCGTTACTAACTGCGTACAAAAATTTAGGATTCGATATTGAAAACTACCCTAATGCTTATAATTATTATGTAAAAGAAATAACATTACCTCTACACACTAGACTTAGCGATGAAGATGTAGCTGTTATTATTGAAAACTTCAAGGAAATAGTTGAGGAGGTAGTAGGTGAGTAGTTTTAAAAGAAATACAAAATAAAAAGTTTAGAAATGGCTGAATATTTTTGTAGAATTTTGTAAAGAACATGACTTACTTTGTTACCTTTGTGGTGGTGGAGCTATTGGTGGACTTCGTAACAAAGGATTTATACCTTGGGATGATGATTTAGACTTTTTCATGCCTAGAAAAGACTATGAAAAACTTCCAGAACTATGGAAAAAACATGCTAAAGAACAATATTTCTTATCAAAAAGTGATAGCAATTTCGTTGATAGAAACTTATTTATCACGATTCGTGATAAAAGAAACAACTTGTATAAAACCATATCAACAAGATCTAGATCTGCCACATGGCTTGGCATTAGATGTTATTCCTTTGGATTACTATCCTAAAAATGAAACGGATAGAAAAAGACAAGTTCGTTGGGCATTGATTTATTCACTATTCTGTGCTCAAACTATCCCTGAAAAACATGGAGCAATTATGAAATGGGGTAGTACGATTTTACTTGGTTTAACACCGAGTAAATTACGTTATAAAAATCTGGAAAAAAAGCGGAAAAAGAAATGACAAAATATACGCTTGATGAGAGTGATGGAATAACAGAACTTTGTACAGGTCCTGGATATATGAAGAAGAAATATCCTATTGAAGCGTTTGAAGATAATATCTTCATAGATTTTGAAAATACTAAAATGCCGATACCTGTAGGGTATGATATTTATCTGAAAACAGCATTTGGTGATTATATGACACCTCCACCAAAAGAAAAACAAGTTCCACATCATGATGCAGTTATAGCGGATATGGAAAATAGTTATCTTAAGTATAAAGGGGAATATTATGGACGAAAAAATTAGTGTAATAGTACCGGTATACAATGTAAAACAATATTTAGAGCGTTGTGTTGACTCAATAATCAGTCAAACATATAAGAACTTAGAAATTATTCTAGTCAATGATGGTTCTACTGATAATAGTGGACAACTTTGTGATGAACTGGCTAAGAAAGATTCTAGAATAAGGGTAATTCATAAGGAGAATGGTGGATTATCTGATGCGAGGAATGTTGGGATAAATGAAGCGGAAGCTGAGTTGATCGGGTTTATAGATAGTGATGATTATATAGATGAAGATATGTATGAAGTGCTGATGACTAATCTAAAAAGAGCAAACGCAGATTTATCTATGTGTGGGCACTATGATGTCTATAATGATGTTCCTGAGGCGCAAGTAACTGAAAAGAAAACATGGGAACTTAGTCCTCGAGAAGCTATTAAGATGGTAATGGAAGCTAAGATACTATCTGTTACAGCGGTTAATAAATTATATAAAAAGAGTTTATTTTCAGAGTTCAAATTTGAAATCGGGAAAAATCGCTGAAGATGCATTTATTATGATAAAGTTATTAGATAAGTGTAATAAAATAGTAGCAACCAATGAGAAAAAAATATTACTATGTACATAGAGAAAATAGTATTACTACCCAAAAATTTTTCTCTTAAGTTTTTAAATGTTATAGAAGCTTATGAACAGAATAAAGAGATTATTTTAGAAAAAAATACCCTGAACTAAAAAGAGGTAGCTCAGATGAGAATGAATTGGGCGTACTTTTATGTACTAGATAGGTTATTGTTAGATAAAGAATATAATGATAAAAAAATTAGAAAATAAGTTAATATCGTATTTAAAAAGATCATAGTAAGGATATTTTAACAGATTCATTATTTACAAAAAGGTAGAAAAAAATTGGATTTGTTGCCTTATTATTGAATAGAAATCTATATAGAAAAATAATAGAGAAGAGAGGATATTAATTAGAGTATGTTAAAACTAATAGAAAAAAATTATTTTAAAAATAAATATGGCATTTATTTTAATAGTTGCTGTTTATTGTATGTGTGGTCTAATAGTGCCACTACAATTTATTTCAGCTAACAAGATTGTTGCAGGGGAATGACATTATTTGGAATTCTTTTAGCAACGTACAACTTAGTTATTAAGAAGGTCTATCTAAAAAAATAAAAAAACAATAGAATACCTATTACTATTTTTGCTTTTAATATTATTACTAGTATGCTAGTGATATCTTATGGTTATTCTACAAATATAAAAAAATGCATTAATATTTTTATATTTATTTCTTAACTGTATTCCTATATTCACAGGAATTACTAGAGAAGAAGGTAAAAAAATATATGATTACTTTTTCTATACAGTTACTGTACTTAATACTTTTTGGAGTATTAGTGTCATTAATTCAATTCGTATTATTGAAAGGTTATAGAGTACATGACTATAAAGGATTATATATTAGACAAGGATTTGTAGAGTCTAGACTATTTGGTATTTTTAGCAAGTCCTAACTATCTTTCTTTAATTTCGTTAATAGTGATTATATTTTTTAGTTCTTAAAGTATGTAGTTTTGAGAAAGTATATAGATATATTAGTATAGTCGCTATTGTATTGAATTTTTATTTATATAGTGTTATCAGGTTCAAGAACTGCGTTTATCTGTATGATGATAGCGGCTGTTATATATTCAATAGTGATGTTTTTATCAAAAAGGGAATGTTAAATCGCTATTAAAAAGTAGCACTGGCAATTGTTGTTGTGTTATTCAGTTATAAAGCTGTTAATTTCACTAGTGAGCAGTATTTAAAATATAACAAAGAGAGATTAGAAGTTCAAGATAAAAAAATTAGAAAATAAAGATAATAATCTTTCTCTTGAAAGAACAGATACAAGTGAAGAAAATATTTCAATAATAGATTTGCAATTTGAAATCTACAGCATCTTTCGTACCTAAAAAAACCTATTTTTTTGGGTATTCAGGTGGAAACTGGTATGAGATAGGTAAAAAGATGAATCCAGATGAGTATATAATAAAAGAACATTATCTTACTCATAATGGATATTTAGAAATTTTATTCTATAATGGATTGGTAGGATTTATTTCAATGGGAATCTTTGTCTTATCATTCTTTATATCAATGGTAAAAACGAATATTTAGAGATAAAAAAAGAAGATTTAGTAAATAAAGATTTATTATCAATGATTATGATATTAATGGTAATTCTAGTGTCTAATCTATTCTTAAGTTCTACATTTTATGGAATTTCATTGTTAGGTATCATCTTATTCTTAATGGCAGGTTATTTCTATTCTATAGTGAGTACAGACAAAAAGTAATTTTTAAAAATTAGATATTGATGAAATTAAAGAAGTAGAATTAGGAGTTATGGATTATATTCATAATATTTGTAGAGAAAAAAAGGTATTAATTATTCATTAGCTTATGGAAGCTTGTTAGGTGCAGTAAGACATAGAGGATTTATTCCATGGGATGATGATTTGGATATTGCTTTAAAGAGGGATCAATATGATAAATTATATCAAGCAATTTTAGAAGATAATAACAGTATTTATAAGGTCGTTTCTTGGGAAATGATTCTAGGTACCCTTTTATCCATTTTACAGAGTCTATGATAGTAGAACTGTTTATGAAAAATAACTACATACAAAAATGATATAGAATTAGGTATCTGTGTAGATGTTTTTTTCCTTTTGATGACTATAAAGATGTAAATAAAGAAATCACAAAATTAGATATGTATCGTAGATTATCTGTATATACTTTATATGGAATAAGAAATAAAGAAGCGGGAATAAAGAATATTATTCGTTATCTAATGTTAGTAGCATTCAGATTAACAAGGGTGAAAACATGGAATAAAAATTAAATGATTGTTCTAAGGTTCCTGTTAATAGTGAATATATAGATTATCTAATGGAATCTAAAAAAATACAGTACAAAGATAGATGCAAAAGCTTTTAGATCAAGTAGTTGAATTTAAGTTTGAGGATAGAGTATATAATATACCGACAGATTATGATCATATTTTAACTACAATTTATGGTGCGGACTATATGGAGATTCCGCCAATAGAAAAAAAGAATACAGCATGATGATTTTGTAGCGTATATTAAGAAGGAGAACTAGTATGTTGCAATGGCTTAAGAGGAGTTTAGCTAGTTTTTTTAGGTGATAAAAAAAGATGTTGTTAAAAACTTCCCTTTAATAAAAAAATTAAATGAGAAAGCTAATATTGAATTAGATTCTAAAAAGAAGTAATTTGTTAAAAAGAAAAACTTTGAGGAAATATTGAATATTGTTTATAGTTCTGAGTTAAAGAATTATAATATTTGGTTAGATTTTTGGAACATTATTAGGTTACTATCGAGAAAATGATTTTTATAAGTCATGATTTAGATATGGATTTTCGGAGTTCAAGTTTCAAGTTTAGAAGAATTTGAAGTCATAGAAAAACACCTTGCTAAAAAAATGGTTTTTAAACGAACAAAAGAGTTTTTATTTTGATAAAGATTTAGTTGAATTATCGTACAGCTATAAAGGACTTAATGTAGATTTTATTGTCTATAACAAGGAAGACGATAAAGTATCTTCTGATACAATATTTTTCATGACAAATGCATTAGGGAATCCTACTAGATATGAGGTTTACCACTATGAAATTCCATTCACTGGTTTAAAGGAATGTGATTTTTAAAAATCAAAAAAAGTAAAGGTTCCAGCTAATACAGAGGAGTATTTAAAAACTTTATATGGCGAAGATTTTAAAACTCCTAATACTAACTATAATTGGAAAAGAAAAATCCGATTTATAAGAGTAGGGATGCAGAGATAGCAGAGGTTGTATTGAGAAAAGATAAATAAACTAGATCTAGGAGATAGTATTATGGGAAATAGGGTAGCATTATGGGACAATTTAAAATTTTTTTCCTTGTAACTTGTGTGGTTATTGGACATTTTGCGGATAGATTTACCGATGTATCTAATATTTATGATAGTATATTTTTATTTATATATTCATTTCATATACCACTTTTTATTTTTTTATATCGGGATTGATGTTTAAAAATAAAAGATATTACAAAGTAAAGCGATATTTTTTTATAAGTATAGGTTTTGTTTATAAGATAGTTTCAGCGGTTGCGGGAAAGATTACTAGGAACAGTGAAGGTTGAATTTTTTTCCTAACTATGGGATGGTGGGCTTTCATGGTTTATGTTTGCTTTGGCAGCATATACTGTAATTTTTAAAAATAATTGAGAAACAAAAACAAGGAATATATTTTAGTGTTTTTCGATAGTCTTGGCTTGCTTTTGTAGGATATGATACAGGAATAGGTGATTTCCTGTATTTATCAAGGATAATAATATTCTTTCCGTTCTTTTTTTGAGTGGGTATTATTACAAAAGGAAAATATAGTAGAATTTAAAAATAAAAAAATTCAAAATATATAGTTTTGGCTGGATTAATAGTAGTGATTTGGCTAGGATTATGTGTTTTTGAATTGGATATTTTTTTATAGATTAAGATATTTATTTACATGAAGGAATCCATTCTTCCCTCAGATAATGAGTTATGCCCCATTAGCAAGATTAGCTAGCTATATCATATCTTTTGGAATGTGCTTTGCTCTTATAATGTTGATGCCTAATAGAAGAATGTTTTTTTAATTACAGACATGGGGAAAAAAATTCTATAAATGTATATTTTTGGCATATGCATATATATTATGTTTTGAATAAGGTATTTAATATCTCAAATATATTTAATTATGGAGTTAGTGGAAATTAGCATTTCTATTAATGGCAGTGTTATTAAGCATCGTACTGTCTCATAATATTTTTAACTTCCCAATAAAACAGATAAGAGAACAAATATTCTTAAATAAGAAAGCATCGTGATTTTTAAGAATGTATAAATATCATAAAAAGAGTTAGAAGAATAAATCTCTAACTCTTTTTAATTTTACTTTTCACCATATTTATCACATAGTTTATTGTTGAATCTTTTAAGATTGTAAGAACAACTAAATAATAAATTCCACAGATCGCTATGACTGTGCAGACCATAATAAGCATGTTTAATGTAATTTCGTAAGAATTAACATGGAACACGAATTTTTGTAATGAAATATATTGGAATAAAACCAAGTGATACTGCAAGATATTTGTATAGTGAAGAAAATACAGCTGATAAGTTTATCAGTTTATGTTTTTTTAATGAACTGTATTTCTAGTAATACCACTAAACCTTCTGCAAAGTATTGTTGTTCCAATATAGTATTCTGGTTTGAAAATATTACAGAAGTATAATGTTGAATTTAACACTACATTTAATCCACCACCGATAAAGTAAAATGAAGTTAATTTACTTTCGAAGTCATTGATGAATATAATTTGCTTTCCTAGTATCATCTCAATAGCCCAAATAATAGTTCTAATCGCAAATATACTTGTTACTATTCCTGCCTCTAAATATTTATCTGATGAATAAATAACAGTTGCATATGTCCCTAGAATCATTATTCCGATACTAGTTGGTATCATCAGGAAGAAGAATAGGGAAGATCCTTGTCTGATTAAATACTCATATGAATCATGATCTTTTCTTCCTAAGTAATAACCTAATCTAGGAAGGCTGACATTCAGGGCTCCACTAAGCACACCTGCAATAAGCATTACTATGCTTGATGCGATAGTGTAGTAGGATATATAATTTTTCATCTGGACTCTTTGTTATAAACATTCTATCAAGCAGTGTATAAAGCATATTAGCATTCGCTAATAATAACATTGTAGTAAGTGCTTTTGTAGATGTTAATAAGTCTCTGATATCAATCTTAACAAATGAAACTTCTCTTTTATCCATAAGAAACTTAGTAGATAGTTTAGAATAGTAGTTGTACTCATTATGATTGCATACGGTATAATGTCATCTTCTGTTTTAACGAATGCGAAGATTGATACTAACATTGCGATTCGAATAAATAAAGTTTTATAGAGAATAAATGTGTAGTTTTTCGTATGCTTCGTTCATCCATTCGATATTTAAAAATTGGAATAAGGCTTGAATTCCAAGTATATAGTATAAGATTTTTAAATTTTCAGTATCATGTGTTCCTACGCTAATAAATATAAAAATATAGAGCAGTTATCGCAATTGACGTTACTACTGATATATAGAATAGTTTTGAAAATACGTAGTTAATTTTTGTTTTTATCGTCTTTCACTTTACTTATCGATCTAATACCATAGTTATATATTCCGAATGCAGCAAGTGGTATTACAAAACTAGCCCATGTATTTGCTGTATTGAAATAACTGTAGTTAGATTTACTAAGTATTCTAGTTAAGTAAGGATTAGTGATTAATGGGAAAACTATGTTTAGAATGTTAACCATTAAACTTGCTAATGCATTAACTTTTATGCTTTTTCATTTAAAGGAAATCCTTTCTAAAATTCTATTTTACATTATATCATATTTTCAATTCATTAGCTTAAAATTATAGGTTTAATAGAAGATTTTTTTGAAGTTTATTGTTTTTATATGATATAATAAAATAGATAATATATTGAAAAAAATAGTATTTAAAAAGGAGCGAGAAAATGATATACGCAGGAATATTAGCTGGTGGAACAGGAACTAGAATGGGGATAAGTAACATGCCAAAACAATTCCTAGAATTAGGTAAAAACCAATACTTATCCACACAATTGAGAAGTTCTTATTAGAGCCTAAAATTGAAAAAAATCGTAGTCGGCGTTCATGAAGATTGGGTATCTCATGCTGAAGACTTAGTTGAACAATATGTTTCAGCATTTGCTGATAGAATCATTATTACACCTGGTGGTGTCGATAGAAATACAACGATTGAAAATATCATTAATAGAATTAATGAATACAAACCTTTAACTGACGAAGATATTATCGTAACTCACGACTCAGTTCGTCCATTCATTACACTTAGAATTATTAAAGACAACATACGTCTAGCTAAAGAAAGTGATGCAGTAGACACAGTAGTAGAAGCTGTTGATACGATTGTAGAAAGCACTAATGGAGAATATATCTCAAATATTCCAAACAGAGCACACTACTACCAAGGGCAAACACCACAAAGTTTCAAATGTTTAGATTTCCTAAACTTATATAACTCATTAGACAAAGAAGAAAAACAAATACTTACAGATGCATGTAAGATATTCGTTATAAAAGGGAAAAAAGTAGCACTAGCTAAGGGAGAATACTCAAATATCAAAATAACTACAGTAACCGACCTTAAGATAGCTAAGAGTATGCTAGAGGACGAGTAATATGATAAATCAAATATATCAATTAATTAAACCGAAATTTATTAATGTAAAAATACAATGAAGAGAATATAAACGATGGTAATAAAATCATCATCCGTCCAAACTACATGGCACTGTGTCACGCAGACCAAAGATACTACCAAGGGAAAAGAGATCCTAAGGTATTAGCTAGAAAACTACCTATGGCACTTATTCATGAATGTGCAGGGATAGTAATCGCAGACCCTACAGGAACTTATAAAGTAGGACAAAAAGTAGTAATGATACCTAACCAACCACCAAGACAAAGTGATGAAGAATTCTATGAAAACTACATGCCAGGGACACACTTCTTATCAAGTGGTTTTGATGGATTTATGAGAGAATTCGTAACTTTACCTAAAGATAGAGTGGTAGCTTATAACGATGTTGAAGATTCTGTTGCGGCTATTACAGAGTTCATAAGTGTAGGTATGCACGCGATGGATAGATTCTTGAAGAACTCACATAGTAGAAAAGATAGAATAGCGGTAATCGGTGATGGAAGTCTAGCTTACGTTATGGCGAATATAATAAACTACACTCTTCCTGAGTGTGAGATAATCGTAATAGGTCGCCACTGGGAGAAATTAGAACTATTCAGTTTCGCAAAAGAAAGATACATCACAGATGATATTCCTGAAGACTTAACTTTCGATCATGGTGTAGAATGTTGTGGTGGAGATGGCAGTGGATATGCGATAAATGACTTAATCAAGTACATCAAACCACAAGGAAGCTTAGTACTTATGGGGGTTAGTGAATACAAAGTAAATATCAACACACGTGATATTTTAGAAAAAGGACTAACTCTAATAGGTTCATCACGTTCAGGTAGAATTGACTTTGAAAAAGCTATTGAGATGCTGAGTAACAAGAAATTCGAAAGAAGATTCAAAAATATTATTGAACTTGAACAACCTGTGAGAAATATTAAAGATATTCATAGGGTGTTCGCAACAGACTTAAATACAGCATTTAAAACGGTGTTTAAGTGGGAGATATAATTAAGAGAATTTCTGTTGTCAATTAACTAAAAGTAATAGAATAAAATTAATAGGGTGATTCATGAAAATCTATCAAGAAGGTTTTCTGAATCATCTTTTTATGTTGTAATATTAAAAAAATAGTAATATTATTTCTATGAATTTTTATATTTTATGTTATAATGCTAAGTGGTAAAGAATTAAAAAAATATTGGGATGACCCAAAAAGACTAGATTTTTAAAAAAAGTTTACATGAAAACTCATAGACGCAGTGGTTTATTGATATCTAAAAATCGCTTTATAAAAAAACTTTTAGCTATCTAATAAACTGTGCGGGGATGACTCTAAAAAAATCGATTTCTACGAAATCACGATTTTTGAATCACTCCCATATAAATTTTTAATTAAAAAGATATTTTTAGATGTTAAAAAGGAGGACAAAGTGGACATTTTTATATTATTACTAATCTCATTATTTGTTTATCTTATACCGAAAACAGATGTCGATTATTTAAGTAATAAATCAACTAAATCACTAAAAGGGACTCTTAGCTTTACTTATAATTTTTCACCATATTTCTCAAAAAAATTACAACTGGTGAAAATTTTTTTCGAATTTTTGAATACATGGGACGATATATCGTTGCATTATTTTTCTTTCTGTCTGGTTATGGATTGTATTTCCAGTATAGTAACAACGCAACTTATATGGAGAATTTCTTAAAGAAAAGATTGGTTAGAATATTTATACCGTTTTTGTTTTTTTATAGTCATTTATGTTATTTATCGAGCGACATTAGGGGAAGTTATTAATGTGGACTTTTTCTTATCTTTCTGGAAAGACCATAGCAATATAATTTACAATGGTTGGTTTATAAACAGTATAATAGTTTTATATGTTATTTTTCTACGTTTCTTTTTGTGAAGAAGGATTCAAAAATAGCTGTATATAAACTAGTATTTCTGACATTAGTTTATATTTTTTTGGAAAGCATATCAAAAATCATGGAGATTGGGAATATGTTAGTATAATGGCATTTTTATTAGGGGTATTCTGGATGAAAAAAATAGGGTTTCTATAGATAAAATTCTAGAGAAGAATTATTTTATTTTTTTCTCGTTTCATTTAGTATACTAATATACGTATTTCATTATTATGAAGATATTATGAAAAATATTGGGATTACAAATAAATATGTTTATTATGGAATAGTTGGAAACTTATGCACGATGGTTTTTGTAGTTTATTTCTTATTGTTGACAAAACAAACTCAACTTTTTCGAATAAATATTTTTGATTTTTTTAGGAGATATATCATTTGAAATATATATGATTCATGGTTTAGTTATGCATTATCTTGGTAAGTTTTTTGTTTCATCAGGTGTAAATGATGTACTTTATACAATTGTGGTATTATTTATTAGTATTGTTTTTGCATATTATATAAAAATTAATAATTATTATTGAAAAGAATATTATGAAAGCTATTTAATATATCTTAGAAATAGGATTAGAGGGTGACTTAACAAAAATCGATTTTTTTCAAAAATCATGACTTTTGAGTCACTCTTTTTATTATCAATGAAAATTTATAATAAAAAAAGCTATGAGTTATTTCATTTTATGTTATAATGGTAAGTAATATTGTAATGTAGAAAAGAGGCTTTACATTGAAACAACTAATAAAAAGTAAAATAGAAAAACTACTTACTGAATCTGAGGAAGTGGTAAAAGTAGAACAACTAGGTGGTATGACGAATAGTAATTATCTGGTGGAGACTACGAGTAATAAGTATATAGTTAAGTTCTTTGGTAAAGGGACTGATAAGCTGATCAATAGGGTTGCGGAGAAAAACAATCTTGCGAATCTTGCTGATTTAGGTTTGGATGTAAAAAACTATGTCTTTGATATTGAATCTGGAATAAAAGTAAATGAATATATTGAGAATGCAACGACTTTTGATGCGCATTACCTAAAAGCGAAGAAAGAAGCAGTTGCGAATATTCTAAAAAAAGTACATAGTTCTGGGAAGGTTCTTGAAGGTGAATTCAGAGTCTTCGATGAGATAAGAAAATATGAAAGTCTGATTGAAGGTAATATCAGCTATCCTTATTATGAGAAGATAAGGGAGAAGGTATTTTCTCTACAAAATCACCTAGAAGAGATTGGTGTTGATAGAAAATCTTGCCATATTGATCTTGTGCCGGAGAATTTCATTGAAGATGAGAATGGTCGTGTTTACCTTATTGACTGGGAATATTCTGCGATGAATGACCCGATGTGGGATTTAGCGGCGCTTTTCTTAGAGTCTAACTTCAGAAAGGCTGAAGAAGGAGAATTTTTTTAAAGCGTATTTCAGTGAAGATACGCCAGTTAGCGTAGCTAAGATTATGATTTATAAAAATATTACAGGACTTCTGTGGAGTCTGTGGACTATTTATAAAGAAGAACAAGGTGCAGACTTTGGATCTTATGGAAAAAGACAGATACTTAAGAGCGGTTAAGAATTTGAAGGAGTATGTAGAAAGTTATGAAAAATAAAATAGGTGTATCGGCTGGACTTTTGTCTGGTATGTTTTGGGGATTAGGGCTTGCGATAAGTGCGTATATATTTTCACTTTATAATATTTCGCCTTTTGCGGTTGCGGTAATCCATGATTTTTATTAGTATTTTTTTGTCCTACTGGCAATTATTTTAATTAAGTATAAAAAGAATTAATTTCAAGATTTTTTTACAAATATAAAAAGTGTCAGTGTTATTGTAGGTGCACTACTTGCAGGGACCTATTGGGATGCAATGTAATCTATATGCGGTGAAGTATATAGGAAGTGGGTTGACATCTTCGATTACAGCGATTTATCCCTGCTGTGTCGGTGATACTAGCCGTTATATTTTTTAAAAATAAAGTTTCATCAAAAAAACGATTTTAGGTATTGCGCTTATTATTGTTGGTATTTTTTTATTCAAAGTTATAAGAGTGAACAAGTTGAATCATTTTATCTTGGGTTTATGTTTGCATTAATTTGCGCAGTTGCTTGGGGGTAGTGAGAGTGTTCTTAGTTCATATGCGATGAAAAACAACTTAAATGAGCTTGAGACTTTATTAATTCGTCAGGTGACATCATTTCTAGCATATTTAGTAATAATCTCATTTAACGGATTAGGAATTGAGACTAATCTTGATGTAAAATTCGGGGGACTTATCGTCTTCTTCGTAGTTAGTAATATGGTATCTTACATATTGTACTATATGGCTATTAATAGATTAGAACCGGCGAAGGCAACAGGACTTAATGTCAGCTATGTTGTTTGGACAATATTATTCTCTATGATTTTTGTCGCATTAGAGGTGAATTTACAATTAGTGATTACATCTATTATTATCATATTAGGTGTTTATGTTATTGTTAGAGAGGAGTAACAAATAGATAATGAAAGCAATTATATTGGCTGCAGGTTTAGGAACGCGTCTTAGACCAATGACAGAAAATACTCCAAAGGCTTTGATAAAGGTTAAAGACAAGCCACTTGTGGAGTACCAAATAGAATTTTTTTAAAAGAAAAGGGAATAGATGAAATAATCGTCGTTGTTGGATACTTACATGAACAATTCGATTATTTAAAAGAAAAAGTATAATGTGGAACTAGTATTCAATGATAAATACGCTGAGTACAATAACTTCTACTCATTATACTTAGTTAAGGAAAAAAATTAGCGGATAGTTATGTAATCGATGCTGATAACTATTTATTCAAAAAAATATGTTTAGAGCTGATATCGATCGTTCAACATATTTCAGCGTTTACCGCGAAGATTGCGAGAATGAATGGTTCTTAATCTATGGTGATGATTATAAAGTACAAGATATTATCGTAGACAGTAAAGCAGGAAGAATCCTAAGTGGGGTATCTTTCTGGGATAAAGAAACTGCAGAGAAAATCGTGAGTTTTATCGATAAAAGCTTATGAAAGTAATGAGTTCATGAACTTGTACTGGGATAATATGGTTAAAGATAATATCGAGAAACTAGATGTTTATGTAGAAGAATTAGAACCTAATAGCATTTATGAAATTGATAGTGTTAAAGACTATAACAAATTAGAAGAAATATTGAAAGAAGAATGCGAGAATTAATCTCCATTCTTTTTTATTATTCTAATTAAGTAATAATATTTCTTGCTTATTTGTAATATAGATGTAATAAAAATAATCTAATTGTAACTCTAAAAATAGCTTAACTATGGTATAATTATCAATGCATAACAATGAGTAAAGAGGACTATAAAAAATGGGAAGAAATAAACTTAAATTAGGATTAGGAGTATTAACAGTATTAGCTACGCCGATAGCTGTGAATGCAGTAGCTAGCAGTGACGTTCTAGCTGCACAAGGCTGGGTTAAGACTGGAAATGCTTGGTACTTCTACAATCAAAGTGGCACATTAGCAAGAAATGCCTGGGCAGGAAACTACTGGTTAGGAGCAGACGGAAGAATGGCGACTAACGCTTGGGTAGATGGCGGACGCTACTATGTAGGAAGTAATGGACTTTGGATTAAAGGTGCACAAAAACCTGCTGCAGCAAAACCAGAAGTTAAGAAACAAGGTTGGGTTCAAAACGGTTCAGCATGGAACTACTATTACCAAGGGAATATTGTTAGAAATGCTTGGATAGGAAGCTACTGGTTAGGAGCCGATGGAAGAATGGCGACAAGCTCATGGGTAGACGGTGGACGTTACTACGTAGGAGCAAATGGAGTTTGGGATAAAACTGTCAAAAAACAAGAAGTAGTAAAACCAGAAGTTAAAAAGAATGGCTGGGTAAAAGAAGGAAGTACTTGGTATTACTTCGAAAATGGAACATTAGCTCGTAATAAATGGATCAGCAGTACTTACTGGGTTGGAGCTGATGGTAAAATGGCGACAAGCGCATGGGTAGATGGCGGACGTTACTACGTTGGTGCTAATGGAGCATGGGTGAAAGACGCTAAGAAACCGGAAGCGGCTAAACCTGTGGAGAAAAAACAAGGTTGGGTAAAAGAAGGAAACGCATGGTACTTCTATTACCAAGGTCAAATCACTAAAAATGCATGGGTAGGAAGCTACTGGTTAGGTTCTGATGGTAAGATGGCAACAAGCTCATGGGTAGATAATGGACGTTACTACGTAGGAGCTAATGGTCTATGGGATAAAAATGCTAAGAAGCCAGAAGTAAAAGCAGCAGTTAAAAAGAACGGCTGGGTGAAAGAAGGAAATACTTGGTATTACTATGAAAATGGAACATTAGCACGTAATAAATGGGCAGGAAACTACTGGTTAGGAGCTGACGGTAAGATGGCTACTAATGCATGGGTAGATAATGGTCGTTATTATGTAGATGGTTCTGGAGCATGGGTTAAAAATGCAGGACACGGTATAAACTATTCAAGTTATTACAAAGTAAAATCATTATATATCCCTGTATATGATGCTAACGGTCGTATCTTATCTCATGTTTCTAAAGATACAGTACTGTTTAGAGATAACAGATCAAGTGCGAATGGCAGAATCCCTGTTCAAGTAGCGGGACTTACAGGTTATGTTAATGCTAGTCAAGTAACTGCAATCAACTCTAATGATACATTCATTCCGGATTACGTAAGTGATGGAAGATATGTTTATCACAGATATTCTCCATATACTAAAGTAATGGTTGCTTATCACAATGCAAATATGCAAGTTGGTAAATCATATTATTCAGCAGACGGTATTAACTTTGGAACATTCAAATTGGATCATCCATTCCAATTCTCTAATTTAAAATCTAGAACGAACTATACTGCGGCTGATATTAATAGACTATATAGCATAATGGGAGCTAGTGATAGCAAATTAGCTGGTAAAGGAGCTACATTTAAAGCTGCTGAACAAAGATATGGAGTTAATGCTTTATACCTAGTGGCGCACAGTGCTTTAGAAAGTGCATGGGGAAGAAGTAAGATCGCTAAAGATAAAAATAACTTCTTCGGAATAACTGCATACGATGATACACCATATACTTCTGCGACTAAATTCGATAATGTAGATAGTGGTATTATGGGCGCTGCTCGTTGGATTAATTCAAGATATTTACATAATTCTGGATACCCAGCTAATGGAGCATACTTAGGAAACAAAGCAGGTGGTATGAATGTTAACTACGCGACTGCACCGTATTGGGGTGAATCTATCGCGAGTATAATGTTCAGCGCTAATGAAAAATTAGGAAGAAAAGACAGATAAGAAAGGATAGGCTAGGTTAGTATGTTAATCTAGCTTCCTTTTTGATAAAGGAGATAACTATGTTAGTTTCGGTTGTAATCGGACTTTTGAATGAGGAAAAGTTTTTACCAAGATTAATAGAAGATTTTTAAGAATCAGACATATGATCACAACAAGATTGAATTAATATTTATAGATGGAATGTCAAAAGATAAAAAGCTGGGAAAATATTAGAAGGTTTCAAAGCTAGTAATCATGATTTTTTTATGATGTAGTATTATTAAAAAAATCCTAAGGTAATATTGTCAGCTGGTATGAATGTAGGTATAAAGGCTGCAAGAGGAGAATGTATTCTTAAAGTAGATTGCCACTCACATATTACTGAGAACTTTATCGAGAATAATGTTAAAGTTATTGAGGGTGGAGAAGATGTTTGCGGGGGACCACGTCCAAATATTATCGAGAATGAAGATAATCTGAGTAAAAACACTATTATTAGTAGAAGAGAATATGTTTGGTAGTGGAATAGCGAATTATCGTAAACAGACTTCTAAACAATATGTAAGTTCAGTTTTTCCAAGGAATGTACAAAAAGGAAATATTTGATAAGATCGGACTATTAGATGAAAAAAAGTAGGGCGTGTAGAGGATAATGAACTACATTATCGAATTAGAAAAAAATGGCTATAAGATTCGTTATAGCAACGATATATTGTCATATCAATATACTAGACCGACGGTAAATAGAATGTTAAAACAAAAAAATATTCGAACGGATATTGGATTGGTAAGGTGAGTCATATTTATCCTAAGGCTTTTCTATCTTCCACTTTGTTCCCTTTGTATTTGTTTTAGGAATAATCTTTAGTTTATTGATGTTGCTATTGACGAAGTTATTTGCCGTGCTTCTTGTGGTAACTTATGGCTTATTTACAATTCTAGTTACAATGATGACTATTATTAATAATAAATTCAACGCAACTATGTTGTTAATTCCAATCTTGCTATTCCTAGTGCATTTCAGCTATGGTTTGGGAACTTTAGTGGGACTAGTTAAAGGATTTAGTTGGAAAAAAAGAATACAATAAAGAATAAAATATGAAATCATGAAGACAGGCTAATCTTAGCCTGTCTATATTTGTAACTAACTTGTAATATCAAAAGGGATATCTTAATGATATAATAGAAAATGCGTAAATGTATGAAAATAGAAACAAGGAGCAGGAATTTATTATGAGAAAAAAATAAATGGAAATTAGGATTGGGGGTACTTACGGTATTAGCTACACCAATCGCAGTGAACACAGTAGCTGGTACTGAAGCACACGCAGCCCAAGGTTGGGTGCAAAGTGGTTCATCTTGGTACTTCTATAATAATCAAGGTAATGCAGTAAGAAATGCCTGGCAAGGGAATTACTGGCTAGGTGCAGACGGAAGAATGGCGACAGATGCGTGGATAGATGGAGGACGCTACTACGTAGGAAGCAATGGTCTTTGGGTGAAAGGTGCTCAAAAACCTGCTGAAGTTAAGAAGCAAGGTTGGGTTCAAAACGGTTCTGCATGGAATTACTATTACCAAGGGAATGTCGTTAGAAATGCATGGGTAGGAAGTTACTGGCTAGGATCTGATGGTAGAATGGCAACAAATGCGTGGGTAGACGGAGGACGTTACTATGTAGGTGCTAATGGAGTTTGGGATAAAAACGCTAAGAAACAAGAAGCACCAAAACCAGCTGAGAAGAAAAATGGTTGGGTAAAAGAAGGTAACACTTGGTATTACTATAACCAAGGAATCATGGTTAGAAACGCTTGGCAAGGAAACTACTGGTTAGGTTCTGATGGTAAGATGGCGACAAGTTCATGGGTAGATAATGGTCGTTATTACGTTGGGGCAGATGGTTCTTGGGATAAAAATGCTAAGAAACAAGAAGAGAAAAAACAAGGTTGGGTAAAAGACGGTAACGCATGGTACTATTACCACCAAGGTCAAATGGTTAAAAACGCTTGGCTTGGAAGTTACTGGCTAGGATCTGACGGTAAAATGGCGACAAACGCATGGGTAGACAATGATCGTTATTACGTAGGTGCTAACGGAGTTTGGGAAAAAGATAAGAAAAAAGAAGATAAAAAGCCAGAAGAGAAAAAACGTGGTTGGAAAAAAGAAAACAACGTTTGGTATTACTACAATGAAGACGGCTCACTTGCTCGTAATAAATGGGCAGGAAACTACTGGTTAGGTGCGGATGGTAAGATGGTTACAAACGCATGGGTAGACAACGGCCGCTACTATGTAGGAAGCAATGGAGCTTGGGATAAAGATAAGAAAAAAGAAGATCCAGTTCCAACAGGAAAACACACTGGTTGGGTTAAGAGTGGAAGCACTTGGTACTACTTCAATGCAGAAGGTCAAATGGTTAAAAATGCTTGGGCAGGAAACTATTGGCTAGAAGCTGATGGAAAAATGGCTACAAATAAATGGGTAGATAACAACCGTTACTTCGTAGGAAGCAATGGAGCTTGGGTTCAAAATCCAGCTAATAATACTAACCTAAATAGAGTTCTTGATATTGCTCGTAAATATATGGGTGTTGAAACGGGAACAAGAGAACACAAGAAAATCGTTGATGCTTATAACTCGGTAGATCCAAAACCAGTAGGATATACTGCGACGTATGATGATGACTGGTGTGATATTTTTGTTACAACAGTATTCCAACAAGCAGGTCTAAGTGACCTTATCGGTAGAGAATGTGGTGTTCAACGTCACATCGGTATTATGGAGAAAAAAGGTATCTGGAAAGGAAAAACTCAACCTAAAGTAGGAGACATCGTTACATTTGACTGGGACGGTGGAGGTTGGGCAGACCACATTGGTATCGTAGAATCAGTAAATAATGGTGTAATCACTACTATCGAAGGTAACTCTGCATTATATGCAGGAAGTACTGCGAAAACAAAAGTAAACAGAAAAACTTATAACTGGAATTCTAGCTACATCAAAGGTTATGCAAGACCAGCATATTAAGATATAGTAAATTTGCTCTGAAAATTGATTATGAATGGTGATTAGATGCTATTCATAATATCTTAGATAGATTTTCGAAAAATATTAGATTTATGAGAGGTAACTCGAACAAAATTAATTTCTATGAAATTATGTTTTTTTGAGTTCCTCTTATTTGTTTTTATTGATTAAAAAAATAGTATAATTTAAAGTAAAATTATTAGAAAAAAATGGAGGTGACAGGTTTATGAAAAAGGTATTAGTTTTGTTCTTGTAGGTAGTTTATTACTAACTGGTACAGGACATGTTAAGGCTGATTGGATAAAAGATCAGCAAGGTAAATGGGAATATTTCTCTAATGAAGACAGTATAAGTCATCTTTACGATGAAAAATCTAAAGATTTCGTTAAACCTGTAAAACTTCCACAATATTATCAAGCAGATGCGAGATGGAGTTCTAAGAGATATGGGATCTCTAATATGAAGACTACAGGTTGTGTTCCTACATCGCTATCGATGATTATTTCTGGTCTAAAGGAGAATGTTACACCTGTACAAGTCGCGGACTATATTTATGATACATCAATGGAGATGAATACATTGTTCACGGGAACTTCTAGCCTTGGAGCTGTTGCGGCTATTGAGCACTGGGGATGTAACTACCGTGTTGTTAATTCTAAAGAGGATCTAAAAGCGGCACTACAAAATGGAAATATTGTTTATGGTGCTGTAGGTCATGGAATTTTTTGTAAAAGGATATAGCACGCACGCGATAGTTCTAAGTGGTTATCAAAATGGGAAAACTCATGCGATAGATCCAGATAATCCAGAAAGAACGAATAAATGGTACAACGTTGATGATATTTGGGCTCAACGTAGTATGGAACTAGAGGACAATGCTGCGGGTGGTCCATTTATGGTAGATATAAATAAAAGCAAGATTGTGAAGAAATTCACAGCCTTGCTTTTTGTTTTATTAATTTTTATTGGTTCAATAATTTATGATTATTAAATAAATTCGGAGTCGGAAAGAATCCAACTCCGAGTGTTTTTATAATATTTATTAATAGGCTTTTAGTCAGCGAATCCGTTTGGATGTTTACTTTGCCATCTCCATGAGTCTTCACATGCGTTTTACATCGTACTGTGCTTCCCAACCAAGTTCTTCTTTAGCTTTTGAAGCATCTGCGTAACATGCAGCGATATCTCCTGCACGACGTGGTGCGATAACGTAAGGTAAGTCGCGACCAACAGCAGCAGAAGCACTCTTAATAATATCTAGTACAGAGTATCCTACTCCTGTTCCTAGATTGTATTTAGTTAGTCCGCTACCTTTTTCTAATTTTTTAAGGGCAGCTACGTGCCCGCGAGCTAAGTCTACTACGTGGATGTAGTCACGTACTCCAGTACCATCATGTGTATCAAAGTCATCACCGAAGACATTAACTTTTTCTAATTTACCAACTGCTACTTGCATTACGTATGGAAGTAGGTTGTTTGGAATTCCTGTTGGGTCTTCTCCGATATCTCCACATTCGTGTGCTCCAATTGGGTTGAAGTAACGAAGTAATACAACGTTCCATTCATTATCAGCTGCATAAACATCTCCTAAAATTTCTTCTAAGATTAGTTTAGTACGTCCGTATGGGTTAGTTACAGATAATGGGAAATCTTCTTTAATTGGTAATGCGTGAGGATCTCCATATACTGTAGCTGAAGAACTGAAGATGATGTTCTTACAGTTGTGTTTTTCCATAACACGGCATAGTGTTGTAGTTCCTGCTACGTTGTTATCGTAGTATTTTAAAGGTAATTGGCAAGATTCACCTACAGCTTTTAATCCAGCGAAGTGAATAACACCATAGATGTTACCTTCTTTTTCAAAGATTTCGTCTAATTTTGCTTCATCTCGAATATCAGCTTCGTAGAATGTTACTTTTTTTCCTGTAACTCTTTCTACTACTTCTAAACTTTTTTTGTTTGCATTATATAAGTTGTCCACGACAACTACTTCATTTCCATTGTTTAATAATTCTATACAAGTGTGAGACCCGATAAATCCAGCTCCACCAGTTACTAGTATTTTTTCAGTCATAGTGTAATTTTCTCGTAAAATACGAGTCCTTCCTATAATTTTATATATTCATTTTTATCGGAAGTATATGTAAGTGTCAATAAATATGTGGTTAATATTAAGATTATGTTACAACTGTGATATTTCTTTGAAAAAAATATTAAATCTATAATAAAAATAATAAGATATGTATTTATGTAAACAGAATTATTTTTAGAAGAAATTAAGAGGAATTATTATGAAAGTGAATAAAATGAAATTAGGATTAGAGTATTAACAGTATTAGCTACACCAATCGCAGTGAACACGGTGGCTAGCAGTGATGCTCTAGCAGCTCAAGGCTGGGTTAAGACTGGAAATGCATGGTATTTCTACAATCAAAATGGAACATTAGCAAGAAATGCTTGGGCAGGAAATTACTGGTTAGGTGCCGATGGAAAAATGGTAACTAACGCATGGGTAGATAATGGACGTTATTATGTAGACGCAAACGGAGCATGGGTAAAAGGTGCTCAAAAACCTGCAGCGCCAAAACCAACTGTAGCACAAAAACAAGGTTGGGTTCAAAGTAGTGGAGCATGGTACTTCTACCACCAAGGTCAAATCGTTAGAAACGCATGGGTAGGAAGTTACTGGCTTGGAGCTGACGGTAAAATGGCAACAAGCTCATGGGTAGATGGCGGACGTTACTACGTAGGCGCAAATGGAGTTTGGGATAAAAACGCTAAAAAACAAGAAGCACCAAAACCAGCTGAAGTGAAAAAACAAGGATGGGTGAAAGAAGGAAATACTTGGTATTATTTTGAAAATGGAGTGCTAGCTCGTAATAAATGGATCAGCAGTACGTATTGGGTTGGAGAAGATGGAAAAATGGCGACAAGCTCATGGGTAGACAATGGCCGTTACTACGTAGGTTCAAACGGAGCATGGGTAAAAGATGCTAAGAAACCAGAAGAACCAAAACCAGTTGAGAAAAAAACAAGGTTGGGTGAAAGAAGGTAATGCATGGTACTTCTACTACCAAGGACAAGTCACTAAAAATGCCTGGGTAGGAAGCTATTGGCTAGGAGCTGATGGTAAGATGGTTACAAATGCATGGGTAGACAATGGCCGTTACTACGTAGGTACAAATGGAGCATGGGTAAAAGATGCTAAGAAGCCTGAAGCAGAAAAACCAGTTGAGAAGAAACAAGGTTGGGTGAAAGAAGGAAATACTTGGTATTACTACGAAAATGGAACATTAGTTCGTAATAAATGGATCAGCAGTACATACTGGGTTGGAGCAGATGGAAAAATGGCGATAAGCTCATGGGTAGATAATGGCCGTTACTACGTGGGAGCAAATGGAGCATGGGTAAAAGATGCTAAGAAGCCTGAAGCAGAAAAACCAGCAGAGAAAAAACAAGGTTGGAAAAATGAAAACAACGTTTGGTACTATTATAATGAAGATGGTACACTAGCTCGTAATAAATGGGCAGGAAACTACTGGTTAGGATCAGATGGTAAGATGGCGACAAATGCATGGGTAGATAATGGCCGCTACTATGTAGGATCAAATGGAGCGTGGGTGAAAGATGCATCTAAAGATAAAAATACAAAACGTTCTATCTTCTTAGATCCAGGACACGGTGGAAGTGATCCAGGTGCAGTAAGTGGTGGAGTAAGAGAAAAAGACTTAACTCTTAGCGTATATAATAAAGTAAGTAGCAAGCTTGCATCTTTAGGATATACAGTATTGACAAGTAGAAATGTTGATAAAGATGTAGACTTAGTAGAACGTGCAGAACAAGCTAACAACGCAAATGCAGATATGTTATTAAGTATCCACTTTAATGCTGGTGGACGCGGTGTTGCACGTGGTATCGAAACGTATTACTACCAATCTCAAGCAGATAGAGTACCTAAGATAAATAAAGAAAACCACAACAATGCTGAGAGATTAGAAAGAAGTAGAAAACTAGCTAATAAAGTACAACAAAATCTACTTTATCAAACTGGAGCGAATGATAGAGGAGTTAAACGTGCTTCATTCACAGTTCTTCGTGAGACTTCTATTCCATCAATTCTAGTTGAATTAGGATTTATAGATAATCCAGAAGAACGTAATAAAAATTAAAAACAAATGAATATCAAGAACGTTTAGCAAATGGTATTGTTGACGGAATTGTAGAATATTATAAATAGGAAATTTAGTAAAGAAGTTGTCTATAAATTGACGACTTCTTTATTTTTTTAAAATCACAAGAAATCTAACCTATAATTTCTTGAAATTAAGCATTAATTATTGTAAAATGAATACTGAAATTTAAATTTAGAGTGGAATTTTTTTGAGGTGAATATATTATGACAAAAATAGATTAAAATTAGGATTAGGAGTATTAACAGTATTAGCTACACCAATCGCAGTGAACACAGTAGCTAGTAGTGATGCTCTAGCGGCTCAAGGATGGGTTAAGACTGGAACTTCATGGTACTTCTATAATCAAAATGGAACATTAGCAAGAAACGCATGGTCAGGAAATTACTGGCTAGGTGCAGATGGAAAAATGGTAACTAACGCATGGGTAGATAATGGACGTTACTACGTAGGAGCAGATGGAGCGTGGGTGAAAGGTGCTCAAAAACCTGCAACACCGAAACCAGCTGCAGTACAAAAACAAGGTTGGGTTCAAAATGGCGGATCATGGTACTTCTACCACCAAGGTCAAATCGTTAGAAATGCATGGGTAGGAAGCTACTGGCTTGGAGCTGATGGAAAAATGGCAACAAGCTCATGGGTAGATAACGGACGTTACTACGTAGGACCAAATGGAGTTTGGGATAAAAATGCTAAGAAACCAGAAGCACCAAAACCAGTTGAGAAGAAACAAGGATGGGTGAAAGAAGGAAATGTTTGGTATTATTTCGAAAATGGATCTGTAGTACGTAACAAATGGATTGGTAGTACGTACTGGGTTGGAGCCGATGGTAAGATGGCGACAAGCGCATGGGTAGATAACGGACGTTACTACGTAGGACCAAATGGAGTTTGGGATAAAAATGCTAAGAAACCAGAAGCGCCAAAACCAGTTGAGAAGAAACAAGGTTGGGTGAAAGAAGGAAATTCTTGGTATTACTTCGAAAATGGATCTGTAGTACGTAACAAATGGATTGGTAGTACGTACTGGGTTGGAGCCGATGGTAAGATGGCGACAAGCTCATGGGTAGATAACGGACGTTACTATGTAGGACCAAATGGAGTTTGGGATAAAAATGCTAAGAAACCAGAAGCGCCAAAACCTGTAGAGAAGAAACAAGGATGGGAAAAAGAAGGTGACGCATGGTACTTCTACTACCAAGGTCAAATTACTAAAAACGCATGGGTAGGAAGCTATTGGCTAGGAGCTGATGGTAAGATGGTTACAAATGCATGGGTAGATAACAACCGTTATTACGTAGGTGCTAACGGATTATGGGATAAAAATGCTAAGAAACCAGAAGCATCAAAACCTGTAGAGAAGAAACAAGGTTGGGTGAAAGAAGGAAATACTTGGTATTACTACGAAAATGGAACATTAGCTCGCAACAAATGGATCGGTAGCACATACTGGGTTGGAGCTGATGGTAAAATGGCAACAAGCTCATGGGTAGATAACGGACGTTACTATGTAGGGCCTAATGGAGCATGGGTAAAAGATGCTAAGAAACCAGAAGAAACAAAACCAGCAGAGAAAAAACAAGGTTGGAAAAAAGAAGATAACTCTTGGTATTACTATGACAACGGTGAAAAAGCACGTAACATGTGGATTGGTGATACTTACTGGGTAGGAAAAGATGGTAAAATGGTGACAGATAACTGGGTAGATAACGATCGTTTCTACGTAGATAAATCTGGTAAAAAAGATCCATCAATTAAGAAAAAAGTTATCATTAACGATGAACTAGGATGGCAAAAACGTAACGGTGGAAACTGGTATTACTATGAAAAAGATGGTTCATTAGCTCGTAACAAGTGGGTAGGAGACTACTGGCTTGGAGCTGATGGTAAGATGGCTAAGAGTGCATGGGTAGATAATGGACGTTACTATGTGGACTCTAGTGGTAAATGGGTACCTAACTACGCTAAAGCGGATAAAAACACAGCTGCTTTAAATATGCCTCAATACTACCAAGGTGATTACCGTTGGGCTAATAGAAGATATGGACTTGGAACAATGGCACAAAGTGGGTGTGTACCAACATCATTAGCTATGGTATTCAATGGATTAGGACAAAAAGTTCTTCCAACAGCTGTAGCAGATACAATCTACAATAACACTAACGAAATGAACGTTGGTGGATTAGGTACATCAGGAAAAGGTGCTGTTTATGCGATTAACGCTTATGGATACAAACACACAGTACTTTCAACTAAAGAACAACTTATTGCAGCACTTCAAAGTGGTAAACCTGTATTTGCGACAGTAGGAAATGGTATTTTCGCAAAAGGTAGATTAACTCACGCTATCGCTTTAAGTGGATACAGCAATGGTAAGACTAAAGCAATGGACCCAGATAATGTAAATACTACAGGAAGATGGTATGACATTAATACTATCTGGAACCAAAGAAGTACAGATCCATATGACACTAACATCGGTGGATCATTCGTAGCAATCGGATAATAGAATAGAACGATGCAGGAATATTGATTTTTAAGAAATCTGATTTCCTGTGTCGTTTTTTGTTGTAATATTAAATTTATAAGCCAGATTGTTGATAGTTTTATAATGGGGCTGCTCCCTAAAGTACTAGATTTTGAAAAAAATTATATGAAAATCCATAGACGCAGTGGTTTATTGATATCTAAATTCACTTTATAAAAAGCTTTTTAGATCTATAATAAACTGTGCGGGGGTGACTCAACAAAATCGATTTCATTTCTACGAAATCACGATTTTTTGAGTCACTCCCATTTAATTATTTTTGCATTAAATTATAACAGTTGTTGCTAAAAATCGTTAAAATTGGTATACTATAGATTAGAGAACTTGAAAGCGAAGGAGTGTGCTTAAATTATGGTGTATAACCACAGAGTTATAGAAAAAAAATGGCAAAAATATTGGGATGAAAATAAAACATTCAAAACATTAGATGATCATACTAAAGAGAAATTTTATGCATTAGATATGTTCCCTTATCCATCAGGAGCTGGACTTCACGTAGGTCACCCAGAAGGGTATACAGCTACTGATATCTTAAGTAGATACAAAAGAGCAAATGGGTACAATGTACTTCACCCAATGGGATGGGATGCATTCGGATTACCTGCTGAACAATATGCATTAGATACTGGTCATGATCCAAGAGACTTTACTAAAACTAATATCGACACGTTCCGTCGCCAAATTAAAGAATTAGGATTTTCTTATGATTGGGATCGTGAAGTAAACACAACAGATCCTAACTACTACAAGTGGACACAATGGATCTTCAAAAAACTTTATGAAAAAGGACTTGCTTATGTTGATGAAGTACCTGTAAACTGGTGTCCAGCATTAGGAACAGTACTTTCTAATGAAGAGGTTATTGATGGTAAATCTGAGCGTGGAGGACACCCTGTAGAGCGCCGTCCTATGCGTCAATGGGTACTAAAAATTACTGACTACGCTGAAAAACTTCTTGCTGATTTAGATATTCTTGATTGGCCAGAAAGTCTTAAAGCTATGCAACGTAACTGGATTGGAAAATCTGTTGGTGCTGAGATTGATTTCAAAATTGAAGGAACTGATAAAGTATTCACAGTATTTACTACACGTGCCGACACTGTATTCGGTGTATCTTACTGTGTACTTGCACCTGAACACAAACTTGTAGAAGAAATCGTTACAGAAGGACAAAAAGCGGCTGTTGAGGAGTACCTTGACATCGTTAAACGTAAGTCTGACCTTGAAAGAACAGATCTTAATAAAGATAAAACAGGAGTATTCACAGGAGCTTACGCGATTAACCCTGTGAACGGTGAAAAAGTAGAACTTTGGATTGCGGACTACGTTCTTGCAAGTTACGGAACTGGAGCTGTTATGGCTGTTCCTGCGCACGATGAGCGTGACTATGAATTTGCGACTAAGTTTAATTTACTAATCAAAGCTGTTGTCGAAGATAATGGAGAAGTTGTTGTACCATTCTACGGTGATGGTAAACACATCAACTCTGATTTCATCAACGGATTAAACAACGAAGAAGCTATCGCAAAAGTTATTGAATTCTTAGAAGAAAATAAAGTTGGACGTAGTAAAGTTACATACAAACTACGTGACTGGTTATTCTCAAGACAACGTTACTGGGGAGAACCAATTCCAATTATCCACTGGGAAGATGGTACTATGACTACTGTACCTGATAGTGAACTTCCACTATTACTTCCAGAAACTGATAACATTAAACCATCAGGAACAGGAGAATCTCCACTTGCGAATATCGAAGAGTGGCTAAATGTAGTAGATCCTGAAACTGGTAAAAAAGGTAAACGTGAAACTAACACAATGCCACAATGGGCTGGTTCTTGTTGGTACTACCTACGTTACATCGACCCACACAATGATGAAATGTTCGCAGATCCAGAGAAATTAAAATACTGGCTACCTGTAGACGTTTATATCGGTGGAGCAGAACACGCAGTACTTCACTTACTATACGCTCGTTTCTGGCACAAAGTACTTTACGATTTAGGCCTAGTTCCGACTCGTGAACCATTCCAAAAACTATTCAACCAAGGTATGATTCTTGCTGAAGGTAAAGATGGTCGTCCGGAAAAAATGTCTAAATCTAAAGGTAATGTAGTTAACCCTGATGATATTATCGTATCTCACGGTGCTGATACATTACGTGTGTATGAAATGTTCATGGGACCATTAGATGCTTCAATCGCATGGAGTGAAAATGGTCTAGATGGATCTCGTCGTTTCTTAGATAGAGTATACCGTCTATTCGTAGATGAAGAAACTGGTAAAGTAAATGACAAAGTTCAAGATAAAGATAATGCAGAATTAGAAGTAAGCTACAACTACACTGTTAAGAAAGTATCAGAAGATATTGAAATTCTTGGATTTAACACAGCTATTTCACAACTTATGGTATTTATAAATGACTGTTACAAAGCTGAATACATCCCTCGTAAATATGCGTTAGGATTTATCCAACTTCTTGCGCCGTTTGCACCTCACCTTGCTGAAGAAATATGGGAAATCTATGGTAACACTGAGTCAATCTCATACGTACCATGGCCAACATTTGATGAAAGCAAACTTGTAAGTGACACTGTAGAAATCGTAGTTCAACTTATGGGTAAAGTTAAAGCTAAATTAGATGTTAAGAAAGACTTAACACCAGCTGAATTAGAGCAAATCGTTCTAGCTAATGAAGAAGTAAAAAGAATTAATCGAAGGAAAAACAAGTTATGAAAGTAATCGTAGTTCCTGGAAGATTAGTTAATATCGTAGCTAAATAAGGAGAGACACATGGAAGAATTAATTTATAGTATTGTTAGCGAAATTGTTGAACATAAAGATGAAATCAAAATCGAAAAATTCGTTAAAAATGCACGTGAACACTACATTTTAACAGTACACCCAGAAGATTGTGGGCGTATTATAGGGAAAAAAAGGTACAGTGATTAACGCAATCCGTACTGTATTAAATTCAACAACATTTAGTAAAAAAAGTTTACTTAGATTTAGTAGAATAATAAGATAAATGTTCCAGTAGGAGTCTGAAAGATAGATATTTTTTTCAGATTCCTATTTTTTTATAATTAAAAATTATAGACATAGAAAATTTTTGGGATAGATGATTTTCTAGAGAGTAGAGAAATGAGACATAATCGTTAATTTTGTGTATAATATTATTAGTGTTAATTTAGGAGGCTATTATGCGAGAGATAGTTGATGGATATTTAATTAATGATGACAATATAAAAATAGCATTTACTAATAGGAATGTTGATGCGAAGAGTAGTGAAGATATGAAAAATTTCTCTGATAAATATGGATTTAATCATGATAACATAGTCTATAATACTCAAGTTCATGGGGCAGATGTTCGTATTGTCGAATCGGAAGATAATGTTGCTGAAAATGGCAAGGAAGCAGATGGTTTAATTACAAGTATACAGGCGACACCGTTATTGATTTTTACAGCTGATTGCGTCCCTGTTGTTTTCTATGATAAAAAAAGCAAGGTGTAGTAGCCTTTAGCTCATGCAGGATGGCGTGGAACATATGGGAATATTACCGGGGAAATGGTAAATATCATGATAAATAAATATAATTGTAAGGTAGAAGATATTAAGACTATTATAGGTCCATCGGTTAGTGTTGATAATTACGAAGTTTCTTATGATCTTATCGAGAAATTCGCTGTTTTAGAGGTTCAAGATTATTATAAAAAAAGTTGCAGGCAAATATTATTTGGATTTATGGAAATTGAATAAAGAATTATTGAAAAAAATGTGGTATACTAGAAGATAACATTAAAATTATTGATTTCTGTACGGTAAGAGATAATGATAAATTCTTCTCATATAGACTGGATAGTGCTACTCCAAAACGTATTGGAACAATAATTCAATTAGATTAAATTCACATAGAATAGAGGAAACAGTATTGGAAAAAAAGATATTAAATTAGTAGAACAAGTAGCTACATTTAAAAAGATTGCCGAAAAAGTGATAGTAGATGGCGTGTAGCATTTTATTATATAGCGAAAGAATTCTGGGATTTAGAAGAGGTTTTTGTGATAATCGATAAGGCTCTTTACGAAGAACAAGGTCTTAAAAATTCCTGTTTTTAGAGAGTATAAAGAAGCGGAAGGATTCCAGATTTTTTTCTAGTCATATAAAAGCGAAGGAATTCGTAGAAAAAGCAAGGTGATTTATTCGTTACAGCGAGTGGTGAAAAAAACTTATCGGTAGAATTCGTCAAGGTGCGTTTAGAGAGGTTTTCGTTCCATTTTTGCTGAACAAAATTTCAACTATTTATTAAATGAAGATGAGGCACTATTTGCTGATACTTTTTAAAACGACTTCTTGCGGTTATGGAAGCTAGCGAAAATTATATTGTGGATCAAGAACAAGAAGATATGCTTAAAGCAGGCGATATTCAAGGATTCTTCGCAGATATCTGTAAAAAAATATAGTATTAGTATAAAAGTAAAAATTCAAGCGCAATTTTGTCATGTTTGAACTTCAAGGATGGATTAATTGCGGTTGAGTTTTTTTATTTAGGTTTCATTAGGATACAAATGTTGCATAGTCCTTTATTTTTTTCATATAATTTATATATAGAATAATAAATAAAAATTCAATATAGGAGGTAAATCATGAGTAAGATAAAAGTATAGAAAAATTATATTTTTTTATTTATGATATTAGAAATTTTATTATTGATAATGATTTCTGGGATGGTATTATTTTTCGGAAAGAAAGATGGGGATGATAAGGCATATACTATTCAGGAATGTTTATAAATTCCCCAAAATACTTCACTGATACAAATATAAAAAGTAATAATAGCTTGTCTCATTGTATTTTTAGTTATTCAGTTGGTATTCTTTATAAGAACGAGAAGATTTTTATTTAGTTTTATATTGAATATAGTATTTGTAATCTTTTCGGTATATTTTATTATCAATTACAATGTGGATAAAAATTTTTATATACTATTATTTAATAATATTCTGTGGACTATTCAACTTAACAAGATTTTTTTACAGTTTCTTACTTTAAATCACAAAGTAAGAGTTTAACATAAAATAATTATTCGTAAAAAAATATTAAGTACATTTAAACTTTTCTTTAAACTTAGTTTAAGTTGCTACTGATATTATAAAAAAATGTAAGTAAAATACGTTTAACCTTAAAATAATATAAATAAGGTTTAAAAAGGAGGATTCTTATGGAAAATAGAAATAACAACCAACATAATAGAGAATTTAACAATCAAGGAAATTATAATGAACAAAATGATTATCAAAATTATGATAATGTAGAAAATTCTCAATACAACAACTATGAAAAATTATCAAGAGATGAACAATGCGCAAGTACCTGTTCAGCAGAAGAATAACTACGGGAAATTATTCCTAACTGTTTTTGCAGCGTTTGCTCTAGGGGCTACGAGTGTTTTTGGAGCGCAAGCGGTAATGGGAACTGGGAAGGCTCTAAATTCTTCGGTAACAGCGACAAAAGAAGATAAAGATAATGAACAAATCACTGTAAATGCAATTTCAAAAGCAAAAGATGCAGTAGTATCAATTGTAAATTACCAAAGTAACTCAAATAACAGCTTAGAGTCTATCTTAGGAGGTTCTAGCAGAACTGGTAATGATTCAGGTGAACTAAAAGCTGCTTCAAGTGGTAGTGGAGTAATCTACAAAAAAGTTGGAAATACAGCTTATGTCGTTACTAATAACCACGTTGTTAATGGAGCTAAGAAGTTATCTGTTATTTTAAGCGATGGAACTAATGTAAATGCAGAAGTTGTTGGAACTGATGTTTGGACAGACCTTGCAGTTTTAAAAATTAGTGGAGATAATGTGACTACAACTATGGATTTTGCGGATAGTGATAAAATCGCAGTTGGTGAAACAGCGTTCGCTATCGGATCACCTTTAGATGTTAACCTTTCTAATACTGTTACAAAAGGTATCGTATCGGCTGTAAATAGACAAATTCCTATGGATGTTGATGGAGATGGTAAAAATGACTGGAACCAAACTGTAATCCAAACTGATGCAGCTATTAACCCAGGTAATAGTGGTGGAGCGTTAATCAATAGTGAAGGTAAACTTATCGGTATTAACGAATCTAAGATTGCTAAAGCAACTGCAAACGTAAGTGCTGAGGGAATTGGATTTGGTATTCCTTCAAATGAAGTGAAACTTATTACTGAACAATTAGAACAATCAGGTAGAGTGATTAGACCTGCATTAGGGGTGCAATTAGTATCAGTTAATACAGTAGATAGTGATACTGTAAAATCTCAATTAAAATATGAAGGTAAAACAAGGTGTAGTGATTCGTTATGTTGAGAATGGAACCCAGCTGCGCAAGCAGGATTAGAAAAATATGATATCATTACAAAATTAAATGGTGAAGAAGTAAAAGATGTTGCTGCAGTTAGAAAAATACTTATTTGAGAAATCAAAAATTGGTGATACTGTAAAAGTAACTTATTACAGAGATGGTAAAGAAAAAACAACAAATGTAGTTGTTCAGGCGTTGAATACAAGATAGGATATGGGTGACTTAGGATGAATTTGCATCCTAAGTTCCCTTTCGTTTTTGTTCGTAAAAATGTTCGAAAAACAATAATGAATAGCATAGTCATGTTGTGAAAAACATAATATCAATATTCAATATCAGAGATATTAAAGAGAGCTGAATCAAAAATGTTATTTATGTAGTTTGAAAAATGAGGAAAAATTTGCCAAATCGATGAAAAATATGTTATTATAAGTTTGTTAAAATTTTAGAAAAGAATATAGGTGAATACATGAAAAAAGTAAGAAAAGCGATTATTCCGGCTGCAGGATATGGTACACGTTTCCTTCCTGCGACTAAAGCATTACCTAAGGAGATGCTGCCAATTATCGATACTCCTACAATTCAATACATAGTAGAAGAAGCGGTGAAAGCTGGAATCGAAGATATAATTATTGTAACTGGTAAACAAAAAAGAGCTATTGAAGACCACTTCGATAGAAATGTTGAATTAGAAGTTGAGTTAGAAAACAAAGGTAAGTTAGCGATGTTAGAAAAAGTTAAGTATCCAACACAACTTGCCAACATTCACTACGTACGTCAAAAAGAAATGGCAGGACTAGGGGACGCGATTTTAACTGCTCGTAGTTTCATCGGTGATGAGCCATTTGCAGTATTACTAGGTGATGACGTTGTAATCAATGATGAATACCCTGCGATTAAACAACTTATTGATAAAGCAGAAGAAACAGGATGTTCTGTAATTGGTGTTCAAACAGTTCCAGAAGATCAAACACATAGATACGGTGTTATTGCGCCTAAAAGTCAAGATGGACATTTATATGAAGTTGAGAAGTTCGTAGAAAAACCAGCTCCTGGAACAGCACCATCTAACCAAGCGATTATGGGAAGATACGTTCTTAACCCAGGAATTTTCAAACACTTAGCTAAAAAACAAGTAGGTGTTGGTGGAGAAGTTCAATTAACAGACGCTATCCAAATGTTAAATGAGGAAGAAAATGTTTATGCATATGACTTCCAAGGTAAACGTTATGATGTAGGAGAAACAATTGGATTTGTTAAAACTACTATCGACTTCGCACTTAAATCTGATCTAAAAGATGAATTAGTGCCATATTTAAAAGCTAAATTAGCAGAATTAGAATAAGATTAAAGCGGGAGTGACTCAAAAATCGTGATTTCGTAGAAATTGATTTTGTCGAGTCGCCCCCTTTTTTTAAAAAATCGAGAGAAGGCGTGTTATGATTGTTAATCACATTGGAATTTATGGAATATGTATTAGAGATAATAAACTTTTATGTATCCAAAAAGAAAGAGGACCTTACAAAAATAGATTTGACCTACCTGGGGGTAGTCAAAAAGAAAAAGAGGGGCTTACAGAAACATTAGTTCGAGAATTCAGAGAAGAAACGGGGTATGAAATAGAAAACTATGTGAACTGCAGGGTTTATGATGCCTTTGTAGAAGAATCTTATCGAACAGTACATCATATTATGGTATTTTTATGACGTTGATATTAATCTCGAACAGCAAGATACGATTTCAGAAAAAGTTGGAAGATGAACTAAATGATTCTAGTGGAATATATTGGATTGACCTGGAAGAATTAGATATAAAGAATTCATCGCCATTAATCTTGAAATTAAAACAGGAATTAGTAATCATAAAAATACCTTTAGAGAAGGTAATATATAAGAATTGGGAGATATTATAAAAAGAACTTATCCATGGGAAAATATGGATAAGTTCTTTTGTTATTATTTATAATCGTTTTTAGCGTCTGGTTTTTGACCTTTATCTTTATTAATATCTACTGGTAAAGTTCCGTCTAATTGCCAATCGTTCCAACCACCATCATAGAAGTAAGTGTTGGCGCGACCTGTTAGTTGAGTCATAAACCATGGAACTGCGTTTCTCCATCCAGTACCGCAATATAACGCAATTTTATCTGTTTCTTGGATTCCTTGACCTTTCCATAGATTATAGATTTCTTGAGGATTTCTAAGGGTTCCATCTGGATCGTAGTAGTCATTTACATCTGCTTTAGTTTCTCCAGAGAATCCGAAGATGGCGCCTTTAGGTTCACCAGCTTTTTCTATGTAATCATATCCACTAGTTTTACCAGTGTATTCATCCCAAGATCTAATACTTACAAGTTTAAGACCTTCATTTTTAACTTTTTCAGCAACTTCTTTAGCACGAGAGATATCGTATTCTGGGTGAGCAGGAATGTTTACTCCGAAGTTAGTTGCTTCTTTTGGAGTATTTGCTGTAGTTTCAGTTTCAAAGCCAGCCTCTTTCCACGCTTTAAGTCCACCATTCATTACACGAACATCTTTAACTCCAGCCCATTTAAGAGCCCAGTTTACCCTGAATCCTGCAGATGCGTCATCAGAGTAAATGATTATAGTTTTATTACTTGTGATGCCTTGTTTTAATAAGTTTTTCTTGATTTCTTCTGCTGAACGTAAGTTCCATACAGGTCCATCTTCAATCCAGTCTGTGTTAAAGTGATAAGCACCTTTAATGTGTTCTTTGTAATTTTTTGCTTTGTCACCTTCGCCCCATGAAACTTCAAAAATAGCATAATCGTTATTTGTGTATGTTTCAGGTTTTTTACCATCTTTTATGTCTTTAACCCATTGAGGTGAGACTAGATTTTGATATTCTGGATAAGATACTAAATTCGCTTTATTTGCATCGTTATCTGCAAATTGTTTATAATCATCGAATTTATACACTTCATATCCAAGAGAAGCTAGTTTATCTGCAACTTTAGAAGTGTTGTCTTTATTAGTATCATAGACAATTGTTTTTCTTTTTATCTAAGCCTTTTATCACTAATAAACTTATCTTCTTTATCTTTGTTAACTTTACCGATAAATGATGCACTATATTGAATAGAATTTTTTCAAGTGACCACCATTTTTGATGTTGTCAACTTTGAAACCATTATAGGCTTTCGTCGTTACGAGTATCTATATATTGGTACTCGCTATTATTGATATTTTTGCTGAAATCCTCTAAAGTAATAGTTTTAATCTCTTTCTTTTGAGTTGAGTTTGTATTTTTGATTTTTTTCGTAGCACAACCAGATACAATTAAACTTGAACTTAGTAAGAGAACTCCCATTTTTTAAAGTTTATCATATTTATTTATGCGACAACCTGCCGCTTTTCCTCCTTTGGTTTTACAATTACATTATAATACTAAAAATTTGGAAAAACACAATACCTTAAATAACGATAATAATTTACAAGTTATAGTAACGATTTTATCCTTGAATTAGGATAGAATGATTAAAACAAAATAACAAATAAAAATAAAGTTGTAAGATGTTGTTTTAACAACTGTTTTGTATACTTAAATTAATGTATTTTTTATAGTTGTAAATATAGAAATTAAAGTATTTTTCTTAATATTATTAATATTTTTAATTTTTATCTTTAAAGTATTTGAGTAAACACTGTTGAGCTAAATGTGCTGATAGAACTTATTTGAATTTCATTTGAAGATAATCAAAAAGAACTTATCCATGAAAAATATGGATAAGTTCTGTTCTATTTTTATTTTTTTATGACTTTCATTGATTAAGTTTTGTTTTTTTCATTGATATAACCGCTGAATAACAGAATACTGCTACGGCTACCCAAATTATTGAGAATGATATTAGTTTCTGAACGCTTAATACTTCTCCGTATACAAAGATTCCTATGAAGAATTGCATTGTAGGTGGTAAGTATTGTAGGATACCCTAAAATGTATAGTGAATTGCTGTAGCTCCTTTAGCAACAACATTAGAGGAACTGCAGTAATTACACCAGATAATAATAAGTATATTAGTGTATCTGTTCCAAAAGAATAGAATGTAATTGAGTTATTCGATGAAAGATACCCCTATATAAATAAGTGCAATAGGGAAACTATCGCAGTTTCTATAAGTAAGCTTGCTTTTGGACTTAGAACAATTTTTCTTTTTACATAGTCTATAAAGTCCAAAACTTAGTGCAAGTAAAATAGAAACCAGGGAAGTGATCCGAGAGAAACAAATAGGTATATTAAAGAACCCCCAACACATAGACACGCTATTGTTTGTGTACGTGTTAATTTCTCTTTAGAAATACTACTGCTAGTATAATTGTAACAATTGGATTTAAGTAATATCCAAAAACTCGCTTCTAGAACGTGGTTAGTGTTTACCGCGATTATATATGTAAGCTCAGTTTAATGTTATTAAAATGATGCTAGTACTAATAGTAAAAACACTTTTTATTTTTTTCCAGAGAGTTGTTATTTCATTAAAGATTGATTTTTATTTTTAGCAATTGTGACAATAATAATCATAAAAAAACAAAAAGAACATATAATCCTCATCGCAAGAACTTCATATGCACCTATCTCTTTTAGTAATTTAAAATATATAGGAAATAATCCCCATGAAAAAAATAACATATAAGAATAGCTATCAAACTCTTCTGCGTATTGTTCATATTATCCTCCTTAAATGAGATGAATGTATGATTAAGTATAACGAAAATATGTGTATATTTCAACGGAAAAAAATTTTTCAAATTAACTCAAAAACACATATTTTTTTATATTGACTATACATTTTCATTATTTTCATAAGCTTTTACATAGGTATTATCTGATAAATATTATATCTTAATTTATAAAACTACACTTTTAAAAAAGCAAAAAAATATTTTTGTATTTTAGGTAAAATAACAGTTATATAACAGTTATATGCTAGTTTTTTTATAAGATTCAATGTTATTTTTCTGTAATTTGATATGCTAATATTTTTTTGTGGAACGCATACATGCTTTTAAAAATTAAGGTTCCATTTCTTAGATAAATAGTATAAAATAAGGGTGTAGAAAATAAAACTGTATGATTAGTGTGGAGAGGACATTGGACACCGAAGGGACAAATTAACACTTAGCAACTGTTGATGAAATTCTCAGGTAAAAAGACTGCACTAGGACAGAACTCTGAAGCAAGTCAACAGAGAGAAAGCTAGCTTTCTTTTTTTGTTGTTTTTTATTTTTAGGAGGGATGCTATGAAATTGATAACAAATAATCCAAGATTTTCAAAAGAAAAATTTAAAGATATAGAAGTTGAATATCATGATATAGATTATCTAGATGTATTAAAAAAAGTTAGGGACTATGTACATGAAAAATTGGGAAGTTGTCACACATCCATTGTACGGAAGTGTTAAACCAAATGAAACAATTTACAGATCTGTAGTTATTAAGAAAAGTACGGATTTAGATGTTGCTTCTATAAATTTAATTTCTGAAGCGGTAGGAACTTTTCGAAAAAAATTTAGAAAAAAATAAAGAAGTTCCTCAGTGGACAGATAGGGTAAAAGATGACTTTTAGTGTTATCGATCACGATTTATTATTAAAATGCGATAAAAAGAATTTTATAAAAAAATAAATAAAGGAGAATAATTATGAGTAGAAATTATGATGTAATTATTATTGGTTCTGGGCCTGCAGGTTTATCAGCAGCGTTATACGCTTCACGTGCTAAATTAAATGTTTTGGTTCTAGAAAAATCAAAAAATGGAGGACAAGCAGCAATCACTCACATGATTGAAAACTATCCTGGTGCGATTGAAGATCCAACTGGACCACGTTTAACAGCGAGAATGGCAGAACAAGCGAAAAGTTTTGGTACTGAGTTCAAACAAGAAGAAGTGCTAAATGTTGAACTTGAAGGAGACGAAAAAGTAGTTACATGTACAAGCGGTGATTACACAGCTAAAGCAGTGGTAATTGCAACTGGAGCATCACCAAGAAAATTAGATATTCCAGGAGTTAGAGAATTAGAAAGTAAAGGTATTTCTTACTGTGCTACTTGTGATGGTGACTTCTTCGATGGACTTGAAGTGTTCGTAGTTGGGGGAGGAAATAGTGCTGTAGAAGAAGCTCTATTCTTAACTAAATTTGCTCGTAAAGTAACAATAATCCACTTTGAAGAAGATATTCACTGTGAAAGAATCACAGCTGAAAAAGCAAGAAATCACCCACAAATCGAAATTAGAACTGAAACAGTTGTTCTTGAAGCAATTGGTGATGGAATTCTAGAAGCTATTAAATTGAAAAATGTAGCTACAGGTGAAGAATATGTGTAGAAGCTGACGAAGAAGACGGAACTATGGGATTATTCTTCTTCATCGGATATGTTCCACAAACTAAACTATTTGAAGGAAAAGTTGAACTTACTGAAGGTGGTTATGTTAAAGCTGGAGAAGACACTAAAACAAGTGTTGAAGGTGTGTACGTAGCTGGTGACTGTCGTCAAAAAGAAATCCGTCAAGTAGTAACAGCTGTATGTGATGGTGCTGTAGCAGCAATCACTGCAGAAAAATATATTGCTGAGAAATTTGAATAAAATTTAAAAATAAATAAAAGGAGATAAAGACAATGTTAGAACTAAACAAAGAAAACTTTGAGAGTGAAGTATTGGAAGCAGAAGGATACGTGCTAGTAGACTTTTGGAGCCAAGGATGAACCATGTAAAGCACTTATGCCAAGTGTTCATGAATTAGCAGACAAATATGGAGACAAACTTAAGTTTGCTGCTCTAGATACAACAAAAAGCAAGAAGACTTGCAATCAAACAAAAAGTTTTTAGGGTTACCAACAATAGCTATATATAAAGACGGAAACAAAGTCGAAGAAGTAACTAAAGACGATGCAACTGTTCCGAATATAGAAGCTATGATTAACAAATATTTATAAAAAAATAAACTCAATAGGGAGGTTTTAGGTATGCGTCTTGAATTAGGAAAGATCCATATTAAAGATATACAATTTGCTGCAGAATCAAAAATCGAGGCAAATGTATTATATGTAAATAAAGAAGAGCTTGTAAAAGCTGTTTTCGAGGATGATGCAATTGAATCTGTTGATTTAGAAATTGCTCGTCCAGGTGAGAGTGTTCGTATTACACCAGTTAAGGATGTAATTGAACCTCGTGTAAAAGTTGAAGGTCGTGGAGGAATATTCCCAGGTATCCTATCAAAAGTAGATACTGTTGGTGAAGGTCGTACAATTGCTCTTAAAGGTATGGCTGTTGTAACTACTGGTAAAATCGTAGGGTTCCAAGAAGGTATTATCGACATGACTGGAGTTGGAGCTGACTATACTCCATTCTCTAAAACAAATAACTTAATCGTTATTGCTGAACCTAAAGAAGGAGTTAAACAACACGAACACGAAAAAGCAGTTCGCTATATCGGATTCAAAGCTGCTCGTTATATTGCAGAATTAGCTCGTTCATTAGAACCAGAAGAAGTAGAAGTATTTGAAACTAAACCTTTATTAGAACAAATTGCTGAATATCCAGATCTACCAAAAGTAGGTTATGTATACATGCTTCAAACTCAAGGTTTATTACACGATACTTATGTATATGGTGTTGATGCTAAACAAATAGTACCAACTATTCTATATCCAACAGAAATTATGGATGGTGCTATCGTAAGTGGTAACTGTGTATCAGCATGTGATAAAAACCCAACATATGTTCACTTAAACAATGGTGTTATTGAAGATTTATACAAAAACATGGTAAAGAAATTAACTTCTTAGGTGTAATTATTACTAACGAAAATGTTTACTTAATGGATAAAAGAACGTTCATCTAACTGGACTGCAAAACTTTGTCGTTACTTAAACTTAGATGCTGTAATCGTATCTCAAGAAGGATTTGGTAACCCAGATACTGACTTAATCATGAACTGTAAAAAAATTGAAGCTGAAAAAGTTAAAACAGTTATTGTAACTGATGAATATGCAGGACGTGACGGAGCCAGCCAAAGTTTAGCTGATGCTGACGTAGCCGCTAATGCTGTAGTTACTGGAGGAAATGCTAACCAAGTGGTTGTATTACCAAAATTAGATAAAGTTATCGGACACATTGATGTAGTAAATGTAATCGCTGGTGGTAACCAAGACTCATTAAGAGAAGATGGTACTATCGAAGTAGAAATTCAAGCTATTACAGGTGCTACTAACGAAACAGGTTTTTGGTTACTTAAGTGCAAAAACTTTCTAGTAAGCAAAATTAAAAAATGTTATAGATTTGAACAAGGAGGAATAAGATAATGGTAAATCTTATTAATAAAAAAGTAGTTATCATTGGTGACCGTGATGGTATCCCAGGATTAGCTATTGAAGAGTGTGTAAAACCAATTGAAGGAGTAGAAGTAGTATTCTCATCTACTGAATGTTTCGTCTGAACAGCCGCAGGGGCTATGGACTTAGAAAACCAAAAACGTGTTAAAGAAGCTGCCGAAAAATTCGGTAACGAAAACGTTGTAGTTTTACTAGGTGCATCTGAAGCCGAAGCTGCTGGTCTAGCAGCTGAAACAGTAACAGCAGGGGACCCAACATTCGCAGGGCCACTTGCAGGTGTAGCACTAAATCTTGCTGTTTATCACATTGTAGAAGAAGAAATTAAATCTCAAATAGATGAAGCAATCTATGAAGACCAAGTTGGAATGATGGAAATGGTATTAGATATTGATGAAATCGCAAGCGAAATGAAAGATGTTCGTGGTGAGTAATTAGGATCTAAATAATAGTTATAGGGGAAATAAAAATGTCTAAAAATAAGAGTAGTACATTATATAAAACCAATTCTTCGCTGGAGTAGGTGGAGAAGAACAAGCCCACATTGCACCAGAATTAAGAACTGAATTACCACCAATTAGTGTTCAGTTACAAGGGCAATTGGGAGAAGATTTTGAAGTAGTAGCAACTGTAGTATGTGGTGATAGCTACTTCAACGAAAACTTAGAAAAAGTTCAAAAAGAACTTTTAGAAATGATTAAAGGATGCGAACCACAATTATTCATCGCTGGTCCAGCATTCAATGCAGGGCGTTATGGGGTAGCAGCTGGTACAATTACTAAAGCTGTTCAAGACGAATTACAAATTCCAGCTGTAACAGCAATGTATGTAGAAAACCCAGGAACAGACATGTTCAGAAAAGAAGTTTATATTCTTGAAACAGCTGATAGTGCAGCTGGTATGAGAAAAGCTTTACCAAAATTAGCTAAATTTGCTGCAAAATTAGCTAAAGGTGAAGAAATTCTTTCTCCAAAAGAAGAAGGATACCATGAAAGAGGAGTTCGTGTAAACTTCTTTAGTGAAAAACGTGGATCAGAACGTGCTGTTGAAATGCTTGTTAAGAAAATTAAAGGTGAAGAATTCGAAACAGAATATCCAATGCCTAACTTTGACAGAGTTGATCCAAACCCAGCTGTTAAAGATTTAAGCAAAGCTAAAGTTGCTTTAGTTACTTCTGGTGGTATCGTTCCAAAAGGAAACCCAGATCACATCGAATCTTCTTCAGCATCTAAATATGGTGAATACTCATTAGAAGGATTCACAGATTTAACAGCTGAAACTCACGAAACAGCTCACGGTGGATACGACCCAGTATACGCTAATGAAGATGCTGACCGTGTATTACCTGTAGACGTAATGAGAGAATTCGTTAAAGAAGGTAAAGTAGGAAGCTTACATGAAAAATTCTATACTACAGTAGGTAATGGTACTGCGGTAGCTAGTGCTGTAGGATTCGCTAAAGAATATGCACAAAAATTAGTAGCTGACGGAGTAGATGCTGTAATCTTAACTTCTACTTGAGGAACTTGTACTCGTTGCGGTGCAACGATGGTAAAAGAAATTGAGAGAGCGGGTATACCTGTGGTTCACATGTGTACAGTAGTACCGATTTCTCTAACAGTAGGGGCAAACAGAATTGTTCCAACTATCGCAATCCCTCACCCACTAGGAAATCCAAAACTAGATGCGGATGAAGAGAAAAAATTAAGACGTGGACTTGTGGAAAAAGCATTAAATGCTTTAACTGTAGAAGTTGACGGTCAAACAGTATTCGAATAAAAAAAGAAAGGGGAGCTGAGGGTATATAGTATACCCTCAGCACAATATAGCTATGAATTATCCAGTATTTAAGGGAGCAGGATACATTCTTGTTCACACACCAGATATGATAGTAAGAAATGGATCAACTGCTTCTGTAGAAAGAGTAACAAATCCAGATTCAGAGTTTTTAAAAGAAGTAAATAATCATATTCGTACATATGAAGAAGTGGTTAACTATTTACCTAACCAAGTATACATCGGAAATAAAACTCCTGAAGAATTGAAGGCTTATCCAATGCCTTGGTATGATATTAAAGATGAACAAGGTCAACGACATGGGAAATTTGGACAAATTGTCCCACAAGATGAGTTTATAGCATTGATGAAACTTTGTGATGCTTTTGACTTAGTTAAACTATCAGAAGAATTTGTAGCCGACGTTCGTCCTAAAATAGAGGAAAACTTCAAAGAGCTAGCTCCTTTATTCGAAAAATTAGAAGGATCTGACTTAAGTGATAATGAAGAAGGATTCGAAGACTTAGTTCACGAAGGTAAAGTAGTTGGTTTCGTTAAAAAAGCTCACGATGTTGATGTGAACTTAAATGCTCACGTTATCTTCGAAAACCTTGTTGTTAAAGCATCAGGAGTTATTGCAGCATTAGAATTACTTCGTAATTCTGGCGTTAATCCAGCTGATATTGACTATGTTGTAGAATGTTCTGAAGAAGCTTGTGGAGATATCAACCAACGTGGTGGTGGTAACTTTGCTAAAGCAATTGCAGAAGTAGTTGGTCTAGTTAACGCAACTGGATCTGACTTAAGAGGTTTCTGTGCTGCACCAACACATGCATTAATCAGTGCTTCATCTCTAGTAAAAGCTGGGGTATATAAAAATGTCCTAGTGGTTGCTGGTGGAGCAAGTGCTAAATTAGGTATGAATGGTAAAGACCACGTTAAAAAAGGTCTTCCAGTACTAGAAGACGTACTAGGTGGATTTGCTGTATTAATTAGTGAAAATGATGGAGTAAATCCAGTTATTAGAACAGATATGGTCGGAAAACACAATGTAGGAACTGGTTCTTCACCACAAGCTGTTATGGGAGCTCTTGTAGCAGATCCGTTAGAAAAAGCTAAATTGAAAATTACAGATGTTGATGTGTTCTCTGTAGAAATGCAGAACCCAGACATCACTAAAGCAGCTGGAGCAGGTAACGTTCCAGAAGCTAACTATAAAATGATTGCGGCATTAGCAGCAATGCGTGGAGATATTGAGAAAAAAGAACTTAAAACATTTATCGAAGCTAAAGGTTTACCTGGTTGGGCTCCAACACAAGGACACATTCCTTCAGGAGTACCTTATGTAGGATTCTTAATCGATGACTTAACTAAAGGTGATAAAAACCGTGCTATGATCGTAGGTAAAGGAAGTCTGTTCTTAGGAAGAATGACAAACTTATTTTGATGGAGTATCTATTGTAGTTGAAAGAAACAGCGGTAATGTAGAAGGAGAATCTGCAGGAATTTCTAAAGATGAAATAAGAAAAATTATTGCAGAATCAATGAGAAAAATTTCCCAAGAAATGTTAGAAGAATAGGGGTGATACTATGAGTAAACAAGTTATATCAGAAGTATTGCTAGAAGTAGCTAATGCCATTGAAACTGGTAACTTTGGTAAAAAATTAAAAGTTGGTTTAACAACTTTAGGAAGTGAACATGGCTTTGAGAACTTACTTAACGGTGCAATATTAGCTAAAAATCCTGTATTCGACATAGTTTTAATAGGTAAGGGACATGAGGACTTCGAATCTTATGAAGCTAAAGATGAAGATGAAGCTCACAAAATTATGGAAGATCTATTAGATAAAGGTGAAATAGCTTCTTGTGTAACTATGCATTACAATTTCCCTATCGGTGTATCAACAGTTGGTAGAGTTGTTACACCTGGAAGAGGTAATGAAATGCTTCTTGCTACAACAACAGGTACTTCGGCAACTAATAGAGTAGAAGCGATGGTAAGAAATACATTATACGGTATTGCTACTGCCAAGTCTCTTGGAAAATCTAATCCAACAGTTGGTATCGCTAATGTTGAAGGTGCTAGACAAGTTGAAAAAATATTATTAGATCTTAAAGAAAATGGTTATAAATTTGAATTTGCAACATCTCAAAGAGCTGATGGTGGTTCAGTAATGAGAGGTAATGACTTACTTATGGGAACTCCTGATGTTATGGTAGTTGATTCATTAACTGGTAACTTATTCATGAAGGTATTTTCAGCATTTACTACTGGTGGAGATTATGAAGCTAGTGGTTTTGGATATGGACCCGGTGTAGGGGAAGACTACGATAGAAGAATATTAATTTTATCAAGAGCATCCGGTTCACCTGTTGTAGCTAACGCATTAAAATATGCCTATGAAGTAGCAAAAGGTAAAGTAAACGAAATAGCAAGACAAGAATTTGAAAAAGCTAATAAAAGCTAAATTAGATGAATTCATTTCTAAATTGAAAGTTAAAAAAGAAGGCTCAGCGACAACTGAAGAAGTTAAAATGTTAGAAAAGAAGTAGTTACTGCACAAATCTCTGGAATTGATATTCTAGACCTTGAAGATGCAACTAAAACTACTTTTGGAAAAATGGTGTTTTATGCTGAGAGTGGAATGGGATGTACTGGACCAATAGTTTTAGTAAATCCTGATAAGAAAGAATCAGCAGAAGAAAATTTTAAAAATGAAGGGCTTATTTCATAATCCGAACAATAGATAAAGGTTTCTATTAGAAGGAAAAGCCACATTATGATTTTAAACACTATTATATACCCTCTTATTGGATAATATTTTCAGTAAGAGGTATTTTTTGGAGATTTTTGTGGTTCTTTGTCAAATTGTTTTTGAATTTTTGAGTATATGTATGAACATAATGTACGTTACTATGAATTTAATGGAAAATAAGAAAATAAGAAAAATTTGAACAAAATAGATTATCACGTTATAATAATAAAGTTAAAAGTCATTAAATAGAGAAGGATTGTTAGAATGTATTGATGATTCTAATGAAAGGAGAAATTTTTATTAATGCAAATTTTTAGAAAGAAAAACACTAGAGAAAGTACTTGGAGAAAGTGGAAAAAAGACTTTAAGGCCTACACTTAAAACTATGGACTTAATACTCCTAGGAATAGGTTCTGTTATTGGTTCAGGTATCCTGGTATTAACGGGAGAAGCTGCATCTAAGTCAGGACCATCGGTAATTTTCTCATTTTTAATTGCTGGATTAGCCTGTGGACTTACAGCTTTATGTTACGCAGAATTGTCTTCTACAATACCATCAAGTGGAAGTGTTTATACGTATAGTTATATTACATTGGGTGAGGTTGTTGCTCATTGTATGGGTTGGCTTTTAGCTGGAAGTTATATAATTGCAGGAGCTGCAATAGCTAATGGGTGGTCAAGTTATTTTAAATCTTTATTAGCAGGGTTTGGAATAATAATCCCTAAGGAGTTTACAACATTACCTAGCGAAGGTGGATACGGGAATGTTTTAGCGATGACTGTTGTTTTATTAATAACGATAGTCTTGTTTAAAGGGACGAAGAGTAGTAAGTTCGTTAATAATTTTATGGTTGCTATTAAAAATATAGTAATATTACTATTTGTTCTTGTTGGTATGTTTTATATAGCTCCGACAAACTGGACGGATAATTTCGCACCACAAGGGATTTCTGGAGTAATGATAGGTGCGACAACGGTGTTCTTTGCGTATTTAGGTTTTGATACGATCTCAACGTCAGCAGAAGAAACGATAAATCCACAAAAAGCATTACCTCAAGCAATTATTATTACACTGTTTTTTATGTACTGTATTTTATATAATTGTTTGTTTAGTTATTACTGGTATGGTTCCATTTACTCAGTTAGGAAAAGGCGATGCCTTAGCGTATGTACTAGGGAAAGTAGGTCAAGGTAAATTAGCGGGAGTAGTTTCCTTAGGTGCGGTAATCGGACTTCTATCTGGACCTTTAGGGACGATGTTTGCTGCGGTTAGAGTTCTATATACGATGAGTAGAGATGGACTATTACCAAGACAATTATCAATGTTAAATAGAAGTGGTATACCAGGATCAACAACAATAGGTGTTGGTTTATTAATGACTATCTTAACTGGATTTTTACCACTAGGACAATTAGCTGATTTGGCTAATGTTTCATACATAATAGCATTTGCGTTGGTTAGCTATTCAACATTTTATTATTAGAAGGGATTATCCCAATGCAAAAAGAGGATTTATCATGCCCTAGGAATGCCATATTTGCCAATATTATCAATATTATTATTTATTGTATTATTGTATGGTATTCAATTATCAACTTGGAAAATTTTTGGATGCTGGATTTTTAGTAGGGTTTAGCAATTTATTTTATTTATTCTAAAAATCATAGTAAAGAAAAATAAGAGTATAGTAATGAGAGCTTGGATATTAGACTTTATCTAATATCCAAGCTTTTTATAAGAATTGTGAATCATCTTCTATTATTTCTTTAACCTTTTGCATTTGGTTGTCTAGTTTAGAACTTATATCTGCACAGAGTTGAAGACGACGCTCTATTTCTTTTCTTTCTCTTCACTCAAATTTTTTTCTTATATCTAAGCTTATGTTCTAAGCTTGCCCAGAAGTCCATGGCTATTGTTCTAAATTGAACCTCAACAGCAACGTGTTCTACCTTATCTGATAAGAAGATTGGTACTTTAACGATAAGGTGATAACTTCTATAACCATTGTCTTTGTGATTTTTAATATAGTCTTTTCAGCTATAACTGTAAGATCATCTTGTTGTTTTAGCGCATCGACAAGTTTATAAACATCGTTTTTAAATGAACATATAACTCGAACCCCTGCAAACATCATAGATATTTTCTTTTTATTGTATTTATGTCAAAGGTAAAGTCTAAACGTTTAAGTTTGTTCATTAAACTCATTGGTGTCTTCAGTCTAGTATTTTACAGATTCGATGGGGTTGCTCTCACCATGAAGAGAAAATTCTTTATCGAATACATTTAGTTTTGTTTCAATTTCAAGCATAGCACATTCATAGTGCATAAATAATTCTACATAAGGTTCTAATTCATTTATTAATAGCGAACTATCATTTTCCATAGAAAATAATTGATCGGTTAGTTTTTCGATTTGTGTTTTTTCATATAAATTTCTACTTTATTATTTACTATAATTTTATCATAAATCTCTTTTATTAAAATATAGTTTAAGTGATAAATAAATAATTTTTTTAGTATAAGTGAACTTTTTGAACATCATTTTTTAATCGGTATAGTATAAGGAAATTGGAAAAACTGTATCATGTAAATAAATAGTAATAAACTAATACAGTGATATATGTTAACCTCGATAAAAGCTAATATAATAGTGTTTTTAAAAATTTTTGCAAAAACAGATTATCTAAAAAAATTCACAATTGACACGAGAGGCTATCTTATAAAGGATTCTAAATTTCCGGAAATATCAACTATAGACAGGGAATTTTTGAGATAAGATAGTATTATAATGTTTTTTTATGAATCTAAAATTATATCGAAATGAGGATAACATGCAAAAATAATAATTTATATTCATATACAAAAAGCGAAAAGTAGAAAAGTTTAACAAAAATTTACTAGTTATAAAAAGGGATGGACGTGTAGTAAAAGTTTGATGCCGAAAAATCTATAATGCTATAGAAAAAGCTGTACATTCTGTCTTTGGCAAAAACCATAGTGTTAATATTAATGGTATTGTGGATAATGTTATTTTGGAGATTTGCTAATAGATTTAAAGGGGATATCAAGATCTATGAACTTCAAAATATTGTTGAACATACACTTCTCACTTTAGGAGAAGAGGCGATTTATGAAGAGTATGTAGGTTATAGAAGTATGCGTGATATTGAGCGTGAACGTAGTCTTGACATAAATGTAGCAATAGAAAAATTGGTTAATCGTGACGAGAATGTGGTAAACGAAAATGCTAATAAAGATAGTTTAGTATTTAATACGCATCGTGATTTAACTAGTGGTATTGTAGCCAAAGCAATCGGGCTTAAAATGTTACCAAAACATGTGGCTAATGCGCACCAAAAGGGAGATATTCACTATCATGACCTAGATTATTCTCCTTATCAACCTTTAACAAACTGTTGTTTAATTGACTTCAAAGAGATGTTAACAAAAGGTTTTAAAATTGGGAATGCAGATGTAGATAGTCCTAAGAGTATTCAAACTGCTACTGCTCAAATGGCTCAAATTATTGCTAACGTTGCTTCAAGTCAATACGGAGGATGTAGTGCAGATAGAATAGATGAGGTACTTGCACCGTTCGCTCAGCTGAACTATGAGAAAAACTTAAAAATGGCTCAAGAGTGGATTGATGATGAGGAAAAACAAAAGGAATTTGCTGACAAGAAAACTAAAAAAGATATTTTTGATGCAATGCAATCTCTAGAGTATGAAATTAATACTTTATATTCATCTCAAGGGCAAACACCATTTACATCTTTAGGTTTTGGGCTTGGTGAAGGTTACTTTGAACGAGAAATACAAAAAGCGATTCTTAAGGTGAGAATTGAAGGATTAGGAAAAGAGAAAAGAACTGCTATTTTTCCTAAATTGATTTTTGTTATTAAAGATGGTCTGAATTTAAAACCAATAGATCCTAACTATGATGTTAAACAACTTGCATTATCGTGTGCAACTCAAAGAATGTACCCAGATGTACTTATGTATGATACGATTACGAAGATTACTGGTAGTTGTAAGACTCCAATGGGATGTAGATCATTTTTACCTGCATGGAGAAACGAACAAGGCGAGTTAGTTGAGAGTGGACGTATGAACCTTGGAGTAGTAACATTGAATCTTCCAAGGATAGCACTTGAATCAAAAGGAGACAAAGAAGAGTTTTGGAACATCTTTAAAGAGAGATTAGAAATTTGTAAAGATGCGCTAGATTACAGAGCGAAACGCTGTGGAGAGGCTAAACCTCAAAATGCACCGATTCTTTATATGCATGGAGCTTTTGGTAAACGACTTAAACCTGAAGATAGGGTAAAACAATTATTTGACAATAAACGTTCTACATTATCGTTAGGATACATTGGTCTGTATGAAGTGGCGAGTGTCTTTTATGGAGGAGAATGGGAGAAAGATCTTGAGGCGAAAGAGTTCACTTTAGATATTATGCGTTATATGAAGAAATGTGTGGATAAATGGACTGAAGAAGGTGATTACTGGTATAGTATTTACTCAACTCCTAGTGAATCGTTAACTGATAGATTCTGTCGTATGGATACTGAGAAGTTCGGTATTGTAGAAAATATAACGGATAAAGAATACTATACAAACTCATATCATTATGATGTGAGGAAAAATCCAACGCCTTTTTGAGAAGCTAGAGTTTGAAAAGGATTATCCATACTATGCTAGCGGTGGATTCATACATTATTGTGAGTATCCAGTGTTGAAACAAAAATCCAAAAAGCATTAGAAGCGGTATGGGACTTTGCCTATGATAAGGTAGGGATACTTAGGAACAAATACACCGATTGACAGTTGTTATAAATGTGGATATGAGGGAGAATTTGAACCTACTAAAAAAGGATTTAAATGCCCAGAATGTGGAAATAGAGATCCGAAAAGCTGTGATGTAGTGAAGAGAACATGTGGCTATTTAGGAAATCCTCAGCACGACCTATGATTAAAGGACGACACAAAGAAATAGTAGCAAGGGTAAAAACATTTAAAAATAAAAATAATTTTCTAATAGAAGCGACATTCAGGGTATATTTTTGAATGTTGCTTCTATACTCTTTTAATATGATTAGCATAAAAACTTAATCTATAAAAATAAAATCCTTTAAATCCTTTACATTATCTGATTTTTTGATAAAATCAATACTGATAAGAAATTTAGGAGGAAATTAAACATGGGTAAAAATTTTTTAAAGGTGCTTTATTAGGAGCAGTGAGTGCGTTAGAGCTTATTATTATAAAAATCCTAAGGAGTTAGAAAAACATAAAGAATTACTGAAAAGAAAATACTAAAAATGGTATTGAAAAACTAACAGCAATTATTAATGAAAAACTCAAGAATTAGAAGCTAGAACACAAGAAGAGCAAGATATTGCTAAAGAAAAACTAGAAGAATTAATATCTGTTGAAGAGTCTGAAAAAGTAGAAGATAACTTTGTAAAATTAGGAGCAAAAGCAGAAGAAGTTAAGGAAGAAGTTGTTGCTGAAGTAACTGAAAAAGTAGAAGATGTGAAAGAAGCTGCAGAACCTGTAGTAGAAAAAGTAGAAGAAGTAGTGGCTCCGGTTGTAGAGAAAGCTGAAGAAGTAACTGCGCCAGTAGTTGAAGAAGTAAAAGAAACAGTAGTACCTGCTGCAGAACCTACGTTTACAAAAAGTAGAAGAAGTTGTAGAAAGTGCAAAAAGAAACAGTTGTAGACCACTACGAAGAAAAAGTAGAACCTACATTTGAAGAAATTCATGAAGCGGTAGCTCCAGTAATTGAAAAAGCAGAAGAAGTAAAAGAAGAAGTAGAAGAAGCTGTTGAGGAAAAACCAAAAACAACTCTAGATTCTATTGTATCTTTATTCGCTTCAAAAAGAAGGAAAAAATAATATTGTAAATATTGAATGCGAGGTATGAGAAAATATTCTCATCCTCGATTTTTATAGAAAAGAATTCTAATAAAAAGAATTAGAATTTTTGTGTTTGTACTATTTTTGCGTAGTCAGATTTACTGAATAATAAAAAAACTAGGTAACTACTTATAGTTACCTAGTTTTCTTATTTTTATAGTCTATCAGCGATTGCTTTTCTAATCTCTTCGAATTCAGCAGGTTCAACTTTTTGAGGTGGCCATTTAACTTCTAGATTATCGAAGTTTACATCTTTATCTTTATATCTTGGTACGATATGGAAGTGTAGGGTGGAAAACACTTTGTCCAGCATACTCTTCGTTGTTTTGGAAGATGTTTACTCCATCACAACCATATGCATCTTTTTACAGCGTTAGCAATTTTTGAAGAACTCGTCCAATATTTGCAGCTGTCTCAGGATCATGAGTCAAAAATATTTCTGCTGTGTTTTTGGAATTACTAGAGTGTGCCCTTTTTGTAATAGGGAATACGTCTAAAAAAGCTATATACGTGTTCATCTTCGTATACTTTGTAACTTGGGATTTCTCCATCAATAATTTTTCGAAAAATAGTTTTTCCATAATTTTTACTCCTTATTATTTTAAGTTTTCTAATGTTTCTATTAAAAAGTTTTTCAGGTTTACACTAATTTTTGTGCAGTTTGTAATACGTGTTCGTGGTCGTGTTTTTTCTCTTGGATTCCTGTAGCCATGTTAGTAGCACAAGCTAGTACTGCCACTGGAAGTGAAGCATGATTCGCGGCGATTACCTCAGGTACTGTAGACATACCTACAAGGTCACATCCCATAGTTTTAAATGCACGAATTTCTGCGCGTGTTTCAAAATAAGGGCCTTGGAAGAATCCGTATACACCAGTGTGTAAAGTTAGGTCTAATTTTTTCGCAGAATTATGTAAAGTCTCAACTAAGTACGGATCGAAAGGAGTTGTCATATCAACAAATCTTTCTCCTAGACGAGGGTCATTTTCTCCCATTAGAGGGTTGTTGTTTACTAGTGAGATGAAGTCATCAAGGCATACGATATCTCCTTCACTGAAGTCTGTGTTAATAGCACCACAAGCGTTAGTGATGAATAACCCTTTTACACCAAGATGTTTAACAACATATGTCATAAAGGCAACGTCTTTCATGCTGTATCCTTCGTAATAGTGAAGACGTCCGTTTAATACTAATACATTTTTTCCAGAAATCTTTCCGAAAGTTAGTTTATTTGCATGCCCCTTTACTCGATTAGCATGTTTATTTCCTGGGAAAAAGTGGAATAGCTTCGTATCCAAGTTCTTGTTGATCTTCAAGCTCAAGTGTAATACCACTACCTAAAACAACTGCGTAGTCTATCGGCTCATTAAAATATTTTATTATATAATTTGCCGTCTCAATAATATTCTGATAATATGTCATAATATAAATCCTCCTGAAAATGCTTTTATCAAAGTTATTATAGCATAAAAAAATTCAGAAAATATATAATTTTATATTAATTATTATCAACGTTTGTATACTTAATATAAATACGTTTATGTTATTTTTTAATGATGCGATTGAAAACGGAAAAATGAATATCAATATGTACTTATAGTACTATGATTTATTTAATCTAATTTTTAGTGGTTTTTAAAAATTTTAAAAAATCTCAAAAAAATATTTGCAAAGCGTTTTTAAAAATATTGTATTATGAACTTAGTACATAAAAGATTTTTAGGAGGACATTATGAAAAATTACGTACTATATTTGCAATTCTAGTTGCATTATCATCAGTTGTTGGTTGTTCTTCAAAGAGTGCTAAGAACGATACAAAATCTGATGGCAAGAATGCCTATAAGATTGGTGTTGTAACTGGTGAAGGTGGAGCAAAAAGATAAGAGTTTTAACCAGGCTAACGTAGAGGCGATTCAAGCGTGGGCTAAAGCAAACGGTGCTAAAGATCCGGTTGTTATAGAAACGAAGAATCAAGCAGACTTAGCTGCGAATTTACAAAATGCTGCGAAGGTATCTGATATTGTATCTCTAGCTGGATATGAATTTGAAAAAGAAATTACAAAAACTGCAGAGCAATATAAAGATAAAAAATTCATGTATGTAGATAGTTTTGTAGATGCTCCAAATATTGCTTCATTAATCTTTAAAGAACAAGAAGCTGGATATTTAGCTGGATATGCAGCAGCTTTACAATCTAAAACAGGAAAAGTTGGATTTATCGGAGGAACTAAAATTCCACCAGTAGAACGATTTGGAATTGGATTCGTACAAGGTGCTAAAGCAGCTAAAAAGTGATATTAAAGTAATGTACAATTACAGTGGAACATTCTCAGATACAAATAAAGGGAAAACTTTAGCAGCTACTATGTATGACTCAGGAGCAGATGTAATTTTCGTTGCTGCTGGAAATACAGGTAATGGTGTAATTTCAGAAGCTAAAGAGCGTGGAATAATCGATATGTCTAAGAGTGGAGAGATTAAACACTGGGTAGTTGGTGTTGATAAAGACCAGTATGAAGAAGGTATCTTTAAAGGGAAAGATAAAGATGGAAAAGAATATCAAAAATCTGCTATCTTAACTTCTGCTGTTAAAAACATTGAAGTAGCTGTAACAAAAATCTTAAATGAAATCAAAGAAGGTAAGTTTACTAAAGGTGAGCATATCTTTGGTATTAAAGAAAATGGGGTAGGAATTCCAAAAGAAAAACCCTAACCTAAGTGAAGAAGCAAAAACAAAAATTGCTAAAGCTGTAGAAGAATTAAAATCAGGGAAAGCTGAAGTAGTAGCTACTGGAGACGAACTTAAAGCAAAAAGGATCAGCTACGAATATCGAAGGGGAACTATAGTATAGATTATTATAGGAATATTCATAAATATTAATTAGTAGGAACCATCATTATTGGTGGTTCCTTTTATCGACATTAAAAACGAACTTTTAAACTACAAAAACTTTAAAAATTTTATTATTTCATGTGTGGTTGTAAAATTTTTGGGCATTAAATGATTACTAAGTGCAAAGTATAGTGGGTGGGAACGTTACTGTATTTTTAAAAAGCGATAATATTTTTAATGTAGAATAATAAATTGTGTACAAATATAGACGGAAACAGTGTAACATTTTTAAATCTTAAAATATAAAGGAAGATAACACTTTCAAAAATAATCCGAACGTTAACTGAAGTTGAATTATAGTACTTTTATACTGATTTGACTTTGTCATTAAATATATGGTATTATCTTTTTAAAACAATTCTTAATCGTAAGGAGATTAATATTTAATATGAGAAAATTATTTTTCATTTGTAGCGGTAGTATTATCTGCTATTTTAGTTGTTACAGGATGTTCGTCTAAATCGTCAAAAGACAATTCAACTAATAAGTCTAATTTAAAAGTGGTTGTCGTAACTGATGAAGGTGGAGCAAAAGATAAGAGTTTTAACCAAAGTAATGCAGAGGCGTTAACTTCATGGGTAGAAAAAAATGGTGGTAAAGCACTAACTCCGGTTGAAACAAAAAATCATTCGGATCTAGCAGCTAATATGCAAAGTGCTTCTAAAGCAGCTGATGTAATTTCATTGGCAGGTTTTTATTTTGAGAAAGAATTACCAAAAATGGCAGATGCTTTCCCAGATAAAAAGTATATTTTTATCGATGGTGTAGTAGAAAAAGCAAACGTAGCTTCTGTCACTTTTGCAGAACAAGAAGCAGGATATTTAGCAGGGTATGCAGCAGCGTTACAATCTAAAACTGGTAAAGTTGGATTTATTGGTGGAGCAAAAATTCCTACAGTAGCAAGATTTGGAATTGGATTTGTACAGGGTGCAAAAGCAGCAAATAAAGATATTAAAGTAGTATATAACTACAGTGGTTCATTTAGTGATACAAATAAAGGTAAAACAATAGCAGCAACTATGTACGATACAGGAGCTGATGTAATCTTCGTGGCAGCTGGTGGAACAGGTAATGGAGCTATTAAAGAAGCACAAGAAAGAGCTACACAAGACCTAAAAGAAAGTGGAGAAATTAAACACTGGATCGTAGGTGTAGATAAAGACCAATATACTGATGGAATCTTTAAAAGCTAAGGACAAAGATGGAAAAGATGTTGAAAAAAATCAGTTGTTGTAGCATCAGTTATTAAACGTGTAGACGTTGCAGTGAAAAATGTATTAGACAGTATCAAAGAAGGAAAATTCGAAGGCGGAAAAGAACATATCTTTACTATTAAAGAGGATGGTATTGAATTAACTTTAGAAAATCCTAACTTAAATGATGAAACTAAATCAAAAATCAAAAAAATAAAATTTCAGAGCTAAAAAGCTGGTAAAGAGACAGTTGTGGCTGAAGCTGATAAATTAACTGATAAAAATAATATTGACGGTGAGTTGTAATATAATTTAACGTTAGAATCTCTATAGAACCTAAAAGTTTTATAGAGATTTTGTTTATTCACAGCTATTAATGTGTAATAATTAAGTGACATAAGTGTATGTTATTTAAAAAGTTCGTAAAATTATAATCCATCATTAACTTTGTATTTATAGTATTATTGTCATTTATTTAATTAATGTGTAATAATGCATTATGTGTAAAAATTCGTATTAAATTGTAAACGTTATTAATGTTTTTGAAATGCTTTATAATTCCAAATTAATCTGATAGAAATATGGAATAATAGATATGATAATTCATATAAATACTGTTTTTCATAGGTTTTTATAATTAGAAAACGAACGTTATAAAAAAATGTTAATATTTCATAAATAAATTATTGAAGTTTAAAAAGATAATGTGGTATTATTTAGATATAAACAATATACAAAATAAAGGAGACTTTTTATTTATGAAAAAGGTATTTTTCGTTAATAGCAGTTGTTTTATCAGCAGCATTAATTATTGTTGGATGTTCTTCTAAATCATCTAACGGAAATTCATCTTCTAACAACTCTGGATTAAAAATCGGTGTTGTAACTGACGAAGGTGGAGCAAAAGATAAAAGTTTTAACCAAAGTAACGTTGAAACTGTAAAAGCTTGGGCAGAGAAAAATGGTGGAAAAGCACTAAACCCAATCGAAACTAAAAACCAAAGTGACATTGCAGCTAACTTACAAAACGCAGCAAAAGCTTCTGACGTAATTTCATTAGCTGGTTTCTACTTTGAAAAAGAATTACCAAAAGTTGCAGATTCATTTGCAGATAAAAAATTCATTTTCATCGATGGTGTAGTTCAAAACAAAAACGTTGCTTCTGTAACATTCTCAGAACACGAAGCTGGATACTTAGCTGGATATGCAGCAGCTTTACAATCAAAAACTGGTAAAGTTGGATACATTGGTGGAGCTAAAATTCCTGCAGTAGTTAAATTTGGTGTTGGATTCGTTCAAGGTGCTAAAGCAGCTAAAAAAGACATCAAAGTTGTTTACAACTACAGTGGTTCATTCAACGACACTAACAAAGGTAAAACTTTAGCAGCAACTATGTACGATGCTGGTGCTGACGTAATCTTCGTAGCAGCTGGTGGTACTGGAAGTGGATCTATTAAAGAAGCTCAAGAAAGAGCAACTAAAGATCTTAAAGAAAGCGGAGAAGTTAAACACTGGATCGTTGGTGTAGATAAAGACCAATATTCTGAAGGTGTATTCAAAGCTAAAGATAAAGATGGAAAAGATGTTGAAAAATCAGTTATCTTAACTTCAGCTGTTAAACGTATCGACGTAGCAGTTGCTAACATCTTAGACGCTATCAAAGCTGGTAAATTTGAAGGTGGACAAGCTAAAGTCTTCACTATTAAAGAAGATGGTGTTGGACTTCCAGCAGAAAATCCTAACTTAAGCGATGATATCAAATCTAAAATTAAAACAGTTGTAGAAGATCTTAAAGCTGGAAAAGCAACAGTTGCAGCAGATGCAGCTGGTGTAGCTGATAAAGCTAATATCGACGGAGAACTTTAATTTTAAAAGTTTATAGTAAAAAGGCCTAGCTTTGCTAGGTCTTTTTTATGATAATTATTATTAAATTTCTTAAATAGTATTAAAAAATTTATATTATAATTACAATTACTTAAGTTTTAAAAATCGTATTATATTATAAAATATTAAAACGAATACAGTATAGATTTTAATTAATTTACTGTGTGGTAAATTAATATTAAATATAAATAAAAATACCTTAAAAAGCTATACTAGTTTGTCAAAATATATTATAATATATAGTATGTAAGAATATATAAAAGAGAGGTAAAGATATGTACGCTATAGAAATGCTAAACATAACTAAAAAGTTTGGCGACTTCTACGCAAATAAAGATATCACTATTCAAGTAAAGAACAATGAAATTCATGCCTTACTTGGTGAAAATGGTGCTGGAAAATCTACGTTGATGTCGGTTCTTTTTGGTATGTACCATCAAGAAGCCGGTGTTATTAAGTTGAATGGTACGGAAGTTGATATTAAAGATCCTAAGCATGCGAATAAACTAGGGATTGGTATGGTACACCAACACTTTAAACTTATTAAAAACTTCACTGTTGCTGAAAATATTATTTTTGAGTATGGAAGAAGTAAAAGGTGGAAAAATCGATTTAGATAGAGCAGCTGAGAAAATTACAGAACTATCTAGAAAATATGGTTTAGAAGTTGATCCTAAAGCATTAGTTGGGGATATTAGTGTAGGGATGCAACAAAGGGTAGAAATCCTAAAAATGTTATATAGAGATGCAAACATCTTAATTTTTGACGAACCTACTGCAGTTTTAACTCCAGCTGAAATTAAAGAATTCTTAGCTATTCTTAAAAATCTTCAAGCAGAAGGAAAAACTATTTTATTAATTACTCACAAACTTAACGAAATTATGGCTGTTGCGAATCGTTGTAGTATTATTCGCCGTGGTGAGTACTTTGGAACTGTTGAAATAGCAGAAACTACAAAAGAAAAATTAGCTGGTCTTATGATTGGTAAAGATCTAGAAATTATTAAATATGAGCGTTCAAGAGAAGGTAAGAAAAAAATATACTTGAAGTTTCAGGGGTATATGCAGATACTGCTGAGAAAAAAGATATTCTTCATGACTTCAACTTAAATGTACGTGAACGTGAAATTCTAGGTATCGCAGGAGTTGATGGAAATGGTCAACAACAATTTGTGGAAGTACTAAATGCTTTACTTAAAGAAACAAAAGGGAAAATTATTTTCGACGGAAAAGAAATCAATTCATTATCTACTGCAAAGCGTAAAGAACTTGGACTTGAGATTATTGCAGAAGATAGACACAAAGATGGTCTTGTATTAGACTTTAGTGTTGAAGAAAACTCAGTTTTAGAAAATTATTACACAGAAAAATTCTCTAACCGTGGATTCTTGAAGAAAAATGTTATTTCTAAATTTGCAAAAGAAATCTGTGAAAAATACGATGTTCGTAAAGCTGGTGATGAGAAAATTTCTGCTCGTAGTATGAGTGGTGGTAACCAACAAAAACTTATTATCGGGCGTGCTTTAGAATTACATCCGAAACTATTAGTTACAACACAGCCTACTCGTGGACTTGATGTTGGAGCTATTAATGGTATTCACAAAATGCTAATCGACTACCGTGATAAAGGTAATGGTGTACTTTTAATTTCATTTGACTTAGATGAAAATCTTAACATTATCTGATAGAATTTGCAGTTATTCACAATGGTAATATTATTGATATTGTGGATAACGATGAAAATGTAACAAAAGAACAACTTGGTCTGCTTATGGCAGGGGTTAAGAAGTAGAGAGGAGAACGTATGTTAAAAAAAGTTTTAACTAATGCGGTGCTACCGATATTAGCTTCATTTATTATTGGGGCGATTCTTATTTCAGCGATAGGGGCAGCACCAGGAGATGTGTTTGGAGTAATTGGAGATATCTTCTCAGACTCAAACAGTATAGCTGAAATTTTTGTATCAACAATTCCACTTATTTGTACTGGATTATCTGTTGCATTTGCCTTCAGAACAGGTTTATTCAATATCGGTGCAGAAGGTCAATTCATTATGGGTGGTCTTTTCGCTGGACTTGTTGCGATTAAAATGGAAGGTATGAACTTCTATTTAGTATTAATTACTAGTATTCTAGTTGGGATTGTAGTAGGTGGTCTTTGGGCTGCTATTGCAGGTTACTTAAAAGCTAGATTCAATATCAGTGAAGTAGTTGTAACAATCATGTTAAACTACACAGCTTTATATTTCGTACAATTTGCTGTACCTAAATATATTAAAGGAACTAACGATATCATTTCTAAAACCTATCGTTTCCAGCTGATGGAACAGGTACTTACAAAATAGTTTAGTAGAAGGTATTTTCAACAACTATCGTTTAGGAACAGATTTATTCTTAGCTATTTTTAGTGTTATTATTTTCTATATCGTAATGGAAAAAACAGTATTCGGATATGAATTACGTTCTGTAGGATTTAACCCGAATGCATCAAAATTCGTAGGTATGAAAGTTAATAGAAATACTGTATTATCAATGGCTATTTCAGGGGCTTTCGCCGGTCTAGGTGGAGCACTTTACAACATGGGACCTGTAGGACAAGTAGTTGCAGGTTCAACATTCCAAGGATTTGGATACATGGGAATCGCGGTTGCTTTAATCGGAGCTAACACTGCGTTAGGATCACTATTAGGAGCATTATTATTCGGATTCCTAGGAGTATTAACTCCACAATTATCATTCATCGGTATTCCAAAAGATATCGCGAATATTTTAATCGGATTAATCGTATTATTCGTTGCAGCTAAAGCTATCTTTGATAACAAGTTGCTTGATAAATTATTTAGTAGTAAGAAACAGAAAGGAGACAAATAGATGGATACAGTATTATCACTATTAGACTCAATGTTACAATATACTGCACCTATTCTTATAGCTGCCATCGGTGGTTTCTATTCAGAAAAAAGTGGGGTTGTTAACATTGCCCTTGACGGTTTCGTAATTTTTGGATCATTCGTTGCATCACTATTAGCATTATCAGTGTTCGATGGATCTCCAACATTATTACAATTAGTAATTTGTTTAGTTGTTGCGACACTTGCTGGTGGTTTAATGTCATTAATCCACGCATATATCAGTATTAACTTAAAAGCTGACCAAGTTATTTCAGGTACGGCGATTAACTTAATTACACCAGCTATAGCGTTATTCTTAGTTAACCACTTTAATGGTACATATGAATTATTATTAGCAAGTGGTTTCCCAAGATATACAGTATTTGGTAAATTTACTATTTACCCAACAGTATTTATAGCTGTGATTCTAGTAATTGTAACATATTACGTAATTTACAAACGTCCATTCGGATTACGTTTACGTTCTGTAGGGGAAAACCCACAGGCGAGTGATTCACTTGGATTAAACGTATTTAAATATCGTTACATTGGGGTATTTATTTCAGGATGTTTAGCAGGATTAGCTGGAGCTATCATTGCAACTACATTCTCTCAAGGATTCAACGCAGCAATCACAGTATATGGATTCGGATACTTAGCATTAGCGGCATTAATCTTTGGTAAATATAACCCAATTACAATCACATTAGCTTCGTTATTCTTCGGAGGAACTAAAGTATTCGCTGAGAAAGTTTCTATCTTAGCACCAGACCTACCAATTCCGGTATCATTCTGGAACATGTTCCCATTCGTAGCTACAATCATTGCACTTATCGTATTTTCTAAGAAAACTGCTACTCCAGAAGCACTTGGTATTCCATACGATAAAGGTTTAAGATAATATATACAGTAGTCTTTGAAAACTATAAGTTTTCAGGACTACTTTTTATCACTAAAAATATGGTATAATATAGATAAATAGGAGATGAGTATATGAATAAAAAGTTATTAATGTTACTTTCAGCAGGGGCCTTAGCTATAACAGGATGTGCAGGGAAAGAGGCTTCAAAAAACTTCAGATCAAAAATAACCCAGAGCAAAAAGAAAATAAAAAGAAAAATACAGAGAATAAAGAAACAGCTTCAAAAAGAAAAACAGAAGTTAAACATGATTTAGCTGCTGCAGAAAAATTAGCTCACTTAGTAGCTATTTTCAGGAAATGACTTATCAAAATTAAATGAACAAACAAACTTATTAGCGTGGATTACTCAAGATAAAATCTACAAAATTCAATTCACCAGAAGGAGTACCATTAGTGAAAGTTTCTGCAAGATTTCGTAGATGATAGTTAATGAATTTTCTGATAAAACATATTCTAAAGAAGAAGCATTAGAGTTACTACAAAGTCCAGCTTTCAGTGAGCTTGGAGGTAAGTCTTCTGCTGCGACCACATTCCCAAAGATAGCGAGATAAACTACTACAAAGAAGATAATACACTTGTATTCGTATCTGTAGAAAGAGGACATAATTATCCACAGGTATTAGATAAAAAGAAAACTGGAAAACAGAAGGGATAGCATAAAGATTGATGTACTAGATGCTATGACGAAAAACTAAAATTTCAACAATAACATTAAAAACTTAATAATAAAAAATTATACAGGTGGACATAGTAAGTCTAAATATTATGTTGCTGATGTTCAAACTGCATAGAAACAAACACCTCAATCTAAATTTGATTGAGGTGTTATTGTAGTATTTAACTTTAATAGTTGCTCTATCAGGTCTTCCATCTGTTGAGAAGAAACCAGAAGCAGCTCCAGGTCCTAAAGTAGACATTTGAGCTTATTTTTTTTAGCATTGGTGAAGATTCACTCTTACTAGGAAGTCCATTAGGGAAAACGTAGATTGCTTGTGCTCCACCAAATGGAACATTACCCTCAGGATCATGTTTAAATGAATAAACTTTTGCCGGTTGAGATGATGTTCCTAAATTATTAGAATCACTATGTTCAGTGAATGACCATATTCCAGCCCATTTTTGTGGTACATCTACGCTAAAGTATTCATTTTCATAGTGCGTTGCATTTGCTTTTCCTGATTTTTTTCTTCACTATTTTTGATGAATTCTCTCTATTTGTTTTACTATCTTTCGATTTGGTTTTAGTTCATTTATACGTTCTTCATATTTTTTTCACCAGTTTTTCTATTTCAGATTGTTTGTTTTGTACTTGTTGCTCTGTCTCAAAAAGTAATATCTTTTTCTTTATCTATTGTTTTAGTCAATTCATCTAATTTTGTTTTATTATCTGTAATTACTTTTTCATCGGATACAGCTACTGATATCTGATAGAGTGTTTGTTTTAATAGTGATATCATCAATCGTTTTGGAAGTAAGTACGCATTGTAGTTATGCTGTTTTTATACTCATCTTGAACTTTTGAATCTTTGTAGGAATTTAGATTGTATTTTGATTGTTCATCAAGAGTGTCTTTTAATAAATTTAGTCTTTCACTTTCTATCATTTCTGTCATTGAATTTTTATAACTTCATGTATAGTAGTTAATTTTTCAGCTGAAACAACTTCTTTGTTTCTTTTGATAGAAATTATATCCGAAGAAACAAATAACTATGGCAATGACTCACTGAAATAATTGATATTATAGTTTTATTATTTTTGTTCATAAAAATCTCCTTTTATTCTTCTACATAAATAATTATAGAATAATAGCAAGGCTACGTCAATAATAGTCAGTAGAGAAAGGTTAACTTAGAAGTAAACATCAGCTCAAGATTAATTATAATTGATATAGGAAACTATATAGAGAATACCTCAATCACTGATTTGATTGAGGTATTTTGTCTTATTTAGCACGTATTTTAGCCATTTCTTCCCTATAGTAAGTTTCATTTTTTTCGTTAAAGAAACCGCTACTAGCGCCGGCTCCTACATAGATATTAGAAACCAAATTTTGTCCATTCTTTAACTGAGTTTGCCTTGCTTGGTAATCCATTAGGATAAATATGTACGGTTTGTCCGCCACCACCGAACATAGGATTATCTCCTGCACGACTAAATGCATATGTTATAGCTGGTTGAGAAGGTGTTCCAAGATTTTTAGTGTCTATAGTTTTACTAATAGACCATTTCCCAGACCATTTAGCAGGAACATCAACGATAAAGTACTCATTTTCATAGTGTGTAGAAGTCATAGTAACAGCCTTTTTCTCCTATGTCATCTGACGAGTTTTTCTTTTTCTTCTGTTTTTGTCTCTTTCTTTTTGCCTAATACAGTTATACGTTCTTCATATTGTTTTATAAGTTTTTCCACTTCAGATTTCTTTTTTCTTGAGCCTGTTCTTCAGTTTCGAAGGTAATATCTTTTTCTTTTCTATAACTTTTGTTAAATCATCTAATTTTGCTTTCTTATCAGAAAAATTTACTTTCATCAGAAGTGTTATTAAGATCTGAGATATTGTTTTCTTTTTATAGTATTGTCATAATCTCTATGGAAATAATCTCTCATGATATTTTATACTATTTTTAAATTCATCTTTAACCTTTGGGTCTTTATAAGAATTTAGATTATATTTTGATTGTTCGTCTCAGAGTGTCCTTTAGTAGGTTAAATTTATTATTTCTATCATTTTCGTTATTAAATTGTTTTGTTAGTTCATGTAGTGCTGTTAATTTCTCTGCTGAAACAACTTCAGCTTGTTTCTTTTGATAAAGATTATATCCGAAAAAACAAATAACAAGAGCAGTGATTATCGAAACAATTGATATTATAGTTTTTGTTGTTTTTATTCATAAAATTCTCCTTTTATTATCCTACATAAATAATTATAGAATAATAGTATGATTACGTCAATGAGAGGTGGTGGATAAACTAGAAACCCTCAGAACATCTCTAATCATAAAAATATTCCAAGGTTTTTATATATTATATTAATCTACAGTGATATAAAAATTATCATCAAATACATGGACTGTATATCCTACGAAAGCCCCGCTAGCCCAAGCGTAATCAAACTCAGCAGTTTTTCTTGATCCATCTCTCATCTCCAAATAAATTGTGATAGGGTCATCGGGATTTGCTTGGTGAAGAGAGTTAAAATTAGTTGTTATTTTTCAACATTTTTATATGAGTTTCTAACAGTAGCTAACATCTCTGCATCGCCACCTCTTCTTATCCATTCTTGTTGAAGACTTGTTACATTATCAGGTATAGTAGCTCCCATAGTATTTTTCTAGACGCTTTTAACAGGTTTAGATTCTACGCTAGTATTTTGTTTTTCAGTTTCTACGTTTTTCTGAGAACTAGAGTTGCTTTTCACTCAGTTTCGCTTTTAAAGCACTATGTTTGAATTTTATACTTATCAAGTATTGAATTGATGTCGTCAGATTTAGCATCTTTTATTTCTTTTTTTGAGCTTTTTCGTAGTTAGTAATATCTTCTTTTAACCATTCAATTGCTTTTATCGAAAGAATTATCTGTAGTAAGAGAATCTGCTTTATCTAGAGATTTCTAGCAGCATCTACATCTTTGTTATCTAGACTCGCATCAGTATTTTTTTAATTCTTTAGCTGATTTTAATTTCAGTTTTAATGTTTTTGAATGCTTCTGACCTTTCTCGTTGTCAAGAGTTTCTAATCCAGCAAGTCCCCTTTAAAAATCATGATTATCATTTATAAGAGCTAGGTATTTAGTATGTTCTTCTTTTATAGAATTATTAGAACCAAAGAAGTAATAAATCCCACTAGCAATCACTATAAGGGCAATGAGACTTGATACAATAGCGATAAGTTTTTGTACATATAATATGTATCTCCTTTTAATTTTATTGTTATAAGTAACTAGAAATCAAAACGATTTAGTGATACTCCATTTAATTATATGCTTTAGAAATTTCTTTTGTAAATACTTTTTCTAAAAAGATATTGATTATTTTTATCATTATTATAACTATAAAATAACCTCACCAAAAAGGTACTGCACCCAAAAATTGGACAAAATATTCAGTTATTTTTGTTTAGTATTTTAAACTTTAAAGTCAGTAAATTTTATTATTTTAGTGACTTTCATTCCTTACAGTTATTTTAGATTTTTGAACTATTTAGTCAAGGATTTTTAAAAAGGCGTAGCCCTTGTCCTTGACTAAATAGGAGAGAAATCTAAACTGTAAAAAGGAATGAAAAGTCTCTTTTATTTATATTTGTTTCTATTAATTTTTCTATAGTTTACGGGACTTAATCCACCTAAGTTCAACTTTATTCTTTCCTCATTATAATATTTTATATAATCTATAATTGCTTCTTTTAATTCATATTTATTCTAAAAGTATGTTCAAATCCGTAATACATCTCAGATTTTAAAACTCCAAAGAAGGATTCCATAAATGCATTATCTGCCGATGTTCCCTTTCTAGACATTGATTGTGTAATTCTTTTACTTTTAAGGAATTGTCTATATTCAATATGTTGATATTGCCAACCTTGATCACTATGTAATATCATACCATCATATCTTTCATTTTGAAGTTGCGATAACATTTCATGTTGTTGTGCCATGTTAGGTGAAAATGAAATGTTATAAGTCTATTATCTCCGCATTATATCCATCAATTATAGGTGCTAAATAAACTCTATCCTCTCCAATCTTGAATTGAGTTACATCTGTATAACATTTCTTTAATGGTTCTGAGGCGAAGAAATCTCTAGCTATTATATTATCTGCGATTTTTCCACTTTCTCCTTTATATGAGTTGTATTTTCTAGTAGGTCTTACGAATGATAATACACCAAGTTTTCTCGTTAATCTTAAAAACTTTTTATGATTTACTATAAATCTATATTTTTAAGTTCTAATGTTATTCTTCTATAACCATATCTATATTTGTTCTTTTCCTGAATTAATAGAATAGCTTCTTCTATATTTTTTTATTTTTATCTTTGTCTTCTTTATTTTTGTATAATAATATGATGAACGAGATAAGCTCAAAATCTTTAATAGTATATTTAATCTATGTGTTTCTTTTAATTCTTTTACTATTTTTGTTTTTCTTCGTTTGAGATTGTTTTAACCTTTATCTCCCTCAACTTTTTTAAAACTGCATTTTTCCGCACGTAGGTACCAAGTTCCCTCTAATTGTTCTACTTTTTGATAATTCATTTTTCGATCTTTTTATTATTATTTTTTTCATTTTTACTAGTTCTTCCTCTTGGTTTCTAGTATATTATACCCGTTTTTCTTTAAATTTTGAAATCCAATTACTAAGTAAAGCAGGGTTGGGTAATGCGTACTTTAATGAAGTAGATTTTATAGAATGTCCCTAATATTAAAACTTCATTGATGATATCTAATTTTAATTCAGGTGGATAGTAATTATTTTTCCCTTAATCAGCACTGTTTCACCATGTAAATCAGCTAATCTGACCATGTACTTCACATTACTAGAATCAATTTCAAACTTTTTAGATAGTTCCTTGTATGAGTATCCTTCTTTCTTAAGTCTATACATTTCTATCCTATTTTCATCTGTTAATTTCATAATAAATAGCCCTCCAAAAATTTGTCCAAATTTTTGGGGCTATCTACAAATTATTGTGGGGATTAAATTTGTTAATATTCTATGTATAATTTACAAAAGTCAGTTATATCAAGTATTTTTGACTTTTAAAATCTATTTTCATTCAATAGAGGAAGAATTACTCCTGAGTAGTTGATATTATAGGAAGTATAGACTTTATTTTTGTATTGGTATGGGAAATGGCAGGGTATAAATTTTTGTATTTATCCTGTATTTAGTTTTCAAAAAGTAGACTATATTAAGTTTCTTAGTGAATATACTACTTTTTATTTTTACTCATTGAGCTTTTTTAGATACTAAAATATTTTGTTTATAAATAAAACATTATTGAAGTATTATTTCCCTAAATATTTAATATATATTTGACATGGATTCCATTCGTCCCATAAGGTAGGGAAACATTCTAATTCTTTTATAACCCATTGCGATATAGAATTCATTAGTAATATCATATTCTTTGTAGTGTCCCATTTTTACAGTTTTTCACCTGTGAGTAGGAATATCCAAGACTTTTTTGCCATATTTTCGAATTCTGTATTTAGTTTTTGTTCCAATTCCCATTCTATGAAAATTTTTTTCTTTATGCCCATTACAAAAATATCTGCAGTATCCTTACTTGTTGCATTTAATACGATAAAACCTGCAACTTCATTATCCGCATAGCAAGCCAAAAACGGTTTATCTTGTGAATCTTTAATATATTCTTCTGTACTTTCAGGTAGACCAAACCATTCAGGAAGGTCGTAAAGAACTTCTTTTGATATTATTTCTTTTTTCTTTCTTGTCTATTATTTTTTTAATTATTAAATCCATATTATTTTCCTCTTAAAATTATAATTCCATTTAATTATAACACAGCTAATAAGTATCATACAAGTAGTCACAAGAAAGTGAAAATGTTGCTATTTTAATTAAATTTGTTGTTGAATGTGTTATTCGATTATCTATTTTTATATTAATATTTTAGTGTAGATAAGGTAAGAATAATAAAAAGACCCCATCAATAATTTTTTGATAGAGTCTTTTTGGAGACACTTTGGAGACGATCCAAAGTGTTTGAACTTATTTTTAATCTATATATAATTTCTGAAAGTCAGTTATATTAAGGGTTCTCGGCTTTTTAAGATCTATTCCCATTCAATAGGGAAGAATCTATCCTGAGTGGTTGGTATCATAGGAAGTATCGACTTTATTTTTATATTGGCAGGGAAATGGCAGGGGTATAAAAAGTATAATTATTTAGTAAAAAGTGTTGATATATTAGTATTTATAAATAGTTGATTATGATAGTTTAATTTGATATAATCAAAACTGGAGAGAGAAGTTAGGGGTATAAAACTTCCGATAAAGATGGTGGCTACTTCAATATGAAAGGGATGGTGCTATGCTCGCATACACTAAAAATCTGGATGAAAGGAGTAGCAGGTTGTCAGCTCACGAAATTGTACAAACGATTATTGGAATAAATCTATTGATTGTTTCAGTGGTTAATGTATGTATTCTAGCATTAAAAAAAGACAATAAAAATAAACCATCTTTATACTTTTGGCGAGATAAGATGGTTTTTAACTATTTAACGAGCCACCGTCTTTAAAACGGTCTCTCTTCTATGTTTTTTATTTTTATCATAAACATAATTTAATTGCAATGATTTTTGTCAGCTTACGAAATTGTACAAATGATTATTTGAATAAATCTATTGATTGTTTCAGTAGTTAGTGCATGTGTTGTATCGTTAAAAAAAGACAATAAAAAATAACCATCTTTAAACTTTGGTCGGTTAAGATGGTTATAATTTAACTAAATAACTGAGCCACCGTCTTTAAAAACGGCTTTTCTCTTTTATGCTTTTATTTTAGCATGAATAAAGTAAAAAAAGCAACAGGTTCTAGTCAAATACACTATTGGTATTAGGTAATTGTTATATATCGTTTCTAAAATGATATATATAAGATATAACCTTCTTATATCTTTTTGGAGGATAGTAAGAAGGTTATTTTGTTTTTATATAGTTGAGGTATCATTTTTTTATAGAGGTGGATTGAAGAGGCGTTTTCATTATTTCGTTAGATATATATTGATTACCTGTAAAGTTAGATTTCGATTTATTACTGAATTTAATGTTGATATTTCCTGTTATCATATCAGCGATACTTCTATCATTATTCCCCCATAGATGAGAGTAGTGTTTTAGAGTTATCTCTGGACTAGAGTGACCTAATCTTTTTGATATTACAAGAATATCTGCATTATGTTCGTTTATTAGATAACTTGCATGGCTGTGTCTTAATCCTTTAGCTTGAATTCTATGTATTTTTAGCTAGAGAAGAGTGTCTATTAATAATTCTTCCAACGATACAACGATGGAGTGGACTTCCGTCATAACTCATTACAAAATGAACTGTTAGTTAGTTTATGTTGTCTATTTTTTTCCAATCTTTAAGTATAGTAACTGTATCATCATCTAATGAGATGATTCTTTTTACTATTCTCAGTTTTTAAAGAGTAAGGCTTTAGTATAAACTTTCTTAGAGTCCATAATTAAATTATGATGCACTCTTAATGTTTTTCTTTGAAAAATCAATATCAGACCAGTATAATGCTAATCCTTCAGAAACTCTAATACCAGTAACATAGTATAGCCATAGCATTGTAAAGTGCAGGTGTTCTAAGTAATCTGACTTATTAAATGTTGATATGACTTTTTCAAATTCAGATTTAGTCCAGTAAGGTATATTGTGTTTCCCCTTAGGAATTGCAGGAGTTCTTTTTGATATGTTTTCATTTAAGAATTGTCTATATACGGCATAATCTAGAGACTTTCTAAATGAACCATATAATTGGGCACAATAAGCTTGAGAGTATCCGCTGTGATTCAGTAAATATATTCTAAAATTCTCACAATCAGCAATACTGATTTCACGTAGTTTCTTAGCTTTGAATCTATTTACAAAAACAGGGAAAATGAGCTTTCTGTTATTCCAAGTATTTTCACTTACAGATGATTTATAATATGGTAGGTAGATGCTATTCATAAATTGTTCATAGGTCATGTTATAATTATGTGCACCACCTCTTGTCTTTTTAAACTCAGCTTTTACCGATACCAACATATCATGACACGATTTAGCTGATTTGAAAGGTAAGCCGTGAGAGTCACGACTTCCTTTCTTCTGAATTCTTTACCAGTTATTTGGTCTACACCTAATTCTACGTTGTAAAAGAAATAACCAGTTTTTTCATTTTTATAGACTCCTGGATATTTAGTAGTCGCCATTATACTATGTCCCCCTTAGTAGTAAATTTTAGTCCCAGAATCTCTTCCACTATTTCTCTTGGTACCGTACCAATACGATTATTCGCATATAACGTTAAACCTCTGTTAACTAATTGTATTTTTGCCTGTTTTATTATTGAACGTGCTGTGTGTCTTGGGAATCCAAGATTCATGATATCTTTGTAGTTAATTGTTATCATCTCCTTTATATATGAGTTAGTATAATTAATTTCATAAACTTTCCTTATTATTTTAAGATAAATCTAAATCGTCAACCGACTCTGATTCAAAGCTATCAAACATAGAAGAGGGTTTAGTTTTTAACGAAATCTTCAGTATCTCTACCAATATCATTAATAATCAAGTTGTAATCTTCTAATGGTACTTTAATTTTATAGCATTTTTTTCTCGCATTTTTGCTATATAGATACGTGATGCCTTTCTCTTTTTATCAGACTCATTAATAATAATTTCTTCATTAATTAATCTGTTAATAGCTAACTTCACATCCTCAAATTTTAGTTCTCTGTGTAGAAATTTCTCAAATTCACCAGTGAATATATAAGCATATGCAGATTGGCTTTCTTTTTATGATTCCTATCTTTCCTGATGACCCTAACAGTGGGTTTATCATAGTAAAATTTAGTAGCATTTTTGTGTACAAATTCTATTATTTTTCATATGTACCTTCAGGTATCCCTTTTCTGTTAGGTATTTCTTTTTCTTCTAGTTTAATAAATAATTGAAGTATTTTTCTTCATCAAGTTGAATATTTAATAATTCATTTATTAATGATACACTAGCAAGAATAGTTGCATAAGGAATACTTATTCTATCTCTATACTCTGATTCTGGTATTTTTAGTAATTATTTTGTCTCTTGCTTTTTGAAATGGTCAATATCAGTTGACTCCCCCTCTCATGCGCAAATAAACATTCCATAAATTTATTGGCAAGTAGACCGTAGTTTTTTTACTAGCTAATTTTTTATATTATGAGAACTGCTTGCATCTTTTTGTCCAAGAATCATTTAATTCTATTTCAATTAGTCTCATTCTTAATCCAGGGTTATCTTTTTAGTTTCGAACGGAATCCAATCTCAGATGAGCATATTACATTTGTACTGAAAGTCTTTTGTTCTTTTTGTGTTGCATCAGAGTTTAACCTTTCTTTAGATTTTTCCTCCCTGCTATTTGATATACTAATGAAGTCATATCTTTTATTGAACTACTGGATAATTCATCTATTACTGTGGCTACTCCGTAATTGTCAGACAATATATTAACTAATGCGTTAGATGTTGAATTAAATGTCTTTAAGTTTTCTATAGGACTACCATAGACGCTCTGTATAAAGTGTAATGCAGTAGTTTTCCCTGTTGAGCTACGTCCCATTAAATTTATAAGAAATGCTCCAAGACCAGGGAATTCGACTTTTGAGATATAACCTAGTACTATCGGAGAAAAACTTACAGCCAAGGCGATTTTCATATTAGTACCCTAATATCTCGTTATTAATTAGACTTATAACATGTTCATAGTCTCCAGAAGATGATAATTTAAAAATACTATCCTTATTTAGTACACTTTTCTTTATCATCACCATAATTTTTTTACTGATATTATAAACAAGTTTGTTGTCATATTTAATCCAACCTACACAATTATGGATATTACGTATTTTAGCCTTATTAGCTAGAAGCTGAAGATATGTAAGAAGTTTATACTCGTTGTTAACCATTACTCCTTTTTTAGATAAAAATATTACGTAATGATAGAGCATTGAGCTGGTTTCCTTTTAAATAGAAGGTATTTTTCTGTTTGACCTATGCTAAGTGATTGTATTTCATAATCAAATTCTTTAGTGTCTCTGTTGTATATGACATTATTAATAAAAATTGGATTAGTAGAAACCAAATTGGACCCTTTTTCTTATCTTCAACTATAACACCTGTCTTATCTAGAATATAATCATAGAATTTATATCTCTTTCCATTTTTTTATACCTTCAAAAAGAAGGTGTTTCATCATAATATAAAAGTAGTTCGTGTGGACATGGATATTTGGTGTTGAATGTATGTATATTCTGATTTCCACAACTATCATGGTGGCACCTGAAATAACATTTGTTATTTTCTTTCACTATGAAATAGTGTCCTTTATCTGGATTATGATGATCTCTCATTGGACATCTATCAAACTTATACAGACAAGCTCCATCTAAATCTTTTATCTTCTCAACAGTAAGATTGTGAGAAGATAGCCATTCCATAGGATCTTTTATAAGTAAGTACGGTTTACGAGTCATCAGATTATCAATGTTTATGTCTTCAACTTTGTTTTTACTAATTATACTTTTTACACTATTGAAATCATTAGTATTACCGTCTGCTTTATCATATAGAAACTTAGATATTCTACAATATTCAGGTCCATTTTGTATCCCTTTGGTGTTAAGTGTACCGTATAATCTAGTTATTCTAGCTGGATTATGTACACTTTTATCTACATGAGCTCTTTCTGAAGAAAACTTGCTATCTAAGTGGTATAGTAGCTCTTTAATGATTCTACTGTTCTCTTTAGTGCATTCAATATCAATAGGTATCAGGGCGTGGTACCCATTTCCAGAATCAAATGTATAATAATATTGGATACTATTATCTTCAAGATACTGTAGACAGTTATCAAATACCCTTTTCGCTTCTGCTTTTTTGTTTATCGGTAGAAGCAGTTCCACTTGGACGTACTGGGTCTATATCCAGTAAAATAAATTTGATTCTTTCTATATTAATATCACCTACTGATTCTTTTATTATCTATGTTGAAATAATTGAATGTAGTGTGAATATTTGCTTTTGCTATCGATTAATTCAATGTGCTTCAATATATCTTCTGATTCGTTTGTAAGGAAGATGGAATTAGTTGTTCTTTCTCCTCCAAAACTACGGATATTAATTTTATCCACTCCGTGGTTATTTAGTATACTTAATATTTTTGTACACTTTCTTTATTTATGTTTTGGCATTTTTAGTTGCCCTCCTATTTCTATAGATTTTTAGATTACTTTTTGTTTCCCTATACAATCCAGTATTTTTTTGAGGGTACTATCATATTAAATTTAACATTCTAGATAGTTCCCTATATTTTTTTATCTCGGGTTACTTTAGGGTTATCTGGGTTACCTAGTAACCCAAGTAACCCAGATAACCCATTGTATTGAAAAGCATTGTTACATAAAAATTTAATTATTATTTATTTTAGTTCACTGCTTTATTTTAATTACATAGGTTAACTAAGTAATCTATTATTTTTTTGTAAGAGCGTCTTATGCGTCTTACAATGTATAGTATAGAGGATTGATAGGAATAAATCATCGGAGTAAACGTACTAAAAATATACTAAAAATTAAAAACTTAAGTACGATTAATAAATATAGTAAAAATACATACAAGTATTATACTATCAATGAATAATACTTGTATGTATTTATAATATTGAAATTATGAATGGGAATGGATTGGGATAATTGTTTACTGATTCCTTATTGATATCTTTGGCTAACTCTAAATAAATGGATTTGATTTCAGGATTAATTATTATCATGAGTCTAAAATAGAATATTGCTCTAGATTAAATAACTCAATGAATGAAAGTAGTGTAGTAGTTGCGTTGTTCGAATTTTTAGTTTCTTTTTCAATTTTTTTCTTGTAGAGTAGAAAGATTAGCAGTAGTTATATTTTTCTTCAGAAAGAAATTTAACTATACTTTTAGTAGAAAGATCTTTAAGGGTATCTTGTTTAGTGTATAAATATTTTTAGTTTTTTGAGATATACTTTTCATATGTAAGGAAGCTATTTTTATATATGAATTCAATTTAGAGTTAAGGTTTTTTTCTTGAATTAGTATTTTTCAGTTAATAAGAGAATATTTAATATTCTAGATGATGCATTTAATGAATTTATACTGTTTCTTATGTGTTCACGTAATGAATTTATTTTTGTTCTTGTATCCGATTTTATGTTAGTAGGGAAAAATTTTTTTAATTCTGATCGTAAATCTTTTAGTAAAAATATACAATAATTTATTTCTTCTATATATTTTAATGTGATTGCTATTGTATCAGTATTACTATAAATATCTTTGCCTTTGTCTTTATCTGAATTATCATCTTTTAGTATATTTTTATATGAGAGTATATATTTTCAAATGTATTATCAATATTAATTATTCTTTCATCAAACTTATTCTTAAGGTGAATATAGGAGTAATCATCTTTTACAGTTTTAAAAGTGTTTTTGTAATTATCCCCTGAAAGTTATTTTTTTAAAGAGATTACATACAATTGTTAACATAAGTGAAATATCACTCTCAGTGAAATCAGAATAATAGTCTTTTATATCTATGCTATTTTTCATATTCAAGGGTAATATCCTTTGTAAATATAGACTCATTAACATTTTTCAATTGAGGAAAATAAATATGAATTGTGGTCAAGCAAGTTCATAAAATTTTCAGAAGTAGTTTTTAAATGTAGATTTTTCTAGCCTCTTACAGTAGTATTTTTAAGGCAAGATTATATTCTTCGATTAATTTGTTTATAAAATTATCCTTTAAAAATACTCGGTGTTCTTATTAGTTGTATAGCTTTCAGAAGAATATATAGAAACAAGTCATCGATATATAATTGATGTATATTGTAGTCTTTGTTTTTCACAAAGTCAAAGTTATCTTCTGTAGCGATTAGATTAGTATGGAGATTATTTATATGAAAGAACGAGGACATAATATAGACTAGGAAAGATATTCTTTTATCTTCTATTTTAAATTCTGATGTTTTTATATAGTGTAAAGTCTTCACAATCTAATAGGGATTTATTAGATTCTTCATATTTTTACAAAATTTAAGTCTAATACATCTAAATATGAATTATGTACATATATTGTGTATACTGATTTGTCAATTCTATTACTTAATAGGTCTAATCTTTTTTTGTGATTGATCTGAAAGTCCAATGTAACATTTTTCTCATATTTATCTTCACCAACTTTTTGTATTTCTTTCATTTACATAAATAATATAGTTTTTTAAAAATTTCCAATCTGTAGTATATGTTTTTTTCTTTATTGTCCATCATTTTCCTCCATACATTTAATCAAATTATATCACATAAACTCCCATTTTGCTCTGTACTTTAGGTGCTAATGGATGGAAGTTATCTTGTTTATTACTATCAGTAAGGAAGAGAATTTTTCTTAGTTTATTCTTTGTTAGTAATTCGATAATTGAGTTTAGTCTATTCTGTACTAATTTATTTGTCTTAGGAAGTGAGCCACAGGCAATTATAATGTTATCAGAGATTTTTAGCACATTTTAGTATATAATTATCATTAACTTTAGTATCTTGCTTTCCAAACTCCCGTTTTTCCCGTTGAAATCTTTAGAATATAGGTTAACACTATAGAATCCGCCAAAGCCACATTTAAATACGTTATTAGTAATAAATGTAGTTGTAGAATCATTTATAATAAGGTCGCTAGTACTCGGATAAAGAGTAATAATAGTCGCTATTGGTTTCTATATCCCAAATCTTTTTAATATGTATCTTTCTTTTTGTCATCCGACATAAATATTTCGATTTGGATATTTGATGTTAGTATTTTTTTGTCATTTTATAGTCCTCTCTATGCTGTTCTTTTTGTATAGTTTAATTATTATTACGGTAATTTTACATATGGCTTTTTAGCCAATCTAATATACCGATTTCTTTTTTGAATTGTTTTTATTCATATTTGAAATACACCAACCTTTCATTTTTTTAAGAATTCCAGTTAAGAGTTTCTTAGTGCAGTCTGAATTATAAAAATACATAGATAGTAATGTCATTGTAATAGAAAAAGATAATTAGATATGAAGTGGAACTCATTACATTATAAAAAGTTAGTAGGTAATAACTTTGAATCTAGTTCATCTGTGCCTAATAGATAGCTTTCAGATGTTAAATAGTCCTCTCTAATATTTAGATTTAGCTGTTCTTGTAGTAAATGAGAAATTTGAGTGTTGTCTACCATAATGTACCTCCCCAGTTATTGTGTCTTTTTGAGTGATAGATAGTCTGTATCATTTACAATTATATGATCTAATACATTAATACCTAATAATTCTCCAGCTTCTATTAGAGCTTTTAGTTATCTTAATATCTTCATTACTAGGTTTTAAATTACCAGATACATGGTTGTGACTAACTATTATTGAACTTGAATTAGCGAGTATAGCACCTTTAAATATTTCTCTAAAGTGAACAGGTGAGTAATCTAATACTCCTATGTGGCAAAATTTCACAGTAAGTTGGTTTATTTTTCACATTCATACCAACAACTGCAAATACCTCTCTATCAAACTTACCAATGTAGTCAATAAAAACTCTCCAGAGATATCGGGAGAGGAGAAGGTAGCGTTATTATTGATATGTATTTCTTTTAATATTTCTTGCTTAAGTTGCACAACTTGTATTTTTGTCATTGTTTTTGTATGCTCCTTTTTATAAAAGTAAAAAAACCTAACTAGCTGTATAACTAATTAGGTTTTAAATATGTGTTCTTAAGTTTATTCATTATATTTATAACGAGTGATTTCTTTTAATCCTGCATTTATTATTACAAATAATTCTACCCATACACACACTATAAGAACAGCCATAATTAAATAGCTATTAATAGGTAGATCCATATCCCATAAAGCATGCATTACTATAACTGATGAAAAGAAGAAAATAAATTGAGATTTTGTAAAATGAGATAATTCTAATTCTTCTGTTCTTTTTCGCTATAATTAATGCACCTCCAGCTACAGCAGTCCATGCAAGATGACCACCGATAGAAGTAATAGCACGTAAAATAGTAACGTCCATTGCTTGTTCTGCGTATGATAAAATATACCCAGCAGTTTCAAAAGCTGCAAATCCAGATCCAACAGCACCTCCAATTAGTACTCCATTTAGTATATATTTTACATCTAGTCGTTCGATAAAATAAATAACTATTATAAATTTCCCAACTTCTTCTATTATTCCAATTAGAATGCATCTGCAACAGTTAAAGTACCAAAAAAATTTGGCTCTCTAAGCTAAGAGGGAATACTTGCATATAAAAAGAAGAGCAACTAATAAAGAGAATGCACCTCCTACGAAAAATATTTTAAATGTATTCATAATACTAATATTTTTTTAAATGAATTCAATTCGAAGAAAAATATTAAAAGCTGATAAAGGCATAGCAAATGCTCCTGCAAATATAAAGCCAGGAATTGCATTTTGTGCACCTAGTTTATATGTACAAAACCAAAAAGCAACAAAAAGCAATAAGAAACCATAATAATATTCTAGAAAACAACCATGGTTTTTCCTAAATTTTCTGATATTTGACTTAAAGGTGGTGTAGTCTTTTTAGTTCCTGAAATAAATATTTCTCAGCTTCATCATTAGAGTGGCTTTTGAATACTTCAGAAAATAATTTTCTTAAATTAATATCTACACTTCCTACTTCTCCAGTATATCTGTTTAAATGTTCAGTAGCTGAATCAAAAAAACTTTTTGTTGATTTTTGCTAACTGAGCAGAATTAGGAAAAGTTGATGGACGTTTAGTTTGTTCATTATTATATTGTATATCTTGCTTGACATTATTAGGGTTGTGAATATCAGGATTGTCTATATTTCTTGATATTTTAGTTCCACATGCCCCACAAAAATTTGAATCAGTGTTTAATTTATTTTCACAATTTGGGCAAAAATTCATATTTGTAGTTTCCTTTCTTTTAATTATCTACCAAAAGCACTTCTATACTCTTCAGTAGATGGTAGTGCTTGATATCCTTCTTTTTCCTTTTTGAATAAGCTCATTCTAAGCAAGCTTTTTATTTCAGCATTAGTAGCATTAAAGCTACATAGTTTGTTGCGATTGTCTTATAGGCGTTTGTCTGTCTAAATTCTTTTATATGTAGTAGAATTAGCTATCGCCCCACTAAATACAACTGAAGTTCCAGCAGGTATAGTATCATTGTCACTAATACCACCTGAGGTAGCTGTAGCTTGAGCTTCTTTAGCTTTTTCTTCTGCTTTTAGCAGTCTGTTTATCTTTTATAGATTTTTTTCTTGTTTATCTAGTTTTTCTCTAGGTCAGCTAAATTACTTTTTTAATTTTTCTGATAATTTTGAGCTATTAAATTTATAATTTTTTTAATGTATCTAATGAAGTTTTTAGCGTTTGTTATGTCATCTTTATCTAAATATTGATTAAATTCTGTCAAAACCATCGCTATATTTTTATATGTATTAGCATCTGTTATTAATGAATTACCAGATTCTATAAATCTACTTGTACTAGTTTTATAATCTTTTTAAATTCAGTAACTTTAGTATTTAGCTCTGTTGCATTTTTCATTTTGTAAAAGTTTGTCAATAGTGCTCAAATCGGCTACAATTCTTATATCTTCTTCAACATTTACATCATCGTATTTATCTTTATCTTTTTATTTGATTTAGTATATTTTTAGCTTCTGAAAAATTTCCTGAATTAGCATTATCAAGAGCAGAATGTATTCTTTCATAAAGGTATCTTTTGAATAAAATAGAGTATCTTTAAATATGTATCCTGCTCCTGCTAAAAATAATTACTAGAAAAGCAAGAATAGAATATAATACTTTTTTTACTACCTTTTTGAGGCTGTCTTTCTTTTTGTTTTGAATTATTATTAGTGCTCATCTTCTTTCCACATGATTGGCAGAAATTAGAAGATGAACTATTTTTCTTGTCCACAATGCTCACAATATTTCATAGTATATCTCCTTTATTAGTTATTTTATGCTTTGTAGCTATTATAATTTTTTTACCTGGTAAATCCTGGAATTCAACATATAGCCACTCTCCATTAGCCGAATATGAAAAAAATCACCATAGTAAGTTTCATTACCTTGTTGTATTTCTATTCTTAAAGTAGATTCACCTTGTCTATGCCAACTATTAAAATTAACGGCTAACGTACCATTGAAGTCCGATTCAATAGTAGATTTTTAAACGATTGAATTGCTCCTGTATAGTTGGTCTATTTGAATTACTTGTATTGTTAGTAGTATTTGAAGAATTCTTTATTGGTATTGTTAGAATCATTTGAATTACTTGAATTTTTCTTGTTTATTTAATGAATTCGATATATGTATCCCAGACTGAATATCTAGAGTCTTACTATCAGCCATATCTTGAAATTTAGGTGTTGTAAATTTGTATTCTTTTTAATTTTTTTCTAATTTTTATTTTGCATTATCATTATCTTGATTATTTATATTTTTTTCAGCTTTCTACATATGTTTTTAGAAAATCTAAAAAGTTTTACTCTCAGTTATAAAATGTATCACTAGCTTTTTTTATTTTACTATTGCTACTCTTATAATCTTTATCAAATTTATCTAGCGATTTTTCAAGTTCTTCAATTATATCTTCTTCTGTTAAATCTTTAGAACTTACAAAATTTCTAATTCCAAATAGTTGAACGGTCATATCAATATCTTTTTAATATCTATACCATCGTATGATTTCGTATCCTGAAGTTTTTTTCTAACTCAACTTTGGCTTGAATAAAATTAGCAGTCTCAGTTTTTACAGCTTCATCATATATTTTTAAATATTCATCTTTTTATTTTACCTTCAGAATTAAATGAAGAAAAATAAACTTGAAAACTACAAATATTAATACTAATACTCCGATAACTGTAAAAATAATATTCCTTCTATTTTTTTACTACTTTTACTATTGTTATTTTTTTGAGGTTGTTCTGTAATTACCGACTTTTTATTTTTTTGCTCCACAGTTCTCACAAAAATTGAGAATTTTTCATTTACAGGCTTCCCACAATTCTCACAGAATTTCATTTTTCTCCTTTATTTAATTTTTTTATTTATTACATATTATATATAGCTGGATAGGTTTTATATCTTGATCTATACCTCTTATTAATTTACAAATTTTTAGTATTTTGATAATATTTAAGAGTATATGTTCCGCTAGCCTCTATATTACTACCTTGAACAGCGATAGTTATTCCATCACCATCAGAGTCACGACCATTAGGAGTTGCATTTATTAATGTTGCTCCAAATTTTTGAGAAATGTCATTTTTAATATCATTAACGATAGTGTTATAATAATAATTAAAGTTTTTTTCTAAAGCGACATCAAAAGTTAGCCCAGTTTTCACATCTTTTACTTCTTGAGTTTTATTATCTTCACTTGATTTTGTTGTATTCGTATTTTCTTTAGTTGATTTGTTTTCACTCAATTTAACTTTTTAAAGCATTGTGATTAAATTTGTATTTATCTAATATAGAACTAGTATCATCAGCTTTTAGTATCTTTTGATTTCTTTTAAGTGCTTTTTCATAATTTGTAATATCTTCTTTTAACCTGTCGATAGCTTTTATCAAATGAATTATCAATAGTTAGAGTGTCTACTTTTTCTAATGATTTTTTAGCTGAATCAATATCTTTGTTATCAAGACTACTGTCAGCATTTTTTTCAACTCTTTAGCTATTTTGATTTCTGTTTTTTATATTTTTGAACACATTTTGTCCTTTTTCGTTATCAAGGCTTTTCTAATCCTTTGACTCCTTCGTCAAAGTCATGATTATCATTAATAAGTGTTAAATATTTTTTTCATGGTCTTTTGTATATTAGTCTTCCTGAATTTTTGATAATAAAAAAATCCTCCAAATACAATAATAATGAAGACTAAAATACTAGCTAATAATGGAATAATTTTTTTATTCATTTCTATTTTCTCCTTTTAAATTATTATCTTTTATTATTCGATTAATATGCCTCATTGAATAACCATACTCTCTAGCCAAGTAAACTACATTATGTCCATCATATTCTGATTTAACAATATTTGTCATCCCTTCTTTAGAAAGTAACTTCATAGGAAAGTTCAATGTTAATCCCCTAAAATGTTTGTATAACTTTATTGTATTTTCTTCACCTATTATATTTGCAATATCTTTTATATATAGGTCTCCAATTATTTGAATCTTTTTAATGCTTTTATTCTTGGCTAACAAAAATAAATCCCTCCTTTACATTACTTATTATAAATTTTTCTTGGATAATATAAGTCTAACAAGTCCCGGAAAATACCCAAGACAATTTACATACAAAAATGTCCGAAAAATATAATAATTTAATCTTTATTATTTAACTATCAAAGTTATAATATATAAATAAAAATAAGTAAATTTCGATAAACAATGCAATAAAAAATTTAAAGGAAATTATTTCGTTTCTTAATTTCATACACAGTTGACTTTGCTATTCCTACATGTTTTGCAATTGATTGAACAGGTTTTTTCTCTTGGAGCATAGATACCACACTTTCGTATATGAATCTATCTTGAGAGTTCTTAGCATTTGCATGGTATTTGAGGGGACGTCCATTATAGACACCACGTTTCTTGGCTTGTTCTATTCCTTGACGTTGTCTTTCGAGTATCTTTTCACGTTCATTCTGTGCAATATATCCAAGTAGAGAAAGGAGTATGTCGAACATAGCGATGTCTAAGGTAGAGTTGCCAGTATTAAAATTAAGGAAAGGAGCATCTACTATTGTTAGAGTTGCTCCTTTGTCTTTTATTATTTGTATTATTTCTTTTAAATCTTTGTAATTTCTGCTAAGCCTATCGAGGGAGGCTATAACAATTTCATCATTTGTACGAATAGAGTCTAGCATTTCATTTAAAATAGGTCTATTTGTATCTTTTCCACTTTCTTGTTCGCTAAACAGCAATTCAATATTATGGTCTTTCATAATTTGTTTTTGCCTATCTAGGTTTTGGTCTATGGTTGACGTTCGTATATATCCGATTTTCATTTTTTGAACCTCCTGTAATTTAGTTTTTAGACATGTATAACGGACATTTTGATTGTTGATTTAGTAGAGTTTGATTTTGTTTGATATGGGTATACCCATAGTAGTCAATTTGGGCTAAAAAATAGTCGCAACCTTAAATTAAAGGTTACGACTATTTTAGTAGTTGAATGGTGTTATTCATTCTTTATTCTGTTTACTTACATACATTGTAAATTTTACTCTTCGGCAGGGGAGTTGGCAGGGTACTTTTATGCCCTAAAAGTTTATTTTTGCTTAATTTTTAAAAGAAAAAGCCTTAAAAAAATCAAGGCTTTTATCTATATATTTTACTATAATATTATTCCCATTCTATTGTTGCTGGAGGCTTACTTGTAATATCGTAGACTACGCGGTTAACGTGGGCAACTTCGTTTACGATACGAGCTGAGATCTCTTCAAGTACTTCAAATGGAATGTGAGCCCAGCTTGCTGTCATACCATCGATACTTGTTACGGCACGAACTGCAACTGTGTAATCATATGTACGAACATCTCCCATAACTCCTACTGAGCGAATATCTGGAAGACATGTGAAGTATTGCCAGATTTCTCCTTCTAATCCGCGTTTAGCGATAACATCACGTAAGATGAAGTCACTGTCACGAACGATTTGAAGTTTTTCTTCTGTTACTTCTCCAAGAACACGGATACCAAGTCCTGGTCCTGGGAATGGTTGGCGCCAAACGATTTCGTGAGGAAGACCAAGAGCTTCACCTAATGCACGAACCTCATCTTTGAATAGAGTGTTAAGTGGCTCGATTAGTGAGAAACGCATATCTTCTGGTAATCCACCTACGTTGTGGTGAGATTTGATTGTTTGTGCATTCTTAGTTCCTGATTCGATAACGTCAGTGTAAAGAGTACCTTGAGCTAAGAATGGAACATCGTGAAGTTTAGCGCATTCTTCGTCAAATACATAAACGAATTCATTACCGATAATTTTACGTTTTTGTTCTGGATCACTTACACCTTTAAGTTTTCCAAGGAATCTTTCTCTAGCATCGACTTTGATTAGATTCATGTTGAATCCACCTTCAATTTCTTTACTGAATGTGTTCATTACAGCTTCAGCTTCACCTTTACGAAGTAAACCGTGGTCGATAAACATACAGATTAGTTGATCTCCGATTGCTTTATCTAGTAGGGCTGCTACAACAGATGAATCTACACCACCAGATAGTGCACAAAGAACTTTTTGATCTCCAACTTCTGCACGAATTTCTTCAATTTTTTCATCGATGAAGTTTTGGATAGTCCAGTTTTCAGTACATTTACATACGTTACGGATGAAGTTTTTAATTAAGTCATAACCGTATTCTGAGTGACGTACTTCTGGGTGGAATTGGAAGCAGTAGAAGTCTTTTTCTACGTTTTCAGCAGCAGCGATTGGGCAGTTATCACTTGTCGCTACAACTTTGAATCCTTCAGCAAGTTCAACAACTTTATCAGAGTGACTCATTAATACTTGTTGAGTTGCAGGAGTACCTTCGAATAATTTAGCTCCTGGAGTTACGTCAACATTGTGAGCTCCGTATTCTCTACTAGTCGCAGATTCTACTTTTCCTCCTAGTTTGTGTTGCATAAGTTGCATTCCGTAACAAATTCCTAATACAGGAATACCTAGGTTGAAAATCTCATCATCAATTGTAAGAGAGTTTTCTTCATATACTGAGTTAGGTCCACCTGAAAGGATAATTCCCTTTAGGGTTCATTTTTTTGATTTCTTCAATAGAAATTTCATTGTCGTGTAGTTCAGAATATACACCAAGCTCACGTACACGGCGAGTGATAAGTTGGTTATATTGACTCACCGAAGTCTAGAACTAATATAAATTCGTGTTTCACGGTTTTCCTCCCAAAAATATACTTTTATTAATATAAACTATTATATCAAGAAGTTGAATATATGTAAAATCTTAAATGTTAGAATTTTTTTGTGAATTTTTTTCTGTGAAAATATTGAATTTTTAACGAAAAACAGCTAAAAACGAATTTTAACTTTATGAAAAGGGGTAGAAAATTCGTGAAATGAGATTTTAACTTTTCACGATAATTTTGGTTTATACGAATTATAGGCGAGAGAAAATTTTATAAAAATTTTTGGAAAAATGTTATAATAAGTTTATAGAAAGTAGGAGGAAGAATAATGGTAAGAGCATATATTGGAACATACACAAAACAAGATAGTGAAGGAATATACTTAGTTGAGATATCTGAAGAAGGAAAAGTACTAGAAGTTAGAAATGTAGCTAAAAGTTGATAATCCAACGTATTTAGCATTGTCTAATGATAATAAATATTTATATAGTGTATCAAGAGTGGATGGAAAAGGTGCTGTTACAAGCTTCGAAGTTGAAGAGAATGGTGATTTGAAAGAATTAACATCAGTTTCCCAAGAAGGAAATCCTCCTTGTTACGTAGAGTTAAACTCGGATAAAAACACTTTATTATCAGCGAACTATCATTTAGGTACGATCGATAGTTATTCTGTTGAAAATGGTGAGCTTGTAAAACTCTGTCAACAGATCATCATGAAGGAAATGGAGTACACGAAAGACAAGAGAAACCTCATGTGCATTTTTCAGGATTTACCCCAAGTGAAAAATATGTTTTCTCATGTGATTTAGGAACTGATGAGATTACATCGTATAAGCTTAATGAAGGAGTTTTAGAAAAAGTATCTACTTTTAAAGCTAAAGATGGAAGTGGAGTTCGTCACATAGTATTTAGTAGTGATGAAAAACAAGCTTTTGTTATGACAGAACTTACTAGTGAAGTAATTGCTTTTGATTATGATGGAGAGGGGAATTTAACAAATCCAACATATTATCCCTACATTGCCTGGAAGATTTTTTTCATTAGAAAATAAAGGTAGTGGGATAAAAATTTCAAATGATAATAGATTTATCTATGTTTCTAATAGAGGACAAGATGCGGTAGTTGTTTTTGAAAAATACAGAATCAGGTCTAAAAGCAGATTCAAAGCTATTAGTACTGAAGGGCAAGGTCCTAGAGATTTTGATCTATCAAAAGATAATACTTTAGCAATTGCGACAAAATGAAAATAGTGGGAACGATTACTGTGTACACTGTTAATAAGAAAACAGGAGAGTTAACTGTTGTTGCTTCTGAGGTAGTTGTACCTGAGGCAGTTTGTGTAAGTTTATAGAAAGAAAACCCTAAGGTGAGAATATTAACTCATCTTAGGTATTTCTTTTTATGAATTTCTTTTTAACGACGAAGAATGGTGCCCCAAAATTACAATATTCTAGTATGTAATCTTCAAGGTTGTTTATGTTTTTAGGATTGTTATTATCCTTTGTTAAAATGAATCCAGTAAGTCGTAGTTTTCTCATGAGAAATATCACCTACGATATATGGTTTGTTTTTTAACACATCTACTAGTTTTTCTTCAAATGTTTCTTTTTGAAGGGCATCTTTGAAGTTGTAAATAAGCTCATAAATTGTACCATCAACTTCGAAAACTAAATTGTTTTGCTCCATATTTAATCCTTTTCTAACAACTTGTCGCATAACGTATAGCGCTGCGAAAACAAGTGTGTATATTGCAAGTATACCCGTAGCGAAGTATTTCGTACTGATCTATTACAATAGTAGTTTTTTTCGTAATTATCTTTTCTTGTCGAAGTTATCATCATTGATGAAGTTCGATTTGACTTTTGCTAGGTTTCCTGTATTATCGTTAGAACTAAAGTCAGAGAATACTGTTCCTTCATTTGCAGAAATTGTTTCGTATTTTTGGAATAAAAGTATTTTTATTCATAAGAAGGTATGTTACATCTTTAATTGAATGTTTTTCATAGAATAAGTCGTAAATATCTTCATTAAAAAGTAATACGTTCATTGTTTATAGTATATGTTCCAGCTTTAAGAGCTAGTTTATAGCTATAGTTTGAGAATAGGTAATCGTAAGTTTTTGAAGTTTATCAAAATAAGTAGCTTTATCATCACTTTGATTTAAAAACTGTGATAATTAATTTAGTATTACCGCTGTATGCGTAAGTTACACTATTTTTGTCTGAGTAATCTAAACCTAAAAACTCTAAACTTATCTGATTCTTTAAACTCAACGCTATTGTTAATTTTTTTCTCCAGATGCTAAAGTATGTTCTGGATTTTTGTGATTTCTGTAATCTCAGGATAATTTTTAGAATTAAACTAGTAAGGTAAGAGATATTCTTCGCAGTACTAGTATTATTCCCATTGTTATCTAGTGATTCTAGTTTTGTGTCATGTAGTGACATGGCAGCTAATGTTTCTTTAGCTTTTATCAAGAGTAACGTTAAAGTTAGTGAATACCGCTTGGTTAAGACTATTAGAATTTTCATTTTCTAATAGGAAGATTGCATCTTTAACTGTAATTGACGATTCTATTTTTGTATTTAGAAAGAATGTCATCTCCACTAGCAATACTAATTTTATCTTCTAGAGTTATTTTTTTATTTTTTTAAATTATCAGTAAGTAGGTAAAGTGCAAGGTAGTTTCGGTAACTTTACCCACAGATACTTTTTCATTTTTCTCCACGTTTAGAAATGATTTTTCCCGTGTTTAATTCCGAAACTACAAGATGAGCATTAACATCGCTTAAATTTGTTACTGCGTTGTTATCTAGAAAGTTATCATCAGCTTTCGAGAAGTTTGGAACTAAAAATACAAGAAGTAAAATCAAGATACCAATTTTTTCAATCTCATTATTTAAAATCCTTTATTTTAAAATTGTTTAAATCATGGGAGTAACTCAAAAATCGCGATTTCTTAAGAAACAAGATTTTGTCGAGTCCCCTGCACAGTTTATTAGCTATCTATAGAGCTTTTACAAAGCGAATTTAGTTATCAATAAACCAATGCGTCTATATGTTCTAATATGAACTTTACTAAATTTTAGGACTTTTGGGACAGTCCCATCTTTTAACACATACCTTTTAGTATATTACAAAATAGCGAAAAATTCCAATAAGAAGAAAGGAAAATTTTAGAATTTTTTTATTTGTAAGCATGCAATGTAAAATTATGTTTAACATAGAAAAATTTGAAAGTATTAGATTCCATGTTATAATTAGATGATATTTGATTAAATTAAGAGAAAGTTGAGATTTAAGATGAAATACGATGTGATTGTGATAGGTCTTGGTAGTGCAGGGCTTATGATAGCGGATAGGCTTAATGATAGTGGTTTAAAAGTATTAGTTCTTGAGCAAAATAGACGTGCAGGAATAAAACTTCTTTTAACAGGAAACGGACGTTGTAATGTTATGAGTAGTGACAATGCTGAAGATTTTTGTCGCAGCTGTGCATAATGGTAGATTTTTAAGAAGTGCTTATCATAAATATAATGTTAAGAAGTTTTTTGATAAGCATAATTTGAAATTAAAACAAGAAAACAGAAGGTTATATCCGGCGAGTGAAAAATCTAGAGATGTAGTTAATGCGTTTAAAATAGACCATGCGAAGATTAACTATAAAGAGAAAGTAGAAGATTTAGTATTCGAAGATGATAAATTAGTTGGTGTAAAAACAAATGTTGATACGTATTACGGAAAGAATATCGTAGTCTGCGCTGGAGGAAAAACATACCCTCAGAGTGGAAGTGATGGGTCATTACATAGAATTCTGAAAAAACATGGTGTGAAGATTACTAAAATATATCCTAGTGAAGTAGCCTTAGTCTTTTGAAGATTTTAGGAATTATCTGAGGGTTGCATTGCAAAATGTAAGAATGTTCCATAAGAAAAACGAGAGAAGTGGAGACCTTCTTTTCACGCATAAAAGGATTGAGTGGACCATTATCAATTTCAATGGGAGAATTTGTGGCTCGTTATCCAGAAGATAAATTTTATCTAGACTTTTATCCTGACCTTAATGAGGAAGAACTTTTATGAAACTATGGGAGGATAATAAATTCTTACAAGGAAAATTACCGAAGAGTTTTTTATAACTTTATGATAGAAAACATTTCAGAAAATGTCAGTAAAAAGAGTTAAGAAAATTTGTAACTAAAATCAAACGCTATGAGTTGGTTGATGTTAAGACGATGCCATTAGAATATGCCTTTACTACAGCAGGTGGAGTAGATCTTAAAGTAGTTAGTCCGAAGACATGTAGTCATAAAAAAATAGAGAATTTATACTTTGCAGGAGAAATTTTAGATTTACATGGAGAAATCGGTGGTTACAATCTTATGGTTGCCTGGTTCACAGGGATGATAGTGGCAGATGCAATTAAAGAGAAGTATGGAATAGAAAAATTAATTATTATTTAATTATATAAATATTGTAAAAAAATAGTTATATAACACTTAAAACAATAATAAGAATATTTACATAAAAATATTAAAATAATAAAAGTTATGTACACTTGCACAGGTTGAAAGTATCTTTATTTCTTAGTATAATTTTTGTATAAACTTATAGTTGAAGAAAGGATACACAAATATGAAAAGAATATTAAAAGTATTAACTATCATTTTATCAATTTCTAATTTTATTAGGTTGCGGTCAAAAACAAGCGACTGAAAGTAAAAAGAAACTAGCAAAATTGATTTCGGTGGTAAAACAATGAATGTTGTGGCAACTTCTGAGAAATATAAAAGCTATTTGATAAATTTGCAGCTGAAACAAATAGTAAAGTTGAGTTTTTATCAATGTCTAGTGGAGAAGTAATTTCAAGAACTAAAGCAGAAGGTAAGCTGATGGCAGATCTTTGGTTCGGTGGAGGAATTGATGCTTTCATGGCTGCTAAAAAAGATGGTCTTTTAGAGCAATATGAAGCTAAAGGTTCTGACAAAATCAAAGAAGGATTCAAAGATACAGAAAATTACTGGTTATCAAAAAGGTATTACTGTAGTTGGATTCTTAGTTAATGAAAAATGTCTTAAAAAGAAAAAGGATTAGAAGTTCTAAAAATGGTCTGATTTAACTGATCCAAAATACAAAGGAACAATTATTATGAGTAATCCAGCAATTTCAGGAACTAATTTCGGTGCTGTAGCAGGTATTTTAGGACAAAAAGGTACTGAAAAAGGATGGGAATACTGGACAGCATTTAACAAAAATGTCGATTTCTATAGTAAACGTGGTAAAGATCCACAAGAAAAAACAGTTGCTGGTGAATTTGGAATAGGTATTATTCCTGTTGATAAATCTGCCTTTGATGCAGCTAAAAAACATAACCTAAAAGTTGTTTATCCTGAAGATGGTATTCCTTGGATTCCTGAAGGTGTAGCAATATTTAAAAATTCTCAAGCTACTGATATAGCAAAAGCATTTGAAGACTTTATTTTAAAACCTGAAAATCAACAATTAATCGCTGAACTTGATGGTAAAGACGGAGCACAAATGGTAATTGACGGTTCTAAAGGAGCTGATTTAGGACTACCAAAAGACAAACTTCTTAAAGAAGATTTAGCTTCATTTGGTAATGAACGTAGCGCTATTCTTAAAAAATGGAAAGAATTAGTGGGAGATAAATAGAATGGATTGGGTTTGGCCCAAAAGATTTAAATTTAAAAAAGTGTGCATTATAACTCATAGACACGGTGGTTTATTGGTATCTAAATTCTATTTATGAAAGCTTTTTAGATATCTAATAAACTGTGGGGGTGACTGACAAAAATCTTGTTTCTTAAGAAATCGTGATTTTTGAGTCACTCCCAATTTTTATAATATTAAAGGAGATAGTATGTTTAAAAATAAATTTATTTGACAATATTGTCATAGGACTTATTATTATTTCTTTTTATACTTTTTGTATTATATCCGTTTGTTGCTGTCTTTAATTATGGGTACAAAGGTGAGTTGTTTTCGGAACCAATAACTAATATTACTAGTTATTCTCATTTATTATTAACACTGTAAAAAGTTGCCACAGCAACTACTGTAGTTACCGTCTTTATATCGGTGGCTGTTTCACTTTTATTATTTTTATTGGAACATCGAAATTCAAGAAGATAATAGTTCTTATATTTATGATTTCTATGATATCACCACCTTTTGTGACTTCATTATCATATATAAATTTATTTGGAAGACGCGGCTTAATAAGTTACAATCTACTGAAATTAAATTATGATCCTTATGGTTTCTTCGGAATAGTCAGTATGCAGAGTAGACGCATATTTCTATAAATGTGCTACTTTTTAGTTGGATTTCTAAAAAGGAATTGATAAAGGTGTGATTAACTCAGCTAGATCTTTTAGGTGCAAATACTAATAGAATAATACTAGATATTCTTCTTCCGCTCATGAGACCTGTTATTAAAGTAGTTATTCTATTGACGTTCTTAGGAGTATGGCTGATTTTTTTCAACACCAGCTATAATAGGAGGTAAGTATAATGTTCTTGCCACTGAAGGTTATTTGTCATTTATTGCTGAAGGAAATATTAGCAAAGCGGTAATAATGAATTTAATTATTCTAATCCCTTCGCTTTTTATATTTTTTTAATATTCTTTAAGAGTTTTTAGAAATACTACTCTAGGTAGTAAAAATGTTGGTGTATTAGAGGCTAATATTAAGAAATCTGGTATTATTTACTATATATCTTTAATAGTTACTGTAGTTATTGTTTTGATGTTAGCTAGTTTATATAGTAGCGATAATTATTTCAGCATTCTCAACTATGGAATATGGAAAATTAATATTTACACTGCAGAATTTTTATGGATGCTAATGATTATATAACCGATGTATTTGTAAGAAGTGTGATTTATTCGCTTATTGCTGGATTGATTTCCTCAGTAGTAGGTCATGTTCTTCAATATTATATTTATATAAGAAATGTCAAAGTCTTAAAAATGATTGATTTTGTAGCGACTTTACCGTATATACTACCTGGTACATTCTTTGGATTAGGTTACGTATTAGCCTTTTAATTCATATCCTTTGAAATTAACAGGAACAGCATTAATAGTAATATTAAACTTAGTGTTTAAACAGATGCCGTTTGCTACAAAAATAGGTTATAGCTCTATAAGTCAAGTATCTGAAGATCAGCTAAAAATCAGTGAGGGACTTAGGAGGAAGTAGGTTCAATGAGATTAAGGATGTTGTATTTCCTATGAGTTATGAAGGCTTTTATAAAGCTTTTATTAATGGTTTTTACGGCGACGATGACAACAATTGGGTCTATTATTTTCTTAATATATCCTAGTCAAAAAGTGGCAACTATTGTTATGTTTGATGTGATAGAAAGTGGAAAATATGATATAGGTTCGGTTATTGCATTTTACATAATTATGATATGCCTAGTGATAAATATATCGTATTACTTGATAGTAAATAGAAGGAGATAGAGTATGTACTTAAGTTTAAAAGAATATCTCAAAGAAGTATAAAGATAAAGAAATTTTTAAAGAATATTACTTTTTGATATAAAAAGAGGGTGAGTTGGTTTGTATATTAGGGCCCTCTGGATGTGGAAAAACTACGCTATTAAATATTATAGGAGGCTTCGTATCAGATTATTCAGGTGATGTATTGTTATCTAATGAGAATATTAATAATATTCCACCTGAAAAAAGAGAGATTGCTACAGTATTCCAATCATATGGTTTATTTACTCATAAAAAAATGTTATAGACAATGTGAGTTATGGTCTGAAATTATTAAAAATTGATAAGAATACGAGGGAAAAAAAAGCGAGAGATATGCTAGAAAAAGTTGGGCTGGCAGGTTATGAAAAGAAAAAGATTAAGGAGTTATCTGGAGGAGAACAACAACGCGTCGCTATAGCTAGAAGTATGGTGTTGAATCCAAAATTGTTGTTACTGGATGAACCCTCTATCGAACTTAGATGTGCATCTTAGGGACGTAATGAGAAAAAGAAATTAAAAAGAATCCAAAAACAATTTGGTGTTACGATGATAATAGTTACTCATGATCAAGAGGATGCCTTTAAGCTTGCTGATCGAGTTATCGTGATAAATGAAGGACATATAGAGCAAATAGGTACTCCAGAAGAACTCTATAAACAGCCTAAGAGCAATTTTATCTCAAGTTTTATAGGTGAAAATAATATTATAGGTGAAAACCTGATAATCAGACCAGAAGAAATATCTATAAAATTAGATAATACTGGTGATGGGGAAGTTGTAGATGTAACCTATCTAGGAGCTACAGTAGAGTATTTAGTTAAAAAAATTCAGATGGGAATACTTTTAAAAGTTTTAATGATTTCAACAGCAGAAAGATTTAACATTGGGGATAAGGTTTCGGTAAGAATTAATAATTAAATAACAACGCTAATAGAGATATAAAAAGTCTCTATTAGTGTTATTTTTTGTTTACTTTTTATTCGAAGTGATAGTATAATAGTTTTATTGAATTTGAAGATGAAAGGTAAAGACAAGTGAAAAAACATTTTAAAAAAATATTAGCGACACTGTTGATTTTACTAGTTGTTGCATTTGGTTTTGTTGGAAACTATTTTTATAATTTTGGATTGAATCCGAAGGTAGACAAGAGTGCTATCGTAAATCAAGATAGCGATGGGAGTAAAGAGGATAAAACAGCTTTAAACAAATGGTTTGATGAAACAAAGCAAACTGTTGAGATGGAGTCTGTTACTAAAAATAAACTTGTAGGATACAAATTTGTTAATCCGGATGCTAAAAAGTGGATATTTGTAGTTCACGGATACACTAGTGATGCTAAAAAAATGGTTAATTATATCAAAAAATTCTACGACATGGGTTATAGTGTTTTTGCACCAGATTTAATAGCTCACGGTAACAGTGAAGGTGATTTTATTTCTATGGGGGGTTACGATTCTGATGATTTAGTTAATTGGGTGAAGAAAATATCATCGGAAAATAACAATGCCGATACTGCATTATTTGGAATTAGTATGGGAGCAGCTACTGTAATGAATGCGGTAGGTAAGGATTTACCGTCTAACGTAAAAACTTTTATCGAAGATAGTGGTTATGTGAATTTAAAAGTAGAGTTCACATATCAGTTGAAAAAATTATTTAATTTACCGAGTTTCCCTGTAATCCCGGCGGCAAACACAGTTACGAAGATAAGAGCTGGATATTTCTTTGGTGATGTAGATGCAACAAAAGCTTTGAAAGAAACTAAGCTTCCTGCATTAGTACTACATGGTGAAGAAGATGGTTTTGTTCCGTTAGAACATGGGAAGGCCGCATATGATCTAATAACTTCAGAAAAAGAATTCCATAGTTTCCCAGGAATGAAACATGTTCAGGCTGAAAGAAAATTCAGAGAACAATATTGGAATATTGTAGGAGAGTTTCTAAAGAAACATTTTTGAATAAAAAAACAGACGATTGACCGTAATTTCAATCGTCTATTTTTATAAAGGAAGAGTAAATATGAACATATTAATTTAATATAATTAGTTATTCACCGATAATAACTAATTCTTTGTTAAGTTTGTTTAAAACTTCACAACCATCTTCCGTAACAAGAACTAGGTCTTCGATACGAACACCGAATTCTCCTGGAAGATAAATACCTGGTCTCGATAGAGAAAATCATACCTGGTTCACATTTAGTTTCATTGATGCTAGAGATATCTCCATACTCGTGACATTCTAGTCCAATGTGGTGACCTGTACGGTGTGTAAAAAATTCTCCATATCCTTTTTCTGTAATATAATCACGACAAGCCGCGTCTATATCACAGAATCTAGCTCCTGGTTTAACAAGGGCAACTCCTCGTTTTTGAGCTTCTAGTACTATTTCAAATACTTCACGTGCTTTCTCACTAGGTTGTTTCCAAAACACAGTACGTGTCATATCTGAACAATAATTGTCTTTAATTCCACCCATATCGATAATTATAGCATCTCCTGGTTTTACATATCTGTCTCCTACAGTGCCGTGAGGATTAGCTCCGTTAGCACCATAAGCGATAATAGGATCGAATGATAATCCGTCTACACCAAGATCTTCGTGAATATCAAGTAAATCTTTAGCTACATCCTTTTCTGATTTGTTTTCAGAAATACTATTTATAACTCTTTGACAAGCCGCGTCATTTAGAAGAGAAGCACGACGCATCAGTTCTTTTTCTTCTTCATCTTTAATCATGCGTACACGATCAACGATTTGAGATACATCAACAAATTTGTTTTCTGGTAAGTAGTTCATAAGTGGTAATAGGAACCTTGCAGGAAGAACTTTATCTATACCCACAACAGAACCATTTGGTATGAATCTTGCTAACAGTTCTATTGGATTATCAGTGTCAGAGTAGACTACTTTTTCTAGTCCTAGATCACTTTCAAGTGGAAAAAGAGCATTGATGAATATTTTGTGATTACCATTTTCATCAAGTAACACAGCGAAAAATCTTTCGCCTGGATGCTCTAAGTATTCAGTAAGATAGAAGATTGAATAAGGGTCACTAATTAGAGCTTGGTTGATTCCTTGTTGTTTCATTTTTTCTAAAATTTTGTTAGTTCTTGAAAGTTTCACTTTTCTCTACTCCTTATGTTGTATTATAATCTTTAATATAATTATATCACTAATGTTAATCGATTGCAAAAGTTGTTCGATAAATGACTGCTATATATTTTAAGAAAAATAATTGAATATTAAAAATATGTTGAGCTATAATAGAAGAGAAGTATAAATATCGCTAATTTAATTGTTTTTTTAAAAATAAAAAAATAAACTGTTATGAGATAAAAATAAATTGAAAATAAATATAAAAATAGGAGGTATTATTATGGGGAATTAAGGAGTTTATATCCTGAGATTAAAGAAAATTTCTCTAAAATGTTAAAGGTTGATGAGACTCATACTATTTATTATGAGGAGAGTGGGAATCCTCAAGGTGTGCCGGTAGTCTTTTTACATGGTGGACCTGGCTGTGGAACATCGGCAAGTGGTAGACAATATTTTGATCCGGAGTTTTATCGTATTATATTATTTGATCAAAGAGGAAGCGGGAAGTCTACACCACATGCATGCTTAGAGAATAATGATACTTGGCATATTATCGATGACATGGAGAAAATAAGGGGAGATTTAGGTATTGATAAATGGCTAGTATTTGGAGGAAGTTGGGGATCTACCTTAGCTCTTTGCTATGCTATTAAACATCCGGAGCGTGTGTTAGGTCTAGTGTTGCGAGGTATATTCTTGGGACGTAGAGAAGATATATTATGGATTTATGAAAAAGGTGGAGCGAGTAATATACATCCTGAAGCATTTGAGAGATATGAGAGTATAATACCTAGAGAAGAACGTCGTGATATGGTTCGTGCATATTATAACCGTCTAACAAGTGAAGATAAAGAAACAAGAGAAACCGCTGCAAGAGAGTGGAGCATGTGGGAAGGAAGTCTTGTTACACTGCATCCGAACCCTAACTTGGAACAAAGTTTTGGTGATATTCACTATGCAGTTTCAATGGCGACTATTGAATGCCACTTTTGGATGAATAATATGTTCTGGAATGACGATGATTGGATATTAAACAATATTGATGTTATAAAAGATATTCCTACAACAATAACTCATGGGCGTTATGATGTTGATTGCCGTGTTGTAGGTGCTTATGAATTAAGTAAAAAGTTAAATAATTGTAAATTGGATATTGTTGTAGCAGGACACTCAGGAGGAGAACCAGCGATAGTGGATTCATTGGTAAAAGCAACTGATTATTTCAAAGAGCTATTAAAATAATAATTATAATATATAGGCTGTAGAGGTTGACTCTATAGTCTATATTTTATTGAAAAATTAACGAATTTTAAAAAAATCTAGGGGACTGCCAAAAAGGTCCTAAATTTTTAACAAAGTGTATATGAGAACTTATATGCGGAAAGTGACTCGACAAAATCTTGTTTCTCCGAAATCACGATTTTTTGAGTCACTCCTAGTGAAATGCGTATTATAATGTGATAAAATATTAAGTATGATAATTGTGAGGAATTATTTATCGATGAAGTTTCTCGCAATTGGTTAGAAAATTCATATAGAAATCGTATATGAAATAACAAAGGAGTAAGGACAATGGAGATAAAAGATAGAGTTTCTAAGTTAAGAGTATTAATGGAAAAAAATGGAATTGATGTCTATATGGTTCCAACAGCGGACTTTCACAATAGTGAATATGTAGGAGAACATTTTAAAGCTCGTGCATTTATGAGTGGATTTACTGGTTCTGCAGGGACATTAATCGTTACGAAAGATTTTGCAGGTTTATGGACAGATGGGAGATATTTCTTACAAGGAGAAAAACAATTAGAAGGAACTGGTATCGAATTGCAAAAAATGCGTGAACCTGGAGTTCCAACTATTGCAGAGTTTATAGTAGAAAATACACCTGAGAACGGGGTATTAGGATTTGATGGTCGTGTTGTAACTTTTGGTGAAGGGAAAGACTTAGCTACTAAACTAAAACGTAAAAATGCTACGGTAAAATATGATGTTGATTTAGTTGATGAGATTTGGGAAAATCGACCAGCTTTATCAGAGAAACCAGCGTTTTATATGAGTTTAGAAAGAGCTGGAGAATCTGTAGCTAGTAAGCTTGAGCGAGTTCGTAAAGAAATGCATGAAGTCGGAGCCAATATTCATGTTATCACTACACTTGATGATATTGGATGGTTATTAAATATTCGTGGTATGGATGTTGATTATGTACCGGTATTATTAAGTTATGCAGTTGTTTATGAAAATAGTGTAGACTATATGTAGATGAGAGAAAACTATCTGATGAAATTAAAAACACTTGGCAGACCATAATGTAAAATATTAAGCCATACAATGATATTTATGAAGAAGTGAAACAATTCTCAGGTAATGATGTAGTTTTAGTCGATCCAGAGTGCTTAAATTACGCAGTATTTAATAATATTCCAAAAGAGATAACACTAGTGGAAAGACGAAACCCTACAATTTTAATGAAAGCTATAAAAAATGAAGTTGAGTTACAACATACTATTAAAGCTCATGTGAAAGATGGTATTGCTCATACGAAGTTTATTTATTGGCTAAAACAACTAGTAAAACAAGGTGTAAGTGAACAAGAAGATGAACTTTCAGCTTCTGCGAAACTTGTAGAATTCAGAAAAGAACAAGGTGGTTTTATCTGCCCAAGTTTTTCTCCAATTTGCGGTCATGGTGAAAATGGGGCTATTGTGCACTATTCATCTTCTAAAGAGACTTCGATTCCGTTACGTACAGGTACTTTCTTACTGACTGATACTGGTGCACACTTTGAAGAAGGATCAACTGATATCACGCGTACTACGGCGATGGGAGAAGTTAGCGATAAATTAAAATACGATTATACACGAGTGCTTCAATGTCACTTGCGCCTATCAAGATTAAAATTCATGGAAGGTGTGTCTGGAGCTAATGTGGATTTATTCGCTCGTGCTCCATTATGGCAAGATTATGAGAACTTCAACCACGGAACAGGGCATGGTGTAGGTTACTTAGGTAATATTCATGAAGGACCTCATGGTATTCACTGGGGGATTTACCGTGCAGCTGAGCCATTTAAACATGGTATGGTAGTTACCAATGAACCGGGATTATACATCTCAGGATCTCATGGTATTCGTTTAGAGAATGAACTTATTGTTAGAAAAACAGTAAAAAATGAATATGGTCAATTTATGGAATTTGAAGTAATGACATTCGTACCATGGGATTTAGAAGCTATTAACCTAGATATGCTTACAATAGAAGATAAATATGAACTGAATAAATATCATGCAAAAAGTATTCGAAGTATTAGCTCCACACTTTTGAAGGTGAAGAGTTAGAATGGTTAAAACAAGCAACTAGAGAAGTTTAATTTTTGTTAAGAAGGTTTCAAGGATTGTTAAAATCTTCTACTAATATTATCTAACAAAAAGTGATATAATAGATTATGTGCAATTAAAGAAATAGTTATTTGTTTAATTTGCAAAATTAAGAGAAAAAGTCGAGGGAAATCAAATGGATTTAAATAAACAATTAAAAAAATATGCCCAACTTATTGCGAAAGTTGGATTAAATGTCCAAGAAGGACAACCTGTATTAGTTCGTGCTAGTACTGAAACACGTGAGTTTGTTGCGAAAGTAGTAGAAGCTTGCTATGAATTAGGAGCAAAAAGAGTATCAGTAGAATGGCGTGACCAAGAATTAACAAAATTAAATTTAAAATATCAAAGTGAAGAGTCATTAAGTACAGTTGGTCAATGGTATATTGATAAGTACCAAGATGAATTAGATGAAGGGGCAGCATTCTTATCTATTATTGGAGATGATCCAGATGGACTAGCAGGTGTAGATAGTGCGAAATTAAAAGCATCTATGGTAGGACGTTCAAAAGCTATGCGTAATTATATGAAGTCTATCATGAGCGATGAGTGTCCTTGGTGTGTTGTTTCTGCATCAACAGTAGGATGGGCAAAAAGACTATACCCTGAATTAGATGATGAAGCGGCTTATTTAAAACTTTGGGATCAAATATTAAGTGCTTGTCGTTCAACTGGAGATGATCCGGTAGCGGAATGGGAAGAACACATTAAAGTTTTAGATGAAAAAGCGAAATTCTTACACGAAAATGAATTAGTTAAATTACATATCACAAATGACTTAGGAACTGATCTATATGTAGGACTACCTAAAAATCATATTTGGCAAAGTGCAGGAAGTTATGCCAAAAAAGCTGACCGTTTCGTAGCAAACATTCCTACAGAGGAAGTATTTACAATGCCTCATAAAGATGAGACTAGTGGTATTGTTTATAATGCTAAACCTCTAAACTACAGTGGAGTATTAATCGATAACTTCTGGTTAAAATTTGAAGAAGGTAAAGTTGTAGACTTCGGAGCTGAGCGTGGTTATGATGTTCTTAAAAACTTATTAGAAACTGATGAAGGATCAAGAAGAATAGGAGAGATGGCATTAGTACCGTATGATTCACCGATCTCAAATACAAAAATTCTATTCTTAGAAACTTTATTTGATGAGAACGCAGCATGTCACATTGCTCTTGGTAAAGCATATCCAACATGTGTTCAAGGTGGACCAGAAATGACTGATGAACAATTAGCAGAAGTTGGTGCTAATGATAGTTTAGTTCACGTTGACTTTATGATTGGAGAAGCGACAACAAACATCACGGGGTACACAGCAGATGGTAAAGAAGTAGCAATTTTTCAGAGATGGAAATTGGGCTTAATAATTATAAAAGATACACAGTTGAAAAGTTCTTCAGCTGTGTATTTTTTTGTGGCACGAACTATAGAAGTTTTTTTAAAAATACATAGATTATCGTGGATTTTATTTGCGAAAAGAGAGTAAATATGTGATAATAGAATGTACTAATATTTAGGGGTGATTAAATGCGTTTGGATAAATTTTTTTAAAAAGTATCAAGAATTATAAAAAGAAGAACAGTTGCTAATGAAATATCATCAGAGGGGCATATAGCGATTAATGGTAAAAAGGCGAAACCATCTAGCACTTTTAAAAAAATAGGGGATAAGATTACTATTTACTTTGCTAAGAAGGAAGTTGTATATGAAGTACTAGAATTAAAAGATAGTACTAAGAAAGAAGATGCAACAAAAATGTTTAAAAATCTTATCTGAAAAATCAAGAGAAGTAGAAGATGAGAGAGCAGAATAGCCAATTCAAAAAGATGTCTTAAAAGCAAAAAGCTAAGTATAGAAAACGCCGTAAGTTTATTATTCTAGCTATTATGACTTTCGCTTTAGCTGTAACACTACTACAAACATTTCTATATATTCGAGATAAGAAACAAATCAATGCTCAATTAGCAGAACAAAAATCAGATGATTGAAAATCTGGAGAAAGAAAATAAAGTAAATGAGCTAGTCATAGATAAACTAAAAGATCCGTACTTTATAACTGACTTGGTAAGACAAGAGTATGGTCTTAGTTATCAAGGGAATTGATTTTTTTAATATCCCATTACAAGAGAATTTCTTGCAAGCAACGATAAAATCTATAATGGATGGAAATCTAGAAAAAAATCTGGGGATAACAATGGTAGAATTGATGATAGTAAGATTCCTGAGTTAGCTAAAAAGATAATAAGAAGTCATCATCAAATAAAGATTCTGAGAAGACTACTGACAAACAAGACACTAAAAAAATCAAGTGATAAGCAAACTAATGATAATACGTCAGATAATGAGGATGAAGATAAACAAAAAGCTAATCAGACACAAAGAGCAACTAATAATAAAAATTCAAACACTAATAATCAGAGAAGTAACAGAGGATAATCAACTGTTACTTCTTTTTTATTATTTTTTTGTTGATACAGAATATTAGATAACTACTTTATGAAAAAAATACTTCTGAATGTTAATAAAAAGGAATAGTTAATTCAGTAGAAATAACTAAATGCTAAAGAGTAAAAATGTAGTATTAAATTTATTATATTTAAGTATAAATATTTGTTAAAAAGGTGTTAAAATGTTAATATAATAGGTGACAAATTTAATTATATACATAAATCGGAGGAGATTATGAATAAATATCTAGGTGATGCTTTGCATACCGACCTTTATCAAATTAATATGGGATATGCATACTTTAAAGATGGAGTACATGAAAGAAAGTCATATTTTGATGTGTATTTCAGAAAAAAATACCATTTGGAGGAGGGTATGCTGTATTCGCTGGTCTAGCTAAAATTATAGATTATGTGAATTCATTTGAATTTTTCAAATTCTGATATAGAATTTTTTTACGAGAATTAGGATACGAGGAAGACTTTTTAGAATATTTAAGTAATATGAAGTTTACTGGTAGTATTCGTTCAGTAAAAGAGGGAGAAATTATTTTTGCTAATGAGCCGCTACTTAGAATTGAGGCTCCACTTATTCAAGCGCAAATAATGGAAACGGCTATTTTTGAATATTGTTAACTATCAAATATTAATAGCTACAAAGGCTGCTAGAATTAAGCACTTATGTCCAGATGAAGTTTGTATGGAATTTGGTACTCGACGTGCTCATGAATTTGATGCAGCTATATGGGGAACGAGAGCTTCTATTATCGGTGGATTTGATGCTACAAGTAATGTGAAAGCTGCAAAATTATTTAATATCCCATGTAGTGGGACACATGCTCACTCATTCGTTCAAGCTTATGAAGATGAGGAAGTTGCGTTTAAAAAATATGCAGCTGCACATAAGGACTGTTACTTCTTAGTTGATACTTATGATACATTGCGCTCTGGAATTCCTACCGCTATTAAAGTAGCTGATGAATTAAAAGATAAAATTAATTTCCATGGTATTAGATTGGATTCAGGAGATATAGCATATCTATCAAAAGAAGCTAGAAAAATGCTTGATGAAGCGGGCTATCCAAATGCTAAAATAGTAGCTTCAAATGATTTAGATGAAGATACAATTACTCACTTAAAACAAGAAGGTGCAGTGATTGATGCGTGGGGTGTAGGGACGAAACTAATAACCGCTTATGATAATCCAGCCTTAGGTGCTGTTTATAAACTTGCGTGTCTTGAAAATGATAATGGTGAGATGATTGACAGACTAAAAGTCTCAGAAAATCCTGCAAAACTTACTGTTCCAGGTGTTAAAAAAGTTTATAGAATAATAAATACAGATACAGGTATGGCTGCAGGGGACTATATTGCATTAGAAAAAGAAGACGTGAATGCAGAACAAAGTATAAAACTATTCCACCCAACTCATACATACTTAGCTAAGGAAGTAAAAAACTTTAAAGCAATAGATATTCACGCAGATATTTTTTTGTTAACGGTAAGCAAGTCTATGAGGTACCAACAGTACAAGAAAAGTGCTAAATACTTCCAAAAAGAATAAAGAATTATTATGGAGTGAGTATCTTAGACTGTTAAATCCAGAATTCTATCCTGTAGACTTAAGTACGACATGTTGGGAAAATAGGAAGGCAATTTTAGAAAAAGTAACAAAAAAATAATAGGTGATAATATGACATTACAACAGGAAGTAATAAAAAGTTAAGATGTAAATCTGAAATTAATGTAGAAGAGGAAATAAGATTAACGATCAATTTTCTAAAAAGACTATATAAAGAAAAAAATAATTTCATAAAAAAGTCTAGTATTAGGAATATCAGGGTGGACAAGATTCTACACTTTGCGGAAAAACTATGTCAAATGGCAATTACTGAATTGAGGGAAGAAACAGGGGAAGTGTATAACTTTATCGCTGTTAGACTACCATATGGTGAACAATTTGATGAAGATGATTGTAACGATGCATTAAAATTTATTAATCCTGACAAAGTATATACTGTCAATATAAAAGACGCGGTAGATGCTAGTGTCAATTCATTAAAAGTAGCAGGAGTAGAAATTACTGATTTTGCGAAAGGTAATGAGAAAGCTCGAGAAAGAATGAAAGCTCAGTATTCTATTGCTACAATGAATAAAGGAATAGTAGTTGGTACTGACCATGCTGCAGAAGCAATCACTGGATTCTTTACTAAACATGGAGACGGTGGAGCGGACATAGTCCCATTATATAGATTAAATAAAAGACAGGGTAAAGCACTACTAAAAATGTTGGACTGTCCAGAACACTTATATCTGAAGAAACCAACTGCAGATCTAGAAGAGGATCGTCCTGCATTAGAAGATGAAGTGGCACTTGGTGTAACATATAATGATATAGACGATTACTTGGAAGGGAAAGAAGTTCCTAATAATGTAAAGGAAATAATCGAAAGACATTATTTAAGATCAGAACACAAGAGAAATCTGCCAGTAACAGTGTTTGATTTTTACAATATATAGTAGATAAATAAGAGAAGAGAGAATGAGAAACAATTCTCTCTTTTTACATTTTATATAGAAAAAAGATTTTTAAGGTAGAAATAAAAAAATAAATTTAAAAAAATGTGTTGACATAATCTAGAAGTAATGATAGAATAATAAAAAGTCTTCTGATAGAGAAGACGAACAATAAAGAATTTCTAAAGAACTAATGTTAAGAAAAAAATCTTGACAAATAGCAATAGAAATGCTAAAATAATTACTGTCTTATAAAGACAACTTCATCGTAATAAACTCTTAAAATAGTTTTTAAAAAATATAAAAAGCTATTGACAAGTTTTAATAGTGGTGGTAAAATAGTAAAAAGTCTTCTCAAGAAGAAGACGAACAATCAAACATTTCAAAATATTAAATGTTAAGAAATTATAAAAAAAGCTCTTGACAAAATATAAAAGAAATGATAAACTTATAAAAAGTCTTGAAGAAAGACAAAATCAATTATTTCAATGAAGTAAACGGTTGAAAAGTTTTTAAAAAAATATAAAAAAACTTCTTGACAAACATTCGTAGAAATGATAGAATAATAAAAAGTCTTCTGAAGAAGATGGAAAAACATTTTTAAAAAGTTTTTAAAAAAAGCTTGACAAAGAATTTTAAAAAAATGTTAAAATATAAAAGTTGTTAATCGCAACGATTTGAACATTGAAAACTAAAACGAATTAAGTCAACGTTAATTCCAAAAAAAGGACAGTTTTAAAAAAAGAAACTATAAAACTTTTTTTAATGAGCTAATCAAGCTAACAAATTTATTTGGAGAGTTTGATCCTGGCTCAGGACGAACGCTGGCGGCGTGCCCTAATACATGCAAAGTCGAGCGAAGTTTTTTTCTGGTGCTTGCACTAGAAAAAAACTTAGCGGCGAACGGGTGAGTAACACGTAAAGAACCTGCCTCATAGACTGGGACAACTATTGGAAACGATAGCTAATACCGGATAACAGCATTAACTGCATGGTTGATGTTTGAAAGTTGGTTTTGCTAACACTATGAGATGGCTTTGCGGTGCATTAGCTAGTTGGTGGGGTAAAGGCCTACCAAGGCGACGATGCATAGCCGACCTGAGAGGGTGATCGGCCACACTGGGACTGAGACACGGCCCAGACTCCTACGGGAGGCAGCAGTAGGGAATCTTCCGCAATGGGCGAAAGCCTGACGGAGCAACGCCGCGTGAGTGAAGAAGGATTTCGGTTCGTAAAGCTCTGTTGTTAGGGAAGAATGATTGTGTAGTAACTATACACAGTAGAGACGGTACCTAACCAGAAAGCCACGGCTAACTACGTGCCAGCAGCCGCGGTAATACGTAGGTGGCAAGCGTTGTCCGGAATTATTGGGCGTAAAGCGCGCGCAGGTGGTTTAATAAGTCTGATGTGAAAGCCCACGGCTCAACCGTGGAGGGTCATTGGAAACTGTTAAACTTGAGTGCAGGAGAGAAAAGTGGAATTCCTAGTGTAGCGGTGAAATGCGTAGAGATTAGGAGGAACACCAGTGGCGAAGGCGGCTTTTTGGCCTGTAACTGACACTGAGGCGCGAAAGCGTGGGGAGCAAACAGGATTAGATACCCTGGTAGTCCACGCCGTAAACGATGAGTGCTAAGTGTTGGTCTCATAAGAGATCAGTGCTGCAGCTAACGCATTAAGCACTCCGCCTGGGGAGTACGACCGCAAGGTTGAAACTCAAAGGAATTGACGGGGACCCGCACAAGCGGTGGAGCATGTGGTTTAATTCGAAGCAACGCGAAGAACCTTACCAAGTCTTGACATACTGTGAGGACACAAGAGATTGTGTTGTTCTGACCTTTGGTTGGACACAGATACAGGTGGTGCATGGTTGTCGTCAGCTCGTGTCGTGAGATGTTGGGTTAAGTCCCGCAACGAGCGCAACCCTTATATCTAGTTGCCAGCAGTAAGATGGGGACTCTAGATAGACTGCCAGTGATAAACTGGAGGAAGGTGGGGATGACGTCAAATCATCATGCCCCTTATGACTTGGGCTACACACGTGCTACAATGGATAGGAACAAAGAGAAGCGAGCTCGCGAGAGTAAGCAAACCTCACAAAACTATTCTCAGTTCGGATTGTAGTCTGCAACTCGACTACATGAAGCTGGAATCGCTAGTAATCGCGAATCAGAATGTCGCGGTGAATACGTTCCCGGGTCTTGTACACACCGCCCGTCACACCACGAGAGTTTGTAACACCCGAAGACGGTGGCCTAACCTTTTAGGAGGGAGCCGGTCACGGTGGGACAGATGATTGGGGTGAAGTCGTAACAAGGTAGCCGTATCGGAAGGTGCGGCTGGATCACCTCCTTTCTAAGGATAAGGAATACGTTGATAATTCGTTTAGTTTTGAGTGTTCAAAGAATACTCAAGCACAATGAAAACTGAATATATATATTAGATCAAAAAAATAATTTTCTATAAAGTAAAAAGAAACAGATTTACAAAAACCGAGAAAAAAAGTAAGTAAGTTGTAAAACTTATTCACAAAGAGTTCAAGGAAGAAGAACGAAGCGTAAAAGCTACACACGATTAAGTAGTAAAGGGCGCACGGAGGATGCCTTGGCACTAGGGAGCCGATGAAGGACGTGACAAACGACGAAAATGCTACGGGGAGCTGTAAGTAAAGCAAAGAGCCGTAGATATCCGAATGGGGAACCCACCGCTTTTAAAAAGGGCGGTACGCGAAAGCGAGGTAACGCAGGGAACTGAAACATCTAAGTACCTGTAGGAAGAGAAAGAAAAATCGATTTCCCTAAGTAGCGGCGAGCGAAAAGGAAAGAGCCCAAACCAATGTGCTTGCATATTGGGGTTGTAGGACTCTCAACAAAGCGTATGATAAAAGTATAGTAGAACTAGCTGGAAAGTTAGACCGTAGAAGGTAAAAAGTCCTGTATACGAAATACTGAGTTGGCGTGAGAGAGCACCTGAGTACGGCGGAACACGAGGAATTCCGTCGGAATCTACCAGGACCATCTGGTAAGGCTAAATACTACCTAGTGACCGATAGTGAACCAGTACCGTGAGGGAAAGGTGAAAAAGAACCCCGGGAGGGAGTGAAAGAGAACCTGAAACCGTGTGCTTACAAGTAGTCAGAGCCCCATGAGGGTGATGGCGTGCCTTTGTAGAATGAACCGGCGAGTTACTTTATCATGCGAGGTTAAGTGGAAGACATGGAGCCGAAGCGAAAGCGAGTCTTAATAGGGCGAAATAGTATGATGGAGTAGACCCGAAACCAAGTGATCTACCCATGGCCAGGTTGAAGTTTAGGTAACACTGAATGGAGGACCGAACCAGGACACGTTGAAAAAGTGTTTGGATGAGCTGTGGGTAGCGGAGAAATTCCAATCGAACTTGGAAATAGCTGGTTCTCTCCGAAATAGCTTTTAGGGCTAGCCTCGTTGTGAGTTTACTGGAGGTAGAGCACTGTTTGGACTAGGGGCCCATCCCGGGTTACCGAATTCAGACAAACTCCGAATGCCAGATAAATATCAACGGGAGTCAGACTGCGGGTGATAAGGTTCGTAGTCGAAAGGGAAACAGCCCAGACCGCCAGCTAAGGTCCCAAATTGTATGTTAAGTGGAAAAGGATGTGATGATGCACAGACAACCAGGATGTTGGCTTAGAAGCAGCCACCATTTAAAGAGTGCGTAATAGCTCACTGGTCGAGTGACATCGCGCCGAAAATGTACCGGGGCTAAACATACAACCGAAGCTGCGGATATAACTAATGTTATATGGTAGGAGAGCGTTCTAACATCGTAGAAGCCGAGCTGTAAGGCGAGGTGGAGAGGTTAGAAGTGAGAATGCCGGTGTGAGTAGCGAAAGATAGGGTGAGAATCCTATCCACCGAATGACTAAGGTTTCCAGAGGAAGGCTCGTCCGCTCTGGGTAAGTCGGGACCTAAGGTGAAGCCGAATGGTGAAGCCGATGGACAACAGGTAGAAATTCCTGTACCACCAAATATCGTTTGAGAGAAGTGGGGACAGAGGAGGCTAATTGATCGTCCTGATGGAATAGGACGTCTAAGCACAAAGGTTGAGTAGTAGGCAAATCCGCTGCTCGTAAGACTGAAGTGTGATGGGGAGCGAAATTTAGTAGCGAAGTCAATGAAGCCAAACTCTCAAGAAAAGCCGCTATCGAGATAAGAGGTGCCCGTACCGCAAACCGACACAGGTAGTTGGGAAGAGAATTTAAGGTGAGCGAGAGAACCATCGTTAGGAACTCGGCAAAATGACCCCTGTAACTTCGGGAGAAGGGGTGCCTACGAGAGTAGGCCGCAGTGAATAGGCCCAAGCGACTGTTTAACAAAAACACAGGTCTCTGCAAAACCGTAAGGTGAAGTATAGGGGCTGACGCCTGCCCGGTGCTGGAAGGTTAAGAGGAGTGCTTAGCGTAAGCGAAGGTATGAATTGAAGCCCCAGTAAACGGCGGCCGTAACTATAACGGTCCTAAGGTAGCGAAATTCCTTGTCGGGTAAGTTCCGACCCGCACGAAAGGCGTAACGATTTGGGCACTGTCTCAACGATGGACTCGGTGAAATCATAGTACCTGTGAAGATGCAGGTTACCCGCGACAGGACGGAAAGACCCCATGGAGCTTTACTGTAGCTTGATATTGAATTTTGATGCAGTATGTACAGGATAGGTAGGAGCCAGAGAATCATGCACGCCAGTGTATGAGGAGGCGTTGTTGGGATACTACCCTTGCTGTATTGAAATTCTAACCCTCGGCGTAGAAGACCGGGAGACAGTGTCAGGTGGGCAGTTTGACTGGGGCGGTCGCCTCCCAAAGAGTAACGGAGGCGTTCAAAGGTTCCCTCAGAATGGTTGGAAATCATTTGCAGAGTGTAAAGGCACAAGGGAGCTTGACTGTGAGACCTACAAGTCGAGCAGGTGCGAAAGCAGGACTTAGTGATCCGGTGGTTCCGCATGGAAGGGCCATCGCTCAACGGATAAAAGCTACCCTGGGGATAACAGGCTTATCTCCCCCAAGAGTCCACATCGACGGGGAGGTTTGGCACCTCGATGTCGGCTCATCGCATCCTGGGGCTGTAGTCGGTCCCAAGGGTTGGGCTGTTCGCCCATTAAAGCGGTACGCGAGCTGGGTTCAGAACGTCGTGAGACAGTTCGGTCCCTATCCGTCGTGGGCGTAGGGAAATTTGAGAGGAGCTGTCCTTAGTACGAGAGGACCGGGATGGACGTATCAATGGTGTACCAGTTGTCACGCCAGTGGCATAGCTGGGTAGCTAAATACGGAAGGGATAAGAGCTGAAAGCATCTAAGCATGAAGCCCCCCTCGAGATGAGATTTCCCACGGATATTAAGACCCCTTGAAGACGACAAGGAGAATAGGTTAGGAGTGTAAGCACGGTAACGTGTTCAGCTGACTAATACTAATAGGTCGAGGACTTAATCAAGTGAAAGTTCTTTATAAGTAACTGTTGACAAAAAGAAAAAAGATGATATAATATGTATATGAAGTTTTCGTCTGGTGGCGATAGCGAAGAGGACACACCTGTACCCATACCGAACACAGAAGTTAAGCTCTTTAGCGTCGAATGTAGTTGGGCTTACGCCCTGTGAGACTAGAACGTTGCCAGACTTTTGATATGGAGGTTTAGCTCAGCTGGGAGAGCACTTGCCTTACAAGCAAGGGGTCAGCGGTTCGATCCCGTTAACCTCCACCATTTATGCCGGCCTAGCTCAGTTGGTAGAGCAACTGACTTGTAATCAGTAGGTCGGGGGTTCAAGTCCTCTGGCCGGCACCATTTAAAATTTAGAGCCATTAGCTCAGTTGGTAGAGCATTTGACTTTTAATCAAAGGGTCGAAGGTTCGAGTCCTTCATGGCTCACCATTCTTTTGCGGGTGTGGCGGAATTGGCAGACGCACTAGACTTAGGATCTAGCGCCTCACGGCGTGGGGGTTCGACTCCCTTCACCCGCACCATTTCTAAATATTCGCGAAAGTAGTTCAGGGGTAGAACATCACCTTGCCAAGGTGAGGGTCGCGGGTTCAAATCCCGTCTTTCGCTCCAATAGTTAATATAGTGCCGGGGTGGCGGAACTGGCAGACGCACAGGACTTAAAATCCTGCGGTAGCAATACCGTACCGGTTCGATTCCGGTCCTCGGCACCATTATATTAGCGCCCATAGCTCAATTGGATAGAGCGTTTGACTACGGATCAAAAGGTTAGGGGTTCGACTCCTCTTGGGCGCGCCATTTAAAATCACGGGAAGTAGCTCAGCTTGGTAGAGCACTTGGTTTGGGACCAAGGGGTCGCAGGTTCGAATCCTGTCTTCCCGACCATTGAAAATATATATAAACATTATTAACTTGGGGCCTTAGCTCAGCTGGGAGAGCGCCTGCTTTGCACGCAGGAGGTCAGCGGTTCGATCCCGCTAGGCTCCACCATTTTAAATAATGAATTTAGCCTTTATTGGCGGCGTAGCTCAGCTGGCTAGAGCGTACGGTTCATACCCGTAAGGTCGGGGGTTCGATCCCCTCTGCCGCCACCAATAATTGTTAGTGAATTCACAGGAACACGGACTCTTAGCTCAGTTGGTTAGAGCTATCGGCTCATAACCGATCGGTCGCAGGTTCGAGTCCTGCAGAGTCCACCATTAATCAAGGAGGAATACCCAAGTCCGGCTGAAGGGATCGGTCTTGAAAACCGACAGGAGTGTAAAAGCTCGCAGGGGTTCGAATCCCCTTTCCTCCTCCATTTTTATTATCGCGGGATGGAGCAGTCTGGCAGCTCGTTGGGCTCATAACCCAAAGGTCGATGGTTCAAATCCATCTCCCGCAATTTTTATACTAGGTCCCGTGGTGTAGCGGTTATCACGCCTGCCTGTCACGCAGGAGATCGCGGGTTCGATTCCCGTCGGGACCGCCATTTTTTTATGTAAAAATTTAAATAATGCCTCGATAGCTCAGTTGGTAGAGCAATGGATTGAAGCTCCATGTGTCGGCAGTTCGACTCTGTCTCGAGGCACCATGTTGCCGGCCTAGCTCAGTTGGTAGAGCAACTGACTTGTAATCAGTAGGTCGGGGGTTCAAGTCCTCTGGCCGGCATTTTTTTATATTTTGGGAAGATAGCGAAGAGGCTAAACGCGGCGGACTGTAAATCCGCTCCTTCGGGTTCAGTGGTTCGAATCCACTTCTTCCCACCATTCTTAGGGACGTAGTTTAACGGTAGAACAAAGGTCTCCAAAACCTTTGGTGTGGGTTCGATTCCTGCCGTCCCTGTACAAGGTGTAATCATTTATGATTACACTTTTTTTATTGTCTTTAAAATATTGTTTACTTTTAGTTCGGAAAATATTCTTTTAAAGTACTGTTTTATAAAGCTTTTATTGGATAGTACTTTTTCGGGAAATATTTTTTTGACAAAAAGGTTTTAAATATGATATTGTAGTAATGTATAAAAGGGTAACAGGAGGTAAAATATGACTGAAAGTGTAAAACCATTTAGTAAACTATATGATTTAACACAAAGAGCTGAGAAAGTTGGTATTTCTGATGATGATGTACTTAGAGAGATTTTGGTAGAGAAGATTGTACCAAATAAATATCAACCGAGAAGAGAATTTACAGAAGAGAAGATTAAAGAACTTGCTGAATCAATTAAACAGAATGGATTACTTCAATCTATTACTGTACGTGATATAGGGAATGGGTTCTATGAGCTTATTGCTGGTGAACGTCGCCTTAGAGCTATTAAATATTTACAGTATTCAAAGACAAAAGCGATTGTAAAAGAATTAACTGATGAACAAATGGCAACTCTTGCTTTAATTGAAAATATTCAAAGAGAAGAATTAACGCCAATTGAAGAGGCGTATGCTTATCAAGAGCTGCTTAGAATAAATAAATTAACGCAGGATGAACTCGCAAAATCTTTAGGGAAAACACAGGCTACTGTAGCAAATAAACTTCGTTTATTAAAGCTTAGTAAAAAGGTTATTGATGCTATAAATACTAAGAAGATTACTGAACGTCATGGTCGTGCTATGGTTAAGTTAGATCCTTCAGCTCAAGAGAAATTATTGATTCAAATTTTATCACAAAAATCTAAATGTTTCTGCAAACTGAAGAGAAAAATAGATACATATTTAAAAATAAAAAAAGATACGAAAAGTATTCAATCCTACAGTAAATTATGATGGTCAAAAAAGTTATAGCTAAACTTGTAAAAGAAATAGCTAAATTGGAAGAGAAATATAATATTAATCTTAATAAAGAAGAAGAAGAGAATATGGATAGTGTGGTTATCAAGGTTACTGTTCCACGCTATGTGCAAAAAAGAGGTAAATGATGAAAATATTAGCGATATGTAATCAAAAAGGTGGAGTAGGAAAAACAACTACTTCAATAAATTTAGCGGCTTCGTTAGCTCATCTTAAAAAGAAAGTACTACTAATTGATACTGATCCACAGGCGAATGCCACAAGTGGTGTTGGTGTAGATAAAGCAGCTATAAGTCAATCAATCTATAATATCCTTGTAGATGAAGTTAATATTAATGATGTAATCATTAAAACAGCTTATGAAAATCTGGATATTGTGCCTTCTAGTATTGCATTGGCCGGTGCAGAGGTTGAGCTTGTATCAGCAATTAGTCGTGAGCAACGTATGAAAAATGCAATTTCTGAAATTAAAGAAGAGTATGATTATGTAGTAATCGATTGTCCTCCATCTTTAGGACTTATTACATTAAATTCATTAACTGCAGCTGACGGAGTAATTATCCCTGTACAGACAGAATATTATGCCTTAGAAGGGCTTAGTCAGCTTATGAATACATTTAATATAGTAAGAAAGCATCTTAACTCTAAATTGGATATTTTTGGAGTATTACTTACTATGACTGATAGTAGAACAAATATTTCTAATCAAGTAGCAGAACAAGTAAGAGAGCATTTCAAAGATAAAGCATTTGAAACGGTTATCGCAAGAACTGTACGTTTAAGTGAAGCTCCAAGTTTTGGTGAACCAATTATTGAATATGCGAAAAATTCTAATGGTGCAAAAACAATATTTATCATTAGCTAAAGAGGTGATTGAACGTGGCTAAGAAATTAGGTAAAGGCTTAGGACGTGGACTTGATGCTATTTTTTGCTACAGAGAATGTTGAGTTAGTTACGGAAAATGATAAAATAGTGGAAATTTCACTTGAAGAGATCAAAAAAAGAATCCATATCAACCACGTACTTATTTTTAATGAAGAAAAAAATTAAATGAATTAAAAGAATCTATCGAAAATAAAATGGTTTATTACAACCTATTATTGTAAAAAAGCTGTAAAAGGGTATTACATTATAGCAGGTGAGCGTCGTTATAGAGCGTTTGAGCTACTAGGTAGAAAAGAAATTCCAGCTATTATTAAAGAGATGACTGATGAAGAAATGATGGTTTTTGCGGTACTGGAAAACTTACAACGTGAAGATTTATCAGCTTTAGAAGAGTCAGAAAGTTATAGAAATCTGATGGATAAGATGTCATTAACGCAAGAGGAATTAGCTAAGAAACTTGGAAAAAGTAGACCGTATATAGCGAATAGTTTACGACTATTAAAGTTACCAGCAGAAATTAAAAATAAACTTGAGCAAGGAGTTATTAGTGCTGCGCATGCTAGAACGTTACTTTCATTAAAAACTAAAAAAGCTATGGAAGATGTCTGTACTTTAGTGATTGAAAGAAAAATGTCCGTTCGTGAATTAGAAGAATATGTAGCGAAGTTATTGAAACCGAAAGAGGTCAAGAAACCTAAGGCTAAGGATATTTTTATAGAAGAGCAAGAAAATATTCTTAAAAAGCGTCTTGGAACTTCTGTAACGATTAAACAAGGTCGCAATAAAAAAGGTAAGATTGAAATTGAGTTCAAAGATAATGATGAGTTTGAACGTATTATTTCATTATTCAAGGAAGAATAATTATGAACGTTATTGAGAAATTTAAAAACTTCATTAAGTAATACTGATCTACTTATTACAGTTTTTAGAAAAAAACTATTACTTATAATTGGAATTTTTCATTATTGCATCAATACTAGTTCGTATCTTTAATAAAATTATTGATTATGTGATGACAACGAGTGATAATGCCAATAAGAAATTTAATATAAAGTTTAATGAGAAAAGATCAGAAACGTTACACAAACTTGTTAAAAAGTGCAGTTCGTTATACAATCTACTTTTATTGCATTTTTTTCCAAGTTTTATCAATCTTAGGAGTTAATACTACGAGTATTGTAGCCAGTGCAGGTATAGCATCGGTAGCTATTGGTTTTTGGTGCACAGAGTTTAGTTAAAGATATTATATCTGGATTTTTTTATCATTCTTGAGGGCAATTTGATGTTGGTGATAATGTTAAAATTTATAATCAAGCAGCTTTTTATTGCAGGAGGTTATGTAATGTCACTTGGATTACGTTCTACGAAAAATTCGTTCTAAAGATGGTGAAGTATATTTTATTCCTAATGGGACTATTAATCAAGTAGTAAACTATTCTTTAATGTATAACTTGGCACTAGTAGAACTGCCAATTAAGATTGATGAGTCTATTGAAAAAAATTGAAGAAAGAGTTAATAAAGTAATAGGTAATGCTAATAACTCTAAAGAATACCATGATTTATTATATAAAAATGATAAATTACACATCGATTATATAGAAAAAAATTGAAGATAATGTTGTTACGATACATGTTATCGGAAAAGCTAAAAGTCGGTAAGAAAAATGAAATTGAAACAAGATTACGACGTGATTTCTATAAAGAGTTTAAATCTTTATTAACATCAAATGAAGAAAAATAGGAGGTTGGATTATGGAATATGAATTAAATGACATAGTAGAAATGAAAAAAACAACACCCTTGTGGTACAAATAGATGGCAAATTACACGTATGGGGGCAGATATAAAGATAAAATGCCTAAAAGTGTGATAATAACATTATGATGCCAAGACGTGAGTTTAACAAAAAAATTAAAAAAATAGTAGAAAAAAACATTCATAATATGAAAAAGCTAGTGAATCTAAATTTAGAATCACTAGCTTTTTTACTATTTATTAAATTTTTGATATTTTTTTGAACTTATAACCATAAAGGCTAAAACAATAATTATTCCATATAAAAATTCCATACTTCCAATATTATTTAAAGTAGTACCAAAGTGTAACCAGATCATTTTTTCCAGGGATCAACCCTATAATATTACCGATGAAATATTTCTTAAATGATATTTTTAGTTAAACCATATGAGTAACAAAATTACACTGTTTGGAAGAACAGGGATTAATCTATAGATGATTAAAAATATCATAAAGCTTTATTTTTCGCTTATACCAAAAATTGTATCGTATTGTTTTTTTAGATAGTTTTTTGCTAAGTATTTTTCTACATAATCACTGGCAAAATATCTTGAAATGATAAACATCACGCTAGTATAGATTATTGATGCAATTATCGAAAGGATAAAACCATGAGTAAAAACCAAATAAATAACCACCAATCGCAGAAAATATCCCTGGTGGGAATAAAAATATTGGTAATATAGATGCTAGTATTAAAAAGACTATAGGTGCAAAGCTACCAAATTGTGCTATAAAAATCCTGCATAGGTCCTCCTTCTGATAATATAATATTCTTATTATATCATAAAAGCTAGGGAAATAAGCGACTAAAAACTAAAAGGGAGTGACTCGAAAATCGTGATTTTTGGAGAAAGTGATTTAGATGAGTCACCGACGTAAAGACTTTTTAGATATTATACTTCTTTTTATTAAATGAATTTCAATACCGTTTGGATCATTGATAATAATCTTATTATCATATTCAGAGATGATTTTAGTGTTATTATTTTTTTATATTTTCCACAATTTGATTGTAAGCAACATCATCAATAAATATTATTTCAAAATGATCTAATCCGGGAGTACCTTTTTCTCTAAGACTTAGATGAGGACCTCCCCAGTTATTAACAGCTAGATGGTGGTGATAATTACCGTAAGCAATCCAACTGGCACTAGCCACGGTGAATTTATCACTAAAGCCAAGTATTTCTTGGTAGAAGTTAGAAGAAACGGTAGAGTTTTGAACACTTAGATGAAAATGGCCAATAATAGTTCCTACTGGTAAAGTATAAGGCACTACAGATTTTGAAATATCAAGTAGGTGAGTAGCATCGATAGGTTCCGTTACTCCTATGATTCTACCATCTTCTTTTATATCCCATGTACTTTCATCTTTATCATAATATACTTCAATACCATTACCTTCGATATCACTTAGATAAAGGGCATTGCTATAGCCGTGATCAGAGCCACCATCTAAAGGTATATTAGAATCTATAAAGTGGCGTAAGATATTTGCTAGACTTTGTTCATCTGGAACTAGGTATGCTATGTGATATAATCCGTAAGAACGTACTAGAGGCCCATCGACTTTTTTTAAGTGAAGAAGCGGAGTATTATCTGAAGTACCTAAAGTAGCTTCAGTTTCGGTTTTAGAAACTACAGTCATCCCCATAGCTTCGGTGTAAAATTTAAGCTGTCTTTCAAAGTTTACAACATTAAGTGTTGCTGTACCAAGTTTAATGTTTGAATTGTATTTTTTCATAGTTAATTATCATCCTTTTAATTTTTTTCAAAGAAATTTATATCTTGTAATATATTTTACATACCAAAAATAAATTTTTGTAAAGTACATACTTTTATAATAGTTAGTATCTTTTAGTATACTAATATATTAAATTAGTGATTATTAGCAAAAATATTTTTTTAATTAGTATAATATTAAATGATAAGTTTTCGTGTTTTATGTTATAATAATTAAGTTGAGTAGACAAGGCCTAAGTAATATAAGAAATTAATGAAGAAAAGGAGTGATTAATACTATGGCATTAACAGCCGGAATAGTAGGATTACCAAACGTAGGAAAAAGTACACTTTTTAACGCAATTACAAAAGCAGGAGCATTAGCAGCGAACTATCCTTTCGCAACAATTGATCCAAACGTTGGAATTGTAGAAGTACCAGACCACAGATTAAATAAATTAACAGAACTAGTAGAACCTAAAAAAACAGTACCAACATCATTCGAGTTTACTGATATCGCTGGTATCGTAAAAGGTGCATCTAAAGGTGAAGGATTAGGAAACAAATTCTTAAGTCACATTCGTGAAGTAGATGCAATTTGCCAAGTTGTTAGATGTTTTGAAGATGAAAACATTACTCACGTTGCTGGTGGAGTAGATCCATTATACGATATCGAAGTTATTAACTTAGAGTTAATCTTAGCTGACTTAGAAAGTGTTGAAAAACGTATCGGACGTGTTGAAAAACAAGCTAAACAAAAAGATAAAGATGCTGTTGCAGAATTTGCGGTACTTTCTAAAGTTCGTGACATTCTTAAAGAAGAAAAAAACCAGCTAGACTTTTTAGAATTTGATAAAGAAGAGCAAAAAATCGCAAAGGGATTACATTTATTAACAATGAAACCTATGCTTTATGTTGCTAACGTAAGTGAAGATGATTTACTAGACGTTGATTCTAACAAACACGTAGCAAGTGTACGTGAGTTTGCAGCAAGTGAAGGAAGCCAAGTAATCGTAGTTTGTGCGAAGATTGAAGAAGAAATGGCTTCATTAGAAGATGAAGAAAAAGCAATGTTCTTAGAAGAACTAGGAATTGATGAAAGTGGATTAGATAAACTAATCAAAGCAAGTTACAGCTTACTAGGATTAGCAACATACTTTACAGCAGGTGTACAAGAAGTACGTGCGTGGACATTCAAAAAAGGTATGTTAGCACCTGAATGTGCTGGAATTATTCACTCTGATTTTCGAGCGTGGATTTATCCGTGCTGAAACTGTAGTTATGATGACTTAGTTGAATACGGAAGCATGCCGAAAGCTAAAGAAGCTGGTCGTGTTCGTCTTGAAGGTAAAAGAATACGAAGTAAAAGACGGCGACATTATGTTATTCAGATTTAACGTATAATAAAACAAGAATTCTATATTTTCTCATTACTTGGGAAGATATAAATTTTTATATTCTCTATAAAATATGTTATAATTATTTTTATACAAAAGAGGTGATTCGACAATGTTAAGATTTTTTCCATAATCCATTACTCGTAGCTAAATTAACAGAGTATGATTATTTAATTAAAGGAAATAAGAAACAGAGTACAGCAGAATATAAAAATAAAAAGAATTATAAAAAGATGTTACTGGAGAAGTTTTTGAGAACATTGAAGTATACAATAGTGGAATATCAGTTCCAAAGATTACGAAGAATGGATTCCAAGCTACGGCAATCTATATTCCAGAACTTAAAGAACTTCTTGTTATATATAGAGGTAGTGAGAGTGAAGATATTAGTGATTGGTTTTATAATTATACAGGAATCGTATCGGGTGAGAATACTAGTCAAATAGATTCTGCGTGTAAATTTATCAAGTTTTTTAAAAAGGGAAGATTGTAGACTTTGATTCTTGTTATAAGGTTGCCGCTGGTCATTCCTTGGTGGCCACATAGCAATTACAGTAGAATTGTTAAAAACAAATATATCAAAGAGTCTACACATTTAACACAGCATTACCACAGTTAAAACAATTAAGAAAATATGATAAAAAAATATAATAAAAAAATTAGAAGAGTATTTTTTTAGAAAAAGATTTAGAGGAGACTAATAAACTTCAAGAATTTACTTCTAATTATTATGCAAAAATGCCCATCATATATATAATTTTGTAAGAAAAAAATGATTTTGTACAATCGTTAAATATGACTGTAGGGACATTTCATGTAGGGAAGACTATAGAATTTCCAGCGATAATAAAAAAACTTTGTTGCACCTGAAGAGTTTTTGACAGAAGAAGATACTTATGAATTAGATAAAATTTTTTTCTGACTTCTATAATAGATTATTGGAGAAAAATATTACTCCCGATAATGTCGTAGAGAACCAAAAACAGGTAACAGATGAATTTAAAGGATTACTGATTGAAAAAAATTAAAAATCCAATTCAACAACAAATCAGTAATTTCTCTTATAAAAAGTAATAAAAACATCTAATGATGTAGGAATAACAGACTCATATAGAACATTTAAGGCTGTTTATAATTACTTATTGTACTTGGCTCATGCGGGTATTATTCCTGATGATGTAATAAATTGCACTGATAGTAAAAGCGGCTACAACTCTTTATGAGAAGCTAATGTGATGTAAATAAATCAAATCTTTAAGAATTTATTAAAAGCCATTACAGGAGTTTTACACATTAACTAAAGTTATTTATACTGTAACTCATGCAAATGGTTTAGATGATGTAGGGAATTGGGGAGAAATAGCTAAAGACACGATCTTCCAGCTTTATACGATGTGCTAGGAGAATAAGAAGCGTAATAATAAAATATAAAAAAAGAGGATTGAACTATATGCTCAACCCTCTTTTTTTGTTATTCTTCATCTTCTTCTGTAATAACAGTTGGTTTTAAGATTGGAGGAGAAGTTTCAGTAATTGTTACTGTACGCTCTTCTTGCTCTTCTTTTTTATCCTTTTTGTCTTTGTCGTCTTTCTTCTCTTCTTTTTGAACAGGTTTTGTTACATCGACTTTTGAAGGATCGCTAAATGAAATACCCTTATCGATATTATAACCAAACTTCGCCAATGTTTTTTCTTTAGATAGTTCTTTAAAGCCATTTGGAACTATATCTTTTGTACCACCTTTTGCATTGTTATAACCGTTGATACTTGCATCAACGACTGATTTAGGTCGACTAAAGGCAGTATCTGGAGCGATTATATTTTTATCAAGTGCATAAATAGCATTCATAACTGCAATCCAGCTTCTTTGAGCATAGTCATAACTTGGTACTTTTGCCGGACTATCGTATCCATTCCATAGACCAACAGTTATTTTTGTAGAACCACCAACAACCCATAGGTCTTTATAGTACTCAGAAGTCCCTGTTTTTACAAATAGGTTTTTAGAATTAAATTTAAGTTTACTTGGCATATCATGAGATGTACCATAACTCTTATTGATTACATCTCCAAGCATATCGACGATTAGATAACTTGTAGATTCTTCGAATACTTTAACCGGAGAGAAATCAGCTTTATAAACTAGTTCTCCATCATTATTTTCTATTTCTTCGATAATGTGTGCTTTCTTATGCTCACCTTTATTTGCGAAAGTAGAGAAGGCACTAGTATTCTCAGTAACAGATAGACCATATGTCATACCACCAATGGCAGTAGCTAAGTTAGTCTTATCACTTTCTGTAAGACCTTCAATATCCATTTTCTCTAAGTAATTAGTAACAGGATCCTCTTTATAAAATGCAGAGTATAGCCTTACCGTAGGTAAGTTAAGAGATCTAGCTAAAGCTTCTCTAGCAGGTAGGTATCCACGCTCAGACATGTCATAGTTCTCAGGTCTCCAACCATAATGATTAAATCTCTTATCTAAAACTGTTGAGTTAGGAGTAATGTAACCTTTATCAATAGCTGGTCCATAAACTAATAGTGGTTTGATTGTAGAACCTGGTGAACGACGAGTTCTTGTAGCGTGGTTAAGTTGTTGTTTTTTGTAGTCCATACCACCGATAAACGCTAATACTTTACCAGTACTGTTTTCAATAACCGATGCTCCAATTTCTAATGGATAAACAACACCACCCTGAGTGTGTGTTGGATAAGAAGCGAATTGTTTTTTCGTTTCTTGAAGAGTATCGTAAAGTTTTTTATCAAGTGTAGTTTTTACTTTATAACCACCAGTTATGAATTTAATTCTACTTTTTTCGATTAGTTCATTTCTGTAGTCAGAATCATTTTTAAATTCTTCTTCTCTATTATTCTTTTTAGCAGTTTGCTCAGCTAATATCTCTGCAACTGAACTTCTTACCTCATCACGAATATAAGGGTAATCAGTATATTCTGAATATTTTTGTTTAGCATAAAGCGCCTTTAATATCGAATTTCTTCGCTTCCTCAAACTGTTCTTTAGTAATAAAAATCATTTGAAAGCATACGTTCTAATACATATTGCTGTCTTTCAAATCCCGCTTGAAGCTCTTCGTCAGGACGGATATTTCCAGCAGAGTCAAATGGTGTATATGTATATGGCGATTGTACAAAACCAACAAGATAAGCTGCTTGAGCTATATTCAAGTCTTTAGAATGAACTCCAAAAACACCTTGTGCTGCAGTTTCGATACCGCTAATGTTTTGTCCTAAGCTATTCTTTCCGAAAGGAGCAACATTTAGATAATTTTCAAGAATTTCATTTTTAGAAAAATGACTATCAACACGAAGTGCTAGTAATATTTCTTTTGCTTTTCTTTCATAAGATCTTGAATTATCAAGAAGCTGATTTTTTACCAATTGCTGAGTGATAGTACTACCACCAGTTGTTCTAGCACCAGTCGCTTCACTATGTGTAGCTCTTAAAACAGCCCAAATATCAATTCCACTGTTAGAGTAGAAATTAGAGTCCTCACTTGCGATAATAGCATTTTTAACATTATCACCGATATTTTCGTAAGTAACAGTTTTTCTAATTAATTCGGAGTTGATTGTCCCTAATTTTTTCACCACTCCGAAATAAACTTCACTGTTCTTACTAATGTTATTTATTTGTTCTTTCATTTCTTTTTGGGTTAAGACAGGTTGATCTTTAACTAAGCCACCCACATACCCGATAGCAAGCCCCACACCTAAACTAATTAGTAATCCAATAGAAAGAAGTATGGCTCGCGTCATAGAAGTTAGTATCTTCTTAATTTTCATTGTAATCTCCTTAGATTGCATACTATTAGCTACATTATACCATAATTTAATATAAAGTAGTAAATTATATGCAAGGCTTAGAATAGAATTTATCGTTAAAATATTAGAAAAAGATAAAACAAAAAAATAAAAATATGTTATAATTGAAGTAAGTGTATAAAAAAATTGATATGGAGGCATTTTAATGAGTAAATTATTAGAAGATTTAAAATATAGAGACTTAGTTTATCAACAAACAGATGAAGAAGGAATAAAAGAATTATTAGAAAAGAAAGTGTATCGATATACTGTGGTACAGATCCAACAGGAAACTCATTACACATTGGACACTTACTTCCATTTTTAACATTAAAAAGATTTCAACAACATGGACATAAACCTGTTATTTTAGTAGGTGGAGGAACTGGTATTATCGGAGACCCATCAGGAAGAAGCGAAGAACGTCAATTACAAAGTCTTGAGGTAATTGAAGATAATGCTCGTCGTCTTGAAGCGCAACTTCGTAATATTTTCCGTGGAGATGACAATATCGAATTCGTAAACAACCATGACTGGTTAGGAAAACTATCTATGATTGAATTTTTACGTGATTATGGAAAATTAGTAAACATTAATTACTTATTAGCGAAAGATTCAATTTCAAGCCGTCTGGATAATGGGTTATCATTTACAGAATTCAGTTATACTATACTACAAGGTATTGACTATGCTTACTTAAATGAACATCACAATGTAAAATTACAAATTGGTGGTTCTGACCAATGGGGTAACATTACTACTGGTCTAGAAATAATGAGAAAACTTCGTGGGGATGTTGAAGCATATGGATTTACTATTCCATTGATGCTTAAATCTGACGGAACTAAATTTGGTAAATCTACTGGAGGTGCAGTATGGTTAGATCCAGAACAAACAACACCATATGAATTCTACCAATTCTGGTTTAACACTGCGGATACAGAAGTAGTACCGGCTCTTAAAAAATTCACATTCTTAGAAAAAGACCAAATCGAAGTATTAAGAGAAAGTTCAGAAAAAGAACCACACTTACGTCTAGCTCAAAAAGCATTAGCTGAAGAAATGGTGAAAATTGTTCACGGTGAAAAAGCATTAGAAAGTGCATTAAACATTACAAAAGCATTATTCTCAGGAAACATTAAAGAACTAACTCACGATGAATTAAAAGCAGCTGTTAAGGGAATGCCAAAATCTGAATTAGATAAAAAAGAATACAATATCGTAGATTTCTTAGTTGAAAGTAATCTAGTTCAATCAAAACGTCAAGCACGTGAAGATGTAAACAATGGTGCTGTTTATGTGAATGGTGATAAAGTTACAGATTTAGAATATGTTGTAGAAGGTAAAGACAGACTAGAAGATGGATTTACAGTACTTAGACGTGGTAAGAAGAAATATCTATTAGTAGAATATAAATAATTTAAAAAGTAACATATACATAAAGAGGGGAACCGAAAATGAATCTAAAAGAAGTTGTTGGTAAAAAAGCTGTAGATTATGTAAAAGATGGTATGATCGTTGGGTTAGGGACAGGTTCAACTGTATTCTATTTTGTTCATGCATTAGCTGATAGAGTAAAAGAAGGATTGAATGTTGAAATGGTATCGACATCGATTCAAACGGTTGAACTAGCTAAAAGCCTGGGTCTTTCAATTAAAGAATTAGAAGAAATTGATCATATTGATCTTGCTGTTGATGGAGTAGATGAAATCGATAAGGATTTTTAATGCGATAAAAGGTGGAGGAGCAGCATTATTTAGAGAAAAAATAGTTGCTGATATTGCTCATGAAGTAATCTGGATCTATGACGAAAGTAAAGATGTAGAAAAACTTGGAAATTTCAACCTACCTGTAGAAATCTTGCCATTTGGTTATAGTCATACTATAAGAAAAATGGAAGAAGCGGGCTTAAAACCAGTGTTAAGGTTAAAAGATGGTACTACTCTTATAACAGACAACAATAATTATATTGTAGATTTACACTTAGGTTACGGATTTGATATTAAAGCTGTAAAAGAAAAACTAGAAAGCATAGTTGGAGTAGTAGAGCATGGTTTATTTCTAAATATGTGTAAACTATGCATTAAGGGAACAGAACAGGGAGCTGTAATTATAGAAAATCCAAATAATTAAGGACGTGAAGGAAAGTTATGAGGAAGAGTTATTTAAGAGGAACATGGCTAACATTATTCTTTGCAATATTGTTCGTTCTGCTGAGTATCGGAGGGACCCAAAGCCTTTATGATGATAGAACGAAATCAGCAGAAGTGCAGTATAAAGAAGGAAAACAATTCCAAAAATCTAGTGGTTATACTTTTATTAAGGTAGAAGCCCTTGAAGAGTTAGATATTACAGATGATAGCTTAAAAGATAATCAAAAATTCTATATGCTCCAGCATGAACATGGATTTTGTAATGTTAAAAGCTTCTAAGGAAGATGTTAAGAAATTAATACAAAAGTAATGATATATCAAATGAAAAAAATTAATAGATTTAAAGGATAAAGATATTTACTCTCGTGTTGATGCCATCTTTGAAAGAGGAAGTAAGGGAGGAAGAATATCTCCAGAATTGAAAAGAAAAAAATTTAAAAATGCTGCAGAGCATAGTTCACTAATTAGAGCAAGAGTTTTCAGATATAGTTAATGAAATTGTAATAAAGAAAAGTGTAGATGGTTATTCAAGCTAAATTACGAGAAAAACCATTTACTTCACAGTTTTATTTAACAGTGCCTGGTAAAGGATATTATATTATGACTTATGTAGTGGAAGTAGTAATTCTTATTATTACATTTTTCTCAGTTAAATCTGTAATAAAGAATATTAGAAAGAATAAAGCTGAATATGAAGAATTATTCATTAAATATCCGGAGACAGAACGGGATTTAGATATTTTAGTACGAGAAGCAAAATATATAAACAAAAAAATTAAAAGTTCTAATATACAAAGATGCATTAATATTATACGGCAAAGGGTTTAATTTCCAATTGTTATCAGGTTTTTTCAAAGATAACTTTTGGTAGAGAAATTCGAAAAGGTAGAGTTGTAAGCTATATAGCACACTTCACAATAATTTTTGAAACAGATGAAAAAGTAAAAGTCTGTTCGAACTATAAAAATTCAAGAGAAGATATTGACGAATTAGGAAAAACATTAAAACAAACCTTTGGAAAAACAGTAAGGTATAATTTTTGATAAAAATATAAAAACATTAGAACATTAAGAGAATACCAGAAAATAGTGAATAGAGGGGATTTAAAAATTTATAATGAAAAACAAAAAGTATGATTATAAAAAAATCTAAAATAATTAAGGATGTAAAGAAAAGTTATGAAGAAGAGTTATTTAAGAGGAACAAGGTTAAAAATATTCTTTTGCAATATTCTTTGTTTTGTTTAGTATCGCATCGACCATATCACTATATAAAGATTATATAAGATCAGCAGAAGTTCAGTATAAAGAAGGAAAACAATTCCCCAAAAAGCTAGTTGGTATACTTTTATTAAGGTAGAGGCCCTTGAAGAATTAGATATTACAGATGATAGCTAAATGATAATAAGAAATTCTATATGCTTCAGCATGAACATGGTTTTGTAATGTTAAAAGCTTCTAAGGATGATGTTAAAAATTAATTCAAAGTAATGATATACCAAATGACAAAAATAATAGATTTAAAGGATAAAAATATTTACTCTCGTGTTAATGCTATATTTGAAAGAGAAAGTAAGTGGGAAAAATAAATATCTCCAGAATTAAAAGAAAAATTTGAAAATGCTGCTGAGCAAAGTTTAATATATAGAGGAGTGGATTAGATAATTATTCAAGTAAATTACGAGAAAAACCATTTCTTTCCAACTATTATTTAGAAGTACCTGGTATAGGATATTATATTGGAGCTTATGGAGCGGAAGTAGTATTTCTTCTTATTCCGTTTTTTTCTTAATTAAATCTGTAATAAAAAAATATTAGAAAAAAATAAAGCTGAATACGAAGAATTATTTATTGAATATCCGGAGGCAGAACGAGATTTAGATATTTTAGTACGAGGAGCAAAATATATAAACAAAAACTAAAGGTTTTAATATACAAAAGATGCATTAATATTATACGGCAAAGGGTTTAATTTCCAATTATTATCAGGTTTTTCAAAAGGTAACTTTTGATAGAGAAATTCGAAAAGTTAGAGTTGTAAGCTATATAGCACACTTCCACAATGATTTTGAAACAGACGAAAAAGTAAAAGTCTGTTCGAACTATAAAAATTTAAGAGAAGATATTGACGAATTAGGGAAAATATTAAAAGAAACTTTCGGAAAAAAACAGTAATATATAATTATTGATAAAAAAATATAAAAACATTAGAACATTAAGAACATACCTGAAAATATAGAATAGAGGGTATTTCAAAAATTTATAAAGAAAACAAAAAGTATAATTATAGAAAATCTAAATAATTAAGAACGAAAAGGAAAGTTATGAAGAAGAGGAAATCGAGAGGTATAAGGTTAAAAATTAGTTTTTTGCTATAATGTTTATTTTTGTTAGTATTATAGCTGTTGGATCAACATATAATGACACCATACAGTCTCCTGGAAAGGTCATATGAAAAAGGTGATCAACTTTGAAGGCGAAAGTATAGGTATTACATATGTTAAATTGGAGCTCTTGAGGAACTAGGTATAGTAGATAAAGAACTAGACGAAGACGAAAAATTTTATATGGTTCAACACGAAAATGGTTTTTGTAATATTAAAAAGCTACACAAGAAGATATTAAGAAATTAATTCACAGTAGTGATGTATCAGAGGGAAAAATAATAAATCTAAAAGATAAGAATATTTATTCTCGTGTTGATGTAAAAAGAGAAAAAGGAGTAGCAGAGGAAGAGTTCATATTTCTTTTGAATTATTAGATAAATTCAATGATGCAGCAAAACATAGTTCTCTGATTAAGAACAGAGTTTCAGATGTATTAAAAGAAGAGGGCTCAAATAAAACAGAAGCTTACTATAAAAATTACAAGAAAAAAACCTTTTTATTTCTAACGTATATCTAACAGTACCTGGTTATTTATATTACATAGGCACTTATGTATTTACTACGATTTTTGTTCTAGGTACATTATTTTTGATAACTTCTATAATAAAAGATGTTAGAAAATCTAGAGGTTAATATGAAAAACTTATCGTTGAATATATAAAGACAGAATATGTTATAAATATTTTTAGTGTATAAAAAGTCTAAATAAGGAAGTGAAGGAAAGTTATGAAGAAGAGTTATTTAAGAGGAACAAGGTTAAAAAAATATTCATTGCTATAAACTTGATTTTTGTTAGTTTGATTGCTACTATAGCTTTCTTATAATAGCTATACAAAGTCTGCTGAAACGTTATATAATGAAGGTGATCAATTCACGGGGAATTATTCCGGAATTACTTATATTAAATTAGAAGCAATCGAAAAAAACTTGATATAGTAGATGAAAAATTAGCTGACGATGAAAAAAATTTTATATGGTTCAACACGAAAATGGTTTTGTAATATTAAAGGCTACACAAAAAGATATTAAGAAATTAATCCAAAGTAGTGATGTTCCAGAAGGCAAGATTATAAATCTGAAAGATAAAAATCTTTTATTCTATTATCGATGTAATAGAAGAAAAAGGAAGCAAAAGGAAAAACTAATATTTCTCCTGAATTGTTAGATAAATTCAATACTGCTGCAGACCATAGTACTTTGATTAAAGTTAGAATCCTAGAGGTAATTAAAGACCTTGGATTAGATAAGACAGAAGCTAATTATAAAAGTAAATTACAAGAAAAAAACCTTTTTATTTCAAATGTCTATATAAAAGTACCTGGAACTATATATTACCTAGGTATTTATGGATTTCCTGCTGCATTGTTTTGGCTACATTATTGTTAATTAGATCTATAATAAAAAGGTATTAGAAAATCTAAAGCGGAATATGAAGAATTATTCATTGAATATCCAGAGACAGAATATGATGTAGATATTTTAGTGCGAGATGCAAAAATATATAAAAAAATTTAAGAGTTTTTAATATATAAAGACGCATTGGTATTTTATGGAGGGGTGTTTAATTTCGAATTATTATCAGGATTTTTCGAAGATTACTTTTAGTGATATAAATGATTCGAAAAATAATATCCAGTACTATACAGCGGAAATTCATAGAGAATTTGAATCAAATGAAGTAATAAAAATGTGTTCATATTATAAAGATGCAATAGCAGAAATTACTGAATTAGGAAAAATATTAAAAGAAGAATACGGAAAAGAAGTAGAATATGATTTTTAAGAATAAGGAAGAGTGTAACAAAATGGAAACATTAAAAGATAGAGTAATAGAAGCATTAGAAAATGTAATAGACCCTGAGCTTGGTATCGATATAATGAACCTAGGATTAGTATATGATGTTAAGATGAGTGATGATAATAAGCACGCTATCGTCGATATGACATTAACATCTATGGGATGTCCTTTAGCTCCTATTATCATCGAGCAAGTAGAGACAGCAATGCTTGGTGTTGATGAGATAGAGAAAGTAGATGTAAATATAGTTTGGGAACCAGCATGGACAAAAGATAAAAATGTCACGATATGCTAAGATTGCCCTTGGAGTAATTGATTACGAATAGAATATAAATACAAAAAGCAATTTCAAAATTGAGTTTAAGAAAAATTTTGAAGTTGCTTTTTAATAATATTTATAGAAAATGGATAGAGAAATTTATAAAAAAATTGTTATTAGTAGAATGAAATATATTAAATATGTTATAATTAGAAAAGACATTAAAAAAAGAGTATGAAAGGAGGCACTATGTACAGAGGAGAAAGACCTAAAAAGGGCGATGTAGTTAAAATAATAGCATATAAACATGATGGCTCTATTCATAGAATTTGGCATAAAAATGTTGTACTAGAAGCGGATGAACAAGTTCTGATTTTTAGCTAACAACAGGACACTTGTTACTGAAAATGATGGAAGAACGTGGGTTACTAAAGAAGTAGCTTTAGTATATTTTCATAATGAATGTTGGTTTAATATAATTTGTATGTTTAGGAAGATGGAGTTCATTATTATTCAAATTTAAGTAGTCCATTTGCATATGATGTAGATGGGGTAAAAATATATCGATTATGATTTAGATATAAAGAAATATCCTGATGGAAAATATTTCTTATTAGATGAAGATGAATACAATCAGAATAAAGTACGATACAAGTACGGTGAAAAATTGATAAAATCTTGAAGTATAATGTGAATAAACTTCAAGAATGGATTGATAAAAATCATGGAGCACTTGCACCAGATTTTTGCTGATGTATGGTTAGAAAACTATGAAAAATAATGGGTGAAGATCAAAATGTTAAAAGGAAAATTTAGTGTCGAAGTAAGACATGATGAAATTTCAGAAAAAAATAGGTTTGCAATTAAAAGAATTTTTATTATCTAGTAATTTGACAGAAGATGTAGAAAAATCCAGATTATGTTTTTGCGATTGGTGGAGATGGAACTGTACTTGTACTTTTTAATAAATACATGGATAAGTTAGCACAGTGAAATTTTTATCAATTCACACAGGACATTTAGGTTTTTATACTGATTATTCAGTACAAAACTATGAAAAAATATTCTTCGATATGTTGGCGTTGACTCCCAAAATCGAGGAATATCCGTTATTGAGAGTTAAAGCATATTGTTCTAATGGAGATTTAGTTTCAGACTATTATTCTTTAAATGAGGTGACTGTAAATAATCATACAGGTGTAACGTATGCTGCAAAAGTTTATATTAATGGTGTTCACTTCGAAAGTTTTAGAGGTGATGGTTTATGTATAAGTACGCCAACTGGATCAACAGCTTATAATAAGAGTTTAGGAGGCGCTGTAATTCACCCGCAATTACCATTGTATCAGGTAACAGAGATAGCAGCATTAAATAATCTTGTTTATAGAACACTAGGGAATCCATTAATCTTATCACAAGATGATGAGCTTATGATTAAACCTATGAGTCCGGAAAATCATCGTATTACTGTAGATCACATGCATTATAATTATGATAGTGTAGCTAAAATAAAAATAACTTTAGCAAAGGATAAGAAGGTTTCTTTTTATTCGCTATAATGAAGATAGTTTCTGGCAAAGAGTAAAGAGATCATTTATTAAAAAAATGACTAATATTGTTTTTAAAATATACCATTAAAGAAGAACAAATTTTTAAGGGAGTTTTTATTAGAGAATAACATTTCTAGAAAAACTTTAACAAGAATAAAGTTCGATAGTGATGGAAGTATAAAAGTAAACGGTAGAGAAGAGAATGTTCGATATCTTTTGAAAAAATGATATCGTAGAAATTACTTTTACCGAGTGAAAAATTTTAGTGAATTTGTTAGATTTATTAATAGGATATTAATATAGTATATGAAGATCCATACTTTTTAATTGTAAATAAAGATATTAATTTACCTTCAATACCATCAAGGAATCTTGAAGATGAATCACTTCTTGAGAGAATAAACTATTATTTTTAAGAGTAAAAAGTATTAGTACAATTCCTCATATTGTAACGCGTCTTGATAAGAATACGTCAGGATTGGTGTTAATAGCTAAACATAGACACATTCATGCATTGTTTAGTAATCTTCAGATAGATAAGTATTATACTGCTTTGGTAAATGGAAAAGTAGAGGATAATGAAACTATCGAAGCTCCTATCCGCCGAGTAAGCTCTAGCATTATAGAACGTGAAGTAGGAGAAGATGGAGAATTCGCTAAGACTGAGTATTGGTTAGAAGAGTATATTTCAGACAAAGATATCAGTGTTGTTAAATTAAAACTTTATACTGGAAGAACGCACCAAATAAGAGTACATATGAAATATAAAGGTTATCCGCTCCTTGGTGACGAATTATATGGTGGAGATGTTCGTTTAATAACTCGACAAGCACTTCACTGTAATAATTTAATCTTTAACCATCCGATTACAAGTGAGATAGTTAATGTAAAAGCAGATCTACCAGAAGATATGATTAATATAATTAAACATAATGTTTAAGAATATTATATAGATTACATCTTAAAAACACTTTTAACTGTTGATATAGTAATGATATATTAAAGAAATAGATTTCTATACAATATCAAATTTTAAAGACTTTTCGGAGAGAGTTCGGAGAGTTTTTCGGAAACAAAAACACATAAAAATAAGTGCCAGTAGTTCTATAAATAAATGAGATAACAGGTAGTATTTTCACTATCTGTTTTTTTGTTTTTAATTAAAAGTAGTTTAACAAGAACTTTGAATATTTCTAGTATATCGTTTTACTTTCTTTGTAGAGCTATGTTATAATATTTTTTTGCGGGAACATGTTCATTTAAATAATGAGATTTATTTTTGTCTAGTGGTACTATCACTAGGCTTTTTATTTTTTTCTAAGCTACATATTATTTTAAATTCATATCAATATATGTTATAATAATTCAAAAGGTTAGAGCGTGAGGAATGCACGCCCCAACTGTTAAAATTAAATTGCTATTTAAAAGGTTTAGTGTTACGACCACTAAACTTTTTTTATTTTCTGTAATTACATTATAACTTTTATTCTTTAGAAGTATATGATATAATAATTTAAAAGGTGGAGCGTGAGGAACACGCCCACTTAAAGAATGAATTCTATTTTTTTGCTTAGTGTCTTCGGCACTAGGCTTTTTATTTTTGTAACTACATTATAACTTTTTCTTTAGAAGTATATGGTATAATAATTTTAAAGGAAAGGATGAACTGTTAATACTTCGTCCGCCCTTTAAGTGATTTAAACAATTATTTACGCTTTTGAGTTGTCGCTCTGGCGTTTTTCTTTTCTAACTACATTATTACTTTTATTCTTTAAAAATATATTGTATAATATTAATAGGGTGAATTCCCTAAGTAACTGAATTATTTTTTTAAACGTTTTTGCATTCCCGTGCTTAACGTTTTTCTTTTTTATTAAATTTATTAAATTTATAGTAAGTATTTTTAACTACACTTTTTCTATATTTTTTTCATGATGAATTATAAGAGATAATAACTATTGATTTTTATTTTTAATGATTTATAATTACTGTAGTGAAAGAGTTTAGCAAACATTAGAAGACCTCTCAAAATTAAATGAGAGGTTCTTTTTGTCTTAATTTTTCCAATAATGGTTAACGAGGTTGTGCCATTGTGAATGATTGGGCTCAGGTTGGTCTTTAAGTATGAGATTTTTAATAGGGGGCAGGTCTTCTCAATTAAGGGAAGTATACCTCATACCTTTTATAGTAATATATCCTTATGCTATCCTTAGCCCTTGGCTTTGGCTCATGCCTTTGTATCTTTCAATCTTTCAATCTTTCATCTTTAATGTTAAATACAATTAAACTAATTAATATTTATTCTTTTGTTTAAATCATTTAATCTTTTATTTATTCTTTTCATAATCATATTACATTCTATTGATAACATATTAATCTAATCTACTTTCATACTATCTTTACATCTTAGTTCATTATCACTACTTACTTGATGTATCTATCACTAACAACAAACTTATTCAATCATGATACTTGTATCATCTATATAACCTTATGGTATAAGGTGATTAGGTAACTGGAATAAGTCCAACAGATGTAGTACATATCAACCTACATTAGTTAGCTATCTATGAATATATAATGATATGATATAACCGAATGAATATATATAGTGTTGCTTATCCTCTAGTATCTGATACCATTAATCAACTCAATTTAGATATCTATACATAATCTTAATTACTTGTATATGATTAGTATATATACTTAGCTACCTCTTGCATTAATGTAGCGAATGCAATTATCACCATATAATATTACTTCTCTTGAATATCAATACTCTTGTAATTCTTTTGTTAGATATTCTTTTAAGATAAATACCTTTCATTAGAACTACATAGAATAAACAAGCTCTTCTATACTCCAGTATAATCAATGTACCTTGTATGATTACTAGGTTTATATCTAAAATAGAGAGCATAGAAAAAGATATACAGAGAGGTTTAATATTTAATTTGTTTATGAAAAATACACAAACTAAAAATAAAGTTAGTGCAAAATGCACCGACCTATATTAACTTAGCTCTATACGATTTATATCAATCTCTTTTATTCACTAAAATAAATAATTTAGTAAGGTATGTGTAAAAAAATGCACATACCAGTATTTAAAATATCTAGCTTTTGAAGTGTATATTTTTTACTAGCAATTAAATCTGTTTATCTTAAAATATTTCTATTTTGCTTTTCAGTTTCTAAAATGATTTTTAATAAAAATAGGTTTTTCGTTCTAACTTCGGAGAGTTTTTCGAGAGTATTTTTAAAAAGTTAAGTGTATCAAGGCCCTAGAGTACTTAGTAATTAAATTACGTATTTAAAGATGATAAAAAGGGCTATTTGACTTAATCTTAATTACTAGAATTTTTTTAATCTTCACATGATTTCATTTCTAATAATTTAAATACGTATTTAAAGATGATAAAAAGGGCTATTTGACTTAATCTTAATTACTAGAATTTTTTTAATCTTCACATGATTTCATTTCTAATAATTTAAAATTAAACCGAATAGCCTTTATTAATGTTTGTTATTTAAATTTAAAATCTTTTATTTTATTTATCTCATAGTCTAACTCTAATTTCTCAAGAAATAGTAATACTATTTCTTTTATATTGCTGTTCTTTCAATCTTCGTAAATATTTATTATAAAGTTTCTCGTTCATAACTCCCTTATTCTCGAATAAAACAATATCTTCAATGTATATTAGTAAGTCATCTATAATATCACTAACTGATTTGATTTGATATTGTATCTAACATAGCTTTTATAATTTGTACAATAAAACTTTTCTACACCTGTTCTATAAAATATCTTTAATTCTAACATATAAATCTACTCCCTTTTAAAATGTTATCTTATACCTTTATTGTAAATAATATTTTGTGTAATTACAAGAAATTTTTTTAGTCAAATGTAGTAGAAATATAAACTTAAATCAGTACTTGTTCTTAGCAATAATCTCTATATATCAAGTACTTTTTCATCTCTTCAAAAGATATATATTCAACTTCATTATTTTCTTTTCTTTTCTTCATACTCATTCATTATTATTAAATCTTGTATATCTTCTAAACTTTCAATTTTCACATTGTTTTGGTGGGTTGTCATTCATAATAAAGTTAACCTCTTTCTTTTTAATCTTGCAATTCAATGATATACTATCTATTTTTCTGTTTTCAAGTTCTTTTTCTTAAAATTAAGAGCCATTTAAATGGTGTATAAGCATTCTATTTTTATTTTGGTGCAATTATACTTTTTCAATCTCTTAAAAAGCTGTTAGCATTTAAAATAATGGTGAGTTTATGCATATTAGAGCCAATAGAATATGATTAGGGAAAATTATTTTACTTTATTCTATACCGCTTCTTGTATTATGTAAATAATATATGATTGAATGATACAACATGTTTTTAACGTGTTTACCGCTTCTTATTTTGGTTCCTTAATTAAATGTTGTTCCTTACTCTTAAAACGCTCTAGGTAGCAAATAAATAGTAAATCAGATGAATTAATAAGAATGTATCTACAAGTGGTTATATTAAAATATACAATGTAGAGTGAAATAAAAAAGCTAGTGAGATGTACTTTACTCAATACGTTTCACTAGCTCTATTAATTTAGGTAGTCATAAACTAATTAAATTCTACTGGCAACCATTGTTTAAATGGTCTTTTTACCCCTGTAAATAGGTAGGGTTAATATTTTGCCATCAACATAATATATTAATTCATCTGTTGGGGTCATCCTTATCAAATTACTTTTCTAATAATTCGTGAATTACTTTGCTTTGCTTGTTCCAACCATCCCAAATTACAATATTTCCGTTGTTTCTACATATAACTATACTACTCTCTATATTCAAAACCTATTTTTCGAAATAATCTTCTATTTCTACGAAAACTAACTCCTGTTTTCTTTATCAATGCTACTAGCTCTAATTTAATTTTATCTAAATTCATTTTTCTAAACCTCTAATTTTAATTTCTCGCTTTACACACTTTATTTCGCTTTTATATTTTTAAAAGCGTACGCTGTAAACGTTGATATATCAATGTTTTTCGACGATATTCACGCTTTACGCTTTAATTCTTTTCAAATTCTATAATAATATATACACTTACCATCACTATATACTATCTATACTTATTCTTATTCTTCTTATTATTATTTTTATTTAATAAATAAAGAGTAAAGCGTATATAGTACATAAAGTCAGTTATATCAATGTTTCAAGATATACGCTTTATTTTTCAATTTAAAGCGTATAAAAAGCGTAAAAAGCGTTATTTAAGTTTTCTTACAAACCCTTTTTAAACCACGTTTACTATATGAACGCTTTATACTTTTCCGACTTTTTCCAGTTCGGTAAGTTATTCATAACCTTATTTATATCTTTAGCTGGTTTATTACCTCTCATATCTGTATGAAAAACTAGGGCTGTTATCACTCAATAAGTAGAGTAATTCCCCTGTTGTAATATCCGTTATTTGCGTTTCTTGCGGAAACCTACTATCACTTTTACCAAAAAGAAACATAATCATTTACATGGTTATAATAATTAAACCTACTACCACTATCAATTATAAAATCATGCCAATTATTAGGGACTTTCATTTCTAAAATGCTATTTATACGTTCTTCTAATGGGTTTATGTTCTAAAAGCTTCGCTAGTTAATTTTTCTCATATGTAGCTTTGTTTCATCTGATATTAGTAGAGTTTCTCTTTTTCATACCATTGATAAACTTCGCTCCATAATTGTAATATATATCTTCTTCAACCTCAAATATATCTTCTTTCTTCATCTCCATACATTAACTAATATCTACGGTTTCCAGTTCTATCCGTTAAAATCTCTTTATCGTTAGTAGTACCGCAAACAATAAAATGACGTTCGTGTCTTTTTAGCTTTTCTATCATATTTCCCCATATGTATCATCAGTTCACTTAACCACGCTTTAAAGGTATCAATATCAGTTTTTTCATTGTTGCTAGTTCTGAAAAGTCAATAATCCATGATAGTTCTGCTTTTAAAAAAAGTGTTTCAAGTGTTAGATTTTCCGTTTCTGATGCATAAAAATTTAATCCTAACCTTTTAAATACTGTACTTTTACTTAAACCTTGTTCACCATGTATTATTAACATTTCATCAAATTTTGTTCCGGGTTCAAATATTCTATATACGCCACCTAATAACCATTTTCTAGTACATTCACGATTAAAAGCATTGTCTTCAACTCCTAATACATCTATAAAAAGGTTTCGTCTCTCGGTACTCCATCCCACTCGGTAGAAAGTATTTTTACTCTTTATGGGTGGTATCTAAACTTATTACTAGCACTAGCAACTGCTGTATCTATATCACCGTTTTTAGCGTTAACTTTTAAACCTTTTTTTCGATATCCATCCTTATAAGGCTTCTTTCAAACTCTTCATAATGGGTTGTTTTTCCTTGTTTATCTATTATCTCAATTGCGTTTGTTAGTTCGTTATATGCAACTGGTACAATTGATAAAATCATCTTCTCTAGATTTTCTAATGTTTGAATTACTTTTACCATCTTTTGTTAGTTTCGATTTCTAAAATCGAATTATCTGATAAATTTTTCACATACAAATTATTATTATTATTATTACCTACTGAAATAATTGAAGAATTATTAAAAGAAAAAAATATTTGTCTACTTGATTTTTTAAGTTCTTCATCACCAACGATTTTTAAATTTATCTAGCATTGAATAACTTTTTTTCATTTTCAAAAATAGTTAGAGTTATTCTTCCAACTATTAATAGCGTGATTGATTTTTTTCAAATTACCTTCTTTGTATTCCTCGGAGTTGCTCCAATGTTTGCTAATAGGTCGGAACACTCACAAGCAACATCATAAGAAAATAATTTTGTAGCAAAACATCACGAGATAAAGCGAACAGTATATTTAAAATTCTATTGTACTCATTAGGAGCACCTGGCTTAATATTTTTCATAATCTATTACTAAGTATCTTTCAAACATACTTTTAAATGCTTCATCAGATATCAATATACTATTGTTTTCAACGTTAGAAGCGGTATAACTAGGTTTTACCTTTTCTTTCTCTCTAACCGCTTCTTGTACTGGATAAGGTAAGCCATCTAGGTGTTTAATGAATATAAACTCATTATCACGTATTGCAATAGGTAAGCCTTGTAATTGTGACCATGTACAACTACTGGTATCATACTTGATGTTCAGAAGCTGTATAACGTGCTGTATAGTCGGTTTGTATTCATCTTTGACTATTTCCCTACTAGGTTCTAATACAAGCCTTAAACGTGGGTTATTTTGCTTATGTGAGATAGTTGAGTATAAAAGGTATTTATAACTAGCTAACTTCTCTGTATGATAGCTTGTACCTCTTGAGATGTTAAGTCAGTATCTTCAATATCAATTACAATTAAATTTCTTGTTTTTAGGTTACTATCATTCCTTGTGTAACTCCCGTCTTCGTTAGGTTTAATATCTCCACTAATGAAATACATCATATTATTAGCTTTATATTGCTTAATATCCTCATCTTGGCTTATAGTAGGTGCGTTAGTGCTTGCAAGAGTTTCTAAGGCTGTTTTATTTGTATTAATAGTTTTTAATACATTACTTTTGAAGCCAGTTTGTCTATATATCAAATTACATCACCTCTTTTTACATTTCAAATTTTAAAGTATCTTCATTTTTAGAATATGTTTCATTTAAGCTTATTTAAAATTTTTATCCTAAAATCGATAATATTTCTAAAATGATATTTTAAAAGTTCTGTTTCTGTTGGGGTTTGGCTTGGCTCTTTTAACATCATATTCATTTAAAATCTTTTTCAAGTCTGAAATTTCTCTATTAATAATCTTACTTCTAAAATTTTCGCTATCTTGAATTATCTCCGCTTCTGAAATTGTTCTTTCTAGAAATGGGCTAGGGCTAAATAATCGTTAAAAAAATCTAGTAATGCTAAATACTGCTTGTATACTTCATCATTATTACTAGGTGTTGAGATATGTTCACTCATAATATAGTTAGCTTTCTCATGTAGATTATTTTAAACCTTGCTTTGTTATATTTAAAAACTTTGTTCATTTTGATTTCTCCTTGTGAATAAATTTATTCCGCTTCATTTTTGTTTTTATTAGTGCAAGTAGAGAAGCGGTATTATAAATAAATGCTTGCATTAACTAAAATAAAGGCACGTACAAGCCGTTTGATTTTCCTTTGGTAGATTTCACCTAAGAAATGTTTTTAAAAGGCTCATACGTGCTTTTAAATCGCTGCATTATCATTTATTTATAAAACTACTGGCACTTTGTTTTTTTATTTTTTAAAAATTGTTCTATCTTATAAATGGTCTACATTTATTAAATAATATCGTTAGATACTCTATTAATATTTTGTAATGTTTCTTTCACTTCTTCTAGAGATACATATATTAAAAAGCTTAACTCTTCTGATAACTGAAGAGCGGTTTCTTCTGTTAACGTATGTAAGTTTCTACCGTTTTTGCACTTTTATCCCAATACTTCCACAATTCTTCTTCCGTTATTTTTTAAGGTTTTAAACTCATCTGTTGAGAGTGTTTTGAATAGCCAAGCAATGTGTAGCTAATATTCGTATTGAAACATACAAACTTGCTAATCTTTGGGCTATTTCCTCAATATCCTCTATAACTTCGGTTAATTCTTTTTATCTTCTATAATCTCGTTTAGTTCCATTTTTATTACCTCATAACTATCTTACTTTTGTGATTTTCAAAAAAATATCATATACTTCTTGAATATCAAATAAATGTCTATTACCAACCTTTACATAATGAAGCCCTAACGCTTGTAGTTGCTCCATGCTACTAGCTCCCTATACTTAGGTACTTTTTGTAGTTCGGTACGTGTAAAGTATCTTTTTTTCAGGGTTAATTGTGTTCATTCTTTCCTTTATCGCTTCATTAATTAAATTTGTGATTTGTTCTTTAATCTTCAAACTTTGATTTTCAGTTAAAATAACTCCATAATCTATTGTTACCTTTCTTTAATAAAAATATGTCCATAAATAGGGCTATAATGTAGGTGAAAGTATACACTAACGGAAACCCTACTAATCCTAAAACATAAAGTATTAATGTACATTTCTTGTACTCATTATTTAATCTACTTGTTTCATAATTCTAACCCTCTAAAAATCTCTTTAATATCTACAACTGTCGTATTATCGGAAGCGGTTTTTCTTTTCTTGGTTGTCACATAGTCCGCTTTCTTCATACAATTCTATAAACTTAACAATTCTTGAAAGATGTTCTTTCTTATCTTGTAAGTTACTATCAAGGTTAATATTCTTAATCTCTTCATTTATGTATGTATCAAAAGGAAAAACTCTTGTTCTTTCCTTTTTCAGTAGCTTCAAATATTTTTGTTGCTCCTCTACATACTCAATAAATTTAGTTATTTGTTGCCTTACTGCCATTTTCTCTCTTGAAATAAGTTGTTTGAATTGAGAATTACTTATAATGTACATAGGGTGTAGCTTTTGTTGAATTACCTCTATAATTAGATATTTCTATTTCTCCATTATTAAATAGTTCTTTTAAACTCAGTACGTACATTTTTCAATACTGCCGAATGTCTTATAGTCTTATCATTGTTAGAAACTCTATAATAGTTTATTAGCTTTAGTATCTCAATACTAGTCCAATTACTTTTTATTATTGATATTTGAAATTTTTAGGTTATTCCCTAATGTTTCGAATGAATATTTTTTTATCCATGCTGTTTACCTCTATATTAATATTTAGGTTTTTGAAAGGTAACCTATAACCTTAATAATGTAGGTAGCTAAAAATACCTTTATCAATAAAAAGCATTCTAAAGGTACAGTACCTATAATAAATACAGTCTATTCAACATACATCTATATGAAGTATTTACACCGCTTCTAAAAGGGAGAGATACTACATAGATGAAATTATATTCCTCTATGTTTGCTCAACTCATAGAGTAGGTTTAAACACGTTATACAGGGCTGTATGTTAAATTTAGATAACTGTATTTATTTGGTGTTATGCTATTTACTAATAAAGGTTCTTACGATATAATAATAGTGAGTTATTTTTAATAAATAGTGATTTTCAAACCTTTATATAACTAAAGACTTCTTGGCGGTTGTGATTAGTTATTCAAAGGTTCTTTTTATGGCTTTTTATATCTCCATAAGTGAAGTTTTAGTTCAAGTAGGCTTATAACTTGATTTTCAAGCTTTTTTTATACTTTGCTAGTTGCTCACTAGTCAAAAACATCATAAGCGGTAATATTCTTGTTATTAGTCAACTGCTTAGCATTTTTTACCAACTATGGTTGTTAGCAAAAAGGTCAGTAATGTTTTTATAAGCCCACTTATTGTTATAACTCCATTCTTTTTATAGCTTGTGTCAGATTTTTTTCTAACTGGCTTTTCAAGTTCCCTTTCAATTTTGAATTTATTCACCTCATCTTTTTAATTTATAAAACTCTCGCACTAACATTTTTTGAATTCTCTACTTTAGGTGTATTTCTTAAATAAGTAACTAATAATGTAGCCTGCTCTTCATTTTAAAAATATACTTTTTCATTTTGACCACTCCTTAAAGCTTGGACATTATGTCCAACCTTTCCGAACTCTAGAAAGTCCGCTTCATGTCTTCTTATAATTCTAGTTATAGAATGATGTTTCATCTTCAAATTATCAGAAATAATAGTAGATAAAGTATAAGGTTCTTTTTATCGCTCAGTAAGACTAAATTAGAAAAATCTGTTTGAGTTAGATACATTTTTTTCACCTCCTCCCCATAAAAAAAGACATTTTTTGACACAATATGATTAAAAATATGCTTTCTAGTGTTTCATCTTTGAAAAATTCTTTGAAATACTTAGTGAGTGTTATTTTTTTCTATATCTGAAAAATTTCTGTTCTTTTCTTTTCTATTGTAACTAGGTTGTGATATTCCGAGAAGTATACTCATTTCACCTTTGTGTTTTTCCTGAGTGCTTCATGATAGGCTCGAACTTTGTTCACTTTGTAATCATTCATAAAATTCACCTGCTTTTTAGTTTGACATTTTTGACTACAATTTTATATTACCATATAAGAATATTAAAAGTCAATACAAAAATGAATATTTTTGACATTTTTTTGACCAAAAATATTTGATTTAATATTTTTTTATAGTATAATTAAATTTATAAACAGGAAAAAGGTATAAAAATGAAAATAAGAGTTGATAAAAAGGTAGGTAATCGAATTCTTCAAATAAGAAATAATTTGAATTATACTTTAGAAGAATTTGGAAATATGAAAGAAATACAGGCAGAAAGGAGCAATGTTTCAAAAATGGGAAAAGAGGAGCTTCACTTCCTAATCGTGTTAGATTAGAAAAATTGCTAAAAATTGGCAATATTACTTTTTAATCAACTATTATATGGTTCTATAGATGAATTTTCTAGAGAATAATATAGAAGAATTGATAAAAAGAAAGCGATTATCCTATTGATTTAACAGATAATGAACCAAGCGAGAAGCTTAAAAGAGAATTGATAGAATATGTTTTATTAAGATTAAATGAGTACAACAGTTATCAACAAGATGAAAATCTTATAGAAAATATGGATACTCTTTGTAGTAAATCTTCTTCTTTCATTAGTGGCTACATCTATGATGATATGGATAAGATGTTAGAACTATTTTTCAGAATATAAGGAAGAAACAACGGAGGTATTAGAAAAATTCCCAACAAGAGAGGAAGTAGAGATTTACTATTTCTAGAAAGACGTTAGATAAATTAAGTAATACTGATAGTTTAACTAGTTATTTATCCTTCATAAATGAAGATGGTATCATTGAAGATTATTTAATGTTAAAGTATCTACTAATTTGGTGATTGAAAAAGTAAAAAGTAATGGATTTTATCTAGAAGATAGAGCAACATTATATATCACATTATCTAACATATTAGAAAATAATGTTGATTTACATACAGATGAGTTCATAGGTTTTGATTTTATATTTAAAGAAAATACCTTCCTACAAAATAAGTATGGTATAGATGATTATAATATAGTGGTAGGTCTTAAAATCGAGAAAGAAAATAGCTTGTACTATTTGGCTAACTATCCTCGTATAGAAGATGTACCATTAAATATAGAAGCACAATACTTTATTTTAAATCATGATAATACATATAAAATTACTAAGATAACTGAAAAGCCCTGATTGTAAATATCTAGCCCCTATATTAGGTAAAATGGAGTAGAAGCGGTATTACTATTTGATTATAGTAATAGGAAGTGAAACTAACTACAGATTTTTAAAAAGGAAGTGAAACAATGTTTGATAAGATTGATAAGTTACAAGAAAAAAATAGCGAAGCTTAGACCTTTAAATAAGACTGAACTCGAGAAGCTAAGAGAAAACTTTATTATAGAGAATACTTATAACTCTAACGCTATCGAGGGAAACACTCTTACTTTTAAGAGAAACGGCTTTAATATTGCAACAAGGTATTACCATTCAAGGTAAAAAGGTACGTGAACATTTAGAGGTAATAGGATATAAGGACGCTTTTTATTATATTCTAGATATTGTTAACGAGCCATTGACAAAACAAGTTATAAAAGATATACATAGCTTGGTTTTAATGCATGATAGAGAGAACAAAGGAGTATTTAGACGTGTTAACGTTCAAATATTAGGTTCAAGTCATAAGACTAGCGAACCACAAGAAATAGAAAGTAATATTGATAAGTTGCTAGTTAAATATGAGGAGGGAAACAACAGCATCATATATTAAAGGCAATAGCTCTATTACACTTAGAATTTGAAAAGTATTCACCCTTTTATAGACGGAAACGGAAGAACAGGAAGACTGCTTCTTAATTTTGAATTAATAAAACATGGATTTCTACCAGTGAATATTAAATTTATAGATAGGAAAAGTACTACAATAGTTTTGATGAATATCATATTAATAACAATGCTGATTACCTTACTGACTTAATAGCAAATTATGAAGTAGAAGAACTTGAAAAAGTATATCAGTATGATAGATTGCTAAAAATTGAGTTTGAACAGTCAATCAATAGCTTACAGTTCAAAAATGGAAAAATAAGCTGTTTTTCCATTTTGGAAATAGTTTAGTAAGTCAAAATGGAAAATCTAGAGTTTTTCCATTATCAATATTTCTAGTGGCTATCAACTAATATTTTACAACCACTTAAATTATTTTAGTAAATGAGCTACTTTAACTGGAGAAAGAAGCGGTATTCTTGTGTTTTGCTACTTGATTTAAGAAAAAAATAGTATATAAACACAAATTTATATAGTTATGTAAACTACATTCTTATATTAGTTATTTAAACGGCTTCTGAAAGGTTTCTTTATCTTTTTGAATAATAACCTAAAAATCTTTTTAAAGGCTGTATCATTTAAAATACAAGGTGTTTTTTTATGAGAAAGCTAACTTTACTTTGACAAAATAAAAATCACTGAATTAAACCAGTGATTTTAATCGAAAATGATTTTTGAATATATCTAATAAAGATAACTTCATTATATCATATCTTACATAATGTAGCTAACATTTTCATTTATTTATAAAACTACTGGCACTAGTGAAAGGATAAGAAGAGAATGATAAAAGAATACATTAATAGTAAAAGATAATAAAAATATTATGAGGTAAAAATGAATACCTTTGGTAAAAAATGTTTATACAGGAAAAGAAAAAGGATTTCTAAAAAGGGTTTAGAACAAAACGAGAAGCACAAAATTATATAGTTAAGGCTAAGAATGAGTTTTTAAATGGTAGTGTTTTTCTACAAAAATGAAAATATTACTTTTGGTGATGTATATAAACTTTGGGATGAAACAACACAAAACACAAGTTAAAAGAAAGTACCGATTATATCAGAAAAAGCATCATAAAAATAGAATTTTACCAACTTTTGAAAAATCTAAAAGTTAGTAAGATAAAGTTGCCTTTATTGTCAAAAATTACATCAATGAATTATCAGAAGAATATGCAGAAAGTATGTTCATATCGATAAAAGGTATAATAATTCAAGTTTTAGATTATGCTGTAAAATGGAGATAATACCTACTAACTACATGAAATTAACTAGAATTCCTAAGCAAACAGTAACTAAGGAAAAAGAAATTCTATACTAGAGAAGAACTATCACAATTTTTAAAAATAGTAAAAGAAAAATTATTCTAGTGATATATACATAATATTTCATTTATTAGCATATACAGGTATGCGTGTTGGTGAATTAAGGGCTTTGACTTGGAAAGATATTGATTTAAAGAACAAAACTTTAACTATTAATAAAAAAATATGATGAATGTAGGGAGTAAGTCTACAGTATCTAATACTAAAACAAAAACAAGTGAAAGAATTATTTTTTCTTGATGATACTACAATTAAAGAATTAAAAGAGTTTAGAAAAATAGTAATTCATTTAATATTACAGGTAGACTTGTAAAACCATCCTAAAAGGCACTATATAGGTAGTACATTAAAGTCAATACTTGCAAGTTTTTCCAGAATTAGGTAAAATAACACCTCATGGTTTCCGCCATACTCATGCTACATTATTGTTTGAGGGTGGTTCGACTCAAAAAGATGTACAAAATAGATTAGGTCACAAAGATATAACAACAACTTTGAATACCTATACTCATATTACAGAAGAAAAAGAACAAACAAACTACTGCGATATTTGAAAAAAATCATGAATTTATAATATAGGAGAGTTTTTCGGAGAGTAAAATTCAAAAACTTTAATATAACTGGAGTTTAGATACATTATAATTAAAACATAATGAGTAAGTATTTACTTGTTATGTTTTTTATTAATTTTTTTAGTGATTTATTTTGGAAATATTGTAGTAATATATGTAAATAATTATTCATAAAAAGAATGCTGAAAAATTAGAATTTTATAATTTTCAATGTTACTATTCTCATGTTTTTTTAAAATTTAAGTTGTATTAGATCTATGTAAACGTTAAAAAAATATTAGATTAATTACTTTATTTTTCAGTAAGAAAGTGTGATATAATCTAAAACAAATAATAAAAGTTATTTTTAATAAGTCAGAAGAAGAGGAGGGATTTTATGATTTCAACATCATTAAAAATTCGTGGGTACTACACCCGTATATCAACTAGATAACACAAATATTTTTTGTGAAATTAGAGAAATATAACTTAGGAGGAAGTGTAAAAGACAGAGCTGTACTAGGTATGTTAGAAGAAGCTATGTCTCAAGGTGCTATTAATAAAGATACTATTATAGTAGAACCGACTAGTGGAAATACTGGTATAGCTGTGGCTATTTTAGCTTCAGTTTTAGGACTTAAAGCGGTAGTTATTATGCCTGAAAGTATGAGTATTGAAAGACGTAATATTATTAAAGCATATGGAGCACAATTAATTTTAACTCCTAAAGAACAAGGAATTAAAGGTTCAATCGAAAAAAAGCTGCGGCAATTCGTGAAAAATACAGCAATGCAATTTCTTTAAGTCAATTTGATAACCCAGCTAACCCAGCATATCACCACAAAACAACTGGGCGTGAAATCTTAGAACAAGTTCCAAATATAGATGTGTTTGTTGCAGGTGTTGGTACTGGAGGTACATTTACAGGTGTAGCAAGATACTTAAAAGAACAAAAACCAGAAGTAGTTACTGTTGCAGTAGAACCAGCAGAGTCACCAGCTATTAGTGAAGGACGCGGAGGAGCACACAAAATCCAAGGTATTGGAACAGGATTTATTCCAGAAAACTTCCGTAAAGAATATATGGATGAGATTTTAACTGTAACTAGTGAAGAAGCAATTGAAGAAACTAAAAACTTCTTACGTTCTACAGGTATTGGTATTGGTATTTCTTCAGGAGCGGCAATAGTAGGTGCTAAAAAAGCAGCTGAGAAGTATCCAGGCAAAAATATTGTAACAATCTTACCGGATGGAGTAGATAAGTATTTATCAGTACTTGATTTCGAAGATGTTACACATGTTGAAGTGTAATGGGATATTTTGAGAATTTAAACTATAATCTAAATCGTGTTTTAAGAGATGATCCTGCTGCTGAGTCAAAACTTATGGTATATCTTACATATCCACATATAAAGGCTCTTAACTATCATTTTTTCGCCCATAAGCTATATATAAAAGGATGGCATACTACAGCTCGTTTATTGGCGAAAAGAGCTCGTCGTAAGACTGGTATAGAAATACATCCTGGCGCAAAGATAGGTAAAGGACTATTTATAGATCATGGTATGGGAGTAGTTATAGGTGAAACAGCAGTAGTAGGTGATAATGTGACGATGTACCACGGAACTACTTTAGGTGGAACAACATTAGATCCAGTTAAAAGGCATCCAACGATAGGTGATAATGTTATGATAGGTGCAGGAGCGAAAGTTTTAGGAAATATCACAATTGGGAAGAATTCTAAAATAGGAGCAAATGCGGTTGTTAAACATAGTGTTCCTGAAGGAACAATAGTTTATGAGGCTAGACCTGTAGTAAAGTATTTGGAATCTGATAGAACACAGATTTAAGATAAAAAAAGTAATATATGAGTCTATAGGTGCTTTCTTTAAAATACAAGAGTTAAACAATTAAATATTTATAGAAAAATAAAGGTGCTATCTAATTAATTGATTTTTTAAAAATTATAATTTTTAGATATTAGCTCCTTTTATTTTTTTATATTTATGTTATAATAATATTGAGAACGTATTAATAGTTAACATGAATTTTTTTATTAGGGAGGTGAAATTGATGACTAAGATAAAAAAAATTTAATTTTTTGATCTAGATAATACTCTATATGATTTTTAGTACTATTTGGAAAGAATCTAACAAACAGGTATATGAATATTTAAAATATGACAGAATAGCAAGCTATGAAGAGTTTTTTAAAAATTATAAAAGCTATCAACAATATGTTAGTGGAAGAGGTTTTTAAAGGGGAATATTAAGCTAAGAGAAATCAGGAATAAACGATTAATGCTAACTCTAGAGAAATTCGGAATTATTCTAACGGAAGAAGATTGTAATAATTATTATGAGAAGCAGTTTGATTTTATCTTGGAATCAATTAAACCTAATCAAGAAGTAAATCAGTGGATAAAGCAATTAAATAAAAATATAAAATGATAATTTTAACTAATGGGAAATCTTGTGAACAAAGAAGAAAAATTGAGAAACTTGGTTTAGATAATATGTTTAAACTGTATATTTCAGGTGAAACGCATATTAGTAAAACCTAAGGCAGAAGCATTTATTAATGTTCTAGAGAAGGAAAACATAGTGGCTAGTGAAACAATGATGATTGGTGATTCTCTACATCATGATATAAATCCAGCCAACAAACTAGGAATTAAAAACTTGTTTGGTAGAAAGAAAGTGGCATTTTGATGATAAGTTAGAAAAATTATTCAGGGATATAAAAGTAAAAATATTATACAGTTTTTCTCAGAATTAGAAAGCAAAGGAATTGTAAGAAAATATTATTATTTTTTTCTGAATATAAAGAAAGTATGAAAAAAATAAGGTCTATAATAAAGGCTATAATCATTACGTGGTTATAGCCTTTTATTATATTTTATGTAAATTAAAAATATAACGTAAAAAGTAAAAATAATTATTCGTTATTTTTGGGAAGTGATGTTGATTGATTTTCTCAAATTTGTTATACTGTTTATGAAAACTATTACAAAGGAGTTAAAATTATGAAAAAGAATAAGTTTTTAGTTATTAGTATGGCAGCTGTTTTATCTCTATCATTAGCAGGGTGTTCCTCAGTTTCTAATAGTACTTCGAGTAACAGTAATGGGACTGTTGCTGAAAAAGAACTTAAAGGGAAGAATTAAATAAAATAGAAAAAGATGACAAAGAAAAAGAAAAATACCTCGTTATCGATGTAAGAGATGCTAAAGAATATAAAGAAGGGCATGTAAAACATGCTATTAATATTCCATTAGCCGATATTGAAAAACATGCAGAACACCTAAGTGCATGGAAAGATAAAGAAGTAGTGACAGTTTGTAATACTGGTAAGAAAAGTAAGGAAGCTGCAGACAAACTTGTGAAAGCAGGATTTAAAAAAGTTTCTAATGCTCAAGGTGTGAAAGACTATAAAGACTATGAAATAGTTAAATTTACTACATTATTAGCAAGCGACTTCCAAGCAGCAATTGATAAGAAAGAGGGACATTTATCGATGTTCGTGAAGCAAAAAGACTACGAAAAAGGGCATGTAGCAGGAGCTAAAAAAATATTGATGTTAAGAATATTGATAAAGATCTAGCAGCATTATTACCAGAAGATAAAAATGCACCAGTTTATACATATTGTTATAGTGGAAATCGTTCATCTAAAGCTGCACAAAAAGCAGTAGAACTTGGTTATACAAATGTTTATAATGCTTGGGATGGAACAAAAGAACATGAATACAAATTCTAAGAGAATATTATAAAAAAATGAGTAAAAATAATATTATTTATTAGGGAAAAACTATTTTTTTAAGTTATACTAATAAGGGATAAGGTATACCTAAATGTATTAAATATTTAGTACCACCTTGTCTCTTATTAAATAAGGAGAGGAAGAAATATAAATGAAATATAATAAATTTTTAGCTGTAAGTATGTCAGCAGTGTTATCATTAACTTTAGTAGGATGTTCAACTACTTCATCTGCAAAAAGAATTAAAAAGGTGAGGAGTTAAACAAAAATTCAAAAAGATGATAAGGAAAAGAAAACTATCTTGTTATAGATATTAGGGATGAAGCGTCTTATAAAGAAGGTCACCTTAAACACGCAATTAACATTCCATTATCAAAAATAGATAAGAGTATTGAAGAGATCCGTAAATGGAGAGAGAAAAAGTTGTTGTTTATAGTGATAAATCTGATAAAACTAAAGATGCTGTAGATAAACTTACAAAACAAGGTTTTTAAAGATGTAACTGGAGCTCAAAATGTAAAAAGACTTTAGCTACGATCTTGTAAAAATATACATCATTAAGTGGAAGTAAATTCCAGGATGCTTTATTAGATACTGCAGCAAATAATGTATTTTTAGATGTAAAGAGATAAAGCTGAATTTGAAAAAGGACATGGTGCAGGGGCGAAAAATATCGATGTAAATAAATTAGATAATTTACAGTCTATTTTACCTGAAAATAAAGAGGTTCCATATATGTTTATAGTAACACTGGAAACAGTTCATCTGTAGTGGCTCAAAAACTAGTTGACTTAGGATATAAAAATGTCTTTAATGCAATCGATGGAACTAAAAGAATTTAGTTATAAATTTGAAATTGCTGACTGTTGTAAAGATCCAAGTGATGCAGTAAAAGGTTCAGAAAAAAACATGAAGGACATTGTGAAAACTGTGGAAACCACGAAGGTCATGAAGGTCACAATCATTCTGGAGAGAAGAAAGAAGACCATTCTGGACATGATCATTCTGCAGATAAGAAAGATGATCATGCTGGACACAAACATTAATATATAAAGTAAAAGGGTGACTCAAAATAGTAATTTCAATCAGAAATTTTTTTAGTTGAGTTGTCCTTTTTCTTTATAGGGACTACCCCAAAAGTCTTAAAATTTAACAAAGTTCATATGAAAACTCATAGACGCAGTGGTTTATTGATATCTAAATACGCTTTATAAAAGCTTTTTTTAGATATCTAATAAACTACTGCGGGAAAGTGACTCGACAAAATCGATTTCTGAAATCACGATTTTTGAGTCACTCCCTCAGAAGATTTTTATAAAAGGAATATTTCAGAGATGAAGAACAGGATAATATTTTTTTACAAGAGTACCTAAGGTAGGTACAACAAAAAAACAAGGTTGTATGACTTTGTATCACCGGATACTGCTGTAGAAATTCAAAAAGAAATTAATGAAAAAAACTATAGTGTTTTAAAATCAAGTGGTGAAGAAGTAGTAGTCTACCATGATGGTCAAAGTATTGATGATAAAGTGATGGAGCATATTTTAGAAACTAGAGAATTTTTCTTATCAAGTAGGAGAAGCACTTGGTGATAAAAATGTATAATGCAATTGAAGATGAGTTAAAGAATAGTGACAAGGTGATTTTTACTAGGTTCAGATATCTTTAATCTTCAAGAAAATATGATTCATACTGCATTTGAAAAGTTAGATAAGTATGATGTCGCTATAAATCCAAGTGTTGATGGTGGTTATTTTTTTAATAGGGATGAAAAAGCTATTAAAGAGGTCTTCGATCTTCCAAGCTATGGAGATAACACTGTTTTTAGAGAATTTACTTACTGTATGTAATGAACAAAAATCTAAGTTATTATTTAGGAGAAGCTGGCTTAGATATTGATACGAAAGAGGATCTTCTGTTAGCAGAAACAGGCTATAATAATATTAAGTTATTAGGAGCAGGAGAGTATAATATTAACTTTACCTTTGATGAAGGAGATTTGAAAAAGGTTCTTAGAATAAATATGAAGAGCCAGATGAATCTTGAAAATCAAATAGAATATGAATATGAAACTTTGCAATTGTTGAAAGATAGTGGAGTTACACCGAAACCGTATGATTTAGTAACAGTAACAAACTTATTGCCTTATAAATATTTAACGATGGAATTCTTAAAGGAAGACCGCTTAATTACAAAAACAGATATGAAAATAGGTGCGTATTTATTAAGTACAGTTCATAATACAAAAATACGGTGAGAATAATTTGATAAATGCTTCTAATCCATTTCAGTTGATGTTTGATGAGTGTAAACAAATGTCTGGAGAGTATTTAGCTTGGGAGAAGGCAGACGAAAAGGTTAGTAACTATATCAAAACCTTTTTAGAAAAATGTCAAACACTTATTCCAGAAGAATATGATATAGCTAATCCTGTATTATTAATACAGAATTAAATTCAGGAAATTTTCCTAATAGGAGAAGGAAAGAAGACAGCTATGTTATTGATTGGGAGAAGGCTTTAATAGGTGAATGTGAACAGGATTTAGCACATTTTCTTGCACCTGACAACGACATTTTGGAAAAACTGATATTATTTTTATCAGAAAAAGAAATTAATGAGTTTTTAGAAGAATATAGTAATTATAGAAATTTTGATAGAAAGATTCGAGAGATATTTAATATTTAATTGCCTAAGAGGAGTTACTTGGTGTAGTATGGCATTTAGGCAGTATAGTGAAAATGATAAAATGCTGATGGATGAAACTACATTTAAGAAAATCGCTTCATATATAGAATTAGAGTTTTTAGTGAAAGTATCAGCATACTTTAAATAGGAGGAGAGTAATGACTGAGTTTATTCAAAGTTTTGGTGTCTTAGCACCGATAATTTATGTATTAATGTTTATGTTCTTACCGGTGTTTTTCTTTCCGGTTCCGATACTTGCTGTTGCAGCAGGAGTAGCGTTCGGATTCGTTGAAGGAAGTTTATTAACATTTCTAGGAGCATCGTTAAACTGCTATATTATGTTTGTAATATCACGTCGTTTCGGTCGTGAATGGGTGAAAAATTACCTTAAGAAAAAAATGACACCGAAACAACACGATAGAATTTTTAATGTTAGTGATGAAAAACTAATGATGAGTTTAGTAATACTGAGACTAATACCTTTAGTACCATATAATATGATAAACTATGGATATGGTTTAACTAATATCAGTTTATCAAAAATATATGATAGCGAGTGTGCTTGGTATTATTCCCGGAACAGTAGTGTTCTTAAACTTCGGAGCTACTAGTACAAATGTCTTTAGTAAAGAAATTTTTTTAATAGCTTCATTATTAGTAATTTTTATTAACTGTAGGTTCTATCTATTTATCTAAGTTAGTAGAAAAAGAGAACAGCAAAAAGCAGAAAACAATTAAAAATAGAACTCTCGAGATTGTTAGAATTCTTGAGAGTTATTATTTTTTATACATGAATTATTTCAACTTCTCCAAATGTTACTGAACCATTTAGGATAATTTTAACATCTTTTCCGATGTTGTGAGTATGTTTTTGAACTTTTCCTAGGAAGTTATTTGTATTATTCTCGATTGCCCATTCTTTAGGAACATAGACTTTTAGATTACCAAAAGAAATAGAAACATTAAGGTCAAAGTTCTTAATAGGATAAGTATCTAATTTTTCAAAGTAGATGGTAGTAGTTCCGAATGTTGTAGAAGCAGAGAATGAATCAGATTTGAGTTATGTCTACATACTGAACATTTTTCTCCGAATGTTACATCAGAAAAATCATTACCATTTTTTTATTTTTTTGATGTTTTTACTTTTGTAAAAGCTTTTTGAATTCTCTATATTTGTATTTTTCTAGGGACAAACATAGAAATACCTAGACTAAGGAAAACAGCAACAAAGAATATTTTTTTCCACCTGATATATCAGCAAAGTGATAATTTTTATTGTATACATAGAATAATAATGCTAGTGGAAAGATAGTTCCAAATGAATCAAAAATCCATTAAAACCTCGGATTGCGAAAAATCCTAGTACAACAGTACATATAGTTAGAAAGATTGATCCGTTTGGGAAGATACTAAATCCATCAAGTAGAGTAGTTAATGCAAGGATTATAAAGAATAATCCAATAAAACTCTTCTCATTTATTTTTACCTCATTTCTTTTTAATTTATCTTTTTAATATTTTTGTAGTAATGTCTTGAAATATGGACTTGCTTCTTTGAATTAGAAAAAGAAGCGGTACTTGAGCCAGAAAAAGATTTTTTCTAGCGAATAAATTGCTTTTGTATTTATTATTGAACTCTTAGAAATTCGACAATAGTAAAAAGGAATAAGTTGCTCTAATTCATATAATTTGAATTTAACCTCGAAAAATTCATCGAAAGTGTGAGCATAGACTTTATTATCATCGGTTTCAAAAAAATAAAAAATAGATTCTAGAGGGATGAAATATTCAGAGTCGCCTTTGTAGAAAATTATTTTTGAGAGTTCACTATAGCTTTTTCAACTAATTCTTTAATTAAGATAACATCATTATTTAAGTCTGGGGTCTTAATAACTAGTTCAATTTCTTTAAGATTTGAGTCTAGTTCGATATTAATTTTCATATTGTCTCCTTTCTAAATGTTTATAGTTATATTATATATTATTTTTAGCGTGAAACTTAATAGCTTTTTAGGTAAGTGGTAAAAAAATAGGAAGCAAGTGGTTAATAATTTTATTGTTTCTTTTTAAAAAAATGAGAGGAAGATGGCTTATCATATTCAAAAGGAAATGAGATGGATACGTTAACATATCATCTTGATTTTTTTATTATATTTATTGTATAATATAAACATAAATGGGAGTGGATGAGTTCTGGTGTGCTCTCTAGTCTTCAAAACTAGTATGAGGGGTTAAGAGCCTCTTGGGTGGGTTCGATTCCCACACATTCCACCAGTATTTTTGAACATAGTAATGCCATCATGAATTTGGTTCATGATGGCATCTTTTTATTTATCTAGTATCAATAGTAGTATTGATACTATTGAGAAAAGTACTATAATAAAGAGACTTTTGATTTTATCAACAGTGTATTTATTATAATGTGTTCGAGGTTTGAAGTCTTCATAAGCATGGACTGTCATAGCCTCAGATATTTGAGGTTGCCAAGTTAATGCGATAAATATGGCTTTAGCATAGTAATAAAGGCGACCAAAACGGTAAAAATATACCACGAAGACGACTAGATTTAGTAATCATTTGAGTCTCATATTGAATTCTTGGTAATGCTTGAATTACTACTAAGAGTCCGTATACGATATTTGAAGAAAGTCCGTGTTGTTCGAAATATTTTAGTAATTCTACAAGTGAAATATATGTTGCTGTGATTAATCCTAAAGGCTGCAAAACTATATGTCCTAGAAAAAAATTAATAGAGCAAATTTATAATTAGAACTATGAACAATGATAGCTCAAGCAGAACCTAATGCAGGTAAAAGTGGTACTAGGATGAAATATAGTAACTTTTTCCAGTATCTTGATAGACAAAAGTAGAGAATTGTTAAACCTATAATCACAAAATTAAGAACTAATAATTTACTAAATGAAATCCAAATAGTTAATAATAATACTATTAAGGCAAGGGTAGGACTAATTATTTTCTTTTCCATAATAATCCTCCTTTATATGATGTAGCGTTATTTGAAATTTCAATATGGTAATCGCTCCTATTATTTAGTGGCTCTAATCTATGACTTACAATAATAAATGATTGTCCAGTAAGTCTTTTTATTTTTCTTCAATCCAATCCATTATAAATGAGCAGGCTCTTTCATCAAGATGAGTAAAAAGGTTCATCAAAAGCAATAGCTCAGTTTTTGGCTTAATAAACACATAAGTTGAATAAGTTTTCGCTGACCACCGCTATAATAATATAAACTTTTATCAAGTTCTTTTTCTAAATCAAATTCTTTTTAAAAAGTTTCTCTTGCCATAAGGTAGCGTGGTCCCAGATATCTTTTTGCATTGAAATCTCTTCACGAGGCATTAAGCTAATAAACTGTTGAAATGCATCTTGTAAACAAGTACTTATTTTTTTATATAACTTCCTTTGATTTTTACCTTTTCTTCATTAAAGTATATCTTTCCATCGTATTTTTAATTGTGAAATAGCATGTAATAATGTTGTTTTTCCTGTTCCATTATCTCCCTGTTAAAGTCGTAATTCCTTTAAATATATGAAAATCATCGACATTTAATAATTCTTTTTCCTTGTTGAATAGAAATGTTTTTCTAGTCTTAAAATTTGTTTAGATTGAGTGTTGTTGCATAATTTCACATTAGAATTTTTAGATGTTGGATTTGTTACTAACTCTAAATTTCCATCAGAAAGATATGTAAAGGTATCGGCATAGTCTAAGTATAGTTGGTGCTCATGATCGCATACGATTATAGTTACACCATGGTTGTTTAAGTCTTTCAGAAGAGTTAATAGAGAATTACGAGTCTTCTTATCAACATTGGCAAATGGCTCATCTAAAATTAAAATTTCACTTCCCATAGCTAATGCTACTGCAAATGCAGCTCGTTGACGTTCTCCCCAGATAATGTATGGATATGCTTAGTAGAAATTTCTTGAGTATTTGTAATAGACAAAGCGTAGTCTAATTTTTCATCAATAATTTGTGGCTCTAGACATAAATTCTCTAATGCAAATATTATTTCTTCTTCCAAAGTAGGCATAACAAATTGATTAATCGCATGTTGCATGACATACCCTATATTTTTAACATGTTCTTGCATAGGAATATCAACAATATTTTTCCCCTTGTAAGTAATTACTCCCTCGTAATGTTCTTTATTTAATTTACAAATAGTACGAAGTAGGGTAGACTTACACTACCAATATTTCCGGTTAAAACTAACCAACTATGTTCTTTTATTTTTAAACTAACATTATCAAATAAGACTTTATCTTTAATTTTCAAAGAAAAATTATCGATTTCTATGATATTCATTATTTATTACCACTGTTTTGTACTTTATTTACGATATTCAAGATTAGTTTAACACAAATAACTCCGAAGAAAAATACAGAGATAAATTGTACAATTAGAATTGCTAGAATCATACCTACAGAGAATGCTTCATAACCAGCTTGGAAATATTTATAAGCGAAGCTAAATAGCGTGATACCTACTGCAGAAAGAAATAGTGAAAATGTATCGTAGCGTTTGTATCTTGTAGCTAAGAAACCAACCTCAGATCCTACTCCTTGTACTAATCCTGAAACAAGAACGGCAGCACCAAAGTATGAACCATATAACATCTCTGCTAATGCTCCCAGAACTTCGCCAAGAGTAGCGCTCCCTGGTTTTTTAATTAATACTGCAGCAACTGGGCCAGCCATTACCCATAATCCAAATAATATTGAGTTTGCAAAAGGTGCGTACCCTACTGCTCCAAGAGCAGCTTTTAACGGAACGTAAACCAAGCTTGTTGCAAGGAATATCCCCCGAATAAGAAACCTATTAAGGCTATAGTAATTATGTCCTTTGTAGACCATTTTTCATAAGAAAAAAACCTCCTGTTATTTTTATTCATTAAAAACAACAAGAGGTATTTTTTAAATTATATATATACTTTTAAAATAGACTTGATAAAAGATTAAACATTTTCCTACGGCTGTCCTAACAACATCAGGTTCTATGGGTATATTCTCAGCAAAAAGCACCCCAAATGTTTTAATGATTAGTTAAAATTATAACATGAGTTGATAACGGTGTCAAAAAAAGTAGCTTACAGAAAAAAATTTATTTAATTTTTAGCTAGCATAGTAGCAAAAACGCAGTTTAAATCTATTACCATTAGCATCAGTCTTATGAAGCTGTCCGAAAATCCTCATTATATTTAATAAATTCCCAGTCTTTATAATATTCTTTTAGTTCATTTTTCTTTAAAAAGTAAAAGGGAAAGGAAGTGGACAAGGTGCATCATCAGTAGACATTGCTGCTACTATCAAATTATAACCACCAATATTAGTTTGATTTTGCATATTTCTAATAACTTTAGGAATAGATTGTTCTTCGATAAACATTAAAACTACTGTTGAAAGAATGAAGTCATAGGTATTTCTAAGGGCTGCTGTGTTGATATCATAGCTTCTATTTTAATATCTAAATTTTCAATTTTAGATGTTTCCATTAAAAAAATTCTAGAGCAGGAATATTATTATCTACGGCAGTCACTTCAAAACCAAGTTTAGAAAGAAATAAAGAATTACGACCTTGACCAGAGCCTAAGTCTAATGTTTTACAAGGCTTAATAGTCTTTAGGGCTTCTACTACTTCAGAATGAGCAGGGTTAATATCGTATTTGTTTGAAAAGTAGTTTTTAGGTTCGCAGTAGAACTCTAAGAAACATTCTAAGTCATCAGATAAAGGCGCGACACGATGCCATGCTTGCGGTTCTACAAAAGGAATATTACTCTCAGGAGTGAAAATGTGCTCAGCTATAACTTCATTATCTTCAGTTAATTCTGTAAATTGGAGTTTTCCTTTAAGAATAGTTAATTTTGCCCAGACGTCTTTTCTAGTATTGTGTTTTTGCCTAAATGGTTTAGGAAGTGTTTCGGCTGTCCAAAGTGGTAATTGTTTATAGCATACTAAGTTTTTTGTCATACTAATCTCCTTATTGGTTGTTAAGTTTAATTTAATTATATCATTTAAAATATAAAAATAAAATAGTAGGGGAATTTAGCGCTTATGTCTTTATGATGTTGAACTAATCTCTTTGTGTTATAATAAGATAGATAATAAATATAAGTGAGGTATTGAAAAATGGTAAAAAGTGTTATTTGTCTGTTTAGGAAAATATCTGTCGTTCACCCTATGGCAGAAGCAATATTTAGAGATATGGTAGAAAAAGAAGGTTTAAGTGAAAAATACTTATTGATTCAGCTGCAACAAGTAGTTGGGAACACGGTAATCCAGTTCACAGTGGAACTAGAAAAGAACTTGCTAAAGTTGGTATCGGTGTAGAAGGGATGTATTCTCGTATTCTAAACGATAATGATTTAGATGCAGATTATATCGTGGGAATGGATGACAGTAATATAGAAAATATAAAAATTTATTGCAGGTAGAAAAACAGGAGAGGTTAAGAAATTATTAGAGTATGCAGAGAAGATAGAATTATCGATGATCCGTGGTATACAGGAGATTTCAAAAACAACTTTTAATGATGTAACTAAAGGATGTACGGCTTTATTAGATAAAATCAAAAAGAAGATCTTTAATAGGTTTGTAGCTTTATAAACTTTTAAACAGAAAGTATTTAAGGAGAAAATCATGATAAACATTAGAACGGTCGAACTAGAAGATGCCGAAAAATTAGTAAATATTTATAGACCATATGTCGAACATACGGCAATTACTTTTGATTATACTGTACCAGGTGTACATGAATTTGAGGAAAAGATTTCGAAGGCTATTCAAAGTTATCCTTTTTTAGTAGCAACAGAAGGAAATGATATACTAGGATATGCCTATGCTAGTGAGTTTTATCCGAAAGATGCATACAAATGGACAGCTGAGATTACAATCTATCTAGATGAAAAAGCTCGTGGTAAAGGTGTTGGAGAGAAGTTGTATACAGAACTTGAAAAACAACTTTATGACCGTGGGATATGTAGACTGACCTCATGTATTGCCTATCCAGATGAAGGAAGTATTTCTTTCCATGAAAAAAGAGGATTTAGAAAAGTAGCTCACTTCGAAAAAGTAGGTTATAAATTTAATCGTTGGTATGATGTAGTTTGGTATCAAAAAGACATTAGAGAAAATATCGAATAAAAGGAAGCCCCACAAGAAAATAAAAGGTCTTGTGGGGTTAGGTTTATTCTGACACTTTTTGAGCAAGTATCATAGCATATGGATAAGGAGAAGCTGTAATGTTTTCAGTATAACTGATGATTTTCCAATCTTCATAATAGTCCTTAAGTTCCCCTTCAATAAAAGTAAAAGGAAGTGGTATTAGAGGACGACCGTGTTTTGACGCATTTAAGGCACTGACAATTAGGTTGTAACCGTTAAGGTGTGTTTGTTGTTTTATATTAGAAAATAATACTTTGAATTCTTGTTGATTCAAATACATGAAAACATCAGTAGAAAAATAAAGTCATAACTTCCCTTAATATTAGCTTTTGTAATGTCATGGTCAATTACATTAATATCTAGTTTCTCTTTAATAGAAATATCTGTTAATTCGTGTAAAAAAACTCAGCATTGTAATCTATAGATGTGACATCAAAAACCTAATAATGATAGATAGAGTGAATGTCTACCTTTACCGGCACCAAGGTCTAATGTTTTGCAAGGGTTAACAACTTTTTATTGCGTCGATAAATTCTGAATGAGGAGTATTTAAATTATACTTATTGTAGAAAAAATCCTCATGAGAACAGTAGAATTCCAATTGAAATTGTAAGTCTGTAGAATTGGGAGTAATTCTAAAGACACTAAGAGGTTTAATTAGCTCAACATAACTTTTTAGGGTTAAGTGAATATTGTCTAATAAGTTCGTTTTCTAAATTAAGAAAAAGCAAATTTCATTTTTACCTTTTATAATAATTAATTTTGTCCAAACTCCATTTTCTGTAAAAAAGCCCTCTTTATAAATTTTTAGGTAAAGAGAGAGCAGTAAGAGTAGGCGTACGTTTAAAACAAAGTAAGTTACTTTTCCATATGCTGCTCCTTTTCGGATAATTTACTAACATTATATCATGTGAAATGCTTGATTAAAAAAATGATAACCGAAAGAAATACTTAAATATAATATAAAAATATAATATAAAAAAATATTATCGGGTTATTAGTGTTATTAGAGTATTGCTATTTACAAGTTCTTTATTTTGATTTATTATAGAAACAAGAGATTAATAAAGTAGGTGTTTTTATGAGAACAATAGTAATTTCAGATATTCATGGAAGTTTTTATACAATGAAGAAATTATTAGACGAGGTAAAAATTTAATAGAGAGCATGATAAGTTAATCTGTCTGGGAGATATGTGTGATAGAGGAAAAATACAAAGTTAGTCTGGGAATTTTTTCTATAACTTTGCAACAAGAATTTCCTCATCATGTAGTTCTATTAGGAAATCATGAGGATATGTTTAATTTGGCTATAAAAAGAAGCGAGATATGGCAATAATCTTTCTGTAAGACAGGATCATTATTTTTAGAAATAGTGGTTTAACAACACTACAATCATTTTACCCAGAAGCTACAGTTGAAACTAGAGGTATTTATTTTTAAAAATTTGCTGTTGAACATAAACCTTTGAGAAAGTGGATTAAGAACCTTCCAACAAGATACGAAAATTCAGATTATTATTTCGTTCATGCCGGTGTAGATTTTACGAAGAATTTTTGGGATCAAACACATAGAGATATGATTTGGATAAGAGAACCATTTTTAAGTAGTAATGATAAATATAATAAAATAGTATTTCATGGACATAGTCCTGTAAAAACAAGAACCATATTATGATGAAAAAGAAAATAGATTTAATATAGATGGTGGCTGTGTATATGGAGGTAAGTTAAACATAGTAGTAATAGATAGAAGTAGTTTAACAGTAAAACAAAGTTCAATATTAAAAGAAGATATTTATAAAAATAAAAGATGAGCAGGTATAGATAGAATCTATATCTGTTCATCTTTTAGTTTAGTCAAAAACCGAGCACATTTGTCTCGGTCTCTTATAGAAAAAGGAAAGTTTATGAAGTTTATAACTATTTACTAGTTATGGATTAATTATAATCTTTGAACCTTAAATATACTTAAAAATTTAGTTTTTAGTTTTTTTGAGTTGGTTTTTTTATCAAAAATACTGATTTAATAGCTTTTCAAAAAGGAAAATAATACTTTAAAGTTAAAAACCTCATTTTAAGTAAATAACAAAACTAAGGAAACTAAAATTACTTTTAACATTTCTAAATATTTCTAAATTGTTACAAAATGTATTTTGTATTACAAAAATCTAAAAATCTATTGATTATACTTTGGAAAATGAATTATAATATAGGAGAAGTAATTATTAAAGAATTATTAATAAGGAGAAAATACCTATGAAAAACAGGGACTAAAATTAACTGGTAAGGTTCTAGCAGGACTAGTGTTATTTTTCAGGAATAACTGCAGTACCAACTAAAGCTATCGATGTAAAACCTGCCGCTGTAGATGTAAATGTGAAAAATGTAAAAGCAAGCGTTTATGAAAAAGAAGGACACTTCTATGCTAAATTAGTAGCTGATAAAGAAGTAGCAAATGTTGTAGCTCGTATTACAACTGAAACTAAAAGCTCAATTTTTAATTAAAAGAGATATTATTAAAGCTGGAGAAGAAGTTGTAGTAGAATTAGACTTAGCTGCACAAGTTCCAACTAGAAAATTACCTCACACAGGTGTGAAAAAAAGAATCATTCAATACTGTAACTGAATTAGCAGGGCACACATTCAAAATTGCTGTAAGTTATGAAGTAGCTACAGATGAAGTAAAAGCTCAACAAAAAGCTAACAATGACCAAAAGAAAAAGATTGAAGAAGATCTTAAAAATAATACAAAAGTAGAAAAAACTGAGGAACCAACAAATGTTCCAAGTATTTCAGATCTGAAAAAGATCCAAATGCTAAAGCGGAACAACCAAAATCTTCAGCACCAGCTGCAGAAACTAAAAACCAGCTGAAACTACTAAACCTGCAGAACAACCAAAAACTGCAGATACTGCAAAACCAGCTGAAACACCTAAACCAAATACACCAGTTAATGTAGCACCATCAACTACACCAGGAGGAGTATTGAACACAGTTGCTACACCAGGTACATCAGGATTTAGAAGTGTTATGTTAAACAATCCAAAAACTGAAACAAAAACAGAAGTAAAAACAGAAACAAAATCTGAAGCAAAAACAGAAGCAACTAAACAAACTACTCAAGCAGCAGCTACAACACCAGTTGCTACAACATTTGAAGAGCAAGTTAAACAATCGTTTATCAAACAATTAAATCAATTACGTGCTAAAAATGGATTACCTCAGTTAGCTCAAAATGCAGCGTTAAATAATGCTACAGCAGCTCGTGCTAACTACGTTGCAAATAATGGTGGAGTGCATGCAGGAGTTCACGGTTCTGGAGGATCTTTAGAAAAAGCAGCAGCTACTAATGCAGGGTTCCCAGGAGCTGATAGTATCCTTTACAATGTTGTTCAAGTAGGGAATAGTGGAACAGCTGATCAAGTCGCTTATCAATTATTATATGAACTATTTTCGGAAGAACATAATGTAACACCAGCTCATAAATACGGACACAGAAATACACTTCTTTCAAATACTTCATCATTAGTAGGTGTAGGTGTTAACATTTCAAATGGATATGTAACATTAGTTCAACACCAAGATAATTTTGGTGGATATAACGGTTCAACTCCTACTCCAGGTGTATTTTTAGATGGAGCAACTCACATTAAATAATATATTTGAATCTAATCAGACAGCTAATTAAGTAATCTTAGTTAGCTGTTTTTATAATTTTTACTATTTGTCTAACCTGATGTAAGGTTGTGTAGAGTGCTATTCTTATAGTGCAATAGATAGGATATTTATAGTTTTTAGATTAATGAGAAAAATTTAATGCCAGATCGTGGTGGAGTAACTGCTAATCACTATGATCACGTGCATGTGAGTTTTGTAAAATAAAATATAAAAATTATAGACAACTAACAGATGAAATTGATTCTAAGTTAGTTGTCTATTTTTACATTAAAAACTAAATAATACTTTTTAAAAAAATGTTCTGAAGTAGTATAATTATAGGTAAGTAATAGTATAATTGGAGGTAAATATGACAGAGAAGAAAATGAACATGATAGTTTGTGGAGGGTGAAACTCGAAAATAGGGCCGGGAGCCTTATCAGATATACTTCGAGACCTTCCAAAAAAAGAAGATAAAAATCTAATAGTAGGATATGAATCTTCGGATGACGCAGCAGTTTATAAAATATCCGAAGATAAGGCGATTATTCAAACTTTAGATTTCTTTACAACAATGATAAATGATCCATATTTATATGGGCAAAGTGCAGCGACTAATGCGCTTAGTGATGTGTATGCAATGGGTGGAGAAGTTATTTCAGCATTAAACATCGTTGCCTTTCCAGAAAATATGGACTTAGAAATATTACACCAAATATTAAAAGGTGGAGCGGAGAAAGTTCACGAAGCAGGAGGAGTTCTAGCAGGAGGTCACTCTATTCATGATGCTACGCCAAAATATGGTTTATCAGTAACAGGAGTTGTTCATCCTGATAAAATATTACAAAACAACAATTGTAAAGTAGGGGATTTACTAATAGTAACAAAACCTTTAGGAGTAAGTATTATTAATACAGCTCACATGGTTAAAGAGTGTTCTGAAGAAGCATTTGCTCAAAGCGTTAAACAAATGACAACACTTAATAAATACTCTGCTCAAATGATGAAAGATTTCAACGTAAATAGTTGTACAGATATTACAGGATTTGGTTTCCTAGGACATCTTGTAGAGATGTTAGATGGTAAATATTCTGCAGAAGTATATTCTAAAGATATCCCGTATATTGAAGAAGCATATAAATGCGCTAATGAATTTGTTATTACTGCAGGAGGACAATTAAACAGAACGTTTGTTGAACCAAATGTAGAATATCAAGTTAAAGACTTCGCATTAGAAGAAATTATGTATGATCCACAAACTTCAGGTGGGTTATTAATAAGCTTACCAGAGAGCGAAGCACACGAACTATTAGAAAAACTTAATACTCTTGAAATTAAGAGTGCTATCGTAGGAAAAGTTATAGAAAAACAAGAAAAAGCAGTTATTGTTAAGTAGACTGTGATAAAAGGAGAATATAAGTATGAAAAAAAGAAATTCTAGACGCACAAGGTTTAGCATGTCCAATGCCGGTTATCCAAACAAAAAAATTGTTAGTGGATAATGACGTAGTTGAAACTATTGTAGATAATGTGATTGCTACACAAAATTTAGAAAAAATGGCAACTCAATTAGGATATAACTTTGCGGTAAAAGAGGAAGCAAAAGATAAATATATCGTTACAATTTCTAAAGGAGAGGTTACTGAAGGTGTAGTTGTTGATACATTATGTGATACATGTGTTGTACCTGTAACTCAAGCTAAACGAGTATTAGAAGAAGAAACAAAAAGTAACTTTTACTAGTAAAAAGCCGAAGATAGTGTAGAAAGTCTTAGAAAATTTGCTGAAAAAAATAATTTTTGAATTCAATGTCTCTGATATTGAAGGTGGATTTAAAGTAGAAATTACTAGAGAAGAAGCACCGCAATTAGAAGCTGCCCCAGTTGTTAAGGATGATAGCTACATTGTTGTAATTAACAAAAGATCAAATGGGACATGGTAGTGAAGAATTAGGAAAAAGATTAATTAAAGCATATCTTTATGCACTAGGGGAACAAGAAGTATTACCTAAAAAAATTATTTTCTACAATAATGGAGGAGTTTTAGTAGACAAAACTCGTAGTCACGTAATTGAAGAATTAAAAACACTAGAAGACGCTGGTGTAGAAATAGTTTGTTGTGGGGCATGTATTGACTACCATAAGATTGACTTAGCAGTTGGTAATCCAACAAACATGTACTTCATCGTAGAAGATATGAGAAAAGCGAACAAAGTAATTCAACCATAGGAGGAAATAGCGTGGAAGAAGGTTTAATTGTTTTTAATAGTACGCATGATTCAATAAAGGCTGATAACATTTGTTTAGAAAGAAAACTTGCAGCATCATTAATCCCTACACATCCGTCAATAAGTGTAGGATGTGGTTTTATGCTAAAAACAGCATGGGATAATTTCGATAACATTGTAAGAATGTTACAAGAAGAAAATATTGAATATCGTGGACTATACTATTCTAAAAAAACTGGAATCAAGAGAGAAATAAAAAGAATTAGAAGATTATAAAAATTAAATAAAATTTTGAATAGAGATTAACATATAGAAAGTTTAAAAATGTTTAATTTAATTTTCTTAAATAATCTCTATTCTTAATATAGTGTAAAGGTGAAATATATGAATAACAATGTAATTATTGGTACGGCAGGGGCATATCGACCACGGGAAGACTACGTTGATTAAGGCTCTGAGCGGAATTGAGACAGATACTACTCAAGAAGAGAAAGACAGGGGGATGTCTATTAATCTAGGGTTCGCATATTTTGACTTACCGAGTGGAAAAAAGATGTGGAGTTGTCGATGTTCCTGGCCATGAGAGGTTTATTAAAAAAATATGCTTGCTGGAGTTAGTGGTATAAACTTAGTTTTTACTATTAGTTGATTCTAGAGAAGGAATCATGCCACAAACTAAAGAACATATTGATATTTTTAACGTTATTAGGGATAGAAAAATTATATTATCGTAATGACGAAAATAGATTTAGTTGAAGAAGAATATAGAGAATTAGTAAAAGAAGATATCCAAGAATTTATCTCAGGTACAGTTCTTGAAAATTCTCCAATAATTGAAGTTGACTCAATTAGTAAAAAGGACTTGATACATTATTAGCTACAATCGACAAGAAAACAGAAGATATCGCAGCTAAAAAAATGTTGAGAAAAAAATGCTAGAATTAATATCGACCGTTCTTTCCAAGTAAAAGGATTTGGAACAGTTGTAACAGGGACTCTTACAGAAGGTGTTATAAATGTAGGAGATGAATTAGTAATTTATCCAAAAGAAGTAAAAGCAAAAGTTAGGAATATTCAAGTTCACTCAAAAGATGTAGAAACTGCCTATGCAGGACAAAGAACAGCTATAAATCTAGCGAATATTAAATTTGATGATGTAAAACGTGGTGATACATTAGCCACTGCAGGTTCATTAACAAAAACGTACATGCTTGATACTGAAATCAAACTAATAAATGATGAGAGATCAAATCTTGAATTATGGGATAGAGTACGTGTTTATATCGGTACTGAGGAAGTAATGGCGCGTGTTGTGCCACTTGGAACAGACTTATTAAAAGCTGGGGAAAGTAGTTTTGCGCAGCTTCGACTTGAAGAAGAAATTGCGGTTAAAAACTATGATAAGTTTATTATCCGTACATACTCACCTATGATTACAATAGGTGGAGGGGTAATATTAGATGCTAATCCTAAAAAAACATAGTAGATTTAACGAAGAAATCTTAGAAAAACTGAAAGTTCAGCTTGAAGGTAATACGACTGACTTAATTGCTAACTATTTATTATCTCATACAGATTATTTAAATTCTAAAGAGAATATTTTTAAAAGAACTTCAACTTCCCTAAAGAAGAGGTTGAGGAGTCGTTAACACAATTAGTAGAAAGCACTACAATCTATGAAACAAAAATTAGGTTATATTCATAAGAAAAAAATATGATGAAGTGTTAGAAAAACTGAAAAAAACTATTAAGTGACTATCACAATAGATATAAATTAAAAAGTAGGTATTCCTAAGATTGAAGTACTTTTCTAAGTTCAAAAATTTCTCAAAAAGAAATGTTGGAGCTATTAGACTTATTCATACTAAATAACGAAATTCGCCTAGAAGGTAATTTAGTCGCGGAAAAAGATTTCGAAGTTAATTATGATAAGAAACAACTGGCAGAAAAAGAAAGAATAGAAAAGGCCTTATTAGATGGTGGATTTACGCCTCCAAGTGTTAAAGAATTGACGAATGGTGAAAAATCAAAAAAGTTGAGTTGTTAGAATCTCTAATAGATAATACGGTCGTAAGACTAGATGCTGATTTAGTTTTACATGAAAAAGTATTTAAAGATGCTGTTAAAAAAGTAGAAGATCATTTCAAAACTAATGATCAAATCGTACTAGCTGAGTTTAGAGATATGACAGGTTCTAGTAGAAAGTACTCTATGGCTATTTTAGAGTATATGGATAAAATAGGTATAACTAGACGTTTAGAAAATCATAGAGTTTTAGTTAAGAAATAAATATTGAAGGGAGCTAGGTTATTTATAACTTAGACAGGGTAAGTAATATGAGTTATTATTTTGATTATGGTGCGACATCACTAAAAAAACCAAAAGAAGTAGCTGATAAAGTCTATGAGGTATTATCATCGGCAAAGTATGCTAATGCTTCAAGAGGTAGTTATTATGAAGCGAATAATGCATTCCGTGAAGTTTTTGAGGCGAGAAGTGATGTTGCAAAATTTTTCGGTATGAATGAAGAAGATAGGGTTGTCTTTACTAGTAATTCTACTGAGAGTTTAAATATTGCGATTTTAGGATTATTAGAAAAAGAAGATCACGTTATTACGACTTCTATGGAGCATAATTCAGTTTTAAGACCAATCTATTTAGCGCATGAAACAATAGGATGTGAATATACTATTGTTAAAGCTGGTAAAACAGGATTAATTGATTATGATGATCTAGAAAAAGCTATTAAACCTAATACTAAAATGATTGCTATTACACATAGTTCTAACGTAACAGGAAGTATAGTGGATTTAGAAAAAGTTGTTGATATTTGTAGAAGACATAATATTATTTCAGTTGTAGATGCTTCACAAACAGCAGGAGTGGTGCCTATTAATATGGATGAATTGGGAATAGACGTATTATGTTTTACAGGCCACAAAAAGTCTATACGGACCACAAGGAATCGGTGGTCTTTGTGTTAGACTTAAAGAACCAGAGATTAAGAGATTTAAAGTCGGTGGAAGTGGTGTTAGAACATTCGATGAAAAACACCCTGGGGAATATCCACTGCGTTTAGAAGCGGGTACTTTAAATACTTCTGGAATCCTAGGCTTACATGAGGGGATAAAATATATAAATAAGCATGGAATTGAAAATCTTTATAAAAAACAAATCGACTTTGCGAATAGATTCTATAATGAATTAAAAGACTTAGATTGTCTAGAGTTTTATGGAGATTTCACAAAAGATCGCACTGCGGTAGTAGCAATGAACTTCAAAAGGAATATCAGCTTCAGATGTTGCAGATGTTCTTGCTGAGGAATACGATATTGCAGTTAGGCCTGGAGCACATTGTGCACCTTTAATGCATGAAGTATTGGGAACAAAAGAACAAGGGATAGTAAGGTTTTCATTTTCAAGTATGAATACAGATGAGGAAGTAGACTACGCTATTAACGCTATAAAAACATTAGCAAAAAGAGATTTAGGAGAAATATTATGTCAAAACAATTATTATCACAAATTCCTGCAATAAATAAGATTTTATTATTAGATGAAGTGAAATCATTAATTCAAGAGTATAGTGAAGTTGCTGTGAAATCAGCGATAAAAAACTATATTGATGAAATCAAACAAGAAATATTAAATGAAGAATTACATGAAGTTCCAAGTTTAGAGAAAATTGTAGAAGAAGTTACACAAATAGTAAAAAGTGAAGATAAGAACTCTTTACGACGAGTTATCAATGCGACTGGAACAATTTTTACACACAAACTTAGGGCGTAGTTTACTAAGCCAGAAGATTAAAGAAAACATCGAAAGTGTAGCATTTAACTATTCTAATCTTGAGTTTGACATTGATAATAAAAAACGCGGTAGCCGTTATGTTCACCTTATTGATATTATCAAAAAATTAACAGGTGCAGAAGATGTACTTGTAGTTAACAACAATGCTGCGGCAGTATTATTAACATTAAACACGTTAGTTAAAGATAAAGAGATAGTAGTTTCTCGTGGAGAACTAGTAGAAATCGGTGGAGCATTTAGAATCCCTGAGATTATTAAATTAAGTGGTGGTACTCCTGTAGAAGTAGGTACTACTAATAAAACACACTTAAAAAGATTATGAGAATGCGATTACTGACAATACAGGGGCGTTACTAAAAGTTCATACTAGTAACTATAAAATTGTAGGATTTACTAAAGAAGTATCTAATGAAGAAATATCTTATCTTGCTCGTGAGAACGAACTAGTATCTATAAATGACTTAGGAAGCGGTCAGTTTGTTGATTTTTCTAAATATGGTTTACCATACGAGCCAACTGTAAAAGAAGTACTTGATAGTGGTATCGATATCGTAACATTTAGTGGTGATAAACTTCTTGGAGGACCACAAGCAGGTATTATCGTTGGTAAAAAAGAATATATCGAACAAATGAAGAAAAACCAACTTACTCGTACGTTACGAGTAGATAAGATGACTCTAGCAGCCCTAGAGGCTACATTGAAATTATATCTAGATGAAAAAGAAGCGTTAGAACACATTCCAACACTACACATGATTTCATTATCAAAAGAACGTTTATTTGCTAAAGCAGAAGTACTGAAAACAAGACTTAGTGATCTAGACTTCAAGATTACAATAGCTGAAGACAAAGCAGAAGTAGGTGGAGGAAGCTATCCAGCAAGCTACCTAGATAGTGTTGTAGTTAAATTAGAGCATCCAAGACTAAGTGCGACAGATATCGAACGCCGTCTTTTAGAAGTAGAAATTCCAATCATTACACGTATCAAAGATAACGAATTAATACTGGATATGAGAACACTTCGTACAAGAGAGTTCGATTTAGTTAAACAAGCATTAATAGAAGTTGCGAAGTAAAGATAGAGTTTAAGTTGCAGTAAGTTGCACGTTAAATAATATTTGATAAAATCAGAAGGTGAGTATATGTTTAGAGAAATAAATACAGCAGATGCACTGGAAGTTGCAGGAATCTGCAAAAGCTGCGTTAGAGTTACGATGTAGATGTTGAAAACGTAAAAAGCAAATAGAGAAGCTAACTAATGATAAAAATCAACATATTATTATCGGTTATGAAGATGAGAAAACTAGAAAAAAATTATAGGTTTTGTTCATGCTCAGGTGTATGAAAGTTTCTATAGTGATTTAGGATTAAATATTCTAGGTCTCGCTGTTAACCCTAATTTTTCAGGGTAGGGGAATAGGGTAGAGAACTTATGAATAAGTTAGAGCAGTATGCCGTAGATAATAATATTAGCTTTATTAGATTAAATTCTGCCATGAAACGTGAAGAAGCTCATAGATTTTATGAACATATAGGTTATACCTGCGATAAAAGTTCAAAAAGGTTTATTAAAACATTTAAGTAATTGTGTTGAAACAGAAGTTTTTGACGTTTTAACTTACTTTTTAGAAAGTTTAAAAATAAGATTTATATAATCAAGTGTAGTTATTATTTCCGGTTGTATACTAAATCCGGGGCATGGAAAAATTCAGCCCCGGATTTCAATTCTATATGCAAAAAGACAAATATCCAATATAATTAAGGTGTACAAAAAAATAATTAACTAAGAAAGGATATTTGTCATGAATAATTTTATCACAAATTTACTATTAATAAAAAGACCAAAAATATAACTATTGAGGATAAACTTGATCTAATCAATGTAGATGGTCAAGATACATTCTTATTTCATGGAGCTTTATCTTATGAACCAAAGTGTTGTACAAACTGCGGTTGTATAAAAAAGAAATAATATAGTTAAAAATGGATTTGAGACCCATTAAAAGTAGCTTTATTAAAGATGTCAGAATGCCCTGCATACCTTAGATTAAAAGAAACAACGTTTCAAATGTAGAGAATGTAATTCTAAGTTTTGTGCTGAAAACACCATTTGTGAAAAACACTGCAGTATATCTAAAAAAACCTTATACTTCACATTATGAAGAATCTTTCTAAGACACTATCATTTAAAGATATAGCTGAATTAAGTAATGTATCGGTATCTACAGTTGTAAGAGTAATGAAATCATGTAGAGAAGCTGTAGAAGTTAAGACACATACAAAGCTACCAGAACACCTATGTTTCGATGAGATAAAATCAACTAAAGATAGTAAAAATGGTATGAGCTTCGTATTCTTAGATGCTAAAACACATGACTTTATAGATATTGTAGACGGAAGAACACAACATATATTAAAAACAATACTTTATGAGATACCCAAGAAAAAGTAAGGAAGAAAGTAAAAACGATCTGTATAGATATTTACCCACCTTATATGAATATGATTAGAGAAATGTTCCTAATGCTGAGATAATTATAGATAGATTTCATATGGTTCAAAATATTAATAGAGAATTAAACAAAGCTAGAGTAAAACTAATGAATCAATATAAGAATAAAAAGGTTCTACTTACACTATTCTAAAGAACTTCTGGAAAGTAATATTAGAAGATAGAGATAAAAGTAAATTCAACAAAAACATTCTATTCTAGAAGCTTTTAAAACGCTATGTAACTAGAAAAGAGGTATTAGATTATATATTAGCTATAGATGCTGAATTTACAGCTAGTTATGAGAGAGTTCATGAGATAAGAGAAGCTATTAAGGCTAAAGATTCTGTAGAATTAGAGAGTATATAGATATGGACACTAAAGGATTATCTAAAGGTGTATCTAAAGCTATAAATACTATGAAAAAGCACAAAGAGTATATGCTTAATGCTGTTAAATATAAGTATTCTAATGGCCCATTAGAAGGATTTAATAATAAAATAAAACTACTAAAGAGAGTATCTTATGGATATTCTAGCTTTAGTAATTTCAGATTACGTATTTTAATTATGTCTAGATTATTTGTTTCTGAGTATAAAAAAATAATATTAAGCTTAAAGAAAACAAGAAAAATCTAAGCAGCAAAAATGCTGCCTAGATTTCATTTCCTGTTTTTCTCCATGCCCCTGAATTTGACAAAGAGCCTTATTTCCTAGGAAATCCTTGGTGATACTGATTAAGGTTGATTGTATAAATCTTTCTTTTTGCTTAGTTTTCTTCAACTTGTTTGTACAAAAAAAGTATGATAATATAAAGTAGACTTATATAGAGAAGAGGTTTAGGAAATGGATTTATGTAAAAGAATACAATAGTATTGACGGATTGTTAGTTTTGACAAGTCCACTTCACCACGATGATAGAGGATATTTTCTAGAAAATTGGAAGAAAAATGATTTAATAAAATTTGGAGTGCCAGAAGAGTTCTTCAATAATGCCCTGCAAAATAATGTTTCAGTATCGAATAAAGGAACTCTGAGAGGTATGCATTGTCAAGGATGGGCGAAACTAATGACAGTTGCGTGGGGAACTTTTAGAATGTGTTTTGTAGATTTACGCCGTGAATCTACTACGTATAAGAAGGTAATGTCTATAGATGTGAAACCTGGTATGGCAGTATTTGTACCTGGAGGTGTTGCTAACGGTGCGCAATCTTTAGTCGAAAATGGAATATTAAATTATATTGTAACTGGTTATTACAATCCTAATGAAAAATATTTAGGAATTACTCCATTAGATTCAAAACTTAACTTACCTTGGGATATGACTACAACGCCGATAATTTCAGAAAAAGATAAGGGAAGTCTAACTTATGACGAAGTGATAGCTATTATAGAAAGCGATGTGAAATAATGAAAAAAATATTGCTTTAATAGGATCAACTGGCTCAATAGGTCAGGAAATATTTAATCAGTTATCTCAAAAAGATAAGGTACGTGTTGATACTTTTAATAGAAAAATATTGAGAATTTACTGAATAGTGAATACGATATTGTTATCTACGCAGCACCGTCTTCAGGAAGCTAAAAACAAATTTAGGGACTTGATAATAGTGATAAAGATATAGAGAAATTATGTAAAACAATCAAGGAAGTAAAAACAGAAAGATTTATTCTAATATCATCACAAGCAACTATTTATGAAGCGGAGAAACCTTATGGAAAAAGTTCAAAAAAATGGTGCTGGATAGTGTTTTTGAGTTATCACAGTAATCACACCGTTTATTTAGTTGATACTCTATATGGAACTAGTTTAAATAAAGGTTTTATCAGTGATATTATTACTAAACAGTGGAGTTTCTTATCTGATGAATTTATTCAAAAATGCCGGAGTTAACGAATTATTATAAAAAGATAGAGACTACTAATCTTTTGGGAAGGGTATAATGATTTACCAAAGAATTTACTAGAAAAGTTGCCGAATATAGTAGATATTTATCCAGATGATAAAATTTTTTCAGGTTACTTCGATTTCTGAATTAGCTAGAACTATTGTAGAAAATATGGAAGTATCACAGGGTTAAGAACTAGTATAGCTGAGACTGAAGTATTAACAGGAAAACAAATAAAAGACCTCTATGAGAATCCAAACGAGGACACATTTTTTAGGTAGATATTTTATAAAACAAAAAGTATAGGAAAGGAAATTTTAGGATGAAAGTTTATTATAACGATAGAGGATTCCAACTTGGTAATCTATTATTTCTATTAATGCAAGCACATAAAGATAGATTAGCTGGTGTAGAAGAAAGCTATGTTTTACGAACAGGTTATTTTAAATTCGCACAAAGTTTCTTTCCGAAAAACAGCAAAATTATTTGGAAAAAGCACAAGGCTGTGAGCTAGAACCATTCGGTTACTATCAAATATCTGGCAGAAGATTATGATGCAGAGGTATTGGACTCATTTTGCAGGGAATATCTTTTGGAAAGAGCAGAAGAATTATCTAGTCAATTTGACAATAAAAATATAACAATAGCAATCAGAAGAACAGATTTCTTAGATGGTGATAGAGCAGAGAAATATGGATATGACGCTGTTAAATATGTTATTGATTGTTTAGAAATAATTAAAGAAAAAAAGAAGGGATGTTTCTGATTTAACAATAAGAATAACTTCAGATGACACAACTTGGTGCAAGGAAGAATTAGCTCCAAAAATTAAAAAGTATTATTTAGTTTTTTTCTAATGAAATAGTAGTCGAAGAGCAAGACATTCAAGATAATTTCTTACAATTGTACGCAACAGATAAATACTTTATAACGCCAAATTCTACATACGGATACTGGGTAGGATATGTATTACGAGTGAGCGAAAGAAACGTTCAAATTTTTCGCACCTAACTTCAATACAACGCTAATCAAAGAAGGTCGACAAATAGCAGACACAAGAGATTGGATATTGGTTGATGTGGATAGGAGAATGTATGAGGAAAATAATTAATTACAAAATGTTCACTCTTTTTGTAATATTAGGTTATAATAGTAAAGTGTTAGAATTATAAATAGATATTGATATAGGAGGAACCATGTCAGATTTAGAAAAAAATTATTTTTTTAAGATAGATAAACAGGTAGAAGAGAACAAAGGTGAAGGATTATATTTTGATTCCCTAGTGAATTACTTAACTTTGGAGAATGATGAAGATTATTTTGATATTGTAGACAATTTCTCTAAAGAGGATATTAAAAAGCTTATCAGTTTTTACTATTAAAAGCTCTTAAAGAGTTGAATAATCCTAGTTATGATATTACACCAGAAGTTATAACTATGTATGTATCTCATATTTTAGAGTGTTTATACAATAACGAGAAGATTTCTGTAGCTGATTTTTGCTAGTGGAAGTGGAAACTTCTTAATTAACTTATCAGCTTTATCAAAAGGTGAATATGAGTTAACTTCTGTTGATGTTGACAATAACTATGCTAGATTACAACAAAAATATTTTTCAATTTATTAGAAACTAATGTTGAAATCATTAATCAAGATGCTCTTAAACCTTTAAATATTAAGAAGCAAGATGTTATTATCAGTGATGTACCGTTTGGATATTATGCGGATGAGGATAACAGCTTAAACTATAAACTTTGTAGTGCTGAAGGATATAGTTTAAATGCTCTACTGTTTATCGAGCAAGCGGCTAATTACTTAAATGATAATGGTGTAGGGGGTATTAGTAGTACCTAAGAAAGTTCTTGAGCTTGAAGATAATTTCAAAAAAAATTCTTAGAAGAAGATATTAATTTAAATGCAGTAATTACTTTTACCAGATGAGATGTTCAAAAATGTTTCTCAACAAAAAGCTATTATTTTAATAACTAAAAAAAGAACAAACTAAATTACCGAATCAAGTATTCTTAGCACAAGTACCTAGTCACAAAAAAATAAAGAAGGTTATGCTAATTTTATTGAAGAATTTAAAAACTGGTTATCTGAAAAATAGTTTAATTAATATATAAATGAAAAGATTGTTTTCTTTGAAAAATATGTTAATAAATTGCTATTAAAGGTTGACAAGAACGTAAGAATATAATACAATATGTAAGTAGATTGCTTAAAGAGCGGTCTTAATGATTGAATGTTTGTATTTATTTTACATTTTAAACATTTAATTAAGTATTAAATTAAGATTTTGTAGTATCGGAGGAGGGAAATCCAATGTCAAAAACTGTAGTTCGTAAAAATGAATCACTAGAAGATGCACTACGTCGTTTCAAACGTGCTGTTTCTAAAAACGGAACTATCCAAGAAGTTCGTAAACGTGAGTTTTATGAAAAACCAAGCGTTCGTCGTAAGAAAAATCTGAAGCGGCTAGAAAACGTAAATATTAATAATTGGTAATTAACACGCAATTTATTAATAAAATCTAAAAATTTTCCCTCTTTTAGATTTATTTAGAAATAATGACCTCATCGTAAGATGAGGGTTTTTTATATCTATTATTAATTACTAGAGCATCTCTTGTTAAAAAGAAATTGTGTTATTCTAATTTTAATTATAATCATTAGGAGAATGATATGTTTGCAATAATTTGTTTTAAATGTTATGTTACTAATTTCATGTTGGTATTTAATTGCTGAAAATCAAAAAGAATAAATCTAAAATTAATGGATTAGAAGATGATTTAAATAAAGCGATTAAAAGATTAGCAGATTAGAAGAAGAGGAGTGACTCAAAAATCGTGATTTCGTAGAAATCGATTTTGTCGAGTCCCCCTGCAAAGTTTATTAGATATCTAAAAAGCTTTTTATAAAGCGAATTTAGATATCAATAAACCACTGCGTCTATGAGTTATCATATACACTTTGTTAAAATTTAGGTCTTTTGGATCAGTCCCAAAGAAATATAGTATAAATCAAAAATAAGATTCCATCCAAGACGGACGGAATCTTATTTATTTTATAATTCTATTTTTCTTATTTTTTATCTAATTCAGCGATTGTTCTGGTATTCATTAAGATCATTAAGAATTTAACTTCTTTTTCCATTTTTCAATCTCTTGAATTAGAGCATCTTTTTCCTTCATTTACAAGAATTTCTAAGAATATTTTTAGAAACACCAACTGCTTTAGCACCTAGAGCTAGACATTTTACAACATCAAGTGGATTACGAATACCACCACTTGCGATAATATCTATCTTATCTTTATAAGGGTAGGAGATTTCTAGGCTTTCTGCGGTAGTGTAGCCAATTGCTTCTAGGTAAGTTGATTTATCAGTTCTTCGTCCATTTTCGATTCTTGCGAAGTTTGTTCCACCCATCCCACTAATGTCCACAGCTGGGATATTTAAGTCGATGGCTAGTTTAATAGTAGCTTCGTTCATACCAAAACCTGTTTCCTTTAAGATTACTGGAATAGGAGACTTAGAGCTAACTTCTTTTAGGTTAGCGTACCAACTTTCGAAGTTGTGATCTCCTTCCGGCATAACGATTTCTTGAAGAGGATTAGTATGAAGTTGAATATATTTTGCTTGTGATTTTTCAATTGCTTTTAAAACAAGTTTTGGATCTTTATCTAATCCTAAATTTACTGAATAACCTTTTGGATAAGCTTCTTCATCCTCTTTACTTTTTAAGAGCTGGAGAGTATGATCCTGGGAAAAATTTAATTCCACATTTTTCACTAACTTCCATAAAATCTTGATTAATCTTATTACAATCTTCACCACCAGCAGTAATGGCATTGATGAAGAATGGGTATTCCCAACGATCCCCGCAAACTGATGTAGAAGTATCAACATCGTCTAATCCGAATAGGGGGATACTGTTGTAATCAATTGCGTATGAGTCTAAGCTAGTTACTTTTTGTTTTTATCAGCAAGTGCCAATCTGATATGGTCTTTTTTCTCATAATTAATCCTTTTCGTAATATATTATAATTTTTTTCTAAGTTCAGTTGTAGCTGATACTTATCGTTATTTTTCTCAAATCCTAATACAATGTCACCACTGCCTGAACCACTTTGTTTACCTGCTGAATGTGATTCAATATAGTTTTTCATTGCTTTTGTTTCCATTGGTATTTTTGAGAAACTTTCTAAATAAAGTAGGTTTTCTCTAAGTTTTTCGTATAGTGCTTAAAAGCAGATGTAGAATCCGTTTCTTCTAAATTCTCTTTTTAAAGTTTTAACTAATGCATTAGAAGTTTCAACAAAAAAACTTTAAATTCTTCTTTGTAATTATCTTTATGTTCTTTCCACAGTTTTACGTGTTCTTTCGTATCTACAGCTTCGCCAGTCCAACGAGCTAGTATGCTTAAATCAGCTTTTTGGGTGAACTTTTTCAATACGAAGACCATCCCAATCCGAGTTTATTATTTCTTTAACAGACTTGTCTTGACGAATCATGTTATTAACGAATTGAGCGTTGAATTTTTCATAATATGTAATACCATCATTAATGCTGGCAGCAACATCACCCATAGATCCACTTAGATTGTGTTTTTATATTAAATAGGGCAACTAATTTGAAAATAGTTAAATCGTTATAAGTTATATTTTTCAAATGATAATATAGCACGAGCTATAGCGACAAGAACAGCACCAGATGAACCTAGACCATATTTTTTTATCATCATTGTGAAGTTCATTGAAAATAGTAAGTGAAAAAAATTCTTATCACTATTTGTATATTCTGTTAAAAAAATAGAATAAATTGTTGAACAAGTGTAAAGTTACTATTTTCTTCTAAAAAGTCCAACTTTAGTTTTATTAATAGTATCGAAGATAGTAGTTTCATCACTTTTTTCTACAAATACTGTAATCTTTTTAGGGACACTTGTTATTAGTGCAGAAGCGTAATCCTCAAGAATCGCATATTCTCCAGCGAGATAGAGTTTGCCATATGCTACTCCATGCACAAAATGATTTTTTTCTTCCATAATTTTGAAATTTCCTCATATAATTTGTCTTGGTCTTCCCTTAAGTATAGTACTTTCACATTCGGACCAGCATCCATAGTGAAGTAACATCTATAACCTTTAGAACGTAGTTCTTTTACAATATCCATCGCCATATGACTTTCTTCTGTTAAGAATGAAAAGCTAGGAGTAGATGTAGATGTAGTGCCATGCATAGCTAGAGCATTACTTTCTGTAATCTCTCCGATTTTTTCAAAATCAGCTTCTTTTAAAGCTTCTTTCATTAATACGAAATCTCTTTTAGCTTTTTCAACCCAAGCATCGAAAGTTGTTGATGTTTGGACACAGCGCTCCATAGCAACACGGCTAGAAATTTTCTTTCTATCCTCGTTAACTACAAGAACCATCATTCCAAAATCTAAAGAACATTCTAATTCTTCAACACTTCCATCTTCAAGCCATGCAGCAAGTTTATAGAAGCTTCTGCATGAAGAACCAGATCCTTCTTTAGCTATTTCAACTAATTCTTTAGTAGTTTTGTTTAGTTTGAAATATTCATTACAAGCAAGAACTAAAGCCATAGTACCACTAGAACTTGAAGAAAGACCTGCAGCAGTAGGCACGGTATTATAACTTCTAATAGTTATGGCTTCACGATTTGTTGGTGTGAATTTAGAGATGAATTTAATCATTTTATCTACTTCTTCTTGACTTTGTTTTTCGTCATTGATATAAAAATTCATCAATATTATTTTTCATTTTTTTCGATTTTTTTGTTTTTGATAAAAGATTGTCTAATCTTAAAGAAATATTAGGATTATAAGGTAAGACAGGATCTTTAGATTTTTTCCCCCAGTACTTTACTAGGGCGATATTAGCATAACCTAAACTGTAACTATCCATGATGAATATCCTTTCTCTTTTAATGCATTTTGAATTTCTAATGCATTTTCTTTTTGTTTTGCTAAGACTAATGCAACATCCACCAGCGCCACCACCAGTTAGTTTAGCGCCGACTGCATTATTATTTTTTTACAAATTTCCACAACCTCATCGTTGCTAGCGTGACTTACTCCAAGTTTTTGTAATAACTCGTGAGCTTTGTACATATATTGTCCGACAAGATCGATGTCTTTATTTTTTTAACGGTTCAATTACTAAATCAGTGATTCCTCCTAATTCAGCAATATAATTTTCGTATTTATCATAATTATCCGCTATATGTTTTAGAGTTTCTTTAGTAATTCCAACAACTCCTGTATCGATAATTAGTAAATAACTACTCAGGTCAAAATCCAATTCACTAGCCCCTTCTTTTTAGAAAATAAAAGGGAGTATCGCTAAGTACTTGATTAACATCAATACCACTAGGATTACCGTGAATAAATTTTTCACATTTATTTGCAATTTCTCTTATATTTGGGAGTTTTTTAGCACGTGCAATAGCGATACTTAGCGCAGCAGAAGACCCTAGCCCACGTCCAACTGGAATAGTGCTAGTTATATTAATTTTTGTTTTTTTATCAATTCCGCAAGTATCAGCGATAAAACTTAAAAATTTCATCACGTTGTTGAATTGTCTCTGTATCTTCTAATGTAACTTCGACGTTCATTTGTGGAAGGGGATTGTTATTCCTTTATATCCATAAACGACGGCATGTTCACCGAAGAATATTGCTTTTGCGTGTGTCATAAATTTAAAAACTCCAATTTTTATTTAAGTATTATTTTTAAGCTATTTAATTAAAAAAATAACTAAGACTAAAAAAATACTTTTTATATGTACAATAATTATACTTTTTAGTATTAGTTTTTTTGTCAAACGTACGAACAATAAAAAGATGAAATTATACTTGAAATAACAGGTGTTATAGCGAGTATAATTTCATCAATATAAATTTAATGTGTATGACATGGAATACCGTGCGGCTCCAGGTGCACTAAAGTTTCACAATAATAGAATTCTTTAGAGAGTGCTTTTTCAATATTAACGGTAATATCGTGACTTTGTTTAACATTTAGAGAAGGATCAACTGTAACAGTAATGTCGATAAAGTATAATAAGCCATGAGTTCTACCTTTCGTATCGACAATAGATGTTACGCCGTTGATGTCATTTACAATATCATTAACCTTGTCTATCACTTCAGTATCTACACCATCGGTAAGAACATGTGTAGATTCTTTAAAGATGCTAACGGATGTGTAAATAATAAGTAATCCGACTATAATTGCTACTATTGAATCAGCAATAGGAATACCAATATAAGTGGCAATAATACCGACTAATGTTCCTATAGAAACAAATGCATCACTTAGATTATCAAGTGCGGCAGCTTTAAGTGATTTACTACCGATTTTTTTAGCAAGGCGAATATTATAGAAATATACACCAAGCATAATTACACTAGCTATAAATGCTACGGCTGCTGACAGTATGCTAGGTTGTTCAATCGTTCCTGAGATGATTTGTTTTATCGCGTACATAACTACTTCAATTCCAGCGTATAGCATAATAAATGAAGCTATTAATGTAGATATAAGCTCGGCTCTAAAGTGTCCATAAAGATGGTCTTCATCTGCAGGTTTTCTAGAAATTTTCAAACCGATAAGGACACAAACTGATGAAATTACATCGGTAGCATTGTTAATACCATCGGCAACAAGAGCGGATGACTTAAAGAATATACCAGCGCCAAGCTTTAGAATAGTTAGTAGCAAATATGATAAAATACTAAGTTTAGCGCCTTGTTCGGCATGTTTTAATTTATCAAAAATTGAGTTATTCATGGCTTCTCTCCTAAAATAATGTTTTATTATTATAACAGGTTTAAAAATTATTCAAGAGAAAAATTTGTTATTCATATAGTAAAATTATTTCTCTATGGTGAACTTTTTAGAAAAATTAGCTCGACAAATAGAATAGTCGAGCTAGTTTACTATATCTTTTTAGAATAGTATTTTTTTAAAAAGTTAAAAAAATGTATATGTAAGAAAGTGCACTAAAAAAATTCCAAAGAAGTATAAGAGTTAGTAGATAATGTTACTTCTTGAGTAAGATGTTTTGGTATCATCTTTAATTTATTTAGAATAGGAATTAAAATAAAAGAGATTTCAAATATAATTAACGAAGAAATATATATAAACCACTTATTTTTTTATCTGTTTTTTTATAAATTAGTAGGTATAAGCAAATTAATGAACCTAGTACCAATAATGTTATAGATAATAGTGTTAAAAACTGGTTGGATATTTCTAGAAAATACAGATGGTATTAAAGAACTAATAATTAATATTAAAAGATAAACTAGAGAAAAACCTGAATATTTTCACTTTGTTTTCTTTTGGAAGTTCTACAAGTATTGACGAAGATAATTTGTTTATATCATTTCCAAAAAAACATCGGTAAAGTTTTTTTCCTTGTTTTTGATATAGAATCAAATCTTGTAATATTTCCAGTAATTGAATTTCTAGTTCTGATTCTTTTTGTAGTATTTTTTTCATCCGACAAGTGACTAAAAGTTCTTCATAATATTTCTTATTACCTTTTATTAAGTTGTGATCTAAGTTTGTTATTTTTGTTTTATTAAATCAGCGATGTTCATAATAATTCCTCCTTGTTGACGTTACTTATTTTTCTAAAAATTTTTTTGTTATTGTAGTACTTATATTTCCCCATATTTTTTAAATGAGTTTATATACTCTTCACCATTTTTGGTAATTGAATAATATTTTCTAGGAGGTCCTGAGTTACTTTCCTTTAAGTAACTAGTGACCATATGTTCCTTTTCTAATTTTAAAAGTAGAGGGTAGATAGTTCCTTGAGCAACCATATCGAGCCCATAATTGGAAAGTTGCTCAGTTATTTCGTAGCCGTACATTTCTTTTATTTTTTTATTAGCTGTAAAATACATGCTTCTAATGTACCTTTTAGTATTTGGGAAGTGTTTATCTCCATTCTGTACCTCCTTTCTTAAGGCCTATTTATTAATCTAAAAGTTATTAATTTATGCTATCTTGTTATACATAATAGTGCCATAGTAAAGGTATCTTGTAAAAGCAAAAATAGTAAATGAAACAACAAAAATTATATTAGCGGAAACGTTTAAAAATAATAGGGAAGATAAAAAGACAAGGTTTAAAAACCTTGTCTTAATCATTATACCAGCAGCCGGGGTCGAACCGGCACGATGTTGCCATCGCTGGATTTTTGAGTTCCATTCTTGCATTTTTAAGTATCAAAGTATTGATTTAACAGACTTTTTGGAACTTTTGGTTTTTCACAAAAGGGGACTTTTTTTCAGAATTTGGTACCTTTTTAGTAACCCATCTTTCTCTCTTAAATAAGTACTTCCATAAACAGTGAGATAATCATTTAATTTACTTATCTATTTCAAAAAGGACATAAACGGAGGTCTGATATTCATATGTCCTCATATAGAAGTATTCGAATAGCCTTGCTACTGAGCAGATAACAAATATAATTGGATAACTGAAAATGGGGGGGAATAGTCGATTTAGCATATCTTCCTTTCAAATGAGTCTTTTATAAAAGTTAATTTCAATATTTTATTCAGTGCAATTCCTTTTCTAGTTCATTTAGAAAGGTGAGTAAAAATTGATGGCGACTTTCTGCCATTTGTTTGGCAGTCTCTGTGTTCATTTCATCTTTTAAGAGGAGCAACTTGTCATGGAAATGTTGGATGGTATCAGTGAGGGGCCTCTCTTTGTGGCCACCATAGGAAAAAGTTCGCGCAATTCCTACAGCTCCTATCGCATCCAGGCGGTCTGCATCCTGGACAATCTTGCTTTCTATGGTTTCTGGATGTTTACCGCGATTTTTGCTGAAAGAAACAGCATTGATGACCCGACAAATCTGGTCGATTTGGTTTTGAGGAGTACCAATCTCTTTTAGAAACGTGCGGGCATTCGCATTATTCTCTGTTTGAAACAATTTATCATCATCAGCATCGTGAAGAAGAGCTGACAAGCCCACTATCTCCAGATCACATGGACCTTCTGCTTGTGCGATTCTCATAGCATTGGTATAGACGCGAAGGGTATGCTCTACATCATGGCCATCCGCTCGATCAGCAAATAAAGCTTTAACATACTGCTTTGTAGCATGGATTCGTTCTTCTATCATCGTTCTTCTCCCTTATCATCTCATAGTCATCAATTTTGCTTTTCCACTTTTATAATATAATTTTTATCTGATTCTGTCTGATTAAAACTTTGAAAGCCGATTAACTACACTCAATTTTCGCATAGTCATCCGAATTCCAAATTTTTCAAGATAATTAGTGTTTAAACGTTTCTTTCGAGCATCACGTGGTAAATATAGGTAACAACACTCGTGACCATCATAGAACTCTTCATCTCCAAAAATTCTCTACTAAGTTCTGTTAGAGTACTTTCAGGGAATCTCTTCGTTAGTAAAAACTAGATGAATACGAGAACTATCATAAGTATTATCAAATGGGTTTTTCTTGAATAGCAATCTCTAATTGATTAATTTCTTTGATAATTATTGATAAATCAGCTCCAATTTTATCCAAAATCGTATCATGAACTAACTTTCTGATTTCTTCGTCAGATAACTCTGATTCTAACAGTATATTCCCACTCTGAATATATGTTTGAACATTTAAAAAACCAACTTCTGTTAGGATTTCTACTAAATAAGACATTTTGGGAATTCTATTGGTACCAGTTGGTGTTACTCCACGAAGGAAAATAATCTTTTTCATATTAACTTTCCAATGTATCTTTTTCTAGAGAGTTCATCATTTCGACATAATATTGAGGATCTCCCGTTGAAAAATAATTAAACCATGCCTCGACTGTAGTTTTTGAATACAGTCCCAACTCCTCGACAATAAACTTAGCCCATAATAAAGAACCGGCTGAACTCGCAGTAATAAGATTTCCGTCTTGAACTGCAATTTCATCTTTATAATAACCATGTCCTTGATAATGTTGGCTCATCTGGCTTAAAAAGAATGAAGCATTACTTGTATGATATCGATTATCTAAAATTCCTTTTTCGGCTAATCCCAAAGTAGCTCCACAGATAGCTCCAACTAAGATATTTTCTTGTAATAGTTCAGAGGCAAGTTCTAAAACGTCATCTTGCTCATTGTTCAACCAACGATCTCCTCCGATAAGCAATAGAGCATCTGTATTTGCAGTATCTATATCATATAGATTAAAATCTGGAACAATTGTCATTCCTCCAGCAGTTTTTATAGACTTTTTCCCTTTAGAAACCGTTAATAATTTTACTTTAGGTTCTCCTAACATAGCCTGTAAACTTAGTGCATGCATCAAATAGCCGTGTTCAAAATCGGCCATAGTATCTTGAACATACATATAAATATTTTTTTCATAATACTTACTCCTCCTTGATAAATGTTAAAACTATTAATTGTTTTTTTATTTTTATCATATTTTGTTTTTTTCGCTCAATACCAATATTTTTTTACTTCATCAGTAAAATAGCGATTTTTAGGTATTGAACAACCCACGGAGGCTCACCGTAGGTTTGTATTAAAGGCTTTTAGCCAGTTGAGGAGGCGAAGTCTCCGAAACAAAAACCCTCGCTATGCGGGTGCGAGATAAAAGTTAAACATTGAAAAAAATCATCCTTTCTTGATAAAATAAGAGTAGTTCAAGCTCTAAAATAAAGAAAGGATGATTTTTTAATTATGGCAAATAAACATAATAGTTTATCGCATACAAAGTGGTTATGTAAATACCATATTGTATTTACCCCTAAGTATAGACGAAAAATAGAATTTAATCAATACAAATGAGATATAGTCGATATAATAAAAAGGTTATGTAAGTATAAAGGAGTGGAAATAATAGAAGGATATATAATGCCAGATCATATACATTTGCTATTATCAATACCACCGAAATATAGTGTATCAAGTTTTATGGGGGATTTGAAAGGAAAAAGTTCACTGATGATATTTGATACGCATGCAAACTTGAAATATAAGTATGGAAATAGAAAATTTTGAGCAGAAGGATACTATGTAAGTACTGTAGGTTTGAATGAAAGTACAATAAGAAAATATATCAGAGAACAAGAAACGCATGACATTTCAATAGATAAATTGACAACAAAAAGAATATATAAATCCATTTGGAAATAAGAAAAAATAGATAAACCCGTTTAACGGGTAGCGGGCGTTAATATACAATAGGGCTTGAACGAATGTGAAAGCCAGCGCCTTGAGGTGCGTGTTAGTAACAAAGGGTTACACCTGAAGAGAAAACCACCCCTTTTCAGGGGTGGTCATTATTTATACCAGCAGCCGGGGTCGAACCGGCACGATGTTGCCATCGCTGGATTTTTGAGTCCAGTGCGTCTGCCAATTCCGCCATGCTGGCATATTTATATAATATCATACATAAAAAGTCATTGTCAATTTAGTGAAGTTGATAAAAACTTTAGAAATTATCGATAATATTTAATTTAAATTTTAATTACAAAGTTTATAATAAGATAGTAAGACTATGTAAAAGTAGTATTAGAGTGTATTATTATATAATTTATTTTTAACTAATCAAATATAAAAATGTAAGGGTTAAACATTAACATTGTGTCTACAAGAATAGTCGAACGTAAAACAATGTAAAATAAGTGTTTTTTTAGTTGACAAATTAAAATATTTTTTTCAATAGTATATTGTAAAAACTATAATATATGTAGTATAATTATAGGAGTATATAGAATTATAAAAAAATATTAATGTTATTTTTTTATAAAGGAGTGTGAGTGCTGGTGGTAGTTACGTTGTTTACATCGCCAAGTTGTACTTCTTGTAGAAAAGCGAAAGCTTGGCTTATTGAAAATGGAATAGACTTTGTGGAAAGAAATATTTTTTTCAGAAGCTCTGACAACAGATGAGATTAAAGACATTTTGTCTATCACGGAGCACGGAACAGAAGATATAATCTCATTCAGATCGAAAACTTTCCAAAAATTGAACTTGGATATTGAAAGTATGTCAATTCAAGAATTATATAAAGTTATTCAAGATAATCCAGGAATGCTTAGAAGACCTATCATTGTCGATGATAAGAGATTACAAGTTGGGTATAATGAAGATGAAATAAGAAGATTCCTTCCAAAGGAAATAAGAGTAAATCAATTAAAACAAATAAAAAAATATGGTTAAGTAAGTACGCCCTGATACTACTTTTTTTCCGATTAATTTAAAGGTTGATATTAGGTATCAACCTTTTTATGAGATGAAACTTAGTAACAATGCTGTAAGAAGTTATACAATAAATAAAAAGAAAGAGGTACTTGATGGAAAGAGAAGATATAAAATTTATTACTGGAGAAATCCATTTTTTTAGAGTTAGTAGAAAAGAAAAGTTCATCATTAGTTTTTAAAGGACCGAATGATGAAGAAATCAGCTGTAATGAATCTGACGTAGAAAGTCTAGATGATTACGAAATTGGAGAAGAATATTCAATGTTCGTATACCCTTCACGTAGTGGAAAATTATTCGCAACACCGAATATTCCAGAAGTGACATATGGTGACTATGCTTTTAGTAAAGTAGTAAAAGTTGAAGAAGATAGAGTAGGTCTTGATATTGGTTTCTCTCGTGAAATTCCACTTTTAGGTGAAGATTTACCAAAATTAAGAAGTGTTTGGCCTAAAGAAGGTGACGAACTATTCATTACATTACGTCGTGACTTTAGTGGACAATTATTTGCACGTTTAGCAACAGAGACAATCGTAGCATCACTTTATTCAAAAGCAACTAGAAGTATGAAGAACAAGGATATTGAGGCTTATCCTTATCGTTTAATGCGAGTTGGAACATTCCTATTAACAAAAGATGGTTATAAAGTGTTTGTTCATGAAAGTGAACGTGAAAAAGAACCACGTTTAGGAGAAAAAGTTACTCTCCGTGTTATTGGTGTTAAAGATAACGGAGAGATTAATGGTTCATTCTTACCACGTGCTCACGAAAGAATGGATAGTGATGGACAAGCAATCATGGATTATATTGAAAACAATGGATATTGTGAATTTACTGATAAATCAGATCCAGAAGAAATTAAAGCTGTGTTTGGAATGAGTAAAGGAAGTTTCAAACGTGCAGTTGGAAGATTATTCAAGAATAAACTTATTATGATTGAAGAAGATGGTTTATACAAACGCAAAGGAAGATAAGATTGTGAAAAAAAGTAAAATTAGATAAAAAAATGCTCTATTAGGTGGAATTGTTTTTGGAGAATGATAAATATCAAGTGGTATATGAATCTAAAAGTAGGAAATCAAACAGACTCATACAGTAATGATAAGAATATTTTATTGCTAAATATTAGTGGAAGAATTACTGTCTCTTTTGAAGAAGAGGTTGAGATTGTAAATGAATTTGAACTATTAGAAATTCCAGCAGGCGTAGAGCATGTAATAACATGTCTGCAAGATGCACAGATTTTTTTGTAGTGAAACTATAACATACATAAAGTGGCTTAAATGGAATATCTTTTTAGGCCACTATTATTAATTTTTAAAGTAGAGGAATACGATGGAAGTACAATTTTTTTAGGAACAGGAGCTGGGCTTCCAGCAAAATTTAGAAATACGCAGAGCTTTGTTTTTAATTTTATGCAAGAACTAAAAAGAGTGTTGGATGTTTGACTGTGGGGAAGCAACTCAGCATCAGATTTTTGAAAAACAAACATTAAGCCAACCAAAAATAACTAAAATATTTATTAGTCATCTTCACGCTGATCATGTGTTAGGGTTAATTGGTTTTTTTATCTTCTAGAAGTTTTCTTTTAGATACGAATGCTTCAAAGGTTACTATTTATGGACCAGTAGGGATTAAAGATTTTATAGAAAAGAACATGATGTTCACACATTGTTCACTTTCTTATAGCGTGGAATATATTGAAATTTCTAGTGAACAGTGTATAATAGATAATAAAACTGTTACTGTTTTTAGCTATCCACTAGCTCATAATATTGAATGTTTTGGATATAAAAATTATATTTAAAAAGCAAAAAGGGAGCTTAGATGCAGATAAGTTAAGAAAATTAGGAATTATGCCAGGACCATTTTATAGAGAAATAAAGGAATCAGATACTTTCGAATTTAATGGAGAGGTGTATAATTCAAGTGACTTTTTATCTGAAGATAAACCTGGAAAGGAAATCTCGATTATACCAGATACGAGATACTTTTGAGGATTGGATGAATTTGTTAAAAACAGTAATATCATTATTACAGAGTGCACATACTTACTAAAAGAAGATGCACACCATGCGAAAAATTATCATTTGAGTATTTTTAGATATTGAGAAGATGATAAAAATAGTAAGGTTGAAAAACTTATTTTTAACACATATTAGTGCAAGATATGATAGAAATATCGAAAAGAAGCTGTAGAATCGCTATGTGATAAAATATAGTGAAAATTGCACATGATCTTGAAGAATATTGTTTGTAGAAAATGGAGGAAATTATGAAAATAGATTTAGAAGAAAAAACTATTGAGGTTGAGAAAATATTCGAGGGAAAGTTCTTGATTTAGAAGTACATACTGTAACTTTACCAAACGGAGAAACTTCAACACGTGAACTGATAAATCATAGAGGAGCAGTAGCTATATTAGCACTTACTAAAGACGATGAGGTAATTCTTGTTGAGCAATATAGAAAAGCTATCGAAGCTGTAACTTTAGAAATTCCTGCAGGTAAATTAGAGCCTGGAGAAGATAATAAGAAATTAGCTGCTATTCGTGAACTGCAAGAAGAAACGGGATATGTGGTTGAAGAAGAAAAACTAGAAAAGTTATGTGACGTGCATGTAGCTCTAGGTTATAGTTCAGAATTAATCACTATATATTATGTTGATAATTTAGAATATGCTGGTGAACAAAAATCCAGATGATGATGAATTCATTAATTTACGAAAATACAAAAGTTGAAGAAGCATTCAAACTTTTTAGATGACAATGTTATAACTGATAGTAAGACCATGCTTGCATTATCTTACTTAAAAAAATAGGAAAGGCGCAAAATAATATATGAATATTTATGATGAGATAATTAAAAATAATTCAACAATCACCATATAAACTAACACCTCAAAGGGAAAAATCGTTGAGATTTTTAGTAGAAAATGATGAACAGCATCTTAGTGCTGAAGAATTATACTTTATTTTAAAAGAGAAAAACACCAGATATCGGTATTGCTACAGTTTATAGAACTTTAGATATTTTTCTATGAATTAAAAAAATCTTAGAGAAAAATTTCTTTTCAGCAATGGTGTTTCTAAATATCATTTAAGACAATCTGTAGATGATGAACTTCACCATCATTTAATATGTACTAACTGTAATAATATAGAGAAAGTATCAAATCCTATATTTAATAAGCTTATTGAATATATGAGAAAAGAATACTCATTTGAAGTACAAGATAACTTCTATCGTTTTATGGTACTTGCGCTAAGTGTAAGGATAAAGGTGAAAATTAATGCATTTTGACAAATTAGAGAAAAATATTATTACTTATCTCTAGTGTAGTTTATGTAGTATACATCGGGTTTGTTGGAGGTATGATCAACTTATTTCGAGAATATGTAGGAAATGAGTATTTAAGAACTAAAATTGTTGATCAGATTCGTGAACAAACGCGCCTTACTCAAGATAGTGCTAATGTCTCTACAAAAAGATATGCATTATATCTTTCAAATTATGGGACAACTTGCATGGTTATACTTTGCACTACTAGTAGTATTATTTTTATTATTACTTTTTGTGATTTTTAAAAAGGGATAAATCACAATATAGTGGCATTTCTATTTTTTAGTGTATAGTATATTACTATTAATCTTTAGTTTAGGTATATTATTTATTAGTTGCATAATATACTTCTTCTTAGGGTTAAGAATAATATTAATACGAAATTCAGAAAAATATAAAAGTGAATTATAGTTTCCGGAGGAATTCAGTTTCTTCGGAAATTTTTCATTATTTTCTTTTAATGAATTTAAGGAACTTGTGGAATTATGTAAAAGAGTTGAGTATAGAGTGAAAAACTGATATAATGGGTGTAACAAGTAGGGCAGTGGTTTGAAGAAGGAATACGCTCTGAAAAGAGAAGTGGCGGTGCGAATCCGTCCGACTACTTGGTATGACATCTATTTAATAGGTGTCTTTTTATTTAATTAATAACAAAATAATAAGCATCATGTTATAATAAAATTAGAAATAGTTTAAAGAAAATAAGCAGGAGAGAAAATGAACGTTAGAGAGAATTTTGAAACAATAACAAAAAGAAATAGCGGAAACTTGTGAAAAAGTAGGTAGAAATGCTGATGAAGTGAAATTAATAGCTGTAACTAAATATGTTACTGATGCTAGAGTTGAAGAAGCGTTAGAAGCGGGAATTACTGATTTTGCTGAGAATCGTCCACAAAATTATGTTGAAAGAAAGGGTAAATATTCTAATAAGACTTGGCATTTAATTGGAAGTTTACAAACAAGAAAAGTACGTGATGTAATTAATGAGGTTGATTATTTCCATGCACTAGATAGAGATAGCTTAGCTAAAGAAATCGAAAAACGTGCAGATAAAGAAGTTAAATGTTTCGTACAGGTTAATGTTTCTGGAGAAGAGAGTAAACATGGTTTAACTTCAGAAGAGGCTATTGATTTTATAAAATCATTGGAGCATTATTCAAAAATAAAAGTTGTCGGACTTATGACTATGGCACCTTTTGTTGAAGATGAAGAAATATTACGTAATTGCTTTAGAAGATTAAGACAGTTACGCGATGAAGTAAAAGGACTGAATTTAGCATATGCACCATGTGAATTCTTATCGATGGGAATGAGTAATGACTATAAAATTGCTATTGAAGAAGGAGCAACTCATATAAGAGTAGGGACTGCTTTAGTAGGTTGTGAGTTAAAATAATAAAATATAGAGGAGGGTAGTATGCAAAAAATAATAAATGTTGATGATTTAGTTGTAATGATTAAATACAGAAAGAATATGAAAAACATTTATTTGAAAGTCGAGAAAAATGCTGATGTAGTAGTAAGTGCCCCTCCAAGAACACCTAACTATATCATAAAAAAACTTGTTCAAGAAAAATATAGATGAGATAAAAACTTAGAAGAAATAATATCTTGAAGAGTGGTCATACTGTTAAAATTTATGAAACAGGTGAAAAACACTATGTTTTTCGGGAAAGAATTGACTTTAGAAGTTAGACTTGGAGATAAAAACAAGGTAACTATTTCTAATGATAAGTTAATTCTAAGCGTTAAAGATAATTATCAAGATAGAGAACGAATAGTAACTAAGGAATTTAGAAAGATTTTTATAATAAATGCTTGAGTTTCTTAGTAAATATGAAAGGATCATGAATGTTCATGCTGAAGAACTGCGCATTAAGAAAATGAAGACTCGTTGGGGTACTTGTAATATAAATGCGAAAAGAATTTGGGTAAATTATGAACTCGTAAAATATCCAATTGAGTGTTTGGAACATACTATTGTTCACGAACTTACACACTTGTTAGAAACAAATCATACACCAAGATTTTTATACATTGTTAGGAAATACTATCCTAATTACAGAGAAAATGATAAATTAATAAAAAGAATTTAGTAAAAAAACTAGTAGGTAGGTAGAAAAATATAGAAGTATTACAATTTTTTGAAATTTAGTATTAAATTATAGTAGGGTGAAATTTTAAAAATAACTATTTAACTTTCCTTAAAAACAATAATTTAAATGTGTAACGATTGACTTTTTATGCTATTTACTATATAATTAATCAAGAGTTTTTAGTATTTTTTTATACTAACATTTTTGATGATACTTAAAAGTATTTTTTTGGAGGAAAAAAATAAATGTCACAAATTTTAAATAAAGAAGATGGAAAAGTAGTTATCGCTTTTTCAGCAACAAAAAGAAGAATTTTGCGAAAGGATTAGACAAAGCATTCAACCGTGCTGTTAAACGTGTTAACGCACCTGGATTCAGAAAAAGGTAAATTACCAAGAGCCGTATTCAACAAAATGTATGGTGAAGAAGCATTATACCAAGATGCAATTGACTTCGTATTACCAACAGCTTACACAAGAGCTATTGACGAATTAGAAGTTTCACCATTAGCTATGCCTGATATCGATGTTAAAGAAATTAACAAAGAAGAAGGTGTTAAATTCGAAGCAGTTGTTACTGTAAAACCAAACGTTGAATTAGGTGAATACAAAAACCTTGGAATTAAAAAGATTCAGTAGAAGTAACTGATGCTGATGTAGAAGAAAGATTAGATAGCTTATTAAGCCGTCAAGCTGAATGGCAAATCAAAGAAGGAGAATCTAAAAAAGGTGATATCGTAGTTATCGACTTTAAAGGATTCATCGGAGACGAAGCTTTTGAAGGTGGAGAAGCTAAAGGTTACGAATTAGAATTAGGTTCAGGTTCATTCATCCCTGGATTTGAAGATCAATTAGAAGGAAAAGTTGCACCAGTTGACACAGAAGTTAACGTAACATTCCCAGAAAACTACCAAGTAGCTGATCTTGCTGGTAAAGCAGCTAGATTCGAAGTTACAGTTCACGACGTAAAAGAAAAAGTTTTACCAGAATTAACTGACGAATTCGTTAAAGAATTTTCTAAAGAAGCAGCTTCAACTGTAGCTGAATACAAAAGAAAAAAATTAAAAAGAAGAAATCAAATTAGAAAAAGAAAACTTAGCAGAAAAAAATCTTACTCTGATAAAGTAATTTCTACAGCTGTAGAAAATGCAAAAGTTTCTGTACCAGAAAAATTAGTAGAACAAGAAGTTAACTCTATGTTTGAACAATTCACTGGAAACTTATCTCGTCAAGGATTATCATTCGACTTATATGAACAATTCACTGGAAAAGGTGAAGCTGATCTTAAAGCTGAAATGAAATCAGATGCAGAAAACAAAAATCAAAAACTTCATTCGTACTAGGCGAAATCGCTGAAGTAGAAAAAGTTGAAGTAACAGATGCTGACATCGATGCTGAAGTTAAAGAACTTGCTACTATGTACAAACATGACTGAAGAAGGAATCAAAGAACGTATTAGCGTTGAAGACTTACGTGGTGAGTTAGTAATCCAAAAAACTGTTGATTTCTTAAAAATCTAACAATTAATTTTAGCAAATCATCCTTACATATAGAGTGTCTTACATTCTATATGCTTTTTTTATAGAAATAATAAGGTGGGGACATTATTTGAAAGAATATATTAAAAGCTTAGAACAAGAATTTTTCTTTAATAAAGAACGGATTTAAGGAAGAAGAGAAAAGAGCCTTACCCTGATTATAAAAAAATAATGATAGAGATTATAGTAAGAAGTTGTCTTTCTTATCATATGAGTCTAAAGTATATCAAGTTAGAATCTATGGTGTATTTCTTTTTGGATATTTATCAAGTGATAGTGATATTTTTAACCTTTATGAGAGACGAAGTGTCAAAAGACGATAATTGGAGAGTTCAGGAGGTATTAGCGAAAGCATTTGATGAATATTGTAAAAATGAAGGTTATGAAAATGCAATGCCTGTAATTGATGAATGGCTAGGTTCTGATAATCCGAATACAAGAAGGGCTCTCACAGAAGGATTAAGGATATGGACTAGTAGACCATATTTTAGAGAAAAATCCACAAGAAGCAATAAAAAGACTAGCCGAATTAAAAAGAAGACGCTAGTGAATATGTAAGAAAATCAGTAGGAAATGCATTATGGGATATTAGTAGAAAAGTTTCCAGAACTGATAAGTGAAGAATTAAAAAAATGGAAATTAGAAACCAAGGAAATCAAACAAGTGTATAAATTAGCTAGTAAATTTGTTGAGAAGAAAAAGATTTTTGGAATAAGTATTATTGTGTTTTATAAGTTTTTCCAGTATAATGAAACTAATGAGAGATGTCTATCCTCCTCCCCTGTTTTTTTATTTTTTGGAGGGGTCGACATCTCTTTTTATTTTACGCATATACATACCTATGTGTCTTTTTATGTACATAATCTATGCTATAATAAGGTTGATATTTATTGATTTCATATTAGGAGAAGGATATGGCTAAGAGATGTTGTAAAAAAAGAAGAGAAGTAGCTTATAAAATCGAACATAGTCCGAGACCAATTAAGCTTTCAGAAGAGATGGATAAGATAATAAAAAAATTTGCTTTGGTATATTCCGAATATTGATTCGTATCAAGCGACTAAAAATGAGCTGATCTCTGATAGAATATATGATGAATTTTTCATTTACTTATATAATGGACCAAATGGGTATGAAGGAAAAGTCGTGATGTGCGCTGGATAGGTCAAAAGGAAGTTATAAGTAAAGAAGATTGGGAATTTTTTGAGAGAGAAATTTGTACTAATTGTCAGAAAATCATAGTTGCAAAAGTATAGCACGTTGTCTAAGATAAATACCTTATTAACGACGATTAGAAATTCTATAGCACATGGACATTTTTGCTATAGTAGAAGATTATATAATTGGATTTAATCTGAAACTCTCTTCAAAAAGATCCTGAGGGATTGAGGAAAGCTATTATTAAGATTAAACCAAAACCATTACTTGCAGCTTTAGAAAAATTAGCTTCACCAATGGGTAAAGAATTATTACTTGCTTATGCATTTAGAAAAGTTGGTTACGATGTTCAAGAACCGAAAAATAGAAGTAGGGATTTTTGATTTATGTCTTGAGAAAAATGGTATGAAATATGTGATTGAGATAAAAATCTTATAGAGGAAATACGTACCTTCATCCTGAACATGTTGAAATCTTCCTTAAGAGAGCAGAAAAAGCTTTTACCTGGAGTTGAGAGAATTTTACTCGTTGATACATCGAGGGTGACTAAGTCTGTTAGGCAATTGGAATCAAAAATTAAAGACTTTTAGAATTGTTGATATAAATGATGTAAAACTGTTACTGAGTGAGGAACCTATAGATATATTGGCAAGATAATTAATAATAAGAGCGATTCGAAAAGAATATCTTTGAATCGCTCTTATTTTTTTATTTTATTTGTTCACTCATAGTACTTACTTTTTCTAGAATTTCATCTAGACTGAAGTAGCCACTTTTTTGAATTGATAGTCTTCCTTCGATATATACTTCTACAGTTGGTGAAGAGAGAACACCACGCTGTGCAGCAATTTCCATATTTTTCTTCTAATGAAATGTAGTACGCTACAACGTCTTTGTGATCTTCTTGCCACGTAGTAATTCTGTTTTTTTATAGAGTGACATGGCATACATGTGGCAGTTCCGTATTGAATAATAGCTATGGTATTGTCACTGATAATTTTATTTAAGTCATCATTTTTTTGTAAAGTCAATCATATCTTATCTTCCTTTTTATTATTTTTAGTAATAAGCAGTTTAGTATATTGGCTCATCTTGATATGTGTATATTATATTTGTTTTAAAAAGTTAATTACAACTATTATTAATTGTGTATATACTAGATTCAAAAAGAAAAATATTATAAAAATTTTTCTGAAAACTGTTGACAATAATTTCAAATCATGATATTATTTATACAACGTAAATAGATAAGTATTATAAAAAGAGGCCGCGATGACTAATTTAAAAGGTAGCATCGCCGAAGTGATTAAATTCACTGAGGGTTATGTCGAATAGGCATAACACTGTCATTAGAAAATGCCCATTTTTCTTCATGGTGAGCTTTTTATAATAAGGGCAAGAGGAATAGGATAGAATTATAAGCTAGACTACAAGGACCTTTTGTTCTTGTAGTCTATTTTTTTATAACTTATTTGAAGGAGAAAGTAATGAGATTATTTGATGGTATGACGGTAGAAAATGGTGAACTGAATATTTCCGGAGTTGGAGTAAGTGAGTTAAAAAGCTCAATATGGTACACCACTTTATGTTTATGATGAAAATATGTTAGTGAACCAATGTAGAACTTTTATTAATAATTTCAAAAGTTCGAAATTCAATACAGAAGTTCTTTTCGCATCAAAAGCTTTTAGCTGCTTAGAGGTGTTAAGAATTGCTAGTAGAGAGGGCTTAGGTGTTGATGTAGTGTCACTTGGTGAGATTCATACAGCGTATAAAGCTGGATATGATATGAAGAAGGCTTATTTCCATGGAAATAATAAAACTCGTGAGGAATTACAATATGCTCTTGAAGTTGGAGTGGGAACTATCGTCATAGATAATGACTATGAATACGAAATGATTAATGAAATCGTAAGAGAGATGGAAATACTGTAGATGTATTATTAAGAATTAATACAGGTATTGATGCTCATACTCATGAATACATCAAAACAGCAAAAGATGATTCAAAAATTTGGTTACTCAGTATACGATGACACAATTTATGATTTAATCGCAGATATTAATAACCAAAGTAATCTTAATTTTGTAGGATTCCATTCACATATTGGATCACAAATTTTTGAAAAAACTTCATTTTTCGAAGCTGTAAAAGTAGTAATGGAATTTACGAAAAAAGTTCAAGAAAGATTAGGTTTAACTATAAGTGTTCTTAACCTAGGAGGAGGTTTCGGGGTTTATTATACTGAAGAGGATAGACCTTTTGAACTTGCTGAATTTTTAAGAGAGTACATCGAAGTAGTCGAACGTGAGAGTGATAATTTCGGATTAGACTTAACTAAGGTAGTAATTGAGCCTGGTAGAAGTTTAACATGTAATGCTGGTAGCACATTATACAGTGTTGGTGGAGTTAAGAAAACTTTTGCAGGTCGTGAATATGTGTTCGTTGATGGTGGTATGGCAGATAATCCTCGTTATGCATTATATAAAGCAAAATATGAGGCCATGTTAGCCAACAAGATGAATGAAGAAGCAGATACAACTTATACAGTTGCTGGTAAATGTTGTGAATCTGGAGACATGCTAGTAATGGATGCGAATTTACCTAAAGCTGAGCAAGGTGATTTACTGTTAGTATCATCGACAGGAGCGTATAACTACAGTATGAGTAGCAACTACAATAGACTACCGAAATTACCAGTAGTATTTGTAAAAGATGGAACTAGTCGCCTAGTAGTAAAAGGTGAGACTTTAGAAGATTTAATTAGACAAGATATTTAATATATAAAAATATAAAAACAATATTAAAAAAATATATAAATAACATAGAAACAAAGGAGAACAAGATTATGACAATTTATACAGGAAGCGGAGTAGCAATAGTAACACCATTTTTCGAGGATGGAAGTGTGGATTATGAGACATTTGGAGAATTAATCGAATTCCAAATTAGTGAAGGTACAGATGCGATTATCGTAGCAGGAACTACAGGTGAAAGTTCAACAATGCCTGATGACGAGCAAGTAGCGGTAATTAAATTCGCGATTGATAGAGTAGCAGGACGTGTACCAGTTATTGCAGGTAGTGGGGTTAACGATACAGCTCACTCAATTAGATTAAGCCAAGAAATTGAAAAATTAGGACCGGATGCATTATTAGTAGTAACACCTTATTACATCAAAACTAGCCAACAAGGTCTAATTGAACACTTTGAAGCAATCGCTAATAGTGTTGATTTACCAATTGTACTTTACAATGTACCGGGAAGAACTGGACAAGTTATGGCGCCAGAGACTATTTTACATTTATCTCAACACAAAAACATCGTGGCATACAAAGATGCTGTAGGTGACATTGCTCATACTTTAGCAGTTAGAAACTTAGTAGGTGATAACATCGATATTTACTCAGGAAATGATGATATTAACGTACCGATTATTTTAGCTGGTGGTAAAGGGACAATTTCTGTTTTAGCTAACGTTTATCCAAAAGCGACACACTTAATGTGTAAATATGCTTTAGAAAGACAAGTGGATAAAGCTTTCGGACTTCAACTTAAATATTTAGACTTCATTCACATGTTATTTGCTGAGCCAAACCCAATGCCAGTTAAAAAATGTGTAGAATTAATCGGAAAATCAGCTTGTCACTACCGTCTGCCAATGACTCATGTTGCGCCAACATTAGCGACAAGATTAGAGCAAGAGATTGCAAGACTTAATTCATTACAAGGAGAGTAAAAATGAGAGTTTTATTAAGTGGTTATAATGGAACTATGGGGCAAGTTCTAAAAAACTATATTCAAGATAGTACTGATTTAGAAATAGTTGCAGGTGTAGGTCGTGAATTGCTAGAGGAGAAATTTCCTACTTATACTTCATATGAAGGTTTAGAAAAAATTGCTGATGTGATTATTGATTTTTCACATCACGCAGGTACAGAAGAACTAGTAGAGTATGCTAAACGTACTGGAACAAAAGTTGTAATTGCTACGACTGGTCACACTCAAGAAGAATTAGAATTAATCGATGAACTAGCTACACAAGTAGGGAGTAGTTTACGCAGGTAATTACAGCTTAGGAGTAAATGTCTTAGTAGAATTAGTAAAAAAAGCTAGTGAATTGTTACTAGGATATGATATTGAAGTTATTGAAAAACATCACAATAAAAAAGTAGATGCACCTAGTGGAACTGCAAAAATGTTAGTTGATGCGGTTAAAAATGTAGAAGAGTACAATAGAGTTTATGGTCGTCATGGAGATATGAAACGCCAAGAAAAAGAGATTGGAATCCATGCGGTACGTGGTGGAACTATAGTAGGTGAACATGAAGTGATTTTTGCTGGAGAAGATGAAGTAATTGAGATTAAACATACAGCTCTAAGTAAAAAAATGTTCGCAAAAGGATCTGTTACAGCTGCACAATGGCTTAACACTGTAGAAGAACCAAAATTATATTCTATGAAAGATGTACTAGGTATAGAATAATAAAGTCAGGAGGGATTCAAGAGACTCTGTATAGGAGTTTAATTGAATCACCTCTACTCAGTTTATAAAAAAATATCAATATACACGGGCTGCGCCAAAAAGTCCTAAATTTTAACAAAGTGTATATGATAACTCATAGACGCAGTGAGTTTATTGATATCTAAAATCGCTTTATAAAAGCTTTTTAGATATCTAATAAACTGTGGGGGATGACTGACAAAAATCGATTTCTACGAAATCGCGATTTTTGAGTCACTCCCTAAAAAAATACTATAATAAAGTTAGATTGACATATGTAAAAAAATTAAATATAAAATAGAAAAAAATCATATAGATAATAGGAGAAAGAAATGAAATCAACAGAAGAGATTATTAAATTTATAGCAACATCAAAAAAGAAAACACCGGTAAAAGTTTACGTTAATTTTAACGCTGATGTAGAATTTCCAGAAACTTTAGAAGTTTATGGTGAAGGAAGTTCAAGAGTAATTTTTGCAGATTTCGCTGATTGGGTGGAATTTTACGAAGCAAACAAAGCTGCGGTAGTAAATCACCGTGTAGAAAATGATCGTCGTAATAGTGGTGTACCGATGATTGACTTAACTCAGTTTAATGCTCGTATCGAACCAGGATGTTCTATCCGTGAACACGTTAGTATTGGGGATAATGCGGTTATCATGATGGGTGCTGTTATTAATATCGGAGCTAAAATTGGTAAAAACACTATGATCGATATGAATGCTATTTTAGGTGGACGTGCAGAAGTTGGGGAAAACTCTCACGTTGGTGCTGGATCTGTCTTATCAGGTGTTATTGAACCAGCCAATGCTACACCAGTACGAGTAGGTAACAATGTTCTTATCGGTGCTAATGCTGTAGTGTTAGAAGGTGTTCAAATCGGAGATAATGCCGTTGTTGCAGCTGGAAGTGTAGTAACAAAAGACGTAGCTAGTGGAGATGTAGTAGCCGGTGTTCCTGCACGAGTAATCAAAACACGTAGTGAAGTTGCAGAAGAAAAAGTAGATATTATCGCAGAATTAAGAAACTTATAATAAAGTAGGAAGAGAAGATGAAAGTAATTACTGAAGAGAATTTAACATCATGGCGTAGACATCTGCACCAAAATCCAGAGTTATCTTTGGAAGAGCATAAAACTAAAGAATTTATCGCTAGTGTCTTAAAAGAATATGGTATAGAGTATCAAGAGGCACTTGAGACAGGACTAGTAGTGATTTTTAAAGCTAGTGTGAAAACTAAAGATACGATTTTATTTAGAGCGGACATTGATGCACTTCCTATTTCAGAGGAAAATGATGTTGATTTTAAATCAAATAATGATGGTGTAATGCACGCGTGTGGTCACGATGGACATACTACTATGCTTTTTAGGAAGTGTTATAGAAGCGGCTGATTATTATAAAAAAATAACGATACAAAGGTAAATAGTATTTTTGTATTTCAACCTGCTGAAGAAACTTTTGGTGGTGGAAATTTATTAATAAATGATTTTTGATTTTTTTCACCGTATAATATATTAGCAAGTTATGCCCTGCATATGAATCCGGATTATCCAGAAGGGCATATAGTTTCTAAACCAAAGGAAATCATGGCTAGTGCTAATGAATATAGAATTTATATCAAAGGACGTGCAGCTCATGTTGGTTTAAAAAATACTGGAATCGATGCCCTTAATGTGGCTACAATGTTCTTCCAAGAGATGTTAAAACTTAATGCATTACATACTAAAGCACGTAATACTAATATTATACATATTGGTAAAATGTACGGTGGAGATGCGATGAATGTCGTTGCTGAGAATGCATATATGGAAGGAACGATTAGAACCTACAGTATGGAAGATTTAACGACAATCAAAACTGCAATTGAAAATACGCGTGTAGGACTTGAGCATCTTACTGGTGCAAGTATTCGTGTTGATTTTGCTGAAGGATATCCGGCCGTAATTAATGATGAGGCTCCTTATCAAGTAATTAGAGAAGTTATTGAAAAAGAAAATATTGATTATATTGAGTTAGAAGAAGCTTATCTGTATGGAGAAGATTTCTCATTCTTCAGTAGACTTTCTCCTATAAACTATAGCTTCTTAGGGTTTAAGAAACGAAGAGAAAAACTATGTTTCAGGACTTCATACACCAACTTTCAACTTTGATGAAAAAAATATTAAAAGTAGGTGTTCAATATTACCTTGGTATATTGAATTATTATAACGAGTAATTTTTGATTTTTTTAGTGAGATAAACGGGGAGTGATTTAAAAATCGCGATTTTTGAGTCACTCTCGTTTAATTAAGAAAGGAACTTTATGGCAACAATTGAGTTAAATTATAATAATATACGACAAAAACGCTATTAATTTAAAAAGAACAGGCACAGGATATAATAGCTGTAGTTAAAAAAATAATGCGTATAATTTAGATTTAAGAGAATGTGAAAAATTATACTCAGAAGTAGGAATTAATTATTTCGCTACGACAAAAGAAGAAGAATGCAAGGTAATAAGGGAAACACTTGGTGAGGATGCTAATATCTTTCTTTTAAATCCAACTTATGACTTTGATTTAGCTAGAGAGTACAATATCGAGATAAATATAGCGAGTCTTGAATATCTAAAAAGAAAATCTTGAAAAGACTTAAAGATTTAACATTGCAGTTGGAGTTTGCTGGTAGTATGAGACGTGCAGGAGCAAGAAATCTGGAAGAAGTGCAAGAGATTATAGATTTCTGTAAAAAAAATAGTTTGAAATTAAAAGGATTTTTGGTCTCATTTTTTCATTTGCGGATGAATTTGATGGCTTTTTATGAAAAAGAAAAAGAGTTAGTATTAAATGTTCTTGATGAAGCACAGAAAGTTCATGAGTTTGAAGTAGTCCATCTGCAAAATAGTGCCTCATTTTTACGTGATGGTTCATTTGAAAAAAACAACTCACCAGAGATTAGGATAATTCTTTATGGAGCTATGCCATATAATGTTAAGGAAAACCCTAGTAGCACTTAGGATTTAGTTATTAAAAATCCGATTACTGTTTATGGTGAAATAATTAATATAGTAACATTAAATAAAGGTGAATGCATAGGATATTCTAATTCGTATATAGCTGATAGTGATAAGAAAGTAGGGTCGTTAATATTGGTTATGGCGATGGAATATTAAGAGACAGGTTAAAAGGAAAAACTTGTATAATTAATAATAAAGAAAGAAATATTTATTCAACTATGATGAGTCACTTAGTTGTTGAAATAGGTGATGAAGAACGCATTGGAGATAGAGTTTATATTTATGATGATAAGCAACAACTTCATGATTATACTAAGTATTTCGGACCGAACTCTGTTCAACTTGCTGCATTAAATTATAATAGTTTGAAAAGTGAAGAAGATATATTAAAATAATGAGAGTGATTCGAAAAATCGATTTCTTTAGAAATCGTGATTTTTGACTCACTCTCTTTTTGTTTGTAAATTTTATAAAGAATAAAAGAAAGAAATGACTCATGAAATGCATGTGTCATTTCTTTTTAAAAAAAGGAAAAAAATTTTAAATGAATTTAAATTAACAAATATTAATCTAAATATATTAGAGATACTTATTTATCTTATTTTTCTTGTTCTTCTTGGAATTTTTTAGCAATTTTTGCTTCAAAATCTTGAGGGATAGAACTTTGTTTAATTACGATTACGTCAGATTTAGCATATCTAACGATACCTTCAGAAACCGATCCCATAAGCATACGTTTGAATCCAGTTAATCCTGAAGAACCACAAACTACAAGGTCGATACCTTTTTCATCAACGATGTCTTCACTAAGAACAATTTTTGGAATACCTTGTTCAACAATACCGAATACTTTTGTTAAGCCAGCTTCTTTAGCAGATTCAGCATAACTATCAACTAATTCTTTAGTACGTTTGTAGAATGAGTTGAAAATATATGGATCTGATAAACCAGAAGTTGCGATTGTCGCATCAATTACAGACGCGATATATAACTCTGCATCCTCATTTCTTAATGCTATAGCTACAGCATTTGTAAATGCCCACCAGCTTGTTTAGAACCGTCCACTGCGACTAAAAATTTTTAGAATATTTGTTTTCCATGATCAGAACCTCCGACTTCTATTTCTTTACTTATATTATATCACATTTACAAAAAAAGTAAACGCTATTTTCATAAAAAAACAGTATTAACTTTTTTAAAAATAAAGTAAGAAAACCTATAGGACTATACAACTTTGCATTTTTCCTATAGGTTTAATCTTTTTAAAATTTTATGAATATTGATTATACGTTTTCATCAACCACAGTGATAAGTCGTTTTTCTTTTGTGCTCTTTTATCATCTATTGTTACTTTATATACTAATTCGTAAGTTCCTGGTTTAGTATTATCTACTTCACCTTCGATAATAAGATCATCAAGATAAGATTTTCCGGCTTTACGAGCAATGATTCCTTCTTTTCCTAAATCAACCTCTTCGCCTACTTTAATAGTGACATTTTCAGGAATAATAAAGTAAAAAGTACGCTCAAGACGACGTTCAAGACGTTTTCTGTATTTTTCTTCATCTTCTGCACTCATGCGGTCTCTAAGTTTTTTTCATCAACTAGAGGCATTAGTTCAACTTCAGTATCAGCAATACAGATTCTACTATTTACAAGTGTGAATGTTTGTGTTCTTCCTGGTCCACAATAAGATTGACATCCTATGATGAATTCAGCATTAGGTGCTTTCTTTTTCAATTTTGGGATTAAAGTTTTAAGATTAACACCAAGACAATCATCGCATAATCTAAATGTTACTTTATCTTCAGTAACAACATTTTTATCATTTTTGAGCCATAATTTATCCTTTCGTATTTTTATTTATTTTTAAACTAAGACTTTATTATATCACATATTTCTTATAAATAACATTTTAAATATTATGTGAAGAAATTAAAAATTTCTAAATCTTTTTTTAATATGTTGTTTAAAACAAGAAGTGCTATAAAAAGCAATAATATGTGCAGAATAATCGTTGTAATAAGACTGATGAAAAATTCTTCAGGAACCATTTTTTTATTAGATTGGATTCATCAGGACTTAATAACCATAGATCATTAGAGAATAATAACTGATGGAATTTTATCCAGAACGAATTAAAATTGTATGAAATTATACCAGCTAAAACTATTATTAATATTATGAATGCTAATAATGTTTTTATTGAATGTTCTAGTAATGTAGAACATTGTCTTGTGTTTAGATAACATTATAATTAGAATTGTAGTAATTATAAATACTGCTATGAGGAATATCATTGTATAAAAACTTACATTATAAAGTGTTCTAACATCTTTCATGTGTAGAATATCTTTTTCTGTAAAACCATGATGTATTTCAGCTCAGCTTTTACTATTTAGATAATCTAAAAGATTTGATGTATTGTTTATTAAATCATCACTAGATGTATTGATATTAGGTGCTAAATTTCCTTTTTGAAAAAGAAAATTTTTTATAAAAGTCTAGGTTAAAACAATTGTAAAATATTATACCTAGTATCGCACTAATAAATAGTGAAAAATTTTGAATAACAAATGAGTATTTGTCGTATATTTGTTCATATTAATACCTCCAATTAGTATTATAACATATGATTATCAAGGAATATAAGTGGTTTTTACTCGAATTTCGGTTTACATATTTACAGAAATTAACAAAAAAATCGTTTTTATAAAAAGTTTTTGAGTAAAAAAATATTTAATATTTAGGTGAATTATGTTAAAAATATACGTATATAATTATTTATATTGGGGAAATCATGAATAAGTTTTTTTAAGATCTATTTAGAGTTAAGAGAAAAAAATAGAAAATAGGCAATATAGGTCTAATTCACTTTTGCCGAGTGAAAATGAACTCGCAAGAGAATATGATGTTTCTAGGGAAACTATAAGAAAAGCTTTGTTATTATTATTAGAAAATGGTTATATCCATAAAATTCAAGGCAAAGGATCTATTGTTCTTGATGTTCATAGATATAGACTACCAGTAACAGGGCTTTTTAAGTTTTTAAAGAACGTCGACAATTTCAAGACGTTGAAGCAACTACTAAGGTAATAGTAAATGAAGAAGTTGAGGCTCCAGATTTTTCTAGTACGCCTTGGTCTTGTGAAACGTGGAGAAAAATTAATTTACTTTAGTTCGCCAAAGAATTGTTGATGGCGAAGCAGTAATATTAGATAAAGATTATATTAGAAAGAGTGCAATTGGAGAATTACCTACAGACCGTGTAGAAGAATCATTATATGAATATTTAGAAAATGACTTTAGGTATAAAAAAATTTCATATGGAAATAAAGATTTTAAAAATCGAACCGGTTAGTGAAGAAGATTCTACATATATTGATTTAAATGGTCATAAACATATCGCAGTGTTACGAAGTGATGTATATACGGAAGGAACTGATTTTCTTCATTATACAGAAAGTCGTCATAGAGTCGATAAATTCCATTTTTCAGAATTTGCTAGAAGAAAATCTAATAGAATTAATTAAATTATTAATAGAAGAGAACTTTGAACAATATTATTTGTTCTGAGTTCTTTTTGCAAAATTTCAAGTGAAAAATTCTTAAGTAATTTTTTACTATAATATTTTTTTCACTATAATTTTGTCTAAAAAGTTAATAAATGAACTAATGAAATATTAAATAAGTATAGAAATTTTGAAAAATATTTTCATGGATTTTCAAAAGCAAAAATTAATCGTTGAAAAAAATGAAAAAAATAGAGTGTATAATAAATATATGTTTGAAATTTCCAGGAAATAATCTCGAAATATTTTTTTGTGGGAGTGTGAGGAAATAATGAAGATTATTGTTTATTCATTGACTGGAAATTGTAAAAGATTTGTAGACATGTGTGAGATTCCCAAAGAAGATGTAATTTATTTACAGGATATTGATTTTGATGTGGATTTCGATTATATCCTTATAACACCAACATTTGGCTTTTGGAGAAGTACCGGTTGCGGTTGCTAGTTTTTTAGAAGAGAACCATAATCATTTAAAAAGGTGTTGTTGGTAGTGGAAATAAAAATTAGGGGTGAACGATTTGCCAATGCTGCTGAAATTATTAGCAGTGAATATAACATTCCGTTACTAATGAAAAATTGAATTACATGGTAATAAAAAGATATAAGTGAATTTAAAAAAATATTTGGAGAGTGTAGAGAATGGAGAAATTTAACCATATTGAACTAAATAATGAAGTAACAAAAAGAGGCGATAATGGATTTTTTTCAAATTAGAAAAAGACGTGGAAGCTATTGAAGAATTTCTTCGTGAAGTAGACTTTCGTACAAAGAAATTCAGTTCAGAAATTAAAAGACTTAGATATTTAGTAGAAGAGAATTTCTACTATAATATTTTTGATAAATATATTGAAGATGAAATTTTAGAATGCTTAGAATTAGCTCATGAACTTCAAGTTTGAATTTAAGAGTTATATGGCAGCAAGTAAGTTCTATAAGGACTATGCATTAAAAACAAATGATAAAAAACAATATTTAGAAAACTTTAACCAGCACGTATTTATCGTAGCTATGTACTTAGCTGATGGTGATGTTGCTTTAGCTAAAGAGCTTATGATTGCGATGCTTGAACAAAGATTACAACCGGCAACACCAACATTCCTAAACTCAGGAAGAAGTCGTCGTGGTGAGTTAGTATCATGTTTCTTATTAGAAGTAGGTGATTCACTTAACTCTATTAACTACATTGATTCAACTGCTAAACAACTTTCAAAAATTGGTGGAGGAGTTGCGATTAACTTATCAAAACTACGTGCACGTGGTGAAAGTATTAAAGGTATTAAAGGGTAGCTAAAGGTGTTATTCCTGTAGCTAAATCTTTAGAACAAGGTTTTGCATATGCAGATCAACTTGGACAACGTCCAGGAGCAGGTGCTGTGTATTTAAATATCTTCCACTATGATGTATTAGAATTCTTAGATACTAAGAAAGTTAATGCCGATGAAGAATTACGTCTTCCAACTATTTCTACAGGTATTATCGTACCATCATTATTCTTTGATTTAGCTCGTGAGAATAAAGATTTCTATATGTTTGGACCTCATTCAATCTATGAAGAATATGGTTTAGTGTTAGATGATATAGATATTGCTAAATACTATGACCAATTTGTAGCGAATGAAAATATTATGAAGCGTAAATTTGATGCTCGTGATATGCTTAACTTAATAGCACAAACTCAATTACAATCAGGATACCCGTACTTAATGTTCAAAGATAATGCGAACAAAAATCACGCACTTCGTGAAATTGGACAAGTTAAGATGAGTAACTATGTACTGAGATTTTCCAATTACAAGAAACTTCAGTAATTAAAGATTACGGTGAAGGAGATATCATTAAACGTGATATTTCTTGTAACTTAGCGTCATTAAATATCGTTAATGTAATGGAAAGCAAAAAAATTAAAGAATCTATTTACTCAGGTATGGATGCATTAACATTTGTAAGTAATTCTACTAAAATTAAAAATGCGCCGGGTGTAGTAAAAGCTAATGATGAATTCCACTCTGTTGGATTAGGAGCTATGAACCTTAATGGATATTTAGCGAAAAACCTGATAGCTTATGAGAGTGAAGAAGCAAAAGATTTTGCTAATGTCTTCTTCATGATGATGAATTACTATACATTAGAACGTTCAATGCAAATTGCTAAAAAACGTAATGAAACATTTAAAGACTTTGAAAAATCAGATTACTATAATGGAAGTTACTTTCACAAAATATATTGAAAAATGACTACTTACCTGTAACTGACAAAGTGAAAGCATTATTCGAAGGAATTTATATTCCAACAAAAGAAGACTGGAGAAGTCTAAAAAATAGAGTAAAAGAAAATGGTCTATATCATGCTTATAGAATGGCTATTGCACCAACTCAAAGTATCTCATATGTTCAAAACTCAACATCAAGTGTATTACCAATTGTTGATAAAATTGAACGTAGAAGTTATGGTAATGCTGAAACATTCTACCCAATGCCATACTTAAGTCCAAAGACTCAATGGTTCTATAAATCTGCATTTACTATGGACCAAATGAAACTTATTGACTTAATGTCAGTTATTCAGGAACACGTAGACCAAGGTATTTCTGTGATTTTATTCGTAAATTCTGATATTACAACAAGAGAACTTGCAAGATATTATATTTACGCACATCACAAAGGATTGAAATCACTATATTACACAAGAAACAAACTACTTTCAGTAGAAGAATGTACTTCTTGTTCTATATAGAAAAGAGAGGAAAAATTACTAATTATGAAAGCAGTAAACTGGAATAAACAAGATGACTTAACTTTCATGTATTGGCGTCAAAATATTGCACAATTTTGGGTTGATACTGAGTTTAAAGTGTCAAAAGATATTAAAAGTTGGAATGAAGATTTAAACGATAAAGAACGTGAAGCTTATAAAAAAGTATTAGCTGGTTTAACTGGTCTTGATACTCAACAAGGTGATAAAGGTATGCCACTTGTATCTTTACATACTGAAGATATGAGAAAACAAGCTGTTTATAGCTTTATGGGAATGATGGAGCAAATTCATGCGAAAAGTTATTCTACGATCTTTACATCATTAATTCCTTCACAAGAAACAGACTACTTACTAGATGAGTGGGTTCCAAGCAATCCAGAACTTCAATTTAAAGCAAAATTAATCGAAGACTATTATATGAGATTATTTAAGCCGGAAGTGCCAACATATGACTTATACATGGCTCGTGTAGCGTCTGTATTCTTAGAAAGTTATATTTTCTACAGTGGATTCTTCTATCCATTATATTTAGCTGGACAAGGTAAAGTAACTACTTCTGGAGAAATTATTCGTAAAATCTTATTAGATGAAACTATCCACGGAAGCTTTACAGGATTCGATGCTCAAGAAATCTTTAGAACTCTTACTCAAGAAGAGCAAGAACGTGCTGAAAAAGAAATGTATAAACTACTATTAGATTTATATGAAAATGAGTTGAAATATACTAAAGATATATATGATGAAATTGGTTTATATGAAGAAGTAAAAGATTATGTTGAATATAATGCTAACCGTGCATTAGCTAACTTAGGATATCCTGGATACTTCGAAGACAAAAGAAATCAATCCCAATTATTGAAAAATGCGATGAATACAAATACTAAAAACCATGACTTCTTTAGTGTTAAAGGTGATGGATATGTAGTTAGTATGAATGTTGAATCAATTGAAGATGAGGATTTCATTTTTGAATAGGTAAATGATATGAAAATTTTATTAGTTAGACATGGTGAAACAAACTACAATAAAAATAGATTAATCCAAGGTCATAGCGACATTGAATTAAATGAGACTGGTAGAAATCAAGCGACTTCTGCAGGAGAAAAGTTAACGGATCACAATATTGATTATGCTTTTTAGTAGTCCTTTGAAAAGAGCGGTAGAAACAGCAAGACTTATGCTTGATAACTCTAATAATAGTCAAAACATTTCTAAAGTGATAACTACCGATGAGCGTTTAATCGAAAAATTCTTTTGGAGATTTTTGAAGGTAGTACATTTGAGGAGTATTTTTACTGCGCTTGAAAATAATCAAGGTTTAGAGTCAGTTGAAAAAGATGAAGATGTTTATGAGAGAGCTAGTTCATTTTTTTACTGAAAAATACTTAGATCATAAAGATGATACAATTTTAGTAGTTTGTCATGGTGCGTTAATTCGTGTATTTTTTTAAGAACATTAGGATTATATCCTGAGTCTAATATACTAATTAATAATACTGCATTAAATGTGGTACATTATGATGGACATGAGTTCGTATTAGAGAAATTTAATATTTAAAATTATTAAGGGAACGGCTAAGAAATCATAGTTTTATAAAAAAATTGATTTAATTGGTCGCTCCTAATTTTTTTAATAAGGAGATGAGATTATGCGTATTATTTTAGCAAGACATGGAGAAACAGATTATAATAAAAATAAAATTAGTTCAAGGTCATACAGATATTCCTTTGAATGAGGAAGGAATTCGTCAAGGGATTGCTGCAGGGAAAAAAATAGAAGGATATAAGATTGATATAGCGTACAGTAGCACTCTAGGAAGAGCATTTGATACTGCAAGATATATGCTAGATAATTCAAATAGTGAAGATAATAAAAAAATTACCTGTAATTAAAGATAAAAGACTAATAGAAAAATCATATGGAGATTATGAAGGAGTTTCTTTTTGCTGAATATGGAGCTGGTCTTAAGGCTGGAGAAACGAGAGGAATGGAACTAGATTCTGATGCTGCTGATAGAGTAGAAGCATTCTTTAAAGAAAAGAATGAAGAACACCCAGATAAGACAATATTGGCTGTATGTCATGGTGGTTTAATTCGTTCTTTCTTAACTCAAAAAGGGTATTAAAGAAGTAGGGACGTGAGTAATAGTAAATACTTCAGTTAGTGTTCTTGACTATGATGGAGAAAAGTTTGAACTTATAGAGTTTAATAAATAAGTTTAGTATTTTTACCTCAAAAATAATACTTAAGAGATTTATATTTTTGAGACGCTTTCATTGACAAATAGTGTTAAATTCTTTATACTATTAAGTAAATTAATATGTAAAACATTGAAGAGATAAGTAGATTATAATTGATTCAAAACAGAGAGCTTTCGGTCGGTGTAAGAAAGTAAGATGAGATGTAATTGAAAATGGTCTCGGAGTAATAATTATCTAATAGGTAATTACGTTAGTGCGCGATATAGCACAGCGGTATGAACACGTACCGATTAAGGTGGATATTTATATCCATAAACATGGGTGGTAATACGATAAACTCGTCCCTATTGCATTAACTTGTAATAGTGGCGAGTTTTTATTTAAGAGAAAGAATAGTTAAGGAGACAATACAATGCCAATATGTATTCAAAATGAATTACCGGTAAAGAATAAATTATTAGAAGAAGGAGTAGTTGTAATAGAAGAGAATAGAGCTAAAAATCAAGATATACGACCATTAAAAATTTTTAATTTTAAATCTAATGCCTAAAAAAAGAAGAAACTGAGCGTCAATTATTAAGACTTTTAGGAAAACTCTCCGCTTCAAATTACAGTAGAATTTCTTCATACGACAAGTCATATCGCAAAAAAACACAGCACAGTCTTACTTTAGAGAAATTCTATAAAACATTTGATGAAGTGAAAGATAAATATTATGATGGACTTATTATTACAGGAGCACCTGTTGAACAATTAGAATTTGAAGATGTAAATTACTGGGAAGAACTGAATAGCATTTTTTTGACTGGAGTAAGACTCATGTCTTTTCAACATTAAATATTTGTTGGGCAGCTCAAGCTAGTTTATATTATCACTTTGGTGTTAAAAAAGAACAAGTAGATGATAAGATATTTGGAGTTTTTGAACATGATGTTCTTATAGAAAATCATACATTAACACGAGGATTTACAGATACTTTCTTAGCCCCTCATTCTAGACACACTAAAATTGAAGAAGAGAAACTACCTACTATTTCTGAACTTGATGTATTAGCGAGATCAGAAGAGGTTGGGACATTAATCGCTGCGACTAAAGATCTTAGAAAGGTTTTTGTAACAGGGCATATCGAATATGATGCAGATACACTTCATAACGAATATGTACGTGATAAAAATAGTAATCTTCCAATCGAAGTTCCTGTGAACTATTACCCAGGAAATGATGATACGAAGGTACCTAAAAATAGATGGCGTGGAGTGGCTTACTTATTCTACCACAACTGGTTAAACCAAGTTTATCAACAAACACCATATGATTTAACAGAGTTAGGAAAATAATAGAAAGAAAAAGACTTTACAGATATGCTAAAAACATATTGTAAAGTCTTTTTCTAATTATCTCTTTTTTTCGTCTTTTTTATCTGAGTTTTCCTCTTCTGTTAATCCCGAAATTGATTTTTTTAAATGATGTGAACATTTTTTTCCGATTGATTCTCCAAGTTCAGGTAGACGTTTAGGACCAAAGATTATTAGAGCGGCTATAATAGTACTATAACCCAGGTGCTCCTATATCACGTAAAAATCCCATTACTTTTTCACCTCTTTTGTTGTAAATATACTTACTAATAATAATGCTAATTTCATAAATTAATATTAATGGTATTGACATAACGATATCACTTATAAAGTCAGCAGGGGTAATGACTACTGCTATTACAATTAGTATAAAATATGCATATCTTCTATTTCTAGTTAAGAAGGTAGGTGTTAATATACCTAATGATGTTAGGAATGCAACAATAACAGGAAACTCAAAAAGTATCGCTATCGGTATTGTCGTATTAATGACGAATGATAGATAGTTTTGAGCTGTTAATTGAGTGTTGAATAAATCATCACCTATAGAAAGAAGCACATCTAAGATAGCAGGAGTTACTAGAAAGAACCCGAAAGCTAAGCCTACTGAAAAACAAATGAATACCGCCGGTATATAAGCTAGTAATGCACGAGCTTCTCTTTCTTCTAATGCAGGTTTTATAAATGCCCAGATTTGATAACAAATAAATGGTATCGAGAATGTGAAGGCACAAAGTCCTGCAAGAGTTAGATATATCCATAGTATATCATTAGGTCCAAGAACAATCAATTTATTATTAAAATTACTAGTTAAAAATTTATAAATATCCGCTGACCATAATAAACTAACTATGAAAGAGACAATAAAAAAACACAAGGCTTAGTATTAGTCTCTTTCTAAGTTCGGTTAGATGATCCACGGTAGAAACTTTATCTCCATATTTCATCGTGAGTTACCTATTTATTTTTTTAGATTTTTTTCATAGAATATACTAATGGCTACAACAATAATATAAATAAGTTGAGCTATTACTACTTCAAAACTAGGATAAATTCCTAAAATTTCAATAGTAGGTAGATAATCTATAATGTGATTTGATAGGATATCAGTTATTTGTAAAGCATGTATACTTACTCCAAGCATTTTAAATCCTAGAATGTATATTAACCAAGATAATACTAGGAATACTTTGCTAATAGGTAATTTTCCAGAAGCTTTAACCATAATAATGCCGATAATTATTAAAGCGACAATAGCAAGTGCTATCCCGATTAGTAGGTTAGCAGTAGTGATTAATGGCATAATACCAGCATAGAATAGAATGGTTTCTGCACCTTCACGGAATACTGCTAAGAAACTAAGTGTAAACATAGAAATAAAGCTTCCAGTAGAAAGTACTAGATTTAACTTTGTATCCATATATTTCTTCCATGCTTTAACAGAACTTTTACTATGTAGCCAGATTCCAATACCTATCATCATGATTACAGCAAAGATACCAACAACACCTTCGATGATTTCACGGTTAGTACCAGATGATAGAGCAGGGAATGAGTATTTTAAAATAACGGCTGCTAGTATACTAGTAAGGATACCTACTAAGGCACCAGCATAAATCCAGATCAACCCTTTTTTCTGCTTGGCAGCTTTTAATGCACTTGCTAAAGATAAGACGATTATTAATGCTTCAACACCTTCACGAAGTAAAATTAGCATAGAATCTATAGCAGTATAGTTAGATTTAGTATCGATTTTAGAAAGCTCTGAGATCAAGTTCTTAAGCTGGTCTTGATACTTTTGTTCACTACCTTTAACCATAATGATAGGAGTTTCGCTCTCTACTTTTGTATATAGTGAAGCGTTACGTGTACGTACTTCTCCTTCAATAACAGGCCAAACTTCAATGAATTTTTTCATTTTCTGTGAACCTTGGGCTTTGTTACCTTCTTTAAAAGATGTAAGACTATCTTCAAGAAGTTTTATCCCTTGGTCAAGTGTTTTAACTTCTGAATTTTGTTCTAATTTTTTATCGGCTAGGAAATCATCTAGGTAAGTTTTTAAATCTGTTAAATATAATTTTGTAGTTTGATAGTCATAAGGCTCAACTTCCATAGAACTACGTAGAAATGACATTGTTGTTTCTACTTTTCCGTAGTAAGCAGGTTCAAGTGTTCTTACGATACCTTCATTGCGAACCCAAGCAGCATTATATTTAACATATTCTGCTTTCATAGTTTCAACATCTTTAGTGTCGATTGCCTTTTTCTAATTTATCGAAAGCAGGGTAAAGTTTTGTTTTAAAAAGCTTTTTCTCGGCTTCAACGTCTAAAAGGATTTTGTTCATTTTCAAAAAGCAAGTAGAGCAGTTGATAATTCTCTAAGTTGTTCTTCATTAATATCATTTGATTTTTAATGTTTGTTTAACTTTTTTTCCAGCTTCAGAATCTGAATTTTTCGTTACTTCAAATTCTGTTTTAAATTCTTCAATTAATTTTTTTAGCTTTGTCTTGTTCGTTATTTTTTTATTGCAGTATTAGCATCGGTAATTTTTATAAAAAGATTACTGTACGATTCTTTTGCTACGATATTTTTTTAGAAATGGTGAACTAAAACTAAAAAGTACTATAAAAGCTATAATAATCTTAGTCAAATAGTTTTTGGCCAATATATTCACCCTCCTTAATTCCTCCAAAACATGCGAATAGACCGCTACCGATGTGAGTTATATATTCATTCATCTTATCTTCATTCCCTAAGCTATTTTGGATAGTTATAAATTGTTTTGGATCTTTTTGGAATGAGATAAATAGTAAACCAGAGTCGAATTGTCCTGTAGTTTCATTAATACCGTCTGAATAAGAATAAGAACGTCTTAATAATTCTACACCAGGTTTATGTGCTAAGTGGACGTGTGAAGTTACAGGGATTAGTGGCTTTCCATCTGGACCTTTTTTATTAAGATCAATTGGTGCAAATTCATCTGTTTCTCCGAAAGGAGCACCACTATCTTTATATCTTCCGAAAGTATTTTCCTGTTCATTTAGACTTGTTCTATCCCATGTCTCAAGGTGCATTTGGATACGTCTAACAGCCATGTAGCTACCATCTTTCATCCAGTTGTCCTTATCGCACCATACAATCTTATCAAATTGGTCTTCTTTAGTTGCATTAGCAGTACCGTCTTTAAATCCGAAAAGGTTACGCGGTGTTTCAAGACGATTACCGATAGCGGCAAAACCAGATTGGCTCCACTTCATAGTAACAGTAGAGCGGGCTTTTCTAACTAGGTTACGTACTGCGTGGAAGGCTACCTGTTCATCATCTGCACATGCTTGAATACAAATGTCTCCACCTGTATATTTTTCTTTTAGTTGTTCTCTTGCGAAAGGAGGTAAGTCTTTAAATTCTTCAAGACTTTTTATTCTCTAAGTTCATTTTCTTTTAAGAAACTTGGACTAACTCCAAATGTCAGAGTTAAACGATAGGGATTTAACCCTACCGTTTCTCCAGTATCTTTTGGTGGTAAATAATGGTTTTTAAGGGCGGGTTCAACTAGTTCACCGTTCATTAATTTTTCACTATATTTAGTCCATTCCTTAAACATGTCGATTACATCATCACGCTTAGTCGAGTGTAAATCTAGTACGACAAAATAAACACATTTTTGCATAAGAGTAGTAATTCCAGCTTGGTGTTTTCCATAGAATGTAATTTTTTCTTCTCCGTCAGCTATAGCTCGGTTATTCTCAGCTTTGTTTGCGAAAAATCCACCAAGGGCAGAAGCTCCAACAACCGCAGCTGCTCCAGTCATTCCTGCTTTTTTTAGGAAATCACGTCTTGTTATTTTTTTGTCAATCCATTTTTTACCAGATTCTTCCATATTACTTAGCCTCTTCGTCTAAAATTACACCCATTTGAGAAAGTGGTTCTCCTAATTTTGTTACTGCTTCAGAAAGTTCTTTAGTGTTTTCTTTAGTTAAGTCAGTGTACAGTTTATAGTGTTTGTCATCAGTTTTTATATTTGTCTAATAAGCTATTTATTGTAGCAAAATTTTTTTCAGTTAAATCACTAGCTAATTTACTATCTTTTTTTCTCGATTAAAGGTTTGAAAATTTTAAAGATTTCTTCAGCACCTTCGATGTTAGCTTTTAAAGTCGTATAGGGTCAGTGTGAGAGTAAATTTCTTCTTCTCCTGTGATTTTTTGTGTTGCAACTTCGTTAAGTAAGTCAACAGCTCCAGTTACCATTAAATCAGGAGTAACTTCAACAGTAGCGACTTTAGCTTTTAATTCTTTAATGTCTTTTTACTAACTGGTCTGCGTATTCTTCAGTACCTTTTAGTAGTATTTTGTTCCCACATAATTTTTTCGATTCTGTGGAATCCACGCCATCCTTCTTCTGTTTTATTTTCTTCTAAGTAGTCAGCAAGACGGAAGTCGATATTTACATCAAGTTCACCAAAACTTTCCGCGATTGGCTCTGAACGTTCATAAGCCATACGAATTACTGGGTATTGTTTCTTAGCTTCTTCAAGATTTCCAGCTTTAATAGTTTCAGGAATTTTTTTCAGTATCTTTAAGTAGAGTATCTACTTGGTTTTTCTACGAATTTTTTTATAAAGGTCAGTAGCTTGTTTAAGTTGTTCTTTTGTACCTTTAGATGTATCAACTTGAGCAGTTTTCTTTTCTTCTTTTTTATCAGTTTTAGCAGCACATCCGCTAATAACGATAGTACCAGCCATTAGGGCCATAAATAATTTATTTTTTTCTTCATTAATAAATATACTCACTTTCATGTTTTATCTACTATAAATTATAATCATTATCAGTTAGAAAGTAAAGTGATAAGAAACAAATTGATACAAAAGAAAAGTTTTATATGGTGAATAAAAATTGTTTTAAGAAAAACTAAAATAAAAGCATTTTTCTTTTTGTGCATCAGATAAAATTTAAAAATAAAAAGATGTTTCAGTGTTTAGTTTATAAAAAAATATTTATGTTATATAATAGTTAAGCGGAAAATTGAAATTAATTGATTGAAAGTGGAAAAATGTTTTGTGTATAATGAAAGTAGATTTTTAGTAAGCGTCATAAAAAAAGCTACTAAGAACCTAAAAAAATTAAGGTTACATTAACTTAATGTGATACATTTAAAAAGGAATAAAAGGCTTTATGAAACAAAAATTAAAAATATTCGCAACATCAAAATGGTTTGATTTACTAGGGGTTGTTTTAGTAATTAGTATTGCTATTGCATCAGGTTATTTAGCGACGAGATTAGATAAATTCGTTGATTGGGGTCCATGGACTGCACTTGTACCATTCGGGCTTATTTCTGTAATTAACGTTGGTATCTCAATGCTATCTACAAGATTTACAGGGAAATTAAGTAAACTTGGTAACTACTTAGGTATTATTAATGCCGTATTATCAGGAGTTATTGATTATATCCTAGGTAACAAAGCTGCGATTATCACATACCCTGTAACATTTTTAATCTATTTGGGTGCGATCTATGTATGGAATAAATCTACAGATAAGCCAAATACAATGTCGAAAAGCAAAATTATATACAGTATTAACAGCAATTACGATTCTTTCATTTGTATTCTCATATGCAATAAACTATATTGGATATCATGGTAAGATGAGTACTCTTGCATATATAACTACAATTGCATTTGCATTCTCATTAATTGGTAATGGATTAAATACATTTAAGCTAACTACACAATGGCCATTTTGGTTACTATATAATATTGTTCAACTTACAAAAAGCAGTAGTTCAAAGAAACTACGCTAACGTTGGTAAATATATCTTTTACATCATTAATAGTGTTGGAGCATTATTTGTATGGAAAGATTCTGAAAAATAAAATAGATTACAATTATAGATTTAAAGCTGTTGACAACTGTAATGATGCAGGAGTCAACAGTTTTTTATTGATAATAACATTTAGAATTAGATTATTAGTGGTAATTTGAAATGAAAAAGACTGAAATTGTTATTTTGAACAAAAAGATAAAAAAAATCATTTTTTTAAAAATGGACAAGATATGTCTAATTCTCAATGTAAAAATATGTTTATAAAATATAGTATTTATTATAAAAAAATAATAAGAAAATTGATTGAAAGTGAATTTTTCTATAGGATATAATGAAAAATAAGACTTGACGAGAAAGAGGAGATTAATTTTGGATAATTCAAGGGATAAAAAAAGTTTCGTGGATTAGAAATATACGATAGACTTAGACGTGGAGAGAGATTAGTGAAAGAAGACTTAGCTAATGAATATGGAGTTTCTCTTAAAACTATTCAAAGAGATATTGATGAATTGCGTGATTATCTATTTGAGAAGAAAGAAGAGATAGGAGAATTTGAAATAATAGTAAAGAACAAAGAGTATATTTATAAAGCTGTTAGCGAAAATGATAATACTCTTACTCAACAGGATATCTTGGCGTTAAGTAAGATTTTATTAGAAAGTAGAGCATTTAATAAAAAGAGATGTCTTTATTACTAAAGAAATTACAGAATCAATTGAGTCGTGAAAGTAAGATACATGTAAGAGAGTTGATTAATAATGAAGATTATTATTACACTGAACTTCAGCATGGAAAAAGATTTACTAGAGGTATTGTGGAGTTTGTCAAATGTAATTAGAGAAACTAGAGTTATAACTTTTGATTATACTCGAATGGATAAGAAACAAACTAAAAAGAAGTACGCCCCATTTCTATTATGTTCTCAGAATTTTTATTTTTATTTAATAGCTTATGGAATAACTAGTGAGGAAGATGTACCACTAGTCTTTCGAATTGATAGAATGAGTAATATTAAATATAAAGATGAAACTTTCTATATTCCATATAGAGACAGATTTGAGGACGGAGAATTTCGTAAGAGAATCCAGTTCATGTACGGAGGAAAACTAAAAGAGATTTACATTTGAGTTTAGCGGTCCATCGCTTGAAGCAATGTTAGACAGATTACCAACAGCAAAGGTCATAAAATCAGAAGATAAAGTTCATACGATTGTGGCAGAAAGCTACGGTGATGGAATAAAGATGTGGCTAAATAGTCAAGGAGATAATGTAAGGATATTAGAAGAGAGAGGTGTAGAATGGGATGAAAAATAATAAGAATAATAGTGGGTAATAGTGCTTATACAGATGATAGTGGTTTTGGTTATTCGGCTTTAAAAGTAAGAGATTTGAAGGACAAACCAATTAAAAATATACAAAGAATTTTTCTGAAGTGGCATTTATACCAAGTTTCAAAGGAGATTTTCAAATGATAGTTTAAAAATATTTAGAAATTATTTCTTTTAGAAGAGTTTATTTTTCTTTTTATTTGGGAAAAATTTCACTATTTTGAATGAGAGAGCAGAAGATATAGCTAAGGAATTCACAAGTAAAGATATTTATTTAGTAAATGCAATTAATAGTAATACCAATAAAAAAATAATGAAGACAGCTTAAAAAGATTAGTTTCATATGTTAGAAATAAGTACGAAGATATGTATCTTGAAATATATATTCTTTATTTAGGAAGTGAAGCAAAAAAATTAAAGGGTAAACTTAAGTTGGAAAATGTAGAGAGTATTGTCTATATCATCCTGCTTATATAAATAAAGATGCAAGTAGAGCATGGATAAATTTTGAAGATGAAACAAGTAAAAAAATAAAAAAATAAATTTAGTATGGAATAAAAGGAGATTAAAGTAATGAAAGAAATACCGATTGCTATATTAGAGAGTTGGTCAAATAAGCTTTAATATTAGCCAAGAAGATTTAAAAAAAGAAATTTGAAAAAAATATGAACATAAATTAGAACAATATGACGAAAAAAATTTGATGATATTTATTCTTATCTGCACGAAAAAGGTATTAATTGAGGATTTTTGGAATTAATGATAAATTAGAGATTGATTTTTTTATCGAAGGAAAATAGAAAGTTGATATTATCTGTTATTGCAAGTATAAGTACTGAATTCTATGGTGAAAAATACATCTAGTAACCAAAAATATTTTTTTCAATTGATTAAAAAGTTTTTAAAGTAGGTGATTTTTCAAATGAATATAATTTTAAACTATTGTTGAATTTGGATTCAAAAGATATAAATACTTATTTATATAAAGTGATACTAGAATATATTGCATTATCTAATATTGATAAATTTGAATTAGTTAATAAGAATGTATTATCGAATATTAGTTTAAGTAGTAATATTAAAGATAGTATAGGTTTAAATATTGAAAAAAATGATTAATATTTTTGGAGAAGAGATATTAATTTATAAATATGGAACAAGTTATATAGACGAAGTAACTATTAATAAAAATACCAATTAAATATTCATTAGAAATATTTGAAAAATTGGAAAATGATATTTCAATATTTAGTAATGTGAAAATTATAAATAGGAATTTAAAAAGAATCAGAAATTTTTAGATACAATTATTGAATATCAGTTAGATATAGATGTAGACAATGTTTTAGCAATAGCTTCAAATAATCAGAATGATGAATTATTCAACGGTATAATATTTATGGATGATAGCTTTTTAATTTTTAGAAAGAGGTAATCGTAAGGATGGTAATGTTCAAGGTCAATTAGATAATTTACAAGATAACTTAGTGAATATAAAAGTACAGAATGAAATTACTAAAGAAGTATTAGTTGAATTATATCAAAATGAGAAATTATATAATATTCTTATTGAAGAGCAAAAGAAAGGTTGATGAAGTAAAAGAAAAGATAAATGATATACTAAACAATTTAAGAAGTGTATTGAATAAGATAGATACTAATATAAATGGTATTAGGGTGTATTATAAAAGATATTGAAGTATTTGATTTAGAAGACTTAGAAAAATAATGGAATAGAAAAAAATACTTTATAAGAAATCGGGAAGATTGTATGGTTTGTCAAGTACATTTTTAACAACGGAGATAAAGGATATTATTATTTATTTTTCGAAAATAAATGGAAATCATAGTCTTAAAGATAGATCAATATTACATCAAGAAGAAAGAAGAAATAGTTATATAAAAGCCTATGATTATAAAGTATTCGGAAAGGAAGTAGCAAGATTTGAGAGAGAAGTTCACAAATTGTATGAAAAATAAGTTGAAAAATAAATCAGAATGGTTTGATAGATTTAGTATAAAAACTAAACAAGTTGAAAAATATTAAAAACTTAATAGATTCTTCTTTAGAAAAAGATGAAATTATATTATTTTGTGATTTAGCACCATTTTAAAAAGATGGAAAAGAAGGGATTGTAATCACAAAAGACTATATATCAATAAGAAACTATATTGGTGGAAAGAAAAGTAAATTTTATTTTTAAAAGTATAAAAATTTAGTTTAAATAAAAAGAAAGTTGATGTAGAACTTGAAAATAGTAATCTTTTGGGGATATTAGAGGAATCGATGTAAAAGAACACTATAAAATATTAGATGATATCCATAAATTGTGGAAAGAAAATAAAGAGGATTAGTTTATGGATACTAGGGTTTAGTAAAAGCTAGGAAACAGCATAAAAAGATATAATGGAAAGAAAAGAAATTGTATCAGAAATAAAAACGAATTTAATAAAACTGATAAAATATTAGAGATAGGTATAAAATCAGATGAAATACTCGAAATTATAGAAAGTGATTTTAAGAAAAACAAAATTATCTAAAATAGATATAACAATTTTATTTATCGCAGTTGGATTGCAAGTTGCGAGACAACAATTACAGAAAAAAATTATTTCACAAAAAGAATCTAGACTGACTGATAAAGAGAGTGCTGGGAAAAAATGACTATGATAGAGACCGAAGAGGTAAAGGGTATTATAAAACGTCTATCGCAGAGATTTTAACAAACCCGGTACCTTTTGATACGATAAAGGGAACAGGAATAAAAGAAAAACATAAACCTTGGAGGAGGTAAAGGACATAGGAAAGCCACACTTGGGCATGATCCGATTTTAGGATTAATATTTGGAACAGCTAATATAGCAACGAGAACGGTTACGTTATCTAATCTATCATTAGAATCGTATCATGTTAAATTTGGTAATTTTATAACAAAACAAGGAATATTATCAGAAAAAGGATGACTATTTTGCTGAAAGAGCAGATATTGAAAAGATATTAAGATATGGAATAAAGAAAAAGATTTTTCTTAGAAGAAGGGACAGAGGATTAAAATTGTTCTTAGTATCTTTAGGGAAAGAAATTTTACATTTACGAAGTGATATATTATCTAAAGAGAGTCTACAGATTCCTTTTTCTATCATTAGATATGAATATTGTTAATAAGCTATCAAAATATCATATAGATATGGCGAGTGTATATACTGTTGAGAAACAAGCTTTTAATATCAATTATTATAAATGAGATAATTAGAGAATACATCAATTAATAATAATGCATGTAGAAAATAATATTGATATGGATTTACTAGAGGTAAGAACAAGAAAAATACTTAGTTATTCAAATATTATAGCCTCGACATCTAATATTTTAGAAGTTGGAATTAGAACAGCACTAAAAGATAGTAGTGCTATAAATAAATTGGATATAGGAGGATTAGGTGTTACAATTTATAGAGTAATATCAGATACTAAATATCAAAAAGAATAAAAACATGAGTTTATTATAAATAAATGGAATGAATTATTAGAGGACATTTAGTTTATAAATAATATAATAATTCCCTATATTCTGTCCAACCTCTTTAATATACTAAGTGTATTAAGGAGGTTTTTTTATATGGATACAATTAATTTTACTACTTTTAACTAATGTAGAAAGGATACTTTTAACAGATGATTTTGACTATTATCTAAAAAAAGTATAATTCTAATATTCCTAAAATAAGAAATGAGATAAATAAACTACTAAAAGGAAAGGAATTATCAGTTTTAGATCGTGTAAATTATAGAATTTCATTTAGTTATGATTGTGACATATATTTTTAGGGAAGAGTACTTAAAAATTTTCTCTATAAAAAGGTTTTATAAGTTTTTGGTTATAAGATATACTACAAAAATATTATAGGGCTAGATTATAATCATAATAAAAAAAGAATGTACTATTAAATATTTTAATAAGGGAAGAGTATATGAATTAAAAATTTTCTGCATATATAGAGCAATATAAGCTATTATCAAACTTATATAAAAATATTGTATGTTAATTTATTTCTAGTAAAATATGATTTTCTATGAGATAATAATTTTATAAACCACAGAATTGGGATATGTTATATTAGAGGAGAATATATATGAAAAAAGTATTGCAATATTTTTCGAGTGTTATTGTTACACTTATCATTTGTGCTACAGCTTACTATTTTTATGTTTGGTAGCGGAAAAGATAAGAAGGTAAAAGAAGAGTATCAAAAATATGTTGATATGATTAATATCAGTCATGATTTTTGAAGCTGGAGCAAAAGGTTTAGAAACTTTAACTACTGATGTTGCTCAGAAGGTTATTCCTTCTATCAAAACTGATATTAAAGTTGTGAAAGAGGTAAGGAATACATCTATTAGTTTTAAATGATAAAAATTGATGAAGCAAAGGACAGTTTAGACCGTGCTAAAAAGCTTGATACTAATTCAAATTTTTTCAGCCGCTATTAACTGGTTAAATGCTGATATTGAAAAACTATAAGAGAGCAGAAGAAGAGATAAAAATATTAAACTAGATGTGAACTTTAATAAGGATCTTTCTCAAATATTAGAAAAAAATATAAATTCAATAATAATAGTTTAAAACAATTGTTAAGTGATGTGGGTAATAAGCTTTTATGATAAAGCTCAGGAAGCCGCGCAGAAGGCTAGGAACTTGCAGAAAAAGCAAGAGAGTTTGAGCGTAAGAAAAAAAGCTCTGATGTTGAATTAGGTGGTCCGAATCCTGCGTTATTAAATGACAGTAATTCATTACCTGCAGATGCTCAAGGAATAGGTGGAGCAACAAGTGAAGAAGGAGCTAGAAAAATGAGTTCTGACCTTGTTAATCGATATAAAGGATATCTTCTAAAAAAATATAATGGTGAAAAAAATTGAATGGTCTGTAAATGGCAAGAGCTTCAAACTTATTAAAGAAGATGGAAGTAAGATTACTTTTTACTACTCAACCTCAGCTTTATAAAAAGTAGGAAATAGATTAGTTTCTGGAGTTAATCTTAATAGTGAAGAAGGTTCTGAATTCCTATACAATACATAGAATTATTAAAAACTCAAGGTACGACATAATGTCAATTACCTTGAGTTTTCTTTTATATTTCTACAATATCTATATTAGCTTTTGTTTTATAAATAACGTCTTTACGTTCAATAAGAATAGTAGCTTTTTCAGATAATTCTGGATTTTTCTTTGATTTTTACTTAGTAATTCACGACTCGGATTCATGGCTACCGATTTCCAACACGTCTTAACATGTTGTAATCACCATTGGTATCTCCATATGCGAAAGATTGATCAAGATCAATGTTATATTCTTCAACTAATCTATCTATAGTTTTTGTTTTTACTATCTGCATCCCACATTGGAATTACTTCACCTGTAAATTTTCTCATCTTCTATAATGTATTTACTACCTATAGCTAAAAATGCATGATGCTTTTTACCCATCGCTTCTACAAGGTAATCAGGACTTCCCGAAATGAAGATGATAAGGTGTCCATTTTTTTCTTGTGTTTTTTTCTATAATATCTCGTGTGAATTTATATACACGATCAGCTTTTAAGTTTCATTACTTGTTCAGTCGCGAAGTCGATATATTTTTTATGAAGACCTGTAATTGCTTGTACATATGCTTCAGAAACACCGAAAAAGGTAGTTATCATAGTCTTCAAATCTCTTATCCCAGTTAATGTAACTATCTTTTACACCGTTTAGCCAATATTTTTCGTCTACAACTTCGTATTTTTATTAATTTTTTTAAAATGTTCTGTCATTAGAGAATCTCTATAAAGAGTTCCGTCAATATCAAAAATGCTGCTATCTTTTTCTTTCATATTTTTATCCTCCTAATATTAAAAATTTACTTTATAAAGTTAAAGACGAGATTTACTCGCCTTTAACTTTACTAGAATTTTTGTTGCATCGACAGAGTCAATGTATTTTTCTAAGTTCTGGAACAATATTAGAAATAGTTCCGTCTTCGAATGGATTTTCTAAGTTAGCTTCTTTAACTAACTCTAAGAATGGTTTAGTTCCACCAAGCTTACATAGGTGAAGGTATTCTTTCCATGCATTTTCTCTATTTTCGTTAGCTTTTTTCCAGAATTGGAAGGCGCAAACTTGAGCTAGAGTGTAGTCGATGTAGTAGAATGGAGCACCGAATAAGTGACCTTGTCTGTAGAAGAATAAACCTTCATCAAGTTCTGGAATATCTTCATAGTAACGAGATGGTAAGTATTTTCTTTCTATTTCTAACCATTTCATACGACGTTCTTTTGGAGTTAATTCAGGATTTTCGTATACTTCATGTTGGAATTCATCAACTGTAACACCATATGGCAAGAATTTGATTGATGTTGCCATGTGGTAGTATTTGAATTTCTCAGTTTCATCTTTAAAGAATAGGTTCATCCAAGGCCAAGTTAGGAATTCCATACTCATTGAGTGGATTTCACAAGCTTCGTATGTTGGCCATACATAATCTGGCATATGATGTCTACTTTGGAAAACTTGGAAAGCATGACCTGCTTCATGTGTTAAAACTGTAACGTCATGAGGTGTTTGGTTAAAGTTAGCGAAGATAAATGGTGCTTTGTAATTTGGAATAAATGTACAATAACCACCACCAGCTTTTCCTGGTTTTGTATCTAAATCTAATAAGTTATTCTCAGTCATAAATGTGAAGAATTCATCAGTTTCAGGTGATAATTCTTTATACATTGTTTTTGCATAATCAACAAGTGTTGGGCGGTCTCCTTTTGGAGTAGGATTACCTGATTTGAATGTTACACCTTCATCGTGGAATGAAAGTTTTTCAAGTCCTAGACGCTTAGCTTGAGCTTTTTTAAGTTCTTCAACAACAGGTACGATTTCCTCAAAAATTTGTTTTCTGTAGTTTGCTACGTCTTTTGCATTGTAGTCTGTTCTGCGTAAGCGTAGGTAAGCGACCTCTACAAAGTTATCAAATCCAAGTTTTTTGGCGATACGAGTACGAACTTTAATCATTCGGTCATAAATGCTATCGTATTGTTCTAAGTTTTCTTTAAAGAATTTAGCTACGGCTTGGTTAGCTAATAGACGAGTTTCACGGTTAGCATCTTGTGTGTATTTAGCCATACCACTTAAGTTGTGTTCACCACCATCAAATGGAATTTTAGCGCTTGAAGTTAGTTTAGTATATTCTGAAGAAAGTTTGTTTTTCTTCTTTTTAAATCTTCAATGATTTCATCGCTAAATACTTTTTAGAGAAGTTTCGATTAGATTGAAGTAATGTTCTCCAATTTCTTTTTCAGTTCTTCTTTGAATTTTTGAATTGAATATTGCTTCGTCAAATTTGCTGTAAAGAGAATCTAATTCAGGACCAAATTCGTCCCAGAATTCTTGTTCAGCTTCATAAAATTTATCAGTTGTATCAATTGTTACACGAATCTCTGATAATTGTGCCATAGTACTTACGTCATCACGAAGTTTATTATATTCATTAAAAATTTCTAGTGTTTCTTCGGCACTATTTGCAGAGTTTAATCTTTCTACTAATGTTTTTTTAATTGTTCTTTTAATTGATCTGTATTTGGTCTTGTATATTGGTAATTTTCAAAAGTCATAATACACCCTCCTAAAAATTTCATTTATAAATTATCAATAATATTATCATATCACGAAATTAATAAAAATACAAAAATAAATTTCAGAAAAACTTTTTAATATAGAAAGAAAATTATTGTGATATTTTTGTGAAATTAATATTAAAATACTGTAAATAAGGAAACTTTGACCTTGACATTCTTGTTTATTTATGAAATAATTAAGTATGTACGAAGATACCGTAATAAATAATTAGAAATAAAGGAGAAAAAGATTTGATTACAACTAAAGATATAATTATTGATCCACACGCAACACTTAGAGCACGTGCTGAAGAAGTAAAAAGTCCGATTTCAGACGAAGACAAAGCAGTTTTACGTGGATTATTAGAGTATGTTATTGCTTCACAAGATGATGAAAAAGCAGAAAAAAATTAGGACTAAAACCTGGAATAGGGTTAGCTGCACCGCAAATCAATGTTTCAAAAAGAATGATTGCAGTGCACATTCCAGATGAGGAGTTCCCAGAAGACACAGTTTCTTATGCACTATACAATCCAAAAAAATCATCTCAAATTCAGCAGCAAAAATGTTACTTTAGCTGGTGGAGAAGGGTGTTTATCTGTAGATAAAGATATCAAGGGATATGTTCCTCGTTATTCAAAAATTAAAAAGTAGTTGGTTATAATGAAAATGATGAGAAAGTTACTTTAACTTTAACAGATTTACCAGCAATTTGTTTCCAACACGAAATAGATCACTTAAATGGAGTTATGTTCTACGATCATATTAATAAAGAAAAATCCATTTGATGTTCCAGCAGAATACGAAAAAAACTATAATAACAAAAGAGCGATACAAATTTGTATCGTGTTTTTATTGGTTTTTAAAACTGTGGTATAATATTGTTATCTAAAGGATAGGAGAGTTTATAAAATGAAAAAGATATTACAAATTATATCAGTTTTTTATTAGTATTTTTTTAGTAGGATGTTCTGAAAAAGAAGGTAGTAAGGTTTATGTTAAGAAACAACCTGGTGTACAAATGGAAATTACACTTTTACTATAAAGGTGATGTTGTAACAAGACAAACAGCAAAAAAATATTATTACTTATTCTGAATTAGGACTAACTAAAGAAACCTTTAAAAAAACAAGCGGAGAAACTAGAGAAAAGTTCAAAGGTATAAAAGGTTTAGAAGACAAGGTTGATTATCAAGATAAATTTGCTATAGAAACTGTAACAGTTGATTATTCTGTAGCTGATATTAATGAATTAAAAAGGTCTTCCATGGCCAAGTTCTGGAGATAAAAAGTAAGTCTGAAGAAAACAGAAGAAAAAAACTTATAGAAGAAAAGATTTGATGAGAAAAATAAAAATAATAGACCTATCGGTACACACCGGTAGGTCCATTTTTCTATAATATCTCTTTTTCTTTCATATTGTAATGTAGATAAGCATCGATAAAGTCAATTATCTCACCATCCATTACTTTATCTACTGTAGATACTTCATAGTTTGTTCTGTGATCTTTTACCATTGTATATGGAGTAAATACATAAGAACGAATTTGTGATCCCCAACCGATATCCTTTTGTTCACCACGAATTGCTGCTAATTCTTTTTCTTTTTCTTCTATTTCACGTTGATATAGTTTTGATTTTTAAATTTTTCATCGCAGCATCTCTATTTTGTATTTGACTACGTTCAGATTGTGATTGAACGACAATACCAGTAGGAAGGTGAGTGATACGAACTGCTGAATCTGTAGTGTTAATGTGCTGTCCACCGGCTCCTTGAGCTCTGTAAGTGTCTATTTTTAAGTCTTCATTATTAATTTCAATGTTAATCTCATCATCATTAAATTCTGGAATTACATCTATTGAAGCGAACGATGTATGTCTTTTTCCAGATGGGTCAAAAGGTGAGATACGAACAACTCGGTGAACACCTTTTTTCTCCTTTTTAATAATCCATATGCAAAAGTCACCTTCAATTTTTTTATAGTTGCTGATTTAACTCCAGTGATATCACCAGATTGATAGTTTAAATAGCTGTATTTTAATCCTTGTTTTGTAAAGAATCTTTCATACATACGTAACATTAATTCTGACCAGTCTGTAGCATCAGTTCCACCAGCCCCGGCATGTATTTCTAGTATAGCAGTGTTATATCATATTCTTCCGAGAATAATAATCTAAAGCTAAAATCTTCAACACTTGATTTTTAGATTGACTACTGTTTCTAGTAAATCTTGATAAATTTCTTCATCATCTTCATCTTTTAGAAATTCAACCATCTCTTCAGAGTGCTCCAAATAGTCTATCATTTCACTAAATTCATCAAGTTCTTTTTATACTTTTTGATTCGGTAACTAGTAGACTAGCTGCTTCACTATCATTCCAAAAATCAGCCTCTAGCATCATATTTTCAATTTCAGCAACTCGTTCAGTTTTATCTTCTATTTTTTAGTGAAGTTTTAAATTCCGTTATTCTTTTGTTAATTTCTTCGAGTTCTTTTCTAAGTTCAATAAGTTCCAAAAATTTTTACCTCTATTAACTTCTTTTCGTTTACTTATTATACAAGAATTTTATTGAAGATACAAGGAAGGTAGGAGAAATCACTCTATATTTTATAAGAAAAAGTGTTTATCAGCAAGATTAAAAGTCCTAACTGATGAACACTTTATTTATTAGAAATTATTTTTCTCTATAGCACCATTTTTTTCTTAAGGTTTTCTTCTATGTAGCTTAGTTTTCTTTCTTCATCTAAAGAAGATGTTTTGAAATGCAAGCGATCCTTATCTTTTTCGAAGTTTATTTTTAGTAAAATCTAAATCCCAAGTAATAACTACTTTTCCATCTTTCTTTTCAATAGTGTAAGAAAGTCCATCGATATCTTTATTCTCTTGGTCGATAGATGTCTTTATACTATTGTAGGCTGCTTCTTCATCAGTTCCTAGATCAGTGATATTAGAAATAGTTTTTTAATTTATTAACAACCTCTCCTTTATAAGTTAATGTTGTTTCATTTTCTTGATTATTTTCATATTTTGTAATAAATACTTTTGTTTTTCACTACTGCATGCCGTTAGTATAAGTAGAGAAGATAAAAGTATAGTGCAAAAGTCTAAATATTTTTCTTCATTATAAAAACTCCTTTTCTATTGATTAACCTTTATTATATCATAAGTGATGAGAATTTTTGAAGGGTGTTCTTCTTTATTATTTGTTTCAATATAAACTTTTTAAGACTCATTTAAAACATGGTATTGCAAGGTTTTTCTTACATGGAAAATAGAAAAGGTCAAAAAGTCAAAAAAATATTTTTAAAAAAATCTATTGACTTATTTTTGACCTTAATGATATTATTATATATGTGATTAGCAGTCAGATAGTTAGAGTGCTAAAAACACAAAATTGGAGAATAGGTGATGACGATGTTAATAGATAGACAAGTACTCATTCTTCAATCTATAGTCGAAAAATTTTATTACGACTAATCAACCTGTAGGTTCTAAGCAAATTGCTCAAAATATTGATTTCAGTTCGGCAACGATAAGAAATGATATGAGTAAATTAGAAAAAGAAGGGTTGATTAAAAAGACTCATATTTCATCAGGTAGAGTACCTTCGGAAAAAGGTTATCGCTATTATGTAGATTACATAAAAAGATTATGAATTATCAAATAGTGAGAATGAAAACTTAAACAACTCTCTGGTGGTGATATAGTATCGGAAAATAACTATTTAGAAAAGAATGCAATAGTCCTATCAGACTTAACGGATTGTACGGCGGTCATATTAGCTCCGACAAAAACGGATAGGCGCATTAATAAGATAGAGGTTATTCTTCTAAGTAGTCGTAGTATTCTCGTTATATTAGTAACAAACATAGGAGAAGTATTCCAACAAAACTATAAACTTGATGCGGATTTCACTGCAGAAGATATAGCGGAGATTAATAAACTTCTTCAAAAGTTACTTCTATGATGTGGATATGGCAACAGCTCACGTAATGATTCACGGTGAGTTAGAAAAAAATATCTAAAAGAATAAAGTTAATAACTACGATATGATAGTGGTAGCTTTAAATAGATTGTTGCAGAATAAAATTAAAAAGACTGTAGCATTAGGGGTAAGTACAATTTACTTAAACAACCCGATATAGACAATGTAGAAAAAAATTAAAAGAAGTAGTATCGCTCTTAGAAGATGATAAGATAGTCGAGCTTCTAGATAATAATGAAGTAACAGACAAACCATCTATTAAAATAGGAACTGAGCTTAAGCTTGGGAATATAGATGATCTTTCGTTAGTGTCTAGTAGTTATAACACATCTAAAGGTCAAGGTGTAATAGCCGTGTTTGGACCAAAGAGAATGGACTATTCAAAAATCATGACACTTATAGCTTGTGTTCGTGATAATTTAAATAATAATTTGAAATAATTAGGAGGTAGAGATGGCTACTGAAGAACAAAAAGAAACTCTACAAGAAGAAGTAACAACAGAAGAAACTGTTGAGACTGAAGAAACGACAGATTTAAAAGAAGAAGTAGTTGAAAAACTGCTGAAGAATTACTACAAGAACAAATTGAAAAAAACTGCAAGAAGAAGTAAAAGCTTCAGAAGATAAATACTTACGACTTTATGCAGAGTTTGAAAACTTTAAACGACGTAAAAATCAAGAAATTGACACTATAAATGCTTATAAGAGTCAAAAAGTGATTACAGAAATCTTACCAAGTTTGGATAACCTAGAACGCGCTTTACAAGTTGAATCAACTAATGAAGAAGTACAAACGGTTCTTAAAGGTGTACAAATGGTATACGAAGGATTACAAGCAGCGCTTAAATCAGAAGGTGTTGAACTAGTAGAAACTGAAAATGCTCAGTTCGATCCAAACTTCCACCATGCAGTAATGCAAGGAGAAGAAAGTGACAAAGAGAGCGGAGTAATCTTAGATACATTCCAAAAAGGTTACAAACTAAAAGATAGAGTAATCAGGCCAGCAATGGTTAAGGTGAACTCGTAATTATTAATCCTTAGTTTTTTCGAATCTAGAAGGTGAAGAAAAAAGTTAGGAGTAAGAATCGCACAGCTACACCAAGAATGAGGAACGAAGTGACGAAGTGATTGGTATGTAGCCACTGCGTCAAAGAATAAGGAACGCAGAGACGAAATAATTTAAAAAAATATCGACTGCGCAAGTAAAAAGTAACATTAGACTTTGTTAGAGTGAATAGATCATTTTAACAAATAAATTTGAAAATATAGTTATTATAAATTTAAGGAGGACAAGAATATGTCAAAAAAATTATAGGTATCGACTTAGGAACAACTAACTCATGTGTATCAGTATTAGAAGGTGGGGAAGCTAAAGTAATCCCTAACCCAGAAGGTAACAGAACTACACCTTCTGTAGTAGCATTCAAAGGTGATGAAATTCAAGTAGGGGAAGTAGCAAAACGTCAAGCAATCACTAACCCTAACACAGTAATTTCTATTAAACGTCACATGGGTACAGATTACAAAGAAGATGTAAATGGTAAAAAATACTCACCACAAGAAATCTCAGCAATGATCTTGCAAAACTTAAAAGCAACTGCTGAAGCTTATTTAGGTGAAAAAGTAACTAAAGCTGTTATTACAGTACCAGCATACTTCAACGACGCTCAACGTCAAGCAACTAAAGATGCAGGTAAAATCGCTGGATTAGAAGTAGAACGTATTATCAACGAACCTACTGCAGCAGCATTAGCATACGGATTAGAAAAAACAGATGTAGATCAAAAAGTATTAGTATTTGACCTTGGTGGTGGTACTTTCGACGTATCTATCTTAGAATTAGGAGATGGAGTATTCGAAGTATTAGCTACATCAGGAGATAACTTATTAGGTGGAGATGACTTCGACCAAGCTATTATTGATTATCTTGTAGAAGAATTCAAAAAAGAACAAGCTATCGACTTATCTCAAGATAAAATGGCAATGCAACGTCTTAAAGATGCAGCAGAAAAAGCTAAAAAAGACTTATCTGGTGTAACTTCAACTCAAATTTCATTACCATTCATCTCAGCAGGAGCTAACGGACCAGTTCACTTAGAAAACACATTAACTCGTGCTAAATTTGATGAGCTTACTCACAGCTTAGTAGAAAGAACATTAATTCCAACTCGTCAAGCACTTAAAGATGCTGGATTAAACCCTAGTGAAATCGATCAAGTAATCTTAGTTGGTGGATCTACTCGTATTCCAGCAGTACAAGAAGCTGTTAAAAAAGAAATGGGTAAAGAGCCTCATAAAGGAGTAAACCCAGATGAAGTAGTAGCTATGGGTGCTGCAATCCAAGGTGGAGTAATTACAGGTGATGTTAAAGACGTAGTATTACTAGACGTAACTCCATTATCATTAGGTATTGAAACAATGGGATCAGTTATGACAGTATTAATCCCAAGAAATACTACAATCCCAACTTCTAAATCACAAGTATTCTCTACAGCTGCAGATAACCAACCAGCAGTAGACATCCACGTATTACAAGGTGAACGTCCAATGGCATCTGATAACAAAACTCTTGGAAGATTCCAACTTTCAGATATACCACCAGCACCACGTGGAGTACCTCAAATCGAAGTTACATTCGATATCGATAAAAATGGTATTGTAAATGTTACAGCTAAAGATCTTGGAACTCAAAAACAACAAAAAAAATCACTATTGAATCAAGTAGTTCATTAACAGATGAAGATATCGATAGAATGGTTAAAGAAGCAGAAGCTAATGCTGACGCTGATGCTAAACGTAAAGAAGAAGCTGATGTACGTAATGAAGCTGATCAACTTTCATTCCAAGCAGATAAAGCGTTAGAAGAAGCTAAAGATAAAGTAGACCAAAGCTTATTAGATAACATTAAAGCTAAAAAAACGATACATTAAAAGAAGCTATTAAAAACAATAACTTAGAAGAAATTAAATCTGCTAAAGATGAATTAAACAAAGCTGTTCAAGAAATGACTATGAAACTTTACGAACAAGCTAATGCTGCAGCAGGAGCTCAAGGTGCAGATGCAGGAGCAACTTCATCAAACAACGATGATGATACAATCGATGCAGACTTCACTGAGAAAAAATAATTAAATAAATAGTCCAAGGGCTGGTAGCGTTATGCGCTAGCCCTTTGTTAAATAATTAATTATAGGAGAGATTAAGATGGCTAAAAGAGATTATTATGAGGTGCTTGGCGTAAGTAAAAGCGCAAGTGCAGCTGAAATTAAAAAAGCATATCGTAAATTATCAAAACAATATCATCCAGATATCAACAAAGAGCCAGGTGCAGAAGATAAATTCAAAGAGATTTCTGAAGCATATGAAGTACTGAGTGACGATACTAAAAAAGCTCAATATGATCAATTTGGTCACGCAGCATTTGAAGGTGGAGCAGGCCAAGGTGGATTTGGTGGCTTCGGTGGAGGTTTCTCTGGATTCTCAGGTAGTTTTGATGATCTTGGAGATATTTTCTCAAGCTTCTTTGGTGGAGGAGGATCACGTCGTAATCCAAATGCTCCACGTCAAGGAGAAGACTTATTACACCGTATTCGTATAAGTTTTGAAGATGCTGTATTCGGTACGAAAAAAACTATTAAAGTTCGTAAAGATGTAGAATGTGATCATTGTCACGGAAGTGGTGCAAAAGATTCTTCATCTGTAAATACTTGTCACAGATGTAATGGTAGTGGACAAGAAGCGGTAATTCGAGATACTCCATTCGGACGTGTGCAGAGTCAACATACATGTTCAGAATGTCAAGGACGCGGTAAAATTATTAAAGATAAGTGTGCGCACTGTTTCGGTAAAGGATACAATAACCGTGAAGTAGAATACGATGTTGAGATTCCAGAAGGAATTAGCTCAGGACAACGCGTTCGTCTTCGTGGTAAAGGTGGAGCAGGAGAAAATGGCGGTCCAGCAGGTGACTTATTCATAGAGGTAATCGTTGCTGAAGATTCATATTTCCACAGAGAAGGTGATGATATCTATACAGAATTGAAACTTTCTCCAGCACAGGCTGCTCTTGGTACAAAACTTGATGTACGTACTTTAACAGGTGAGATTGAACTTAATGTTCCAGCAGGAACACAGCACGGACGTAAATTCCGTTTAGCAGGTAAAGGGGTTAAGAGTGTAATGGGGCATGGTCAAGGAGATCACTTTATCGTGGTATCTATTGAAATTCCTAAAAACTTATCAACTAAAGAACGTGAGTTATACCTTTGAACTTGCAAAAATTAAATAATGAAAAAGTTGAAGAAGATGAAAGCTTTTTAGATAAAGTTAGTAGAAAAGCAAAAGATCTATTTGACTAATAAAGATAAAGAAGATCTAAATTACAAAAAAAGTATATATGAAAATTCATAAATACAGTGGTCTATTTATATAAAAATCTTGCTTTTAAAAAGCATTATAGATATTCAATAAATTTTTGGAGTGACTCTGAAAAATCAATTTCTTTGAAATTATGATTTTTAGTCACTCCTTTTTCGTTTTGTTATGTAATCTACCATATTTATTTGAATTTTTTTGTAATACAAAGTAAAATATAAGATGGATATAAAAATATACTAGAAAGAAGGAGTGAGGATATGTTCATAAACGAATTTAAAACTGATCAAGAAATTAGTATGTTTTTATTATTGGATAATGTTGTTCGTGGAGTAGCGTCAAGTGGGAAAACCATATTTAACACTTTATCTAAAAAGATAAAACAGGTAGTATTGATGGTAAGATTTGGGAAGTAAAAAGAAGAAGATAGTGACAATTTAAAAAGCTGGTAAGATGATACATGTAGAAGGAACTTTACTAGATTATCGTGGTAAGCTTCAATTAAAAAAATAAAAAAACTATAGAATGGCAACTGACAGTGATAATATAGATATTCAAGATTATATTCAAACAGCACCTGTTCCAAAAAGATGTAATGATAAATGAGTTAAATTACTTCTTAAAAGAAATAGGAAATGATAATTTAAGAACTGTAACAATTGAGTTGTTAAATAAATATAAAAAAACAATTTATTAGTTATCCTGCAGCTAAATCAATGCACCATGATTTTTTTATTCAGGTTTGATTTATCATACTACAACGATGTTAAAAATAGCGAAAGCTTTTAGTAGCTATCTATCCATCATTAAATAAAGATTTATTATATAGTGGAATTATTTTTACACGATTTAGGTAAAACTATCGAGTTAAGTGGACCAGTAGGAACATCTTATACATTAGAGGGAGAACTCCTGAGGGCATATTGTTATTATGAGTGATGAAGTAGCTCGAATGGCTGACAAATTAGGAATTGAAGCTGAAGAAATAACGCTGTTAAGACATATAATTCTTGCTCATCATGGTAAATATGAATTTGGTTCTCCAAAATTACCAATGATAAAAAGAAGCGGAAATTATTAATTTTATAGATAACATTGATGCTAGAATGATGATGTTCGAGAAAAACTTAGCGAATGTAGAACCAGGAACATTTAGTGATAAATTATTTGGTTTAGAAGGAAGACACTTTTATGTTCCAACATTTGATAGAGAAAATAATTAAGGAAAAAGAGAAAAATATATGAATAAAGGAATAAAGTATATATTAGGTTTTTGTAGCAATATTCGTTGCAGCAGTAATATGTGTATTTGGAATTATTAAATACGAAGAAATGCAAGAAAATTCTACTTCTAATAATAGTGAAAATTTAGGAAGTGCTGATGGTAAAAATTAGATAAAGAAAACAACGATAATTATTGAGAAAATATCTTCTTTAAATGATATTGATGCACTTAATTCAGAGTTGCACCTATCACAATCAGTTGTTGATATTTTTGAAAAATATGCTCCGACTGTGTATTATACAGTTGATAATAGTGAGGGGTTTGATAAAAATTTATTTCCGTTTAGGTGGATACATTGTTGATCGAAATATAAATGGAATTAATGAAATTATTGGTTCTTATAAAATAGATGATGGTAAACTAACATCAACAGGTGATGATTTAGGTAAAGTAGGTTCTAAAATCAATGGTGGTGATTTAACATGGAAACAACTTAACTTAAATAATAAAGTTCACGACAAGGGGGCTGCAAAAGCAGTTGCTGATAAATTTTTCGCTGTTGGTCTTGGAGGAGGAGTAGATAGTATGTTAGGTATTTTTGCATATTCTTCTGATTTTTTAGTAAGCATGTTAGAGATGCTCAATTAGGACTTACAGTTGTTCCAATGTCATTAGCTGAAATCACTGATATGTATAATGCTGCAACTCCAGATACATACAATGCGGATCAGGTTTATAAAAAAGTTTCAGGACTGAAAGAAGCTAAGTATAGAGAAGTAGATGACAGCTATAAAGGTAATGAGTCTAAGTATAATAAGAGTATTGGTAATGGAGAGGTTCTTTACTTTAAGAAAGACAAAATGTATCTGGCAGCCTTTGGAGGAATTGGTGGAGCTATGGGAATGACCTTAACGTCACCAGATAAATGGACTGAAGAAGGAGACAGAATAATAATCCCATTAATAAATAATTTTGAAGGTGGAAAAATTAAAGGGAAAAATGGTTCTTCGATTGAATAATAAAGTATATGAAGGTGGTCAAAAGCCGTTCTAAATACTATATTGAAAGTCGAACAGATAATTAATATAAAAATTAGTGAAAAGATGGGATTTATTCCTGTCTTTTCTTATACATATAGAAATAATCTTTATGATAAGGGAAATTGGTAAGGTATGATATTAAAAAAATAATGATAAGATAGCATTAGTAGTGTGTTCAAATGGAAAAAAATATTGAAGACAAAGACAGATTAGAAAAATTAGAGGATATTTTAGTAGAGATGGGTTTAGTACCTGTCTTTACTAAATATATCTACAAAGATAGGTTTGGACGCGCAGAAAAAGCACAGGTTCGAGCTAAGGAGTTAATGTCTTTCTATAAGAATAAAGAGATAAAAAGCAATTTTTGATATTTCTGGTGGAGATATTGCAAATGAGGTATTAGATTATTTAGACTATGATGTAATAAAAAAGAAATTATAAGCCTTTCTTTGGTTATAGTGATTTAACAACAGTCTTAAATGCTTTGGGAAAGCCAAACGAATGAAGTAAATTACTTGTATCAAATACTAAATATTATTGAGAGTAAAGAAATCAGAACTAGCTTTTGAAAATACTTTTTATGAAAAATAAACAGACTTTATTAGATGTAAAATGGAAATTTCTAAAAAGGTAGTAGTGTGGAAGGTGAAGTAATTGGAGGAAATATTAGATGCTTTTTAAAAACTAGCAGGTACTAGATATTTTCCAGAAGTGGAAAATAAAGTGTTATTCATAGAGGGATTAGGAACTTCTATAGAGGGATTAGCTACACATCTTGCACAGTTAAAGCAAATCGGAGTTTTTGATAAAATTTCAGGATTATTAATAGGAACTTTTACAAAAATTGAAAGAGAATTCTCTGTAGAGGAGCTATTTAAACTTGTCCAAGACTATATACCGTCTTCTTTACCAGTAGCTAAAAACACAAGAAATCGGGCACGCAAAAAAACTCTAAAGCACTAAAAATTGGAGAGAAAATATATTAAAAATGAGTTGATCTAGAGATCAACTCATTTTTTTATAGTTTATACCATTTAGAAATTGCTTGAGTACCATTTGTGTTACGGACTTCTTCTTCTAATTCATTGTATATTTTTATATGTAGTTTCAAGGCCAGGAAGTTTAATGTTCATTTTTCACATTCTTCTAAAGCTAGTTTCATATCTTTAATGAAGTGATGAACAAAAGATCCGGGTTTGAAATCATTATTTAGAATTCGAGGTCCATATGAAGTCATTGAGAAGCTTCCACCAGATCCTGTTGATACTGTTTTAAAGAATGACTCTAAGTCTAAACCAACTTCTTTAGCAAATTTAAAGCTTTCAGCGACTGAAACCATAGTTGTAGCAATTGCAATTTGATTAGCAAGTTTTGTGTATTGTCCTTTTCCAGCTTCACCAAAATAAGTAATGCTTGTCCCTAGTTTTTCAACTAGTGGAAGAACAACTTCTTCAAATACTTTCTTATCTCCACCAGCCATGATTGATAAAGTAGCGTTTTTAGCTCCAATGTCTCCACCTGTAACAGGAAGATCAAGTGCATATGCACCAACTTTTAAAAATTCATTACTAATTTTTTTAGCCAGAGTAGGAGAAGATGTAGTCATATCTACAAATACTTGCCCCTTTTTAGCAGTTGTAATAAGTCCATTTTCTCCTAAGTATACATCTTCGACATCTTTAGGATAACCAACTATGGTAAATATTACATCAGCAAACAGCGGTGCTTCTTTTGCTTCTTTAAGTAGTGTAGCCCCGCGGCTTACTAGATTATCTGTTTTACTTTTTGTTCTGTTGAAAACAAAAAGCTCATGTCCGGCATCAATTAAATGTCCAGCCATACTGTTCCCCATTACTCCAGTTCCAATCCATGCAATTTTCATATTTAATTCCTCCTATATAAAATTACTTTTATTCTTTAATTATATCATAGAATTTTAAAATATCATTTTATATGCCCTTAGAAGTTGATTTTAAGTGATTTTTATATTTTGGTATGATTCGGAAATATGTCAACTTTTAAGTTTACGTAAAAACTATATTTATTTTATTAAAATTAATCAAAAGAAGAGATTTAATTACATATCTTGCAGTTAAAGCAGATTGGAGTTTTTGATAAAATTTCAGGATTATTAATAGGAACTTTTACAAAAATTGAAAAAATTTCTGTAGAGGAACTATTTAAACTTGTTCAAGAGTATATTCCATCTTTTTAGTAGTAGCTAAAAACACATAAAGTCGGACACACGAGAAACTCTAAAAGCACTAAAAATTGGGGAGAAAATAGATATTAAAATGGGAGTGACTCAAAAATCGTGATTTTTGATATGTACCCCTTTACTGGACAATCCAGAATAGCCCCCAAAATTTGGACAAATTTTTGAGGGCTATTTATTATGAAATTAACAGATGAAAATAGGATAGAAATGTATAGACTTAAGAAAGAAGGATACTCATACAAGGAACTATCTAAAAAGTTTGAAAATTGATTCTAGTAATGTGAAGTACATGGTCAGATTAGCTGATTTACATGGTGAAACAGTGCTGATTAAGGGAAAAAAATAATTACTATCCACCTGAATTAAAATTAGATATCATCAATGAAGTTTTAATATTAGGACATTCTATAAAATCTACTTCATTAAAGTACGCATTACCCAACCCTGCTTTTACTTAGTAATTGGATTTCAAAATTTAAAGAAAACGGGTATAATATACTAGAGAAAACCAAGAGGAAGAACTAGTAAAATGAAAAATAATAATAAAAAGATCGAAAAAAAATGAATTATCAAAAAGTAGAACAATTAGAGAGGAACTTGAGTACCTACGTGCGGAAAATGCAGTTTTAAAAAAAGTTGAGGGAGATAAGGTTAAAACAATCTCAAACGAAGAGAAAACAAAAATAGTAAAAGAATTAAAAGGAAACACATAGATTAAATATACTATTAAAGATTTTTAGGCTTATCTCGTTCATCATATTATTATACAAAAAAATAAAGAAGACAAAGATAAAAAAATAAAAAAATATAGAAGAAGCTATTCTATTAATTCAGGAAAAGAACAAATATAGATATGGTTATAGAAGAATAACATTAGAACTTAAAAATATGGGATTTATAGTAAATCATAAAAAGTTTTAAGATTAACGAGAAAACTTGGTGTATTATCATTCGTAAGACCTACTAGAAAATACAACTCATATAAAGGAGAAATTGGAAAAATCGCAGATAATATAATAGCTAGAGATTTCTTCGCCTCAGAACCATTAAAGAAATGTTATACAGATGTAACTCAATTCAAGATTGGAGAGGATAGAGTTTATTTAGCACCTATAATTGATGGATATAATGCGGAGATAATAGCTTATAACATTTCATTTTCACCTAACATGGCACAACAACATGAAATGTTATCGCAACTTCAAAAATGAAAAGATATGATGGTATGATATTACATAGTGATCAAGGTTGGCAATATCAACATATTGAATATAGACAATTCCTTAAAAGTAAAAGGAATTACACAATCAATGTCTAGAAAGGAACATCGGCAGATAATGCATTTATGGAATCCTTCTTTGGAGTTTTTAAAAATCTGAGATGTATTACGGATTTGAACATACTTTTAAGAATAAATATGAATTAAAAAGAAGCAATTATAGATTATATAAAATATTATAATGAGGAAAGAATAAAGTTGAACTTAGGTGGATTAAGTCCCGTAAACTATAGAAAAATTAATAGAAACAAATATAAATAAAAGAGACTTTTCATTCCTTTTTACAGTTTAGATTTTCTCCTATTTAGTCAAGGACAAGGCTACGCCTTTTTAAAAATCCTTGACTAAATAGTTCAAAAAAATCTAAAAATAACTGTAAGGAATGAAAGTCACTAAAAAGTAATAAAATTTACTGACTTTAAAGTTTAAAAATACTAAACAAAAATAACTGAATATTTTGTCCAATTTTTGGGTGCAGTACCTCCAGTGAAAAGGGGTATTTATTATGCGTTATAGTTTTTGAATTTAAAGTCAAAATGTGTTGAGATGTATGAAAGAGAGGAATATCCAGATACACCTAATGGAATAACCACTAGAAAATTTAGAGATACTATTAGGAAATGGAAAAAGAATGGTCGATTCTTTAGGTGTAGGCGCCTTACGACCTAAATCAAAAAAATAAGAAGTGGAATCCAGAAGAAAAAAACTAGTATTAGTTTCCAAAATTTTTAGCTGGTTATTCATATAATTCTGTTGCACTAGACAATGGAATTAACTATAGGACACTGTATAAATGGGTTCAAAAATATAAGGAAAAAGGTTATAATGGACTTGTAGATGAAAAGAAAGAAAGACCAAGAAAGGTACCTATCATGAAAGGAAACAGTAGTCCTAAACCATTAAAAAGAGTCAGAAAGAGAAGAATTAATTAGATTACGTGAAGAAAACAAATTTATAAAAACGGAAATCGAAAAATATTAAAGCGAAACAGAAATAATAAAAATTAATAGCCTTGAGGCGAGAAAAATGGGCTGCGCAACTCAAGGCGAAAAAAAGCAGCGATCATCAAAGAACTTAGAGAAAAAGGATATGAATTAAAATATCTTTTTACAAGCAATAGGAAATGGCTAGATCAACATATTATTATTTAGTAAATAAGGAAGAAGTAGATGTTGTGGCTATTCGTAATGAACCAGTGTTAAAGAAATTAAAAATTATTTTTCAACGAAAATAAAGGACTATATGATGTCCGTAGAGTTCACAATGAACTAATTAATAGAGGTTTTAAAGTAAATCATAAACGAGTACAAAGTCTTATGCATAAAGAAGGATTGAAAGGGAAAACTCCTAAAGAAAGATACCATTCATATAAGGGAACAGTAGGAAAGGTCGCTAATAATATAATAAATCAAGATTTTTAGTACAACTGCCCCTTTACAGAAATGGACTACAGATGTATCACAATTCAATTTTTCATGGGGAAAGTGCTATTTTTCAGCGATTCTAGATATGCATACAAATGAGATAATATCATATGATTTATCTTTACATCCAAATTTAGATCAGATAAAAAGGATGTTAGAAAAAGCATTTAATAAATTTCCAAAAACAGAAGGATTAATTATGCATTCGGATCAAGGGTGGCAGTATCAACATTCATACTATAGAAGTGAGTTAAAAACATGGAATCATTCAATCGATGTCTCAGAAAGGGAAATTGTTATGATAATAGTATCATAGAATCACTTTTTGGAAGAATGAAGACGGAGATATATTATGGTTATGAAAAGGTTTATATGTCATTTGAAGAGTTTAGTAAAGCTGTATCTGAATATATAGATTATTATAACAACAAGAGAATTCAATCGAAAAACAAAATGGATGCCTCCTGTACAATACAGGATAACATCCACATGTTTAAACTAAATATATATGTGTCCAGAATTTTGGGTACACATCATTTCGGAGAAATCGATTTTGTCGAGTCACTTTCGCACTAGTTTATTAGATATCTAAAAAGCTTTTATAAAGCGAATTTAGATATCAATAAACCACTGGGTCTATGAGTTATTGTATACACTTTGTTAAAATTTAGGCTTTTTGGGTTAGCCTCATTATTTTTATAGATTATACCATTTAGAAATTGCTTGAGTACCATTTGTGTTACGAACTTCTTCTTCTAATTCGTTATAAATTTTTATATGCTGTTTCAAGTCCAGGAAGATTGATGTTCATTTTTTTCACATTCTTCTAAAGCTAGTTTCATATCTTTAATAAAGTGATGAGTAAAGAATCCAGGTTTGAAGTCTCCATTTAGAATACGTGGTCCGTATGAAGTCATTGAGAAGCTTCCTCCAGATCCTGTTGATACTGTTTTGAAGAACGAGTCTAAGTCTAGACCAACTTCCTTAGCGAATTTAAAGCTCTCAGCTACAGAGATCATAGTTGTAGCGATTGCGATCTGATTAGCAAGTTTTGTATATTGCCCTTTACCAGCTTCACCAAAATAGGTAATATTTTTACCTAATTTTTCAACTAATGGAAGAACAACTTCTTCGAATACTTTCTTATCTCCACCAGCCATGATTGATAGAGTAGCATTTCTTGCGCCAACATCTCCACCTGTAACAGGAAGATCAAGTGCATATGCACCAACTTTTAGAAATTCATTACTAATTTTTTCAGCTAGAGTAGGAGAAGAAGTCGTCATATCTACAAATACTTGGCCTTTTTTAGCTGTTGTAATAAGTCCATTTTCACCTAAATAAACTTCCTCAACATCTTTAGGATAACCTACTATTGTAAATACAACATCAGCAAATTTAGGTGCGTCTTTAATTTCATTAAGAAGTGTTGCGCCACGACTTACTAAGTTATCAGTTTTACTCTTTGTTCTGTTATACACGTAAAGTTCATGACCGGCATCCATAAGGTGACCAGCCATACTTTCTCCCATAACTCCAGTTCCAATCCATGCAATTTTCATAGGGAATGCCTCCAATAAATAGTTTTATATTCTTTAATTATATCACAAATCTATGAAAACACTATGCTAAATGGTTATAAATAGAAGAAGAGAAATTTAATATCATAGCACTTAAAAATATGGTATAATATTCAAGGTAAGAAGATAACTAGGAGGATATTGTGAATAAAAAGTAAATTAAAAGAATTTTTTTATGTGTACAAGACCACATAGTTATCCAGCATCAATAGCACCGGTTTTATTCGGCGCTACTTATGCTTTTAGGATATGAGATTAAGTTTTTCAATTTTAAAATTTATATTGTTTTTTACTGGCTTGTTTGTTGATTCAAGCGGCAACCAACTTGTTTAATGAATACTATGATTATAAGCATGGATTGGACAAGGTTGATTCCGAAGGTATTTCTGGTTCGATAGTCAAGGGGAACCCAACCCCCAGAGAAGTTATGCTTGGAGCTTTTGGTGTTATACGCGCTAGCTTTTTGTACTGGGAATAATTTTAACTCTCATGACTAGTTTTTATGTATTATTAGTAGGGTTAGTATGTATGCTTGCTGGATATTTCTATACAGGTGGAAAATATCCTATAGCTTATTCTCCTTTTGGAGAGATTGTTTCTGGATTCTTTTATGGGGACTATAATAATTTCTTTATCATTTTACTTCCAAACTGGATTTGTAAATGCTGATATTATTGTAGTTTCATTACCTCTGTTCATCATGATTGGAGCTATTCTCTTAGCTAATAATATCCGTGACTTAGACAATGATAAAAGAATCAGGAAGAAGAACTTATGCGATTCTAGTTGGAAGAAATAATGCGATTAAAAACGATGGCAATTAACTTTATCGTAGTATATTTATTAAACATTTTATTTATAGTTACTAAATATGCTTCGTGGTGGAATCTACTGGTATTTGTTACTATTCCTTTAGCGATAAAAATAATTAAAGGTTTTAGTGCAAACAATCACAAAAAAACAATGGCACCGTATATGGTACTAACAGCTAAGTTAACGATTTTTGTAGGATTCATAATGTCGTTAGCGAATATACTGAAATATTTAATCAGTTAAAAATAATGAAAAAGAGTCAACTTTTTGTTGACATCTTAAAGTAAAAAGATATATAATAAATAATGTGTTTATGAGGTGATATTTAATGAAATGGTTAAGATCTTCGTTATTCAAAAATAATAGTGATACTTTTTGTTTTTTTGAAGAAAATGTAAATGTTAAAGTAGCACACTATGATAGCTCTCTAAAAGATATTAGAGACGTTGTTGTAGTGGGAAATTAACTCGAGGTGGACAAGATAAAATCTATGCCGATCTATTAATTAAAGGTAACTTCGAAATGATTTCAGGAAAAACACTAAAAGAAGTTGTTGTTCCATTTGAAATCGAAGAAAGAGAAGAATACGTTGATAAATCTGTATTTGCAGGTGAAGAGGTATTCGACGTTAATTTAATGGATATGTATATTGATTTAACACCTTTAGTGAATGAGCTTATAATTTTAAATATTCCAATTACTACTTCTGATGAAGAAGAGTTAGAAATGGTTTCTGGTAATGACTGGGAAGTAGTTTCTGAAGAGTCTTTTAACTGATGTTAAAGAAAAGAAAGAATCACCATTTGCAGCTCTTAATGGATTATTTAAAGAACAATAAGAATTATTTAAAAATAATTGGAGGAAATTAACTATGGCAGTTCCTTTTTAGAAGAACATCAAAAACAGCTAAAAGAAAAAAAGAAGAACTCACAAAAAAACTATCTGCACCATCAATTACTATCGATGCAACAACTGGTAACTACGTAATGGGTCACCGTGTTGATAGAAAAACTGGTATGTACAAAGGTAGACAAGTTCTAGACGTTAAATACTTAAATATTACTAAACCCTAAGGAGGTGTCCTTAGGGTTTTTATGTTTAAAATTAAGGTAGAAAATGAATATATGAGATTTTGCATCTGAAGATTTAAATTTATATTAAAAATGAACAGGAAATAAATCTTTAAATTTGTATTAGTAAGTTGTATAATAAATATAAGGATATAAAATATTATTTCTAATTGTTTAGGAATATGAAAAGAGGGGTTTAATATGAAAAATTATGGAATTGTCGGAACAGGTTATTTTTGGTGCAGACTTAGCGCGTTCATTAGAGAAAAATAAAAAGATGCGAAGGTAACTGCAGTTTTTGATCCAGAAAATGGAGAAAGTTGCTAAGGAACTAGGAGCAGAGAATTGTTCAACTTTAGAACAATTGGTAACAAGAGAAGATGTAGATTGTGTTATCGTCGCAACACCGAGTAATTTACATCGTGAGCCAGTATTATTAGCCGCTAAGAATGGTAAACATGTATTCTGTGAAAAACCAATCGCTTTATCTTATGAAGATTGTAAGGTTATGGTTGAAACTTGTCGAGAAAATAATGTGGTTTTTATGGCAGGTCATATTATGAACTTTTTAATGGAGTACATCACGCAAAAGAATTGATTAAGCAAGGGAAAATAGGAGATGTAATATTTTGTCATGCAGCAAGAACAGGATGGGAAGAAAAACAAGAAACTGTTTCTTGGAAAAAAAATCGATCACAGTCTGGAGGACACTTATACCATCACATTCATGAACTTGATTGTATTCAATTTATTATGGATGGTCTACCCGAGCAAGCAACTATGATAGGTGGAAATGTATGTCATGTTGGCGAAAATTTTGGTGATGAAGATGATTTCTTAATAGTTAATCTGGAATTTTCTAATAAACGATACGCAGTACTTGAATATGGAAATGCTTTTAGATGGGGTGAACACTATGTCCTTATAGAAGGTACAAAAGGAGCTATAAAATTAGATTTATATAATACTAGAGGTACTTTAAGAGTAGTAGGAGAAGGAGAGAGTTATTTCTTAATCCATGAATCAAAAGAAGAAGATGATGATAGAATGGCTATTTATACAGGTAGAGGAATGGACGGAGCAATAGCTTATGGAAATCCTAATGTACGTTGCCCTCTTTTGGTTACAAAGCTGTATAGATAAAGAAATGCTGTATTTGCATAATATTTTGAATGGAGAAAAAGTATCAAAAGAATATGAAAAACTATTAAATGGTGTCGCAGCTCTAGAGTCAATTGCGACTGCTGATGCATGCACATTGTCTTTAAAAAGAAAATAGAAAAGTAAAGTTGAGAGAAATAGTAAAATAGAAACTAAGAGACTAATAATAACAAATACTCCAAGAGAAGTTCTCCTGGAGTATTATTTTATAATATTAATCTAAGTATCCTAATTTTTTTGATTAGTTCTGCAGTTAGTACAGCTCCACCAGCTGCTCCACGTAATGTGTTGTGAGAAAGTCCTACGAATTTGTAGGCGAATAGGTTATCTTCACGTAAGCGACCTACAGTAATTTGCATACCTTTTTCGTTGTCACGATCAAGTACTGGTTGTGGACGATCGTTTTCTTCATAGTATTTAATGAATGGTGTTGGTGCTAATGGTAAGTTGTATTTAGCAATTTCAGGAACATGGTTTTTAATTTTTTCAACTAAAGTTTCTAGTCCTGGGTCATTTTCTAAATTGAATGATACACAAGCAAGGTGTCCGTCAAGAACTGGAACACGAATACATTGAGCTGAAAGTTTCATAGAGTTATCTGGAACGATTTTTCCATCAACTACTTTACCGAAGATTTTAAGTGGTTCTTTTTCACTTTTCTCTTCTTCTCCTCCAATGTATGGAATGATGTTTTCGATCATTTCAGGCCATTCGTTGAAAGTTTTACCGCTTCCTGAGATTGCTTGATAAGTACAAATCGAAGCCTCTTTAACACCGTATTCTTTAATTGCTTCAAAGATAGGTACATAACTTTGAATTGAACAGTTAGGTTTTGTAACGATGAATCCTTTTTTAGTTCCAAGACGTTCTCTTTGCGCAGGAAGAACATCAAGGTGAGCTGAGTTAATCTCTGGAATAATCATTGGTACATCATCTTTATTTCTGTTTGCAGAGTTGTTAGAAACAACTACCACTTCGCGTTTAGCATAGTCTTCTTCAAGTTTGATTAAAGATTCTTTATCAAGGTTAATTGCACAGAATACCATGTCAATTCCTTCAGAAACTTCGTCAATTTTGTATAAATCTTCAACAACTAATTCTTTAGTGTATTCAGGTACAGCGTGGTCTAATTTCCAACGACTTTCCATAAGTTCTCCATATTTTTTACCAGCAGAACGAGGTGATGCTGCTAATTTAACCACGTCAAAGTATGGGTGATTTTCTAATAATACTAATAGGCGTTGACCTACCATTCCTGTTGCACCCTAATACGGCTACTCTTGATTTTTGCATAATAAATTTCTCCTTTATTTATATAAAATTATTTCAAAAAGAACTTCTCTCTGCAATAGAAGAAGAAGTTCAAAAATTTTTAACATATTAATTTAGAACTACTGTTCCTTCTTTATCAACTTTTAATAAAATTGCTTTGCCAGTTATATTTTAATTTAGCAAGTTCAGTTTTAATCTTTTTCTATATTGTTAGTATCGCTAACTATATTCATAAGTGTAGAACCACTTCCAGAAATGAAAAATGCTGAACTATCAATTTTTCTCACAAATTTTCTAACTTCGTGATATTCATGTATTATTTCTTTTCTATAAGGTTCATGGATTTTATCTCCCATAACCTTTTTAAGAAGTTCTAAAGTCATAAGTTTCAAATGCTTTAATAACAGATCCAATACGTGACATCGAATAAATCGCATCTTGTAGTTTTATTTCTTTTGGCATTACCTTTCTAGCTTCTTCAGTAGAAGTTTCGAAGTTTGGTATTAGTGCCAAGAAGTTAAATCTTTCATCGACCTCGTATCTTACAGTTACCGCTTCTTTACTATCAGTAGTACAAGATGAACTTAAACTTCCGAAAATAGCTGGTGAAACATTATCAGGATGTCCTTCGATTTCGTTAGCTATTGTAAAGATTTCTTGTTTATCAATAGGTGTATCTGTTAATAAGTATGCACCATAAATTCCAGCAACTACACACGTAGAGCTACTACCTAAACCACGACTAATAGGTACATCATTATCGATTGATATTCTAACACCTGAGATTTCTTTGTTTAATTTTTAAGTGTAGTTAGTAATGTTTGATAAACTAGATTGTTTTCATTTGAAAAACGTTCTTCAAATCCTACGAATTCTAGACCGCTGTCTAATTTTTCGAATTTAAATGTAGTGTAAAGTGTTAAAGCAACACCAAGGCTATCAAATCCACATCCAACATTAGCTGAGGTAGCAGGGAAACACGAACACTTACCATTATAGATCACCTAGTTTCTCTAAGATGTATTTTTTTCATGCTTCTTTATTAATTACATCTTTATGTCTAATTTCTTTTTGTCAAGATCTCTTAAGTTCTCAGGTATAACAACTTTGTTTTTTCATTAAGTTTATTCATAAGAGTAAACTCATCTTCACCATGAGTTTCGAATAGAGAAGAGTAGACACTTTCTGTGAATTTATATGGAGATGCTGTTGATAATACGATGTTAGCATGTTCATTATCTAAGTTTTCAAGAAGAACCTTATAGGCTACTGCAGTGTGTGTATCTAATAGGTAGTTATCTTTCTCATAGATAGCTTTGATAGTTTCTTTAGTTTGTTCATCATCAGCAAAACCAGCTTGGAATTTATCTTTAATCTTAGCAAGAACATCACCAGTAACTTCGAAGCGACCAGTCTCTTTTAAATCTTTCATTAGCTTAGCAATATATTCATTATCACAACCACTTACGTAGTAAAGTAGACGTTCTAAGTTACTAGAAATTAAGATATCCATACTGGTGATACTGTTTTTTAAGAAATCTCTATTTTTATCATATACACCAGTTGTTAGGAAATCATAAAGCACGTTATTGTTGTTACTTGCACAGATTAATTTGTTAACAGGTAAACCGATTTGTTCAGCATAGTAACCAGCAAGAATGTTACCGAAGTTACCAGTAGGTACAACAAAAGTTTACTTTATCGTTTAATTTAATTTTATTTGAATTTACTAAGTCTAGATATGAAACAACGTAGTAAAACTACTTGAGGAATAAGACGTCCGATGTTGATTGAGTTTGCACTTGATAATTTAATGTTTTTAGAAAGTAATTCTTTTTGAATTCTTCATCAACAAATAGTTCTTTAATACCGCTTTGAGCATCGTCAAAGTTTCCGTGAATTGCACAAACTTTCGTATTTTTTCCTTCTTGAGTTTGCATTTGTGTTTTTTGTACTGTACTTACACCATCGTTAGGGTAGAAGACCATGATTTTTGTTCTATCTACATCCTTGAAACCTTCTAAAGCTGCTTTTACCAGTGTCACCACTAGTTGCAGTTAGAATAAGAATGTCATTTTTTATCTTCTACTTTAGTAAGTGCAGTTTTTGTTAGTTGTGGAAGAAGTGATAGACCAACATCTTTAAATGCACTAGTAGGTCCGTTGAATAATTCAAGTATATATCCATCTTTTAACTCTACTAGAGGAGTTATGTTTTCATGAGAGAATTTACCTCTATATGCTTCTTCAACACAGTTTTTAATTTCTTCATCGCTAAAGTCTACGAAAAGACGTAGAACGGCTTCAGCTACTTCATAGTAGCTTTTTCTCATCAATTTTTCTAAATCTAATTTATTCTTTCCTAAATCTCTTAAAACGAAAAGTCCACCTTCTTCACTTAAACCTTGAAGAATAGCTTCACTTGGATTTAATTTTTCTATTAATATCTCTTGTACTTTCGTAAATCATTTAAAAATCTCCTTGCTTTTATCGTTGTATATATGATACAATGTTCTTTGTAAAAAAATACAAGTGTTTTTTTATAAAAGAACCTCAAAATTTTTTTATAACTATAATTTTACACCAAAATAGGTTATAAAAACAGTCAAAATAATCAAAAAAATGAAATTTTTTTGAAAATTCTTGATATTAAATAATTGACATGGAAAAATACTTGTTAAACTTTTTGAATATGATTGAAAAATAAAAATTGAATTTAGGAGAAAAATAATTATGAAGATAGCGATTTTAGGATATGGAACTGTAGGTAGTGGAGTTTACGAGATAATAACAAATGGAAATACTGAAGAATTAAAGAAATTAGAAGTAAAAAGTGTCTTCGCTAGAAGTCGCGATAAAATGCATCTTGCTACTGATGATATTAATGAAATTATTAATGATGAGGAAATTTCGGTAGTAGTTGAATGTCTTGGAGGAATTAATCCTGCGTATGATTTTATCAAAAAGATCTTTAGAGAATGGAAAAACATGTAGTTACAGCAAATAAAGCTGTTGCTGCAAAAATACTTAGACGAGTTTGTTGAATTAGCTGAGAAAAAAATAATGTGAAGTTTATTTTTTTGAAGCTAGTGTTGGTGGTGGAATTCCTTGGCTTGTAAACTTAGAAAGAACTAGACGTGTTGATGAAGTAAAAACGTATATGGTATTTTCAATGGAACAAGCAACTTTATTCTTGATAATATGTATAGAAATAATCAAGAATTCGATTCTACACTAAAAACAGCACAAGAGTTGGGGTATGCAGAAGCTGATCCAAGTGCTGATGTTGATGGTGGAGACGTCGTGAATAAGATTATCTTAAGTAATGCACTTGCTTTCGATATTCATGTTCAACCTGATTTTCCTACATATTCTATGAGAAACATTACTAAAAAAATGATATTGATTACTTAAAAACAATATGATTTAGCTGTTAAATATATTGGAGAAACAAATGTAGAAGACGGGAAATATGAAACTCTGTAATGCTTTCTATTTTTGGGAAAGAATCTCAAGAAGCGGCAGTACCATTAAATAACAATATTATTTCTCTAGATGGATCGTTTATCGGTGAACTTAAGTTTTATGGACAAGGTGCTGGGAAATTTCCAACAGGGAATGCGATTGTTCAAGATATAGTTGATATTAATGAAGGATCAACAAGAGTTGATGTTGTAATTAAGAATAATCTATCTTATTCAGAAGAATTGACTAGAAGAAATTATCTAGTTCGTTCATCTGTAGAATTATCAGGGAATTGATAGAAAGTGTAGAAGAATATAAAGGTAACTTCTATGTTAAAACAAAAAGAAATTTCATTAAAACAACTTACTAATTTAGTTGCTGAAGTGAAAGAAAAGATAGCAAATTTGTTGTTGCTAAGTTTCATAAATAATCTTAATATAAAATAAAATGATTATTAGAATTAAAAATTTAGATTTTTTTCAGAAAAATTAATTGATTTTTTGTAAATAGTTATATAATATATATTAGTGATAAATTATACAAATAACATTAATAGAAAAAGGAGAAAAGATGGTTAGAGTATCAAAATTTGGTGGGAGTTCGGTAGCGAGTGCTGAACAGTTTAAAAAAAGTAAAAAAATATTGTGGAATTAGACGATGCACGTCGTTTTGTTGTTGTAAGTGCTGTTGGGAAAGCAAATAAGGAAGATAATAAAGTAACAGACTTTATTATACCTATGTTATGCACATACTAAGTACAATATAAATTTTTGATAATATCTTTTAAAATGATTGAAGATAAATTTGTAGCAATCAAAAATGAATTAAATTTAAAATTCGATATTGAAGGAGAACTTGCTAAGTTAAAAGCGAAATTAGTAAAGGAATTGATGAAGAGTACCTAGTAAGCCGTGGTGAGTATTTAACAGCATTATTAATGGCTGAATATTTAGGATATCACTTTGTTGATGCTAAAGACTTAATTTTCTATAATTATCAAGGAGAGATTGACTTTGAAAAAACTCAAGCAGCGTTTGATGCGATTGTAAAAGAGTATGATCGTCTTCTTATTCCTGGATTTTATGGAAGTAGACCAAATGGAGAAATTAAGATTATGACTCGTGGTGGAGGAGATGTTAGTGGAGCGATTGTTGCTAATATCGCAAATGCCAGTGTTTATGAGAACTGGACTGACGTATCAGGAATTTTAATGGCGGATCCTCGTATTATTGAAAATCCACATGAGATTAAAGTTATTAGTTATACAGAGCTTCGTGAACTTTCATACATGGGTGCAAGTGTTCTTCATGAAGAAGCAATCTTCCCAGTTCGTGATAAAGATATTCCAATCCAAATTCGTAACACAAATGATCCTACTGCTGAAGGAACTATTATCTCAGATAATAAACATCTTGATGAAAAACAAATTGTTACTGGGATTGCAGGGAAAAAAGATTTCTCAATTATTACGATTAAAAAACGTCACATGGCAAATGAAGTTGGATTAATTGGGAAAGCACTTAAGATTTTTGAAGACTTTAATGTTAGCATTGAGCATATTCCTAGTGGAATTGACTCATTCTCAGTAGTTGTTGAAACTGGTAATGTGAGACCATTTATTCACGAGTTAGTAGCTAAAATTAAATCTGTTTTAGAAGCGGACGAGATAAATGTAACTCACGAAATTTCACTTATCGCTACAGTTGGTGAGAGAATGAAAAATACAAAAGGATTATCTGGAAGATTATTCAAAGCTTTTAGGGAAGCTGGGGTAAATATTGCATTGATTTCACAAACTAATGATGAAATTAATATTATCGTTGGTGTTCATAACGATGATTATGAAAAAAACTATAAATACTATTTATTCAGAATTCAAAATATTAATGGCTTCTTATCTTACTTTAGATGAGAAGCCATTTTCTATAATGAATTATTTTTGAGGTGAAAGTATGAAAATTTTTACAGATTATGTGTCATCCTGATTATAATGGGGAATATAGAGTTTCTAATATCCTTGCAAAAATCGGTGAAGAGAAATTAGTTGTAGAAGGCTTTAGTAGTGTGGAAAAAGATTAATTTATATGATCCGAGTGTTCATATTCCAGTTATGGATAAGTTTATGTTCAATTATGAAGGAGAAAAACTAACTGAAAAAGAACAATATGATAAAATTAGGCAAAAAGAGTTGTTGGCACAATGGAAAAATGCTGAAGCAGTTTTTATTTATATGCCGCTTCACAATTTTAACGTAGTATCAAAATTTAAAGATTATATTGATAATATAATGATAGTAAATGAAACTTTTAAATGTGAGGTAGAGTCTTTAATAGGATTAGATGATTCTAATAAACAAATAACCTTCTATCATAACTAGTGGGGAGAATTTGATAAGAATATTCAATATACTAATCTGGACTTTGCCGTTCAATATGTCAGGGAATATTTAGCGTAATAGGAATTGATAAAGTTAAAAGTTATAAGAGTAGAGGGCTTGGATTTAGCTTTCAATAATAAAGAAATAATAGTAGAGAAGGGTGTCTCTGATTTAAAAGAGTGGATAGAAGAATTTTTCGAAAAGAATGAAAAATAAGCTCAGAAGGAATAAGAGACTGTTTAATATGGTTTCTGATTCCTTCTTAGCTTTTATTTAATATCAAATTCTAGTTGTTTTTCTTTTGAAGATAGAATTTTGAATTGACCGTTAGTTAGGTTAGCGATCCAATTTTCAAAGTTATCGTAGTCTTCTTGCATTACATAAATTGTATAAACGATTTTTGTCAGTATATTCTAAGTTGTTCACGATGAAATTAGTTTTTCCAATTTCATATTCTATTTTTCCGTTTAGACTGTAATCTAATTCTAATCTAACTTCAAAAGCGTCTTTTCTTTCTACCAATGTTGCATTTTTTTAGTGCGTTAATTACTCCACCACCATATGCACGAACTAAACCACCAGTTCCTAGCTTAGTTCCACCGTAGTACCTGATAACTGTGGCACAGACATTTTTAATTTCATTCTTTACTAGTACGTCTAACATTGGAGCGCCAGCAGTTCCACTAGGTTCTCCGTCATCATTAGCACTGAGTTATTTCGTTATTATCACCATATACATAGCAAGAACATACGTGTAGCATCGTAGTGTTTTTTTCATTTTTTTGAATAAATTCTCAGCTTCTTCTTCGCTGTTGATTCTAATTAGATGAGTAATAAATGTAGATTTTTCAACGAATTCATCGTATGAGTCTTCTTTAATTGTAATAAAACTTCTTTGCCATAGTACCTCCTTTGTAATTTATAATTTGCTAAATTTACTATATTAATTATGATGTATTATAAATAAAATGTCAATAATTAGAATGTATTTCTCATTATACTACTTTGACAAATTATACTATGCAATGTATAGTATTATGTGAAAAGGAGATATTAGTATGGAAGCTCAATTAAAAAGAGGTTTATTGGAAATATGTGTTCTTGCTACTTTACGTAATTCTGAATCATATGGGTATAAAATTATAAAAGATGTTTCAAATGTAATTCCTATATCGGAATCAACGTTATATCCAATCTTAAAAACGCTTGGAAGCAAAACGATTGTGTTACCTCATATTCGGTGGAACATAATAGTAGACTAAGAAAATATTATAAAATTACAGATGTTGGTCTTAATAAAATTCAGGAATTTCTTATAGACTGGAAAGTAATAAGTAATGCACATAAATATATATTAGGAGATGAAAAACATGAATAAGACACAGTTTTGCGCTCTTTTGGGAAATAAATTAAAACCATATTTATCGCCAAAAGAGATGTATAAAACACTCAATTTTTCGAAGAAATGATTGATGATCGTATTGATGAGGGCTTAAGTGAAGAAGAAGCTGTATCGCAATTAGGGGATATTAATATCATCGTTGATCAAATTTTAGATGAACATAATATTGAAAAACAAACAAAATTAATATGGAGGTTTATACCACAAAAATTTCTTCAGAGTTAGGATTTATTATTGGCGTATTATTATTTCCTGTTTGGATAACTATATTTGCTCTAGGTGCTAGTCTTTTTATAGTTATTCTATCTATAATATTTAGTATTGTGCTTACAATTATAGCTATTTTCATTGGTGGAATCTTATTAATATTAAAATCCCCATTTTATCTTATTTACGAAAGAAATATTTCGTATTTCTTAGACACTTTAGGATTTGGATTTGTTAATACAGGGATCGGTTTAATTGGTATTTATTGGTTGATAAAAAAATATAAAAATCACGTCGAGATGGTGTAAGTATTAGAACAATTTTTCGTGAAGATTTTTCAAAAAGAGGTGTATATAAATGAATAAATTCATAAAAATTGCTGTTAGCTCTATAATTTTTTGGAATAGTATTGATTGGATTAGCAACTTACTTAAATAATGGTCATATACCCTAGATTTTCTTCTAATTCCGAGAAAAAGAATTATACTGTCTCAGTTAATGATGTTAAAAACTTAGATATAGATATCATTGATTCTGATGTAACTTTAGAAGAAAAATACTCTTCTAAAAAAACATAGAAATAGAATATTATACTGCTTTAGAACGTAAAGTTCGTATAGAACACACAGAAAATAAGTTGTCTATAAGAGAAAATAAAAATATTGTTGGTATTAATTTTCAATATTTTTTCAGAAAAAGAAAACTCATTATAAAAATACCTAAGTCTTCTAATATCGATATTAATTCGGAAAATAAAATAGGTGATTTTATTATAAAAGATCTAGATATTAAATCTCTTATGATAAATAGTAAAATTGGTGATGTATATCTAACTAATACTTCAACTTCTGATACGGAAATTAAGTTGGCAACTGGAAATTTAAAAAAATAGATAATTTAAAAAAAGTAAGAATAGTTCTCTAAAAATAAATGTTACAGGAAATATAAAATTAAATAATATTAATGATTTAAAAAGATATTAGTATTGATAATAAAACAGAGATACAGATTTGTCATCATCAACAATAAAAAGATATTAATATAACTAATAAACTAGGAAATATTAAGGTAAGTAATCTTCCTAGTGAAAGTTCAGATAATATTAACTTAAAAACAAATACTGGTAATATTACTTTAGCAATATTACTGCAAATAATTCTATTACTCTTAAATCTATTGCAGGTGACATCATAGCTGAAATAAATGACGATGAGTCAAATTTCACAAATAGTTCAAATAAAAAGAAACAGTTATTCACTTCTTCGGAAACTGGAACTGTAAGTGTAATTTTCAAATAAATATTAATATCCCATCAAAATTAGTTTTTGATGGGATATTAATTATTTATTCTGAGTTATTATTTACATCGATATTTTTGATGAGTATTTGTTGAACTGACACCAGTTGTAGTATTTTGCTGTTAATTGCTATTGTTAGCAGTATTTTCAGTATTACTATTTTTCATCAGGTCTGTTTTCATTACTTACGGTAATATCATTTTTTAAATCTTCTTTAGTAAGTCTTTCAGGAAGATTTGATAGTAAAGTCTTCTGGTGACATTATTGTAAGATTTGTAGCTTTGATATGTTTCTGGTAAGCTGAAGATTGTCAATTTTATATTCTTTAAGTCCGATTGCAATATGTCCTTGATAATATATATTTAATAGGTCAGTTGCTTTTGGAAGTGACAAATCAAGATTACTTCTAAGGCAGATGAAGCGTAAAGAAGTGATAATGGACGTGGATAGTAGTAATACACTCCATTATAAGTTACATCATAACCGTCAATTCTATGTGATACAATTTCGATATCATCATTGATAAACATCTTAATAGCTGAAGAAATTTTGAGTTGTAGTTAAGTTATGTTCAACATTGTCACCAGCAATATTTATGACATCGTTAATTTTAGATAGCGCGTTTAAACTTTTTGCTTTATCAATAAGAGCGTGGATAGCTTGTAGTTGACGTTGACCACGTTCTATATCACTATCATAATATCTACTACGTGTAAATGCAAGTGCTTGTTCACCGTTCAGTGTGTGCCAACCTTTTTTTAATTTAACAGTATTTTCTTCACCATTGGCATTTTGCTCATCCATGTCAAATGGAACATATAAATCGATTCCTCCAAAAGCATCAACTGTTTGTTCGAATGCTTTAAAGTTTATTAATACATAGAAGTTAATCGGTGTATGTAATAAGTTTTCTACTGCATTAGTAGTTCCTTTAACATCATTATAAGCATGAGCATGAGTGATTTTATCATAGAAATAAGCACTATCATTATGTTCGTCGTCTTTTTCTCTCATAAGGCTAAGTGAATCACGAGGGATACTTACCATATCCATACGTTTCTTGTCTTTATTAACAGTTGCTAAAATCATCGAATCTGTTCTACTATCTTCGCGAGTCTGCCCTTGAGCTTTACGATCATCATTCATATCAATACCCAGGATTAAGACAGAGAATTTCTTGAAGTTAGGATCAACTTTTTTAAATAATCTACATTCTTATACCCTTTTTGAGCAGAGCTAGAAAAGTTATAAATTGTATATGCGGTAAAAGCCACCGATACCAAGTATTAATAATGTTAAAATTGCATATAATATTTTTTTAAGACCTCTTTTTAGGAGGTTCGCCTCCATTTTTATAAGAGGATGTACTAATTCTTTTTACGTCTAGACATTTTTTTCTTCCATTTAATATTAGACCCTTTTTTCATTTAACTTTCTTATTATACTACATATTTAGACTAAACGCTATAATATTGCGGAAAATTACTGAAAAACTTGATAATTTAGCAGATTAATAGTGAAAAGAAAGTTGGAATTCTTTGAAATTTTTCAAATATTTGTAATAAAATAAAATAGTAAGTATAAAAAAATAGGAGTATATTATGCCAGAATTACCAGAGGTTGAGAATATAAAATTCGGACTTGAAGAAGTAGTAATAAATAAAAAGAATTGTTAATATAACTTATTCTAATGTTGTTGAAGATAGTCACAAAATAGGTAAAATGGCTATTGTTAAGCAAGAACTTAGCTTTTTTCAGATAATGTCAAAAGGTAAGGAAATTGAAAAAGTTATCACGTAGAGGAAAAATATTTATATTTCACATTAAATGAAGGATATATAATAACTCATTTTGGAATGACTGAGGGCATTCTTTTTAGTTAAGGATATAGCTGAAATTACCAATAAAAATTATTATAAGCATCAGCACGTAATCTTTGAATTATCAACGGGTGAAAAAGCTAGTTTATAGTGATATAAGAAGATTTGGAGAGCTTAGGTATATTGATGAAATAACGAGATTTAAACCATTTTTAAATCTTGCTCCTGAGCCTTTTGATAAAAATACAAAAAGTTACTTCTTAAACAAACTGGAAGAAAATAAATATAAAGACCAATCCATAAAAAGCATTACTCTTAGAAGGAAATGTTTTTGTGGTTGTGGTAATATTTACGATTGTGAAGTTTTTTGTATCGTCAAAAATTCATCCTCTGACGAAGGCCAGTGAATTATCAAAAAAAGAAAAAAAGAAAGTTTATTTAAAGAACTAGTAGATATTTTAGATCTTGCAATAAAAGAAGGGGGATCTACAATTTCGGATTATGTTCACACTGATGGAGGTGAAGGTAATATGCAAAACTTTCATCAAATCTATGGTAAGAAACTCTGTCCTCGAGGTCACGATGTGGAAAATATTACAATAAAAGGGACGTTCAAGTCACTTTTTGTCCTATTTGTCAAAAAAAGAAAAATAAGAAGGAGAATCAATGGATAGTAGAATAGAATTTTTTTAAAGAAATATATAAGTATAGTCATAGGATCGTTAATTTTTGCAGCGGGATTAGAATTTTTCTTAATTCCTAATAATATATTAGATGGAGGGGTAATCAGGGTATCTATTATTGCACGTCATTATTTGGGATTACCGTTAGGATTGTTTATTTTCTTATTCAATATCCCATTCTTATATTTAGGATATAAGCAAATAGGTAAAGGATTTGCAATAGCATCTATTTTCGGTATTATAATACTTTCTGTAGCAACGTCATATTTTCATAGTATTCCACCACTTGTTACAGATCCATTTTTAGCATGTATTTTCGGGGGGATAATACTTGGAATAGGTGTAGGATTAGTTATTAGAAACGGTGGTACGTTAGATGGAAGTGAGATGTTTTCTATCTATGCTACAAAGAAATTACCGATTTCTGTAGGAGAAATGGTCCTTGGGATAAATGTTATTATCTTCATTGCTTCTGGATTTGTATTCACGTGGGAAGCGGCATTATATTCTATGATAAGTTATTTCATAGCATCTAAAGTTATGGATATCGTTATTGAGGGACTAAATGACTCTAAATCGGTTATGGTTATTACAAGTAACTATCAAGTAATAAGTCAAGAAATTCAAGACCGCTTAGGTCGTGGTGTGACATTATTACATGGTGAAGGTGGTTATTCAGGACAAGAAACAAAAATCATCTTTTGTGTAATCACTCGTATTGAAGAATCGAAACTTAAAAAAATAGTCTTTAAGAATGACAAAAATGCATTTCTATCAATTGGAACGGTTAGTGAAGTAAGTGGAGCTAACTTTAAGAAAAAAAGATATACACTAATAAATTTCCTTTGCAGGTTTTTTTCTGCAGAGGATTTTTTTATGATATAATGGTTATAAAGAGGTGAGAATTATGGAAGAATTATATAATTATCTTACTAAGAGTGAGAGGGTATATTTATTAGAAAGAAGAAAAAAACAGTAAAATGGTGGCATATTCTACTAGACCTTGTTGGACTGCTATATTTTGCTGGAGCATATGGGGAAGATAAAATCCATGATTGTTATCTGGTTAAGTTTGAAAAACATTGGGAAATACTAGTGTGTAAAAAAAGGAAAAGCACTAGAAAAAAATTAAGCTTAAAGATAAATTTGAATTAGAAAAGAATTTTTCTTTGTGATGGTTATAAGTATAAAGTTCACAATGAAATTACGCATGAAATATACAACTATTTGAAATATTCATGCTAGCATGAGCAAAATTTGTCTAAATATGTTATAATAGACTGATGAATTTTTTTAAAGGATAATAAAATGAAAATCAAAGAAATAATAGTAGTAGAAGGAAGAGATGATACCAATAGGGTCAAAGAAGCAATAGATTGTGATACATTTGAAACTAATGGTTCTGCCTTAACTAAGAAAAATAGAACGTCTAATCTTTCTGGAAAAAAACAAGAGGACTAATAGTTTTAACGGATCCTGATTATGCAGGGAAAAAGAATTAGAAGTATAATAGAAAAACATCCCGACGGCAAAAACATGCATATATTTCAAATAAAAAGCTGTAGATAGCAAAGGGAAAAATTGGAATAGAAGCTGCGAGTAAAGAAGACATTATTGTGGCTATAAAAAAATCATTATACACCGATGGATGAGGTGAAAAATGATATAAGTAATGAAATGTTGATAGAGTTAGGTTTAGTAGGAGGATCTACTTCAAAAAGTTCTAAGAGAAGAACTTTATGAAAGATTAAATATAGGATATACCAATGCTAAACAATTATTAAATAAACTTAATATGTATAATATTTCTAAAGAACGTTTATTAGACGAAATGACAAAAATAAGTAAAGGATTAAAAATAATGATAGGAACACCTAAAAAAACTTTTGAGATACTAAAAAAACACGGATTCACGTTTAAGAAGAGCCTAGGACAAAACTTTTTAATAGATGCGAATATCTTAAATAGAATTGTTGATGGAGCTGGAGTGAATGAAAATGTGGGAGTAATAGAAATTGGACCTGGGATTGGTTCTCTTACAGAAGCACTAGCTAAAAAAGCTAAGAAAGTAATATCATTTGAAATAGATGGTAGACTTTTACCGATTTTATCTGAGACACTTGCTGATTATCCTAATGTTGAGATTATTAATAATGACATCTTAAAAAGTTGATGTTGATAAAATAATCGCTGAGAAGATGTCAGATTGTGAGAAAAATCATGGTAGTAGCAAACTTACCTTACTACATTACAACTCCAATTTTAACTCATTTAATCGAAAATACTGAGAAAATCGATGGTTATGTAGTTATGATGCAAAAAGAAGTTGCTAATAGATTAAATGCCAAGGTAGGAACAAAAGATTACAACTCATTAACGATTTTATTAAATTACTACACTGATGTTGAGTATCTATTTACTGTACCGAAAAAAAGTATTTGTACCTGCACCGAATGTTGAGAGTGCAGTTGTAAAAATTATGACGAAAAGAAACTCGCGAATTTGAAACTGATGCTAAGTTCTTTAAATTCGTTCGTTCATGTTTTGTACAACGTAGAAAGACTCTACTTAATAATTTAATTTCGAGTTATGGTAAGGATAAAAACAAGATTTACAAAATGCTTGTGTGGACAGTGATATTGAGCCGGGTAGAAGAAGTGAAACTCTAAGTTTAGCAGAATTCTATAATCTATATAATAACTTAACAAATAATAGTTTAATCTAAGGAATAAAAATATGGAAGAATTAAAAACTATAATAACAGAATTTAGGGGAAAAAGAGGTTGGGAAAAGTATGATACTTTTAGAAAGATTTTCTAAAAAGTATTTCTATAGAAGCGGCAGAATTACTAGAACATTTTCCAGTGGAATGAAGAAGGAGATAATATTCAAGAGATAAAAGGATGAACTTGCAGATGTTCTAATTTATGCTCTTGCAATGTGTTATCATTTAAATGAGGATCCGAAGAAGATAATAAAGGAAAAAAACTAGTTGATGTCGCAAGACGATATCCAGAAAAATAAAGAGGAAGAGGTGTGAGTAATGCTCATACCTCTTTTATGCAATATGAAAATTAATCTATATAAAAAGTAGCCCTTCATTAGGACTACTTTTTAAAGTTTTTAATATTACTATCGACTAGTTTTAGTTTTTAAGACGCGTACTTCTTTACCTTTTGTAGAACATTGCGTAAAGAACAGTTACTCCAATAGTGATTACCGCGCAAAGGATATAGATTCCTCTGTATGATAGAATTCCATGAACAGTACCTAGAGCGTAAGGTCCAAATCCTAGACCAAGGTCTAATCCGATAAAGTAAGTAGAAAGTGCAATACCTACTTTAGTAGAATCAACAAGTTTTAAACAAACTGCTTGTCCGTTTGACATGAATGTTCCATAACCTAAACCGATTAATGCACCAGAGAATAGTAACATGAAGCTACCATTTGTGAAACTTAACATTAATAAACCTAAAGTTAAGAATACGAAACTTGGATACATAACTGCATTTTCACCACGAGCATCGAAAATACGACCTGCGAATGGACGAGTAGCTGTAATAATAAGTGCATATACTACAAAGAAGAAAGCTCCTGCAGTAGCTAGGTTTAAGCTATCAGCATAAATTGATAAGAATCCTAGTACACTTGAATATGCTAAACCTATTAAGAAGGCTACAGTAGAGATAAATAATACTCTGTATTCAATAAATGTATTTAATGACCAACTGTTTTAGTAATTTTTATTTGTTTTTCATCTAATTGAATATTTTTTTACTGGGAATAAGAAACAAGCAATTGTAACCGCAACTGATAATACAATTGCTAAGATGATAACTGCGTTGAATCCAGTAATTGGTAGTAATAACATACCGATAAATGGTCCGATAGCAGCGGCTAAACTTGTGCTTAAACCGTAGTAGTTAATACCTTCACCATTACGTGTTTTAGGAATGTATGCTGTAACAATTGCGTTTGCTGCAGTAGAAATAGTTCCATAAGCAAATCCATTTAAGAAACGAACAGTATCTAAAATAATAATGTTTGATGAAATTAAATATGCAGCAGTTGTAATTAAGTAAATTAAAGCACCAAATCGTAAGATCTCTTTACGACCGATGATTTCTAATTTCTTACCGATATAAAGACGAGCGACAAGTGTTCCAATAATGTAAATACCTGCGGCAAAACCTGCTTGTGCTGCAGTAGCACCTAATTCAGCAGTTGCATACTTAGCTGTAATAACTACAAAACAATAATAAATTAAAAATACGATAAAGTTAATTGTAGTTATTGTAATAAATCCTTTGTTAAATAATTTTTCTCTTTCTATAGCTGAATGGCTATCCATAAAAATTCTCCTAACTTATTTTTAATAACATATATTAATAATACTCCTATGAAAATGTATTTTTCAAGTGTAAAATTTTTCATAAAATTGATATATTTTTCAATTTTATTTTTCATGAAAAATACAATTAATGAGAAGTAATATATTCTCATATATAACAATAATATCAATGGTTTAGGAGGTGTATTAATTTTAAAAATACTAATTTTTACAGTTATGAAAACGACTTATTTTTCATAGTTTTTCAAAAAAATAAATTTGAATGTGAATTAATATAAGTAATACAGAAGTATTAAATAAAGTTGGGTTAATATATTTATAATATTTTTGAAAATAGTTTATCATGAGGAGATTAAGTAGTATGGTTTTACATAATGAAATATAGTGTTTTTGAATTATCAGAATTTTTATATTTTTGAAAAAAACATATTGACAATAAAAAAAGTGTTGCTATAATGTAAACAAGAATTAAAACGTAAAGGAGAAAAAGATTTATGAAACTGTATCAAGTTGACACGCTACAATTAAATATTCGTTGGCAAAAGCCACTAGATACTGAGTCGATCTTGTTTCTTTTTAACATAGATACGACTCTCAGGTGAGAAGTAAGTATCTATGTGGATTATTTGTGATGGAAAAATCGAGGCCACATAGAAATATCTAGGTGGTTTTTTTATATTATTAAAATTATACGTAAGGACCACTAGATATATGCTAGTGGTCTTTTATATAGATACGCTTCTAAAAATTTGATTACAAAAATATTATTATAGATAAAAAGTAAAAGGAGATTATTAAAAATGAAAGTAAATAAAATTTTTGTAGCATTCTGCGGTATTATTAGTTTGTGTATTAGGTTATGGATTCTTCTCTAGTAAAAAGGTGAAGAAACTAAAAAAAGTTGATAATAAAGAAGTGAAAGTAGGGGTACTTCAATTACTTAGTCACCCAGCTCTTGACCAAATTTACAAAGGTTTAGAAGATGGACTGAAAAAGAAGGATATGAAGTTGGTAAGAATTTAAAAATTGATCTTCAAAATGCTCAAGGTGATCAAAAGTAACTTAGCTAGTATGGGTCAAAAATTAGTTACAGATAACAACGATATTTTTAGTAGGTATCACAACACCAGCTACTTTATCATTATCAAATGCAACTAAAGATAAACCAATCATCATGGGTGGTATTACTTATCCAGTTGAAGCAGGATTAATTAAAGCTGAAGATAAACCAGGAAACAATATTACTGGTGTTAGTGATAGAACTCCAATTAAACAACAACTTGAAATCATGAAAAAAGTTTTACCTAACATGAAAAAAGTTGGTATTCTTTATACAGCTAGTGAAGATAACTCTGTAAAACAAGCTCAAGAAGCTGAAAAATTAGCTAAAGAATTAGGATTAGAAGTTAAAGTTTCAACAGTAGCTAATACAAATGATATTCAACAAGTAACAGAAAGTCTTGCTTCACAAACTGATGCAATCTTTGTTCCAATCGATAACACAATCGCTAGTGCAATGGCAACAGTAGTAAAAGTAACAGACGCTAAGAAAATTCCAGTATTCCCATCTGCAGACACAATGGTAGCTGATGGAGGACTTTTAGGACTAGGTGTTGACCAATATCAAATCGGTGTTGAAACAGCTAAAGTTGTAGCTAAAGTATTAAAAGGTGCAGATACTAAAGATATGCCAATCGTACTTGCTAATGAAGGTGTTATCTACCTAAATGAAGCAAAAGCAAAACAATTAGGAATTGAAATTCCAAAAGAAATTAAAGATAAAGCAAAAAGTAGTAGATAAAAATAATATTATTGATATTATATTATTAGAAGCTATTTGAATTATAAATATTAAAAAGGAGCGACTCATCAAATCAATAGAAAAAAATTATTGTTTATGAGTCGCTCTAAATTATATAAAATCAAATTAGAAGAAATATTAAATTAAAGAGGTGCAGGATGGATTTATTTATTTCAGCGATTTCTCAGGGGATGCTGTGGGGAATATTATCGCTTGGATTGTTTATAAGTTTTAGAGTTTTAAATATTGCGGATATGACTACTGAAGGTGCATATCCTTTAGGAGCAGCTGTCTGTGTTATTTGTATACACAATGGAATTAATCCTATTGTAGCTACATTAGTTTCTATAGTGGCAGGTATGCTAGCAGGTCTTGTTACTGATTCTTAATTACCGTTTGTAAAATCCCAAGTTTACTTGCAGGAATCTTAACAATGACTGCATTATTATCAGTGAACCTTAGAATTATGGGTAGACCAAATTTAAGTTTAATCAATAAAGATACAATTTTCAGTAAGATTCAAGGATTAAACTTACCAACTCATTATGATACTGTATTTGTTGGAATTATTCTTTCTGGATTAATTATTATCGCTATGTCTTTATTCTTTTCAACGGAATTAGGTCAGAGTTTAATTGCAACAGGAGATAATGAGAAAATGGCAACAGCATTAGGGATTTCTACAAAAACACGACGATTTTTAGGATTAATGCTTGCTAATGGAATTATTTCTTTAGCTGGTGCAATTTTAGCACAAAATAATGGTTATTCAGATGTAAATAGTGGTATTGGAGTTATAGTAGTAGCTTTAGCAGCAATTATTATAGGGAAGTAATCTTCAAAGATGTAGCTTTCACGTCAAGGTTAATTTGTGTAATTTGTGGTGCTATAATTTATAGATTACTGCTAGTTGGTGTGTTAAAAATTAAATATTATTGAGCAAAATGACTTTAAACTAGTTTCAGCTCTAGTAATTGCTATATTCTTAACACTACCTCAATTAAAATTAAAAAGCTAAGAGAAAGGATGCGTAGAAAATGTCATTTATAAAATTAATAAAATAGATAAAACATTCTTTCCTGGAACTATTAGAGACAACATGCTTTAAAAAAATGTTAGTCTTGAAATAAAAGATGGTGATTTTATTACTATTCTTGGTGGAAATGGAGCAGGGAAATCAACTTTTCTTAATGCCTTAGCGGGTTCGTTCTCATTAGATGGTGGAGAAATCTTAATAGAAGGAAAAGATGTAAGTAATATAGTAGAACACAAGAGAGCTGGATTTATTAGTAGAGTTTTCCAAAATCCACTTGATGGAACAGCTCCTCGTATGACTGTTGCACAGAATATGTCTTTAGCACTACGACGTGGTAAAGTTAGAGGTTTTAAACCAGGGACTACGAAAGAAGATAGAAAGCTTTTTAAAGAGTTACTAGCGACTTTAGACTTAGGACTTGAAGACAGATTAGATAGTGAGATGGGATTATTGTCTGGAGGGCAACGTCAGGCTATTGCACTTTTAATGGCGACTATGACAACTCCAAAACTTTTACTTCTTGATGAACACACTGCAGCATTAGATCCTAAAACACAGAAGAAAATAATGGAGCTTACTCGTGAAAAAATAGAAGAGAAAAAGTTAACTGCCTTAATGATTACTCATAATATCCAAGATGCGGTGAAATACGGTAATAGAATTATAGTGCTGCACCGTGAGTGAATTAGTTCGAGATATCAGTAAAGAAGAAAAAGAAAAACTAGATGCAAAAAGCATTATATGAGTTACTTTATAATTTAGAAGAAAGTGAATAGAACCTCATAGGGGGTGACTTAACAAAATTGAGTTTAAGTCGCTCTCTTTTTCATTTAAGATTCATCTTTTTACTTTTATAATATATAGTAAATGAAATTATAAAAGGGTTGGCTCAAAAGACCTGAATTTTAACAAAGCGACTCAACAAAATCTTGTTTCTTAAGAAATCACAATTTTGAGTCACTCCCTTTACATTTATATGTGAATTAAGTAAAATATAGTAGAAATTTAGTATAAGGAGATTGTTATGAAGATTCTTGTTGTTGAAGATGAACGCGATTTGAATAGAATAATTACTAAACATTTAAAAGAAAAATAATTACAGCGTAGATAGTTGTTTTGATGGTGGGGAAGCATTAGATTTTGTGAGTTATAGTGAGTATGATTTGATTATAACCGATATAATGATGCCGAATGTTGATGGCTATGAGTTTATCGAAAGGCTTCGTGAGAGTAAAAACAATACACCAGTTATTATGTTAACTGCTAAAGATACTTTAGAGGATAAAATCGTCGGTCTTGATAGTGGAGCTGATGATTATATAGTTAAGCCGTTTGAATTTGATGAATTACTTGCTAGAATAAGGGTTTTAATGAGACGTAACTATGGTCTAGCAACTAATGTTATTCAAGTCGACGATGTTGTACTGGATATCTCCAAAAAACAAGTTACTAGAAATGGTGAGAATATAGGATTAACAGGTAAAGAATATGAGGTATTAGAGTATCTTATGAAGAATAAAAGAGTATCTTGAGTCGTGATCAGATTCTTAATCATGTTTGGGATTATGATTATGATGGCGCTTCGAATATAGTAGATGTAATTATAAAAAAATATTAGGAAAAAAACTAGATAATGGAACGGATAAAACTATTATTTATACTAAAAAGGGGCTAGGATACTTTGTTAAATAAAATTAAGAAATTATCGATATTTCCATTTAGAAAAGTATCATTAACTTTCAAAATCACTTTATGGTATACAACATTTATAGTTTTATTAATAGGCTCACTGATAGTTGGGACATTTTTTAGTCAGTGATAGTGTTGTTGAAAAAAATAGTGAAAAAGAAATTGATAGAAGAGGTAGCTGAAATCGCTAGCGGATCTGATAAGTTTACCCCGTATGAAGATGGAGTGACCTTGTCTGTTTATGATAAAGATGGAAATCTCATTGCAGGTTCTGTACCTAGAAATTTTTAAAGTTAATGATTTTAGTCTAGGAGTTATTTCTGAATATAAAGATGTAAACAATAATAAGTATTTATATTATGATTCAGAAACTAGTTCTGCTAGATTAGGAATGGGAAATATGTGAGAGGTATAGTACAGTTACTAATAACATTAACGGTTGGATATTACCGTTAATTATTGGTGTGGGTAGTCCATTTGTCATTTTAGTTATAATGTATGGAGGATACTTGATAATAAGGAGTTCATTGAAACCTGTAAGAGATATGACCGAAACTGCGGATGCTATCGCAAAAAGTAATGATCTTAGTAAAAGAATTTCTATAGAAGATGGAGCTGATGAAGTTCATAGGTTAGGTAAAGTTTTTAATGAAATGTTAGAAACTCTAGAAAATTCATCGAAAAGAGAACGCCAATTCAGTTCGGATGTATCACATGAACTTCGTACGCCAATTTCTGTAATTATGGCAGAAAGTGAATATGGAGCTAAATATACAGATTCTATAGAAGATGCTAAAGAATCATTTGATGTAATAGAAAGACAAAGTAAAAGAATGACTTCTATGATTAATCAAATTTTTAGAATTATCTAGACTAGATAGTCGTTTAGAGATTCCAAAGGAAGAACTTCTTCTATCGGATAAAAATAAAAACATACATTAGAAGACTATAAAATTTTATTCGATAATAAGAATATAAAATTATCTATAAATATAGAAGAAAATATCGTAGTTCATGCAAATGAAAGCTTTAATTATGAGAATGATAGATAACTTATTATCTAATGCTTTGAAATATGCGGAAACAGAAGTAACAGTTTGTCTAGCAAAAAGAAATAGAATAATTATTGAAGTTTTGATGATGGAATAGGAATAAATGATACTGAGAAAAAAACATATTTGGGACAGATTTTTATAAAGTAGATAAATCTAGAACTACGACAGAGGATAATTCTTCAGGGGTTAGGGTTATCTATTACGAAAAAATAGTGGAATTACATGATGGGAAAAATAGCGGTATTAGATAATAAACCAAAAAGGAACAAAATTTGTAGTGAATATATAAGAATAATGAAGCACATCTTTGAAATAGGAAGGTGCTTTTAATATTTTAGAAAATTTTAAAATATTAAAAATCTTCATTTAGCGTTCATAAAACGAAGATATAATAAAAATATCAAAAGGAAAAGAATAAAAATGAAATCTTCATTTAGCGTTCATAAAACGAAGATATAATAAAAATATCAAAAGAAAAGAATAAAAATGAAATCTTCATTTGAAATTCATAAAAGAAATATAAAAATAAGAATATAAATAAAAAGAGGTAAATTAAAAATGACAAAAAAATATTAATAACAACGAAATCGAAAACAATTGAAGGAACTTATGTTGAAACTATCGAAAATGATAATCAATATAATGAACAACCTACAAAAGTAAAAAAGAAACTTTTTAAAACCATTAATTATCGGAGCGTTAGCTGTTGTAGTGACAAGTGGAGTTGGAGCTTATGCTTATGATAAATATGAAACTGCGCAAAGAACTAAAATTCAAGATGCTTACTCAAATATTAAGTTGAATACAGAAAATCAAAACTAATTCAAATGATAATAACAATAGTGGAAATAATAGCTCAAATAATAATACTCAAAACAACAATTCACAACAAAAATACTCAAAATGTAAAAATCCCAACAAGAGATTCGCTCAATTGTAGCAGAAGCAATATCAGTACCGGAGCAAAAATATTAAGTTTGTAAAAATTAAACCTAAATATGATGATGATTACGCACCACAAAATAATGGAGTATCTTTATATGTTTATAAAGTTGAAGCAAAAAGCTAATGGATTAGAATATGATGTAGTAGTAGATGCTGTATCAGGAAAGTATTAAAAGTGAAAAATTGATGACTAGAAAAACTAATATTTTTAATCTTCATCTAAAAATTCATAAAGGAAATGTATAATAAAAATATAAAGAAAAAGAGGGAAATAAAAATGACAGAAAACAATAGAAAAAGAAACTTTTAAAACCATTAATTATTGGAGCGTTAGCTGTAGTAGTAACAGGTGGAGTAGGTGCTTATGCATATGATAAGTATGAAACAGCACAAAGAGCTAAAATTCAAGAAGCATACTCGAATGTGAAAAATGAATGTCGGAAATCAGACAAATCAAAAATAATAATAACAACAATAGTAACAAAGGGATAATGGTTCAAATAGTAATTCGCAAAAATACTGACCAATCTTCTAATGTTCAAAATAATAATAACAATAATAGTACTCAACAAAATACACAAAATGCAAAATCACAACAAGAGATTCGTACTATAGTAGCGCAAGCAATTTCAACTCTGAGCAAAATATTAATTTTGTAAAAAGTTATGCCTGAATATGAGGATGACTATGCATACCAAAATAATGGAGCACCTTTTATATGTTTATGATGTAGAAGCTCGTGCAAATGGGTTAGAATATGATGTGGTAGTAGATGCTGTATCAGGAAAAGTACTAAAAAGTAGAAATAGATAACTAATAAAAAGAACTGATAATCTAGACTAGGTTATCAGTTTTTATATTTATAGAAGCGAGTTTTACATATAAATTGAACGTTGTTTTCACTTCAATAATATTCATTTATTTTTGTTATTGTTATAAACATAATAGCCAATAAAAATAGCGGCTATCAGATATAAATTAAAATTAGGATTAGCAATATAAAAAGCATAGCCTTATAAGATAGACGCATTAGTAATCCTTGAATAATCGATGGTGCAAAAAGTAAAACTAGGATTATAGAATTATCCATTTTTTTCTTGCTAAGAATATTATAAAAATTAATATTAGTAGAAGAATTAGTATTGCTAAATACCTATTTACAATAATATTAAATGCAGTTGGAAATTTGAAAGGATTAAAAAAATATCAATAAAGCTATTACTAATACCAATATTGTAATTATAGTATTTTTAGTGCGTTCATCAAGTTTGCTTCTGTTAGTATACATAAAAATATAACTTAGATAGAATCCACCAAAAATTAAAGACTCCAACAATAGCTGCTTCTAATAAATTTAAAGCCATGAAAGGATTAGCTAATATTGGTGATAGATAAAAAGTATATATATACCAGTTGCTATTAGTAAATTACGTTTAAAAAAACAGTCATATGATCTCCTTATTTATTTTATTAATGCAGTTAAAGCATAGGCAACAAAAAGAAAATACTATTATAAGAAGTATTAAAACTAAAAGCACTTGAATTAAATATAAAAATAAAGGAAGTGCTAAAATAATGCTTAGAAGCGGTGTGTAAATTGTTCTCTGTCCTAGGAAGGTAACTAACATTGTGATTGCAAATGAAGAAAATCCATAAGCTAATATCAAAATAAAACCAGCTTTATCACTAGTTCCATTATAAAATTTTCAAAAAGTAATGGGAACAATATAGTATAAAAATACTAGTAAGTAAAAATGTCCCTAATAATGTTTTTTCTTTGCATGATAAAAATCTCCATAAATATTGTTTATATTATTGTAATATTTTATTTAGTATAAGTCTAGTATATATATAAAAGTAATATAATAAATATTTTATTTGAAGAGTATAATAGTTTTTCGATATCACTTGTTAAAATCAAATAATTAGAGTAAAATAATTATAATAATACAATAAAAGGAGAAAATAGAATAATGGCAAAAGTTCATGTATTTGATCATCCGTTGATTCAACATAAATTATCATTTATAAGGGATAAAAAGACAGGATCGAAAGACTTTAGACAGTTAACTAATGAAGTAGGGTCACTAATGGCTTATGAGATCACTAGAGATTTACCTTTAGAAGAGGTAGTTGTTGAAACACCGATTCAAAAAACAACATGTAAGAGATTAGCAGGTAAGAAAGTAGTGTTTGTACCAATTCTACGTGCTGGGCTAGGAATGGTAGATGGATTAATGGATCTAATACCTTCTGCAAGAGTTGGTCACGTTGGATTATATCGTGATCCGGAAACACTTCAACCACATGAGTATTTTGTAAAAATACCAAGTAATCCAGAAGAACGTTTATTTATAGTAGTAGATCCTATGTTAGCAACTGGTGGTTCAGCAATTGCCGCTATAGATTCATTAAAACAAAGAGGAGTTACAGATATTAAATTTATGTGTTTAATAGCAGCTCCAGAAGGGGTTGAAGCATTACACACTGCTCACCCAGATGTTGAAATATTTATTGCGGGCTTAGATGAAAAACTTAATGACCACGGTTACATTGTACCTGGATTAGGGGATGCCGGCGATAGAATATTTGGAACTAAGTAAAAAATAAAAATATTTTCAAAAAGTTGTATAAAATTTAAGAAATAACTAGTAAATTGAAAAAAAAAGTAATATAATTATTATATATTTCTTAAAAATTTATGAAAACAAACATTTTTGAAATATAGTAATAATAATTTCCAAGCGAAAAGAGGTGAGGGGAATATATGGAAGAGCATACTTACCTTATTACCAAATTATTTGGTTATGATATTACAGTCAATATTCCTAGTGTAATAACAACCTTATTAACAGTTATTTTAACCTTTATTTTTGTAATGTTTTTAACTAGCAGAGTAAAGTTAAGACCAGATAGCAAGCGTCAAAATGCTGCAGAGCTACTAGCTGTTTTTGTTAGTGATAATGTTATTAAAGGTAATGTGGACTGGAAAAAATATGGTAAAGGTTTATGGGCAACTGCTCTAACATTAATTACATTTATAGCTGTTGCAAATACCATAGGGGTGCTAATTGAGGTGAGCTATGATGGAGTTATATATGTTAACTCTATTACTGCAGATCCAACATTTACGTTTACAATGGCTGTTTTAGTTATTGTGTTTACCCATTATGCTGGACTTAAGTATAAAGGGCCAAAGCATTATGTAGGAACTTATACATCATCAGGTATAGGTATTACACCATTTAAAATTATTGAAGAGTTTACAAACTTAATGACTTTTTCAATGCGTTTATACGGTAATATCTATGCAGGTGAAATATTATTAGCACTATTAGCTACACTTACAACAGCAGGGTTCTTTGGTGCAATAGCTGGAATGGCAGGTTTAGTAGTATGGAAAGGATTCTCGCTATTTATTGGTTTTATCCAAGCATACATCTTTACTGTATTAACATTCATTTATTTATCACATAAAATTAGTGATGAACATTAATTTAAAAAACGCACTAAAAGTGCAAAAAAATCTAATAATTAATAAAATTCATTTATTATCCAAGGAGGAAAAATATAATTATGGTAGAATTAATTGGAGCAGGATTAGCAGCAGGATTAGCAGCAGTTGGTGCTGGTATCGGTAACGGATTTTTATTCGGTAAATTTATAGAAGGTGTATCTCGCCAACCAGAATTAGAGTCAAGATTAAAATCAAATGCTTTCGTATTATTCGCACTTGTAGAAGCGGTACCTATCTTAGCAATAGTTATCTCATTCATCATTTTAGCAAAATAGTTAATTTTAGTATTAAAATAAAATAACTAAGAAGAATAGGAGCAGTTAGTAAATGGAAAATTTAGTATTTTTAGCTACTGAACACTCTTCTCATCAAGGTTTTAATCTAGGAAATATGGCTATTAACATTGTAGCTGTATTAATCTTATTAGTATTACTGAAAAAATTTGCTTGGGACAAACTTATTGATATGTTAGATGAGCGTCAAAAATTAGTTGAAGGTCAACTAGATGATGCTGCTAAAAATCAAAAAGAAGCGTTGAATTTACTTGAAGAAAATCAGGAAAAATTAAGAAATGCGCAACAAGAAATCAAAGTTATGATGGAAGATGCTCGTGAACAATCTAAGGTTGAAAAAAACAAGCTATTCTTGAAGAAGCGCGTAAACAAGCAGAACAATTAAAAGTAAATGCTCAAAGAGATATTGAGGATGAGAAGAAAAGAGCACTTGAAGAAATCAATAAACAAATTGCTGATTTATCTGTGCTTGTAGCTTCGAAAATTTTAGAAAAAGAATTAGATGGCTCAACACAAAGTGAATATGTTGATAAAGTCATTAAAGAGGTAGGGGTGAAATAATGAGTAAATCAGTATTAGCTAATAAAATTGGATATTCATTATTTGAAGTTGCAAAAGAAAATAATTCTTTGAAAGAAGTTTCATATGAATTAAATGAAGTTGCAAAAAGTAATAAATGAAAATTCGGATTTTTGTTACATTGATGAACAAACCCTAATATAGAAAGAATAAAAAAAAATCAATTTGATAGATGCTTCATTTGTTGGTGTGAATAAACACATAATAAATGTAGTAAAAATTTTAGCAGATAATCTGCAAATCTCATTAATAAATTTTGTCTTAGAACAATTTGATGAATTGTATAGTAGATATTCAAATAGCGTTGTTGTTAAAGTTGAATCAGCTTCGCCATTAACTGAAATTCAGTTAGAAAATCTAAAAAGAGAAACTTAAGAATGAGTTAGAATTAGATAAAGTAGAGATTAATAATTTAGTTGATGAAAGTCTTATAGGTGGTTTTAAAAATAACTTATAATAATAAAGTTGTTGATGCTAGTATTAAGGCTAGATTAAATGCTTTGAAATCAAAAATTTCTGCTGTCTAAAAGAAGTTGAAACAAGGAGGGACATAAATGGCTATTAAAGCTGAAGAGATTAGTGCATTACTAAAATCACAAATAGAAAATTATCAGTTTGAAGTTAAGTCAACAGATGTCGGATCAGTTATAGAAGTAGGGGACGGTATAGCACGTGTATACGGTCTAAATGAAATAATGAGTGGTGAACTAGTAGAGTTCACTAAGACTGGAGTTATGGGACTTGCTCAAAACCTTGAAGATACAAATGTTGGTATTGTAATTTTAGGGCCAACTACTGATATTAAAGAAGGAGATGAAGTTCGTCGTACTGGACGTGTTATGGACGTTCCTGTCGGTGAAGAACTAATTGGACGTGTAGTTGACCCATTAGGTCAACCAGTTGATGGACGTGGACCAATTAATATTACAAAACGTCGTCCTATTGAATCACCAGCAGTTGGTGTTATGGGACGTAAATCGGTATCTGTTCCTTTCCAAACAGGTATTAAAGCGATTGATGCATTAGTACCAATCGGACGTGGACAACGTGAGCTTATCATTGGAGATAGACAAACAGGGAAAACTGCTGTTGCTATTGACTCGATATTAGCACAAAAAGGACAAGATGTTATCTGTATCTATGTTGCAATAGGTCAAAAAGAATCTACTGTACGTAGTGTTGTAGAAACTCTTAAAGAACATGGTGCATTAGATTATACAATCGTAGTTACAGCTGCGGCATCTCAACCAGCACCACTTCTTTACATTGCACCTTATGCAGGGGTAGCGATGGCAGAAGAGTTTATGTTTAATGGTAAAGATGTAGTTATTGTTTATGATGATTTATCAAAACAAGCAGCTGCATATCGTGAATTATCATTACTATTAAAACGACCACCAGGTCGTGAAGCATATCCAGGGGATGTATTCTATCTACATAGTCGTCTTCTAGAACGTGCTGCTCGAGTAAATGAAGATTTTGGTGGAGGAAGTATTACTGCTCTTCCATTCGTAGAAACTCAAGCTGGAGATATTTCAGCATATATTCCTACAAACGTAATTTCAATTACAGATGGACAAATCTTCTTACAATCTGATTTATTCTTCTCTGGTATTAGACCAGCTATTAACGCTGGACTTTCAGTATCTAGGGTTGGTGGATCAGCGCAAATTAAAGCGATGAAAAAAGTTTCAGGTACATTACGTCTTGACTTAGCATCTTATCGTGAATTAGAAAGTTTTTGCTCAGTTCGGTTCTGACTTAGATCCCTGCAACTCGTGAAAAAAACTTGAACGTGGTAAACGTACAGTTGAAGTATTAAAACAAGACTTACATAAACCACTACCTGTAGAAAAAAACAAGTTATGATTCTTTATGCTTTAACTCATGGGTATTTAGATGATGTTGAAGTTAAAGATATTCATAGATTTGAACAAGAACTATATGCTTATTTAGATGCTCATGAAACAGAAGCAGTTAAACATATAGTAGAAACTAAAGACTTTACCAGATGAAAAAGTAATGAATGAAGCAATTGAAGCTTTCAAAAAAACTTTTTCTTAGAATCCAAAAGTAGAGAAAAGGTGGTGAACTAATTGGCGTCACTTAGAGATATTAAAAACAAAATCAATTCTACAAAGAAAACTAGTCATATAACTAAAGCGATGGAGATGGTATCAACATCAAAATTGTTAAAAGCACAAACTAACACTCAGAAATTTTATCCATACATGAATAAAATGCAAGAAGTTATGGGGACAATTTTCGGAGGTAATGCGAATATAAAACACCCAATGTTAGAAAAAAGAGAAGCTAAGAAAACTCTTTATGTAGTAATCACTAGTGATAGTGGATTGTGTGGTGGATTCAATTCTAATATAATTAGAAATTTTGTCAACACAGTAAATGAAAGACACACTGAAGGTGATTATGGTATTGTTGCAATAGGTAACTATGGGGCAGAATTCTTTAGAAAAAATGGCTATAATGTAATTGATAGTTTTAGAGATATACCAGATGAGCCAAGTTTCACACAGGTTAAAGAGATTACTAATAAAGTAGTAGGTTACTTTATTGATAAAGAATACGATAAAATTTATTTACACTACAATCACTTTGTTAGTATGATTCAACAAGTTGTTACAGAAAGCCAAGTTCTTCCTATAGAAGACACTAATCAATTTAAGGATTCTAACAATAAAGTAACAGGTGCTTACGAATTTGAACCTGGTGAAACAGCGGTATTAGATGTCTTGCTACCACAATATGCAGAAAGTATGATTTATGGAAGTATATTGGATAGTAAAGCTAGTGAACATTCTGCAAGAAAAACAGCGATGAAAAATTCGACTGATAATGCAGGTAATATTATTGATACACTTACGATTAAATATAATCGTGCAAGACAAGCTGCTATTACTCAAGAAATTACAGAAATTGTAAGTGGAGCAGCAGCAGCAAAATAGTAAATAAGAAAGGAGAAGCTATTAAGTTAGCAAACAACATATGAATAAAGGTTATATTCTCCAAGTTATGGGACCTGTAGTAGACGTAAAATTCGAATCAGGGCATATGCCTAATCTATTAAATGCACTTGAAGTATTTGTAGATAAAGGTGATGGAAAAAAGAGAAAAATTAGTACTTGAAGTTTCTTTAGAAATTGGTGATAACGTTGTAAGAACAATTGCAATGTCATCAACTGATGGATTAAATAGAGGAGCTGAGGTAGTAGATACAGGAGCTCCAATTACTGTTCCTGTAGGAAATTATACATTAGGACGCGTGTTTAACGTGCTAGGAGAAGCAGTTGACCACGGTGAAGAACCTGGAGCAGAAGTACAAAAAGAGTCAATTCATAAAGAAGCTCCAACATTTGAACAATTATCTACACACGTTGAAGTATTAGAAACAGGTATTAAAGTTATTGACTTACTTGCTCCATATATTAAAGGTGGTAAAATCGGTCTATTCGGTGGTGCCGGAGTTGGTAAAACGGTTCTTATCCAAGAACTTATCAATAACGTTGCTCAACAACACGGTGGACTTTCAGTATTCACTGGAGTAGGAGAGCGTACTCGTGAAGGTAATGACTTATACTATGAAATGAAAGATTCAGGAGTTATAAACAAAACTGCCATGGTTTTTCGGACAAATGAATGAGCCACCTGGTGCACGTATGCGTGTTGCATTAACAGGATTAACAATGGCAGAATACTTCCGTGATGAAGAAGGACAAGACGTTCTTTTATTCATCGATAACATCTTCCGTTTTACACAAGCAGGATCTGAGGTTTCTGCGTTATTAGGACGTATGCCATCAGCCGTTGGTTACCAACCAACTCTTGCTACAGAGATGGGACGTTTACAAGAACGTATTACATCAACTAAAAAAGGATCTGTTACATCTATCCAAGCGATTTATGTACCTGCCGATGACTATACTGACCCGGCACCAGCTACAACGTTCGCTCACTTAGATGCTACAACAAACCTTGAACGTGCGTTAACAGAGATGGGTATCTACCCAGCGGTTGACCCACTAGCTTCTACATCAAGAGCTTTAGCTCCTGAAATCGTAGGAGAAGAACACTACCAAGTTGCGACAAGAATTCAAAGAACTCTTCAAAAATATCGTGAATTACAAGATATCATTGCTATCTTAGGTATGGATGAACTTAGTGATGAAGATAAGAAAACAGTTGATAGAGCACGTCGTGTTCAATTCTTCTTATCACAAAACTTCCACGTTGCTGAACAGTTTACAGGGCAACCAGGATCATATGTACCAGTTTCTGAATCAGTTCAAGCATTTAAAGGTATCTTAGATGGTAAATATGATAATATTCCTGAAGACTGCTTCCGTCTTGTAGGTGGAATTGAAGATGTATTAGAAAAAGCTCGTAAACTAGGAGTAGAAGTATAATACAACAGGAGGTAAATAAATGAATACTTTAAATGTAAGTATTGTTACTCCTAATGGAGAAGCTTACAGAGCTGAGGAAGCTTCTATGGTTGTATTAGGGACTACAAGTGGACAAGTAGGGATAATGGCTAACCATGTTCCTATGGTTGCTTCATTAAAAATTGGTCCTCTTAAAGTGATTTTTCCTGATGGACGTGAAGAATATCTAGCTGTAAGTGAAGGATTTGTGGAAACACATAAAGGCGAAGTAACTATTATAGTTCAAACAGCAGAATTAGGTAAAGATATTGATGTTGAACGTGCTAAAAGAGCGTTACAACGTGCAGAAGATCGTCTTGCTAAAAAAGAAGATGGTCTTGATGTAAGACGTGCAGAACTAGCTTTAGCTAAAGCTTGTGCTCGTCTGAAGGTAGCTGAACAATTATAAGAAAAAAATGTAGTTCATATTTTATTATGGACTACATTTTTATTTTTATACTATGATTGCTTCATATTATGATCTGAATATTAAAGAAATAAAAACCTCGGAATATAGGTTTCATAATAGAAACTTATTCCCGAGGTTTTTATATTTCAATTAATTATTTTTTTCTACGTTTTAATAATCCAACTATAGCAAGAAGTGATAGTCCAATTGCAGTTAGAGATTTACCTGTAGTTTCACCAGTTTTTGGAAGAGTTTTTGGTGTATTAGTAGGTGTAGAGTTCGCACCTCTAGTATCTATTACTGTGAATTTTTCTCTTCTTGAACAGCTGATGAGTTTATATCTTTTTCGCTTGAAGCAAATGCTGTTTTAATTTTTAGCTACAATTGCGAATTTGCTGAAGTGATCAACTGTGAATTGTAGGTTATTTTTTACTTACAAATGAAGGAATTAGTTCAATAGAGTTATCCTCTTTAATATGATAAATAAGTATATCTTTGTTTTTGTTCATTTTGCAGTAAAGCAACTTTTTACTGTTCTTGGAACATCAAGTTTTACTGTTTTATTATCTTTTTTGTAATTCTAAATCTACAACTCTAATTGATGTTATATCTTTTTGTCTTTTAATACTATTGTTGGCATCAGCAACAACTTTTATCTTTTAGATTTTCTAAGTTTACATCTTTAGTGATATCTTTTGGCAGATAAAGTTAAATCTTTATTGTCTGTAGAGTATAAATCAGCGCTTATATCTTTATCTTTTGATTTAATAGTAACAGTAACTGTATTGTTGTTAATGTTTAGTTCTGGCAATTCTGAAACAACAGGAGCGTTAGAAGGAACTGAATATTCATATTTTTGTACCGTATTCATTTTCTCTAACTTTATTACCATTTTCAGAAACAACTGTGTTTCTTACACTTGGATGCATCACAAATTGATTGTTATCTTGGAATAGTTGTCCCATTTCAAGAAGTATTTTTCTGAATTGTTTTTAGCTGCAGAACATTACTCCAAGAGGAAGGTTGTTTTGAACTCTTATAAACAGGTAATGATATAGCAGGATTACCTGTTAAAGTTGAATAACCATGTAAATGGTGTTCTTCTCATCATAGGTTCCCATTGTTTAACAAGTAGATTGAATCTTTCTTTTGGATCTTTTGATCTTATTAATATTATAAAGTTGTTCTTCAACTTTTTGGATCAACATATAGGATCTACTTTTTTATCATTTGATGGTGCTGTTACCGCATTAGTAGCCATTAAGAATAAATCATACTTTTGTAGAATTCATTCATTTGTTAGCATATATTGTTGCGTCTTTAGCAGAAGACACATCAGTGTTTGCAGTTTTTCCTTTATATGAAGATGTATCCCAAAGCATAAGTTGCTGGATCTAAATCACGTTTGTTTTCTTTAGCTAAGTTTGCTGCAGCAGTATAACCCCCACCAATTGCACTCTATTGTATATGTTCTAATACCTTCATAACCGTCAATTGGAAATTCATTTACTTCTTCAACAGTGAATCCTTGTTTTCTAAGGAAATCAACAGCTTTAAGAACAGCTTTTTTACCATCTTCACTTAATTCAACATCTTTTTAATGGTGTTTTTAATGAATAAGCAATTTTAAGTGATTTTTAAGTCTTTAGGAACTTCTACTAAAGTTTTTGGTTTACTGATGTTTGTTTTATCAAAATAAGTTTTAGCATCTTCAATAGTTTTTCACTAGAGGGAATTTAACAACATGACCAGTAGGTTTTAGACCAATAAGTCCAGTCCATGAAGCAGGAATACGAATTGATCCCCAGCATCACTTCCGCTTGCGATTGATACCATACCACTTGCTACAGCACCAGCACTACCTCCTGAAGATCCTCCAGTATTACGACTAGGATCCCAAGGGTTACCAGCAGGCCCTAGTAATTTAGAGTCAGTAATATTTCTAGTTCCAAACTCAGGATAGTTAGTTTGTCCAAGAATAACAAAACCTAGTTTTGCAAATTCTTTGGCAACAGCTCCACTTACATGAAGATGTTTTACCCTTTATTTAAATATACACCGTAAGAAGAATCCCCATTTTTTAAAGGATCTAATCCTTTAATTAGAGTAGGAACACCTAAGAATGGTTGTTCATCCCAATTTACAGGATTAGCAGCTAGTTTTCCTGCACTAATACGATTGTCAATTTCTTTAGCAGTTTTTATATGCTTCTTCAACAATAGCATGAGGAATTTTACCATTTTCTGTAGTAAGAACAGCATTTAACTTAGGATTTTCTTCTTCTATAACTTTATAAGCTAAGTCAACAAGTTCTGTACTAGTAACTTTTTTCTCACGAATTAGTTTTTGCAAGTTCTAGAGCACTTTTTGTTTATATTCAGCAACAGTAAAATGGAATTGTTGGTTTAGCAACTTCCTTACTTTTCAACACTAGCACTGTTAGGTGATTCATTGTTACTTAAAGTCGGTGCTACAGTGTTAGCTGAAGCAACAGGACTAGTAGATGGTGTTACAACTGCATTATTAGTAGCATTTTTATCAGTGTTATTTACAGAAACAGCTTTATCGTTAGTATTAGCTGTATTAGTCACATTTGCCGGTGCTGTAGTTTTATCTTCACTAGCTTTTAGCTTGATTGTCATTAGCTAATACTGGAAATAATGTTGCAGCTGCAAAAGCAGGTATAAGTACATATTTAATCTTATCATTTTTAGCTCCTATTTTTTTAAATAATAGATTAAAGCCTTGAAAAAGCTTTTCACATACCATTATACTCCGATACCGATTATCAATCAAGAAAAATAATTTAATGAAATGAAAAAAATATTAGTATGGTTTTTCTTTTGATTAACATTATATAAAGATTAGGAGAAAAATGTTTTTTAGAAAATAAAAATAAAATACGGTCAATTATAGGAATCAACCGTATTTAAATTAATTTAATACTAATTATTATTTTTGCGTTTTCAGTAATCCTATTAAAGCAAGGAATGAAAGTCCGATTGCTGATAGGAAGTTGTTTGTACTTTCACCAGTATTTGGAAGAGTTTTAGAGTTGAATTTAATTTAGTTGAGTTTGTATTTACTACTTTTTCTCTTCTTTAACAGATGGATTTAGTGAATTTTTCAGATTTACTTGGAGTAGTAATAGTCCCATTGTTGATATTTAAAGTTGGTAATTCTGCAACAGTAGGTGCGTAAGTTGGAACTGCGTATTCAAATTTAGTTCCATCTTCATTAACTCCTATTTTATTTCCATTTTCAGAAACATTTGAGCTTCTAATAGCTGGGTTCATTTTGAATTTGATGTCTGTCTTGAAGTATTGACCAATTTCTAAAAGAACTTTTTCAGAATTATCTTTTGCTGCGAACATTACACCAAATGGTAGATTTTTATCACTTAGATATGTTGGTAGTGAAATTGCAGGATTTCCAGATAAGTTAAACACCCAAGTGTATGGAGAACGTCTTGTCATTGGTAACCATTGTTTTAGTTAATAAATTAAATCTTTCTTTTGGATCTTTAATTTTTATTAATATTATATAGTTGTTCTGCAATATCTGGCTCTATATATGGATCTACTTTTTATCGTTAGATGGAGCAGTAACTGCGTTAGTTGGAACTAAGAATAAATCATATTTTTTTATAGAAATGCATTCATTTGATCTATAAATGTAGATAATGGTTTTACTGAAGAAATATCAGTATTTGCATTTGGTCCCATATATGAAGAAGTTCCTAATCCGTAAGTTGTGAGGATCTAGTTGACGTTTGTTTTCTTCTGTTACGTTTTTAACAGCTGCAACATAACTTTCTTCTCCAATACCACCTACAGTGTATGTTTTTAATTCCTTCGTATCCATCGATAGGGAATTCTTTAACCTCTTCAACAGTAAATCCTTCTTTTCTTAGAAAGTCTACTGTTTCTAAGATAGCTTTTTAGCAACTTCACTTAATTCAAGATCTTTAAGTGGAGTTTTTAAGAGTGTAAGCTATTTTTAATTTTTCAAATCTTTTAGGTGGTTCTATTAGTGTTTTTAGGTTTACTTAATTCAGTTTTTTCAAAGTAAGCTTTAGCATCTTCGATAGTTTTTCACTAGAGGGAATTTAACAACGTGCCCAGTTGGTTTTAGACCGATAAGTCCAGTCCATGAAGAAGGAATACGGATAGATCCTCCAGCATCACTACCACTAGCTATAGGAACCATACCACTAGCTACAGCACCAGCACTTCCTCCTGAAGATCCTCCAGTATTGCGGCTAGGATCCCAAGGGTTACCAGCAGGTCCAAATAATTTAGAATCTGTGATATTTCTAGTTCCTAGTTCAGGATAGTTAGTTTGACCAAGTATTACAAAACCTAATTTAGCAAATTCTTTAGCTACAGGACCACTTTCGTCAGCAATTTTACCTTTATTTAGATATACACCATTAGTGTAGTCACCATTTTTAAGTTGATCAAGACCTTTAATTAATGCAGGTACACCTAAAAATGGTTGTGCTTTCCAGTCTACAGGATTAGCAGCTAGGTTACCAGCACTAATACGATTATCAATTTCTTTAGCAGTTCTATATGCTTCATCAACAATAGCTTTAGGGATTTTTCCATTTTCAGTTGTTAGAACAGCATTTAATTTAGGATTTTCTTTTGCAATAACTTTGTAAGCTAAATCAACAAGTTCTGTACTAGTAACTTTTTTCTCACGAATTAATTGAGCAAGTTCTAAAGCACTTTTTTGCTTGTATTCAGCTTCAGTAAGTGGAACTTTTGGTTTAACAGTTTCGTTGTTGACAACACTTGCACTATTAGTTGTTTCATTGTTATTTACAGTTGTTGGTTTTACACTGTTAGTTGGACTAGCAGGAGTAGCAGGTGTTGCATCAGAAGCATTGTTAGTAGTAGGAATACTAGCTGGTTTTTCGCTAGTAGTTTTCTGGTTTACTAACAGTTGAAGTTGTAGCAGATTTATCCTCATTAGCTTTTTGCTTGATTATCGTTAGCTAAAACAGGGAATAACGCTGCAGCTGCAAAAAGCTGGTATAAGAACGTATTTAATATTATTTTTTCATTTGTTTAACTCCTATTTTAAAAATAAATATTTAAATAAATGATTAAAGCTTTGAAAAAGCTTTTCTATTCATCATTATACTCCTGTAATGATTATCAATCAAGTAAATTATTTTCTAAAATAAAAATATAAGTGACTTAATAATATTTTTATTATTACATTTTAAGTCACTTATATTTTTCTATTTAAATTAATTTGTTATTGTTCTTATATTAGTATCCTTTCTAAGGCGTTCATACGAGCTTCAGATTGTCCTTTAGCGTCTTTTTTCTCACCTTTATACACTGCTGATTCCCATGATCCGTATAGAGGGTTAGGGAAAATTATGAATTTCTCACCAAACTCAGCTTTTAATTGTTCAAACATTTTATCTCTATCAGCTTCTGATTTAGTAGAGAATTCAGCGAAGTCGACTAAGTTATCCCCAAATAACATAACTAGGTTAGTATGTTTCATAACTTCTTGTCGACGTCCTTCTTTAGATTTATCACCTTCTTTTTTAAACATTAGGTGATCACGTCCTTGAACTGGTATACCTTGTGCTTCAAGGTTTTTAATAGTTGCATCTACTTGTGAATCAGTTCTGTCAGAAATGTAGTAGATTTGAACTTTGTTTTTATCTGCAAATTGTAAGAATTCTTTAGCTCCAGCTACAGGTTTTGCTTCGGCTTTTTGAACCCATTCATCCCAACTTTTTGGGTTAAATGCAGTTCCATCTTTAACGTTTTTAACTTGGTACGGAACATTATCTAATACTGTTTCATCTAAGTCTAATACGATAGAATATGGTTTATCAGTAGGCTGTTTTAGTAATTCTTTTTAATCTACTAGTAGCAACATTGTAACCTTGTTGATATAAAGCATCTACTTCAGCAGCGTTTTGATACCATAGTGCTCCCATTGTATTTTTCTCTTGATCTAAGTTGATCATAAGTAAGAGTTATTTTATTATCTCCACTCTTATTTTTCTTCTCTTCAGTTTTTGAGCACATCCAGTTGCAAGAACAACTGTAGCTAATACTGAAGAAATAGTCATAACAAGTTTTTATTTTTCATAATATATATAGCTCCTTTTTGTTATCTACATATACAAGTATATTGTATAAATATAAAAATTCAATGCGAATTTATTTTTAAAAAAATTCATAAATTAAATATTTTTATAGATCAGAAGTTATCTAAGAAAACGCTTTATAAAATGATAATTAAAGTAAAAATAATAATATTATTTTTAGGTGGTTAATTAGTTAGTCTTAGAAAAATTATTTTATATTCTAAAAATATATAAATAATAGTGAGAAATATTACTGAGAAAGAATAATAATACTTTAATTTATATTGTTACTTGTAAGTTGAATAATAAATGAAAAAGGTAATGAATGAATTAAATTTATCAGTATCCCTATAATAGTTCATTTGAGGTTCTTTTCAAATGTGAAGAGTCCAGTTATCTTAACGGGAAAATACATTGTTTAGAGTCTAAATTGTTCTTAGATGAAGTTAAGAGGTATATTTCATCTTTAAAGGCTATAGTAGAATTATATGAAGAATGTAAACAATGGATAGAATATCATAGTCAAGACTATAATATTGATTATATAATAATTTGGGATTTATTGACTGCTGGTATACGTCACTAACCCTGAAATTTTTCGAGGATGAAAGTAGCATCAAGTAGAAATTAACAGAGAATATTTAGAGTTTGGTTATATGAAAAAGTAAATTGAGACGATAGAAAATAATAATTCCAAAATTAGTAGATAGAAAAATATATAGAACTTGTAAAAATACTTATTCTAAGATATAATAAACACGACTGAAATATTATGATAATTTCAGTCGTTTTTTAGTTATTCTATGTCAATAAGTCTTAATATTTTATCGAAATATGAATAGTTATTTTCTAGAATATCTTTTTCATCTTTCACAAGTTCAGGTTCATCGGTAATTATTCCATCAGCAGGGACTTTGTAAAGTATTTAGTTATTAGTGCTGAGTCATTGATTGTCCAAACAAAAACTTGCTTATTTTCTTTTCTAGCTTGTTCCACTAGACGATCTCTATATGAAAAAGTCTTCTATTACGAAAAAGTCAACCTTTGTATTTGAGAAGTTACCAAACTGAAGAGGGATAACATAACCAGTCTCTAAATCAGAGCTTTTTCCTCAAGTTCATTAATAACCTTTAGAATCTAGTGACATAAATTTATAATTTTTCAAGTTTTAGTCTCTTAACTTCATCAATTAATATGTCGATATAATTAGATGGTTCTGCTCCATGAGGTTTTAAGCTCGATTACAAGATTCATGTTTTAATTCTTTTGCTTTTAGTTTACAAATTCTTCTAATGATGGAATTTTACTAGTATAAATCACCTTGTTTAATTGTTAAAACCTACTACTTCATCAAAATTCATGTCTTGAACTCGCTTATTCAATCCTGCAAGTCTTTTTAAATTATAATCGTGCATTACTACAAATTTATTATCTTTGTTAGAATAATATCAAATTCACGTAATCAGCACCAACTTCAGCCGCGCCTTCAAGCGCTTCTATTGAATTCTCTACACCTTTAGCAACATATCCACGGTGAGCGATAGTCTTGATGTTTTTATTAACACCATTTCCGTACATATTAAAAACCATTCACAAGAACTGCAACAACTATAATTACTGTGGTCAAGGTTACTACAAATCTTGATTTTTTTCTTATTTTCATTAAGATTATTAACAAGTTTTTCGGATATTTCATTGTGATCTATTAGAACAGTTATTAATGAAGTTATAACTGTTACTTTTGATATTACACCCTAAAAAGAAGATAATTCCACTTATCGAAGAGAAAAATAGAGTTTGTATAATTGGATTATTACCGTAATTATCGAAAATAGATACAAATGTATGTAATTACACCAATTAAAAACTGCAGCAATTAATAAATATATTATTTCAAATAATAGCATAGTTAAGACAAGTTTTTCTTTTTCCAGTTTTTGTAAGTTCCCAACTTCTTTTAATACTATCTAGTATATTTTTCATCTCCGACAGCAGTAAGAGGAAGGGTGAAAATTAATCTAAGATTAAGATAAGCAAAAACTATCATTACTATTCCCCAAATGATAAGTCCACTGTTAGTTTTCATTATTTCACCACTAATAAATTTTAGGAATAAATATATTTTTAGCGAGAACTGATCTCACACCCTAAATTTACTGTAGGTATAGTTATTACGAAAATAAATAATAAAAAATAGAGTTTGAAAAACCAGCTAGATTTTTCGTCTTATCCCAGCGTTATTTAATATACTACGATATGAATATTGTCTATCTGTAAGCTGTCCATATATAGTGAAAAGTAAGAATAGAGAATTCATGAAACATAAGAAATGCTACAATAAGAACTAGTAAGTTTAAAATCACAAAACTATAGGGATTAGTAAGGATATGTAGAATATTGTTCTTTATCTAAATGCTCTTCACCCGCAAGTGTAAGAGCGAGTTGAAAAATTCTAGATATAAAGTCCATAAACCACAAATAAGCATCAGTTGAATAATTGCGGCGATAGATATATATGTAAATTTATAGCGATTTATGTTTCTTAGTACATTGGAAAATAAATTATAAATCTTAAAATCCATGATAACCTCACTTTCTATAGTATTTTTATGCTATTAGATTATATCAAAATTATAATTTATCAAAGCAAGGATTAGAAGTACTTAAAAATAAATATGGTAACGTTACTTTTTCTCTTGACATATTTGTATAATAAGAGTGTACAATGAAAAAGTAACGTTACCATTATTATTTGGTAAATGTTAAGAGTCATTATAAAAAATAAAAAAATACAAAGGAGAAAAAGAACTATGGACTTTAAAAAGTTATAAAAGAAGTTGTTGAACATAGTGGTGGTCAAGAAAACTTACGATCTGTTGTTCATCTGCAACTCGTCTTCGTTTAGAATTAAACGATGAAAAAAATATAATAAAGAAAAAAATTAGAAGATATCGAAGGCGTTAAAGGTGTATTTTTTAACAATGGTCAACTTCAATTAATCTTCGGAAGTGGTCTTGTTCAACAAGTTTATGCAAAGGCATATAATGAAGTATTTAAAGGTGCTGCTTCAAATAGTGAAGAAGATTCAAGTGAAACTGTTAAAAAACCAAAAGGAAATCCACTACAACGTTTTGTAAAAATGTTAAGTGATATTTTCGTTCCGATTATTCCAGCGATCGTTGCCGGTGGTCTTTTAATGGGTATTAATAACGTATTAACAGCTAAAGATTTATTCTACACTGGTAAATCAGTTATTGAAGCTAACCCAGGTATAGCAGGTCTTGCTGATATGGTTAACGTATTTGCAAATGCACCGTTCGTATTCTTACCTGTATTAATTGGTTTCTCTGCTACTAAACGTTTTGGTGGTAACCCATATCTTGGGGCAGCACTTGCGATGTTAATGGTTCACCCAGATGTAATGAACTTCTATGTATTTGGTAAATTAGATCCATCTACAAACCAACTTCTTGCTCCAGCTTTAGATATCGTTAACCAAAGTGGTCAAGCAGTTGAAGGTCTTCAAAGAGTTACAGCTCTACAATATTGGGATGTATTCGGATTTAAGATTGCTAAAGTAGGATATCAAGGAACTGTATTACCAATTCTTGCAGCAGCATGGTTATTAGCTACAATCGAAAAATTCTTACGTCGTGTAACTCCATCATGGTTAGATAACTTAACTACACCATTAGTTTCATTATTCGTAACTGGATTCGTAACATTCGCATGGATGGGGCCTGTACTTCGTGAAGCTGGTACTTTATTAGGTGAAGGATTACAATGGTTATACATGCAAGGTGGATTCGTAGGAGCAGGTATTTTCGGTTTATTCTACGCACCAATCGTAATCACTGGATTACACCAAAGCTTCTCAGCTATTGAAACTCAATTACTAGCTGCAACAGGATTAACATTTATCTTTCCAATCGCATCTATGTCTAACGTAGCACAAGGTGCAGCGGTTCTTGCAGTATTAGTATTCTCTAAAAACACAAAAATGAAATCAATCTCATCAGCATCTGGAATTTCTGCATTATTAGGTATTACAGAGCCAGCTATGTTCGGGGTTAACTTAAGACTTAGATATCCATTCTACGGAGCTATTGCAGGAAGTGCGGTAGGAAGTGCATGGATTGGATTAAACAAAGTATTTGCATCAGCATTAGGAGCAGCTGGTCTTCCAGGATTCTTATCAATTCCTGCTAACCACTGGTCAACATTTGGTATTGGTTTAGCATTATCATTCATCGTTTCATTCTCAGTAACAGCATACTTCTTCAAAACTAAGAAGGAACTTGTAAATGCTAGCTAATAACTGGAAACAAAATCTTCATTTAGAACCTACTAAAGGTTGGCTTAATGATCCGAATGGATTAGCCTACTTTAAAGGTAAATATCATATTTTTCACCAATATTCATATGAAGTGGAAGGTGGTTTAAAACTTTGGTATTACTATACTAGTAGTGACCTGAAAAATTATGAAGATCGTGGCGTATTCCTTTACACCAACTATAGAAGAAGAAAAAAGTGGTGTTTATTCAGGAAGTGCTAACATAGAAGATGGGAAACTAGTCTTCTACTACACAGGAAATGTGAAATATAAAGGTGATTATGACTACGTTCATGAAGGACGTGGTCATAATACCATATCTTTTGAAACGGAAGATGGAATTAATTTTACTGAGAAAAAATGTCTGTTAACAACAGATGATTATCCTAACATGTCAAATCATGTTAGAGATCCAAAAATATTTGAAAAAAATGGAAAAAGCTATCTAGTTCTTGGAGCTAGAGATAGCAATGATTATGGATGTATATTAGTATTTGATAAAGGATACTCTTAAACCATATAAAACTATTTACTCAGAAAAATCTAGGATTTATGTGGGAATGCCCAGATTATTTTGAAGTAGATGGAAAAAGAAATTTTCATGTTCTCACCTCAAGGAATTACAAGAATGTATCCAAATTATGGAAAATATGTATCAAATTGGATATTCTGTAGTAGAAGATGGGATCGAGAATGTTGATAAATTAGATAACTTCACGTTATTAGATTATGGACATGATTTTTATGCATCACAAACATTCTTAGATGAAGATGATAATCGTGTACTTATCGGTTGGATGTATGTTCCAGATAGTAGCTATACTAATCCAACTACGAAGTTTGGTTATCAAAATTGTCTAACTGTACCACGTGTAGTAAATTACAAAAGATGGTAAAGTTAGACAAACGTTACATAAATCAGTAAAAAGATTTACTAGGTAGCGATATAAAAATCTAATGACTTTAACAAAAAAATACATGGTATTATAAACAAGAACATGGTAAAGAATTTTGAAATTAGCGTAGCTGATTTTAAAGTAAGCTATGACAACAAAGAATTGAAAATTTCTTTTTGGAACTAGTGGTTATGGAAGAGATGATAGAAAATATAAACTGGATTTAGAAAATGTGGAGATAGTGTTTGATAGTTCATCTATTGAATTATTCGCAAACGATGGATCTTTTGCACTTTCAACAAGATTTTATCCAGAAAATCACAATGTTAATATCTCAGCTACTGATTATTTAGCAAAAGAACTTGGAGCAATCGAAATTAGAGAGGAGAACTAAAATGGCAGTTTTATGTATAGGAGAAATGCTAATTGACTTTATTGGAGAAGGTGTAGGAACAATCGATAAAGTAAAATCGTTTAAAAAAGAGGCTGGTGGATGTGTAGCTAACGTTGCTTGTGTTGCGCAAAAACTAGGACATAAGAGTTATTTATTAACATCACTTGGGCAAGATGGTTTTGGTGATTTTCTAGAAAATACTTTAAAAAATGAAAATGTTGACTGTAAATATGTAAGTCGTAAAGCTGATAGTTTTACACCATTAGCATTTGTTTCTTTAGATGAAACAGGAGACCGTTCATTTAGTTTTTACTTCAAAGGTTCATCAACATTAAGAATTAGCAAAGAAGATGTTGAAAAAGTTGATTTATCTGAAATTGAAGCAATTCATTTTCGCAAGTATTGCTATTCAAGAAGAATCAAAAGATAGCCATCATTTATTACTGAAAAAGCTAAAGAAGCTGGAGTGTTAATTTCTTTTGATGTTAACTTACGATTCAATCTTTGGGATGATCACAAGGTATATCTTGAAACTATTAAAGAATTCTTACCTTATGTTGATGTAATAAAAGTTGCTGATAATGAATTAGAATTCTTAACAGGAACTACTAATATAGAAGAAGCATTGAAAAAGACTTTAGCTACATGAAAGTTGTTCTTTATACTAAAGGAGAACACGGTGCAGAAGTTTATTATGAAAAATCATAAAGTGGTAACTGAAATACCTAACATAAAAAGCAGTTGATACTACTGGGGCTGGGGATGCTTTTGCTGGTTCATTCTTATCAAAATTATTAAATCATGAAAGATCTTAATAATATTTCAGAAGAAGATTTAGCACAAATGGCAACATTTGTGACAAACTACGCTAGTTTAACAACTACAAAAAAACAGGTGCAATTTCAAGTTATCTAACAGAAGAAGAATATAATAAATTAATATAATTTTTCAAAAAAATAAGTCCTAGTCAGGGCTTATTTTTTTATTGAATAGAAAAATTAAGGTGCGTATGATAAAATTAATAATAATGATGAAAAATAAATAAATAAATAATAAAAAGTTGGTGTAAGTATGCAAAATAATATTAAAAATAAGATTATCAGTTGATAACTTCTATGATAATATTTCTAAAAATAAACAGAAGACAAAAAAATTGATCCGAAGCAACTTAGTAAATCTCTAGGATATGATGAAAAAAATTATTAATGAATTTCCTGATGAAATAAATATGGGACTTTCTTGTGGTAATCCAATTAATCACTTTGAAGATTAAAGAAGGACAATCTTTAATTGATTTAGGATGTGGAGCTGGAATGGATATTTTCATAACAAAGATGAAAAATCCAAAAGTAGGTACACTATATGGCTTTAGATAGATTAGATTCTATGCTAGATAAAAGCTAAGAAAGTTAGGGATAATAAGAGGATTTGATAATATAGAATTTATTAAAGGTGAGTTAATAAATATTCCTTTAGCAGATATGTCAGTTGATAGAGTTATTAGTAACTGTGTTATCAACCTTGAGCCTGATAAAGCAAAAAGTATATGACGAAATTCATCGTATTTTTAAAAGGAAGATGGTATGTTTGTAATATCTGATATTATTTTTGAAAAAGAATTGCCATTAGAATGGAAAAAAATTCTAGTAAGATGCATTGTACTTGAGTGGCTGGTGCTCTTCTGGAAGAAGAGATGGCTGAGATTATTGAAAAAGCGGGATTTACTAAAGTTCCAAATCATTAATTCAGATGTAACAGATGAATATGCAGAAAAATGGGGCTATGGAAAAAGAAATGAAAGATTATATCCAAAGTGGATTACTTATTGGAAGAAAAATAATTATTTTTGGCTAATGTTTAAGAAAACGTTAGTCATTTATTTTGACACGTATAGACAAAATAAGTTAAAATATAAAAGAAAAAAATAATAATTAAGAAAAAATTTTTCTAATTTTTGTTGTTGATTAGAGAATAATATTTGGAATTTTGGTATAATAGATTGTATAGAAAACTTTTTCAATGGTTATGTTATAAAGAAAAATTTAAAAAGTATACAGAATGACTTAGATTTTTCTAAGAAAAACTGTTAATATATATTTAGTATTTTAAATAATAGTTTTAAACTTGATTTTTAGTTAGTTTATATATAATGATTTTATATTGGAAAAACAACATAAAAATATAGTAAGGAGTGAAAGTCAATGAGGTTATTATTGGCAGAGGATGAAAGAGACTTAGCAGATGCTTTAGAAGCAATGCTGAAACACAACAATTACTCAGTCGATGTAGTAAATAATGGGCAAGATGCATTAGATTATTTAATGTTAGACGATTATGATGGAGCTATTCTTTAGATGTTATGATGCCACAAATGGACGGAGTAACAGTAGTAAAAACTTAGAGAAAATAAAAAAATACACCAGTATTATTACTTACAGCTAAGTCAGAAATCGAAGACAAAGTATATGAATTAGATAGCGGTGCAGATGACTATTTAACAAAACCATTTGTTACAAGAGAATTATTAGCAAGGGTACGTTCTATGACGAGAAGACAAGCTACATTTACTAGTAACGTACTAGAATTAGGAAATGTTAGTTTAAGTAAATATACATTTGAACTATCTACAGAAAAAGATAAAGTAAGATTATCTAATAAAGAATATCAAATGATGGAAATGCTTATGAGAAATCCAGGGAACGTTATTCAAACTGAACAATTTTTAGAAAGAATCTGGGGTTATGACAGTGATTCTGAAATTAATGTAGTGTGGGTTAATATTTCTTACTTAAGAAAAAAACTAAAAGCATTAGATGCTAATATCCACATTAAAGCAACAAGAAATGTTGGATATACGTTGGAGATGCTAGATGTTTAAGAGTCTTAGGAGAAAAATTGTAACCACTGCTGTAGGTAGCGTGGCTGTAGTAATTGCAATACTTGCATAGCATTAAACTTTATAAACTTTTTATAAATTAGAAGAAAGAATAGATACAACATTATTAGATGCTTCAAGATCACAGGCATTGATAAAAAAATCTTTACAGAAGATGGGGATGATTTAGTAATCACTAAAAATTCATCAAGTGCCACAGAGTATAATGGTTTTCTCAATTGCTAAGGTTGATGATAATGGTAGAATAATTAAAGCGTATCGAGATGACACTTTAATACCAGACCAAGATGCTTTGCAAAAGTAAAAGTAATAAAAGCGTTAGAAAAAGGAAAAACTAGTGGATTTATAGGTAGCTATAGATTCTTAAAAGTTGAAACAAATGTAGGAAACTTAATACTATTTTTTTAAATTGCCAACGAGAATTAGATTCTAATGCATCTTTTGTACAAAAATAGTATTTTTGATTTCTATTGGAGTAATAATATCAGTACTTGTTTTAATTATTCTAGTATCAAAAAGGGTTATAGCACCAATACAGGAGACATATTTAAAAACAAAAAAACAATTCATAACAGGGGCTAGTCATGAGTTAAAAACACCGTTAGCTATTATTAGTTCTAATGCTGATGTATTAGAGATGATGAATGGTGATTCAAAATGGACGCAAAAATATACATAATCAAGTAGATAGATTGTCTAGTTTAGTTAATAGCTTTAGTAGTATTTAGTCGTATGGAAGAAAAAGATACAGTAGAAAGAACGCACTTTGACTTATCTGAGGCATTGAAATTAAGAATTGAAGATTTTGATGAATTAGCTAACTTCCAAAAAAAGAATATTGTAGCGGATGTCGATCCTAACCTGAATTACTATGGAGAAAAAAAGATTCTATAATTCAGTTGATGGACATACTGTTAGAAAAATGCAATTAAATATGCTCCAGAAGATAGTGATATATCGGTTAAAACTTAATAAGAATAGAAAATATGCTACTTTTAAAGGTTTCTAATAAAGCCAATGTACAAAAAGGTGATTTAAGCAAAGTTTTTGATCGTTTCTATAGATTAGATGAATCGAGAAATAGTGCGATAAAAAGGTTATGGTATAGGATTATCTATGGCACAGCTTATTGCAGAAAAAGCATAAAGAAACAATTCAAGCATATGCACCAGAAGATGGAATCTTCAAGATTGAAGTGCGATTTACATTAGTTGATAGATAATAAATTATTAGTAATCCTCTAAACCGTTTTTGGTTTTGGAGGATTATTTTTTATAAAGAAAAATATAAATATATGATTAAGAATTATAGAAAAATTGTAATTATAAGAAAATAATGCTATAATATACAAAAATAAGAATATATTAAAGAAGGATAAGATTAATAAGAGTTGTAGATTTATAGATGAAAGTTAAAGGAGGAAAACTATGTTTGATGTATTTTTTTGAGTTTTCTAATTGGGGTTGTTGATGATGCGAAAAATCACTAAAAATTAGGTAGAATTCAGAGAATTATAGCAGTTATTTTTTTACTGTGTTGAGCTAATAACCCTTTTTATTATCACTATGTTAACGATTGATGACTATCAAATCACCAAGGAGATATTATATTTGTTCGGTTTATTCATTTTTTTGTAGGGTTATGCCATGTATTATTTAATAAAAAAATATCTAAATAATAGTAAAGTGAAAGACTAAAAAGAGGATAATTGATATCTCTAATTAGTGAAACTTTTAAGATTGTTATTTTTGGTGAAAAATTTCCGAAAATTAATTTAATTTTCATTGTAATATGGTAGCGTTTTATGTTATAATTAGTAAAAAGGGAAATCCTTTGATTTTTATAGAAGGAGGGTTTATTATGAAACCATTCAAAAGAACAGTAGAGAAAGTATTAGCATGGATTGCTAATATTATATTAATAGTAATAACAGGATTTTTTTAGCGTATGGATCATTCTTTAAGATTTCAGTTTTTAAAAGATAACCAAGAATTTTTAAATCTTTTTAAAGATGAACTTGCTAAAAACCCTAATGGGGTAAATCTATCAGCTGAACAACTTCTTGATTATACTATTCAAGGGCTTAAGATGTATTCAGTTCTGTTAATCGTATTAGTTGTAGTAGCATTGTTAGCATCATTCTTAATGAAAAAAACGTATTTTATCAGGGATACTTTTCTTAGTATTAGCGATTGTAGTGGCTGTTGGAACAGTAGGACTATTAGTGCCTGTATATCTATTCTACTTTGTAGTAGCAATTATGCTATTTGTTAGAAAAGAAAGACCGGATCAATATCAAAGAAACAGTTAGTTATCTGTAAGGATAAATTAAAATAAAGCAATTCTTACATTAGTAATGTTTTTAATATTAATAAGCGACTTTAATACTATAAAAAAATATTAAGAAATAATGATACAGAAATAGTTGCAGAAAAAAATATAGCTGTTTATTCTGATTAATTGTATAGAAATATTATAAATAAGAGTATATTTTAGAGTAATTTTAAAATTATGATTTTTCTTAGAGTCATGATTTTTAAGATTACTCTTTTTATTATCTTAATGAATATCTAATATATAAAATTTTTTTATGTGAAATTTAGTTAATCAAATTTTTAATTAATCACGATATTGTGGTATAATTTATAAAGATAAAAAAATGAAGGACTTACTATGAAAAAAATATAATTATAATGAAAGATTAATAGAAAAATTAAATATTACTTCTTTTATAGAAAAATATAATTTTGATAATGAATTATATAATACAGCAATCTTTTTGTGCACTTAGTTCAATTGATAGTCATAAATTAGAAGGTGATAATATTGAATCAAAATCACTTTTTATTTGGTGATTATTTTTAGTTTTGAGTATTATAGTTTATTGGTAGGTAGTTTAGATAAGCTAGCTAACCTTACAGAAACTATGCAGAATGGATACTTACAGCTAATTGCCAAAGAAATTAGTGAGGATGAATTTTTATCTAAGTGTTATAAAGACTTGGTTTGACTTCTATAATGTTGAATTTCAAGAGTCTGATAGTAAAATGGTAACCTTTGTTTAAGTTAATGGAGAATAGAATGTTAAAACAGTATGATACGTTGGTACACGAGGTATTAGAAGATATTTTCGAAATTACTAAAAGTAATGATGAACAATTAGATGAGATTGTAAAAAGTATTTTTCTAAATGGAGGTAAGAGGGTTAGAGTACTTCTTTTTACTTATGTAAAGCTAAATTAGGAAATTTTTGAACTAAATAAAAAGAACATCATTAGAATGGCTAGCATAGTTGAAATAATTCATACTGCTAGTTTAATTCATGATGATATTATTGATGATGCTGATACTAGACGTGGCAGTGTTACGATGAATAAAAAAATATAGCAATGAGTTTGCTCTTCGTGTAGGGGGATTATTTATTTTCTGTAGTTTTTAAAAGAAGTGGCTAAGTTTGAAAAATGAGAAAATACATTTATATTTAGCACAAACACTTAAAGAACTATGTATAGGGTGAGCTTTATCCAAGCGGATGGCTTATATGATATTAAAACTAGAAGGATAGATTATCTTAAAAAAATTAAGAGAAAGACTGCGATATTAATAGCTTTTTGCTTGTGTAGCAGGGAGTATAGTTTGCGAATGCTTCTGATGAAGATATAAGAAGTGCTTTTTTCATATGGTTATTATTTGGGAATGAGTTATCAGATAATTGATGACTATCTTGATTTTCGTAGGAGGAGCACAAAATCTTGGTAAAGATGTAGGACAAGACTTAATGAACGGTAATATTACATTACCAGCTTTATTAGCCAAAGAAGAAAACCCAGAGCTATTTTTATAATTTTACAAAAGATTCGAGTAGTGAAGAAAAAGAAGAAATAATAAATTATATAAAGAAAATAACGATAAAGTTTTGTCAGAAACATTAACTGTAAGTAGACGATATTTAGAAAAAGCTCAGAAGAGTATCGATAATATTGATTCAACTGTAAAAACTGAATTGACTTTTATTATGAATAAGTTAGCAAGGAGAGAAAATTAGATGGATATACAACAATTTTTAGAGGAATTAAAAGATATAGATTTTTTTCTGCATTAGATAGAGAACAACAAGAGGAATTTCGTACAATACTTTTAGATAATGGGATTATTTGATGAGTGTTTAGAATTATCTAGAATTATTTATGAACAAAATAGAGAAGATGATACTGCGATTGAAGGATATGTTCACAATCTTCTATATCTAGATAGGAAGGATGATGCTTTAGTAGTATTATACAATTCACCAAAAACACCTTCAATTTTATATCAAGAAGGATTAATATATTTAGAAGATGAACTATATGAAATAGCTGAAGATAAGTTCTTAGCAGCTAGAGCAGGAACAGATTTTGATGAGGCTATTCGTGCAATTGATAAAGAGTTAGTAGGGATTTATTTATCGACAGGAAGAGAAGATAAAGCTAGAAACTTAAGTGAGAGAATTTTCTATGAAGAACCATCTTTAGAAAATTTCCAAACAGCATTTGATAATTTATATGCTTTAGGATTATTTGAAGAGGCTATTGACTTCTATAATCAAAATGGAAGAGGGTATGAGGATGCAGGAATTCTGTTCTCATTAGCATTCGCTTATAATCAAGTTCAGAATTTAGAAAAATCAAAAATGCACTTATTAAAAACTATAGCAATCGATCCTGATTTCACTGAAGCATATTTACACTTAGGACATATGTCAAAAGGTGACGAAGCGAAGAGATACTTTAGAAAAATATATTGAGCTACAAGGAATGGCTATTAGCGGTTACTCTGCACCTGATTTCATTATATAAAGATGATCAACAATATGATAATATCCGTACTTTAATGCAAGAAGTATTAACAGCACAAGGGTATCTCAGAAGAAACATTATTTATTGCTATAAATGCACTTAAATCATTATATGAGTATGAGAAAATCTATGATTTATACAATGGAAATTCATTAATAAAAAGATGATCCAATTCTTTTTAGGTGCAGCTTTAAATGCTCTGTCAGAAGAGGAAGATTATATTGACTTTTGTTGAAGAAGAAGTCGTTACATATTTTGATGTTTTTACATGATGATCCAACATATGTGGAAACTCTAAGAAATGTTTATGACTTTAACAGGAAGCTCAAGAGTACTTGAAATAATTAAATCATTTTGAACATCACCACGGACCTCACGGTCATCATTAATACAATGAAAAAAATACATTAAGAATAGGAGGTGCTAGTTATGGATTATAGTTTTAAAGATATTTATTCGCCAGCCAAGTCGGTAGTTGAAACAGATAGTTATGTAATCTATCAAACATTAAAATCAAAATTATATTTTAGTGGGAAATTATCTATTAATGAAAAAGAACCTACCACTATAGAAGAGCTTGAATACTATATTTCCTCTTGTAGAAATTTCTTTTAGAGATAAAGGTGTCAAATTTTATTCATTTAGCAGCAATGGAAAATGTAACGTTATCTAGAAAAACTAAAGAGATATTTAAAAAAAGGAAAGTTTTAGTGAAATTAATCTGAATTTATATTATTTAAACACTAGAAATTTTTGTAGAACAGGAGCCAAGTGATTTTTGCAGTTGAATATCTACAAAAAAATTGATTTAAATAGATATTTAAAATTTCAATATAAAATAGATATTGAAGCTAGTAATGAAGAATGGGCTGAGCATAATCAGACTTTTACTTTATGAAAATATTAGATCTGAAAGTATTAAACAGCTTGTAGCTAAAGATGGTGAAAAAGATTGTTGGCTCTGCTAATATTATTGTGAAAAAAATAATTTCTTTGAAATCGATAATCTATATATAGCACCAGAATATAGAAATCGTGGAATTGCTAAACATATTATTAGTTATGCGATAAACAATGAGCGAAAAGAAAATGTTATTTTTGGTAGTTGATGCAAATGATACTCCAAAATATATGTATGAAAAATATGGGATTTTTCAAAAATATCTGAGCAAGATTTTTATTTGAAAACCAATATGTAAAATTAAAGAAGGTAATTCAGATGATATTGAGTTACTCTTTTTAGTAATTAGAATACATTTAAAAAGAGTTCGATAATTTTTCATTATAATTTAAAGTAGCTAATTTATAATTATAGAGATGAAAGTTTTATTTTTATAATTATTTTGTGATATTATTGTTAAAACAGTTTGATATGTAGTAAACTATTATAAGAATACTAATAGATAAAGGATGTGAGTAAAGTAGTGAAGAGAGCTTGGAAAAAGATTTTTAAAGTTTATAATTGAATCAACGCAGTGGTTTTAATTATTTATGGAGTATTTTTCAGCAGGGCACATATAAAGGCTAAGAAAGATGCCATTAAACAGCAGGAACTTGCTCAACAAGAAGCTCAGAAAGAAGAAAATAAACAAGAAGAGCCAGTGATTGAGAATAAAAAGCTTAGTGAAATAGAGTTAAATGAAGCTATGGAAAATTTAATAGAGCAGTATAAAGGAAATAATGAAATAGGTATTGTCTATAAAAACTTTTCTACAGGATACAGATATGCACAAGAAGATAAGCATTACTTTACAGCAGCTAGTACGGTTAAAGTGATATACGCAATGAAGATATATGATCGAATAAGAAATGGTGAAATATCTAAAAAGATGCAGATATAGCATATAATGAAAAATTCTTTAGAAGAAGGTAACGGGCAAATAACAAATAGTCAAAAAGAAAGATAGTTATAAATTAGAATATGTAATACAAAAATATGATTCAATATTCTGATAATACTGCTACAAATATGTTGGTAGGTAATAGTGCAACAGCAGCTGATTTAGTAGTTAAATATCTAGCTGAGTCTTGGAGCGAAATTACCACAAGAAGAAGCTCAAAATAATAAAATTACTCCGGCTATGATGGAGTTAGTTTGGACAAAATTGTATAAAGAACGTGATAAATATCCAGAACTAATTAAAATATCTTGAAGATTCAGAAGATGGAGAATGGATTAAAGATGGAATACCCGAAATAAAAAAATAGCTAGTAAGTATGGAGCTATAGAAACAAACTATCATGATACTGCAATAGTTTTTTTGGTGATAAGGATTATATGTTATTAATTTATACTAATAATCTAAGTAAATCAGGACAAAGTATAAAAACATAGCTAAGAAAAATTGATGAAATCACAAATAATAATATGTAAAAAGACATATGATGTGAAAATCAATTGTTAATATATGAAATGAATAATAGCATAGTGGTTAAATAACTACTATGCTATTATTTTTATTTTAGATATAAGAAATAGATGAATAAATTGAAATGAAAGTAATATGATTTTCTATGTAGTTTACCCTTATTTCTTTATTATTTTCAATTTTTCATGCTATAATTAACAGGTTATATAAATAAGACAGTATATAAAATTGGATTAATTAAGGAGAAAGCAAATGACAACATTTGAAGAATTAGGGGTTAGTCAAGAAACTGTTCAATCACTAACCAATATGAATTTTATATCTCCAACTGGTATTCAAACAGAAACAATTCCATATGTATTATCAGGAATTGATATTTTAGCGCAAGCACAAACAGGATCAGGAAAAACAGGTGCTTTTGGAATACCGTTAGTAGATACAGTAAGGCGTAATGATCAATTACAATCATTAATCCTTGCAGCCAACAAGAGAATTAGCTCAACAAGTAGGAGAACAACTTCGACTTATGTCAAGAGCAAAAGGATTGAAAGTTAGTATTGTTTTGGTGGAACAAGCATTGAAAGACAAATTCAAGACTTAAAGAAACGTCCCACAAATAATTGTTGGGACACCTGGTCGAGTAATTGACCATATAAATAGAAGAACAATAAAATTAGAATCATTAACACATTTAGTATTAGATGAAGCGGATGAAATGCTAAATATGGGATTCATAGAAGATGTTAGATTTATTCTTTCGAAAAATAACTTCAAGACATCAAACACTGTTGTTCTCTGCAACAATGCCGAAAAACAATTATGGAACTTTCTAAAGAATTTATGAAAGATTATAAACTTATTAAAACAATAAGTGATGAAGACCTTAAACCAGATATTACAGAATATGCAACTATAGCTAGAGAAAACGAGAAATTAGAAACTTTAATTGGATTTTTAGATGTTCAAAATCCAAATTTAGCTATTGTATTTGGAAGAACTAAGCGTCGTGTTGACGAATTAGCAAGTGCCTTAATTGCCAAAGGATATTTAGCAGAAGGTCTACACGGAGATATCACTCAATCAAAACGATTAGAAATTTTACGTAAATTCAAAAATAATTCATTACAAATTCTTGTTGCAACTGATGTTGCAGCACGTGGTATTGATATCAGTGATGTTACACATGTTTATAACTTTGATATTCCACAAGATGTAGAAAGTTATACGCACAGAATTGGAAGAACTGGTAGAGCAGGGAAATCAGGAGTAGCAATAACATTCTTAAATCCAGTGGAAATGCCATATCTAAAAGATATCGAAACTTCTCGCGGTGAGCGAATGAAAATGCTAAGACCTTACTCTCAAGAAGAAGTGAAAAAGGCACGTCACAATAGATTGTTTGATGAAGTAATTTCAGAAATGGATAAAAACCATGTATGAGTTTAATAGTCTAGCTAATAAACTTTTAGCTGAAACAAATGCTGAGAAAATCATTACTATATTATTAAGTAAATTAATAAATGATAAAAAAAGAAGTTGATGTGGAATTATCATTTGAAAAACCACTTCCTCGTAGACAAGATAAAGGTAAACGTTCTAATAGAGGAAATGATAGACGTCGTCGTTCTGATAATAGAGACAAAAAAATCGGAAATGAGCGTCGTGGTACTGATAAAAAAATTCTTTGATAAAAAGGTCGTAGAATGCAAAATAAATAGAATATAAAAAGATGTTAGCATCGTTTGCTAACATCTTTTTTCTAGAAAATACTTATACACTTTTTGTTTAATTTTTCACTGGAGTAATTTAATTGTTTAATGTATAATGATTAATGGATACTTTATAAAAAGTAAACAGGGATAATCCAAGATTATTAAATTTAAAAGAGATTGTTTGAGGATTTATCAACGTAGAGGCTTACTGATGTCTAAATTCGCTTTATAAGAATTATATGGATATTTAGTAACTTTACGATCGATGTGACTTGATAAAATCAATTTCTTCGAAAATTGTGATTTTTGAGTCACTTCCAGAATAATAATTTTTTAAAAATTTTATTGAAAAAAATATAAAGGAGGAATAATGTAATGAAGAAATTAGGTATTCTTCTTGGAATACTTTTGTATGTTGGTATGTACGTTTTTATTATTTTTTTGGAGATACAGCATATCAAATAAAATGGCAAGAATATAATTTTCAATCAGATGTGAAAAAAATTGTTGAAGATGGAGATAAATCTGAATTAGCTAAAAATAGTAGTGTTAAATCTGGTTGGTTAGGAGATAAATATGTTAAAGTATATTATCCAAATTCAAACATCGAGCAAGCTAATGAAATTAAAGAACGTCTAGATGAAGAGACTCAAAGGGCTAGTAGAGAGAATTTAAACTTTGATAAAGGATATTAAAGAGATAGCATTTTACGGAGTTGAAGAAAAAGAATCAAATTTTTGCGACAGTAAATGAAGTAAAGTGTAAAGAAAGTATCACATAAAGTAGAATCAAAGAAAGTTGAATCTGCTAGTGAATCATTAGTTTCAAGTATTTATTTAGATAAAGATAATAAAGAATTTACATTATCTAGTTTATTTAGTTCACCAGATGATGCTAAAACAGAAATTTCTTTATCTAAAAATAAAACAACACTAGCTGTAAAAGGGGATTATCAGAAGAAGATATTAATGCTATCATTATAAAACTTCGATGATCAAGATATGGCTACATGGAAATTTACATATGATGAATCTAAATTTAAAATAGCGATTGATGAGAAATAAATCAGAGCTTAAAGTCAGTAGATATTCCAGTAAATGATTTATATAAGTATATTGATGGAAACATATCTTAAAAGATGAAGATCTAGAAAAAGTATAATGAGTATATTAAGAAAGAGAAGTAGAAAAAGCAGTAGCTTTTAACATTTGATGATGGTCCAAATCCTAATACTACACCAGTTGCTTTAGAATTGTTGAAAAAAATATAATGCAAAAAGCTACATTCTTCATGGTAGGGACGCTCTGTTGCTGGAAATGAAAGATATTATTAAACAGAGTTGTAGCTGAAGGTCATCAAATTGGAAACCACTCTTGGAGTCATCCATTACTAACGAAAGTTAGTTTAGAAGAAGCTAAGAGCCAGATAAATGATACTACTGAAGCTTTGAAAAAAGCGAGTGGTCAAGATGTTCACATTATGAGACCACCATATGGAGGAATAAATCCTGCTATTCAAGCAGCAGTTGATCAATCATTTATATTATGGGATATAGATACACTTGATTGGAAGAATCGAATACTGCTTCAATAATGAAAGGAAGTTCAGAAAAGCTCAACCAGGATCAATAATTTTAATGCATGATGTTCACCAAACATCAATTAATGCTTTACCATCTGTATTGCAATACTTGACCGAACAAGGTTTTGAGTTGGTAACAATAGACGAACTAATGGGGGATCAATTGAACTGCATCAAAAATATACAAATAGAGAATAAATATAATATGAAAAAAGAGTACCACGACAAAACTTAGTTTTGTCGAGGTATTCTTTTTTAAAGACTAGAATGAAATCAAAATATTTTAAGACTAGAATATTTATTTTTTAAGTTGTTATGATGTAGAATAGAATTAAGAGAAGAAAATTTAGTGAATTTTGCGAGGTTTATTTATGAGAGTTGAATTAGTTTCTGTTGGAACAGAGTTATTATTAGGTGATATTGTAAATACTAATACAGCGTATTTATCAAAAGAATTAGCAGCACTTGGATTAGGGGTTTTTAGACAAACAACGGTTGGAGATAATCGAGAAAGATTGCTAAAAACTTTAGAGAGTGCACTTTCATGAAAATGACACTGTTATAATAACTGGAGGGTTAGGGCCAACAGATGATGATATCACTAAAGAATGTGCAGCTGAGTATTTTGGTCGTGATTTTTATTTCCATGAATATTCATGGGTAAAAATACTCGAGAGATTAACAAGATCAGGTAGAAATGTAATAACAGATAATAACAAAAAACAAGCTATGATTCCTGAGGGTGCTATAGTGTTAGAGAATTTTTGTGGTACTGCGCCAGGTATAATTATTGAAGAAAATAATAAACGTATTATATTAATGCCAGGACCGCCAAGAGAAATGCGTGATATGTTTGAAAAAGTGTTAAACCTTATTTAGAGAAAATATAGTAAGAAAAATTTATTTCTAAAATATGTTAGATTTTATGGTATTGGTGAATCATTTTTAGAAACAAAAATCAAAAGATATAATGGATAGACAGACAATCCTACTCTAGCATTATATGCGAAAACAGGGAGAGGTGCTATTAAGAATTACTGCAAGTGCTGAAAATAAAAACTGAATGTGAAGACATGATAAATCGCCAACTAGGAAGAAATAGAAAGTAGAGAAGGTGTTGGGGAGTATATTTATTTGGTTGGAGATGAAGATATCTCAAGTTCACAAACTGAATTGAATAGTGCGGTAGCTAATCTTCTTATTGAAAATAATTACACAATTTCATAGCGGAATCTCTTACTGGTGGAAAAATAGCCTCTATGTTAGTAGAAAAAAAGTGGAATTTCAGATTCATTACTAGAAGGTATAGTCTGTTATTCAAATAAAGTCTAAAGATTACTACACTAGGAGTAAAAGAAGAAACTCTAGAAAAAGTTTGGAGCTGTAAGTGAAGAGGTTGCTCGTGAGATGGCTCTAGGAGTAGCGAAAACGACTAAATAGTGATTTTGCTGTTGCAACAACTGGGATAGCAGGACCAAATAGTGATGAAAGTGGAAAAGCCTGTTGGATTAGTTTATATAGCTGTTTATGCTCAAGGAGAAGTTACTGTAAAAGAATGTTTATTCGTTGGTGATAGGGACTTAATCCGCTTTTAGAGCAAGCGTAGAAGCACTTAATGAGGTAAGAAAAAAATATTTTTGAGAAAAACTATAGTTTTTGCTTGAAAAAAGTTAAACTATTATGTATAATTATGATAATAAAAAAAGATATTTAAGGAGATTAATTATGTATACAATGAATTTATCTAGTTTGAGTCACTGGATCCCAGGTACGGGCAAGATGATGAATATTCCCAGGACTTCAATACTGAAATAGACTATGAAGATGAAATTTTATCAGATTATGCTGATGAAAGCTATAATGAAGTAGAGTTTCTCTGTTCCAGATGAGGAATTTTTAGATTACTCTAATGAAATGTTCCTATATAAGGAGTATTCAGTACGATTTTGCGGATGATTACGAATATGATGAAGTTAGTATATCTAATGATCAAATAATGTTAGAAAATACAAAGTGAAGCTTAAAAAATAACATTAATAAAAACAGACCTATAAGTGATACGCTTATAGGTCAATTTTATGATATTTAAAATAAAAATCTTATATCAAAAATTAAATAATAATATTTTGAGGAAATATGTAGTATTATTTAATTTTATTTTAATGATATTATATATAATTGTTTTTACTGAATATGATATAATAGAAATTAGAAAGAAAGGAGGAGAAATGTTGAAATATTGTAAAATTTATAGTTTTGGACTATTGTGTTTTGGCTTAACTATAACTACTAGTTCTGAAATAAAAAGCAGATTATTTTTACTGATTATAATACGACTGTAATGGATACAGTACTAAAGGATAATATATTTAATTTTGATTTATTCTCTAGAACTAGAAATTATCTCTTCCTACAATTAAAGAAATAATGTAATTCAAAGCAGTATGGATGAGCTGGAGTATAGTGCTGAATTACTGAATTATAAAAAGAAATGCACATAACTATCTAATTTTCTACTCACTTGATAATAATAATATTCCAAATGAAATGTTTAGAATACAGATGAAAAAAAGTGGTGCTGGTAAAAATAGTTGATAAAAGTTTACTAAAACTTTTTGTTCCAAATAGTAGAATAATAATGAATGTTATGAGTTATGAAATTGATAATAAAGGGAATATAGAAAATCTTGAATATTCTAAATCAAGTCAAGTATATTTTACTAAAAAAAGAATATTAATCTAGTTGTAACAGAAGGATCAAAAAGAGTAGTAAATAGAACTATAGAATTAAAAAAATATACCTAAGGATGATAAGGTCTCAGTTTTTACCGTATGAAGTGGAACAGTATTATCGTCCTGATAAATACTATAGTTATACAAAAAGCTAAAGATACTAGTGGATGGTAAAGAAATCAGTACAGAAAATATAGAACTTCCATACTTTATCTAAAAAAATAGAAGTAAAATTAGCACAAGATAAAGATTACTGGAATAATGTTAAAGTTAGAATATCCATCAGAATTTAAAGAAAGAATGATAAAGAGTTTTCTAATTAAACAAGGAGTAACATTTGCTAATTTCATTAAAGAAAATAAAATTAAAGAAATTTCTGGTAATGATTCGAGTTATGATTTTTCTGGTTATTATCTAGATGATAAGGAAGTCTTTAAATACTCAGGTATTAGGAAATAATATTAAGATAGAAAGCAAAAATATAATACGAAAGTAATATTAGATAATGGAATTACTAAAAAGAAGTAACGTTACTAACTGATCAAAAACTGAGTGAAATTAGATACGAAATTCTTTCGAAAAGAAAAATATCATGTTGATAGTTATACTATTTTAGATGCTAAAAGATAATTCTAAAATAAAAGAAATTAAAGATTTATCTGAAGTTAGTATCGACAATAGTATTATAGTAAAAGCAAATTATAAAGAAAATGCTAATACTATTAAAATTCGATCAAGATGATTACAATAAACGATTTGGTAAAGTTGATGATAGTATAAAAGATAAAGGATATAGAGTGGCCTGAAACTAAAAAAATAGGTGAGTTACTAGCAGAACTTCGTAAAAAAATTAAACCGAGTTCAGGTTATGAGGTATTATTTAGATCTAATAAGAAAGTAATTAGTGATGATGATTATATTACAGATGAAACAGTATTAGAAATTTACTTTAAAAAAGTGGATAGTGAGTGGGTAACTGTTAAATTCGTTGGACGAGGAATTGATAAATTCTTATCTGATGGTCAAGATGTACTAGTAGGATCAAGGATAGATAGTATGATTAACTTTACCAACAGCAACTGGAGTTACAGAGCAGGAATTCTTAGGTTGGCAGGCAAATAGTGACTATTTAATCGCTGGAGAAAACTCAGAAAATATTAAAGTTTCTAAAAAAAGACTATTGCAAACTAATGAATTAGGTGCTGTTGTTACAGAAAAAGGAAAAGATATTGAATTTACTGCTGTATATAGAAAGTTATTTAATGTAGAATTTGAAAAAAACTTTTGCTGGTAAATATTAATCTTTCTAAAGGAACATCTAATGTTTTAAGAGTTGATGAATTTAATAGTATAGGTGATGCTACAAAAATAATAAAATTAATAGTAGCACCAAAATCAGGTTACTCATTGTCTCATTTTTACAGCTAATAAAAACAGTAAAAAGTAAATATGGACAAAGGAACAAAGAGATATTTTGTAGGACAAAAAAATTGAAGAAAAATGATCTTTATAACATTGTTCCTACATCAGATTTAAAAATCACTCCAGTGTTTAAATTAAGTGTGATTCCATCAACACTAGAAGAAATGATAGAAAATAATAAGATAAAAAAACTGTTGATGATGCATTAGATCTAAAATTTGAATCAACTGAAAATATTAAAAAAATATTGGGACCACTTTATTATTTAAGGTAGAACTAAAAAAGGCTAGCAAAATGCTGAGCCTTTTTATCGTCCATTTAGATCTTTTTCTAAAAAATTGTTCTACTTCTTTTTGTGTTTTAGCTAATCTTGATACGAAACGACTAGCTTCAACATTATTTTTGTAACCTACAAAAGATGGAATACCAAAAAAATGTCAAGAGCTTGTGCTATTTCTGGGAAAGTCATCACGATTAACGTAGACAAATTTTATCTCTGGAAATTTGTTCATCGTTTCTTCTAAATAACGGTCTAACATGATGCAATCAGGGCACCATGTTGCAGAAAATACAAAAACAATTTTTTTCGTTTTTCCTCTTTTAATGTTTTAAATTGTTCTATAGATTCTAATTTTTTTCTATATAGTTAAACATATAATCACCTCATTTATGGGAAAAATTATATCATAAAAAGGAGTATTTATCATTAACAATGCTTGAATGGTTTAAATGGAAATCGATGGAAATAATTGAAAATTATTGATAACTATGTAATTTTCAATTTTCGATTACAAATGTAAGCATATCTATTGAATTAAATTGTTAAATGTTGCATAATATGAAATATAGAGATTAAGTTTTAACTTAAGAAAAGTTAAGAAACACTAATCTTTAGTTGATAAAAGCTATACTATATTATAGAGGTGAAAACATGGCAAAACATTATGATTATATTGCAATTGGTGGAGGAAGCGGAGGAATAGCTTCAATTAACCGAGCTGCAATGTACGGTGTAAAAGGATTGTTAATCGAAGGTAATGAATTAGGAGGAACATGTAAACGTTGGATGTGTTCCTAAAAAAAGTTATGTGGCATGCGTCACAAATTTCTGAAAGTTTAAAACTATACGCAAATGATTATGGATTTAGTTTTGGAGATGTAGAATTTGACTTCTCTAAATTAGTAGGTAATCGTTCTGCATATATTGATAGAATTCATGGTTCTTATGAACGTGGATTAAACAATAATAAAGTAGATCTAGTAAGAGGATATGCTAAATTTGTAAATAAAAACACAGTTGAAGTTAATGGTGAACAATATACAGCTGATCACATTTTAATAGCGACTGGTGGACAACCAACTATTCCTAATGTTGAAGGAGCTGAGTTTGGTGTTACTTCTAATGAAGTATTTGCACTTAAACAATTACCAAAATGTATCGCTGTAGTTGGTGCAGGGATATATCGCAGTAGAACTTGCTGGGGTATTCAACGGATTAGGTGTTGATACTCATTTATTTGTACGTCGTGATCGTCCGCTAAGAACTTTTGACAAAGATATAGTAGACACTTTAGTGAAAGTAATTAATGAAGAAGGTCCAACTCTTCATACAAATGCTATTCCTAAAAAAGTTGTAAAAAATGCTGATGATAGTGTTACTTTAGTACTTGAAGATGGACGTGAAACTACAGTTGACTTATTAATCTGGGCAATTGGTAGAAAACCATTATCTGGAAATCTTAACTTAGAAGCGGCAGGTGTGGAAGTGGATGAGCGTGGATTTATTCCAACAGATAAATACCAAAACACTAATGTAGAAGGAATTTATGCAGTAGGTGATGTAACAGGTCGTCTTGCTTTAACTCCGGTTGCTGTTGCTGCAGGACGTAGATTATCAGAAAGATTATTTAATAATAAACCTGAAGAGCACTTAGATTACACTAATGTTGCTACAGTAGTATTCTCACACCCAGCGATTGGTTCTATTGGATATACAGAAGAACAGGCTATTAAAGAGTTTGGTGAAGAAAACATCAAAGTATATAAATCTTCATTCACTCCGATGTACTCAGCAATAACTAGCCACAGACAACCATGTTTTATGAAACTAGTAACTCTTGGTGAAGACGAGAAAGTTATTGGATTACATGGAATCGGTTATGGTGTTGATGAAATGATTCAAGGATTTGCTGTCGCTATTAAAATGGGAGCAACAAAACGTGATTTTGATAACACAGTAGCAATTCACCCAACAGGTTCTGAAGAATTTGTGACAATGAGATAATTATATAAAAATAAAAGCAGGAGAATCTTAAAAGATTTGATTTCTTGAAAATCAATCTTTTTGGGATTGCCTGCTTATTTTATTTGACATTAATGTTTAATAGGGAGTATTCTGAACGTAGGAGGAGATTATTATGAAAAAATTTTTAAAAAAACAGTAATTATTGGAATATTCACTGTATCAATAGCAACAGGTTGTGTAAGATTTAGTAAAGAGGATACAGAAACAAAAAGTTACAAAAGAATCTTCTAATAAAGTATTTAAAGAATGGATTGGTGAAAAAAGGATAGATAGTATTAAAAATTAATACGGTGAAAAAAATAATGTTAAAATCTATTATCATGATAATGAAACAATTCTAGTAAAAGGAATTTCAAAGGAAAATATAAGTATAATACTAATAATAACTTGCTTGATATTACTTCATCTGCAGAGGAATCAGGAGACAATAGTCTAAAAATCTATCTTCCTAAAAAAAGTATATAAAAAGCATTAGTGTTGAAAAATAAAGATGCAACTTCGAAAATATTTGATGTAAATGTTGAAAACTTTAGCTATTAATAGTAATGATGAGATAGTTGTTGATGGTGTGAAGTAGTAAATCTTAAAATTGTCTACTGATAATAAAAAAAGGTACAAATTACTAAAGGATACTATAAAAACATGGTGTAATTGAAACAAAAAAATAATGCAAAAATAATAGTAGACCAAACAAAAGTGAATTCTATGAATATGGTAACAGATGCTGGTGATATATTTGCTAAGATAATAGGTAATAAAGAAGATTATCAAATTAATTACAGCAAGAATACAACAACTGCTAAGGAAAAACAAATAACAGCAATTTCAAATAAAGGAAAAGTTGAAATTAGCTTTTATGTAGCCTTAGCAAGATAATAAAAATAAGAGATGGATTTTAATATGTCCATCTCTTGTTTTTAAAATTTCCATTTTTTATGAAATTTTCTAGTTTTTTTCTATCTTTATCACTCATTCGAATATGTCTATTTTTTTCAATTCTCGTGAATTATGTTTTCTAGTCATTTTAGAAACGCTTTTGTTTTCCTATCTTTTTAACTCTTTGATAAACATATGACAGTCTCTTAGAAATAGCTCCATAACCAAGTGTTGTATCACGTTCATCGTTATCATCACTTACAACAATAATATCTATGAAATGATCGATTCTTAGTTCACGAGTTTTTCTTTCTATCCATTGATCAGCACGTTCTCCAGTTTTTAGTATAAACAATACTGATAGGTGGTTCTTCTTTTTATATATTCTTTTGCACGAGTTAGATAGGCATCAAATACACAGTAGACGATGTAATTATTTCCTCCTGCATATTCACGTAACATATCAATTAGAATATCACGTTCAGTAGGGAAGGTAGAGCTTTTTATTAAGTTATATTCTTTCATACGAAAAAGTAGATTATAACCATCAATAAATAAATATTGTTTTTTTCATAAAAAGCCTCCTTTGTAAATTTAATTAATCACTTTCCTCATATCAACATGCTCAATTCCAGCGTCTAAATATATTGTATCATTAATTTGGTTATAACCTAATGATTCATAAAATTTTTTTCAGCTTGTATTTGAGCACTTAATTCTATAGTTACTTCTCTTTTTAAAATATGCTTGGCAGTATTTTCACAGCCGATAATAAGATCACGACCGATACCTTTACCACGATATTTTTTATCTATAGCAACACGTCCTATGTGAATAACATCTTTATCAAGATCGATAAGACGTGCGACTCCAATAAGTTTATCATCACTAAAATATCCAATATGAACAGTATTTTCGCTATGATCTTTTTCATCTAATTCTAGTTCCATTGGAACTTTTGTTCTCTAACGAAATACTTCAATACGAAGAGCAAAAACCAAGGTTAAGCTCTTCTTTAGATTCTAATATCTTAATCATTAGATTTTATTCTTTCATACATAATGATTCCAGCTGCCACAGAAGCATTTAAGCTTTGGATTTTTCCTAGCATAGGTAGGTGATATAAGAAGTCACATTCGTTAGTAACAACTTTACTCATACCTTCACCTTCGTTCCCAATTACAATAGCTAAAGGTACATCTTTTGCAATTTTTGTGTAATCTTCAGAACGTTCTGCTAATGTTGTTCCAGCAATCCAGAATCCTTTTTCTTTTAGCTTTTTAATAGCATCAGTTAAATTTGAAACGCGAATAACAGGCATATGTTCAATTGCCCCAGCAGAAGCTTTAACCGCAGTTTGACTAACTACAGCAGCACGACGTTTAGGGATTATTATTGCTTTAACACCACTTGCTTCAGCAGTTCTAATAATCGCTCCAAGGTTATGTGGATCTTCAATATGATCTAAAATTAGTAGAGTAGTATCCTTATTAATCTCTAGATTATTTACTACTTCGTCAAGTTCATAGTAAGAATACGGTGCTACATAGGCGATAACACCTTGGTGACGTTCAGTAGTTGAGTTATCTAATTTACGTTTTGGAACTTCTTGACAAATGATTTTTTTCTCATTTGCGATGGCGAAAAATAGATTTTAATCTTCCTTTTTCAATACCTTCTTGGAATAAAATTTTATTAATTTCGCGTCCTGATTTAATCGCTTCAAGTATCGCGTTACGACCAGCAATTACTTCTTTATCTAAATCAACCTCAGGAGTTTGAACTTGTGATTTTTTTGTTCTTTGTTTTTTTAGTCTTAGTTCTTTATAGTGTTTATTGTTTTTTCTTCATATAGTCTAATTATGTAGTTAAACATTTCCTCCAATCTTTCAAAGTTTTTCTAAATATAAATAACCGAATACAGCCTCTAAACCTGTAGCAAGTTTATACTCCATAATACTTGCATTCTTTGCTTTAGAGTTATTCTTTTTGATTTTTTTGCACGGTTATAAATTTTTTTCTTCTTGTTCTGTTAATATACTATTATTTAATATGTTTTTCCATAAAAACTCGCTTGAGCTCTCGCTGATACGATAGTAGATACTGTTTTTGTGAAGATCATTTATTTTTTTCCTAAGTGATTTTTTTCATAACGTATTCTCTACTCATAATATCATAGATGCTGTCTCCAATGTAAGCAAGGGTTAAAGCTTGCATTTGATTAGGATTAGCGAAGTTTTTTTCAGTAAATTTAAAAAGTTATATTTTTTTCCATCGTACACCTTGTTTAGTATCTTCTAAGATAATTCCTTGTTCTTTTAAATCATCTCTAATCTTTATCAGCTAAAGGCGAAGTCACGGTTTTTACGAGCTTCTTCACGCTCAGCTATTAAACTTTCGATGTGTTCACTATCAAGTGTATTATCTTCTTTTACGTTTATTCCAAGAATCGAACTATAAGTTTCAAATGCAGCGTTGATTAGCTCTAAAGTTTCTTTGTTGACAGCTTCTTTTTGCTGTGTATGAATTAGAAATTCTCACGATTTCATACCAAGAAGAAAGTGCGTTTGCTGTATTGAAATCATCTTTGCATATACTCTTCAAATTTGTTTAATTCTTCTGTAACTGCTGCTACAACTTCTGTATCAAGTTTTTCTTCAGTCATTTCGTTATTAAGCCTGAATTGTAGGTTTTGATAAGAAGTTTTAATTTTTTCAAAGTTTGTTTTTGCAAGTTCAATATTTTCTAATGTATAGTTAATTGGAGTTCTGTAGTGAACTGTTAACATGAATAAGCGAAGTACCATAGGATCGATTTCAGCAATAATATCTTTTACAAGGCGGAAATTTCCCTAAACTTTTACTCATTTTGACATTATCTATATTAATAAATGCATTATGCATCCAATAGTTGCTGAATGGTGCATGGTTGTGACATTCAGACTGTGCAATTTCATTCTCGTGGTGAGGGAATGTTAAGTCTTGTCCACCAGCATGGATGTCGATAGTGTCACCTAGAGTTTCTTTTGCCATTACAGAGCATTCAATATGCCAACCTGGACGACCTTCACCGAATGGGCTATCCCATTTTACTTCACCTGGTTTAGCTTTTTTCCAAAGTGCAAAATCTAGAGGATCTTCCTTGTGTTCTCCAACTTCAATACGAGCACCGCTAATTAGGTCATCGATAGATTGTTTACTTAATTTTCCGTAATCTTCTTTTTTACGCGTTCTGAAATATACATCACCATTAGCTTCATATGCATAACCTTCCTCAACAAGTTTTGCGATGAAGTTAATTATTTCTTGCATGTATTCAGTAACACGAGGGTTTTTCGTTGCTCTCTTACATCCAAGTGCATCATAGTCTTTAAAGAAAGCTGTAATGTATTTTTCAGTTAGTTCACTTGTAGAAATTCCTTCTTCATTACTAGCCTTAATAATTTTATCATCAACGTCTGTAAAGTTAGAGATAAAATCTACTTCGTAGCCACTGTGTTCTAAATATTTACGGACAACGTCAAAAAAACGATAATAGGACGTGCATTACCAATGTGAATATAATTGTAAACAGTAGGTCCACAAACATACATTCTTACTTTATTTTTCTTCAATTGTCTTTTAAAAATTTCTTTTTGTTTTTGTCAATGTATTATAGAGTTTAATCATATATAGCTCCTTTTAAAAGGGAGAATTGCAAAAAATAGAAAATTATTACTGTATAAATTATCTAAAGAAAACAGCTCCCAAAAATTCTTCAATATCATAATAACTAAAAAGTCTATTACTTAAATTTTTAACACAAAATGCCTATAAAATGAATTATTTCTTAATGTTTTTGTAAAAAGATAATCAATTTTTTTAATTGTTTTTAAATATTGATTTGTATTAAAATATATACAGGATAAAAATAAAGGATAAGGATATCATGAAATTATCAGATACGATTTATACGACTGATCAACATAAACAGTCGAAAAAATGTTTTTTTAATAGTACTTGGAACAATTTTTATTTTCAATATATGCTGGTTTATTAATACCGGTAAATAATATTGGAGCAGGTGGGAGCATTAGGGTTAAGTTTAGTAATAAATAAACTAACAGGAATTAAAAATCGGTACTGCACAGTTTGTTCTAAATGTACCGTTATTTTATTTAGGATTTAGATATATTGGCCGTAAGTTCGTAATTCTTACAGGAATTGTGATAAGTGTATCATCGTTTCTAATAAATAATTTACCAAAAATTATACCACCAGTAAATTTAGGAGATTCTCTCGTTGCCGCAATTTTCTGTGGAATCATTTCCGGACTAGCAATGTGTTGTCTTTTAGTAGCAGGAGCTTCAACTGGTGGAACAGATATTACAGGAAAATTCATCTCATCACAGTTTAACTATAGTTTACCGACCGTATTTCTAATTCAAGACATTACTATTTATACGATTGTATGGATCTTTTTGATATAAAATATGTGATGTATGCACTTGTTATGAGTTTTGTACGTAATCAAACGATGAAAGGTGTTCAGAAAACTTTTCTCTGCTTATATTCAATGTACAATTATATGTAGTAATCCAGAAAAAATGGTTGAAGTAATAAATAATACTCTACATAGAGGATCTACAATAATGGATGTAGAGGGTGGTTATTCACACGAGAAAAACGAATGATAATTTTAGTCATTCAACAAAATGAAATGCATCTACTGCGTAAATTGGTAGCCAAAAATTGTCCAGAAGCATTTATTACTGTAAGTGCTGTAAATACAATAGTAGGTAACTTTAAAGAACATTCTGTATAGATTATAGTAATGTAGATAGTACGACTTAAAAACATAGTTTTTTGAGTCGTATTTTATTTAAGAAAGTACAATGTTTTTGGAGAAAATGAAGAAAGGTTAGAAAGGGAAAAAGTTGCTAATTGACCATTTTTTTGATATATAATATCTAGTGAAAAACGAAAATTAGGAGGTAAGAAAAATGAATTTAATTCCTACAGTAATAGAGCAAACTTCTCAAGGGGAAAAGAGCATACGATATTTATTCAAGATTATTAAAAAGATAGAATTATCATTCTAGGTTCTGATGTAAATGATCAAGTAGCAAACTCAATAACAAGTCAGCTTTTTATTTTTTAGAAGCACAAGATAGTGAAAAAGATATTTATTTCTATATTAATTCACCAGGTGGAAGTGTGACAGCTGGTTTTGCAATTTATGATACAATGCAACATATTAAATGTGATGTTGTTACTATTTGTATGGGGATGGCAGCTAGTATGGGTGCATTCTTACTTGCAGCTGGGACTATCGGTAAACGATACGCTCTTCCAAATGCAGAAGTTATGATTCACCAACCATTAGGTGGTGCACAAGGTCAAGCAACAGAAATAGAAATTGCAGCTAAGCACATTCTAAGAACAAGAGAAAAATTAAACAAAATCTTAGCAGATAGAACAGGTCAAACTATTAAGACTATTGAACGTGATACAGAACGTGATAATTATCTAACAGCAGAAGAGGCATGTGAGTATGGACTAGTAGACAAAGTAATGTATCCAGAAAACAATAAACCTCAGAAAAAAGAAAGACCAAAAAAAGCTACTAAAAAAGCAGCTAAAAAAATCAGAATAGATAAGAAAAAGGAACTGAGCTAAAAACTCAATTCCTTTTTTTATTATATTTTCAAATTTTTCCAATAGCATTTCTAATTTCGTAATTATCCATAAAGTATTCAATGTTTCCCATTGAAGTTACGTTTAAACTGAAGAACACCGTAATCAGTAGCATCTTCAGAATGGAAGTCTTTTGAAGTACCAAAGAAGTTGAAATATTTGAAGTTATTGTTAATTGCATATTTCATCATGTGGAATAAGATTGCATATGGTCCTTCATAACGATGGAATTTTCTCATTGCACCACTTGTGAAGTAGATTAAATCTTGACCTGATTCTATAAAAGTTGCACAAGAAAGGTTAATAACATTTCCATTTTCTGCTTTAAGTTCTTTTTATTTTATCAATTTTTATACCAAATAGCAATATTTTCATCAAATTCTTTTAGACGGTTAGTTGCTTTTTTTAGCATTTCACTTTTCCTTGTTCTAATTTTTTTCTTTTAAATCGTCTCGCTCTTTTTCAAGATTTGCAATTAGTGTTAGTTGTAGTTTCAACGAACTGATCACAATCAATATATGAAACAAGGTAGTGAGCTTTTCTCTCCGATATTATTTTTAATGATTTGAAATAAGTATTGTCTCGGATTTCAAAAATCAATTCTATCTTCAGTATCACGATTTATTTTCATCGAAGATTTTAGCGTCTTCTTCATTGAATATGTCTATTTCACGAACCTGAACTCCTTCTTTCATCGTTCTGTTAATAGTATAACGGGCGATTTGTGAAATGTTTTTAATAAGTTACTTTCAGTAATATTTTTCGTCTAGTGGTTTAGAGAAAAACACAACGAGAAGCTAGTGTAGGATTTGTAAATAAATCTTCGTTCATAGCGTGATAATTTAAATCATTTAGAATTCTATTTGTTTTAACTGCATCTTCGTTTTTCTTCTACAAATTCAACATCATTGTATATTTTTCGTTTACAAATGGATTTACACGGACACTTAGAACTCTTAGATTTTTTTGCAAAGTATTTTTAGTTGTTCAAAGTAGAAAACTAACTAATTCAGTATTTGAGTAATCCATAATAGGTCCGTATTGAGCAGTTACTTTGAAAAAGTATTTTTTTATATTGGAAATAAATGAAAAATACCGTATGCTAGTATTTTTATTATTTTCTTTTACGGCTAAAATTTCAGTTTTTAAGTTGTTGTTCTTCGCCATAATATTATATTCTGCCGACTGAGAGAAATAATATCTATGGTTATTTTCTTTTGAAATTGTTGAAGTTCTTCACTACTAATTTCAGTAAATATCATTTTGAAATCTCCTTTTTAGTTTGTTACTATTCAAAAATTACTTATAAAATTATATAACAAAAATTAAAAAGTAATATACTAATAATAAGTGATATAATTAAGTAAAGTAACTATATGGAGTAAGGTTTTAATGCGAGAATATACAATAAGGAATGAAAGATATAAGATAAGGTATAATGATTTTTGAAGAAGCGGATTACCTATAGTAGTTATCCATGGTTTAGGATGTGCTAGTTCATTTGACTATGTAGAAATTTTCAATAGTGAGGAATTTAAAGGTCATAGAAGGGTACTTATAGATTTATTAGGAGCTGGATATAGTGATAAACCTCTAGATTTTTCATATGAGGTTAAAGAACATGCGAAATATCTAGCGGAGTTTTTAGAAGATTTAGGTTTGAATAATATTATCTTGTTTGGTCATAGTTTAGGTGGTGCTATTGCTATTGAGTTGTGTGTGAGGTGTAAAGACAGAATTGAGAGATTGATTTTAACAGAACCAAACTTAGATCCATCTACAAAAGGTCAGATTAGTTGGGCTATAGCACAGTATAAGGAAGATAATTACGAAAAAAGTATTATGACACTAATAAGATATTGTGAAAGTGGAATGAATACAATGTGGGCTGCAACATTGAAGAATTGGTTACCTAAAGCAGTTTACCAAATTTCTCGTGATGCAGTATTGCAGAGAGAAACATCATGGAGAAGTATGTTATATGAGTATGATATCCCGAAATTTTTTATATTTGGAGAAAATATAGCTTCCGAGTGATGACCTGGAAGAATTACCTAAACATGGTGTAAATGTAAAAACGGTAAAAAATGCAGGTCATTCAATGGCTTGGGAAAATCCGGAGGGTTGACCGAGGTTATAGTCAGCTGCTTAGTATAATTAAAAAGTGTATATATAAGATATAATTAATAAAGTAAACCTAGAAAAAGCAAGTCCAGATTAATATCTGAACATGCTTTTTCTAGATTTTTAATTTTCAAATTACTTACCATCAAGTAAGAACATAATACTAATAGTATTAACATTGCAATACTTGGTAATTTTATCGGAGCGATTACTGCAAGTACTGTTCCGCATGTAGTAATAGGAACACCTTGATAATATCCGTTTTTCATTTTTGTTACGTTAAATCTGGCTAATCGATAAGCTCCACAGCATACATAGATTCCACAAAGAATTGCGACAATTACCATTAATAAAGTTGATGGCTTATCATTAGTAATAAAGATTTCAAAAACAAGCATAGCAGGTGCTACTCCAAAACTTACTACGTCACATAATGAATCTAAATCGTGACCAATTTCAGAAACAACACCAAGTTTTCTTGCAACGATACCATCGTATCTATCTGCAAGCATGGCTAAGATAATAAAGACAGTACCCCAGATAAAATATCTATGTGATGTAGTCAGAATTGACATAAACCCACAAAAAATATTGCAAAGGGTAAGATAATTTGGTATGAAGTTTTTATTCATTTTAAAAGTCAACCTCCAATATTGATATTATAATTATAGTACAAATTTGTAATAATGTCTCAAGAAAATATGAAAGTTTATAATTACTAACTGGCAAAAATTATTATTTATGCCTGTTGTCTATGACTATAAAAGCTGTTATAATTAGGATAAAATTGATTTTGGAGGAGCACTATGGAAAAAGAATTTTAAAAATTTAAATTTCACAAAAATATTTTTAAAGAATTATTTATTATTTCTTTAGGATGTGCTATTTATTCTTTTGCTATTATGCATTTTAATGTCCCAAATAAGTTGGCAGAAGGTGGAGGAACAGGGATAGCACTGCTATTATTATATTCAATAGGTCTGCCAGTTTCTATCGGGACAATATTGGTAAACATTCCCTTTATTAATAATAGGATATAAAATGTTAGACAAAAAGACAATGCTATACACAGTTTACGGCATTATTATGTTGACTTTTTTGGATTGGGATATTTGAGAAGTATAATATAGAAATAGAGATCGGTGAGATAGATTACTGGCTGCTGTATTTGGAGGATTACTTGCTGGATTAGGCTTAGGGATAGTCTTTTCTAGCAGGAGGAACAACAGGTGGAGTAGATATAGTGGCAAAAAAATTGTGCAACTTTATACAGGAAGTTCAATCGGTAGAATAATTCAAATCCTTGATGGTGTCATCATCGCATTAACTTTCGTAGTAGTTAAAAGTTTTCCCAGCGATTTTATATACGCTTATTTATATTTTTATCTGCACTAAAGGTTATAGATTATGTCGTTGAAGGTGGTGTTCCTGGAAAAGGGGTAATGATAGTTTCGTCTGAAATAGAAACTATTACTAAAAATTCAAGAAGATATGAATCGTGGTTTAACTTATATAAAAGGACAAGGAAGCTATTCTAAGAAAGATTTGAATATAGGTTATTGTGTAGTTTCAAGAAATGAAATAGGAAAACTTAAGTCTCTAGTTTATAAAAATTGACCCTCAGGCGTTCGTAACAATAACTGAAGTCCATGATATTATAGGAGAAGGATTCAGTTATGATCAACCGAAAAAAATCAAGTTTAAGTTTTAAAAAGAATCAATAGTAAAGAAGCTGAGAAGGGAATTTAGTTCGAATTTCTTTCTCAGATTTCATATTTGAAGGAGAAAATTATAGATAATATGTTAAAAATTATTATATAAGATTAATAGTACTGTATTATTAATATCTATTTGTTGTTCATTATTTGGTCAGACGTTATTGAAATTAATAGAATTAACTAGCAATTATTACAAGTATTTATTGATTTTAACGCCATTGATATTAATCTTTTACTAAGTTTAGCAATAAATATTTACAAACCAGTGCGATAGGTATGAAGTATTTTTATTGAAGCGGCAACTGATAAAAAGAGAAAGTTACGTGGAAGTTTCCTTTTATTTTTAACTTTAAATACTTTATTAGCTCATGGCTTCGGAGTGAGTGTAGGTCGAGAAGGAGTAGCTGTGCAATTAGGTGAGCAATTGGTGGTAATATGGCTTTCAAATGATTTTAGTACAGAGAAAAAAACAATTTTTTCGTGAAAATTAGGAATGATTTGTGGTTTTGCTGGATTATTTCCAAACTCCATTAGCTGCTGTAGTATTTATTTTTAGAGGTTGTTAGCGACAAATTTAACTTTACAATAAATAAAATTTATGAATATGCAACATATATCGTTGCAGCCTATACAAGTGCATTTATATCACATAAATTAGGATTGGAAAAGTTCTTCGTGGCTATAGATGTAAGTGGAATTAAGATAAATTTAGAGTTTATTTCTAAATTAGTTTTTAGTTGGAGTTGTTTTTTTGTTTTTGTAGGAATCTTATTTGTTCTTCTCCAAAAGAAAAACAAAAGAATTAGTAACTATTAATAAGAATGTAACATGGATACTTTTTAGCAGTTTTTTTATATTAACTAGTTTCGTTTTCGAGTACAGATATGCCTCGTTAGGTACGAATTTAATTGGGATATCTTTTACAAACTTTGAACAGATTCAAGTTTATGATTTTATGTTGAAAATTATATTAACAGCTATTTGTACAGGGATTGGCTTTAGCGGAGGAGAGGTTACACCGTTATTTGCGATTGGAGCGACCTGTGGAGTAATTTTAGGAACTGGCTGAGCTACCTATTTTAGTAACAGCAGCATTGGGATACTGTTTAGTATTTTCTGCAGCAACTAAGACATACATTGCACCTATATTTCTTGCATTAGAAGTATTTGGATATAAATTAATGTTTTTTGCAGTAATTCCTGCAGTATTAATTTACCTAATCAATAAAAATATAGTATTTATAAATAATTAAATACACCCTAGTGTGAAAAGTTCACGCTAGGGTGTATTATTATAATCCAAGTATATTTAGTATCTCTTTTTATATTTTAACTTTTTGTTCATCTTGATTTTGTTCATCAAGATTTATTTTTATTTCAGATACAATTTCACCAGGTTTATTTTTAATGATATAAATTCTGTCGCTTAGGTCAATGGCTTCATCTATGTCGTGAGTGATTAGTAGAGTAGTTATATCAAGTTTATTCTTGATTTCAAGGTACCAAGAATGAAGTGATATTTTTAGTTATAGCATCAAGTGCACTGAAAGGTTCGTCTAGTAAAAAATAGCTCTTCTTTGAACATATATGTACGAAGTAGTGCAACCCTTTGACGCATTCCTCCACTTAATTCACTAGGATATTTATCTTTGTATTCGTAAAAGATTAAATAATTTAAGGTTTTTTTATTGCTTCTTCTTCTGCTTCTTTTTATTAATTTTTTCTAATTAAAAGGGGAAGTATAATATTTTGAATAATAGTCTTATGCTCTAATAATAAGTCTTTTTGAAGCATGTAACTTACACGACCTTTATAATCTGTGTTTCCTTTTATAGAAATTTCTCCACTTTGAAGAGGATTTAATACCCGCGATAATATTGAAAAGTGTAGTTTTACCAACACCACTTCCACCAAGTATAGATACGACTTCACCTTTGTCGACATGAATGTTTATATCTTTTTAGTATTTTATTGTTCGGATAATTGAAAGATAAGTTTTTTTATTGATAGTATATTCATTATTTTTATATAGTCATTGCTGAATCCAGTGTTTTTCTGCAAGAGGTTGTTTTTGTGATTTTGTTTTCGTTAACCCAACGGTAGAATGCATTCCATCTGTTAGCATCGAATTCACCCCAGTGATCTTTGTTTGATGCATATTGTTTAGATAGATATTTTTTTGAGATTCAAGGACGAAATCTTTTTTTATCTTTCAATTCTGGAGCATTTTTGATTAAAAATCTCTGCAGCTTCTTCAGGATGTTCTATAGCGTAGACATATCCTTTCTTAATAGCTCTAAGAACTTTTTAGCTTCTTCTTTATTTTTCTTTTAAGTAATCGTTATTAGCAATAATTACTGGAGAATAGTAGTCTAGATCTTTATTGAAATCTTTTAGATAGAAGTAGTTAATATCTAATTTCATGCTTTCAGCTAATTTTCCATCCCATGCATAGTAAATCCAAGCAGCATCGAAAAGACCATTTTCTAGTGGAGTAACAGAGTTTGTATCTGTATTCGGAGCTAGATTTAATTTATTAGCATCTCCACCTTGTTTTTTTGGATTAATGATTTAACCATTGCTAATTCTACTGGATCATTCCAAGTTCCGTATTTTTTACCTTCAAGGTCTTTAGGTTCTTTAATGTTGTTTTTCTTAAGTGAAATAATACCAGATGTATTGTGTTCAATAATTGCAGCTACGGCAGTGATTCCTGCACCTTTAGAAAGTTTGTTAGCCATTGAGTCTTGGTAGTAAATACCAAAAGGTGCTTTATTATTAATAATTAAGTCAGAAGTACTATCTTCAGGTGCTGGCTTAATGTCAAGATCAATACCTTCTTCAGCGAAGTATCCTTTTTCTTTTTGCTACATATAAACCAGTGTGGTTTGTGTTAATCGCCCAGATCAAGTACGAAATCTACTTTTTTAAGTTCTTTTTTCTCTGCGTTTTTTATTAACTGTGCTACATGCAGTTAATGAGATTGCTAAGATAAAAAGCAAAAACGCTAGTTAATATCTTTTTCATGATTTTCTCCTATGTATTTCCATTTAATAAATTTTTTTCTCACTTAGTTTAACAAGTTCGATACTTAATAAACTGATAATGATACTAATATTATGATTGCGAACATAGTATCGTATTCAAATAATTTTTTCGCTTTAATCATATAAACTCCAAGCCCCTCAAAGCCACCTAGCCATTCAGCAACAACTGCTGCTATAAAGGCATAAGATACACTAACTCTAAGCCCAGCATAGAAGTAGCTTAGACTAGTTGGAATTTTTACGTGCCAAAGTATTTGTAATTTACTAGCATTCATTAATTGTAATAAAGTAATCATATCTTTATCACAGTTTCTAAATCCATCTAGTATACTTACAACTATTGGGAAAGTTGTTGTTATAACAATTAATACAATTTTTGGTGTAAGTCCATAACCCAACCATAGAACTAGAATAGGTGCTATTGCAATAGTTGGTATAGTTTGAGTTAATACGAGAAGTGGATAGATAGACTTGTTAAATATAGGGTATACTATCCATAATTAAAGCTAGAAGCCATGCTATGACTATTCTAGGAATAGACCCTATAATAGCTTCGAGTAGGGTGATTTTGCTGTGAAATATTAATAGTTCGTAATTTTTATACATGCTTTTACTATTTCAACAGGTGTAGGTATGATGTATTTTGGAAGTAGTCCGAGATTACCAGCCCCTTGCCAAATAACCACTAGGAACAACATTGAAATAGTTGCTGCATATTTATTGATTAAATTTGTCAATTTTTTTCATTTATAGTTAAAACATCTCCATAGTTAATTTTCACATTTGCAAAAATATTTTTACTGTCCTCACCCGCTAGGACAAAGCATTCTTTAAGAGTATCCATAAGTTCGTTGAATTCCTTCAATTACTGTTTCAAATGGAGTAACAGTTACATTTGAATGCTTATTTTTGTAGAAAATAGATAACTTTTATCTATTATCTTTAGTCTTCCATCATGATTATCAAGTGGAAGGATTTGTAATGCAATACTGCAATTTATCAAAATAAAAAAACCTCCTTACAATATAAGGGGGTCTAAGTTTGTCTTTAAGCTAAGTTGTGCCTACGCTAGCATTATCTAGATCAGGCGCGGTCGAAATATTTATATTCCCTCTCAGACTGTTCACAGACTCCCGTATAAATAATTATATCACACGTATGAAAAACAATAAAAGTGCTTACAAAAAACATCAATTTTCATGAAAAAAATTAAAAGAAAAGAAATAATTACTGAAAAATGACTTTACATAAATATCGATGTTTTCATTTTGAAAAAAAGTTTAATCAAAAATATTTAGAATTGATGTAAAAATCCATAATTCTAACATATTAGTAGAAAAATTATTTTTGATTTTTTCTATTAATATATGGTAGAATATTAATCATAAATAAAAATAAAAGAGGGATATACCAGTGAAAATTTTAAGAGAAATTATGGAATGGGATAGTAGTCGTAGTAGTTTCTATTGCTATTTATCTTCTTATAAGCACATATCTTGTCGCACCTTTTACAGTAAAAGGACATTCGATGGATTACACATTTGCTGATAACGATAAAGTTTTCGTTAATAAATTCAGCAAAAATTTTGAGCGTGGGGATGAAGTTGTATTCCATGCAAATGAAACTGATGATTATATTAAACGTATAATCGGAGTTCCTGGAGATACAATAGAGTACAGAAATGATGTACTGTATGTGAATGGTCAAAAAGTTGATGAGCCTTATTTAGCTCAAAAAATCAAAGAAGCTAATGCTTCTGGAACTGCACCATTTACACCAGACTTCAATATTGAGTTCTTAAGTAGTACAAAATCTAAAACTGTTCCAGAAGGTACATACTTCGTACTTGGAGATAACAGACAACACAGTACAGATAGCCGTGTATTTCGGATTTGTTAAGAAAGAAGCGATGATCGGGAAAGTAAGTTTAAGATACTATCCATTTCAGTTCATTCAAATTCTTTTTAATTAATATACTAAAAAGAAAAAAATTTAATATATCGAATTATTTTAGTTGCTAAAAATTTAGCGTTATGCTAGAATAATATACGGGCACTCTTAAAGAGTGATTTAAGAAACCACCCCCTGCGAAGTTTTCGTAGGGGGTTTATTATTTTTAATAGAAGGAGAACACAATGACAAAGTATATTTTTGTAACAGGTGGAGTAGTATCATCATTAGGAAAAGGTATTGTAGCGGCATCAGTAGGTCGTGTATTAAAAAATAGAGGATTAAAAGTTACACTACAAAAATTTGATCCATATTTAAACGTTGACCCAGGAACAATGAGTCCGTATCAACACGGAGAGGTTTTCGTTACAGAAGATGGAGCTGAAACTGACTTAGACTTAGGTCACTATGAAAGATTTATCGATGTTAACTTAGGACAATATTCTAACGTAACTGCAGGACGTGTTTATTCTTCAATTATTGAAAAAGAACGTCGTGGAGATTATTTAGGAGGAACAGTTCAAGTAATTCCTCACGTAACAAATGAAATTAAATCACGAGTATTACTAGCAGGAGAATCTAGTGATGCAGATGTTGTTATTACAGAAATCGGTGGTACAACAGGAGATATTGAATCTTTACCATTCTTAGAGGCAATCCGTCAAATCCGTAGCGATTTAGGACGTGAAAATGTATGCTTTATCCACTGTACACTATTACCGTACATTAAAGCTGCAGGAGAAATGAAAACTAAACCAACACAACAATCTGTTAAAGAATTACGTGGTTTAGGTATTCAACCTGATATTATCGTAGTTAGAAACGAACTTGCTCTAAATGATGAGCTACGTGCTAAAATTTCACTATTCTGTGACATTCCAAAACAAAACGTTATTGAAAGTCGTGATGTAAGTAATCTATATCAATTACCAGTAAACCTTAAAGAACAAAAAATTGATGAAATCGTCCTAAAACACTTTGGTCTAAACGCACCAGAAGCTGACATGACAGAATGGTTAGCATTAGTTGATAGAGTTGATAACTTAAAAGAAAATGTACGTATCGCTTTAGTAGGTAAATATATTGAATTACACGATGCTTATATTTCTGTTGTAGAATCTTTAAAACATGCTGGATACAAACACAATGCAAAAGTGAAAATCGATTGGATTCAATCTGAAGATATTACAGAAGAAAATGTTCATGAGTATCTTAAAGATGCAGATGGAATCTTAGTGCCAGGTGGATTCGGTGACCGTGGGGTTGAAGGTAAAATCACAACTATTAAATACGCACGTGAAAACAAAGTACCATTCTTCGGTATTTGTTTAGGTATGCAACTTGCTGCTGTTGAATTTGCGCGTAACGTATGTGGATTAACAGGAGCACACTCATCTGAATTAGATCCAAACACACCGTACCCAATTATTAATTTATTAGCGGATCAAGAAAATGTTGTTGAAATGGGAGGAACTTTACGTTTAGGAAGTTACCCATGTACATTAACAGAAGGATCTGTTGCTCATAAAGAATATGGTGAAATCAATATTACTGAGCGTCACCGTCACAGATATGAGTTCAATAACTTCTATCGTGATCGTTTAACTCAAAAAGGAATGGTATTATCAGGAGTTAGTCCAGACGGTAAATTAGTAGAAATCGTGGAAATTCCTGAACACCCATGGTTTGTAGCTGGTCAATTCCACCCAGAATTTAAATCACGTCCAGAAAAAGCACACCCATTATTCGCTGGATTCATTAAAAGCAAGTTTAGAGAAATAATAGATAAGAATTTACTATTATAAATTATGAAATTATTAGATTTAATAACTGAACTTGAAGAAAAGCGTAATGAACTTCTCGCGGTATCAATGGAGAATATATGCAAGATAAGTTTAGATTCCTAGGTGTACGTGGTGCAACTAGAACGGAAATCTATAAAAAAATATTTTTCCAGAGGCGAGAAAAATCTAAGCGATAGACTGGGATTTTTATTGAAAAGTTGTTGGAATAAAGAAGAGAGAATTTCAATATGTAGTTGTTTATTATCTGAAAAGCAATGCAAAAGATTTTTTAAACGTGAGGATATTTCAAGATTAAAATATCTAATAGTCACAAAATCTTGGTGGGATACTGTTGATTTACTTGCTAAGGTTGTAGGAAGCTTAGTTATTCGTATTGAAGGTTATGAACAAATAATGCTTGAGTGGAGTAAGGATAGTAATATTTGGTTAAAAACGAGTAGCTATTTTATATCAACTGTCACTTAAAGATAAAGTAGATAAACAAATTTTTAGATAAAATTTTTAGTAAACAATCTTGGTGATAATGAATTTTTTCATTAATAAAGCTATTGGTTGGGCACTTCGAGACTATTCTAAATTTGATCCAGAGTGGGTTAGAGAATTTATTAAAAAAAAATAGAGATAATATGGCTAATCTTAGTATAAGAGAGGCTAGCAAGTATATATAGAGAGGAGCGATTTTTAATCGCTCTTTTCTTTATAAAAAAGACTAATACTAAACAAGTTTTTGCATAGCAGAATTAATGATAGATTATTTTTTTTAGTGAAGCAATATATTATAGAAAAGAAGTGAATGATTTCACTTTTTTTCATTAAAAATAAAATGTTATACTATAAATAAAAGATAAATAGTATTAATTCTATTATTTAAAATAATAATTTATTGATATAGTGTTTAATATTGGAGAAAATAATTTAGAGGTTTGAGAAAAATGAAAAAGAATAGTTATAAGCTTTTTTTGTAATATTCCTTTCCGTATTATTATTTGTTGTACTTCCTTTAGTTTTGAAGAATAAACAAGAAGAGTATATAGATTTTTCTGAAGTAACAGAAACAGTTGATAATAGTGCGAAGGATGATGAAACTTTAAGAATTGGATTGATTTCCGTAACTGGTGATAATAAGAGTTATATTTTAGAAAAAGAATTAGCTAATTATATCGGAGAGAAATTAAATAAAAAAGTAAAATTAATACAGAAAAAAAGTTATAGAGATATAAATGTATTATTAAAGAATAACAAGATAGATGTAGCATTCTTATCTACGGGAGCATATTCGTTATATGAAGATAAAGATTCATTAGAACTTTTAGCTAGACCTAATAGGGGAAAACATATTATCATCCTATAGTCATTACGAAAAAGGATTCTAATATAAATACTATCGATGATCTAAGAGGTAAGAGTTTTGCATTTGTTGATACTTATAGTTATTCAGGATATTTAGCGATGAATGACTATTTGAAAAATGGGCGTGTCAGTAAATAAATTTTTAGTAACAGTTATTTTACTCATAGTCACGAAGAATCGATAAATCAAGTGGTTAATGGGACTGTTAAGGCAGCAATAGTTGATGACTGGGCATTACAATATATTAATAATAATTTTCCCGATACTACAGTTAATATAAAAAAATTATTAAAACATTTCCCTGAAGTAGCGACTGGTCCGGTTGTAACTCATAAAAAAATTACGAAGAAAAAGATAAGATTAAAGCAGATATTATTATCTATAGATAATGATAATAATATAAAGAATACTTTATCACAGCTTCAGATTGAAAAATATGAAGAAACAAAAGCTAGTGATTATCCAAATTTAATAAGTGAGGATTAGCATATGGCGAAGTTAAAGATAAAAAAATAAGATTATTATATTTTTCATTGTAATTTATACAATATATCTAAGTGTGATTTTTAGCGTATACCTATGTTAATAATAAAAGATATATTAGAAAGTGCCTAAAAGATAGAATTACGCAGACTTACTATCAACTTTCAGGTAATATTTCGGAAAAATATAAAAACGGAAAAATACTTATGAGATACATCAGAAGATACATAGTGCTTCAGCTAAATAGTGAAGTAGCCTATATTATAGTTTATGATAATGAGAAAAAAATATTTTAGGTAAAACATTAAAAGAAGTTCCTCAAAAATAGTTACATTTAATGACGATCAATTAAACAACTTTAAAAAAATATGAAAGTTCAAGAGGTCAACTCTTAGAATATATTTCACCCTATTGATGATGTTAATATCGGTTATATAAGGGTAGGTTTTTATACTAAAGATATATATATGAAAACATATAGTCAGTTCTTAAGAATATTGATTCTGAATATGATAGTATTTGTGATGTTATTGGTTAGTGCATACTATGTTTCAAAATTAATAGAAAGACCAGTACAAGATTTGACATCGGTAACCGATGAAATTATTCGAGAAGGCGATTATAGAACCAAAATCGAAAAAGATAATTACAGCCGTGATTTCCATGTTCTTGTAAGTTCAATAAATGAAATGGTCGAGAATAACAAGAAAAATAAAAAAATTAAATAACTATTTATTGAATAAAATATTCAGAATTCAAGAAGAAGAAGAAAGATGCTTTCAAGAGAACTACATGATGAGGTAAGTCAATCTCTAGCTAGTTTACTGTTTCTTATAAGTAATTTAGTGGACAAAGAAAGTGATGAAAAAGAAAAAAAGAACGACTATTGTTAATCCAATCTGAAATAGAATGTAGTTTAAGTAATATTAGAAACATAGCTGTTAACTTAAGACCTCCAAGTGCAGAACTAAGCTTTAGGAGAAGTAATAAGTAAAGTATGTAGAAGATTATAAGGATTTATATGGAATAGATGTTGATTTTTACACAAATTATGAAGGAAGTAAAAAAATAATAATTTTGACATTACTCTTTATAGAATTGTCCAAGAATCGCTTTCCAATATTAAAACGTCATTCAGGGTGCAACAGAAGTTCAGATAAAATTATATGAGAATACAGATTATATTATTCTTACTATTGCTGATAATGGAGTAGGATTAACTAAAGAAAGAGTCGAACATGCAAAAAAGAAGGACGTTTGGGAATTTATGGAATACAAGAGAGAATCTTTGATTTCTCTGGAGAATTTAAGCTATTAAAAATGATAAATATTCTACAATCCTAATGTGTAAATTTAAAACAGAAATGTTAATAGAGGAGAAAACTGATGAAAATATTATTAATTGATGATCATAAATTGATAAAGATAGGTATCAAGGTTCTATTGGAAGACAATAAAGACGTCGATGTTATAGATGATTGTTCAAGTAAAAAGAATTTTTAGAAAAGATTGACAATGAGGCTTATGATCTTTTCATTTGTGATATTTCATTACCAGATGGAAGTGGTTATGATATATTAGAAATAATAAAAGAGAAAGATAAAAACTAAAAATAATTATCTTGAGTATGCATGAAGATAAGTCGTATATTAAAAAGCATTTAAATTAGGAGCTTCAGGATATGTTACTAAGAGTACAGCTCATGAAGAGATACTTCAAGCTATAGATAAGGTAATGGTGAAAAATGAAATTTATTTAAATGAAAAAAATACGCAACAATTTTTCTATGAATTATTCAAGGAAGACAAAGAAATAGAACTTAGTGAAAGAGAAAAAGAAGTAGGAAGATATATCGTAGAAGGATATACACTTACTGATATAGGGAGAAAAGCTGTTCTTAAGTGTTAAGACAGTAGATACATATAAAAACGTCTGATGGAAAAAACTAATACGAAAAAAGAAGTGAATTAGTTGAATATCTAAAATCTAACTTAATCTTATAGTAAAGTAATTAATACAGGACATGAAGTATGCCAGTCCTGTATTTAATACTGATATTATTCTAATAAAAACATCTCTATCAATTTAAGGAGGATCAATGATCTTAGTTGATAGAGATGTTTTTTTATATTAGTTTTCTAATTGTTTAGATGTTTTCTTGAATAATGTTAATGCGATGAATACGAATGCTAGTACACAAGAAATGATTAATGCGTAGAAACCTCCGTTCCATCCGAACACGTCAACAAGTTTACCCATTACATAACCAGCACTTGCTGATCCAAGTAGGTAACCGAATAGTCCAGTAAGACCAGTAGCTGTACCTGTAGCAACACGTGGAACTAAGTCCGCTGCTTGAAGACCGATCATCATAACAGGTCCGTAGATTAAGAATCCGATAGCTACTAGACAGATGTTATCGATAAGTGGGTTACCTGGAGGGTTTTTCCAGTAAATGAATACTGCAACAAGTACTCCTGTTAAGAATAATAACATTGGAGGAGCACGGTGTCCTTTGAACACTTTGTCACTTAAGTAACCACTAGATAACATACCGAAGATACCAGCATATTCATATAGGAAGTAAGCCCAGCTTTGTTTGTCAACAGAGAAGTGTTTTACTTCTTTTAAGTATGTTGGAGCCCAGTCGATGATTCCGTAACGTACGAAGTATACGAATACGTTAGCAACTGCGATAGCCCATAGGAATTTGTTGTTGATGATGTATTTAAAGAAGATATCTTTTGCTGATAATGTGTGAGCAGATTCTACTTTTTCTACAATTTTTTCACCTTTCCATTCATCTACAGGTGGTAAACCTTCAGATTCTGGAGTATCTTTCATTAGGTAGAACATGATAATTGCTAAGATAATAGCAATAGTCGCTGGTAAGTAGAATAATGATTGCCAAGCACCAAAAACAGAAAGTCCTACAAGTGCAAGAGGTCCGATTAATCCACCACCAAGGTTGTGAGAAACGTTCCACCAGCTCCACCAGGCACCACGTTCAGAAGCTGAGAACCAGTTAGTCATTGTTTTGGCACCAGGTGGGTAACCCATACCTTGGAACCATCCGTTAAGTGCTGATAAGAAGATCATTAGTGTTAATGAAGATAGCACTGCAGGAACAAGACCAAAAATTAAGCTGACAGCAGCAGAAGCAACTAAACCAATAGTAATAAAGTACTTAGGATTACTTCTGTCTGAAACGTTCCCCATGATGAATTTACTGAAACCATAAGCTAATGATAGAGCAAGTGAAACTTTCCCTAAGTCAGCTTTAGAGTAACCGTATTGGTCAATTAAATAAGGGATAGCAAGTGAGAAGTTTTTTCTAATTAGATAGTACGCTGCGTATCCAATGAATACCCCTGAGAAAACTTGCCATCGAAGTCTTTTGTATTCAGCATCTGTACGAGCACTGTCGATTCTCGGTTTAGGCGCTGAAGCTTTTAAAAATGAGAACATTTTAAATTCCTCCTTAACTTCAATTATGTATAATATTAAATTAAAATAGTTTTTATTTATTATAAAACCTTTTGTTTAGAAGTTTTGACGTCATTCTTCTAGTTATAAATTTTCTTACTTATTTAAAGTATTTAACTTATAAAATTATTATATAAAGACTAGAAAACGTTTGTAAATAATATTGCATTAAAGTTTTTTTCTTTTAGAAAAATACCTTACATTTTTTTGTAGGAAAATTTCTTACAAAATTTATAATTGACAAGTCAATTATATTATAGTAAAATAGTTTTATGTAAAAATAATTGACAGGTCAATTATTGAAGGAGGAAAAATATGGATGTAAAAGAATGTGTAAAATTATTATATGATATAAAAATATTAGAAAAGAAAAAGTTGCGGATATATTTTGAAAAAATTGGGAAATTAGTTTAACTAGATTCCAAATAATTAAAATATTTGTATGAAGTTGAGATTGCTACACCTAAAGCAAATAACACAAATATTAGAAATAGATGCTGCAGCTATAACAAGACATTTAAAAAAATTAGAGGAGGGAGGATATGTAAGAAAAAACGTAATGAAGATAACAACAGAGAAGTGTTAGTGAGATTACACAATTCTCTAAGAGTAAAATAGATCAGTGCATTAAAGAAACTGATATTAGAACGTTAATTAATGAGAGTTTACCGATGAGGATTTTTAAGCAGTTGGAAATTCTCCTTAATAAATTTAATGATAATTTAAAATAAGAGAGGTATAAAGGATGAGTATATTAACAACAATTTTTAACAGTATTAGTAGCACTATTATTTTTCTATATTATGTATTTAGAAACTTTTGCTACAGATTCTGATAGTACAAGTAGAGTATTTAATATTGAAAAAGAGGAATTACAAAGACCTAATCTAAACACGTTATTTAAGAATCAAGGTATTTATAATGGTTTTAATTGGAGTAGGACTGTTGTATGGAACATTCTTATCAAAGAATCCTAAAGAAATCGTAGGAATGTTATTAACCTATATTATTCTTGTTGCAATCTATGGTGGATTAACAAGCGACAAAAAAATAATTTTTAAAAACAAGGTGGTTTACCAATCTTGGCTTTAATTTCATTATTATTCTAGAGGTGGAATTAATATGGGAAATACTGCAGTAATAATAGGTGCAACAGGCGCAGTGGGTAAAGAGATTTTAAAAAGAAATATCGAGGCGATGATTTCTACGAGAGAATTTATGTTCTTGGTAGAAACTCTATATCAAAATTACCAGAAGATAGTAGATTAACTAAGATAGTAATAGACTTTTGAAAATATGAGATTTGATACAAGTATTCTAGATAATGCAGATATTTTTGCAAGTCTTGGAACAACAATAAAAAAATAGCAGGTTCAAAAAGAAAATCAAAGAAAAATCGATGTTGATTATACTGTAAATTTTGCAAAACTTTGTGAAGGAAAAGTAAAGAGCTTTTAATGTTGTTTCAGCAATAGGTGCTAATAGCAAGTCGAAAAACTTCTATAATTCATTAAAAAGGGAACTAGAGGATAAACTAAAAGAGATGAATCTAGGTATTCTTAGAATTTTTTTCAGCCATCACTTCTTATTAGTGAAACGCGATGATGAGAGATTTTTAGAAGAATTATTTATAAAAAAATTTCTCCAGTATTTAAATTTTTGTTAAGAGGAAAGCAAAAGAAATATAGTCCTATAGAGACTAGTCTATTAGGAAAAAGAAATGGTCCGATTTGCAGTAGACTATAAAGATAGAGGACATATACTTATAATGATTTTTTTAGAATTGTTGAGTTTAAAAGTCTAAAAGATTTTTAAGAAGGTAATATAAGAATTCATGGATACAATGATTTATTGATATATTAATTTGCTTTTAAAACTAGCTTTTTGATATTTGATAAAGTTTGTAGGGAGTGACTTAAAAAAATGATTTCTTTGAAATCATGATTTTTGAGTCGCTCCTTTTAAATAATTAGAATTTTTAAACGGATTTTATTTGTTTTATATAGTAAAAAGTTTTTATAATAAAAGATAGGAAAAACGTTTTTTTAAAACATTGTTTGTAGGGATGAAAATTAAAATAAGGAGAATTGATATGAGTGTTGGAACAATTTTTTGAAGAAAAGGTCTTTTGAAAAAAACATGATAGATTTAAATTAGTAAAAAAAGTAGGGAAAAAAAGGTGAGATTATAGCGAAACACAATCATCCAGAAGCCTTGGTAGTGTTTACTTGTGTTAAAGGAAAAATACAAGTGTTTTTAAATGATGAAGAAATTCATATTGTAGAACCAGGGAAAGTTCTTCATTTTGATGGAGATAATTACATTAATGCAGAGTTTTTTTAGAAGATGGGGAAGTATTTGTAACTTTAATTCATAAATAAGCTTTTTAGAATTATAATAAGGTGTTTGACATATAAAATTAGAATCTTCCAATTGTTTTTATAGCAATCTAAATTATATTTTAAGGGAGGATATATTATGTTAAATCAAGTAATATTAATAGGAAGATTAGTTAAAAAGCCTGAACTAAAAAGAAAGTGATAAGAAAGTAAGCTATATTAAAAGCAACATTAGCTGTTCAATCTGATTTTTAAAAATAAAGATGGAAATTATGATACAGAATTTTTCGAGTTTACTACTTTTGGTAAAACTGCAGAAAATACAGCTAAATACTGTGAAAAGGGGAGCTTGCTTAATATAGTAGGAAGCTTAAATAACAATGTATATACTGACAAAAATGGAGTAAAAACACTATCAAATGTCTGTAATTGCTAATAAAGTTTCTTTTTTTAAGCAAAGGAACGAAAAAGAAGAAAAAGAGTTAGAAGACGTATTTGTCTTAGGGTCAATAAAAATAAATACTAATTTAGATTGCATAAAATCTCTAACATAGGTTAAACTATGTTAGAGATTTATTTTTCATACTTGTATCGTATAATAATAGATAAAAAAATTAAAATTTATTAACAGAAAGGAAGCGGTATTATGGAAGAAATCAAAGCAAAAATATTTTAAAGAAGGAAAATTGATGACAATTCCAAAAAGAAAAAGAATAAGATCCCTGTTCTTCAGTTAGTTTTAGAGATGTTAAAGGAAAAATCATTAGAGTTTACTGAGAAAGAATTAAATGAAGCAATTAAGGAGATTTATCCGGATTATTCACTAATTAGAAGATATCTTGTTGATTATAAGTTCTTAGAAAGAGATAATTATGGGAAAATGTATAAGATAGTAGGGGAAAAAGATGAATAATACCAAATTTTTATTATTTGTATAGTATTTTATCTACAACAGCACTATCATTCTTTTAATCCGATTTTGTATATTTATCTGTTGTCAAAAGATTTTCTCTTTTACTGAAGTTGGGCTATATCTATCAATTTTTGGTTAGCGTCTTTTATGACTGAGCTTCCATGTGGAGCAATCACCGATAATATCGGAGCAAAAATAGTATTCTTCTAAGTGTGATTTTTTAGGGTTGTTGGATTAATATTGTTGCTTAGCAATAGTTTAATATTGTTATACATATCTGCAATATTATCTGCCATTGCAGAATCATTTCAATCTGGAACTTTAACAAGTTGGTTGGTCAATGTAAACAATAAAAAAATAATGAAGAAATAGATATAGATAAAGTTCTTTCTAGAAGTTCACTATATTCACTATTTTTTTCTCAGCGGTAATAGGATTTATTAGTGCTAAGTACGTGTATGTATATTATAAAAAGTTTGTCGATAATATTGAGTATGTCAATTTTTTATTATTTCGTTTTTATTTACATATTTATTTATGCAAAAATTAGAACAGACACAAAAAAATATCTATTGAGAATTTAAAAAGGTTCAATAGTTACGGTGAAAAATTCGTTAAAAAGAAACACTTTTATGTAAAAAGTAGCGTATTTCTTATGATACTGTTTGTTATTCCTTCTATTTTAGATCTTGGACCATCAAATCAGTGGCAAGCTGTATTTGAAAAATTAGATGCTGATATTATCGGTTATGTTTGGGTAGGAATCTCAGTTAGTGGAATGTTAGGAAGTGTCATATACGAAAAATTATCAAATAAATTATCAAAGTTACGTATTTTATATTTCTTTGTAATTGTAAATCTTGGAATGCTATTAATGTTTATTTTTATTCAAAATGTATATGCTAAGTTTATACTATTCATGCTATTTATTGTATTTTTCACTTTAATGAGCATACAGGTTAATGTATTTATGCATAAATATTTAGTAAAAAGTGATGAAAATAGGACTACTACAGTTTCTATATTTTATACTTTTGAATCTATCATTGTAGCAGTATTATTATCTGTAAATGGAGTACTAACTGATAAGGTCGGAATAGAAAATACTTGGTTAGTCTTTATAGGAATGGTAGGGCTAGTTATTATATCATTTATGTTTGCAAAACTAAAAAAAGTAGAATTAAATAGTTTAATTATTGATTCTAAAAATCTTCGATATAGGAAAATCTATATTGAAGATAGTAAAGGTGAACAATTGATATTGCTTATTAATTAGATTAATAGTAAAATAATTAGTATAAACTTATATACAAGGAGTTCATATTGTGAAAAATACAAATTATCAATATTATTAGCAAGTGCAGTATTAGGGAGGAGCAGGTGCGACTTACCTATCTGCAGAAGTAAATGAAGTTTCTGCGGCTGAAGTAAAACAGAAGTAGTAACGCCTGCTACTACAATAGATAAAAACGAAGGTACACCAGCAGGAGCAACTGTGCCAGCAGCTCAAGTAACAGCACCCTAAAAGAAGTAAAAAACATAGGTGAAGTGCAAGGAGAAAGTCATCAAAGTCCATTAGTAGGAAAAGAAGTAGTTATAAATAATGTCGTAGTAACTAAGACTGATGAAGGCAAAGGTTTCTATGTTCAAGATAAAGTTTCTGATAACAATCCAAGAACATCTGATGCAGTTTTCGTTGCTTCAAAAGAAAAAGTTGTTTCAGGTGATTTATTAAGAGTTCAAGGAACTGTTAAAGAAGGTTATATGGAAGAATACTCTGTAAAACCAGGGCAAACTTTCAAGAAACCAGCAGGTAGCTTAACAGTTACTCAAATCATTAACGCTACTATAACAAAATTAGGAAAAGCAGAATTACCAAAAGCATTAAATATTTCAGAAAAAATGCCTAAAGATGTAGTGGATAATACACCAACTAAATATAATCCAGAAACTGAAGCACTAGACTACTGGGAAAGTCTAGAGGGGATGCTTGTAGAAGTAACAAAACCAAAAGTTACTGGTCCACAATATAAAGGTGATATTTATGTATTACCGGGAGATTATAAAGGTCAAAAACTTAACAATATCGGTGGGGTTAACCTTCGTCCAGGTGTTCAAAATACAGAAGTTATACCTGTAAGTGTGGGAAATGACTTTGTTGCAAAAAGCAAAAGACTACTTTTAATGAAAAATATTTCAGGTGTAGTTACTTATAGAAATAAAACATACAAAATTGATCGAGCTACTGTACCCGAACTTCAAGATGGTGGATTAAAAACGTGAAGTATCAAAAATTTATCCTTCAGAAGATAAATTAACTATAGCTTCATACAACATTGAAAACTTCTCAGCTAATAATAGTGGTCACGATGAAACACCAGAGGAAAAAGTTGATAAGATTGCTAATTCATTTATTAAGGAAGTTCACAGTCCTGATATTATTACTCTAATCGAAGTTCAAGATAACAATGGTGGAGTTAATGATGGAACTGTTGATGGAGTTAAGAGTGGGGAGAAATTAGCTCAAAGAATTAAGAGTCTTGGTGGACCAGATTATAAATACACTGAAATAGCTCCAGTTGATGGGAAAGATGGTGGGAAACCAGGTGCTAACATTAGGGTAGCTTACTTATACAATCCTAAGAGAGTAACTCTAATTGGTAAAGAAAAAGGTGGAAGTGAAGAAGCAGCACGTTTTGTAAATGGACACCTTGAGAAAAATCCAGCTAGAGTTGATCCAACAAGTGTTCACTTTGAAAAAGTAAGAAAATCATTAGCTGCTGAATTTGAATTTAAAGGTGAGAGAATAGTAGTAATCGCAAATCACTTAAAATCAAAACTAGGAGACGATGCAATCTATGGTTCTAACCAACCATCAGTAGAAAAATACAAAAAGCAAAACGTATTGAAGAAGCTAAAATTCTTAATGCCTTCATTAAAGAAGGATTACGTCAAAATCCTAACTTAAAATTTGTTCTTACTGGAGACTTCAATGATTTTGAATTCTCAGATAGTGTAAAAACAATCGTAGGAAATGAACTTGTTAACTTAATGGCTGAACATGAACAAGGGGACAGATATTCATACTTCTACCGTGGAAGCAACCAAAGTTTAGACAATATTTTAATTTCTAAAAATATCAAGGATAAAGTAGTATTCTCTCCTGTACATATTAATGCTTCGTTTATGGAAGAGCATGGACGCGCTTCTGACCATGATCCTGTAGTTGTTCAAATCGACTTTAGTAAACCAACAGCTCCAGTATCACCAGAGGTAAAACCAGAACCAGGTATTACTCCAAACAAAGAGGATAAAAAGATAACTCTACATCTCAAAATTTAGGAGTAGTTGCAACAGAAACTGGAAGTGTAGCTAACGGAGACACTCCTAAATCAAATGTAAAAGTAGCTACACCAGCTAAAAAGTGTACTTCCAAAAACAGGATTAGATACTTCTAGCTCATTAGTATTTGCTGGAATCAGTGCGATGATGGCATTCTTCTTAGGGAAGAAAAAAACGTAACTAATTATTATTGAATAATTTTTTTAGAGATGACTCAAGAAATTTGATTAAAATAAATCATTATTCTTGGGTCATTTTTATTTTTATGAAAAAAATAAGTTAAAGTAAGTATATCATTAGAGAAAAAGTCGAAATATGATAAAAATTTTATAGTTAAGCAAAATAATGATTGAGAGGTGTTGATCATGAAAAACAGTGTTATTTATTGATAATCTTGAAGTATTTGCTAATCATGGATTATTCGAAGAAGAGAATAAATTAGGGTCAGAAGTTTATTTTTGATATAGAATGTGAGCTTAATTATAAGAAAGCTATGTTCAGTGATGAAATGACAGATAGTATTAGTTATGCAGATATTGCTGAAGTTGTAGTGAAAAACTGCTACGACTAATACATTTAATTTACTTGAAAGATTAGCCGGAGAAATTTTTAAAAAAATATTTTCACAGAATTTTTCTCAAATAGAAAATATTAAATTAAAAAAATCAATAAACCAGGAGCACCGATAAAAATATCATTTTGAAAAAAATGTGGTGTAGAAGTAAAAAGTATCACGTGAGGAGTTTTATAACTATAATGATTATACTAGCATTAGGAACTAATATAGAGCCAAGAGAACAGTATTTAAAAGATGCTTTAACAAGAATAGAAGAAAATAATCTTAAGATTATTTTGAAAAAGTAGTGTCTACGAAACACCTGCATGGGGTGGGTAGCGATCAAAACTTTTTAAATATGTGATAGAAGTAGAAACTGAACTAGAAGCATATGAACTGTTAGATACGATACAAAAAAATAGAACTTGAATTGGGTCGAGTTCGTAAGGAACACTGAGGGTAATAGGACAATTGACATCGATATAATTACATTTAATGATTTAATTTTTAATGATGAGAGATTAATTGTTCCACACAAATATATTCATGATAGAAACTTTGTTTTAGCTCCTTTAGTTGAAATGTACGATAGTATAGATATTGCTGGGAAAAACATAAAAAGAATCATTAGAGAAAATAACAGAACCAATAAGTGTATATAAAGAAAAAAATTGTAAAAAGAAAGGATAAAGAATGTTTAAAATTAGAGAAGTAGAAATTCCAAATAGAGTTGTTTTAGCACCTATGGCAGGTGTATGTAATGCTGCATTCCGTTTAACAGCAAAAGAATTCGGTGCAGGATTAGTTTGTGCTGAGATGGTAAGTGATAAAGCTATTTTATTTAATAATAAAAAAACGATGAATATGTTATATATCGATCCGAGAGAACGTCCACTAAGTTTACAAATCTTCGGTGGAGAGATTGAAACATTGGTAGAAGCGGCGAAGTATGTTGATAAAAACACTGAAGCGGATATTATTGATTTAAATATGGGATGTCCAGTACCTAAGATTACTAAAGTTGATGCTGGTAGTAAATTACTTCTTGATCCAGATAAGGTATATGAAGTAATTGCAAGATTAGTAGACTCTGTTTCTAAGCCAGTAACTGTTAAAATGCGTATGGGATGGGATGATGAGCATATTTACATAATGGATAATGCTAGAAATGCAGAGCGTGCAGGTGCAAGTGCTATTGCTATCCACGGTAGAACAAAAGTTCAAATGTATAGTGGTAAAGCTAACTGGGATGTTATTCGTGATGTGAAAAAAGAACTGAAGATTCCAGTAATTGGTAATGGAGATGTAACTACACCAGAACTTGCGAAAAAGATGTTAGATGATACTAATTGTGATGCGGTAATGATAGGACGTGCAGCTTTAGGAAATCCTTGGATGTTATATCGTACTGTTAAATATCTAGAAACTGGTGAATTGACAGAAGAGCCAAGTCCAAGAGAAAAAATTGACGTTTGTCTACTTCACTTAAGAAGACTTATGGAAATTAAACCTGAAAGAGTAGCCGTACATGAAATGAGAAAACATGCTGCATACTACATGAAGGGTATTAAAAGGTGGAGCAAAAGTTAAAAAAAGAATTAAATACTTTAAACTCATATGCAGAAATGGAAAATCTATTTGGAGAATTCCTAGATTATCTTGAATCTGGAATTGTAGCTCCTAAAAAGAAATAATCATTTAATGTATTGAATTATTAATTCTATTAAATAAAAAAATTCTGAAAAAGAGGTTATACAAATGTTAGTATAACCTCTTTTTTTATAGTTAAGAAATAAATATTAAAAATATTTCCAAAAGTCATATAAATATTGAAAATTATAGGTTTCTATGGTGCTATATAAACAATCTCTCTATAGGACTTAAAAATAAATTAAATGGTAAATGAAGATTGGGGAGTAGTAAACTATAAAAAGTATCTAGAAAAATAATAATTCAATGTGTTATAATTAAGAAAAAAAGAAAAACGTTTTTAAAAAGGTGAGGTAGTTATATATGACTAGAAAGGCAAAAAAATTATAGCAACTTTGGGAAATAGTACAGAGGGAATATTAGAGGAGATTGTTGCTAAAGGTGCGGATGCTGTATTAATTGATACATATTATGGAAGTACAGAAGAGTGCATTGATAGAATTAATAAAATAAAAGAATTAAGAGACAAATTAGATAAAAAAATACTGCAATAATTTATGACTTAGATCATATTTATGCGAGAGTAAATATAAATTAATTAAAAATAGAAGAAGAAAATGTTCATTTTGCTTTGTCAAAATGATGTTGATTTTGTTGCTTGTCCATTTGTTAGTAATCTAGATGAAATCCGAAAAGTAAAAGACATATTGCAAGTTCAAGGGAAAAAGGATATTGGATTAATTGTAAAAATTGACTGTAAAGAAGCATATGAAAAATATTGATGAGATTATTCAATTTGCAGATTCTATTATGATAAATAGGGATGAACTTGGTATGGAATTACCATATCAAAACTTACCAAGTATTCAAAAAGAAATTATTAGAAAAGCTAATGATGCAACTGTAGAGGTAATCTTAACAACTCAAATGCTACATTCTATGATTTATAATCCTAGACCAACACGTGCTGAAGTTTCTGATGTGGCGAATGCTGTTATCGATGGAGTAGATGCAATAATGTTGATAGAAGAAACAGCAACTGGAAGCTATCCAAAAGAGGCATTACAAACTGTCGATAAAATTATTAGTTATGTAGAAACACAAGATAGAGTATTTGAAGATGATGACGATGAGTATAAAAATCACAAGATGGATATTGCCCATGCAATATCACTATCAACAAAATATTTACTTGATTCACTAGATGTGAATAACATTGTTACATATACTAAATCAGGTAGTACAGCTAAGTTTATCGCAAGGTATAAACCAAAAGTTCAGATCTTGGCAGTAGTTCCATCGAAAACAAAAAAGCTAGAAAATTAGCATTAACAAGAGGTGTTACTACATTCATTGAAGAAAGAACATTACCAATGGAGGAAATGTTAAGTTTGGCACCAAAAATTTGCTAAAGAATCAGGTTTAGCGAAAAGAGGGAGATTATATTTTAATTACAGCTGGACAACCAGATCTTGGAAAAGATAATGTTCCTCCAACTGATTTCGTAAATATAAGACAAGTTTAAAAATACATATTTTCATATGTTAAGAGATCGAACTATGTAAAAAGTTCGATCTCTTTTTATGTATATCAAGAAAAAAACTCAGGTATTCGTTATAAATTTTAGTGTGTAAGAGAGGGTTATTGAAGAAATTTTTAGAAGAAATATGATATAATCTAACTTGAAATTTAGATATGTAAACACAAATTTTTAGAAAGGAATATTTTTTTATGAATAATAATAAATCTTTACTAAGTAAAATTGTAAAGTATGTCTTAATGCTTTTATTTGTAGTTGGTGGAGTGTTTGGAATATATTCTTACATGAATAAGAATTCCGTTGAACCACAGGTTCGAGTTGAGCAAAAAGTAGACTCTACACAATCTAAGGAAGAACCTAAGAAAAATGATGAATATGTAGTAGATCAAGCTGAGAAAGATTATTTAGCTAATAAGTTTAAAGACTTAAAAACAACAAATAATGAGGTTATCGGTTATATGTATGTTCCTGGTGATGGTAAGGATTCGCTTAAAGAACCAATTTTACAAACAACTAATAACTCTAAGTATTTAGAGTATGGAATTGATAATAAACCAGCTCCATTTATCGGTGCAGTTTTTATGGATTTTGAAAACAAACCAGGTTTAGATCAAAGCGATGTGAAATGGGTATTTGGACATGCTCGTGCGGGAATTGAGGAGAAGAAAATAACATTGGATACGAGAGTATTCAACAATATGAACTGGTTTGCTAAAAAGATTATTTTTGACAGTCATAGAGTTGTAGTTATGGAAACTCCGGAAAGAAAATACTATTATGAAGTAACAGGGGTTAAAGTGGTTCATGAAGATACTAATCTGTATCAGATACCGACAACTGCTGATAAGAAAGATGAATTTATAAGTTTATTTAAAAAAACGGGGCAAGAAACTGGTTAGAGAATACGAAAATATCTGGTGAGGATAATATGACAGTATTTGCTACTTGTCGTTTAGATGATGTATCACTAAGAACATTAGTATTAGCTAGACAGGTTCCAGATAAAAGAATTAAAAAGAATTCTTAGAAAAAAATAAAGAATTATTAAATAGTTAATAATAAGAGGCACAACGTAAAAATTATACGTTATGCCTCTTTTGGTTTATATTATTTTTGTTTCTTAAAATTGCGTAACTAACTAATGTAGAAGTTAACATTAGTGTAGTAGTTATGAAAAATGGTGTTGTATATTTTTCTAAGTATAGAGCTTCAGGTATTTTTTTGTAAGTACTACTGGAGTAAGAATTACACCAATATTACCACCTACTAAAATTATACTTGTTGCAAAGTTTATAAATTTGTTTTTCCAATTTCTTAGAAATATAAAAGAAGTTAAATGACATTGTTCCAACAAAGCTGATTCCTATAAAAATAGCTGCGATATAAAATATAACAATATTATTTGTTAAGGCAAACAACCCACTCCCGATTGTCATGAAACTTAACATAATTGGTAAAGTTAGATTTTTAAATCTCTTAACAAGGATACCGAAGATAACTCCTGAAAGAATACCACTTAAAGCAAGAATCGTTAATAAATTTCTAGATACATCTGGTTGGTAGTGATATTTTTTTCTGCTAGTAGGGTAGGGATTTTAATAGTTGCTCCCATGTAAGAAATTCCTACTAAAAAAATGTTAGAAGAGTTAGAACTATAGTTTCTTTATGGAATTTAATGCTAACTTTTTTTATTATTCACATTTTCTGCATTAGGCACGAATAATAGAAAAATTATAAATATAGGAAGTGCTAGAGCATAAACTAAAAAAATGTATATTGAATACCGTAAATTAGTAGATATCCAGAAATAAATGTAGTTAATGCTTTTACCTATATTTAAGAATGCCGTTCTGAGTCCAATCATAGTACCACGGTGTTCTTCATCAAAGAAGTCACTTATCATACTAATAGAAAGGGAATTAAATAAACCAATACCAGCTCCAAGGAAAAAGTCTACTAATTAAAACAACTTTAAAATTAGTTGTAAAAAGCTGGTACAATACCAAAGATAAATATTAGTAGTAGCTCAAGAAGAACTGTATTTTTTACCAATAAACTTAATAACTCCATTGCTAAGAAGAACGAAGATTGTTATCATCATAGCTGGAATTGTAGCTAAACTCTCAACAGAAGCCAGACCTATATTAGGATTACTTTCATGATAAAAATTTATATAGGTTTGGAATTACTGGAGAGATAGCAAGGTGTGACATTAATAATATAGAAATACTAAGTAATGAAAACTTAGCGAATGAATTTAATTTCATTTTATTTCTCCTTTTTCTTAGATATTTAAAACCTAACTTGAAAAAGTTAGGAAAAAACTAAGTTTTATGAAAACCATACTATACCAGTATAAAAAAATATTAGACAAGGTCAAGTGATGAGGGATAGTATAAGTAAAAAGTAAAAAAACTACTACTAATCAAGGCTTGTTAATAATATGATAATAAGATAAAATAGAGATAACAATAATTATGGAAAGGTTTTGAGAAAATGGCAAAAGCAGAAATTAAAAGAATAGTAATGGATATGGTAGATGAAAACTGCTATGTAGTATATAAAGATGGACGTGGAGTTATTGTAGATCCAGGTGAAGGTTTTGATAGAATACAAAAAGCTGTAGATGAATTAAATGTAAAGATCGAAGCTATATTATTAACGCATGCTCACTTTGATCATATTATGTCATTAGATGAATGTAGAAAAACACTACGGAGTGCCGGTATATATTTCAGGATATGAACGTGATTGGTTACAAAAATCCAGATTTTAATGGTTCAACATTATTCCGTTTGAGAAGACCACCTATGACTGAGCCAGCAGAATTCGAGTTTGAAGAAAATAAAAAATACGAGATTGCCGGTTTAAGTTTCACTGTATTACCAACACCAGGGCATTCTCCAGGTGGAGTATCATTTGATTTTGGTAAGTTTATTGTAGTGGGAGATGCACTATTTAGAAGCGGTTTTGGTCGTTATGATTTATATGGATCAGATTATGATGCACTAAAAATTCATTAGGTAATGTATTATTTAAGCTTGATGGAGCCAAAATAGTTTATCCAGGTCATGGGGATGAAACTACAATTGAAAGAGAAAGAAATCTAAATCTTATCGGTTTCTAATTTTTAAAAAGTTATAATATTAATTTTTAAAAAGTAGGGAGGAATTTTATGAGAAAAATATATAGGAAGATTGTATGTTGATTATTTTTTTCTTTAATATTTGGGCAATAAGCATAACATTTGTCGTGCTGGCTTCTGTGATTTTTAAGTTTACTGGTTTTGAAGAAGTGTTCGGTGTTGATACTTATATAATTCTATGGGTAATATTAGGATTAGTTTTTCTAAATCATGTTATAGTTGTAATGCTAAGAGATAAATATGAATATAATACATTTTTTTGAAATAACAGATGAACATTTTAAATTAGCTTCAACATCAATATATACATTTTTTTAAATTGGAGAAAATAGCACCACTTAGAAATATATTAGATTACACAATTAAACAAAATATATTGTCGGAAAAAAATTCAACATTTACAAGGTTAGTATAAACACTGGTTCGGAAAAAAATTAAGTTTTTATGTTTCTAAAAAAAGATGTAGAGAAACTAGAAAATTTATTACTAACGATACTAGAGAATAATCTTAACTATAGGAGGTATAGAGATGAATAATATTAAAAAGAGTCGAGTACACCCTATGGTTATTATGGATACAGTAATTACAGGATTTAGATTGTTTGGTATCTTTATGGTGTTGGCATTAAAAGAGCAAAAACTGGAAATATTATTTACTAGTTTTAGCAGGGTTTCTTCTACTAATAGTAATAGGTATTTTTGATTATTTTTGTTAAAAGTTATGAAGTCCGAGATGGGGCATTAATTTATACAAAAGGAATAATAAATAAAGAAGTAAAAAAATATAAATCTTGAAAAATATCCAGTCAATAGATATGAGTTCCAATATAATGTATCAAGCATTTAATCTGCTTTCTGTAGATATTAATCTTGTTGGAGGCAAGATTAGGATAAAACCTTTGAAGAAGGAAATCGCATTAAATTTAATCGATATATTAAGAGATTTAAAACGAGATGAAGATACTTCTGTAGTTCATGAGAATACTGAAGAAGAGATTCAAAGAGAAATACTACGATTATCTGTAAAGGATCTTGCATTTTATGGATTGTTACGAGTTAGGTTCTTTGCTGCTTTAGGGTTAATACTTGCCTTAAATGACAAGATTCGAGATGTATTTAAGATTATTTTTGATAATGAAGCTTATTTTTGATGAACTACTTCAAAAAAATGCCGAATCAGTTGCAGGGAATATAACAGCCTTATTTATAATAATTGGAATTTTTCATGATTTTAGTAGTGTTAGCATCAATTATTTTTTACGATTATAAAATATTATGACTTTATCCTTACGACAAAAAGATCATAATTTACTGTGTAAATATGGACTCTTAACGAAAAAAATCATTAGTTATTGATATTGATAGAATTCAAAGCGTAAAATTAATATATCCGTTACGTTATAGATTCTTTGGACTAGCGAAATTATCTGTTGAGACTTTGACAAATAATGTATCAGAAGATTTAAGTGAGCAAAAATCTACGATAGATGTCTTACCATTGGTGAAGAAAAGATTTTGCACAGGATTTTTGTGAAAAATAATCTAGGTATTGATTTAGAACATTATGATAATTTAGAAAGTGAGAAAATACAACGTAAAGGCAAGAATGGCGATGTATCGTTGGAGTTTATTTAATTGTAGCCCTGCTCCCAATAATAGTATTTGCGATTTTATACTTTGCTAATGTTGACTTGAAGCTTGAGTATAAAATATTAGGTTCAGTTGCTCTTTATCTTGTCTTAGTTTCATATAGTATTTTAGTGAAAAATTATATGTTGAAATACAATGAACTTTCTTATGATAGACATTACTTTAAAAATACATTTATGAGACAATTAACGATAATTACGGAGTTAATTAAGGTGAAAAAGTAGGAACTATAAATAGTAGAACGAACTATTTTATGAAAAAAGGGACCTTTCTCATCTATCAATAAATTCTATTGGAGTAAACTCTGATATTAAGTTGAAATATTATGATAAAGGATATAAAGAAAAATTAGAAAGAGATTTTTATTATATCGGAGGTAGGTTATGAATAGAATATTTGAAAAAAATCACGTAATTTACCACAAAGGTCTATACAATATACGAGAATATACTTTTGGGATATATGTCTAGTTCTCTTATCACCAGTTATTGGTAAGAGTGTATATGATTACTTTAAAACTGAAATAAATTATAAATTTCTAGGTCTAGGTATATTAGTGATATTAATAATATATGCTTTAGTGGCTTTAGTCATCCCGCCTTTAGTAATTAGAAATTATTCTTACGAGATAGATGATATGGGGGTGTCTAGAGTCGAAGGAGTATTTTTCAAGAGTAAAAAACTTTACCATATAATACTATTCAAGATGTTACTATAAATACAGGACCTATCTTAAATAAGTTTAAATTAGCTAATAGTACAAGTAACAGGAATATATAGCAAATTATCGATTGATTGTCTTTCAGTAAAAAGAAGCGGAGAGGTTGAAAGAAAAAAATTCTCCGAGAAAGAAGTAAATACAATATTGAATATTAATTTTTACCATATCTTTTCAGGAGTTTTTATTTGACAATTATCTGATATTAGTTTAGAATATAAGTATAAAGAGTAAAGTAAAACATAAAAAGTAAAACACTAGCACCCGTCCTAATGCTAGTGTTTTTATTATGAAAGAACATAATAAGGCTTATCGTTGTATATTAGAGTGCTTTTCATCAAGCCATTTACAAATATAATATGAAACTATATTTGTCATAATGTTAAGCACTGTTTGATGAGTATTTCCATAAAAGTATTTTTATCACCTCCTACTATCGCAGGATTTGATTTGTTATCAACGACAAGTTAATTATATCATAGAAGAAGTCTAACGGGAAAATAATATTAATATCTATTTTTGTATGTTAATGTGAATAGGAAAAATTCAAGTCGATAAGACGAGTTTTACCAATTCTAATAGAAGAAGCGGAGAAACTAAAAAGAAAAATTCTCCAAGAAAGAAGCAAATACAATATTGAATATTAATTATTTTTATTTTATCGTTTTGACAAATTAGAAAAAGTATATTAAAAATCTAATATGCTGATAAAAGAAATATAAATACTTATCAAGAGTGAGTGAGGGATAAGGCCCTGTTGAACTCCAGCAACCTAATCAATTGATTAAGGTGCTTTCCTTAGCAAAGTTTACTTTGAACGATGAGGTAATAAATAAAGACCTTGTCTATGTGATAAGGTCTTTTATTTATATAATTTAAAAGATATTAAGGATCTAGAGGAGATTTGTATTAATATCAGACAAAAAAATATTTTTAGGAGAAAAAAATGAGCAAAACATATTTATTTACATCAGAATCAGTAACAGAAGGACACCCAGATAAAATTGCTGACCAAGTGTCAGATGCAATTTTAGATGCAATTTTAGAGCAAGATCCATATGGACGTGTAGCTTGTGAAACTTGTGTAAACACAGGATTAGCAGTACTTGTAGGAGAAGTTTCAACAACAGCAAATGTTGACTTCCAGCAAATCGTTCGTGATACAATTAATGAAATTGGATATAACGATCCTAATAAAGGATATTCAGGTGATCATATTTCAGTACTTGTTGGGTTAGATAAACAATCTCCAGACATCGCTCTTGGGGTTGACAATTCATTAGAAACAAAACAACAAAAAGAAGAAAATGAAGTAGGTGCTGGTGACCAAGGTCTTATGTTTGGATTCGCAACTAACGAAACACCAACATATATGCCACTACCAATTTACCTAAGTCAAAAACTTTCAAAACAATTAGCAGAAGTTAGAAAAAATGGAACTCTTACATACTTAGGTCCAGATGGAAAAGTACAAGTAACAATCGAATACGATGTAAACCACAAAGTTAATAGAATTGATACAATCGTAGTTTCTACACAACACGATGCAGATGTTACTCAAGAACAAATCCACGCTGATATTAAAAAATACGTAATTGAGCCATGTTTAGATAAAGATTTATTAGATGAAAATACTAAGTACTTCATCAATCCAACAGGAAGATTCGTAATCGGTGGACCAGTAGGAGATGCTGGACTTACAGGACGTAAAATTATTGTTGATACATACGGTGGATTCTCACGTCACGGTGGTGGAGCATTTAGTGGTAAGGATGCAACAAAAGTAGATAGATCAGGAGCTTATATGGCTAGATATATCGCTAAAAACATCGTTGCTAGTGGAATCTGTGATAAAGCAGAAGTACAATTAGCTTATGCGATTGGAGTAGCTCACCCAGTATCAATCTTTGTTGAAACATTCGGAACTTCAAAAGTTGACGAAGGGGATATCGTTAAAACTATTAAAGAAGAATTCCGTTTAACACCAAAATGGAATCATCGAAACTTTAGATTTAAGAAAACCAATCTTCAAGAAAACGGCAGCTTACGGACACTTTGGACGTGAAGATGTAGAATTCACTTGGGAAAGAACTGACAAAAGTAGAAGCATTTAAAAATTATTAAAATAGTAGTACTAAAACGTAGAATAGGTATAGTCTTATTCTACGTTTTATACTATACTAAGATTGAAATATTTACATAGAATATATACTTCTAGTATATTATTCTGTAAAATTATATTTTTGGCCAGCATTTTAATTGCAAAAATTTTATTAATGTAGTTTAATATAAATAAGGACAAAAAGTGATATGAACAAATTGTGGAGGTAATTATGAACCTGTATGAACAAATAGGAGAAGAAAAGATTGATGAACTAGTTATGCATATGTATGACGATATTATACCAAATGACGATAGAATCAATCTTTTATTTAATGATGGTTTTGATAAAATCAAAAATAGAACAAAAAAACGATTTTTCAGATTATTCTTAGGACAGCCAGGTCATTCGATCTTTGCTACACCTGACTTAAGAAAAAACATATGAAACTACCTATTTCTATAAAAAGAAGCAAAATATTGGTTAGAAGACTTTTGAATTAGCTTTAGATAGATTAGATATAGATCCTGCAATTAAAAAAATTCTTTTAGCCAAAAATTAATGCTTTAACGATGCAAATGATAAATACAATTTAAAAAGTAATCCCTCATTACTGAACTTCAGTAGTGAGGGATTTATTTATGCGACAACTTCGTCTTCATCCGATCTAGAGAATATTTCTCTTAGTGTCTCAGGAGAAGCAGTAGAAACAAATTTAATTGTAGATTTTATATTATAAAGGAATGCTTCATCCTTGTGTATTCTATTAGCAGTTAATGCGCCTTGAATACTAGTGAACAACCATTCACTAACAGGATTACAAACATCTTCAGGTAGATTTCTATCGAATAATCCATCAGCAAGAAGTAAGCGCCAATTTTCCAATATATCACTACATTTTTCAGCGATAATTGGTGATAATTCTGCAGTTTCCATAGCTAATAATGTTAGAGAGAAACCACTACGTTTACATGCTTTTACCTTTTTGATATAAAAAGATCAAAAACAGTTGTTAAATACTCTCTAAAGTCCCTAATTTTCGGAGAAATTGTTTTAAATTCTTTTTACATTACTGTTGATTTTTATCTAGTGCTTTAGATAAATCTCATCCTTTCCTTTTGGAAAATAATAATATACGCTTCCTTTAGGGGCTTTAGCTTTTTTAATGATATCCCTGAACACTTGTCAGAGAATAGCCCCTTAGTTCAAACGTTTTGGACAGTTGTTAAAATAATATTTTTCTTTTTACTTTATTATTTAACGTCATGTCATTCACTCCTTGCTTTTATTATTATAATTATATTATACAATTTTATGGTGATAAAATCAATATTATATAACAAAAAATTTTCAAAAGATACTTGAATATACAAATATCAAATTTTTCAATAATGGTAACGTATAATAGTTGAATGTAATATAGTTAAGTTTCTTGAAAAATATAATAATATAAAAGATTATACTATAATAATCAGATTAAATTAAATAATATTTATTTAATAGAAATATACTTTCGATAGTTTTTAGGCTGATTTCTTTGCAATATTTGTATTTAATCGACTTTTTATAGTAAAATATAACATGATATTCAATAAGGAGACTGGGTATGTTAAAAAGAAAATGTTTCAACTTTGTGTTGAATTAACTAATGGAAATATGAGTTCTAAAGCTCTAAAAAATTAACTAAGTCAAATTTAAGTAGATTAATGATTCAACCTTTTGCTAAGGTATATGATATTAATACAGAAGAAATCTTAGATGAAATTGATGATTTTAAAAAAATTTAAATGAGTTTTTATCAGAAAGCTACGACCAGATGCTCGACCAATTAATCAAGAAGAGGATTCTTTAGTGAGTCCTACTGATGGAGTTATTTTCAGAAGTGGGAACTATAAGTGAAGATAGTACTTTTATTGTGAAAATCAAGTGTACAATGTTCAAACATTAGTTGGGGATAGCGAGCTAGCTGATAAATATAAAGATGGTACATATATGATAATATATCTAAGTCCAAAGAATTATCACCGTATTCACTTCCCTATGAATAGTCAGGTAAAGGATGCATATAGTCTCGGTAAATATTCATATCCAGTTAATAATCTTGGTTTAGAATTAGGAGATAATATATTAGCTATAACTACAGACAAGTATATAGACTTAATGGGAAAAATAAATTATACATTAATTCCTGTAGGAGCCCAAAATGTTAATTCTATAATTCCGACGTATGAGAGTATTTATGTGAAAAAAGGGAAGAGTTAGGGTACTTTGAGTTTGGTTCAACAGTAGTATTACTGTTTGAAAAAGATAATGTAATCTTAGAGGAAAACTTAGAGAATAAAGAAATCAAGATGGGAGAAAATAGCTACTATTTTTATAGGCTATTGATAAAGGAAAAATGGTACTAAAAAGATATTTTTTTCACCAGATGATTTTTATAGAAAAAGTATGAGTTTATTGATGTTGAGTATATGAATATGCACAACAAGAAAGTTATTATTTCTGATTTAGATAATACTTTAATATCATGGGATAGTAAAAAGATACAAAAGAATTGAACAAATGGCTAAAGAAGATGAAAAAGCTGGTTTCGATATTATTGTCGTGTCTAATAATACAGCAGAACGTGTTGAAGAGTTCTGTAAAAAAATTAAATCTTCAATATGTAGCTGGAGCGAAAAACCGTTGACAATTGGATTTAAAAGAGCTTTACAAAAATTAAATAGAAAAACCTGAAGAAGCGATCATCTTAGGAGATCAAGTATTAACTGATGTACTAGAGCAAAAAGTTTCGGAGTTATGAGTGTACTAGTAAAACCTATATCTAAAAACTGATGCATTCAAAAACTAGAATCAATAGGTTTTTGAAGGGTTAATAATCCAAAATTTAACAAGAAGAAAAAAATTCCTAAAATGAAAAAGTAGGATATAGATTAAAACATAAGAAAGAAAAATGGAGGCCATATTGAGTAATAAAAGTTTATTGTATTGGTTGTGGTGTTGAGATTCAAAGTGAAGATCAAAATAAACAAGGTTATTTACCAAAGAGTGTTGTTGAAAAAGTATTGACGGTAATCTTGTTTGTAAAAAGATGTTTTAGATTAAAAACTATAATGAAGTATCTGATGTGCAACTTGGTGCTGAAGATTTTTATCAACTTATCAAAAACACTATCAAAAAGATGCATTAATAGTAAAAGTAGTAGATATCTTTCGACTTTTCTGGTAGTTGGATTGAAGATGTGGTTGATATTGTAGGAAATAATAAAGATATAGTACTTGTAGCAAACAAGTTAGATTTATTACCCAAATCTGTTAAACCAAACAAAGTAAAACAATGGCTGTTTAAGATGCTAAAAGCTAAGGGTATTAAAGTTAAAGATATCCTTCTAATTAGTGCGATAAAAAATCAAGGTGTTGAAGAAGCAGCAAGTCGTATAGATGAATTACGAAATGGCAGGGATGTTTATATAGTAGGTGCGACAAATGTTGGTAAATCTACATTTATTAATAAACTTATCGAACTTACGACTGGGGATAAGAATGTTATTACAACTTCTCACTTCCCTGGTACAACACTAGGAATGATAGAGATACCTTTAGACCGCGCTACTAGTATTTATGATACGCCTGGAATTATACTGGATTATGATATAGCTCATTATCTAGATGCACAGAGCTTGAAACTAGTAATGCCTAAAAAAGAGATTAAGGCTCGTGTATTCCAGTTAAATGCTGAGCAAAGTTTATTCTTCGGTGGAATGGCTAGAATGGATTTTGTAGAAGGGGAACGTCAAAGTTTCACATTATATGCATCTAATTTAGTAGAAATTCACCGTACAAAATTAAGTAATGCAGATCAATTATTTGAAAAACACTTAGGAACATTATTAAAACCGCCGTTTGAAGATAATATTTCTATCTTCAATAATCAAGTTAAGAAAAGTTTCACTATCGATAGCAGAAAGATGGATATTGTAATTTCTGGATTAGGATGGATTACAGTTAATAGCGATAGTGGATGTAAGATTGATATTCATGTACCAGAAGAAATCGAAGTATTTGTACGTGAATCGATAATATAGTAAAAGAAAAGAGGATAAGATGTTAAAAGGAAAACAAAAAGACAACTAAGAGCGTTGGCTCATCATTTATCACCAATTTTCCAAGTAGGAAAATCAGGTGTAAATAGTGACATGATTCAAGGAATTAGAGATGCGTTAGAAAAAAACGCGAATTATTAAAAGTAAGTATTTTACAAAACTGTGAAGAAGATAAAGATGAGGTTGCAAAAATTTTATCAGAACGTACTTCATCTGAATTAGTTCAAGTAATTGGACACACTATTGTATTATACAAACAAAGCTCTAAGGAAAAGTATAGAAAAATTGAGTTGGTGAAATAAGATGTCAATTGCGCTTTATGGCGGTAGTTTTGATCCGATTCATATAGGTCATCTAATTACTGCCGAAACAGCATTAGATACTTATGATTTAGAGAAAGTAATTTTTATTCCTTCGTATATTACACCGTTAAAAAGGTAGAGAACTTGAAGCTAGTGATAAAAATAGGTTTGAGATGACGAAACTAAGTACCAAAAGGTAACTGAAGTTTGAAGTAAGTGACTATGAAATATCAAATGAGGGTGTAAGTTATAGTTATAATACTGTTAAGTATTTTAGTGAATTGTATAAAAATAAAAATCTATTTTATTATTGGAACAGATAGAGCCAAAGATTTAAAAATGGTATAATATAAGAGAACTAGCAAAACTTGTAACTTTTTATTTTTTTGTTGCTCGTGATGAGGAAGATTTATATAAGGTAGTAGAAGGGATTCTTTTTATGAATCTATTAGTTACGAGATTATGAAATCACCGATAATTGAGATAAGTTCTAGTTTAATTAGGAAAAATTTAAAAAAACAAGAAAAGTATTAAGTATATGATTACGGATGAATGTAGATCATATATAGAGGAGTTGAGTTTATATGGAATATCAAGAAATTCAAAATAGAGTGAAAAGAAATATTACCAGAAAAAGATATGAACACACACTAAGAGTTGTGGAAGTAGCGAAACATTTAGCAAAAATTCATGGGGCAAACGAAGAAAGAGCAGCATTAGTAGCGTTAGTACATGATGTTTGTAAACCAATGGATGAAGTATTAATGAAAAAATACGTAATCTTACATAATTTAGATGTTAACTTATTAGACTATCCGGTAGAAGTGCTTCACGGACCTGTAGCAAGTGCATTTATTGAAGAAGAATTTGGTGTAGCTGATGAAGAAGTTAAACTGGCAGTTGCTAACCACACATTCGGTAGAAAGCACATGACATTATTAGAAAAAATAATCTTCATAGCTGACTATACTGATCCACAAAGAAAACACCCACATTTAGATGAGGTTACTGAAGTATCTCAATACGATTTAGATGAAGCGGTAAGACTTGCTGCTAAGTATACGCTAGTTTATTTAATCGATAACGATGAAAGAATTTATCCATCATTATTAGAGTGTTATAACTATTATAATATTAAAAACTATCGTGTTGGATTTAAAGAAAAAAATAAAGATAAAATCTTAGCTGATGAAAAACAATTACGATTAGAAATAAGAGTGAAGCTCACTTCAAAAAAAGGTGATTTATTAGAAGCTACGACTTATGAAGATCCAGATACAGTGTTTGCTACATTAGAAGTTGATTTAGTTAAGCCTGTAACAAGAGATACTTTTAACAGAACGTTATGCTAAGTATTATGGTGTTACTTTAGACGAATTAATCGATAAATTAGCAAAAAGATACCCAGAAGATGATGTACTATATGTGGTAATGTTCCATATTATAAAAAAATAAAATAAAGAAAGAGGATGAAAATGGAAGTAGAAAACTTATTAAAAGTTGTTGTAGATGCATGTGACGATAAACACGGTTACGATATCGTTGCGTATGATTTAACTCAAGCAGGAGTATTATATGATTATTCTGTAATTTGTCACGCACCTACAAACAGACAAGTAGAAGCAATTGCTCAAGAGGTAAGAGAACAAGTATTAGAAAATGGTGGAGAAATTCACAGTACAGAAGGTCTAAGAGAAGCCAAATGGATTCTTATGGACTTAGGTGATATAGTAGTAAACATCATGACTCGTGACGATAGAGAATACTATGAATTAGATGCACTATTTGAGAAATATCCTATAAAAAGGTGTATAATATGTACGAAAATTTAAGTATTGTTTATGATAAACTAATGGATGTCGACTACGATGCTTATAAAAATATTATTGGTCAAGAATTAGAAGATAGAGAAAATCTTCTAGTTCTTGATTTAGGTTGTGGTAGTGGTGCAATGCTACCAACTCTAAAAAAATATGGAGAAGTATTTGCAGTAGACAATAGTGAACAAATGTTGGCGATAGCTAGTGAAAAAGTTCCTGGTTGTAATTATTTTTGTGATGGATTTATTAGAAATTTCATCATTAAATATGGAATTTGATTTTTGTATTAAGTGCATTTGATGTATTTAATTATCTATCGGATTTTTGAAGAGTTTAAACTAGGGTTAAAAAGAAGTATACTGTCTTTAAGAGAAGGTGGAAAAATTTGTGTTTGATATCCATACTCCCAAAAAGTTACGGATATGTTAGAAAAACAAGTTTTTCGGTTATGAAGATGAGGAAATAAGCTATTTATGGTTTACATATGAGACAGAAAATTCTTTAGAAGTGGAGAGCGAGTTATCGTTCTTTATAAAAGAAAATAACGGTTTGTATAGAAAACTTGAGCAGTTTCACTCTCAAAGAACCTATGAAATTGAAAGTGTCCTTGCTGAAGTTCAAAATATTGGATTTAAAGTTAAAGATTATTTCTGTGACTTTGATAAAAAAACAATAAAAGATATGCTGAATCAGATAGAATAATTTTTGTTTTGGAGAAGTAGTATGGTTATTGATTTTAAGAAAACTTTAAAACATTTATATGCCCCTAAGACTAAACCTAGTATTGTTGACGTCGAAAAAGCTAATTATATAGCTGTTAGGGGAAGTGGGGATCCTAATGATGAAAATAGTGAGTATAAACAATCGATTAGTCTATTGTATCCTGTAGCGTATGCTATAAAGATGAGTAAAAAAGGAGATTATAAAATTCCAGATTACTTTTGATTTTTGTCGTTCCACCGTTAGAAGGATTCTGGTGGCAAGAAGGAATTGAAGGTGTTGATTACGCTAATAAACAAAATTTTAAGTTTATTTCCTTAATACGTATGCCAGATTTTGTTACAAAAAGAAGTATTTGAGTGGGCTGTTGAACAAGTAACAGAAAAGAAAAAAGAAGATTTCTCGAAAGTTGAATTTTTCAGTTATGATGAAGGAGTCTGTGTTCAATGTATGCATGTCGGTCCATATGACAAAGAGCCGGAAACTGTCACTAAAATGCATGAATATATGATTTCTGAAGGGTATGAATTAGACATAAACGAGACAAGGTTTCACCATGAAATTTATATATCTGATGTGAGAAAAAAACATTGCCAGAGAAACTTAAAACAGTTATTAGACATCCAATTAGGAAAAATCTTAAACTTGATTCTAGTCTTGCTAGAATCAAGTTTTTTTATGAATTGACATTATATGATTAAAATAGTATTATAGTTACAGATGTAACTGAAAAAGGATGATAATAAATGGAAATTAATATTTCGGAAGCGGAATGGGAAGTAATGCGAGTAGTTTGGAGTAATAAAGAAACTACAAGTAAATTTGTAATTGATACTCTAGGTGAAGAAAAGTCTTGGACACCTTCTACTATTAAAACCCCTACTATCAAGGTTAGTAGAAAAAGGATTTTTAGAAACTAGAAAACAAGGAATAAATTTTTATACTCAGCAAAAATGTGTTGAAGACGAATGTTTAGATATATTAACACAAAATTTTTTAGAAAGAATTTGTGAAAGAAGAACACATATTATTGTTAAGAATATAATTGAAACTGATAATTTAAGTAAAAGTAATATTGATGAAATTATTGAATTGCTTAAAGAAAAAAGAAAAACAGCACCTGAGGTAATTACGTGTAAGTGCCTAAAAGGGCAATGTAGCTGTGCGGCAAAACACGGATAAGAGAGGGATTATTGTATGGAAAATAGTAAACAAAAAATACTAATAACGGGAGCTTCGAGTGGTCTTGGTCGTGAATTAGCGCACCAATATGCACAAAAAGGGAATGTCGAATTGATATTGGTAGCTCGTCGAAAAGAAGCCCTTGAAAAAGTGGCTAAAAAATGTGAAGCTTTTGAAAATGTGAAGACTAGAGTATATAGCGTGGATATTGGTTCTCAAGAACAGGTAGAGAACCTACTTTCGTCTGTAAAAGATATAGATATATTAATAAATGGTGCTGGCTATGGGATTATGAAAGATTTTAGTGAATTCAGTGATCATGATGTCGTGAATATGTTTGATACAAATGTTATCGGAACTATTCAATTAACAACTGAGATTGCTAAAAGAATGCGAGAAAAGAAATCTGGAACTATTGTAACTATTGCTTCTCTAGCAGGAAAAATAGCGACACCAAAGAGTTCTGTCTATTCAGCAACTAAATTTGCTCTAATTGGATATTTTAATTCTTTACGTTTAGAACTTAAAAAAGATAATGTTCATGTAATGACTGTAAATCCTGGTCCAGTAGCTACAAATTTCTTTAATATTGCTGATGAGGACAAGAGTTATCAAAAAGCCATGGGTGGAAAGACGTTAACGCCGAAACTTGTTGTAAGTAAGATAATAAAAGGAATAGAGAATAAAAACGTGAAGTAAATTTACCGTTTAAACTAGTTTTTAGCTGTTAAAATTAGTCAATTATTCCCGAGATTAAGTGACAGAATGCTTTTTAAGAATGTTTAAATAAGAAGATTGAATCGAGATTGGATAATATCTAATTTCGATTTTTTTATTCTCAAAATAATATTAATAAACACAAATTTTAAAAATAGTACGCTTTTTAAATCGTTATCATAAAAAAATACTTAAATAATAGTTGAAAAAAACACGAATTATTGTGATATTATGTAAATACTAAATTACAAATAAGAAAGTGAGAAAAAAAGTTATTATGAAGAAAAAAAATTATACATTAGCGTCAGCTACAATCGTAGGATTAGCAATTGCAACTTCAGGAGGAGCTGCGTTCGCAGATGAGTCAACAACACCAGCTCCTACAACGCCTGTGACTTCTGCAACAGCTGCGCCATCGACAACACCTTCAGAGGCTCCATCAACTGGGAATGCAAGACCATCTAATCAACCAAGTGCCAATACAGAACCATCAACAGCATCAGTACAAAAAACAGCTGAAAAAGACTTAGTATTGGTTCACACTAATGATGTTCACGGACGTATCGTGGAAGAAAAAGGTCGTGATAAAAAAATACATCAGTTGTTGGGGATGCAAAATTAGCTACAGTAATTGAAAATGAACGTGCTAAAAAAGATCAAACAACAGTAGTGGTAGATGCAGGGGATGCTTTCCAAGGGTTACCAATCTCTAACTCAACAAAAGGTGAAGCTCGTGCTGAAATTTTAAACAAAATGAATTACGATGCTATGGCTGTAGGAAACCACGAGTTTGACTTTGGTTTAGATGAAGCTAAAAAGTATAAACAAATTTTAAAGTTTCCGCTATTAAGCTCAAATACTTATGTTAATGGCGCACGTTTATTTGAAGCATCTACAATCATCGATAAAGATAAAAGTGTTAAAGGTGATGAGGTTGTTGTTATTGGGGTAACAACACCAGAAACTGCTACAAAAACACACCCTAAAAATGTTCAAAGTGTAACATTCAAAGATCCTATTCCAGAGGTACTAAATGTAGTTAAAGAAATCCAAGCCAAAGCAAAAGCTACTGGAGATGATTATAAAACATATGTAATTTTAGCTCACCTTGGAGTAGATACAACAACTCCAAATGAATGGAGAGGTTCTACTCTTGCTGACGAACTATCTAAAAGTCCTTTATTAAAAGGAAAACGTGTAGTAGTAATCGACGGTCACTCTCACACAGTAGAATCAAAAACATATGGAGACAACGTTACTTATAATCAAACAGGAAGTTACTTAAACAACATTGGTAAAGTTACATTAAAACCAAATAGTTTATTAGGAACTCCAAGTCTAATTAAAGCTTCAGAAACTACTAATGTAACGCCTAATGCAGAGGTGAAAAAATTAGTTGATCAAATTAAAGCGAAATATGACGCAGAAAATGCTGTAGTTGTAGTGAAAAATAGCCCTGTTGAGTTAAGTGGTACTCGTGAAAATGTTCGTGTACGCGAAACTAACTTAGGAAATGTAGTAGCTGATTCACTATATGAATATGGTCAAACTGGATTCCAAAACAAAACTGATATAGCAGTAACAAATGGTGGTGGTTTACGTGAAACTATTGCTAAAGACAAACCTATTACAAAAGGAAGTGTAATTGCTGTTCTTCCATTCGGTAATACTATTTCTCAAATTAAAGTTACAGGTCAAAATGTATTAGATATGTTTGAAAAATCATTAGGATCTATTTTACAAGTTGATAAAGCTGGTAAAACTGTCTTAGATGAAAATGGACAACCATTATTAGAACCAAGTGGTGGTTTCCTACATGTATCAGGAGCTAAAGTATACTACGATACAAACTTACCTTCTGGCAAACGTGTATTACGTGTAGAAGTTAAGAACCACGACACAGGTGCATATGATAAATTAGACTTAAATAAAACATACTACCTAACTACAAATGACTTCTTAGCAGCAGGTGGAGATGGATATACAATGCTAGGTGGAGCACGTGAAGAAGGGCCATCTATGGATGTAGCATTCCAAAATTATTTAGAAAAAGCTGATTTAACTAAATATGCAGTAGTAAATCCAAACTCACGTACAATTTCTGTAGATTCAAAAACATATAAATTTGATGCTGAAAAACCTCAATCATCAAATGGTCAAGATGCTCCAGTCTTAGTTAAAAGAAGAATTAGTTGTAACACGTCATATTGATGCGGCAGGTAATGAACTTGCACCAGTAGAGCTTGGAGAAAAAGCACCTAAAGTTCTTAAAGGATATAACACAGTTTCAACATCTAAAAAAGATGGAATTACAACTCATGTATACGGAGTAGAAAAAGCTAGCGTTAAATCTAGTGAAAAAAGTTGCTGAAAAAGCTAATGTTTCTAACAGTGAAAGAAAATTACCTAATACAGGTATGAATTCATCTAGTACAACTGCGCTTGGTTTAAGTTTAATTGCACTTGTTGAATTGTTGTTAGACGTAAACTTTCTAAATAGTAAAGTTAATTTGTTAATAAAAATTAAGAGTATGGATGTTTCTATACTCTTAAAATTTTTTGTAGTTTCATCATTAATATTCCTATAGTATTGTTGTAGTCAAAAATATTAGCGAAAAACTAATTTTTCCGTAGTGTCGTAAATCATAGTGTAGAGTAATTTATTCTTTTTCTACTCTTTCGTAATAATTTTACTATATCGTTTCTCAAAAACATTGACAAGGGTTTCTTATCTTGATATACTTATATCACAATAAAAAAATTACACTTTGAAAAAGAAGAGTAGTAGTTGATATTTGCTTAGAGAGTCTCGGTGGGTGAAATGAGATCAAAGATGATACTATGAAGATGGTCTTTTCGTGTTAGTAGTTGAATAGTTAAACTACTACAGGATAGCCCTGATACAGCTAAGAGTATTAAAATGGTATTTTAGTACTTTTTGAGATGGTATTTGTGAAAATACTATAAATCAAGGTGGTAACATCGTCTATAGATACGTCCTTGTGGAAGTTAATAGCTTCTACAAGGGCTTTTTCTTTGTGTAGGAAAAAGTGAGGTAAAATTTATGAAAAAATAATAAGAAAATAACAAAAGTTGTTAGTTCTAGTTTAGCTTTAACATTATTATTAGCAGGTTGTGCTACTAATCAAAAATAAGAAAACAGGGGATATTACAAAACCATCGGTTGAATTTAAAACTTTAGTTCAAAATGATGGAAATGCGGTATCAGACAGTCATTTAAAAAGTAGGAATTTTATCAGCAGATCCACTTACAGGAATGTTTAATCCAATATTCTTCTTACAAGCAACGGATTATTATGTTATGAGAGATACAATGCTTTTATACATTTGCATTGGATAAAGACTACAGATTAAAAACAAGATGATAATGAAGCTCCTGCGAAATTCCATTTAGATAAAGAGAAAAAAAGAAGCAACAATTACTCTAAGAAAAGATCTGAAATGGAACAATGGTGAAGATGTTACTGCTGATGACATAATTGCTACATATAATTTAATGGGGAATCCTAAATATGTAGAAAATATCAGATATTCTTCTGATTATGAAGTAATCGAAGGAATGAAAGAATATCATGAAGGTAAAGCTTCATCGATAAAAAGGTATAGAGAAGAAAGATGATAAAAACAGTGGTAATTAAATACACAGATGTTAGACCATCATTGCTATGGGGTAATGGTTTTATCACTACATTCTTGAATAAAGCACAGGTTGAAGAAGCATCTAAAGATTTTTGCAAAATTCTCTGGTGCTAATCTAAATACAAAACCACTATCATATGGTCCATATTACTTAGACAAACAGGTTAATGGAGAAAGTGTTCTAGCTAAACAAAATCCTCATTTCTTTAATAAAGATAAAGTAAAAAGTAAAAGAAATAGAATTTAAAGCTGTGTCACCATCACAAGCAGCATCAGTTATTAAAAATGGAGATGTAGACTACATTCGTTCTCTTAGCCCAAATATTTGGGAAGGGATAAAAGATTCTAAAAAAATGGAGATGTTTTAGGTCAAACAGATCTTTATGTGTCATATGTAGGATTTAAAATTAGGTAAATTTGATAAAAAGAAGGAAAAGTTCTAACTGATACAAGCGGAAAATTAGGCGATGCAAAATTAAGACAAGCTTTTTGGATACGCAGTAGATTGGGATCAAATTAATGATAAACTATTTAAAGGATTAAGATATACACCAACTGGTTCAGGATTCTTCCCACCTAGAATAGAATTAGCAGTTAACCCTAATGGTAAAAATTCAAAAAGATGTAGAAAAAGCTAAAAAAATTATTAGATGAAGCAGGATATAAAAGATACTGATGGAGACGGATTACGTGAAAACAAAAATGGTGAGAAATTAGTATTTAATTATGCTGCAAGAAATACTGGTAGTGATTTAGATCAAGCATTAGCGGATAATTTCATTAAATCATGGAAAGAAGTAGGTCTTGATGTTAAATTGGTAGATGGTAAATTATTATCGCCAAAAGATTGGTCAACAAGAGTACAAGCGGATGATCCTTCTATTGATATTTTCCAAGGGGCATGGGGATTCTTTAATAATCCAAACCCTAACTATATAGCTGGTGGAACTTCTAAATTAAATTTACCTAGATATATAGATGAAACTCTAGCGAAAGATTTAGAAGCGATTGATTCAAAAGATTCATTTGATGATAATAAACAAAAAGAAGCGTTTAATAAATTTGATAATGACTTTGCTGAGGTTGCACCATGGTTACCTTTAAGCTGGAGTACAGATATAGTATGGGTAAATAAACGAGTGAAAAATATAGATCTTAAAAATACAATACTTTTTGAACAACAATTCACGAACTTGAATTGACTTCAGATAAAGGTATTAAAAGCTAAATATAAATAAAAACATACGTTATATGATAAGACTTATGAATATAGTTTAAATTCTGATAGTTAGGTATAGTGATTCAGAGAAGACTAAAATTTATAATCTAATAAAAATATGTTGAGCGGCTTAATAAAATTAATTCTTAAGGGATTGTAATTTTTGAGTCGCTCTCTTTAAAGGATTATTATCCCTAAATATTATACAAATTTTAAAAATAATGAAATAAAGGTCTTTATCAAAAAATTGTGAAATAATAATATTTTTATTAGAATTATTGTATTGATAATAAATATTATTGGATGGAAAAAATTTTTTCTTAAATATGGTAAAATAAAAGTATTGAGAAATCAACGATTAAATTTCTAATGAAAGAGATTAAAGGAGATTATATGATTAATAAATTAGGATGGAAAATTGGTGGAGAACAAGGTGAAGGACTAGAAAGTACAGCCGAGATTTTCCTACAGTAATAAATACATTAGGTTACCACATGTATTCTACAAGAGATTTCGCAAAGTAGAATTAAAAGGTGGTCACAGTAATAGTAAAATTTGTATTTCAGAAGAAAGAATTAATGTTATTGACTATAAGACAGACATTCTTATAGCCTTTGACCAAGCAACATTAGATAGTTATATTCCGGAATTGGATGAAAACAGTATTATTATTGCGGACGCTAAAAATTAAAACCAGAAATTTCAGAAGAAATTAAAGGATTAGTTGCAGTATTCTAATTACTGATTTAGCAAAAGAAATTGCAAATCCAATTATTAAGAACATTATTACACTTGGAATTTGTTCAGCTTTATTAGATATCGATTCAAAAATATTCTACGATATGATTGAAGCAAAAATTTCTAGTAAAGGTGAGGAAATCGTAAATACTAACATTCAAGCCTTCGATAAAGGTCGTGAAATTATGAATGAATTCATGGCTGAAAATAATATTAATGATAAGTATTATCTAAAAAAATTAAACCCAACTCACAAAAATATGTGGTTAGTTGGTAACCATGCAGCGGGTCTTGGTGCATTAGCGGCAGGATGTAGAATGTATGCAGGATATCCAATTACACCAGCTACAGAAATAATGGAATATTTATTCGATAAACTTCCACTAGTAAATGGTGCGTATATCCAAACAGAAGATGAGATTGCAGCGTTAGGTGTAGCTATCGGAGCAAACTTCGCAGGTGTTCGTGCTATGACGGCTACTTCAGGACCAGGTATCTCACTAATGACTGAGTTCTTAGGTATGGCAGCAATGGCAGAACAACCAGTTGTTATAGTCGATGTTCAAAGGGGTGGACCTTCTTCAGGGCTTCCGACAAAAACTGAGCAATCAGATATTTTCCACGCAGTATATGGTGGAACAGGGGATGCTTCTCGTATTGTATTAGCTCCAACATCTGTAGAAGATTGTTTCTACACTATGATTGATGCATTCAATATGGCAGAAAAATATCAAACACCTGTTATTGTCTTAATGGATTTACAATTAGGTATGAACAAATCTACAGTACCTAACTTTGATTTTAGTAAAGTTCAAATCGATCGTGGTAATCTATTAAAACAAGAAGAAATCACAGAAGAGGATATCATTTACTTCAAACGTTATGCGACAGATGTATTAGTTTCAAACAGAACTATCCCAGGTCAAAAAGGTGGAATCCACAACGCAAACAGTTATGAACACTCTGTTGTAGGATTACCTTCTGAGGTTAAACGTAACACAGTACGTCAAAAAGAAAAACGTTCTAACAAGATTGAATCTGCATTAGTAGAAAAACCATTTATCTTAAAATGAATATAACGATGAAAAAGATATTCTATTAGTAGGTGTAAATTCAACATATGGAGTTCTAAATAAAGCTGCTAAGCAATTACAAGAACAAGGTATGAAGATTGATACTATGCATATTCGTCAAATTTATCCAGTTGCTCAACCTATTCGTGATGCATTTGATAAATATAGAAAAATCTATATTGTCGAGCACAATCACAATAAACAGTTACGTACAGTAATAGCAAGTAAATATCACAATTCAGAAAAAAATTGGTAGTTTACTGAAATATAATGGAGATATCTATTATACTCACGAACTTGTTGAACAATTACTAGAGGAGGAGAAATAGTTTGAAAGTAACATTAAAAGATTATAAAAACGATGTTAAGCCCGATTGGTGTGCCGGTTGTGGAGACTTCTCGGTACTTGCGGGTATAAATAGAGCTGTTGTAAATCTAGGAATTAAGCCTGAGAATGTTGTAATCTCTGCAGGGATTGGATGTTCTGGGAAAATCAGTGGATATACAAAAGCATATGGAGTTCAAGGATTGCACGGACGTTCACTACCAGTTGCTCAAGGGATAAAATTAGCTAACCAAGACCTAACAGTTTTCGCTATGGGTGGAGACGGTGATGGATATGCCATTGGTATTGGTCACGCAGTTCACGCTATGAAGCGTAATGTAAATATGACATACGTAGTAATGGATAACCAACTTTATGCATTAACAAAAGGGCAAATGTCACCTAAGTCTGATGAAGGTTTAGTAACTACTACAACCCTGGAAGGTGTAATGGAAAAACCATTATCAGCTATGAAAATTGCCTTATCTTGTGAAGTTACATTCCTAGCGCAAGCATTTACTGGTGATATGAAAGAAATGATGCAAATCTTCGAAGAAGCGGTTAACCATGATGGATTCTCACTAGTTAACGTATTCAGTCCATGTAAAACATATAACTACAAAAACACGCCAGCATGGTATAAAGAACACTTAACAAAACTTTCTGATATCGAAGGTTATGATAATACTAATAAATTAGAAGCGTATAGAGTCTTAGAAGAATACAACGACCTTGTAACAGGGGTAATCTACAAAAATGAGAAAAAAACCTCATTACGAAGATACTTTACGTAATTATAAACGAGATGAACCTATTGCTCATCAAAACCTAGAACTTAGTGAGGAATTATTTAACTCGTTATGTGATGAATTCAGATAAGAGGTAAAAATATGAAATTAAAAAGAATATTATTGCCATTAGCTGTAGCTTATGCAGGGTATCGTGTTTATCAAAAACAGAAGAACAAGAATTAAATAATGACCATATAGATAGGTGTAGAAATAAATTAATCGCATTAGGGTTACGATGTTATAGATAGCTATACGCTAAACTTAAAAGAAAAACTCATATTTAATGTTCTATTTTGATAATAACAATATCGAATATGAAGTACGTTATAATAAAGAAAGCGAAACAATAGAGTACATAAAAGAGGTATAAGAAAATGAGTAAATCAATAGAAAGATTCAGAGAATTAACAATGTTAGACGGAACATCAGGGTTTGAAAGTGAAGTTTCAAAATATTTAGAAGAAAAATTTATCTAAATATGCTGATGAGATTAAGTCTCGATAATCTTGGTGGAATCTATGCTATTAAAAAGTCTAAAAAAAGAAAATGCTAAAACAGTTATGATTTCAGCTCACATGGATGAAGTTGGATTTATCGTAACTAAAGTATTACCAAATGGTATGCTTAAATTTGAAACACTTGGTGGTTTTAGGGAAGATGTTCTTTTAGCTCAAACTTACACAGTAACTTCATATGAAGGGAAAAAATTCACTGGAGTAATAGGTTCAATTCCTAAACACTTCACTGCAGGAGTAGCGCAAAATGTAAAAATTAGCGATATGACTATAGATGTAGGTGCAGCTTCAAGAGAAGAAGCATTAGCGATGGGAATTCGTGAAGGGGCGTTTGTTACACCAAAAACAACATTCGAACAACTTACTGAAAACAGATTTATGAGTAAAGCTGTTGATAACCGTTACGGATGTGTAATTATTACAGAAATCTTAGAAGAATTTGCTGAAAAAGAACTAGACTTCAATTTAGTAGTTTGTGCTACTGTTCAAGAAGAAGTAGGTCTTCGTGGAGCAACAGTGGCAGCTAATATGATTAAACCTGATGTATGTTTCGTTGTAGACTGTAGTCCAGCAAACGATATGGATGGAAAAGAAACTAGCAACGGACGCTTAGGAGAAGGATTCTTAGTAAGATTAGTTGATAGAACTATGGTACTTCGTGCTAATATGAGAGAAAAAATCGTAGCACTTGCAGAAGAAAATGGAATTAAATACCAATACTTCACTTCACCAGGTGGAACAGATGCAGGTAATATTCACCAAGCATTAAATGGTATTCCAACAACTGTAATTGGTATTTGTGCACGTTATATTCACACTCACAATGCAGTATTCGATATCCGTGATTACTACGCAGCTAAATCAATTTTAGGAAAATTATTAGAAACTATTGATGATAAATTCATTGAAGATGTAAGAAAATAAAAAGAAAAATGAGGATAGAAATTTTTTCTATCCTCATTTTCTTTATCTTTTTCTTTTACTTCTTCTATATTGTTGAGGTTCTTCCTCATAATAGTTGTTGTTATTCTCGTATACAGGATCTAAAGGATGAGAACCATCAATATATTGATCTTCATCATATTCTTCTTCGTAGTTTTCGTAATATTCATCTTCCATATATTCTTCATGTATAGTAGCGTTTATTTTAACGATTATTCCGAAAAAGAATACTGTTAGCTATTAATGAACTTCCGCCATAACTTATAAATGGCATACTTATACCAATTACAGGAATAATACTAAGTGTTGAGAAAATATTAATGAAGAATGAGAACAAAAACTACACACAGCTAATAGAATGAAGTAATAGCTGTAGTTACCTTGTTCGCATTTTTTTCATTATATTGAATAATCTTAGTATAAATATAAAGAAGATAATTAGAAATACTGCTGCACGATAAATCCAAAGTTTTTTTAGCAACTATAGAAAAGATAAAATCATTAAATTGTTCATCTATATAGTTTTTTTGTTTTTAGCGAATGTCCCTGTTAGACCACCTAATTTAATCTCTCTAAGAACTTGAGTAATTTGATATGAATAATCAAGCTTGTATGCCCTCAGGATTTAACCATGAGAGAATACGATTAAGCTGATAAGATTTTTAAGCCAACAAGACTTAAAAAGTCTTGGGAAGTATAAGGCAGCAAGAATAATAATTGCTAGCCCAGCTATTACTACAGAGTAGATTCTGAATAATGTCTTCCCTTTATTACAGACTAAAAATACTAAACCTAAGAATAAAAAGATGAAAAATAAACCATTACCTAAGTCATTTTCTTTTTAAAACTAGTACGAAAGGTATTGAAATTATTAATGATATTTTTAAAAAGTTTTACAGTATCGGTATTATCTTTAAAACTCTTTTTCTTTTTATCAGCATACTAATCATCGCTACAGTAGCTATTTTACCAAATTCAGATGGTTGCAAGGTGAATAGTCCAAGATTGTACCAGCTACGTGCACCATTTACGATAGGAGCAAAATTATTAGGTACTAAGAATATTCCAACCAAAAAGAACTAGTGCAAATAGATAGAATGCTATAGAGAATTTTTCTATATAATCTATTGGTATTTTTTTGAAGTAAATATATTATTCCAAGACCAACAGCATAGAAAACAAATTGCTTAAGGAATAATGTAGGTGTTTTATTGTTATTATATTCAGCTAGTAATATAAATAATAAACTAGAAAAGCTAAATATAAAATAAAAAAATCAATATCGATAAATTTGTTTTATTTTTTATGAAATTTAACATAAGTCAACTCCTTTGTTGTAATTATACAATATTGAAAGGATATACGCAACTTATGAGGCAATTTAAGTCAGTTTACAAGGTAAAGTAGTAGGTTACAGATTTGTAACTTTTGTAAAGAAAAATTACTACAAAAAAATTAGAAGAATATCCAATTTTGTAATATTTTTATAACTTATATAAGTATTTATAGTAAAATATAATTGTCTTATTATATTGACATTTTTAGTTATTATTTTTAAAAAGGAGAAAAAAATAGATGAAGAAAAAAACTATTAAAGACTGCAGCTATTGCATCATTTTTTTAACTGCTGCTGGAGTAGTAATACCTCAAGCAGATATTTTCGCAGCGGATACACCAAATACACCACCAAGCACAGCTCCAAGTGTACAACCAAGTACAGAACCTAAGCCATCAGCCGAGGGTGCAGGTGGAACAACTTCAGGACCAGTTACGAATTCAGTAGGGATTGCAGAAAAATTTATTGAAACTTTATCAGGTCAAGTAACTCCAGATGGTAAAGTAGTTTATACGTTTAAAAAGCAAAGAGCCTTTTATCTTATAATGCTCACATTAGAACTAGCTTAACATTATTTAATGACAAGACTGGTAATTCAACAACACATATACAATTCCATACAGAAGATGGTATAAATTTTACTGGAACATACGATGTAAATAATCTAGAAGAAGGTGTTTGGAAACCTTATAATCTTAGTTTCACAGATTCAAATGGAATGCCACAAGATATAAAAAGACAAGATTTAATATCTTATGATAAGAAGGCTCAAGTATTTATAGGTCTTAAAAATGAGGAGCCAATTGGTAGTCCCTCAATTACAAGGAAAAAGTTGGAGTGTTTGCAAAATTATAAAAAAAGTAAAAAGGTACTGTTGTTAAGTACACTATTAGAACCAACGAGAAAGATCTAAGAGATGATAATATATTACTAGTAAGAAATGGTGATACTTACTTTGATCATAATGCTTCAAGATTTACACTTGAATATGATAGTAATGGGAACAGGGTAATTTATGTTCGAACTGAAAACTTAGAACCTGGAATTTATAATGTTATTAAAAATAGATGGAAAAGATATAACGAAATTAGAAGATATATATAACGGAGATGGTTGGTTTGAAGTAGGAAATGAAGATGTTCGTCGAGGGTCCAGCAGTTGTTGATACAGTTCCAACTACTAAACCAAGTGAGACACCGAAACCAGGTGAAACACCAAAACCAACTCCAGAACCACAACCAGGCAAGGATGAGAAGCCAAAACCAAGTGAAACACCAAAAGGTGATAAAAAGAAACGCCAAAATCTGAAAAAGAAAAACAGTTGGAATCCATTTGTTCAAGGACAAAAAGCCAAAAGAAGGTTCAACTGAAGTTAAATCTGAAGCTGGAGAAGTAGCTACAAAACCTGTAAGCAACAGAAAAGAAGGTAAAGCATTACCTAACACAGGATTACAAACAACTTCTTATGGATTCTTAGCAGCAATCGTAGGATTATTCGGGGCTGTAGCTTTAAGAAGAAAAAAATAGATAATTTAGCTATAGATAGACTACAGACAATAAGTTTGTGGTCTATCTTTTTAAAAAGTTAGAGTTACAGATTTGTAACTTTCACAAAGAAAAATACTATAAAAATGATAGAAATATCCATTTTTGTAACATTTTGTAAATTATAAAAGTATTTATAGTAAAATATACTTGTCTTATTATATTGACATTTTAGTTATTATTTTAAAAAGGAGAAAAAAAGATGAAGAAAAAAATTATTAAAGACTGCAGCTATAGCATCATTTTTAACTGCTGCTGTGTAGTAATACCTCAAACAGATATTTTTGCAGCAGATACACCATATACACCACATCCAAGTACATTACCTGGTGCTCAGCCAAGTGATGCACCTAGTCCATCAGAGTTAACTGATACCGAGAAAAACTGGGTTCACAGTTGTTAGCAATCCATTAGATCTTAATAAAGCATATGAAGGTGGATGGGGACATGAAAAATATTAATAAGAAGAAAGTTGATAGCTTTACCAACTATGCATTAAAAAGATATTTCTTTAGACAAGAATAAAAATTTAAATATTCAAACAATAAGTACTGATTTATCTGTACATTCAGTTGAGTATATAAACGAAGCGAATGGAAGTAAGTATGAATTAAATGTTAAAAAGGAACAGAAAAGAATTCTTACCTAGCAGATGCTAGTAAACTTACAGGTGGCAACTATTTATTAAATAATATTAACCTTTCGAATAGTTTTTGAAAATAAAGATTTAAATGCTGAGATAATTTATACTGATGACGAAAACCAACGTGGATGGTCAGGAGATGCTCCTGACATTAATTTAAGTAGAAAAGATTTATATAAATACGATAATAAAACAAAAAAATAAAAAAATCTAAGTGAAACTAAGTTGCCAGAATTAGGAGATAAAGATTATTTAGTATATTCTGATAAATCACAATTAGGTGGTAATGATGTATTAAAAGTTACAGTTAAGTATAAAAAGGTTTAGAAAGATTTGCTGATAAAGCATTGTTAGAGTATTATAGCCCTAATAAAACCAGGTAGTGAAGCTGAAAGCATAACAGGAAAAAGCTATGTTAGTATATCATCATAAAGCATTACCTGGGAAAAATTACAATTTCTCAAAAAGATGGAGAAATGATTGGAGGATCTGGAAGTTTTTGATGTTGATATGACTTTAGACAGTGAAGGTAATGATGTATTTTATCTTAAAAAAATTTCAAAAAAATACAGATCCAGGTCACTACTATTTAAGACAATTTCATGATTTAGATTTAACAAAAAGCAGATCTAAGTAATTTTGAGTTTGATTTAAATCCATCTGGGAAATCTGTATATAGAACAGATAAAGCAGAACAACCAAAAAGTTGAACAACCGAAAGTGGAGCAACCAAAAGTAGAAGAGCCAAAAATAATTAAACCAGTAGAACCAACTTTCCCTAAAGTTGAATTACCAGAAACACCAAAAACTAAAGTAATATCAAATCCAGTTGGAGACAGAAAAAAATAACTGTTCGTTTCGATAGTACTAAAATTCCTGCGATTAACTTTTATGCAGAAGAAGTTAAAGATAAAGACGAATTAGCTGAGTTGACTAAAGAATTAAAAAGCTATCAATCCAAAATATAAATTAGTTAATGTTTATGATTTAAAAACTTATCGATTCTTTAGGAAATACTGTTGATTCAGTAGGTTCTAAGAGAACAGTTACTTTTAACTAATACAAAAAGGTAAAATCAGTAGTTTATTATGTATATCGTGATCAAAATAATAAATTACAATTAGAAAAATTACCAACTTATGATGCTGGTAATGGAAACATCGTTACTTTTGAAGCTGAACACTTTAGTAAATATGCTTTTAGTAGAAGAGCAAACAGATGGAAAAACAACCAGAAGGACCTCGTGCACCTCAACCAACTAAACCTGAAAAAGACAACACTTGGAATCCATTTACTCAAGGACAAAAAAAGCAAAAAGAAGGTTCAACTGAAGCGAAATCTGAAGGTAGAGAAGCAACTGCCAAACCTGTAAGTAACAGAAAAGAAGGTAAAAGCTCTACCTAACACAGGATTACAAACAACTTCTTACGGATTCTTAGCGGCAATCGTAGGATTATTCAGAGCTGTGGCTTTAAGAAGAAAAAAATAGATAGTATTTAATATTATTTTTAATAGACTATAGAGTGTTAATTGTTCTGTAGTCTATTTTTGTTGAGAGGTTTTATGAACTAAACAAAACAGGGGCTTGAGTTTGATTTTTTTAAATAGTAGTATAAATATGTGTAACTCTAGATTTTTGACTAGAATCTTTTAAAATCTGCTACAAATGGTGATTTATATCTAATTTCATATTGATAGTTACTTTTAAAGATACTTTATGATAAAAATATAATTATATTATGATTTTACGAAGGTATTGTAATAATCAACTGAGAGATCTAATCTAAATATTATACGAGTGAAATACTATACTTATAAACATATTGATTGTTTAGCGTTTAATTAATATTTAGTTTAACTAGGAGAAAGAAATGAACGAAAAATATACATGGAAGTGTTTTTAAAAAGTTAAGAGAAGAAAGAGGTTATAAATTAAAAAGATGTTGCGGGAGATGTTATTTCTACAAGAACATTAACTCGTTTTGAGAATGATGAAACAAGTCTACCTATAGCTACATTTGAAGAATTATTGAATAATTGTGGTTTGCTTCCGCTTGATTATTTAGCATATTATGTTGATATTACTGAAATAGAAATTACGGAGTTTGCAAAAAGAATACAGAGCTATTTAGAATCTGGTTCTTCAGCAAAGGTAGTAACTGAATGTATGAAAGAATTGAAAAAGAGTGATATTAAATTTGCTGAAAGATTAGATGTTTTTAAATTTTATGCAACTAATAGAATGGAAAGGTAGTAGTGAATTATTTGAAGAAAACAAAAAGAATAATTAAGGAAAAATAGAGGAACGAGTAAATTGGGATGGAGTGAGATAAATGGACTCATAAATTTATTAAATTCTGCATCAAGTGAGGATTATTCTCTGGAGTATATTGACAGAGTTATTGAGGATTGTTTCCAAAAATATTCATCTTGAAAAATTATCTGAGTAATTTATTTAATGAGGCATACTGTAAGTTATTAATTTCTTCGTTATCATTTTTTATCAAGAAATGGATACTATGAATTGGCGGAAAAAGAAATGTGAAGAAACAATTATTAATTTTAATAAACAATCATTCTTAATAAATAAACCAAAATATTATACTGATGTTATAGAAATATTGCTATGGTATATTTAAGTCAAAATAAAGAAGAAGGTATAGAGCTTGCTAACAAAGTATTAAAAATATCGTAATACAATTGCAGAAAGTATTAATAATCCTTTATATAAACAGAAAAGAGATATCAGTTATAGAAAAATTATGTGAAGTAAATAAAACAGGTATTGATATTGAATTCTAGTGTATAGTTAATTAGAATAAACCGTTGAATTATACGGAGAAATATTTAAAATAATAAAAGTGCTTTAATTGGAGAAGAAAAATGGATAAGAAAAAAATAAACATGGAAGTATTTTTTAAAAAGTTAAGGGAGGAAAGAGGGTATAAATCTAAAAGATGTCGCAGGTGATGTTATATCTACAAGAACATTAACTCGTTTTTGAGGCAGATGAAACAAGCCTACCTATAGCTACATTTGAAAAAATTATTAGAAAAATTGTGGTGTACTTCCTATAGATTATTTAGCATATTATACTAATTATATCGGAGTTGAAAATACTGAATTTTTTAGAAGAATGCAGAAACATCTGCAAATCAGGTTTTACAGCAAAGGTAATAAAATGAATGTAAAAAGAGCTGAAAAAGAAGGGATTAATTTTGGAAGAAGGGTAGATATATTAATAATCATGATGTCTTTAAATCATAAAAGATGATAGTGAATTATTTGATGAAAATAAAAAGAATAATTAAAGAAAAAAATAGAGTCAACGAATAAATTAGGATGGAATGAATTGGGTTCATGGCTACATTATCAATAATAACTTCACGAGAAGATTTTACTGTTGAGTATATTGATAGGATTATTGAAGAATGTATACATAATATTTCTACTAAAAAAACTATCTAAGTAATTTTATGAGTATTAAATACGCTGAGTTATTAGGAACATTGTTAGATTTTTATCAAGAAATGGTTACTATAGCTTAGCAGAAAAGCGATGTAATGAAACACTTAATCTGTTTAAAAATCATCCAATGTCATCTTTTACAGATAAATTTTATTTTTGGTCTTATTGGAATATTGGCAATGATATATTTACGTCAAAAATAAAAGTAGAAGGTGTAGAACTTATGAATAAGTTTTTAAAAATATGAGAATATGCTAGTAGAAATTACAGATGACCCTTATGTTAAATCGACTGCTGATTCAAATTATAAGGCTTTTAAGTAAAAGTAAATAAAACAGGTATCGATTTTTGAATTTTTAAAAGTTATATAACATCAATATAGTGTATCGGTAGAGTATTTAAGTAAATTAATTTTTTTCTTAAATACTTTTTTATTTGTAATATAGTGACTAATGATCATTTTGTAATAAAATTAATCGGACAAATTTGTCTGATTATTTTTATTTAACCCTTTTTAGCTATATTTATTTCGAATCGGACAATGTTTTTCTGATTCCGAAAAAGTGCTTTTAATCCGTGATAAAATAAGCATACGATAACTTATAGAAATGGAGATGCTTATGAAAAATAGAAATCAACACTTATTATTAAATGAGAAACAATGCGGCTTAGGTATGTATCTATTTGGATTAAGCACGCTAGGGAATTGTCTAATAATTTTACAAAGGAGAGTAAATTCATAGAAGATCAAGATGAAACTATACAAAGTGTTGTAAATGGTGTTCCAAAGATAACAACACTAAAATGTAATAAGAGCCATAGTGACAAAAAAATGACCTTGTTGATTACAAGAAAAAAAGAGATCTCGACTGTAGTAGGATTATTGTCGGTGTTTAATTAGTCAAATTTGTAAGTTTTCGATGTTTTTTTAGTATAAAAATGATGGAAGATTATCAAATTTGTAAGATTATATAAGATGGTTTTATTATTATTGTAAAATAGTATTTTAGATAAGGAATTGAAAGAAAATATTGGGTGGAGGAAATTTATGACAAATAAATCAATTCATGGGAAGGTGTTTAAAGAATTACGACTTGAACGTGGAGTCAAATTAAAGGATGCTGCTGGAGAAGTGATTTCTGCACAGACTTTAAGAAGATTTGAGGCAGATGAGACGAGTGTTTCGCTTGTAGTGTTTGGAAAAACTGCTTGGAAGTCTTGGAATAGGATATATTGAATATTTAACAGAATTACTTCCTAGATTAGAATCTGATTATAAGGAATTGACAATTGATGTACTAAAATTTGCTAGAGTTGGTAACTATTCTGGAATGATGACGCATCTAGTTAGAAAAATTAAAGGATGATAAAAATTACTTTTATCTGAGAGATTATTTATTGCAGTTATGATTACGGGATATTCAGGGATACTTCCAGAAAAATTTAAGGAAAATAATAAGATTCTTTTAGAGTATTTCCAAGGAATTGAGATGCTGAGCTTGAATGAAAAAGCAGCTCTAAATGGGATAATTACTACTAGTAGTACAAAAGAGATACCGTTAGAATTCGTTAGAAGGACTATAGCGGATAGTCTAAGTTATAATCCGGATGTTGAAGGATAAACATAATATCTACAATTATCACATTTAGAGTATTACATAGTAGTATTGGATTCTTGCTGAGAAGTGGAAATTGTAATGAGGCTGAAGAAGTATGTAAAAAGTAATTGGAATACTAGATTCAATAGACATTACATTAAGTCATATCAAACCAACATTTGCTGTTCACACATACATACTACTTGCTCAGATAAAACTTGCTCAAAATAAAGTTGAAGGTGTTGAGTTAGCGAATAAATGTATTAGACAAATCGATGCCTCTATAGACTTATATAATAGCACTAAAGAAATAAATAACAGAAAAAGATTATGTTGACAGATTCTATGAATTAAAACAAAACAGGAGTCGAATTTGATTTCTAATAGTTAGAATCATTTGAAATAGAAAAATATAAGATAAAACGTATCATTACTAAAGCTGATAAAATTATTGCTTTTCTATTTTATCTATGCTAAAATGTAAATATGAAGGAGAGAGCCGTTTCAAAGACGGTGGCTCTGATTAATTGATTATAGACATAACCATCTAACCGGCCAAAGTTTAAGATGGTTATTTTTTTATTGTCTTTTTTTAAAGCTACAATACATGCACTAACTACTGAAACAATCAATAGATTTATTCCAATAATCGTTTGTACAATTTCGTAAGTTGACAACTTGCTACTCCTTCCTTCAAGATTTCGATACTTATGAGCATAAGCATCATCTCCTTTCGTATTGAAGTAGCCACCATCTTTAATGGGTGTTTTACACCTTATAACTCTCTCTCCAACTCGATTATATCAAATAAAAATTTAATAATCAATTATCAAAAGATTAATTTTAGGAATAGTGAGAAGATTGTAATTTATTTTTCATAGCCTATTTTTAGCATTTATATGTTTTACCACGTGTCACACTACTAAAAATAACGATTTATGCTAAAATTATATATGTTATAAATACATGGAAAAATAAAGAGAAAGGAACTTTTGAGATGAAATATACTCCAATGATAGAACAATATCTGAAGATAAAAAGATTATCAGGACATGTTTTTATTTTTACCGTCTTGGTGATTTTTTTATGAGATGTTCTTTGAAGATGCGACTAGAGCGTCAAAAATATTAGAAATAACTTTAACTGCTCGTGATGGAGGAGCTGAAAAATTCCTATGTGTGGAGTTCCATTTCATTCATCAGCTACTTACATTGATACTTTAGTAAATAATGGGTATAAAGTAGCTATATGTGAACAAGTTTCTGAACCAGGTCAAGGAAAAATCGTAGAGCGTAAAAGTAGTTCAGGTAATCACTCCGGGAACTTACATGAACTACAAAAAACTATGATGAGAATAATTACTTAGGTAGTGCATATGTAAAGGATAATAATATCTACTTTGCGTTTTGTGACATTATGACAGGTGATAGTCGTTGTACTATACTTAAAAACATGACTGACCTGCAAGATGAAGTACTGAAGAATAACATTAAGGAAGTAATTAGCATAAAAAGATCAAGAGTTGGATATTAGTGCTTATATTACTGAAGTTGAATTAACTAATGATATTACTAAGGAAAAAAACAAGTAATATTACCGACAATAATCTTCGTATTGCTTGTGATGTTCTTTTTAGACTATATTGAAAAAACTCAAAACAAAGATATTTCAAGCTTAAAAGATTTTTGAAGTATATTTCAAAGATAAGTTTGTTTATATGACGAACTACTCGTTAAAAAAACTTAGAAGTTACTCAAAAATATGGCTAACGGTGGAAAGAAAGGTTCTCTCTTAGCATTGTGGATAAAACATCAACAGCTGCGGGTTCAAGAAAAACTAAAAAATGGTTGGAAAACCCATTGTTAGATCTTAAAGAAATTAAAAAAACGTCAGGAAATCGTAGAAGATTTTACTAAACATTATTTTGAAAAAGCTGATGTGAAAAACTAGTTTGAAAGAAGTATATGATCTTGAGAGAATTTCTACAAAAGTTTCCTATAATATTGTAAGTCCTAAGGAATTATTGAATCTAAAGAAAAACACTGGCTCAAATACCAGAAATTAAGAAATTGTTATTAGGATTTGAATCTAATAAATTAAAAGATATCGCAGAGAATATTGATGAATTAACAGATTTATACGACTATCTTGAAGCGACAATCCATGAAGAAGCTGGTCAAACAGTTAAAGAGGGTAATGTAATTAAATTAGGCTTTTAATGAAGAGTTAGATAGTTATAAAAATGCTAGTAAGAATGGAAATAGAATATTACTAGAAATCGAAGAACGTGAAAAAGAGAGAACTGGGGTTAAAAATCTAAAAGTTGGATACAATAAGATTTTTCGGTTACTTTATCGAAGTATCTAAAGTAGGGCTTAAGACTATAGATCCAACAGAACTAGGTTATCATAGGAAACAAACTCTTTCTAACTGTGAGAGATTCGTATCTGAAGAACTGAAAAAAGTTGAAGAACATATCGTAAATTCTAAGACGAAAATCGAAGAGTTAGAATTACAATTATTCCAAGAAGTTAAGACGAAGATTCATAATTATATAGTAAGGTTACAAAGAGTTGCGAATACTTTAAGTGATATTGATGTGTTCGTTTCATTATCTGATGTTGCAGAAGAATATGGTTATGTGAAGCCTGAGTTCAACGATAATAATATTATCGATATTGTTGATGGTCGTCACCCAATTGTTGAGAGAAATGTAAGTGCCGATAGTTATATTAGTAACGATTGTAAAGTGGATAAAGATAATAATATCTTGCTTATTACAGGGCCGAATATGTCTGGTAAATCTACTTATATGAGACAACTTGCTCTTATAGTGATTCTTGCACAAATAGGATCATTTGTTCCAGCGACTTCTGCTAATTTACCAATTTTCGATAAAATATTTACGAGAATAGGTGCGAGTGATGATCTGGCTGGTGGTAAATCAACGTTTATGGTTGAGATGATTGAGGCGAAGAATGCTTTAGTTGAATCTACTGCAAACTCATTATTAATTTTTGATGAAATTGGTCGTGGAACATCGACATATGATGGTATTGCCTTAGCTCAATCGATATTAGAATACATTAATAATACTATCAAATGTAAAACATTATTCTCAACTCACTATCACGAGCTTACAAAATTAGAAAAATATTACCCAGGAATAAAGAATATTCATGTTTCTGCAAAAAGAAGATCATGGTAAGCTAATTTTCTTATATAAAAATTAATGAAGGGCCTATCGAGAAAAAGTTATGGTATACATGTTGCGCAACTTGCTCATCTACCAGAAGATGTTATCGTAGGTGCTAATAAAATCCTAAGAGAATTAGAAAGTGGTAATAAAGGTAGTGAGGACCTTGTTGATAATGCTAGATATAACAAAAGTATTATTAAATGATGCTTCATCACAAGAATCTGAAGAAAAACTAAGAGAAAAAAATACGTCAAGAACTTGAAAAGAATACAGTAGCAGAGCAGTTAAAGAAGATGTTGTAAAAGTAGACGAGGAAGCTTTTAAGATTACAACTTCGTTCTGAACTAGAAAAAGAACTTAAAGAAGAATTAGAGAAAACTATTAGAAAACAGCTAAAAAGCTGAAGAGAAATCGAAGAAAAATTATGCAAAAATTACAATTAGATTTCGATGGTGATAATGATAAATTTGATGAAATCAAAAAGCAATTAGAGAGTGTAAACTTTTTAGAAACAACTCCAATGCAGGCATTCAATCTTCTTTATGAATTACAACGAAAAATAAGTGAGGATGTGAAATAAATTAAATGGGAAAAAAATAAATATATTATCTGCAGAATTATCAAATAAAATAGCGGCGGGAGAAGTTGTCGAAAGACCTTCTTCTGTTGTTAAAGAGCTTGTAGAAAAACTCTATCGATGCAGGAAGTACTAATATTAAAGTTATAATTAAAGAATTTGGTATACAACAAATTAGAATTATTGATAATGGTAGTGGTATTTCTAATGATGATTTGGCACGTGCGTTTTTACGTCATGCGACTAGTAAAATAAGTGCTGACTATGATTTATTTCACATAGAAACTCTAGGTTTTAGAGGTGAGGCATTAGCGAGTATTTCATCAGTAAGTAAAGTGGTAATTAAGAGTTGTGCAGGAGAAGCACAAGGGAAAAATGTTAGTTCTTGAAGGTGGAAAAGTAGTCTCTGAGGAATACTATGCACCTATTAAGGGGACTGATTTAAGTGTGGAGAATTTATTCTACAATACACCAGCAAGGTTGAAATATCTTCGTAATCCTCATACAGAACAAGCTAATATAACTAATATTATCCATAAGTTTGCTCTGTCTTATCCTAATGTAGCTTTTGAACTACATGTAGATGGAAAGATTACTTTTAAAAACTTATGGTGATGGTGATGTTCATAAGATTTTATCTAAAATCTATAATATGGGTGTCGCTAGAAATATGATTGAATTTAGTGGTAATAATGATGATTACAAAGTATTTGGTTATATTTCTGTTCCTGAAGAGACGAGAGCTAGTAAGAATTATATAAATATTTTTCATTAATGGGCGTTATATTAAAAACTATGGAATTCAAAAATTCTATAATTGATGCTTACGGAACGCTATTAATGATTAATAGGTATCCATTATGTGTTATTAATATAGAAATGGATCCAATTTTATTAGACGTTAACGTGCATCCAACTAAGCAAGAGTGAGATTATCGAAAGAAGCGGAATTAATACGACTAATCAAAGAAGTTATCGCTGAAAGATTAAGTAATTATACATATATTCCGCAAAGGAATGAATAATGTTCTTACGAAAAAGAAAAAGCGAAAATTGAGAAAATAAATTTCTAGATGAACTTGATAATAAGTTTGGAGATGTGAAGATAACGTTATTTTTTTCAGAAGAGAAGAAAGAACCTAAAAGTAGATGTAGAAGTTGAACGTAGTTTTTCTGATAATCAAGAAGAATCTACAAGTCATGTTGTTCAAGAAGATGAATTTCTTTTTGGAGGAGATTTGTTAACTAATTCTGATGAAGAAAAAAACTTCGGTGCAAAGTAAAGAAAAATACGTATGTTCAAAGAAACAAAAACTCAGAGAATCAAGAGTGATTTACCAGATTTAAGTTATAGTTCGCATCCTCGTGATAATAGAAATAAGTTCGGTGATAAGCCAACTAAAAAAGAGATAGAGAACTTTATGAATTTCTCTAGAAAAGAAGATAACTCGAGTTATGATGATCGACCAGAAAAAGTAGTTTCTAATGTAGTAAAAAGATGATAGTCATTTTAATGAAATTAAAGATGCGAAAAATCGTTCAAGATGATGATACAAAAGTTAGAACTTTACCAGACTTGAAAAGTGTTGGCGCAAAATCTTTTAAAACATATATCTTATCAGAAGCGGACAATAAGCTATTTCTAATAGATCAGCACGCTGCTGCGGAAAGATATAATTATGAGAAATTACAACGAGAATTTATCGAAAGAAAGAACTATAAGAAGCAGATGTTAATACCGCTTATGTTTGATTTTTCTGTAGATGAAGCGGCTGAAGTTCGTAATAATTTGGAAAAATTCGAAGAACTTGGTATTGTATTTGAGGAGTTTGGAGATAATTCTTATGTTGTTCGTGAATTTCCTGGTTGGATAGAAGAAGACGAAGAACAAATGATAAAAATCATTGTTGAGAAGGTTCTTAGAAACAATAATATAACTTTCAATGAATTAAGAAATGATGCAATTGCGATGGCGAGTTGTAAAATGTCTATAAAAAGCGAATCAAGTACTTACTGATGTAGAGATGAATAAAGTAATAAGTGATCTTTATGAATGTAAGAATCCATTTACGTGTCCACACGGTCGTCCGATAATCACAAAAATGGAGAAAAAAGATTTAGAAAAAATGTTTAAGCGTATAGTGTAGGAGGTAAGATGAAAAAAATACCTTTAATAGCGATAGTAGGACCTACTGCAGTTGGGAAAACAGCACTTAGCATAGAACTAGCAAAAGAGTTCAATTGTGAAATAATTTCTATAGATAGCGTCCAGATTTACAAAAAGTTTGATATTGGTTCTGCAAAGGTGAAAAAAGAAGAGATGGCTGGGGTAGTTCATCATTTAATAGACGAACTAGAACCTACGGATACTTGTTCTGTCTATGATTTTCAAAAACTTGCTCGTAAGAAAATTGAAGAAATACATGCTCGAGGTAAGATGCCTTTATTAATCGGCGGAACTGGTTTTTATATGAATGCTGTTCTTAATAATTATGAGTTTACTGATTTAGAGGAAAAAACTTATGACATTGATGTTGATTTGGCAAGAGAGTATCTAAAAGAAAACTATCCAGATACATATAACGCGATTGACATAGAAAATCATCGTCGTGTAATTAATGCATATAATTATGTAATGAATGAAAAGAAATCTGTAACGACAAATAATAATGGGGATACTGTTCTTGATTGTTATAATCCATTTTTAATAGTTCTTAATACTGATAGGGAAATTCTATATAGTCGTATTAATAAGCGAGTTGATATAATGTTCGAAGAAGGACTTGAACAAGAAGTCAGAGATATTATCGATGAGTATGGTCTAGAATTACAAGCTCTAGGAGCAATAGGATATAAGGAGATGATTCCGTATTTTAATGGTAATGTTTCTAAAGAAGATACTATTGCAGCTATTTCTCAGAATTCACGTCGTTATGCAAAACGTCAGTTAACATGGTTTAGAAATAAAATGGATGGAACTTGGTATGATACTGCCAGTAAGGAACTATTGGCAGATGTAATAAGAGACATCAAAGAGAAGTTTAAGTAAAAATATTAGGCTCTTTGTCAAATTCGGGGCATGGAGAAAAACAGGAAATGAAATCTAGGCAGCATTTTGCTGCTTAGATTTTTCTTGTTTTCTTTAAAGCTTAATATTATTTTTTTATACTCAGAAACAAATAATCTAGACATAATTAAAATACGTAATCTGAAAATTACTAAAAGCTAGAATATCCATAAGATACTCTCTTTAGTAGTTTTATTTTTATTATTAAATCCTTCTAATGGGCCATTAGAATACTTATATTTAACAGCATTAAGCATATACTCTTTGTGCTTTTTTCATAGTATTTATAGCTTTAGATACACCTTTAGATAATCCTTTAGTGTCCATATCTATATACTTCTCTAATTCTACAGAATCTTTAGCCTTAATAGCTTCTCTTATCTCATGAACTCTCTCATAACTAGCTGTAAATTCAGCATCTATAGCTAATATATAATCTAATACCTCTTTTCTAGTTACATAGCGTTTAAAGCTTCTAGAATAGAATGTTTTTTGTTGAATTTACTTTATCTCTATCTTCTAATATTACTTTCCAGAAGTTCTTTAGAATAGTGTAAGTAGAACCTTTTTATTCTTATATTGATTCATTAGTTTTACTCTAGCTTTGTTTAATTCTCTATTAATATTTTGAACCATATGAAATCTATCTATAATTATCTCAGCATTAGGGAACATTTCTCTAATCATATTCATATAAGGTGGGTAAATATCTATACAGATCGTTTTTACTTTCTTCCTTACTTTTCTTGGGTATCTCATAAAGTATTGTTTTTAATATATGTTGTGTTCTTCCGTCTACAATATCTATAAAGTCATGTGTTTTAGCATCTAAGAATACGAAGCTCATACCATTTTTACTATCTTTAGTTGATTTTATCTCATCGAAACATAGGTGTTCTGGTAGCTTTGTATGTGTCTTAACTTCTACAGCTTCTCTACATGATTTTCATTACTCTTACAACTGTAGATACCGATACATTACTTAATTCAGCTATATCTTTAAATGATAGTGTCTTAGAAAGATTCTTCATAATGTGAAGTATAAGGTTTTTAGATATACTGCAGTGTTTTTCACAAATGGTGTTTCAGCACAAAACTTAGAATTACATTCTCTACATTTGAAACGTTGTTTCTTTTAATCTAAGGTATGCAGGCATTCTGACATCTTTAATAAAGCTACTTTTTAATGGGTCTCCAAATCCATTTTTAACTATATTATTTTCCTTTTTATACAACCTGCAGTTTGTACAACACTTTGGTTCATAAGATAAAGCTCCATGAAATAAGAATGTATCTTGACCATCTACATTGATTAGATCAAGTTTATCCTCAATAGTTATATTTTGGTCTTTTTATTAATAGTAAATTTGTGATAAAATTATTCATGACAAATATCCTTTCTTAGTTAATTATTTTTGTACACCTTAATTATATTGGATATTTGTCTTTTTGCATATAAAGATTGAAATCCGGGGCTGGAATTTTCCATGCCCCAGATTTATATCTAACCAAATATTATAGACGATCATCTAAGGCTTGAAGAGTGATTTTTCAAGCCTTATTTTAAATTTATAACAAGATAAAATTTATTATATAATAGATATAACTTTTGTTTTTAGAAAAAAATTTGATAGGATATTTTTAAAAATATTTTTGTTAGGTTTTCTAATTTAACTAGAGTTTTTATTCGTTATGTGCTAAACTAGTAATACTAAGATTCTCAAAGTAGGAGGAGAAGATGAATTCATTTAAATATCTTAAGCCGAAGTTATTTAGTGTAATGAAAAAAATTATACAAAGGAACAATGCTTAAAAGATATAATTGCTGGTTTGATAGTAGCTGTTATAGCATTGCCTTTATCGATTGCTTTGGCGATTGCATCTGGGGTTAATCCGGAACAAGGTCTTTATACTGCGATTATAGCAGGTTTTTATTTCATTTTTAGGTGGAAGTAGGGTTCAAATTGGTGGGCCAACAGCTGCTTTTGTTGTTATTATATATGGAATTATAGCTGAGCATGGAATTGCAGGATTAACTGTGGCAACCCTTATGGCAGGAGTTATGTTAATTCTAATGGGGTTATTTCATTTTGGGGATTTGATTAAATTTATTCCTAAAACAATTACTATTGGTTTCACGTTAGGGATTGCTATGGGAATAGTAGTTGGTCAGGTGAAAGATTTCCTAGGATTAAGCATGGGAGCAGTTCCTGCAGAGTTTGTTGGAAAATTAGTAGCTTACGGGCATAATATAAAAAGTATTAGTTTTGTCACTTTAGCGATAGGATTACTTGCCATACTAATTCAAATATTTTGGCCAAAAGGTGTCTAAGAAAAATACCGGGTTCTTTAATCGCAATACTAGTTACAACATTTTTAGTAGCTATTTTCAAATTGCCAGTTAAAACTATTGGAGATCTATATACGATTAAAGCAGGGCTTCCTAGCTTTACAATGCCTACAATTTCATTTTCTCTAATCAGAGAAATGATTTTACCAGCATTTACAATCGCGATATTGGCCGCTATAGAATCACTATTATCTGCTGTAGTTTCTGATGGTATGACAGGAAGTAAGCATAAATCAAATGCAGAGTTAGTAGCCCAAGGTGTAGGGAACTTTATGTCGGCGCTTTTTGGTGGAATACCTGCAACAGGTGCAATTGCGAGAACGGCAGCTAACGTAAAAAATTGGGGTAGAACGCCAGTAGCAGGAATGGTACACGCATTTACTCTGTTATTAATATTGTTATTTTTAATGCCATATGCATCGTATATACCGATGAGTTGCTTGGCTGCTATATTAATTATCGTAGGATATAACATGAGTGGATGGCGCACTTGCGTACGTATGGTGAAAACAGCACCGAAAAGTGATATAGCCGTTTTAATTATCACTTTCTTATTAACATTATTCTTCGATCTAGTAATTGCAATCGAATTCGGTATGGTACTAGCTGCGTTCTTATTCTTAAAACGTATGTCTGACATTGCAGAAGTTAGGCAATGGACTTACAAAGGTTCATCTGATGATGATAAACTGTCAGAAGAAGTCGATTTGAAATATGTTCCTAAAAATACTATTGTTTATGAAATTTTTGGAGCATTATTCTTCGGAGCAGCTAATGTATTTACTAACTTTGAACACGGAGAAGGAAAGAATGTTCTGATAATAAGAATGCGTAATGTTCCTGTTATGGACATTTCGGGATTAGAGGTGTTAGAGGAAATATTGGAAACTTGTAAAAAACGTGGTTTAACATTAATACTTTCGCACGTAAATGAACAGCCGTATCATGTTATGGAAAAAGCAGGATTCGTAGAGAAAATTGGTGCTGAAAATATATGTGAGAATATCGATGCATCTTTAGAAAGAGCGGAGAAGTTAGGGAAATAATAGATTTAAGTAAAATTTTAACTAAAGTATAAAAGTTCACATAAGGTTTTAAAATATATATATAAATATAACAAAAACTTAATAATATTTTTTCATAATATATGGCTCATCTTTCGATGAGCCTTTTCTCCATTATAGAGTAATTTTGAGTTTTTGTATAACTAGATAATAGATTTATTTTTCATCGGTTAGTCGAAATTATATCAAATCCATAGGATGAAGATAGAATGAACGAATAACACATGTTACAGAAACTATAATTTTCAGGACAAAAGGACGAGGAAATTCTTAGTTTCGAATCAGTTTAATATATTCTTTATCTAAGGATTGTTTTTAATAAAACTTTTCAAAATTTTTCAACTTTAATTTCATTTTAATTATAGTGTAAAGTTCATATAAGGTAAGAGATATATAATATAAACATAACAAAACTTAATAATATTTTTTTCATAATATATGGTCCATCGAAAGATGGACCTTTCTCCACTTTCAGGAATAGTTTTTAGTCAGTAAAAATATTCTTTATCTAAAGATTGCTTTTTTTATAGAAACTTTTCAAAATTTTTTTCAACTTTAATTTCATTTTTAATTATAGTCTAAAAGTTCATATAAGGTACGAGATATATAATATAAATATAACAAAAACTTAATAATATTTTTCATAATATATGGCTCATCGAAAGATGGGCCTTTTCTCCATTTCAGGAATAGTTTTTAGCTTTTAATCAGTATAATATATTCTTTATCTAAGGATTGTTTTTTTAAAAACTTTTCAAAATTTTTCAACTTTAATTTCATTTTAATTATAGTCTAAAAGTTCATATAAGGTAAGAGATATATAATATAAAACATATAAAACTTAATAATATTTTTCATAATATATGGGACTGATTATTTTATCAGTCCCTTTCTCCATTTTACACGGTATATGTGGGTAATTTTTGTACAGGTAATGTGATATAATAAACTTAAATGGAGGTGGATATAATGAATTTAGAAATTATTATTGAAGTATTTTCGATGATATTCTGTATTTTTACTTGATAGTATTTGGAATATCTAGAGAGATGATAAAAAAGAAAATACTTTTTAACAAAGTTATCAGATGAAGAGATAGAGCATTTTAGTACTAAGGAGACCAACACGAAAAATATTCTGGATGGTAAATCTAGGAACAGCTATTCTGTGTTGTATCTATCTACTTATCTCAATTATAAATAAAGGACTATTAATAGGAATCTTTGGAGAAACATTAAATAAAGTAATAAATTCTATTATTATTGTTATTATTTTATTACCATATTTATTGGAACGTATCAATGTTATTCGTCGTTATAACAAAGATAAAAACAGAGGATAGAGAACAAATAGGCGTTAATATTTTTAAATATGAATTTAATAAATTTTTTTAAGACAATTGGTAAAATATTTATCGATTGTCTATTTTCATGAAAAACTAAATTATTGACAATTGTAAACTGTAGAGGTAGAATGAACTCATTAGTATTAAAAATACTAATAAGTTTTTAATAAGATAATAGTCAAAAAGATTTTTACTGATTTGGAATTACTTTTCATTGATTATAAAAATGAAGAATACATGAAAAACAAAAACACATTTGAAGTTTTAAGATGAAGAGAATGTCCATAGTATTGTTACTGATAGTAATTGTGACTTTAGGGTAGGGAGTGAAAAATAAGTGAATAGTCTATTAAAATACTCAAGTATGTTTTTCTAGAAAAAAATATGAAAACAACTCATTATATGAGTACTATGCTAGAAAAAAATGGTTTGCAAGGTAAATCGCTATTAATCTTAACCTGTCTTTATTATACAAAGGATGGAATAACTCAAAAATACTATTTGTGAAAAAAACATATTCTACGAAACAAGTAGTTAGTGCAGCAATGAAAGACTTTTAAGGAAAAAGGATATATTTATTTTTGAGGAACAAGAAAAAAAGATAGGCGAGAAAAATAGTTAGACTGACAGAAAAAGGTTACTTATATGCATCAAAAATTTTGGATCCTCTGAGAGAGGCTGAAGAGAAAGCAATAGGTCAACTTTCAAATGATCAACAAAAACTATTTATAGAATACTATACAATCTTTAATGATAATATGAAGAAAAATATTGAAAAAAACTAGTATTGAAAGGAGAATTTTAAAAATGATTAAATATAACAATGTTTCATTATGTTGTTCCACAAATGGTTTAATACTGATGGATTAAATTTTTGAAATACAAGATGGAGAATTTTTGTTCTTGTAGGACCAAGTGGAAGTGGAAAAAAACAACAACTTTAAAAACTAATAAATAGATTGATAGAACAAACTGATGGTGATATTTATTTTTGAAGATAAGAGATTGAAAGACTATGATTTAAGAGAATTAAGGCTTAAAACTGGCTATGTTCTTCAACAAATTGCACTATTTCGAATCTTACAGTTGCAGAAAATATTGCGTTAATTCCAGAAATGAAAAACTTTGATAAAAGAAATTAAAAGAAAAAGACGGAGGATTTACTTCAAAAAGTAGGATTGGATCCTAAAGCATTATATGAATCGTCTTCCTAAGGAACTTTCTGGAGGAGAGAAACAGCGTGTAGGAATATTACGTGCAATTATCGCTAATCCTAAAATTCTACTGATGGATGAACCATTTTCTGCATTAGATCCTATTAGTAAAGTTCAACTTCAAGATTTAATAAAACAACTACATGATGAGTATAAAAAGAACAACAGTTTTTGTAACTCATGATATGGATGAAAGCGATGAAAACTTGCTGATAGAATTTGTGTTTTTAAAAAGAAGGTAAAAGTAGTTCAAATTGCTACACCAGAAGTACTAAAAGAAAATCCTGCGGATGACTTTGTTCGTGAATTTTTGCAAGGGGAATAAATAATGAATTTAGTAAGTACATTTTTAGAAAGAAAAGAGTGATTGGATAACTGGCTTATATGAACATCTTCAAATTTCATTATTATCACTTATTATTGCAATTTTTATAGCAGTTCCGTTAGGAGTAATTATCTCAGGTAATAAGAAGACAAGTGAATGGTTTTTACAAATTACGGGTATCTTCCAAACTATTCCTTCTCTTGCATTACTAGGTTTATTTATTCCGTTTACGGGTATAGGGACATTACCAGCAGTCGTGGCATTGGTAATTTATGCAATATTTCCAATACTACAAAGTACGATTACTGGATTATCGGAGATTGATCCATCGTTAGAAGAAGCTGCAACAGCCTTTGGTATGACAAAACTAGAGAAGTTGAAAAAATTTAAACTTGCACTGGCTATGCCAATACTTATGAGTGGTGTTAGAACTGCGAGTATTATGATAATTGGTACAGCAACTCTTGCCGCTTTAATAGGAGCAGGGGGATTAGGTTCATTTATCTTACTAGGAATAGATAGAAATAACTCAGCATTAATTTTAATTGGAGCTATTTCATCTGCAATATTAGCGATTCTATTTGGATTATTAATTAAATTTTTACAAGACAAAAACCGAAAAACTATTTTAGCTTCATTACTTGCAGCTGTAGTTGCTTTAACTATCAGTTTCCTTCCAATTGGAAAAAAATGTCTAATGATAAACTAATAATAGCTGGTAAAATAGGAGCAGAACCTGAGATATTAATAAATATGTATAAACTTTTAATAGAAGATGAGACTAATATTGATGTTGAGGTTAAACCTAATTTTGGTAAAACAAGTTTCTTATATGAGGCGTTTAAAAAGGTAAAAAGTATTGATATTTATCCAGAATTTACAGGTACAGTTACTACAACATTATTAAAAACACCTCAGACTGTTGCTTCTAATGATCCTGATGAGGGTTTATGAGGTTGCTAAAAATAAAATTTTCGAACAAGATAATCTTGTGTACCTAAAACCTACAAAAATTCCAGGATACTTATGCTTTAGCCGTAACAGAAGATTTTGCAAATAAAAATAAATTAAATAACATTTCAGATGTAAAAATTAGTAGAAAAATTCTTCAAAGTTGGATTCTCATTAGAATTCAATGATAGAAAGATAGTGGTATAGGACTTAAAAATCTTTATCACTTGAATCTTAATGTTAAAAACTATGGAAATAGCGTTAAAATATCAAGCTATTTCAAATGGTGATGTAAATATTATCGATGTATTCTCAACGGATAGTAAAATAATAACTAATAAAGCTTAAATTATTAAATGATGATGACATTTATTCCCACCATATCAAGGGGCACCGTTATTAAGGGAAGAGACATTGAAAAAAACATCCTGAACTTGAAAAATCTTAAATAAACTTGCTGGAAAAATAACAGAAAAAGAAATGACTGAAATGAACTACAAAGTAGATATTGAAGGTAAACCTGCATATGATGTAGCAAAGAATATCTACAAAAAGAAGGATTAATTAAAAATAACGTAGTATCTTAGTTGAAAATAAAAATTCTCAAAGCCTTATGGTTTGAGAATTTTTCTTTCTCATTTCCTTTTTATGTAATTTTTGATAAAAATTATATCAGTGTATAAACTTAAAAATATAAGAAAAATTCTTAAGTTAGTTACTCAGTGTGTTCTCCTATGATGTTTAATCTTTTATTTTCTACTGATATGACAAGGTTTTTTTAATATGGTATTGTTTAGAGTTATATTAAGGTTTTGAATTATTTTTATCTCTTGAGTCTTCATTCTTGATTTTTATCTTTAATTGTATTATGGAATAATATGCTATTAAGAAAACTTTATTCTTCATGCGATAAATTCTTTTTAAAAAGTAATCGATATTGTAAATTTTTATCGTACTTATTACAGTAATAAAATACATGATAAGGTTGTAGCTGGATATTGAAAAGATAAGAAAAACACGAGGAGGCTGACTCAAAAAGTCCTAAATTTTTAAAAAGTGTATATGATAATTCATAGACGCAGTGGTTTATTGATATCTAAATTCGCTTTGTGAAAGCTTTTTAGATATCTAATAAACTAATGCGAGGGTGACTCGACAAAATCTTGTTTCTAGAAATCACGATTTTTGAGTCGCTCCCATAATAAAAGATATTTATAAGTAGTATATAGCAGAAAGGTAGGTCAAAATGAAAAATGAATCATTAAGAATAGCACTAGCTTATGTTGGTGTGATAGTTAGAGCAGGTTTATCATCAGGACAGGATATTCTACAATACTTTTTAAGTTTTGGTAAAGTAGGATTGATTGGTGTTGTAGTTTTAGGAATCTTGAATATGATTTTTTGGGAAAAATTATATTGACATTAGGCTCTTATTATCAAGCTGATAATCACCAAGAAGTTTTTGGAGAAATAACTACACCAATTTTAAATAAGATAATTGACTGGACTTTAATAATTTCTAATTTTTGTTATAGGTTTTGTTATGTTAGCTGGAGCTGGATCGAATTTAAAGCAACAATTTGGAATACCGAATTGGGTTGGAGCCTTCTTTGTGCAGTTATGATAGTAATTGTGGCATTTTTGGATTTTGAGAAGATAACTAGTATTTTAGGGATTTTTCACTCCGATAGTGTTTGTATTGATATTGTTAATAACAATTTATACATTTGTAGGGAAGAGTTATGATTATGGTATGTTGGATGAAGTTTCTAAAACTATTCCATCTTCGATGCCAAATATTTGGATATCTGTAATTAACTACTTCTCTCTTTGCGTGTTAACTGGTGTGTCTATGGCATTTGTTCTAGGTGGCTCAGTCGTAGAATAGGTGTTGCTAAAAAGGTGGAGCTCTTGGTGAGTATAATGGTAGGGGTTTTAATTCTGTTCGCAACAGCAACTCTTTTTGCTAATAGTGCTGATATAATAGATGCTGAAAATACCGATATTAAAAATTGTAAAGGATATTAATCCGTGGTTGGCTGTTTTTTATGCATTAGTTATTTTTGCTTTAATCTTTAATACTGCTTTTAGTTTATTTTATGCAACAGCGAAAACGTTTTTCTTCAAATGATGATAAGAAGTTGAAAATTAATATAATTATAATAGTTGTTGTTGGATATCTATGTAGTTTTGCTGGGTTCAAAGATTTAATTTCTTATGCGTATCCCTGCATTAGGGATATATGGGTATCGTATTATTATTTTGTATTATTTTTATCATGGACAAGAAGTCATCAAGATATAGTGAAGGAAACATTTTTACGTCGTAAAATGATAAGATTAGCAATAAAAAACATGATGATAATAGACAATTTACTAAAAAGATCAAGCTATCTTAGATAATTTAAGTGAAGATTCTGTTGTAGAAGGAGAGTCTTTGAAAGCTGATGTAAAGGAATATGCTAAAGAAATCGTCGATAGTGAAGATGATGTAAAGGAATTTGCGGATAAAGAATTAGAGCTAAGAAAGAAAGATCCTAAATATAAACTTTAAAAACATGAATTCTAGATAGATAAGAAGATTTTTATTTATCTAGAATTTTTGAGTTTAACTCTACAATTTAGGTTTAGATATAAATTTAGAGTAAATAAAAAGGAAAAGGTTAACGAAACTAATTTTTGGTACTAGTTAGATTTCGTTAATCTTTTTTCTAACATTCCTTTTAAGTGATTTTTGATAAAATTAAGAGTAAGAGTTTTTAGCGAGAAATGTAGAAAGTAGGTGTGAATTTGCAAAGTTACAAATATAACAAAGCTAAAAGTTAAGTATAAAATAGATTTGGAAAAATGGTAAAACATTTTTATGTTTCTGAAGATACGATAATTAAGTATGGACTTATATAGATTTATCAAAAGAGCAACTAAAAGAGATCATAGCCCATAGAAAGTGTAGAAAGTGCCTATAGTAAAGCAGTACATTATTTACAATTTGGTCTAAGAACTAAGCAGGATATAAGAGAATATCTTCGAAGAAAGAGATTGCTAATAATGTTATAGATGAAGTGATAGAAAAGTTAATAGAAATTGGTTATTTGAATGATAATCACTATGTAGAAGCTGCGGTAACAGATTATTTTAATCTGAATTTAAAGGGTCCTTATTGGATACAAAGAAAATTGTTAGAAAAGAGCTTGGATAAAGATGTTATTGAAGATAATATCGCTAAGATTTGTACAGAAGAAGCAATGATTGAAATGCTTTTATAAAATTATTGAACGCGAGTATAAAGTGAGAAGAGAGACAAAAATAAAAAGTTCAAAAATAACACAAAAAACTTTATACAAATGGCTTTTACATCTGATATAATAAGAAAGGTGTTTGACATATTTTTCGAAGACTATGAGATGAAAAACGAAGATGATATATTAGATGAGCATTTTTAGAAGAGCTTATCAAAGTTATAGTCGTAGATACGAAGGATATGCACTTAAACAAAAGCTGATTGAAAAGCTATTAGGGATGGTTTTTCGTACTATACAGCTAAAGACTACGTAGAAAAACAAGATTTGTAAAGGAAGAATAAAATGGATAAAAGAAACGAAAGGCAAAAGAAAATAAGGAATTTTTCTATAATTGCACATATTGACCACGGGAAATCAACTCTTGCGGATAGAATTTTAGAGAAAACAAAAGCGTTAGAACAACGTGAAATGAAAAGCACAACTTCTTGACTCAATGGATATTGAGCGTGAAAGAGGTATTACAATTAAACTTAATGCAGTTCAATTACAATATACTGCTAAAAATGGAGAAGAGTATATTTTCCACTTAATCGATACACCGGGACACGTAGACTTTACATATGAAGTATCACGTTCTCTAGCAGCGTGTGAAGGGGCTATTTTAGTAGTTGATGCTGCTCAAGGTATTGAAGCACAAACTTTAGCTAACGTATACTTAGCACTAGACAATAATTTAGAAATTATTCCAATTATTAACAAAATCGACTTACCTGCTGCAGATCCTGAGAAGGTTAAGACTGAGATTGAAGATGTAATTGGATTACCAACAGATGACATCGTACTTGCTTCTGCTAAAGCGGGTATTGGTATTGATGAAATCTTAGAACAAATCGTAGAATACGTTCCAGCTCCATCTGGGGATGCGGCTGAGCCACTACAAGCGTTAATCTTTGACTCATTATACGATGCATATAGAGGGGTTATCGTCTCAGTACGTATTAAAAATGGTACTGTAAAAGCTGGAGATAAGATTAAGATGATGGCTACTGGTGGTGTGTTCGAGGTAACTGAAGTTGGTATTCATACACCTAAAGAGAAAATCGTTGATGAACTTACTGCAGGTGATGTAGGATTCATTTGTGCATCTATTAAAAATGTAAGTGAAACTCGTGTAGGGGACACAATCACATTAGCGAATAATCCGGCTAAAGAAGCATTACCTGGATATAGAAAATTAAATCCAATGGTATTCTGTGGATTATATCCAATCGATTCATCAAAATATAATGACTTACGTGAAGCATTAGAAAAATTAGAACTTAATGACTCTGCGTTACAATATGAAGCGGAAACTTCTCAAGCACTTGGATTCGGATTTAGATGTGGATTCTTAGGAATGTTACACATGGAAATCATTCAAGAGCGTATTGAACGTGAATTTAATATTGATATTATTGCTACTGCACCATCGGTTATTTACAAGGTTGAAAAAACTGACGGAACTATGGTAGATGTATCGAACCCATCAGAAATGCCAGATCCGCAAAAAATCAATAAGATTACTGAGCCATTTGTTAAGGCGAGTATTATGGTACCAAATGACTATGTAGGTGCTGTTATGGATCTTTGTCAGAAGAAACGTGGTATCTTCTTAAATATGGAATATATCGATGATACAAGGGTTAATATTACTTATGATATACCTTTATCAGAAATCGTTTTTGATTTCTTCGATCAACTTAAATCTAATACAAAAGGATATGCATCATTTGACTATGAATTAACAGGATACAAAGATAGTAACCTTGTTAAGATGGATATTCTATTAAATGGTGAACAAGTCGATGCTTTAAGCTTCATCGTTCATAGAGAATTTGCTTACCAACGTGGTAAAGTTATTGTAGAAAAACTTAAAAAACTTATTCCAAAACAACAATTCGAAATTCCTATCCAAGCTGCAATTGGAAATAAAATTATCTCTCGTGAAACTATTAAAGCGATGCGTAAAAACGTTCTTGCTAAATGTTACGGAGGGGATATTAGTAGGAAACGTAAACTATTAGAGAAACAGAAAAAAGGTAAAGAGAGAATGAAAGCTGTTGGTAGCGTAGAAGTTCCTCAAGATGCCTTCATGGCTGTTCTGAAAATGGACGAAGAATAATGAAAAGTTATCCACGCGGAGTATATATTCATATTCCATTTTGTAAGTATATTTGTTCATATTGTGATTTCAACAAGTTTTTATATACAAAGACAACCTGTCGACAAGTATATAGATTGCTTAATCAAAAGAAATTGAGAGTATGGAAAAATATAAAAAATGTTGAAACTATTTATATCGGTGGTGGAACACCGAGTGCATTAAGTGACGAACAACTTCATCGTTTACTAACTGCATTAAGAAATAAAATTCCACAACAACTGCGAGAATTTACTTTTGAAGCTAACCCCTGAGGATCTTGTTGATTCTCGGGTTGCTTTGGTAAAGGGCTACGGAGTTGATAGAATTAGCATGGGAGTTCAGACTTTTAATAACGAGTTGTTAAAAATTCTTGGAAGAGGTCATGTTGCGAATGATGTGGATATGGCGATTGCTAATTGTAAAAAACACGGAATTGAGGATATTAATGTCGATTTAATGTTTTCACTACCGAAGCAAACTATGGACGACTTATATGACAGTATGAAGAAGGTTGCAGAATACAATATTAGTCATATTTCATGTTATTCATTGATTTTGGAACAGAAGACTAAGCTTTATAATCAGGTGAGAGATAAGAAAGTTACATTGCCTTCGAATGAAACAGAAGAGAAGATGTACAATGAGGTTATTAATTTCTTAACAGAAAATGGTTATGTACAGTATGAAATCAGTAATTTTGCGCGACCTGGGCATGAGAGTGTTCATAATAGCAGCTACTGGAAGAATATAGAGTATTATGGCCTTGGTGCAGGCGCACATGGTTATATTGACGGAGTACGTTATGCTAATCAAGGAGCATTAAAATTCTATATCGACAGTATGTTAGAGAAGGGACATGCTAGACGTGAAGAAAATACAGTAACACCTAAGGAGAGAATTGAAGAGGAAATGTTCTTAGGTCTACTGCTTCTAAAAGGTGTAGATTTAGATATTTTTGAAGAAAAATATGGAAGAAGAGCTGAAGAAATCTTCAAAAGGTGTGATTGATAAAAAAATATAAGAGAAGGGTACTTAGAGATTGAAGGCAATAAACTGCGTTTGACTAGAAAAGGACTATTCTATGGAAATGATGTATTCTCTGAGTTTTTTATTGGATTAATAACGTATTTTAATAATGAGAATAATTTTAGGGAGAGACTTGATGAATTTAAGTAAAATTATTAAGTTTCTCTAATAATAAAAGAAAGGAGAACTAGTATGGAGCGAACATATATAGAGAAATTACTTAATAATTTGAATGAAGAATATGGTTTTAACCTAAAAATTCAGTGAAAATTTTAAAAATGCATTTTCTCATTCTTCTTATACTAATGAGAAAAGAATCATGAAACATCTGAATTATGAGCGTTTGGAATTTTTTAGGAGATGCTGTTGTTGAACTTACAACAAGTGAATTTTTTTATTTAAGAAATTTTCTGAGCTTCCTGAAGGTGAACTTACTAAGTTACGTGCATCTATTGTTTGTGAAAAAGACATTGGTTAAATATGCTTTGCAACTTGGTTTAGATAAATGTATCTATCTAGGAAAAGGCGAAGAAAAGATGGGTGGAAGAAGTCGAGCAGCTTTTACTCGCTGATATTTTTTTGAATCTTTCACAGGAGCAATGTACCTAGAGTCAAACCTTGAAGTTGTAAAAAACTTTCTTAAATAATACATTATTTACAGAAGTTCAAGACCTTGAATATCACAGTTTTGTTGACTATAAAACTATATTGCAAGAGTATATTTCAAAAATTAAATTGGGTGAAATTGAGTATGTAGTACTTGATTCAAGTGGACCGTCACATTCTAAAAACTTTTACAAGTGCTGTTTTTAATCGGTGGTAAACAATATGGAAGTGGAACAGCTACTACAAAAAAAGAGTCTGAACAGCTTTCAGCAAAACAAGCATTAGAAAAGCTTGGATACAAAGATATTTAAAATTAATGAAAGGAAAAAGAGATGAAATTAGCAAAGGTTGAAGTTACTGGTTTTAAATCTTTTTCAGAAGAAGACAACGTTTGAATTTAAAAATAATTTAATCGGTGTTGTAGGGCCGAATGGTTCGGGAAAAAGTAATATAATTGATGCTATTCGTTGGGTTTTAGGGGAGCAATCTGCTAAAAATTTACGTGGTAGTAGCATGAAAAGATGTTATCTTTTCGGGGACTGAAGATGAAAAAGAAAAAAACTTTGCTGAAGTAGCGGTAACATTTTCTCTAACGGAGAAGATAGTTGTGAAAATTAAAAAGACGTTTGTATAGAAATGGTGATAGTGAGTATTACATTGATAATAAACGCGCAAAATTAAAAGATATTACAGATATGTATCTAGACCTTGGTATTAATAAAGAGAGCTATAGCATTATTACTCAAGGTAAGGTAGAAGATATTATTTCATCTAAACCCTGTTGATCGTCGAGCTATTATAGAAGAGGCATCAGGTGTATTAAAGTATAAAAACAAGAAAAAAAGAAACTAATCTAAAATTAGAAAAAACAAACGATAATTTAATGAGATTAAATGATATTTTTCTCAGAAATCTCAGGTCGATATGAAATCTTAGAAGATCAGAAAAATAAAAACACAAAAAGTATCTAGATTATTCTAAAGAACTTGAAGAAAAAGATATTTTTATTAAATGTTTATAACATTGCTGAATATCAAAAAGAAGACTTGTGGATTTACTAAAGGTTAAACATGAGAAAGAATCTGAAAAACTTGGACTTGAAAGTAGACAAGAAGAACTTATTAAAGATTTAGAGGTATTAAGAATAGTTTAGTTTCCTAGATAGAACTTACATGAAATATCATGATGAAGAGTTAGAATTAGTTCAGAAGAAAGAATCTCTTCAATCACAATTAAGTGTAATTCAGGAAAGAAAGAATAATAGAACACTGAGAAGTGAAAAATTAATGATGATATTAAATATCTTGAGGAAAGAAAACAAAATCTTGAGAGAAATGTTAGCGGAAAGAGAAAAATCTGAATACCGAAACTAAAAGTAAAATTCAAAAAAATTAATAAAGAAATATCTTCATTAGAATCAGGTGAGAGAGTAAATTAGAATTAATTGAAAGAAATATAGAAGAATTAAAAAGATAACTACTATAGCTTAATTAACGAAGAAACTAAACTGGAGAATAGTATGAGTTTGCTAAGAAAAATCTAGAGAGTGCTGATGAAAACAGTAAAGAAATTCTAGAGAATATAGAAAGACAAAAACAAGTTTTAGCTTTAAAAACAGAAGAGCTTATAGCTGCTAATGAAGAACAAAAGTTCTAAATGAACAGCTAACTAATCTTCAAAAAGAACTCGATATGATTAGTTGAAAAATATTTTAATTAATTCAAACGGAAAAATATCGAAGAACAAATTCGCACAGGATATAACTTCAAGAGTAACCTGGAAAAATCGTAAGAAGTTTTAGAAGATCAGATTAATAATTTAAGTTTTTACAATATTGGAGTAAAAGAAATTCTTGCTAATAAGGATACTCTAGCTGGTGTTCACAATAGTGTAGCGAATATTGTAAAATTTGAAAAACGAGTATGCTGTTGCTATTGATATTGCTTTTAGGGCAAGCACAACAAAATATTATTGTCGAAAATGAGAATGTTGCTAAACAATGTATTAATCATCTAAAGAAAAACTAATAAAGGTAGGGTTACATTTTTACCATTAAATAATATTAAAGCAAAAGCTATAGCGAATGATGTTTATAGAACAGTTGTAAATGAAGAAGGATTTATTAATATTGCAGAAAATCTTATCACTGTTGATAGTGAGTATAAAAACATAATCTCTCACTTATTGGGACTTGTTATTATTGTAGATAATATAGATAATGCCAATAGAATAGCTCGTAAAATTAATTTTAGAAATAGAATTATTACACTAGATGGACAAATCATTAATAGTGGTGGATCTATCACTGGTGGTGCTATTAATAAAAATAACAACTCATCTATTAAAACATAAGGCAGAGTTAGATGAACTTTCACAAAATCTTGTCAAAATAAATAATAAAATTGAGAAATTAGATAATGAGAAGAATTTATTAGAAAATCAACAGCAAGAAGTAATGGATGAAATTCTGAATTCTAAATCTGTGAAAGAAGAGGCGATTTTAAAACTTAAGCAATTAGAATTAAGTATTAATCATAAAAACTCTGAAATTATAGATATTAAAGAAAATATAGAATTAAATGAGAGAAATTACTAGAATTTAAAGATACTGAAGATAATTCGAGTAATATTGTTGAATTAACTCAAAAGCCTTGAGAAGATTAGAGCAGAGTTACTTAAACTTGATGAGAAAATTAAAGATGAAAGCAGCAAGAAACAAAATGCGCAGAGTGCTGAAGAATTGTTCTTAGAAAAAAATTGCTGAACTTAAGATTGAAAAATCAAAATTAGAGGAAACAACTAAGCATGGTTTAGAGTTAATAGAATCATTATTAGCTGATATAACAGATGTAAATGAGCAACTAGCAAGACTAGAAATGTCTAAAAATGCGGAGTCTTTAAGTGAGGAAGATGAGCATAAAATATTGAAAAATAACTCTAAAAGTAATTGCTGAGTGTAGTGAACGTTTAGCGATGCTTAAAAACGTTACTATCTGATCTTGATATGGAAAAAAACAGGGTTATTCAAGCGAGAAAAAGAAATTACCGTAGCTCAACAAAGAAATAACGAAAGCTTACGTCAGAAAAACTTCAGAATTTGAAAAATTAACTGTAGAACAGACTAAGATAGAAGTCAAGATCGATGAATATCTAGAAAAATCTTGTTACTAATTATAATGTAACGTATGAAAGTGTATCTGATAGATTGACTGATGATAATATTGAAGAAGTACCTTCATATAAGGATGATGTAGTAAGACTTCGTAAAGAGATAGTGGACTTAGGTAATATTAACTTGAATGCTATTGCTGAATTTGAAGAGGTCAAAAGAACGTTATGACTTTCTATAATGAGCAAATTACCGATCTTGTAGAGGCGAAAGAAAAACTTGAAGAGACTATTGCAGAGATTGATAAAGAAGTAAAAGAACGCTTCTTAACGACATTTGTTCAAGTGGCAGAGAATTTCAATAAAATATTTAAAGAATTGTTCAAAGGTGGTTATGCTGATATGACATTGGAATCACCGAATGATATATTAAATACTGGGATAGTAATCGAAGCTTCACCTCCTGGTAAAAAACTTCAAAACCTTTCATTATTATCAGGTGGAGAGAAATCTTTAACTGCAATAAGTTTATTATTTGCGATATTACAGGTTAAAAATCCTCCATTTGTAGTTCTTGATGAGGTAGAAGCGGCACTGGATGAGGAGAATGTTAATAGATTTGCTAAATTCTTAAAAGTTTATGCTGAACATAATCAATTCTTAGTTATTACGCACAGACGTGGAACGATGGAAGCTATGGATACTTTATATGGAGTAACAATGCAAGAAAAAGGTATAAGTTATATATTAGAATTAGAGTCAAAAGATGTTATGAAAGAACTTTTGAAGAGGTTATAGAGTAAGAAGATAAACTTTTATAATAGGTTAAAAGACACGATTAAGTTTAAACTTAACCGTGTCTTTTTACGATAATTGAATAAAATAAATTCTTTATAAACCCATACCAGACATATACTACAATAATTATCGCTAGTAATTCACTTAAACGAATTAAAATACTCAAAATAGAAAATTCAGCTATTTGATAGTATATTCCAGTTTTTGAAATGCTATCGCGCAAATCACTAATGGGAAAGTGAAAAGCAGAAAAGCTAGGATAGAATTTTCTTTTTAGTAGGTATGGTAATTGAATTAAAACAAATATAAACAATAATATTGTAAGTGGTATTAATATTGCTAATATTGTATTACTTTTTGTGTAACTCCAATCATATAACTAGCTAGTAATAGTCCACCAGGAGCAGAAAAATACTGTTATAGTAGGATAATCCCCATCTTTATAATGTTTATATTTATAAACTCTATAAAGAACAAATAGTAGTAGTACTAAATAGTTAATATAAGAAAAGTAAAAAGTAGATTAAGCCTAACGTTTCTAAGTTATAATTTATTGCTGTTACAGTTACAACGGCTGGCCCAACGAAGGTAATGAACCAAGTTGGATAAATATTTTAATATGCCTTTCTTTCAGAATAAAATTATAAATTGCATAACATACAACAAAAATCAAGAAGAAATTCCAACTATCCAAAAAGGGTATACTGTAAGCACCTATAAAATTTTTTGAAAATGAACTTAAAAAGCATAATACTCATTGGGTATGTTGCTAGTACAGTTGCTATAATAGGTTTTTCCATTTCTTTTTTAGTTCATCATATCCTAATGTAAACTTAATAGTTAAAAGTACAATTATTATTAAAGATAACAGATTAAATAATAACTGTAGTGAAGAAGAATATGGTTGTAATAAATTTCCCAATGCAGCAGAACCTAATGCTAAACCTGCTATAGGTGTTGGTAAACTTTTAATAATATTCATAAAGAGCTCTAAATTTTTATTTCATCTTTTAATTGTATACAATTTTATGTAATAATTCAATAATTTTTCTGTTGACATATCATACAAAAATGATTTACAATAAGAAACAAGCGTTACCTATAGATGGAGGTTTGAATATGGCACCAAAATTTAAATTTACTAAAGAAGAGGTCTTGACTGTAACTATAGACTTTATAGAGAAAATGGAATAGAAGCATTAACTGCAAGAGAGTTAGCCAAAAATTGAGTCATCTACTAAAGTGATATTTAGTTTGTTCTCTAATATGAAAAATTTAGAAGATGAAGCAAAAAGTTTGTTGCAGAAAATATTTTTCAGAAAAAGTTAATTTAGCTTTAAGAGATGATAGTCCATTTAAACGATTAGAGTAGAGTATATATTATTTTCAAAAATGAACCTAAATTATTTCAGTGGTTATTTATGAAAAAGGTATAGAAGTAGGAAATTTTTAAAGATTTTTCTTCCAATGCGAGACTATGAATATAGATTAGTAATTGAGTCTATAGATGAAGAGTATAAAATTTCAATAGAAAATGCAAAAAATTTTATGAGCACTTATTTATATATAGTCATGGTATTGCAACATTAACAGTTGCGGGTATATATAATTTTACACTATCTGAAATTATTGAGTACATGGCAGAAGTAGCTAAAAGTTTAATAGTACAATATTTAAAGGAGATTGATTAAATGATTACAGCAAAAATATTAAGAAAAAAATATAATGATCAAGAAGTTTTAAAGGGGAATAGATTTAAAAATTGATAAAAATGAATTTGTTGTTATACTTGGGGCTTCAGGTTCAGGAAATCTACATTATTAAATATTTTATCTGGTTTAGAAAAGTCAGATTCAGGAGAAGTTGTATATGATAATGAGTCTATAAGTGATTACTCAGAAAAACAATTAACAAAGTTTCGTAAAGACAAAAATAGGATTTGTTTTTCCAACAATATTATTTATTAAATAATTTAACATTAGAACAAAAAATGTTAAAGTAGGAGCTAATTTAGCGGATAATAAAAAGTATGTTGATATTATAAAGACTTAGGATTAGAAGATAAATTAAGTAAATATCCTAATGAGTTATCTGGAGGAGACAACAGCGTGTTTCAATTGCGAGAGCATTAGCTAAGAAGCCAACTGTACTATTTTTTAGATGAACCAACAGGAGCTTTTAGATGAGGAAACTGGAAGAAAAATATTAGAGTACTTGTTAAAATTAAAAGATAGATCACACTTTACGATGATAATGGTAACTCATAATGAGAATATTGCTGAGCTTGCAAATAAGATAATTCATGTAGGTAGTGGTAGAGTAACTTCGATTGAAGAAAACCGTACACCCTAAATCTGTAGAAGAGATAGGATGGTAATTATATGATAGTTCAGTTAAAAGATTTAAGAAAAAGCAATTGCAGTAGTGATAGTAAGTTTTTGTGCGGTATTTATAACTACACTTTTTCTAACTTATATTTAGATTTGAAAGGCCTAGATATTACGGGATTTAATATAATGCAGAAAAAGTTTTATAATGCTCAGCTTATTGTTTCTAAATTTGTAGTTATTATAACAGGAACTGTCTTATCAATAAGTGCAGCCGTAATGTTAATATTCTATATAAAACAATTTATTGATGATTCTAAACATAAAATTGGAATATTAAAAGCCCAAGGTTATAGTAATAACTTTATAGCATCTAAGTTTTCTATTTTTGGATTTTTAGTATTTTTAGGTTCATTATTAGGTTATGGTAGTTCACATTTGTTTATGTCAAAATTTTATGAGAGTAGAAATACAGATAATATATTATCTGAACTTACAATGAATTTTTCATCCCTAAACTCTTATTAATAATGGTTATATTACCATCACTATTGTTTTTAGTAATATCAATTGTGTATGTGCTGTTTTAATTTAAATGTACCAACGATTAATTTACTTAAACAAATAAATTCAACAAAATAAAAATAATTAGAAAAAGAAAGATTTAGACAATATAAAAACTTTTTAAAGAATTAAGAGCAACAGTATTATTTAGTAATAAAACCCTATTATTCTTTGTTATTTTTGCTGCATTATCATTTTTCTTCAATGATTCAAATGGCATTTGGTATGAGAGATTTTTGTTGATGGAACAATAAGAATTATGATGATGATAATAGGTGTGATATTATCGTTATCAATATTATTAATTTCATTAGAAGTGATTGCTAGTAGTAATATAAAAATATATCTATTTTTAAATATTATGGGCTTTTTCAAAAAGTGAATGTTCAAAAATAGTATTATCTGGTTATAGAGTAGTAGCATACATAGGTTTTGCTGTAGGAACAGTTTATCAGTATTTTTTAATAAGAGTATTACTAAAGTCTTTATCTAAAAATTGAGATAGCGAAACAACATATAACTTTGATTTAATTTCAGTAATTGGTAGTTTTATAGCATTTGTATTAATATATGAAATCTTTTATTTTATACTATAGTAATAAGATAAAAGGTTTAAATGTTAAAAAAATTATGATGGAATAAAATAAACAACTCCTTGTATATTTATACAGGGAGTTGTTTTAGGAGTAGTTATTTAGCTAATCCTTCAGAAATTTTATCTAAGTTCCATTTCATCATGCTGTAGTAGCTGTCTCCGTTTTGTCCTGGTTCAGCGATTGAATCTGTGAAGATTTTTTTCGTAAATTGGAATGTTAGTATCTTTTGATACAGTTTGCATTGGACGTTCGTCAACACTACTTTCTACGAATAGAGAAGGTACTTTAGTTTTACGTAATTTTTCAACTAGAGTTTTAATTTGATCTGGAGTTCCTTCTTCTTCAGTATTGATTTCCCAAATGTAAGCAGACGGTACATTGTATGCTTTGAGAAGTATTTGAAGCATCCTTCACTAGTTACTATAGTTTTTCTCTTTAGGAATGTTGTTGAATTTCTCTTTAGCTTCTTTTGTCTAATTTAGAAAAGTTTTTCTAAATAAGTTTTAAGATTTAGCTTCATAGAAATCTTTTATTTTTGGATCTTTAGCTTCTAATTGTTTTGCAATGTTTTTAGCATAAATCATACCATTTTCAAGATTTAGCCAAGCGTGTGGATCTTCTTTACCTTTTTCATTTTGACCTTCAAGATAAATTACATCAACACCTTCACTAACAGCGTAGTAATCTTTATTTTCTTCTTTTTTGGCATTTTGAACTAATTTTGTAAACCAAGCGTTACCACCAGTTTCTAAGTTAATACCGTTGTAGAAAATAAGATTAGCTTGAGATGTTTTTTAACATCATCAGGAAGTGGTTCGTATTCGTGTGGATCTTGTCCAACCGGTACGATACTGTGTAAATCAATTTTATCACCTGCGATATTTTTGTTATATCTGCGATGATTGAGTTAGTTGCTACTACTTTTCAATTTAGTAGCTTCGTTGGAACTAGAACCTTGTTTAGCGCTAGAACAAGCAAATAGTCCAACAGCTAGTGTGAAAAATAAGCGCTAGAAAACTTAATTTTTAAAACCTAATTTTTCATATTATAGGCCTCCTTTATTTATTTTTATAATTCTATTCAAAAATAAAATAGATTTACATAACTAATAATAATCATTATCAATTAAAAACTTTCATAATAACACCTCTAAATAAACTTGTTCTGGAAGTATTTTTATATATTAAGAAGTTTATTTAAAGGTTATTATATTTAATATATGATATTCTACTTTATTCTTGAGTATTATTATCTAAGTTATTTATTTTTTTATGTTTAACAAAGCGTTGTTTTTGGAGCAATAAAGAAAACTTATTGCGAAAACCACGGCTAGTGTTAAAACTATACTAGATCCTGCAGCGATATTGAAAAGAATAACCTATAAACAATCCCTAATACAGAACAACTTGCTCCGATTGTAGATGATAAAAATATCATAGTTTTTAGGCTATTTGCATAAAGATATGCAGTTGCTGCTGGCGTAATTAACATTGCTACAATTAAAAATTGTACCAACACTTTGCATTGCAGTAACAGAGACTAGAGTTAATAGTATCATTAGTAAGTAATGATAGAAGTTAACTTTCATACCCATTGCTTTTGCTAATAATTCATCAAATGAAGTCAAGAGTAATTCCTTGAAAAAAATAGTTTAATAACTAAAAGAACAAAAACTCCAACCCCTATAGTAATATACATATCTATATCTTGTACTGCTAAAAATATTACCAAACAAGATATGGAAAAGGTCAGTAGAACTTTTCGCTACACTAATTAAGATAACTCCTAGAGCTAAGAATGAACTAAATGTTATTCCTATAGCTGTGTCACTTTTTATTATAGAATTCCCTTTAATAAATGTTATGATTATTGATGCTAATAGACCAAATACGATTGCACCAATAAAGAAATCTATACCTAATATAAAAGATAGTGCTACACCAGGAAGAACTGCATGAGAGATTGCATCTCCCATTAATGACATTCCTCTAAGAACGATAAAACACCCAACGGCTCCAGCTACGATTCCAATAACAATAGCGGTGATTAAAGCGTTTTTGTAAAAAATGAAAACTATATAATCCGTCGATAAATTCTTTAATCATTAGTACCACCTCCCATAAAGAATAGGTCAGTACCGTATGCTTTTTGTTAAATTTTCTCTAGTGAAAGTTTTTCAGTTTCACCATATGAGATAACTTCTTTATTTAGTAATAATACATTATCGAAATAAGAATGAACTTTTCTTAAGTCGTGATGAACAATTAATATTGTATGACCATTTTCTCGAAGATTTCTTAATGTATTCATTATTATTTCTTCACTAACTGAATCGATACCAACAAATGGTTCGTCTAGAAAGATATATTTTGCTTCTTGAACAAGACAACGAGCTATCAACACACGTTGGAACTGTCCACCAGATAGTTCACTAATTTGTCTATTAGAGAATTTCTCTAGACCAACTAACTTCAAAGCGTCGTCAACTTTTTGCCAATCAGATTTTTTTAATTTTTAGTATTCCAATCTTAGAATATAAAACCAAGAAAACGCATTCTCTAACTTTTTATTGGAAAGTTATAATCTATATTGATTTTTTTGTTCAACATAAGCGACATTGTCAAGATTTTCTTTTTGCAATCTTGTCATCAATTTTTGAAAATACCTATTGAAGGTATTATATGTAGAACGGCTTTTTATTAAGGTAGATTTACCAGCACCGTTAGGCCCTATGATACCTGTAATACCAGGTCCTGTAATTTCTAAATTAATATTAGAAAAGGGCAGGAGTTTGGTTATAGGTAACAGTTAAATTTTCTATCTTTATCATACTTGTCCCTTCTCTTCATATTTTTTTCTGTATACATTAAAGTTTACCTTAGGAAAGAAAAATAAGTCAAGTGAATTTTGTTGTAATCAGAAAAAACATGACTCAAAGCTAAAAAAACGATAAAAATGAACTTTTAAAGAAAATAAAAACCTACCTTACAAAAAAATATTGTAAGGTAGAAATAAAGGAGTAAATATGAAAAGTCTTTATTATAAGCTAGGAGACTTATAATAAAAAGAACATATGAAGTAATATATTAATTACTTCACTTATAAAGTATAACAAAGTATATACAAAAACAAGAGGAAAATAAAATTTTTGAAATATTGAAAAAAAATTTTTTTGGTAAAAAATATTAATAAAACTCGATTTATATAAAAAGATTAAAATTTTGATAATAATATACTAATGAATTTGTAGTTTAACTACAATCGATACTATTATTACAGTAAAAAAATAACTAGAATTTGGTTTACTGTAAAGATGTAAATATCTTGTGTAGATGTATACATTTTGACTACACTAATTACTCATTAAAAATTAATGTAATATTAGTATACAATTATAGAAAAAAAGTAAACATAAATATAAAAATGTTTATAAAATAAGTTTGCTTTAAAAACATCATTTTTAGGCTATAAATTTGTCTTTTATGATGAGGTTATTTATACAATTGTATACCTTGAGAATACAGAAAATAAAAAAAGAAGTTAGTTTTTGAATTCTAACTTCTTTAAATTTTTATTTTACTTCAAATTTTTTTCACGAACAATTTTTAGCTACTTGTTCACAATATTTATCAGTTAGCTCATCGCTACTTGCTTCTACCATTACTCGAATTAGGTTTTCTGTTCCAGATGCACGTAATAAGATACGACCATTGCCTTCAAGTTCTTTTTCAACTTTTTCACATTCAGCTAGAATTTCAGAATCTTCCATAGCAGCTTTTTTATCTATTACTTTGATATTTACTAATTTTTTGTGGATAGATACTAACTTCTGATGCTAATTCTTCAAGAGATTTTCCTGTAGATTTTATAATATTAGCAAGTTTAACAGCTGTTAGAATACCATCTCCAGTAGTAGCATAGTTCATTAGAACTATATGTCCTGACTGCTCTCCACCCAGTGAATAATCATTTTTTTCTCATTTCTTCTACAACGTATCTATCTCCAACTGCAGTTTTAACAGATTGTAATCCATTTTCTTCAATTGCTTTGTAGAACCCTATGTTACTCATTACAGTAGAAACTACCATGTTATCTTTTAGTTCACCTTGTTCTTTAAGATGTTTTTGCAAGAATGAACATGATTTTATCACCATCTACAATATTACCGTTAGCATCAACTGCTAAAAACTCTGTCACCATCTCCATCAAAGGCAAATCCTACATCAACGTTATTTTCTCTTACGAATGTAGAAATTGTATCGATTTTAGTAGATCCAACATTATCGTTGATATTAATACCGTTTGGTTGACAACCAATAGTTTCGATATCAGCTTCTAAATCACCGAAGATATAAGGTGCAACGCCAGTAGTAGCACCATTTGCACAATCTAAAGCAATCTTTATATCAGATAAATCTCCAGAAATTGATTGTTTAATATGTTGAACGTATTTTTGACTTAATTCGCTACCACCATATAATTTTCGATTTTTTTCAAAACTTGCGTTTTTAATTTGCTCTGAATTATCAATTAATGATTCGATTTCTAATTCTTGCTCGTCTGTTAGTTTGAAACCGTCGGGACCAAAAATTTTAATTCCATTATCTTGATAAGGATTGTGTGAAGCAGAAATCATAATTCCGCTATCAGTTTCGATTGTTTTAGTTAAATAAGCAATTGCTGGAGTAGGGATAGTACCAACTGTCATTACATTGACACCTGTACTTGTAAGTCCCTGCTGTTAATGCTTGTTCAATCATGTCACATGAAATTCTAGTATCTCTACCAATTACTACTTTTGGATGTTCTTTTTTTCAGTTAGTAATTTACCAAGAGCTTTACCTACTTTAAAACTCAAATCGGCTGTTAGTGATTCTCCTGCGATACCACGAATACCGTCAGTTCCAAAATATTTTCTCATAAAAAAATGACTCCTTGTTTTATAATCTATATGAATATTACTATATAAAATGAAATAAGTCAAGGTTTAGGAGATATTAGAAGGATATGAAAAGCATTATATCGGTTAATTCAATATATATTTTTATCTTTAATAGAAAAGATTAAATGATGTATTAGTTTTATTATGATAAAAGAGGAATGATTTTTGTTAATCATTCCTCTGACTAGTTTATTTATTTAATTTTTCAATATCGTCTAGTACTTTTTTTAGCTTCATCTTTATTATTTTTTAGAATATACTTTTATTATATATAATAGCGCTTATAGAAATCATATGAGCAGAAACAGGTGCTGCTAGAAATAAGAATGCTATTGCTAATAAGAATTTGAATTCAAAAACATGTAAGTATCTATAAAATAGATAAATCAGCTATAAGAATTAACTCAACAGCGAAAGATCCTGTAACTCCAGCGGCATGTATTTTTGTCATTTTCATCAGGTAATCTAATGAAAGCAATTACCGTTGATAGCATTGCAATCACTGAAACTAAAATTAGAAGTATAATAATAATGTCTAAAATACTATTTAGTATCATCACTAAAAACCTCCTTTTTAGCTAGGAATCTAGCAGTAACAACTAGCCCACTAAACATATAATAGCTATGATAAGTATAAGTGAAATATAAAGAAAGTTTTTGTAGTACATACTAACTAAAACTATTAAGCACATTAGTGGCATAGCAAGAAGGTCACTTGCGATTAATTTATCGAATATGCTTGGTTTCTTAACGATATAAACTAATAAGAATAATATCATGGCAATACTAGCGAAAAATACCTAGTAAAATCGAATAATCTAAAACTTTTATCCATTCTAAATCAACCTCCAGTATTGCTTTTTCAAAACTATTTTTTATACCTTCAATTTCACCAGGAATATCGTCAGTATCTAGACAGTGAATATGAAGTGTTTTGTTATCATGTCCAACGTTAACTGTAAAGTGTACCAGGTGTTAGAGTTATCATATTGGCAAGTAATGTAATTTGCCAACTTTTTGTCACTTCTAAAGGATATTCAAAATGACAGGATTTACATCAAGATCTTTTTGAACATTAATTTTAGTACATTTACATCTGCTTTTAGTAATTCTATTAAAAACATTAAGATTAATTTTATCCATTTGTATACATAAATGTAGTATAGTTGTTCTCCTAAAATATTTTTTTAATGAATGTTTTTCTGAAGATGAATAGAAGAACCATTCCCCAGAAAAACCTACTGCAAAATATTCAAATTATAACTTCCTGAAAAGAACATCCATATTACACCAACTAATATATTAATTAAAAATTGTAGTGCATAATTATGCTCCTTTCTTAAGTACTAAGTCAATATAGTGCTGTGGATTAAGTACCATTTGTATCCCTTTATCGAAGAAACCATCTAATAGATTAGTACTTCTCCGATAATAAATGCTATTGCTACGATAGCGACAAGAGGAATTTGAACACCTTTTTGGAAGAGGGTTTTAAAATTAGGCTCTTATTGATATTATCGTAGAATACATTTAAGAATATTCTAATTAAAAGGTAAAATACAACTAATCCAGATAATGCTACTAATATAGCAATAAATGTATTATTATTTGTAACTAACCCTTTAATTATTAGTGCTTTTACCATAAAATCCACTGAAAGGTGGAACACCTGCTAATGATAGAACTATAATAAAATATGTCCAACCAAGAAGAGGATATTTATTGATTAATCCACATTTTTGGAGATATTTGACTCCACTAACGTAAATTATTAATCCAACAACTATGAATAATGCAGCTTTTTAGTAATATGTCGTTTACTGCATAGAATAATGCTCCTTTGACACCGAAAGTATTTAGTGTTGCAGTTCCACATACCATAACTCCAGAGAAATTACGATATTAAAAATTACTATTTGTTTTAAATCTTTTTGATATATAGCTCGATACAACCAGCTATGATTGAGATTGCTCCAAGTATTAATATATAAGACTTGATGAAGTTTGATTCGTAATAGAATAATCCATACGTTCTAATTATTGAGTAAAGACCAACTTTTGTTAGCAATGCTCCAAAGATTATTGAGATTGCAATTGGTGGTGCGGCATATGATCTATTCATCCATGTGAATAGTGGAATAGAGCACCTTTCATACAGAATACAAAATATCATTACAGCTCCAACAAAGGTATAATCCACGACGATCAGACATTGATGAGATCGTTTGTGATATGTATGCTATATTTAAGCTACCAACAATCGTATATAGATATCAATACTAATAACAAATAAGCTACCAGCAAACACATTCATCAGTACATAACTAATAGAAGATTTAAGTTGTTCTTTATTAATACCTACTAACAGTAGTAAGTAAGATGACATAAGTAAGATTTCATAGAAAACGAAAAGGTTAAATATATCACCTGTAGTGAAAGCTCCGTTTATTCCAACCATAATTAATAAAAATCCTGGATAGAAGAAACTAAGTTCTCGAACTTTATCAATTGTTTTAAATGAATATATTAATGTTGCAAAGAAATACAACTGAAGATGTTGTAACTAGAACACTATTAAGACCGTCTAATGTTAAAGTAATACCAAATGGACTAGCCCAGTTCCCCATTTCTAAAATTAGTATTTGGTGTTTATTTACCATATAGATATTTAATATAGAAAATGCTAAGACTAGTAATGTAGCGAATGTTGTTAATAAACGTTGCATTGCTATTCTTTTTCTAAATAATACCGTTACTGCTGCGAATAGAAGGGGGATAAATATTGGTATAACAGGTAAATTACTATGCATTATTTCTTTCCTCCTTCATATTTTCTACGTCTTCAAGATCAATTACATTATCGCTGCCTTTTAGTTTGTAGTTAGCGATATAGATTGAAATTAATAGACAAGTTACTGCGAATCCGATAACGATTGCAGTAAGGATAAGTGCTGCTGGAATAGGGTCTATATAATTCTTACCTAATTCTGAAATAATAGGAATATCTCCATCATATAAACCACCTGCGATAAGAATAATTAGGTTAGCAGCATGTCCAAAAAGACCAACCCCAATAATAATACGCATCATACTCTTAGAAAGCATAAGGTAAACACCAAATCCAACAAGAATACCACATAAGATAATCATATAAAATTCCATTATTTACCATCCTTTCCAAAAGCTAAAATAACTGACATAAGAACTCCAACAACTACAAAGTATACACCTAAGTCGAATATTGCGGCTGTGTGTAATTCCATCTCTCCCATTATTGGAACATGAATATGAGTGAAATGATGTTTGAAGAAATTCTTTCCGACTACAACACCACTAAATGCCGTACCAATAGAAAAAAGTAATCCAATCGCAGTCACGTATACATAATTAATAGGTAGAAGTTTTTGTGACTTTGTCGATTCCATATGTAAACATTGCTAGAGCTAATGCCATTGTACAAAGAAGTCCTCCAACGAAACCACCACCAGGAAGGAAGTGACCACCAAAGTACAAACTAAGAGAAAGTAAAAAGATACATCCTGAAATAATAGCAGATAATGATTTTAAAATTACGTCATTAGTTTTCATCTTTAGGTCCTCCTCGTTTAATAATTTTGAACATAGCATAAATGATTAATGCTACCATTGTCATAACTGTGATTTCAAACAGGGTATCAAATCCCTAAGTCTACGATAATAACATTTACTATGTTTCCACCACCAGATGCGACAACATTATCGAAATAAAATTGACTAATTTCTGATGGATTTTTATAAGCGTATGATACTAATCCCACGATTATGAAACTAATACCAGTAAGTGTAGCAATTATTGCATTAGTAAGTTTAAAACTTTGTTTTTCTACTTGTTTTGTTTTATCAGTTAATAAAATAAACGCTATTAAGAAAATAATAGTAGAAATTGATTCAATTACAAATTGTGTCATGGCTAAGTCTGGCGCTCTGAATGTAACATATAGCGCAGTCATCATAAATCCAATTCCAGAAGAAAAGGATAATAAGTACTAGCCTATTATAAACTGTAGTTAGAGCTACACAGCATACGACAATACATAGTCCTATAAAAAAATATTCATGTAGTGAATTGTAGAAGTTATTAATTAGCATAGGTCTACCAATTGCAAAGTAACCACCAATAATAGTTGCTGATAACACTACAAAAAATATAACTCATATTTCTTCTAAGTTGGTTTGTAACAAATGTGTCATGAAGAGTACCACTTACTTTTATGTAGTAAATTACCTAAGTTATTGTATGCGCCGTGAATAGAAATAATAGTAGGGTTTATACTATAAATTCCATTTCGACTAGCGTATAATTTGTAGATTGCAAAACTTGCAATAATAACAACAATAGAAGTAAAGTTCACTTGAGAAGAAACTATCATGATGAACATGAGATATTACTTCGTTATTAGTTGTTTTTACAGCAAGGGCAGCTTGTTGTGCTGGAATAACTATGTAATCTTTTATGAATGTATTAATAATTACAAAGACTACAAGTATTATTGGAGATATAAAGATACCATTACTTGGAAGATGTAATTTCTTAGTTCCCATTATAGAATTATCGAATTTACCTAGGAATGGTTTGAAGGCTAATATTAATGAATAAATAGCAGTTCCTAAAAGCTCCAATAACTACAGCTATTACGACAACCATATATAACATGTTTGATTGTGTCAATCCATAAACAACTGTTAAGAAGTATTCTTTTGAGTAGAATCCACTTAAAGGTGGGATACCTGCCATAGAAAATCCAGCAATGATACTTAGTATAAAGCTAAGTGGCATATATCTTTTAATGCCACGAAGTTTTTCGATATCACGTGTATGGAATGAATGATCAATAATACCAGTAATCATAAATAAACTTGCTTTAAATGCTGCATGGTTAATAATATGGAAACATACTGCATAGAATGCAAATGTATAAACGTAGTGGTTATCATTGTATAGACCTAGGTTTGCTATACCTATCATAAGAGTCATCATACCAAGTTGACTAATAGTTGAATATGCAAGAATTCCTTTTAAATCTTTTAGGAAAATTGCAGAAATAGATCCTATTAGCATAGTGATAGTTCCGAAAATAATTAAGATATTACCGAATGAAGCGGTAAATGAGAAGACGATCCCAATTCTCAGTAGTAGATAAATCCCTGCTTTAACCATTGTGGCAGAATGTAAATAGCTACTGATCGGTGTAGGTGCAGCCATTGCATCAGGTAACCAAATATGGAATGGAAACTGCGCTGATTTTGTAAATGCACCGAATATAATAAGAATCATCGCTATTACATATTTATTGTTGTATCCATGGTTTTTAGTGAATTCTATAATTTCACTAACATTAAAAACTTCCAGTGATATTATTTAACACGAAAATTCCTGCTAGCATTAGTACTCCACCAAAGACAGTAATAATAAGTGATTTTAGTGCTCCTTTTCTAGAAGTATCATTTTCGTGCCAGTAACTAATTAGTAGGAAAGAAGAAACAGATGTCATCTCCCAAAACATATACATACTAAGCATGTTGTCAGATAAAACAACACCCTAACATGGCAGACATGAATATTAGTAAAAATATATAAAATTTATGTAGTTTTTCATCTGTTATACTCATATAGTAACACGAATATAGTATTACTAACGTACCTATTCCTGTAATTAGTAATGAGAATAGGAGTGATAAACCATCGAGATTTAGGGTTGATATCCAGTCCTACATTAGAAACAAATGCTAATTTTTTTATAAATTGTTCCACCTGAATAGATATACTTAAGATTTGAAATAAAATATCCAAACAGTATTAATGGTACAACTATAACAAATTTTTCCAGTATGGATTGTTTTGAAGTTTTTCCTTAAAAAGGAACAAAAAAACATCGCAATTACTGGTAAAAAGACAGCTAATTGTAACATAAAAACCTCTTTCTAATTTATATATAACATTAATTATATAACAAAATAGCTAAAATACTATTGATATTCAATTTTATATAATTATTTTTTTCAATAAAATATGGTTGATAAGATAAAAGAAATATTATAAAAAGTTATGAAAACGATAAAATAAAGTATTAATTATTTTATAAAAATAACAAATTTATTTATATAAGATAGAGATAGATTAAATATAGTAATATTAGAGATTTAAAAGGTGAGAGTGGTAATAATATCAAAAAGAAGTTGTTGTTTTCAGAATATTCAACGGAAAATATAGACAATTATTTTTTAATATCTCTTGTTTAAGGTGAGAAAAAGGTATAATAAAGTTATTAATATATTTACAGGGGGACTAACTGATGTCACATAAACAAACACCACATATTAAACCAAACGGAGTAGAAATCGAGGAAACGATTCTTTTACCAGGGGATCCTTTAAGAGCGAAATTTATTGCAGAAACATTTTTAGAAGATGCAGTTTGTTTTAATGAAGTGCGTGGTATGCTAGGATATACTGGAACATATAAAGGTAAAAAGATTTCTGTAATGGGAACAGGTATGGGACCAGCTAGTATCGGTATTTATTCTTACGAATTAATCCACACTTTTGGGGTTAAGAACTTAATTAGAATTGGAACATGTGGAGCATTACAACCAGAAGTAAAATTATATGATGTAATTTTAGGAATGGGATCTTCTACAAACTCAAACTACATGCACCAATACAATATTCCAGGAAATTACAGCTTAACAGCTTCATTTGATTTATTATTAAAAGCTTATAACAAAGCTCAAGAAATGGGACAAGCAGTACATGTTGGTAATATTTTATGTAGTGAAATTTTCTATAATGCTGACGAAAAAGCTATGGAAAACTGGATTAAAATGGGAGTATTAGCTGTTGAAATGGAAAGTGCAGCATTATATGCTAACGCAACTGCTGCAGGTGTTAATGCTTTAACAATTTTAACAGTAAGTGATTCATTAGTAACTGGAGAAGAAACTACTCCAGAAGAAAGACAAACAGCATTTACTAAGATGATGGAAATTGCTTTAGGTCTAGCATAAAATTAAATTTTAGAGGTAATATTATATGAGTAACTATCAAGAATTATATGAAAAATGGTTAAATAGCTCAGCTTTTAACTGAGGAAGAAAAACTTCAATTAAAAAGTGTAGCTGATGATGAAGTTGAAAAAGAAGATAGATTTTATAAAGAATTAGAATTCGGAACTGCAGGATTACGTGGTAAAGTAGGAATGGGTTCTAATAGAATGAATAGATTCATTATCTGCTCTACAAAAAGCATTAGCACAAACTATTATCGACAATGGATTACAAGAAAAAGGTATTGCTATTGCTCACGATCCACGTCTTTTCTCAAAAGAATTTTGCAAAATTAGCAGCTTTAGTAATGGCTAGTAATGGAGTTAAAGCGTACTTATTTGAAGACTTACGTCCAACTCCAGAATTATCATTTGCAGTTCGTTATTTAGGAACAGCTAGTGGAATTAACATTACAGCAAGTCACAATCCTAAAGAGTATAACGGATATAAAGTATACTGGCAAGAAGGATCTCAAATTAAATCTGATATCAGTGATAAAGTTTTTAGAATATATTAACTCAATGGATATTTTCGATAACTATGTTACATTAACAGAAGAAGAAGCAAAAGAAAAAGGATTATTAGTATATATTGGTGAAGAAATCGATGAAGAATTCTATAAAGAATCTTTAAACTGTGCTATTAATGATGAAAACATTGATAAAGATATTTCGTAGTATATACACCACTTAACGGTGCTGGATATAAAGCTGTAACAACAGTTCTTGCACGTCGTGGATTCAAAAATGTTCACGTTGTTGAAGAACAAAAAGATCCTGATGGAACTTTCCCAACAATTGAATATCCAAACCCAGAAGATACTGCAGCATTCGAATACGGTGAAAGATTAGCCAAAGAAGTTAATGCTGATGTAATTATCGCAACTGACCCTGACTGTGACCGTCTTGCTGTAGAAGTAATTCACAATGGTGAAGTAGTTTCTCTTAACGGTAACCAAGCTGGTGCAGTATTAGTTCAATATGTTATTGAAAATCTTGCTAAACAAAATAAACTACCAGAAAACCCAGTATTAGTTAAATCTATCGTAACATCTAAGATGGTTGAGCCACTTTGTAAAGAATACGGAGTAGAAGTAATTGACGTTCTTACTGGATTCAAAAACATCTGTGCTTTACCAAATGAATGGGATATTACAGGTGAGAAAAACTATGTAATGGGATATGAAGAAAGTATCGGATATAACGTTGGTACTTTCCTACGTGATAAAGATGGTGTAACAATCGCTATGTTATTAGTAGAAGCTGCAGCATTCTACAAAACTCAAGGTAAAACATTAGTAGATGTACTTGATGGTTTCTATGAAAAATATGGTTACTACTTAGATAAAACTATCTCTATCGTACTAGAAGGAGCAGCAGGTGCTCAAAGAATTAAACGTATGATGGAGAAATATCGTGAAATCTTTGCTCGTGAAATCGCAGGAAGTGAAGTAGTAGCGATTACTGACTACTTAGTTCAAAAAGAGAAAACAGTAGCTACAGGTGAAGAAAAGGCTATTGAAATTGAAAAAACTGATGCTGTTAAATTCAGTTATTCAGACGAATCTTGGTATACTTTACGTCCAAGTGGAACAGAACCAAAAAGTAAAACTTTATATCTATGTTAAAGATGCGGATAGAAAAGTTGCAGAAGAAAAATTAGTTAAGTTTGAAGAAAAAGTATTAGAATTACTTTATTCAATAGATTAATAAATTCGAAAAAGGAAGTGAGATTTCTCACTTCCTTTTGTTATTTATTATAATATTTTAGATATTCTTTACAAAATTCACGAGCTGAAAGTTTTTCCACTTTGTCTATCTGCGTATGAAGAGCTCACAAATTTTGAAATTTCATCTGTGTATTCAACTTTTGGTAAAGGTTTTTCAAGAACTGTATCTCTGTTTTATTGCGAATGTTGAGAAACAAATACCAACTAAACGAGTGTGTCTAGTTTCATGGTTAAATGCACTTAACTCAGCAAAAATTTCAACACTTCTAGTACCAACTCTTGAGATATAGCTATCGATTATTAGTGCTTCGTGTCTATGAACTACATCTAAAAACTGATAAGTATCAATACTTGCTGTAAAAATGGTAAATGAGTATATCTGCAGAATTACTAAACCTTGTACATCATCAAGCCAATATAGGGTTTGTCCACCGAATAATGTGTCATGTCTGTTCATATGGTTTTGGATAAATAGTGTGGAAATTCTCAATTCTAGTATCTTTATAATTCATAACTTCTTGCATGAAAAAGTTCTCCTTAAAATTTATTTTTACTAATATCTAATATGAAATTAGAATACATATGTAATTGTATCACAAATAGATAAATATATTAAGCATCATTTATCATTTTTAAACAAAGTTATTTGAGAATGTTGTTTTTAAAAATATAATTTTACAACCTTTACATTTTGATGAAAATTGTATTATAATAAAAGAAAATATAAATGAGGTGAAGAAGAATGAAATATGAAAACTATGTTAGAACGTTTTTAGGATATGTAAAATTTAAGTCTAGATCAGATGCCGCTAGTACGACAATTCCGTCTACTCCAGAGCAAAAAGATTTTTTTACGTATGTTAAAAGGACAATTAGAAGAATTGAATCTTAGTGACATAGAATTAAATGAGGAAAACTGGTTTTTAACTGCAACATTACCGGCTAATACAGATAAACCATACGACAAAATAGGGTTTATTTCTCATGTAGATACTGCAGATTTTCAATGTTGAGGGTATTAATCCACAAGTCATCGAAAACTATGATGGTGAAGACATCGTTTTAAATAAAGAATTAAATGTTGTGATGAGTAAAGCTGAGTTTCCTAATTTAAGTAATTATAAAGGTCTAACTTTAATTACTACGGATGGGACGACTTTATTAGGAGCTGATGATAAAGCTGGAATTACTGAAATAGTAGAAGCTGTTAAGTATTTAAGTGAACACCCTGAAATTGAACATGGTGATATTCGTGTTGCATTTGGCCCTGACGAAGAAATAGGGCGAGGAGCAGATCACTTCGATGCTAAAGGATTTGCAACAGATTATGCGTTCACTATGGATGGTGGTGTTCTTGGTGAACTTGAATATGAAAGCTTTAATGCAGCACAAATCACATACAAAATTACTGGAGTGAGTGTTCATCCTGGTACTGCAAAAGGTAAAATGAAAAATGCTAATACGATTGCTGCAGAGTTAGCTTCTTTATTTCCAGAAAAAGAAGTTCCTGAACATACAGAAGGATATGAAGGATTCTATTTATTGCACAATATGCAAGCTAGAATCGAAGAGGCAGAGATGGTTTATATAATTCGTGACCATGATAGAGAGAAATTTGAAGCTCGTAAGAAATTCGCTGAAGAAGTGGCAGCGAAAATTAATGAAAAATATGGTAATGTGGTGGAATATGATCTGTTTGATCAATACTACAATATGGGAGATGTAATTAAAAAAGATAAACGCTGTGTTGATGTAGCGGAACAAGCTATTAAAAATGTAGGTGTAACTCCTATTATTATTCCTATTCGTGGTGGAACAGATGGTTCTAAAATTTCATATATGGGTATTCCAACACCTAACATTTTCGTTGGTGGGGAAAACTTCCACGGACAATATGAGTTCAGTTGTTTAGAACATATGGAAAAAGCTGCTGACACTATTGTGGAAATTGCAAAATTAGCAAAAAAATAGTGGGAGTGACTCAAAAATCGTGATTTCGTAGAAATCGATTTTTTTAGAGTCACCCCCGCACAGTTTATTAGATATCTAAAAAGCTTTTATAAAGCGATTTTAGATATCAATAAACCACTTGCATTGTACGTTAGAATTTTTAGTGCCAAAGGCACGTTAAAATTCTTACGTATAACGTATGCAAGGACACACCAAGAAGTGAGTCATAAGACGAAACTGATTGGATTGTGTCTACTGCTGAGGCTATGAGTTCTCATATACACTTTGTTTAAGTTTAGGACTTTTGTGTCAGCCCCTATTAGAAAATAACAAAAAGTATAATTTTCTATTAAGATATAATTTAATATTTTAAGAGATAAGATTAATATAAGATACAACTATTGTTAATTCAAAGATAGATTTTTGAATTATAAAAGAGTTGTATCTTTTTATAGAAGAACTTTTAAATTTTTAAAAAATGATAAAAAAATTATGCAATAGCCCCTAAAATATGGTACAATAGTAATGTATATTAACTAAAAATTGAAATGAAAGAGAGGATGGTTGTAAGATGACTAAAAACATTTTTATGTTACAACTCCTATTTATTACCCAAGTGGTAACTTACACATAGGGCATGCAGTATACAACAGTAGCGTGTGACGCTTTAACAAGATATAAAAAAATTAAGTGGATATGATACATACTTTTTAACAGGTACAGATGAACATGGTCAAAAATTCAACAAAAAGCTCATGAAAAAGGTATTTCTGAACAAGCTTTATGTTGATGAAATGATTAAGGATATTAAAAATTATGGAAAAACTATGGATATTAACTATAGTAAATTCATCAGAACAACAGATGATTACCATGAAAAGCTGTTGCTGAAATTTTTTGATAGATTAGTTGAAAAAGGTGATATTTACCTTGGAGAATACAAAGGTTGGTATTCTATTAGTGATGAAGAATATTTCACAGAAACTCAACTTCAAGAAGTTTTCAGAGATGAAAATGGAAATATGATTGGGGAATTGCTCCAAGTGGGAATGAAGTTAAATTAGTTAGTGAAGAATGTTACTTCTTCAAAAATGAGTAAATATGCTGACAGATTAGTTAAGTACTATGATGAGCATCCAGAATTCATTTTACCTGAAAGCAGAAAAAATGAAATGCTTAATAACTTCATTAAGCCAGGATTAGAGGATTTAGCTGTTACTCGTACAACTTTTGACTGGGGAGTAAAAGTAAAATCTAATCCAAAACACGTTGTATATGTTTGGATTGATGCATTAGTTAACTACATTACAGCGCTAGGGTATGCAACTGGAGAAAGTGAAGAACTATTTAACAAATACTGGCCAGCTGATGTGCAAGTGGTAGGTAAAGAAATTGTACGTTTCCACGTTATTTATTGGCCAATCCTTCTTATGGCATTAGATTTACCACTACCTAAGAAAATCTTTGCTCACGGTTGGTTATTAATGAAAGATGGTAAAATGAGTAAATCTAAAGGTAACGTAGTAGATCCTTATATGTTAATAGAGCGTTACGGATTAGATTCTGCTCGCTATTACCTATTACGTGAAGTGCCATTTGGACAAGACGGTATTTTTCACACCAGAAAGTTTTATCGATAGAATTAACTCAGATTTATCAAATGACTTAGGAAACCTATTAAATAGAACTATTTCTATGATTAATAAATACTGTGGTGGAGTAATTCCAAAATTTGTTGAACTAACTACAGAATTTGATAAAGAATTAATAGCTTTTATCAAAAGAAGTTATTGCTGAATATGAAGAATATATGGAAAACATGCAGTTTTCTAAAAGCTTTTAGAATCAGTTTGGAAATTCATTTCTAGAACTAACAAATATATCGACCAAACTACACCTTGGATTTTAGCAAAAGATGAAGCAAATCAACCTGAATTAGATAAAGTAATGAACTACTTAGCTGAAAGTCTTCGTATAGCTACAATTTTAATAGCACCTGCTTTAACAAAAGCACCAGCAGAAATTGCTAAACAATTAGGAATTAGAGAAGACTTATTAGTGTTTGAATCTGCCAAAACATTTGGTGTATTCGATGGAACTGTAAAAGTTGTAGAAAAACCAACTCCAATTTTCCCAAGATTTGATAAAGAAGTTGAAGTGAGTACATTAAAGAACAAATGTCACCTAAGGCACTTGAAAAACCTAGAGACAGAATCTAAAGAAGAAAATGAAGATACTTATGTTGAACTTGCAGAAGAAATCACAATTGATAAATTCTTTGAAACTTCGTTAAGAGTAGCAGAAGTATTAGAATGTGAAAAAGTTAAGAAAAGTTCAAAATTATTAAAAATTCAAACTTGATTTAGGAAATCACCAAAGACAAATAGTTTCTGGTATCGCTAAATACTATGATCCAGCAGAATTAGTTGGTAAAAAGTAGCGGTAGTAGCTAACTTAAAACCAGTTAAATTATGTGGTGAATTAAGTGAAGGGATGATTCTATCAGCGGAGAAAGATGGTATTTTACGTAGTAGAAATCAATGCTGAAATTCCTAATGGAGCAGAAATTAGATAATATTAAAAAGAGAATATAGTGAAAACTATATTCTTTTTTCAGGCTGTTGACAAATGCAGAAACTGCATGAGTCAGCAGCCTATTTTAATGAGAAAAAGTGCTAAAAATGTTATAATATAAGTATATAGGGGTTTTTAGTATGTTTAATAAAAAGAAAATATCAAAGACGAAATAATATTAATGACGTTATCAGAATTAGTTCCTACAAATCACTTTTTTTAAGAAAAAGTAGCCAAAGCGATTGATTTTAAATTTATTTATGATTTAACAGAAGAATACTATAGTCACACATCAGGAAGAAATTGTTTAGACCCTGTAGTATTATTCAAATTAGTGTTTTTAAAAGATTTCTATGGAATAAAATCTATGAGAGAAACAATAAAAAGAATAGAAACAGATGCTGCATTTAGATGGTTTTTAGGATACCATTTTTCAAAACCAGTTCCACATTATTCTACATTTTCACAAAACTATATTCGACGATTCCAGGAACTGATATATTTGAACAAATATTTATAAATATAGTGAATCAGCTATTGATAAAAAAATTAGTAGGCGGAACAGAGTTTTTTTACTGATTCAACACACATTAAAGCTAACGCAAACAAAAAGAAATACAAAATTGAAATTACCACAAAAAGTAAAAGAAAGAAAAATTAGACTTAGAAAAGAAATAAATGAAGAGAGAGAAAAATAGGAAAAAGCCTTTTTAAGTATGAAGAAAAAGAAGAACTAAAAAGACAACGAATTAACACTACTGATCCAGATAGTGGTTATTATCACAGAGATCATAAAGAAGAAGGCTTTATGTATTTAGATCATCGAACAGTAGACGGGAAGAATAATATTATTATAGACTGCCATATAACTCCAGGTAACGTTCATGATAGTGGTCCGTATATAGATAGATTAAATCAGATAGAAAAACTTTTGGATTAATACCTGGTAAAAGTTGCATTAGATAGCGGATATTATTCTCTAGATATACTAAAACAGTTAGATATATATATTTTTCAGTAATAGGATATAGAAGATTTTCAAGATCAAAAGATAATAAATATTTTTAAATACTTACATGAAAAAGATATATATGTAGATACACGAACAGGTGAAATATTTAGATACAGAAATATTGATAGAAATGGATATAAACAATATAAAAAGCTGATGATAAAAATGAGAAAAATAATAAGACGACATATAAATGCAGATTATTATGATAAAGCTCGATTGAGACGTATATCTAAAGAAGGTAAGATATTATAAAAAGAAGAAAAGAAACAGTAGAACGTAGCTTGCAGATTCAAAACAAAAATCACGGATATAGATATGCACAATATAGAGGTAAAGCCAAAGTACAGTCGTACTCTTGGTTGTCTTGTTGCGTTCAAAATATGAAAACAATAGTACTAAGAGATATAATTATCTCTTAATACTACTGATGCTTTAGCCATAAGGCTTATTTTTTGAAAAACGACCAAAAACATCAATATGTTCATTGATATTTTGGTCGTTTTGTCAATCATCTGAAAAGAGAATATAGTGAAAACTATATTCTCTTTTTAGGGGTTGAAACAATTTAAGTATATAAAAATCCACCTGAGGATTTCTCAGGTGGATTAAATTAATTATCTTGTCGTTCTTTGATTGTTTTGAGAGTTAGAGGCGTTTTTATTATCATTACTATCTATGTTTTTAGTCTTAGGCGTTTCTCTATTAACCTCAACTACACGAACTGGATTAACAGGTACGAATGATCCATCAGACACATGATAAATTAATCTGTTGTTATTAATTCCAATACCGTTAATATTAAGTTGAGCACCGTTACCAAAAGTAACTCGAACTTTACTTGCTGTTTCGTCAGAATATACATTTTGTGTAGCTAAGAATTTGATTGCTACTGGTCGAGAAATAAAGTTTTCAAGTTGATCATTTTTAGAATCAACTGAAACAAATTTTTCGTTTGCAGTGATAAACTGACCTTGTAAGTTTCCTGATGAAATCTGATACATTAAATATCCAGCAGGAGATACAATTTTATTTACAGTTAGTTTAGTACCAGGTTCAATAACTTTTCCTTGATCTGACCAGCTTGCGGATTTAAACGCATGAATTTTTTTGTTTACAGTAACTTGGCGATCTACATCGAATGAATAAGATGTAAATGTACCAGCAAGTTTTGCTGTTATCTCTTCATCTTGTGCATCAGAGTCTATACGAGCTGCTGCTGCTTTCTCTTGAGCTTCTAGAATTTTTAGCTTTTTCTTCAGCTTCTTTTTTTGTTTCTTCATTTCTTCTGTAGTGTCTACAGCAGTAGTGTTTGTTTCTCCAAAACTTATATAGTGTTCTTTTAGCAGAAGAAATAAATTTTTAGTGTAACAAGGAAACAAAGAGAAAGAATTATTGCTAGAATAAGTGATGTAGCTATTCTGACTTTTTATATTTTTTTAGCTACTCTTTTTATTCCATCATAATTTTCAACTTTTCTTCTAAAGATTTTTTTCGAGATATATGCTTTTAAGATAAAAGTAGGGATACTAAGAAGATGTTTTTTTATTTTATTATCTATGTATTTAACTTTAAAAAGCAGTCTCTTCTTCGTTAACTACTTCTTTTTATATTGTGTATTTCTTTTTTTATACCGTCTAATTTATATTCCATCTCAAGATTTTTTGAATCTTTTCAATAATTTTTCTCAGATGCAATATCTTTTTGAGTAATTTGTTTTTGAGTTACAAGACTATTTAATCTTTTTTTCTTCAAGGGTAATTTTTCTTTATCTGCATTCCTGTTTTTTTAAGAGTAGAGATAGTTAATTTTTTTCTTCAATTTTATCCTCTAAAGAGATTAGTGTAGTTTGTAATGAAAGGAGAGTATTTTCGTGTTCCCTCATTTCATTTTCTTTTGTAATAATTCAACTTTTCTTTTTTTATCTTCTGAGATTTTGAATTCTTTTTCTTTTCTTCTAAATTCTCGTTTTTCTTTTTCCGCTTTGTTCTTTTTTCGATACGTTGACGTTCTAATTCTTTTTCACGAGCGATACGTTCTTTTTTCAAGACGTTCTTTTTTCACGTTGTTCTGCTTTTTCTTTTTCAATACGTTGACGTTCTAGTTCTTTTTCACGAGCGATACGTTCTTTTTCAAGACGTTCCTTTTCGCGTTGTTCTGCTTTTTTCCTTTTCGATACGTTGACGTTCTAATTCTTTTTCACGAGCGATACGTTCTTTTTCAAGACGTTCTTTTTCACGTTTTTCAGCTTTTTTTCTTTTTCGATACGTTGACGTTCTAGTTCTTTTTCACGGGCAATACGTTCTTTTTCAATACGTTCTTTTTCACGTTTTTTTCAGCTTTTTCTCTTTCGATACGTTGACGTTCTAGTTCTTTTTTCACGGGCAATACGTTCTTTTTCAAGACGTTCTCTCTCAGCGCGTGCAAGCTCATTTTTGCGTTCTTCTTCAATTTTACGTTGCTGTTCTTCAAATTTCTTTTTGGCAGTCTCTAATTCTAGAGCTCGTTGTTTTAATTCTTTTTTTCTTTTAATTTTACTTTTTTTCTTTTTTCTCGAAGTTCTTTTTCTAAAGCAGATTCATCAAGATGATGATTATTAGTAGAAGTCGTAGATTCATTATTTTTAAATTAAAAGTTTTTACTTGTTTTTTAATCGACTAAAAAGACGTAGTATTATTCTTTTCTTTAGTTGAATCTGTAGTATTATTTTCTACCACTTTTTTTCTTTTTGTTCTTTTTGACATAAAAAAATCCTTTCACACACTATTAATTCCTATTATATCATAAAATTATAGTATATTTATATAAAATATGCTTAAAAATACCGGTAAATTATTAAAAACTTTCAACTCTAATTGAAATATGTTATCATTAGGTATAGATAGTTTTATCATTAAAAAAATTATAAAATAAAGAGGTAAAAATTATGAAAAACAATTAGCTTTTAAAGGAACTCCAGTTACAATTGATGATAAGTTAAATATTGGAGATGTATTTCCAAATTTTAGACAGTAACAAAAACATTATCAGAATTTGAATTGGATGATTATAGAGGTAAAAAAATTATTGTTAATACTTTTTCCTTCTGTAGATACAGGTGTTTGTGCTTTTACAAACAATTAATTTTAATAAAGAAGTTCGTGATTTAGCAGATACTGTAGTAATAACAGTTTCAAAAGATTTACCGTTTGCTTTTAGGTAGATTCTGTGCTGATAAAAGAAATAAACAATGCAATTACTGTATCTGACTATAAATATCGTGATTTTGAGAACAACAATGGTCTTTTTAGTTGAAGAATTAGGATTATTAACACGTTCTGTGTTTGTTCTTGATGAAAACGGAGTTATCCGCTATAAAAGAAGTATTAGAAGAAATCGGAGAAGAACCGAATTATACGGCTGCTCTAGATGCTCTTAAAAACTATAGAGGGGTAATAGATGACAGAATTAAAAATATATTAATAAAGAAGAAAATAAAAATTTACAGATTAAAGATTTAATTACATTAGGTTTATATACAATATTATTAATTCTTGTAATGGCTGTAGGAATCGGAATTTCTACACTATTAACATCACTGATTTTTGGTGGAAAAGTTTATTTTTGCCACATATACATCTATTACTGCAGCGCTAGTTTGTGGTAGTGTATATAGTTTAATTTTTCAATAAAATCAATAAAAATATGGCGATATTTATAATGATTGCTATAATTGGTATTTTTCATGACAGTTTCTGGACACTCGGTAGTGGGTGGAATAGTATTAATCTTTGCAGCAGTTTTAGCAGAAATTGCTTTCAGATATGGAAATGAATATTTATCATATTTATTCTTTAATTTAGGAAATATTGGTCTTATTCTACCAATGTTCTTTATGAAAGATTCATATGTAAAACATCTTCAAAATAGAAATTATTCAGAAGAAAAATTAATTTAGTGATGAGTTCAACTGATATGAAGACTTTTTATCTTTATTGTTGTGTTCACTGTAATATTCTCAATAGTTGGTACATACTTAGAAGAAAACTTTATTTCAAAAAAACTTTTAATAAAGCAGGGCTATAGAATGTATAAATTAGATATTAGAACGAAAAATCTTTATTTTTAGTGATTGCCAACATATTAATGTTTAAAAATGATGACAATACCTGTTCACCTTTTTAGTAGCACTATGTTTTTCAATATACTTAGGAATTAGTTCTAATTTTTAAGAGAATGAGTAGATTTTTGGTATATATCTTTTCTTTACTGCATATGAAGTATTTTTTTGCTCATACAGTTACATTACAGGTTATTGACAGTTTCTTATTATTAACTGCATTAATGTTTAAGACGTTGTATTTCCCATTATGTTCAGGGATGGCTTTTAGTAAGTAGTTCAAAAAGTTTCAGAACTGATCTGCTTTTTGAGAAGCATAAAGTTACCAAAGAAAATGATTATAGTGCTAGCAGTATTATATAGATTTTTTTCCCGGTGTTACTTACAGATTATAAATTAATAAAGAATTCATTACGAATGAAAGGAATTGGAGTAAGTAGAGTTACTACTTACTTCATCCAATTAAATTCTTTTGAATATGTTTTTGTTCCTTATGTAATAATAAGTACCAATATAGCAAATGAGCTATCGGTGTCTTGTTTATGTAGAGGAATAGATAACGAAGAGAAACCAAGTAGTTATATTGAATTAAAGTTCAATAAAATTGATTATTTAACTATGGTTGTCGTAGCAAGTCCTTTTTGTTTTTATTATGTATATGAGGTGATAAATTGATAACATTTAAAAAATTTTTAATTATAAATATATTGAATCGCAAAAATTAAATATTGAAGATTTATCACTTAATATAAAAAGGGTGAATGTATTCTTTTTACGGGTGCTAGTGGTTGTGGAAAAACTTCCATTTTACGAGTTTTAAATGGATTAGCACCAGAATTTTTTGATGGTGGATATAGTGGTGAATTAAAAGTAGCTCACCTTAATATAGGAGACAAATTAAAAGATTTTTCAAAAGTAGTAGGGAGTGTATTTCAAAATCCTAAAAATCAGTTTTTCAATCTTGATTCTACGAGTGAACTTGCCTTTTAGTATGGAAAAATTATGGTTATTCTAAATCAGAGATACAGAGTAGAATTGATGAAGTGATATCAGAATTTTTCTGCAGAATATCTGTTGGAAAGAAACGTCTTAGAACTAAGTGGCGGAGAAAAACAAAAACTAGCTTTTTATGGCAAGTATGATGTTAGATGCTGATGTATATGTTCTAGATGAGATAACTAGTAATCTAGATTTGAAGTCGATACAGCTTATTTCATCAATAATCGAAACATTGAAGAATAAAGGTAAAACTATAGTTGTTGCTGAACATAGAATATATTATCTAAAAGATTTAATCGATAGAATGTATATTATTAAAGATGGTAAATTGCTCCATGAAGTTACTAAAGAACAACTATCAGATTTTTGATAGTAGAGCTTGTCATACTAGACAAATTGATTTATCTAAAAGTAGAGCTAGGTAATAAAGAAAATAGAAATATTAAAGAAGACTTTTTAAATATCGAAAGACTTGAATATAAAGTTCATGATAGGAAAGTTGAACTCCAAAGCGAAAGTTTCGCAGCTTCAAAAATCTATACTATTATTGGTGATAATGGTTGTGGAAAACAACTTTCGCTAATGCTCTATGCGGCCTTCATAAATCTAAGCATAAAGTAATATTAAATGGAAAAAGATTTAAATAAAAAGGATTAATTAGAAATGCATTTCAAGTAATGCAAGATGTTAACTATCAATTGTTTACTAATCAGGTAGAAAAAGAAATTAAGTTAGGTAGCGATAATTTATCGTTATTTGATGAAGTTGTAGATAGATTAAACATTAGAAAAATTTTTTAGATAGACACCCGAATACTCTTTCTGGTGGAGAAAAGCAAAAGAGTTGCTATTGCTTCTGCGCTTTTATCAAATAAAAAGTACTAATCTTTGATGAACCAACTAGCGGTCTAGATTATGTAAATATGATTGAACTAAGTCGCTTGATTGAAGAAATAGCCAAAAATGATGTTGTGATATTCATAATTACACATGATTATGAATTTTTATGTCAGATTTCAGATGAGGTTCTTTATTTTGACAAAGAAGGCATAAGAGAGCGTATTGAAGTTAATGAAGAAAAATAAAATAAAATATTAGAATTAATGAGTTAATGTACATTGTATATTAACTCATTTCTTAACTCAAATGAGTTGTTAAATTGAGGGTATCATGATAAAAATATATAGGTTACAAAAAAATAATTAGGATAAGGAGGGAACTTATGTCATACGCTTCAGATATGAAGAAAGAATTAACTTTAATAGAAATAACAAAAGATGAGAATTCTTATCAGAGTTATCAGCCCTAATAAAGATGAATGGTGTATTAAATATATCAAACGGTAGGTTAAGTTTAAGTTTTTCAAACAGAGAATGCTTCTATAGCAAGAAGAATGTTTTCTTTAATAAAGTTTTTTTCTATGATGTTCATGTAAATATTTCTGTTAGAAAGAAATTGAAATTGAAGAAAAATAATGATATATTTGTCGTTTAGATCAAAATGTCAAAGAAATTTTAACTGATTTATATATATTAAATGATAACTATACAATGAGAATAGATATAGCAAAAAGAATTAATTGATACTGATGAGAAGAAAAGAGCTTATCTACGTGGAGCATTTTTTTAGCAGGAGGATCTATTAATAACCCTCGTACTCTAGTTATCATATGGAAATATTCTCTTCTTATGAAGAACATAACAAGGAATTAAATGAACTTTTAAATAGTTATAAGTTAAATGCTAGAAGCCTTGAAAGAAAAAAGGTTTCATAGTTTATATTAAGGAGTCTGAAAAGATAGCAGAGTTTATTAATCTTGTTGGAGCATTTCAAGCGTTATTCCAATTTGAAGATGAAAAGAATTGTTAGGGATATTAATAATTCTGTAAACAGAATGCAAAACTGTGACATGGCCAATATGAATAAAACTGTCAATGCTTCTGCAAAACAAGTGGAGGATATTAATATTATTGAAGAGAGAATAGGTCTAGATAATATTGATGAGAAACTTAGAGTAGTTGCCGAAGCAAGACTTAAGTATCCAGAATATCCGCTAAAAGAAATAGCGGAAATGATCGAAGATGGTAAGTTATCTAAATCGGGCTTAAATCACAGATTTAGAAAGATAGCTAAAATAGCAAAAAGAATTAAAAAGAAGGAACTTATCAAGCAAAATAAAAGAAGTGAGGAAGAACAATGAGTAAGTGGGATGAACAAATATTAGTAGTTAATAGAAAAAGAATTATTTAATAATGAAGAAAATCATTTCTATGGATTTATAGAAAAATGATGAAAAACTAAGAAAAATTATTGATACATTTGAATCATATGAAGTAAAACGTCGTGGGGATATGGAAGAAGATCCAGATTATAAGCAGTTAATCGGATATGTACTACTAAAAAGATGTGAATACAAATGAGGTATTAGTATACAAACGTCTGGTAGGTGGTGGCGAAGCAAGACTTCACGGAAAAGCATCTGTTGGTATTGGTGGACATATGAATGAAGTTGAAGGAAAAACAATTTTTGAAATGTTAAAAAATCAATGCAGCACGAGAATTAAATGAGGAAGTCGGAGTTTCTGAAGAAGAAGCTTTTAAATAATTTACATTTTATTGGTCTAATAAATGATGATAAAACAGAAGTTGGTCAAGTTCATATTGGAGTGGTATATGAATGTAAAGTTGATAAGAATCTAGTAGAAGTAAAAGAGGATGACACGCTAGTGATTAAGTGGATGTCAGGAGACGAAGCAAAAGCTGAAGAAAAATTATGAGACTTGGTCAGAATTTTTTAAAACCAATCTTTTAATAAATAAAGATGAACTTTTATAGGTTCATCTTTATTCGTTAAATTAGTAATATTTATTGTATTGCGTTATAAAATCTTACATAATATTGAAAAAAACATCAGTTAAATGTAATATTAAATTATGTAATTTGAAAATATAATAGTAATTAATAGTTAATACTAAACAGTATTATTCTGTTTAAAAATACAACATAAAGTAAGAAAAGGATGATAGTATGTTTAATATTAAAATGGATATGATTCAAACGGTCGGATTGGCTGTTATTATATTAATTCTAGGAAGATTATTGAGGAAAAAAAGGTTAAGTTCTTTTGAAACTTATTGTATTCCGTCTCCTGTTGTTGGAGGTTTCCTATTTGCTATAATTAATTTAATTTTTAAGAGAAACTAATTTAGTTATCTTCGAATTCGATAATACTTTACAAAGCTTCTTTATGACACTATTCTTTACAAGTATTGGTTTCAATGCAAGTTGGAGATTATTAAAAGTTGGTGGAAGAAAAAGTTGTTATGTTCCTTATTATGGCTGTAACGTTAGTAGTACTACAAAATGTTGTGGCTGTAGGGGTTGGGTATTTAACAGGTGTAGATCCATTGATTGCTCTATTAACTGGTTCAACTGCAATGACAGGAGGACATGGTACTGCGGCAGCAATGGCACCCTATAGTAGAAGAATTAGGCCACACTGGAGCAAAGAGTGTTGCTATCGCGGCAGCTACTTTTTGGACTTATTGCAGGATCTAGTCTAGGTGGACCATTGGCCAATAGACTTATTAAAGGTAAGAAACTAGAGGTTGTAGCAGAGAAAGTTGATAATGAAAAAGTGAGAAATGATGAATTTCTTTTTAATAATGATGTAAGAAAAACTTGATGGAGAGAATTTTGCTAAAAGCATTCTTTTTAATCTTATTATCAATGTTTATTGGTAGTTATGTTTCAACATTTTTTTAAACCAATTTTTAAATTTCCCTCAACTACATAGGACCGATGATTGTTGCGGCTATTTTTAAGAAATATATCTGATAATACAACTAAATTTGATTTACACTACGAAGAAGTACATATTTTAGAAGATGTTTCGTTGAATTTATTCCTTGGAATGGCAATGATTAGTTTAAGATTATGGGAATTAAGTAGTGTAGCGGGTCAACTAGCAGTATTATTACTTGCACAAGCACTTTTAGCATGGATATTTATTTACTTTGTAACATTTAGAGTTATGGGCAGTAATTATGATGCAGCAGTATTATCTGCAGGCCATGTAGGTTTTGGACTTGGAGCTACACCTAATGGTATTGCAAATATGCAAAGTGTTTGTGATAAATATAAACATTCACATATAGCATTCTTTGTAATGCCTATAGTAGGTGCATTGTTTATTGACTTCTTTAATGTAGCGATAATAAGTGGATTCTTCTCGTTCTTGTCGAGATAGAAGACGATCTGACTTGATTAAATATTTTAATCAAGTCATTTTTAAAAAATTTTGCTTGCTTAGTATTTTTAATATATAATATAATAGTAGAAATTGACCCAAAAGTCCTAAATTTTAACAAGGTTCATATGAGAATTCACAGCCTCAGCAGTAGACACAATCCAATCAGTTTCGTCTTATGACTCACTTCTTGGTGTGTCCTTGCATACGTTATACGTAAGAATTTTAACGTGTCTTTGGCACTAAAAAATTCTAACGTACAACGCAAGTGGTTAATTGATATCTAAAATCGCTTTAGAAAAAGCTTTTTAGATATCTAATAAACTGTGCGGGGGTGACTCGACAAAATCGATTTCTTCGAAATCACGATTTTTGAGTCACTCCCATTGATTATTTAAGATAAGGAGAAAGCAGTGGAGAATAAAAAATATTCTATAAGAAAAGTGTCAGCTGGAATAATCAGTATTGTTATAGGAATTAGCACAATGAATATAGGTGTGGCTAATGCACAAGAGTCTGATAATAAGGTTGTTATAAATGAAAATGGAGTAATTCCAGAGGTTGAGCCAATTCCACCAGAGAATGTAATTGAAGATTCAAAAAGAAAGCCACCATCAAAAATCAGAGGAAAAACCAGCTCCAAAACCTGTAGAAAAGACGTCGGAAAAAAACCAACAGAGAAGCCAATAGAAAAAGCCGTCGGAAAAACCAACAGAGAAGCCAACAGAAAAAAACCGTCGGAAAAACCACCTGTTAAACTAACAGAGAAGCCGTCGGAAAAAAACCAACAGAGAAGCCATCAATAAAAACCATCTTCTAGAATGGAAACTAGAAATGATGTATTAGTAGCGAATTTATCTGGTCGTAAAATTAAGGTTTCTTTTTAAAAAAAGATAGTATCTCTGCAGAAAAATTGTTTGTGGAACCATTAAATGATAATGATTTAAACAAGACTATCAAGAATAAACTAGGTAGCGACTATAAAATTATTGAAACATTTGAGATTCATTTTGAGAAAGATTATAAAAAAAGTAGATAGTAATATAGAGAGAACTGTAACAGTTGCAGTTGTAAAAAGAAAATACTGATTTAGAAGTTTATCATATATCTGATGAAAAATAATCTTGAAAAAAATAGCTAGTAGATATAATGCGGGTGAGTTGCAATTTGATATAAATCATTTTAGTAAATTTACTATAGTAGAACGTATAAAAAAATAGGAACGAAGGATTTAGAGGAAAGAGCTCAAATAGTAATTCCAGAAAAGATTGAAAATAAAGAAAAAAATAGAAAATAAAGAAAAAAAGAAGATGATGAATTACCTAAAACAAAGAGTATTAAAGATGAGAAACAATTAAAAATACTTCCTAAGACGGGTATATCTGGAAATTCATCTATTTTTACAGGATTTATTTTTAATAATTGTAGCTAGTATTATAAGAAAAAAAGAAAAAAATTATATATAGCTAAATAAACATAAAAAAACATATGGATATCATACTGTATTATGCAGTTGGTATCCATTTTTTTGTTTTTCAGATTAAATTTATAAGCCTATTCTTATTAATAAGATTTTTAGTAAATTGATAATAAATATAATTTTCAAAATAGCCATAATCATTAAAGTATATTATATCAAAGTTACATTTTCTAAATAAGAAAAAAATACAAAACATTAATTTTAAAAAGTAGTAAATCGTAAAGATAACTATTTACAAAATGTACTAAACATGTTATAATAAATCGAAATTATTACGAATTATAAAATTAAGGAGAAAAATATGAATAAAAAATATGATTATTACTAGTGCCTGTGGCTCATTAGTAATTGGGCTATCAGTATTTTTCTGGATATGAGTATAGAAAGCTTCATGAATATGAAACTGCACCACTAGTACAAAATACAGCACAAGCATTAATTACTCTGACAAAGTTAGCTCAGTAGTTGTAAGTGAAATTACTGAAGATGGTTATGTAACGCTTCATGGTGACCATAGCCACTATGAAAAAGGATTAGTACCTTATAACGCGAAAATTCTTGATTCATTAGTTTATAAAAACAAAGACTATAAACTAAAAAATGAAGATATTCAGTACGAACTTGCAGAAGGTTATGTTATAAAAGTCAACGGTAAATATTACTACTATCCGAAAGAAGGTATTACTCAAAATAATGTTGTTGACGAAAGTACTGGAAAAGAAATTTCAGCACACGCACATCACCATCATCACCATGGAGAAACTAGTGAATCTAAAGGAAATGGAGATAACTACACATTTAATCCAAAAGATATCGTTAGTGAAGATGAAAATGGATATACTGTTCGCCATGGAGATCATTTCCACTACATTCCAAAGAATAAAGTAGAGAAACCTGCTGAAACAGTTAAACCAACTCCGGCTATTCCAACTCCAACCCTACCAGAAGTGAATAAAGTAGAGAAACCTGCTGAAACAGTTAAACCAACTCCAGCTATCCCAACTCCAACCTTACCTGAAGTGAATAAAGTAGAGAAACCTACTGATGCTGTCAAACCAGCTCCAGTTATTCCTACTCCTTCTTTACCTGAAGTGAATAAAGTAGAAAAACCTACTGAAGCTGCCAAACCAGCTCCAGCTATTCCTACTCCTCCTTTACCTGAGGTTAAAAATGAAGAAAAACCAAAAGTAGAGGAGCCAGTTGTAAGACCTAGCATTTTATCATTTGCTGGTGTTCAATTCGAAACTAGTGATGGATTCAAACTGTCTGAAGATAGTTTGAAAACACCAACTTCAACAGGAATTCTTGTAGCTCATAGTGGACATCAACACTTTATATTTTACAGACAATTGGTTAATTCTAAGTGGGAAAAAAACTTATTCCCATATCAATATCTTAACCAAGCTAAAGAAGAGTACAACAAGTTAGAAAAAGAAGTTAATGAGAAGATTGATTATCTTTCTAAGAAACATAATTTAGGTAAAGAAAAAAATTCAGTTATGTAAGTACTTTCTAATGGAGATGCAATATCTTATGATGGAAAAAAATAGAATTGTTAAAAGATATTAATGTTAATGAAAAAAATAGAAAATAATAATAATTCAGAAAGTAATACTACTTCTAATGTTGAGGGAAATAATCAAGAAAAACATTAGTGAAGAAAAAGAAATTGAAGAAAAATCGATTATGTTGCTAAACAATTAAATATAGATAAAAAGTTCTATAAAAGTAATTGAAACAGCAGAAGGTAAGGCACTGGTATATCCACATGGGGATCATAGCCATACTATATTGGTTAAAGACGTAGATAAAACAAAACCTTTGGCAGATCCACATAGTAATTCGGGAGCAGAGACACTGAAAAAAATTAGGATTTGATGATGACATTATCCATGATATTCAACACGCATCAGCAGACACTGATTTTTCCTGTACACGAGACAAATGTAGAAAAAAATGAAAGAGTGGTTGAAAACTGTTAAGTATCTAAACATAGGTCAAAAATAAAGATCCACTTAAAAAGAAATGGATTGGATCTTATGCCAAATATTGAAGTTCTAGGTATTGGATATACTTCTATCGATGACATTACACCTGTTTATAAATTCAAAAAAATTGAAACAATTATACGTATCAAGAACAGGTATTAAAGATTATTCATTTATAAAGAATATACCAACATTAGAAGGGATAGATTTCTCTGAAAAATGATATACAAGATATTTTCATTCTTAAAGGATTATCCAAATTTAAAAATTGGTATCTGCTGCAGGAAATAATATTGAAAATATTGATGTACTAAAAAAATCTTACTAACTTAGAGTCGTTAAACTTAGATAATAATAAGATTAAAGATATTTCAGCTCTAAAAGATTTAAAATCACTTAAGAGCAGTTAGCCTTGAAAATAATAATATTACAAAATTAGATGCATTGAGTAACAAAAATGAATTAGAACGTTTATTCTTATCTAACAACAGTGGATTAGAATTGTCGACTTTAAAAAAATGATAATTTAGAACAGCTGACGGTGAATAATACTAATATAAGGGACTTGAGTGTTGTTTCAAATTTACCGAAGTTGAAAAAAATAGTGGCAAATGATAATAAAATAACAACATTATCTCATTTGAAAAAAATGCTAAAGTTTTAGAAAGTGTAGAAGTTAATAATAATAAAATTGATAGTTTAGATTTTTGAAAACAGTACAATTACAAGTCTAGAAATTAAAAACAATAAACTAGAGGATATTAACAATGTTTATAAACTAACTGGGCTTGAGAATCTAGATGCCAGTGGAAATAAAAATTAGTGAGTTTCCATCTAATAAACAAAATAAATTGATTAACTTAACGGTTAATAACAATGTTATTAGAACAATGGAAAATGTAAATAATCTTACAGCGCTAAAATACTTAACAATGTCAAATAACTATGTATCTACATTAGCATTAAAAAGAAAAATAAAACTTTAGAATACCTAGATATAAGTCATAATACTATTTCAAAAGAAGAGTTAGAAATTCCAGTGATGGAAATATTCCAAAAGGAATAATGAGTAATTTTGAAAAAGTCGAAGGTGGAGATATAAAGAAAAATTATACTTTATCTGCAGACTATATTACAGATCAGGCAGAAAAAAACTACAGGAAGAGATATTAAAACTTAAAGATGAGAAAAAAATTAGCCCCAGAAGTTGCTGATGAATTAAAACAAAAAGCGCGTATTATTTATCTTGATATGTCTTACAGTGTAGATCAAAGTAGAAATAAACAAATTGATTTAGAAAAACAATTGAATGAAATAAGAAAACAAGTTAAAGAAAATCTAGTTGAACCAACTAATGAGATAGCTAATAAAGAAAATTCAGTTACTGAGTCACCTAATACAGAAGCTGAGCATGCTTCGAAGTAGCAAATCATAATGAAGTAGAAAAACATGATTTTGTATTCGATGTGAATAATATTGTTAGTGAAGAAGGAGATGGCTATATTGTAAAACATGGTGATCATAATCACTTCGTTAAAAAAATCTGATTTATCAGCTGAACAACTAGAAGAAGCAAAAGAATTTTTGGCTAAGAAAGGTGAAGCAACAACAACTGAAGACAAAGCAACATTAGACAGCAAGAAAAATTATATTTCACTATTCTATGGAATAAATGTGAGTGATATTTCAGTTGAGAGTAACACGTTAGTATTTAACTATAACGGAGTAGTTAAACGTATTGCGCTTAGTAATATAACTGTTCCAACGATGAGCTCAGATTTAGAAGGAGATTTTGAAAAAGAAATAACAGCATTGGCAAGCAGTATGAATACAACAGTTGAGCATATTCAGGTGCAAGATGGACAAATGATAGTAAATCATGGTGATCATAACCATTATTATCCAATTAAGAGTCCTGGATGGAGATTATATAATCAAAACAAAATACCTTATATAGAGATTCCTAAAGTAAATGGGAATATTGATGAAGCTGTAGTCAATAGTAGGTTAACAGAATTAGAAAATAAAGCCCAGACTGTACTTGTTAATAATCCAGCTAAATTAAGAAAAGTACTAAATTGGTTGAATAACTTTAGGGATGTTAGTTTAGCCTGGCATGTTACAGCAACAGATGGTTATTTACAAGCACTAGATAAGTTTGAAAAACTCAAATAGATATATAGTCTATATTATATCGTAAAAAGTAGTGAATTGAGAGGAGGAACCTTAATTCACTACTTTTTATACTTTGATAGAATAAAAATGCCAAGAGAGATTGTTAGACTCTCTTGGCATTTATCATGAAAAGAAAAAAACTATATTTTAAAAGGATAGAAAAACTAGTCTCTTTCAATTTTTAGTGATTCCGCGCATGTATGGACGAAGAACTTCTGGTACTGTGATAGAACCATCTTCATTTTTGATAGTTTTCAATTATAGCAGCTAGACAGCGTCCTACCGCTAATCCAGAACCGTTTAATGTGTGAAGGAATTCAACTTTTCCAGTATCTTCACGTTTGAAACGCATGTTTGCACGACGCGCTTGGAAATCTGTACAGTTTGAACAAGAACTGATTTCTTTATAAGCGTTATAACTTGGTAACCAAACTTCGATATCATAAGTTTTTAGCACTAGAGAATCCTGTATCTCCAGAACATAGAGTAATTACACGATATGGTAAGTTTAATTTTTTAAGGATATTTTCAGCATGTCCAGTCATAATTTCTAATTGTTCATATGAATTTTCAGGTTTAGCGAAACGTACCATTTCTACTTTATTGAATTGGTGAAGACGGATTAATCCACGAGTATCACGACCAGCACTTCCTGCTTCAGATCTGAAACAGATACTGAATGCTGTAACACCTTTTGGTAACATATCTTCAGTTAAGATTTCTCCATTGTAGTAGTTTGTTAATGGAACTTCTGCTGTAGGAATAAGAGTTAATCCTTCAGATTCGACTGTATATACATCTTCAACGAATTTAGGGAATTGACCTGTACCAAATAGAGCAGTTCTATTAACTAATTGAGGTACCATGAATTCTTCGTATCCATGTTCAACAACGTGAGTATCAATCATAAAGTTGATTAATGCACGTTCAAGAAGAGCTCCAGCTTTTTTGTAGTACACGAATCTACTTCCAGAGATTTTAGCTGCACGTTCAAAATCAGCAATATCTAATTCTTCAACTAAATCCCAGTGGGCTTTTGGTTCGAAGTCAAATTCTCTTACTTGTCCGATACGACGAACTTCGATGTTTTCGTCTTCATCTTCACCGATAGGAGTCTCATCAGAGATAAGGTTAGGTATTCTAATAATTTTTTCGTTAATTTCTTCAGCGATTTGTTTAACTTCAATATCACGAGTTGTAATTTCATCAGAAACGTGTTTCATATCTGCAATTACATCTGAAGCATCTTCACGTTTTCTTTTTAAGATAGCAATCTCTTCACTTTTTTTGTTACGAAGTGCTTTTAGATCTTCTACTTGAACAAGTAGCTCACGACGTTTTTTATCTAAGTCGATAAGTAGGTCAACTACATCTGTTTCTAAGTTTCTTGCTGCTAATTTTTTTCTTTTTACCATTTCAGGATTTGCTCTGAATAATTTAATATCTAACATAATTGTATGCTCCTTCTAAATAATTTATTTTTGATTGAATTTTATAAGTAAAATAAAAATCCTTACGTCAAAGACGCAAGGGACGATTAATTTCTATACCGTGGTTCCACCCAAATTCAATCTAAAAGATTCTTGAAATTTAATTTGATATTATTTATAGTAGAATTTTTAAAATAAACAATAAGTACTTTCAGCATCTGTACTCTCTGGGAATGTTCTTAGATTAAAAACATGTCTATAATCAAATTTTATATATTTATTTAACCTAATTTTTACTCTATTTTTTTAGCTTTTTTTGTCAAGTCTTTTTAGATTATTTTTTTCTTTTGTTTAGTTGTTGGCTGTTTCTTCCTTCGCTGTAGTGCTGTTAGAAGTATCTTCTTTTGTTGTTGTGTTGTTAGAAGTTTCTTCTTTTCCTGTGTTGTTTTTGGCTCTACTGTAGTTGTATTACTATTGCTATTAGAAACTTCGTTTTCTGAGTTAAGAGTCGTACTATTTTCGTTTTCTGTTGAAGATTCTTTTGGCTTAGCACTTGCTAATAATGCAGCTAGTAATCTATCGATATCATTAATTAATATCGTTTCAGCTTTTTCCACCAAGTGTGAAGTTCACCGCTTTTTCCATATGGTGTTTCAATAATATTTAATGAATCTGGAGATAGTTTAAAGATTCCTGCTAGTAAGTTTACTTTTGCAGTTTCTTCTGGAGTAAGTTCTACTTTTTTATTATCTGTCGTATTATTATCTTCTTTAGGTGTACTCACTTCATTGTTTGGTTGATTTCCAGAGTTACTGTCATTATTTGTTTTATTGTCTTTTTCTTCTTCTGGTTTTTACTTCAGTTGTTGGAGTAGTAGATTCAGTTTTTTCGGTTGTTTTATTTGCATATTTTTCAAAATCTGCTTTGTCATATTTGGCATTAGAGAATCTGATTGGGAATGAAGGATCGTTAGCTTCTTTAGCGAATTGATCAGCTGAAGAGCGAAGTGTTGCACCATCACTGTCAGTCTCATTTAATTTATTATATTTTTTTCACCGAATTCAACTTTTGAACTTTCATTGTGTTCTGAGTGCGTAGTGAAGAGCATTTTTGGCATTAATAAGTCTTGTAACAAGTGTTCTCATCGGTGTTCTAGTGATGAATGCTTGAGATTCATAAGAATCTTTTATAAGTGAAGCAAGTTCTTCACGTAGTTGGTTATCGATCTTATCACTATCTATATTTTTCTAAGAAATATTTGATGTAACTTACAGTTGTAATACTTTCACGATCTTCGAATTTTTGAAGTTCATCTAACATATGACTAACTTTGTTTAGTGTATTTGCATCTTTATTTGAGCTAGCTTCATTTAACTCATTAGTTAAGTCAGTTTTTGAAAGTCCATATTTTTTCAATATCAGCATCTTTGATTCTATTTAGTAGAGTATTATATTTTTTTAACTAATTCATCATTTTTTTAGTAGTATCCGCGTTAGCTTCTTCTTGGATGTATTTTTTTGTCAAAATTATTTAACATTTCAAGATATCCGTTAGTAGAGTTAGTTGGTAATTCTTCTATTGTTGCACGTAATTGATCAAGTGCACGATTTACACGGTTTGCTTTGTTTTTTTATCGCTGCTATGTTTAGCAAGGTTATTAGCTTTTAAGTTCCTCGATACGTTTGAATACAGCTTCTTTATCGAAGTCTCCCGCAACATAGTTTCCTGTGATATTAGGAATTCTATTTTTGTAATAGATGTCTGCTCCTTTAGATAAAAATTTTAACAAAGTGATCATGATCTCCATGAGGAATTACAAATTTATCCCCGTCACGTTTGATTTTTATCTGCAGGAATACCTGTACGTTTTGATAAAGCAAGTAATTCATTTTCAAAATCCACTTCATCATCACCTGTAACCTCCGGAATATGGAATTTCTCGCGAGGAATTAAATATGGGTGAATATGTGTTGGATCGTAAGCGTGAGCTGGTTCATTAAATACGAAGAAATCTTTTTGTTACTTTAACAGCTTCTTTTTGGTACTCCGTAAACTTCAGCAATATAATTTATTTGTTTTTTTGGATTTCTTCAGTTATTGTAACATCAGTTTCATCAATATGAATTGCATTTAATAATACAGTGTGACTATGATCACCATGAGGGTAAGTTAATGCTTGACCATTTTCAGTTTTCCACTAATTTAATAAGCTTTAGGATCAATTCTAGTATTTTAGCCAAGTGATTAATTTTTCTTAGTCACTTCTTCAGAATAATTTTTCTTTATTTTCTTTTTTCTGTATTATTTTCTACTTTGTTGTTTTCTGCTGGCTTTTCAGTAGGTGCTTCGGTTACATTGTTAACATTAATATCATCTAATAATGTTGTTTTACCATCATATGAAAGGGCATCCCCTTTTGCCGTAGAAACATATTTAATTGTATTTTTATCTATGTTATTTTTTTACTTGATAAGTAATTAACTTTTTCAGTTACTTTATCTTCTAATTCTTATATTCTTTTTAGCTTGTTCTAAATATTTTTTTCAGGAATTAATTTTTCAAATTTAGAATTTACTAACTGTTTATAGTATACAAAGTGTTGGTGTCCATTATGATCAACCACTAGTCCTAATGAAGTAGGGGTACCAACAGTATTTTCATTTAAAACAAAACCATCGCTAGTCTTAAATTGAACTCCAGCAAATGATAAAACGCTAGGTCTTACAACTGGCTCTTCTACTTTTGGTTTTTCTTCATTTTTAACCTCAGGTAAAGAAGGAGTAGGGATAACTGGAGCTGGTTTGACAGCATCAGTAGGTTTCTCTACTTTATTCACTTCAGGTAAAGTTGGTGTAGGAATAACTGGTGTAGGTTTGACTATTTCAACAACTTTTTCTACCCTAGGTAAAGAAGGAGTAGGAATAGCTGGTACAGGTTTGTCAGTTTCAGCAGGTGTCTCTACTTTATTTTTTGGAATGTAGTGGAAGTGATCTCCGTGACGTACTGTATATCCATTTTCATCTTCACTTACGATATCTTTTGGATTAAATTTATAATCATCTCCATGATCTGATGAATGTTCATGATGATTGTCATTTACTGTATTAGTTCTTGGAGTGTTTACTACTGTTGTATTAGTGTTATTAGTTGTAGTTCCTTGATCATTTAATAAATATTCCCATTGTGTTCCTCTCAACTGTGAATATGGGATAATATGTTGGTGACTTCCGTGTTGAACTATGAAGCCAAAACTGTTTCTTCCTATAATATCACTCTCACCTTTAAAGATATAACCATCACTCGTTGGAGTTGTTACTCCTGCTGCTGATGATGCTAAAGAAGGATTAACTCCAGATTCTTTTGCTTGTGATAATTGAGAAGCTGATAACTCACTTTTCTTAATATAGTGGAAGTGATCTCCATGGCGAACTACGTAACCATCTTGAGTCTCACTTACGATATCTTTTGGATTAAATGTGTAGTTATCTCCACTTCCTTTAGATTCGCTAGATTCTCCATGGTGATGATGGTGATGTGCGTGTGCTGAAATTTCTTTTCCAGTACTTTCGTCAACAACATTATTTTGAGTAATACCTTCTTTAGGATAGTAGTAATATTTACCGTTGATTTTTATAACATAACCTTCTGCAAGTTCATACTGAATATCTTCATTTTTTAGTTTATAGTCTTTGTTTTTATAAACTAATGAATCAAGAATTTTAGCGTTATAAGGTACTAGTCCTTTTTCGTAATGACTGTGATCACCATGAAGCGTTACATAACCATCTTCAGTAATTTCACTTACAACTACTGAACTAACTTTGTCCGAGTAATTAATTTTTTGCTTGTGCTGTATTTTTGTACTAGTGGTGCAGTTTCATATGCTTGGTGTTTTTCCGTATTCGTATCCTGCAAATGCAGATAATCCAATTACTAATGAACCGCAGGCACCGGTAATAATCATTTTTTTCTTGTTCATTCTATTTTCTCCTTAATCATTCAATTCAAAACAATTCCGATTTATTATATCATGATTGTTTAGAGTTGTAAATAGTTATGTTTACGATTTGAAGAAAAAAATATTGCTGATATATTTGTATAGACTTGGTTATTTTAAAAATGTAATAATTTTATGATATTTAGAAAGCGAAATTATATTTTTTTAACTAAAAGCTGTGTTATAATGAATGATAGTATAGTCAGAAAGGAGGACAGTTATGACACAATTTGATTTTAAAAAAAGTTGGTTGATGCAGAGTATTTATTAAATAATAGAACAAATAACAATGTAGTTGTGATAGATGCACGTGGAGGAATGCTTGAAGAAGGTTCTTTAATGTATGACAAAGCAATCGTTGTTGATTGGACTGATATAAGTTTACTTGGAGAATTTGGTGGAGAGGAACTAGGGAAATTATTATCTAAAGAGAATTATCAACAAATTTTTTTCTAAACTAGGAATTACCGATGAATCTGAAGTACTAGTATATGGTTTTACTATGCCTGAACAAGGATTTGGAGATGAAGCAAGAGTTCTGTATACATTTAGCTATGCAGGATTTGATAATGTTAAATTTATAGATGGTGGATATAAACAAGTCGAAAAAAATTAGGATTTAATAAAAAATTATGAACCATCAACTGACAGAATTGATGTTAGTGATGTAGTTCGTAGCGAAGCGACTCAAAATGATAAAGCTATTTATACAGACGAATTATTATCAAGAATAGGTAATACAGATGTTCAAATTATTGATACTAGATTAGAAGTTGAATATAATGGTCGTGTAATATATGGAGAGAATAAAGCAGGTCATGTTCCTGGTGCAATTTCACTTCCATTTAATACGTTAGTTGATAGTAATGGATTCTTAAAAATCTAGAGAAGAATTAGAAAAAAATATGTAGCTGACAAAGGTTTGGATAAAAATAAACTACAGATTACTTATTGTACTACTGAGTTCGTGCTTCGTACGTTGCGGTAATATTAGAAGAGTTAGGTTTTTAAAGTACGAAACTATGAACCTTCATTCGCAAGATACGCTAATGTTGGTGAAGTAGTATTAGATTAAAAATAATAAGGAGAAATATTATAGAAAATGAATGATATGACAGGATATCTATTTTGGGGATTTTTAATTGTTTATGGAGTGGTAATGTTTTTATTATCACCTAAGAAAGTAACAGAAGCAGGATTCTTTAGAGGTGACGGTAACAGAGGTGAAAAGCCTACTGAAATGATGCTTATGTTAAGTATTTTTATAAGTTGGATTTTTGCTAAATCTGTAACTAATGCTGCAAACTTAGGTGCTCAATATGGATTTGTAGGTGGATTAGCTTATGCAACATATTGGCTTTGTATTCTATTTGTGGTTTAGCAATTTATAGATTAAGAACAAAGTACCAAGCAAAAGGATTAGTAAGTTTCTTAACTTCTAATTATGGGAAAGCAGCTTCTGTTGCATTTTCAGCAGCTATACTTATTCGTTTATTTAATGAAGTATGGAGTAATACTTCTGTAGTAGGTGGGTATTATGGAAAAGCAGGTAGTAAAGAGTTTATTATTTCTGCAATTCTATTTACTGCTATTACTTTAGGGTATACTGTACTTGGTGGATTAAGAGTTCTATCGTAACTGATGTTATTCAAGCTGTTATTTTTATCTTCTTTGTTGGTTGGGTAGTAACATTAATTTTACCACAACACAACATTAGTGATTTTGTAACATCAGGAAATTGGGCGATGAACGCAGGTGTAGATATGTTACTTGTAACAATTCTACAATTATTCAGTTATCCATTCCACGATCCAGTATTAACAGATAGAGGGTTTATCGCTAGTGAGAAGACTATGCTTCGTGCATTTTTCGTATCTGGTATTTTAGGATTCTTCTCTATTCTAATCTTTAGTTTTATTGGAATTCATGCGAAATTAATCGGAATGGAAGTAAGTAGTAACGTTCCAGCAGCTTTAGGTAAGACTTTAGGAGTCGTAGGATATTTTGCTATGATAGTAGTAATGGTATCGGCTGCAGGTTCTACACTTGATTCTACATTTGCAAGTTTAGGGAAGTTAACTGCTAAGGATTTACCAGAAATGTCTAATAGAGGATTAAAAGATCCTAAGAAAGTAGCTATTTTATTTATGATTGCATTTGCTATTATAGGTAATCTTCCAATGATTATGGGAACAGATATTCTTAAAGCTACAACTATTAGCGGAACAATGGTAATTGGATTAGCACCGATTTTCTTACTACACGGTTTTGTTAAACCAACAAAATTAGGATTCCACTTAAGTTTTTGGATTGGAATTATTCTAGGAATATTATTAACTATTAATTTAATTTCTACTAGTTGGGCTATTGGTACAGGTAAGAATGCATTACTATTAGGAGTTAATTTATACGGATTAATTTTATGTACTATTGGTTATGTAGTGCCAGGAATGTTCGCAAAAAAATAAATCAAATATAATATAATAAAAGTAAAGACGGCAAGTCTTTACTTTTATTTTAAATTTGGAGAGAGTTGTATGGAAAAAAAGGTAGAAATTGCTCATTAGAGTATATTCTTAGGAAGGATTGGACAAAAAAATAAAAATTGAAAGCAGAAGTAGTCTATATAGTTGGAGGATTATATGGAAATAGTTATGCTTTTAGAGATTATCAATAAAATGGCACAGGATGAAAATGCGAAAGTAGTTTTTAATGGTGATATGCATTGGTTTGATGTCGAAAAAAAAGATTTTTTTAAAGGTTGAGGAGTTATCTAAAGACAGTATAAAACTTTTAGGAAATGTTGAATTTGAATTATTAAACGATACTTCATCTTTAGGATGCGGTTGTAATTATCCTGAAGATGTTAGTGATGGAGTAGTAGAACGATCAAATATTATTCATAATATGATGAAAGAAAATATTAAAGGTGATGATATTCTTAATAATATAAAAGAACGTTCAAAAACCTTAGTTTTAGATTTTTTTAGGTAAAAAGATTGCAATTACCCATGGTGACGAAAAAAAGTATGTCGGGTTGGGAATGTTCAAATGATAATTTAAAATTAGAATCTAGAAAGAAAAGAGTTAGATAGTTGGTTTGAAGAAAACAATATTGATATATTAGCAACAACACACACCTGCTTACCCGCAGTCTATGATAATGGAAAAAATATTGTTATTAATAATGGAGCAGCTGGAATGGCGAATATCCAGGACAAACATTTGGTCTAATTACTAGAATAGCTAAAAGTAGCCATGAAAAAAAGCGATATATTCGGAATTTAGAGATGGATTATATATTGAATTGGTTAAAGTTGATTTTGATATTGAAAAAAATTTAAGTTATGGTTTGAAAAATATGGCCGGATAACACACCAGCGAGTATTTCTTATAAAAAAATCGTATTATGAACGGAACGTCATTAGAGATAGAAGATATTATTGTATAGGAGGGCTCATGATTAGAAAAAGCAACAAAGGAAGATAATAAAGTAGTAGAGGGATTATTTGAATTTATAAAATCATTAGAGATAGATATCTTAAAAGATTATTCAGAAGAGAAGGTTTTAAAGATTTTTAGAATATGTATTTTTCATCTGAATATGACAGATTTAGTTATAAAAATTGTACAGTATTTGAAACTGACGGTGTGATTAAAGGATTCTCTTTCACATATCATTATGATGAAGTCAATAAAATGAAAGATTTTTGGTATGGAGAAGTTGTAAGTAATTTTAATCTGAAGAAAGATTCGATAATTTTTGATTATGATGAAGTACTGGTTGGAGAATTCTATTTAGACACATTATTTGTTTTTTTCTGATGCCAGAGGAGAAGGTATTGGTAATAAGCTATTAACAGAATTTGTTAATAGTGGACATCCTAAGTTAAGTTTAAATGTTGCACAGTCAAATGATAGAGCGAGAAAACTATATGAAGGTTATGGATTCAAAAAAATTGTGAAATCTTTATAGGGCATGAAAATTATGACCATTTGATAAAGGAAAATTAAATTATTCATCAGCTATTTTCAGAAAAATTTAAGGTAGTTTTTAAAATATATATTACCAAATTACTAAAAATATGTGCTATAATAAAATTTATGTATTAGACATAAGGAGAAAAAAATATGGTTGAATTACTAAGAAAAAGATCAAAAAGTTGAAAATACTTGGGACTTAGAATCGATTTTTGAAACGAATGAAGATTTTTTGGAACCAATTTAAAGAAGTTGAAAAACTTATCCCTGAAATAAAAACAATATAGAGGAAAAGTTAAAGAAGGAGCAAAAGGATTATTAGAAGTTTTTTAAAAGCAGAAGAAGATATGTCTTTAAAAATGGAACAATTAACTATTTATGCTTTTCTAAGAAAAAGATCAGGATAGTACAAATGCAGAATATGGTGAAATATACGCTAAAACTATGAATTTAAGTTCTAAGTTTGATTCTGAGTGGTCATTTTTTAAAACCGGAACTTCTTTCTATTGAAGAGGATGTACTTTTCAGGATATGTAGAAGAATTAGAAGAATTAAAAAGTTTATAAGTTTAAACTAGAAAAAAATTAAATAAAAAAACGACCTCATACATTAGATGCAGAACAAGAAAGAATTATCGCAATGGCTAGTGAAGCTCTAAATGCAAGTGATGAAACTTTTTCAGCGTTAAATAATGCCGATGTTGAATTTGAACAAGTGGAAGATAAAGATGGAAATAAACATACTTTAACTCACGGAACTTATGGAACTTATATGGAAAGTACAGATAGAGTCCTTAGAAAAAAATACATTCCATGCTTTATATAATTATTTTTAAAAACATAATAATACATTAGCTTCTACATTAGGGTGGAAACTTTAAAGAGAAAAAATATTACGCAGATGTTTATAAATATTCATCAACTAGAAATAATGCATTATCTAATAACTTAATTCCTGAAGAAGTTTATGATAATTTAGTATCGGTAGTAAATAAAAAAATTCCTGCTTTACAAAGATACTATAATTTACATAAAAGAGCGAAAAGGATTTGAAGATTTTAGATTATACGATAGATCGGTATCTATGGTAAAAGGTGAACCATTAAAATTCACATTTGAAGAGGCTCGTGATATTGTACTTGAAGCGGTTAAGCCAATGGGTGAAGAATATGTTAATGATATGAGAAAAGCATTCACAGAGCGTTGGATTGATGTTTATCCTAATAAAGGTAAACGTTCTGGAGCTTATTCATGGGGTGGTTATACTACTAAAACCGTTTGTACTATTAAATTTTGATGGAACATTAAATGATGTTTATACTTTAATTCATGAACTTGGACACTCTATGCACTCATTCTATACTAGAAAAACCAACCATATGTATATGGAGATTATTCAATCTTTGTCGCTGAGGTAGCATCGACTTGTAACGAAGCACTATTAACGGAATACCTTTTATAATAAATTTGAAAAAGAAGGTAACAAAAATGGAATGCTACGTGTACTTAATCAGGCATTAAGCGGCTTTTACAGCTACAGTATATAGACAAACTCAATTTGCTGAATTTGAGCACACTATAAACCAACACCTTCAAAATGGAGGGGCTCTTACAGCTGAATATTTAAATACTGAATACTTCAACTTAATTAAGAAATACTACGGTGATGTATTTACTTATGATGAAGATATCAAAATATGAATGGTCTAGAGTGCCGCACTTCTATTATAATTACTATGTATACCAATATGCGACTGGTTACTCAGCAGCCCAAGCTTTATCTAAACTAATCTTAAAAGACAGTAAAAATGCAAAAGTTTATATTGATGAGTTCCTTTCAAAAAGGATGTTCTAATTATCCAATTGAGGTGCTGAAAAATGCGGGTGTAGATATGTCTAAACCTGAGCCAATTGAATTAGCTCTTCAAGACTTTGAAGAAAAAAATAGAAAAATTTGAAAAATTATATTTTTAATAATTAAAGAATCGCTTGTATAGTTAAATGTGCTATACAGGTGATTTTTTTATAATTATCTATAAATTTAAAGAATATTAAAATTATAAAAAAATAAATATCTTATTTTTCTTTATAAAAGGCGATTTTAAAGGTTTCTGTTTACGTAAAAACAAATTTTTGTTGATATAATTATATAGTAGCAGTATAATATATTTGAAAAAAATTATTTGTAAAGGAGATTTTTAATATGAAATCTAAAAATTATTACTAACAGCTTTAGTAGCACTTGCTGTTCCATTTGGAACACTTTCAGGAGGATTTGTAAAAGCAGAAGAACCATCAAAAGCATCAGAAGATGCAGCTGGTGATGCATGGGAAAAAGCAGCTAATGAATATAATAAACCAGCAACTCAGCCAGGAGTAACTCCACAAGATCACCCAACCTGGAATACTGAGACACCAGAAGAAGCTAAAAAGGCTGAGGAAGCTTATGCAAGAAAAGTAGAAGCTGAGTATGATAAATTAACTGAAACTCATACAAATGGAGATGCCCTGGTTAATCATAAACCAGAATATAAACTTCCAGCTGCTGGACAAACACCTAAAAACAAGCAAATCCTATGAATAAAAATGTTAAAAAAAGCATTGCCAAAAACTTCAGCTGTAAAATAATATATTAAATAACCGACTCTAAAAAGAAAGAATCAATTTCTAACTTTTTGAGTCGGTATATATATCTATTTTATTTCTTTAATGTTGCTAAAAACCAACTCTATTCTGTTATTAATCCTAATAGGGAATGAGCTGTTACCAAGGCCTTGAGAAACGATTATAGTTGAATCTTCTAGAACATAGTTACCATTAGTATATTTAGGAAAGAAACCTTGACTTGAGAGAAAAATTCCACCTATGAATGGCAGTCTCCATTGACCACCATGAGCATGCCCTGAAAAATAAGCTCGTATTTTAAATCTGCGTAAATTGGAAATTTCTCAGGTCTATGTGATAAAAGTATATTAAAGTGATTTGGAGAATAAAGTTCTTCTAGAGTTTTTTTATGAAGTTTGCTCTATGATTTAAGTTATCTTCATTTTTAAAGAAATTGTAATCCTCAACTCCAACCAAATTAATGCTTTCATTATTTTTTTGTAATAAGTAGATTACTATTGTTCATATATGTAATATTAAGTTTTTTTCATTATATTTATAAGTTGCTCATATTCTTCAGGAAGTCTTAATTCGTGGTTTCCTGAGACAAAATAGCACGGAGCTATTATTGCTAATTGACTTAAAATATTATAAGCAATATCCATATCATTATTATAGCTATCTAAAACATCTCCAGTTATAACTATTATATCTGGATTGAAATCTTTAATTTTATAAATGATAGATCGCTATGTCCAACTCTATCACAGTGAATATCGCTGACTTGAGCAATTTTATAATTGTCAAAAAGCTTGAGGTAGTTTATCAAACTTAAGAGTAGTTTTTCTTACTTTTTAATTTTTTTATTTTGTCTTATTATTGAACTAGCTACAAAAATCGGAGCTAGTGCTAAAAGTTTTTCGATTCATTACATTTCACCTTTAAAAATATTTTTAGTAATAAACATAATAGTATTTTTAAAATATTATACCATAAAAGCTTAAAAGTATGTTAAAAATATATAGTGATAATTAATGTAAAAATTAGAGGATAATTATATGATAAAAATTGAGAAGATTGATAAAATAGCCGGTTCTAGAAAGCATTCTTATTCAGCTCCGCAATGGCAAGCAATAGCTATCACCGGTGCTGATATTCTTGTTGCGGCAGCAGCAGGAAGTGGTAAAACTGAGGTGCTTTCTGAGAGAATTGCAAGAAAGGTAGCTTCTAATAGATGGGATGTAGATCGTCTATTAGTACTGACATTCACAACTGCTGCAGCGAAAAAAACATGATTGTAAGAATTGAGAATAAAATCAGTGAACGATTACTATCTACTAATAAGGAAGAAGATTTAGTATACTTAAGAAAACAAAGAATGTTAATGAATGATGCTTATATAAGTACTATCGATAGTTTTTTGTTTAAATGTATTAAAGAAATTTTATTATCTAGTTGAAGAGAAGATCGATAATGAAACTAAATATTTATCACCTAATTTTAGTATACTTGTGAATAGCAGGGATTATTGAATGAAACGGTAGGAAATGTTCTTGAACAATTAGTACAGGAAAATTCTAAAATAACTGATTTATTATTTACAGTATTTGGCTCTAAGCAGAATATTAGTTCTTATATTATTGATTTATACTATAAACTTTTAAATATCCCAAACTTCCAAAAATTATTTAGAGGATGGTTTTTACAAAACTAAACGATTTAGTAACTAACAATTTTGAAGTTAAGGAAAATAGTATAATAGATAAGTTTAATAAAGTTAGTGAGTTAACTCAAACTGAAGATATAGCTATTGCGATAGAATTCTGCAAGTATGTACAACAGTATTTAATAAATAGTAAGAAGGACAGTTCATTAGATATACTGTCTTTAGTAAATTTAGATGAAACAAAAAGAAAAGCTTGCAAAGTATATAGATGAAGATGAAGATGAAGATGAAGTTTCTATAAAGAGTAATCAAGAAAAACTTGAAGAGCTTGAGGAACTTATAAGTAAAGTTTAATACACAGTTTGAGATTAAAGATAATATTTATGATGCGGGACTATTAAATGGAGTTCACGAAGTTCTTGTTGATTATTTAAATTATTTTAAAGTTTTAGGAAAAAAATGAATTTATTGGCTAAGTCAGTTACAAGTGTATTGAAGAAACTGCACAATGATTTCATAAAAAGAAAAACGCGAGAATAACTTTTTAGACTTTTTCTGATTTAAACCACCTGGCTATAAAGGCATTAACTAGAGAAGAAAAATGGAGAAATTGTACCTAGTGAGGCGGCCCAGTTCTATAAAAAAATTATTTCTTAGAAATATATGTTGATGAGTATCAAGATAATAATAACCTTCAAGAATATATATTAAATCTAATTAGAGGAGAAGGTGTGTATTTCTTCAGGGTAGGGGATGTAAAACAAGCAATCTACGGCTTCAGAGGATCAAATCCTGATTTATTCGAACAGAAATATAATAGTTATAATAAATTAGAAATCGATGACTATTCTGTAAATCAAGAATATTCTTTCAAAGATGATTCTGAAGGTATCTGTGTAGTTCTAAAAGAAAACTTTAGAAGTGATATTAATATATTAAAATCTAGTAATTATATTTTTTAATAGACTTATGGGGAACAAAAATGCCGGGGTAAGTTATGGAGAAGATAGTGCACTATATTATCCAAAGGCAAAAAGAAAGTGAAAATTCTAAAATTACACCAACTAGGTTAATTAATGGTAAGACTAACTATTTTACAGGTGAAGATTTAGAAGATAAAAATCTTTTAGAGAACAATCTATAGAAAATATTGCTTATGAAATATTATTAGGTATCAAAAAATGGCAAAAAGTATAGTGATTATGCTATTTTAGTTAGAAATAGTACAAAAAAATGTCTAGTTTTTAAAGAAGTTTTTTTGCTAAATACAATATACCGTTATTCTTTTAAGGAAAAGGTAGGGTTCACTGAATCTAATTCATTTAACATTTTGTATAATATTCTTAGATTTTTTAGATAATACGAATAGAGATGCTAGTTTACTTGCAATTTTACATACTGAGATATTTGATTATAGTAATGATGAATTATTAAAACTCTCTATAACAAAGGGAGAAACCTTTTTGAAAAAAATTAAAAATAGTGAAAAGAAAAAAAGATTATAACACTGTAAATATATTAAATAAATGGTTGAATTTTTAGTTTGAATAACTCATTACCAAGTCTATTAGAATGTATAGCTACTGATATAGATTTTAAAAATTATTTAGTAACAATTGATGTAAATGATGAAGAATTAGATTATTATGAGAACTTTATAGATATTGTTAATGATTATCAAAAAAATAGATAATAAATTGAGCGGCTTGGTAAATCAACTAAAAACTATTAAAAATGATGAGGTATTTGAAACGAAAAACGTACCCCGAATGATAGTGTAACATTATCTACTATTCACATTTCAAAAGGATTAGAATATAAGATAGTGTTCGTAGCCGATTTAGATACTTCATTTAGTAAAAGAGGTTATACAGGTGAATTATTATTCACAGAAATCTTTGGATTAAGTATAAATGCAGAAGAGTTAGGTCAAAAGTTTGGTTTGATTTCTAGTAATATAGAAAAAAATTAAATCAGTTGTATAAATATAATAGTATCTTAATAAAAACTACGAGAAAGAGAAGAAGAAGTACGTAATTTATATGTAGCATTAACTCGTGCTGAAAAATGCGCTACATCTTGTAAAGCCCAAATGGAATACAATTAAATAACGAGAATGCGAAAGATAAACCGTTATATCAAGCACTTATAGAGGATGATAATTTTGAGGGAATCTTAAATAATCTGCTAAGTGATTATGGAGAAGAGTTCATTTTTTTGAAAATGAAAGAGATGCATTATTTGAAATGTATAAGAGTAATTCTACCTCAGATGAGGAAGAAGCGAGTACGGAATTTGATTTGCAAGATTTCTATAAACAATTCGAGAGTAAGAATAAGAAAGAAACTATTCAAAATAATAATGATGTAAGGGAAGAGAATAAGAACAAAGTATTTCCTGCGAAAAACTTCATATAGTGCTCTGAAAAAAATTAATTCTAAAGATATTGAATTAAATAGAAAAAGAAAAAAACGAGGGTACTTAGAATTAACTACATTAAAAATCAACATCTACTAGCAAGGCAATTTTTAAGAGGGAATATCATTCATAAACTTTTTGAAAAGATAGTTAATGATACGAGAGCAGGAGTAGAAATTTCTGATGTAGCGTATTACATCAATAGTTTAAAGAAAAACAGATAATTTACTACAAAACATTAAAGAACGAAGAATATTATCACAAGAAGAATTTGATAATATTAATAATAATGATGATCTAGAGAAAATTTCTAACTTTATTAATAGCGAGTTAATAAAAATAGTATCCGAGAGCGAATTTTTGTCAAAACAGAGATAGCGTTCACTACTGCTAAAAAAAGCAAAAAGAATTGTATGATGGAAGTGAAAGTGATATTGATGTAATTTTACAAGGGGTTGTTGATTTATTCATTAAAATTTCTGATGATACAGCGATTATCGTAGATTATAAAACGGATCATGTGACTAGTAAAAACGGAGAAGAAATCCTACGAGATAGACACAAAGAACAACTTAGAATTTATAAAGAAGCGGTAGAAGATTACTATAAATTAGATAATATAAAAACATATGTTTATTCGTATGTATTATCTAGTTTGATTGAGATTGAATAGAGTAAATTTGTATAGAATCATTAAAAAAAGTTAGCACGTTGTGAGTAATGTCTAATTGTGGTATAATAAGAACTGATTTATTATAATTCGGAGGTGAAATCGTGAAATATATAGTTTGTAATAGTGAAACAGCAGTTTTTAAATAGAATGTATGATGAATTTGAAAAACTTAGAAGATGGTGCAGTAATCTGCCTACCGGAAAATATTATTAATACTCAATTTACGAATAGAATGATAGATGATAATCAGACAGGAAAATATCGTTATAAACATGTAATAATGTTAGGACAACGTGAATTTGCTGATATTGATATTGAAGAAAAATTTGGACTATATAGATATGCTAGACATGAGCTATTTAAGAAATTAGATGTTGAAACTAAGAATATCTATTATCCTCAAACATTGAATAGCAATGATTGTGAAGAGGACTTAAATACATATAAAGAAGTATTATCTGACAACCCGATAGATGTTGCAGTAGTTTTCCTAGGATCTGATGGAGGAATACTCGATTATCGTTTTGCAGATGAAGTAAACAAAAATCTTCACATTGTGGAATTCTCGGATGAGGAGAAATCACAACTTCAGAATGCTAGAATGGAAATTGATGGCAATAAATTAATTAGTATAGGTTATGAAAATCTAATGGCGGCTAGAAATTTATTTGTGGTTGTATTAGGAAGTGATAAGAGAAAATATATTGAGGAATTATTCGAAAATGAAGATTCTGACAAAAAAACTATCTTATCGATATTAAATGACCATAAGAATCTATTTATTTTTTTACTGACAAAGAGGCGAGTTATAAGTCTGAAGAAGAGGTAAATAGACTTATTAAACAAAGACAAAAAGACTAGAAATTAAAGAACGTGAAGAAAAACTACAAAATGAGGAGAAAAAAAGGATAGGTAATATGTATGAATGATTATCAGAAAATTATAGATTATGATTTTTAGTGATACAGTTCTAGATGATAAGCTTTGTTGTGAAATTCAAATTGAAAAAAACTTTCTCTGAGGATCAGTTTATCAGTCTTTTTACTCCTAAAAAGGTGAGAGATTCATTATAAGAACACCTGATACTAAAACATCTATAATTGGAATAGGTTATGAAGCAACATGGTTATTAGACTCTAATGATTTCTTAACAAGTTTTGATAATAGTAGTGTTTTATCTGGGTTCGAAGAGTTAAAAGCACAGGTGAGTGTTATAGAGATAGATGAACATGATTGTGAGTACTTCGGTATTTACGGTGGAATTTCTGACGGTAATAATAAAAACAGCCAAGAGTGGGTAGACTTTAGTGATACGTCATTCGTTGTACCAGGAATACTGGCAGTATTTAAAAGGTGATGATGTTTATATTACATTGTTCTTTAATATGAAAGAGGAAAAAGAATTTTTCTGAATTATGAGCAGAGAGAATTTCGTTCTTAAAAAAACTTGATGATAAAAATGAAATATCTAGTGAACCGCAGATTAATGTCGTTAGAGAAATTTATCCAGAGCTTTGGCAAGAAAAATATTAGGAAAGCCCTTCTTCAAATAGAGAAAGAAGAATTAAAACGAATAGTTTTTATCAAGAAAAAAATCTAATATTATTAGAAAATAATACTTCATTAGGAGCAATAACTAAGTATCTTCTAAGTAAAAATAGATATTTTATTGCATTCGAATCGAAGAAAAGTTTATTTATAACAACTAATCCACTTATTTCCCTGGATTATACTGAAAATGATTTAAAAGCACATCTTTATTTGAAGAAAGAAAACTTATTTAATAATGATTATTCAATTATGTTTGATGAAAAAGAAATAATTCAAGAATACAAAGAGGATTTTTGAATCACATTATGAGACTGAGTTTAATGTATATGACGATAAAACTCTAATGGGGAAAAATTAGATGTATTTTTCTGTTTTAAATTCTAAAGTAGAGGATTCTCAAAAAGCGATAAAAAGCTCTTAGTCTTTTATATCCTATGCCTATAATAAAAGGATATCCAGAAAGCGTAGTGAAGAAAATTTTTTGATGAAAATTATAATGTGGGTTATGGTTTTTGGTATTCACCTTTCGGGTATATTACTAACGATTTAGATGCTAAGTTTTTATACATGTGGAAATATGATGGTAGCTCAAAAATAATATGATTACATTATTTACAAGTATATTATTATCAAAAGATGAGAAATACGATGAGGTAATAGAAAAATCTAATAAGATAGTTAGTTCTAGCCTAAAAACTATTCGATCATTAGGAGAGTAATTATGGGACAAAGTACGATGAAAAAAAGGTATACTCTTTACCTTACTTGGGGCTACATGTTGGGGATTATCAGGAGTATTAGGGGAATATTTACTAAATATATCGAAAATAGATCCTGTTTGGATAATAGCTAATAGATTATTTTTTTCTGGAATCGTAATGGTAGCTATGTTATTCCTTAAAGATAAAAAAACAACTTAGTAAGAGTATTTTCAGATAAGAAAGATATTTTAAAACTACTAAATTTCTCATTTTTTTGGTCTGTTAATCTGCTAGGGGACATTCTTCTTAACAATTAAGTATACAAATGCAGGGATGGCAACGGTTATACAGTATATTGGTCCAGTAATAATAATGTTATATTATTGTGTTATAGGTAGAAGATGGCCTTTGCCAAGGGAAGTTATTGCAATAGTAGTTTCACTATTTGGAACGGTGTTAATAGCAACCCATTTTGATTTTAGTAAACTAAATATTTCTACATTAGGATTATTCTGGGGATTACTTTCTGCATTTGGTCTTGCTAGTTATAATATTTTTTTCAATCAGTCTAACTACAAAAATACGGTGTAATGCCTATAATGGCTTGGGGTCTGCTATTTTTCTGGTATTGTAGTATACTTCTTAACAGGTAGTTATTATATTCCGGATAATTTTTAAATTGATTGATTTAATATGTATGTCAGGAGTAATTATAGTTGGTACAATTTTATCATTTTCACATATCTAGAAGGTGTTAGGTTGATCGGTGCAGTCACAGGAAGTATTATCGGATGCTTTGAACCGATTGCAGCTATAATGTTCTCATTCCTGTTACTGGGGACGACATTTGGAACGATAGATTTAATTGGGGCAGGTTTTATTCTATCAGCAGTAATTGTACTAAGTAAGAGATAAATAAAAAATAAGAGTTTAAGATATTTGATGAACCGAACGGGGGTAACTTTTAAAATCGATTTTTGAAAATAATGGTTTTAAGTTACTCTCGTTTAAAAGTTGTTAGAATTTTTAAAAAAATTTTTAAATAAAATATTTTTCTTGAAATATTTTTTTCGTTAGATTTCTGTACAATATACAGAGAAAGGAAGAAAATGAGTAACGTAAAATTTGATGAAATGTATAAAAAGTATGAATACTAAAGAACTTACAGCTTTAGCAAAAAGAACTTGGTGTTCCAAGATATTATACATTAAATAAAAAGAATTAGTTTTAGCAATTTTAGAGAAACAATCAGTTAGTGAGGAACATTATTATGCTTCTGGAATATTAGATGATATTCATCCAGAGAACGGTTTTGGTTTTCTAAGAACGGTTGATTATAAAAAGGGAGAGACGGATATTTATATTTCCGCTTCTCAAATTCGCCGTTTTGAGTTGAAAAAAGGTGACGAAGTCTATGGAAAAGTTCGTAAACCTCGTGAAGGTGAAAGATTTGCAGGTATTCTTCAAGTTGATAAAGTTAACGATGTTGATGCAGAAGTTGCAAAAAGGTAGAGCACATTTCCAAGCTTTTAACACCGATTTACCCGAATCAAAAAATTGTTCTAGAGACTACTAAGGAAAAACTCTCTACAAGATTTGTTGATTTGGTAGCACCGATTGGATTCGGTCAACGTGGATTGATTGTTGCACCACCTAAAGTTGGGAAAACAACATTGCTAAAAGATATAGCAAATTCAATTAGAAAAAATTATCCTGATAAGAAGTTAATTATTCTTTTAATTGACGAAAGACCTGAAGAGGTTACCGATATGGAAAGATCGGTAAAAGGAGCGGATGTTGTAAGCTCAACATTTGATGAGACTTCGAAAATCATATTAAAGTAGCTGAATTGGTAATTGAGCATGCTAAACGTCGTGTAGAACTTGGTCAAGATGTAATTATACTTATGGATAGTATTACAAGGTTAGCACGAGCTTATAACATAGTTGAGCCAAGTAGTGGTAAAGTCCTAAGTGGAGGGGTAGATCCATCGAGCCTTCACAAGCCAAAAGCATTCTTTGGAGCTGCAAGGAATGTAGAAGGTGGGGGAGTTTAACTATAATCGCTACTGCCTTAATTAATACTGGTTCGAGAATGGATGATTTAATATTTGAAGAGTTTAAAGGTACTGGTAATATGGAGATAGTATTATCACCAGAACTAGCTTCAAGAAGAGTTTATCCAGCTATTGATTTCTTGAAGAGTTCTACAAGAAAAGAAGATTTATTACTAACGGAAGATGAAGTGAAAATCTTATGGCAAACTCGTAGAAAAACTTGAAGATGTTAGTGAACCAACTATTGGTGTATTAAATCATCTTAGAAAACATGATAGTAATGCTGACTACATTGCTGAAATGAAAAAATTCATAAGAGATTAATGATTAAAACTATATGATTATTAGACAGGCTATAGTGTCTATGGTATAATCATTAGGACATATTAATTTTAGGAGGCTTACATTGGAAAACAATTAAATTTTTAATTGATTTTTGTATTGCATATTGACAAACATCTTGGTGAATTAATGACACAACATGGACCATGGTGGATGTATGGGATAATATTTTTAATTATCTTTATTGAAACTGGTGTTGTGTTTATGCCGTTTTTACCAGGTGATTCATTATTGTTCGCTAGTGGTGCATTGTGGGCTGCAACAGGGAATAACATCTTTTTATTATTATTCTTATGTAAGTGCTGCAGTAATTGGTGATAATTGTAACTATTTTATTGGAAGAAACTTCTGATTATCTAAAGAGTAAAGCATGGTTTAAAAAGTTTGTGTCTGATGAGAATATAAAGGATGCTGAAAAACTTTGTAGCAAAACATGGAGGAAAATCTATTTTCTTAGCGAGATTCTTCCCAATTATTCGTACAATAGTTCCATTTATCGTAGGAGCTGGTAAGATGAAATATTCTAAGTTTAGAATTATTGATTTCTTTGGGGGTCTTTGCTGGTGTACATTATTTGTATCAGTAGGGTACATCTTTGGGAATATTCCATCTGTTAAGAACAACTTTTCTATAGTTGTAATTGCTATTATTTTTAATCAGCTTAATTCCAATAGTTATTGGAGCAATTAAATCTAGAAAAAAAGCATAAAATAATAGGGTGTATAATAATTAGTGTGGATGAGAAAAATCCATACTAATTATTTTTTATTAATTAAGAAAGTAGTTACAAAAGAAATATTTGTACATTTTGTTATATTAAAAAGTAAGCCCATCAATTAAAGATGGGCTTGCCAGTATGAATATAACTAAATATAAAAAGTAAAAACAATCTATCAAATTTGATAGGAGATAAATTCAAAGTTAAATTAATTATATAAGGGACTTGAATTTAAAAAAATGTATTTATAATGAATATAGATGAGAATTATCCTTATTTGTATAAAGCAAACTATGAAAAAGTTAGATAAAAATGTATTGTTAGAAACAAATGTAGTAGAAGAAAGACGATTTCTTTATGTAGCAATGACAAGAGCAGAAGAAAGATTGTATATATATTAGGGGCATAAAGATAGTAAGTTTATAAAAAGAATTAAAAGAAATAGAAAGTATTTTGACAGAGTGTCAAGAGTGATGTTTTAACAAATATTTTTAAAAAAATTAAATAAAAAGACTTGTATTTTTTTATTTTTACTATATAATAAAACTAACAATTCATTTCTAATATCGAAAAAAAGTTAAATTTTTCTGAAAAATAACAGAAAGAAGGTTTTATTATTATGAAAAAGAAATTATTTTTTTGTTTTATTATTATCAGGTAATATGTTTTTAAATTTTTAATATAGCTGATGCAAACGGAAGTACAGAAGTTACTACTTTTCATCAGTATACTACTATTGCGAATGATGGTGGTGGTTCACCATTGGAACCAACTATTAATTGGTAATTATTAGGAATTTTATATGTTTAATTATTCTCCCTAAAGAAGAAGAAATTTTAACTGATTTATATAATTTGATATTAGATAAAGAGGTTGGAATAAAAGAGAGAATTGTATAAGAAAGCTATTTTGTTAATTGAAAAAGAAAATGAATATTATGAAGCAGTTTTATTTCAATTAGTACCTGCTTTTAGCTTATTTAGCACGACAAGAAAGTATTTCTAGTAATGGTTGTATTTTTATGACTAAAATTAGTAGATTTACTAATAATTCTATAGGATTTTATTTATTTGATTCTATATTAAAAAAATAATTTGTAAAATAAAAAGAAAACAGTGTAAAATATGTATATAAAGCAATTAGTTAGTATGTTGCATAGAGTAAAAGACCTAAGGACTCCATTCCTTAGGTTTTTTTGATTGTATACTACCTAGATCTTACTTCCTATTTTTTTCTTCCATGCCCCGCACTTGACAAAGATTTTTTTATTATGGAAATAAGAATAGTGGCCAATTCAATAAGTGTTATTATATAAGAAAGGAGTGACTCAAAAAAACGTGATTTCGAAGAAATCGACTTTGTTGAGTCATTCCCTGTTGTGTCTATAAACTCTCATACTGACTTTATATATTTTGGATTTTTAGGTCAGTCACATAGACTTATATTTTTCTTGTTTAAGTATATTAATCAGCGAACCCGTTTGGATGTTTACTTTGCCATCTCCATGAATCTTCACACATACGTTTTATATCGTATTGAGCTTCCCATCCAAGTTCTTCTTTTGCTTTTGTAGCATCGGCATAACATGCTGCAATATCTCCTGCACGACGTGGAGTTATAACATAAGGTAAATCACGACCAACAGCAGCTGATGCGCTCTTAATAATATCTAGTACAGAATATCCAATTCCTGTTCCTAAGTTATAAATAGTTAATCCACTACCTTTTTCTAATTTTTTAAGAGCAGATACGTGACCGCGAGCTAAATCTACTACGTGGATATAGTCACGTACTCCAGTACCGTCATGCGTATCAAAATCATTACCAAAAACTTGAACTTTTTCTAGTTTTCCTACAGCTACTTGCATAATGTAAGGAATTAGATTGTTTGGTACTCCTTTTGGATCTTCACCGATATCTCCACACTCATGTGCTCCGATTGGATTGAAGTAACGAAGTAATACTATATTCCATTCGTTGTCTGCTTTATAAACATCTTTTAAAATATCTTCAGTTATTAATTTAGTACGTCCGTATGGGTTAGTTACAGATAATGGGAAATCTTCTTTAATCGGTAATGTATGAGGATCTCCATAAACTGTAGCCGATGAACTGAAAAATTATATTTTTACAGTTGTGTTTTTTTCCATAACACGGAACAAAGTAATTGTTCCAGCTATATTATTATCATAATATGCTAGTGGGATTTCACAAGATTCACCAACTGCTTTTAATCCGGCGTAGTGAATAACTCCATAAATATTTCCTTCTTTTTTCAAAAACTTCATTTAATTTATCTTCATCACGAACATCAACTTCATAAAATGTTACCTTTTTACCAGTAACTCGTTCAACTACTTCTAAACTCTTTTTATTTGCGTTATATAAGTTATCAACGACAACTACTTCATTTCCATTGTTTAATAATTCTATACAAGTGTGAGACCCGATAAATCCAGCTCCACCCGTAACAAGTATTTTTAGTCATAGTGTAATCCTTTTCCATTGTGAAATATATATATATATATATCATATAAAGTACATATAAGTCAACAAAAATGAAAAGATATGAAAGAAAATGAAAAATAATTTCTATTATTTTCATGTGGATATTGAGTAGTTATTATGAGAGAGTAATGAGTTGGAGGAAGATTAAGGATCGGTAAATAATCAAATACACGATACTATTATAATAATTCGGAATATGAATACAAAGCTAAAGGATAAGAATCTTCTTGTTATGTGAAAGTTTTTAAGGAAGAGTTTTTATGCAGAAAAAGTTGCTAGTGTGAGTTTATAACGATATAATTAAAGGACACATAGTGGTTTGGAGGAAAACATGAAATTAGGAATTATTGGTTCTGGAATGATAGTGAAAGACTTCTTATCTTTTTGCTCATGAACTTACAGAAATTAAATTAGAAGCTATAACAGCTAGAAATATTGAAAATTTAAAAAGAATTACAGTCTAAATATAATATTAAGAATATATATACTGATATTGATCTTTGTCTAAAAAAATAAGGAGATTGATACAATTTATGTTGCAGTTCCGAATAATTTACATTATTCAGTTTCTAAGAAAGCTTTTAGAAGCTGGTAAAAATGTTATTTGTGAAAAACCTTTACGTTAAAGTATGATGAAGCTGTAGAATTGTTTGAAATTGCTGAAGCTAAAGGATTAATTTTAATAGAAGCAATAACAAATCAATACCAGAAAAAAATTATCTTGATATAAAGGAAAATCTTGATAATATAGGAGAAATAAGACTTGTTGAGTGTAATTTTTCTCAACTTTCTTCAAGATACGAAGCATTTAAAAATGGAATCCTTGCACCTGTTTTTTTGATAAGAGTAAAGGTGGAGGAGTACTTGGTGATTTAAATATTTATAATATTCATTTTTGTTGTTGGACTGTTTGGTAAAACCTAATAAAGTACATTATTCACCTAATATTGTTAATGATGTTGATACTTCGGGTATTCTTCTATTAGAATATGCTAGTTTTAAAGTAGTATGTATAGCAGCTAAAGATACGTTTAATAATAGTTATGTTAATATTCAAGGTGATCAAGGTATAATTAAAGTAATTGGGCCTACAAATGAAGTTCCTAATTACAGTATTCAAAACAAAAGATAACTTAATAAATGAAAACAAAAATATTCATTCACACAGAATGTTTGCTGAATTTAAAAAAATTCGTTGAAGTCATTAATAATAAAGATTTTAATTTCATGAATGATCAAAAAGAACATACTTTGAATGTTATGTATATTTATGAAGAAGCAAAAATTTATAGAAAATTAAAAAGGAGAAAATCACATGAAAAAAATTTTTAGTAAAACCATTTGGAACAGAAGAACAACCTATAGAGGAAGGAAGATACAGATTATTCTGGTCTCCTTTATGCCCGTATGCACATAGAGCGGTTATAGCAAGAGAGATACTAGGGTTAGATGATGCGATTAGTTTAGGAACATTGGATTATCGTCGTGGAGAAGAAGGATGGCAATTTAGCTTAGATAAAGATGGGATAGACCCAGTTTTAAAACAATCTAAAATTAAAGATGTATACTTAAATAGTGATTCAGATTATGAAGGGCCATATTCAGTACCTGTGCTTGTTGATGTTACTACAGGGAAAGTAGTTAGAAAAGAATCAGCTGAGTTACTTCGTGAATTTGCGACAGTATTTAGTAAACTACATAAGAAAGACGGAATAGAGTTATATCCTGAACATCTTGCCGGTCAAATCGATGAGTGGAATGAAAAAAATTAGCTGTAGCTTTAAATGATGGTGTATATGGAATGGGATTTGCTGAAAGTCAAGAAACATATGATGAGGCATTCGATAGATTCTTCGATATGATGGATATAGTGGAAGAACGTTTATCGAACCAAAGATACTTCCATGGAAATACAATAACAGAAACAGATATTCGTTTCTATACTACTATGATTCGTTTTGATACTGTATATTACGGATTATATTCTGCGAATAAAAAGAGAATTGAGGAATATTCTAACATATTCAACTACTTAAAAAGATTTATATCAAACACCAGGATTCGGTTCTACAACAGATTTTTGAAGCAATAAAGGTCGGATATTATTCATCAGCAGGAAAACTATTGTGCCAAAAAGGACCAGAGGTAGATAAGTGGAATCAAAGTCACGATAGAGCTAGATTCGAATAATAAATATGAAGATTATAGATGTAGAAAAATATAACTTTTTCTAAGGAACAGCTAAAAGGTTTTGGATTTAAGGAAGAAGCGGAAAAAGCTAATATATCGAAAAGAAATTTTAGACAGTAGCTTCTAATAGAAATCTCATTTGTAGATAGTCAACTTTTAGTAGAAGTTTATGATTTAGAATTCGATGAGGTTTATTCATTGTATAGCGTAGATAGTGCTGTAGGAGAAACTGTTCAAAATATTAGAGAACATGTAGAGAATCTACTAAGTTCTATATTAGGTTTAGCTGATGAATCACAAAGAATAAGTTCAGAAGTTATCGATTATTGTAATAAATATGGTGAAAATCATGTTAATCCTTTTTAAAAAAACATCCTGATATATTGGCATTTGTAAATGAAAAATAAATGGTATGCCTTGTTTTCAGATGTAGATTATAACAAATTGAATAAAAAAATACCGATATTACAACTAAAGTGAAAATTTTTAAATGTAAAATATCCAACGGATAAAATTTTAGAAATTATTGATAATAAAAAAATATTTTCCCAGCATATCATATGAATAAAAAAAGCATTGGATTAGTATAGTGTTAGATAAAAAAATATCAAATTGGAGACAATAAAAAGAATTAATCGACATAAGCTATTCTTTAGTTAAATAAAATAATAGGAACAACTAAATCAATTTTTAAAATTATGATTTAAAGTTGTTCCTGTTTTATTTATTATATGCAATTATCAAGAATATTATTTGGAAAAATAATAGAAATAATAAAGAAAAATCCAATATAAATCCCTAATGCGCCAGCTATGATATATAATATTATATTTATAATAATCAAATAATTTTTGTGAATTTTATTAATGAGATAACAATATTAAAAAAATAACCGCTATTAAGAGCATAAAATAGTGTGGTATTAGGAATGCAAGTAGCAAACCTAAACCAGCGCCTGCGCTAGGACTGTCAGAATGATTAATTTTTGATATTGTATAAGAAAAAGTATATTATTGTTAGAGCTATATATAATATTGATGAGAGTAATGATAATCTTATAGCAAGTTTTCTTGTCATCTAAAAGCCATCCTTCCTCAGTAGATTTTTACAGCTTCGGTTCTATTTTTACAATTTAACTTTGTCAGGATGTTAGAAATGTAGTTTCTGATAGTTCCTTCCGATAAAAATAGTTCATTAGCAATTTCTTTATTAGGTAATCCTTCTTTAATTTTTTTAAAAAGAATAATTTTTTTCTTGATTTGTTAATGGATTGTGACTATTGAAGATATTTTTCCATTAGTTCAGGTGAGTATTCTTTGTTACCTGCTAAGACATTGTTAATTGTTTTCATAAGTTCATCGATTGAACGATCTTTTTAAGACGTAGGCATCTACGTTATTTTTTTATAGCGCGTTCGAAATACCCCTATTCGTTTAAATGTTGTCACTATAATAACTTTACAATCTATGTTATTGCTACGAATATATTCTAATACGTCTAATCCTGTTGCTTCAGGCATTTCTACATCAAGTATAGCCACATCGATATCATTAGTAGAAATTAAATCTATAGCTTCTTTTCCATTTTTAGCTTGAAGTACACTTTCAACACTATCTTGCATTGATAGTAATGTTGCCATAGCATCTCGTAACATACTTTGATCTTCAGCGATAAGTAATTTCATATTGTCCTCCTATTTTTTTATTTACTAATTGTTACTTTGATAGTTGTAGGAGATTTTTCTGATGTTATATCTATTACTCCATTAACTAGTTTAATTCTTTCTCTTATAGAAGATAGTTCTGTTCCGTCGATACTCTCAAAACCACTACCATTATCAGAGGTAATAACAGTGTAGTTATTACTAGATTCATTTATTTCAATATTACATTTATTAGCATTACTATGTTTAATAACATTATTTGTTAATTCTTTTTAGCACCATTGTAATTGTCCATTCAATCAGTTGAGATGGGGGTGTAATAATATTATTCTTAATATCTAATGAAATATCAGCCATTGTCATAATATCCGAAATAACTTTTAATTCTTCATTAATACTTCTATGTTTTAATTTATTAATTATAGATCGTGTTTCTGTCATTGAAGCACTACTAATTTCACTGATTTCTTTAAGTTCTTTTCTAGCTGCTTCAATATTATTTTTCTAAATATTTTTCAGCGAGTTCTGCTTTTAATTTTAGCATTACAAAAGTATGACCGATACTATCATGTAAGTCGCGACCAATTCTATTTCTTTTCATTCTCAGCAAGAAGTAGATTAATATGTTCATTGTGTTTTAAACGTTCATTTTTTTAATTTATTTCTTTTCGTAACTATATTTTTTTGTGAAAAATAGGTTATGACACACATAGAAGAAAAAAATAAACAGGATAATTCTATCACCAATGTTTAAAGTCGGATTAGCAATTATATATAGTGTTAGACAATTTATTGTTATGAAAAAAACTAATTGTTCTATAAGTAAAATACTTATCTTGAAAATGCCAAACTAGTAAAATTGCTTAAATAGAAACTAAATAGAATATTCATTGGATAGAAAAACAATAGTCGTATAGCTGATATAAGCAATTAAATAAAACCACTCTATAAAAATAAGAACTTTGTTTTTGTATACAACATTCCTATATATGATATAATTACTAAAAATAGTCAAGAATAATGTATATTTGGGATAACTTCCTTCAATAATATATGCAAGAGGGAATGCAAAAAAATACCAATGTTAAATAAAACATATTTTTTTCTTTTAATAAGTTTAATAATTTTTTTGTACATTTCAATCTCCTTATTCTTTAATAATATTAATAATATAAGAGTGTGAATAATTTATCCGCACTCTTATGTTATTATTTTGATTCTCTTCTGTTTTTTATTACCAGTGTAGCAATTATACATACAACTGAGTAGGTTATAAGAATTGCTAATGATCTATAAGAGAAAAATATCCTCTTTAATATATTTATTAACGAATTCCAGTAAGTGATATGTGGGTGTCAGTTTAGATATATTTTGTAACCATTCTGGGAAAAAGATAAGTAGGCCACCAAAGTCCACCCTAACATAGCAAGTCCTAGGTATAATATGTTGGCAAGCAATGAGAGTTTTTTTCTTCTGATTTAATAAGACTTAAAAGTAATCCCATACCTAAAAATGTAATACTACCGATTAGCATTAGAACAGCTGACATAATCCATTCACGAGCTGTCATATTAACATCCCCTAACAATATGCCCTGATGACGAACACAGCAACTATAGAAATTATAAATGTTATTATTAGACGAATAAAACGAGCAAGATAGTATTCAGATATTTTTACAGGTGAATTGTTTAAAAATATGTAGATAGTTATTTTTTTCTCATCTTCCTTTATAGAGATAGGAAGAGAAAAAGGGCAAAACTGATACTACTGAATGCAGTCATAGAGATAAGCATATCTTTTTACAACACGTATCTTTGTTTCAGGATCATCAAATTGCTGCATTCCAGAAAAATACTATAAAGAAGATAACTGGAAAAACCTAATCCCATAATAAAAATTAGTTAGGTTTCTTTTTATGAATATAAATTCTATTTTTTAATAAGTTGGCAAGATTTTTCATTATTTAGCACCTCCATTATCTTTTGTAGTTATAAAAATACTATCTAATAAAGTTCTATTTTTGAATTTCAATTTCTTTAAACGTGCATCCAGCTTGTTGTAATATGTTCCATATTTCATCTGGTTTCTTTGTTAAGAAATTAATGTTATCTGTTTTTATTTCTAAATTATTTATAATATTATTATCTTTTAATAGATCTAGATATTTAATAGGTAGTGTAAGTACTTTTTCGATTTCTTCAGCACGCATAGCATGTGGAGTGGTATCGCGAACTAGTTTTCCTTTATTTAGAACTAAGATTCTATCTGCAGTATGTTCTACTTCTTCAATGTAATGTGAAGAATAAATAATAGTTAGTCCTTTATTCTTTAAGGTATTTACAATCTCCCAAAATCTTATTCGAGTTGACGTATCCATTCCAGCTGTCGGTTCATCTAAGAAAATTAATTTTGGTCTTCCTATTAATGTGATAATAAAAGATAATAATCTTTTTGACCACCAGATAATTTAGAAGCAAAGTTATCTTTTTGAGAATCGTCAAATCTTAGCAGTTCATCGATTTCTTCATTTGTTAATGGATTTTTATATAATTTTTGAACAAAGCCAAGTAATTCTTTTTACTTTTTAGTTTTTTCAGGAACAACATTTTTCCTGAGGAAGTATGTTAAGATATTCTTTTAGCTTTTTGGTTTCCCGGATTTAAAGAATTAATCTTTATTGAGCCTGAATTGATGAATTTATTTCCAAGTAGGCAATTCATTAGAGTAGTTTTTACCAGCTCCATTTGGTCCAATTAAAGCAATACATTCACCAGAATTTACTTTAAAAGAAATATCATCTAAGATATTTTTTCCCTTTAATTGTTTTTGTTATATTTTTACTTCTATAATGTTATTTAATGACATTTTGTTCACCTCTATCTTTGATAATTTAATTATATCGAAGTAGAAAGTTATATTTTAGTAGGTAATGTCATGAAGTAATATGACAAATGTCACAAAAATAGACTTAAGGGGAGAACCCAAAAGTCCTAAATTTTAACAAAGTGTATATGAAAACTCATAGACGCAGTGGTTTATTGATATCTAAATACGCTTTATAAAAGCTTTTTAGATATCTAATAAACTTTTGCGGGGTGACTCGACAAAATCGATTTCTTCGAAATCATGATTTTTGAGTCACTCCCTTTAAGTCTGAGTATATAGTTATTTCATGTCGTTTATTTCAATAATAGTTGAATCAGTGTTGTCAAGAATAGCTTTAACTACTGTCTCGGCTACTTTTTTTCAACTGAAGGGGATAAACGTTTTTAAAAAATGTTATACCAAATTTTGAGAAGAATTTAATCGGTAATAAATTGAAATAAGAGGTAAGTCTGTTCTTTACTGTACATAAGACCTGAGCGGACTATTAGATAATCTAGTTTTGAATTTACTACTAATTTTTTTCTCCGTTGCGTTTACTTTCTATATATTGTTTAAAACCACCATTTGCAGAAAAAATATACAAGTTTATTGATATTTTGCTTTTGGCATAGTTTAATTGTCTGTGTTACACTTTTCTGTATTTAGTTTAGAATATAGATTTTTATTTTTTTAATTGTTCCTATTAAATGAATGGCGATATCGTATTTTTTTCGTTAATTAATATATTTTTCAATATCAAAATATCTCCTTGTATCCATGTTGCTTCATCTTTATAAATAGAGTGATTTTGGGTTCTAGATATGTAGCTAACTTTTACATTGTATTTCATAAATTCTTTAATTAATGCTTGTCCTACAAAAGCCATTACCACCGATTAATAATATGTTCATATGTACTCTTATTGAATTATTATTTGTCTAAATATTAACATAACTTGATTCTCAAGCAAATTTATTTAAACTAATGGATAAAAAGATGATATAATAGTATCAATTTAAAAAGGAGTGTGATTGAATGAAAGTAGGTTTAGTATTAGAAGGTGGAGCAATGAGAGGACTATTTACAGCCGGTGTCCTTGATGTGTTCTTGGAAAAATAATATAGAAGTTACAGATATCGTTGGAGTTTCAGCAGGAACACTGTTTGGAGTGAATTATGTTTCTAGCAACCCAAAAGAGCACTTCGTTACAATGTTAATTATATAAATGATAAGAGATATATGAGTTTGAAAAAGTTGATAAAAACTGGAAATTTGATTAATAAGGATTTTACATATTATAAAGTTCCTTTTTCAACTTGATGTATTTGATAACAAAAACATTTAAAGAATCAAATACAAACTTTTATGCGACGGTAACTAATATTGAAAAATGGGGAAGCGGAGTTTATAAAAATCCATGATCCGTATTTGCAAATGGAGACATTGAGAGCTACTTGCGCTACCATTTATTTCAGAAATAATAGAAGTAGATGGGAAAAAGTATCTTGATGGGGAATAGCAACAGCATACCTATAGATTTTTGAAAAGAAAATTATGATAAAATTATTGTTATATTAACGAGACCAATAACATATAGGAAGAAAAAAATCGACAAGTATACAATATAAAATGTTCTATAAAAATATCCTCATCTAGTTGAAAAATTAGAAAATAGATATCAGGATTATAATGAAACAGTAGAAAAAAATACTTGAGTTAGAAAAGCAAGGGAAAAGTATTTGTGATAAGACCTAGTGAAGATATTAACGTAAAGCGACTGGAAAAAGATATCGAAAAACCAAAACCACGTGTATAATTTAGGGGTAAAAGATGGAAATCATATAATAGAAGATTTAAAAGAATATATAAGTTATAAAGGAGATAAATAAAATGAGTGAAGAAATTAAAATTAATCCAGAAGAATTGAAAGAAAAATCAAAAGACGAATTAAAAAAAGAACTATCTGATTTAGAATATGCTGTTACTATGGAAAGTGTAACTGAGAGTCCATATACTGGACAATATTGGGATAGTTTTGAAGAAGGGATATATGTAGATATAACAACAGGTGAACCATTATTTTCTTCGAAAGATAAATTTAGATCTCAGTGTGGATGGCCAAGTTTTTCTAAACCAATAGAAAAGAGGTAACTAGATATTACAAGGATAATTCACATTATGTAGAAAGAATAGAAGTAAGAAGTAGAGTCGAGATGCACACTTAGGACATGTATTTCCTGATGGGCCTACTGAGTTGGGTGGACTTAGATATTGTATTAATAGTGCATCGATAAGATTTATTAAGAAAGAAGATTTAGAAAAGAGGGATATGCAGAGTTGTTATATATTCAAATAGTATTTTTTTAAATAGGTAATTGATAGAAAATATCGATTACCTATTTATTTTATCAAAAATAATATAGTTTTTGATATATTTACAATGATAACAGGTACATAATTTTTACCCAGTTAAATAACAGTTATATAATGGATAATAAAAATCCTTAAAAATAAAATTCCTTAAATTATCACGTTTTTTATGACTATTACTGTAAATTTTTCATTTTTAATATTTTTATTTCCATAAAAATTTTAATTAAATTATCAGAAATAAAAATACCTGTACTAGTACTGTAGTTCACAGAATGTACACAAATTCGATAGAAAAAAATATTGTTTTTAATAATGAGTTGTATGTAAACCATGAGTGTAACAATAATTAATAAACTTATATGACATAAAATAAAATTTAAGGAGTGACTTATTATGACAACAGTTGCAGAGCATTCGTTGGTGGAAAATGGCAAACAGAGGTTGATTTAGTAGACTTTATTAAATCGAACTATACTGAATATAGAGGGGATGCATCATTCCTAGAAGGACCAACTGAAGCAACTTCTAAATTAGTTGAAAAATTCAACGAGTTAATGCGTCAAGAACGTTTAGCTGGTGGAACATTAGATATGGACACTAGCATTCCTTCAACTATCCTTTCTCACGGACCTGGATATATTGAAAAAGATCTAGAACAAGTTGTTGGATTACAAACTGACAAACCACTTAAACGTGCGTTAATGACATTCGGTGGAATTAACATGGCTGTTAACAGCTGTAAAGCATACGGTTATGAAGTAGATGAAGAAGTTATTAAAATCTTCACAGACTACCGTAAAACTCATAACCAAGGTGTATTCGATGCATATACTCCAGAAATGCGTTTAGTAAGAAAATCTGGTGTTATTACAGGACTTCCAGATGCTTATGGACGTGGACGTATTATTGGGGACTACCGTCGTGTTGCATTATACGGGGTAGATCAACTTATCGCTTGGAAAAAAGCTGACTTAGCTAAAATTGGTGCTGATGGTGTAATGACTGAGCACATTATCCGTGACCGTGAAGAAGTGAACGAACAAATTCGTGCTTTAGGTGAATTAAAAGAAATGGCTAAGATCTATGGATTCGATATTTCTGAGCCAGCTACTAACGCTAAAGAAGCTGTTCAATGGTTATACTTCGGTTACTTAGCAGCTATTAAACAACAAAACGGTGCTGCAATGTCTATCGGTAACATCGCTACATTCTTAGATATTTACATCGAAAGAGATTTACAAGATGGAACAATTAACGAGTCTCAAGCTCAAGAATTAATTGACCACTTAGTATTAAAATTACGTTGCGTTAAATTCGCTCGTACTCCAGACTATAACCAATTATTCTCAGGAGACCCAATCTGGGCAACATTAATCGTTGGGGAAATGTTAGATGCTGAAAGATCATTAGTAACAAAAACAGACTTCCGTTTCATCCACACATTAGATAACATGGGTAACTCTCCAGAGCCAAACTTAACAGTTCTTTGGTCTACTAGATTACCTAAAGGATTCAAAGAATACTGTTCTGAATCTTCAATCAACCACAGTGCTATCCAATATGAAAGTGACGAATTATTAGCAGACTTCTTAGGAACTTGTGATAAATCTATTGCATGTTGTGTAAGTGGTATGACTACTGGTAAAGATATGCAATTCTTCGGAGCTCGTGCTAACTTAGCAAAAGCTTTACTTTACACAATCAATGGTGGACGTGATGAATTATCTGGAGATCAAGTTGGACCAAAAACAGAACCTCTACGTGGTGTATTAAACTATGATGAAGTTTGGGCTAAATTTGATGTGTTCATGGAATGGTTATGTAAACTGTACATCAATACATTAAACGTAATCCACTACATGCACGATAAATACTCTTACGAAAGCTTAGAAATGGCATTACACGATACTAAAGTTAGAAGATTCATGGCAACAGGTATCGCTGGATTCTCAGTAGCAGTAGATAGTTTATCAGCTATTAAATATGCTAAAGTTACTCCAATCGAAGATGAAACTGGATTAGCAGTTGATTACAAAGTTGAAGGTGAATTCTCAACATTTGGTAACAACGACGATCGTGCAGATGAAATCGCCGTTGAATTACTAAAAACATTCATGACTAAACTTAAAAAACATCCAACTTACCGTGCAGATGAAACTACAACTTCTATCTTAACTATTACTTCAAACGTAGTATACGGTAAGAAAACTGGTAACACTCCAGACGGACGTCGTAAAGGAGAACCATTCTCTCCAGGAGCTAACCCAATGAACGGACGTGACCAAAGCGGAGCTCTAGCTTGCTTAAGCTCTGTTGCTAAATTACCATATGAATACAGCCGTGATGGAATCAGTTTAACTGCTGCATTCACTCCAAATTCATTAGGTAAAACTAAAGAAGATCAAATTAGAAACTTAACAGCAATGATGGACGGATACTTCAAAAAAAGGTGAGTTACCACTTAAATACTAACGTATTTAATAAAGAAACATTACTTAAAGTAATTGAATCTCCAGAAGATTATCCAAACTTCACAATTCGTGTATCAGGATACGCAGTACGTTTAATCAGCTTAACTCCAGAGCAACAACGTGATGTATTAAGCCGTACAATGCACCAATTTATGTAATTAAAGTAACATTAAAAGAAGGTGGAGGGAATTTACCTCCACCTTTTAGATTTTAAAAAAATAACACCCTCAAAAAAATATTTATTTATAATGTGATAAAATTAAAAATTAGCAAAAGGAGGAAATTTCATATGGAAATGGAAAAGGTAGAAGGAATAGCTATAGAAGAGAAAAAAGAATTGACAGCTAATGTACATTCAGTTGAATCATTTGGTAATGTCGATGGACCAGGGATTAGATATGTGGTATTCTTTCAAGGTTGCATGCTAAGATGCAAATATTGCCATAATCCAGATACATGGAAAAATGCATAATCCTGATGCTAAAGTTATGACAGTTGATCAATTAACAAAAGAGATAGTAAAGTATCGTGAATTTTTTGAAGCGAGTGATGGTGGAGGAGTTACGGTAAGTGGTGGAGAATCGCTATTACAGATAGACTTCATTTTAGAACTTTTCAGAAAATTAAAATCTTTAGGTATTAATACGTGTGTTGATACTTGTGGTGGTTTTTATGTTAATGCACCAAGTATGAATAAAAAGTACTAGAATTAATCTCTTTAACTGATTTATTCTTAGTCGATATAAAACATATTGATGATGAGCAGCACTTGCGTTTAACAAAACGAACAAACAAAAATATTATTCAATTTACTAACTTTTTGAGTGATAATGGTGCGAAAATGTGGATAAGACACGTACTTGTACCGAAATGGACTGATGATGATTATTATCTAAAAAACTCGCGAATATATAGATACATTAAATGGTATAGAGCGTGTTGAGGTCCTTCCTTATCACGATATGGCGAAATTCAAAATATAAAGAATTAGGAATAGAATATGAATTAGATGATATCGTACCACCATCTAAAGATAGAATTAAAAATGCTATAGACATCTTAGGTGCAAGAGATGATATAAGTTAAATATTAATAATGAGTAATTTGAAGTCGTATTATTTAGAAATGACTTTCAAATTACTCTTATTTTTATAGAAAAATGACTATAAGTATGAGTTCTTATAGTCATCTTTGTGTATTAATATTATTATTGAGCAGAAGCAGTACCTTTCTAGCATAGATTTAATATATGCTTCAACATCACTGTTGCTTGATTTTACATTGTACTCTTCAAATAATTTTTAAGAGCTTTTACTAACGATTGTAGTATCTTTTCTTAACAGCTTCTTCAGCAGCTTTTTTTCAGCTAATGCTGGTTTTTAATTCTTCGAATGATGAATCTTTTTCATCTAATACTTTAATGATGTGGTATCCAAATGAAGTTTTTACAACATCAAGTTTTGTCTTTACTTAATGAATAAGCTGCATCTTTAAATTCTTTAACAAATGAGTTATCTTCTTTAGAAGACCAACCTAAATCTCCACCGTTTGAAGCGATTTGCAGTATCATTTGAGTTTTTCTTTTAGCTAAAGTTATGAAATTCCACTATCTTTAAGTTTTTTTAAGAACGTCTTCTGCTTTTTCTTAGCTTCTTTCGTCACTTAATCCGTTTGGATTTGATTCACTTTTTAACACTTATAAGAATGTGTGCTAGGTGATATTGGTGTTTATCGTAGTTTTCTTTTTAATTTATCATCATTTGTACCAGCGTAATCGTTGATTAATCAATGTTTGAGCAGCTTTTAACTTTTAATCCATCTTTTATATTTATCAAGTGTAAATCCTTGTTGTTTTTAAAAAGTTGTTCAACTTTATCTTTACCATCGTATTGTTCTTGAGCTTTTTGAAGTTGTTCATCGATTGATTTTTGATCAATTTTATTTTTATATTTATCTAAAAGTACTTTTTGAATCATCATACTTGTAGCTGTTTTTAGAAAGTTGGCTAGCACCAATACTTTCCACGATATCTTTTTCTGTAACATCTCCTGCTTTTACTAGAGATATATTTTTGTTCCTCCAGCAGAGCATCCTGCTAATCCTATAACAGAAATACTTAATGCTATAGGTAAAATAGCTTTTTAAACTTCTTTCATTAAAATTTGTCCTCCTATGTATTATACATATGTATTAATATATCATATTTTTAATATAAAAACAACTATAGAATCGGTGATATCAACCTGCGAACGCTTCTTTAATTTTTATTAGTAAACTTCTTTGTTGATACTTAGAAAATGATATCAGAGTTGAGTTTTTCTATATCATTTAAGAACATATCTCTAAATTCTTTTGTGGTTTTATCATCATATAAATGCATTTAGTTCAAAGTTAAGTTTGAAACTTCTATAATCGAAGTTTGCGCTACCTAGACTTGATAGTTCATCGTCGATAATAATCATTTTTAGTATGAATAAATCCATTTTCGTAGATATAAGTTTTTGCTCCTAATTCTGCAAGCTCACCAATAAATGAATATGTGGCCCAATAAACGAAAAATGTGATCAGGTTTATTAGGTACCATAATTCTAACATCAATTCCAGATAATATTGCCATCTTTAATGCATCCATAACACTTTTCATCAGGAATAAAGTAAGGTGATTGATGTAGATATATTTTTGCTTTTTGAAAATCATATATAGATAACTATATTTAATTTTTGAAGTTTATTATCTGGACCACTAGAAACTAAACTGAATAGGTAGATAATTATCACTGCTTTTAGCAACGTGTTCAGCCGTTAATTTAAGTTGATCAGTTTTTGTTGTCTGTGAATTCCAATCATCTATGAAACGATATTCTAAAGAACCTACTGCTTCTCCTTCGATTCTAAGGTGAGTATCTCCAATAACCAAATTTCTTATCTAATCCTAGGTATTCATCACCAACATTGAACTCCTGTATAACCGATATTACCATCGATTGTAACTATTTTTCGGTGGTTTCTGTAATTCATACGGAAATTGATAAGTGGAAATTTAGATTTGAAGAATCTTTTATTTTAGCGTTGTTTTTGTTAATTGTCTTAACGATGAAATACTTAATTTTTCTTGAACCAATATCATCATAAAGAATGTATACGTCGACACCTTCTAAAAAGTTTTTTTGTTCTAAAAGACTAAAGAGCTGTTTTCCAATACCATCCTTCTTTAAAATATAATATTGAATATGTATATAGTTTTTGGCGTTTTTATATCTTCAAAAAGTAATCTGAATTTTTCTTTTCCATCTGTAATAATCTGTATCTATAGACAAGAATGATTTATCAGTTTCAAAAATTTAATTCTATAAGATTTCTGTGTTTATAAATTACCTGTTCGTTTTTTGTACTCTTATAAGAAATAGTTCTTTTTAATAGGTTTTTGTTGATATCTAATTTTTTCTTCATCTGAACATGGAAAGATTTTTTCTCATATATAGGTCGTCCAAATATTAAATAAAGGATAAAACCTAGGTAAGGTATTAAGAATAATACTAATATCCATGCCCAAGATGATGTAGTAGTTTGATACTCTAAAAACTATTGAAAATGCCAATAAAGTATTAATAATTAAGAAAATTGTTAACACGATATCAAAATTTATATCATTAAAAATAGAAGTAATATAATAAAAAAATACTAGTAATATTAATATTTGATAATTGTAAATTTATATGATTCATAATATAACACTCTAACTTAATAGTACCTTAAAACGCCTTAAATGTCTAATGATAATATTTACATAAACAATGTGTTCTTTAAGCTGATAATAATTAATTTAACACTAAAAATGAAAAATAGAGTATTTTTGAATAAATACTAAATATTATACGGATAAAAATAATTTATTAATTTTTGTGTTATGAGTTGAATTTTTATGAATTTATATTATAATGGAATAGAGAACAAAAAGGAGAATGTTATGCCTAATAATATTTTAGAAGAATTAAAACAAAATTTGAAAGATTTTGCAAGCGAGTTAGAAAATATTGAACCTGAAAAGTTGATTTAACTCAAATTGACAGATTAATTGCATTAGTAGAAGAATTAGATAACGAAATTAAAACTATAAAATAATAGTAGAATTGGATAAGCTGAAGTGGGAGTGTTTTACTTTTACTCAGCTTATCTTTATGAATGAGGATACGATGAAAAATAAAAACGGAAAAAGATTAAACGTCTTACTTACAATATTGGTATTAATGGTGAAGGTATAGGATATTATAAAAAGAAAAATTACTTTTGTAAAAGGTGCTTTACCTGATGAGGTTATTGTTTGTGAAATAGTTGAGGAGACACCAAAATACATTATTGGGAAACTTGTTAAAGTAAAAGAACTAAGCCCTGCATAGAGTAGAAATTAAACGTGAATATGCAGAAAGTGGAGCATACTGGTTTAGCTCATGTTAGTTATGAAAAACAATTAGAATATAAACGTACAATTTTTATTAGATGCATTTGATAAGTATTATAGACTGCTAAAACCCGATAAATTAGTACTAAAAACGTTGGCGAGTCCTGTAACAGAAGGATATCGTAATAAAAATCAATTTCCACTAGCTGTTAGGAAATGGGAGAGTTATTGCAGGGTTATATAAAGAAGGTTCTAACGATTTAGTTGAAATTAATGAAGATTTAGCATTACATGAGAATGGTAATAAAATAACAAACTTAGCTAAGAAGTTACTAGGAAAAATATAAAGTAGAGATTTCTACAAATAAAAAGAACTACGGTGTGAAATATATCGCCACAAGAACTTTCATTTTACAATGGAGATGTTCAAGTAACTTTTGTAGCGAATACTGATAAGATTAAAAACATGGATAAGGTCGTTAATGAACTTAAGCGTGAAAAGAATCGTTAAAAAGTATTATATTAAATATTACTAATGACAAAGATCATCTGGTAATGGGAAACAGAAAGTGTAACTTTATATGGTTCAGATTATATCGTTGAGAAAAATCGGCGAAATTAGCATGAACTTTCAGCTAAATCATTCTTCCAATTAAATCCGCCAGCAACTAAAAACTTTTATGATAAAAGTAGTAGAATTTGCGTATTGAAAGAAACAGATGTTGTTTTAGATGCATTTTAGGAGTTGGAACAATTGGACAATATGTTAGCTGTAATTGTAAAGAAGCATATGGTGTAGATATTATTCCATCTGCGATTAACGACGCTAATGACAATGTGAAACTAAACAACTTAACAAATTGTACTTATGTTGCAGGAGATGCTAATAAAATAGTTCCACGTTGGAAGAAAAAGGAATTAACTTTGATGTTGCAATAGTAGACCCACCACGTGTAGGACTTGGACCACTAGCTAAGAATTTATTAGCTGTTGATGCTAAGAAGATTGTCTATGTAAGTTGTAATCCATCTACATTAGCACGTGACTTAAAAGTTTTAACAAGAAAATATAAAATTAGACGTATTCAACCAGTAGACATGTTCCCAGGAACGGCAGCAGTTGAAGCGGTAGTTGAATTAATTAGAAAATAATTTCTAGGGGAAATTAATATGGATAGTTTTGAACAATTGAAACAAGAAATAATGGCAGATAGTGATAATAAGAAATATACTGATGAAGGAATAGAACCGTTATTTTTCATGCCAAGCACAGCTAAAAATATTAACTCATAGGTCAAGCTCCCGGTATTAAAAGCTCAAGAAAGTAAAATCTTCTTCAATGATAAAAGTGGGATTAAACTCGAGAGTGGATGGGCATAGATGATGAAATATTTTATAAATCGGGTTTAATAGGTGTAGTTCCAATGGATTTCTATTATCCTGGTAAAGGTAAAAGTGGGGATTTGCCACCACGTAAAAACTTTGCTCAAAAATGGCATTCTAAAGTGTTAGAACTAATGCCGAATCTTGAACTTATTATTCTCGTAGGAAAATATGCACAAGATTATTACTTGGGAAATGATAAAAACAGAATCTAACGGAAACTGTCTTTAATTATAAAACAATATTTACCACGTTATTTTCCAATTGTTCACCCTTCACCTTTTGAATTTTTCGATGGCATAATAAAAATCCATGGTTTATCGAAGAAGTAGTACTGGAATTACAAAAAAGGGTGAAGGAAATACTAGAAAGACAACTCTGAAAAGAGTTGTTTTTAGTTACTGCAGAATTTTAGTTACCAAATATGTAACATTTGGGGAAATATTTAATGTTATTAGTATAAAATAATACAATTTTGTAATCTTTCTAAATGAATACTTTCTTTTTATTATATAATAATCTTAAAAATATTATTATTACTATCTAGAGAAAAATATATGGAGAAAAACAATATTATTCTATAAGAAAAAGCATAGGAGCGGTGTCAGTATTACTTTTTCACAGCTTTACTTGCAGTTGCTGGAGTTGATGGAGATAATATTATACAAGCTGGAGATATTTCAGCTAAAAATAGAAACTAAAGAAGAAAAATTCTCTGTTTTAAACATGTTAAGGAGAAGTATGAAAAAGCATTAAATAATAGAGTTTATACTGAATCTGGGAACATTTTAAAAATATAAAAGAAAGAGAAAATACAGTAGCTAAAAATGGAAGTATTTCAGCAAGAAGTATAATCGGTGGGCAGTAGTGACTGCCTCTGCAGAAATAATAAAAGAAGCAACAAGATCGGATTCAGATACAGCTGTTGAGAGTTTTGTAAAAGCAACTTTGGTAGATATAGGTAGAGATGCTGTTAATAATGTTATAAGTGGTACGAATGCTAATCTTATAACTAATATTCCAGCAAATGCAATTACGAATTCTACTAATGTTTTAAAGAATGAAGTTTGGAAACAATTTGATAAAATAGGTAATGTTGATGGGAGAAAAATAATATTAACGGAAAAAGAAATAAATAAAATACTGAGTACAAAAACAATTTGAGGGATTAGATGCTTTAAGGAATGGAATTAATTCAAGTATTGATCATGAGAGGATTAGAGCAATTAATCCTGTTACTGCAAGTGCACAGAAAGCTTATGCTGATATCAATGTGTCTTTAGGAAAAACTGCAATTACAGCTATTGATCGTGGATTTGATTACATGTTTGACATGGTTAATAAATCAAGAATTGAAGCTCAAAATAATAATAGGATTTAATAACTGATGAGAAAGAAAAATCTGAGTTAGAAAAAGAAAATGATAGAGTATTTTCTAAGAAACCAATTAAAGCTTGGGAGCATGGTTCTAAGGAAGGTCTGCTTTTGAGATTGAAAAAGAACTGGGTACTTCAAAGAGGCTCAGTTAATGGAGTACCATTAGATTCGTCAAATTATAGTCTAAGTAAGGGAAGTACAATAGTGAATCTTAAACCAGAATATCTTGATAAATTACATGAAGGTAGATATACATTAGGTGCAATTTTCAAGAAAATGATGCTGATGATTATGTAACAACTACTTTTGATATTAAGAGAAAAGGTGACACTAACAAAATCACTGAAAAAGACGGAATATATATAGTACAAGATTTGAAAGATTTAACAGAAAATACGGATATTACAGATACTGAAGTAAAAATGAGATTAGTCTAGTTATTGATACTTCATTAAGTATGGTTGGTGTCTTGGATGATGTAAAAAGAGATGGCTAAGAAAACTGTTGATAGTATACTGAAGAATTCAAATACAAAAGATTAATCTTGTTGCTTTTTTCAGGTGGTGCGGGTCTTGTTGTAGAATCAACTAATGATAAACAAAAGTTATTTGAGGGGATTGATAGCTTAATTCCATTTATTGGTACTAATTTCTATGATGCGTTAGAAAAAGCTAATGAGAGTTTTATTACTAATGCACCAAATAAATCAATAATTTTTCATGACAGATGGAATTCCAGTAGGTGGTAAAGAAGAAAGTGATGATAAATTATTTAGTGAAAAAGAGTATGGAGAATCAGCACGATACGCTAATGCAGCAGTGCATTTGAAAGAAAAGTTTCAAAGGTAAATATGATATATATCCAATAGGGTTTCCCAAATTTTGCAGAAGACGCTAAAAAGATGAGGAATTCGCCAAACGTTTACTAGAGAAACTGTCACAAAAAGTTTATACTTCTGATAAGATAGATGAATTAGAAAAAGTGTTCGAGAATGTAGCAAAAGATGTAATTAAAAATTTGATTTTTGAATTAGGACATAAATTAGTAGCTAAGACACCAGAAAAATTGGTTTATAAACTTACTGAAACAGTACTTAATCCTAATGAAAGTGATTTAACAAAAATTCAGACAGAGTTAAAAATTATTGAATCAAGGTGAGGTTATTGCTCTAACTTCGATTCAAACAATAGATGTAATATCTAAACAAGGTAAAAGCTGTATTTGAGTGGTTAATTGAACTTAACAGAAAAGACTTTTAAAGAAACTGATAAACTTAATTTTGAAGATTACTAGTACTTTTGAGAAATTAAAAGCTGCTAAGAAAGCATATTTTAATATAGATAATAAAGTTACTAGCATGAAGTAGATAGAAGTAAGATAGAAGAAATTATTAAAGATGAGATTGAAAAAGGCAAAGTTAACGTTAGGGAAATTTTATCAAGAGAAATAGAGAATGCAGCAAAAATCTAAACCTATTGAGAGTGGAAAAAGTTGAACCATTAGTTCAACCAGAAAAACCAACATATATTTAGCGACTGAGGTAGGTAATAAAGTGCCTAAAGAAAAGTGCACATAAAGAGAACATACCACCAAGAGAAAAGCTGGAAATTTTTCAAATCTAATGAAAAGAAAAATGAAAGCACCAGTATTAGTAGATTCAAAAGAAAAACAAGTGATTGAAAAAGAAACTAAAAACATTACCTAATACAGGTACATCATCACAGTCAACAGCAATAATAGGATTAATTAGTGCAGCAGTTGCATTAAGACTAAGAAAAAGTTGAATAATATGTAAAAAGAGAACTCTGTGTAGTTCTCTTTTTACATATCTATTATTTTAAACTTAGTCTGCTCACCATAATATATAAGAAGTGAAGAGAGTATTGATTTTCAATTGTTCTAAAATTATCGGTTTTAAAATAATTTCTGCTTTACCTGAGATTACGTTAAAAGCATCGCCACTTTTTACAGAGAGTATCTCTATGTTTTTATATTTTGTAGTTTTTCTAACAAAATTCACCTGCGATAACTGTTGTATCGATGGCTTCATGAGGTTCAGCACCGTGTCCACCTTTACCGTAGATAGTAACTAAATATGTATTCATATCTATTGTTCCTCCTTAAGATTTTTATTACATTAGCAGAATCAAATGCTAGTGTTAAGAATATTGAAGCTGTTTGTTTCATTACTTCTTCTTCAAAATCAAAAATTTGGATGATGATGTGGATACTTAGCGAATGTAGAATTACAGCACCGATTAAGAAGAATGCTCCTGGGACTTCTTCAACGTAATAGTAAAAAGTCTTCACCGATCATTAACGGTTCAATTTCCATTTGCTTTAATTTCTGGAAGAATCTTAGAAGTTGCTTTTTGTATTTCTACTGTTCCTTTTTGTGATTTATAAGAGGTGGATAACCACCATAATATATAAACTCTATATTAGTTCCAGAATATTCATTTTCTAGAGCATTTGCATAAGTTTTGAAGTTTAGTCAGCACCATTTTATGAAGTTCTTTATTGAAATGTCTAATAGTTCCAGTAATACTAGCTTCTTTAATAGAACTTTCTAATTTTCCTAAGGTGATGACAAGTGTTTCCCTCGGTTTAGAAAATCGTGAAACTATTTGTTGAGTCATACTAACAAATTCTGCAGCAATAATGTTTGCATTTTCTTTAGTGTTGATTTTCACTTCAAATCTATCCGCAGCGGCACATAGTTCTTTGTAACTATATCCTAAAGTTCCAAGTGGAAGTGGTGTCCAAAGATGTGCTCCAAATATTGCATCAACTCCTTGTAAGCAACCAGCGTCTATCATAGGTTTTGCTCCACCTGGCGCTTGTTCTTCTCCGTATTGGAAAACTGCGACAACATCGTGTGGAAGCTCTTCTTGATGATTCATTAGAACTTTGCACGTTGCAAGTAATGCTGTAGTGTGTCCATCATGACCACAAGCGTGCATTGCATTAGGAATCGTAGATTTGTAAGGAGTATCTTTGGCATCATTAATAGGTAGAGCATCAAAGTCTGCTCGGAAAGCGATTGTTTTAGAAGAATCTTGTCCTTTAATTCTTGCGACTACACCATTTAAGCCGACTTTTGTTTTAATATCAGTAATACCAATTTTTCTAAATATTCTTTAATGAATCTCGCTGTATTTATTTCATTAAATGAAACTTCAGGATGCATATGCATATATCGACGAAGTTCAATCATTTCTGGATAAAAATTTTTCAAGTTCATTTTGTATAATTTGTTCAATCATAAAAACCTCCAGATTACTTTTTAATTATAAATACAATTATAGCACAAATATTTTAATAAATAGAGAATAGTCTAAGAAAAATGTTTTTCAATTATTTTTTTATTTTTGATATAATATGAGTAAATAAACACTAGTAAAAACTCAATTTGGGGGTGGGAGCATGGATACATTAGATTAATAGAGATTTTTATTAAAAAGGAGTTAATGTATGCAAATATTAAATATTAAAAACATAGAGTTTGAGAAACAAGGGAAGATATTATTTAAAATAGAAAAATTGAGTATAAATACTGGTGATATTATTGGTTTAATAGGGAAAAACGGTTCAGGAAAAGACAACGCTGTTAAAATATATTGATGATTTAGTTAAAGACAAAATAATATTTCATCAGAGTTTTTAGAATTTGGAGAAAAATTCTCTTCTTAAAAAAAGTGGAGGAGAAGTTGTTGTAAGTAAAATTAGGGTAGTTTATTATCTAATGTGGAGCTATATTTACTAGACGAACCATCAACTTACTTAGATTATAATAATGCTAACAAAATAGCTAATCTTATAAAAAGAACTCCAGCGACTTTTTGTATTGCAAGTCATGATAGAAACTTCTTAAATAATGTTTGTACAAAGTTATGGATAATTGAAAGTAATACTGTGAGAGAATTTAATGGGAATTATCACGAGTATAAGCTACAAGAAGAAATTGAGACTACTGAATATGAAGCTGAACTGCAAAAAGTACAATAGAGAAATTAAGAAGATAAAGAAAAGCATTCAGGAGATGAAAGAGGAACAGGGAAAAAAATCTGGAAAGCCAAAGAACATGAGTGGATCAGATTATAGAATTATAAAGTGTAAAAATAAAATTTCAAAAACGAAAAAGAGATTACAGAAAAAAATATCAAGACAAGAAGATAAACTAGAAACTAATATTAAAACCTAAGCTCATTAAAAGATAAATATGATATTGAATTTCTAGAAATATTTAAAGAAAGCCATAAGAAGAGTTTTTGCATTAGTGAGAAAAGCTGTGAAATAGATGGAAAATTTCTTTGGGAAACACCTGGTTTTACTTTTTACAAGTGGTGATAAGATACTAATTAAAGGAAAAATGGTTCAGGAAAAACTACTTTTTCTAAATTATGTAAAGGAGTCCATTCCTAGTTCCTTACAAGTAGCGTATTTCGAACAAAATAGATTTGATATTTTTGAGGAAGAAAAAAACATTGTTTGAATTTGTGAAAGAATACACTACACTAGATGATATTGAACTGAGAAATATACTAGCTTTGCTAAATTTCAGAGGTGATGATATTAATAAAAAGATAGAAGTCTTAAGCAAGGGTGAGAAAGTTAAACTTTATTTCGTAAGTTTACTTTTTAGAAAAAACAGATGTATTGTTGTTAGATGAAATAACTAACTTCTTAGATGTTGTTGCGATAGAAGCGGTAGAGAAGATATTAAAGAAATATCCTGGCATACTAATTATGGTCAGTCATGATATGGAATTTATCGATAATGTTGCAACTAAGGTTATAAAACATCACGAATAAAGAAGTACTGAAATTCGAATGAATTAGAAAAATAATAAAACTATTTATGAGGACAATTATGATAAAAATTATTATAGCTGCATTCTTAATATTAGGTTTTGTCTCAGCTGCGGTTGCAGTGCAAGATGGAAAGAAAAGGAAGAGGATGAGTAAATATAGTGAATAAGCCGTTAATTAGTTACCAATTAGAATAGTTATTGATAGGACTCAATTCAAAAATACAAAGCAAAGAATATAAGTAATCACCTAAATTTCAATAATCGCCTAAAGAGTATGGTGTAGTTTAGGGCGAAACACAAAGGGGTTATTCAAAACTTCAAAATTTTTTAAAGTTTATATGAGACCACATAGTTTGCGGGTGTGACTCTAAAAATCATTTTTCTGAAATAACGATTTTTGAGTCACTCCATTATTTTTGGAAAATTAACATAGTTTGTCTAGCTTTTTGGCGAATTTTCTTCACCCTTGACATGTTTATTGAATTTATAATATAATTTATATATTATTTAATTTTTATCTGTAAAGGAGATTGAAAATGAAGATTAACTTACCTTTTAATGAAAATATTTTTACCTAAACGATTTGGGAAAGAAGCAGAATCTGGTGATGTTATTAAGAATAATCCAGTACGTTCATTTCCGTTTGAGATAACAGAGTTGCCAGAAGGAACAAAGTATGTAGCTATTACATTAATAGACTATGATGCTATTCCAGTTTGTTCGTTCCATGGATTCATTGGCTTGTCACTGATGTAGAGTGTAGTGGATAATGAGGTTATTATTCCTGAAAACTATAGTTTAGACTATAAAAATTCTATTAAACAGGGGAAAAATAGTTTTTCTAGTCCACTATTGGGGATGGATTTTACTGAAATTGACTCAATTTTGTTGGGCTAACACCACCTGATAAGGATCATAGATACACAATTGAAGTTTTCGCATTATCAGATAAAACAGGTTTAGAGGATGGTTTTTATTATAATGAATTATTAGATGCAGTGGATTCAATCACATTAGATAGAGCTACTGCTGTTGTTATTAGTCAATTTTAAATTAAGAATTATCATTAACATTTGAAATCAAAGGATTTTTAGAAAAAAATTGTAGTAAAATAATAAAGAAATCTATTAGTATTTTTATTATCTCAGCTCTTTTTAGGATACTGGGAATGATACCATTGAAGTCTCAACTTAAGTTCTAGTTAAAAAATAGTTTTCAACTTAAATTCAGTTTTTATTTGAACTGGAATTTACTTTTGAGGGATTAATAGAGATTCTTGCTATCTCCAATAATCCGTTATACATTTGACAAATCTTCTATTATGGTATATAATATTGATAATTTGAATAACACATCTTTAATGTGATCCAGAGAGGTCAGCAAAGATTTATTAATTGGAAAACCAAGTTTATTTATGCTGTCCTGCTCAATAGAGTAGGCTATTTTTGAGGTGAAGTATGAAAAACGAATTCTTTTTCGACGAAACAATGATTTCTAGAATGATTACTAGAATTGCGAATGAAATTATCGAACAAAATAAATTAGATGATATAGTTTTAGTAGGTATTCAAACTAGAGGATCTCATATCGCCAAAAGATTGAAACAAAAAAATCAAAGAAATTGAAAATACTAATATTCCAGTAGAAACACTTGATATAAAATTCTATCGTGATGATTTAGAAAAATAAGTGAAGAACCTGAAATAAAAAGTTCCACGTTTTAAAACTTTGATTTGACAAATAAAGTTGTAATTATTGTAGATGATGTTCTTATACAGGAAGAACTGTAAGAGCAGCGATAGATGCTATTATGGATGCAAGTCGTCCAAAAAGCAATTCGTCTTATGATTCTTGTAGATAGAGGACATAGAGAACTGCGATTAGAGCAGATCATATTGGAAAAATATTCCTACTTCAAGAAAAGAAAATGTAAAAAGTTCATTTAAATGAAGTAGATGATGTTGAAGAAATATTATTAATTTAAATATAAAAATCTTTTTAAGATAGTCCAGAGAGGCTAACAAGGGATTGAATTTTAAAGTTTATACTTTATTTGAGTATAGCTATATTTAGGTATAACTATACCCAGATAATAACTTGAATTTAATAGTTGATGAACAGTCATACCTTGTAGCCGAACGGATACAAGGTATTTTTTTATACAAAATGGAGGAACTACTATGAGAAATATAGTAAAAATGTCGGATTTAACAAATGAAGAAGTTTATCAGCTTATAGAAAGAGCTTTAGAGTTGAAAAATGGTAAACAAGTAGAGCCAAGAGAAGACTTATATGTAGCAAACTTATTCTTTGAAAATTCAACTAGAACTAAACATAGTTTTGAGGTTGCTGAGCACAAACATAGATTAAATGTTATAAACTTCGAGGCTGCAACATCATCAGTAAATAAAAGGGGAAACTTTATACGATACTTGTAAAAACATTAGAAATGTTAGGTTGTAACATGTTGGTTATTAGACACGGGCAAGATGCTTACTACAATGAACTGACTAACTTGAATATTCCAATTTTAAGTGGAGGAGATGGAAGTGGAGAACATCCAAGTCAATGTTTACTTGACTTAATGACGATGTACGAGAAGTTTGGAACGTTCGAAAATCTTAATGTAATCATCGCAGGGGATATTAAAAATTCTCGTGTGGCAAGAAGTAATTACAACATGCTTACAAGATTAGGAGCAAGAGTAAGATTTATTTGTCCTGATATTTTCAAGGATGAGACGCTTGGAGAAGTAGTAGACTTCGATAAAGTAGTTGGCGAAGTCGATGTTTGTATGCTACTGAGAGTTCAACATGAAAGACATGACTCTAAAATGGGACTAAGTAAAGATGAATATCATAATAACTTTGGACTAACTAAAGAACGCTATGAAAGATTAAAAGAATCAGCAATAGTGATGCATCCAGCACCTGTTAATAGAGATATGGAAATAGCTCGGAACTAGTCGAAGCACCTAAATCGGTAATTTTTGAACAGATGAAAAACGGAATGTTCATGAGACAAGCTATGATAGAAAAAAATAATTAAAGATAATAATTTATAAAGAGGAGAAGCATATGTTACTTTTTAAAAACGGTAAAAATTTTTAGAAAATGGTGTATTAGTAGAAAGAGATATTTTAGTTGATGATAAGAAAATCGTAAAAATCTCTGAAAACATCGAAGAAAATGGAGCTAAGGTATTAGACTTAGAAGGGAAATTCGTATCACCAGGATTTATAGATGTTCACGTACACTGGAGAGAACCAGGATTTGAATACAAAGAAAACATTTATCATGCTTCAAGAGCAGCGGCACGTGGTGGATTCACTACAGCAATGCCAATGCCGAACTTAAATCCGGTACCAGACTGCTATGAGAATTTAAAATTACAATTAGATATTATCGAACGTGATTCAGTAATCAGAGCGATTCCTTTTGGGGCTATAACAAAAGGGGAAGAAGGGAAAGAATATGCTGATTTTCGAAGAATTAGCTGAACATGTGTTTGCTTTCAGTGATGATGGTAGAGGAGTACAAGATGCAAATATGATGTATGAATCTATGATGGTTGCTGCTAAATTAAATAAAGCAATCGTAGCTCACTGTGAAGATAACTCATTAATCCGCGGTGGATGTATGCACTGTGGACGTAGAAGTCGCGAATTAGACTTACCAGGAATTCCTTCAGTATGTGAGAGTGTTCAGATTGCACGTGATGTTCTTCTAGCTGAAGCAGCAGGATGTCACTACCATGTTTGTCACGTATCAACTAAAGAATCAGTTAGGGTAGTAAGAGAAGCGAAGGCGGCAGGAATTAAAGTAACTTGTGAAGTATGTCCTCACCACCTAATTAGTGATGAAATGGATATTCCAGAAGATAACGGAATGTGGAAAATGAATCCACCTTTAAGAGCACGTGAAGATAGAAATGCTCTTATCGCAGGTCTACTAGATGGAACAATCGATGTAATAGCGACAGACCACGCCCCACATGCAACTCACGAAAAAGATTTATCAATGAGAAAAGCTGCATTTGGAATTGTAGGAAGTGAAACAGCATTCAGTCAACTTTATACGAAGTTTGTTAAAACAGGAGTATTCTCACTAGACTTACTAGTTAAACTAATGACTGAAAAAGTTGCAGATACTTTCGACCTACCTTATGGACGTTTAGAAGAGGGTGGTTTTGCAGATTTAGTAGTAATCGACTTAGAAAAATCACTGAAAATTGATCCGGAAAAATTCTTATCAAAAGGTAGAAACACACCTTATGTTGGAGAAGAAATATACGGAATACCAGTATTAACATTATGTGAAGGTCAAGTTGCATACAAAGATAGTGAAGTATTTGAAGTTTAAAAAATAAAAAACTTAGAAAGAGAGAACAAAGATGTACAGTTACGATAGACAATTAATTTTAGAAGATGGAACAGTATATAAAGGATATGGGTTTGGTGCTAACAGAGCATTAGCGGGAGAAGTAGTATTTAACACAGGTATGACAGGATATCAAGAAACACTTTCAGATCCATCATATAATGGACAAATAGTAACATTCACTTATCCATTAATCGGGAACTACGGAATCAACAGAGATGACTTTGAAACAATTAATCCTAGTATTAAAGGACTTATCGTTAGGGAAGTTTGTAAAAAACCTTCTAACTTCAGAACAGAATACAGTTTAGATGAAGTATTAAAAGAACTTAATATACCTGGAATTTCAGGGATTGATACACGTAGTTTAACAAGAAAAATAAGAGAACACGGTACAATTAAAGGGATAATCACTGACCTTTGCATGGATCCAGAAGAGCAATTAGAAAATCTTAGAAAAACTGACTTGCCAACGAACCAAATTGAACAAGTTTCAACTCAAAAAGCTTTCTTATCATCAGGAAATGGATATAGAGTAGTATTAGTAGACTTCGGTATGAAATCAGGAATACTAAGAGAACTTAATGAACGTAATTGTGATATCGTTGTAGTTCCACACAATGTAACTGCTGCGGAAATCTTCAGACTTAATCCGGATGGAATCATGTTAAGTAATGGACCTGGGGATCCAGAAGATGTACCAGAAACAATCGAGATGCTTAAAGAAGTTATGCCGAAAATTCCAGTTTTTGGAATTTGTATGGGACACCAACTTATTGCGCTTGCATCAGGAGCGAAAACATACAAACTTAAATTCGGTCACCGTGGAGCTAACCACCCAGTTAAAAACTTAATAACTGGAAAAGTAGATATTACTTCACAAAACCATGGTTTCAGTGTTGATATAGACTCACTAAAAGATACAGATTTAGAGCTTACACACCTATCAGTGAATGATAAAACATGTGAAGGGGTACGTCACAAAAAATACCCAGTATTTTCAGTACAATATCACCCAGAAGCTTCACCAGGACCGCACGATCCTAACTACTTATTCGATCAGTTTATAGATTACATGAGAGAATTTAAAGAATACAAATAGGAAATAACCTGGAAAAATAGAGTATCAATGCAAAAATTAAGGAGAATAAAAATGCCAAAACGTAATGATATAAAAACAATACTAGTAATAGGATCTGGACCAATTACAATAGGTCAAGCAGCGGAGTTTGACTATGCTGGAACTCAAGCATGTCTATCTTTAAGAGAAGAAGGATATGAAGTTATCTTAGTTAACTCTAACCCAGCGACAATAATGACTGACAAAGAAATAGCTGATAAAGTGTATATGGAGCCATTAACACTTGAGTTTGTAAGTAAAATCATTCGAAAAGAAAGACCGGATGCATTACTTCCAACATTAGGAGGACAAGTAGGACTTAACCTTGCGGTTGAACTTCACAAAAGTGGGATTTTAGATAAATACGGAGTTGAATTACTAGGAACAAAATTAAGTTCAATCGAACAAGCAGAGGATAGAGAATTATTCCGGGACCTTATGAATGAACTTAATGAACCAGTTCCAGAATCTGCAATTATTACAACTTTAGATGAAGCGAGAGAATTCGTTGCTGAAATAGGATATCCAGTAATTGTTCGTCCTGCCTTTACGATGGGGGGAACAGGTGGAGGTATCTGTTATGATGAGAAAGATTTAGAAGAAATCGTAAGTAGTGGATTACACTATTCACCAGTTACGCAATGTTTATTAGAAAAATCTATCGCAGGATTTAAAGAGATCGAATACGAAGTAATGCGTGACTCTAATGATACAGCGATTGTTGTATGTAACATGGAAAACATTGACCCTGTAGGGATTCACACGGGGGACTCAGTAGTAGTAGCACCTTCTCAAACATTAACAGACAGAGAGTACCACATGCTACGTAATGTATCATTAAAAATTATTAGAGCTTTAAAAATTGAAGGAGGATGTAACGTACAACTTGCACTTGATCCAAATTCATTCAAATACTATATTATCGAGGTTAACCCAAGGGTATCACGTTCATCAGCCCTAGCTTCAAAAGCAACAGGATATCCAATCGCGAAAATCGCAGCGAAAATTGCTGTAGGTTTAACTCTTGATGAAATAATAAACCCAGTTACACAAAACTCATATGCTTGTTTCGAACCAACGCTTGACTATGTAGTAAGTAAAATTCCACGTTTTCCATTTGATAAATTTGAAAATGCAGATAGAAAACTAGGAACACAAATGAAAGCCACTGGTGAAGTAATGGCGATGGGTAGAACTTATGAAGAAAGTTTATTAAAAGCTATCCGTTCATTAGAATATGGAGTGCACCACCTTGGACTACCTAATGGAGATGACTTCACATTAGAAGAAATTATTGACAAGATTAAACAAGCTGGAGATGAAAGATTATTCTTCATCGGAGAAGCGTTAAGACGTGGACAAAGCACAAAAGATATTCACGATATTACAAAAATTGATATGTTCTTCCTAGAGAAAATGCAAAATATCATTGATATCGAACATGAATTAAAAGAAAATGTTGGAAATGTAGATTTACTAGAATATGCTAAAAAATATGGATTCTCTGATAAGGTAATTGCGCATAGATGGGGAATGACAGAAGATGATATCTACAACCTTCGTCAAGAAAACAAAATAACTCCAGTATTCAAAATGGTAGATACATGTGCAGCTGAGTTCGTTTCAGAAACACCTTATTTCTACTCAAGTTATGAACAAGAGCAAGAATCAATCGTTAGCGATAAGAAAAAAATTGTTGTACTAGGATCTGGTCCTATCCGAATCGGGCAAGGGGTAGAGTTCGACTATGCAACAGTACATGCAGTAATGGCGATTAAAGATGCTGGTTATGAAGCAATCATTGTTAACAACAACCCAGAAACAGTTTCTACAGACTTTACAATCTCTGATAAATTGTACTTCGAGCCACTAACAGAAGAAGATGTAATGGCGATAATTAATCATGAAAATCCACTTGGTGTAGTAGTTCAATTCGGTGGACAAACTGCGATTAACCTAGCAGCTAAATTAGAAAAACATGGTGTGAAAATTCTAGGTACTGCATTAGAAGAAATCGATAACGCGGAAGATAGAGATAAATTTGAAGAACTATTACATAAACTGGATATTCCACAACCACTTGGAAAAACTGCATTTGATGTAGAAACAGCGGTTAAGAATGCTGAAGAAATCGGATATCCTGTATTAGTAAGACCATCATACGTACTTGGTGGACGAGCTATGGAAATAGTTTACGAAGAAGCTGAATTACGTCGTTACATGAAAACAGCGGTAAAACTTACACCAGAGCACCCAGTACTAACTGACAGATACTTAGTTGGACGTGAAATAGAAGTAGATGCTATTAGTGATGGTGAAACAGTAATTATTCCAGGTATTATGGAACACATTGAAAGAGCAGGGGTTCACTCAGGAGACTCTATAGCAGTGTATCCACCTCAAACACTAACAGAAAGTGAAAAAGCTAAGTTAATAGAATACACAATTAAACTAGCAAAAGGATTAAACATTGTTGGACTATTAAATATTCAATATGTAATAAGTAAAGGTGAAGTATTCGTACTAGAAGTTAACCCACGAAGCTCAAGAACTGTACCATTCTTAAGTAAGATTACAGGGGTACCAATGGCAAAACTTGCTGCTGGAGCTATTATTGGAGAAACACTAAAATCTAAAGGATATGAAACAGGATTATTACCAGAAGCAGAGAATGTGTACACTAAAGTACCGGTGTTTAGTTTCCAAAAAAATTAAAAGATGTAGATACTACTCTTGGACCTGAGATGAAATCAACTGGAGAAGTAATGGGAAGTGATAGAACCCTAGAAAAATCACTATACAAAGGACTTCTTGCAGCAGGAATCAAAGTAAGTGATCAAGGAAATATCTTATTCACAATTAGTGACGATGATAAAGAAGAAGCATTAAATATAGCAAAACGATTCTTCGGTTTAGGATACAACCTATTAGCTACAGAAGGAACAGCTAAGTACTTAGATGAGCACGGATTAAGAGTGACTCCAGTAGGAAAAATTAATCAAAGTGATTACAGTGTACTTGATGCTATATATAATGGAGATGTTGATGTAGTAGTAAATACTACTTCAAAAGATAAAGATGTAACAAAAGACGGATTCAAGATTCGCCGTGAGCGAGTGAGCAAGAGGTTGTATGTTTAACATCATTAGATACAGCAGATGCGCTACTAAAAGTTTTTAGAATCAATCTCATTTGATATATTACCACTATAAAATAAAAAATAATGAAGAAGGGTGCTGACTTAAAAGTCCTAAAATTTAACAAGGTTCATATGAGAACCCGTAGACGCAGTGAGTTTATTGATATCTAAATTCGCTTTATAAAAAGCTTTTTAGATATCTAATAAACTGTGCGGGTGACTCGACAAAAATCGATTTCTTTGAAATCACGATTTTTTTGAGTCACTCCTTCTTCTTACAAAAAGGAGCATTTGGATGGATACTTATTTAGCAACAGTAATCAGTAATGAACAAGTAGCAGATAAAAATATTTAGAATTGAACTGCAAGGTGATGTAGTTAAAGAAATGAATACACCAGGACAATTCGTAAATATTAAAGTTAGTAACAGCTATGAGTTTTTATTAAGAAGACCTATTTCAATTTGTGAAATTAATAAAGAAAAAAATACATTTGTGATGGTATACAGAGCAGATGGAGCAGGTACTAAAAAGATCTCAGAATTAGAACCAGGTAATTTAGTAGACGTATTAGGACCATTAGGAAAAAGGATACGATGTTTATACGCTAGAAAAAGGGCAAACTGCATTGTTAGTAGGTGGAGGAATTGAGTTCCACCGTTATATGAATTAGCAAAGCAATTTAGAAAACAAGGGTAAACACAGTACATATTTTAGGTTTTTAATAATGTGAAAGATGTGTTTTATGAAGAAAAATTTGCAGAGCTTGGCACAACTTATGTTGCTACGGCTGATGGAAGTTATGGAGAAAAAGGTTTTGTTACTGATGTTATAAAAATTATGAAGTTGACTATGATAAGTATTATAGTTGTGGTCCATTTGCTATGTTAAAAGCATTGACTAAAATGGATGAAGAAAAAAATGGGGTATATTTCTCTAGAAGAGAGAATGGCTTGTGGAGTAGGTGCATGTTATGCATGTGTTTGTGAAAAAATTGATGGTTCTATCTCACGTGTTTGTTACGATGGACCTGTATATGATTCGAAAGAAATAGCATTATAGGAGGAATTTATGAGCGAAAGATTACGAGTAAAATTACCAGGATTAGATTTGAAAAATCCTGTAATGCCAGCATCAGGATGTTTTGCATTTGGTTTAGAATATGCTAACTTTTATGATTTAAGTAGACTAGGGGCAATCATGATTAAGGCAGCCACTAAAGAACCACGTTTTGGAAATCCTACACCACGTGTCGCTGAAACTTCTAGTGGAATGTTGAATGCAATAGGTCTACAAAATCCTGGAGTGCATGAAATATTAGAAACTAAATTAAAAGAATTAGAAAAATATGATGTTCCTATTATTGCTAATGTGGCAGGAAGTGAGATAGATGACTATGTTTATGTAGCAGAGCATATAAGCAAAGCACCGAATGTTCATGCATTAGAGTTAAATATATCTTGTCCTAATGTTAAACATGGAGGGATTCAGTTCGGAACAGACCCAGAAACAGCAAAGAACTTAACTAGAAAAGTTAAAGAAGTATCTAGTGTACCAGTTTATGTGAAATTATCACCCAATGTTACTGATATCGTAGCTATGGCAAAAGCCGTAGAAGAAGGTGGAGCTGATGGTATTACAATGATAAATACATTAGTAGGTGTAAGGTTAGATAAAAAGACAGGAAAACCAATCATAGCCAATGTAACTGGGGGACTTTCTGGACCTGCGGTGAAACCTGTAGCTATAAGAATGGTTTATCAGGTGAGCCAAGCTGTAAACATTCCTATTATAGGAATGGGAGGAATTATGGATGAGTGGGATGTAATCGACTTTATCTCTGCTGGAGCGAGTGCGGTAGCTGTAGGAACAGCGAATTTTACAGATCCATATGCCTGCCCAAAAATTATCGATAAGTTAGAAGCGGCACTTGATGAACTAGAGTTGATCATATATTAGAACTTCGTGGTCGTGCATATAAATAAAAAGGAGAAATATTATGAGTAAAGATGTATAATAGCGTTAGACTTTCCAACTTTGGAAGATACATTAAGTTTTTTAGAAAAATTTGGTGAAGAAAAATTATTTGTAAAAGTAGGGATGGAATTATACCCTACAAAATGGACCTGTTGTTATTGAAAAAATTAAAGAATTAGGACACAAGATATTCTTAGATCTTAAACTACATGATATTCCAAATACAGTTTATGGAAATGCGACAAAAGGATTAGCAAAAATTCAAAGTTGATATTCTTACTGTACATGCGGCAGGTGGCTATGAAATGTTAAAAGCAGCAAAAACGAGGAATGGTTGAAGGTGGTAGTGTAGATACTAATGTAATAGCAATAACACAATTAACATCAACATCAGAAGAAGCGATGAAAGAAGAGCAATTAATTGCTGTATCTCTAGAAGAGAGTAATAAATTATGCTAAACTAGCTAAAAGAGCAGGACTTGATGGAGTAGTTTCATCAGTTTGGGAAGCAAGATTAATTAGAGAAAACTGTGGAGATGACTTCTTAAAAGTAACTCCAGGAATAAGATTAGAAACAGATGAAGTGGGAGATCAAAAACGTGTAGCAACTCCAACTGTTGCTAACGAAGAAGGAAGTACACACATCGTGGTTGGGCGTTCTATTACTAAATCAGAAAAATCCACTTGAAGTTTATAACTTAATTAAAAAGTCAATTTGTAAAATAAAAATATACAGATAAGATAAAGGAGAAGAACATGGCATTAGAAAGAAAAAAATTGCAAAACACTTATTAGATATTGAAGCAGTGGCATTAAGACCAAATGATTATTTCACTTGGACATCTGGAATTAAATCACCGATTTACTGTGATAACAGAATTACAATGTCTTACCCTACGATTCGTCGTGAAATAGCAGCAGGTATGAGTGAAGTTATTAAAGCTAAATTCCCAGAAGTAGAAGTAGTTGCAGGTACAGCGACAGCAGGTATTCCACACGCTGCCTGGGTAAGTGAAGTTCTTGATTTACCTATGATTTACGTTAGGGATTCAGCTAAAAAACATGGGAAAACAAATCAAATCGAAGGTAGATTACTAGAAGGGCAAAAAGTTGTTATTATTGAAGACTTAATCTCAACTGGCTTATCTTCGTTAAAAGTAGCTAAAGCATTAGAAGAAGCTGGTGCAATAGTACTAGGTGTTGTGGCAATATTTAGCTATGAGCTTAAGAAAGCACAAGATGCCTTTGCAGCTGATAAAGTAGAGTACCACACTTTAACTAACTATAACTACTTAATCGAAGAAGCGGTAGCAAGTGATTATATCAAACAAGAAGATGTAGAAAAACTTCTTGAGTGGAGAAATAATTTATAAGAACTTACAAAAATATTAAAGGTGTAACATAGAAGGAGATGTCTAAGTTGCATCTTTTTGCTTTTTCATTTTTTTAATTTGAGGTTAGAGTACTAAATCCGGGGCATGGAAAAATTCCAACCCCGGATTTCTATTTTTATATGCAAAAAGACAAATATCCAATATAATTAAGGTGTACAAAAATAATTAACTAAGAAAGGATATTTGTCATGAATAATTTTATCACAAATTTACTATTAATAAAAGACCAAAAATATAACTATGGAGGATAAACTTGATTTAATCAATGTAAACGGTCAAGATACATTCAGATTTTTATGGGATTTTTATCATATGAACCAAAGTGTTGTACAAACTGCGGTTGTAAGAAAGAAGGAAATAATATAGTAAAAATGGATTTGGAGATCCATTAAAAGTAGCTTTATTAAAGATGTCGGAATGCCCTTACATACCTTTAGATTAAAGAAACAACGCTTTAAATGTAGAGAATGTAATTCTAAGTTTTTGCGCTGAAACACCATTTGTGAAAAAAAGTACTGCAGTATATCTAAAAACCTTCTACTACATTATGAAGAATCTTTCTAAGACACTATCATTTAAAGATATAGCTGAATTAAGTAATGTATCAGTATCTACAGTAGTAAGAGTAATGAAATCATGTAGAGAAGCTGTAGAAGTTAAGACTCATTCAAACCTACCAAAAGCACCTATGTTTTGACGAGATAAAATCAACTAAAGATAGTAAAAATGGAATGAGCTTCGTATTCTTAGATGCTAAAACACATGATTTTATAGATATAGTAGATGGTAGAACTCAACATATATTAAAACAATACTTCATGAGATATCCAAGAAAAGTAAGGAAGAAAGTAAAAACGATCTGTATAGATATTTACCCACCTTATATGAATATGATTAGAGAAATGTTCCCTAACGCTGAGATAATTATAGATAGATTCCACATGGTTCAAAAATATTAATAGAGAATTAAACAAAGCTAGAGTAAAACTAATGAATCAATATAAGAATAAAAAGGCTCTACTTACACTATTTTTAAAGAATTTCTGGAAAGTAATATTGGAAGATAGAGATAAAAGTAAATTCAACAAAAACATTCTATTCTAGAAGCTTTTAAACGCTATGTAACTAGAAAAAGAGGTATTAGATTATATATTAGCTATAGATGCTGAATTTACAGCTAGTTATGAAAGAGTTCATGAGATAAGAAAAAGCTATTAAGACTAAAGATTCTGTAGAATTAGAGAAGTATAGATATGGACACTAGAGGATTATCTAAAGGTGTATCTAAAGCTATAAATACTATGAAAAAGTACAAAGAATATATGCTTAACGCTGTTAAATATGTGTATTCTAATGGTCCATTAGAAGGATTTAATAATAAGATAAAACTACTAAAGAGAGTATCTTATGGATATTCTAGCTTTAGTAATTTCAGATTACGCATTTTTAATTATGTCTAGATTATTTGTTTCTGAGTATAAAAATAATGTTAAACTTAGTGAAAGTAAGAAAAATCTAAGCAGCAAAATGCTGCCTAGATCTTATTTCCTATTTTTCTCCATGCCCCGAATTTGACAAAGAGCCTAATTTGATAGCGATTATCAATGGCTTATGGTATAATTATATTTATAATATAAGGTAGTGAGGTAATGAAAGATGGATAATATTATAGATGTGAGTATACCAGTCGCGCAAGTCGTTGATAAACATCCAGAAGTGTTAGATATTTTAGTAGATTTAGGATTTAAACCTTTAGCTAATCCAATTATGAGAAATACTGTAGGAAGAAAGACTTCACTTAGAATGGGTTCGAAGTTGGCAGGAATTAAACTTGAAACAATTATTGCTACATTAGAAGCTAATGGATATGAAGTAGTAGGGTTAGACTAATGGCCACAAAGAGAATTGAAGTTTTAAGAGATATATTATTACGACTTCATAAAGGTGAGTCTGCCGAATCTGTTCAAGATGAATTCAATGAACATTTTTCTGGAGTATCTGCTATTGAGATATCTTTAATGGAGCATGAGCTTATGAATTCAGATTCTGGTGTAACTTTTGAAGATGTAATGAAGCTATGTAATGTACATGCTAATCTATTTAAAGGTGCGATAAAAAATGTTGAAGTTGAAGATAGCGAGCATCCAGGACATCCTGTTCAAGTCTTTAAACAAGAGAATTTAGCTTTAAGAGCTGCAATAATAAGAGTTCGGCGAATTCTGGATAATTATGCTAAGCTAGATGATGGTGATACAAAAGAAGCTGTTTTAAAAGGATTGCTTCGTCAGTTGCAACTATTAGGACAATTTGATATTCATTATAAACGCAAAGAAGAACTTATGTTTCCTATAATGGAAAAAAATATGGTCATGATGCACCACCTAAGGTTATGTGGGGGTTGATGATGAAATAAGAGAGTTATTTAAACTTGCTAAAGAAGAAGCGGAAAAGCTACCTAATGCAGAAATAGCTGGTGTTAAAGAAAAATTTGAAGTTTTTGTTAAAGAATTTGAGGAAATGATCTTTAAAGAAGAGTCGATTCTTCTAATGATTTTTATTAGAAACATTTACTCAAGACGATTGGTTGAGTATTGCTAAAGATAGCGACACTTACGGTTATGCAATAATTCGACCTCAAGAGGAGTGGATACCTCATAGAGAAGATTTTGAAACTCAGAATAGTGACAATACTGAGGTAATGGAAGTAAAAGAAGGAATTAACGAAAGTAATACAAACTCCTGAAGGAGAGTTCACTATTACATACAAACCGAAAAGAAGTTAAAGAAGAAACTTTCAATAGAGAAACATATCAGAAAATAGGAAATGGTTATTTATCATTAAATCAAATTGATTTAATATTAAATCATTTACCGATGGAAATTACTTTTGTTAATAAAGACGAAGTTTTTCAATATTATAATGATCATTGTTCAGAAGAAGAGATGATTTTTAAACGCACGCCAGGACAAGTAGGAAGAAATGTAGAACTTTGTCATCCACCTAAGTACCTAGAGAAAGTTAAAACTATAATGAAAAACTTACGAGATAGAAAAAAGATAAGTACGAAATGTGGTTTAAATCAGAATCAAGAGGGAAGTTTGTTCATGTCACTTATGCAGGTGTTTATGATGAAAATGGTGAGTTTCAAGGAGTATTAGAATATGTTCAAGACATAGCTCCTTATAGAGAAATAGACAGTGATTATTATAGGGGAATAGAATAAGATAAAAGCGGGAAAGACTCAAAAATCGATTTTGTTGAGTCTCTCGCTATATTTTTATGAATATATTTTATCGAATACATTTTTTTCTAATTTTCTTGTTGCAAAGAATCAACAGTATAATTAGTATTAGAGAATATATTATTCCTACTATATTTGCTGATGATGGCAACATAGTAATTAAGAAGAATGTTAAGACATTAAGTAGTACTAATAATAAAAATAGCTCCGAAAGCTAAAAATAGTTAATAGTACCTGATTTATCGAACTACGATTAGCTAAATCTGTGATAGTGTTCCAGTTTAGATATAATTTTTTTATAGTCGTTTGTATAACTATAGAATGAAAAGACAATACTTGAAATAATATAAGATATTATTGTTACAATTACTAATAAGATTGGTGTTTTTAGTTATAATTAACATCATAATCAGAGCAAATAATCCAAAACCAAGTTGTAAACAAGTGGCGATTGCTAATTTGATTTTTAGGTATTTTTAAAATCTAATGGAAGAGATTTTTAGAAAATAGTAATCTTGCTTTTTCTAGTGAAATTGCTATACTTGTAAAATTCATAGGATTAGAATTAATGTACAATGCTAATGTAAATCCTATAGTCATAGCTACTGGATAGAATATAGGTGGTAGTGTAATACCTCCGTGCTTTCTAATTTCTATAATCGGAATTATAAATATACCAAGCGTGATAAGAAGATTAGTAAATACAGTTGACGAAATTGTACTGTTTAACATTAGTTTTACATTTCTCTTAATTAGTTTAGAAAATAGTGTAGTTGGTGTACTATTAGTATTTAATTTTTACAGCTTTAGAACTAGATGTATATGTACTACCCTGATATTCTATATAAGTCTTTCATGTATTTTTACTACGAATACATAAGTAGTAAAAGCAAGAGATAACTGCTAGGATTATAGTTATTATTAAATAAGTATAGGGTCATAGAAATATCTAACACGAGTATATTTAAAATAAATCCCTTTATATTCAGAACCACTACTTTTTAAAAGTATGAGCAAAATTAAATATGTATCCTATTAAAAGCTATTAATCCAATAAAGATTGTAACTGCATTAACTTTCCCTTTATTCTTCTTAAAAATTTGGGATATAAGTAATAAATGAAAGTAGTGTCATAATAGAACATATTAAAGTAATCATAAATGCAAAACTATATACTAATACGAAGAAAAATTTTTGAATTGAAAACTCTGTATTTAATCCAATAACCAAGTTTATAACTATTAGAGGAGTAAAATTACTAATAACTTGTGAAAGTAGAGTGAACAATTTACTAAAAAAATATTTCAGATCCTGTAACAGGTAAGTGAATAATTGCTAATGTATCATCACTTTCGTAAAAACATATTGATAAAATTATTTAAAAATCTGAATAAACACTAATAATAAAATAAAGAAAAGTATATTTCGATATCCTGATCCAGAAAAAGTTAAAACCACGAGAAAACATTGAAAATACAAATAAAATATTTAAAAAAATTGAAAAAAATTCATCATTAATATATTTCTAAAAAGCTATGTCTTATATCGCTTTTTCCACTGAATTTTTCTATATTTATTTCTTTTGTGGAGGAAAACTATAAAGAAGATTCGTTAAGAATAATTCCTTCATTACATTGAATCTCATGTTTAATCACCACCTAAAACATTAGAATTTGAATTTTTTACTATATTAAGATAAATTTCTTCTAAATTATCTCCTGAAATTGTTCTTTAAGCTCGTTAAGTGTACCGATAAAAACCAGTTTTCCCTTGCTGAGAATGCCTATTCTATCGCATAGATGTTCAGCGACCTCCAAGACATGAGTAGAGAATAGAACACTATTGCCTTTAGTGGCATGTTCTTTCATTAAATTTTTTAAGTCAAATGCAGCTTGTGGATCTAAATCCTGTCATCGGTTCATCCATAATCCAGAATTTAGGTTCTGATAATAATGCTCCAATAACAAATACTTTTTGTCTCATACCATGAGAGAAGAGCTAATTTCTTGGTTTTCAACACCTATCATATTAAATAATTTGCAGTACCTATTAAGAATATCATCTCTTGTTTTATTATTAATTTCATATATGCTAGCAACTAATGACCAATATTCAAAGGCCGATAATGTAAGAAACATATCAGGTGAATCAGGTACATAGCCAATTTGCTTTTTGCAAGCTAATCTATTATTTTTTTAAAAGTAGGTCATTGAAATAAATCTCCGAAGTAGGTTCCAATATACTTACTAGAGATTTGATTGTAGTTGACTTACCAGCTCCGTTATGCCCGATAAGCCCGAATATCTCCCCATCATTGATTGTAAAACTTAAATCGTCAACAGCATACTTTAGTCAAATTGCACGGTAAGATTTTTAATTTCTATCATAAACATCCCTCCATATATCTTTATATAGTTATATTATACTTGTAATCGTTTTAATTGACAAGAGTATAATTTAATTATTTCTATAAAAATAATAAATTTTAAAAGTTGAATAATAAATTTTTAAAGTTGCAAATGAAACGCCTGGAATAGTTTATTAAAAAGTACTACTGTGATACACCTGGTTAAGTGTGAAAATAGAATGTGATAATAGCAAGTGAAAAAAAGATATAAAAAATTTTAAAAAGTGTTGACAAGAAAAATAAAAGTGGTATTATTTAGTACGTGAGTGTTACGGCACTCTGTGTAAAGCCACTATGGCTTATAAAAAATTTAAAAATGTGATACACCTGGATAGGTGATTCACAAACTATCGAGGAAAGGAGGAAATAAGGAAAATGCCAACTATTAACCAATTAGTTCGTAAACCTCGTAAATCAAAAGTATCAAAATCAGATTCACCAGCACTTAACAAAGGTTACAACTCTCAAAGAAAGAAAGAAACTAACATTTCTTCACCACAAAAACGTGGAGTTTGTACTCGTGTTGGGACTATGACACCTAAAAAACCTAACTCAGCTTTACGTAAATATGCACGTGTTCGTTTATCAAACCAAATCGAAGTAACAGCATATATCCCAGGTATCGGACACAACCTACAAGAACACAGTGTTGTACTTATTCGTGGAGGACGTGTAAAAGACTTACCAGGGGTACGTTACCACATCATCCGTGGAGCTTTAGATACTGCAGGAGTTAACGACCGTAAACAAGGACGTTCACTATACGGTGCTAAAAAACCAAAAGAGAAAAAATAATATAAGATAAAAATTTGATAAAGAATTCGTGAAAGGAGGCAGACACTATGCCACGTAAAGGTCCAGTTGCAAAACGTGACGTTTTGCCAGATCCAATTTATAACTCAAAATTAGTTACAAAATTGATTAACAAATTAATGCTAGATGGGAAACGCGGTACAGCACAAAGAATTTTATATTCAGCGTTTGATTTAATTAAAGAAAAATCAGGACGTGATGCTATGGAAGTTTTCGAAGAAGCATTAAACAACATTATGCCAGTTCTTGAAGTTCGTGCTCGTCGTGTTGGTGGTTCTAACTACCAAGTACCAGTAGAAGTACGTGCTGAAAGAAGAACTACATTAGGTCTACGTTGGTTAGTTAACTATTCTCGTTTAAGAGGAGAAAAAACTATGGAACAACGTTTAGCTAATGAAATTTTAGACGCAGCAAATAACACTGGTTCAGCTGTTAAGAAACGTGAAGATACTCACAAAATGGCTGAAGCTAACAAAGCATTTGCTCACTATCGTTGGTAATTATAGGGTGAATATCAAGCTATTTTATAGCTTGAATTTTTCACTATAAAAGACAAATTACTCAAAACATTTAAAAATTTATGAAAGGAGAAAATTGACTCATGACTAGAGCATTTTCTTTAAAAGATACTCGTAACATCGGTATCATGGCTCACATCGACGCAGGTAAAACTACTGCAACAGAGCGTATTTTGTTCTACACTGGGAAAATCCACAAAATCGGAGATACTCACGATGGTAACTCACAAATGGACTGGATGGAACAAGAACAAGAACGTGGTATCACTATCACATCTGCTGCAACAACTGCTGAGTGGAAAAAACACCGTATCAACATCATTGATACACCGGGACACGTAGACTTCACAGTTGAGGTTGAGCGTTCACTTCGTGTACTTGATGGATCAGTAGCAGTATTAGATGCGCAATCAGGTGTTGAACCACAAACAGAAACAGTTTGGCGTCAAGCTACAACTTATGGAGTTCCTCGTATCGTATTCGTAAACAAAATGGATAAAACAGGAGCTGACTTCCTATACTCTGTAGGAACAATCCACGACAGATTACAAGCTAACGCACACCCAATTCAACTTCCAATCGGAGCTGAAGATTTATTCGAAGGTGTAATTGACCTTGTTGAAATGAAAGCTATTTACAACGAAGGTAGCGTAGGGGAAAATCTTGTTGTTAAAGAAATCCCAGCTGAATATCAAGATCAAGCTGAAGAATACCGTGAAAAACTTATCGAAGCTGTTGCAGAATTCGATGAAGACTTCATGGAAAAATACTTAGGTGGAGAAGAAATTACAATTGACGAGCTTAAAGCTGCAATTCGTAAAGCTACTCTATCAGTAGAATTCTTCCCAGTAGTATGTGGATCAGCATTCAAATATAAAGGGGTACAACCAATGCTAGATGCAGTAGTAGAATACCTACCATCTCCATTAGATGTACCTGCTATTAAAGGTGTTAATCCAGATACTGATGAAGAAGTAGAAAGACACTCTTCTGATGAAGAGCCATTCTCAGCATTAGCTTTCAAAGTTATGACTGACCCATTCGTAGGGAAACTTACTTTCTTCCGTGTGTACTCAGGTATCTTATCATCTGGTTCATACGTTAAAAACTCAACTAAAGGTAAACGTGAACGTGTAGGACGTATCCTACAAATGCACGCAAACACTCGTAACGAAATCGCTGAAGTTTACGCTGGTGATATCGCTGCAGCTGTTGGTCTTAAAGATACTACTACTGGGGACACACTTTGTGACGAGAAAAACGAAGTTATTCTTGAATCAATGGAATTCCCAGAACCAGTTATCCAACTTTCAGTTGAACCAAAATCTAAAGCTGACCAAGATAAAATGTCTACAGCTTTACAAAAATTACAAGAAGAAGACCCAACATTCCGTGCTGGAACTGACGAAGAAACTGGACAAGTTATCATCGCAGGTATGGGTGAGCTTCACTTAGACATCATCGTTGACCGTATGCGTCGTGAATTCAAAGTTGAATGTACAGTAGGTGCTCCAATGGTATCTTACCGTGAAACATTCAAACAAGCTGCTCAAGTACAAGGTAAATTCACTCGTCAATCTGGTGGACGTGGACAATACGGGGACGTATGGATTGAGTTCACTCCAAATGAGCCAGGTGCAGGATTTGAGTTCGAAAATGCTATCGTTGGTGGGGTAGTTCCACGTGAATACATCCCAGCAGTAGAAGCAGGGTTAAAAGACTCTATGGCAAACGGGGTATTAGCTGGATACGAATTAATCGACGTTAAAGCTAAATTATTCGATGGATCATACCACGATGTCGATTCATCTGAAATGGCGTTCAAAGTTGCTGCATCATTAGCTCTTAAAGAAGCTGCTAAAAAATGTAACCCAGTAATCTTAGAACCAATCATGAAAGTTGAAGTTGTAATGCCTGAAGAATACTTAGGAGACATCATGGGAGATATCACTTCACGTCGTGGACGTGTTGAAGGTATGGAAGCTCGTGGTAACGCTCAAGTAGTAAGTGCTTCAGTACCATTATCTGAAATGTTCGGATATGCAACTTCTCTACGTTCTTCAACTCAAGGACGTGGTACTTACTCAATGGTATTCGACCACTACGAAGAAGTACCTAAATCAATTTCTGAAGAAATTATCAAAAATAAAGGATAATAAAAATTATTCTTTATAGTTGCAATTTTCGTTGTAACATTATAAAAATATAGTTATCATAGAATGCTATGTGACTAATTTAAAAATTAAAATTTTATTAACTTGAAGGAGACATTTTTAAAATGGCAAAAGAAAAATTTGACCGTAGTAAAACACATGCTAACATTGGAACAATTGGTCACGTTGACCACGGTAAAACTTCACTTTTAACAGCAGCTATCGCTACTGTATTAGCAAAAACTTATGGTGGAGAAGCTAAAGACTACGCTTCAATCGATAACGCACCAGAAGAAAGAGAACGTGGTATCACAATCAACACTTCTCACATCGAGTATGAAACTCCAAAACCGTCACTACGCACACGTAGACTGCCCAGGACACGCTGACTATGTTAAAAACATGATCACTGGCGCTGCTCAAAATGGACGGAGCTATCTTAGTAATCGCTGCTACAGATGGACCAATGGCTCAAACTCGTGAGACATCCTATTATCTCGTAACGTTGGAGTACCAAAAATCGTTGTATTCTTAAACAAATGTGATATGGTTGATGACGAAGAGTTATTAGAATTAGTTGAAATGGAAGTTCGTGAACTATTATCTGAATACGGATTCGACGGAGATGAACTACCAGTAATCAAAGGTTCTGCTCTTAAAGCTCTTGAAGGAGATGCTGATGCAGAAAAAGCTATCATCGAATTAATGGAAACTGTAGATGCTTACATCCCAACTCCAGAACGTGATAACGCTAAACCATTCATGATGCCAGTTGAGGACGTATTCTCAATCACAGGTCGTGGTACAGTTGCTACTGGACGTGTTGAACGTGGACAAGTTAAAGTTGGAGACGTAGTAGAAATCGTTGGATTAACTGAAGAACCAGCTTCAACTACTGTAACAGGTGTTGAAATGTTCCGTAAATTATTAGATTACGCTGAAGCAGGAGATAACATCGGTGCATTATTACGTGGTGTTGCTCGTGAAGATATCGAACGTGGACAAGTTTTAGCAGCTCCTAAAACAATCACTCCACACACTCAATTCGTAGCTGACGTGTACGTATTATCTAAAGAAGAAGGTGGACGTCACACTCCATTCTTCACAAACTACCGTCCTCAATTCTACTTCCGTACTACTGACGTAACTGGTGTAGTTACTTTACCAGAAGGTACTGAAATGGTAATGCCTGGGGATAACGTATCAATCAACGTAGAACTTATTTCTCCAATCGCGATCGAAGAAGGAACTCGTTTCTCAATTCGTGAAGGTGGACGTACTGTAGGTTCAGGTGTTGTAACTTCAATCGTTAAATAATAATTGAATTGAAACACAAAAAGCAAGGTGATTTTCACCTTGCTTTTTTTATATGCTTAATAAAGATATACATAATGTTCATATTTAATTAGAGATATTTGATAGTTTTAAATACAATATATGTATTAATATTGTATTTTTAGTCTAAAATCATTATATTTTTGTAATTTTATTAGAAAATACGTACTATTTTTAATAAATCCTTGCAGAAAATCTGTAAGAGGTGTATAATAAGTTTAAAGGTAGTATAGGGAAATAATATAGTAAATTCAAATATTTATGTATATTATTAGATAAAATCAAAAGTTACTCTAGGGATATTGAGTAATATTTTGGAATCGAAGTTAAGAAATTAACTTCGATTTTTCTTTTAAATTTATGAAGATTTTTATATTTGTCAACAGCCTGAAGACTTTTAAATAGTTCTAAAAAGACTATTTTAGTTGTCATAATTGATAGTAAAAAAAACTGTTTTGAGGAGATAATAGATAACTAAGTATAGTTTAATAACTTGACTTTACAAGTTATATTCTATATGCTTAGTATAATTCGATTTATTATTTATGAATAAAAATTTTTATTTTAAGGAGAAAAAAATGTTTTTTTAGCTATTAATGAAATAAAGGATGCTAAGTTAAGGTATAGTCTAATAGTAGGACTTCACACTGGTTTCTTATTTAATGTATTTCTTATCAGGATTAGCTTTTGGATTGATAGACCAGAATAGATCTTCAATTGATCATTGGAAGGCGGATACGGTATTGCTTTCGTCTGAAGCAAAATAAAACTATTGGTTTATCTAATCTAAAATTATCAGATAAAGAATCTTTATCTGCAGATAATGTTGAACCTTTTAGTCAAATGGTTACAGTTTCTAAAACTGAGAAGAGTTCAAATGAGGATGTTAAACAAAAAGTGAGTATTTTTGGAGTTAACAATGGAAGCTTTTTAATCCACCAGTAATTCAAGGAAGAACTTTTGAAGCGAAAAATGAAGTAGTGATTGAAAAAGAGTTTATCTGAAAAAGAAGGTTTTGCTATTGGAGATACTATTAAAACAGCAAATTCTGATACTGAATTAAAAATAGTAGGTTATACAGAAAAATCTAGATTTTAATGTAGCTCCAGTCATATATATGAATATTAATGATTTTCAATTGTTGAAATATGGTGATAAGAAATCAATTGATAATCCTATAATTAATGCTTTTCGTAGTAAAAAGGAGAATTAAAGGATTACGACAGTTCTATTTTCCAAAAAGTTAGTATAGCTGATTTTTATTAATGAATTACCTGGTTATAGTGCTCAGATTTTAACGTTTGGACTAATGGTAGGATTCTTAATAGTGATTTCTGCTATTATTATAGGTATTTTTATGTATGTACTTACTATTCAGAAAACTCCAATCTTTGGTATAATGAAAGCCCAAGGAATCTCGAATAGAATTATTGGAACTTCTGTTTTATCGCAAACATTCTTACTTTCATTAGTTGGAAGTATACTAGGTTTGGTTGGAACGTGGATAACATCACTTGTATTACCATCAGCAGTACCATTTTTAGGGAATGGACTTTATTACAGTATAATCTTTCGTTAGTTTGATTATTTTTTTCTTTAGTTGGAACATTATTCTCTGTTTTAGCTATTAAAAAATTGATCCATTAAAAAGCAATTGGGTAGGTGTCATATGAGTGTATTAGAATTTAAAAATGTTACTAAATCATATCAAGATGGAAATAAAGAAATAGAAGCTTTTGAAAGAAACCAATTTTAAAATAGAAGAGGGTCAATTTATTGCGATTATCGGTCCATCAGGTTCAGGTAAATCAACTTTTTTAACTTTAGCTGGAGGTTTACAAACTCCATCTAAAGGTCAAATAATTATTAACGGAAAAAGATTATACTAATTTATCTGAGAAAGAAAAGAGCAAAGTTACGATTTAACGATATTGGATTTGTTCTGCAGGCATCTAATTTGGTTCCATTTTTAACTGCAAAACAACAGTTAGAATTAGTTGATAGAATAAATAAGCAGAAAAGACAAACACTTCAAGATCAAAAATCTTTATTTAAAAGAATTAGGAATAGATCATTTTAGAAAATAAATTACCAAAAAGACTTATCAGGTGGAGAACGACAACGATTAGCTATTGCTAGAGCTCTTTACAATAATCCGGCAATTATCTTAGCTGATGAACCTACAGCAAGTCTTGATTCAGATAGAGCGTTTGAAGTCGTAGATTTACTTTTAAAAGAGTGTAAAGAAAAATAAATCAATTATTATGGTAACACATGATAATAGAATGATTGAAAAATGTGATCATGTTTACCGAATGAAAGATGGTATTTTTGACAAAAAGAAAGATAAGATAAAAATGTCTAGTGAAATAACTTAGGCATTTTTGTTGATAATAAGTATAAGTTAGAATATAATTAAACTACAAATAATATATGTTATGAATATTAGGAGATGAATAATATGCTTTTACTAGGTGTAGAAAAAGAAAATGGATGGTTATTTGCAGAATATAGATTGACTTATAGAGTAGGGTTGGGAGCACATTTGTAGAGGTGTTGAATTAGCTTACGATTACTATGATAATGTTGAAGTCCTAGTGGATGATAAAACAGCAAATATAAATTTAAAAGAACAAGTTATGGAATTAAAAGAAGCTAGAAAAATGACAATACGTGGTTTTTTTCTAAAATAATAGGTGTACCATTAATGATAACATTTTTAATCAACTACAAGTAGCTAGATGTTCAGTAGCCTGTGCTACAGAGGAATTTTCAAGCAGCTGATTATGAAAAATTTAATAAGTCATTAGCTCAATATATGGATAGTCTAGAAATAGCTATGTTTAGATAAGAAGGACTTTTATTCTTGAAAGTCTTTTTATTTTTGAATTATATATATTGTATAGATAAATAATTGTATAAAGTATAGTAATATGATAATATATCTTAGTGTAGAGTATTCTCATTATCTCAAATTTATGAGCAATATATTAACTAATATTTTTAAAGTCAAAATAGTATAGAAAGGAAGAAAATGAAGAATTTAAAGTTTGATGGAACTCAGTTAAAATACATAGCTATAATTGCTATGACAATTGATCATTTAGCATGGCTATTATATCCAGGTTTAGTTAAAGAACCAATACCAGTATTTATGCACATAGTAGGACGTTTAACAGCACCAATTATGTGGTATTTTATCGCAGAAGGATGTTATTACACAAAAGATATTAAAAAAATATTTCTTTAGAATTATGGGTTTTGCTGTTGTCAGTCACTTTGCTTTTTGCTTCGGTTTAGGTATACCATTTGATATAACTACAGGAGTATTTTTAATAAAACAAGTGTCTTATTCCCATTGGCGATGTCGGTTGCATTGATCGCAATCTTTAGAAACGAGAAGATAAATAATACATTAAAGATTTTTAGCAATTATTGTGTTCTGTCTATTAACGTTTGTAGCGGATTGGTCTTCAATAGCTCTAATGATGCCATTCTTTTATATAATCATAGAGATAATAAAAACAACAAATACTCGATTATGTTATATGGATTAGTGTTTATGCTGCTATTTATATTATCTTTATAGATGTATTCTATGGAGTATTACAGTTTGCAACTTTATTCTCTTTACCATTATTAATGAGATACGATGGTACTAGAGGAAAAACATATTGGTTCTAAGTGGTTCTTTTACTACTATTATCCAATACATTTAGCTATTATAGGTATTTTTAGAATTATATTATATGGAAATATTTCATTGGTACTTTTAAAATTAAAAATAATTTTTAGAAAGAAGTGTATATCTAAATAAGCACTTCTTTTTCTATTATGTTATAATTAGAGTGACTATAATATTACAGTTATTTAGGAGGAGAGTATATGAAAAAAATATTTTATTGATTTCAATGGCAACGTTGTTATCTATTGGTACAGTTGGTTGTGGTGTTAAACAATCAGCTGAAAATAAGCAGAGTGAGCAAAAACAAAAAAACTTTTTGAAGGACCAGGTAAAGATTTTGATTGAATGCTAAAGTTTCACCTGTTGGTGCTAAACGTACTTATATTGAGCAAAATACTGGAAAAAAAGTATTGACCACGAGTTAACTCGATTAAAGAGAGCTCAGAGTAAATTAGAAGAAAAACGTAAAACTATAACTGATAAAAAAGTCCAAGAAGCACTTAAAGTTGTTGATGCTTTCTATGTAAACCAAGAAAAATATCGATGTTATTGTTAAAGCAGCAGGATTCAATAATCAAAGAGAAATGTATAAAAAGGTTTGGAATGATTTAAAACAGTCCATGATTCCATCGGAAGAAAATGTTAATTTTAAATATCAAAATATTAATTATGATATGAATGAATATGGTCCTATGATTCTAAAAAGTTAATGGTAATGCTTATGGTAAAAGCTGGAGCTTATGATTTTATTGATTATAAAGTTGAGGGTAATAATGTTTACTTATCTTTAATTGCCCCAACTATCGATACATATCAATATACGGTTAAAGCTACTTATAAACCAAACTACAAAACATTTTTGAGCCGTTAGCTCAGATGAATGCAACAAGTAAAAATACTGCAGAAAAAGGATTTTTCTAAATTTATTTTTTACTTGGCATCAGTTGATTTCAAAGGTGATGGATACGTGGATTTACAAGGTATGGATTATTTGGCAAAAGAAAAACAATACCTTGCAAATTCAAGTAGACGACTCGGGAAAAAGTATCGATTGACAATGACAATCTATTAAATTTATTGCGTATAAAAATGGATGTAGCAAATCAAAAAGAACATGGTTAAATTTAATACAACAAAATCTAATAATAAAGTTCCTTATTAAGGTAAAATTTAATAAGGAACTTTATTATATACGTTACGATATCAATTCGTAGTAAAAAAAGTTAAGGATATAATATAATTAGAATACTATAAATAATTAGTTTTGAAAAGGATAAAATGAATAATAAAGAAGAAAGAGTTCAATGTCAAAAAGTTATGGGCAAATAATAAATACTTAGTTCTAAGTCACTCAAGTAAAATATACTTAGAAATTAGAATGTATTTAAAAGCAAGAAGAAGTATCCTTAAGTAAAGTGAGTGAACTTATAAATCAAGCAATAAGTTTACCAGAAGATAAAGGTCAAGTAACGAATGCGCTTCATCATGTCTGGGGATATTTTTAAAAAAATTTGCAACAAAAAGAAGAAAAAGATAATTTTTTTGAAATGATTGAAGAATATCATAATAATAAATATAAAAAGAAGATTTGATAAAAGAAGTAAAATATCTTCTAAATAAATATCCAAATAAATATTTGGAAGAATCTACTTTTATCAATGGAGGACAAGATGAGACTTTGGCATGAAGAACTAATATCAAAACTACCAAGGCAACAACTTTTAGGTCAATATAGAGAATGCTGCGCATTAAGAGGAAATGGTTGGGGAAGAAACATGCAACGGTAGATTATGTATTTGAACACAGACCATTTTTACTTTTTCAAGTATCATGAATTAATCATGAGGGAAATGAAGAATAGAGGTTATAATGTTAGTGAAGAATGGCTTTGATAAAAATTATAGAGGAAAAATCTGTACTCCTCATAACGATTTAAAAGAGTGTAAAATTAATAAGCCTATTTATAAAGAACACGATGAGGCGTACTATGATGAGTGTATTGAGAATTTAGCTCAAAAAGGATATTTTTATTTAATGATACATATTGTGAGAAAATAAGTTAGAGAAGACTATGAAAATTTCAATTTTAAATTTGGCTCCATTAAGACAGGGACAAAATTTTAAAGATGCTATTGATGCTATGATTAGATTGGCTAAAAAGGCTGATGAACTAGGATATGAAAGATATTGGATTGCAGAACACCATAATACAAAAAGTGTGGCTAGTAGTGCAACGCAGTTATTAATCCAGCGTACACTAGATAACACAAATGATATTAGAGTAGGTTCAGGTGGAGTAATGTTACCTAATCACAGTCCATATATAGTTGCAGAGCAATATGGAACTTTGGAGACTCTTTATCCTGGTAGAGTTGATTTAGGTTTAGGGCGTGCACCGGGTACTGATTATAATACTGCACGAGCTATTAGAAGAAGTACTAATAGAGAGATGGATTTTAAGAAAGAAGTCGTGGAGCTATCTGGGTATTTTAAAGATACAAGGCCTGTTCATGCATATCCAGCTGCTGGGCTTGATGTTCCACTATACATACTAGGTTCAAGTACTGATAGTGCATATGTAGCTGCTGAGCTAGGATTACCTTATGCATTTGCATCGCATTTTGCTCCAGCTATGATGGAAAATGCTGTAGCAATTTATAGACATTACTTTAAACCATCGGAAGTTTTAAGTGAGCCTTATGTGATTTTAGGTGCTAATGCTGTTGTTGCAGATACCGATGAAGAAGCAAAAAGACTATCAACAACTCAGATTCAATCATTTTTAAATATCATTACAAGTAATCCTCAAGGTATGGTTCCTCCAGTACAATCGGAAGAAGCGGTTTGGAAAAATTATATCGCTACAACTAAAGTGCCACATTTTGGACCGATTGCATTTGAACATGATGAGATAGTTGATCATGAGAGATCTGTGGTTAATCAGATGACAAAAATCTCATTTATTGGGAATAAGGAAACTGTGAAAAATCAGATTTTAGATTTGAAACGTAGGGTAGAATTTGATGAATTAATGATAAATTCATATATTTATGATGAAGAAGCACAACATCATTCTTATGAATTATTAAAAGAGGTTATCGATGATATTAATGGATAGTCTGTCCATTAATTTAGAACAATAATTTTTTAAATGATAAAACATATAATTTTCTTGAAAACTAAATTGATGACAAAAGTAGATAATTAGTGTATTATGATATCAAATAAACTTATTAATAGTTAAAAAGAGGTAAATTATGGAAAAATATCTAATTGATGACGAATTTAAAAATGTAAAATCAAAAAGTGGACGAATATTTAGAAAAATAGCATCTCATCAATTTTTAAATATAAACCAAGGTGAATATGCTAGAAAATGTTGATTTAGAATTAGAGGATATTCAATATGTAGTATTTTGGTAACCCAAAAGTAGGGACATTACTAATGCAAGATGATTTATATCTAAGTTTTAACCTACCGCTTAAATTATTACTTATTAAGAGAGAAGATAAGACAGAAGTATTATATGAAAAAAACCTACTTCATGGTTAAAAGAGGAACATTCTGATAGAATAAAAGATATATTACCGAAGATGGATAATTTATATTTAGATATCATTAAGTACCTAGAAGAATAGTAAGAATTATTTATTTTAGATAAGGAAATTACTAACTTTAAAGAAGGAGAATTGTAGAAAAATGGATTTTCTATACTTCTTCTTTTTATTTTAATACAAACTAAAAACTAATTTTATCAATGGTTATTGAGAGTATTTTTGTGATAAACTGTTACTAGTATACATAGGAGGTATGAAGAATGTTAAAAACCAATTTTTTTAGATGTAGAATTGTCAAACCCATTAATGAATGCATCAGGGGTACACTGTATGTCGACTAAGGAACTAGATGAATTAGCAGCTAGTGAAGCGGGTGCTTTTGTAACAAAAACTGCAACTCGTGATTATAGAGAAGGTAATCCTGAGCCTAGATATTATGATACTGCTTTTAGGAAGTATAAATTCTATGGGGTTGCTGAATAATGGTTTAGATTATTATTTAGATTATGTTATTGAACGTCAAAGAGCAGGTGCAAAGTTACAGTTTTTATCGGTAACTGGTATGAGTTATGATGAAAAATATTGCTCTATTAAAGAAAATTCAAGAAAGTGAATATGAAGGTGTAACTGAATTTAATCTATCATGTCCCCAATGTGCCAGGGAAGCCACAGATTGCCTATGATTTTGAACTTACAGACAAATTATTAGCTGAGGTATTCACATTCTTTACAAAACCTATTGGGGTAAAACTACCTCCGTATTTTCGATATTGCTCATTTTTGATGAAATGGCTAAAATTCTTAATAAATATCCTCTTACATATGTCAATAGTGTAAATAGTGTAGGGAATGGTTTATATATTGATTTAGATAAAGAACAAGTAGTTATCAAGCCAAAAGGTGGATTTGGTGGACTAGGTGGAGAATATATTAAACCAACAGCCTTAGCTAATGTTCGTGCATTTAGGAACGCTTGAATCCTAGTATAAAAATAATAGGAACTGGTGGAGTTATAAATGGTAAGGATGTATTTGAACATATTCTATGTGGTGCTGATTTAGTGCAAGTAGGAACTACTCTTCACAAAGAAGGAGTTTCAGTTTTCACTAGACTAACTAAAGAAATTCAAGAAGTAATGAAAGAAAAAGGATACTCAAGTTTAGATGACTTTAGAGGGAAATTGAAAGTAATAGAATAATCCAAAGCTATTATCACTTTAAGTTCTTAATTAAAGAATGAAAATATAATATAAATTATAGATAACACTTGAAAATCATTTTTGAAAATTGTTATTATATATTGTACAGACAAAATATAGCACATATAAAGGCAAGAATATGGCTTGCAAGTTTCTACCATCAGACCGTAAATTTGATGACTATGGGCATTCTTATTATAATGTTATTACTTTGAATTAATTTTTAAAGTAACTATTTGTAGTAGAATTTTTAAATCGCCTATAAGTAATTATAGGTGATTTTTTTGTATTTATATAGTTATATTTGTCAAAAATAATATATAACTAAGGAGAAAAGAATCTTGAAAACTTTTTATTTTAAGTTTACAGCACGTACTAGCAATGTACGCTGGAGCGGTAATTGTTCCGATAATTGTTGCTGGAGGTCTTGGTCTTTCAGCAGAGCAAACTACTTATTTAGTGTCAGTTGATATTTTTTTATGTGTGAGTGGCAACATTCTTACAAGTGTATAAGGGTAAATTTACAGGAATTGGTTTGCCTGTTGTTCTTGGATGTACTTTTTACAGCAGTTGCACCGATGATAGCTATAGGAAATAGCTCAGGATTACCAACAATGTATGGAGCAATTTTTGTTTCAGGTTTAGTTGTAGTTGTGATAGCGCCATTTTTTGCTAAGGTCGCAAAGTTATTCCCACCAGTTGTTACAGGTAGTGTTGTAACGATTATCGGTATAACGTTAGTTCCGGTTGCGATGAATTATATTGCAGGCGGACAAGGATCAAAAAGATTTTGGGAATCCAAAAATATTTTTATTAGCGTGTATTACACTTGCAATTATCTTAGTAATTTATAAATTTACTACTGGATTTATTCAATCAATTGCAATTTTACTGAGGTTTAGTGTCAGGAACTATTATTGCTAGCTTTTATGGGGATGGTTAGTTTAACAGAAGTTTCGCAAGCAGGGTGGTTTCAACATCCAACTCCATTTAAGTTTAATGGTTTCGAATTTAATATGAGTGCAATTTTAACATTTGTTATAGTTGGGATAGTTAGTATGATTGAATCTACTGGTGTATATTATGCCCTAGGAAATATTTGTAATCAAGAGGTTAAAGAGCCTGATTTAAGAAGAGGATATTTAGCGGAAGGATTAGCGGTTATGATAGGATCATTAGTGAACGCCTTCCCGTATACTACTTATTCTCAAAATGTTGGTCTTGTGCAAATTTCTGGAGTAAAAAGCAAAAAAGTAATGTATGTAATGGTACTTTTACTTTTAGTATTTGGATCAATTCCAAAAATTGGTGCTCTTGCTACAATCGTACCGCAACCAGTTTTAGGTGGGGCGATGATTAGTATGTTTGGTATGGTACTTGCATATGGTGTGAAAATGTTAGGAAATACAGACTTTGCTAAACAAGAAAATCTTATGATAATTGCTTGTTCTGTAGGTTTAGGTCTTGGAGTAACTACTGTACCTACAGCATTTGCTCAATTACCAAGCTTTGTTCGTATGTTTACTGATAGTGGTATTGTACTAGGTACAATTGTTGCAATTGTAATGAATTTAATCTTTAATAGAAAAATCAAAAATTAAATAAAATTAATCAATAGAACTAAGTATTTTTAATCTAAATACTTTTTATTGAAAAAGAGAATTATATAGGATGACTCAAGAAGAAAAGATTTTTTTAAAAATCATGATTTTTTGAGTCGTTCTTTTTATTTATATATGCCTAAAAAAATCAATGTTTTTTTGTATACAAAATAACCCATATGTAGTATAATTTAATAAAGGTCAATTTTTAGTCAATAAAGGAGGTGCTCTTATGAATAATAGTAATATGACTGATATACTTGAACAATATATTATGAATTTGTTCAAAGAAGCTACAGAAGATCATATAATTATAAAAAAAGAAGTAATGTCGCACAAAAAAATTTGACTGTGTACCATCTCAATTAAATTATGTAATAAAAAAACGAGATTTACACCAGAGCATGGATTTATTATTGAGAGTAAACGAGGTGGAGGTGGATTCATAAGAATCACAAAAATAACTCTCCACACAAATAAAGATTATATAGATTACTTGATCGAAACTGTAGATAATGAAATTATAGAAGTAGAAGAAGCTATGCGACTAGCTAAAAATACTACTTGAAAAAGAATACATTAATAAATTTGATTATAATCATTTTATTGATAGTATAGAAGTTATTTCATCCGTTCATAATCAGTTTTTAGATCATATAGATGAAAAATAGTGCAGAAGAAATGATTAATAAAAACAAAAATCAAATATTAAGGATTTGACAATCAGATTCTTAACAAATATTAAGTATAATAAGAGGGGATGATGTTATGTATATAAGATTTAATGAAACGGCCCTTATGGTATTAACAACAGCAAAAGAAGAAGCGAATGATTTTGGAGTTAAAGCTGTAGGAACAGAACATTTATTATTGGCTATGTTAAGTATGCAAAATACAATATCATGTAAAATTCTTAACAGGCATGGTGTCTACTACGATGATTTTAGAAAAAGTGTAGTGGATTTTTATGAAAGCAGAACTAGAAGGGACAGATTTTTTATCGTAATGTTCTAATGAAGATTGATTATACTAACGGAGCTGTTAGAACGATAGAAAATAGTCAAAGATATGCTGATGATACTTCTAGTTTTGTTGTTACAAGTGAGCACTTATTATTATCACTACTTGAAGAAGAAACAGGAACAGCAGTACGTTTATTAACTGATAAACTAGGGGTAAATGTAGATGTGATAGTTGATGAGTTATTGGATTTAGTGAAGAAAAATCTTGCTCTTGTATCTAAATTATATGAAGGATTTAAGAAAAATATCTGGATCAGATAATAGTTCAGCGAAAAACTAAAAACACTAAATTCTTTAGCAAAAAGATTTAACAAAAGATGCTTTTAACAATAAATTAGATCCTGTATTAGCTCGTGATAAAGAAATTACACGCATGATTGAAATTTTAAATAGACGAACTAAAAACAATCCGGTGTTGATAGGTGAGCCTGGAGTAGGGAAAAACAGCTATAGTAGAAGGATTAGCAGAGCGAATTGTTTCTCAAAATGTTCCTAGTAATCTTCTTGGTAAAAAGAGTAATGGTACTCGATATGGGAACATTGCTTGCTGGAACTAAGTATCGTGGTGAATTTGAGGAAAGATTAAAAAAATATTATTTCTGAAATTGAAGATGCAGGTGACATTATACTATTTATAGATGAAATTCATACTATAATTGGTGCAGGTGGAAGTGAAGGGAGTGCGGATGCATCAAATATTCTTAAACCTGCCTTGTCTCGTGGTTTAATTCAATGTATAGGTGCTACAACTACTGAGGAATATAGAAAATATTTTGAAAAAAAGATGCTGCATTAGAGCGTCGTTTCCAACCAATTAAAGTAGAAGAACCAAGTACTGAAGATTCTATTAAAATTCTTGAAGGTTTGCGTCATAAGTATGAAGAACATCATGATGTAGAAATTTTAGATGAAGCTATTGATTCAGCGGTTAAATTAAGTACTACGTATATAACAGATAGATGTTTACCAGATAAAAGCAATTGATTTAATTGATGAAGCATGTTCAAAAGTTAAACTAAGATATTATAAATCACCAGAAAAATTAAAAGAATACGAAGATGAACTAAGTCGTTTAAATAAAGAAAAAGATAGAGCTGTAATAAACCAAGAATTTGAAATAGCTGCTAAGAAACGCGATGAAGTTAATAAGATAATTAGTAAGATTGAAGAATTTAAAATATCTTGGCAAGATAGTTTATCTAAAGATAAAATAAAGATTACTGCTGATCATATAGCAGAAGTTCTTGCTGCTTGGACAGGTGTTCCTGTTACAAAATTAACAGAAACTGAAAGCGAAAGACTATTAAAATTAGAAGAAATTCTACATAAACGTGTTATTGGACAAGACGAAGCGGTAGTGAGCTTTAGCCAAGGCAGTTAGAAGAGCAAGAAGTGGATTTAAAGCACCGAATAGACCGATTGGAAGTTTCATCTTCTTAGGACCTACTGGAGTAGGTAAAACAGAACTTGCAAAAAGTTTATCAGAAGCTTTATTTAGCTCAGAAGATAATATGATTCGTATTGATATGAGTGAGTATATGGAACCACATTCAATCAGTAGATTAGTTGGAGCGCCTCCAGGGTATGTTGGTCATGAAGAAGCAGGACAACTATCAGAACAAGTTCGTCAAAAACCATACTCTGTAATATTATTTGATGAGATTGAAAAAGCACACCCATCAATCTTTAATATCCTACTTCAAGTGTTAGATGATGGTCGTTTAACAGATGCTGTTGGTCGTGTGGTAGATTTTAAAAACACGATTATAATAATGACTTCGAATGTCGGAGTAAGTGAGCTTAACGATCAAAAATTCGTAGGTTTTGGAGGTAGTGATTCAATTAAGAATGATTATAAAAATGTTCAAAACACTATGATGGAAGCATTGAAAAACAATATCGTCCAGAATTCTTAAATAGAATAGATGATATTATTGTTTTCAAAAACTCTTGAAAAAGAAGAGTTAGAAAAAAATTTCAGAATTATTAATAGATGGTTTATCTAAGAGATTAGAAGATAGAGACATTACTATTAAACTTACGAAAAAAAGCAATGGCTAAGATTGTTGAAGATGGAAGTATTAAAGAATACGGTGCTCGCCCATTAAAAACGAAGTATTCAAAAAAATATTGAAGACTTGTTAAGTGAAGAATTATTGCAAAATCCTGAATTAACTGGCACAATCAATATTGATTATAAAAAAAGATAGTTTTTGTTGTAAAAGAAGACTAAGAGGTAGTTATGGCAAAGGTAAATGTTAAGTATGAATGTAATGCCTGTGGTTACCAGAGTTTTAAAATATATGGGAAGATGTCCGAATTGTAAAAAGTGGGCATCAATGGAAGAAGTCGTTGAAGCTAAAAAGCTACAAAAACATACAGAATTTGAGGTAAAGACAAACGATACAGAACGTGTAGAAGCTGGGAAATTAAAATCAGTTTCTACACAGGACGTACCTCGAACTCTTACTGATAGCAGTGAATTAAATAGGGTTCTAGGTGGTGGAGTTGTAGGTGGATCTTTGGTACTTTTTAGGTGGAGATCCGGGTATTGGTAAATCCACTTTTACTTCTTCAAATATCAGCATATTTAGCAAAAAGAACATGATGTTCTATATGTAACTGGAGAAGAGTCAGTAAGACAAGTTAAAATAAGAGCTGACAGATTGAAAAAAATAATACTGATGAACTTTTTGTTTATGCACAAACAGACTTAAACTTAATTTATCAAGTTGTTAAGAAAATTAAACCACAGTTTTTTAGTTATTGACTCTATTCAAACAATTTACAATCCTAATTTAGAGAATTCACCAGGTAGTATAACTCAAGTAAGAGAATGTACTCAACAACTTATGAAAATTGCTAAGAGTTTAAATATAGCTATCTTTATAGTTGGACATGTTACTAAAGAAGGAACTATTGCAGGGCCACGTATGTTAGAGCATATGGTTGACACGGTACTTTATTTTGAAGGTGAAGGTCAACATAGTTATCGAATACTTAGAGCGGTTAAAAACCGTTTTGGGTCTACTAATGAAATTGGTATTTTTGAGATGAAACATAGTGGATTAGAAGATTTAGCTAACCCGTCTCAAATGTTTTTAGAAGAAAGAAGTAAAAACCTTGCAGGAGCTACTATTATTAGTACTATGGAAGGTAGTAGACCACTTCTTGTAGAAATACAATCATTAACTACATCGACAGCATTTAATAATCCGCGAAGAATTTCGACTGGATTAGAATACAATAAGTTAATATTATTAATGGCTGTATTAGAGAAAAAAAGCTGGTTATTTATTACAACAACAAGATGTTTATGTAAAAGTATCTGGTGGAGTTAAGATTGATGATCCAGCAGTAGATTTAGGAGTAGTTATGGCAGTAGCTTCTAGTTTTAAAGATATTGCTGTAAATATGAATGATTGTTTCATTGGAGAGGTTGGCTTAACTGGAGAAGTTAGAAGAGTTAGCAGAATTGAACAGAGGATAAATGAAGCTAAAAAACACGGATTTAAGCGAGTAATAGTTCCAGTTGGAAACATGAAAAATGCTGATTTTCCTGAGGGGATTGAAATAATACCAGTAAAAGATATTCGCGAATGTCTTGATATAGCATTTAGCAATGTATTCTAATAAAGATAAGAGATGAATAGAGTGGCTGGCCCAAAAGTCCTAAATTTTAACAAGGTTTATATGAAAATTCATAGACGCAGTGGCTTTATTGATATCTAAATTCGCTTTATAAAAAGCTTTTTTAGATATCTAATAAACTATGCGGGGTGACTCGACAAAATCGATTTCTTTGAAATCACGATTTTTGAGTCACTCCCTTATTCATCTTTTAGTATTAAAATTTATAAAAATATTTTTAAAAAAACTTTTTAATTTTTGATTTAGTTATGTTAATTTTAAGTAGAATGTAGTAGAATAGATAGAAGAGATGTTTTATATCTCTTTATATTAATATAAAAATATTTTTTTAAATTATTATTAATAATTTTATATATAAAATTGAATATTATAAAGGAGTGATTTTTTTATGTTGAAAAAAAGTTTTAATTATAGTTTCCTTTTTTTCTAGGAATTACTGTCGGAACACTTTCAACTAGCGCATTGATTTATTATAATATATTTACATCAATGAGCGAGACGATGCTAAGAATTATTGTTACCATTGGAACTACGGTATTTTTTTGTATTAATGTCTTTATTATTTTCAGATAGATTCGTAGCAATGTTAAAAAGAATCGAAGATCGTCTATCGAATACGCTAATACAGAAAAATTGTTTTTACAACAATTGGATTAATTCTAGGATTATTATTAGCTAGCTTACTTTCATCTGGAGTGGATGTTATTGCTGGTGCCGGAATAATGGGAAGAATCATCTCGGCTGTAATCTATATTGTATTTGGTTATTTAGGTTTAGTATTGGGATATCGTCGTGGAGGAGAATTTTTAAATATCTTTACTGCATTCAAATTTGGTAATAAACCCTAAGGAAAAAAAGAACCCTAAAGTTAATACGAAGAAAGTGCTAACTAAAGTTGTAGATACGAGTGCATTAATCGATTCACGTATTCAAGATGTGGCTAAAACTGGATTCTTAGAAGGAAAATTATTGTTCCAGAATTTGTTTTTAAAAGAATTACAGCTGATTTCAGATTCTGAAGATCCATTAAAAACGCGCCAAAGGACGACTAGGACTAGATTGTGTTGAACATCTTCAAAAAAATGAGAGAAATTGATCTTGAAATTGATAATAAGTATAAATATAATGAGCATAAGGGTGTGGATAACTTATTAATAGACTATGCCCTAAAAATATAAATGTGCTATTATTACAACTGATTATAACCTTAATAAACTTGCGACTTTACAAGCTATCAAAGTGCTTAATGTAAATGATTTAAGTAACGCTGTCAAACCGATGTTAACAACAGGGGAAAGATTGAAAGTTCAAGTATTAAGAGAAGGTAAAGAAAATAATCAAGGTGTTGCTTATACTGAAGATGGGACAATGATTGTCGTTGAAAATGGTAAGCGTTCAGTTGGTAAAAACTGTTGAAGTAGAAGTTCAAAGTGTCTTACAAACATCTTCAGGAAGAATTATCTTCACTAAGATTGTTTAATAAATTTGCTTTTTGAAAAAAATGTGTTAATATAAGTTGTATTGTATTAACGAATGATTATTTTTAGGAGGAGAGTATGCACACTTTTTTTAATGACAATGGCAATAGTGAGCAGTATTCTGCTAATTGTAGTAGTTTTATTACAAGAAAGTAAATCTGGAGGTCTATCTGGATTAACTGGTGGAGCAGAAGAACTGTTTGGAAAACAAAAAAAGTAAGAGGTGCTGAATTAGTTTTTACAAAGAATTACAGTAGTACTAGGACTAATATTTTTTTATATCACTAGTGTGTCTTACTTGGTTAAAATTATAGACTAAAGATAATAAACCTAAAATGTAATTTCATTTTTAGGTTTATTTTTATAGAAATAATTATATGTTGTATAATCTAAATTAAGGAGGATTATATGTTAGAAAAAAATTGAAAAAAATATTTAAAGAAGAAAAAGTTTTAAGTATAGAAGATTTAAAAAGAAAAAGTTAAACATTGAATCAGCAAAAAGAGTTTGTTGAATTAGTAAAAAAATGTTGGAAAAATTAGAGAGAAAATTAGTCGTTACTCAATTACCCAACGAGAAGTTTCTTTATGTTAAAGAAGCATTAGAAATTGAGGGAGTTATTAGATTGCATCAAAAAGGTTTTTGCTTTTTGTGTATTCACAAGACTTAGGAATAGAAGTATATATTCCTAAAGGATTCACACAAAGTGCAATGACAGGTGATATTGTTTTTAGTAAAGGTAGATAGTGTTTATAAGGATGATCGTAATCTAGAAGGGATAGTCCAAAAAGTATTGGAAAGAAATACTAAGTATACAGTTGGAACGCTGACTAATGCTAAGTTTTTCTCTTTTGTTAAAAAGTGATGATAAAAATATTGTAAAAATATATAAAGATAACGAATGCTAAAAAAACTTTAATTTAGTTGACGGTAGTAAGGTACTAGTTGAAATAACAGATTATTCAAAGGTTAGCTTTTGAAGATCATAAGGGAATTATTATAAAATCAATTGGGCATAAAGATGATCCAGGTGTAGATATTCTTTCAGTGATTTATAAACATAATATTCCAAATGAATTCCCTCAAGAAGTACTTGAGCAAACTGAGAAAATAAGTGATGAAATAAAACTTGAAGATAAGTATAGAGATTGCACTAATGAAATGGTGGTTACTATTGATGGTGATGATGCTAAAGATTTAGATGACGCCATTTCAGTTGTTAAAACTAAAAAAAGGTTATAGATTAAAAGTATTTATAGCTGATGTTAGTAGGTATGTAACTGAAGATAGTCCATTAGATAAAGAGGCAGCTAATAGAGGATGTAGTGTTTATTTAGCTGATAGAGTGGTTCCGATGTTACCTAGAAAATTATCTAATAATATCTGCTCATTAAATCCTCATGTATTACGATATACAATCTGTTGTGATATCGATTTTTAATACTAAAGGATATCCTGAAAGCTATGATATATATCCAGCTGTAATAAAATCCAAAGGACGTTTGACTTATAAAAAAAGTTAATGAAGTCTATGCTGAAAATAAAGAAACGATAGAAGAATATAAAGAATACGTACCTATGCTGAAGACAGCATTAGAATTGTCAAAAAAAATTCGTGCTAATAGAGAAACGCGAGGTGCTATTGATTTTGATAAACCAGAATCAAAAGTAGTGGTTGATGAAAATGGAGAAGTTCTAGATATTGTTCTTCGTGAAAGAGGTATATCAGAAAGACTAATTGAGGATTTCATGTTAAGTGCTAACGAGGTAATTGGAGAGCATTTCTATTGGATGCAAGTTCCATTTATTTATCGTATTCACGAAGAGCCGAAAATGGAAAAAAACTTAGACAATTCTTTTGATATTGCTGCAAGTCTTGGTTATAGAACAAAAGGTAAAATTGAGGAAATTGAACCTTATATGTTAGCAAATATGCTTAGAAAATTTAAAGGAGAAGTTGTAGAAACTATGCTTTCAACAATTCTTCTTAGAACTATGAATCAAGCTAGATATTCAATAAACAATATAGGACACTTTGCACTAGCCACGAAGTATTATACACATTTTACATCACCAATTAGACGTTATCCAGACTTATTGGTACATAGAATGATTAGAACTTACTTATTTAATGGTGATGTATCTGATCAAACTATAGATAATTTTATCACTAGATTACCTGATTTAGCTGAAAGTTCATCTGAGTACGAAAAAGCGTGCGGTTGATTGCGAACGTGAAGTAGATAGAATGAAAAAAATGTGAGTATATGTTAAAATATCAAGAACAAAACATTTAGAGGTATTGTCTCAAGTGTTACGAACTTTGGTGTGTTTATTACCCTTGAACGAAGTAATATTGAAGGATTAGTGCACATTAAGGCAATGAATGACGATTACTATACTTACGATCAAAAGAATATGTTGTTAATAGGTCGTAGAAAGAAAAAAAGTTTATAGACTTGGAGACGAAGTAATTGTTAAAGTAGCAAATGTTGATTTAGAAAATCAAGAAATAGACTTTAAAATATTGAAACACAAGTCATTAATTAGTAAAAAAATAGAGGATTAGATTATGGATAAAGAAATAAAAGTTATTGCCCAAAATAAAAAAAGCTAATCATGATTATTTTTATAGAAGAAAACTTTTGAGGCAGGATTAGTTTTAACAGGTACAGAAATTAAATCTATTAGAAGAGGAAGAATCAATTTAAAAGATTCATACTGTCAAACAAGACGAGGAGAAATGTTTGTCTACAATATGCATATTTCTCATTTTGAAGAGGGAAATAGATTTAATCATGAACCATTAAGAGTAAGAAAATTATTATTAAAGAAAAAAACAAATTGCTTCATTAACTAATGTGCAAAAACGAAATAGGGATGAGTATTGTTCCTTTGAAGCTTTTATATAAAAAAATGGCTATGCAAAGCTATTAATCGGTGTTGCTAAAGGTAAGAAAAAAACTACGATAAACGCCATGTATTGAAGCAAAAAGAAGCAAATAAAGAAATTAATCGTGTTTTTAAAAAGATAATCAGAAATATTAAATAACTACATATTATTACATCAGAAACAAGAAAGACATATCGTATTAATATTAACTACGATATGTTTTTTATATATAGTGTACAAAAAAATAGTAGTAACATAAATTGAGTTTTGAAAAACAAAGTACATAAAATGATTTATAGAACTGTTATAAAAAAAGTTAAGAAAAATTTTCAAAAAAAGTATAGTTTTTTTCCATTGATAAATAAGGATTTTTAAAAATGTTGTAAAAATAACTAAAAAAACGCTTTACATTTAAATGAAAGCGTGCTACAATATTAAATGTAATCAAGAAAATCATTAAATAAATATTATCAAATATGTGGTATAAGTAATAAAAAAATAGAACAGATAAAAACTGTTATATATCTAATTTAACAAAAAAAGTAGGTTTTATTCTAAGATAAATTAAAGATGAATTATTACAATATTTGATTTTTAGTTAATATATAACTTTTGTTATTTATAATAATAGATTTTCACAAACCTAACAAAAAATATATTTATACAAAGGAGAAGTGTATTTATGGAAAAATTCACTCAGTTATTACAGCCTGTGGCTGATAATTTATATATTTCTGCACTTGTTGCATTAATTCCTATTGTGTTTTATTTAGTAACACTTGCAGGATTAAAAGTTAAAGGATGGTTAACAGGTTTACTAACTTTAATACTAGCGATCATAATTGCATGTATATTCTTTAAAATGCCGTTCCACTTCGCAGCATTCTCAACATTCCAAGGAATGGTTTATGGTGCAATGCCTATCGGTTGGATTATTTTAACATCAGTGTTCTTATACAAAATGACTGTTAAAACAGGTCACTTCGGTATCATTCGAGACAGTATCACGTCATTAACAGATGACCGTCGTCTTCAAGCATTAATCATTGCTTTCTCATTCGGGGCTTTCTTAGAAGGAGCAGCAGGTTTTGGAGCACCAGTAGCAATCACAGCTTCATTATTAGTAGGTTTAGGATTTAGACCACTTTATGCAGCAGGTGTTTGTATGATAGCTAATACTGCGCCGGTAGCATTCGGAGCTGTAGGAGCACCGGTTACAGCGATGGACGGATTAGCAACTTATGCTAACGGATCACCAATCGCAGCTGCTGAAATCGCAGCAATGATCGGACGTCAATTACCTCTAGTGTCTATCTTTATTCCATTCTACTTAGTATTAATCATGGCTGGATTTAAGAAAACATTGGAAGTATGGCCTGCATTATTAGTATCAGGTGGATCATTTGCGGTAGCACAATTCATAAGTTCTAACTATATGGGAGAACAATTACCTGACATTCTTTCATCATTAGTATCATTAGTATCAATGGTTATTTTACTTCAATTCTGGAAACCAAAAACTACTTGGAGATTTGCTGATGAAAAAGAAGTCGATGAAAATACAGTACATGCAAAACACAGTTTAAAAGAAGTACTAGTTGCATGGTCACCATTTGTTGTATTAACACTTATCATTTTCATCTGGACAATGAAATCTTCTAAAGCATTCTTCAAAACACTTGCTTTAAATCCGAAGGTACCATTTATCCACAATAATATTATTAGTTCTGTATCAGGAAAAGAAATTGCAGCAGTATTCAAACTTGACCTAGTAGGATCAATCGGGACAGCAATTTTAGTAGCAGCGTTAATCTCTAAGTTTATTATTAAAATTAGTTGGAAAGATGCAGGTGCAACTTTTATTCAAACATTTAATGAAGTTAAAATTGCATTGTTAACAATCTGTTTCGTAGTAGGATTTGCATACATTATGAATGCATCAGGTATGTCTAATACTCTAGGATACGCGCTAGCAGCAACAGGTGGAGCATTTAAATTCCTATCACCAGCTCTTGGATGGATTGGAGTGTTCATTACTGGTTCTGATACATCAGCTAACTTACTATTTGCTAAATTACAACAAGTTACAGCTAGCCAAGTAGGAATGGATCCATTATTAGCGGTAGCAGCTAACGCATCAGGAGGAGTAGTAGGTAAAATGATTTCTCCACAATCTATCGCAGTAGCAGCTGCAGCGGTTGGTCTAGTAGGTAGAGAGTCAGACTTACTTAAATTTACAGTTAAACACAGTTTCATCCTGTTAATAATTGTGTGTGCTATCGTTGCACTTCAATCAACTAGAGTACTTGGATGGATGATTCCAGTACACCCATAATAAAAGAATAGTATTAAGGAAGATCGAGTTATACTGATCTTCTTTTTTATTAGTGAAAGTGCTAACGAAAAAAATATCTTAAAATAAAGTGTTTTTCGCTAGTATATTTGTTTACAATAAAGGAAAAATAGTGGTATTATTGATGAGTTAGATTAAATAAAATATGAATTTTAAGATTACATATTTTTATAAAAGTAAGAACAAGGAGATAAAAATGTCAGTACAATTAAGAGATGATGTTAGAAATATAGCGATTATAGCCCACGTTGACCACGGTAAAACTACATTAGTTGATGAGCTATTAAAACAATCAGGAATTTTTCCGCTCAAACGAGCACGTAGAAGAAAGAGCTATGGACTCTAACGATTTAGAAAGAGAACGTGGTATTACAATCCTAGCAAAAAATACAGCTATTGATTATAAAGGAAAAAGAATTAACATTCTTGATACACCAGGACACGCAGACTTCGGTGGTGAAGTAGAGCGTATCATGAAAATGGTAGATGGTGTTCTTTTAGTAGTAGATGCTTACGAAGGAACAATGCCTCAAACTCGTTTCGTTCTTAAAAAAGCTTTAGAACAAAACTTAAAACCAATTGTTGTTGTAAACAAAATTGATAAACCATCAGCTCGTCCAGAGGAAGTAGTAGACGAAGTTATTGATTTATTTATCGAATTAGGTGCAAATGATGAGCAACTTGAATTCCCAGTTGTTTATGCATCAGCTATTAACGGAACAGCTTCTTTTAGAAAGTGATCCAAGTGCGCAAGAAGAAAACATGCAATGTTTATATGAAACAGTAATTGATTACGTTCCAGCACCAAAAGATAATAGAGATGAACCACTTCAATTCCAAGTAGCATTATTAGATTATAATGACTATGTTGGACGTATTGGTATTGGACGTGTATTCCGTGGAAGTATGAAAGTAGGAGAATCAGTTTCTCTTATGAAACTTGATGGAACAGTGAAAAACTTCCGTGTAACTAAGATTTTTGGTTACTTTGGATTAAAAACGTGAAGAAATTCAAGAAGCGCATGCAGGGATATCGTTGCAGTAAGTGGTATGGATGATATTAACGTTGGGGAAACAGTTTGTCCAACAGATCACCAAGAAGCATTACCAATACTTCACATTGATGAACCAACACTACAAATGACTTTCTTAGTTAATAACTCACCATTTGCTGGTAAAGAAGGTAAATTTGTTACAGCTCGTAAATTAGAAGATAGATTAATGCAACAATTAGAAACAGACGTTTCATTACGTGTAGAACCTAATACAAGTGATTCTTGGGTAGTAAGTGGACGTGGAGAACTTCACTTATCAATTCTTATCGAAAACTTACGTCGTGAAGGTTACGAGCTTCAAGTATCTAAACCAGAAGTAATTATCCGTAACATAGATGGTGTAGATTGTGAGCCAGTTGAGCGTGTTCAAGTTGATGTACCGGATGAAAGTGTTGGTGCTGTTATCGAATCATTAGGGTCAACGTAAAAGGTGATATGGTAGATATGCAAGCTGATGGAAATGGACAAACTCGTCTTATCTTTAATGTCCCAGCTCGTGGACTTATCGGATACTCTACAGAATTCATGTCTATGACTAAAGGATATGGTATTATTAACCACACATTCGATTCTTACCAACCAATGCAAAAAGGGCGTGTTGGTGGACGTCGTAATGGTGTATTAGTAGCTCTTGAAAATGGTCAAGCTACAGCGTACTCTATCTCAAGCTTAGAAGATCGTGGTACAGTATTTATTGAGCCAGGTACGGATGTATACGGTGGTATGATTGTTGGAGAAAACAGCCGTGAAAAATGACTTAACAGTTAACATCACAAAAGCTAAAGCTCAAACAAACGTACGTTCTTCTACAAAAGACCAAACAGTAACACTTAAAAAAGCTCGTATTATGACTTTAGAAGAAAGTCTTGAGTACCTAAGTGATGATGAATACTTAGAGGTAACTCCAGAGTCAATTCGTCTACGTAAAAAAGAATTAGATAAAGCAGCTCGTGAAAAAGCAGCTCGTAAAGCAAAATATTCAGAAGAATAGAAATAAAGAAACTTTCGAAGTAGGTAACTATTTCGAAAGTTTTTTGTATGCATTATTAAAAATGGGACTGATCCAAAAGTCCTAAATTAAAAAAAGTGTCTATGATAACTCATAGACGCAGTGGTTTATTGATATCTAAATTCGCTTTATGAAAGCTTTTTAGATATCTAATAAACTGTGCGAGGTGACTCGACAAAATCGATTTCTCGAAATCACGATTTTTGAGTCACTCCCAAGATTAACTATTATTGATTTTTTAATTTCTAGGTTTCCGTTATCTAAAGAGATATTATCTCCCTCTTTAACTTTTTTCATATTGTTCTTTTGTAACGGTAACGTGTTTTGTTTCACCATCTTTAGTTTTTAATTTCAAGCATATAAACTGGAACTTTTGAATCTTTTACATTGTCGACTAATTCTTTTTGCTTATCACTTGCTTGAATAGTGTTATGTGATGTAGCTGAATTGAAAAGTGTATACCATAAAAGAGCGTTAGTTATAGTGCTTCCTGAAAAAGAAACCACTGTTTCTATAGTTATTATTTATATAGTCTGTGTATTGTTTTTATATCCTTGATTATTGTAACTATTGTAGTCTTTATTATATGAACCATTTGTACTATTTGAAAAGTTCTTTTTAGTTCCTGTAGTTGGTTTACTGCTAGCAGTTGAAGTAGTAGGTTTAGAACTTGATTTACTACTAGATGGTTTAGAAGAACTAGGCTTAGAACTTGATCTTGATGCACTAGGTCTTGCTGAAGAACCTTTTGCTTCTACAATATTTAGACTTGACGCACTTAATGTAGAAAGAATAAGTGTCGAAGTAAGAAATAAAGCTTTGTTAGTTTTTAAAGTTTTCTTTTTCATAGTAATATCCTTTCGCAAAAATTAATTGTTTTCAGTGGAACGTTTAGCTACTACAGTTCCTTCAATTTTTTCTTGAGAAGATGAATCGCTCTTCACTATGTTTTCTATATTAGTTTTATCATCAACTTGATCATCATTTGTCGATGAAAAAGAGCCATTGAAGTAATAATATAATCCTATACCAATTGCAGTAATCGATAATAAAGTTAGAAATATTTTTTTAAAAATCTAGCCATATTAGAATCCTCCTAATACGTATCCTTTTCATATCTAATGCACGTTTTAATCTATCATATTCTGATGCAGGTACTTCAATTTCTTCTCCATTTACTTGAGAAATAGTTGCATATTCATCATTTAGACCTTTCCAAATATCAACAATATTGTTTAGATTTAGTAATCCTCTATTCCCGTCAATTAGAGTAATTTCAAACCAATTCATAAAATTACCTCCTTTATTTATTCTGATTAAATTATAACACAATTTTAAAGAAAAGAATAGTGGAGTAGATATTTTACTAGTTGGATTTTTGGTTAAGATAAAATGATACTTATAAGTAAAATTAATGTATATTTTTAGAAAATTTGATATAATTAAGATAACAATAATTTATAGTGAGGACAGAACAATGAAAATATCTGTGATAGGTTCAGGAAGTTGGGGACTGCTTTATCTCAAGCAGTTGTAGATAATGGACATGAATTACGCTTATATTCAAGAAGTGAAAAATCAAGAGATGAAATAAATAATAATCATACAAATAGTAGGTATTTAAAAAAATGCTATTTTACCAAAAAGAAGTTGTTGCTACTAGTAGTTTAAAAGAAGCAGTCGAATTTGCAGATGTAATTGTTATAGCAGTTCCTACAAAAAGTAATGAGAGAAGTAGCAAGGGATATTAACGGATATTTAGAACGACCTAAGTTTATCATTCATGTTTCTAAAGGATTAGAGATGGAAACTAATAAAGAGAATGTCAGAAGTCATATCTGATGAAATTGATAGTGATAAACTAAAAAGGAGTAGGTGTACTAAGTGGTCCTTCTCATGCAGAAGAGTTAATTTTTAAGAAATCCACAGTAGTTGCTATTGCATCTAAAAATGATGAATTGAATAAAATAGCTCAAGAAATATTCCATAATAAATATTTTTAGAATATATGTTAATAAAGATATAATCGGTGTTGAAGTTGGTGGTGCACTTAAAAATATTATTGCTCTTGGATGTGGAATGATTGATGGAATGGCCTATGGTGATAATGCCAAAGCAGCACTATTAACACGTGGACTAATTGAGATAACACGATTAGGGAAAAAACTAGGGGCTGATGAAATGACGTTCTTAGGACTTGGTGGAATAGGTGATTTAGTAGTGACATGTACATCTAAGCATTCAAGAAACTATAATTGTGGTTATTTAATCAGGGCAAGGATATTCATTAGAAGAAGCTATTGAAAAATTAGACATGGTAGCTGAAGGGGTGCGAACTACAAAAGTTTGCTATTTCTTATCAAAAGAATACGACGTTTATATGCCTATAACTGAAAAATATTTATAAGGTTCTTTATGAAGGACTAAGCATTAAGGACTGTGTTAATAACCTTATGAATAAAATGGCAACAGAAGAATTAAATAAATTTGAGTAAAATCAGTCGATACATTATTGTATAAATAGAAAAATCAAAAGAATTGTTAAAAAAATATTGCAAAAATGCTTAAAAACGCTAAAATTCGGTAATAAAACCTTGATTATTAGCGATTTATATGGTAATATTTAATAAGTGAAACGGAGAACCGTTACTCAATAATGGAGGTAAAGAATTCATGAACAAATCAGAATTAATTTCAAAAGTTGCTGAGAAATCAGGACTACAAAAAAAACAAGCAACTGCAGCTATCGAAGCATTCGTAGAAACAGTTGAAGAAACTTTAGCTAAAGGTGAAAAAAATCCAAATTATCGGATTTGGTAACTTTGAAGTAAGAGAAAGAGCTGCTCGTAAAGGACGCAACCCTCAAACTAACGAAGTTATTGAAATCGCTGCAAGCAAAGTTCCTGCATTCAAAGCTGGTAAAAGCTCTTAAAGACGCAGTTAAATAATAACAATTTAATTCAAAAAGAGGAGTTACTACTTAGTAGCTCTTTTTTATAAAAAAATGGAGGATAGTTTTGAAAAATAAAGAACAATCACAAGAACTTATAAAAAAACATTATTAGAAAATATTGGAGAAGATACATCGAGAGCTGGATTATTAGATACACCAAAAAGATGTGTAAAAATGTATGAAGAGTTATTATCTAAAACAAATGTTGATCCGAAAGAGGAAATCAATACATTTTTGAATCAGATAATGATGAACCTATTTTTAGTAAAGGATATTCAGTTCTATTCTCTATGTGAACATCACATGCTACCTTTTTTATGGAGTTTGTCACATAGCTTATGTACCAAATAATAAAGAAGATTACAGGGCTTAGTAAATTAGCCCGCCTTGTAGAAAAGTGCTAGTCGTAGACTTCAAATTCAAGAAGATATGACACTAATGCTTGTTAATGCAATAGAAGAGCAATTACAACCAAAAAGGTGTTTATGTAATTATAGAAGCTGAACATATGTGTGTGGCAATGCGTGGAATCAAAAAAATTGGTTCTAAAACAGTTACAAGTAAGAAAACTGGTATTTTCTTAGAAGATACAGAATTAGTTAAGGACATTCAATATAAAATTAAGTTATAGTATTAATAGGAGTAGATTATGAAAGAAAGTAGTTATATTATTATTAGAGCTGAAGTTGATAATGTAAAAGTAATTACGAAAAAGACGAATAATGAAGAAGCTTTTAGAAATATTAAATAAAGGGAGAAGTTATAATTCTAAATATTTTTTTGATAATATCGTAAACTTTAAAGTACAAGGAAGAGCAAGAATAGTATCAAATTTAGATCAAGTAATTTCAGAATAAAAAGTTCGCAGTAATTTTTCTGCGAACTTTTTATTGTTTTACTAAAATAGTAATTTGTCTGCTCCACCTAATTTGTAGTCTAGAGCTGCCATAGCTAATACGTTAATGAAGTGCCATGGACGGTCGAATTCTGGTTGGAAGAATATATCAGCAAGCGCTAATTGTTCTAATGTCCATTCAGATGCGATAGCTATAGATAAAGCTGCGATAGCGCTAGATACGTCATGTTTAGACATAAATTGAGCTCCTAGAACTCTGTGCGTATCTTCGTCGAAGTAGATCTTCATGTGAACTAGATTGTTTTCTTTTCTCATGAAATCAGGATAAATTCTTTCCTCTACATATTTAGAAGCTACTTTACCATCATATAGACCTACACCATTTTGAGATAATCCAGTACTTACGAATTTGTAATCAAAGAATGATAATGCTGAAGTACCGTTTACTGCAGGCATTTTAGTTTTAGTACCCATAGCGTTTAATGCAGCAACTACACCTTGACGGCGAGCTAGAGTAGCAAGAGCTATTGGTAATTCTCCACGAGTTGGAGCGTATGGAAGAAGAGTTGAATCTCCTCCAGCGTAAACGTCTTTTGCAGATGTTTCTAAGTATTCGTTAGTAACAACAAAACCACGTTCTGTCATTTCTAATTCTCCATTTAACCAAGATGCATCTGGACGAACACCAACAGAAACGATAACTGTATCTGCTTCGTATTCACCTTTGTCTGTTACTACAGCTGTAACTTTTCCATTTTCACCTTTGAATGAAAGAACTTTTTCTCCACCACGAACTTTAAGGTTGTGTTTAGCACCTTCTTCAGTAAGAATATCAGTAAGTTCTTGGTCTAGGTAAGTGTTTAAGATTCTTGGAGCAAAGTCAACAACAGTTACGTCGATACCGTGTTTAGCATAAGATTCTGCTACTTCAAGACCGATGTATCCACCACCAACTACTACTGCTTTTTTACTGTTTTGCATACAATCGTATACAGCTTGAGTATCTTCAGGGCCACGGAAAGTGTGGATGTTTTTCTAATTCGATTCCTTCGAATGGAGGCTTAATTGCTGCTCCACCAGGACTTAGTAATAATTTATCGTAACTTTGTTTTTCTTCGCCGGCTGCTGTTTTAACAACAACGTATTTTTCTTGTGAATTTAATCCTACAACATCGCTGTTACAGTGGATGTTAATACCTTGAGAACGGTAAAGACTCCTCTGTTGCAAAGTGTAGTTCAGATAATGCTTTAGATGTCCCATCTAAATAAGATTAGCTACCTCAACCCATAAATGAAGCCCCAGCGCCTCTTTCATATAAATGAATTTCAGCATTAGGCTCGTTTTTTAAAAATAGTTTGAACAGCTTCGTATCCGAAGTGTGATGTTCCAACAACTACGTATTTCATACATTTTCCTCCTAATAATATTATTTATAATGTTTGAATTTTTCCCGTATAATTACTATTTTTGATTATACAAATAGAATTATAACATATATTGCTATAATATAAAAATAATATGAATTAAAAAAATGATAAAAAAATAGCTTTGTTACCGCTTTTATTTTTGTATTATTATACATATAATTATATTGATTTATGTCATATATTTAACATAGTAAATAATATGGTAAGTTTATATTTTAATTGAATAATTATTATGATTTGACTTTTTGACTTTTGTTTTATTATATATTTCAGTAGATAAAGAAAAAAATACAGAAAAAATTTTTTAAGAGGTTATTAATATGATTAAACCATTATTTGATAATGTATTATTAAAAAGTTGAGGAAGAAAAAGCAACTACCAGTGGAATAGTTTTAGCTTCAAAAGAAGAAACTTCAAATATTGCGATTGTAGTTGCTTTAGGAGAAAGCTGTTTATTATCAAAAGATAATGACGGAGAACTTTCTGAGGGAAGTAAAGTAGTATTTTCAGATAATTATAAAAAGTTAATTTTAAAAATGAAGAGTACTATTTAGTAAATGAAGAAGAAGTTCTAGCTGTTATTGAAGATTAGGAGGAAACATGGTTAAAAGAATTAAAATTTTTCAGAAGATGCTCGCCAATCGATGAAAGTTGGTGTTGATAAATTGGCAAATGCTGTCAAAATTACATTAGGACCAAAAAGGAAGAAATGTAGTTTTTAGATAGAAAAGTTTTGGTTCTCCACTAATTACTAATGATGGGGTATCAATTGCTAAAGAAATAGAATTAGAAGATCCATATGAAAACATGGGAGCGAAATTAGTAGCTGAAGTTGCTAATAAAACAAATGAAATCGCAGGTGATGGAACTACGACTGCAACTATTCTTGCACAGGCTATGATAACTGAAGGTCTAAAAAACGTTACTAGTGGAGCTAATCCTATCGGTATACGAAAAGGTATGGAAAGAGCGGTGAAAGTAGCTGTTGAACGTCTTCGTGAAATTAGCGTGACGGTAGATTCTAAGGATAAAATAGCTCAAGTAGGTGCTATTTCTGCAGCTGACGAAGAAATCGGAAAATTCATTTCAGAAGCTATGGATAAAGTTGGGAATGATGGTGTAATAACTATTGAAGAATCACAAGCGCTTGATACAACTTTAGAAGTAGTAGAAGGGATGCAATTTGATAGAGGATATTTATCTCCGTACATGGTCAGTGATACAGAAAAAATGATTGCTGATTTAGATAATCCTTATGTTCTTGTTACTGATAAAAAAATTAGTGCTGTTCAAGAAATCTTACCAGTATTAGAAGAAGTAGTTGCAGCAGCTAAACCTTTATTAATTATTGCAGATGATGTTGAACAGGAAGCTGTTGCGACACTTGTCGTAAATAAATTACGTGGTACATTTAATGTTGTAGCTGTAAAAGCTCCAGGATTTGGAGAAAGAAGAAAAGCTATATTAGAAGATATTGCTATATTAACTGGTGGAACATTAATTACTGATGATTTAGGTTTAGAATTAAAAGATGCTAACATAACAATGCTTGGAAAAGCTGCTAAAGTAAATGTAACTAAAGATAATACTGTTATTGTTGGTGGTAAAGGTGATAAAGAAAAGATTGAAAGCAGAACACAACAGATTAAAGCATTGTATGCAGAATCGAGTTCAGAATTTGACCGTGAGAAATTACAAGAAAGATTAGCCAAATTATCAGGTGGGGTAGCTGTAATTAAAGTAGGAGCAGCAACAGAGACTGAACTAAAAGAAAGAAAACTTAGAATTGAAGATGCTTTAAATTCAACTAGAGCAGCTGTAGAAGAAGGTATTGTTCCTGGAGGAGGAACAGCGCTGGTTCAAGTAATCTCTGAGGTTGAAAAACTAGAAGCAACAGGTGATGAACAAACTGGAATTAATATTATTAAAAAAGCTCTAGAAGCACCTGTTCGTCAAATTGCAGAAAATGCTGGGTTAGAAAGTAGTGTTATTGTAGCTAAACTTAAAGAGGTTGAAGTTGGGTATGGATTTAATGCTGCTACTGAAGAGTGGGTAGATATGATAAAAGCTGGTATAGTAGATCCAACAAAAGTTACTCGCTCGGCACTACAAAAATGCTGCGAGTGTATCAAGTTTATTCTTATCAACAGAAGCTGTTGTAGCTGATGTTTCAAAAGGATGAACCGATGCAACCACAAATGCCAATGATGTAAAAACTAATAGCTAAAACAAATAATTTGAATAATTGGCTATGATATTATAAAAATAAATTCATAAGAATTAAAGGAGACAGAAACAATGAGAGAAATCACAGATAAAGAATTTTTTTGAATTATCAAAAACTGATAGTGTAAAAAGTATTTGACTTTTGGGCACCATGGTGTGGTCCATGTAAAATGTTAGCGCCAGTATTAGAAGAAGTTGCTAGCGAATTTCCAAACATTGAATTCTACAAAGTTAATGTAGATGAAAAATCAAGAAGCTGCTGGTGAATTTGGAATTATGTCAATTCCTACGCTACTAATTATGAAAAATGGAGAAGTACTAGAAGAAAAAAACTGGATACCAACCAAAAAGAAGCATTAGTAGAATTACTATCTAAATTCTAATAGAAAAAAGCTACGAATTAATTTTTCGTAGCTTTTTTTAATAGAGAAAAATAAACAAGGAATAGCTTGTAATAAAGCCATTCCTTGTTTTTTTATTTGACTAATAATTTTTAAATATTGATCGATTTCCCAGTCTGTAACTTGAGTTCTAAATGAATCCCATTCGATTGATTTTGCTTCTATAAAGTTATAGAAAATGTGGTCACCTAATGCTTCTTTCATAATAGGAGAGACTGATAATTCTTTAAGTGCTGTATATAGTGTTGATGGTAATTCGTCTATACCATTTGCAATTCTTTCTTCACGAGTCATTACATAGATATTACTTCTAACTTCAGCAGCTGGAACTAGTTTATTTTCAATTCCGTCTAAACCTGCTGCTAAGATTGTTGTCATAGCTAAGTATGGATTTGCAGCTGGATCTCACTGAGTCTAACTTCTACACGTGTAGATTTTACCACGTGCAGCAGGAATACGAACTAGAGGTGAACGGTTTGAAGTTGACCATGCAACATAACAAGGTGCTTCATAACCAGGAACTAGACGTTTGTATGAGTTTACAGTTGGATTACATACGGCTGTGAAACTACGAGCATGTTTAAGAATTCCAGCGATAAAGTGTGATGCTACTTCACTTAATCCATTTTCGCTGTTTTCATCATAAAAGCTGTTTTCACCGTTACTGAACATAGAAACGTTACAGTGCATTCCAGATCCATTAATACCAAAAATTGGTTTTGGCATGAATGTTGCATGTAAACCGTGTTTTCTAGCAATAGTTTTTACAATTAATTTAAATGTTTGAATATTATCACAAGCTGAAATTACATCATCATACTTGAAGTCGATTTCGTGTTGACCTGGAGCAACTTCGTGGTGACTTGCTTCAATATCAAATCCTAGGCGTTCAAGTTCAAGAACGATGTCACGGCGCACGTTTTCTCCTAAATCAACAGGAGCAAGATCGAAATAACCACCATTATCGTTTAATTCTAAACTTGGTTCACCATTTTCTTTTAGTCTAAATAAGAAAAAAACTCTGGTTCTGGTCCAAGGTTTAAAGTATCAAAACCTAATTTTTTCATTCTTTCAAGTGTTCTTTTTAAATTTCCACGAGGATCACCAGCAAAAGGTTTTCCATCTACAGTGTAAACGTCACAGATGAAACGAGCTACTTTACCGTATTCGCTATCCCAAGAAAATACTAAGAATGTGTTTAAATCAGGGTAAAGATACATATCACTTTCTTCGATTCGTACAAAACCTTCAATAGATGAACCATCAAACATCATTTTATTATCTAATACTTTTTCAATTTGACTAACAGGTACTTCTACATTTTTTTGATTGTACCAGTAATATCAGTAAATTGTAATCGAATATACTTAACGTTTTCATCTTCAATTCTTTTTAATTATTTCTTCTCTAGTAATAGTTTTTAGCCATGTTGTCTCCTTATTTTTGTAGAAAATTATTGTAAAAAAATCTAACACTAAAATTTATTCTTTTTGTTGTTATAAAAACCTAGATAAATCACCACGTCCAATTGAGCGTTCTCTAGGTAAACCATTTGGTCCTGCGAATATATCGTTATGGATAATCTGTCTAATTTGAGTTGTTTCAGCAGGTACTTCTTTTTCGTTAATGATTTCATCGATAGCTTTTTAGACTAAAAGCCTTTTTGTAAGTAAGTCTTTAATTGTCAGTAGTTTATCGATATCGTTAAATGAAAATAGTCTAGTATTACCTTCAGTGCGTTTTTGGTGCAAAGAGTTTTTCTTCATAATATCTTATTTGTCTTGCAGTAAGTTGTGTAATTTTTTTGTTACTACACTTATTGAAAAAAACAGGGAAGATTTTTTGTAGTTCTTTAAACCCCATATTAACACCTCTCTAATTATTTGTTGTGAAATAAATATTTTTATATCTATATAGTATAATAACAAAAAAAGTAAGTAAAATAAAGTGTATGTTAGAAAATCTTACAATATATGGATATGTAAACATAATAAGACCTTTATAGTTATTTTTACATTTATAGAAGAAAGTATGTTTAAAAATTTTTGAAAATCATGATAAAATAAGGATATAAAAAAAGAAAGGATGATAGTATGGCGATATTCTTATCTGTTGTAGTTTTTATTATAACATTTGTATTATTACTAGGTTCATATATAGTATTAGTTGCAAAATAATAAAATAAAAAGAAGACGTATGGATAAAAGTATTGAAATTGGTGGCTGCATACAGTTTAGTTACTGCATTAGTATATTGCTATCAATATTTATACTTATAAAAATATATATTACAATTAAATATTAAGTTTGGATGTGAAAATTTTGAAAAAGATTCCTTGTTTAAAGGGACTGCGATACTTAGTTTAAGTTTGATTTTAACGAAAAATTTTTAGGAGCGGTATATCTTATTCCTTTTTATCAGATAATAGGTGGAGAGGAACAGATGGCTTTATTCAATTATGGATATAGTTATTATGCTACAATACTTGAGATATCCGGAGCAGGGGACACCTCTTGCAATAGCAAAATTGGTTGCCAAATATAATGCAATAGGAGCATATAGTGTTAGTAGAAGAATTTATAAATTAGGTTCATGGTTACTAGTAGTAATGGGGATAGTTGGTTTTTGTATCTTGTTTTTGGTTCAGGATTTATATCGGATCAAATTCTTATAAGTAATCAACAAAAATTTACTCCTCAAGATGGTGCCTTAGTGCTTAAAAGTTTAAGTTTTGGTATTCCATTAGTTTTAGTATCTTCTGGTCTTAGAGGATTATTCCAAGGTCACGAGATAATGTTACCTTCAGCACTTAGTCAATTTATTGAACAGGTAGCTCGAATCGCATTTATGTTAGGTGCAACATATTTCATCATGAAGGTACTAGGATATGGAGTAGTTGAAGGGAATGTTAGTGCTACATTTGCAGCTGCAGTTGGAGCTGTTTTTTTCTTTAATTACACTTTTTCTTTTTTATTCTAAAAATAAACGAAATTTAGATTTTAATATAGAGAAGATGAAGTACAATTGGATGTTTCAAACACTGCATTAGTAAAAGAATTCTTTTCAGTTTCAATTCCATTTATTTTTCATTGTGGGATTATTCCCAATTCTAAATATTATTGATCAACATAATTTCATTCATGGAATGACGAAAAATAGGTAAAGCAGATATTGTAGATGGAAGATTCTCAGCATTACAGCTTGTTAATAAAGTAGTTATGATTGCTGTTGCCATTGCTCCAGCGTTTTTCTAGTACATTTCTACCTTCTATAACTAGACTATTTGCCCAAGGTGATAGAATTACTGTTAGCAGTCAAATTAATAAAGTTATTTTTGTCATTAATGATGATTGTACTTCCAGCATTAGTTGGAATGTATGTTCTTGCTGATCCAATTTATTCTGCTTTTCTACAGTAGAAGTTTAGAAAATGCTGATTTACTGAGATTTTATTTACCTCTAGCGGTACTGTATTCTATTTATAGTTTAACAAGTATAATTATGCAAGCTGTAAACAAGCAACTATTAAACCTTGCAGCGATTATAGTGGGGTTAGTAGTTAAGTATGTAACTATTACTCCATTTGTAATGAAAATATGAGACAAATGGTGTGATTTTTATCTTCAATCACAACTTACCTTGTGATGATTAGTATAAACTTAGTTATTATAAATACAGCGGTTAGACTTAAAAATTTTTGAGTTCTTCACTAGATTTTTAATAATCTTAAGTAGTTGTTTTATCATGTTTATCACTGTTGCAGCTATTTACGAATCAATATTATCAAATTTTGTTATTGAATCAAAAAGTTTCAAGTATGATACTAATTATGATTTGTGCAATCTTTTGGTATTGTTATCTATTTCTTTAGTATAACTATGATGAAATTCGATGAATATTTATTTGGTAGAAAGATTAAAATTTCATCGTTAAGAAGGTTAAGGAGATAAGCATAGTGAGGCTAGATAAATTTATTAGTACAACTACGACATTAAGTAGAGCAGAAGCGAAAAAAAGTTATTAAAAAGGGAATATTAATTAACGACAAATTAATAAAGAGTCCTGATTATAAGGTTGATGAGATTAATGATCAGGTAATTTTTAGATGGAAAAAGGTTAGTTTATCAAAAATATGTTTATATTATGATGAACAAGCCTCAAGACACGATATCTGCAACAGAGGATGCGATTGAAAAAAACAGTTGTAGATATTTTTGAAAGAAGAAGATCGCATCCACAAAGTATTTCCAGTTGGTAGACTTGATAAGGATACTGAAGGACTTATGTTACTGACGAACGATGGAGAGTTAGCTCATAGATTGATATCTCCGAAAAAAAGGATGTAGTAAAAAAATACTATGTTGAGGTAAGTGGAAAATTGAAAGATGAGCATCTGCAAATTGTCGAAACTGGTGTAACTTTTAGAAGATGGGTATAGGTGTAAGCCTGCTCGTTTAGAAATATTAGATACTAGTGAAGGAAATAGTAAAAGCAAAATATATTCATTACTGAGGGAAATTTCATCAAGTTAAAAAGAATGATGAAGTCCCTTGGAACAACAGTAACATATTTAAAAAGATTGTCTATAGGGAGTTTGAAATTAGATGAGAATCTAAAATTAGGCGAGTATAGATATTTAACAGATGATGAATTAAATAAATTAACTAAATAACGGAGGGAAATATAATGACTATTGATTTTTAAACAAGAGGTTCTAAATCATAAAGAGGACCTACTTAAAGATTTATTTGACTTATTAAGTGTACGTTCAATTTTAGGAACAGATATAACTGAGGAAACACCATTTGGAAGTGGACCAAGAGAAGCGTTGGATTTAATTTTATCTTTTGGTAAGCGTGATGGTTACAAAACTAAATTAGTAGAAAATAAAGCAGGACACATTGAAGTGGGAGAAGGAGAAGAATTATTTGGTATCCTTGGACACGTCGACGTAGTACCAGTAGTAGAAGCTGACTGGACTAGTCATCCATTTAAACCAGAAATAAGAGATGGTAAGATATTTGCTCGTGGATCATTAGATGATAAAGGGCCTACAATGGCAGCTTACTATGCTGTTAAACTTTTAGATAAACTAGGTGTAAAATGGAATAAACGAGTAAGGGTGATTGTTGGAAGTGATGAAGAAACTGGATTTAGATGTGTTGAAGCATACTTTAAACACGAAGAACAACCAGCTTCTGGATTTACGCCAGATGCAATGTTCCCATTAGTATATGCTGAAAAAGCAAGAGCAACTTTTGATCACAAATTGAAATTTGTGGATGAAGATGGAGACTACAATTATAAACTTGTTAAATTTAATGGTGGTCAAGTTTTAAATATGGTTATCGCTAGTGCAAAAGCTGAATTAGTTGGTGAAGTATCAGATATTAAAGAAAAATTTGAAAACTTCTTAGCAAAAGAAAAACTAGAGGGCGAAGTTACTGTTGAAGATACAATTAAACTTACACTAAAAAGGAAAAAGCAGCTCATGGTTCAACTCCACAATATGGTATTAATGGTGCAACAAAATTAGCAGAATTTTTTAAGTACATTAGGATTAGATAATAACGGTAAAAACTTCGTAGATTATATAGTAGAAAAAAACTTGCTAATGATCCATTTGGTGAAAAAAATTAGGAATTAATTACGCTGATGATGAAATGGGAGAAGCTACATATAACTATGGAATTCTAGAGTATGATTTAGAAAGAAAAATTGGGGTAGTTTCAACGGACTGTCGTCATCCCTAAGAAATTCGATTTAGTTGATAGATTGAATGGGATTAACGTAGATAACATAGATATTGAAGTAACAAGTACTAAAAGAAGCTCACTATGTACCGAAAGATGATGAATTAGTTACAACATTAATGGACGTGTATAGAAAACATACAGGTGATACTAAAAATGATGCATTCGTATTAGGTGGAGGAACATATGCACGTTGCCTTAAAAAAAGGTGTTGCATTTGGATTGCTTTTTCCCAGGTAAAGGAAGATACAATGCACCAAGCAAATGAATATTTAGAAGTAGAAGATTTATTATTAGCTACTGCAATTTTATGCAGAAGGAATTTACAAACTTTGTTGTGAACAATAAATTTTATAAAAATATTTATTTCATATAATGTTTATTTTGTAAAAAAATAAGATAATAAGCAATCTCAAAGATATTAATCTTAATTTTTGTATATATAAATTATAATATCTTTGAGATTTTTAATTTTAGTTAAAAAAATAGCATCTTGAAAAATGATTAAAGAATGTAAAAATATATAGTGCATTATAATTTTTAAAAAGAGATTGAAGAAAGGAGCAGTATAAAATATGTCTAAAGAATATTATCAGATGGGCTGGACTTTAGATGATACATATAACGAAGATTATTTTTGTTCGAGAGATAATCAACGTTACTTTATTAAAAAAAATACTACTCCGATGATAGCAACTCTTTCTGCAGAAGGTATTGTACCTAGATTAAGATGGACTAAGCGTATTAGTAATGGAGATGTATTAATCGCGCAAGATTTTGAAAATGGTAGAACGTTAAATACGGAAGATATGACGGATAAACGTATACCTGAAATTTTGAAAAAAGTGCACGGATCATCAAAACTAAAAAAAATTATGAAGGCTCAAGGTTATGCTGAAGAAACAGCAGCTAGATCACTTTGTAATTTAAAATCGATCATTGCCGATGATCTTAGAAAAAATAGTAATATTGTCGATGCATTAAATTATTTAGAGAAGTGTTTGCCAGATGATGACGTAGAATATACACCTTGTCACACCGATTTACATAAAGATAACTGGTTACTTTCAGATCAAGGTAAGTTATTTTTAGTAGACTGGGAACACTCTATACTTTGTGATCCTGCTATTGATATTTCATTTGTATTATATCGATACATTCCACAAAAGCGAATGGAATGAATGGCTAAAAAAATTTATGGACAAGAGCCGACAATAAAATATAGAAATAGACTAAAATGGTATATAACTTTACAATCTGTCATAATGATAGTTTGGTATCATGAGAAGAAACAATTATCAGAAATGAACTCGTGGCTAGTCTTTTTTTAAATAGTATTTTTAACGATTTTTTATATAAGCATTAAGTAGGAAAATCCTAATTAATGCTTTTATTTTTATAATCGGTGTAAAATAGAAATAGTTGCGTAATTTATTCTTATAGAAGAAACTTATATTTGAATATATTATGATAAATGAAATTAATGGAGAAATGGAATGAGTATAAAACAATATAAATTATATCTAATAGACCTAGATGGTACTATTTATAATGGTGATAAAAAGATAAAATATGCAAAGGAGTTTGTTGATTATCTAAATACAAATAACATAGACTATTTATTTTTAACTAATAATTCAACTAGACAACCTAAAGAAGTAGCCGAACACTTAAAGAATTTCGATATAGATACATCAGAAGAACACGTATTTACATCAAGTGATGCTACTAAAATTTATCTTGAAGGTAAAGGATATAAAAATTTATATGTAATCGGTGAAGCGGGACTTAAGAATACTTTAAATTCATTCACTCAAAGAGAAAATGAGGAAGGTGTTGATGCAGTTGTAGTTGGTCTTGATAGACAACTTACTTATGATAAACTTGCAACTGCGGCTAAAGCTGTATTAAACAGTGCAGAACTTATCGGAACTAATCCAGATACATTATTACCAACAGCAAATGGCTTTGTACCAAGTAATGGGGGGCAAGTTAAGTATCTAGAGTATGCAACTTCGACGCCGGCTACATTTATAGGTAAGCCTAGTAAAATTATTATGGAATGTGCTATGAATTTATTTAGTTATAGCAAAGATGAAATTGTTATGGTTGGAGACAACTATGATACAGATATTATGTCTGGTATTAATGGCGGTATAGATACAATTCACGTTCAAACAGGTGTCACAAGTTTAGAAGATTTAGAAACTAAAGAACATAAACCAACTTATTCTATTAAAAACTTATTCGAGCTAGTTAAATAAAAAGGAGAAATCATGATTATTAAAACAGAAGAACAATTACAAAAAAATGAAAGAAATAAGATTCATCTGTGCTACAATTCGAGATGAAATGGTGAAAAAGCAGTACCAGGTGTTTCTACAAAAGAATTAGATAATATAGCAAAAGAGTTATTTGAAAAAAATATGGAGCGAAATCTGCACCAATTACAGAGTATGATTTTTCCAGGATATACATGTATTTCATTAAATTACCAAGCTGCACATGGGATTCCATCAAGTACTAAAAATATTAAAAGATGGTGATTTACTAAATATAGATGTATCTGGATGCAAAGATGGATATTATGCAGACACTGGAATTTCTTTTTGTTGTAGGTAAAAGTAGATGACCCAATGAAGGAAAAAAAGTATGTGAAGTAGCTAAAGAAGCATTTTATGAAGGAATTAAGCATGCTGTAGCAGGAAGAAAAATAAACCAAATCGGTAAAAATGTACATAAAAAGATAAAAGAACATAAATTAGAAGTGATAGAAAACTTAACAGGTCATGGAATCGGAACTTCATTACACCAAGAACCACAACATGTATTTAATTATTTTTGATCCATGGGATAATTTAATTCTAAAAAGATGGTATGTGTTTAGCAGTAGAACCTTTCGTATCAACTAAAGCGAAGACTGTAGGAAATTCAGATAGAGATGAGTGGGAATTAGTTGCAAATGATGGTTCTTATATTGCTCAATATGAACATACAATTGTAGTAGAGAAAATGATGAACCTTTAATATTGACTAAAAATTGATTAATTTTTATTAAAAAAAGTTGACAAGTAAATAAAAATGTTTTAAGATACTACTTATTATAAAATTATGGAGAGAAGAAAATGGCAGAAAATTTAGTAATAGTCGAATCTCCTTCTAAGGCAAAAACTATTGAAAAATATCTAGGGAAAAAAATATAGAGTAATATCTTCAAAAGGTCATGTAAGAGACCTTCCTAAAAAGTAGAATGGGAGTAGAAGTGCTAGATAATGGAAATGTAGATGTTGATTATATTTCTATAAGAGGTAAGGGAGATGTAATTAAATCTTTAAAAAGAAGCAAAAGGAAAGAAAGTTTTCCTTGCATCCGACCCCTCGATAGAGAAGGAGAAGCAATAGCTGGCATATTGCTCATATATTAGGATTAGATAATAATTCTGATAATAGAATTGTTTTTAATGAGATCACGAAAAGATGCAGTCAAAAGATGCTATAAAGCATCCTAGAAAAATAAATACAGACTTAGTTCAATCTCAACAAGCTAGAAGAATATTAGATCGTTTAGTTGGATATAATATTTCTCCTGTACTTTGGAAAAAAAGTAAAACCGAAAGTTATCAGCGGGAAGAGTGCAAAAATGCAGCTCTAAAAGCTAATTGTTGATAGAGAAGAAGAAATTCAAAAATTTGTTCCACAAGAATATTGGTCTATGCCGATTGATTTTATAAAAATAGAAAAAGTCTTAACGGCTAATTTCTATTCTTTTAAAGGTGAAAAGCTTAAAGCTTGAGAGTAAGAAGGATGTAGACAATATAAGAAAAGCAATTGTAGGTGATACATTTAAAAGTTATCGATGTAGCAAAAACTAATAAGAATAGAAATGCACCGAATGTATATATTACTTCTACAATGCAACAAGATGCATCTAGAAAGATTAATTTCAAAACTCGTAAGACAATGAGTGTAGCTCAAGAGTTATATGAAGGTATAAATCTTAAAAAGTTAGGTGGAGTTACAGGTTTAATCACATACATGAGAACGGACTCTACAAGGGTTTCGGATGAAGCGGTTAAGATGGCTAGTGACTATATACTTAACAATTTCGGTAAAGGAATATCTTTCTTCTTCAGTGAAAGCTAGAAAATCAAGTAAAAATGTTCAAGATGCCCATGAAGGAATTAGACCAACAAATGTTAATTTCACACCTGACAGCATTAAAGAATATTTGTCTAATGATCAATATAAACTGTATAAGCTTATATGGGAAAGATTTATTGCAAGTAGAATGAGTGCTGCTGTTTATGAAACGAGCACAACTACATTTGAAAATAATAAGGTTGTATATCGTGGAGCACATTCTAAATTATTATTTAATGGTTTCTTAGCGGTTTTAAAAGAAAAAGAAAAAGTGAAAACTTGCACCAGAGTTTGAAGTTGGTGAAGATGCTAAAGTTAAAAAGAAATAAAAGAAGAACAGCATTTTTACTCAACCACCTGCACGTTACTCAGAGGCGAAACTAATAGCTGAACTTGAGGAACTTGGAGTTGGCCGCCCATCTACATATGCGACAATTGTAGAAACTTTACAAAAAAGATACTATGCAAAACTGCAAAATAAAGTGTTCACACCAACTGAATTAGGAACACTAGTGAGTAAGATAACTGAACAGTATTTCCCTGATATTATAAATACTAAGTTTACAGCTAATCTTGAGAGTCAATTAGATGATATAGCAGAAGGAAAAGTAGGCTGGGAAAAAAACTATATATGATTTCTACAGTAATTTTTAGAAAAAGATGTTGAAAAAGCAGAAACTGAAATGGAAAAAGTAGAAATTAAACAAGAATTTACTGGAGAAAAGCTGTCCAGAATGTTCTTCACCACTTGTATTTAAGTTAGGTAAATTTGGTAAGTTTATAGCTTGTTCTAATTTCCCTGATTGCAGATACACTAATACCATCCAAAAAAAGGTTGGAGTCACATGTCCGAAATGTAAGAAACATGAGATTTTAGAAAAAATCTAAAAAAAGGCAAAATTATTCTATGGTTGTGAAGGATTCCCAGAATGTGATTTTTGTTTCATGGGATAAACCTATAAATAGAAATTGTCCGAAATGTACAAATATCTTATATGAAGGAAAAAAAGGTGTTCATTGTGCACACTGTGATTATAAAGAAGAAATAAAAATAAAAAGATTAAAAGGATTTGATAATTGCTCTCAATTATCAAACCCTTTTTATTTAATGCGAAATATATATATTATAGAATATTAACTATTTGAAAATGATTGCATTATTGATATTTTTCTAAATGTAAACGAGGCACCAAGTATACAATTCTTTTTAAATTGTCAGAAAATTTAAAACATTTATCCAACAAAAAGGTAATATTTTTTTAAAAATCTATTGACAAATGTTAATAAATATATTATTGTATATAACATACTTAAAAAAAACAAAAAATTTTGGAGGAGATGACATGTTGAAATTTTTAAAGAAAAATCCATACGTTTCAATTGGACTTATGTTATTTGCACTATTCTTTGGTGCTGGTAATTTAATTTTCCCAGCATTCTTAGGACAAAACGCTGGATCAAACTTATCTACAGCGATGATCGGATTTATTATTATGGGAGTGGGATTACCACTATTAGGAGTTATTGTAATGGGGTATTCAGGAGCTGAAGACCTATTAGATTTATCAAGTAGAGCAGGGAAAGTATTCGGTGTAGCTTTTACGACTTTATTATACTTAACAATTGGACCATTCTTTGCAATTCCTAGAACAGGGACTACTACTTATGAATTAGGGTTATCTAGCTTTGTAGCACCAGAAAATACTACAATTGCTCAAGCTATTTTCTTAGCATTCTTTATGGGATTAACATTATGGTTAGCAATCAGTCCTAATAAACTAGTAGATAGAATCGGTACTGTAATTACACCAGTTTTACTACTTTCAATGGTTGTTTTAATCATTGCTTCATTAGTTAAACCTATGGGTGTAGCACAAGAACCTACAAAAACTTATCAAACTACTTCATTAGCATTTACAAATGGATTAATGGAAGGTTATAATACAATGGATGCATTAGCATCATTAGTATTTGGTATTATCGTAATTAACTCTGTTAAACTTTACGGAGCAAAAAAACTAAAAAAAGAAGTATTTAATAATACAGCTAAATCAGCAATTATCGCTGCTGTGTTATTAGCTTTAGTATATGTATTCATCTCTAATATCGGAGCTACATCTGTTTCTGTTTTAGGATTACAAAAAACTGGAGCTGGAGTATTAACGGGAGCAACAACATATTACTTTGGTAATGTCGGTAAATTATTACTATTCGTTATCGTATTCTTAGCTTGTTTAACTACAAGTGTTGGATTAGTAACAGCTTGTGCTTCATTCTTCGTAAGACTTTACGATAAAGTTAGTTACAAAACTTATGCAATCGCATTAACATTATTCTCATTTGCAGTTGGTAACTACGGATTAGCAGCAATCATCAAAGGTGCTGTTCCAGTACTTGTTTTATTATATCCATTAACAATGGTATTAATTTTACTAGGATTTTTAAACAACTTCTTTGGTGGTAAAAAAGTAGTTTATGTTTGTACAGTTCTATTCACTGGATTATTTAGTTTATATTCTACTGTAGCTTCAACATTTAAACTTGCAGTACCTGCAGTTGATAATGTACTAGCTAAAAGTAAACTTCCTTCCTGTTCCCGCAGATTTTGCATGGTTAAATTATGCATTAATCGGATTTGTATTAGGAATTGTACTTTCATTCTTTGTAAAAAGAAAATAAATAATTATATTAAGAGATGATAGAAGAAATTTCTTCTATCATCTTTTATTTTATTACTATTGTTTTTGACATTAAGTTAAAGCAATGGTATTATAATAAGATATAATCTAATATTTAAAGAGATAAAATGAATATAATAACAGAAAATTACACTAATGTTATTTTTTTATAGGAGAAATAATGGTTTTAGAATTTAAAGAATATACAAAAATAAAAAGAGATACGATATTAGAACTTGATTTCAGAGTTGAAACAGGAGAAATATTAACTATTGTTAATAATAGTTCTGCAAGTTTAGAACTATTAAAAGATTCATTTAGACAAAGGACGAAGTTTAAAGGTGAGATTCTTTTTGATGGTGAGAATATAAATAATCAGAGACTTTTATTTTGCTAAAGATTTTGGATTTTACAATGATTTATCATTATTAAAAAAATTTGAAAAAGCATTATCTCTATTTAGTATAAAAGCTATTGAAGAAGAGTTAGTAGGAGACTTAGAATTTTTAAACTTAGATGCTAGTAGAAAATATAAAGATTTAGAATCAAATGAAGTGACAAAATTTCATATTTTATTTTTCAATTTTAGTAGATCAAAATGTATTAATCGTTGATAACACGGAAGAGGTTTAACTACTGAAGATAAAGAGGAGATAAGTGAGTTAATTCTTGATAAATCAAATAATGCAAATGTAATTATCTTAGATACAATGCTTAATAGCTTTAATAGTATTGCTGATAAAGTTTTAGTTATTACTGATGGAATTAAATCATACTTCGGAAATTTAGAAGACTTATTAATATTAAAACAACTTACGGCTATAAATGTTTCTAGTCAAGAAAATCTAGATGAAATTTTAGAAGGGCATCAATTTACTATTTATCACAATAATGAAATAGTAGTAAGAGAAGAAGTTCTTGAAGAAGTAGTTTATGCTTTATTGAAAAATAACATGAAGTATTTCAAATTCGTAATCTAGGTGAAAAAAATTAAATTATATGAGGGCGAGGCTGATCTATAATGTTGTTCGCATTAGAATTGGAAAGTTATTTAGACGTAAATTTAATTATTTATTTATAATTATATTATCGATAATTAACTTTGCATTTGTATATAAACTAGATACGTTAGCTACGTTTTATGATAAGTCAATATTAGATATTATATTTTTCAATAATTCTTAAAGTAAATATGGTAATTGTAATTTTTATAATGGGATTAAATTACATATTTTCATATAGAGAAGATTATATTTCAAAAAGTAAATGTACTTTTTAGAAATAAGAAAAAGAAAACTGTGCGTGATATATTCTCTATTTTTAGCAAATTTAATTTTATTTTTTTAGTTTACTATGTTATAGTAATTGCATGCTTCATAGGAATAATATTCTTACGAAAAAGAAATATTTTTGAAGAGTTAAAAACATTAATGTTGAATGTTAATACAGCAGGATCATATGCTGCGATGCTAGTTTTATTATTCGTGTTTGCTAACCTTATTTTCTTATTAGCATTAACACTATTTAATAACACAAACTTGGCAATTTCTTTCTCACTTTTATATTTTTATAGGAGGAGAAGTTATAGCAAATATGATAAAAATCTAGATTTTTCTGTACCAGCAGAAAGAGTAGATAATAGTGTATTAACTATCTTTACTAAATCTTTTAATCTATTAAATCAGAATATTACTTTTAATCTAGGTAACTTTTTACCGCTAGCATTAAACATGTTAGGATTAATCGTAGTTATAGTTATTGTTAGATTAATGAAAAAAATAATAGGATAGAAGGAGATTAGAATGGATACACAGATACTAATTCAATATGTGATAGTATTATTGAGTTTAATACTTTTAGAAGGATTACTTTCAGCAGATAATGCTATTGTCTTAGCTGTTATGGTTAGACATTTGCCACCTAAAGAACAAAAGCATGCATTGATGTACGGTCTTGCAGGAGCATTGGTATTTAGAATAATAGCGATTTTCTTAATTACAATATTAGCGCAGTATTGGGAAATCCAAGTTTTAGGTGGTTTGTACTTGTTATATATGGCAGGTGCACATATTAAAGAATTTTTCGATAAGAGAAAACAAGGGGATGAAACTGAAGAGATTGCTGAACCTAAAAAACAAAGTGGTTTCTGGGCGACTGTAATTAAAGTTGAGCTTACTGACATAGCTTTTGCGATTGATTCAATTTTAGCCGCTGTAGCGATTGCCATCACACTACCGCATATTTCTGAAACATCAATTGGAGGTATCAACCTTGGTCAGTTTTCAGTAATGGTAATAGGTGGATTTGTAGGTGTAGTGATTATGCGTTATGCTGCTAATATATTCATCAAAGTTTTAGAAACTAAACCAGGGTTAGAAATTGCTGCCTTCCTGATCGTAGGATGGGTTGGTATTAAGTTATTTGTTATAGCTGCTGCTCATGAAAAATTAGGGCTTATCCCACATGAATTCCCACATTCAACACTTTGGACTGTTATTTTCTGGGTGGTATTACTTGGATTATTAGTGTGGGGAGTATTAGTTTCAAAAAGATTCGAAAATAAATAGTATTTTAGAAGAGATGGTATGTATATATCGTCTCTTTTAGTATTTGTATGTTTCTTATTTTCATATACACAAATTAATATCTATGATATAATTTTAAAATTATATATTAAAAATACAAGGAGGATAAAAAAATGGCATTTGATGGTTTTTTCATAAGAAAAATGGTGAAAAGAATTAGAAGAAAAATATATTGAATGGTCGTATAAATAAAATAAATAATTTATCGACAGATGAATTTGTATTTTCTGTTAGAAAAAGGAAAAAGAATTTAAAATTGTTTTTTTATCTGCAAATTCAAGTGCATCTAGAATACAGTTAACAAATAATAGTTTTGAAAATCCTTCAACACCTTCGAATTTTTGTTCGGTACTAAGAAAGTACTTTAACAGGTGGAATAATATTAGAGATTAATCAAGTTAATAATGACCGAATAGTAATTTTTAAAATTAAAAACTTTGATGATTTAGGGATATGAAAAGTATTATTATCTAATTTCAGAATTAATGGGCAAAACACTCAAATATAATATTAACTAATGAAGATAATATTATCTTAGAGTCTTTAAAAATAGCTACAGTCTTGAGTATAAAGAGATCAACTATATCTAATATGGAATATACTCTTCCTCCAACAGCTGAAAAAAATTAATCCTTTTGACTTTAGTCGCTATAGTGATATCGAGTTTTTCTATTGATGATAAGAAATTCTTAATGAAAAAGCTTTCTACGGTGTTTCAGCATTACTGAATAATTATTTTTGAAAAATTCGCAAGAAGATTTGAAAAATTCATTTATTAGTTTTTGTAAAGAATTTCGATAATTATTTTAAACCCGTTTTATTAGAAGAAAATAATAAGAAGGATTTTTATTTCTTTGGAGTTAAAGAATATAGTAAAGATTTTGAATCATTATCACAATTACTAGATTATTATTATATGGACATAGCAGAGAGTCAATAAATAAAAATACTGACAAAAAGCTTTTTTTAATTTTGTTAATTCTAAAATAAATAGATTAAATAAGAAAATTGATATATTAGAAGAAGAACTTGAGCAGGCTAATAGTAGAGACGATTATAAGTTAAAAGGACAGTTACTGATTTCTAATATTTATATGTTTAAAAAGAAATTCCAGAAAAAGTGACGTTACAGAATTTTTATAGTGAAGATTTATCGGATATAGAAATAGAATTAGATCCAAACTTAACTATTGAGAAAAACTCTGAGAAGTACTTTAATTTATATAAAAATAAAAGAACTATTGAGAATTTGATTGAACAAATAGAGATTGCCAAAACAGGATTTAGGATATTTTGAGACTATAAAAATTCCAAATAGAAAATGCAGATAAAACGGACATAGCAGAAATCAAAAGAAGAATTGATTGCTAATGGAATACTAAAAAGAAAAGATTAAGGTTAATAAGAAAAAGAATAAGAGTAATTATTTTTGTAATTAATCATAATGGTACGTCTATTTATGTCGGAAAAAAATAATCTCCAGAATGATGCTATTACTAATAAATTAGCAAGACGAGATTATCTATGGTTTCATGCTAAAGATATTCCTGGTAGTCACGTGGTAATTTTTGATAATAATCCTAGCGAAGAGACAATAGAGATTGCATCGATGTTAGCGCCTATTATTCTAAGTTTAAAAATGAAGAGTATGTTAATGTTGATAGAACGTTAATTAAAAAAATGTAAAAATATCTGGTGCTAAACCGGGCTTAGTAACTTACACTGGACAAAAAAACGGTTAAAACAAAAATTGATAAAAGATCTTATAGGTGAGCTTTTTAATAAAATAAAACAATTAAATAGTTAAGGAAGGTGAATATATGAATGATAAATTAGATATAAAGACTGCAATAAAGGATACATTACCTACAGTTTTTGGATATATTGGAATAGGTTTGGCATTTGGTATCATAGCAAGTTCAGCTGGTTTTAATCCTCTCGTTGTCGGAGCGATGTCGTTATTCATATACGCAGGAGGGTGCACAATTTATAACTGTAAGTATGCTTTCTAGCGGCTTTCCAATACTTTCAATTATCCTTGCAACTTTTTTAATTAATTCAAGAATGATATTAATGAGTATGGCAACAGCTCCGTTTTTTCAAACGATATAGTGTATGGAAGAATATTGTAATTGGTACTTTTTTTAACTGATGAGAGTTTTGCTTTAGGAATGAATAAACAAAACTATACTAATGGAAGGCTGACTTACGAATGGTTCAATACTGCAAACTTAGTATCTTATTTTACATGGGCGCTATCATCAGTTGCAGGAGCATTATTAGGTGGAATAGTTAAGGATCCTAAGGCATTAGGATTAGATTTTGCTTTAGTAGCAATGTTTATAGGATTATTGTATTTACAGGTTATTTCAGATTTTACTATTAAGAAAAAAAGTGCAGTTTCTTGTGATTGTTGTTGTGTTTTTCTTAGTATATTTTTGGAATGATTATTATCCCAAGCAATGTATTGATTATAGTGGTTACTTTAATAGGATGTGCGATAGGAGTGGTGTTGAAAAATGTTATCTACTAACTATATAATATTAACAATAATAGGATGTACAATTGTGACTTGGTTATCTAGGGTACTTCACATTTGTACTATTGAAGAAATTCGATTTACCTAAGCCAATAATAGAGTATCTAAGTTTTGTACCGATTGTAATAATGTCAGCTCTATGGTTTGATAGCCTATTTATTCAAAAAGATCGGAGAGTTTCCTCAGATTAATTATGAAAATCTACTTGCTTCTCTACCTACTGTATTAAGTGCAATCATTTCAAAAAGTCTCTTGGTGATAGTTGTGGTAGGAATAATTTCATTAGCAATCATCAGACTTGTATTTTAAAAAAATAAAAAAATTAAGAATTTTAAGAAAAATATTATCGAATTAATTTACAACTTAAATATACATGTTTATAGTTTAAAATTTTTTTCCGATTTATGGTATCATAAAAAGATAATAAAAACATAACAGAAGGATACGAAAAATGGAGAAAGGATTATTAATAGTTCTTTCAGGACCTTCAGGAGTAGGTAAAGGTACTGTTAGAAAAAGAATTTTTGAAAGTAATGATGTTGACTTCGAATATTCAATTTCAATGACGTCAAGAGGTATGAGACCTGGTGAAGTAGACGGGGTTGATTATTTCTTTAAGACAAAAGAAGAATTTGAGTCTTTAATTCAACAAGGTGAGCTATTAGAATATGCTCAATATGTCGATAATTATTACGGAACTCCCGTTAAATATGTAAGGGAGACGATGGAAAAAGGAAAAGATATATTTTTAGAAATTGAAGTACAAGGTGCAGGACAAGTAAAAAGTAAAATTCCAGATGCTTTATTTATATTTTTAGCACCACCTAGTATTGGAGACCTTAAAGAAAGATTAAAAGGTCGTGGAACTGAGAGTGATGAAGTAATTGAATCACGTATAGCGAAAAGCTAAAAAAGAAATTAATATGATGCACTTATACGATTATGTAGTTGAAAATGATGAAGTAGACAAAGCCGTAGAAAGAATTAAAGCAATCATACTTAGTGAGCATTTAAAACGTGAACGTATAGAGATGAAATATAGAAGAGCGTTATTAGAATTAGAAGAAATGTAGGAGAAAAATGTTATATCCAAAATTAGACGTATTAAAATCAAAAAGTAAATTCAAAATATATGCTAGTGTCATTAGCAAGTAAAAGAGCAAGAGAACTATTTGCAAATCCTGAAACAAAGCAAACTAGATAAATACACTTCTCATAAAAGAAGTTGGTAAAAAGCATTAGAGGAAATTGCTGAAGGTAAAATTTCTGTATTAGAAAAAAATAGTTTAGATTATTGTTTACAAAAATGTTATTTTTAGTGTAAAAGTAATATAAGTGTTTTTCTTTGAGTGATCGCGGCAGAAATGCTGAGGAAAGTCCATACTCACACAGGCTGAGATGCCTGTAGTGTTCAACGCTAAACGAAAAAAATAAGTTTAGGCACCTTATGGTGACGGCAGAAAATATGACCCTAAGTAGTTTTCTATATGGTTATATGTCTTGAAAGTGCCACAGTGACGGAGTTCTTATAGAAATATAAGAAGTGGAACGCGGTAAACCCCTTGAGTGAGCAATTCAAATTTTGGTAGAAGCACTTATTCCGCAGAAATGAATGTAGGAATAGGAAATATGTATATATTTAGACAGATGATCACAGCTATTTTTTTACGAGAGTAGACTAGTCTCGTTTGAGTAAGATAGATACAGAATATGGCTTATGATAAGAAAAACAACTAGTTCTAGGGGCTCTTAGGAGCCCCTTTTTTTAAGGAGGAAGAAATGAATTTTAATTTAGTAGCAACAACCCCTATGGGAATTGAAGCAATAGTAGCTAAAGAAGTGCAAGAATTAGGTTATGAAACAAAAGTAGAAAACGGGAGAGTGTATTATTCAGGAGATAAGAGAGCAATAGTGCGTTCGAACCTATGGTTAAGATGTGCAGATAGGGTTAAAATCGTAGTTGCACAATTTCCTGCGTATACTTTCGAAGAACTTTTTGAAAAAACTAAAGAAATAGAATGGGATAAATATCTTCCAGTAGATGCTAAGTTCCCTGTTGATGGACGAAGTCATAAGTCTACACTATTCAGTGTTTCTGACTGTCAGTCAATCGTTAAAGAAAAGCAATTGTTGAAAAAATGAAGAAAAGCTATGGAGTTACAGGGTGGTTAACCGAGACAGGAGCTAGATATAGACTAGAGATTATTATGTTAAATGATATTGCAACTATTCTATTAGATACTTCTGGAGATGGGTTACATAAGCGTGGATATCGTGCTAAACAAGGGACAGCTCCATTAAAAGAAACATTAGCAGCAGCGATGGTAAAATTAACTAATTGGAAAGGTGAAACACCTTTATATGATTTATTCTGTGGATCGGGAACATTTTTAATTGAAGCGGCTATGGCAGCACAAAATATGGCGCCTGGAATCAATAGAAACTTTGACTTTGAAAAATGGCCATGGATGCCGAAAAGTCTTGTAGATGAAGAAAGAAACAAAGCTGAGGATTTAATAGACTATGATAAAGAACTAGAATTATATGGTTCTGATATTGATCCTAAGATGATAGCAACTGCTGAAAATAATGCTGAAGAAATTGGATTAGCAGGAGTTATTAAGTTTAAACAGATGTCAGTTTTTGACTTTGTAGCGAAGAAAGAAACTGGTTGTGTGATTGCCAACCCACCATATGGAGAACGTTTAGGTGAGAAAAAAGAAGTAGAGGCGATGTATAAGTTTTTTAGGGACTGAACTTAAAAATAAAAAACATTGGTCACTTTACTTATTAACTTCTCATAAAATGTTTGAACATTTATATGGGAAAAAGGCGACGAAAAAGAAGAAAAGTTATTTAACGGTTCCATTGAATGTACCTATTATCAATACTGGGGAGAAAAAAATTAAGATAACATTTGACAATTATAAAAAAATATATCATAAAAATAAGGATGTAAGTAGAGTTATATTATAAAGAAAAAGAGGTTGAGTTTATGCATTTAACAAAAAAAGTACTGAACAAGCAATCTGTATAATGGTAATGTTATACCTTCAAGATAGACATGTTTTCTTAAATTCTAAGGAAATAAGCCAGCGTTTAAATATTTCTCCAACGTATCTGAAAAAAATTATGAGAAAATTGGTTGTCAATGATCTAGTAAAAGCTAATACAGGGATTGGCGGAGGATATAAATATAAATCAAATAAAAAGTTACTTTATATGACGTATATGTAGCGCTAAATGATGAAGTAGAAATATTTGCTTTAAAAACAGATTATGTATCTAAAATTTTTGAAGGTGCGTTAGCAGTTGATAAACGTTACAATAAGTATTTGAAGAAAGTTAATACTGTTAATAAGGCAATAAAATCTTCATTAGAAGATATTACAATTGAAAAGCTTAGTTGAAGATATTCTTGAAGAAAATTCTAAAGATAAGATTAGATTGGAATAATTGGGAAGACGAATTTGAAAGGGTAAATGTCTTCTTTAAAGGATAAAAAGAACAGTTATGATTTTTCATAACCGTATTTTTTTATAGCGCACTAGCAAAAGACTCGATAAACTTATCAATATTTTTCAAAATCTTCGTCAGTATCTGCCTCGATCTCAATTTTAAGGTTTTTCTGTTGGGTTAGTTGCACCAGTTTTTAGCAATTTGCTCGTCGAATTGATCTACGCAAGCGCAATATTCATCATAAATTGTGTCACCAGTACCGATAACTCCATAGATTTTTTTCCTTCATAATTTTTTTATCAGCAAGAGCTTCGAAAAATTCTTCCATTTCCTCTGGTAGCTCTCCTTCACCGTATGTGTATGTAGCTACAATAAATGCATCGGCATCATCAAGAAAAATCAAAAGTCTTCCATATCTTCGATAAATAATTTTTCTATTTCTAATCCTTTTTTTCTTCTTCGAATTTTTCAATCATTAAATCAGATAACATTTCAGTATTACCTGTTAAACTTGCATAAACTAATTTAATATTCAAAAAATCCCTCCGTTCTATTGTATATATAAATGATAACTATTCTTTATTATAACGTATTAGAAAAATTTAGTAAACAAAAAAATTTTCAAAATATTTTTTTGAGCAAAACTATTGAAAATTTTCTGAAAAATTGTAGTTTAATTTAATTATCATTTTACATTTCGGAGGTATAATATGGAAAAAGGTCTTTATCTTTTCCATTCTATCTGTAGTTGGTGTGAAAATTTAATATGAAAAATTTTACAAAATACAAAAAAGAAAATGAGTGAAATACTCATTTGGAGGATAGAAAAATGGAAAAACAAATTTACATTTTTTGAGAAATTTATAATGATTTCTACAAAAGAAACTTTATTATTTTTAGTAGTACTTTTTGCGTTATTTTACTTTTATGTATTATCTAGCGAAAAAAAGAGTCAGTTCATCAAAAACGAACTTTATTATCAACAGCAATTGGTTTACTTTTTAGGTATTGCCATTCAAGCATATTCAGGATTCAGTGATGAACCTATGAAAATCAAATATGTTGCTGAAACTACAACTTGGTATTCATTATTCGGTAATGGTTTTATTGATTTAATTAAAATGTTAATTATCCCATTAGTACTTGTTTCATTATTAATGTTATTGTTAATATTAATGCAAACACTGATGTTAAAGAAAATTAACACGATTTAACTTTAATTATTACTTTAGGGTATGGTAGCGATTAGTTCAATCGTTGGATTTGTAGTGTCTGCTATCTTTAAACTTGGAAGTAGTTCTATTGTATTAGGTAACGGAGAAAGTAAAAATTAAAGAAGTGAAGAACGTAGTAACAATTATTCGAGAATTAATTCCTTCAAACCCTATAAAAGCAATGGTTGATTTTAATGTTATAGGTGTAGTAATTTTTGCAATGTTTATCGGATTAGCTGCAAGATATATTCAAAATAAAGATGAAAAATAAAGTTAAAAACTTTTTATTGATTATATTGCTAACTTACATGCGATTGTTTCTCGTATGACAGTTCTAATTATAAGATTATTACCTTATGCAGTAATTCCTTTATTAGCTAACACAATTGCGCAAAGAGGATTAAAATCAATTAAAGATGTGTTATTATTCATTGCTTTACTATATGTAGCTGTAGTAATTCAATTCATTATTCAAGGATTATTCTTAGTACTACACGGTGTTTCACCAGTTACATACTTCAAAAAGCAAGTAAACCATTAGTTTTAGCATTTACATCACGTTCAAGTGCTGGTACTTTACCATTAACAATTAGTACATTAACTAAAGATATGGGAGTTAACCAATCAACAGCTAACTTTGTTGCTTCATTCTCATCTACAGCTGGAATGCAAGGATGTGCGGGGATTTATCCAACGATGTTAGTAGTTTTCTTAGCTAATGCAAATGGAATTGCAATTGATGCAACATTGTTTATTATGACAGTAATTGTGGTGACACTTGGATCAGTTGGTATCGCTGGTGTCCCAGGTACTGCAATTACAGCTGCCTCTGTTTCAGTAAACGGGGTAGGTTTTGGTGCGTTATTCAATCAAATTAACCCAATTTTAGCAGTAGATCCAATTTTAGATATGGGACGTACTTGCTTAAACGTTAGTGGTGGTATGACAAACTCAATTATGGTTGATAAACACTTAGGTTTATTCAGTAAAGATAAATTTAGTGAGTTTAACAAAGTTACAGAATAGAAATATTAATCGTAGTACGAAAAGTGCTACGATTTTTTTGTATTCAAATATTATAGTTAGATAGCAAGAATATAATTACTATCTAACCATAGGATGAAACTGTAGAAAGTTTATTTTGAAAATATGAAAATAACAAAACTATTATATGTATATTATTAGTTTTTGTTCTCAATATGATAATATAATAAAGGTAAAAAATTTAGTAATATATCAAAATTTTTGGTCAAAAGCATTATTTTGCAATTACGTTAAAAATATATGGAGGTACTATGACTGAATTTTTTAAAAAGAATATGATGTTATTGTAATTGGAGGAGGACATGCCGGAATTGAGGCAGCACACGCCGCTAGTAGAAAAGGTGTTAAAACTTTAATGATTACAATTAACTTAGATACTATTGGTTTTATGCCATGTAACCCAAGTGTTGGGGGACCGGCAAAAGGAATTGTTGTACGTGAAGTAGATGCACTTGGTGGTCTAATGGGACGTGTAGCAGATAAAACAAACATTCAAAGTAAGATGTTAAATACAGCAAAAGGGCCAGCAGTTCGTGCATTAAGAATGCAATCTGATAAGGTAGAATACCAATTAGAGATGAAGAGAATCTTAGAAGATACTCCAAATCTAGATATTGAGCAAGCGATGGTACGTGAGCTTATTATTGAAGATAATAAAGTGGTTGGTCTAAGAACTATGCTTGGTACAGCATATAAAGCTAAGACAATAATTATCACAACTGGTACTTATTTACGTGGTGAAATCGTAATCGGAGATATTAAATATTCTTCAGGACCGAACCACCAGATGCCATCTATCGATCTTGCAAAACAATTAGAAGAATTAGGTTTTGATTTAGTTAGATTTAAAACTGGGACACCACCAAGGGTTAATGCAGATAGTGTAGATTTTTCAAAAACTGCGATTCAACCTGGGGATGATGAGGAGCATGCATTTAGTTATGAAACAACAGAATTTGTAAAAGATCAAGTTCCTTGTTGGTTAACATATACTAATACAAACACACATGAGATTATTGATAAAAACTTAGGTCGTTCTGCAATGTACTCTGGAGTAATAAAGGGAACAGGACCAAGATACTGCCCAAGTATTGAAGATAAATATGTTCGTTTTAATGATAAGGAAAGACACCAACTTTTCTTAGAACCAGAAGGAAGAAATACTAAAGAAATTTATGTACAAGGTTTATCAACTTCATTACCTGATGACGTACAAAGAGACATGGTTCGAAGTATTGCAGGACTAGAAAATGCAGTTATTATGCGTAATGGTTATGCTATTGAGTATGATGCTGTAAATCCAACAACACTTTGGCCAACATTAGAGACGAAATTAATTGATGGATTATTTACAGCTGGTCAGATTAATGGTACAAGTGGTTATGAAGAAGCTGCAGGTCAAGGAATCATGGCAGGAATAAATGCCGCATGTAAAGTTCTAGGAGAAGAACCTATGATTCTTGGTCGTGATGAAGCATATATTGGAGTTCTTATTGACGACTTAGTAACAAAAGGAACAAATGAACCGTATAGACTTCTAACTTCAAGAGCGGAACATAGATTACTTCTACGTCATGATAATGCAGATATGCGTTTAACTGAAAAAGCTTATAACTATGGCCTAGTAACAGAAGAAAGATATAATAAATTCTGTGAAAAACGTAAAATGGTAGCTGATGAAATAGAAAGACTTAAAACTTTCAGAATAACTCCAACAGCTGCTACTTTAGAAAAATTAGCAGAGTTAAACAGTGCTGAAATACGTGATGGAATTTTAGCCATTGATATGCTAAGACGTCCAGAATTATCTCATGCAAATGTACTTTATTTAGCAAATGACGAAACAGTTCTACCTAAAGACGTAGTAGAACAAGTTGAAATAGAGGTTAAATATGAAGGGTATATTAAAAAAATCTATTCAACAAGTTGAAAAACTAAAAATGAATGAGATGAAAATACCAACAGATTTAAATTATGATGATGTACCAAGTTTAGCTTTAGAAGCAAGGGAAAAAAACTAAAAAAAGTTTTACCATTAACTATTGGACAAGCATCTCGTATATCAGGAGTTAACCCAGCGGATATTTCTATTCTATTAGTATACTTAGAACAAAGAAGAGGTATGAATAATGAATAAAGAGCAATTCTATAATGCTGTGAAAGAAAAAGTAGGTATAGAATTATCAGAACTTCAGAAAAGAGCAGTATAGTAAATACTATGATTTAGTTGTAGAATGGAATCAAAAAAATTAACCTAACAGCTATTACTGAAGAAGATGAGTTTTATACAAAACATTTCTTTGATTCGATTTCTTTAGCATTTTATAAAGATTATTCTAATATTGAAAGTATTTGCGATGTGGGAAGTGGAGCCGGATTTCCATCAATTCCATTGAAAAATATTATACCCAAATTTAAAAAGTTACTATTGTTGATTCTTTAAATAAACGTATTAAGTTTTTAAATCTAGTAAAAGATGAACTTGGACTTACTGATTGTAATTTTGTTCATGCTAGAGCAGAAGAATTTGGACAAAATAAAGAATACAGAGAAAGTTTTGAAATAGTTACTGCTAGAGCGGTAGCAAGATTAAATGTATTAGCTGAACTTTGTTTACCATTAGTTAAGAAAGAAGGTTACTTCTTAAGTCTAAAAAGCTCAAAAAGCTGAAGAAGAGACTAAAGAAGCAATGAATGCAATAAAACTTTTAGGTGGAAAATTAGAGCAAGATCTTGAATTTGATATTGAAGGTGAAGAAAGGCATATACTAGAAATTCGTAAAGCCAAAGAAACACCTAATAAATATCCGAGAAAAGCTGGTACACCGAATAAAAAAACCAATATTATAAAATATTTAAAGGAGAATTGATTAGTCTTAACTACCAATTCTCCTTTTGTATAGACTTTTATCGGATAAAAAGAAAAAAATAAATAAATTTTCAAAAAAATTCTTTACTTTTTGTTTGATTTTATATTATTATATTTATTATATTAAAAACAAACAAGAAAAAGGAGGATATATATGTCAAAAAGAGTAAAGGATTTTTCTTAATATTATTTTTAAATGGAACTGCCTTAGGAGTCGTTGCAGGATTAATCCCAAATGCTGTTTTTAAGTACGTTATTTAAGTACTTAGGAACTCTATTTGCACCGAATGTATTCACTACACTTTCACAAGCGATGTATTTATTACAATTTTCTGTACCAGTTTTAGTTGGTGTAATTGTTGGGCAAAAGTTTAAAATTCAAACCTTTAGAGTCATCAGTATTAGGTGCTACAGTCTTAGCGGCAAGTGGTTCATTAACATTTAATGCTCAAACAAAAAGCGTGGACTGGGGGTTCCGATGGGAGATTTATTTAACGTAATTTTAATAGCAGCAATTGGTGCATTAGCGATAAGTTATGTTAAAGATAAATTTGGAGCTGTTACGATCATTTTCTTACCTATAACTGGAGGACTAGTAGCAGCATTAGGATTAGTAACATTACCTTATACAAAGAGTTTAACAAAACTATTAGCGTCATTAATTTTTGAATTCACAACATTACAACCAGTATTAATGTGTATCTTGATAACAATGGCATTCTCATTCTTAATCGTAACACCTGTATCTACAGTAGCGATGGGATTAATTTTATTTACTAATGAGAACTATGTTGGTGCAGGAGCAGCAACATTAGGATTAGTTTCTGCAGCTGCAGTACTAGCAATTGGTACATACAGAGCAAACAGCAAAGGAGCAAGTGTTGCTATCCTGTTAGGAGCAATTAAACTTATGATGCCAAACTGTGCACGTAAGCCACAATTATTCCTTACTATCTTAACAACAGCAGCAGTTACAGGTTTATCTGGATACTTCCTAAAAATTCTTGGAACACATGAAAGTGCAGGATTTGGAATTATCGGATTAATCGGACCTACAAAATCATATGCAATGAATGGTGGGAACTTACTTCCAATTCTATTAGCATTCTTTGTAATTCCGTTTGTAGTTGCATTCTTAGCTGATAGACTTTATTCAGACGTATTAAAACTATATAAACCTGAAGCATATAAACCAGAAAAACTTATAGTTAATTAAAAAGATATTCGAATTTATTTTCGAGTATCTTTTTTTATATTAAAAATAAATAGATAACGTTGACAAAGTAATGTTGTAATTATAAAAATTAAAATAGATAATAAATTAAGGAGAATGATTATGAAAATATTATTTGCAGGTGCTGGGGCACTAGGTTCAAGATTTGGATACATGTTATTTAAAAAAATAATGAGGATGTGACTTTTTGTCGACACTTGGGAGGCTCATGTTGAAAAAAATAAGAAATAAAGGATTAAAGGTCATTATTGATAATGTTGATTTAGGAAACTACTATATTCCTATTTATAAACCAGAGCAAATTTCAGGGAAGTATGATATTATATTTGTAGCAACTAAATCGATGCAATTAAGACCAATGTTAGAAAGTGTAAAGCATCTTTTACACGAAGATACTAAAATTATTTGTATTTTAAATGGTCTAGGTCATGTAGAAACATTAAAAAGATTATGTAAAAGAAGAAAATATTTTAATAGGTGTTACGGTTTGGACTAGTGGTCTTGGTGGCCCAGGTGTATTAGAAGCGCATGGAACTGGGAAAAATAGAATTAAAACAAGTAAAAGAGGTTAATTTAGAAAAGACATTAGCGCTAGTTGAAAGGTTTAATGATGCTGGATTAAATATTAAATACTCAGAAAATACATTTCAATCTATTTGGCATAAAGCAGGACTAAACTGTGTATTAAATACTTATTGTACATTAATTGATTGTAATATTAATCAATATGGAAGTTTTTTGAAAAAAATCTTGAGTTAACTAGAGCAGTTCTTAATGAAATTACTGCAGTAGGTAAAAGCAGAAGGAGTAGATGTAAAACAAGAAATTATTGAAAATAATATAAAGAACATATTCCCATTGGATAAAGCGGGAGCACACTATCCTTCACTTTATCAAGATATGAAAAAAATGGACGTTTAACAGAAATTGATTATTTAAATGGAGAAGTATCACGATTAGGAAAGATTCATAATATTCCAACGCCTGTTTGTGATGTTATAACATTAATGATTCATGCTAAAGAATTCATTAACGATAATAAATAATAGTAATGTAAAAAGGGATGCTAAAAAGGCTCTAAGTTGAGAAATATCAATGTTTCACTTGTATTTTTTTCTGTCAAAAAGGTATAATAGTTCGTATGTTCAATTTGTCTATTTTTTTGAATAGGAGGAAAAAGATATGTCATTAGAAATTAATAATGAACTTTGGTCATGTTTCTATAAGTGATGATGTTATTGCATCAGTAGCTGGTGGAGCAGCTGTAAGTTGCTACGGCATTATAGGAATGGCTAGTAAAAAAATCAAGTTAAAGATGGAATTACAGAAATTTTTACGTAAAGAAAATTACGCAAAAAGGAATTAAAAGTAAAAAAAGATGAAGATAAACTTGTTATTGATTTATATATCATTGTTATGTATGGAACAAAAATTTCAGAAATAGCTAACAATGTTCAATCTTCAGTTAAATATCAAATAGAAAAAACACTAGGTGTTAAAGTAGATGAAATTAACATTTACATTCAAGGCATCAAGGTAAATAAATAGGAGGAAAGATAGTGGAGAAAATTAACGGACTTGTTTTAGCTGAAATGATCGACTTAGGTTCGAAAAACTTAGCTAAAAATGCAGAAAAAATAAACGCATTGAACGTTTTCCCTGTACCAGATGGTGATACAGGAACAAATATGAATCTTTCAATGTCATCAGGTGCAAAAGAAACAGCTGCAAATGTTGTTGAAAACATCGGTGAGTTAGGTAAATCTTTTTCTAAAGGTTTATTAATGGGTGCACGTGGAAACTCTGGTGTTATCCTTTCTCAACTATTTAGAGGGATGTCTCAGCACATCGCTGATAAAAAGGAAGTTAATGCAAAAGAATTTGCTGAAGCTATTCAAAATGGTGTAAGTATCGCATATAAAGCGATAATTAAACCTGTAGAAGGAACGATCCTAACAGTTGCACGTGAAGCTGCAGAAGCTGGGGTAAAAGCAGCTGAAAAAACTACTTCTGTAGTAGAAGTAATGGAAGCTATATATGCTGAAGCGCAAGCGTCACTAAAAAGAACACCTGAATTATTACCAATCTTAAAAGAAGTTGGTGTAGTAGACTCAGGTGGTCAAGGTCTTGTTTGTGTATATCAAGGATTTGTTGCTGCACTAAAAGGTGAGAAAATCGAAGGTCTAGAAGCGGTAGAAACTAATGTTGTTGACATGCAATTCGAAGATGATCATGATATGGACTTCATGAGCCCAGAAGATATAGTGTATGGATTCTGTACAGAATTCACTGTACGTCTTGATAAAGAGAAAAAAGAATTTAATGAAGATAAATTCCGTGAAGATATGAGTAAATTTGGTGATTCATTATTAGTTATTTCTGATAGTGAGTATGTAAAAATTCACGTTCATACAGAAACTCCAGGTGACGTGTTCAACTATGGACAACAATACGGAGAACTTATCAAAATTAAATCTGATAATATGAGAGAACAACACCGTGAAGTTCTTAGAAAACAAGAAGCTAAACAAGCTACAACTCCAAAAGAACTTAAAGAACAAGCGATGATTTCTATTTCTATGGGAGCTGGCTTAAGTAAAGTTCTAACTTCTATGGGAGTTGATTATATCGTGGAAGGTGGGCAAACAATGAATCCATCTACTGAAGATATCATGAAAGCTATTAAAGAAGTTAATGCTAAGAATATCTTTATTTTCCCTAATAACAAAAACATCCAACTTGCAGCAAAACAAGCTGCTGAGTTAGCAGAAGAAAATGTTTTTGTTGTTGAAAGTAAAACAGCACCTCAAGGACTAGCTGCGGTAATGGTATACAATCCACAAGCAGCTGCTGAAGAAAACTTTGCAAACATGCAAGAAGTCTTATCTACAGTAAGTACTTTAGAAGTAACACACGCTGTTCGTGATACTAATATTGAAGGTGTTGAAATTAAAAAAGACGAATTCATGGGTATTAGAGATGGTAAGATTGTAGTTTCTAATTTATCGCTTAATACTGTATTAGAAGAATTATTAGAAAAAAATCACTTGATGAAGATTCTGAAATTGTTACACTTTACCTTGGTGAAGAAAGTACAGAAGAATATACTGATTTCTTAGAACAATTAATTGAAGAGAAATATCCTGATGTAGAAGTAGAACTTATTGAATCAGGACAACCGGTATATCCATATATTATCGGAGTCGAATAATTAAATGTTAAATTAAAAAAAGTAGCATTAGTCTAAAATAGATTAATGCTACTTTAAAAGTTGATAGAGTAAAATAACAATATACTAATCATAAGACATTAAAGTAAAATAGATTATGATTGGAAAGGAGAAAACATGGTTGATATAATTATTGCATTATTATTAGCAGCAGGTGCGTACTTAGGATACAAAACGTGGGTTAATCATGCAAAATTTTTTTATCTAGGAACAATTGTAATAGGGTATGTAGTATCAATGTTATTCAGTTCAAGATTAGCATATTTATTTACAAGTATGATACCAATTCCAACTGATGTTACAGATGGTTTAGAAGGAATATATAAAGGATTAAATATTCCAACTGCATATTACCGAATAGTTTCATTTATTGTATTATTTATTGTAATTCGATTAGTAATACAAATTCTAGCACAAACATTAGGGGTTGTTAGAAAATTACCGTTAATAAAAATAACGGACAGATATCTAGGAGCTATTTTTAGGGTTTGTAGAAATTTATTTAATAGTTTTCGTAGTGTTATATCTAGTAACAGTATTGCCTACACCAGATTGGAAGATAGCAATATTTAAAGATTCAGTGCTACCAGATTATATAATACAAAACACACCAGTGTTATCAAAAACAGTTTATTAGTTTATTCTTTTAATAAATAATTGAGAAATTCGGAGTACGTAATGTACTTCGAATTTTTGTATAATTAAACCAGATTATGATTTTTAATCGAAAGAAATTGTTTAATGCTTGTATTTAGTGTATAATAGTTTGTGTTATAAAAAGAAAAAGCATGTAAATATAGATAGAAGGAGTGAGATTAGATTGAATAAAAATTACTCAAAAAGAAACTTAATTTAGATTTAGTTTTTAAAAAGATGTAGAGAAATATTGTTTCTCAGAGTTATCTTATGAAAAAAATTAAAAATTTAGAATATATAACAAATTACGATAAGTTAGTAGAAGTTCATAAAGAAAATGAAGAAGGATATGATTTACTAAGAAAGTATCCAAATGAATTCAAATTAAAAATATTTGATTATAACGCTAGTGTTAAGAAAGCTAAAATTGATAGTGTCCTTTCAGAAAAAGAACTCTTCTATATATTAAGAAATATTATAACTTATGATAGATTTTTCTAGAAGGTTTGAGAATATAAAGTTGCAAGAACATTCTAATTATCCAAGTTTAACTAAATATGTTGTTAAACTAGATGATTTTTAGTGATCTTGAAAGATACCTAGATAGAATAATAGATGAGGATGGTTATATAAGACCAGATGCTTCACTAGAACTGAAGAATATTAAAGTAAATATCGCTAAGTTAAAAAAACAAAAAGTGATCAAATTTTAAAAAAATATCCTGCGTTCAAAATGTTAAAAATTAACTGAAGCAATTGTTACGAAGAGAAATGATCGTGATGTTATTTTAGTAAAACCAGAATATAAAAAAATGATTTTTGGTGGAATTATCCATGATGAGAGTGCATCGGGGAATACTTTTTTATGTTGAACCAAAAAGAAAATGTAGAAATTAATAATGAAATTGGAATACTAAAACGTAAAGAAAAAGAAGAAATACTTAGAATTTTTAAAAAGAAGCTTCAGAAGTTATTAAAGAAAAAAATCAGATGAGCTTATTAATTCACTTTGGAACTTTTTCACAAATAGAGTTTATTTTTTTCAAAAATGAACTTTTGTGCTAGAAATGGCTTTAATAAACAAAACATAGTAAATTCACAGGAACTTAATCTAAAGAAAGCATATAATCCTTTAATTGATAAAGATGTAGTTGTGAAAAATGATGTTATTCTAGACAATAAAGGAAACTCACTAATAATAACTGGTCCTAATACTGGTGGTAAAACTGTAATTTTGAAAAACAGTTGGATTATGTGTGTACTTATCACATTTAGGATTTTATATTCCAGCACTAGAGGAATCTACGGTCGGATTCTTTGAAGATGTATTTGTAGATGTTGGAGATGAGCAATCTATTGAGAATAACTTATCTACTTTTTCTTCACATATGACTAATATAATTGATATATTAAATAAGACAAATAATAAGAGTATTATTCTATTAGATGAATTATGTTCAGGTACTGATCCAAGTGAAGGTGCTGTACTGTCAATTGCGTTATTAGAGAAAATTCAAAAATCTAAATGCAACGATGTTATGTACAACTCACTATCCAGAAATTAAAAACTATTGTTTTTGAATCAGAGTATTATAAAAACTCATCAATGGAATTTGATTTTTGAAAAACTAAAACCGACTTATAGATTTATTATAGGATTACCAGGAAAGTCTAATGCAATAAATATCTCTGCTAAATTAGGTTTAGAGCAATCTATTATAGATGAAGCAAGTTCCTTATTAGAAGTAAATACGAAAGAGAATAATCTTTTCATTGATAAACTTTCTGAAAGTATTAGAGAATATGATTATAAATTAGAGTATATAAATAAAAAGTTTAGATGAAATTGAGGAAGTTAAAGAAACTCTTGAATCTAATCTACAGAAATATGAAGAGTATAAAGAAAGTCTGTATAATGATTTAAGTATAGAGTTAAATAAAAGAAATAGAAGAAAAAAAGAAGAGATGCTTGAAATTTATAGAGAATTTAAAGACAATACTTCTTTAAAACAACATGAACTTAATGAATTACTTCATTCAATGGATAAGAGTAAGAATAATGTAAAATTACAAAGAAAAATTAGAAAGTGAACCTAAGTTTAATAATAGTGAAATACAGGTTGGTGATGATGTTCTTGTTCTAAGTTACAATCAAAGAGCTACTGTATTAGAAATTTCGGAAATACCCTACAGATTAAAAATGGGTGCAATGAAACTAAATATTAAGAAAAAAAGAAGTTAGAAAAAAATCGATAGTGAACCGGAAGTCGCTAAACGTTATGTAAGCACAAGTAATGTAAGTAGTAAAAAAAGTCGGTATTGATATCAATGTAATAGGATTAAATACAGAAGAGGCGATAAGAGATTGAAAACTATATGGATAAAGTAATACTTCAAGGTTATGATACATTTACTATAATTCATGGGTTAGGTTCAGGAATACTTGCAAAAAAATATCGGAGAATATCTTAAAAATAATAGATATGTAGCTAGCTATAGAACTGGAGGTCAAAAACGAAGGTGGTATGGGAGCTACTGTAGTTGAAATGAAATAAAAGGTTAAGTTGGATTAAATTCCAACCTAACCTTATTTTTTTATATATCCAATATCTTAATGTAGTTCTAGTTTCTTCTATTACTTCATTCTCTAAGATACCGCCACATGATTCTATAGTACGTTTTGAGGCAATGTTATTTTTATCACAAGTAATTAGAATTTTCTCTAGACCAAGTGAGAACAAAAATTCAGAAGTATAGGCTAACATTTTCTTACCGTATCCTTTTCTTCGCTCTGATTTTTCTAACACTATAACCTATATGACCACCAAAGTTTAAAAGATAATCATTAAGTTCGTGTCTTGCGTTAATAACACCGACAATCTTATCATTATCTAGTGCGAAAAAAGTATGAGCAGTAACAAAACCAGGAGTTACAGTTTCCTTATACTTAGTGTTTTCTGCAAATTGTACCCATTCTTCAATAGAAAGATTGGTCATATTTGCAGCTCCATGAATTGTTTCATTATTTGAAGTAAATTCATTTTTATAATCTTCTATTAGTTGAACTGGTACTTCAATAGGTTCTTTAAAAATAATCATAAATGATCCTCCTTACATTATTTATTTATATAATATATCAATAGAATTTGAATGTAAATAGAAAATAGAAAGAAAAATGAAATTAAAAATGAAAAAGTATGAAAATATTGTTGACAAGAAATAAAGATGATGATAGAATAGTAAAAAGTCTTCTCAATAAGAAGACGAACAATCAAACATTTCAAAATATTAAATGTTAAGAAATTATAAAAAGTTCTTGACAAAATATAAAAGAAATGATAAACTTATAAAAGTCTTGAAGAAAAGACAAATGCAATTATTTCAACGAAGTAAACGGTTAAAAAGTTTTTAAAAAAATATAAAAAAACTTTTGACAAACATTCGAAGAAATGATAAAAATAATAAAAGTCTTCTGATGAAGATGAAAAACATTTTTAAAAAAAGTTTTAAAAAAAGCTTGACAAAGAAATTTAAAAAAATGTTAAAAATATAAAAGTTGTTAATCGCAACGATTTGAACATTGAAAACTAAACGAATTAAGTCAACGTTAATTCCAAAAAAAGGACAGTTTTAGAAAGAAACTATAAAACTTTTTAATGAGCTAATCAAGCTAACAAATTTATTTGGAGAGTTTTGATCCTGGCTCAGGACGAACGCTGGCGGCGTGCCCTAATACATGCAAGTCGAGCGAAGTTTTTTTCTGGTGCTTGCACTAGAAAAACTTAGCGGCGAACGGGTGAGTAACACGTAAAGAACCCTGCCTCATAGACTGGGACAACTATTGGAAAACGATAGCTAATACCGGATAACAGCATTAACTGCATGGTTGATGTTTGAAAGTTGGTTTTGCTAACACTATGAGATGGCTTTTGCGGTGCATTAGCTAGTTGGTGGGGTAAAGGCCTACCAAGGCGACGATGCATAGCCGACCTGAGAGGGTGATCGGCCACACTGGGACTGAGACACGGCCCAGACTCCTACGGGAGGCAGCAGTAGGGAATCTTCCGCAATGGGCGAAAGCCTGACGGAGCAACGCCGCGTGAGTGAAGAAGGATTTCGGTTCGTAAAAGCTCTGTTGTTAGGGAAGAATGATTGTGTAGTAACTATACACAGTAGAGACGGTACCTAACCAGAAAGCCACGGCTAACTACGTGCCAGCAGCCGCGGTAATACGTAGGTGGCAAGCGTTGTCCGGAATTATTGGGCGTAAAAGCGCGCGCAGGTGGTTTAATAAGTCTGATGTGAAAGCCCACGGCTCAACCGTGGAGGGTCATTGGAAACTGTTAAACTTGAGTGCAGGGAGAAAAGTGGAATTCCTAGTGTAGCGGTGAAATGCGTAGAGATTAGGAGGAACACCAGTGGCGAAGGCGGCTTTTTGGCCTGTAACTGACACTGAGGCGCGAAAGCGTGGGGAGCAAACAGGATTAGATACCCTGGTAGTCCACGCCGTAAACGATGAGTGCTAAGTGTTGGTCTCATAAGAGATCAGTGCTGCAGCTAACGCATTAAGCACTCCGCCTGGGGAGTACGACCGCAAGGTTGAAACTCAAAGGAATTGACGGGGACCCGCACAAGCGGTGGAGCATGTGGTTTAATTCGAAGCAACGCGAAGAACCTTACCAAGTCTTGACATACTGTGAGGACACAAGAGATTGTGTTGTTCTGACCTTTGGTTAGACACAGATACAGGTGGTGCATGGTTGTCGTCAGCTCGTGTCGTGAGATGTTGGGTTAAGTCCCGCAACGAGCGCAACCCTTATATCTAGTTGCCAGCAGTAAGATGGGGACTCTAGATAGACTGCCAGTGATAAACTGGAGGAAGGTGGGGATGACGTCAAATCATCATGCCCCTTATGACTTGGGCTACACACGTGCTACAATGGATAGGAACAAAAGAGAAGCGAGCTCGCGAGAGTAAGCAAACCTCACAAAACTATTCTCAGTTCGGATTGTAGTCTGCAACTCGACTACATGAAGCTGGAATCGCTAGTAATCGCGAATCAGAATGTCGCGGTGAATACGTTCCCGGGTCTTGTACACACCGCCCGTCACACCACGAGAGTTTGTAACACCCGAAGACGGTGGCCTAACCTTTTAGGAGGGAGCCGGTCACGGTGGGACAGATGATTGGGGTGAAGTCGTAACAAGGTAGCCGTATCGGAAGGTGCGGCTGGATCACTCCTTTCTAAGGATAAGGAATACGTTGATAATTCGTTTAGTTTTTGAGTGTTCAAAGAATACTCAAGCACAATGAAAAACTGAATATATATTAGATCAAAAATAATTTTTCTATAAAGTAAAAGAAACAGATTTACAAAAACCGAGAAAAAAAGTAAGTAAGTTGTAAAACTTATTCACAAAGAGTTCAAGGAAGAAGAACGAAGCGTAAAAGCTACACACGATTAAGTAGTAAAAGGGCGCACGGAGGATGCCTTGGCACTAGGAGCCGATGAAGGACGTGACAAACGACGAAATGCTACGGGGAGCTGTAGGGTAAGCAAAGAGCCGTAGATATCCGAATGGGGAACCCACCGCTTTTAAAAGGGCGGTACGCGAAAGCGAGGTAACGCAGGGAACTGAAACATCTAAGTACCTGTAGGAAGAGAAAGAAAAATCGATTTCCTAAGTAGCGGCGAGCGAAAAGGAAAGAGCCCAAACCAATGTGCTTGCATATTGGGGTTGTAGGACTCTCAACAAAGCGTATGATAAAGTATAGTAGAACTAGCTGGAAAGTTAGACCGTAGAAGGTAAAAAGTCCTGTATACGAAATACTGAGTTGGCGTGAGAGAGCACCTGAGTACGGCGGAACACGAGGAATTCCGTCGGAATCTACCAGGACCATCTGGTAAGGCTAAATACTACCTAGTGACCGATAGTGAACCAGTACCGTGAGGGAAAGGTGAAAAGAACCCCGGGAGGGGAGTGAAAGAGAACCTGAAACCGTGTGCTTACAAGTAGTCAGAGCCCCTTGAGGGTGATGGCGTGCCTTTTGTAGAATGAACCGGCGAGTTACTTTATCATGCGAGGTTAAGTGGAAGACATGGAGCCGAAGCGAAAGCGAGTCTTAATAGGGCGAAATAGTATGATGGAGTAGACCCGAAACCAAGTGATCTACCCATGGCCAGGTTGAAGTTTAGGTAACACTGAATGGAGGACCGAACCAGGACACGTTGAAAAAGTGTTTGGATGAGCTGTGGGTAGCGGAGAAATTCCAATCGAACTTGGAAATAGCTGGTTCTCTCCGAAATAGCTTTTAGGGCTAGCCTCGTTGTGAGTTTACTGGAGGTAGAGCACTGTTTGGACTAGGGGCCCATCCCGGGTTACCGAATTCAGACAAACTCCGAATGCCAGATAAATATCAACGGGAGTCAGACTGCGGGTGATAAGGTTCGTAGTCGAAAGGAAACAGCCCAGACCGCCAGCTAAGGTCCCAAATTGTATGTTAGTGGAAAAGGATGTGATGATGCACAGACAACCAGGATGTTGGCTTAGAAGCAGCCACCATTTAAAAGAGTGCGTAATAGCTCACTGGTCGAGTGACATCGCGCCGAAAAATGTACCGGGGCTAAAACATACAACCGAAGCTGCGGATATAACTAATGTTATATGGTAGGAGAGCGTTCTAACATCGTAGAAGCCGAGCTGTAAGGCGAGGTGGAGAGGTTAGAAGTGAGAATGCCGGTGTGAGTAGCGAAAGATAGGTGAGAATCCTATCCACCGAATGACTAAGGTTTCCAGAGGAAGGCTCGTCCGCTCTGGGTAAGTCGGGACCTAAGGTGAAGCCGAATGGTGAAGCCGATGGACAACAGGTAGAAATTCCTGTACCACCAAATATCGTTTGAGAGAAGTGGGGACAGAGGAGGCTAATTGATCGTCCTGATGGAATAGGACGTCTAAGCACAAAGGTTGAGTAGTAGGCAAATCCGCTGCTCATAAGACTGAAGTGTGATGGGGAGCGAAATTTAGTAGCGAAGTCAATGAAGCCAAACTCTCAAGAAAAAGCCGCTATCGAGATAAGAGGTGCCCGTACCGCAAACCGACACAGGTAGTTGGGAAGAGAATTCTAAGGTGAGCGAGAGAACCATCGTTAAGGAACTCGGCAAAATGACCCCGTAACTTCGGGAGAAGGGGTGCCTACGAGAGTAGGCCGCAGTGAATAGGCCCAAGCGACTGTTTAACAAAAACACAGGTCTCTGCAAAAACCGTAAGGTGAAGTATAGGGGCTGACGCCTGCCCGGTGCTGGAAGGTTAAGAGGAGTGCTTAGCGTAAGCGAAGGTATGAATTGAAGCCCTCAGTAAACGGCGGCCGTAACTATAACGGTCCTAAGGTAGCGAAATTCCTTGTCAGGGTAAGTTCCGACCCGCACGAAAAGGCGTAACGATTTGGGCACTGTCTCAACGATGGACTCGGTGAAATCATAGTACCTGTGAAGATGCAGGGTTACCCGCGACAGGACGGAAAGACCCCATGGAGCTTTTACTGTAGCTTGATATTGAATTTTGATGCAGTATGTACAGGATAGGTAGGGAGCCAGAGAATCATGCACGCCAGTGTATGAGGAGGCGTTGTTGGGATACTACCCTTGCTATATTGAAATTCTAACCCTCGGCGTAGAAGACCGGGAGACAGTGTCAGGTGGGCAGTTTGACTGGGGCGGTCGCCTCCCAAAGAGTAACGGAGGCGTTCAAAAGGTTCCCTCAGAATGGTTGGAAATCATTTGCAGAGTGTAAAAGGCACAAGGGAGCTTGACTGTGAGACCCTACAAGTCGAGCAGGTGCGAAAGCAGGACTTAGTGATCCGGTGGTTCCGCATGGAAGGGCCATCGCTCAACGGATAAAAGCTACCCTGGGGATAACAGGCTTATCTCCCCCAAGAGTCCACATCGACGGGGAGGTTTGGCACCTCGATGTCGGCTCATCGCATCCTGGGGCTGTAGTCGGTCCCAAGGGTTGGGCTGTTCGCCCATTAAAGCGGTACGCGAGCTGGGTTCAGAACGTCGTGAGACAGTTCGGTCCCTATCCGTCGTGGGCGTAGGAAATTTGAGAGGAGCTGTCCTTAGTACGAGAGGACCGGGATGGACGTATCAATGGTGTACCAGTTGTCACGCCAGTGGCATAGCTGGGTAGCTAAATACGGAAGGGATAAGAGCTGAAAGCATCTAAGCATGAAGCCCCCCTCGAGATGAGATTTCCCACGGATATTAAGACCCCTTGAAGACGACAAGGAGAATAGGTTAGGAGTGTAAGCACGGTAACGTGTTCAGCTGACTAATACTAATAGGTCGAGGACTTAATCAAGTGAAAGTTCTTTAGAAGTAACTGTTGATAAATAGAAAAAAAGATGATATAATATGTATGAAGTTTTTCGTCTGGTGGCGATAGCGAAGAGGACACACCTGTACCCATACCGAACACAGAAGTTAAGCTCTTTTAGCGTCGAATGTAGTTGGGCTTACGCCCTGTGAGACTAGAACGTTGCCAGGCAACAGTGAGAGCCTTCCTTTTGGGAGGTTCTTTTTATATAATACTTACATATATTTTTGATTTTTATATTCAAAATAGAGTATCATAAAAGTAGTAATATTTTTTTGGAGGTTTAGGAATGTTTTATTTAGAAGATGAAAAAGACATTAGTGTTAACTAGTGAAAATAAGAAAGACATTTTAAGTGCGTTAAAATTAATTAATAATATATCTAATAATAAGAATATAAAAGTTGCATATATTAAAAATCTTAGGAAAAGTATTAGAATTTAATAAAAGCTATAGAAAACTATTATCATTCACAGAAGCCTGGATATAATGAGGTATATCAAGAAAGAATTGACAATTTTAGATAATAGTAGTGATGAGTTTAAGCGTATAAAAGCATCGTTAAAATCAGATTTTGATGATGATAATTTTAGTGAAGGATTAGAAAAAGAATTCAACTTAATACTTACTAGAATTGAAAGTAGAATTTCTATAATTTTTTGAAGATGAACACCAGTATAATTTTAATAATTATTTAATTACACTTATTGAAAAAAAGAAAATCTTGATGAGTTTATTTGGTTAAATACTATTTATAATATTTATAAAGAAGGTAAGAGTTTGAATAGTATTGTTCATGATTATTTGAAGTTAAGCGATGTTGAATTTTCTGATCTTTACAAGATTTACTTATTTGTTACTGACTTTAATATCAACAAGTTGTTATTGAAAAATGAATCTAATATCATTAATGATGACTATTTAGAGAATCATGATATATTCTTTTGATTATATGTATAAGCTTATTGATGATTTAAGAACCTTTGTAACAAAAAAATGATAAGAAGAATATTCTTAGCTTTTCAACTATTATAGATAGTCATACTAATATTAGTACTCCTAATAAAGAGGAATTTCTTGACTGTGTATATAAAGTGTTTAATTTCCTAAGAGCACTTTTACGAAAATGATAATGCAAAATTATTATTAGATAATATCTATCCTATTTTAGTTAAAATCTTTCTTTGCACCACTTCGAAATGATGACAAAATCAAGTACGATTATAATCAGAATTTTTATCTATGCATTAGAGTATACTCAAATAATTATTGAAGTAATGGATGATAATCATGAATAATAAGTTTTCTGTTAAAGATTATTATTGTGTCTATAATGATTTTTGATATATCTAAACGTATAAAAGAGTTACATAACTTGTATTTACCATTACTTGGTAATGATGCAATTAGTCTATATACATTTTTTTGAAGTAAGATGCTTAGCGATAAAAAAATCTGTCTAAAAAGTTATCTTCATTATGATATACTTGATAATCTAGGTTTATCAGATAATAAGTTTTTAATCGCAAGAAAAATTAGAAGCTTTTAGGTTTAATTCAAACACTGTATATTGATAATAATGGTATTGGTCAATTTATTTATAAAAATTAAAGAAGCATTAAGTTTTGAAGAGTTCTTTAATACACCAGTTCTTGCAAAAATTATTAGAGAACACTTTGGGAGCAAATAATTATTCTGAGTTGATAAATTATTATTCTTTAGATAAAGTAAGTTTTAAGAGTTTTGAGGATATTACAGCTAAATTTTTCTGATGTTTTCCGTCTAGAAAACTTAAATGATTTCAGCTTTTGATTATATATCTAGCAAAACTGTTAATGGACCAAATTTTGATGAATATTTCTTTGATTTTGATAAATTAAATTTTTTATTTAGCTAATAGTTACCTAACAGATGTAATATTAAACCCTGAAGTGAAAAATAAAATTTTAGGGCTTTAGCTCATATTTATAAAATGTCTCCAGAAGTTATGTCTAGTGCTATAGAAAAATCTGTAGAAATTTCTAATGGAGCAAGCGAAATTAACATTAATGTTCTTAGTGATTATATTGCTCAATTAAATGTTAATGTTAGAAAGCAAGAAGTTCCGACTCTTGATCGCATGATAAACAAAAAAATCTTGTTAGTAATAAAGAAGAGCAATTAACTGAAGATGAAAAATTTGCTAGAGAAGTTGATAATACTAATTTTGTAGAATATTTAAACAAGCAGGTAGGGGCTAGTACTTTCTAAAAATAGATGCTAAAAATATTGAAGAGTTACAAAGTAAATATAATTTTCCTACAGGTGTTTTAAATATATTATTAGAGTATTCAATTAAGCAAAGTGGTAACAATTTAATACCACATATAAACTATATAGATAAAATAGCAAGTACATGGAGTGCTCAAAAAAATTATTTGGAGCTAAGGATGCTATAGATTTTGTTAGAGCTAATAGAAATCAGAAAACTAAAGCTGTCAGCACTAATAAGAGTCAGCAAAGAACTTATTCAAATAATAAAAAAACAAATCATGCACCGTTCCCTGAATATTTACAAAATAGAAAAAAATAACTATAGTGTAATGAAAAAGGAAGAAGATAGAGTAGTGACGAAAGAAGATGAGGATACTTTTTAAAGATATGATGAAAGTATTATATAATAAGGGGGATATATAATGAGAAAAATTGTCCAACATAGTATCAAGTAATACAGAAACTTCATTTAAGAAGTTTATATCTGAAAAAGTACTTAGTGATGCTGAAATAGTCAAGTTTATTCGAGATAATAATTTTTCTAATAGTGATATAGAAGTAAACCTTGAAAAAAATTTTATCAATTTTATATCTCAAAAAGATAAATTATTAAATATTGAACATAGGCCAAAAATTAGTTTGTAATGATAAAGAAGTTAATATAGTTTATCAAGAGACTGATGAATATAAAACAAAGAGTTGAAAATCAAAAAAACATCGAATAGAATCAAGACGGAATTTATTCCAAAGAGGTATTAACATATACTTTTGATAACTTATCAAAAATAGTAAGAAAGCTAAATTAGCAATAGAAATTATCAACAATTGTATGAGTATTCTTAATAAGAAAAAGTACAAGGGTGCTTATATATATGGACCAACAGGAACAGGAAAGACATATTTGATGGGATGTATTTACAATTATTTCAAACAGAATGGTAAAGAACCAGCAATTTTATACTATCCTGAATTTATTAGAAAAATAAAATCAAAGATTAGTAATAACAGTTATGATTTATATATTGATCTTATTAGAGATGAAGAAATTCTTATAATTGATGATATTGGAGCTGAGAATATTACAGAATTTATTCGAGATGAGGTGCTTGGTCCAATTATTAATCATAGAGAAGCAGAAAATTACCAACATTTTTTTCTCATCTAACTTAAGTATTGACGATTTAGCAGAATTGTTATCTAATGGGAAAACAACAGTAGATAGAACAAAGGCTTTAAGAATAGTTGAAAGAATACATTCTTTAAGTGCTTCCCACTTTTTAGATGGTGAGAATGAAAGAGAATATTATAATTAAAAAGACTATGCATTTATAAAGTAAAAACTTTATAAATGCATAGTCTTTTATGGTAAAAAAATTCAAAAATTCATTTTTTTAGAAATTAGTGGAAAAAAAGTGGGGAAATGTGGTAAATTATAAAAAGTAAGGTGGTGAGAAGTAGTGTTTATTGGTCAATACAATAATAAAATGGATGCCAAAGGAAGGCTTAGTATTCCAATAAAGTTCAGAGATGAACTAGGTGAAAAAAATTTATTATTACAAGAGGTCTAGACTCTTGTTTATTTGGCTATTCACTACAAGAGTGGCAAAAGGTGGAAAGTAAGATAAAATCACTACCTATTACTAAGAAAAATGCTCGTACTTTTCCAACGTTTTCTTCTTTTCTGGAGCCACTGAAGTTGAAATAGATAAACAAGGAAGGATTAATATTCCAAACGCTCTTATAGAGCATGCTTTTTTTAGATAAAGAGTGTGTTGTAAAATGGTTTATCAAATAGGATAGAAATATGGGATAAAACACGCTGGGAAGACTTACTTGAAGAAAGTGAAGCTAGCGTTGAAGAAATAGCAGAAGAATTAGAAGATTTTGATTTTTAGGATGGATGAAAATGTTTAAACATTATAGTGTATTATTAAATGAAGCTGTAGAAGGCTTAGATATAAAAAGAAGATGGTATATATGTAGACTGTACTCTTGGTGGAGCAGGACATAGTTTAGAAATTTTAAAGAGATTAAAAAATGGTAAACTATATGCATTTGATCAAGATAATGTTGCATTAGAAAATGCCAAAGAAAAATTAGCTGAATACAGTGATAAAGTTGTCTTTATTAAATCTAATTTTGTTAATTTGAAAGAAAAATTAGCAGAGCATGGTGTGCATGAAGTGGATGGAGTTCTTTATGATTTAGGAGTTTCTTCACCACAATTAGATACACCTGAAAGAGGTTTTAGTTATAACTATGACACAAGACTGGACATGCGTATGGATACTGATGCAAAAATTAGTGCATATGAAGTCGTAAATGAATATAGTTATCATGATTTAGTAAAAATATTTTTATCGCTATGGAGAAGAAAACTTCTCAAAACAAATAGCGAGAAATATTGAAAAGAAACGTGAGCAAAAACCTATAGAAACTACTTTTTGAATTAGTAGAAATTATAAAAGAATCTATCCCTGCTGCTAAAAGAAGAACTGGTGGGCATCCAGCAAAAAGAGTATTCCAGTAATTCGTATTGCTGTAAATAATGAATTATCAGTATTTGAAGATTCATTAGAACAAGCAATAGATATCGTTAGTGTAGGTGGAAGAATATCTGTAATTACATTCCATTCTCTAGAAGATAGAATTTGTAAACAAATATTTAATTCTTATTCTAAATCTAAAGATATTCCGAAAAATCTTCCTATTATGCCAGAAGAAAGTTTATCTAAATTAAAAGTAATAACAAGAAAAACCTATATATCCTAGTGATATTGAATTAGAAGAAAATAATAGATCAAGAAGTGCAAAAATTAAGAGTTGCAGAAGTTCAGACGAAGTAGAGGGGAGGAAAGAAAATGGCTACACTAAAGGTATATAGTCGTGAATATGGAGTTAGAAAAGTACAAGAAAAAAAGTAAAATTTAATTTTCTAGAGAAAACTGCATATGGAGTTTTTCGTAGGGTGTTATTTTACTTGCTAACGTAGTTATGTTAAACTATAAAGGAGAGATTTATTCACTACGAAGTGCTCAACAAAAATGATATTGTAATATCAGAAAAAAACAAAAAAATAATAATGAACAAAAAGTTATGATAAACAATCTATCATCTTACGAAAGAGTTAAAAATTGCTGAGACGGTAGGAATGAAAACTCAAAAAGATAGTATAAAGGTAGTGAGATAATTGATAAAACTTTTTAAGAAAAATATTAACTTTAAAGTTTTTGGAAGATAGAAGAAGTTTAGAAAGAAAAAGATTATATCTCTCGAGAAAGAACAAAAATTGTATTTTTTTCTAATTTTTGTTTTTTCTTTTGTATGGATATTAATATTAAATATAGGACAAATGATGCTAATAGGAACAGTAAGGGGACACAATCTTTCAGAATTAGCAGATAAAAAAATATAAAATTGATAGTAGTTTACAACCCTAATCGTGGAAAAAAATCTACGATAGAAATGGTAATATACTAGCTGATAATATAGAATCCTATAAATTAGTAGCAGTAGTATCAGATAAAGCTACAGAAGATGAAACTAATCCACGACATGTTGTAGATATTGACAAAACTGCAGAGGAGTTATCTAAGTTTATAAAATTAGATAAAAAGTAAGATAAAAAAATATACTTGGTAAAACAAGGAGTCTATCAGGTAGAATTTGGAACTGCAGGTAAAGATATAAGCGTAGAAGATAAGAAAAAAATAGAAGAGCTAAAACTACCAGGAATTGAATTTATAGCGACGACAAAAAGATATTATCCAAATGGAAGTATGCTTGGTAACTTTTTAGGATTTTGCTACAAAATTCACCTGATAGTGATTTAATAACAGGACGCTTAGGGAGTTGAGAAAACCTTTGATTATTATTTAAGAGGAAAAAGAAGGACATATTACTTATGCGAAAGATGCATGGGGGAAAGTTGTTTCTAATATACCTAAAGTTGAAATCAATCCAGTTGATGGAGCGGATATATATTTAACAATTGATAAAAATATTCAAGGTTTTATTGATAATACTTTAAAAGATATTCAAGATAAGTATGAACCAGAAAGTGCGTTTGCAATCGCGGTCAGTCCTAAGACAGGAGAAATATTAGGATTAGGACAAACACCAGCATTTAACCCTAACACTCAAGAAAATCTTGCAAGTGCTTGGTCAAATATTTTCTATAACTCAGCTTATGAACCAGGTTCAACTTTAAAAAAACATTCACAATGTCAATCATGGCAGAAAATAACATATATAAACCAGATAGTTATTATAGATCGGGATCATATCAAGTAGAAGATGCTACAATTTTTCGACTGGAATAAAATTGGTTGAGGGTACAATTACTCAACGTCATGGTTTCCAACAATCTTCAAATACTTTAATGTTAACTTTATTAAATGAATTAGGAACTGAAAAATTAAAAGCAGGTTTAGAAAACTTTGGATTTGGAAAGAGCACGAATTCATTATATAGTAATGAAGCAACAGGAGATCTAGTATTTAATAATAAAGTTTCAGCTTCAACAACAGTATTTGGTCAAGGTAGTACGGTGACTGCAATGCAAATGGTTCAAGCGGAAACAGCAATTTTTAAATGATGGACAGATGTTATCACCATATTTCTTACAAAAGAATTCACGATAAAACGATTGACAAAGATGTTAATATTGGGGAAAAAGAACTGTTGTTGAAATCCAATTTCAAAACATACAGCTGATATAATGAAAGAAGAATTATATGGTGTTGTAAACGGAACTTGGGCGCAAGGTGGTAAAAGATATGCTGTAGAAAATTATAGTACATCTGGTAAAACTGGTACAGCAGAGGTAGTAGATCCGAAAACAGGAACATATTATAAGAGCCCATATAAAGTACTGCACTCATTTATAGGATATGCACCTAGTGAAGATCCACAAGTTATTCTATATGTTGGTATGAAATTACCTTCGAAAGAATTAGGAGCAAGTATGCTAATGCTGCCTCTGAAATATTTAAACCAATAATGGAAAATACTCTTAACTATTTAAATGTTAAGAAATCAAATGATAACAACACAATTCAAAGTTATCAAATGGATAATCTTGTAGGTGAGAATGTTGAAACTACAATTGTTAATTTACAACAAAAACTAAAAAAATATAATAACAATTGGAAGTGGAACTAATGTTATTGGCCAATATCCTTCAGCAGGGAATGTAATAAAACAAGGAGAGAGAGTATTTTTATTAGTCTCTGATGAAAATATTATTACACCTAACTTTACAGGATGGTCAAAAGTAGACGTACTTAACTACGCTAAATTATCTGGATTAGATATTGAAACCGAAGGGAATGGATTTGCTAAACAACAATCTATTCCAGCACAAAGATTTGTGAAAAAAGGGGAAAAGATAAAAATAAAATTTGGTTAGGAGAACGAAATGAGTAATTCAAGTATAACGGTGGCTATATCGTTATTAGGGTAGCATTTTTACTAACTGTACTAATGCTACCTAGATTAATAAAATATTTACATGTACTAAAGTTTGGCCAAGCAATCAGAGAAGAAGGGCCACAAAGTCATATGCATAAAAAGGAACACCTACTATGGGAGGTATTTCTTTTTATAATTGCGATAGTTATTTCACTTATAGTTGCTATGTTTCTTTAGATAGTCCGAAATATACAATACTATATACTGTTCATTTATACTACAATATCTTTCTCAATAATAGGATATATAGATGATATGTTAATCGTAGTGAAAAAGAAAAATGATGGATTAGCACCAAGAAAAAAATTAATGTTACAAATACTATTTTCTGTAATATTTTTATATATTAGTAACTTTTTATTTACAAAGATGTTAATTATATACATATTCCAGTATTTGATTATAATTTAAATATTTCATATTTCTATATAATTTTTCTTAGTATTTTTGGCAAACTGGTTTTTCTAATGCAGTAAATTTAACAGATGGATTAGATGGACTAGCTACTAGCGTAACAATTATTACAACTAGTACATTTGCTTTATTAGCATATAAAGAAAAATAACTTCCCTGTATTAGTATTTTTTGTTTAACAATAGTTGAGCACTTTTTGGATTTCTTTTTATTTAATAGAAATCCAGCGAAAAATATTTATGGGAGATACTGGATCTTTAGCTCTAGGTGGAATCTTAGCAGCAATTTCAGTAATCTTACATAAAGAAGTAGCATTTTTTATTTATTGGTTTAGTATATATTAGAAACACTATCAGTGATTATTCAAGTAGCGTACTTTAAGAAAACTGGTAAAAGAATTTTTAAAATGTCACCATTACATCACCATTTTGAATTATCAGGTTATGGTGAAGTAAAAACAGTATACATTTTTGTTGTTATAGCCGTTATTTCTTCAGCTATAGGGTATTTTTGTAGGAGTAATATAAAATGATAAATTTAGAAGATAAAAAGAATATTAGTATTAGGGATTTGCTAGAAGCGGTTATTCAACAGCAAAAATCTTTAAATAAACTAGGTTACGATGTAATATTAAATGCATTTGATGATTTAAGTAGTGATGAAAAAGCTATTGAATTAAAAACTTAGGTGTTAAGATTGTTGATGGTGGTCACCCATTAGAACTATTAGATAGTATAGACTTAATTGTTAAAAAAATCCAGGGATAAAATATGAAATTGAGTTTTTTTACAAAGAGCATTTGAAAAAAATATTGATATTATAACTGAAATAGAATTAGCTAATACATTATTTAATATTGATATGGTAGCAATTACGGGTACTAATGGAAAAACTACAACTACACAAATGACGTTTGATATACTAAAAGCAGCTAATAAAGATGTCTTTTAGCCAGGGAATATCGGTTATCCATCAATTGAAGTTGCATACAATCATCCTAATGCTTTAATAGTAACTGAAGTATCGTCATTCCAATTACAAGGAACTAAATACTTTAGACCGTCTGTAGCAGCTATAACAAACCTAGGGATTGGACACTTAGATTATCATGGAAGTGTAGAAAATTATAGAAATGCTAAAAAGAAACATTTACAAAAACCAAAACAAAAAGAGGATATACTAGTTTTTAAATATCAAAGAAGTTGAAAAGTATGAATTAAATGAAAATAAATTCACAAGTAATTCTTTACGATACGAAAAGAAAATTCAGAAGCAGAGTGTATGTAAAAAACAATATGGTAGTCTATAAAGACATAGAATTATTCGATATAACAAAAATGTCACTTCCAGGTATGCATAATGTAGAAAATGCAATAAATGCAGCATTAATATCTTATATAAAAGGCGCACCGATTGATACAATTCGTAAGGTACTTTATAGTTTTAGTGGAGTAAAACATAGATTACAATTTGTTGGAGAACATAATGGAGTGAAGTTTTATAATGACTCAAAAGCTACTAATCCAGTAGCTACTACCACTGCACTTTCTGGATTTGAAAATAATATAATACTAGTGTGTGGTGGGAAAGATAGAGGAATTGACTTCAAAGAATTAGTTCCATTCTTCCCAAGAATTAAAGCAATGGTTGTTGTTGGTGAAAGTAAAGAGATACTATTTGATCTGGCATCTGCTAATGGAGTAGAATGTCATAAGGCGAAAAAAGTAGATGATGCAACAGTTTTTGCAAATAAACTTGCAAAAAGTGGAGATATAGTTTTACTATCGCCAGCATGTGCATCATGGGATCAATATAGATGTTTCGAAGATCGTGGGGATGAATTTATAGCGACGTTTGAGAAGATTAGTCAAGAGGATTAAGAACCATGAACAAGAAGAATCAAAAGTTACTAACAAAAATGAATAATGAGAAGAGACGAAGCTCATTAGAAAAAAATTAAAAGAAAAAGAAGAGAATTAATATTCATAGTAACTTTATTTTTAATTGTGATAGCAGTATTTTACATTATTATTTAGTAATTATTTAAAACTAAAAACAATAGATGTTGAAGGTAATAATCAAATTACTAAAGAAGAGATACTGGAAGCAGGTAACATAAATAATAATCTAAGAACTTGGTCTATAAAAGATGAAGAAATTCAAAAACATTCAATCGAGATTCGAAATATTTAAATCTGTTTCTGTGCAGTCAAAATTACCGATCTACCATTAAGGTGAAAGTTGAGGAATATAATTTTATTGCACAAAAATAAAGAAGATGGTAGTATAGAGATAATTATGGAAAATGGTAAGCCATACTCTGGAAAAAAATAAGAAATAATTATAATTTGCCAATTCTAGAAAATTTTAAAGATGACAGTGATAAGTTAGATGAGATATATAAGAATTTAAATAATTTAAAAGAAGAAGTTAGACTTCAGATATCTGAAATTATAAATGAAGAGGGTGACAATGTCACTATATATATGAAGGATGGTCAAAAAGTAAAAGCGCTAAGAGCAAGCTTTTTCTGATAAATTAAATTATTATGATGAAATATCAAAATATATTGAAGATAAAAATAATACAACTTTAAATCTGATAAATGGTGCATATTTAGAAACGCCAAAAACAGAAAAAGAAGAAATGATAGTATTAAACAATTGCTTGCGCGTCAGGGGCTAAAAAGATGAGAAATCATCCAAATCTAACAAGGAAGAATCAGAAGAGACAGAAGCAGTGAAAAAAATAACAAAACTGAAAAATTCTACTACAAATTCCAAAACAACAACCACTAAAAATATTAAAAATACCAAACAACAATCAGTAAACAATAACAAAAATGAATAGTAAAAAGTATCCAAAATTTTGTATTTTGGATACTTTTTTATTCAAAAATTATATAAAATTAAAAAGTTATATTATATATTACAAATTGAAAATATTTTTAATAAAATTTAATTGAGTTTTGCATATAATTTTTATGTTATAATTTAGTATGTGTAAATAAAATATGTGTGTATTTACAATTTTATTATAATAACAAAGTTTTAAAAAGGAAGGAGTGTTTGACTTGAGTTCACAATTATATACTTCAATAGATCTGGGATCATCTAGTATAAAAGTGATTATAGCAGATGTAGTATATGAGAAATTGAATATACTCGGAGTCGGAATCGTAAAGACTACATCTATTAAACGTGGTAATATTATTGATGTAGAGTCAGCATCTAGAGATATTCAAAGAGCAATTGATATTGCAAAAAGTGAAGCTAATAAAGACATAAGATCATTATATGTAGCAGTTCCAAGTATACACACTCATATTAAAAAGTGTAGCGGAAATTAAATTTGATACAAAAGCACGATATTGATGGTAGAGATATCAGAAGAAGTAATAGAAGCAAAAAAATACTACCATTGCCACGTGAAAGAGAAGTGGTTCAAGTAATTCCAGATTACTATCGCCTTGATGATATTGAAAAATATTAGAAAACCGAAAAGGGATGACTGTTCATAATACATTTTGAAGTGACAGGGAATAGAGTTTTAACTTCAAAAACTCATCTTCACTACAATTTATAAAAGTATTGAAAAATTTACGTTTAGATTGTAATGAGACTTTTTGTACTTCACATGCATTAGGTGAATTATTACTAATGATGAAGAAAAGGATTACGGTTCGGTAATAATTGATATTGGTGCTGGTCTAACAACAGTAAGTTATTTTGAAGATGGTATTCTTCAATTATCGCAATCAATTGAATTAGCTGGTGAGGATATTACTCGTACTATTTCAGATGTACTAAATGTTCCATTAAAAGCGTGCTGAAGAAATAAAAAGTAACGCAAGGACATGCATTTTTATGATTTAGCATCACCACAAGTAATTATTGAATTAGATAATCTAGAGCCAGATGAAGAACCATATACTCAAAAAGAACTTGCAGATTATATTGAAGAAATAGTAGAAGAAATAATCTTACGTTCATTTGATGTACTTAGAAAAGCTGGAATAAATAGAGTAAAAGGGAACGTAGTACTTACTGGTGGAACAACACTAATGCCAGGAGTATTAGACTTAGCTAAAGATATGCTAAGAAAAATGAATGTTAGAATTGGATCTCCGAAAATTATTGGAGCTAATTCACCAGAACTTTCAGTAGTTGTTGGAACATTGACTAGTAGTTATAAAATTGAGTCATTATTCGGATATCAAGTAACTGATGAAGTGCCAACAGTAAAAAATACAAATTCAACATTTGAAAATGTTTCTGCAGTAGAAGAAATTTCAGTAAGCAATTCAAAAGTTGAAACGCCCGTAATTACTGAGCCTCATACAGAAGAGGAAGAAGAAGTATATTACGAAGAAGAGAAAAAGATAAAAGAAAAAGAAGAGAAAAACTTCTTTGATAAAAATAACTAAAATGTATAATCTCGTTTTTGAATAACAATCAGGAGGAAATAAAGAATGTTTGAAGAATTTGATCAATCAGCAGTAATTAAAGTAGTAGGTGTTGGTGGCGGTGGTGGTAACGCCGTTGACCGAATGGTAGAAAGTGGAATTCAAAATGTAGAGTTTATCGCAGTAAACACAGATGCTCAAGCATTAAAACGTTCTAAAGCAGACGTAAGAATTCAAATTGGTGAAAAATTAACTAAAGGTCTTGGAGCTGGAGCTAACCCTGAGGTAGGACGTAAAGCAGCTGAAGAAACTAAAGATAAAATTGAAGAAGCACTAGAAGGAGCAGACATGGTATTCGTTACTTCTGGTATGGGTGGAGGAACTGGTACTGGTGCCGCTCCAATCGTAGCAGGTATTGCTAAAGAATTAGGAGCATTAACAGTAGGTGTTGTTACTCGTCCATTCAACTTTGAAGGTAAAAAACGTCAAGTACAATCTACAGCAGGAATTAACTCACTTAAAGGTGCAGTAGATACACTTATCGTTATTCCTAACGATAGATTATTAGATATCGTTGATAAATCTACTCCAATGATGCAAGCATTCGTTGAAGCAGATAACGTATTACGTCAAGGGGTACAAGGTATTTCTGACTTAATTAACGTATCTGGTACAGTTAACCTTGACTTCGCTGATGTTAAAGCTATCATGGCTGACCAAGGTTCAGCATTAATGGGTATCGGTGTAGCTTCAGGTGAAAACAGAGCTATCGAAGCAGCTAAAAAAGCTATTTCATCTCCATTACTAGAAACTTCAATCGTTGGAGCAAAAGGTGTGTTATTAAACATCACTGGTGGACCATCATTAAGTTTATTTGAAGCTCAAGCAGCTGCAAGTATCGTTCAAGAAGCTAGTGACGATGAAGTAAACATGATCTTCGGTACAGTATTTAACGAAGAGCTAGAAAAAAACTGATGAAATCATCGTTACAGTAATCGCTACTGGATTCGAAGAAGATGGAGTGAGTGTTGAAAGAGATATCTTAGCACAACGTCCAGCTCAACCAGAAGCTAGCTCATTCACAAGTGGATACGGTAAAAACGAAGTAGAACAAGAAATGTACCCACGTCCAAGAAGAAGAACAAGAAGAGAAATCTAATAAATGAAAGAAAAATCGAGATTGCTCGATTTTTTTCTTTTTATGCTCTACTTAATGGGAAAGAAGAGCATAAAAATGGATAAATGAAAACATTAGGAGTTATACAAAAATCAATTTGTCTAAGAGTACGATTTTGTATAACTCCCCGTTTGCTCTAATCAATTAGAATAAATTTTACTTTTAAAATTGATTGCATTTTTTTAGTGTATTGTAAATAAAGGATTTATTTAGTGATGAATTACAAAACTCTATAAGATTATTTTTCATCAATATCTGCATATAAATAATATGTGATTATACAACTATCAATTTTTGGTTCTTCATTATAACCTCTAACATTCAATAGAGTTAAAGGATTTTTAGTACTAGATGAATTTTTCCTTCAAGTTCTTCAATATCTATATCAGAATGTTTACTTTCTTTAATTATGGTATGGGCTATACCACCAAGTATTGAAGAAGCTAAATAGTTTATACTACTCCTATAATCTGAATTAATATCAAAGTTAATATCACTTGAAACTAAAAATAGTCTCATTATTGGTATATAATTTAAAATTATTATTAGATAAAATTCCTCTAAAAACTAAGATCATAATTATTTGATTCGTATAAATTAGTCATATAACTGCCTCAATGTGTTTTTAGCCTCATTTAGACGAGCTAATTTTCTATCTATTATCTCCATCGTACTTACGGGTCTATTAGCAAATGTAGCAAAAACCACAGTCAGGATTTAACCAAATTCTTTCTTTAGGAATATATTGCATTACTTCTTCTACACGATTTAGGATATCTTCTAATGGTTCTATATCGTCTGTTCTTGGATTCATAACACCTAATCCTAGTATACAATTATCCCTTATTAAAGTACTACTGAATAATGAAGATATTTCTCCAGCACGAGGAGTAGAAAACTCTAATGTAAGTATATTAGGAAGAGTTTCTTCGAATAATGGAAGTAGGGGAGTATAAGGTCCAGTAAGTAGAATACTTTCATCACGACTCCAATTACCACGACATACATGAAGAGAAACTAATATTTCTTTTTCTTTGGCATAATCAATTACAGATTTAATTAATTTAGTAGCAAAATTTTAATTCTTCAGTAGGATCTTTTTTTCTCAGATAATGCTGCGCACATAAAAGATCTTGTCTTACCTTCAGAAAAATACCACTTCGGTTAATACAGGCTCATCAAATTGAATAACATCTATGCCTATTTTTGCTAATGAATCAATTTCTTCTTTTTAATACTTTAATTATGTCTTCTCCTAGAGAATCTTTTGCTATCGTAATATTGTTTCGATAGAGCAGGTAACCACATGGACCTAGTTATTAAATAAGGACCTGGTAATGTTGCTTTGATTTTTCTTATCGGTTAATTTTTTTAGTTCAATCATTTCATCAGCTACCAGAGGTTTATTATATTTTACTTTTTCCTGTACAAATTGCATTTTTATACTAATTGCAGGAACGTCTAATATTTCTAGTATTTGTTCAAAACCTTGTTTGTCCTCAATATAATCAAACATATCAGCCATACTCATCATTGTAACACCGTCCAAACGTTCAGCAATAAATGAAACATAATTATCACGATTTAGCTCACCGCTAGTTATTATATCAATATAATTATTTTCTTGAAGTTCAACTACATATTTTGTTTCTTCATCTAGGATTTCTTGATATGTTTTTAAGTCGATATTTCCTTTATTTAATTTTTCGTTTTGCGGTTAATAGTTTTTACTACGAGGCATACTGCCAAGAAGAGAAACTAAGAAAGATGAATTAGTCATAATTATTCACCATGAAACTCTTTAAAAAAATCTAAATATTCATTGGCTTCAGTAAGTTGTTTAAATCCAGAAGTACGACCAGAAATCCATTCTTTTTAACCCTTCCATATCCATCATTTCTTTTATGCTCAGGATTATTGTAATCCATTTTGTGTAATACTTCTATAAATTTTTCAAAACGAGCTGCGTCTAATTCTGGATGTCCTGAGAAGATACAGTGGTCAAAGAAATCTGTTTTTGATAAAACTTTCACCTGATTTTCATCTAGAGTTCCATCTGCAATCCATGCATTATAGTTTAAATCTAACATCCAGGTAGCAGCTACTTCATCATTTTTTAAAGCAATTGCTGAATCAAGTTCTCCACCGACATGGTCACCGTGAAGCCCAACACCGATATCAAATCGTTTTTCAATATAATCTTTACCAAATTCTAAACCATGTTTGTGAAGGTGATTAATAGGAATTAATCTGGCTTGTGGTGAATCAATTGCACCGAAACCTATTGTTTTATTTCTAAAGTCTTGAATAGAGTTAATGTTGCTATTAGCTTTTACTACTAAATATGAACTACGATCGCGGTCAGTATCACGCATAGAACCATTTAATGCAGTTCCGTTAGTGCGTAGATGAGTATCTAACCATGCTAAAGGAGAATTCCAAGCTACATCAATTTCTTTAGCTAATAAACCGTCAACTTGACCTTTGTAATCTTTGTAATAAACTGGTTCGATAGGGAAGTTTTCATCTTCAAAAAATTTTGCAATAATTCCCCAAATTACAGTAACTTTAGGATCATAAATAACAGCTCCAACTTTTAATTTTGTCATAATAATATACCTCATTTCATTAATTTATTTATTTGTTTGTTAATAATTGGCCGGTTAAAATATTTAAGAAGTCAAGACCAGGGTGCCATAACTTGTCCTGCTAATGAGTCACGTAAGAATCGCTCCATATTTCCGTGACAATTATAAGCCTTACCACCGCCTAAACGCATACCAAGTCTTGCATTCTCAATTACTTTATCGCAAGAGAATGCTCTTGCTGATACAATATTAAGGAATGCATCTTCTTCACCATTAACAAAGCTTTCCGCAGCGTTTTTAGATAATAGGATAGATGCTTTTGTATTTTTAAAGATTTCTGCTAAATGTAATTGAACAGTTTCTATATCGCTTAAAGATTTACCATCAGGATATTTTTCTATTTGTTGTGTGATTAACAGCTTCATCTAGAATTGCTTGACTAAGTCCACTGTAAACCGCAGCAAGCCCATTAATAAAGAATGGGACAGGACTTTGAGCCTGTTCATTTCCTTTGCCTTCAGCTCCGATTCTAAAATGATAATCTAGTTTAAGATTATTCATATGCATTTCACATGAGACATTTGAACGCATACCTAAACCATTCCAGGTATTTTCAGCAAAAATTAGTCCATTAGAACCTAGAGGGAACAGCCATTGTTCAGTTTCGCCAGCAGTTTTATACGGAACTAAAGTTACATAGTAATCCGCATAATTACCAGATGTAACCATACTTTTCTTACCATTAAATATTGCAAAAGTCTTTCTGATAATCAACAGTTATTTCTGTTGTATTCATAAAATTAGTACCAGTTCCACTCTCGCTGTATGCCAATGCTAGCATTTTTTTATTATCTACAATAGCTTCACAAATTTCTTTTTTTAATTTATCACTACCATGATCTAAAATTGTTACTAATCCAACATTATGCATCATATAGCATAAGCCAACCGATGAAGAGTATTCAGAGAATGCTCTACATACTGATTCGTGTTCTACAAGAGTTAGTCCTTTACCACCAAAACTCTTTAGGGATTAAAAGACTAAGATAACCAGCATTTTTTAATTTTTTTCAAATATTACTTTAGGGAATTCTCCATTATTATCTGTTTTCTTTAGCATATGGTTCAATATTAGCTATAGCAAATTCTTTAGCATCTTTATAAAAAAATTATTCATAATGTTCTCCTTAAGAAAAAGGAACTATTTAAAGTTGTAAATACTCAAATAGCAAATAATATTATAAATAGCCCCTTAAATATGATCTGAATTTATATATCAATATAACTATAATATGGATATTACTACATATTATGAAAATACAAACTATTAAAAACTTATAGTTAAATTCTATGGTAATTGTTGACCTGTGATGGCTTTTACCTAACCAGATAGTAAGCACGTCAACACTAGGTGCCATAATATGACTTGCGAATGCATCTCTTAGATAGCGTTCCATATTTCCAACACGGTTATATGCTTTACCACCACCAACACGCATACCAAGACGAGCTAATTCAATAGCAGCTTCACTAGCAAAAATTCTAGCTGATAAGATTTTAGCTAGCATATCAGCATCTTTATTTAAGAAACTACGGGCTGCTTCGTTTGTTCCAAGAACTGCTGCATTAGTTTGGCTATAGATTTTAGCAAGATGAATTTGTACTGTTTCAATTTCGCTTAGAGATTTTCCATCAGGATATTTTCTATTAGTAGTATGTGCGACAGCTTCTTCTAGTATTGCTTCGCAAAGGCCACTGTAGACAGCAGCGAGTCCTGTGATGAAGTATGTTGCTACAATAGTGAATACTTGGTCAACTCCTGATCCAGCTTGACCAATACGTAGTTCTTTATTTAATTCAACATCGTTAATTGCCATTTGGCAAGAAACATTACCACGCATTCCTAGACCATGCCAAGTAGATGATTTGAATTCTAGACCATCGCTATCTAGAGGGAATACCCAGTTGTCAATTCCACCTTCAACATCTGAAGGAGTAAGAACAAGATAATAAGATGCAAATTCTGCAGAAGTCACCATACTTTTTAGTCCATTAAATACTACTGAATTATCTTTTAAATTTAGTTTTTTACATCTGAGATGTAGAAATGTGTCCCAGTTCCTAATTCGCTGTATGCAAGTGCCATAAATTTCTCGTTTTCGACTATATCTTTACAAATTTTTGATTTTAGATTATCGTCAGCATAAGAGAGAACACAGTTTAGTGCAACATTATGCATCATATAACATAGACCTACTGTAGCGCTTGATTTAGCAAAAGCACGGCAAGCATCTGCATGTTCTTGCATATCTTTTCCTAATCCACCTAGTTCAGTTGGAATCATAAGTTTGAAATATCCTGCTTTTTCCTAATTCTTTAAATACTTCTTCAGGAAATCTTTCTTGTTCGTCTATTTCTTTTGCAATAGGATCTATATATTTTTTTGCAAATTCCCTAGCTTCGTTGTAAAAATGTTGTCATAATAATGCCTCCTAACATTAATATATCTAATATATTTTTATACAAAAAAATTATACCACAAAGAATATTTCTGTAAATGTTTTCTATATAGTTCTTAAAAGGATACCTTAAAAAAATAAATTTATATAAAATATATAATAAATATCTCATAATTAACTGATGTAAAATAATATATTTATAAGCATTTTTAATAAATATATTATATTTTTAAAAATATAAAAATAAATTTTTGTAGATGATAAGTGATATCATTTTCAAAAAAATTATAAGATTAAAGGATAAAAAAATAAAAATTGAAAAAAATTATTGAAAAAGTCTGAAAAATTTATTTACAAATTGTATTAAATCTTGTATAATCTATACTTATATAATTAATTAACGAAAGGATGAAAAAAATATGACAGATTCAAAGATGGAAAGAAAACTGCAAGCTCGTCATATTAGTATGATAGCTATAGGTGGATGTATAGGTACCGGATTATTTATGGCAAGTGGAGCGGTAGTTAGTAAAGCAGGTTCTTACGGAGCAGTTTTAACTTATGCATTAATTGGAGTTATTATTTACTTTTTTTAATGGCTTCTATAGGAGAATTGGCGACATTTTATCCAGTTTCAGGTTCATTCGGGGCATATGCAACTAGATTTATAGATCCAGGAGTAGGATTTGGAGTTGGTTGGTTGTTCTGGATACTGTGGATTTTAGTAGCAAGTGTTGATATAATAACATTATCGAAAAATATTACATTACTAGGGAATTCTTTTAGACAATTTTCAACATTTTCGATTTGTATTGTTTTTTTAGTATTTTTATATTTATTAAACTTAGTAAGTGTTAAAAAGTATTTGGTGAAGTTGAATATTGGATAACAATAATAAAAAGTTATGACAGTTGTCGCATTTTTAATAGTAGGAGCTGCAATCATCTTTGGAGCTACTGGAAATAGTGAAGCTGGTATTCATACATTTATTCAAAAATGGAGAAAAAAACAAGTAGCGCAGGTGTGTTGGGATTATTTGGTGTTCTTTCAACTGCAGCATTCTCGTTTGGAGGAACAGAAGTTGTAGCAGTTACAGCAGGAGAATCTCCAAATCCTAAAGAAACAATGCCTAAAGCAGTTAGACAAGTTTTTCTGGAGAATATTAATATTTTACATAGCTACAATGTTAATAATTTCTTCAATAGTGTCAGCAAATGATCCAAGATTATTAGACACAAATAATGTAACAGCCTCCATTCACAATTGTATTCCAAAAATATTGGTTTAGAAGTGGCGGCAGTTATTATGAATGCTGTAATTTTAACATCAGTTTTATCAGCAGCAAATTCAGGTATGTATGTTTCTAGTAGACAGCTATTTTCATTAAGTTCACATAATTACGGTCCTAAAGCATTTAAAAAATTAAATACAAATTCAGTACCAGTATTTGCGTTAACTTTCTCAGCGGCGTTTATGGTTTTATGTTTCATTTTTGAAAGATTAAATCCAAGTGGTTACTACATGCTACTTTCTATGGTAGGTATTATAGTAATGATAATTTGGATGGTTTCTCTAATATCTCAAATTCGTTTGAGAAGAGCGATTGTGAAACAAGGAAGAAAAGCTGAAGATGTTCTTCCTTACACATCTAAAACAGGTGTTGTAGGATCTACATTGCACTATTTTCTTTTTGCAACAATAATATTACTACAATTAGTAGCTGATTACGCAACAGGTGGTTTTTGTAAAAATGTCGTATAACTTAGTTTGTCCGGCTGTTGGTGTAGTAATGTATTTAGTATTTAAATTAGTAACGAAGAAAAAAATTTGTTAAACTAGAAGAAATGGATATACATCCATATAAAAGGGTAAAAAGTTAAAAAAAGGTTAATGAGCAATAAAGCTTGTTAATCTTTTTCTTTTACAGTTTATTAATATTGAAGTATATATATTATAGAATTGAATAGTTTTTAAACTATGGTAAATGCTTGCAGTTTATGATAAAATTGTATTTAAGTAATTTATTGGAGATGATAATTTGAATATTGGAATTACAGGTAGTATAGCATGTGGAAAAAAGTACTGTATCAGACTATTTGATAGCTAAGGGTATACCATTATTGATGCTGATAAACTTGGACATGTTGCACTTACTAGCAATGATGTAAAAGAGAAAACTAGCTGAAAAAATTCAGTGATGAGATTTTTAGAAAATAATGAAATAAGTCGAGAAAAATTAGGTAAGTTAGTTTTTGGAAATGATGACAATTTAAAAAAATCTTAAATAGTATTATTCATCCTAAAATTAAAGAATTAATTTTAAAATTACAAGAAGAACATAAAGATGAAAATCTGGTCTTTTTAGATATAGCATTACTATTTGAAGCTAATTTTGTAGACTTGGTAGAAAAAGTTGTGGTTGTCTATGTAGATGAAGATGTACAATTAGAAAGATTAATGACGCGTAACTCTTTATCAAAAAGAAGAGGCTCTGAAGCGTATAGAAAGTCAAATGAGTCCACGGGAAAAAGCATCATTAGGTGATTTTTGTTATAAATAATAGTTATAGTAAAGAAGACACATTTCAACAAATTGATGAAATTATAGAAAAAGTTAAAAAAGAGATAATCGTAATGACTAATGTTTTAGAAATTAGTAATCTTGGTGGGGATATAATCGTAGGAAAATAATCGATAAAATTAATATCCAGATACCAAAGGGTAGTATAACTGCTTTAATAGGTCTTAATGGAGCAGGGAAAAAGTACTACAATTAAGCATATATTGAGCTACTAAGACCTATGGAAGGTGAAATCAAAGTTAATGAAATTACAATAACAAGTGATAATGAAAAATATAGAAAGAGTATTAGTTATATTCCTGAATCACCAGTTCTATATGAAGAACTAACACTAGAAGAGACATATAAATTTAACAGCTATGGCATATGGATTAGATATGAATGACACTTGGGAAAAAGCAGATAGGTTATTAAAATTATTTAAACTTAGTGATAAGAAGAAATTTTTTTCCCAGTTCATTTCTCAAAAAGGAATGAAACAAAAAAGTAATGATTATCTGTGCCTTTTTAGTAGAAACCGAGTTTATATATAATTGATGAGCCGTTTTTAGGACTTGATCCGATTGCAATTAATGACTTAATTAATTTGATGTGTGAAAGAAGAGATAATGGAGCTAGTTTACTGATGTCTACACACATACTAGCTACAGCAGAAAATATTGTGACAACTTTGTTATTATTCACGAAGGAAAAATTCTAGTGAATGGTAATCTAGAACAACTAAGGCCGAATTTAATATGGCAGGTGCGTCTTTAGATGAAATTTATCTATCATTAACAGTGAGAGATAGTAATGAGTAATATTGAGAATATCTTTGCGGATAGACGCAAGAAAGAGCAGGAGTTAAAAACTAACCTATAGTAAGTATATTTTTAATTCGCACCTAATTATGTTTCTTATTATAGTGTTAGGAGCAGCGCTTATCAATTACTCGAAATGGATTGCCATTGCTAGTCAGTTTGAATTATATTCAGTACTTTATTGCAGCTGCTGTCGCATTCAGTTATTTTTTTAGTTAGTACAAAAATAAAAACGTACATTAAAAGAAGCAGATGCTGTATTCTTTACTTCCATTAGAGAAGTACTATAAAATGTTGGTAAAAACAGTTATTAATATAACATTAGTACACATTGTAGCATTTGTTATCTTTTTATTTCTCAGTAAAACCTATTACTAGTATTATCGGACTGTGGATAAACTGGCTATTTTTTTATGCTGATTCTGGTTATTTTATTAAATAATTTATTAAAATACTTTCAGGTAATACATTATAAAGGAAATTATATGGGTTAAGATTTTACAGTTTTTTTGTAATATTCATTCAAATTATTTCAGTATTTGTAGTTAATACGTACATACTTATAATTGATTTAGCTGGGATTGTTGCACTTGCTTTTTGCTACATATCTTATACTTAAGAATTCTCGAAATGTAGGTAGTAAAGAAGACCAAGAAAAGTATATAGTGAAGTGGGCTGAAGCGGCAGAATATGACAAACATCGTATGGAAAGTTACTTGAAATTTGTGAATATGTTTTGTAGATGTTCCGTTAAGTGGTGTAAAAGTTGCTGAGAAGAAAATATTTTGATGATCTTCTACCTAAATTAACTAAAGACAACTTTAATAAAGAAAATAGTTTTAAGTACTATTATTACAGAGTCTTTCTAAGACAGGAAAAATACTGTTTATTTTAGCATTGAGGCTTTATGTTATTAGCTGGATTAATAATTTTTAGTTTTCAAAAATCCTTATGTAAGTGGTGTAGCAATTATTTCTTATAGTTATTTAACGATTATTCAACTAGTTCCGTTATATAAACAGATGAGTAATAATATTGGCATAGTATACTACCAGTTGATGATAATATTAAAATAAAAAGTTTTAAGAAATTATTAACGATAGTTATGTTGATAACTACAGTTTTACTTGGAATTATAGCTATATTGTTTAGTAACTTTGAAGGAGTGACGATAGCAATAATCATAGCATCAGTAGTTTTAGCTAATATTATATCTAAAAATTTTTATTGAAAAAGTTAAATAGAAGGTATTGTCATGAAAAATATAGCGATAATAGGAGGGACTTATCAGGAGTAAGCTGTGCTTATTTTTCTTGATAAGTTTTTCAGGAGTAAATTCAAAAATTTAATATAGATTTAATTGAGAGAGAGTTTGAGTTTGCAAATGATAGGTTTGGAAAATTTCAATTCAGTCAGGAAATTTATGATAATGGTTGGCATAATTCAATCAGCGAACAAGGTGTACTATTTTATCTAATGATAGAACTTGGTCTGCATAGATATCTAATAAAGAGTGGGAAGTACGAAAAAGGTATTTTTTTACAAAAGAAGGTATAAAATATTTACCGGAAAAAATGCTTTTATGGTGTACCTTTAGATAAAAGAGAGTTATTAATGTCTGACTTTATTTACCTTCAAAGAAAAATTATCTATTTTATATAATATGTATAATACTTTAGAAGATGAAGATATCAATGAATTAACAGTTGAAGAATTTTTTTAGAACGATAATAAATGAGCGAATATATGAAAAACTAATTGAACCATTATTGACAAGCCACTATGCATGTGATATTTCAAAACAGAGTATGGTTAGTTTGATGCCAGAATTATCATTTTTAACAATACAAAAGAGGATATCAATAAGATATTGGAGAAATGTTTGATAGAAATGTTATTGATAATATAACAGTTGGTTCTGAGTATAGATTAAAAGTTCACCTTAAAATCCTTTTATAGAAACTCTTGAGTCTAATTTTTCTGATAAAAGTATTTTTAGAGTTAAATCGTAAAGTTGAAAAAAATAGAAAAAGGTGATAAGTATTTAGTACATTCTAAAATGGTAGTATCTATTATTATGACTATGTAATACTTACATTGAATCAAAAGAACTTCTACCATTATTTAATGGAGATGAAAAATAAATGAATTTTATTCAAGCATGAAGTATGTATCTAATATTGTTGTAACTCTAGTTTACAAAAGAGATGAGTTGCATATTAATCGTGAAATAGAGAAATAATTTTTCCCAAAAGATGACAGTGAATATATAACAAAATTAGAATATGTAAGTAATAAATGGATTGATATTAAAATGAGTGGAATACAAATCGTACGAGCCTATATTGATAGGGAAGAAGCGGTTAGTAAATTGATGGATAAAGATGATGATGAAATCAAAGAAATATTAGAGAATGAACTTAGAAAAGTTCATGGCTCAGTAGGAAAAACTAAGTAGATTTTATGTCAGTAAGATTAAAGACAACTATAGATTCCGTTGCAAGAATTATAATAAAAATATAAATAAGTTCAATGAATATATGAAAAGAGAATATCCAAATGTATTCATATAGGAAAGTCCAAAAAGGCACAACATTAGAAAATACAGTATTAGAAGCTAAAGAAGTAGCTAAACAAATATTAGAAAATATAAGATAAGAAAAGGACGTACATAGTACGAGGTGAAAAATTATGAAATTTTTAACAAATAAACAAGCAGGTGTAAAAGTAACACCAATATTTGAAGATGTAGCATACGAAAGTAAGTTATTAGAATATGTAAAAGAAAAAAGAATTATTCAGTGGAAAACTTAATGAAGTATATGCGCATCTTCCATTTGATGGAGAAAAAGAAATACTTTTTAGGATTTGGGAAAAAGGAAGATTTGCTAGAAGATAAAGTACGTGAAGTATTTTTTCAAATTAGCAAAAATCTTTAATAAGTAATAAGGAATATAGAATTTATGTAACTCTACTAAAAGTTGATAGCGTACCAACTGAAAAACTAGTAAATGCTGTAGTTGAAGGTGCATTACATGCAACATATAAATTTGATAAGTATAAATCAGACAGAAAAAGAACTTCCAGAGATCACAATAAATATATCGACAGAAGAAAAATCTAGAGAATTTGGAAGAGGTAGTAAATGAAGCTCGTGATATTATGAGCGGAGTATTCTTCTCACGTGATTTGGTAAATGAAAGAGCAGAGTACTTTATATCCAGAAACTCTTGCTAATATAGCTAGTAAAGAATTATCAGCATTAGGTGTTGAAGTAGAAGTTTATGATGAAAAACAATGCGAAGAATTAGGGTTGAAAGGTCTATTAGCGGTTGGACGTGCATCAGACAGAAAACCTAGATTTATCGTAATGAAATATTTAAATAATCCAGAAGACAGTGAAGTAATTGGATTAGTAGGTAAGGGGGTAACTTACGATACAGGAGGTTACTCAATTAAACAAACAGCTAATAGCATGGATATTATGCACTGTGACATGGGAGGTGCTGGAACTGTAATTGGTACTATGAAGTTAGTTGCAACTAGAAAATTAAAAACTAATGTAATTGCAATTGTTGGAGCTTGTGAAAATATGATTGCAGGTGGATCATATAAACCTGGGGATATAATTTCAACATTATCAGGCAAAACAGTAGAAGTACTAAATACAGATGCAGAAGGGCGTATTACTTTAGCAGATTCAGTATACTACGCTACTGAAAAATTAAAAGTTAGCAAAGTAATAGACTTAGCTACATTAACAGGGGCATGTTTAGTAGCGTTAGCAGAATTTTATACAGGTGCAGTAACAAATAACCAAGAATTCTTTAACGAACTAAGTAAAGCTGCGAAAGAAGCTGGAGAAAGAGTATGGCAAATGCCAGCTGATGATAGCTTCAGAGAATTAAATAAATCTTCTGTTGCCGATGTTAAAAATACAGGTGGAAGACTTGGTGGAACAATAACAGCAGGATTATTCATCGAAAACTTCGTAGCAAATAATGTTCCATGGGTGCACTTAGATATAGCTGGAACTGCATACCTATCAAAAGCTGAAAAATACCTTCCAAAAGGAGCCACAGGAGTACATGTTAAAACATTGTATAATCTATTAAATAAATAATATTTAGAATTAAGAAAAGAACTCAATGAAAGGACAAAACATTGAGTTCTTTTATTTTCTATAATGTATAAAAATAAAAATTAAAAATAATAAATTTATACTTGACAAGAAAATACTTAGGGTGTAAAATAATTAACAATAAAACTAAAACCTTAGAAAAGAATAGTAATTTGGTAAAAAATTTTTAGCGAGCTAACGTTGGTGTGAGGTTGGTAATTTTTCTAGATGAACGCACTTTTAGGCAATTATTAAATAATTGGTAACTCTGCCTTAAAAGAGATTGAGTGGGTATGCTAAATACCAAGAAAAGTGGCAACATGCGAATTGATTTCGTCTTTTTATAGTTTCTTAGGAAATTATAAAAAGACTTTTTTATTATATCGGACCTCTACATACAGACCATGGACAGTATGTTTCTTAGATTTAGTATATCAAAAAAAGAGTGGCACCGCGAAAATTCGTCTCTTTGTAGCTAGGATAACTAGCTGCAAGGAGTTTTTTATTTATAATTTGTTCTTTTCTATCGTTATATAATATAATAAAGAAAAAGGAGACAAGACGATGAAAAAAATTATTATTATTCATTACATCAATTATTACAGTAGTTACATTAACAGCATGCTCAAGCAGCAACACAAAAAAACAAATTACAAGAAGTTAAAGAGAAAAAAATAAAATAGTATTAGGAGTTTCTCCAGACTATCCTCCGTATGAGTTTTTAACAACAGAAAATGGTAATAAAAAGTTGTTGGTGCTGATATTTACTTAGCAGAGCAAGTTGCTAAAAAATTAGGTGTTCAAGTTGAAATTCAACAAATGGCATTCGATTCATTAATCGCAGCATTAAATGCTAATAAAGTTGACATGGTAATTTCAGGAGTAAACCCAACAGAGGAAAGAAAAAGCAGTTGATTTCTCAGATGTGTATTACACAAGTAAAGGGATTTTCGTAGTAAATAAAGATAGCCAAGAAATCAAATCAGTAGACGATCTTAAAAACAAAAAAATCGGTGTTCAAAAAGGTTCTACTTATGAAACTTATGCAAAAGAACAACTAAAAATGGATGACAAAAATATCCAAGCTTTAACAGACGTACCAAGTTTACTACAAGACTTAAAAAAATATAGATGTAGTATTAATTCCAGATGACGTTGCAAAAATCGCTATGAATAAATATACTGATATTAAAATTAGTACATTTACTGCAGATAACGATCCAGAAGCAACTGGTATGGCAATTGCCTTCAAAAAAAGGAAAAATGATAGTAACAAAGAATTATTAGAACAAGTTAACGCAGTAATTAAAGAAATTCAAGATCAAAAAGCATTTGAAAAAGAACTTGATAAATATGCTAAAAGTTGCTGCACAAAGCGAATAAAAAGAGAGGTATAAAAATAGAATGTTTGATTTTCTTCCAAATTATTACATAGCGTATTTAGAAGCTACGGTAACAACTTTAAAAGTTTCACTTATAGCTTTACTAGTAGGATTAATACTTGGAATTGTAGTATGTTTAGCAAAAATTAGTACTTTTAAAGTGCTTAATGTAATAGCAGCAGTATATGTAGAAATAATTAGAAATACACCAATACTAGTACAAATTATGATTATCTACTTTGCACTACCTGAAATTGGTATTTCATTCACACCATTTATGTCAGCGATAATTGCTCTTTCAATTAACTCTGGAGCATATGTTAGTGAAATATTCCGTTCAGGAATTTTAGCAATTGATAAAGGTCAAATGGAAGCAGGCCGTTCTTTAGGACTTAGTTACTTCCAAACTATGAAATTAATCATTTTACCACAAGCTCTAAAAAATAGCTTACCAGCTTTAGGTAATGAGTTTATTTCATTAGTAAAAGAATCTTCAATAGTTTACTTTGTAGGGGTAGCAGATATCATGTTTACAGCAAACACAGTAAAAAATGCTACTTACCAAACATTTGGACCATACTTAGTAGCTGCTGCAATATATTTTTATAATTACATCAATATTATCGCTATTGGTAAAAACGTTTAGAGAAAAAAATTAACGAAGTAGGTGAAGAAATTGTTATTAGAAATAAAAGATTTACATAAGAAAATACGGAAATTAGAAGTATTAAAAAGGTGTAAACATCAGTGTTGAAAAAGGGGAGAAAATCGTAATTCTAGGTTCAAGTGGTAGTGGTAAGAGTATGGCGTTACGTTGTGTGAACTTACTAGAAACACCTACAAGTGGACAAATCTTATACAACGGCGAAGATATTACAAAACAAAAATATTAATAAATATAGAAAAAGTAGGGAATGGTATTCCAAAACTTTAACCTATTCCCGAATATGAGTGTGATTAGAAAATATTACACTTGCTCCAAAAAAACATTTGGAGATGATACTGCTGAAAAATATAGAGAAAAAGCAGTTGAGTTATTAAAGAGAGTTGGACTTGAAGATAAAAAGGATGTTTATCCAAATAGTCTTTCAGGTGGTCAAAAACAACGTGTTGCAATAGCACGTGCCTTAGCTAACTCACCAGAAGTATTGCTATTTGATGAACCAACTAGTGCCCTTGATCCAGAGATGGTAAAAGAAGTACTAGACGTAATCAAAGAGCTCTCAGAAGAGGGATTAACTATGTTAATAGTTACTCACGAAATGAACTTCGCAAAAGAAGTTGCGGATAAAGTAATATTCATGGATGGTGGAGTAGTTTTAGAACAAAGGAACACCATCAGAAATATTTGATAATCCTAAAGAAGAAAGAACCAAAGAATTCTTCTCAAAAATATTATAATATAGTAAAATATCACTAAGGAATGTAGAGAATTTCTTAGTGATATTTTTATAGATTAAATTAGATAAAATCAGTATTTAAAAAGATGATAACGTTTTATCTCATGTTAACTATATGCTATAATAAGAGTAAATATAGTTGTTCTAAAGTACAAAGGATAATTATTTTTAAAGGAGGAGAAATTATGACAGAGTTAGAAAGTTTTGCAAGATTAAGTTTAATTCCTATAGTTATTATTTTTAAAAAGTTAAAGTATCAGGAGAAAAACATTTTAGGATATCTTCTGTTTCACTATTATTTGTAATATTTCTTAAATTTTTCTTCTTTGATTATAATGATTTTCCTATTACAAAAAAATGATGTATCTGTTTTTTTGTATTATATGCTTCTAGATGCTTTTTGAATGTGGTAAGTATTGAAATTAATGGGAGTTATTCCTGACAGTGAAGAATAAAAATTAAGTTCTTTAGACATAGTAATACTTCTTAAAGTATAGTGTTTAAAGAATTTTTATCTATTTAAATTGAATTATTAAGAAAAACATAAAAGTTTAAAGTTCGGATTTAATCAGTTATCTTTATGTAAACAAATTAAAAACAGAGATATTTAAAAGGATAATTCAAGTTAGTTAGAGGATGTAAGTATAGAAAAACAATAAAATATGAACTTTCTGATAAAAACTCTTTGACTTTTATTTTTAAAAGATTTATTATTATTTATGTGCTTCGGCATTAATAAAAAAACTAAGGAGAATTTTCTATTTATGTTAGAACGTCTTTTTAAATTAAAAGAGAATAATACTAATACTAGAACGGAAGTAGTTTCTGGTTTAATTACATTTTTCTCTATGAGTTATATTTTTAGTAGTAAATCCAGCTGTATTATCAGCAGCAGGTATCCCGTTAGATAGAGTATTTACAGCGACAATAATCGCGATTTTAGTTAGTACTTTAATTATGGCATTAGCAGCGAACTATCCAATAGTAGTTGCACCTGGTATGGGTATAAACTCATATTTTGCAACACTAGCTGCAACATCAGGTTATAATTATAAAACTTTATTAGCAACTTGTTTTTAGGAGCAGTTATTTTTGTTATACTATCAGCAACAAAATTCCGTGAGAGTTTAATTGATTCAATTCCTAATAACTTAAGATATGGTATTTCAGCAGCAATTGGTTTATTTATTGCCTTCTTAGGACCAAAAAACTCTGCTCTTATTGTTGCAAAAAGCCCCATACAATCCTTTCACTAGGGATTTAAAAATCCAGTTGCTTATATGACAATCTTAGGGTATCTTTATTATCCTTGTTTTATTAGCTTTAGAAGTAAAAAGGAGCTATTTTTATAGGAATGGCAGTAGTTGCTATTATTTCATACTTTACAGGAATGTTAAAAAGTTGAAAAAGTGTTTGGTATTCCTCATATGGATTTAAGTTTATTATACAATCCAGTTAGTGAAAGTGTTAATGCTCTTACAATTAGGATTATACGGAATAGTATTCACATTCTTAATGGTAACATTATTTGATACGACAGGTACAATGGTTGCCGTAACTACGCAAGCAGGATTAGTTAAAAATGGAAAAATGGAAAGAGCAAAAGAAGCTTTATTAGCTGACTCATTTGCTTCATTAGCAGGATCATTATTTGGAACTACACCAACGTCAGCTTATATTGAATCTTCTGCAGGGGTTGCTAACGGGGGACGTACAGGACTTTACAGCTTTAACAACAAGTTTCTTAGTTGTAATCTCAATTTTCTTGTTCCCACTTGCAAGTAGCTTAGCTTCAGTGCCAGCGATTACATCACCAGCATTAATTATAATTGGTTCATTCATGATGGAAAGTATTGCTAAGATCGACTGGTCTGATATAACAGAAGCATTCCCAGCATTTGTAACAATTGTGGGTATTCCACTTACAGGTTCAATTAATGATGGTATCGCATTTGGATTTATCTTCTATGTAGTATTAAAATTATCTCAAAAACAATGGAAGATATTCATCCATTAATGTATCTATTCGCAATATTATTTGTAATTCAATTACTTTGGTTACATGTTTAAAAACGGATTCGAAAAAGTTTTTCGAATCCGTTTTCGCATTATTGTGTTGTTATCTGAAAAACACTATATTATTTTTGAAAAAGTGTTTGCCTTTTTTTAAAAGGTATAGTATTATAATAATACTATTATAAATTAAGAGAAATAATATATATATGAAAAAGGTTTATTAACCGGATTGTTATTATTTGGTATCTTTTTGGTGCTGGTAACTTAATCTTTCCACCAGCGCTAGGAGTAAGTGCAGGTGGAAACTTTTTGGCCAGCAATTTTAGGATTTGTTGTTTCAGGAGTAGGTATAGCGATCGTTACACTTATAGTAGGAGCACTTTAATCCAAATGGTTATGGAGCTGAGATGGATGAAAAGATTTCGCCATTATTCTCAACAGCGTACTTAGTTTTTACTTTATTTATCAATTGGACCACTTTTTGCGATTCCAAGAACTGCAGCAACAGCATTTGATATTGGGGTAGCACCAGTTGTAGCTGGAAGCAGTTTACCATGGTTATTAATTTTTACAATTGTTTATTTTACATGTGCATTCTTTTTAGCGATAAATCCAACAAAAGATTTTTAAATAGCGTAGGTAAAGTTTTAACGCCTATTTTTGCTTTATTAATCGTAATTTTAGTAATCTTAGGAGTTTCTAAATTTAATTCAACAGGAGAAGCTGCTAAAAACTTATGCTACTAGTGGTTTAGCATTTGGAACAGGATTTATTGAAGGATACAATACATGATGCTCTTGCAGCTGTAGCATTCTGTATCATAGCGATGAGCGCTTTAAAACAATTAGGTTTTAAAGATAAAAAGAATTTTTATCAAGTGTATGGATCGCTGGTATTGCAACAGGTATTGGATTCAGTATTTTTATACGTTGGATTAGGATTATTAGGTAACAAATTTGCGGTACCTGCTGATGTTCTTGCCAATGCAAAAGTTAACAAAGGTGCATATGTACTATCTGAATCAGCTCGTCAATTGTTCGGTAATTTTGGAAGTATGTTCTTAGGAATTATGGTAATTCTTACATGTTTCACTACAACAGTAGGATTAATCGTGGCAACATCAGAATTCTTTAACAAAAAATTCCCACAATTATCATATGAAAAAGTATGTAATTTTATTTACAGCTGTTGGATTTGCTATTGCAAACGTTGGGTTACAAAGTGTTATCCAATTCTCAGTACCAATGCTATTGTTCTTATACCCAATCACAATTGCATTAGTATTAATCGTTATTGTTAACAAATACGTTGCGTTATCTAAATTAGGAATGCAATTAACAATGGCAGTAGTTACACTAATCTCTATTCTTTCTGTAGTAGGAAGCACATTTAAAGTAGCAGCTTTAAGTAGTTTAATTGCAAAACTTCCTTTAGCAGCACAAAGTTTAGAATGGTTAGTACCTGCAGTAGTTTGTAGTAATTGCAGCTGTATTACCAAAATAGACAAAAGGTAAAGTTTACGATTTTAGTGAACTATAATTCTTAGTATAACAAAAAAAGCATTAGCTCGTAAGTAAGAGCCAATGCTTTTTATATTAATTTTGCTTCATCTAGTAAGAACATCTTCACATTTTAAAGATGAAGTGAATTTTTTTCTATATTAGACAATTTATCTTTATCTACATTATTTGTCATTTTATAAAGCTCGGATAAGTTGATTTTTAGGTGTGTTTTCAGCTGAGATAAACTCAACGATATCAGATTTATATCCGAATGCTTCTAAGACTTCACTACGAACAGAATCCGTAAGAAGTGTAGAGAATTTTTCTTTCACAATCCCATGTTTTAACATGAATGGAAGGAAATCGGCATGATTGACCATTAACTTCCTTTTTGACAACAAGGAACTGCAGAAGAATACTTTTTGCATTCCAACCAAGAGCTTTTTAGAATAGCTATGTCAGTCGCAGTGTTACATGCGTGAAGACTTATAACCATATCTATCTCATCTTTATTTTTCATAGTCGATAACATCACCATATATAAAGCTAAGATTAGAGAAATTAAGTTTTTCAGCTATATTGTTACAATGTTCAATGACTTCTTTTTAGATCTATTCCAATAATCTTCGCATTCATATTAAGAACTTCAGTTAAATAATAATAAGTAGAAAATGTTAGATAACTTTTTACCACTACCAAAGTCTAGAATTGTAATCTGTTTATTAGAATCTAATTAGTAGTAGCTTGTTTTAATAAATTCAAGATATTTATTTATCTGTTTAAATTTATTGTATTTACTTTTAATAACCTTACCGTCTTTATTTTTGAATTCCAAGCTCAATTAAAAATTGATATTTCTGTTTTTCATCTAAAAGTAATCTTTTTCTTATTATGTTCAAATGAAATAGCTTTTAGAAGCTGTTTTCTTTTCTATTTACACTTATTTTTAAATTTCTTTGAAATTTTTAATATTGATATTTTCATCCACAGTAACTACATTTATATCTTTTTGCTAATTCGAAAAGGTCTTTAATCGTATTTTTCAATATTCGAAGAATCAGTAGTAACTATATTAGTGTGTTTTATTATTCTTTTTATATCTGTATTCTAGCTGTAGATTAATGCTTTCTTTAATACTAACTAATTTACCAATAACTTTATCAGTTCTAATTCTTTATTGCGAATATTAGAAAAAGTTATTTTTATTAATATTGTTATTAGCTATATGAGTCAAAAATTTCTGAAATAATTTCGTGTTCCATTGTAGCTCCTTTTAGTTTCTTTTTATAATGATTTCTTATATATATTACACTAGTTTTTATTAATTCGCAACACAAGTGAAGTATATAGTTAAATGAAAAATTAAACTTCGGTAAAAATCTTAGAATAATTATTACAAATAATATTATTAATCCAAGTATAGGGAAAATTATACCGTTGTTGGTTGAGTATTAGTATCATGCGTGGTATAATTTAGTAGTTAGAAAATAAGAAAAAGGTAGATAGTATGAATATATTTGATATTATTGATAATATAAAAGTGAAAACTATTTATGAAATTTACCAGAAAGTGTAAATAATATATCTCAAGATTCTAGAAAAGTAGGCGAAGGGATGTATTTGTCGCTATAAAGGGATATACGGTAGATGGACATAATTACATAGAAAAGGTAATTGAACAAGGGGCAGCATTAGTAATTGCGAGCCGTTATGAAAATTATAACGTAGAAAACTGTGCTGTGATTGTTATTAAAGAACATGAAATTGAAAAAATTGCTAGTATGATAGCTAAGAAAATTAATGAAGGTTCTGACGTACATACTGTTGCGGTAACTGGAACAAATGGTAAAACAAGTATCTCAACATTGGTACATAATATGTTGAGAACTTTAGGAGAAAGCAGTGCCTATATCGGAACGAATGGTTTCGGAAAAATGATGCAGAACCTGTTTATTTTCGGGAACACTACTCCTGATGTAGTAACTTTACATAATCAAATAGGAGAATTACGTCGAGAAAAATATAAAAATTTAGCATTTGAAGCATCATCGCATGCGATGGCGTTAGGTCGTATTTATAACGTAGATATCGATGTTGCGATATTTACTAATCTAACACACGAACACTTAGATTTTTCATGGAGATATGCAGACTTATGCTTATGATAAGAGTTTATTATTCTCTACATTTAGGAAATAATCTATCGGAAGCAAAATATGGAGTTTTTGAATAAAAGACGACAGTTATTATAAAGTTATTTCAAAATGTTTATACCAACAAGAAATAAACTACTCGATAGTAGATGAAAAAGCAGATTTTTATGCTTATAATATAAAAACAATTTAAAGAAGATAAAGTTTATAAAACAAGTTTTACACTAAATTCTCCAGAAGGAACATTTGAATGTACTACTAATTATATTGGAGACTTTATGGTAAGTAATGTCCTGCTGCTCTTATTGCTGTGTGGATAAAAGGTTATAGTGTTGAGCAACTAGTTAGTATCTTACCTCAACTTGGAGCACTATACGGTCGTATGGAAATCCTAGGAGATGATCTCCCAATTGATATTATAAGTGACTTTGCACACACTCCAGATGGCTATGAAAAATTATTAGAAGCAACTCGTGAGATGAGAAAAGGAAAACGAACTCTTCTTGTAACTGGAATGGGTGGTGGACGTGATATTTCTAAAGGACCATTAATTGGTGAAATTATCTCAGAAGCAGATTATGTTGTTATTACAACTGATAGTCCTCGTGATGAAGATGTGGAAGTTCTTATGGGATCAATTGAAAAAGGAATGACTCATAAAAATTATGAAAAAGTATGGTTTTAGAACTGATGCTGTTAAACGAATAATTGAACTTTCTGAACCTGGAGATGTGGTGATATTAGCATCAAAAGGACGTGAAGATTATGAGATTCTTCAAGGCGGTAAAAGTTTGGCACTCAGATCCAATCGTTGCGTAGAAGAAGCGAAAAAGAAATTTAATATTAAATAAGAAATTGAAAGGAAAATAACGTGGTAGAAAAATTAGAGAACAAGTAGAAAAAGAAGAACATTTGCGATTATCTCTCACCCTGATGCTGGTAAAACGACATTAACGGAGAAATTACTATTATTCGGTGGAGCTATTCGTGAGCAGGAACAGTAAAAGGTAAAAGACAGGAAAATATGCAAAAAGTGACTGGATGGATGTTGAGAAACAACGTGGTATCTCTGTAACTTCATCAGTAATGCAACTTGACTATGATAACAAAATTATCAATATCCTAGATACACCAGGGCACGAAGATTTCTCAGAAGATACATATCGTACACTTATGGCAGTAGATAGTGCCGTAATGGTTATTGACGGAGCTAAAGGGATTGAGGCTCAGACATTAAAACTATTCAAAGTATGTCGTATGCGTGGAATTCCAATCTTTACATTTATCAACAAAGTTGACCGTGAGATTAAAGATCCATTAGAATTACTAGAGGAAATTGAAGAAAAAAATTAGAAATTGAAACATATCCGATGAACCTTCCTGTAGGTATGGGACAAAAACTCTTCGGTATTATGGATAGAAAAAATCATTTTATCGAACCGTTTAAAAGAAGATAGTGATTTCGTAGAATTAGACGAAGAGTATAATATTGTAGATGATAATCCACTTGCTCAAGATACTATGTATCAAAAATGTGTAGAAGATATGATTCTTATTACAGAAGCAGGTGTTGACTACGACTATGACAAACAACTAAAAGGTGAACAAACTCCAGTATTCTTCGGATCAGCATTATCATCATTTGGTGTAGAAAGTTTCTTAAACTATTATGTGGATAATGCACCAACACCAAAAGGTCGTCGTGGAGTTAATGAAGAAGATATTCAACCAACAGGTGAAGACTTCTCAGGATTTATCTTTAAAAATCCAAGCCAATATGGACCCTAAACACCGTGACAGAATCGCATTCTTACGTGTGTGTTCAGGTGAGTTTAACCGTGGTATGGATGTAAATCTAGCAAGAACAGGTAAAAAATTAAAAATTTCACGTTCAACTAACTTTATGGCAGATGATAAAGCTACTGTAGATGTGGCTTATGCAGGGGATATTATCGGTCTTTACGATAGTGGAAACTATCAAATCGGTGATACACTTTATCAAAATAAAAAAGTTGAATTTGAAGCACTTCCTTCATTCACTCCAGAAATATTTGTAAAAGTTTCTGCGAAAAACGTGTTGAAAACAAAAACACTTCCACAAAGGTGTTGAGCAACTTGTACAAGAAGGAGCTATTCAATACTATAAAACATTACATACGAACCAAATCATCCTAGGAGCAGTGGGTCAGCTACAATTCGAAGTATTTGAGCACCGTATGAAAAATGAATACAATACTGAAGTAATAATGGAACGTATTGGACAAAAACTACTCGTTGGATTGAAAATGAAGAATCAATTAATGAGAACATGTCAAGTTCAAGAAGTATCTTAGTTAAAGACTTATACGATAATTATGTATTCTTATTCGAAAATGATTTCACGATGAACTGGTTCAGCGATAAATATCCAGATGTAAAACTGTTTAGTAAACTTTAATATAAAAAGAGTATCTCAATCATTTCTTGAGATGCTCTTTAATTTTTAATTATATCGATGTATTAGTTAAAACAAAAAAATGTTGTTTAGTTATGATAGTTTTATATGTAAAAATTTGACTGCTTATAGGTATATAATTAAGTGTTGGCAAAATTTTTAATATAAAGAGGATAGCATGAGAAATTTAATAAAGAAAATGCTGGATCTTTACAAAGAACCTAAATACAAGAGTATAGTAAATTACATATTCTTTGGAGTTTGTACGACATTAGTAAATGTTGTTACATACTTTATTTTGTATTATTATGGGATGGAAGTTAGACCAGCGAATTTAATATCTATAACATTATCGATTTTATTTGCATATTTTGTTAATGCTAAGTACGTATTTAATTCAAAAGGCTGCAGGATTTAAGAAAGTATTTTATGAACTTACTAAATTCTTTACAGCTAGATTATCTACGCTTGTTATAGAGGTATTTGGAGTAGAATTATTTATTTACTTAGGAATGAATGCTTATTTAAGTAAATTTATTATTCAATTCGTAGTACTTGTTGCTAATTATGTTATTAGTAAATTTTTAGTTTTCACAAAGGAGAAAAATAACTAATGAAATGGTTTTATTACTGATATGGATGGAACTTTTTTAAATGATAAAAAGAAGTTGCACCAAATGCGAAAGATGTAATAGTAAAACTGCAAGATAAAGGAAGTAAATTTATAATTGCCACGGAAGACCTGATATTGCGGTTAAACATTATTATTACAACTTAGGGATGAACGATGTAGTTATTTCTAATAATGGAAGTTTAATTAGAAATCTATTAACAGGTGAAATAGTTTATCAAAAAGAGTTTTTAAGATAGAAGAAATTGAAAAGATTTATAGCATGTTTAAAGAACTAAATGATAATGAAAATAGAATTTCACGTATACACACTAAATTATATTTATTGTGATCGCTTGTCATTTAGTATGGCTCGAATGAAGAAACTTGAAGCGGATATGCCTGAAGAGCTAAAAACGCCAATGTATATTCACGAAGACATCATTGGAGAGCTTAAGAAAAACAATGAAGATTGTCAGAAAATCATGATGATTAGCTAAAGATCACGATAAAGTAGTTAATTTCTTTAATGAGGTAAGTAAAGTTCTAGAAGTAGATGGTACATTCTCAGCGACTGATTTCTTCGATATTATGCCGAAAGGATGTAATAAAGGAACAGCAATTGAAAAAAACTAGCTGAATATTACAATTCTCCAATCGAAGATTGTGTAGTATTTGGGGATAATTTTAATGATAAAGAAATGTTCGATGTAGCAGGCTGGAGTGTTTGTCCAAATAATGCTAAAGAAGAAATTCAAGAAATGTGTAACGAAGTTATTGGAAATAATAATGATTTTTTCTGTTATTAAATATGTAGAAGATTATTATAAAAAAATTAAATAAATACTTGATAACTTAGCGAAAATTTGATAAATTAGAAGGTAGCGTATTAATTACCTATATAGCGATTTACATATAAATAATTTTATATTTGATTACTATAAATTGTACAATGAAAAATAAAATAAAGGAGAACTTTCATGAGAGGAAGAAGAAATGAGAAGAAAAAGTTCAGTAGAATACTTGCTTTCTTGTCATTAGTTGTTATTATTCTTACTCAATAGGATTAACATCTAAAACTAATGCAGAAAAAGTAAATCTTGGACTGGATCTTCAAGGAGGATTTGAGGTACTATACCAAGTAGAACCTCTTAAAGAAGGTCAAACTATAGATGAAGCAGCTGTTAAAGCAACTGCTGACACTATTAGTAGACGTATTAACATACTTGGGGTAAGTGAACCTGTTATCACTGTTGAATCAGGAAACAGAATTCGTGTTGAACTTGCAGGTGTTAAAGATCAGGAATCAGCTCGTAAAGTTTTATCAACGCAAGCGAACTTAACTATTCGTGATATTGAAGATAAAGTACTGTTAGATGGTTCTGATTTAGAAGAAAATGGAGCTTCTCAAGGATTTGATCAAAACAACAAGCCAGATGTTAACTTGAAGTTAAAAGATGCTGATAAATTCGGTAAAATTACTTCTGAGATTAGTAAAAGAGGTCAAGGACAAAACTTAATGGTTATTTGGATGGACTTCAACGAAGGAGATTCATTTAAAGCTGAAGCGGCTAAAGAGAAACCTAAATATGTTTCTGCACCACAAGTTGCGCAAACTATTAACTCTAAAGATGTTCAAATAACTGGTAACTTTACTGTTAAAGAAGCTAAAGAAATGGCAGCTTTATTAAACTCAGGTGCTTTACCAGTTAAATTAACAGAAATCTATTCTAACTCAGTAGGTGCTCAATTCGGTGCTGATGCATTACATCAAACAGTATATGCGGGTGCTATCGCGTTAGCAATTATCTGTTTATTCATGTTAGTTATTTATCGAGTTCCTGGATTCGTAGCGAGCGTAATGATGGTTGCTTACGTGTATATTACTGTCGTATTCTTCAATATGATCTCAGGGGTATTAACACTTCCTGGTATTGCAGCATTAATTCTTGGGGTTGGTATGGCAGTCGATGCTAATATCATCATGTATGAAAGAATTAAAGAAGAAGTACGTGCTGGATATCCATTGAAGAAAGCATACTTAGACGGTGCTAAACAATCATTATGGACAATCTTTGACTCGCAATTCACAACAGTTATCGCTGCAGTAGTATTATTCATCTTTGGTACAAGTAGTGTTAAAGGTTTCGCGACAATGTTATTACTATCAATACTTGTCAGCTTTATTACTGCGGTATTCGGTACTAGATTATTACTTAGTCTATTAGTAAACTCTAATATCTTTAACAATCACCCAGGATACTTCGGTGTTAGCAAGAAGAGTATTCACGAAACTAAGTTTGGTATAAATTCACTTAACTTAAGTACTAAATTTGAATGGTTAAAAGCTTCACTAAGCACATGAAGAAATTCTTTGCATTAAGTATTGCTATTATGATTGCAGGATCTATTTCTCTAGGAATGAATAAACTAAATCTAGGAATTGACTTCTCTAGTGGTACTCGTATAGACGTAGCTGCTAATACTGAACTATCAGTAGATAAAGTTCAAGAAGATTTAAACAATCTAAAAAGTAAAAGATGAAAAATAGTTTTATCACCAGATAAAAACAAGCGACAATTCACTCTAAAGAGAGCTTTGGACAAGAAAAATCAATAGAAATAAAAAGAATACTTTGCTAAAAAAATATGAAAAAGATGCTAACCTAAGTGTTGTATCTCCAGTAATCGGTAAAGAATTAGCTAAAAATGCTTTATTCGCATTAATGTATGCATCTATAGGTATTATTATCTATGTAGCATTCAGATTCGAATGGCGTATGGGACTTACAAGTGTTATCGCATTACTACATGACGTTTGTATTATCATTTTCATCGCGAGCTTATTACGATTAGAAATAGATATTACATTCATCGCAGCTGTATTAACAATTGTAGGTTACTCAATCAACGATACTATCGTTACATTCGACCGTATTCGTGAACATATGCGTCATGAAAAAGTATTAACATCAAAAGAACAAATTTACAAACTTGTGGACGTATCGTTACGACAAACATTAACTCGTTCTATCAATACTGTATTAACAGTTATAATCACAGTAGTAGTTATGTTGTTATTAGGAAGTAGTTCAATCTACTCATTCAACGTAGCATTACTTATTGGATTAGTCTTTGGTTTATATTCATCACTATTTATCGCAGCTCAACTATGGGCAGTATTAAAAGTACGTGAATTAAACAAAAAGGGAAAAATCGAGGCTAGTGTTCGTCAATCTCCAAGAGAGAAAAGAAAAACGATAAAGTTTTTAGTATAGAATAAATAGACCCAAAATTAAGGAAACTTAGTTTTTGGGTCTATTTTGTATTTATGAGAGAACTATTGATAAATATTCTCAACAATTATAGAAAAAAATTAAAATTTTTAAGAGGATAATGATAAACTACTTTATATAATTATATATTGTAATTTATATAAACACATATAATTAATATAAATATATAATACTTATAAATTAATATGGGTTTATTAATTTATAAGTTTAAAATAGTAGTATTATAATAGCAAATAATGAATTTTAATAATGAATTAGAAAAAAATATAAAAAAATTGTTATATAATCTCATGGGAAATCTATTATTTAAATTATGTTATTTATTGTAAAATAAAGTAAAAGTATAGTATAATATAGTCCTATATTCAGTAGTTTACATAAGTTACTTTATATACAAAAATGTATTTTTTTATTTTTATATTATTTTAGAAAACACAAAATTATATAGATTCAGTAAATTAAATCTATATATAAACTTTAAATATAAAAGGAGGTTTATAATGTATAGTAAAAACAATAAAAGATGAATGAACAAAAACAACTTGAAAAGTTAATCAATACGGGATTAAAAATTCAATGTTGGAACAGCGTCAGTATTAGTGGCTGCTGGTTTTTGCATTCTTAGGAGGAGGTAATGCTTTAGCGAGCAATGATACTGCTGTAAATAATGCTAATGAACCAGCAAGTGAAACAGCAGCTACTACGCCTGCTAAAGAAGAAACACCAGCACCTACAGTAGCAAAAAGCAAACAAAGCTAACCTAAGTGCTGCAATCGCACGTGTCCAAAAATGCAATCGCAAAAAGCAGCTGTAACAGAAAAAAACAGCTTCAGCAATTGAAGAAGGAAAAAGCAGAATTAGCTAATGCACAAGCTCTAGAAGCTAGTGAAACAGCTACACAAGGTGAAGTTGATAAAGCAACTGTAACCCTAAAAAACAGAGCTTTCGTATTAGAAACTATGCCAAAAGCTAAAGCAGAATCTAAAGAAACTCCAGACGCTAAACCAAAGGCAGAAGTTAAAGAAGAGAAAGTAAACAAAAACCAAGATCCTCGTAATGGTCAAGCTATACCTGGACAAGGTGAAAGTGGATTTAGAGCGAGTTCATATGTAGTTGGTTCTGATAATCAGCCAAATGTACCAACAGCTGCAAACACAGGTAAATCAAAACTTACGTTTGAAGCTCCAACTACAGCACAAATTGAAGCAATTAAAGAAGGATTGAAGAAAAATACAGTTCAACCTAGTAACCTAGATGTTAATAACGTTACTGCTGTAGGTGGTGGTAGTGCTTCAAACGTTATCGTTCAGGGTACAGGAGGAACACCAACAACTCTAGAATTAGAAATTTTATCTAATCAACATGTTGGAGAAGAAAGTAACCCTCCAGGCATCGGTAGTAACATGAGAAAAGGAAGACTGGACTATCCATTATCTCCTGAGGATGTTAAAAAGCTGAAGCAGAAGCTCCGCTTTGGAATGGTAAATTAAAACCAGATGGAAGTAAAGTTTCAACTAATGCGGGTGAACAATATGGTAACACTGGTGGATATGAATTCTTAGCTACTGAAATCTACAAATTAGGTTACGAACAAGGTGTTGACAGAGTTTATATTCCAAATATTAAACAAAGAATTGCTCTTACAGAAGCTGCAAAAGCTGCAGGATGGGAAGTAACAAATATTACGCCAACAAACTTACCACCAGGTTTAATCTATGATGCAAAAACAGATACTATCCAAGGTAGAGTAGTAGCTCCAGTACAAAATGGTGTATATGACTTCCGTTTAGCAGTAGATGCAGTAAATAAAACAACGAATCAAACTGCAAAAGTTACACTAGCTGACCTACGTGTAGGGTGGATTGGATGGCAAGATACTAAACCACCTAAAATTGAAGTGTCAAAAGATGCTTATGAAACAGAAGTAGGAAAAGATGTAGATATTGACATCAAATACAGTGATGAAGCTGGATCAAACTTCTCAGGAAAAAGAAGAAAAGTTAATTACAAACTTGCTGATGGAAGAACAGTAGAAATCCCTAACCAAAACTTCAGACAAGCTATATCAGGACTTGCAGGAAATCCAACAACTACATCAGATGGTCCAGGTAGAACTTCAATTCCAGGTTTAACTTATGATTTATCTAAAGATGGAACACCTGTCGAAGATGAAAATGGGGATCAAAAAATCTATGGTAAAGGTAAAATTTCTGGTAAACCTACAAAAGCTGGGGTTTTATACAGTAGGAGTTTACGCAAAAGATTATAATTCAAAAAACTAAAGGTGAAACACCTTGGATTCAATCAGGGCATGAAGTTCAAGAATATATCACAGTAGTTGTTAAAACCAACTGTTAGCGTCAAAATGTACATGCTTATTCTACAAAAATTCCTGTAGAAATTTCTGAAGGTGCTTCTACAGCAGAAGTAACATTACCAAATGGGAAAGTTACTAAATTGGTAGCGAAAAATGGTAAATGGGTTGTTGCAGAAGGAACTACAAATACAAAAAGCAGCTGTAGGAACAGAACTAGGGATTTAGGAGATGAAATCAATATCCCAGTATCACAAGAAGATACAGCGACAGCAGCAACTGATACTATCACAGCTAAAGCTACTACAGAAAATGTAAAAGCTACGTTATTAAGAAATAAAATTGAATTAACTGATGCAGCTGGAGTGAAACATACTGCAACATTAAGTAAGGACACAGGTCACTGGGAACTTGATGCTGCATATAAAGAAGTGAAAACTCCAAAAGCTGATGGTGGTTACACATTAACAAAACGTCAAGTTTATACAGAAGTACAAACAGATGGAAGTGTAAATTATTACATTTATTCTTATACAAGAACTTATAATGCTCAAGACGAAGTAGTAAGTGTAGACGATGTAACAAGAGATAAGACTGTAGTACCAAGACAAAATACTGAGGATACTCAAGGTGCAACAACTGTTGTTGAGTATGATGCTGTTACAAAAGAGTGGAAAGCTTCAGATGGTTCAACAGTAAAAGCAACTAAAGAAGGCGATTTCTGGAAAGTAGAAACAACTTCAGGGTTCACTGGTTTAATTAAAGGAAGTAAATCAGAAAAAACAGATTTAGGTTCTATTCTTAACGATGCGCCAACAGCTACGTCAACTTCTTACACAACAGTAAAAGGTGCAACAGTTGACTTAGTAAAACAAGCTTCAGCTGCGGTAACAATTAAAGATACTGAAGACGATGCTACAACTGATCCTAAGAAAGAAACAACAGTTACAAAAGTGACATTAACTTCTCCTTCAGGAAAAGTAACAGAATATGCTACGGCAGAAGCAGCTTCAGCAGCTAAACTTACTGAAGTAGGTGTGTACACTGTTAAAGTAGAAGTAAAAGATAGTAATGGTAATGTCGTTACTGCAAATGATGATACTGAAACTGGAACAAATAAAGGCGCTGATACTGCAGTAGCATCAACAACTTATACAATTACAATCAAAGATCAACCAACTGATAAAGTTTATGTTGTAGAAGATGAAACTGTAACGAATGACCAATTAAAAGAAAAAGTTGTTCCTACAGAGTAGATGGATTTACTGCAACTAAAAATGATATTGCAGATATTCCAACAACAGCTAAAAAGGCTGGTCAAACACTAGAAGTACCAGCAACAGTAAATTATACAAAAGAAACTGAAACAATTCCTGTAGAAACTAAAGTAGATGTTGTAGTTTTACCAAAAGTAGAACCAACAGGAGTAAAAGTTCTTAAAGATAGTACTGGTTTAGAGGAAGCTGTTAAAGCCAAAGCAGTAGAGGCAGCTAACGCAGTTCCAACTGGTAAATTACCAGATGGTGTAACTGTAAGAGTTAAAGAAGTTAAAGCAGGAACAGTACCAGCAACATCAACAACTGGAGAACAAACACCAGCAACAGCAGTTGTAGAGTATGTAAAAGATGGTAAAGTAGTTGCTACTAGAGAAGTAACAGTACCAGTAACAGTAGTAGGTTCAACAGCTAAGAAATTAGTAGTATTTGAAGGCGATACAGTTACAAAAGATGATGTGAAAGGTGCTGTAACAGCAGGTACAGACGGAACAAAAGGTGAACCTGTGATTGCTGATGATATTACTGCTAAAGCAGGAAATAAAGAAGCAACAGTTCCAGTAACATACGATGGAATTAAAGATACAGAAACGGTTAAAGTACCAGTAACAGTATTACCAGTTGCTAAAGATGAAGTAACAGTTACAAAAGGAACTGCTGTTGATAAACTTAAAGAAGTTACAAAAGCAAAAGCAGAAGAAGTAGTAAATTCAGCTGATTTCAAAGCACAATTACCGAAAGATGCACAAATTAAAGGTGTAGGAGAAATTACTAAAGAAGTATTAGCAACAATCACTGCAAATAAAGGTGATAATCAGGGAACAGTTAAAGTCCCAGTAACATACGTAGTAGATGGTGTAGAATATACAAAAGATGCTGAAATTACTGTAAATGTTATTGCTGGAGTTCCACAAATCGTGCCTGTAAGTGAATCTAAAGCTCAACCAGATGCGAAAAACAGTGTTGATTCTGATGATTTCCAGAAGATGCTACATATGAGTACAAAAAACCAGTAGATACAACAACAATTGGTGATAAAGAAGTAACGGTAGTAGTAAAACAAGGTGATAAAGTATTAGCAGAAGTACCAGCAACAGTACGTGTAGTAGATAGTACACCACAATTTGTTGTTGCGGATCCTAAGAAACCACAACCAGACGTTAAACAAAGCATTACTCCAGAAGAATATCCAACAGGAACTACATTTGAGTATAAAGAACCAGTTGATACAACAACATCAGGAGAAAAAGATGTAGTTGTTGTAGCTAAATTAGATGGAAAAGCAATTGTTGAAGTGCCAGCTAAAGTAATGGTAGTAGATCCTAAGACACAATATGTGTTTGAAAATGATCCGAGTAAAGATGTTAATCCAGAGAAGAGTATTGATCCTGAACAATATCCAGAAGGAACTAAATTCTCTTATAAAGAACCAGTTGATACAACAATACCTGGAGACAAAAAAGTAACAGTAGTAGCTAAAGATGGTGAAGACAAACTTGTAGAAGTCCCTGCAGTAGTTAAAGTATTACCATTAGTGAAACCAGAAGGACTAACAGTTCTTAAAGGAAGCGAAAACTTAGAAGATGCAGTTAAAGCTAAAGCTGAAGAAGTAGTAGCTGCATTACCAAAAGATAAACTTCCAGAAGGTGTAACTGTAAAAGTTAAAGAAGTAAAAGCGGGAACTACACCAACAACATCTGAAGTAACTGAAACAGGTAAACCAAAATCTGCAACAGTAGTTGTTGAATATACTGATGATAAAGGAAATGTTGTTGGAACTAAAGAAGTAGAAGTACCAGTAACAGTAGTAGGCTCAACACCTAAACCAGTAGTAGTATTTGAAGGTGAGAAACCAACAAAAGCTAAAGATGCAGTAACACCAGGACAAGGTGGAACAGTTGGAGAACCAACAACATTACCAGAAACAGCTGGGAAAGCAGGAGCTACAGATGTAACAGTAGAAGTACCAGTAACTTACGAAGGAATTAAAGATCCTGAGAAAGTAACAGTACCAGTAACAGTATTACCAGTAGCTAAAGGTGATGTGACAGTAGCTAAAGGAACAACTCCTAAAGAACTAAAAGACTTAGCAAAAGCAAAAGCTGATGAAGCAATTAAAGCAAAAGACTTTACAGATAAATTACCAAAAGATGCAACAGTAACTGTTGGTGATGTAACTGAAGAAGTACTAGCTAAATTAACTGCTGAAAAAGGAACAAATACAGGAACTGTTAACGTACCAGTAACATACAAAATTCCTGGTGATGATACTACTTACACAACTACAATCCCTGTAACAGTAAATGTTGTAGAAGCAGTACCTACTCCAATCGAAACACCAGTAACTAAGACACCATTAACACAAGAAGATTACACTAAAGGAATTACTCTTCCAGAAGGTGGAAAAGTTACAAATGTTGAAAATCTACCAGATTTAACAACACCAGGTAAGAAAGATCCAGTTAAAGTAACAGTCGAGTTACCTAATGGTCAAACTATTACTGTTGATGTACCAGTAAATGTAACACCAGTTAAGGAAATCGTAACACCAGTAACTAAGACGCCATTAACACCAGAAGATTACACTAAAGGAATCACAATTCCAAAAGGTGGAAAAGTAACGAATGTAGAAAATATTCCAGACTTAACAACACCAGGTAAGAAAGACCCAGTTAAAGTAACTGTGGAATTACCAAATGGTAAAATAGTAACAGTGGAAGTACCAGTAACAGTGACACCAGTTAAGGAAATAGAAACACCAGTTACAAAAACTAAATTAACACCAGAGGATTATGCTAAAGAAATTACTCTTCCAGAAGGTGGAAAAGTAACGAATGTAGAAAACATTCCAGACTTAACAACACCAGGTAAGAAAGACCCAGTTAAAGTAACTGTGGAATTACCAAATGGAAAAGTAGTAACAGTAGAAGTACCAGTAAATGTAACACCAGTTAAGGAAATCGAAACACCAGTTACGAAAAACACTATTAACACCAGAAGACTACACTAAAGGTATTAAGATTCCAGAAGGTGGAAAAGTAACGAATGTAGAAAACATTCCAGACTTAACAACACCAGGTAAGAAAGACCCAGTTAAAGTAACTGTGGAATTACCAAATGGTAAAATAGTAACAGTGGAAGTACCAGTAAATGTAACACCAGTTAAGGAAATCGAAACACCGGTAACTAAGACACCATTAACACCAGAGGATTACACTAAAGGTATTAAGATTCCAGAAGGTGGAAAAGTAACGAATGTAGAAAACATTCCAGACTTAACAACACCAGGTAAGAAAGATCCAGTTAAAGTAACTGTAGAATTACCAAATGGAAAAGTAATTACAGTAGAAGTACCAGTAACAGTGACACCAGTTAAGGAAATTGAAACACCAGTTACGAAAACACCATTAACACCAGAAGACTACACTAAAGGTATTAAGATTCCAGAGGGTGGAAAAGTAACGAATGTAGAAAACATTCCAGACTTAACAACACCAGGTAAGAAAGATCCAGTTAAAGTAACTGTAGAATTACCAAATGGTAAAACAATTACAGTAGAAGTACCAGTAACAGTAACACCAATTAACGAAATCATTAAGAATGTTGGAGACCCAATAACTAATGACGACGTTGAGAAAAATGTTATGATTCCAGAAGGTGGAAAAATTGTTTCTATTGGAAATAAACCAGGAACAGAAACACCAGGGGTTAAACCAGTGGTTCCAGTAGTAATTGAATTACCAAATGGAAAACAAATTACAGTAGAAGTACCAGTAATTGTTAAACCTAAAGTTACGCCAGTAGTAGTAAAAGTAGGAACTCCAATAACTGAAGAAGATGTTAAGAAACATGTAGACCTTCCAGAAGGATGGAAAGTTACTAAAGTTGGAGAAATCCCAACAACTGCAACACCAGGTGAAAAAACATCTGTACCTGTAGAAGTAGAATTACCAGATGGACGTAAAGTTACAGTGGAGGTACCAGTAATAGTAACACCAAAAAGTAAGTACAATTATCGTACCTCAAGGAACAGTAATTACTCCTGAAGATGTGAAGAACCACATTGAATTACCAAAAGAACCAGGATGGGAAATTGTAGAAGTTGGAGAAATTCCATCAACAGTTCCAGCAGGAGTAAAACCAAGTGTTAAAGTTAAGGTTAAATTACCAAATGGAAGAGTAATTGATTTAGAAGTACCAGTTATTTCAACACCAAAAGTAACACCAATTGTGGTAGAAGTAGGAACACCTATTACTAAAGAAGATGTGAAGAAACATGTTGAACTTCCTAAAGAATCAGGATGGGAAATCGTTGAAGTAGGAGAAATCCCAACAACAGAAACACCAGGACAAAAAACAGCTGTTAAAGTTAAGGTTAAACTACCAACAGGTGAAATAGTTGAGTTAGAAGTACCAGTAACAGTAACACCAAAAGCAACACCAGCTCCAAGACCAACAGTAAAAACAACTCCAATCGTAGTAGAGGTAGGAACACCAATTACTAAAGAGGATGTTGAGAAACACGTTGAATTACCAAAAGGTGCTGAAATCATTGAGATTGGAGAAATCCCAACAACAGAAACAGCAGGACAAAAACCAAGTGTTAAAGTTAAGGTAAAACTACCAACAGGAGAAATCGTGGAAGTAGAAGTACCAGTAACAGTAACTCCTAAGAAAGAAACTCCAACATCACGTCCTGAAAAACCATCAACACCAGAAGCACCAAAAGCTCCTGTAGCTAAAACAGGCGAGAAAGTATTACCAAACACTGGTATTGCAGATAGCAACTCAGGATTAGCAGGTTTAGGATTAGCAATCTTCGGATTAGCAGCAGCTGCAAGAAGACGTAAACAAAAATAATAAAACTATTATTAAAGTAATATCACTTTGAAGTAGTAAATGAAGAGGCACTCTTGATAAAAATCAGAGTGCTTTTTTTGATTTATGAATATTTTGATAGAAGTGTATATAATATTTAGAAATACTGTAATGTTTTTATGAAGGAGTTTGGAAAATTAATTATAATTGATTATATGAAATTATAAATTATTAATTAAGTAAATTAATATAACATTTATAGGCTGATAATATTGAGAATTATTAATATATTTTTACAAAGATTAAATTAACATATAATAATATTTAAAAGATCAATTGGAAATTTTAAAGTTAGTGGTTATATTTTTATAATTTAGTAATAGTTAGGAACGTAATAACATTTGAAATTAGCATTAAAAATATAGTATAATATATGGCAGTATAGATAGCTTGCATAAGTTACTTTTATACGCGGAAATGTTTTCTTATTTTTATTCATACTTATTTATAGAAATTATTTTTATTGCATTAATTCTATAAATTAGTTTTTATAAATATAACATTAAAAAGGAGGTTTAACATGTATAGTAAAAACAATAAAAATGAATGAACAAAAAAACAACTTGAAAAAAAGTTAATCAATACAGGATTAAAAAGTTCAATGTTGGAACAGCGTCAGTATTAGTGGCAGCTGGATTTGCATTCTTAGGAGGGGGCAACGCTTTAGCTAACAATGATACTGCGGTAAACAATGCTAATGAACCAGCAACACCAGCAGCGACAGCCACAGCTAAAGAAGAGACACCTGCACCTACGGTAGAAAAAGCAAACAAAGCTAACCTAAGTGCTGCAATCGCACGTGTCCAAAATGCAATCGCAAAAGCAGCTGTAACAGAAAAAAACAGCTTCAGCAATTGAAGAAGGAAAAGCAGAATTAGCTAATGCTCAAGCTCTAGAAGCTAGCGAAACAGCTACACAAGGTGAAGTTGATAAAGCTACAGTAGCATTAAAAAATAGAGGTTTCGTATTAGAAAGTATGCCAAAGGCAACAGCTGATAAAAAAGAAGAAAAAGTAAACAAAAACCAAGATTCACGTAACGGTCAAAGCTTTATTCCTGGACAAGGTGAAAGTGGATTTAGAGCAGTAGATACTACAGCTGCAAATGCTGCATCAGAAGCAGAAAAATATAAAGGCATTCGTGATGCTGCTATTCCAGAGTTACAAGCAAATATTGATAAAAATTCAAGCTCAAAATAGCAAAAGAAGAAGGCCACCTACGAATAAAAAGATCAATTTAAAATTGATGTTTTAAAAGGTATTAAACAAAAAAAGCAGAAAAATGTTATTACAACTGCAAATGCAGCGGATGCAACATCAGCTCAAAAAATGAGCCAACAAGCAGAAGCTGTTAAATCTGAACGTGACTTATTAGCATTATATTTAGCCGGAAAAACTGAATTAGGGTGCCCCAGCAAGTGAAAAACCATGCTGGTTACGGTAACAACCCTAAAAAAACGGTGTATTCGAAAGCTTAAAAAGAAGGTTTCGGGGATAAAAGTAACATTCACTGATGCTGATAAAAAAATCAGAAACAATTGCTACTCAATATGAAAGTGGACGTGACATTACTAATAAAGTAAATAATGTTCCAAATGCAAAAGATCCAATCGGTAGTGCAACATATAATTGGCAAGAAAAACTATTACAAAAGCTGAAGCAGAAGCTGGTGCTTTTAAACGGTTGGAAAAATTGAAGTTGGTGAGAAAGTAAATGCTGTTAAACCTCTTGATGTAACAAATGTTACTGATAAAGACGGGAACGCAAGTACTCGTGAAGTGCCAAAATCAAAAAAATCTATTCAAACGATGGAGAATTGAAAAATACCAAACTTCAGGTGAAAATAGTTATGTCAATGGTAGTGGTGCTGTTCCTTCAGTAACTCCAACAATTGATGTAATGAGAACAAATGCGTTTGGTGAAGTTAAAAACCGTGATTACTACCTAGAATTAGGAAGTAAAGGTACAACACTTTCTAAAGAATTTGATGTAAACGGGAATTCACGTTTAAATGTTAACTTAATTCACAGTGCTGCATACGGAGGTTCAACATCAACATCAGCAGGTGAAAGAGTTAAATTAACAATAGTAGATGCATTTACTGGTAAAGAAATCAAACCAGTTGAAGGTAAAAATGGACCATTAACAACAGAACAAGCTGCTTTGGCTGCTAATGGATGGAACCACTTAGACCGTATTTATGATATTCCAGCAGAAACTACAAAAATTAAAGTGTTAATTGAAGCTGGAAGTCAAGGAACAAATACTTTTAATTAATGACAACAAGATCAATATTAAAGATGGTTACTTAATCGGTGGTATTGGTATTGCAACTGCACCAGCTGCTGAAGTAGTAACAAACGTTCGTTCAGATGGTAAAACAGGTGAATACGGTTATACAAAAGATACAATCTACGAAAAAGGTCAAAAAGGTAACTTTGACATTACAATTAAAAAAACACTGGTGGAATGAATATTGACTATTATAATGCATCAAATGTCGAAGTAACAGTAGAAGTTCCTAAAGGTGTAGTATTAGAAGATAAAATCTACAATGCCAATGGTGGATCAAACTGGTTAGGAAATGTTTGGGCAAATACTATCAAATGGGTTCCAAAATGATCCAAGTGATAACTCAAAAGGTGGAAAAATTAACGTATAACGTACCAGCAGGAAATCGTATGGCTGCAGCAGAGACAAACTCTCGTACAACAAGTATTCCATTTACAGCTGCAGATAACTTCGTAGGACCAGCTGACTTTAAAAGTAACAGTTAAGAGTGGATTTGGAGATACAGATGCAGAAGGTAACAGACTGTACTCATATACTGCTAATGGATTAACACCTCATATGAAAATGAATTTAACTGTAATGGTTTAGCAGATTCAGATAATCCTGATTACAAATATGGTAAAGTAATCTTTATCAATAGTTTACAAAACCAACTCAGTAATTACTGTACCGATTAACACGAACGATGATCAACTTAAAGCAATTGCTTATGCGAAAGCTCAAGAAGCGATTAAATCTCCAGAATTCACAAAATTATTAACAGATGTTACTGGTACAGCTGCACTAGGTGACACTAATGGTTCAACTTTTGTTAATAAAGATGAAATCGCAATTACGAAAGTTGCTGAAGATGGACGTGGTGTTGTTAAAGTACCAGTAACTTATACAGTAGATGGTAAAACATATGAAACTACTGTTGATATTGAGGTAAATGTTGTTAAATCAACAACAAAACCAGTAGTAGTATTTGAAGGTGATGAAATTACACCAACAAACGTTAAAGAAAAAGTTGAACCAGTTACAATCGATGGAAACAAAGGTACAGCTAATGAACCAAAATCAAGTGATATTTTCAAAACTGCTGGTAAAGCTGGAGAATCAGTATTAAAAATTCCAACAACAGTTAGTTACAATGTACATGGAACTCCAGTTACAGAAGATGTAACAGTACCAGTTACTGTTCTTCCTAGAACAGAAGGTGAAGTTGATGTACCTAAAGGAACTACTCCGGATAAGGTTAAAGAAACTCTGAAAGCAAAAGCAGAAGAGTTAATTAAAACTCCAGACTTCCCTGCAAAAGTACCAGAAGGATATAAAGTTACAGTAGGAGAAATTCTGAACTTCCAGCTGACATAGCAAATAAAAAGGTAGAACCTGTAGTTGTAAAAAGTACCTGTAACATTTACATCTCCAGAAGGTGAAACTTATACTTCAGAAATTCCAGTAACAGTAAACGTTAAAGGTTCAGAAGTGAAACCTGTATACGTAGTGGAAGGAAACCAACCAAAACCAGCTGATGTTAATGAAGCAATTACACCTGATAAAGGTGGAAACTTAACTCCTGTAACTGAAGCTGACATCAATAAAGACGTTCCTACAGATAAAGTTAAAGTAGGAGCAACAGATTTAGCTGTTAAAGCAACTGTTAAATATCCAACTGGTGATGAAACAGTTAATGTCCCAGTTAAAGTATTACCAAAAGCAACACCAACAGGTGTGACAGTGCTTAAAGATACTGATGATACAGCTCTAACAAACGCTGTAAAAGAAAAAGCGAATGAAGCAGTAAGTAAATTAACAAACTTACCAGAAGGAATAACTGCATCATTAGATGAAAGACAAACTTCTTACACATTACCAAAAACAGATTCAAACGGGGATAAAGATACAGTTCCTGTAAAAGTATTATATAAAGATGATAAAGGTAATGTAGTTGGTGAAGATACAATTAACGTACCAGTTAAAGTAGTAAGTTCAACACCAAAACCAGTAGTCGTATTTGAAGGTGAAACACCAAAATTAGACAAAGATTCAGTAACACCAGGTGAAGGTGGAACAGTTGGAGAACCAACAACAGTTCCATCTACAAAAGATAAAGCTGGAAAAACAGATGTATCAGTAGATGTACCAGTAACTTACGATAATGGAAAAGTAACTGAAACAGTTAAAGTTCCAGTAACAGTATTACCAGTAGCTAAAGTGATGTAACAGTAGCTAAAGGAACAACTCCAGATAAACTGAAAGACTTAGCAAAAGCTAAAGCTGATGAAGCCGTTAAAGCAACTGATTTTGTATCTAAACTACCACAAGGTGCAAAAGTAACTGTTGGCGATGTGACTGAAGATGTATTAGCTAAAATAACAGCTGAAAAAGGAACAAACACAGGTACTGTTAACGTACCAGTAACATACACAGTTGATGGAAAAGACTACACAACTACAATCCTGTAACAGTAAATGTTAAAGGTTCAGATGTTAAACCTGTATACGTTGTAGAAGGTGACAAACCCGGAAGCTAAAGATGTAAACAAAGCAATTACTCCTGATACAGATGGAACTGCAACACCTGTAACTGATGAAGACATCAACAAAGCTATCCCAACAACAGAAGGTAAAGTTGGAGCAACTGATGTAAATGTAAAAGTACCAGTAACATATGAAGGAGTAAAAGATCCTGAAGAAGTAACAGTACCAGTAACAGTATTACCAAAAGTTAAACCAGAAGGTGTAACAGTACCTAAAGATGCTGATAAGACTGAATTAGCAAAAGTTGTTAAAGAAAAAGCAGAAGAAGCAGCTAAAAAACTTAACGGTCTTCCAGAAGGTGTAACAGTTACAGTAACAAATGTTGAAAACAACTCCTGGAACAGATAAAACAGGTAAAACAGAAAAACCAGCAACTGTAACAGTTGAATACAAAGACAAAGATGGAAACAAAATCACTAAAGTGATTGAAGTACCAGTAAATGTTGTCTCTTCAACTCCACCAGAAGTAGTAGTATTTGAAGGTGACACACCAAATTCTGAAGAAATTAAGAAAGGTATTACACCTGGAGAAGGTGGAACAGTAGGAGACCCTACAAAAGTTCCATCTACAGTAGGAAAAGCAGGGGATAAAGACGTTGAAGTTGAAGTACCAGTAACTTACGATAATGGTAAATTCAAAGAAAACGTTAAAGTTCCAGTAACAGTATTACCAAAACCAACAGCAGGTTCAGATTATTGTACCGAAAGATCTTTCAGAAAAAGAATTAAAAGATAAAAAGTTGGTAAAGATGCAGAAAAATGCAATCAACAATGAAGAATTCAAGAAAAACTTCCTGAAGGAGCAACTGTTAAAGTTGATTTAACAAATGTTACATTACCGAAAAACTTCAACACCAGGTAAAGCTGGAGAAGTAGAAGTACCAGTTATTTACACTGTAAATGGTAAAGAGTACAAAAACAACAGTTAAAGTACCAGTAACAGTAGTTGAAGGAAAAAGAACAACTGTACCGAAAGGTGATAAACCAGATCCAAAAGATAACATTACTCCAGGAAATTACCCAGAAGGATCAACATTCGAATACGAAACACCAGTAGATACTTTCTAAACCAGGTAAAAAGAAGCTGTTGTAATCGTTAAGGATAAAGATGGTAAAGAAATTGTACGAGTTCTGTAGTAGTTAATGGTGGTAGAACCAAAAGTTACACCAATTATTGTTCCAGAAAGAACTAAACTTACTAAAAAAGATGTAGAAAAACACATCGAAATTCCAGGAGTAACTGGATGGGAAATCGTAGGGGAACCAGAACTTCCTGAAACATTCCCTGCAGGTGTAAGACCATCAGCAACAGTTACAGTTAAATTACCAAATGGTAAAACAATTAAAGTAGAAGTACCAGTAATTGCTACTCCAACTGTAACACCAATCGTTGTACCCTCAAGGAACAACAATTACACCAGATGATGTTAAGAAACACGTTAATATTCCTAAAGAATCAGGATGGGAAATTATTGAAGTTGGAGAAATCCCAACAACAGAAACACCAGGAGATAAAAACAGGTGTTAAAGTTAAAGGTGAAATTACCAACTGGAGAAGTAATTGAACTAGAAGTACCAGTAAAAGTTACACCAAAAGAAACTCCAGCTCCAAGACCAACAGTGAAAACAACTCAATCGTAGTAGAAGTAGGAACTCCAATTACTAAAAAGAAGATGTTAAGAAACACGTTGAATTACCAAAAGATGCTGAAATCGTAGAAGTTGGAGAAATCCCAACAACAGAAAACAGCAGGACAAAAACCAAGTGTTAAAGTTAAAGTTAAATTACCAACAGGAGAAATTGTTGAAGTAGAAGTACCAGTAACAGTAACTCCAAAAAGCAACTCCAACACCACGTCCTGAAAACCATCAACACCAGAAGCACCAAAAGCTCCTGTAGCTAAAAACAGGCGAGAAAGTATTACCAAACACTGGTATTGCAGATAGCAACTCAGGATTAGCAGGTTTAGGATTAGCAATCTTCGGATTAGCAGCAGCTGCAAGAAGACGTAAACAAAAAATAATAAAAACTATTATTAAAGTAATATCACTTTGAAGTAGTAAATGAAGAGGCACTCTTGATAAAAAAATCAGAGTGCTTTTTGATTTATGAATATTTTGATAGAAGTGTATATAATATTTAGAAATACTGTAATGTTTTATGAAGGAGTTTGGAAATTAATTATAATTGATTATATGAAATTATAAATTATTAATTAAAGTAAATTAATATAACATTTATAGGCTGATAATATTGAGAATTATTAATATATTTTTACAAAGATTAAATTAACATATAATAATATTTAAAGATCAATTGGAAATTTTAAAGTTAGTGGTTATATTTTTTTATAATTTAGTAATAGTTAGGAACGTAATAACATTTGAAATTAGCATTAAAAATATAGTATAATATATGGCAGTATAGATAGCTTGCATAAGTTACTTTTATACGCGGAAATGTTTTCTTATTTTTATTCATACTTATTTATAGAAATTATTTTATTGCATTAATTCTATAAATTAGTTTTATAAATATAACATTAAAAGGAGGTTTAACATGTATAGTAAAAACAATAAAAATGAATGAACAAAAAAACAACTTGAAAAAGTTAATCAATACGGGATTAAAAGTTCAATGTTGGAACAGCGTCAGATTAGTGGCAGCTGGATTTGCATTCTTAGGAGGGGCAACGCTTTAGCTAACAATGATACTGCGGTAAAACAATGCTAATGAACCAGCAACACCAGCAGCGACAGCCACAGCTAAAGAAGAGACACCTGCACCTACGGTAGAAAAAGCAAACAAAGCTAACCTAAGTGCTGCAATCGCACGTGTCCAAAATGCAATCGCAAAAGCAGCTGTAACAGAAAAAACAGCTTCAGCAATTGAAGAAGGAAAAGCAGAATTAGCTAATGCTCAAGCTCTAGAAGCTAGCGAAACAGCTACACAAGGTGAAGTTGATAAAGCTACAGTAGCATTAAAAAATAGAGGTTTCGTATTAGAAAGTATGCCAAAGGCAACAGCTGATAAAAAAGAAGAAAAAGTAAACAAAAACCAAGATTCACGTAACGGTCAAGCTATTCCTGGACAAGGTGAAAGTGGATTTAGAGCAGTAGATACTACAGCTGCAAATGCTGCATCAGAAGCAGAAAAATATAAAGGCATTCGTGATGCTGCTATTCCAGAGTTGCAAGCAAATATTGATAAAATTCAAGCTCAAATAGCAAAAGAAGAAGCGCTACCTGCGAATAAAAAAGATCAATTTAAAATTGATGTTTTAAAAGGTATTAAACAAAAAGCAGAAAATGTTATTACAACTGCAAATGCAGCGGATGCAACATCAGCTCAAAAAATGAGCCAACAAGCAGAAGCTGTTAAATCTGAACGTGACTTATTAGCATTATATTTAGCCGGAAAAACTGAATTAGGTGCCCCAGCAAGTGAAAACCATGCTGGTTACGGTAACAACCCTAAAAACGGTGTATTCGAAAGCTTAAAAGAAGGTTTCGGGGATAAAAGTAACATTCACTGATGCTGATAAAAATCAGAAACAATTGCTACTCAATATGAAAGTGGACGTGACATTACTAATAAAGTAAATAATGTTCCAAATGCAAAAAGATCCAATCGGTAGTGCAACATATAATTGGCGAAAAAAACTATTACAAAAAGCTGAAGCAGAAGCTGGTGCTTTTAAACGGTTGGAAAATTGAAGTTGGTGAGAAAGTAAATGCTGTTAAACCTCTTGATGTAACAAATGTTACTGATAAAGACGGGAACGCAAGTACTCGTGAAGTGCCAAAATCAAAAATCTATTCAAACGATGGAGAATTGAAAAAATACCAAACTTCAGGTGAAAAATAGTTATGTCAATGGTAGTGGTGCTGTTCCTTCAGTAACTCCAACAATTGATGTAATGAGAACAAATGCGTTTGGTGAAGTTAAAAACCGTGATTACTACCTAGAATTAGGAAGTAAAGGTACAACACTTTCTAAAGAATTTGATGTAAACGGGAATTCACGTTTAAATGTTAACTTAATTCACAGTGCTGCATACGGAGGTTCAACATCAACATCAGCAGGTGAAAGAGTTAAATTAACAATAGTAGATGCATTTACTGGTAAAGAAATCAAACCAGTTGAAGGTAAAATGGACCATTAACAACAGAACAAGCTGCTTTGGCTGCTAATGGATGGAACCACTTAGACCGTATTTATGATATTCCAGCAGAAACTACAAAAATTAAAGTGTTAATTGAAGCTGGAAGTCAAGGAACAAATACTTTAATTAATGACAACAAGATCAATATTAAAGATGGTTACTTAATCGGTGGTATTGGTATTGCAACTGCACCAGCTGCTGAAGTAGTAACAAACGTTCGTTCAGATGGTAAAACAGGTGAATACGGTTATACAAAAGATACAATCTACGAAAAAGGTCAAAAAGGTAACTTTGACATTACAATTAAAAACACTGGTGGAATGAATATTGACTATTATAATGCATCAAATGTCGAAGTAACAGTAGAAGTTCCTAAAGGTGTAGTATTAGAAGATAAAATCTACAATGCCAATGGTGGATCAAACTGGTTAGGAAATGTTTGGGCAAATACTATCAAATGGGTTCCAAATGATCCAAGTGATAACTCAAAAAGGTGGAAAAATTAACGTATAACGTACCAGCAGGAAATCGTATGGCTGCAGCAGAGACAAACTCTCGTACAACAAGTATTCCATTTACAGCTGCAGATAACTTCGTAGGACCAGCTGACTTTAAAGTAACAGTTAAGAGTGGATTTGGAGATACAGATGCAGAAGGTAACAGACTGTACTCATATACTGCTAATGGATTAACACCTCCATATGAAAATGAATTTAACCGTAATGGTTTAGCAGATTCAGATAATCCTGATTACAAATATGGTAAAGTAATCTTTATCAATAGTTTACAAACTAACTCAGTAATTACTGTACCGATTAACACGAACGATGATCAACTTAAAGCAATTGCTTATGCGAAAGCTCAAGACGATTAAATCTCAGAATTCACAAAATTATTAACAGATGTTACTGGTACAGCTGCACTAGGTGACACTAATGGTTCAACTTTTGTTAATAAAGATGAAATCGCAATTACGAAAGTTGCTGAAGATGGACGTGGTGTTGTTAAAGTACCAGTAACTTATACAGTAGATGGTAAAAACATATGAAACTACTGTTGATATTGAGGTAAATGTTGTTAAATCAACAACAAAACCAGTAGTAGTATTTGAAGGTGATGAAATTACACCAACAAACGTTAAAGAAAAAGTTGAACCGAGTTACAATCGATGGAAACAAAGGTACAGCTAATGAACCAAAATCAAGTGATATTTTTCAAAACTGCTGGTAAAGCTGGAGAATCAGTATTAAAAATTCCAACAACAGTTAGTTACAATGTACATGGAACTCCAGTTACAGAAGATGTAACAGTACCAGTTACTGTTCTTCCTAGAACAGAAGGTGAAGTTGATGTACCTAAAGGAACTACTCCGGATAAGGTTAAAGAAACTCTGAAAGCAAAAGCAGAAGAGTTAATTAAAACTCCAGACTTCCCTGCAAAAGTACCAGAAGGATATAAAGTTACAGTAGGAGAAAATTCCTGAACTTCCAGCTGACATAGCAAATAAAAAAGGTGAACCTGTAGTTGTAAAAGTACCTGTAACATTTACATCTCCAGAAGGTGAAACTTATACTTCAGAAATTCCAGTAACAGTAAACGTTAAAGGTTCAGAAGTGAAACCTGTATACGTAGTGGAAGGAAACCAACCAAAACCAGCTGATGTTAATGAAGCAATTACACCTGATAAAGGTGGAAACTTAACTCCTGTAACTGAAGCTGACATCAATAAAGACGTTCCTACAGATAAAGTTAAAGTAGGAGCAACAGATTTAGCTGTTAAAGCAACTGTTAAATATCCAACTGGTGATGAAACAGTTAATGTCCCAGTTAAAGTATTACCAAAAGCAACACCAACAGGTGTGACAGTGCTTAAAGATACTGATGATACAGCTCTAACAAACGCTGTAAAAGAAAAAGCGAATGAAGCAGTAAGTAAATTAACAAACTTACCAGAAGGAATAACTGCATCATTAGATGAAAGACAAACTTCTTACACATTACCAAAAACAGATTCAAACGGGGATAAAGATACAGTTCCTGTAAAAGTATTATATAAAGATGATAAAGGTAATGTAGTTGGTGAAGATACAATTAACGTACCAGTTAAAGTAGTAAGTTCAACACCAAAACCAGTAGTCGTATTTGAAGGTGAAACACCAAAATTAGACAAAGATTCAGTAACACCAGGTGAAGGTGGAACAGTTGGAGAACCAACAACAGTTCCATCTACAAAAGATAAAAGCTGGAAAAACAGATGTATCAGTAGATGTACCAGTAACTTACGATAATGGAAAAGTAACTGAAACAGTTAAAGTTCCAGTAACAGTATTACCAGTAGCTAAAGGTGATGTAACAGTAGCTAAAGGAACAACTCCAGATAAACTGAAAGACTTAGCAAAAGCTAAAGCTGATGAAGCCGTTAAAGCAACTGATTTTGTATCTAAACTACCACAAGGTGCAAAAGTAACTGTTGGCGATGTGACTGAAGATGTATTAGCTAAAATAACAGCTGAAAAAGGAACAAACACAGGTACTGTTAACGTACCAGTAACATACACAGTTGATGGAAAAGACTACACAACTACAATCCCTGTAACAGTAAATGTTAAAGGTTCAGATGTTAAACCTGTATACGTTGTAGAAGGTGACAAACCGGAAGCTAAAGATGTAAACAAAGCAATTACTCCTGATACAGATGGAACTGCAACACCTGTAACTGATGAAGACATCAACAAAGCTATCCCAACAACAGAAGGTAAAGTTGGAGCAACTGATGTAAATGTAAAAGTACCAGTAACATATGAAGGAGTAAAAGATCCTGAAGAAGTAACAGTACCAGTAACAGTATTACCAAAAGTTAAACCAGAAGGTGTAACAGTACCTAAAGATGCTGATAAGACTGAATTAGCAAAAGTTGTTAAAGAAAAAGCAGAAGAAGCAGCTAAAAAACTTAACGGTCTTCCAGAAGGTGTAACAGTTACAGTAACAAATGTTGAAACAACTCCTGGAACAGATAAAACAGGTAAAACAGAAAAACCAGCAACTGTAACAGTTGAATACAAAGACAAAGATGGAAACAAAATCACTAAAGTGATTGAAGTACCAGTAAATGTTGTCTCTTCAACTCCACCAGAAGTAGTAGTATTTGAAGGTGACACACCAAATTCTGAAGAAATTAAGAAAGGTATTACACCTGGAGAAGGTGGAACAGTAGGAGACCCCTACAAAAAGTTCCATCTACAGTAGGAAAAGCAGGGGATAAAGACGTTGAAGTTGAAGTACCAGTAACTTACGATAATGGTAAATTCAAAGAAAACGTTAAAGTTCCAGTAACAGTATTACCAAAACCAACAGCAGGTTCAGTTATTGTACCGAAAGATCTTTCAGAAAAAGAATTAAAAGATAAAGTTGGTAAAGATGCAGAAAATGCAATCAACAATGAAGAATTCAAGAAAAAACTTCCTGAAGGAGCAACTGTTAAAGTTGATTTAACAAATGTTACATTACCGAAAACTTCAACACCAGGTAAAGCTGGAGAAGTAGAAGTACCAGTTATTTACACTGTAAATGGTAAAGAGTACAAAACAACAGTTAAAAGTACCAGTAACAGTAGTTGAAGGAAAAGAACAACTTGTACCGAAAGGTGATAAACCAGATCCAAAAAGATAACATTACTCCAGGAAATTACCCAGAAGGATCAACATTCGAATACGAAACACCAGTAGATACTTCTAAACCAGGTAAAAAAGAAGCTGTTGTAATCGTTAAGGATAAAGATGGTAAAGAAATTGTACGAGTTCCTGTAGTAGTTAATGTGGTAGAAACCAAAAGTTACACCAATTATTGTTCCAGAAAGAACTAAACTTACTAAAAAGATGTAGAAAAAAACACATCGAAATTCCAGGAGTAACTGGATGGGAAATCGTAGGGGAAACCAGAACTTCCTGAAACATTCCTGCAGGTGTAAGACCATCAGCAACAGTTACAGTTAAATTACCAAATGGTAAAACAATTAAAGTAGAAGTACCAGTAATTGCTACTCCAACTGTAACACCAATCGTTGTACCTCAAGGAACAACAATTACACCAGATGATGTTAAGAAACACGTTAATATTCCTAAAGAATCAGGATGGGAAATTATTGAAGTTGGAGAAATCCCAACAACAGAAACACCAGGAGATAAAACAGGTGTTAAAGTTAAGGTGAAATTACCAACTGGAGAAGTAATTGAACTAGAAGTACCAGTAAAAGTTACACCAAAAGAAACTCCAGCTCCAAGACCAACAGTGAAAACAACTCCAATCAGTAGAAGTAGGAACTCCAATTACTAAAGAAGATGTTAAGAAACACGTTGAATTACCAAAAGATGCTGAAATCGTAGAAGTTGGAGAAATCCCAACAACAGAAACAGCAGGACAAAAACCAAGTGTTAAAGTTAAAGTTAAATTACCAACAGGAGAAATTGTTGAAGTAGAAGTACCAGTAACAGTAACTCCAAAAGCAACTCCAACACCACGTCCTGAAAAACCATCAACACCAGAAGTACCAGCTACTCCAGAAGCACCAAAAAGCTCCAGTAGCTAAAGCAGGTGAAAAAGTATTACCAAATACAGGTATAGCTGATAACAATTCTACATTAGCAGGATTAGGCTTTAGCAATCTTAGGGATTAGCTGCTGCAGCAAGAAGACGTAAACAAAAAAATAATATAAACTATTATTTGGGTAATATTACTTTGATATGAATAATAGAAGCACGCTTGACGAAGTCAGGAGTGCTTCTTTTGTTTATTGGGGTTGTATACTAAATGGCTCTTTGTCAAATTCGGGGCATGGAGAAAAATAGAAATGAGATCTAGGCAGCATTTTGCTGCTTAGATTTTTCTTATTTTTCTTTAAGCTTGATATTATTTTTATACTCAGAAACAAATAATCTAGACATAATTAAAATACGTAGTCTGAAATTACTAAAGCTAGAATATCCATAAGATACTCTCTTTAGTAGTTTTATTTTATTATTAAATCCTTCTAATGGGCCATTAGAATACACATATTTAACAGAATTAAACATATATTCTTTGTGCTTTTTCATAGTATTTATAGCCTTAGCTACACCTTTTAGATAATCCTCTAGTGTCCATATCTATATACTTCTCTAATTCTACAGAATCTTTAGCCTTAATAGCTTCTCTTATCTCATGTACTCTCTCATAGCTGGCTGTAAATTCAGTATCTATAGCTAATATATAATCTAATACTACTTTTCTGGTTACATAGCGTTTAAAAGCTTCTAGAATAGAATATTTTTGTTGAATTTACTTTATCTCTATCTTCTAATATTACTTTCCAGAAGTTCTTTAGAATAGTGTAAGTAGAACCTTTTTATTCTTATATTGATTCATTAGTTTTTACTCTAGCTTTATTTAATTCTCTATTAATATTTTTGAACCATGTGGAATCTATCTATTATTATCTCAGCGTTAGGGAACATCTCTCTAATCATATTCATATAAGGTGGATAAATATCTATACAAATCGTTTTTACTTTCTTTCTTACTTTTCTTGAATATCTCATAAAAGTATTGTTTTTAATATATGTTGTGTTCTTCCATCTACAATATCTATAAAATCATGTGTTCTAGCATCTATGAATACGAAACTCATTCCATTTTTTTACTATCTTTTAGTTGATTTTATCTCATCGAAACACAGGTGTTCTGGTAGGTTTGAATGAGTCTTAACTTCTACAGCTTCTCTACATGATTTCATTACTCTTACTACTGTAGATACTGATACATTACTTAATTCAGCTATATCTTTAAATGATAGTGTCTTAGAAAGATTCTTCATAATGAGAAATATAAGATTTTTAGATATACTGCAGTGCTTTTTGTACAAATGATGTTTCAGCACAAAACTTAGAATTACATTCTTTACATTTAAAGCGCTGTTTCTTTAATCTTAGATATGTAGGGCATTCTGACATCTTTTAATAAAGCTACTTTTTAAAGGATCGCCGAATCCATTTTTAACTATATTATTTCCTTCTTTCTTACAACCGCAGTTTGTACAACACTTTGGTTCATATGATAAAGCTCCATGAAATATGAATGTATCTTGACCATCTACATTTATTAAATCAAGTTTATCCTCCATAGTTATATTTTTGGTCTTTTATTAATAGTAAATTTGTGATAAAATTAGACATGACAAATATCCTTTCTTAGTTAATTATTTTTTTCTACACTTTAATTATATTGGATATTTGTCTTTTTATATATAAAAATTGAAATCCGGGGCATGGGGACACTATCAAATTTGCTACAAATAGTTATCTTAAATTAGAACTTTATAAATTATATTTTGAAAAGTTGAATATATAGTACATTTATGTTTTATATGGTAAACTAGAATAAAATAATTCATGAGGTGTAATATGTTAAAAAAATATATTAGAAAATGTTTTATCTTCAGGAAGTAATGGATCAGATGATAAAATTAAAGAATTAATTAATAACATTATAGGTGGAAATCAAGCTCCATCATTCGTTACTGATATTCTAAATAAGGCATTAGAACAACTAAATCAGGGTGCAGGCTCAGCGCTTGTAGCACCGATGATTAATAAAGTATTAGAATCATATTCTAAGGAAAATTCATTAAGTAGCGATATGAGTGAGTTGTTTAATATCACCAGTAATAGTGGAAGTGGCCTTAGTGATATCGCTGGAAATATTATTAACACATTAATTAAAAATAGTGAAGAAAAAAAGAAGCCGCGGTTAATGGCTTCTTTTTAGTTTATTATTAGCATAACCTATGCTAGCAAGTCTCTCCACCTCAAGATGAGCCGGCTCCTGCTGTACAACCATAACAATGCATACCAGTAACAATTCTACGTATACCCGTATGATTATCTACAAGCTGACTCACATGATTAACTTCACCTGAGATTTTAAGCTTTTTCGATGTAGTTAAAGTCACAATCATATAAAGATCCATCAGGACCAACAGAAATCATGTTTTCTACACATTAGACCTGGCAATGTTGCAGGATTGTATGCTTTATAAAGTTTATTCATATATCCTTCATATAAATCTTCTCTATGTAAAAATTCAGAGAATCTTCCAATAGGATTGTTTGTTATTGCAAATAGGTTATTAAAGACAATTTCAAAATTGTCATATAGTTTTTTTCTTATAAGTTTTTTTCTAATGCTTCTTGTTTAGGAGGTAAAAATGCTCCATTTGGATTATAGACTAGGTTTAAGATAAGGTCTTCTTCTTTCCCATAACCCTAATTCATTTAGTCTTCTTAGTACCTCTATTGACTTAGGAAAAACACCTTTTCCACGTTGCTTAGCTACGACTTTTTCGTTGTAGTAGGGTAGAGACGCTACTACTTGAACCTTTAAGTCGCGATATAGTTCTGGTATATCTCTATAAGCTGGAACGTCTAGGATAATAAGATTTGTTCTTACGATTACAGTTTTGGCATACTGTGAGATTTCTTTTAAAAACCATCTAAAGTTTGGATTCATCTCAGGAGCCCCACCTGTAATATCCATTGTTTTATATTTACCAACTTTAAATGCTTCGATTATTTGTTCAAAAGTTTCTCGAACCATGTTATTTTTCCTTGTAGGACCACCATCAACATGACAGTGACTGCATGTAATATTACATAAACTACCTACGTTAATTTGCATAACTTCAGGAAATTCTTCAGTTAATAAATATTGTTTTTCCTCAACTTGGTCAAAAAAATTTAGGAATATTTAATTCTGTCATAATAATACTAGTTTATTAATTTATCAGAAAGTTCTTTACTTTGAAGACCGTGTACAAGAGTAATACCAGCTTTCATTGCTGCTGCAACGTGAATAGCTTCTGCGATTTGATCTTGGTCGCATCCTTCTTCTAAACAAGTACTAGTATAAGCATCAATACAATAAGGACAAGCTTCAGCATGAGCTACCGCAAGTGCAATAAGAGCTTTTTCACGAGTTGTTAGTTCACCCTCAGCCATAACATTACCGTAGTAATTCATAAAGTTTTTCCAGTAATCAGGTGCGTCTTCTCCAAATTTCCCTTCACCAAATTCGATTAAATGTTTCTTTTTAAAATAGTCTGCCATATTTATTCTCTCCTTTAAAAATTTATATAATTTTATTATATGTTAGTTTGCATAAATAATCAATGAAATTGTCCGATTTATGGGATTGACTCAAAAATCGTGATTTCGGAGAAAACGATTTTTGTCGAGTCATCACCGCATAGTTTATTAGATATCTAAAAAGCTTTCATAAAGCGAATTTAGATATCAATAAACCACTGCGTTGATACGTTAGAATTTTTAGTGCCATAGACACGTTAAAATTCTTACGTATAACGTATGCAAGGACACACCAAGAAGTGAGTCATAAGACGAAACTGATTGGATTGTGTCTACTGCTGAGGCTATGAGTTTTCATGTAAACTATTTTAAAATTTAGTACTTTTTGGTTCAGCCCCTCAATTAAAAAAATAATTTTTAAAAAAATTCTTAAATCTATTATCTTACATCTCTATACATTTTTGCTATTTCTTCTACTGGAACTCCACGTCGATACATTTTTTTGGTATTGTTGCATCTGCCACATTGTTTTTACAGTATGATTTTTATATCTTCTCGTAGATGTTGTGATAGGGGAGTCAATTACTGTAATTTTGTAACTTAGTGCACTTAAATCTTCAGAGAGTTTATAATCTTCCATTAAAGGCATGTCCTTATATCCTCCAACTTCATTAAAAACTTTTTTGGTTAGAAATATCGCTTGATCTCCAAAGGCAAGGTTAGTAATACTTGCACGCATATTTGAAACAAGAGAATTTACCCACATAGGAAAGCTACTTGGATAAAATCTAATCTTTAGACATCCAACTTCAGTAGGGCAAGCAAGAACTTTTTCTATTACATCTTTTTGAAGAACACTATCGCAATGAATGAACCATAGAATATCCCCCTTAGCAATTTTTGCCCCATAATTCATCTGATTTGCTCGTCCTTTTTATCTGATAAGTGATATGAGTAACCGAAATAAGAAAGTTCATCTAAAATTTCTTTTGTCTTATCTGTCGAACCACCATCAACGAAAAGCACCTCATGTTCCTTTATATTATGCAAACAATATAGATTATAGACGAAATCACGTATTGTTTTTTTCTTCGTTATAAATTGGCACAATAATAGTAATCATAAATACACTCCTAAAATATTAGATAATATAATTATAACATGTATAACAGTAATTCAAAATAATTTTTGCGTATTAACTCAGTACCTTAATATTTTTAAGAAAAAAATATAAGAAATTACAAATTACATATTGACAAAGTAACTGTATCTATCGTATAATCACAGTAGATACAAGAAAAACGTTTTAAATATCTAATTGAATTATACAAATTAATTATAAAAAGAATTAATAAGGAGGAGTATGATGGATATAAAAATTTCTAATATGTCATCTGTTCCGATTTATCAACAGGTGGCTACACAAATAAAGAGTAGTATTCTTAATGGTAGCTTAAAATGCAATGATCAATTACCTTCTATTAGAAGCTTATCTAAAGAGTTAGAAGTAGGTATAATAACAGTAAAAATCATATGAAGTATTATTACAAGAAGAACTCATATATTCTAAAGGGGCTGTGGGATATTTTGTAAATGATATAGATTTAGATACTGTATTATCTATAAAAAGAAGAGTATTTAGTTGAATTAAAGGGAATAATTGATAGGGCTATTAATGACGGACTTAATATAGATGATGTTAAGACTATAGTTGATAGAGTATTGGAGGAAAATAATTTATGATAAAAGTTAATAATTTACAGGTTAATAAAAAGTTATTTCAACTAGGTCCAATAGATTTGGAGTTAGAAGATGGATATGTCTATGCAATCACAGGTAACAGCAGGGAGTGGTAAAACACTATTTCTTCAAACGATTTTAGGAGCAATCTCATCGGATAAAAATGCAATTAGCTATAATAGTTTGAACTTTCATCAAAATGCAGTAGAAATTAAAAAAACTGTATTCATATGTTGCTGACAAACCATTGTTTTTCAGATACTTTACAAGTAAATGAAGTTTTTATATAAAATATCTAAAATAGATGAAAGATTTGATGTAGATAAATGTTTTGAATTTCTAAATAAACATAAGATTACTCTCTATAGTAAAATATATGAATTATCTCAAGGGGAGAAAAAAATACTATTATTTGCAATAGGTTATTTTACTAAGTCTAGTATATTAGTATTAGATAATCCATTTTTCTGGAATAGGACTAATAGCTAAAAAAAGAAATATTAAATCTTTTTGAGAGATTATATGGATGAAAATAAAATGATTATTCTTGTAACTGAAGATCCTTTAGTAATAAAGAGTCTGGCAGATTATGTAATTGTCCTTGAAAATGGAAGAATTAATACTAAAGAAGATATAGTAGAGCTACAAGAAAGATTTAACACTACAGATATAGAAAAAAATTTTACTTTCTATTATGAAGGAGAGAAGTCAAATGTATAAACAAAAAAATACGATACTAACTTTGGGGGCACTTTGGAATTTAATTTCAAATAGAAATTATACGAAAACCTTTATTATATAAGAGTTTATATTTACTATATTATATTATTACCATCACTGTAGTGCTTGAGTTATTATTTCATAAAACTTATATTATTTTAGCTGTTATTAGTTCAATAATTATTGTGATAAATGGAAGAAAATATGATGATCCTGAAAAACAATTTATTGAATATCTACCGATTTCATTAAAAAGATAAAGTAAGATATATTTACTATACAACTTATATAACTTTTATTCTTTGGGGGAATAATATCTCTTGTATTAGATTATATTTATCGTAAAGTTAATCCTATTGAATACCTATATGCAATAATAGTAGTTATAGCAGTATCAAATTTTGCTGTAATCCAAATGATTAAGACAAAAATAACACTAATATACTTCTTTATATATGATATTATTATTTATCAATTTATAGTAGGAATCTTTCGATTTTTCTTTAGTGCCTTTTAGTGGATATATAGGTCCAAAATATGATAATACGCAATTTAGTTTAATAAAATTAGCACTATTAATAGTAATCACATTGGTATACTACTTTGTTAGCGTAAATATTTTTATTAGCTCATAATAGAGAAAATAAACGAGTAGATAAAAAGTATAAAGGAAAACTTGCTTTTAATTCTGTTCCTTTTAATAAGTACAAGTGTCTTAAAAATTTATACATTTGAAGCTAATATGTTCTTTGAAGGAATTAAAGAAGGAACTAAAGATGCAACTAGAGTTGAACTAATAAATACTTATAATGAAACCAAATAAGGTTAAGCAAGGATAAATCGAAAATTTAATAAATATGAAAAAGCTAGTGACTTGATAAATAAGAGATTAAGTCGTAGCTTTTTGTATTATAGAAAAGTAGGAAGGTATAAAAAGAAGACTTGGATAACCAAATCTTCTTTGTATTAATATTTCTTATTTGAATTCTGCTGTGTTAACACGAACTCCAGGACCCATAGTTGTAGTTACAGCTACAGATTTGAAGTAAGTTCCTTTAGCAGCAGCTGGTTTAGCTTTAGCTAAAGCGTCTTGAACAGCGTTGAAGTTTTCAACTAAGTCTTCAGTTGAGAATGAAACTTTACCGATTGGAGTGTGAACAACACCAGCTTTTTTTCAGCACGGTATTCAACTTTACCAGCTTTGATTTCATTAACAGCTTTAGTAACGTCCATAGTTACAGTACCAGTTTTAGGGTTTGGCATTAATCCTTTAGGTCCTAATACACGACCGATTTTACCAACTTCTCCCATCATGTCTGGAGTAGCTACGATTACGTCAAAATCAAACCAACCTTGTTGGATTTTAGTGATGTATTCACCTTGTCCTACGTAGTCAGCTCCTGCTGCTTCAGCTTCTGCTGCTTTTATCACCTTTAGCAAAAAAACTAAAACTTTAGCAGTTTTACCAGTTCCTTTAGGAAGAACTACTGCTCCACGAACTTGTTGGTCGTTTTTACGAGTGTCAACTCCTAAACGGAATGCAACTTCTACAGTTGCGTCAAAATTTACTGTGCTTGTTTTTTTAGCTAATTCGATTGCTTCTACTACAGAGTATAGACTAGAAGAATCTACTAATTTAGCTGCTTCAAGATATTTTTTACCTTTTTTTGCCATTATAATTATCCTCCTATTCTCCTACTAAGATACCCATACTTCTTGCAGTACCTTCGATCATACGCATTGCTGCTTCTACAGAAGCTGCGTTTAAGTCAGCCATTTTAAGTTCAGCGATTTCTTGAACTTGAGCTTTTGAAACTGTAGCAACTTTGTCACGGTTAGGTACAGAAGATGCTTTTTCAATTTTAGCTGCTTTTTTAAGTAATACTGGTGCAGGTGGTGTTTTAGTAATGAAAGTAAATGAACGGTCTTCATATACTGAGATTACTACTGGAATGATTAATCCTGCTTGGTCTTGTGTACGAGCATTGAATTCTTTACAGAATCCCATGATGTTTACACCAGCTTGACCTAACGCTGGACCAACTGGTGGAGCTGGGTTAGCTTTACCTGCTGGTACTTGTAATTTAACAACTTTTATAACTTTTTTAGCCACGATAAAACCTCCTATATATTTTTCGTGATGTGGTCATTTGAACGTCTTTGAATTTTTCGTTCTCCCACTCAATCAAGTTTTGTATTTTTACATACTAGATTATAATATCACACTGGATAAGTAATTGCAAGTATTTTAATAACTTTTTAAAAAAACTTATTTTATTGGTAAAAATAATTCTACTTTTATTGAGTAGATATTAAAATAATACAACTAAGTCGGCTAAAATTCAAGTAGAAATTTCAAATAGTTGATAATATAAGTTATAATTTTAAAAAGAAATTAAAAAAACTATATTATATAGAAGAAAAGTTTTTGTAAACTAGGATTTTCCCTGAGTGAACTATTGACTTTTTACTATAGGTAGTGTAGAATTGTAGTTATGGTATGTGACAATTTGTGTGGATTTTTAATTATCGACTAGTTGTTATATCATAATAAAAAAATTTTTCAAAAATAGAAAGAGGTTGCAAAATGATTTACGGAATAATCAGTGTTGCAGCTTTTACTTGTTGGACTTTTATTTGGATATATTATTTCAAAAATTCTATTCAGAAGAAATTAGAGTTATCTAAGCAAGATGCTGACCATATTATTGGTGAAGCAAGAAAAGAAGCTAGATATATAGTTGAAAAAAAGAAACTACTATTGCTAAAAAGAAGCTGAAGAGATAATTAACATTGCTAATAAAGAAGCAGAATTTAAAAAAACAAGATATTCAAAGACAAGAAGATAGAATCGTTCAAAAAGAATCTTCACTAGAACGCCAAACAGAGCTTTTTAAATAAAAAAGACGAGTTGTTGAGTTCTAGAGAGATGAAATTGGAAGAAAAATCTCAACTTCTTGAAGAGAAAAGTAGCGAAGTTAATCAACTTAAGATTCAACAAGAAACAGAGTTGCAAAGAATTGCAAACTTAACAGAAGAACAAGCTCGTGAAGAGATTATGGCCGCAGTTGAGACTGATATGGCTAAAGACATGGCAATATATATAAGAAATAAAGAACTAGAGGCGAAAAATGTTGCTGATAAACGTGCAAAAGAACTTATTGTTCAATCATTACAACGTTTTGCTACAGATGTAGTTAGTGAAACTACTGTATCTGTTGTAGATCTTCCAAGTGATGATATGAAAGGTCGTATTATCGGTCGTGAAGGAAGAAACATTCGTACTTTAGAAACATTAACAGGAGTAGACTTAATTATTGATGATACTCCAGAAGCAGTTATCCTTTCAGGATATGATCCAATACGTCGTGAGATTGCAAAAACTGCGATTAAATCACTTATTGATGATGGTCGTATACATCCTTCGAAAATTGAGGAAGCTGTTGATAAAGCACGTAAGAACATTGATCAAGTTATTCGTGATGCAGGGGAACAAGCTACATTTGACCTTGGTATCCATAATATGCATCCAGATTTAGTAAAAATCGTTGGTAAGTTAAAATATAGAACAAGTTATGGTCAAAATGGATTACAACACTCTATGGAAGTAGCGTATATTTCTGGACTTATCGCAGCTGAGTTAGACTTAGATGTTGCTACAGCTCGTCGTGCAGGTTTACTACATGATATCGGTAAAGCACTTGATCATGAAGTTGAAGGTTCACACGTTGAAATTGGTGTGGCATTAGCTCTTAAATATAAAGAGAATGCAATTGTTGTTAATGCGATTGCTTCACACCACGGTGATACAGAACCAACAAAACCCAATTTCTGTCATTGTTGCCACAGCGGATGCACTTTCTGCATCACGTCCAGGAGCTCGAAGAGAGTCATTAGAAAAATTATATTAAACGTCTACAAAAACTTGAAGAAATTGCAAATGAACACAAAGGTGTAGAAAAACATTTGCTATTCAAGCAGGTCGTGAGATTCGAGTAATCGTAAATCCGGAAGAAGTAGATGATACAAAAACTTACAAAATTGCCAAAAGAAGTTAAAAAAATAAAATCGAAGAAACGATGCAATACCCAGGAAACATTAAAGTTAATGTTATCCGTGAGGTTAGACAGTTAAAGCTTTGCAAGATAGTAAAATTAAGCGATTGGAATTATCCAATCGCTTTTTTTATATGAGTTGTAATTGAAAATTCAAATTGTAATATGAGTTAATATAGGGAGTAGATAAAAAGGTAGAGTTCTAATAAAGTTTTTTTATAATTGATTAAAAATTATGAATATAGTACTAAACTCTTTTGGAAATTTTTGTAACTAAATAAATGTATTTTTAATTGAGAATTATTATTATAACAGGAAAAATATTGATAAGGTATATAAAAGATTATTTAACTAGTTTTGTAATAGTGATGAAAACAAGAGGAAAAAGATATTAGAAATTTCAGTAATCTCTATTGTTATGATCTTCTGAAATTTAAACACTTATTTTTAAAAATTACTAATATTATTTTTTTAGTAATTATTTTAGGTGAATAGCTACTATTAAGGAGTTCGTTAACTGAATTTTTGAAAAAAAGAATAATTTAAATATTAAAATAACAAATTATAAGGAAACGGTTTTATCTTAAGTGTATTTTATTATTCGGTTTTAAAAATTAATATTAATATATTTATATTGTTTATTAAAAAGAAATATATAATCGTTATTAAATTATGAGCTTTTTAATATAATCTGTATTAAAAACAGGGTTGAAAAAAACTTCATTGTTATTGTATAATTTTTTTATTATAGATAGTAGATATTTCTTATCTATGTAATTATTATAAATTTTTTAAGGAGAGTGTTATTATGACAAACACTGTAGAATCTAAAGCATTTTTAGAGCCTCAAGAAGTTTATGAACTAACTATTAAAAAAGGTACTGCCAAAGCTACTGCGGGCCTTAAATATATGTTAAGTTTAGGTTTCTTAGGTGGGGCATTTATCGGAGTAGGATTTTTAGCCTTACTTCGTGTATCAGGATCAATTCCTAAAGAATTTGGAGGAATTGGTGCATTACTTGGAGCATCTGTTTTCCCAATTGGACTTATTTGTATTTTAGTTGGTGGTGGAGAATTAGTTACGGGTAATATGATGGCTGTAACTGTTGCGTGGTTTAATAAGAAAATTAGTTTTAAACTGTTGGCTAAAAACATGGTTGTTATTACATTTGCAAACCTTGTTGGTTCTCTAGTTATTGCTTATTTCTTAGGACATTTAACTGGTTTAACTGGTGGTGCTATTGCAGCTAAAACTATTTCAGCTGGTGAATCAAAAGTATACTTAACATTCTGGCAAGTATTCTTCTCAGCTGTAGGGTGTAACTGGTTAGTTGGTATGGCAGTATGGTTAAACTTCGCTGCTAAAGATGTAGGTAGTAAAATGTTTGGTGTATGGTTCCCAATTATGACTTTCGTTGCTATTGGATTCCAACACTTGGTTGCGAACATGTTCGCAATCCCAGCTGCAATGTTTGAAGGTGCAAATATCTCAGTTTTACAATTTATCCAAAACATGGGAACAGTATTTTTAGGTAACTTTGTGGGAGCTGTTACATTAGTTTCTGCACTTTATACATTTGCTTATAAAAAAATAAAATTTAGAGAAAATTAAAATCTTTTTAAATAATAAAAATGAAGTAGGATGTAATTCCATACTTCATTTTTGTTTTCTTAAAAAGTGATATCTGTTAGTGTCAATTATATATAACAGATATAACATAATAATATATAAATCTAATAATAAGAAGATATAAAAAAAGATTCCAAATTATTAAACTTGGAATCTTTTATTAATATTAGTCTTCTACTTTTACAACCCAACCAAATTTATCTTCAACTTTACCTAATTGGATACCAGTAAGTAAGTTATAGATTTTTTGAGTCCATTCACCTGGTTTGTTATCAGTGATAAGTTCTAATTTTTTTAGTACCATCGAATAATTCACCAACTGGAGCGATTACTGCTGCAGTACCGCATAGGAATACTTCTTCAAGTTTTCCATTATCATAAGCTTCATAAACTTCTTCAAGAGCTAATTTTCTTTCTTCAACTTTTTTTCACCCTAGTGATTTAAGTAATTCTAACACTGAAGCACGAGTGATACCTGGAAGGATAGAACCATTTAATTCTGGAGTAACAAATGTTCCATCAATTTTGAAGAAGATATTCATAGCTCCACCTTCTTCGATGTATTTTTGTTCAACTCCATCAAGCCATAGAGATTGAGAATATCCTAATTCTTGAGCTTTCTTTTGACCTTTTAGTGATCCAGCGTAGTTACCTGCAGTTTTAGCGAATCCAAATCCACCACGAACAGCACGTACATATTCGTGTTCTACGAAGATTTTGTTTGGTTGTAATCCTGCTTTGAAGTAGCTTCCTGATGGTGATAAGATAATTACGAATTTAACTTCGTTATTCGGGTGAACTCCTAGAGCTTCTTCTGCACCGTATAGGAATGGTCTAACGTATAAAGAAGTACCTTCAGACTTAGGAATCCATTCTTTATCGATAGAGATTAATTTTTTAAGAGCTGCTAATGCAAATTCTTCATCTAGCTCAGGTAAAGCGATACGATCTGAAGATTTATTTAAACGTTTAAAGTTTTGTTCTGGACGGAATAAAACTGGTTCTCCATTAGCATTATATGCTTTCATACCTTCGAAAACACTTTGTCCATAGTGTAATACGTTTAGAGCAGGTGAAACAGGAATAGGTCCGTAAGGAACAATACGTGGATCGTACCAGCCTTTATCAGATGACCAGTCCATAACGAACATATGGTCTGTAAAAACTGTACCAAATCCTAGTTTATCGTCGGGTGTTTTTTCTTTTGGAGTAGTTGTAAGTTCTACTCTGATATCATTTACTGTTAGTTTTTGTCATAATTATATTTCTCCTTATCTTTTAAAAAAACGATTTATTTTCAATTCGTTAAAAAGTATTATAATACTAATTCGTTATTTTTTTCAATACTTTCTTTTAAATTTTTCTGAATTTTTAACTAAAGTATCCGATATTTCATATTGCAATAATTATTAAAATGCTATAAAATGAAAAATAGGCATTGTTAATTTTCAATATTATTATTCTTCCAATACTAATTTAATTTTTATTTAAAATATGTTACAATATTAGAAATGTTATTTTTAGCAATGTATCTTTTAAAAAGAAAGGTAGATATTTATATGGATATTAAAAATCATTAGAAAACAAATTTAATACATCTTTAGCAAATCTTACAGGATCACCAATTAGAGAATTTGATGCATTTGCTTCAACGATTGAAGGGATTATCAAGTTAACATTAGGAGAGCCTGACTTTGATACTGCTGAAGAGGTTAAAGAAGCTGCGAAAGTTGCTTTAGATAATAATAGAACACATTATTCAGTGAACAATGGTATTGAGCCATTAAGAGCAGCGTGGGCTAAAAACTTAGACAAAAGATATAATTTAAAATATAGTTCAGATGAAGTTATCGTAACTATTGGTGCTTCTGCGGCGATAGAACATACTATTTCAGCTATTACAAATCAAGGGATACTATTTTAGTAGTAACACCGTACTTCTCAGCTTATGAGGGAGTAGGTATTCTAAATAAATGTAATATTAAATTCATTGATACAGCTGATAATGGCTTTAAAGTTCGTCCAAGTGATTTAGAAAAAGCTCTAGAAGAGAATAAAGATGCAAAAGCAATTCTAATCAACTATCCAAACAACCCAAGTGGTGTTTCTTATACTAGAGAAGAAGTTAAAGAGATTGCTGATGTATTAGGAAAATATGATATTTTTGTACTTAGTGATGAAATTTATGGAGATATTACATATAACTATAAACACACATCATTAGCCGAGTTTATTCCAGAACAAACAGTTCTAATCAGTGGATTATCAAAATCTCATGCTATGACTGGATGGCGTATTGGATTTGTCGCAGCTCCTCAAGCGATGATTAGAAAAATCGGGGTTTTCCATCTGTTTACAGTATCTGGAGCTCCAACATTTATTCAAGATGCTGCTGTGGTAGCTTTAACAGATGAAAATGTAGATAAATATAATAATCATATGATTGAAACTTATAGAGAAAGAAAAAGATTATATGGTTCCAAGACTTCGCGAATTAGGTTTTGAAATTCCTGAAATTGATGGAGCATTTTATATCTTTGCCAAAATTCCAGCCGAATATAGAGAACTTGGGGCGATGGAGTTTTGTAAATTATTAGCGAAAGAGGCTCGTGTTGGGGTTATTCCTGGGACAGCATTTGGGAAAAGCTTATAATGACTTCTTTAGAATTAGTTATGCAACAAGCATGGAAAATATAAAAGAAGCTGTTGAAAGAATTTCTCAATTTATGAATAAGTAATTATATTATAGAAGAAAGGTTATTCAAATGAAAAGGTAAATTCATAACAGTAGAAGGTTCAGATGGTTCAGGTAAAACGAGCTTTATCAACTTTGCTACAGAGTATTTGAAAGAAAAGGGATATAAAGTAATAACAACACGTGAGCCTGGTGGAACAGAGTTTAGCGAGAAAGTCAGAGAACTACTTTTTGATAGTTCAAATGATATCGATGCTAAAACTGAAAGTTTACTGTTTTGTGCTAGTCGACGTGATCACATCGTAAAAATATTACCTCATGTAAATGAAGGATATATTGTAATTTGCGATCGTTTTGTAGATAGTTCAGTTGCTTACCAATCTTATGGTCGAGGACTTTCTAAACAAGATATTTTAGATATAAATTCATATGCAACAGATAATCTTGAACCGGATTTGACACTATATTTCTGTGTGGATGTTGAAGTTGGACTAGCGCGTACAAAAACAGAGATGACAATAATCGAATGGATCAAGAAAGTCTAGATTTTTATAAAAAAATGTTAAACGTGGTTATGATGATCTTTCAAGAGAAAATACCGAACGTATTAAGGTGATCGATGCAAGTGATACATACGAGAATGTGCAAAAACAAGCACTTGCTATATTGGAAGGATTTTTAAACAATGAACTTTAGTAAAGATGCAATTGTAATAAAATCTTTAACAAATACATTAAAAACAGATAAACTATCCCATGCCTATTTAGTAGTAGGTGAGGATAGTTTATATTCTGATGAGTTTATTTTGAGTTTTTGTTAAAGCAATTTTTTTGTTTAGAAAATAAAGATAAAGAATTTTATAGTTGTGAAAAATTGTAAAAACTGCAATAGTATAAATCATGGGAATTATGTTGATTTTTATAAATTATCAAGTGAAACTTCGATAAAGAAAGATGAAATCCAAACATTAAAAATCTGATTTGAGTGTTAAATCATTTTACGGTAAGAAGATATACTGGATAAAAGATATAGAAAAATGACTGAGCAAGCAGCAAAACAGTTTACTTAAATTTTTAGAAGAACCTGAAGATGATATTATAGCTATTCTTAGTTGTAAAAATATCAGTGCCATATTACCAACTATTATTTCCCGCTGTCAACAAGTTAAACTAATAGGGCACAGTGAAAATATTGAAATTGAGCAAAATGAAGAGTTAATTAATATTACTAATGAATATATAAAAAGATATATGAGAAAACCTCATCTTGCTAATATTTATCTATTAGAAAAATTAAAATCTAAAGATGAAGTGGTAGAGTTTTTTTCAAATATTTAAGTATGGAAGTTTCTAAAAAGCTATGGTGATGAAATCGTAAGTGATGTTGTTAATGTTAGTAAGGTACAGGAAAAAAATACTTCAAGCACAAGCAGATTTAAATGGAAATGTTAATGCAACATTGGTGCTGGAAAAATTTGCCTTTTACTATTTTATTAGATAACAATAATTTAGAATTTTTTTAACAAGAGGTTAGTATGGAAGATAATTTAAGAGTTGATACAGTTTCTAAAAATTTTAAAATATTACAAAAAGTTGACCATTATAGTATGTCAACGGACTCTTTTTTTATTACCATATTTTGCCAATGTGCCGAGAAGTTTTAAAAAAATATTATAGAACTTTGCAGTGGGAATGGTGGTATCTCAATAATTCTTAGAGAAAAGTCAGATGCCAAAATAGAAATGTTAGAAATTCAGGAAGACTTAGTTGAGCTGAGTAAAAAGTCTAGAGTTAAATAATATTGTTAATGTAGAAGTGCGAAGTGGTGATATAAAAAAATGTAAGAGAATATTATAGACCATCAACATTTGACTATGTAATTTGTAATCCACCGTATTTCCCTGTTGAGAATATGCCAAACCAACGTGAAAAAGTTTAATCACAATATTTCACGTCATGAATTACTATGTAATCTTAGTGATGTAATCCAGGCGATTAGATATTTAGTCAAACAAAATGGGAAGTTTGCATTGGTTCATAGAACATATAGAATAAGTGATATTATCTCTGAATGTGAGAGAAATGGACTAGCAATAAAAAGAATAAGATTTTGTATATAGTAAGCCTTCAAGTGAAAATAGTAAAATAGTACTAATTGAGGGAAGTGTATCGAAAGTTAGCGACATTAAAGTTGAGCAACCATTTTTATATTTATAATGAAGATGGTAGTTATACAGATGAAATGAAGAAAGTGTATGGTATTTATGAGTAGTTTTATGTATGTAGTTGAGTGTTGCGACAAAACTTGGTATACTGGATATACAACAGATATTGTTAGAAGGATAAAAACTCATAATGCCAAAAAGGGTGCGAAAATATACGAGGGTGAGAGTACCAGTAAAACTTATATATTTTTGAAGAGTTTAAGACGAAAAGTGAAGCTACGAGTGCAGAAAGTCTATTCAAAAACGAACTCGTAGAAGTAAAGAAGAGTATATTTTACTTAATTTGAATACAGAAAAAGCAAAAAAATAAAAGATTTTTAATATGAAAAATAAAGGAAAAAAATAACTATGTTATATTTAGTGGGAACGCCAATAGGTAATTTGGAAGATATTACATTAAGAGCACTAAGAGTGCTAAAAAGAAGCGGATATAATAGCTGTGAAGATACGAGAAATACTCGAAGTTATTGAATCATTATGAAGTGAAGGGGAAAAAACTACTTAGTTATCATGAGCATAATGAAGATAAAATGAGTGATAAGATAATAGAATACTTAGAAGAAGGATTAGATATAGCATTGGTAACTGATGCAGGAATGCCATGTATTTCAGATCCAGGGTATGTACTTGTAGAGAAGGTAAAAACTGCAGGACTAGATGTTGTAGCTTTACCAGGCGCTAATGCGGGACTTACTGCACTGGTTGCTAGCGGTATAGAATCTTACAATTATACATTCTATGGATTCTTACCGAGAAAAAGTAAGGAACTTAAGCAAAAGTTAGAAATTATTTTAAGCTCAAAGACAACTGGTATTTTATATGAAAGTCCACACAGGGTAAAAAACTTAGTGGAAGAGATCGCTAAAATTGCACCAACGAGAAAAATTGCAGTAGCGAGAGAACTTACGAAGATGTTTGAACAAATCGAAACATATGAAGCTAGCGTGATATTAGATATGTTAGGTGGAGAAATTAAGGAAAAAGGGGAATTTGTTGTTATTATTTCTCCATCAAAGGATGAAGAAATAACAGACCTTAATCTTGATGATATTGTGGAAATAATCTATCAAAAAGTCCAAAGTGGTGAAAAATCAGAAGCTATTAAAAAAATACTGCTAAAGAACATGGAATAAATAAAAAGAGGTTTATAGTTTTATATCATGAAAAAAATATGATTAGTTTCATAACTATAAATGTATTAATAGTAGTATTTCTTATTGCCGCAATACATATTAAAATATTTTTCCTGCCTTTTAACATTTTTGTATTTTTAAATATATTTATGATTTATAAAAAGAAGTTCAGAATTGGATAAAAATGAACAGAAGAAAAATTATGTTGCACAATGTTAAGAATTCTTTAGGGATAATACTAGGGTATACAGAAGCACATAATGATGAATTGATTACTAAAGAAGAACTAGATGAAAGAATCAATGAAGAAATTCAAAGAGATAGTTTCAATGATAAAAAGACGAGATTTATAAGTAAACCTCATCTTTTTGTTTTATTCGTTATAATTATTGATTATTCTATGGTTTTCTCTAGCTTTTTCTACGTTTTTTTCCAAGTTTTAGCAGAAAAGAAAACTATCAATGGCATTAATTCCAAACGACCAAGTAACATTGAAACAGATAAAAATTATTTTTTGTAAAATATGGAATCTGTGAAAAGTTACTCATAGGACCATAGTGGTTAAAAGCTGGTCCAGCATTACTGATTGATGTTACTGTTAAAGAAATAGCATCTTCAAAATCATTAATCTGGAATGTTATTAAGAACAAAATAATAACATATACAAATCCAAATAATAATAGATAGTTAGATAACGGAGTAGTGTCTTTTACTACCTTTCCATCTATCTTGAACATAGAGATTTTTTTCTTGGATTTAGTGCTTTTACTTATACTTTGTTTAGCATTTTTAACAAAGAAAATTAGTCGTGGTATTTTTAATTCCACCAGCAGTGCCGCCAGTACAACCACCAACAATCATAAGAATTAGTATTATCATTTTTGAAAATACAGGCCAGATATTAAAATCGTTGTAGGTAAACCCTGTAGTTGAGACAACTGATGAAACTGTGAAGAATACGTCTAGTAAGCTATGGTTTGGTGTGTCATAAGAACGATAGATATCTAAAAACATTATTATTGATAAAATAGAAATCATACCGAAGAACCAACGTAACTCTTTCACTTTTTAATACTTTAAAAAAATCTTTTGAATACAATAAAGTATATCAAGGTAAGATTCATAGAAAAATTAGCATGAATATAGCTATTACTACGGTAATATAGTACTATTATAATATGCTATTCCTGCATTTTTCACAGCAAAGCCTCCAGTTCCTGCTGTAGAAAAAGGCTAGATTTATACTATCAAACACTCCAATTCCACCTATCATTAGCAGGAAGAATAAAATAATTGTTAGAGCAATATAAATTCCGTATAGATAAATTGCTGTTTGTTTCATAGAAGATACTACTTTACCAAAAATATGGTCCTGGAACTTCAGCTTTTGCTATATGAATAGTGTGAGGTGAACGTGGGAGAATTGCTAAAGCAAACACTATAACCCCCATACCGCCGATAAAATGTGAAAAACTACGTCAGAATAATAAACTTTTTTTCTATAGATTCTACGTCTTGCAATATAGTTGATCCAGTTGTTGTAAAACCACTAACTGTCTCAAAGAAACTATCAATATAATGAGGTAGTTTCTCCAGATAAATAGAGATGGAAATGCCCCAAGAATAGAAAGATAACCCATGTTAATGTAACAATTACATATCCTTCACGTTTATAAAAAAATCACGTTCTGTAACATCTCTTGTAAGAAAATGTATTATTAATGATAGAATAAAACAAATAAAAATTGTACTGAAAAATGAATTAGTAATTTTAATTGGTTCATGATAAATCACTGATACTATTGTTGGTAAAAATTAATAAAGCAGCTAAGAGCATTATCATCTTACCAACAACGTGAAAGACCATTTTGAAGTTCATAGATTACCTCCTTACAAGTATGTCGTCGATATGTTCAATTTTATGACCATAATTTACTACGACAACATTATCATTTACCATTATTTCATCTTCACCGTTAGGGAAAATTTGTTTGTTATTACGAATTATAAAAAGCTATAAGCATATTATCATTAATATCTAATTCCTTCAGTTTTGTTCCCAGTACTCTAGCATTTTCATTGAAATTTTAAATTCAATAACCTCAGCTTTACTGTTAGCAATACGATAGTAACTTTCTATATCAGTAGTTCGACTACATTGTAATGATTTAGTATACTTTTTAATAATATTACCAACAATTTCTTTTTGGTGTTATATAAGAATATTGCCCGATATCTTCAGCAATCTGCTTAAGAGATGCACAGTTAACTTTAGCGACTGTCTTTTTTAATTCCTAATTTATCAGCATATAGATTAATAATAATATTCTCTTCATCTAGTCCTGTTAAGGAAATACAACTATCAAATGTTTGTATACCTTCTTCAATTAGTGTATCACGATCACTTCCGTCTGCCCATATAACATCAATCTCAGGAAAAGTCTCACTTAATGCTATTGCCTTTCTTTATCAATTTCGATTACTTTCAGTGTAGAAAAGATGCTTTTGTAAAAATTCTACAAGATAATGACTACTTTTCCTGCTCCGATTATTAAAGAAGAGGTTACTTTTTCTCAAGATTCTCTTTATTTCCTAGTAGTTTATAGAATTTTTTAAATTTTTATTTGAAGCCGTAATATGAACTTTTATCTCCAACTTCAAAAACATAATTTCCTCGAGGAACAAAAACAGTTCCTTTTTCTCTCAACAAGACACACTAATGAAGGAAAATCAATATATTTTTCTACTATCGATAAAGTGAAACCCCGTTAAGTAAACTATCTTCATTGATAATAACTTCTAATATATTAAATTTATTATTGAAAAACTCTCAACTTTTTGTTGCAGTAGGATACTTCAACATATAGAAAATTTGTTTTGCAGCTTCATACTCTGGATTAACCATAAGGTCAATACCTAGAGATTTTTTTATAAATTCTTTTGTTTTTGAATATTCAGGGTTACGAATTCTCGCGATTGTGTATTTTGCCCCATCTGTTTAGCTGCAATACATGAAATCATGTTTATTTCATCACTAGTTGTTACTGATATAAACATATCAGCATTTGCAGCATCAGCTTCAGCTAATATATCTGAATTTGCACCATTTCCAACTAATCCATTAATATCATACGTCTCAACTAGTTTTTCAACTGGCGTTCATTTGTGTCAATAATTGTTACTTCATCAAATGTGTTAGAAAAAAATCAGCGCAAAGAAAGTTCACCGACTTTACCACCACCGACTATAATTACTTTCACGTTAATACTCCTTTTTAAATGATATTCATATTATAACGCAAAATAAAATAAATTTCTATAAAGTATTTATTTATAATCAATTAATAACCTAATATTAATTGATTATAATTTTAAGATAATAATTAATGAGTAGTAGAATAAATAAAAAGAATAATTTGTTGAAGTACTATAAATATTTAAACAAACTATATTAAAAATAAGTCAGTATATGATATAATTAGTGTTGGGAAATAATCTTTTCATTTTTAATCTTAATAGTTGATAAAAAGGAGGACACAAGGTGGCGAAAAATATCTAAACAGGACATCGACTATATTTTTGATAATATTGATATAGTTAGTCTTGTTAGTGAATATGTAAAATTAGAAAAAAACGAGGACAAAACTACTTAGGATTATGTCCATTTCATAATGAAAAACACCATCTTTCACTGTTTCTCCTGAGATAGCCCATTGTTTTTGGATGTGGTAAAGGTGGTAATATATTTCAATTTGTATCACTAATAGAAAATATTACATACAATCAAGCAATCATAAAAGCTAGGAACGAGGTTAGGACTAGATTTAGAGTCAAATGATAATAAAAGAAGCTAGTTACGATTTAAATAATGAAATTGATATAATGTACTATGGGCATGAGACTTTTGGCAGATTATTATAATTATATTCTTTTTAAATACAAAAAGAAGCAGAAGATGCTCTTAAGTATTTATTAGAGGGGACTAAATGAAGATGTCATAAAACATTTTAATTTAGGATATGCTCCTCGTGATAATAATATAGCATTAAACTTTTTTTATTCTAATAATATAAATTTAGATTTAATAGTTGAAGCAGGATTGTTAGGGAAAAAAATGATTCTGGAGATTACTATGATGTCTTTAAAGATAGAGTAATGTTTCCTATAAAGAATGATCAAAATCAAGTTGTAGCATTTTCTGGAAGAACGATGTCTACAGATGAAAATGTTCAAAATATTATAATACGCATGAGACTAAGATTTTTGAGAAAAGAAAAAGTTTTATATAACTTTTCTGATGCACGATCATTTATAGCTAAAGAAAATGAAGTGATATTATGCGAAGGGTATATGGATGTTATTAAGGCTCATCAAAATGGAATGAAAAAATACCGTTGCTTTGATGAGAACCAACATAGATAATAATAAATTAAAAGAACTTTTATCACTAGTAAAGAAAATTACATTGAGCTTAGATAATGATGAAGCAGGATCGAAAGCGCAGATTGAAGTGGTAATAAATTATTCAAACTACCGATAATGTCTATAAGCTAAAAATTTTCAGGGGCGAAAGATTTAGATGAATTTCTAACTGATTCTAAAAAAATATTGATTTTGATTCTGAGATTTATTTAAAAATAATAAAGATCACTTTATTAATTATAAAATTGAATATTGTAAAAATGATTCTAGAACAAATATTGAACAACGCATTAAATATAAAAATGAGATACTTGTTAATATTGCTTATGTAGAAGACGAATCATTAAAATACATATTACTTACTAATTTGGCAGAGAGTTCGGAATCGAACGACAAGTTCTTCTTAAAGAATTAGGGTAAAGTAGATGTGAAAAGAAAGAAATCAACGGGAGAATGGACAGCTCAACTAATCCAACACTGTTATTTTCGAACAACTAATTATGACAAAAATGTATAAAGTATTTAAATACTTTTTGTCAATAGGGCGTGTTATTGAAAAAAATATAGTGATTTAGAAAAATGTCAATTCCCTCAAAAGTATTTTATAAATTTAATGGATTACTTAGTAATTTATTATAATAATAATCTAGAATTCCATATTCATAGATTTATTCATAGTATTGAGGACGAGGAAGTGGTGAGACTTGCCACATATATGGATGAGGACGGATTTTTAATTGAAGAAAATCCAACGTCTGATATTATTGGAGATTATATAAAATATTTTTCAAATAAACAAATAACATTAAAAGAACTAAAAGATAGACTCAGAGTTGCTATCAAGAGATGGATGCTGGAAGCTCAAAAAGAGTTACTATTAGAACTAAAAATTATAAGAAATAGAGGAGAAGAACATGGCTAAGAAAGTAAAAGATTTTTGAAACAATAAAAAGAATTGTTAGAAAAAGGTAAAAAGCAAGGTGAGTTAACTCAAGAAGAAATCGTAGATGCTTTATCAAAATTAGATATTTCTTCAGAAGCGATGGATGATTTCTATGAAGAATTAAATAATGAAGATATTATTTTAATCAATGCCAATCATGAAGAAGAAGAGGAAGAAGATTTAGACTTAGAAGATCTGTCTGTTCCAGCAGGAATTAGAACTAATGACCCTGTGAGATGTGCTTAAAAGAAATCAGGAAAAGTACCCGCTATTATCAAAAGAAAAGAACTAGAACTTTCTAAACTTATTGAAACAGGAACAGAGGAAGAAAAAGAACAAGCTAAAAAGGATTTAGCTGAAGCTAACTTACGTCTTGTTGTAAGTATTGCTAAACGTTATGTTGGGCGTGGAATGTTATTCTTAGACTTAATCCAAGAAGGTAACATGGGATTAATTAAAGCGGTAGAAAAATTCGACTATTCTAAAGGATTCAAATTTTCAACATATGCAACTTGGTGGATTCGTCAAGCAATCACTCGTGCTATCGCAGACCAAGCTAGAACTATCCGTATTCCAGTTCATATGGTTGAAACTATTAACCGTTTAATTCGTATTCAAAGACAATTACTTCAAGATTTAGGGCGTGAACCAAAACCTGAAGAAATCGCTAAGAAAATGAATATGACTCCAGAAAAAGTTCGTGAGATCCTAAAAATAGCCCAAGAGCCAGTTTCATTAGAAACACCAATCGGTGAAGAGGATGATTCACATTTAGGAGACTTTATCGAAGATAAAGAAGCTCAATCTCCAGTAGAGCACGCTGCAAACGAACTTCTGAAAGAACAACTAGAAGAGATACTAGAAACACTTACTGATCGTGAAGAAAATGTTTTGAAATTACGTTTTGGTCTAAAAGATGGTAAGACTCATACTCTAGAAGAAGTAGGGAGTGCGTTTGGAGTAACTCGTGAACGTATTCGTCAAATTGAAGCAAAAGCTATAAGAAAATTAAAACACCCATCTAAGCTTAATAAACTAAAAGGCTTCATGGAATAATTTTAGAAGCTTAAATAGAATAGAGTTAAATGTAAAAATCAAGGTTAAATATGGTACTGCACCCAAAAAGTTGGACAAAATATTAAGTTATTTTGGTTTAGTATTTTAAACTTTAAAGTCAGTAAATTTTATTACTTTTTAGTGGCTTTTCATTCCTTACAGTTATTTTAAGATTTTTCGAACTATTTAGTCAAGGATTTTTTAAAAGGCGTAGCCCTTGTCCTTGACTAAATAGGAGGAAAAATCTAAACTATGAAGGAATGAAAGTTTCTTTTATTTATATTAGTTTCTATTCATTCTTCTGTAAGTTACAGGACTTAATCCACCTAAGTTCAATTTTATTCTCTCTTCATTTATAGTACTTTATATAATCTATAATGGCTTCTTTTAATTCATATTTATTCTTAAAAAGTATCTTCAAATCCATAATACATCTCAGATTTTAAAACGCAAGAAAGGATTCCATAAATGCATTATCTGCTGATGTTCCCTTTTCTAGACATTGATTGTGTAATTCCTTTTTGCTTTTGAGAATTTGTCTATATTCAATATGTTGATATTGCCAACCTTGATCACTATGTAATATCATACCATCGTATCTTTCATTTTTGAAGTTGAGATAACATTTTATGTTGTTGTACCATATTAGGTGAAAATGAAACACTATACGCTATTATCTCTGCATTATATCCATCAATTATAGGTGCTAAATAAACTCTATCCTCTCCAATCTTGAATTGAGTTACATCTGTATAACATTTCTTTAATGGTTCTGAGGCGAAGAAATCTCTAGCTATTATATTATCTGCGATTTTTCCAATTTTTCCTTTATAAGAGTTGTATTTTCTAGTAGGTCTTACGAATGATAATACATCTAGTTTTCTTGTTAATCTTAAAACTTTTTATGATTTACTACAAATCCCATATTTCTAAGTTCTAATGTTATTCTTCTATAACCGTATCTATATTTGTTTCCTGAATTAATAGAATTGCTTCTTCTATATTTTTATTTTTTGTTATCTTTGTCTTCTTTATTTTTTTGTATAATAATATGATGAACGAGATAAAGCCTAAAATCTTTAATAGTATATTTAATCTATGTGTTTTCCTTTAATTCTTCTACTATTTTTGTTTTTCTCTTCGTTTGAGATTGTTTTAACCTTATCTCCCTCAACTTTTTTAAAGACTGCATTTTTCTGCACTAGGGTACTCAAGTTCCTTCTCTAATTGTTCTACTTTTTGATAATTCATTTTTCGATCTTTTTATTATTATTTTTCATTTTACTAGTTCTTCCTCTCGGTTTCTCTAGTATATTATACCCGTTTTCTTTAAATTTTGAAATCCAATTATGAAGTAAACCAGGGATTTGGTAATGCGTACTTTAATGAAGTAGCTTTTATAGAGTTTCCTAATATTAAAAACTTCATTGATTATATCTAATTTTAATTCTACTGGATAGTAAGTATTATTTCTTTTAATCAGTATTGTCTCACCATGTAAATCAGCTAATTTTACCATATACCTCACATTACTAGAATTAATCTTTAAACTTTTTAGATAGTTCCATGTATGAGTATCCTTCTTTCTTAAGTCTATACATTTCTATCTTATTTTTCATCTGTTAATTTCATAATAAATAGCCCTCCAAAATTTGTCCAAATTTTTGGGGCTATCCTATTTCTAACCTTGATTTTTTAATAGTGTATAAATATCTCACCATGTTCATTTGTTGGTTTGAATAATGTCACTACGAAAGTAAAAACTGCTATAATTGATGGAATAAAAGTCCAACAAAATAGTAAGCACAGTAGTCCTTTAAAGTTTTTCCGATGTAGAAATATTGAATTCCGAAATGACCTAAAAAGAAAGTGATTAATAAGAATACCACTTTGTTAACATATCTACCAGGGATATAGCCACGATTATTTCTAGGATCATAATAATATTTAGTCATTAGTAGACCTCCATATGGATTATTTAAGGATAATAATACCATAAAAATATTCTAGTATTCAATAGAGAAGAGATAATGTTAAAAATATTCAGATATGTAAGTTAATCTACTGTATTTTTTTAAAATCAATATAAATAAAAAAAGTACCTAGCGTTGAAAGTATGCTGAGCACTTTGAAAAATTATCGTTTAGTTTTTAAGGTTTTCTTTCCAATCTTGAAGACCGTTTTTTAGCATATAAACGTTTGTATAACCGTTCTTTTTAAGAGTTAAAAGCAGCACGTGGAGCTAAAGTTCGTTTTTATCGCAAAGATAAATAGGTTGATCTTTTCTTAAAGATGTATATAAGAAATTGAATTGAGAAGAAGGCATATTACGAGCACCGTTGATGTGAGCGTATTTGAAATCTTCTTTCTCTCTAACGTCGATTAATTGAACTTTTTCTAAGATTTTTCTAAATTCTTCATAAGGAAGTTTCGTTACAGCGCCTTTTTAATCTGAAGTAATTAAATAGTCCTACTGCTCCTAAAACAACCACTAAAACTATTGTTGATAGTAAAAATGATGACATAATGAACTCCTTTTTATTATAATATCTGTAAGTGAATTATATCATAATTTGAAAATTTGTTCAACATTGATTATAATTAGTATGAATGCTAAAAATATAAAATTAATTAATTGGAGAAAAATGATAACATCAACAAGTAATAAAAAGAATTAAAGATATTCAAAATTAAAAGAGAATAAAAATATAAAAATACGGCAGATATTTAATAGAAAGGTAAACACCTTGTAGAAGAAGCTTTAAATGCAAAAAGTAGTAGAAGAAATAATTGTTTCAGAAAGATTTGATGACTACAATATAGTTGATTCTTTCACAGGTAATTTAATAAAAAGTCACTGATAGTGTCATGAAGAATATATCTGATACGATAACTACGCAAGGAATTATAGCTGTATGTCGTATTGATAAAAAGAATTAGATATTAACAATTATAGTAAAGTTCTAATCTTAGATAAGATTCAAGATCCAGGAAACTTAGGAACAATAATCAGAACAGCCGATGCCTTCAATTTGACTGCATTATTCTTGGTAAAAGGAACGACAAGTTTATATGGTCATAAAGTTATTCGAAGTACACAAGGTAGCAACTTTTCACATAGATTGTTTTGATAATATAGATTTAGTTGAGTTAATTGATAAAATGAGTAATTTCAATATTTTTCGCTACTAGTCTAAAAGCGGATAAATATATAGAACAATTAGATAATATTTCAGGAAAAAGTTGCAGTTGTCTTTGGAAATGAAGGCGCGGGGAGTTAGTGAAGAAATATTGTCAAAAAGTAAATAATCTACTTAAAATCGCTATGCCTGGACGAGCAGAGAGTTTAAAATGTCTCTATAGCCACTGGGTATTGTGATGCACTATATTTCTACTAATTTAAAATAATAAATTTACTATTTTTATAAGTGTGGTATTATGGTAAATGTGAAAATAAAGAGAGGGTGAAATCTAATGTTAAAAATTATAGCAGTAGATAAAAAGGAGATATCCTTACTGATGTTAGTTTAGAAAGACTTAAAGAGCAAGACATAGCGTGGTATTGGGTTGATTTTGATACTCCTACACGTAGTGAAATTAACTTGCTAACAACTTTCTTCAAGTTCCACGAACTTTTAATTGAAGACTGTTTAACGCTTTTACAAAGACCAAAAATTGAAATTACAAGACAACAAATTTTTCTTAGTATCTCATGTATTAAAAATATAGATGATGACTACGAAACTCTAAATATGTTTGTTGGGAAAAATTATATTGTAACGTTCCACCTCTCACACATACGTTATGTAAATAAAATCGTTCCAAAAATATTACAACGTGGTGCAGAATATTCACCATTACATGTTATGACATGCTTGTATCAGAAATAGTAGAGGATATATTCCTATTATTTTCAAAAATTGAAAATCGTCTTGATGAAATTGAGGAAACAGATTCATATACTTCTGGAAGTAAGATTATGGATGAGGTATTTGATCTTCGAAGTGATCTGTTAAAACTTCGTCGTGGGTTACTACCAATGCGTGAGCTTATTCATAGATTCTTAGTTTCGTCGTGTAGAAATGACAGATAATGATAGAAAAATATTTCCACGATATTTATGATGATCTTGTTCAACAAACTGAGATAATCGAAGCAAACCGTGAGTTGGCCAGTGATATCCGTGAAAAACTTTATGACATACAACTCACTTAAATCAACAATATCATGATGACACTTACCGTTATTTCTACAATCTTTTACCATTGACATTTATAGTAGGATGGTATGGTATGAACTTCAAATATATGCCAGAATTAGAATGGCAATATGGTTTACTACCTAGTTGTAGCTATAATGTTAGGTATTGCGTTCGGCATGTTATGGTTCTTTAAGAAAAAAAGGATGGCTTGATATGTTTAAATAACATTATCAAGTAGGTTGAAAGTAATGAATATTTTTAAATTAATGATCTTATTTTTTTATGATATTACTTGCAATTTTTTCAATGATACGAATTGATTTTTGGGAAAATTTTTCAAGAAAAAAATAGTACGAGAGAAATAAAAAGTATTTGTGATTCTAGTTTCTTTTTGCACTAGGATATCTAGGATATATAACAATTATTACAATTTATGAATTATCGTTAAATTTTTTTAAAATAATTTAACAGAAAAGGAAAGTGCATGGATAAAGAATTAGAAAAAAATAAAAAAAGAAACAAGAATTGAAAAAGTCACGTGAAGATAAATTATTAGCTTTTATCGGAGGAAAATTCATAATCTATATACTATTAATAGTTATTTTTATTAGGTATAGCTATTTATCTTTATACAGAAATATCATATATATTTACACCGATAAATGCGATAGTTTCAAAGCATAATTACACCGATAATAGTCGCATATGTATTTTTATTACATGTTAAATCCATTGGTGAATTTCTTTTGAGATGTCTAGGTTTATTGCTAGTTTGCTTGCTATATTCGTTGGTATAATTACTATACTTATTGTGATTGTAGGAGTAGTTCCTATTATTGTGGAACAAACACAGAATTTAATAACTGCATTACCAAGATATATTGAGGTTGTAAAGGGATATTTAGAAGAATATTCAGATAATGCTTATGTACAGGTTGTTGTGGAATATGTCAACAATAATCTAAATGTTTCTAAGATTAGTGAAAAACTTGTTAGCATAGCTACGTCTATTGCACAAGGAGTAGTGTCATCTATTTCTTCTACTGCTTCAGTTTTAGTTACTATGCCTTTTTGTGCTATTCTTTTTATTAAAAGACGCATCGCACTTTAATAAGTTTGTCATCAGCTTATTACCGAAAAAATTAGAGAAACCTGTTGCTGAAACAATTGATGAGATTGATGATAAAGTAGGATCTTATATCCAAGGGCAGATGCTAGTTTCTCTATGTATAGGAGTAATGTTATTTATAGGTTATAACATTATTGGATTACATTATGCATTTTCATTGGCTACAATTGCTGCATTTTTAAGTATCGTACCTTACCTTGGACCAGTTATTGCTATAACACCAGCTATGTTAGTAGCAGCTTCAACAAGTTGGGTTATGGTTGTAAAAATGCTTGTCGTTTGAGGGGATTGTTCAGTTCTTAGAAGGAATATCATTTCTCCTAATATTATGGGAAGAAGCATGAATATGCACCCACTTACTGTAATTTTTGTGATTCTTATTGGAGTCAATATTGCGGGAGTTGTTGGAGCAATTATAGGAATACCTGTTTATTCTATATTGAAAGTATTAGTAGGAAAATTATTACTTTCAATTCGAGATAGAGTATAATAAATTTTTATGGATAAAATTAGGCTCTTTGTCAAATTCAGGGGCATGGAGAAAAAAACAGGAAATGAAATCTAGGCAGCATTTTTGCTGCTTAGATTTTTCTTGTTTTTCTTTAAAGCTTAATATTATTTTTATACTCAGAAACAAATAATCTAGACATAATTAAAATACGTAATCTGAAATTACTAAAGCTAGAATATCCATAAGATACTCTCTTTAGTAGTTTTATTTTATTATTAAAATCCTTCTAATGGGCCATTAGAATACTTATATTTAACAGCATTAAGCATATACTCTTTGTGCTTTTTTTCATAGTATTTATAGCTTTAGATACACCTTTAGATAATCCTTTAGTGTCCATATCTATATACTTCTCTAATTCTACAGAATCTTTAGCCTTAATAGCTTCTCTTATCTCATGAACTCTCTCATAACTAGCTGTAAATTCAGCATCTATAGCTAATATATAATCTAATACCTCTTTTCTAGTTACATAGCGTTTAAAGCTTCTAGAATAGAATGTTTTTGTTGAATTTACTTTTATCTCTATCTTCTAATATTACTTTCCAGAAGTTCTTTAGAATAGTGTAAGTAGAACCTTTTTATTCTTATATTGATTCATTAGTTTTACTCTGAGCTTTGTTTAATTCTCTATTAATATTTTGAACCATATGAAATCTATCTATAATTATCTCAGCATTAGGAACATTTCTCTAATCATATTCATATAAGGTGGGTAAATATCTATACAGATCGTTTTTACTTTCTTCCTTACTTTTTCTTGGGTATCTCATAAAGTATTGTTTTAATATATGTTGTGTTCTTCCGTCTACAATATCTATAAAGTCATGTGTTTTAGCATCTAAGAATACGAAGCTCATACCATTTTTACTATCTTTAGTTGATTTTATCTCATCGAAACATAGGTGTTCTGGTAGCTTTGTATGTGTCTTAACTTCTACAGCTTCTCTACATGATTTCATTACTCTTACAACTGTAGATACCGATACATTACTTAATTCAGCTATATCTTTAAATGATAGTGTCTTAGAAAGATTCTTCATAATGTGAAGTATAAGGTTTTTAGATATACTGCAGTGTTTTTTCACAAATGGTGTTTCAGCACAAAACTTAGAATTACATTCTCTACATTTGAAACGTTGTTTCTTTAATCTAAGGTATGCAGGGCATTCTGACATCTTTAATAAAGCTACTTTTAATGGGTCTCCAAATCCATTTTTAACTATATTATTTCCTTTTTTTATACAACCGCAGTTTGTACAACACTTTGGTTCATAAGATAAAGCTCCATGAAATAAGAATGTATCTTGACCATCTACATTGATTAGATCAAGTTTATCCTCAATAGTTATATTTTGGTCTTTTTATTAATAGTAAATTTGTGATAAAATTATTCATGACAAATATCCTTTCTTAGTTAATTATTTTTGTACACCTTAATTATATTGGATATTTGTCTTTTTGCATATAAAAATTGAAATCCAGGGGCTGGAATTTTTTTCCATGCCCCGGATTTATCTCTAACCCTAAAATTAAAAGCTTTTAGAGTATTTTACTCTAGAGCTTTTTATGATTATTACATGTGAAATTTATTGATTTTTGTCGGAGAATCAAACAAGCTTTTAATGAAAATTAGAATTTTAAACTTTTGTAAATGTTTTTGTCATATTACTTTATAAATTACCACTTACATGCTATAATAATATAGTTAAATATAAGTAAGTTGAGGTTTGAGAATATGAGTATGATGAAAAAAATTCAATAATCTTTTTGTTGGAGAAGAGGATTTTGAAGAAGAAGTAGTAGAAAAAATGAAGTAAGGCAAGAACAACCTAAGCCAAGACCGGTGAAAAAGGAGAATCCAGTGGTAAGTAAACAAAACGTACAAAGTCAACCCGCAGGAAGAACTAATAATGTAATACTAACTGAACCATTAGTATTTGCGGATAGTAAAGATATCGTGGATGATATTAAACGCAATAAAGTAGTAATTATCAACTTAAGTAAGTTGGATATTGAGACTTCTGATAGACTTTTAGATTTTTATTTCTGGAGGGATCTATGCATTAGGGTGCTAGACTAAAAACTATTGGTGAAGATATTTATTTATGTGTTCCTAATGGTGTTGAAGTTTCAGGAGACTTTTACGAAGGAGAGTATTAATATTGTTAAATATAACAGAGTATTTTTTTGGGTATATAAATTCGTAAAATATTTATTTAATTTTTATGAATACAGTATGTTAGCGTATATTTTAACTTCATGGTTTCCTCAAATTAAAAATAATTTTATTGTAGAGTTTTTTTAGAGGCAATTTATGAACCATATCTAAAAATCTTTAGAAAAATCATTCCACCATTCGGAATGTTAGATATTTCACCAATAGCAGCTCTTGTAGTACTTGAGTGTTATAGAAAATCTAATAATAATGATATTATTTAAAGTTATCTTAATGTTATGAAGAAGATAAATTTTTTACAACAAGCGTCTGCTGAACAAAGAGAAGTAGCTGAAAAATTACTACAAAGTATTAGTTTTTGTGGAAAATCGTAATATTGTTACAAAATTCTTAACGAATTTTTGAACAAATTATTCTTAGTCAAATAGTTGCGTATAACTATAGTGATTTTAAAGTTAAGTTTTTGGCGGTTTTGATGATGCTGAAAGAAAAAGCTAAGATTATTTCTAATGAATATTATGATGTAGATTATGATATTGTTTGTTTAAAAAGCAAAGTTTAATAACAAATTTAATAGAGTAGAACATAGAAATATTCTAGGAGCAGTTCATAATCTTGGAATTAATTTTAATAGATTTGGGGATATAATTGTTTTTAGAAAATGAGGTTTATATTTTTTTGTTGATGAAGAAATTGTAGATTACATAGCAATGGAATTCACAAAAAGCCGGAAGAGTAAATCTTGATTTTTCAAAGAGTTGATCTCATGAAGTAGGAATCGAAAAAAATATGAAGACTTTGAAATAGTGAGCTCATCGTTTCGAATAGATTCTATAGTAGCTAAGATTACAAATAAATCACGTAGCAAGGTAAAGGAGTTTTTTTGGAACAAGATTTTATTAAACTAAATCATGTAGTTTCTAAGAAATGGAGAGAAGACCTGTACGTTAGAAGATACAATATCTATAAGAAAGTATGGAAGATTTGTAGTAAAGGGCTACACGCAAAATAAAAAGTTTAAAATATAGAATAACAATTTCAAAATTGGTTTTAAAAAGTAGCTAGTAAATATAGACAGCTATTTTTTATTATTTTTCTAATTGTGAGCGTTTTTATTTTTATTATATAATTATTGTGCTATACTCTATGGTATAAAATAAAATATATACAAATATGAGGGTAGGTAAAATGAAAAAAATATTATTGACTATTTTTCTTTTTCTATTGGTATTTTTCTTTAATTGGTTGTTCTCAAAAAAAGTACAACAAAAGAAGAAAAAAAGTGTTGAAAATTAGGTGTAGTGCCTAGTAGTAATAGCGAAAAGCTAGTAGATGACCTGACGCCGTTTGCTAAAGCATTGGGTGATAAATTAGGTATGAAAGTAGAAGTATTTACAGCAAGTAGCTATATAGGGGTTATAGAAGGAATAGGTAGTGGAAGTGTAGACTTTGGACTAGTTCCACCATTTTCAGCTGTCCTTTCTAATAAACAAAGTAATACAAAAATCTTCTTGTTGGTAGAAGTACAAGTGGTAAACCAGGTTACTTTGCAGAAGTCTTTGTAAGAAAAGATTCTGATATAAAAAGTATTGCTGATCTAAAAGGTAAGAAAATTGCTTTTGTTGATCCGTCTTCAGCGTCAGGTTATATATACGCAGGTGCAATGCTAAAAGATGCTGGTATTGATTTAGAAAAGATATTCAATATCAATTTAGTGGAGGACACGATAAAAGTTTACAATTATTACTAAATAAAGACGTAGATGCGGTAGCTAGCTACGAAAATGTAATAAGAAAAATATACTAAAAGAATTTCCTACATTAAAAGAAGATGTTAAAGTAATTGCTAAGAGTGAATTGATTCCAGGTGTAACAGTAGTAGCATCTAATAATCTTGATGAAGAAACTCAGAAAAAGTAAAACAAGCTTTACTAGAAATTCAAAATGATAAAGAAACAATTCAAATATTAACAAATTTATTTAGCATTACAGGATTTTGAAGAACCAAATAATGATGCATATAAAGCTATTGAAAAAAATCTCTGAAAAAAATGAATATTGACTTAAATAAAGTTAAATAAAAAGGGATATTTCATATAGAGTTTAAATATAAAAACAGCTGCAAAATGCTAAAAATCAACGTTTGTTAAGTAAATAATAATATAAAATTGAAAAATAAGAAAAAGTTATACAAAAGTATTGACATTATGTTAATACTTTTTGTATAATAAATATTGTTCGTTAGGAACACAAATATTTATCCACAGTAGCTCAGTTGGTAGTAGCATCTGACTGTTAATCAGAGGGTCGCAGGTTCGAGTCCTGCCTGTGGAGTTGGAGTAGTACTCAAAGAGGCTGAAGAGGCGCCCCTGCTAAGGGTGTAGGTCGGGAAACCGGCGCGAGGGTTCAAATCCCTCCTGCTCCGTTTTTTTATTGGCCCGTTGGTCAAGTGGTTAAGACACCGCCCTTTCACGGCGGTAACACGGGTTCGAATCCCGTACGGGTCACCATTTGAAATAATACATTGAGAATAAGAGTTAGGTCCCGTGGTGTAGCGGTTATCACGCCTGCCTGTCACGCAGGAGATCGCGGGTTCGATTCCCGTCGGGACCGCCATTTTTGCCTTGATAGCTCAGTTGGTAGAGCAATGGATTGAAGCTCCATGTGTCGGCAGTTCGACTCTGTCTCAAGGCATTTTTTTATTTTAACTTAATATTTTGGCGGCTGTGGCGAAGTGGTTAACGCATCGGATTGTGGTTCCGACATTCGGGGGTTCGATTCCCCTCAGCCGCCCCATTTTTTTTGAATTAAAGTAGAGAAGTAGTGTAAGTTTACATTACTTCTTTTTTTATGAAAACTACAATTCGTAATTGTTTACTTTTTGTAAGCAAAAATATTAGCATATTTATAAAAAGAGGAGTAAAATAGTATCTATAAAATATTAGGAGATTAAAAATGGAAAAAAATCATTCGAACAACACTTAGAAAACTTTTAAAGTTATCGATTCAAAAACTGCAATCGAAAAAAATTGAATCAAAAGAAAAATTTGTATTATTTATTGGGAGATCTTCATGCCCATTTTGTAGAAAAATTCATGCCAAAAATTAAGTGAAGTAGTTGTTTCTAATAAAGTAGAAGCATTCTTCCTTAACTCAGAAGATTTCTCAGATGCATCAGGAATTGAATCACTACGTGCAAAATACTCTGTAAGAACTGTACCAGGATTTATTAGTAGCTGAAGCAGGGGAAGTTAAAGTTGTATGTGATTCTAGTTTATCTGTTGAAGAAATTACAACTTTTATTAAAGTAATTATAAAACTCGTCTATTTTATGTAGGCGAGTTTATTTTTTGTCTTTTAATTGAAACATTGTAATTAAATGAGTTAATCGCTGAAATAATAAGAAAAATGTAAAATCAAAAATACTGAAAAATTCTATTTTAAATGATATAATAGTAATTATAAAATTTTACTAACCATATAGATTAGTATATTTTATAGTTCATTGTAAAATAATGAGGTGATAGTGTGAATAGTGAAAAGTTAGAAGTAAAGAATCTAATTTTTTTAATTATGGTGTAAAAAAATATATTAAATGATATATCATTTGAAGTTCCTAAAGGGTGATTTTTGTCGCAATTGTAGGAAAAAGTGGAGCAGGAAATCAACCTTGCTGCGCTGTTTGAACTTGTTGAATAAACCTCAATCTGGAGAGATAAACATAGCAGGTGAAAACATATTACAGTTTTAATAGATCAAGGTTAAAACTTATCAGAAGAGATATTGCTTTTTATATTTCAAGATTATAATGTACTAGATAATTTATATACAGTTGAAAATGTTTTGACGCCTTATTTAGTAAAAAATCTGTCATGGGACTTTTATTAGGATATACAAAAAGAATATAATGAGGGTGTTGATTTCTTAAAAGCAAGTTGGACTAGGAGATGAGGCTTTTAAAAAGTCTAAGTATTTATCAGGTGGTCAAAAAAACAAAGGGTAGCTATAGCTAAAGCCTTAGCACAAAATCCAAAAGATTTTACTAGCGGATGAACCTGTAAGTAGCTTGGATGAGAAAAAAATACGACGCTTATAATGGACACATTTAAAAATTAAATATAGAAAAAGGAATAACAGTACTTATAAATCTTCACGATGTTAATCTTGCGAAAAAAATATAGTACGAAGATTTTAGGATTAAAGGACGGAAAAAGTTTTATTTTTATAAAGATTCTGAGAAGGTGACTAAAGATGAATTTGAAGAACTTTATAATTAAAAAAATCTATAACGAAGTTAGCTACACTTACTTTTTATTGTTTTGATTATTTTTATTGCATATAGCCAATATGATACAAAGACTTTTTTCATTAGGATTTAAAAGGATACAGAATCTTCTTGGACGTATGTATCCTGTAGATTTTTCTATTTTACCCGAATTGAAACAACCGATTATAGAAACAATTAACATAGCTTTATTTTTCATCTATATTAGCTTTATGCACAACGTTAATATTACTACCAATACTAACTAATGTACTATTTAAACTTAAGATAATTCCAAAAAAATATTTAGTGCGGTATTCTCTGTTTTTCAGAACAATGCCATTTCTAATAATTGCTGCGATCTTAGTAAGTTTATTCAGTACTGGAGTATTTAGTGGTTTTGTGAGTATATATTTAATAAATATTTTAACATCCGCTAAGCTATTGAAAGAATATGCAGAGAAGTCGAGCTTAAACAGCTGGAGGCTATGGAATCATTAGGTGCTTCAAAATTTATTATTTATAAAAATGCGATTTTATCTAATCTTAAGCCTCAAGTTATCTCGGTATACTTTTTAACTTTGGAATCAAGTATACGTGGAGCAAGTGTTTTAGGATTAGTTGGAGCAGGTGGAATAGGTCAAAGATTATGGCAAGAGCTAAATCACTTAAGATATGATAGAGTTTCTATAATAATTATTACTCTTGTTATTTTAATCTTCGTAATTGATCTAGTAAGTTATTATTTTAGAAATTTACAAAATACCTCTCAATTAACTTTTTGAAAAGTTTATGCTTAGAAGAAATCTAGTAAAATTTGGTATTCCTGTTGTTATAGTAGGAAGTATACTATATGTTACTAATTTCATTAACATATCACAAGAAAGATTTTTCATAGGATTAAAACAGTTAAATGTGCTAGCTAAAGGGATTATAAATCCTGATTTAGCATATGTTCCAAAAAAATGCTTAGCGAGCTGTTTATCAGTATTGAAAGTGCATTTAGTGCTACGATTTTTTTGCTGCGGTGACAGCTATATTTACATCGTATTTATCATCGGTAAATCTTTTTGGTAAATATAAAGCATTAGGTGTAAAAGTTTTTATCAATATTTTAAGAACATTTCCACCTATAATAGTGGCATTAATATTCTTTAGAGGATTTGGGCCTGGTGCAATTAGTAGTTTCTTTGCATTATATATTTATACAGTTGGTGTTATGACAAAAATGTATAATGAGGTATTAGAAGGATTAATAACAATGTATTACTAATGACAAAAAGTCTAGGACTTGGAAGTTTTTATTAGTTATGTTAAAATAATATTTAATGGATACTTCCCAGAATTCGTTACTATAGTTTTTATATAGATTTGAATCAAATATCAAAAATTCAACTATTTTTAGGTATGGTTGAGTGCAGGTGGTATTGGACATTTGCTTGTAAATAATATAGAATATAGAAATTGGAATAGAATTTCAACATTATTAATTGGTTTATCGTTATCGATAATTATTATAGAAAATATCTCATACTTTATTAGAATGAGGTAAAAAAATAATTAAAGAAAATATTAAAACAAGGAGAAATAGATGCGTCTAAAAAGTAGGAAAAAAATTGTTAATACTCATTCTTTAAAAGGAGGGTGAAAGTAATTTCATCAACTGACTTTGAAGAACAACGTTTTAAAAAGGGTAGTGAATTATTAATAACTAGAGGAACTCAAGTTGTTAAAGAAGTAGTAGTGAAAAGCTACAGAACACATAAAAATAATCTTCTAGTAAAATTCGTAGGAATTGATACAATTGAAGAAGCAGAAAAAAATTTAAAAATCTACAAATCAAAATCGATTCTGATAATATAGGAGAACTTGAAGAAAATGAGTTCTATTTCCATGAGATTATCGGATGCGAGGTATTTGACGAAAATAGCAAATCACTAGGTGAGGTAGTTGAGATCCTTACACCTGGTGCAAAATGATGTATGGGTAATAAAAAGCAGAAAATGGTAAAGAAATTTTAATACCTTACATTGAAGATGTTGTTAAAAATAGATGTTGCTAATAAAAGAATTTATATCGAAGTTATGGAAGGGTTAATTGACTAATGAAGATTGATATATTAACGCTGTTTCCAGATATGTTTGATTCATTAAATCATTCAATCTTAGGAAAAGCAAAAGATAATAAGTTATTGGATATAAATATAGTCGATTATCGTAAATTTTCTGGAAATAAACATAACCAAGTAGATGATTATCCATTCGGTGGAGGTCAGGGGATGGTATTAAAACCAGAACCGATATTTAATGCTGTTGAAAGTTTAGATAAAACTGATAAAACACGAATAATTTTACTGTGTCCACAAGGTGAAAGATTTAGTCAGAAAAAAAGCAGAAGAACTTTCTGAAGAAGAACACCTGATTTTCATCTGTGGTCACTATGAAGGTTATGATGAAAGAATTAGAGAGTACCTAGTAACAGATGAATTATCGATTGGTGATTTCATTTTAACAGGTGGAGAGTTTGCTGCTATGACAATGGTCGATAGTATAGCACGTCTTGTTCCTGATGTTCTAGGAAAGGAAGAATCTCACAAGGATGATTCATTCTCGACTGGGTTACTAGAATATCCTCAATATACACGACCAAAGGACTATAAAGGGAATGGTAGTTCCTGATGTGTTGACAAGTGGTCATCACAAAAATATAGAAACTTACAGAAAAAGAAAGTCTACGAAGAACGTTGACAAGACGACCAGATTTACTGGAAAACTATGAGTTAAGTAAAGAAGAATCCAAATTACTTGATGAAATAAAAAGAATTAAAAAAATTAACATAAAATAAATGACATAACTGTATTTTTGATGTATAATATTAATATAGTATGTATTGTAAGCACAGGAGGATTAGAAGTAATGACAACTTCATTTGAGGAATTATTAAATAGCTCAGAAATGCTGAAAAAGGAGATAAAGTAACTGGTACAGTATCTAAAATCGATAACGATAAAGTTTACGTTGATGTAGCAGGAGCACAATATGACTGCGTAATTTTTACGTAACCAAATCACAGAAAAACCATTTCGAAAACATTGAAGACGTATTATCAGTTGGTGACGAAGTGGGAAGCTCAAGTAACAGGAATTAGAGCTGATCGTGAAAAAGATCAGAAGATGTACCTGGTGTAATCTACTTATCACACAAAATTTTTAGAAAATACTGAATATAAAAATTAATGGAATTATCATGGACTGGAATTATTGAAAAATTCGAAAACGGAGAATTAATTCAAGCAACAGTTTCTGGACAAACTAAAGGTGGATTATTAGCTGACGTAGAGGATTACGTGCGTTCATTCCCAGGTTCATATATTGACACTAAATTCAGAAAAGACTTATCTAAATTTGTAGGAAATGAATACACATTCAAAATCGAAGAAGTAGATAAATCTAAAAATAAAATTATTTTAAACAGACGTAATCTTAGAAGAAGAAAAAGCTAAAAATTAGCTGAAGTTTATGGAAATATTAATGAAGGTGATGTTATCGAAGGTAAAGTTAGTCGTATCACAGACTTTGGAGCGTTCGTTAACATTGGTGAAGTTGATGGACTATTACATATCTCAGAAATTTCTCACGCTCGTGTAGAAAAAGTTTCAGATGTGCTTTCAGTTGGAGATACTGTAAAAGTTGCAGTTATCGCTGTAGATAAAGAAAATGAAAAAGTTTCACTTTCAGCTAAAACTTTATTACCAACACAATGGGAAGTAGCTCGTGCTACAATTAAAGCTGGAGATGTATTAGAAGGTGTTGTTCGTAACACAACTGCATTTGGAGCATTCGTAGAAGTATTACCAGATGTAGAAGGATTAGTTCACATTTCTCAAATTTCTCACGATAGAGTTACAAACGTAGAAGACGTTCTTAAAAAGGTGATAAAGTAAATGTAAAAAGTTTTTAGAATTTGATTTCGAAAACGAAAGACTTTCTTTATCAATCAAAGAACTTTTAGAAAAACCAGTTAAAGAAGAAGTTAAGGAAGAAGCTGAATATGATACTTCTTACTTAAAAGATGAAGATACTTCATTCAATCTAGGGGACAAATTTAAAGATATCGAACTTTAATTTGAAAAAAATAAAAGAAATAAAGGCAGTAGATAAAGCTTGTCTATTGCTTTTTTATTTTTTTAGGTAGAAATGAATAGTGAAGTTTTAGTTGAAATATAGTTTTTAACTAAAGAACTTTTGCTATTTTAGCAAAAAAATATTTAAAGATATGGAGGTAAAAACATGGCAAAACCAACAGTTGCAATAATAGGTAGACCAAACGTCGGTAAATCTACAATTTTTCAATAAAATAATTGGTGATAGATTATCTATTGTAGAAGACGTGGCAGGTGTTACTCGTGATAGAATATACTCAAAAAGCAGAATGGTTAAATTACTCATTCTTTATGATAGATACTGGAGGAATTGAATTAGAAGATACTCCTTTCCAAAAAAACAAATCAGAGCACAAGCTGAACTAGCAATCGACGAAGCAGATGTTATTATTTTTCTTAACAAATGGTCGTGATGGAGTAACTAGTGATGATGAAGAAGTTGCTAGATTACTTTATAAAACTGATAAACCAGTTGTACTTGCAGTAAACAAAATTGATAACTTTGATATGAATCATATGATTTATGATTTTTATTCATTAGGATTTGGAGATCCATTCCCAATTTCTGGATCTCATGGACTAGGTATCGGTGATTTACTTGATGAAGTTTGTAAAAACTTTAAAGTACTAGAAGAAGAGGAAGAAGATGACAAAATTAGATTCTCTCTTATCGGTCGTCCTAATGTTGGTAAATCTAGTTTAATTAATACGATTTTAGGTGAAGAACGTGTTAGTGCATCTGATATCGCAGGTACTACACGTGATGCAATCGATACTGATTTCAAACACAATGGTGATGAATATGTAGTAATTGACACTGCTGGTATCAGAAAACGTGGTAAAGTATATGAAAGCTGTGAAAAGTATTCAGTACTTCGTTCTCTTAAAGCTATTGAACGTTCAGATGTCGTCTTAGTTGTTCTTAATGCTGAGGAAGGTATTATTGAACAAGACAAGAAAGTTGCAGGATATGCACACGAATCTGGAAAAGGTGTAATCATCGTTGTTAACAAATGGGATGCAATTGCTAAAGATGATAAGACGATGAAAGAATTTGATGAAAAAATTCGTGATAGTTTTGCTTACTTAGATTATGCTAAAATTATCTATGTTTCAGCAAAAACAAAACAACGTGTATTTAACATCTTCCCATTAATTAAAGAATCATATGAAAATAGACAACGTCGTATTCAAAGTTCAACACTTAATGAAATCGTTGTGGATGCTGTTTCTATGAACCCAACACCACAAGATAAAGGTAAGAGACTTAATATTTTCTATGCATCACAAGTTGCTATTAATCCACCGACATTTGTGTTCTTCGTGAATTATCCAGAACTTATGCACTTCTCTTATGAGAGATTTTTAGAAAAATAGAATCCGTGATTCTTTCAATTTTGAAGGAACACCGATTAAACTAATAGCGAGACAAAGAAACTAATAGTTTAGAATATAAATTTATAGTACGATCTAGAAGTAAGTTAACTTTTGGATCGTATTTTTTATTGAAAATTAAAAGTATAAATTAGGTAATCTTATGAAAAATATTGAAAATATAATAAAAAAATAATAAAAAAATAACTAAAATGAATTATCAATGGTAAAATTTAGTCGAAATACTAGCAAAATAATTTTTAGAACGTGGTATAATTCTTCTTATATACTTTACTAATTAGGAGGTAATCTATATGCCATTAGGATATTATGGAATGTCAGGAAGTTATATACTTTACTTTTTACTAATTATGCTGATTCCTTTATGGGCTCAATTTAAAGTAAAAAGAACATACGAAAGATATAAAAAAAGTAAGAACAAAATCAGGATTAACTGGAAAAGAAGTTGCAGAAATTATAATGCAAGCAAATGGAATAACAGGTGTTAAAGTAGTAAGAGGTGAGGTTGAGTTATCAGACCACTACGATCCAACTAATAATATTGTAGTACTTTCACCCATAGTTCATGATCAACCGACAGTTGCATCAGTTGCGATTGCAGCCCACGAAATTGGTCACGTTATTCAAGATAAAGTAGCAGACTATAAACCGATGAGATGGAGACACTCATTAGTACCATTAGCTAATCTTGGAGGAAACTTATCAACAATTCTTATTATGGTAGGATTCTTATTAACAGGATTAATTGGTCAATTTGGTTATACAGTTGCTTGGGTTGGAGTAGGATTCATGCTATTTGCAGTACTATTCCAAGTAGTAACATTACCAGTTGAGTTTGATGCTTCAAAACGAGCATTAGAACAAGTGGTTGACTTAAACATTGTAGACGATCAAGAACACAGACATTGTCGTAAAGTTTTAACAGCAGCAGCTTTAACTTATGTTGCAGCAGCAGTTGTAGCTTTAATGGAGATGTTAAGATTCGTCTTCATATTACTAAACAGTAATAATAGAGATTAATAAATATTAGATTGTCAATGAAAATTGGCAATCTTTTTTATTAAAAAGATGCAATATTTTACAAGATATAAATTAAACTTTCAATTCAATTAAAGTGAAACGTGTTTCAGCAGAGCACTGAACTTATGTAAATAATAAAGCTGAATATCAAGCTAATATTTCTTTCATAATATCTATATTAGTGATATAATATTGTAAGACTATATAATGAAGAGGTAAAAATGATTTACGGAATCGGTTGTGATATCGTCGATATTCATCGCTTTGAAAAAAATATGTCGATGATAAAAAAACGACTTGAAAAATTATATACAGAAAATGAATTAAATGAATTTTATAAAATAACAAATCATAGAAGAAAAATGGAGTTTTTGGCTGGGCGTTTTGCTGTAAAGGAGGCTACTTCAAAAAGCTTTAGGGAGTCAGGATTTCTAAAGATTTTTCTTTTTCATGATGTAGAAGTAAAAAGATGATGAGGAAACCTTATATTGAATACAAAGACTTTATTACACATTTAACGATAAGCCATACTGATTCAACGGTTGTGGCATTTGTTATTTTTAGAGAAGGGGACAAGATTAATGATTAATGATAGGCAACAGAATTAAGAGTAGACTTAGATGCGTTACTTAATAATTATAATAAGCTAACAGCGCTTAATAATAAAAAAACTGGTATAGCAATAGTAAAAAGCCGATTCTTATGGGTTAGGTGCAAGAGTAATCAGCAGATCATCTTTATAAAAATGGTGTTAGACATTTTGCCACTGCTACATAGAAGAAGCATTGGAATTAAAAGATGTAGTTTTTGATAGTATGGTGCTTGTATTAGGAGTAACAAATCCCCAAAATGTAAAATATGCTGTTGAAAACAATATATCATTAACATGTCCATCTAAAAGTATGGTTAGAAGAATGTTTAGAAGAGATGGAGAGTATCGAAGGAAAATTAAAAAAATTCATGTTAAGATTGAAACAGGAATGGGACGAATTGGTACTTCAGATAAAGAAGAATTAGTTGAAATCGATAAGCTACTTTCATCTGAAAAAAATTGATTTCGAAGGTATCTTCTCACATTATTCTAATGCTGATGGTAGTGATAATAATTATGATGATTATCAAACTAAAAACTTCGATGAAAGAATAAAGCTATTTACCAATAAACCAAAATACATTCATATTGGAAATTCAGCTAGTACAGTAAAATATAGTGATAGAAAAAGATCAGTATAATATGACTAGATTAGGATTTCACTTTATGGATGCTATCCTAGTGAAAACATTGAAAAATTAGACAAAATTAAATTAGATCCAGTAGTTTCGTTAGTGAGTAAGATAACGCATGTTAAGAAATTTTTTAAAAGGTGAAAAACTAGGGTATGGTGTTAGTTATGAAGCTAAACAAGATGAATATATTGCAACAGTTCCTATCAGTTATGCTGACGGTATTCTAAAGGCGTGCTCAAGGGTTCAAAGATTAAAGTAGGGTCAGAAGACTGTGAGATAGTAGGACGTGTTTGTATGGATCAACTTATGGTGCGTTGTAGTGAAAATATAAAAAGTAGGAGACGACGTTCTATTTTTGGAGAGAATAATAGCCAAAAAAATATCAGTCGATGATTTTGCTACATTCAAGATACAATAAGTTATGAAATATTCTGTTGTATAAATAAACGTGTTCCAAGAGTTTATTACAAAAAAATAAAATGGAGTTATAGTATGTACGAGAAAATTACAAAAACTTAGCAACTAAGTTAAAAAAATACAAGATAAGTATATAGTAAATGTATTAAACTTACTAGAAGAAGGAAATACAATTGCATTTATCATAAGGTATAGAAAAGAATTAACAAATTCTCTAGATGAAGTTGCTATTAAACAAATTCAAGATGAATTTAATTATTTAAAATCACTTGAAGAAAGAAAAGAAAGAAAGTAATTAGATTAATTTCAGAAAAAGGTCTACTTACTGATGAACTAAAAAGATATTTTAGCTCAAGAAAAAAATTACAAAGGGTTGAAGATTTATATCGTCCTTTTAAAGAGAAAAACGTACTAAGGCTACGATAGCTAAAGAAAAAGGATTAGAGAAACTAGCTAATTATATTATGAAACTTCCAAAAATCTTTAGAAGATTTGAATAAAGAAGCTGCTAAGTATATAAATGCTGAAAAAGAGGTTAATACAGTAGAAGAAGCAATAAACTATGCATTAGATATTATTGCAGAAAATATTTCTGATAGTGCAAAAATATCGTGAATATGTACTAGAAAACACAAGAAAAATTCGGTCAAATTACTTCAGTACTTAAAAAGGTGGAGAAGAAAAAGACGAAAATTCTACTTATAAAAACTACTATGAGTTTGGAGAACAAATTTCAAAAATTGCATCTCATAGAATTCTTGCATTAAATAGAGCAGAAAAAGAAGGTATAATTCGTGTAAGTATCGAAAATGATAAAGATAGATTACATAATTACATACTACGTGGTCTAACAAAAAAATCGTCAGACTGCTATTAGCAATTTGCTACTAGAATGTATAGCTGACAGTATGAAGAGATTAATTTATCCATCAATTGAAAGAGAAATTCGTAGTGATTTAACTAAAAAAAGCTGAGGAAGACTCTGTTGTCATTTTCTCAGAAAAACTTAAAAACAACTTTTTAATGCAAAGTCCTCTTAAAAACAAAAAGTCTTAGGGATTGACCCTGCATTTAGAACAGGTTGTAAGATGGCAATTGTTGATGAATATGGTAATTTTATAGATAAAAATGGTTATCTACCCGCATAAAACCAGCTTCAGCAGATAAGCAAGAAAAAAATCTAAAAAGATTTAATTAAATTTATTAATAAACATAATATTAATTTAATAGCGATTGGTAATGGTACTGCATCTCGTGAAACTGAGAAGTTTGTAGTAGATAACTTAAAAGAAGCGGGATTAAAAATTGACTATGTTATTGTAAATGAAGCGGGGGCGAGTGTGTACTCAGCTAGTGAAGTAGCTCGTGAAGAATTCCCAGACTTTAATGTAGAAGAAAGAAGCGCTGTATCTATAGCACGTCGTATTCAGGATCCATTAAGTGAACTTGTAAAAATTGATCCTAAATCAATCGGTGTAGGACAATACCAACACGATATTACTCCTAAGTTTTTAGAAAAAGAGCTTACTTTCGTGGTGGAGACTGCGGTTAATAAAGTAGGGGTAAATGTTAATACCGCATCTGTTTCACTATTATCATATGTTTCAGGTGTTAATAAACAAATCGCTAAAAATATCGCAGCATACCGTCAAGAAAATGGAAAAATAGAAACAATTAAAGAAATAGCCAAAGTACCAAGACTTGGTAAAAACATTCGAACAATGTGTAGGATTCTTTTAGAATTCCAGATAGTAAAAATATTTTTGATGCTACAGGTATTCACCCAGAAAGTTATAAAGCAGCAGAGAATTTACTAAAAGAACTGAAACTATCAACTAAAGAAGTAGGAACAGAAGAGTTTGCAACGACAGTTGATAGTGTAGATAAAAAGTTCTAGCAGAAAAAAATTGGTGTTGGACTTGAAACTTTAGAAGATATAATTAAAGATTTAAAACAACCGCTACGAGATGAACGTGAATCATTCGCTAAGCCGTTGTTAAAATCTGATATTCTAACTATCGATGATCTTCAAGTAGGTGTGAAATTAGCAGGTACTGTTAGAAATATTACACAGTTTGGAGCATTTATCGATATCGGTTTAAAAACAAGATGCGATGGTACATATTTCAAAAATTAGTAAAAATTATATAAAAACCCACTTGATGTTCTTAGTGTAGGTCAGATCGTAGATGTTTATGTAATAGACATAGACAAAGAACGAGGACGAGTTGCACTAGCAATGTTTAAAAGATTAAAGGAGGTAAAAATGAGTAATAATAAATCAAAATACCTTCCAAGTATAGATAGCTTGAGGGCATTGGCTGTATTAGCCGTTATTATTTATCACGTTGATGTAAATTACCTACCGGGTGGATTTTTAGGGGTTGATCTATTTTTTTGTTTTATCAGGATATTTAATTAGTTCATTAATTATAAAAAGAATTCAGAAAAAAACAGGAACTGTAAATTTATATAACTTCTATATAAGAAGGGCTAGACGTCTGTTACCAGCTGTTTACTTTATGATAACAGTTGGATTAGTAGTAATGGTGCTTTTTCAATGAAGTACTTCTTCGTAAGAGTCATCTTGATGCTATATTTGGTTATATATATTCTAGTAACTGGTGGTATATTTTTCATAAACTAGATTATTTTTGATAGCTTTCGGTGCGCAAAGTCCCTTCAAACATCTTTTGGTCTTTAGCAATAGAAGAGCAATTTTATATGATTTTTCCGTTGCTATTCTTATTAGTCAATGGAAAGAAAAATCAAAAAGATGGAACGTATAAATTAAATAAGAACTTTTTATATGTTGTTCTAGGATTAATATTAGTATCATTAATAGCGTATATTCTTTTATTTGATATAAACAATATTAGCAGAATTTATTTTCGGTACAGATACGAGAGCATTTTCTCTTCTTGTAGGGGTTGTGGGTGCAATATTATATCCTATGGAAGATTACATTCTAAGGTAACACCTCAACAAAAATATGATTTATAGTGTAGTATCACTAGTGTCTATCGCTACTTTAATTACAGTTATGATTTACACATCTGAATATAATACATGGTTATATAGAGGAGGATTCCTTCTTGTAGCTATATTAGGGTTAATTGTCATTATTAGTAGTGGCAAACAACATACATTAATGTCGAAATTATTATCATTTAAACCTATTGTGTTTATTGGGAAAATTTCATATAGTTTATACCTATGGCACTTTCCGATACTAGTATTAACAACGCCGGTATCAGAAATAGGAAATCCAAATATTATCTTTGTAATATTACGAGTAATTCTAACATTTATTTTAGCTACAGCTAGTTATGTGTTTGTAGAAACTCCAATTAGAAAATTAGGATTTAAAAACTATATAAATGTTATATTCAAAAAACTGAAAAAAACGTCCTAGAAAAATCTAGAAAAGTCTATGCAGGTATTGTCGGACTAGTTTCAATATTATTCTTAATGGGTATTTTTCGGAAAAAGTGTTCCATTTATTTCTACAGCTTTTGTAAAAGAAATGGAAACTAATAAAAGAAACTCAGTTTGTAAATAACGGAAACAATAAAGATAATAACCAAGAAAAATCTAGTGATTCTAACAAAGATAATAAAGAAGATAAAAAAATAATTCTGATAAGAAATATAGTTCGGTACTAGTGATGGGTGATTCGTTAACAGTAGACATTGGAGAAAAAAATTCCAAGAACTATACCCAGGAGCCGTAATTGATGGTAAAATTGGTCGTCAATTATATGTAGCAGTAGAAGAGGCGAAAAGCTATTCTAAATACAATAATGAAAATTCAGCGATAATCTTCCAGTTAGGAACTAATGGTCCATTTACAGAAAAGTCAAATTGAAGAATTAGTAAAACAGTTTGATAAAGCTGATATTTACTTCGTCAATATTAAAGTACCACGTGCTTGGGAAAAACAGTAAATGCAGCTCTAAAAGAAACTCAAGAAAAACATTCAAATGTAAAAATTATTGACTGGTATTCAGTAGCAAATAGTACCAAAGATTTATTTGAGCCTGATAGAGTTCACTTAAATCAAACTGGTATAGCTGAAATGGTAACATTAATAGAGAAAAACTTAAAACGCCCAGTGGAAATTAAAGCAAATTAAAAATAATATGAGAACTAAGTAGCAGGAAAATGCTATTTAGTTCTTTATTTTAAAAGCTTTAGCCAGTTGAGGAGGCGAAGTCTCCGAAACAAAACTCACCCGCTATGCGGGTGCAGAGATAAAAGTTAAACAATTGAAAAATCATCCTTTCTTGATAAAATAAGAGTAGTTCAAGCTCTAAAATAAAGAAAGGATGATTTTAATTATAACAAATAAACATAATAGTTTATCGCATACAAAGTGGTTGTGTAAATACCATATTGTATTTACACCTAAGTATAGACGAAAAATAGAATTTAATCAATACAAACGAGATATAGTAGATATAATAAAAAAAGGTTATGTAAGTACAAAGGAGTGGAAATAATAGAAGGACATATAATGCCAGATCATATACATTTGCTGTTATCAATACCACCCAAATATAGTGTATCAAGTTTTTATGGGATATTTGAAAGGAAAAGTTCACTGATGATATTTGATATGCATTCAAACTTGAAATACAAGTATGGAAATAGAAAGTTTTGGGCAGAAGGATACTGTGTAAGTACTGTAGGATTAAATGAAAGTACAATAAGAAAATATATCAGAGAACAAGAATCGCATGATATTGCAATAGATAAACTGACAACAAAAAGAATACACAAATCCATTTGGAAATAAAAAAATAGATAAACCCGTTTAACGGGTGGCGGGCGTTAAAATACAATAGGGCTTGAACGAAAGTGAAAGCCAGCGCCTTGAGGTGCGTGTTAGTAACAAAGGGTTATACCCGAAGAGAAAACCACCCTTTTTCAGGGGTGGTCATTATTTTCTGGTTGTATAATAAATCCGGGGTATGGAAAAATTTCATCCTCTCACTTATTATATAACCATTTTTCTAAAAATATAGTGTTAATCTATAGATTTGTAATAGAAATAATATGATTAAAAGTATCAATTCTGTTTGAAATGTTTAACTTTCGTTGAAATATCAATATAGTTTGTGATATAATATTTTAGTATTAGAATTTAATGAACAATAAAAAGGAGATTACTATGACAAAAGTAAGAGTAAGATATGCACCATCTCCAACAGGAAATTTACATATCGGAAATGCAAGAACTGCATTATTTAATTACCTTTTTGCTAAACACAACGGAGGAGATTTCGTATTAAGAATTGAAGATACGGACTTCAAACGTAACAAAGAAGAAGGTGAACGTAGCCAACTTAAATATATGAACTGGTTAGGTTTAGATTATGATGAAGGTATTGGAAAAGAAAAAGAATTCGGTCCATACCGTCAATCTGAGAGAATTGATATTTATCAAAAATATGCTGATCAACTTATCGCAGAAGATAAAGCTTATAAATGCTACATGACAGCTGAAGAATTAGAAGCTGAAAGAGAAGAGCAAATCGCTAATGGATTACCACCACGTTATAGTGGAAAACACGCGAACTTAACAAAAGAAGAGCAAGAAGCTTTTGAAAAAGAAGGTAGAAAACCTGCTATCCGTATCCGTGTTCCTCAAGACAGAACATACAAATTTGATGATATGGTTAAAGGTGAATTATCATTCGAAGGGCATGACTTTGGAGATTTCGTAATCATTAAAAATGATGGAGTAGCAACATACAACTTCGCTGTTGTTATCGACGACTATTTAATGAAAATTTCTCACGTATTACGTGGAGACGACCACGTTTCTAATACACCAAAACAACTTGTTGTATACGAAGCATTAGGATTTGAACCACCAAGATTTGGTCACATGACTCTAATCGTAAATGAAAATAAGAAGAAATTATCTAAACGTGATGAAAGTATCATCCAATTCATCGAACAATATGATGAATTAGGATACCTTCCAGAAGCATTATTTAACTTTATCGCTTTATTAGGATGGTCTCCAGAAGGTGAACAAGAAATCTTCTCTAAAGAAGAATTTGTAAAAATCTTTGATGAAAAACGTCTAAGTAAATCACCTGCGTTCTTCGATAACAATAAACTTACTTGGATTAACAACCAATACATCAAAGCTCAACCTTTAGAAAGAATCGTAGACTTATCATTACCGTTCTTCATTAAAGAAGGTGTAGCAACAGCTGAAGAAGTAGAAGCTAACAAAGCATGGTTTGAAAAATTAATTTCATTATACCAACCACAAATGAGTTACGGAGCTGAAATCGTTGAGTTAACAAAACAATTCTTCGTTGAAGATGTTAAATTTGACGAAGAAGAATTAGAAATCTTAAAACAAGAAACTACAGCAACAGTATTCGAAGATTTCTTAACAAAAGTTACTGAAGTGGAAGAATTTACAGCTGATAACATAAAAGCTTTAATCAAAGCAATTCAAAAAGATACAGGAGTAAAAGGTAAAAACTTATTTATGCCAATCCGTATCGCATCAACAGGATCAATGCACGGTCCAGAATTAAACACAAGTTTAGAATTACTTGGTAAAGAACGTGTAGCTGCTAGAGTAAAAGCTGCATTAGAAACAATTAAATAGTATAAATTAAGAAAAAAATAACGAAAGATTAAGGGCGAAATGAATTAGAACTACTAAATTTTTAGAGTAACCCTTAATTTTTAATTTTTCGAGCTGAAAAAGATAGAGAAATATATATAAAAGTAAAGAAAAATATCTTGACATTTTATCTTTAAATAAGGTATTATACTTATGATATTGTTTATATATCTTCACGAGTAAGCCCCGGAAAAACTTAGTCGTTATGACAGATTTAAAAACAACATCTAGGAGGAAAAAAAGACATGCGTCAAACATATATGGCAAAAAGCCATCAACTGTAGAAAATGGTATGTAATCGATGCTGAAGGACAAACTTTAGGGTCGCTTATCATCAGAGGTAGCTTCAATTTTAAGAGGAAACACAAACCTACTTATACACACACATCGACACTGGGGATAATGTTATCATTATCAACGCTGAGAAAAATTGTGTTAACTGGTAAAAATTAACTGATAAAAATTTACCGTCGTCATACAATGCACCCAGGTGGGTTAAAAAGAAAGAACTGCTGGATTAATGGTGAAAAAAATATCCAGAAGAACTTTTAGAACTATCTATCAAAGGTATGTTACCAAAAATACTTTAGGTAGAGCTCAAGGAATGAAACTTCACGTTTACCGTGGAGCTGAACACCACACGCAGCACAAAAACCAGAAAAAAATACGAATTACGTGGATAATATAGGAGGAAATAATTAAATGGCACAAGTAGAATATCGCGGTACAGGACGCCGTAAAAGCTCAGTAGCACGTGTAAGATTAGTACCTGGAACAGGGAAAGTTGTTATCAACAACAGAGAAATGCGTGAATACTTACCATTAGAATCATTAGTATTAGACTTAATGCAACCTTTAGAAGTTACATCTACTACAGGTAACTATGACGTTTTAGTTAACGTTAACGGTGGAGGATACACAGGACAAGCTCAAGCAATCCGTCACGGAATTGCACGTGCTTTACTAGAAGTAAACCCAGAATACCGTAAAGACTTAAAACCAGCAGGATTACTAACTCGTGACCCTCGTATGAAAGAACGTAAAAAATACGGTCTTCGTGGTGCGAGACGTGCTCCTCAATTCTCAAAACGTTAATATTGGTCTTATACCAAATTACGTCAAGACATCAGAGAACTTTCTCTGGTGTCTTTTTTTCTTTTGTTTAAAACATGGTCTACTATAGTAGTATTCAGTGAGATAAAAATAAAAAAACTGAAAACTTTTATGAATTATTCATAAGTTATTTTCAGTTTTCTTATAATAAATATGTTATTCGTATATTTCAGAATCTTTCAGTGTAAAGACTACTTCTGTTCCAGCTGGATAATTATCTAAAGATAATAATAGTATTTTTCTTCGATTCTCTTAGGTTTAATTTCTGCACTAACTTGAGCTATTTCATTTTAGCTCATCGTATAAGATTTTTAAATAGTTTGGCATCTTTTACTTTAATCTTTGGATTAATTTGATAAATAGGCGTTTCACCAAACCAAGTATCTTCATTTTGGAAATCAATCTCTGATTTCTCATTGATTTTTAATTTTGATTGCAATATCATAATCAAATGTATAACGATCAAAAAGTTTAGCAAGGCTACTGATATAGTCATGTGATCCTTTATTTGATCCATTGATAAATTTTTAATTTTGCACTATAATCGATAGCATTAAGATCGAAAATCTCGCCATTTTGAAAACATCAAATTCATCGTAAACATCAGAAGTTACAAAATTGACTTTTAACATCATATCCTACACGTTGAAATTCTTGATATTTTTTTCAAGAAGTTGGTCTACCGTAACATCTTCAATGTTCTCTTTTACATTTGTAACAGATTCTTTTCCAGTCTTCTATAACTTCTTGTTTAGGATACTTAACTGTTAATATATAGTTCATCCAATTATTCCTCCTTAAATTTAACACAATTTATATTATACATATCTTTTATCTATTTACAATAGTGTAATATTAGTTTTAATAAATTTACGATTATTATTATAATATATTGAGTGAATATTTTTCAAATTTTTCAGAAACATCTGAAAAATGAGTGAATACATAATCTTGACATTTTTATGCAAAGTTTATATAATAAGAATCATAATTTAAAAAGGAGGTCATTGCACATGAAAAATAATTGCAATTTCAACAAGAAGTGTCGATTACAAATCAGATGCAGGTATAGCTAAAAGACGTTTATACATTAATGGTTATTTTTCAGAAATAGCAGAAAAATCTGGCTTTATTTTTATTCCCAGTTTGTTCTGATAATGGATTAGAGAAATTGCAGCCATGTGTAGTGGCTTGATAATTGCTGGAAGAGATAGGGACATAAATCCCAAGTATTATGGAGAAGAGCCCTTTAGAAGGGCTTAGAATACCCAAAGGATCTATATGAAGATGAGTTGGACTTTAGACTTATCGAGCTTTTTCGAGAAAAAGTAATAAACCTATCTTAGGTATATGTAGTGGATTACAGAGTTTAAATATATACCACGGAGGTACTTTAAAACAGCACTATAGATGAGCATACTAGTAAAGAACAATTAGTCCGTCATAATATTGATATTGAAGAAGATTCATTTGTTCATAGTTTATATGGAAGTAAAACTGAAGTAAATTCAATCCATCACCAGGCAATTAATAAAGTAGCTGATGGTTTTAAAGTTACAGCAGTTGCAGAGGATGGTAATATTGAAGCAATAGAGAAGGGAATCTTATTGGAGTGCAATGGCATCCAGAAGTAGACTATGAAATAGATACCTTTAAAAAATTTCTTGATCTATGTGAATAATAAAAATAAAGTTTTTAATAAATAAAAATAAAGAATATCCTATCAAAAATAGTTGACTAATATCTAAAATAATGGTAAACTATTCTTTGTGTAAAAATATTAGCAGTGGATTAATTGTTATTGCCTCTATGTTATACATTTTTTTAATGTGGCAACTCGTAGCCTATGCTGCTAGGCGAAGTTCCAGTTTTATAACATATACAACAACGATAATCGTGCTTTTTGTTTTCACAAAAATAAAAACAAAAAGATAAAAGGAGGAGCACATAATGGCTCGTTTTACAGGTTCAACTTGGAAAAAATCTCGTCGTTTAGGAATTTCACTAAGCGGTACTGGTAAGGAGTTAGCAAAAACGTCCTTACGCACCAGGACAACACGGTCCCTAACTTAAGAAAAACTATCTGAGTATGGTTTACAATTACAAGAAAACAAAAACTTCGTTACCTACACGGTATGAACGAAAAACAATTCCGTAAATTATTTGATAAAGCTGGTAAATTACAAGGTCTTCACGGGGAAAACTTCATGGCATTACTTGCTACACGTTTAGATTCTGTAGTATACAGCTTAGGTTTAGCTAGAACTAACCGTCAAGCTAGACAATTAGTAAACCACGGACACGTTCTTGTAGATGGTAAAAAGTAGACATCGCTTCTTACGCTGTTAAAACCAGGTCAAGTAGTTTCAGTAAGAGAAAAATCTAGAAACCTTGAAATCATTAAAGAAGCTGTTGAAATCACTAACTTTGTACCTGAGTACTTAACTTTTGATGCTGATAAATTAGAAGGATCATTAGTAAGACTTCCAGAAAGAAGTGAATTACACCCAGAAATCAACGAACAACTTATCGTTGAGTACTATAGCAGATAATAAGACAAAGCCCTTTAAACTAACGTTTAAGGGCTTGTTTTTGTTCTGTGCAAAAACTTCTTATCTAAATTAAGTATTTATTCTAATTCTAAATAATACGTTAAATATTAAAAAAATTAATTTAAAGATCTTAATTCTGTGTTTCTTATACTAATTATACTATAAGCTCAAGAATATATTATTTTATTAAGGTTATTCATAGTATCATTTTTTCTTTACTTACATAAGTGAAGTGTTTATTAGCTAATATTTCTGTAATTATGATATAATTAATAAATATTATTAATCGAATAATATTTATTTTTAAAATAGGAGGATATTATGAACGTTTTTAGAAAAATCAATTGACTCTATTTTAGCAGAGTCAAGAAATAAGACGTTAAATCCACGATGAAGACTATGGATTTAGTTCTATTCAGGTATAGGGGGCTATTATCGGGTCAGGTATCTTAGTATTAACTGGTAAAGGCTTCAGCAGAAACAGGACCAGCGGTTGTATTTCTCTTTCCTAATTGCAGGATTGAAAGCATGTTGTTTAGCAGCTTTTATGTTACGCTGAACTTGCTTCTACAATCCCGTCAAGTGGTAGTACATATACTTATTTATATGTATCAGTTGGTGAAATTGTAGCATATGCAATAGGTTGGGTGTTAATAGGTGGATATGTTCTTACTGCAGCAACAGTAGCAAATGGTTGGTCAAGTTACTTCTCACGTCTATTAGCAGGTTTAGGTATAGAAATTCCTAAAGAATTTTTATACATTACCAGCAACTGGTGGATATGGTAACATTCCAGCGATAATTATTGTATTATTAATTACTTTCATCTTATCAAAAGGTACTTCAAGTAGTAAACTTGTAAACAATCTTATGGTAGCTGCAAAAGTAGGGATTGTAGTTTTTATTCATCGTAGTTGGTGTATTTTATGTAGAACCAACAAACTGGACAAATAACTTTTGCCCCATCAGGGTTCTCAGGTGTTATGTTAGCTGCAACTACAGTATTCTTCGCGTACTTAGGATTTGATGCGATTTCTACTTCAGCTGAAGAAACAATTAATCCAGAAAAAGCTCTACCAAAAGCTATTATTATTACAATGTTAGTTTGTACAGCCTTCTATATTCTAGTATGTTTAATACTTACTGGAGTTGTTCAATATAATAGACTTGGAACAAGGAGATGCCTTAGCATTTGTGCTAGAAGAAGTAGGTCAAAAATAAAGTAGCTGGTATCGTATCTCTTGGAGCGGTAATTGGTCTTATGGCATGGTATATTATCATTCATATATGCGGGAATCCGTATTACATATACGATTGCACGTGATGGATTATTACCAGAAAAATTAACTAAAGTTAATAAAAATAAAGTACCAAGTACATTAACATGGGGATTAGGAATCTTAACAGCGTTATTAGCAGGTTTCTTACCATTAGGAAAACTAGCTGATCTAGCTAATGTAGCATCAATTATTGCTTTCGCATTAGTAAGTTATACAACTATAGTATTCTACAAAAATTCCCAGACTTAAAACGTGGATTTAAGTACCAGGTATGCCTGTTTTACCGATTATTTCTATTATCTTATTTGGAGCGTTACTATACAGTGTAACATTAACAACATGGATTATCTTTGTTGTTTGGGTTATTATGGGTATGATCGTATACTTCACATTCTCATATAAAAACAGTAAGTTAAAATAGTATAGAAATAACATAAAAATCTGGTTCAATATATAAAAATGAAAAAGAATCGTGAGAGAAAATCTCATGATTCTTTATTTTTATGGATTATAAATGTATTAGTAGGTTATTATTAAAAATTGTCACAAAAACATATTTATTAAATACTGATATAAAATGATAACATATAATGATATGATGAAAAATTTATGTTGTCTAATACAACGTTTATAATATAATTCTATCAATTAATCATAGAAAAAGAAAAATTTAATGAATAGTTAGTTATAACACATTGTTAAAAATTGTATTATCGAAAATTCTGTAATTTTCAATATACAATTAATAGTTAGAGTTAATCAGTATAATTAATTAATTTTTATATAATAATTTTACCGAATGGGAAAATTATTATATTTAAACAAATAATTTTTTTATATACTAAATTGTGTAATGATAAAAATAGTTATAGTATAATCATACAACAGCTATATTTGAAAAGTAGAACAGCTGTTTTTCAAATTTCTTTTCTAAGAAAGAATTAACACTTATTTTCATAATATTAAATTATTTTAAGAAAGTTTAATTTATAAGATTATATAAGGTTTACATAGTAAAAATAAAGAAAATATTTTTCAATAAAATTTTCAAAAAGAAAAACGCTTTCATTATTAAAAAAATCTGTGTTATTATATAAGTACAGAAAAATTAGGAGGTAGGGAAATGATTATCGAGTACCAACTGAAATAAAAACAATGAAAGTAGAGTGTCTGCTATACCGGGAGTAGTACATGAATTAGTACTAGATGGCCACACTGTATATGTGAAAAAGGAGCAGGATTAGCTTCAGGTATTTCAGATGCTGAATATGAAGAGGCAGGTGCTGTTTTACTTGAGAAAGCAGAAGATGTATGGAATAAATCAGATTTAATCTATAAAGTAAAAGAACCAGTACCATCTGAGTATAAATATTTTAGAAAAGGGTTAATTATTTATACTTATCTACATAGCTGCTGATCCTGAATTAACAAAAGAAATGGTAGATAAAGGGACTATCGGTATTGCTTTTGAAACAGTAAAAAGTAGAAGGACTACCATTACTTAGACCAATGAGTGAAATCACGGGTAGAATGGCTGTGCAAGAAGGAACAAGATTCTTATCGAAAGTTCAAGGTGGTAAAGGGTATCTTATTACAAGGAGTTCCAGGAGTTCAACCAGGACATGTGGTTATTATTGGTGCAGGTGTAGCAGGTACTGCTGCAGCAACAGCAGCTGTAGGGACTTGGAGCTCGTGTAACAATGATCGATGTAAACTTAGATGCATTAACAGGTTATCACATATTTTCGGTGGTAAAATAGAAACTCTTTACTCTAATAAATTTAATATTGCAAATGCTATTAAATCAGCTGATTTAGTAGTAAGTACAGTATTAATACCAGGAGCAAAAGCACCTAAATTAGTAACAAAAGAAATGGTTAAAGATATGCCAGATGGTGGTGTAATCGTTGACGTAGCGATTGATCAAGGTGGTACAACAGAATACACAGAAGGACGTCCAACAAGTCATGATAATCCAATCTTCGTTGAAGAAGGAGTATTACACTACTCAGTAGCTAATATTCCAGGAGCAGTAGCACAAACATCTACTTATGCATTATGTAATGCAACTGCTAAATACGTTAAAGTTATTGCTAAATTGGGTGTTAAAGAAGCTGTTGCTAAATTCCCAGAATTAGTTCCTGGAGTTAACGTAGCAAATGGAAAAGTTACATTCAAAGCTGTAGCTGATGATTTAGGTTATGAGTATACTCCAGTAGAGCAAGCATTGTAATATAATAGTTGAAATTAAAAATATGAAATAGTTGAAAATTTGTATAAATAGAGTGCTCTATCTGTTATAGAGCACTCACTTATTTTATAAAGGATATATTGTAGAAAAATTATAATACGAAAAAAACAGAAAAATAGTAATATATTTATTGTTAAATTTCAAAAGTGACTTACATATACCTAAGTAACGGTAGTAAAAGGTTTACAACTATGCTATAATTTAATTAAAGAATATTAGTAGGAGAATATTTAAAAAAATTAGGAGGATTTATAGGGTATTTTAAGAAAAATCAGTTGAATCTATTTTTAGCAGAAGCTAGAAGTAAAACTTTAGCTCCTACGATGAGAACGATGGACTTAATTCTATTCGGGATCAGGGGCAATTATAGGATCAGGGATTCTAGTATTAACAGGTAAGGCTTCAGCAGAAGCTGGACCAGCGGTAATCTTCTCATTCTTGATCGTAGGGGGTTGCCTGTTGTTTAGCAACACTTTGTTATGCAGAACTAGCTTCAACAATTCCATCAAGTGGTAGTACTTACACATATTTATATGTATCAATTGGTGAAATTGTAGCTTATAATATAGGTTGGGTATTAATCGGAGGATATGTTCTTTCAGCAGCCACTGTATCAAATGGTTGGTCAAGTTACTTCTCTCGTCTACTGGCAGGTCTTGGTGTAGAACTCCCTAAAGTATATTACACATTACCGTCAGATGGAGGATATGGTAATATTCCAGCTATCGTAATTGTATTATTAATTACTTTCTTACTATCAAGAGGTACATCAAGTAGTAAACTTGTAAATAACCTTATGGTAGCTGCAAAAGTTGGTATCGTAATCCTATTCATCGTTGTTGGATCATTCTATGTTGAACCAACACACTGGACAAACAATTTTGCACCTACAGGTTTCTCAGGGGTAATGTTAGCAGCCACTACAGTATTCTTTGCTTATCTTGGATTTGATGCAATTTCTACTTCAGCAGAAGAAACAATCAATCCAGAAAAAGCCTTACCAAAAGCTATCATTGTCACTATGATCGTATGTACTGCATTCTATATCTTAGTATGTCTAGTGTTAACAGGGGTTGTTGAGTATAACCGTCTTGGAGCAGGGGATGCATTAGTATTCGTACTTGAAGAAGTAGGTCAAAATAAAGTTGCCGGAATTGTTTCTCTAGGGGCAGTAATCGGACTTATGGCTGGTATCTTATCATTCATGTATGCAGGTATTCGTATCGCTTATACAATCGCACGTGATGGATTATTACCAAAAGTATTCACTAAAGTTAATGACAACAAAGTACCAAGTACAGTTACATGGTCTTTAGGATGCTTAACTGCAGTATTAGCAGGGTTCTTACCATTAGGAAAATTAGCAGAACTTGCTAACGTAGCTTCTATCATCGCATTCGCATTAGTAAGTTACACTACTATCGTATTCTACAAAAAATTCCCAGATGTAAAACGTGGATTTAGAGTACCAGGTATGCCGGTATTACCAATTATCTCAATTGTATTATTCGCAGCTTTACTATACAGTGTTACATTAACTTCATGGATTATCTTCTTCGTATGGGTAATCGTAGGGATTAATCGTATACTTCACATATTCATATAAACATAGTAAAATTGAATAGAATGTTAAAAAGAACCGACTATAGCCATGTGGTTATAGTCGGTTTTTATATTCAAAAATTATAACGTATATAGTAATAAATTTTTTTACAAATTATGCATTTGACCAGAGATTTCTTTTATTTACTTTTTGCTTTGTTTTGAGCTTTTTAAATTTATCTAAGTATCTTGTATCAGGCGGTTTTACATATTTTATTTCAGCCAAACCTGCTAGTAATACTCTTCTTGAACACTTTTTCCATCTGCATAAACATAGCACAATGCTCTATGATATTTATCTTCTTTTTCATAAACATCAAATTCAATTTCAACATCTTTAGCATTGGATAATAATTTTCCATTTAGTTCACTAGCTTCAGGTCCATACTTTTTGAACTTCAACGCCAGGTTTGACGGTTTCTGGTGTATCAATTAATAAATATCTCACTTTTAACTCTTTTGTTGTTGAAGTTAACTATAATAGTATCGCCATCAACTTTTTATAAATTTAACTTTATATTTTGTCTTATCTCCCTTGATAAAAACTCCATTGATAGTTGCTTCTTTATAACTTTCACCAGTATGATTAATTATCAAAGTGATAATTAAAAATATTGCCGTGAATAAACTAAAGAAAATAATAAAAACCTTTTTATTCATAATTAATCCCCCTCAATACTAATTTTAACACTTTTTGATGATTGGGATAAAGTTATATCAATTTTTATTATGAAAAATAATAAATTCAAAGTCAAACATAACAAAAAGGATCTAACTATTTCTAATAGTTAAATCCTTACATTCTCCTACTTCGTTATCTCTTCAATTATCGTTTCTAACTTCATAGAACGGCTTGCTTTGAATAAGATAACTTCGTTTTTGTGTTTGTTATTTTTTAGATATTCACTAACTTCTGCTGTAGTAGGGAAGTGTAGTGTTTTTATTTTGTCATTTTTTATTTGCTTAGTAATGTTTTCTGCTAATTCGCCAACACTGATTACTAAGTCGATATCGTTTGTGCTTTCAGAAATATATTCTCCAACTTCACCGTGATAGTTAACTTCGTTAGCTCCTAGTTCGAACATACTTCCTAGTACTAGTGTTTTATAATCGAAGTCATTGTAGCTACTTACTACATCAACACCAGCTTTCATAGAAGTAGGGCTAGCGTTATATGCATCGTTGATTATTAGTGAATCTTCTTTGTATGGAATACTTTGTAGACGCATTCCTGTGATTTCCACAGTATTTTCAATAGCTTTGCGGATTTCTTCGTTAGTTAATCCGATTTTACTAGCAATTGCTGTTGCGAACATAATGTTATATAGATTATGTTTACCTTTTTAATTTTGTGAAGTATTTTTCATCACTTATATTAAGTTTGAAATCAATTTTTGTCACGTGTAATTGTGTGGTTTTTCTAATATAATATCGTTGTAGCTATTCTCACCACATGATGTTGCGTTGATATCTGAAGAATCTACTAATGTTTTTAGAAGAACTTCATCTCCATTGTAGACGAAGTATCCGTCTTTTTTTCATACCATTAGTAATCTCGAATTTAGCCTTAGCAATTCCTTCACGTGATTTGAAGAATTCAATATGACTTTCACCGATATTAGTAATTACAGTATAATCAGGTTCAACTAATTTAGATAGAAGGTCAAGTTGTCCAAAACCATCAGCTCCCATTTCAAGAACTAGTATTTCACTATCTTCAGGTGCAGCAAGAATAGTTAATGGTACACCAAGTTCGTTGTTAAAGTTTCCTTGAGTTTTGTGAACTTTATATTTTGTTGATAACACACTTGTGATAATATCTTTAGTAGTTGTTTTTCCGTTACTACCCGTAATTGCGATAGTTTTAGCGTTTAAACTTTTTAAATAATGTTTTGCTAGAGTTTGAATTGCTTCGTAACTATCATTAACATAGATAATGTTATTATCAGAAACAAAGTCGTCTTTTTAAAGATAAACTTGCTGCAGCACCTTTTTCAAATGCACTTTCTATATAGTTGTGTCCATCTACATTTTCACCTAAGAATGGGATAAATAAGTCACCTTGTTTTACTTTTCTACTATCAATTGCGATACCAGTAATCTCAACATTACTAGTAATATTCACTTTTTGCATTTAATATTTTTTTCTAAATCTGTTACTAAATATTTCATGTCTTATCCTATTCTTCAGTTAATAAGTTTTTACGATCTTCGTAACGCTCTACAGCTAGTGCGAATAGTTCTTCGATAATTTCTGAATAACTCACGTTCATATTTGCCCATAGAGAAGGGAACATTGAGAATGGAGTGAATCCAGGCATTGTGTTTACTTCGTTAATAAAGATTTCTCCTTCTTTAGTGTAGAAGAAGTCAGCGCGTACTAATCCTGATCCGCTGATTGCACGGAATGCAGTTGCTGCCATTTCTCTAAATTTAGGATATAGAGTAGTATCGATTGGAGCTGGAATGTCCATACGTGATTGTCCATCTGTGTACTTAGTTTCGTAATCGTAGAAATCTGTTGAAGAAATGTTTACGATCTCACCTGGATCTGTAGTCTTAACTTCGTTGTAACCAAGAACGGCAACTTCGATTTCTTTAGCGCCTACAGCACCTTGTTCAACAACGATTTTTTTATCGAATTTAAGAGCTTCTTCGATACCTTTTACTAATTCAGCTTCATCGTTACAACGGCTAATACCAACTGAAGAACCTAAGTTCGCAGGTTTAACGAATACAGGATATTTAAGATTTTCATTGATTTCAGCGATAACAGCTTCTTTTTTGTTTTTCCAAGTATATTCGATAAAGTGAACGTATGGAAGTTGAGGAAGGTCATAAGCAGCGAATAATTGTTTCATAACTACTTTATCCATTCCAGCTGCACTTGAAAGTACATTGTTACCAACATATGCGATATCCATAATTTCTAGTAAACCTTGGATTGTTCCATCTTCACCGTTTGGTCCATGAAGAACAGGAAGACGATATCGAATTTACGTCCATCTTCGAATAATAATCCACTGATATCATTATCAAAGTTAGAAAAAACTAAATCATGTTGATCAGTTACTTCCGATGTAATTTGTTCACCACGTGCCCAGTTACCTTCTAATGAGATAAAGATAGAATACGTTGTATTTTTCTTTGTCTATTGCGTTAATAATTGATTTCGCTGTTAAAAAGTGATACTGAGTGTTCAGCACTTTTACCACCGTATACAATTCAATATTTTGTTTTGTCATGTTTAAATCTCTAAGAAATAAAAATTGTTTTTAATTATAATGTATAAATTTCAATATACACATATTTTAATTTAGTTATGGTCGAAATTTGTTAATTACGATACAAAACTAACATATCTTATTATATCATAAAAACTTAAAAAGTAGAATAAATTTGTAAGGTTTAATAGAAGAAATTTTATAAAAATTAAATCTGAAAAATATAGAAACAACTGGTTGTTACAAGTTAAAATAACGTAGTTGCTTCTATAAGTTCATTCGCTATAGTTTATATTTTTCTTTTAGTTCTGCGATAGTATCACGAAGTTTTGCAGCTTGTTCGAATTCGAATTTTTCTGCAGCGGCGAACATTTGTTGTTCTAATTCTGCTAAGTGTTCCTCGATATTATCATCGTTGATATTTGTAGTTTCTTCAATTTCAACAATATCTTCATCAACCACTTCTTTCTTAGCACTGATAGAATCACGGATATCTTTAATAATTGTTTGAGGTGTAATTCCGTGTTCTTCGTTATATGCCATTTGAATTTCGCGACGACGGTTTGTTTCATCAATCGCTTTTCTCATACTTCGAGTAATATTATCTGCATACATTATTACACGACCATTTGCATTACGTGCGGCACGCCCGATTGTTTGAAGAAGAGCTTTATCTCCACGTAAAAATCCTTCTTTATCAGCATCAAGAATAGCGACAAGTGATACTTCAGGAATATCTAGACCTTCACGCAGTAAGTTAATTCCAATAAGAATATCGAATTTACCAAGTCGAAGATTTCTAATTATTTCGGTACGTTCTAATGTTTTAATATCAGAGTGTAGGTATTCTACTTTCAAACCATTTTCTTTTAGATAAGCTGTCAGAGATTCTGCCATTTTTTTCGTTAGGGTAGTGATAAGTACACGTTCTCCCTTAGCGATAATCTTCTCAGCTTCTTTAGTAATATCGAATACTTGGTCACTAACAGGTCGAATATCGATAATTGGATCTAGTAGACCTGTAGGACGAATGATTTGTTCAGTGATTTTTGTACTGTTTTCTAACTCAAAGTCCCCAGGTGTTGCTGATACAAAAATAGCTTGATTAAGTTTTTTCTCGAATTCTTCGAAGTTCAATGGTCTGTTATCCAGAGCTGTCGGTAATCTGAATCCATAATCAACAAGTACTTGTTTACGTGCTCTGTCTCCGTTAAACATACCACGAACCTGAGGTAGGGTAACGTGTGATTCATCGACTACTAGTAACCAATCTTCTGGGAAGTAATCTAGTAGTGTATATGGCGTACTACCGGGCTCACGAAGTGTAAGATGAAGAGAATAGTTCTCGATACCTGAACAGAATCCCATTTCTTCCATCATTTCAAGATCGTAGTTAGTACGTTGTTCGAGACGTTGTGCTTCTAGAAGTTTATTTTCCATATTTAGAACCTTAAGTCTTTCTTCTAGCTCAGCTCGTATTCTCTTAATAGCTTCTTTAGTTTTTTCATCACCAGCAACGAAGTGACTGGCAGGATATATCGCGATATGTTCAAGTTCACTTAGTACTTCACCGGTTAAAGGATTAATCTCACGAATACGATCGATTTCATCACCAAACATCTCTATACGAACAGAGTTTTCACTACGAGATGCTGGAAAGATTTCAATTACATCACCGCGTACTCTAAAATTACCACGAGTAAACTCAATATCATTTCGCATATATTGAATACTAATTAGTTTTTCCATAATCTTATTTCTACTGATTTCATCACCGACACGTAATGATAGTACTAGTGATGAATATTCTTCTGGCGAACCAAGACCATATATACAGCTGACACTCGATACGATAATAACATCATCACGATCGAATAACGAAGATGTTGCACTGTGTCGTAGTTTATCAATTTCATCATTCACAGATGAATCTTTTTCTATGTAAGTATCTGTTGATGGAACGTATGCCTCAGGTTGGAAGTAATCATAGTATGAGACGAAGTACTCAACACGGTTATTCGGGAAAAATTCTTTAAGCTCGTTATATAATTGACCAGCTAATGTTTTGTTATGAGCCAGAACTAGGGTAGGTTTTCCTACATTTTTTACTATATTAGCTATAGTAAAGGTCTTACCAGTACCAGTTGCACCAAGTAAAGTTTGATATTTCTCTCCATTATTTAAACCTTCAGTAAGTTCGGCAATCGCATTAATCTGATCACCTTTAGGGGTCGTACTTACTCTGAAGATCAAAAATCTACATGTAATCTATTAATTTCCAAAAATTCACTCATATATAGGTTGTTCTGTGAGCTACTAGTATAAATAAAAAAACTCACACAAAAGGTTAATTATGTCTTTTTATTAAATATTATAATATAGATATGGTAATTGTGAAAGAAAAAAAGTGATTAGTATAAAATCTTTTTAATTGAGTTTGTCTGTAGTTGTATATTCAAAGAAATTAATCATAAAACACTATATATCAATGGAATAGCTAATATTACTATGGTATAATATTGGTATAGGAGATTGTAATTAATCACATTTGGGAGGTGTGAAATTATGAAAAAAGTTAGACATGAACACATAAAACCAACAGAAGACTTAGTAGCTAAAAAGATATTCTCTAATACAGAGATAACATCAGCTTTTATAAGTGACATTTTAGGGCTTTCGGTTAAATGTTCAAAAATTTTAGACGGAACGCAAATTCATTCAAGCTTTGAAGACGAGATATTACTCTATAATACGTCAGTAGATGTTCTCGCCGAGTTGGATGATGGTACTCAAGTTATTATAGAAATTCAAGTATCTAAGCAGTTAGAGTTTCTAAAACGACTATGGGTGTATATATGTAATCAGGTATCAAAAATATGGATACAATAAGATTACAACTAGGTAGAACTAATCAATATATTCGGAGTTAATTCCAGTATATTCGGTATCTATTTTAGAAAAATTATTTTGACGATGATAGAGCTATAAGAGTTTCAGTTTAAGAGACGATGATACAAATAAACAGCTAAAAGTCGATGTAAAAGGGATTAAAGAAAAAAAGAAATTTGATAACTATGGCATTTTTAGAGTTGAATAAATACAATCCAAATATAGAGAAAACTATAATAAAAACGATGGTTGGAATTATTCTCTAATCAGCCGTTTACTCAAAAGTCAGGATGAAATAATAGAGAGTGCTGATAGTATGATGGAGTATAAAAATTGGAGTGAGGAGGAAAAAGCTATGTATGATGAAAAAACAAGGAAGTATGATGCATATATAGATTCGTTGCAATATAAGTATGTAGAAGGTATAGAACAAGGGCGAACAGAAGAGCGAGAGAATTCAATAGCGAGATTTATTAAGTATGTAAAACTAGGAGTAATCTCAAAAAAAGATGCTTGCCAAGATTTAGGAATGACAGAAAAAGAGCTTGATAAATATTTACAAGCATAGATAAGCCTGTAAAAAAATCTTCGTTTATAATGAGGTGATTTTGAGAAAATGTATGATGAAAAGACAAGGAAATATGATGCATATATAGATTCGTTGCAATATAAGTATGTAGAAGGTATAGAAAAAGGAATAGAACAAGGGCGAACTGAAGAGCGAGAGAATTCAATAGCGAGATTTATTAAGTATGTAAAACTAGGAGTAATCTCAAAAAAAGATGCCTGTCAAGATCTAGGTATGACAGAAAATGAGTTAGAAAGATACTTATAAAAGATGTGGAAGAAGCGGCTAGAAATTGGTTTTAAATTAATCGATTTTCTAAAGTCGCTTTTTAATAATATGATTTGTTTATTTTGAGGGCTGACCCAAAAGTACTAGATTAAAAAAGTTTATATGAAAACTCATAGCCTCAGCAGTAGACACAATCCAATCAGTTTCGTCTTATGACTCACTTCTTGGTGTGTCCTTGCATACGTTATACGTTAGAATTTTAACGTGTCTTTGGCACTAAAAATTCTAACGTACTAACGCTAAGTGGTTTATTGATATCTAAATTCGCTTTTATAAAAGTTTTTAGATATCTAATAAACTAGTAGCTGTAGTGACTCTAAAAATTAATTTCTACGAAATCACGATTTTTGAGTCACTCCCAATGAATACCATAAATTTAAACATTTCTACTATATTTTTATTTTGTTTTTCAGTGTATATGTTAAGATAGTATAGTATGAAAAAGGAGGAAGTAATGGATACACAAAAATTATATATACTTCACCGAAAAGTGAGAGAATTGATAAATTTTTACAACAAGAATTAACAGATGTTTTCTAGAACAAATATCCAGAACTTGATTTCTGAAGGTTATATTAAAGTAGATGGGAATAATATTAAAACTAACTATAAGTTAAAAAGAAGAAATGTTGTACTATCGATTACAAAGAACCTGAAGAGTTAGACGTTGTAAAAACAAGATATCCCAGTGGATATTGTCTATGAAGATAATGATTTAATCATTGTAAATAAAGCTAAAGGTATGGTTGTTCACCCATCTGTAGGACATAAAGATGGAACATTAGTTAATGCCTTATTATTCCACAGTGAACTTTCAAGTATTAATGGTACTATCAGACCTGGTATTGTTCACAGAATAGATAAAGATACGTCAGGATTATTAATCGTTGCGAAAAATGATAAAGCACATGTTAAATTATCAGAAATGATCGCGAATAAAGACGTTAAGAGAAAATATTACGCTCTAGTACACGGAAGTATTAAACACGATTACGGGACTATTGATGCGCCAATCGCTCGTAATCCGAAAGAACGTAAAGAAATGGCTATTATCGATGAAGGGAAACCATCTATTACACACTTTAAGGTTATAGATAGATTTGAGAAATATACTCTTATTGAATGTGAATTAGAAACTGGACGTACTCACCAAATCAGGGTACACATGAAATATATTAACCACCCATTAGTAGGGGATCCAGTATATGGGCCAAGAAAAACATTAAATACAAATGGGCAGTCACTTCATTCGAAAAGTATCGAATTTAATCACCCAATTACAGGTGAACACCTGTATTTTGAAACAGAAATTCCAGAGTATATGGTTGAAACAATGTCTAAATTAGATAAATAGAATATTTTATAACATATCACTTCAAATGTTGGTAATTGTTGCCGACTTTGAGGTGATTTTTCTCAACGTTAATTCTGTATTAGTATAGATTCATAATTCAGAATATTTTTCTAAAATTAAAAATAAAAATTTTTAGAAAAACAGTAACTATAATTGTAGAATAAAAATTAAGATAACTATTAAATTAATCTTGTATACGTTATCACTGTAACCTTATAATGGCAAAGAATAGATAAGTTAATATACAAGAATTTTTGTTAATAACATACATAATTGAAAATTATTAAATAAAATAGTTTATTTTTTTCTAAAAAGTGTAGTATTATAATATATATATTAGTAGTTATTTAAGGAGGACAAATAACATGGTATTAGTACCAGCAAAAGACATGCTAGTAAAAGCAAGAAAAGAAGGATATGCAGTAGGGCATTTCAACATCAATAACTTAGAGTGGACAAAAGCTATTTTAGAAGCTTGTGAAGAAGCAAAAAGTCCAGTTATCTTAGGTGTAAGTGAAGGAGCAGTTAAATACATGACTGGTTTCAGAACTGTTGCAGCTATGGTAGAAGCTATGGTTGAAGAAATGAAAATCACAGTTCCTGTTGCATTACACTTAGACCACGGTTCATACGAAGGAACTCAAAAAGCTATCGAAGCTGGATTTAGTTCAGTAATGTTCGACGGATCTCACTACCCATTCGAAGAAAACATTGCTAAATCTAAAGAAATGATCGCTTTAGCTCACTCTAAAGGATTATCAATCGAGTGTGAAGTTGGTTCAATCGGTGGAGAAGAAGATGGAGTTATCGGTTCTGGTGAATTAGCTGATCCAAACGAATGTAAAACAATGGCTGACTTAGGAATTGACTTCTTAGCTGCAGGTATTGGTAACATCCACGGTAAATACCCAGAAAACTGGGCTGGATTAAGCTTTGAAACATTAGAAAAAATTTCTAACATCACAGGTGGAATTCCATTAGTATTACACGGTGGTTCAGGTATCCCAACTGACCAAATCCAAAAAGCTATCTCTCTAGGAGTATCTAAAGTTAACGTTAACACTGAATGTCAATTAGCGTTTGCTGATGCTACACGTAAATACATTGAAGAAGGTGGAGATCAAAAACCTAAAGGTTTCGACCCTCGTAAATTATTAAACCCTGGATTTGAAGCTATTAAAGCTATGGTTCACGAAAAAATCGATATCTTCGGTTCAAGAAACAAAGCATAATAACTACGCAATTTTATAAAAAGGCTCATGCTTTGCATGGGTCTTTTGTTTTTATATATTTATAGGTAAAGGAGCATTTCTATGCAACAAACAATAGATTATTTAAAAAAACTTACTAGTATTCCTTCACCAACAGGTTTCACAAGAGAAGTCGCTGACTACCTAGTGGAAGAACTAGAAAGATTAGGATATAGCCCTATTCGAACTAACAAAGGTGGGGTAAATGTAATAGTTAAAGGTAAGGACGATAACAAACACCGTGTCGTAACAGCTCACGTAGATACATTAGGAGCGATGGTACGTGCGGTAAAATCAGATGGTCGCTTGAAAATGGCTAAAATCGGTGGTTATCCATGGAATATGATAGAAGGTGAGAACTGTCTTGTTCATGTAGCAAGTACAGGAAAAACTGTTAGTGGAACTATCTTAATTCATCAAACTAGTACACATGTATATAAAGATGCAGGCACTGCAGAACGTACAGAAGATAATATGGAAGTAAGATTAGATGCCAAGGTAAGAAATGAGAAAGAAACACGTGACCTAGGTATTGATGTTGGAGATTTCATCTCTTTTGATCCTCATACAATAGTTACAGAAACAGGATTTATAAAAAGTCGTTTCTTGGATGATAAAGTCAGTGCTGCAATTTTATTAGACTTACTAAGAAAATATAAGGAAGAAAATATTGAGTTACCTCAGACAACACACTTTATGTTTAGTGTATTTGAAGAAGTAGGGGCATGGTGCTAACTCAAATCTTCCGAAAAGAAACAGTAGAATATCTTGCGGTTGATATGGGAGCGATGGAGATGACCAACAGACGATGAATATACGGTTTCAATCTGTGTGAAAGATGCGAGTGGACCATACAACTATGAATTTGCAATCATCTGGTACAATTGGCAAAAGATAATGATATTCAATATAAAGTGAGATGTTATCCGTATTATGGTAGTGATGCATCGGCAGCGATGAGAGCAGGTGCAGAAGTAAAACATGCATTACTAGGTGCGGGAATAGAATCAAGTCACTCTTATGAAAGAACGCATATTGATTCAGTAGAGCAAACTCACAAGATGGTAGATGTGTATCTACGTGGTGAATTGATTTAATAAGTATGAATAATCACGTATGATTTAATGTAATAATTAACTAATTATCTGTGATTTAAAGTTATTTACGTAAGTTATAACTAAAGGTTTAGTTTGAAGATAAATCTTATAGAAAAAGTGCAAAATAGCTATATAAAAGCACTTTTTATCATATAGTTTTAACGAAAAATAATAAAAACTTAAAGACTGACTTTTTAATATAAAAATCAATATAATAACTATATACGATAATCTGTCGTATAAAAATCAAAAATTATTATTTTAAAAAGGAGACTTAATACTATGAACAAAAAGTATTATTATCAGTATTCGCTGCATCTCTAGTAGCAGCACCAACTGCATTAGCTGCAGATGAATTAGTTAACGTACCTCACGTTAAAGATGTTGCAACTACTGCAAACACTAATCAAGAGGTTACTTCATTAGATCAACTTAAACCATCAGCTGACGCTAAATTAGGACAAGATGCTAAAAAGCTACAGACAATGCTAACGGAATCGTTGGTAAAAGTTGCACCTGGTGAGTTCCACTACGTTGGAAAAAGGTAAACCAGCTACAGCAGCTAAAAAAGCTCAAGCAGGAGCTCACAAAGCAGCTGGAAAAGTTTTACCAAAAACTTCTGCAGCTAAATAATACTGATACCAGTATTTAAAAAAGGATGTTTGTTTAATCAGACTCCTTTTTATTATATACATCTATTTATGTATTTAGTATACATAAAGACCTCAAGATTTCAGAGTCATCTGAGTCTTGAGGTCTTTTCTTTATTATCTTGTTGTTTTTATTCTTGTAGCGACTACTGTTCCAACAGCTGCGATAATTGCTGATGCGTAGAATACGTATGAAGTACTAATATCCCAAAGAGCACCCATAATATACAGTCCTACTGCCATACTTAGTTGGAAACAGATGGCTGTATATAGATTTTGCATATCGATGATTTCTTTATTGTTGTAATCTTTATTCAGAATAAGAATAAAGGCGATATGAGCAACTGCAGAATGTGATTGCATGGAATGTCTGCATAATTGTGAAAACATAGATGTTGTGGAACATAGCTAATGCTCCCCAACGAATAATTGCACAAACACCAGCGAAGATCATTAGATTTTTGGCTTAATTCTTTTAACTAATCTTTTAGAGAAGATAAAGATATTATTTCCGCAATAACTGATACGTTAAGAATAACTCCAGAAAGCCATTTAGCTGATATGTTCATACTTTCTAAATATAATGCATTGTAGTTATTATATGCAGTATGTGAAAGTTGATATAGAATACAGTAATAATAAGTAATATTGCATTTCTATCTTTTAAGACCCAACTATATAAAGCTCTCCTTTTCCTTTTTAGTATTTGGCTCTTCTAAGCTTAGATTTTTACTAGCTTAGGTTGTGGTAAGAACATGAATACTAAATATAAAGCAACTAAAAATATTAGTATGTAATATAAAGCTCCATTACCAACATACCTAAGATTCCACTGATAATTATACCGATTACCGTAAATCCTAATGAACCATATGTTCTAGCTTTGCCGTAATCTATATTTTCTTCACGTAAAAATAATGACGCTAGTCCTTCGACTGAGGGACTTACCATGAAGTAAATCATACCGAATAAAAATGTAATTAATCCAAGTACAATTTTTTTCATTAGTAAATCCGTAACTCACTGCAAGAATTAATCCAATTCCTACAGATAGTTTTAAAGTAATATCAATATTATATTTTTATTAAATATGGACTTAAAAATATTCACTAATAACCCTTGCGATATAAAAGCATTGAAAATATCGAACTGAGCTTTCTAAGACGCTCAAGTACTGATGTTAGATAAACCATCCAGAATGGTAAGAACGTCCCAGTAACTAAAAATTGTAAAAAGTAGTTAGTGGATAACCATGTTTTTGATGACATATTTACCTCCTACTAAAAATACACTTGAACTAACACAACTAAACTGTTCATAAGAATATGAGAGATAATTGGAGTTAGTATGCTTCTTGTGTGAATATATAGATAACTAAATACAAATGACATACCTATATAAATAACCATAATTGGAGAAAATACCATCATGAGGTAGTGCAAAGATAATACCTGTAATTAGTGCTGGTATAGTGAATCTAATCCAATCTTTACTTCCAATCATAGCGTCGTAGAAGTATCCGAATACAGCTTTTCTAAAGAATAATTCTTCCATAATCGGACCAAGTACAGCAACATAAAAGTATAAAAGTATGGTTTCATTTTTATAATTTCAACGACATTACTAGTGTTTTTACTTTTAGTCTCAAAATTTAAAAGAAGTTTGATAGGTATACTAACAAAACCATTGATGAAACCTTGAAATAACATCATTGAAACTCATCCGATAATACCAATAGCGATAACTGTAATTAGGTTGTATGTACTCTTCTGTCTATCTATATCATTTTTATTTTTATAGCTAGTATACTAAGAATAATTGTAGCTGTAATAGATAAAAATAGCACGATGTTAACTCGATTATCAACGCTAATATTTCTAGGGAGTTGTAGTGGAGTATAAATACTGCTAGTATATATATAAATCCACTAAGTAGTAAGTGACACATTACCACGAGTGATAAATTCTCATAAGCCCTCCTTAAATTATTTAATTACTATTTATTATAACACTCTATAATTTATACATACAATGATTAGTATTTAAAAATAAACAATATTATTAATAATAGATGTAAATCGGTTTAATAAATTAATTCTGAAAAATGTAATATAATTTTATGTATTTTCATTAATAAATTTAAATACCTTATGTTTTCATATTAATTTTTGTAATTTCTCTTGAAACTTTTTCATATTAATGTTAGAATATAAAGAGTAAAAGCGAGCTGATGATGGTGAAAGTTCAGCAACAATATTGGCATTAAATACAATTTAATATTGTTAAAGTTGAGTTTTACTAATCAGGGTGGAACCGCATGAAGTGTTTCGTCCCTAGATGTGCTACGGCATATCTAGGGCTTTTTATATTTTATTAATTAGGAGGAAACAAACTATGGAGAAAATTTTATCTCTTGCAAAAATAGAGGATTTGTATCAAGGATCTGAAATCTATGGTGGATTAGCTAATACTTGGGATTACGGTCCATTAGGAATTGAATTAAAAAATAACGTAAAAAAAGCATGGTGGAAAAAATTCATTCAAGAATCACCATATAACGTAGGGTTAGATGCAGCTATCTTCATGAACCCACGTACATGGGAAGCTTCAGGACACGTAGGTAACTTCAGTGATCCTATGATGGACTGTAAAGTATGTAAATCACGTCTTCGTGCTGACAAACTTATCGAAGAATATTACTTCAATGAAAAAAATGAAGATGTAGTAGTTGATGGTCTTCCATTCGAAGAATTAGAAGCTATTATCGATCGTGAAAACATTAAATGTCCAGAATGTGGTAGCTATGACTACACTAACATTCATCAATTAACCTTATGTTCAAAAACTAACCAAGGTGTAGTAGAAAATTCTACAAGCCAAATTTACCTACGCCCAGAAACTGCACAAGGTATCTTCGTAAACTTCAAAAACGTACAACGTAGTATGCGTAAAAAATTACCATTCGGTATTGGACAAATCGGTAAATCATTCCGTAACGAAATCACACCAGGTAACTTTATCTTCCGTACTCGTGAATTCGAACAAATGGAATTAAATTCTTCTGAGAACCAGGAACTGAATTAGATTGGCACACTACATGGAAAAATAACTGTGAAAAATTTTTATTAGACTTAGGTATGACTAAAGAAAATATCCGTCTACGTGACCACGATCAAGAAGAATTATCACACTATTCTAACGCAACTACTGACATTGAGTTCAAATTCCCATTCGGTTGGGGAGAACTTTGGGGTATTGCTTCAAGAACAGATTACGACTTAAAACAACATATGGAACACTCAGGTCAAGATTTAACTTACCAAGACTTAAGTACAAATGAAAAATTCATCCCATACTGTATCGAACCATCTGTAGGGGTTGACCGTGTACTTCTAGCGTTCTTATGTGATGCATACAATGAAGAAGAAGTTGGGGAAAATGATACTCGTACAGTTCTTAAATTCCACCCAGCATTAGCGCCTTACAAAGCAGCTATCTTACCACTTTCTAAAAAATTAAGTGATAAAGCTGTTGAAGTATATCAACAATTAGCTGCAGACTTCATGGTTGATTTCGATGAAACTGGATCAATCGGTAAGAGATATAGAAGACAAGACGAAGTTGGTACTCCATTCTGTATCACTTACGACTTCGAATCAGAAAACGATGGAATGGTAACTGTTCGTGATAGAGATACTATGGAACAAACTCGTATTCCAATCGCTGAATTAAAACAATACATCGAAGAAAAAATTAAATTCTAATTAAATGAACACTCAGAACATTTGTTCTGGGTGTTTTTTTTATGATGTAGTATTGAACTATTCTATAAATAAAATATTTAGTAGTGCTTATAATTAACTGAATAATAATGATTATTAAATTATAGATGATTACGGAGGTAGTTTATGATAAAACATTTATTTTCCGATATGGATGGAACAGTTCTTAATAGTAAAGGGAGAAATGAAAGTGAAGTAGTATTAATGCTATAAAGAAAAGTGGATTACCTTTTACTTTAGTATCAGCGCGTTCTCCTCAAAAATGGAGAATGTAATCAACACTCTGGGGATAGATGGTATTCATGTTTCATTTAATGGCGCGTTAATTTTTGAAAAAGAAAAATAATGAGAAGATAATTTTGCATAGACAACCGATAGATTTTTCAATAGCTGAAAAATTTGGTTTTTAGACATAAGAGATAAATTTCCAAGTACTGGAATTAGTTTGTATGATGAGCTAAATTGGAATATCGATTTAGAAACTGATGTGATAAAGGGAGAATATAATATTGTAAAAGTTGCTTATAATATGCTAGATTTTAAAGAGTATTTTAAAGAAGAGAAAAAGACATTTATAAAGTTTCTTTTATTGAGTATGATAACGAAATTTTTGAGAAAATTGTAGATTATGTGCAAAAACAATATTCAAATGAAGAATTAACATTTCAACGATCACTAATGGATACTTTAGAAATTACGCATTTAATGCTAAAAATCTAAAGGGATTGAATTTATTAGTAATCTTGAAAAATTAACTAGAGTTAGCAGCATTCGGTGATGGTCAAAATGATATACCGATGTTTGAAACTGTAGGTTATTCAATTGTTATGAAAATGCTACTGATGATGTGAAAAAGTATACAGATTATGTTACAAAATCAAATAATGAAGACGGTGTAGCATATGCTATTGAGAAATTTTATCAAGAAGATATGATAATTTTAAAAAGCGTATCCTGAAAACTCATAGAAGCTGTGGTTTATAGATATCTAAATTCACTTTATAAAAGCTTTTAGATATCTAAGAACTTGGGCAGAGTTTGACAAAACTTTGTTTCTTGGAAATCATGATTTTCAATGCACACCCTATATTACTCATATTAAATCAAAAATAAAAGCAGTGGATTAATTCCACTGCCTTTTCTAACTTTATATCTCCCAATTCGTTTTTAACGCTTGCTGTAATACTTGTGAAAAGTTTACTTTTTCTCTTTCCCTAAGTCTACTAACCATTTTGGTAAAGTAACCATTTTATTTACTGCTTTGTTTCTTCTCTACGTCTAATAAAAATCAGTATCAACATTAATTAATTGTAATTGTTGATTGTCGTTTAATTTAGATTGTAACTCTTGATATATGTACTTGGTTTTTGGTATACTCATTTTTCATCTTCTAATACTAATAAATAACCCTCTAGGGCGTCTTTACTCATGTATAAAGCTTCTTCTAAATTATCACCAAAAAGTAATACAACCTTTTAAATCTGAGAATGTTATATCTATATATCTTTTTCTTGTGTAAATATTGCATAGTACATATATTTCATGTGGTTAACCTCCGAAAATCAAAGGCTTTATTTCAAGCCCGCTTGTTTTTAATATCTTTTGTGCCGTCCTTTAGGTAAATCTCTCTTTGGGTGCGGTACAGTTATAAGATAATCTTTTGTTAGGGTGCTTAAATTGGTGATGACTGCCTTTTTATTCGGACTTCTTGCCAACCTAATTTATTAAGCTGTTTTATTAATTCTTTTCGAACTCATGAGTTTACCTCCTAACAATATATATTTTAACATATGTTTTAACATATGTAAATAATTTTAAAGAAGATTATTCATTTTAATCTTTTCATCTTGAAAATATTTCTATTTTGCTTTTTCAGTTTCTAAAAATGATTTTTCACTAAAAAATAGGTTTTACTCTAACTCGGAGAGTTTTCGTAGAGTGTTTTTAAAAGTCTATTGTATCAGGGTCTCTAGAGTACTTGAAAGTTAAACGTCTGTTTTTGTTATGTAAATCAATTATTTTATAAAGAATCTAATATCAAAGTTCTTATTTTTATTTCATAAAATGTTGAAAACGATTAAAAACATCCGATTTTTCTTATGTTTTATACTTGATTAATATTCAAACAAGTAGTATAATTTAAATTATAGACGTACGATGAAAATATTTTATACAAATATAACGTTTGAAAAACGTACATTTAAAACGAAAAAGGAGCTTAAAGTATGAAAGTTGCGGTGATTATGGGTTCGAAGTCGGATTATACAACGATGGAAGAAACTTGTAAGTTGTTAGAAGAATTTGAAATTCCTTTTGATAAAAAAGTAGTAAGTGCACATAGAACACCTGATCTTTTAGTTGAATTCTCTAAAAATGCGAAGAGTAATGGTTATTCGTTGATTATTGCGGCGGCGGGAGGAGCGGCACATCTTCCTGGTATGGTTGCTTCTATGACGACATTACCAGTCATTGGTGTTCCGATTAAATCGAGTGTTCTTAGTGGAGTTGATTCGTTGTATTCAATAGTTCAGATGCCAGCTGGTGTCCCAGTCTTAACTATGGCAATCGGTGTAGCTGGAGCAAAAAATGCTGCTATTAGTGCCTTATCAATACTAGGAATTTTTGATGAAAAGTATGCTGCTAAGTACGAACAATTTAAAAAAGAACAAGAAAGAATAGTATTGGAAGAGATGAAACTATGATTAAGACGATATTACCAGGAAAAACTATAGGAATAATCGGTGGTGGTCAACTAGGAAGAATGCTTGCTATGAGTGCCAAAGAGATGGGCTATAAAATTGCTGTTCTAGATCCTAGTGATAGTTGTTGTGCGAAGATTTTCAGCGATATCTTCATTCAAGCTGAGTTCGATGATTTCGCAAGTGTTGAAAAGTTATGTTCAGCATCTGATGTTATTACTTTTGAATTTGAGAATATCAATGCAGCTTCTTTAGAAAAGCTTGAGAAAAAGTATAATATTGTACAAAGTGCAGAAGTACTGAGAACTACTCAACACAGATATTATGAAAAAGAATTCGCTAGAAAACTAGACATTCCAACAGTAGATTATATATATGTTGAAGAAGATACAAAATGTAGAAATAACTAAACCATATTTAATGAAAACTGTACGTTTTGGTTATGATGGAAAAGGTCAGAAAAAGATAAATTCTAGTGAAGAAGTAGAGACACATACATTTACTAGAAGAGTTCGTAAAACTGGATAAAGAAATCTCGGTAGTTGCGGTTAAAGATAAAGACGAGGTAAATATCGTCGCAGTAGTAGAAAATGAACATAGAAATAATATTTTATATCGTTCGAAAGTTCAACTACAGCAACTAAATGAACAAGAATCTCTAGCAATAGAATATACGAAACGAATCCTTAGTAACTTTGACTATTATGGAGTACTTACTGTTGAGTTTTTTATAAGTGAAGGAAAGTTATTTTTCAATGAAATAGCACCACGAGTTCACAATTCTGGTCATATAACAATGCAGAGTGCGACAAAGAGTCAATTTAGAGCTCATATTGAAGCTATATGGTTTAAAAGTTGGTAAGATAGAGAATAAAGAAACGACACTTTATAATATACTTGGTCAAAACTTTAGATTATTATATAGATGTATATAAAACAAAGGTGGTTACTTACACTTATATGAAAAAGAACCACGCCAAGATAGAAAAATAGGACATATTAATTTTTACGGTGATGTAATTTTTAGGAGGAGAACATGACTAATAAAACGAATTTTTGTAAAAGAAACGCAATGGATATAATAAAGAAGAATTACAATTACGAGACAACTTGAACTTAGAGTTTAATCTAGGTCTTGACTCTGTGGAGTTGTATGTAATTTATGATGTCTTTAATATTGATGAAGAAACTTATGAACTAGCTAAAAACTTCTGTGTTTTCGAGATTGTTGTTGATGAAGTGTTTGAAGATATTGAGCTTAATGATGGGAAGTAGCTTCACTTATGAAGTGTTACCTGCTCAATATGATCAAAGAGCTGACAGCGCAAAAGAAAAGCATAAGATTGCTTAACTCGAAAAAGTAAAGCAACTGTACGAAGTGGTAAGCTAGTTCTTTTTAATAAACAACTTACAAATGAGCAATTAGAATCTTGTAGAAAGTTACTTAGTAAATCCTATTGAAGCTCGTAAAAAGATTTATCAATTCTTGACTTTACACTAGATTCCAAGCCAAAACCACTAAAAGACTTTAGCTGGATTTTTAGAGTTTGATAAAGATGAGTTACTTGGTCTTAGAATTTTCTCTAGCGATGAATATTGAAGACCTAGTATTTATTCAAAGATTACTTCAGAAAAAGAAGGTCGTGTTCTACTGAAACTGAAATCTACGTATTAGATTGTTACTGGAGTGACCACTGCCGACACACTACTTTCGAGACAGTGTTAGATGAAGTAAAAATTGAGTCAGAACTTTTTCCAAAAAGAGATGCAAGATGCATTTGACTATTACTTAAAAGTTCGTGAAGAACTTGATCGTGACGATAAACCTATCACGCTTATGGATATGGCGAGTATTATCGGTAAATATCATGTAAAAGTATTAAAAGATGAAAATATTGAAGTAAGTGAAGAAATTAATGCATGTTCATTCTTTACTACTATAGAAAATAATGGTGAAAAAGAACGTTGGTTAATTCAATTCAAAAATGAAACCCATAACCACCCAAGTGAAATCGAACCATTCGGGGGAGCTAGTACTTGTATAGGGGGAGCTATTAGAGACCCACTATCTGGACGTAGTTACGTATATCAAGCTATGCGTATTTCAGGAAGTGGTAATATATTACAAAAACGTGAAGATACTTTAAAACACAAACTTCCTCAAATAGATATAGCTAAAGGAACTGCACATGGTAACTCATCTTACGGTAACCAAATTGGTCTTGCGACTACTTTTGTTCGTGAATTATATGATGATAGTTATGTAGCTAAACATATGGAAGTTGGAGCTGTAGTCGGAGCTGTTAAGGACGGAGATTATAAACGTGAAACTCTTGTCGATGGTGATATCGTTGTAATGATAGGTGGTAGAACTGGTCGTGATGGTATTCAAGGTGCGAGTGGTTCAAGTGTAGAACATACTAATGATTCATTAAATACTATGTCTAGCCAAGTTCAAAAAGGTAATGCTCCAGAAGAACGCAAGTTACAACGTTTATTTAGAAAACCAGAAGTTACAAGACTTATTAAAAAATGTAATGACTTCGGTGCTGGTGGTGTTTGTGTAGCTATCGGTGAGCTTTCTGACGGTATTGAAATTCATTTAGAAAAAGTTCTTACTAAATATCAAGGCTTAAATGCGACAGAATTAGCAACTAGTGAATCTCAGGAACGTATGGCAGTAGCTATTGATAAAAAAGACTACGAGGCATTTATTCGTGAATGTGAGAAAGAAAATATTGAATACGCTCATGTTGCTACGGTAACTAATAGACGTAGATTAGAAATGTATTACAACGATGAGAAAGTTGTTGATATGAGTGCTGATTTCTTAGAAACAAGTGGTGTTCGTCAAAGATCATCAGTTACGATGAAAGATAATACTGCGGCTAATCCATTCTTAAATAAAGAAGTAACTCGTGAAAAATATCTTAAGCGAGTTAGGGGAATTAAATGTAACTCGTCAAAAAGGTCTGGCGCAAAATTTCGACTCTTCAATTGGTGTAACTATCTGTACTTATGCCTTTTGCTGGAAAACACAAACTTACACCAGTTCAAGCGAGTGTTCAAGCATTACCAACATTACATACAACAAGTGATACAGCGACAATCTTAACTTATGGATTTATTCCAAAAATTTCGTACTACTCACCATTCCTATCATCTATTTATGCGGTGTTAGAATCAGTAGCGAAGTTTACGCGGTGGGAGAAGAAGATAGCTTATACTCTCCAAGAATCACTTCGAAAAATTGGGTACCGATGGTACTAAATGGGGTAAAGTACTAAAGTTTATTAGATATTTATGCTCAAAAAGAAATTGGTAGACCTAGTATCGGTGGTAAGGATAGTATGTCAGGTACTTTCAATGACTTTAAAATGTAGTAGAAACATTAATTTCATTCGGTTGTACACCTGTAAAAATAGCGGATATAATTACTCCCAAACTTAGTTGGTAATAAATTGTACTATGTTCCTGTGAGAAAAGATGAAAAAGATGATCAGACATTAAAGAAAACTTTAGAAAATTATGAACTTGTTCATAAGTATAGTAAAGAAGGTGAGATAGTATCTGCATATGTCCAAGAAGAGGAAGTATCGCTAGCTTCATTAGTGAAGATGTCACTAGGTAAATGATCTTGGCTTTTGAAGTTTGAAAAAGAAAATATTCTGACTTTGATCCAGCGTCTCTAGTAGTAGAAGCACGTAACTGAGCTACCATTTGAAAAATTAGGAAATCAGTGAAGATGTAATTAATAACGAAGTGTTTATGCATAAAGAGAGTATTTACAGAGCATACAAATACACTAAATAAAGTTTATCCATTATATCAAAAATGAAGATAGAAAATGTAGAAAATCTTCATACCAGAATATAAAGAGAAAAATATTATCCAGAATACGAGAAGATGTAAAGTAGTTATTCCGGTATTTCCCTGGTACAAACTGTGAGTACGATGGTGAAAAAGCCTTCTTAGAAGCTGGTGCTACCAATTACTGTGGTTATATGAAAATACTCGTGAAAAGTGATATTGAGCAATCGATAGAAGAGTTACAAAAGCTATGAGAACAATCTCATAGCACTATGTTCCCAGGAGGATTCTCGAGTGGGGATGAACCAGATGGAAGTGCTAAATACATTGTAAACTTCTTAAAAATGAGAAAAAGTTAAAAGATGCGATTCCATAAACACCTTGTTCAGATTAATCTTAGGGTGTGTGTAATGGATTCAAGCATTGCTAAATCAGGACTATTACTATATGGTGAAGTTAGAGAGAGTTGGCGAAGATGATTCTAACACCAGGAAATGATAGTTATGAACATATTTCAACCATATGTCTTACTCGTAGCTAATACTAACTCTCCTTGATTTACAAGATTTTAACATTGAGATCAACATGAAGTAGTGTTCAGTCATGGTGAAGGTAAGTTGTAGGACTTAATATTAACAAGTTTAAACATCGTGTCGCTTTCAATATAGTGACTTTCGATGGTAATGCTACATTAAAACGGACGTTTAATCCTAACGGATCCAGTTCTAGCTACTGAAAGGATTAGTTTGTGAAGATGGACTTATCCTAGGAAAAATGGGTCACAGTGAAAGATATGGAGCTACACTATATAAAACAAACACAATAAACAGTAAAACAAGATATTTTCAAAAATGGTGTGAAATTGCTTTCAAAGGGAAGAAAATAATGAAACTTTTATACGAAGGAAAAGCTAAACAACTGTTCGAAATGTGAAAACAACGATGAGATTTATGTGCATTATAAAAATAGTGCACAGCCTTTTAACGGTGTGAAAAGAAGAAATTTGAAGGTAAAGGTTTTCAATAATACAATTACTTCATTAATCTTCGAGTACTTAGAAAAACAAAGGTAGTAAAAACACACTTTATTAGAAAAAGTAAATGAAACAGATCAGATTTGTAAGCATGTTAGTATTATTCTCTTTAGAAGTAATTATGTACGTAATATAGTAGCTGGTTCTATGGCATATGGACTTGAAGAAGGAAAAATTACCAGTCTTGAGTTAAGTTATAAAATGATGAACTAAATGATCCACTAATTAACAATGATCATGCGGTTGCATTAGAAATCGTTACAGAAGAAAAGTTAGAAAAATATCAGAACTCAAGCTTTAAAAATCAACGAATTATTACAAAAATTGTGTTAGATGTAAACTTGAGTACTTTGTTGACTTTCAAAAATTGAATTCGGAAAAACTAAAGATGGTGAAGCACTAGCTGATGAAATTTCTCCAGATACATGTCGTCTTTTGGGATAAGATACAAATGAGAAATTAGATAAAGACAGATTTAGAAGAGATTTAGGTTCAGTAATGGAAGCTTATGAAGAAGTTTTAAGGAGATTAAAATGCGTAGTCTTAATGAAGAATGTGGAGTATTCGGTATTTGGGGGCATCCAGAAGCAAGCAACGTGACTTACTTCGGTTTCATAGTTTGCAGCATAGAGGTCAGAAGGAGCAGGAATTGTTTCTAAAGAGGGTACTAAAATTACGAGGACATCGTGACTATAGTTTAGTGTCAAAGTATTTCGTGATAAAGAAAATTAGAAAGATTAGTAGGAAATAGTGCTATTGGGCACGTTAGATATGCAACTAGCGGTAGCAATAATGTCAAAACATTCAACCATTTCTTCATTTCTATGATATGAGTGTTGGTATTGTGCATAATGGTAATTTAATTAATGCTAAAACTCAAAAAGAATTAAGAACAACAAGGTGCAATATTCCATTCTTCTTCAGATACTGAAGTACTTATTCATCTGGCTAGAAGAAGTAAAAAGAAAACTTCGAAAGACGAAGCCGCAAAGAAAGTTTGAATATTATTAAGCGTGCGGATTTACATATCTAGTACTGCGAAAAACTCTCTGCGCGGTGTGATCCAAACAGCTTTGGACAACTGGCGACAGGTAAGATGAAAAATGGGGCGTGCGTTGCGGCAAGTGAGACTTGCACTAGATATCAGTCGGTGCTGAGTTTGTGTAATGTGGAGGGCTGGAGAGCTAGTTACTGTATTAATGGATGCGGTATTAGACGAGAAATATACTGAAGATACGCAATGGCTATATCGCTGCGATGGAGTACGTATACTTTCGCTAGACCAGACTCTAATATTGCTGGCATTAATGTTCCGGCAGCGCGAGAAAAAGAACGAGGTCGTGCTCTTACAAAGAAGAGCAAACCCCACACCAGATGCCGATATGGTACTGGGGTACCTCATCTCATCTTTATCAGCTGCCAGTGGTTACGCAGAAGAAAGTGGGCTTCCATGAAATGACGACATGATCAATATGTGGCTCGTGCATTTTATTCAGCGGCACTCCAGGAACTTCGTGTGAGCAAGGAAGTAAGAATGAAAACTGTCGGCAGTTCGCGTGTAGTTCAAGGTAAGAGGTATAGTCTTAGTCGATGATCTCGATTGTTCGCGAACTACTAGTAAGAGAATTGTGCAGATTGTTAAAAGACGTGCTAAGAAAGTGCGTAGACCATGCAGTCCTAGTATGTCCACCACGGCGTTTCCGTGCTCTATGGAATTGATATTTACTACTACGGAAGAACTTATCTCCAGCAAACAAAACAAATGAGGAAATTCTGTGAAACGATCAGACGGATTCACTAGGACTCTCTAAGCGAGCTTGAGGATTACAGTTAGACCTCTATTGGTTTAAAGACTATGATGCAACGTATAGTGATTGTATGTATGGAGTGCTACAACGGAGACTATTCAGTGCTGGTCTCTACGACTATGAAGAAAGCTATGTATGATCTATGACAGATGTCTGCAATACAGGTCTCTAGAGAGGGAAAGTGCAGAATGTAATGAGCAGGGCGAAGAGAGTGTAAGTCTACAAACGAAGGCGATGAAAGTGTTGAGCGTGTAAAAACACGTAGCTCTTTGTACTAGCAAAATCTTGTGGTACAGTGTCAGCTATCGGTGGTTTTGGGGAGCGTCTGACCCCTAGTGAAGCAGCATATTTTATCGCTGTGATAGTTAGTGTTACTGACAGTGAGGAACCAAATTAAAACTCGTATCTGAATTAGAGCAAGTATTCATAATACTATCGGTATCGATGTCTGTGGCGATGTGTGCGCTAATGACATACTAGCTCAGGGTGCAATTCCATTTATTTTTCCTAGATTACTAGCTGCAGGTATCTACCTGAACAAGCAGTGGTAGAAGCGATTGTAGAAGGGGTTGCGGAAGGTTGCGTTCATGCTATGGATGTGCGATGGTCGGTGGGGAGACTGCTGAGATGGCGGGATTTTATATGATGATGTCATACGATGTTGCAGGATTCTGTGTGGCGCTCAAGAGAAAGAATTACTATTAAGTCAGAAAACGCTAAAAGCTGGGTCAAGTAGTAATTGGTCTACCATCTAGTGGTGCACATTCTAATGGCTTCTCATTAGTACAGATTTCCAAAGATAATAGTATTGGTTTGAAACGAAGGAATTTAACCGAACGTGCGAGCGAAAACATCATTAATCACCTACTAAAATCGCATGTAAAGAAGTACCTGAAAGTACTAGAAAGAGGTTAAAGGATTGCTGAAATAGCTCATATTACTGGGGAGGTTTCCATGAGAGAATCACCTCGTGTAATAAAAGATGGATTAGGTAGGAAAATTGATAAAAGTTCATGTGAAGTACCAGGTAATATCTAGCACCTACAAGAGGTACTGATGAAGAAGAAAATGTACCACATCTTTAATATGGTGTGTGTATGGCATTAATTGTAAACAAGGAAGACGTAGATAAAACTTTTATCATTAATAGATAATGCAAGTTTGTCCTTGGAGAAGCACAGATGAAAGTGGAATAGAAATAGTATGAAAGAAAGTAGCTGAGTATTTGCACCAGGAACAGGAAGTAATTTCGAAAATTGCTGACAGATGACGAAGATCAAAGAGATAGTCTCGGAATTGAGCTGTGGTGCGGAGGAAACGATGCAAAGGGTTGCTAGAAAGCACATGATAGAAATATTAAAGGTATTTATATCTTTCTGCGAAAGATTTTGAGTCTGCAGAAGCATACGAAAGGGATTTTGAGAAAGTTAAAGATGGAGATTATTTATTTCTAGCGGGGTATGTAGAAATTATCTCACCGTATTTCTTAGAAAGGTATAGAGAAGACACTCTAGAATTTACATCCGTCTTTAGTATTACCGAAAGTGTAAGGTAAAAGATGCTACTGACAAGCTTTTATGCGGGTGAGAAAAGGAAGCGAGGAATGTATTCATTATGTAAATGAGGAGCTCTGATGGTGGAGTAAATGCTCAAAGACCATTTGGAAGTTTCTAGAAGAGGATACTTTTAGAACCACTGTGCAGTACAGCAGCAGAACATAAATTATATCCCAGAAGTAATATTGAAGTTGATTGTGAGGAGGCACTATGGACTAAAAGAGCATTAATAAGTGTAGTGCATAAAGTCAAATATTGTAGAATGCAAAAGGTTTAGAAAAACATGGTCTTGAAGAAAATAGGTGAACTTATACACACGAAAACAATGGTAAGCCGACCAGTATTGAAGATGTTATCATCTTCCAGAAATTTGAAGGGCGGCACCTTGCGGTAACTTAAAACTATGGTGGCGGATTGCTTCACGCCAAAGTTCACACAACACACCAGCCAGAGATTATCGAATATCATATTGGTGGTCCTAGTGCTGGAAGTGCTGCAAAACTTCGTGGCGTAGCAGTAGTTACTGATATTAATGACTGCGATAGAGTACTTCTCTGAACTTGAACAAGGTGGTGTAACGCGTATGAAACACGTCGTGCTTTGTAGCTATAAAAGTGTTATGGCAATACAGCCTAGTTATGATGCTGCGATCGCCACGCATTTTCAATAAAAAGATAATTTAGTACCTGGAAAAATTCACATTATCGTGGCAACTGAGATAGCTCCTTCGCCATGGAGAGAAGCCTCACTCAAAAGCATATCACTACATGTACAAGACAACACACGAAAAGTTATGTGCTTGGTGACAAAATGTCTGCAACTTCATGGTAAAGAAATGCTCATGCAATGTCTTCAAGACGCTTCTGCGGCACTGAGTATATTCTTTCAGAGTTTGATGAAACTACATGCGTTGCTGCTAAACATATGAATCCATGTGGAGTAGCGACAGGAAATTCCCAGGCTGATGCAGCATAGTCGTGCATATGAAGCGGATCCTATGTATCTTTCGGAGGAATCGTTGCAGTAAATGGAAAAAGTAGATAAGGAAAGCGCTGATGACAGTATCTTTTGGGGAAATTATTTTGGCGACAGATTATGATGAAGAAGCGTAGAAAGCACTAACTAAGAAGTTATATCTACGCTCTAGCAAACTGTCAGAATAATAATCACGAACAACAAATTAAAAGTGTTCGTGGTGGAATCTTAGTACAAAGATTTTAACGATAAACTTGCAGATGAATATGAAAGGTAACTGAGAAAAGTTGATGAAAATCAACAAAGATACATTGAGTTTGGCTTAAAAGTAGTAAAAACATGTTAAGTCAGCAATGAATAGTAGTAAAGATAGGCAAACTTTAGGGATTGGTGCTGGTCAGATGAATAGAGTAGAGTTCATGTAAAAAATAGCTTTTAGAACAAGCAGGGGAAAAAGAGCAGGAGTGCATAGCTCACGTGCATTCTTCCCCAATGAGAGATAGCTGCTGATATTGCGGCCCGCTAGTGAGTCATCGCTGCGATTGTGCAACCAGGTGGATCTATGCGAGATCGAAAGCATAGATGCATGTAATGAGAAAAGGTGTGGCGATGGTCTTCAGTAAAATCACGCACTTAAACACTAATAGCAAGTGTATTAGTAGTAGGAAGCGGCGGTAGAGAGCACGCTATCGCTATACTCTTCATAAAGAAAGTCGTGAGTACATATGGCAGGAATTAATCCTAGCAGTTGGAAGAATTTGAGTATGTGTGGCATTAACAGAAGACCAAATACCAAGCTACGCAAAAACAAATAGTATCGATCTTGTTTTTGTAGGACCAGAGTAGCCATTAGTTAATGGTCTAGTAGATGAACTACAAAAAGTAGGTGTTCGCGCATTTGGGCCATCTAAACTTGCAGCGCAATTAGAAGGAAGCAAGGTATTCTCAAAAATGATGATGAGAAAGTACGATATTCCAACAGCAAAATATGAAAGCTTTAATGATTATGAACAAGCTAGAGAGTACTTAAGCAAGCAAAAAGCTCCGATTGTTCTTAAAGCAGACGGATTAGCAGCGGGGAAAGGTGTGATTATAGCGAATACACTAGAAGACTAAATTGAACTGAAAATGATGTGATACTAAATTCAATAAGGTCGGTTCTAGTGTCGTTATTGAAAGGAATTTCTTCAAGGTGAAGAATTTTCGTTGATGTGTTTTGTTTCAGACAGAAAAGTATATCCTATGGAATACTCGAGATCATAAACGAGCATTTGATAATGATGAAGGATTAAATACTGGAGGAATGGAGACATATCTTCCACTAAGAAAATTACTCAAGAAGACGATTGATGAAGGGTTAGAAATGTTGTTCAGCCAATGGTTGATGCTATGAGTGATGAAGATACGCCATTTTACGGTATATATATGCTGGTCTTATGAAATGTCATGACGGTGTTAAAACTATTGAATTTAACGTTCGTTTTGGGGATCAGAGGTGAAAATTTTTACTTTTATCTTTAGAAAGTAGTCTATATGATGTGCTAATAATATTATTGATGGAAAAGAAGTAGATTAACTTGGTCTGAGGATGCGTTTATAGGGGTTGTAATGGCGAAAGGATATCCAGAACATAGTGAAAAGGGCTGTAATACATGGCTTAGATAAAGTATCTACACCAGTATTCCATATGGGTACAAAGCGTGTAGGTGATGATATGAGTAATTAATGGTGGTCGTGTATTATTAGTATGTGCGCAAGGAAAGCAGCTTGCAAGCATATGAAAAAGTGTATAATGAGATAGTAAAAATAGAGATCTGAAGAACTATTTTGCAGAAAAAGATATCGGTCATTTGTCATTATAATATTTTTAGATAGATTGATTGAAAAATAGAGACATCAGGAGATTATTGCAATGATTGAAAGATATAGTAGAGAAGAAATGCGTAATATCTTTAGCGATGAGAATCGTTTTAAAGCACATATTTAAAGTAGAACTTTAGTGCGACAGAAGCTTGGGTACATTGGGTGTTGTACCAAAAGAAGATGTTGAAAAAATTGATTGCTAATGCAAAATTTGACCTACCAGGAATTACAGAATTAGAAAAAGAAACAAAACATGACATCGTAGCATTCACTCGTAACGTTTCTAGTTATCTAGTGATGATAGGTGCACTATGGATTAACATCTACTGGTCGTTGATACTGCTTATGGATATTTATATAAACAAGCTAATGATATACTACGAGATTTATTAAATTTCCAAGAAGTGCATGAAAACACTACAATATAAATTCACACCATGTATCGGACGTACCACGGGGTTTCATGCTGATAGTGGCAGTCTGGATTAAAATTCGCACTTATTATGATGCATTTAACCGTCATATCAAACGTTTTCAACAAGTAAGAAAAATTATTGAAGTAGGAAAAATATCTGGAGCCGTAGGTACATTTTCAAAATACACACCAGAGGTTCAAGACTATGTGCAAAATTAGGAATTGAATCAAGTAATATTTCACACAACTTTACAATGGATAGACATGCAGATTACTATGCAACGTTAGCATTAATCGCAAGTTCAATCGATTGGAGTGAAATTCGACACCTACAACGTACAGAAGTGAGAAGCAAGAAGAATTCTTCTCGAAAAATCAAAAAGGTCTGACAGTACGATACCTCATAAACGTAATCCAATCTCAAGTGAAAACATGGCAGGGTGTGCTAGAATTATGCGGATACATGTTTGCAGCTTGAAAATATTCCATTATGGCATGAACGAGACATTTCTCACTCAGAGTGCGAGAAAGAATGTTGAGTGTGTGCTACTACATTATTGACTACATGTTAAACAGGTTTACCAATGTTGATTCTAACAGTGTTTACTGATAACACGATTAAAATATTTACGCTACTAACGGTGTAATCTTCGCTCAGAGAACTATGAGTAATCTTATTGAAAATATTCATTTTCACGTGAGGAAGCTGTTTATGTCAGCCATCAGCGATGAAATCATGGTCTGAAGGTATACCATTTAGAGAACTTTTTAGAAGAAACAGGAAACTATAAAATACAGTTTTCTAAAGAAGTATTAGATAGCTGTTTTGATCAATGTACACTTGTAAATATTGACAAAATATACAAACGTATTCAGGATTGGAAGATTATAAAAATTGAAAAGCCCAAAGAAAGAGTGTAGATTAAATGAAGTCAGACTTTTCAAATTTCAAATGAATGAAAAGAAACATATTGCTGAAATGGCAGTAAAATTAGGGATAAAGAAGAAGATTTAATATTATACGGAAACCACAAGCGAAAAATCAAACATATTAAAAAGATATTATGAAGATGCAAAATTAGTATTGATGACATCTAATGCTCAACATCAAGTGGGAAGGAAAAAGTACTGTAACTATTGGTTTATCTGATGGGTTAAATAAATTGGTAAAATCTTGTGTTGCACTACATGAACCATCTTTAGGAGACCTGTATTAGGAAAAGGTGGGCAGCTGGTGGAGGATATGCACCAGTTGTACCTAGTGGAAGATATAAACCTTCACTTTACTGGAGATATGCACGCTATTACTACAGCTCTACATGCAATTGCAGTATTAGTAAACAACCACGTATTCCAAGGAAACGAATTAGAAATAGATAAAATCGTATTTAACCGCGTTATGGATATGAATGCACGTGATTTACGTCATGTTAAAAGTAAATGAGAACTGACCTAGAACGTCTTGACGGATTCGATATAACTGTAGCTAGTGGGTAAATGACTGTTTGTAATCTGTCAGAAGGTATTGCCGACCTTAAAGAAAAATTAAATATCCTTGTAGCATATAACAAAAAGGTGAACCAGTTTACCTAAAAGATTTGAAAATTGAAGGTGTTATAACTCATTTATTAAAAGATGCAATTAAACCAGGTATGTTCAAACATTGAGAGAATCCATCTGATTATTCACGGTGGACCATTCGCAAACATTGCACACGGATGTAACTCAATCTTAGCTAACAAAAAACAGCTTTTAAAATTTTGATTACGTAATTACAAACGGAGCTGAGCTGACTTAGGAGTAGAAATTCTGTAAACATTAAAATGTCGTGAAGTCTGGTTTTGCGACCAAAAGCTGCAGTAGTAGTTGCGACAATTAAGGCATTAAAACTCACGGTGACATTGAAAAAGATCTAAAAGAAGAAAACTTAGAAGCATTAGCTAAAAGGTGTTCAAAACTTAGAAAAACACATCGAAAACTTACGTAAATTTAATTTACCAATAGTAGTAGCTCTAAACGTCTTTGTTACTGATACAGAAAAAGAATTAGCATTCTTAGAAAACTGGGCAAAAGAACAAGGCGTAGAATTCTCTCGTACAGAAGTATGGGAAAAAGGTGGTCTTGGTGGAGTAGACCTAGCAGAAAAAAGTAGTAAAAGCTGTTGGAAGGAACGATAAAGAACTTCAATTATTATACAAAGATGAGCTTCAATCATTGGAAAAATTGAAACAGTATGTCGTAGAGTTTATGGGCTGATGGAGTTAACTTCTCTGATGAAGTTAAAAGCTGAAATCGAAAGAATTGAAAAGTCTTGGATGAGCATCTACCAGTATGTATGGCGGCAAAAACTCCTTCATTAACAGATAATGCGAAGATTAAAGGTCGTCCTGAGGATTTAACATTACTATCAACGATGTTAAATTACGTAGTGGTGCTGGATCGTAGTAGCATATGCTAATAAAGTTTTAACAATGCCAGGACTTCCAAAAGTACCAAAGTGCATTAAATATCGATATCGATGAAGAAACAGAAACAATTATCGGAATTTTTAATAAAAGTATAAGATATTTATAATAAACAACTCGAGAAGTAGATTATACTATTTTTCGAGTTGTTTTTGCTTTAAATTTTATATCAGTTAATACAGTAAAGATTATAATTGTTTTAATGAAAGCGCATAAAAATGAACAAAGTGTGAAAATATACTATATTGTCCGATAATTTTTGAGTTTTTTTATAAAAAAATGGTTGTAAACGTCTGTATTTGTGTTATAATTATTAATGGAAAAAAATAATTGCTTTCAGGAGGCGTAATTTATGTCAATAATCGTAGTAGTAGGTTCACAATGGGGAGATGAAGGTAAAGGTAAAATTACCGACTTTTTAGCAGAACGTGCTGATGTAATTGCTCGTTATCAAGGGGGTAACAACGCAGGACATACTATTAAGTTTGATGGAAAAACTTACAAACTTCAATTAATCCCATCTGGAATTTTTAATGAAGAAAAACTTTCAATTATCGGAAATGGTCTTGTAGTAGATCCTAAAGTGGATTTGCAGTGAGATTGATAGACTTAAAGAAAGTGGAGTTACTTGTAATGGATTGAGAATCTCTAACAGAGCACATGTAGTATTACCATACCACTTAAAACTTGATGAAGTTGAAGAAGCTCGTCGTGGAGAAAACAAAATTGGTACTACTAAAAAAGGTATCGGACCATGTTATGTAGATAAATATAAACGTTGTGGTATCCGTATCGCTGATTTATTAGATGCTGATCTATTCAAGAAAAAATTAGAACAAAATCTGAAAGAAAAATGAACTATTCGAAAAAAATCTATGAAACTGAAGGATTCACAGTAGAAGAAATCTTCAATGAGTACTTCGAATATGGAAAACAATTAGCACAATATGTTACAGACACTTCTAAAGTATTAGAAGATGCACAAAATGAAAATAAAAATATCTTATTCGAAGGTGCTCAAGGTGTAATGTTAGACATCGATCATGGTACATACCCATATGTTACTTCATCTAATCCATCTGCAGGAGGAATCACTGTAGGTAATGGATTTGTTCAACAAACGGTCTTAAAGTATTAGGGATTTCAAAAAGCTTATACTTCACGTGTAGGTGATGGACCATTCCCAACAGAATTATTCGATGAAATTGGTTCTAGAATTCGTGAAATCGGTAATGAGTATGGAACTGTTACAAAACGCCCACGTCGTATTGGATGGTTTGATACAGTAGTAATGCGTCATTCAGCTCGTGTATCTGGAATGACTAATCTGTCAGTAAACTGCTTAGATGTACTTTCAGGTCTTAAAGAAATTAAAATTTGTACAGCTTATGACTATAAAGGTGAAATCTTAACAGAATATCCCAGCAAATAGAAACATCATTAAAGATTGTAAGCCAATCTATGAAACATTACCAGGATTTGATAGAAGATATTACAGGTGTAACATCACTTGATGAGCTTCCTGAAAATGCAAGAAAATATTTAGAAAAATCGAAGAACTAGTAGGAGTTAAAAATCTCTGTATTCTCTACAGGACCAGACAGAACTCAAAACTCACCTACTAGAAGATCTATGGAACTAGTATAAAGATGAATATAAAAAGCGAAACCTCGAGGTATAGTAGTATTATGCCTGAGGTAGTGATATCAAATTTGATCGCTATATGAAATTCGATGCGACACTTTTGTCACATTTTTATAAATATGAATAAGAGAAATAAAGAGTATTCTATAGAATTAGGACAGGTTTGTCATGAAATAAAAGCTTAAATGGAGTTATTTTGTAGAAGTTTAGTGACTTATTATCATTTTAATTTATGTTAATTTAAGTGAAATTATAAAAGAGCCTTTCAAAGAAAATTACAGGAGAACTTATTGAAAAAGAGCTATAGTTTTTAGCGGTTAAATATAAACATCAGTGACACAAAATGTCATTTTCAGTCTAATATATTTAATCAAAAAAGCTTAAAAGTGACAATTTTAACACATAAATGATAATTTATAAACAAAAATAATGCTATAATAATAAATGTCTATAAGAGTCCGTACTTATTATTTACTATAAACAAAAGGACGAAAATATCATGTTAACACTTTTGGTTGTTTTTCGTTGACATAGATATTCTAGGAAGAGAAGGTATTATTATAGAAAAAGAAAGTTGAAGTTTATAAAATAAATTTTTGTTAACTTGCTATAATAAATTTAATTTAGAAAAAGTTGTCTAAATTGAATTTGCTATTAACAAAAATTAGAAAAGAAATATTATGTACCTAAATATAATTAAGTAAAAATATAATAGATGAGAAAAGTATTAATTTTTGAAGTTTATAAACATAGTGTAATTAAACGGAGAATAATATAGGCATAAAAAGAGTAACTGTGTTGTGTTGTGTATATTACTTTTTACTCCTATAAATGTTCTAAAATGAACATAATATGGTGTGTAATCAAAGATGAAAAAGATTATATTTTATTACATTAGTTACATAAAATTATGATAATATTAAAGGGATTATTTTAGGAGGTGATGCTTGAAATGGATGATAATAGATATACATGGAAAGATCTTTAAAAACAGATGAGGGAAGGTCGTGGAGTCAAATTAAAAGATGCTGCGGGAGATGCAATTTCTGTAAGAACATTAATCAGATTTGAAGCTGATGAAACAAGTGTATCTTTAGAGGTTTCGAGCAACTTTTTGAGAAATATGAGTAGTTATCATGATTATTTTTCTGAGTATTTACCACTTGTAGGTTTGATGATATCTGAATTTTTAAAAGAAGTGAAGAATTTAGATTGGTCAGGAAGTACCACAGCTATTAGATCTTGCTGTAAAAAGCTACAAAAGATAGAAAATAAGTATGAATGAAAGACTCATATATAGATCAGTATTAGTAGTATATCAAGACATCTTGAGGGTCTCTAAAGATAATTAAAGAAAATAGAGAATTGTCTTAACTACCTAAAGAAAAGTTTGGATAAATCATACATTTAAATGAAATGCTAACATTGACATTTATGTTAAGAACATCTTCAGCAGAAGAACTTTTCAGATGATTTTATTCGTCGATGTAATGAGGAAAACATAGAAACCTATTATGCTTTGAGATAATATTTTTCTGTTGATGATCGAGAAAGACTATACTTACTTTACATGGTGCTATGTAGCTTTATTATCATAGAAGAGGATATGCTGAAGAGGCTGAAGAAAAGATGCATAGAAGCTATAAATTTGCTTAAAGACGCATTATATTAATGTTACTCATTTTTCAGTATCATATAAGTGCTTTTAACTACATATTAGCTCAAATTCAACTTAAGCTTAATAAACCTGAAGTAGTAGAACTTGCTAACAAATGTATACGTTATTTAGATGTAAAAATTGATTTAAACAATGTGTCTTACGATAATTTAACTAGGATAGACTAGTTAAAATGGTTTTTATGAAAGAAATAAAACAGGTATTGATTTTTATGAATTCTAGCTGATTCAAATGATTTTTGCTATAATTTATATATAAATAAACTTTCAAAATCAGGGAAAGAGTTATATTTACTTTGCTAGTTTTGCAATTTTTATATAGAGTCTAATATTTAAGCGTTTTAAATTTATATGAATAATACTAAAGCTATATTTTTAAGTAAAAGCGTTATCATATAATTAAAGGTTGATAATAGCTATTAATCCTATTTACAGTTAAAAATTAAATAAAAAGAGTGTAAAGAATGTCGATTTCTAACTAAAAGCCTGGTTATATATAACCAGGAAAAAGTTTTAAATCATTTGTTATATTTTGATATTAGTAACTATGTCATCATTAATTTTTAAGTACTATTTCAATAAAAATCAACAGATGCTTTATCTAAAAGAAACTTTCAAAATATAACTAGTAGTTTTTCTATGGAGATTAATAGAAAAACTAATCCAGGGTACTGCTAGAGGTGCAGGTAACTTAATCGGAGAAGATATAGAAAAATGAAAAGAATCTTCCAGGTGTAAAAATATATAAAAAGAATGAATGTGAGTGCAGATCTAATAGATTTAGAACCATTAAAAACTTGCTAATCATCAACAAGAAGAGAAAAACAACAAACAAAAGACAACTTTTTCTCTAAAACTGTGATTGTAAGTGGAACTAATGATTCTTCATTAGATGATAGATTTTTCTGCTGAAACGCTGAAAATTACAAGAGGGTACGTCATCTAAACGATGATGATAAAAATTCTGTATTTGATTCACGACGGTTTTGCTAAAAAGAATAAAGTTAAAGTTGGGGATAAGATTAAATTAAAAGGTAATCCAAATGATGCTGATAACGAGAAAAAAATCTGATAAAGAGGTAGAAGTTACAGTAGTTGGTATTTTTCGGAGGACAAAAATAAGGAGTAACTTCTAGTCATATGGAACTTTATGATAACATTTTTATAGCAGATACTCAAACTACTAAAAACTTTTATATAACTATGAAGATGGTAAAAGAAATATATCAAGATGCAACCTTTCTAGTTGATGGAAAAGATAAAGGTAGATAGTGTAATTAACGATGCTAAGAAATTACCTATTAATTGGAAACAGTATATGTTAGTTAAAGAGTAATCAGAACTTCCCAGCTCTTCAACAATCACTAGATACAATTTTATAGTCTAACTAATGGTGTATTCATAAGTACAATAGTCTTTAGTATAGTGATTCTATCGCTAATATTATTCTTATGGATAAATAGTAGAAGAAAAGAAATCGGTGTAAGTTTAGCGATTGGTATGACGAAAGCGAGTATCATAGGACAATTTATTCTGAGGTTCTATTAATTAGTATTCCAAGCTTTATCGCTTCATATTTCGTAGGAAGTGCAATTAGTCAAAATATCGGAAATCAGATACTGCAACAATCTAGTTAAATCTGTAAGTAAAACTATTTCAAATCAAGCTAATGGAGTTAATCTAGGTGCTAATGCTGAAGTAGAGGGAGCAAATAAAATTATAACTGCCTTAGATGTAAGTGTTAGTATGGATAATATGCTAACAGTGGTACTTGTTGGTGTTGCAATAATTGTCATTGCTGTAGGAATTGCATCTAGCAGATTGGCATACAGAAAACCTAAAGATTTATTATCTGATATTAATTAATGTAAGGAGAAATCGATGAGTATTTTTAGTAGGGCATATCTTTATATTGTTAGAAAAAGTTAGAAGTAGTATTTTTGTTTTTAATAGTGACACTAATATCATTTTTCTTATTAAGTGGTAGTGTTTTGAAATACTACAGTAAATAATATTTCTAAAAATTTATATAAAGATGTTAACTTTGGATTTACTATTGAAAGCATAGATAAAGTCCAAATAAAAGAAATAGAAAAAGGATACTTTGAAGAAAATTAAGAATTAGATGGAGAAATCAGAAGAATTATCTCTATGCAAAAAGTCTGTAAATGTTGAGGACAAAAAAAGTTGTTCAGGAAAACCAAAAATATTACTAGTTTCTGATGAGATGAAAAACAAGTAATTTAGTAATGATGAATGGAATTACGTCAACAAAAAGTAATATAGATTTTAAGAGTGAAGTCTTGAAGCTAGAAAAGGAAGGTATATAGAAGAAAATTGATCAAAATAAAATCTTAATCCATGAAAAATTTGCTACAATCAATAATTTAAACTTTGGGTGATAAGATTAAATTATGAGCAAAATGGTATAACTATAGAATTAGAAATAGTTGGAATTTATTCTGGAGAGAAAAACTAATACTTTTGAAGGATTAAGTCTCAGATTTTATAGAAAATAGCAGTGTATACGGATTATAACTCTAGCCAAGAAATTATTAGATTATAGCTTCAATAATAGAGTTACATCTGTTGAGTATGGAGTTAATAATCCAACTAAAGCTAGACGATGATAATTAAAAAGCGTTGAGAGTTTGGGATTAAATAATATCGCTGTCTCAAATCCAACAAAAATTACGAGATTAGTTACATCTTCAGTTGAGAGTATAACAAAACTACAAATATGATTAGAATTGGTAGTGTAATTGTAGGAGTTGTGATTTTATCACTAGTGCTTATGTTTTGGATAAGAGAACGATTATATGAAATTGGAGTTTTACTATCGTTAGGTATAAGTAAAATAAATTTAGTTTTACAATTTAGTTGAGAAACATTAATGGTTACGATATTTGGATTTTTATCAGCTTTAGGACTAGAGTTTATCTACTCAAGTATATTAGAGGCAATGCTACAAGTATTTTTTCAGAAGATTTACCGAAAATAATTAGTGATGAACTAACTAAAATTTCGATTAATGGATTCAGATATTAGTGTGATAGTTTAGTTATGATAACTATTGTAATGATCTCAGTTATAGTTGCTTTTATTACCAATATTAAAAATGAAACCGAAGAAAAATTTTTAACGCAAATAAATTAGAGAGGATTAAGAAATGTCGATTTTTAAATTAAAAATGTAGATTACTTATATGAAAAATAGTAAATCAAAAGTACTAAGTGGAATTACATATAACTTTTGAAGTAGGGAAGTTTTTATGCAATAATAGGAAAATCAGGTGCTGGTAAAATCAACTTTATTATCTTTATTAGCTGGGTTAGATACTCCTTCTAGAGGGGAAATCTTATTTGATAACGTAAATATTGAAAAATAGGATATAGTGAACATAGACGAAAAGATATTTCTTTAGTATTTCAAAATTATAATCTTATTGATTATTTAACACCATTAGAAAATCTAAAAACTAGTTTCAAAAAAATGCGAATAAGGATATACTTTTACAACTTGGATTGGAAGAAGAGCATATCGATCGTAATGTTATGAAACTTTCTGAGGTCAGCAACAGCGTGTAGCTATAGCGAGAGCGTTAGTATCTGAAGCGCCGATTATACTCGCTGATGAACCGACAGGAAACTTAGATGAGAATACTGCACAAGAAATTATTGATATTCTAAAAAGTTGCTGTTGAGAATAATAAATGTGTAATTGTTGTTACTCATAGTAATCAATTAGCAAAATGCGCTGATGTAGTACTAGAATTAAAAGATAAGAAATTAAAAGTTAAATAAAATAAAGAGGTTGACTCAATCTATTAATTGGAATGAGTCAACCTTAATGTTAAAGTTTATTTTTAAGCAAAAACAGTTTTTCTAATTCGTTCATAGCTTCTTCAAAACTATAAACAAGTGTACCGTGTTTTAAAATTCCACCAAGAACGTAATGATTCATTGCATAGCTAGGAAATGTCATATTTGTTTGCTGATTTTAATCTAATATCTGAATTTATAGCAATAATTTTTTGTTTAGTGCAATAGCTATTCTAATTCTACCATAACCCCACTGTCTTCGTTAGTCACATCTGCTAAGAATATGTCGCAATTTTCTACTGCATATGTGTCCCCGTTGAAAATATCTTGAGGTGTTGGTAATGTTTGTTTATCTTCGTTAAAAGGTTGTTCTATCGGATTAAATACTGATAATCTATCTCCGAATCTTTCACCCTAGTAATTTACCTTCTTTTAATCGTTGTGCAACCTCTGCTTCATTAAATAAAGCTCCTGCTAAATATAGTTTCATAGACAAATCCTCCTTTGTTGTTATATAAATTATAATATATTTAAGGTCAAATTTACAACTAATGTTTTAGGAAAACTGATAGTGATTATATGTTCTACTAGTTATTTTTAAACTATTTCTATTATAATAATTATAGTAGTATAGAAAAATATGTGAGGATATTATTAATGAAAAGTGTAGTACTTTGTGAAAAGCCCTCTGTTGCTCGTGATATTGCGAGGAATTTAGGGGCTAAAAATAATAAAAATGGATGTTTAGAGGGAGATAAATATGTAGTTACATGGGCACTAGGACATTTAATTACTCTTCAAACTCCAGATAAATATAAAGAATTTAATAACGTGAACTTAGAAAGTTTACCAATGATTCCTAAATTTATGAAGACTGAGATTATTAAGAAAACTTTCAAGCAATACAAAGTTGTAGAAAAATGCGATTAATAGAAAAAGATATTAAGAAATTATTATTGCTACTGATGCAGGACGTGAGGGAGAACTTGTAGCTAGGTATATTATAGATAAGGCAAAATGTAATAAACCTATTAAACGTCTATGGATTTTCATCGGTAACAGATAAGGCTATTAAAGATGGGTTTAAAAATCTAAAAGATGGAAAAGAATATCTTGAGCTATATCACTCTGGGATAGCTCGTGCAAATGCGGATTGGTTAGTTGGGATTAATGCTTCTAGAGCATTAACACTAAAATATAATGCATCTTTAAACTGTGGTAGAGTTCAAACTCCACGTTACAAATGGTGTTTGAAAAGAGAAGAAAAATTAAACAATTTAAAACCAAAAGATTATTATACATTTGAAGCTCAGATTGATGGTGTTAAGTTCAGTTGTGGTAATAGTGAGTTTAATTTAGAAAAAGCAGAACAATTCATTAAAAAGAATATGAATAAAGAAATTAAATTTCAATGAGGTTCAGAAAAAGCTAAAACTTTCATCAGCCAAACCGTTGTACAACTTAACGGATATTCAACAAACAGCAAGTACTTTATTCGGTATATCACCAAAACAAACTTTAAATATTGTTCAAAAGTCTTTATGAAAGACATAAGGTATTAACTTACCCTAGAACTGATAGTAGATATTTAACGAGTGATATGAAAAAAATACATTAAAAAGATCGTGTTCAGGCTATTGGTGGAGATTTTAAAGAAGTTATAGCAAAAATACTAAAAAGAGAAAGATTTAAATGCTAAGAAAAATTATTAATAATGCGAAAAGTAGTGATCACCATGCGATTATACCTACAGAACAAAGACCAAATTATATGTCTATGTCTGAGATGGAGACAAAAATTTATAATTTAGTAGCGAAAAAGATTTTTAGAAAATTTACTACCTGAGTATAAATATGAAGAAACAACTTACTCATTTACTTTGGATAATAAGGTATTTTCTGCAAAAGGTCTAAAAGTTCTTCAAGAAGGTTATAAAGTGCTAAGTAAAGGAAGAAATTCAAGATAAAGTTATTAATCTAAATAACGGTAATTTTAAACTTGAAATATTAGTTTACAGCAAAAACAAACAACGCCTCCTAGTTATTATACTGAAGGTAGTTTAATATATGCGATGGAAAAATCCTTTTTGAATTTGTTGATGATGAGAATGAAAGAAAAAAATCCTTAAGGAAACAAATGGTATCGGAACTGTTGCAACTAGGGCAGATATACTGGAAAAAAATTGTTTACGAATGATTATTTAGTACTAGATAATGGGAAAATAAAAACTACTAATAAGGCTAAACAGCTTCTTAATTTAGTTCAAAAAAATTTAAAGAGTCCGTCACTAACAGCGGTATGGGAAAAACAACTTGATAATATCGCAAAAAAATAAACTTTCAAAAGATAAGTTTTTAAATGATGTTAAAACAATATACAAAATCTTGTATAGCTGAAATTAAAGACAGTGAGGATAAGTTCAAACACGATAATATTAGTGGTAAAAAAATGTGAAGAGTGTGATAGCTTTATGCTTGAAGTGGATAAAAAAGGAACTAAGATGTTAAAAATGTTCAAATCCAAGTTGTCGTAACCGTAAAAGTTATTAGTAGGCTAACAAATCTTCGTTGTGATAATTGTCATAGAAAATGACATTATTTGGTAATGATGAAAATGCTACATATCGATGTCAATGTGGAAATTCTCTAAAACAAAAAGAAGTCGACAAGAGAATTAAATCTAGTAAAAGATAAAGCAAGTCGTAGATATGAAGAAATACATGAAACAAGAAAAATTAGAGAATAATGCATTAGCAGGGTTAGCTGGATTAAAACTAAAATAATATATGGTAGTGACTCAAAAATCGTAATTTTGATATGTACCCGACACATATATATTTAGTTTAGACAGGTGGATGTATTCCTGTATTGTACAGGAGACATCGATTTTGTCAAGTCACATCTGCACAGTTTATTAGATATCTAAAAAGCTTTTTATAAAGCGAATTTAGATATTAATAAACAACTGTGTCTATGAGTTCTGATATGAACTTTGTAAAACTTTTAGGGACTTTTGGATCAGTCCCCTATATTGTATTAGATTTTAAAATACAATACTTGATTAGAAAACATTTGACGTTAATAAGTTTTTTTATATTAATTCTAGTGTTTACATCAAGTCTATGCTATAATATATAATGAAAAATTTGTCTGAGAGGTAAAAGATGAAATATGTATCAGTGGCTGTAGATGGGCCAGCAGGATCGGGAAAAAGTACAATAACAAAACTAGTAGCTAAAGAGCTAGGTTATAATTATGTGGATACTGGTGCTATGTATCGTGCATTAACATATAATTTTTATCTAATGGTTTAAAAGAATTGAAGAAAATGATATAAAGAATCTGCTTGAGAATGTGGATTTCAGAGTAGAATATGTTAATGGAGTTCAATATGTTTACGTAAACAATGTGGAGTTAGTGATAAAATACGTACAGCAGAAGTGTCGAAATATACTTCATTATTTGCTAAATCACCTGCAGTACGAGAATTTCTAATTGATACACAAAAGAAATTTAGCAGGAACAACAACATTATTATGGATGGACGTATAGCATCTGTTGTCTTACCTAATGCAGATGTAAAATATTTTTAACTGCTTCTGTTGAAGAAAGAGCAAGACGAAGAATGTTAGACTTCGAACGTCAAGGTATATGAAAATGTTGATTTTGAAAAAGTTAAAGAAGATATAAAAAGCACGCGACTGGCAAGATGAAAATAGAGATATTGCCCTTTAATCAAAAAGTAGAATCAGCTACGTTAATAGATACGACTACTATGACAATAGAAGAAGTTGTTGCTAGAATGACTAATTTAGTAAAAGTTGTGAGAAATAGAAACTAGAAGGAGTGTAGTATGTATAATTTTATTAGAGTTTTGTTAGCACTTTTTATAAAAATATTTTTATAAGGTTACAATTGTTAACAAAGAAAAATAGAGAATGCAAAAGGTGTGGTAATTTCTAGGGAATCATTTAAGTAACCATGATCCATTACTTTTTCCAGCATTTTTGATAAAAATCCGCTTCATAGCTAAAGAAGAATTATTCAAAAGTATTTTTATTAAACAAGCATTGGAAGCAACTGGAGCAATTCCTATAAAAAGAGGTACATTTGACAGAACTGCAATAAACAATAGTATTAAGTTGATTAAAGAAGGAGAAGTTGTTGGAATTTTTCCCAGAGGAACTCGTTCTCATTCAAAAAGACTTAGACCTTGGTCAATCTCATAATGGAGCATCATTTATTGCTACAAGAGCAAAAACTAAGATAATTCCATTTGCAATTATTCCTAATAAGAATTTTAGAATTTTTTTCTAGTATCAAGATTGTAATTGGTGATGAAATAGATGCTACTGCATTAAAAGAAGAAGGTAAAAAGTCATGATGAAATTACTGCTATTTTAATGGAACGTATCTCAGAATTGATTGAAAAGGAGAAATAAAAGTGTACGAAAAAAACGATTAAATTTAAATTAGAAAAAGAAATTTTTTTAATCAAGCTGGCTTTTTTTAGATAATAAATATGTGTATGAGTGGATGAATCTTGCTAAGAAGTATTATTTAAATGGTTTAGGAATAGATATTGATTCATTAATTAATTATAACTTATATTATGCTGATATTGATGTGAAGTATTCAATTGATCTAATATAAGATATAATAGTCAGAGATATTTTTATTAAAGCATGGATTGAAAAGCACAGTGGAATTAAAACAATTTTTTCTTATGAATTCTATGTAGATGGAGAAGTAGTAATAATTGCTTCAAGTTCTCATAATATTCTTGGAACGGATAGTGATCGTGCCATTAGAATAGACCGAAACTTTACCGAAGTGGATCAAATTCTTAAAGATGTAGTAGCTAATGAATATAAAGAGTAATTATTAATAAAATATTAGGAGTTTCTCGTTATATGATTTTTATCATATTGATGAGTTGCTCCTATTTTATTTTCTACAAATAATGTTATAGATTTTTATTGATACACTATCAATTTATTATAACCCTGTTTAATTGATAAATAATTGATTTTATTATATACTTTATAGTGGCTTTTAAATTATGTTTTATTTTTGATATAAACGGTTAATTATTAAAGAAGAAAGGTAGATAGTATGATATATTTAGACAATTGTGCTACGACTAGACCGTATAAAAGAGGTACTAGATACATTTGTTGAAGTTAATAATTCTTATTTTGGAAATCCAGCTAGTATTAATAAATACGGGAAAAACAGCGAATAAACTTCTTTCTGCGGCAAGAACTCAAGTAGCATCTATTCTTGGTGTAGGAGTAGAAAGTATTTTTTACTTCTTGTGCAACAGAGAGTAATAATATAGCATTACTGGGAAGTGTTGAACATAAAAAGATTTTGGTAATAGAATTATTGTTTCAAAAATCGAACATCCATCTGTTCTAGAATCTTTTAGAGAACTAGAAAGACGTAGGGTTTATCTTAGATTATGTAGATGTTGATGAGTATGGTTTTATAGATTTAAATCATTTGAAGTCATTATTAACGAAAGAAACTATTTTATTAAGCGTTATGCATGTCAATAATATCTTTGGAGCAATTCAGCCGATTGAAGAAATAGTAGAAATCTTAAAAGATTATCCTAAAGTTCATTTTCATGTTGATGGAGTACAGGAGTATTAAAAATCCTATTAATCTTTCAAGAGTCGATAGCTATTCAATCTCGGCTCATAAGTTTCATGGTCTAAAAAGGTATTGGGATTCTATATTTAAAATCTAGAAGAACTGTTCATAATATTATCTTCGGTGGAGGCCAAGAAAATGGTTTAAGAAGTGGTACAGTAAATGTAGCTGCAGCTGTAAGTTTAGCAAAAAGCACTGCGTTTATCACATGAGAGAATTGCTAGTGCGAAAAAAACAACCATAAAGAGTTTAAAAAAACTTATTATAGATGAGTTTTCTAAATATGAACATATTGTTATAAATTCACCTTTTAGTGATAAATTTGTAGATTCAATTATTAATATTAGTCTACCGAAAATTAAAGGTGAAGCAAATTGTTAATGCCTTAAATGATAGAGGTATTATGGTTTCTACTACGAGTGCATGTTCTTCTAAAACATTTCATCTTAATGAGGCATTGTATGCTAGAGGATTGTCTAAAGAAAAATAGAAGGAAGTATTCGTGTTAGTTTTTTCATATGAAACTACGAAAGAAGAAGTAGAAAAATTTATTGAAGTATTCATTGATGAATATAATAAAAATTTAAAGAGGTAATTGAAAGTGGAATTTAGTCATATATAGTAAGATATGGAGAACTTACTCTGAAAATCTGGAAATAGAAATGAATTTTTAAAAACTTACAAAAAAATATAAGATATAATTTACAAAGGTTTAACTGGTTTTTCACGTACAAACAAAAAGAGATAGAATGTACATTCATTTAGATCACAATGAAGATGTATATGAAATTATGGATAGATTAAAAAGAGTCCCTGGAATTCATAATTTTTCTCCGGTTTTAAGAGCTGGGCTAGATGTGGAAGAAGCGAAAAAAAGTAATAGATAAACTATTAGAAACTAAGTTAGATAAAAGAATATAAATTTAAAATTCAAACTAAAAGACCTAATAAAAACTTTCCACATAATACTAATGAATTAAATAATGTATTTGGAAGCCATGTGTTGGTTAATTATAAAAACTTAAAAGTTAATGTTAAACAACCTGATTTTATTATCAATGTTGAGGTGCGTAGTGAAGGGATATTCATCTTTACTGACTTTATAAAAGGTGTTGGAGGATTCCCAGTTAATACATCTTCTAAAAGCACTGTTATTATTATCTGGAGGAATCGATTCACCAGTAGCAGCTCATACGTTACAAGTTAAAGGGTGTGGAAGTAGAAATGATTCATTTCAATCACCACCGTTTACTTCTACAGAAGCGTTAGAAAAATATTTGATTTAACAACAAAATTAAGTGAAGTAGTTGGTAAAATTAAGTTGCACGTTGTAAACTTTACTAAATTACAAACAGAAATAGTTAAACGTGTTCCTTCGAATTATACAATGACTTCAACTAGAAGATTTATGTTACGTATAGCTGAAGATGTAGCCAAAAAGAAGGGTGCTTTAGCTATAGCTACAGGAGAATCATTAGGGACAAGTAGCTTCACAAACTTTAGAGTCAATGAACTGCATTAATGAAGTAACTAACTTACCGATATTAAGACCACTATTGACAATGGATAAGGTGGATATTATTAAAATTGCTCAAGAGATAGAAACGTTAGAAATTTCTAATCTTCCTTTTGAGGATTGTTGTACAATATTCACACCAAAAGCACCAAAAAAACAAAACCAAGACTAGAAAAATCAAAAGCATATGAAGCTCGTGATGATTACTCAGATTTAATAGCTGAGACTTTGGATAGTGTACAAACATATTTATTTGATAAAAATGGGCGAGTTGTTATCCAAGATATGAGAGAACAAGAAGTTAAAAAGAGGAAAAGAAGATTTTTCAGATTTATTATAAAATAGAAAGTGAGATAATTAATGGAAAAAGTAATAGTAATCGGAGCAGGACTAGCAGGAAGTGAAGCTGCTTGGCAACTTGCAAAACGAGGAGTGAAAGGTTGATCTTTATGAGATGAGACCTAAGAAAATGACACCAGCTCATAAAACACAAAACTTTGGAGAGTTAGTTTGTTCTAACTCACTACGAGCTAACAATATAACTAACGCTGTTGGATTATTAAAAGAAGAGATGAGAATGTTAGATTCAATCATTATTAGAATGTAGCTGATGCAACACAAGTCCCAGCTAGTGGAGCATTAGCAGTGATAGAGATAAATTCTCAGAAATGATTACAGAAACTATAAAAACCATCCAAATATTAATGTATTGGTGAAGAATTACCTCAGATTCCTAAAGGAGAAGTACCGGTAATTGTTGCTACAGGACCACTTACATCTGATGCATTAAGTCAAGATATTAGAAACTATACTAAACAAGATGGTTTATATTTCTATGATGCAGCAGCACCAATCATTGAAAAAGATTCTATCGATATGGAAAAAGTTTATCTTAAATCAAGATATGATAAAGGTGAAGCAGCATACCTAAATTGTCCAATGACAAAAGAAGAGTTTACAAATTTCTATAATGAATTAATAACAGCTGAAGCGGCTCCATTAAAAGAATTTGAAAAAGAAATTTACTTTGAAGGTTGTATGCCTTTTGAAGAGATGGCAAAAACGTGAGAGAAAACTCTATTATTTGGACCAATGAAACCAGTAGGATTAGAAGATCCAAAAACTGATAAACGTCCATATGCTGTTGTTCAATTGCGTCAAGATAACAGTGAAGGAACTCTATACAATATTGTTGGATTCCAAACACACCTTAAATGGGGTGAACAAAAGAGAATAATTAATATGATTCCTGGGCTTGAAAATGCTAATATCGTACGATATGGTGTTATGCACAGAAATACATACTTAAATTCACCACAATTATTAGAAAAACATATAGATTAAAAGAAGAAAAAAATATTTTATTTTCGCTGGTCAAATGACAGGGGTAGAAGGATATGTTGAGAGTGCAGCTTCAGGAATTGTGGCAGCATTAAATGCATTATACAATACTGAAAAACAAAGGAAATAGTATTTCCTACAGAGACTATGATAGGTGCTATGGCAAAACTATATCGTAGATAATACAAGCAAAAACTTCCAACCTATGAATGCGAATTTTGGTATCATTAAACCACTTCCTGAAAGAATCAAAGATAAAAAGGAAAAAAATATGAAAGATATGCTAAAAGATCGCTTGAAATGTTAGAAAATTTCAAAATTGATTAAATTAATTTTTAAAAAGTCTTACAATTTATTGAAAATAAATGGTATAATAATCAGGGAAGTATTTTTGTAAGGAGAAAAATTAATGGCAAGTTTATTACAAAAAAACAAGAAAAAAATAAGTACAATTTTACAAGAAGGACGACACGATAACGTAGACTTTGAAGCTATGGCGATGCGACTTAGTCCAATTTTAGATTCAGTAGTATATATCCTAAATACTGAAGGAGATATTCTTGGTTATGATTCAATTGTTGATTATTCAAATGAACGTATGGAAAAAAATAATTCAAGATAGAAAAGTTCCGAAAAGCATATTTAGATGCAACATTAAAAGTTTATGCCACAAAAAGTTAATATTCCTTTCCAAGATCCATTATCAATTTTCCCTGAAGAAGAACAAGAACGTTTTGAAGGTAACAGTTATACTGTAATTCTTCCCTATTAGAGGAGGAGGAGAACGTTTAGGAACACTTGTTATTGGAAGAATGGATAGTGATTTTTAAAGATGATGATTTAGTTTTAGCAGAGTATGCTTCTACAGTAGTAGGAATAGAAATCTTACATGAAAAACAAGATAAAGAGAAAAACTTAGCCCGTGATAAAGATATGGTTAATATGGCACTAAACTCATTATCATTCTCTGAAAAAAAGAAGCGATAGAACATATCTTTAGAGAATTAGACGGAACAGAAGGACTATTAATTGCTAGTAAGATTGCTGATAGAGTGGGGATTACTAGATCAGTGATTGTTAATGCTTTAAGAAAATTAGAAAGTGCTGGAATTATTGAATCTAAATCATTAGGTATGAAAAGGTACATATATTAAAGTACTGAAAAGAATATTTCTTAGAATTAATGTTTTTCTAATGAATTTTTAATATGTAAATTGTAGAAAAGGTTGTTTGTGTACAGCCTTTCTTTTTGCAACTAATATTTAAACTATTCTTGATTTAATTTGTTGATGAATTTCTCATTATTTATAATTACTCTAGTATGAGATGCATCTCAATTTTTTCACCTTCGAAAAGCCTCTAGATTAAAAATAATAATTTTATCTTTAATAATCTCTGTAATTTCACCCTAAAATTGTAATTTCTTTATTAACAAGAGTAGGAGCAAGATGATTGACATTTATGTTGCTTCCAACACTTCCTAAGTCGTTTGTTAAGAATGAATTTAAGAATGTTTTAGCGGCGTTTTTCCATGAATGCCACAAGGCTAGGTGTAGCCAATACATTTAAGTCGCCGCTTCCCATATATTTAGCTGTATTTAATTCTGATACTACATAAGTTTGTTTAAATTGTTTATTAATCTCTATTTTTCATAATTTTAACCTTTCTTATTTATTCATAAAATGTTACAGCGTAATCAATGAATTTTTATCTTTATAATTAAATTTAGCAGAAAAGAAGGGTTTTTCTTTTACTAACCAATCAAGGAATATATAGTCACCTTCCCAAGTGTTAATATTTTTGAATTTCAGATTTTTTTCAACCCAAACAAGATCTCCTTCATTGCAATCTTTAGTAAGAGTCCCTGTATAATTTGGAGCTGTAAAGACGTAGGTATACCAATCTTTTTCTCCATCGAAGTTAGGAAAAGTAATTATTCCTCTCAACTTAGGATTAATAATATCCAAATTTGTTTCTTCTTTTACTTCTCTAATGACACAATCTTCAGGACTTTCTCCGACTTCGAATTTTTCCTCCGACACTTATTGTTAGTCCTTCATGAATATCGTTTTCTTTCTTTGTTCTTTTTAACATTAAAAAAACTATCTCCATTGTCGATATAACACATGGTTGCAAGTACATTGTTCATATAACAGTCTCCTATATTTAAAGAAAAAGTAGGAAAGAGGATATACCTCAATACCTACTTTCTTTTGTAAAAAATTTTTATTAAATAAATAATTAACCTTATTAACGCTTTTTATCAAGGCCTACAGCGTCTAATAATGCAACAAACACTGTAAACATTACAGAAAGTATTGCACAGTCAGCGAAGTGTATTAACTTCACCATTGCTACCTAAAAATAGATGATACGATAAATATTACAATAAATGCAAATATAAATGACCAAATTAGTGAAATAATATATTTCATCGTTATCACTCTTAATTTTTACTTACACTAACTATTATACAACTATTATTTAAATCTAGCAACATTTTTATTGATAATTTGTATATCGATTTCAAAGCTATTATTAAGTAAAGTATAAATTTAGTAATATTTGAGAATTCATAACAAGTATTTATTTATATTCGCCTTCTAGTAATATATAAAAAGTATGATATAATAAAAATATATAAGTCTGTGGAGGTAACTTATGTATCAAAAATTATATATAGATAAGAAATTAGAAGTTCAAATTACAGATGAGTTAAAGCAAGTATTTTTTGATTACTCAATACCTTTTGAATATATTGAAAGATTCAAATATTCTGGAGTCTAATGCTTTGTTTTTAACTGATAATAAAAATAATCTTAGCAATACACTAATTAATGTATTTCTATTAAAAGAAGACTACGATTTTTTTAGATGTTAAGAATGCTATATTCATTAAAAATATCGAAGACATAGTACGAGTATTTAAAGATGATGTTTGGAAAAATGGGCACAAGAACTCAATTTCTGTCACAATGTAGTTTAGCCTATAGTAAAGATAAATTTGATAGGGAACGTTCAGAAAGAATTAGAGAAATTGCGTGTGAGATGTTAGCATTTAAATATGATATTCCAATTGAGAAAATTAAAATAAATTTTGCAGGTGAACTAGGTTATCAAACTCCTAAAGTAGAAACTAGAGCTGCTGTCATTAAAGATAATAAAATATTATTGGTAAAAGAGCAGTTTGATGGGAAATGGGCCCTTCCTGGTGGATATCAGGATGTAAATAAAAGTATTCGAGAAAATGTTATAAAAGAAGCAAGTGAAGAAGCAGGAGCCGTGGTTATTCCTAATAAAGTTGTTGCTGTACTTGATTATAATAGACACCACCATGTTAACTTTTCCTTTCGGTATGGTCAAAATATTTGTTCTTTGTGAATATATGAGTCATAGTTTTGCGGAAAATACTGAAACACTAGGAGCGGAGTTTTACTCGCTTGATGAACTTCCAGACTTATCTATTACAAGGACTACAAAAAAACAGTTAGAAATGTGTTTTGATTGCTATAATAATATTGATAATTGGAATACAATATTTGATTAATTTTTCTTTAAGGAGTTGATTTTTAAAAAGTATGAATTTACGAGAAACATTAATGAATAGAAATCTGCCTGTCCATGAACAATTGATATTTTGTTTATTACTTACGGCTGTTGGTGGATTTTTGATGCGTATACTTTTTGTTAATTGTGATGGTATTTTTGCAAATGCACAGACTGGAAATTTAATTTTCGTTGGAATAGACTTAATTGAAGGAAATTTTTCCAGAAGTACTACATTATTCAATACCTATATTCTCGTTTATAGTAGGGGTATTAGTAAGTAAATTTATAGAAACAAAATATAAAGAGTTATCTATTTTTAAGCATATTTATATGTTACTTTTAATACAAATAATAGCTTTTAGTAGTTATTTTCGCTTAAACATGAATATTTTTGGAGTAGATATTAGGCCAATAGTTATTTCATTTATCTGTGCAATTCAGTTTGATGGATTCAGAAAAGTTAATAATCTGGTTTTTTGCTAGTGTTTTTGTACTGGTAATTTACGATCAATGAGTGAACATCTATATAAATACACCGTGTTGAAAAAGAAAGAAAGTAAAAACTCCTTTATATATTTATTCAAGTGTAATAGCTGTTTTTCTTTCAGGTGTAATACTTGGAGCAGCGATGTCAAAAATATTTTTTCACATAAAGCGATTATTGTGCCAATATTTATTATTTTTTTATCAATTTAGTTTTTGTAACTGTAATATATAATAAATTTGGGAAAAAGAGAATATAAATAATAAAATTTCAAGGTGATTTTTGTAGTGATATAATTAGAATTTAGAATCATCTTGGAATTTTTATATTTAGATGAAAAATTGTTATAAATGCATTTACATAAAGTTTTTATAGATGTTATAATCAATATAGAAATAAAAAAATTAGGGTAGTTTTAATACTAGAGGGTATTTATATGAGTGAAACAGTATTAAAACAATTTTAATGAGTATTTGATAAATGAAAAAGAGTTTTCAACAAACACTATCAATTCATACGATAGGGATTTTAAAAATCTTTTTATATTTAGCTGAAAAAGGATATTCTACTGAAGACTATTCTTGGTTAAATGAAGAATTTATTTCTAGATATATAGATTATCTAAGGGAAAAAGAATATTCATCTGCAACATTATCAAGAACGATATCTACTGTTCACATTTTTGTGGAGTATTTATGGATTGAAAAATTATTCCAAATAGGGTTAATATTGATGTTCATATCGATAAGGAAGAACATCAAGAACTTGTAATTTTTACAAGACAAGAAATTTCTAAGATTTTAGATGTGAAAACAAAAATTTAATTGGTTATAGAGATAAAGCTATTTTTGAGTTATCATATTCTATTGGTATTAAACCAACAGAATGTATAAACTTAGAATTAAAAGATGTTAATACTACTATTGGATTTTTAAAATATAGAAAAAGAAGGATTCCGTACAGTTGCACTTAATAGAGAATCGGTAGAAGCAATAGAGAATTATATTGCTGAATTGAAGAAAGAATATCCTGATATTAAAGAAGACAGTAAATTATTCTTGAACCAAGATGGTGAAGGAATTAGTCGTCAAGGTTTCTGGAAAAATATTTAAAAACGCCAACAAGATTTAGGATTAACAAAAGAGCTAAATACTATGAATTTTAGAAATTCTTTAGCAATTCATTTGCTAGAAGATAAGGTTCCAGCAGAAGAAGTACAAGAATTGTTAGGGTTTGAAAAATATTCATAGTTTGAAGTTATATTTCTCTAGTTTAGAGGAAATAAATCGAAAAGAATGATTAGTAATCATCCAAGAAAGACGATTAAAAAGGATAAGATAAATGTATAATGTTAACTTAGAGGGTTTTTCAAGGGCCACTTGATTTGCTTTTTGCACTTAATAGAAAAAGATGGAGATTGATATTTATAATATTCCTATAGCACAACTAACAGAGAGCTATTTAGAATATATAAATAATAATGATGACTTTTCATTAGAAAAATGCAGAAGAATATATTGTTATGGCTGCAACTTTGCTCCATATTAAAAGTAAGAATTTACTTCTAAGTTTGAAAATGAAACTATTGAAGATGAAGAGGATTTAGTTCAACAGCTCCTTGATTATAAAAACTATAAGGAACTAAGTGAAAAACTAGATAATCTTCAACGAATGAGAGCACAATTTTTAGATAAGGAAAGTATTAATATAGATGTTGAAGGTAATATTGAAACTTTGAGAGTGCCATCTTCTAAGTTACTAAAGGGCTATGGAGAATATTCTTGATCTTTTGATGATAAAGAAAATGAAATTTCATTGGTCAGCTATCGTAGAGAAGTATCATTTGAAGAGGTAAAAAGAAGAGCTTGTTAATAAATTTAAAAATAAAACAAAAATGAATTTCTTCGACCTTGTTAAGACCTATTCTCAAAAATGAAATTGTTTTGATGTTTATAGGTGTTTTAGCTATGATAAAAGGATCAAGAATTACAATGTGTTGACAAAGATGGTGAAATCATTTTAGAATATAAATCAAAAGGAAGATTAACATGTTATTAGATGAAACTAAGAAAAATAATAGAGGCTTTTACTTTTCATGAAAGGAGAAGAAGGGCTAAATATTGAATACTTTTTCTACTTTCATGGAAGTAGAAATGCATGAAGCTGAAAATATGTTGAATGTATTTTTAGAGGATTATAATAAGATTAATAATTCATTGATTATTAAAAATTCGGAACAACATACAAAAATGCTTTTTGAGAGATGAAATGGCTGAAGTAATAAAAAAAGCTGTTATCTCAAAAAAATCTTGTTAAATTATCTAAAAGCATCTTTAGAAACTTTAGCAATTATAGCTTATAATCAACCAATTACAAAAGTTCAAATTGATAAGATAAGGGTGTAAGTAGTGATTCTATATTACACTCTCTTGTTAGTAAAAGAACTTATAGTATCTAACAAAAACGTTAGATACAATTGGGAAACCCTAAATTATATGAAACAACAGATATTTTTTTAGATGTTTTTCGGATTAGAAAGTTTAGAACAATTACCAAAATCGGAAATTGTTAGTAATGAAGAAATTAATAAATTTTTACAAAATTAGGAGGACGATATGGCAGAAAAGACTGCAAAAATTAATAGCTGCATCAGGATACACATCAAGAAGAAAGGCAGAACAATTAATTCTTGATGGGAAAGTAAGTGTTAATGGTGAAGTTGTAAAAGAACTTGGTGTCAAGGCTGAACCTAGTGATATTATCATAGTAGAGGGTGTTCGTTTATTAAAAGAAAATAAGAGATACTATTTATTCTATAAACCAGAGAAGGTAATTACGTCAATGTCAGATGAGAAAAGATAGAACTTGTGTGAAAGACTTCTTTGAAAATGTTAGCGAACGTGTTGTACCTGTTGGTAGACTAGACTATGATACTTCAGGAGCACTTATTATGTCTAATGATGGTGAATTTATTAATTTAATAACGCACCCTAAGCATAAAATTAAAAACATATGTTGCTAAAATAAATGGAAAACTAGAGGAAAATCACCTTAGAATCCTTCGTAATGGTGTAAGAATAGATAATTATAAAACTGCAAAAAGCAGAAGTGAATATTAGTTAAAAATAAAAATAAGAGTGGTAACACTTTAGTTAGATTAACTATCCATGAAGGTAAAACAGACAAGTAAGAAGAATGTTTTGAAGCTTTTAGGTTATGAAGTAATGAAATTAAAACGTGAATCGATTGAAGATTTAACGTTAGAAGGATTTAAAAAGGTGAGTATAGAACTCTTACTATTCATGAGGTAAAAAGACTTATTAATAAAAGCCAAAAAAATGGTGAAAAAGTAAAATTAGGAAGTGATGTATTGTGGCAGAGAGAGTATTGATTGTAGATGATGAAGAAAGAATAAGAAAATTATTAGTAATGTATCTTGAAAAAGAGGGTTATATTGTAGATGAAGCTAGTAATGGTAATGATGGTCTAGAACGATTGAAGTATATGGATTATTCATGTGTCTTATTAGATGTGCAATTACCTATGTTAAATGGTAAATCTATTTTATCTGAACTTAGAAAAACAAAGGCTACTCCTGTAATTATTATGTCTGCTCAGGCAGATGAACAAAAGTAGGGTAGAAGGTTTTGAATTGGGTGCAGATGATTATGTTATTAAGCCTTTTTAGTCCTAGAGAACTTATGTTAAGAATTAATGCCATTCTTCAACGTACAAAACGAAGTGTATTTTTATACTCCGGAACTTTATACAAAAAGATGTATTAGTTTTTCCAGGGATTAATAATTGATGTTAATTCACATAAAGTAATTGTGAAGATAGTGAAGTTTTATTGACACCTCAAAGAATTTGATTTATTACTATTTTTTTAGCTAAGTCTCCTGATAAGGCTTTTAAACGAAAATGAAATTCTTAGAGCTGTATGGGATTACGATTTTTTTATTCGGATTTAAGAACAGTAGATACACATATTAAGCGTGTAAGGAAGAAATTTGACAAGATTTCTCCAAAAAGTTGCTCAAATGATCGTTACTGTTTGGGGGTATAGGATATAAATTTGATACATCACAAAAATAGTCTATAAAAGGAGAAAACATGCTAGGATTTTTATAGAAATTTAGTAAAATTAACGAGAACTGCTAGTAAGATTGCAGGTAGAAAAAGGAACGGATTTACCGGGAAAAGTATTAAGAAAAGTTAATGATAATGTATTAACTAAATTAGCTAGTGATTTTGATGAAATAGTTTTTGTAACAGGAACAAATGGAAAAACAACGACATCAAATCTTATTGGACATACATTAAGATGTGCTGGTAAGAATTTCATTAATAATTTTGAAGGTGCGAATATGTTGGATGGAATTATATCGACTTTTGCTATTCAAGCCAATAATAATACTAAGTTAGCTGTAATTGAAATCGATGAAGGTTCGATTAGAAGAGTAATGCAATATATTACTCCAACTAAGTTTGTTATTAATAATTTCTTTAGAGATCAAATTGATAGATTTGGTGAAATTGATACTTTAATAGCAACAATTGGTGAACAATTAGAAGGAAAAATATACAACTTATTTTTAAATAGTGATGATCCTTTTGTTACAAGACTTTCAAAATATGGTGAGGATAATATATATTTTGGTATTGCTAAAAGATGCTTATCGATTTTCTGATTTTTGGTATATCAGAATCTAAATTCTGTCCTAATTGTGGAATGGAATTAATTTATGATCATGTCCACTATAGTCAACTAGGTTCTATCACTGTTCTAAATGTGATTTTAAGCATCAAGATGTAAAATATGAAGTGACGAATGCTACTGTAGAACCATTTATTAATATGACTATTAATAAAAATGCTTCAATAGCTACAAAAATTAGCTGGGGATTACAATATATATAATTTACTATGCAGCGTATTCACTACTAAAAGAGCTTGGATTAGAAGATGAGAAGATAAAATATGGTCTTGAAACATACACTGCAACTAATGGTCGTATGCAAAGTATTAGTCTATCGAATGGTGCAACAGTATTACTTAATTTAGCAAAAATCCGGCAGGTTTAAATGCTTCTTTAGCGATTGCTAATGTGATAAAAGAAGAAATCAACTACCTATTAGTATTAAATGATAACGGTGCTGATGGTATTGATATATCTTGGATTTGGGATACTGACTTTTGATATATTAAATGGACAGAAAATAAAAAAATATAGTGTGCTCTGGTAAACGAGCGAAAGAATTAGCTTTAAGATTGAAATATACTGGTATAGAAGCAAATATTGTTGTTTTAGAGAGTATACCAGAAGCTGTAGATAAACTAAAAAAAGTTATAATGAGAAGTATGCGATAGCTATTCCAAATTATACTGCATTAGTAGAGACTCAAAAGAGAATTGGAGAAATAATTCTATGGATTTAAAATTATATCATTTTATGCCTGATAAATTAAATTTATATGGTGATATTGGAAATGTTATTGCACTAAAAACGTTGGAATGGAGAGGAATCAATCTGAAAATTGAGAATATTACTTCAACTGATGGTGTGAAACTTACTGATTGTGATATGTTTTTATCGGTGGTGATCTGATAGAGAACAATGTATAGCAACTGAACAATTTAGTAAAATTAAAACATGAATTTAAATCAGCTATTGAAGATGGTATTCCAGCACTTACAATTGTGGTGGTTATCAATTTTTAGGAGAATATTATAAAACTGTTGATGGTGATAAATTACCTGGTCTAAATATATTGGATTTTTATACAGAATCAAAAAAAGATGCACCACGTTTAATTGGTAATATACTAGTTGAATCTGAAAAAATTTGGTAATATCGTAGGATTTTGAAAAATCATGGTGGAAGAACATATCATAATTATGAAACATTAGGAAATGTAGTAGTGGGATATGGAAATAACGATGAAGATAAGAAAGAAGGTATTCTTTATAATAATTTAATTGGGACTTATCTTCATGGACCAATTTTACCTAAGAATCCTAATGTAACAGATTATCTGATAAAAGCAGCATTAGACAATAAATACGGAACATATGATTTTATTGAATTAAATAATGATATCGAATTAAATGCCAATAAGCATATGGTTGAATTATTAAAGAAATCAATTAAGTAAAGTTTAACGATTAAAAATAATATAAGAAAACGACTTAAAAGTATGATTGTTATCAATCAAATTTTTAAGTCGTATTTTTATATTAAATTTGCTTAATACATTCTTTAAATTTATTTATAAGTTCTGGAATTAATTCTTTATCTAAACATGAAAAATGCAATTCTTATATGCTACATCATCCATAGAGTATACGCCATATTTATATTCATTTAAGAATTTAAGTCTAAATTCATGAGCATTAATGTTTGATGGTAATTTTTATAGTAAAGAAGTAACCCTGAATTAAACGGAAGAACTGTAACTAGTGAATTTAAATTTTCTTTTGATATAGCTTGTTTTAATTCGTCATATCTTTCTTCAATTATTTTATCATTGATTTGCTTTTTCTTCTAATGATTGTTTATTCTCTAACAATCTCACAGCAATTTGTTGCGATAGGTTAGAAGGAGATGATGTAGTACTTCTCAAATAACCTTGTGTTTTTCTAATAAAATTTTTCTTAATTCATCATTTTTTAGTATAGTATGTAATAAAACCTACACGAAGTCCCCAACTGTAAAATTCTTTAGTGATACCATCTAATTTTACTATTAAACAGTTTTCATTTTCTGCTAATTTATATATAGCGCTTAATGTTGGAGTTTTGTGATTGTCTTCAAAGAATAGTCCAAAATAAGCATCATCAGAAACGATGATAATTTGTTTATTTGTATTTTCTTTTGCGAAAGATGTTTATAACTTCAACTAATGAATCTAATTCAACGTCAGATGGTGTATATCCAGTTGGATTATTTGGGAAGTTCAATATTAATGAAATTTTGTCTTCTTTTATACTATAAAGAGCTTTTTTGAAATTTTTTCGATACTAAACTCATTGTTTTTCGTCAAATTGATTGTATTTATAAATCTTATTTCCTAACTTAATTGTATAAATCTGAGCATAGTTTTGCCAAAAAAGATTTGGTAGTAAAAGAGCATCTCCACTTTCGCTAAATAGATTTGCTGCGATATCGATTCCCTGGGTAATTCCTGTTGTAACCATAGGTAAAGATAAAAATCTTTATTAATCTTAGGGTTATCAGCTAAGATTTTTCTTTCCATAATTCTCGCATTTTTGGGTAATCCTGGTGTAGGAGAATAAGGTAGATATTCTGAATTGTTTAATTCTGTTAATACTTTATTAATTGATGGTAATGACATTGCTTTTTTTATTGATTGTTGCAATACCAATTGTAGCATTAATTGCACCTGCAACAGCTGCTGTTTCTTTTTGATTGAATTAGTACATCTTGAGGTAAAATTATGTTTTCACCTAGTTTTGAAAAATGACATAGTATTCCTCCTGTTTTCTATATAGAATTATTATACCACTATTATTTGATTACTAAAAGAAGGAAATACAAATAAGAAATTGAATAACATGTAAAATTTTTAAGAATTGACTAGAAATATATAAAATAACGATATTTTTTAATTTGAAAATGTTAAGGATTATATTACAAATGTTTTTAATATTAATTATTTTTCTAATAGTCTTTGCTAGAAATAAAATGTATTGTATGGTATAATAATGTGTATCTTTTTGGGCTTTATATCGATTAGATAATAAAAAAAGATAATAAGATATAAGATAAAGTTCAATAATGTGAGGTGTAATTATGGTTAAAAAAATAAAGAAGAAGTTAGATGTTCTTTTTGTGGAAAAATACAAACGAAGTTTTTTAAAAATGATAGCAGGAATGACGTATTTATTTGTGATGAATGCGTTGATTTATGTTCAGACATAATTGAAGAAGAAATAGAATTTAGAAATGCTAATAATAAACCTGTATTTAAATTATTAGAACCTCAAAAAAATCATGGAACACTTAAATGATTATGTAATAAGTCAGGATAAGGCGAAAAATCTGTTGCAGTTGCAGTTTATAATCATTATAAGCGAATTAAAGCAGCTGAGAATCATGATGTAGAATTACAAAAAGTAATATAGCATTAATAGGTAGTACTGGATCAGGGAAAAACATTAATAGCACAAACATTAGCTAAAATACTTGATGTACCATTTTGCTATTTCTGATGCTACTACACTTACAGAAAGCAGGTTATGTAGGAGAAGATGTTGAAAATATCTTACTTAGACTTATTCAAAGTGCAAACTACGATATGAGAGAGCTGAAAAAAGGTATTATTTATATCGACGAAATTGATAAAATAGCTAAAAAAAGGTGAAAATGTATCAATAACTCGTGATGTTTCAGGGGAAGGTGTACAACAAGCACTTCTAAAAATTTTAGAAGGAACTGTAGCAGTGTTCCTCCTCAAGGTGGTAGAAAACATCCCTGGAGAAGAAATGATTAAAAATTAATACTAAAAACATTCTATTTATTATTGGTGGAGCATTTTCAGGTATAGAAGAAATTATTAAGCGTCGTCTTGGTGAAAAAGTTATAGGTTTTTCTAAGAGTGATGAATTGAAAGATGATGAAGATATTATTTCTAAAGTTAAACATGAAGATTTGGTAAAATTTGGTATGATTCCTGAATTCATAGGACGTATTCCAGTTGTTTGTTATCTAGAAGAATTAGATGAAAAAGATTTAGTAAGAGTATTAACTGAACCTAAAAACTCTGTGGTTAAACAATATGAATACTTGTTTGAACTTGATGGAGTTAGAATTGATTTTTTGAACAAGAAGCACTCGAAGAAATTGCAAAAAGAATCAATCAAAGAGAAAAACAGGAGCACGTGGATTAAGATCATAATCGAAGAGTTATTATTAGATGTAATGTTTGAAATTCCGAGTAAAAAGGTATTAAAACATGTACAGTGACACGTGATAATGTTATTAATAAAACAAAAACCGATTTTTAAAAATAATTAGGTTAGAGAGGAGTTCGTTTTGACAAAATATTATTTATTAGAGAATAGAGATTTATTCTTTCCGTCTAATACTTATACAATAGATGTAACGGACAAAAAAATTTTTTAAAAACGATAGAAAACTGTAAAAAGAAGATAAAATACCAGTTTTTGTAACTTATAAGAGAAAAACCGATTGATAGTTATGATGATTCATTTTCTGAAGATGATGTATTCGATAGTAATGGTTTTAATGTTTCTTTTGGAACATATGGACAACTAACTATAGACAAGAAGAATAAAAAGTATGAATATCAATGTTATGGTATAGCGGAAGTTAAAAGTGGTGTTTACAATAATAACCATGTTGAGCATTTAGATATAAACATAAGAGAAGTTGTTGATAATGGATTTTGATAAAACAGGTTTATTAAACAGTATTAGAAATAACTTTTTAAATTATCTAAAAAGAGAAAATTTTGATATAGATTACTATAAAACTGATGATTTAGAAAAATTCATTAATAAGAATATTAAGTTTTTTTCCCGATTGATAAAATGTTAAAACAGCGTGTACTATTTCTTTATTAGATTTAGAGAAAAAGCTATCTTCTTAAATAGAAGTTTAGAAGCATTTTTAGTTGGTAATAGCTTTAAGCGAGAGATTGATGAGAAAAGTTCGAACTAATATTGATACTCAGCAAAAAGGAATATTTTTTACGTGAACAGATGAAAGTTGTTCAAGATGAGTTGAAACAAATAGCACCTGAAGATGATGATATTGAAAAAATTCGTCAAGCTATTAATGAGATTGAATTATCAGAAGAAGATAAGGCGGTCTTATTAAAAAGAAGTAGATCGATTAGAAAAACACCGGTAATGAGCCCTGAACATTCGATTATTAGAACATACTTAGATACTGTTGTGGCTTTTACCATGGAATACATTAACAGCAGATGAAATTGATATAAAAAAATGCGGAAAAATTCTTAATGAAGATCACTATGGTTTTAGAAAAAAATCAAAGAAAGAATCTTAGAATTTTTAGCAGTTAAAAATTAAGAGATGATATGAAGTCTCCGATTTTATGTCTATCAGGACCTCCTGGTGTAGGTAAGAGTTCGTTAGCTAAATCAATAGCTTCATCAATGGGGAGAAGTTTTGTTCGTATTTCTTTAGGAGGAGTACATGACGAAGCTGAAATTCGTGGACATAGAAGAACTTATCTTGGTGCATTACCTGGTAAGATTATTCAATCACTGAAAAAAATAAAAGACTAAAAAAACCCAGTAATATTATTAGATGAAATAGATAAAATGGCATCAGATATAAAAAGGTGATCCTGCTGCAGCTATGTTAGAAGTAATCGATCCGCACAGAATAATGAATTTGTAGATCGTTACCTTGATATTCCTTTTGATTTATCTAAAGTGTTATTTATAGCAACTGCTAATAATTTAAGTTTAATACCAGCGCCGTTAAGAGATAGAATGGAAGTTATTGAGCTTGAATCATATACAATTAAAGAAAAAGAAAATATTGCTGCAAAATACTTAATACCTCGTCAGATAAAAAAGAAAATGGACTTAAAAAGGGTCAAATAACATTTACCAAAACAAGCAATTAATAAGATAATTAATGGCTATACTTATGAGGCAGGGTGTAAGGAATTTAGAACGAGTTTTTGGTTCTATTTGTAGAAAAAGCAGCTTTAAAAAGTTCTTCAAGGTGAAGAAAAAAATCAAAGTTGGTGTTTGCTAATCTTGAAGATTTTGCTGGACCAGAAAAAAATATAGTTCGAAAGATAAAAAAATGTTAAACCTGAGATTGGATTAGTTAATGGTCTTGCCTACACTGTTGTAGGGTGGAGATACTTTAGAAATTGAAACAAGTGTATCAAAAAGGTAATGGTAAGATTATTCTTACAGGTAAACTAGGGGATGTAATGAAAGAATCGGCACAAATGGCAATTTCTTATTTACGTTCTAATGCTGAGAAGTTAAATATAGAAGACATTAACTTCTCTGAGATAGATATACATTTACATGTTCCTGAAGGAGCAGTTCCAAAAGATGGTCCATCTGCAGGAATAACAATTACTACTTCAGTATATTCTGCTTTTAACTAAAAAGGCTGTGGATAATAATATTGCCATGACTGGAGAAATGACATTACATGGTAAAGTTCTTCCAATAGGTGGAGTTAAAGAGAAGATATTAAGTTCTGAAAAGATGAATATAATACAATAATTATTCCGACTAAGAATAAGAAAGATCTAATTGATATTTCCGGAAGAAGTACTTGAAAAAAATTAACTATTTACTCAGTCGATAATATTCAAGAAGTGTTTAAAATAGTATTTGGAGAATAATAATGAAAAAGTTAAATACACATAATGTTGACTTACTAATAAGTGCAGTCTCAAAAAAACAATATCCAGAACATGACAAACCAGAAGTAGCGATGTGTGATCGTTCAAATGTTGGTAAATCTTCTTTTATTAATACAATATTAGATAGAAAAAAATTATGCTCGTGTTTCTTCGAAACCAGGAAGACTCGTACACTAAACTTTTTCGATGTAGATAATCAAGTAGTACTAGTAGACGTACCAGGGATATGGATATGCAAAAATTATCTAAACCAGAAAAAGAAAAACTATATGATATGATTGTTGAATATTTCACCAACAGTGAAAACTTAGGATTTGTATTACATTTAATTGATAGTAGACATAAACCGTCTCAAGATGACATAGAGATGAATGAATTTTTAAACTACTATGAGATTCCATTTGTTATAGTTATGACAAAAATTGATAAAGATTTCTAAAAATGAACTTGCGAAAAATACAGGAATAATAAAACGAGAATTGAACTTAACTAATAATATGGCCATTATTCCGTTTTCATCTGTTTCTAAAATTGGAAAAAGACAGGTTCTTAATGAAATAGCTAAGGTATTAGAAGATTAATATATGAATAGGGATGGGAGTGACTCAAAAATTTTATTTTTGAAGAAAATGATTTTGTCGAGTTACTCTCATACTCAGTAATTACTTTTACCTGATTTTAGAAGGACAAATGAGTATTTTTTTATAAATATTTTTCTTTACATAGCGTAGAAAAATTGATATAATAAGGATTAGACGAGTCAACAAAAAGTTGACATTTTTCGTCAAAAAGTATTGACATACTTTTTATTTTAATGTTAGAATAATATCTAGCTTAGAAAACTTAGCGTTATAGATTCAACTTTTTTTCATTAAAACACTTCATAAACACACACACATAAAATTAATAAAAAAAGTTGAAACATAAGGAGTACAAACATGGCAGTAAAAATCCGTTTAAAAAGATTAGGTGCTAAAAAAATCACCTTTTCTACCGTATCGTTGTTGCTGATTCAAGATCTCCACGTGATGGACGTTCTATCGAAACTATCGGTACTTACAATGCTGTTAAAGAACCAGCAGAAGTTAAAATCGATGAAGAGTTAGCATTAAAATGGTTAGGGTAATGGAGCTCAACCTTCTGACACAGTTAGAAGTTTATTATCTAAAGAAGGAATTATGAAAAATTCCACGATTCAAAATTAAATAAATAATAATTATTTAGCCCCTTAATTATTAAAGGGGTTTTGTTTTTAGTAAAATTATGCTATAATTAAGATTAAAATTTAAAAACAACCAACTACATGGCTGTCTAGTGTAGTGAATAAATATATAAGGAGGAAAATACATGGAATATTTAATGGAAATATTACCTAGTTTGATAAAAGGTGCTTTAATAACATTAGAAGTGTTTTTCCTGGTTTTTAATTTTTATCTATTCCATTGGGGGTAGTAATAGCCTTTATTATGAGATTTAATATAAAAGCTATTAAATTATGTTATCAATGTCTATATATGGATAATGCGTGGAACACCACTTTTTATTACAATTAATCTTCATTTATTATGTACTACCTTCAGTAGGTATACGTTTTGATAGATTACCAGCTGCTATAATTGCATTTACATTAAACTACGCAGCTTATTTTGCTGAGATATTTAGAGGAGGTATTGAATCAATACCTAAAAGGTCAATATGAGGCTGCTAAAGTATTAAAGTTTACTCAATTTCAAACTATTCGATTTGTTATTTACCACAGGTTATTAAAATTGTATTACCGAGCGTATTTAATGAAATAATGAGTCTAGTTAAGGATACATCTTTAGTGTATGCATTAGGTATAAAGCGATTTAATTTTAGCTAGTAGAACAGCTGCAAATAGAGACGCAAGTTTATTACCGATGTTTTGTTGCTGGAGCAATTTATTTAATTCTTATCGGTATTGTAACAATAATATCGAAACAAGTTGAAAAAAACGTTATAATTACGATAGGAGGTAAAATATGTTAGAATTAAAAATATTAGTAAAAATTTAAAGATAGACAAATTCTTGAAAATTTTAATTTTAATTGTAGAAGAAAATAAGATTTTTAGCAATAGTAGGGTCCATCAGGAGGAGGTAAAACAACATTATTAAGAATGTTAGCAGGTCTTGAAAAAAATAGATTCAGGTGAAATTGTTTATAATGGAGAATCGCTTCCGATTGATGAATTGGAAAAAGAAATCTATTAGGATTTGTTTTTCAAGACTTCAATTGTTCCTCATCTTACAGTTTTAGAAAACTTAGTGCTGTCTCCAATAAAAACTATGAATATGTCTAAGAGTGATGCTGAAAAATAAAAGCTATTACGTTATTAAATAAACTTGGTTTAGCAAAACAAGTGAATAATTATCAGTATCATTATCAGGTGGGCAAAAAGCAACGTGTAGCGTTAGCTAGAGCAATGATGATTGATCCTAAAATAATAGGTTATGATGAGCCTACGAGTGCTTTAGATCCTGAACTTAGATTGGAAGTGGAGAAACTAATTATTCAAAATAGAGAATTAGGAATTACACAGATTGTTGTAACACATGATCTACAATTTGCTGAGAACATTGCTGATACTATCTTGAAAGTAGAACCGAAAGTAAGAGGTGATTATAATGAAAAATTTAAACTACTTATCACACTTCTTATTAGTGTTTTTAATAATTAGTGGTTAGTGCTTCTGGAGGTAGTGAAAAACCTAGAAAAAGATAACTGGGAAGATTTTCTAAAAGACAAGAAAGTTGTTATAGGTTTTGATAATACTTTTGTACCTATAGGGATTTCAAGATAAAAGTGGAAATAATGTAGGATTTGATATAGATCTTGCTAATGCTGTTTTTGAAAAATATGGTATAAAAAGTTGAATGGCAGGCTATTAACTGGGATTTGAAGGAAACGGAATTAAAAATGGTAATATTGATCTAATTTGGAATGGATACTCAAAGACTGAAGAGCGTGAAAGTATTATTCAGTTTACTAAACAATACATGGTTAATGAACAAGTAATTGTTACGAAGAAATCTAAAAATATTAAATCGATAAATGATTTAAAAGATAAAATTTTTAGGTGCACAAAATGGTTCATCTGGCTATGATACATTTAATGAAAAACCAGAAGTATTGAAAAATATCGTTAAAAAAATAACGATGCAACACAATATGAAAGTTTTAATGAAGCATTAATTGATTTAGAAAACAATAGAATAGATGCATTGTTAATTGATAGAGTATATGCGAATTATTATTTAAAAACAACAAAATAAACTTGATGATTATAATATAATAAATGCTGGATTTGATAGTGAAGCATTTTGCCGTAGGAGCGAGAAAGGCGGATATAACTCTTGTTAATAAAATAAATGAAGCATTTTTGAATTATATTCGGAAGGTAAGTTTCAAGATATTTCAAACAAAATGGTTTGGAGAAGATGTAGCAACAAAAAGAAGTAAAAAGTAAATAATTAATATAGGATAGTCTATTTGTTGATCATTTTTAAATAGATTATCCTTTTTTTAAAATTAAGAATGTAAATATATCATTGGCATATTTTAAATATGTAATTAAACATAAGCTGTCAACAAAAAGTTTACAAATATTAGTAAAAGTACTTGATTTTTTCAGGAATATTATTTATAATAATAGGTATGTGATTAACTCACTGAAAAAAATAACTCTGTTCGTATTAAAAGCGTTCAGGGCAGAAGGAGACGATAATAATGAGAGAAGGAATTCACCCAGATTACCGTAAAGTTGTATTCATGGATACTACTAGTGGTTTCAAATTTTTAAGTGGTTCAACTAAACCATCTAAAGAAACTATCGAGTGGGAAGATGGAAATACATACCCATTATTAAAAGTTGAGATCTCTTCAGATACACACCCATTCTACACAGGGCGTCAAAGATTCGCTCAAGCAGATGGACGTATCGAACGTTTCAACAAAAAATACGGTATCAAGTAAGAAAAATAAAACAGACATTTCTTTATTGGATTGTCTGTTTTTATTCTATTAGTAATTGTATAATATAAGCCCGAGGGGATTAATAATGATAGAAAATAGAAAATTCGGATGGATAGAATGTATTTGCGGAAGTATGTTCTCTGGAAAATCAGAAGAATTACTAAGACGTATAAAACGAGGAGTAATAGCCAAACAAAAAGTACTTCTATTCAAACCGTCTATAGATAATAGATATGAAGAGAATATGGTCTCTACACATAATGGAAATAGTTATGAGTCTGTGAATATTGATAAAGCTGAACAGATTTATGACTATATTATTGATAAAAATATGATATCATAGGAATTGACGAAGTACAATTCTTTGATGAAAAAATTGTAGAAGTTATTAATAAAGCTTGCTGATGATGGGATACGAGTTATTGTGGCAGGATTTAGACATGGACTTTAAAGCAGAACCGTTCCATCCAATGCCAGAAATAATGGCAATTAGTGAGATGGTTACTAAACTTCATGCTGTTTGTAATAAATGTGGTAAAGAAGCAAGTAGAAGTCAACGATTAATAAATGGTGAACCAGCAAAATATGATGATCCAATAGTAGTAATAGGTGCAAGCGAATCATATGAAGCTAGATGTCGTCATTGTCATGAAATTAAAAGATAAATTAGGAGGAAGAAATGGAAATTTTTGGACAACTTGAGATAGTTGAAGAGCGTTATGAAAAAAATTAAACGAATTACTTAGTGATCCAGATGCAGTAAGTGATACAAAAACTTATGGAATATTCTAAAGAACAACGTTCTATAGAAAAAAACAGTAGCCGTATTTAGAGAATATAAAGATATAGTTCAACAAATTAAAGATACTAAAGAACTTCTAGAAATTGAAGAAGATAAAGAAATGAAAGAAATGATGCAAGAGGAAATTAAAGAATTAGAACCAACTCTTGCACCTATGGAAGAAGAGTTAAAAAAATCTTATTATTACCAAAAGATCCCTAACGATGGTAAAAACGTTGTTGTTGAAGTTCGTGGAGCAGCTGGTGGAGATGAAGCTCAATTATTTGCTGGTGATTTATTACGTATGTATACTAGATTTGCTGAATCACAAGGATGGAAAGTTGATGTATTAGAACGTTCTGAAACTGGTATCGGTGGTATTAAAGAAGCAATCTTTTATCATTTCTGGTGAAGATGTGTACTCTAAGATGAAATTTGAAAGTGGAGCTCACCGTGTACAGCGTGTTCCTACAACAGAATCAAGTGGTCGTATCCATACTTCAACTGCAACAGTAGTAGTTTTACCAGAGGCAGAAGAAATTGAAATTGATATTAACGAAAATGATATCCGTGTTGATACCTTCGCATCTAGTGGTGCTGGAGGTCAATCGGTAAATACAACGATGTCAGCTGTACGATTAACTCACATTCCTACTGGTGTAGTGGTTTCTATGCAAGATGAACGTTCTCAAATTAAAAACAAAGAAAAAGCTATGAAAGTTTTACGTGCACGTGTATATGATAAATATCAACAAGAAGAGCAAGCTAAATTCGACGCTGAACGTAAATCTAAAGTTGGAACAGGGGATCGCTCTGAACGTATTAGAACTTATAACTATCCTCAAAACCGTGTTACTGATCACAGAATTGGTTTAACTATTCAAAAATTAGACCAAATTATGGAAGGTAAACTTGATGAAGTATTAGAAGCGCTTCGTATTGCTGAACAAGCTGAGAAGATGGCAGAACTAAATAAAGGTGAAGAACTATAATGAACAGAAGGCAAGCTATAACAAGAGCTTGTCTTCTTTTAAGAAGACAAGGAAAAAGAAGAATCATTAGCGAGATTTTTATTAATGTATATATTGGATGAAAATTCTCAACAATTTACAAATAATATTTCTGAGCAACTATCAAAAAGAAAAAGAAGAATTGTATTTTTCTTTGATTGATAAAACATATAGAGAAAAATATGCCATTAAGTCATTTGGCAGGTTTTGAATACTTTTACGATAGAAAATTTAAAGTTACTAAAGATGTCTTATCTCCAAGAATGGAGACCGAAGAGCTTATATATAAAGTAATTGAATATGCAAAAATGTCTAATAAAAATAATTTGAAAATTCTTGACCTTTGTACAGGCAGTGGTATTATAGCAATAACTATAAGAAAAGAACTTGAAAACCTATCTTTAGAAGTAGTTGCGAGTGATATAAGTGAAGCTGCTTTAAAAAGTTGCTAAAGAAAAATGCGATAATGAACGAGGCAGAGGTTGAATTTATACAATCTGATATTTTTGAAAATATAAATGATAAATTCGATATTATAGTTTCAAATCCACCGTATATTGCATATGATGATAAGGTTACAATGGAAGATAATGTTTTTAAATTATGATCCACACTTAGCGTTATTTGCAGAAGAAGGTGGTATGTATTTCTACAGAAAAAAATAGTAGAAAATGCTAAACAATATTTAAAAAGAAGATGGTGTAATATTTTTCGAAATAGGTTATGATCAAAGAGAAAAGATGTTAAAATTAGCTAAGAGTAATGAATTCATTGCTGAGGTTTATAAGGATTTAAATGGTCGAGATAGGATGGCTTTTTGAAAAAGAATATAACTAAATAAGAGTTTCTTAGAAATATCACTAAGAAACTCTTATTTTTTTATAAACTTACAATTCTCTATATACTCCTACGCACTCGCCGATAATTTCAACATTACGTGTTACAATGGGCTCATAGTCTGGATTACAAGGATAAAGAATTACATTGTCATTCTTAATGAATATTTTTAATGAAGCTTCATTCCATTCCGTTAATCTTACAGCTGCAATTTTACCGTTTCTAACAGAATTTTGTTGACGAATAAAACTAAATCTCCATCAAAAATTCCTGCTTCTATCATACTATCGCCTTTTACACGAAGTGCAAAATCAACACGCATTCCTGATCGATAAATATGTGTTCATCATATTCTTCTTCAATATAAACACCATCACCCTGCACAAATAGTTCCTAAGATAGGTAATTTTTGATACATCGTCAGAATAATCATTACTAGCGTATGAATTAGTGTCTATAATCTCGACATCCATTATATCACTTTCACCCATAAGCCAAGCAGGATTTACTGATAAATATTCAGCTATAATTTGTAATTTATCTCTTTTAGGTGTGTATTTGCCTTTAGACCAATCGCTAATTGATGAAGGTGTAATTTTTGTTGAACGAGCAAGTTCAGCCTGTTTTTATATTTTTTCTTTTTAAACATTTTTTAAATCTAATACTAAAAGTTGTAGTCATAATATTACATTCCAATCTATTTTCTATCTATATATTGATTATAAAAGGAAACCGTATATAAAATCAAGGGGTATATAATAAAAAATTAAGAAATATGAATTTTTCTCTTGATTTTCGGTTTTTCCGTATGTTATTATATAAGTATAAAGAAAATTAAGTTTTACGTATTAAATGAAAGAAGGTAATAGTATGTTTATATATTGGATAGTTATATTAGTTTTTATTAGCTAAAAGTCTTTTACTTTTTTTGAGACTAACAAGTTAAAAGATTGTAAAAAGGGGTAAAGTGGAGCATAAAGTATTTTTAAAAATACAAAATTCATTATAAAGTCATTATGAACAGAAAATATTATTTATTATTATAAGATTAGATGGAAAATTATTATTCAACTAGTCTTATTTTTAATATATATCAGAAGGTGAAAAAAATATGTTATTTATTAAAATCAGCATACCTATAACGTTTTTCAATATGTTTTTATAATAAAAACTATGTACTAATACTAAAAAAATATTGTATAATTAAAATATAATAATAAAACTAGGAGGATTTCTAATGAAATTAGTATTAACTAGACACGGTGAAAGCCAATGGAATCTAGAGAACAGATTTACAGGATGGGTTGATGTTGATATCACAGATAAAGGAAGACAAGAAGCTATCAAAGGTGGTCAAACACTTAAAGAATTAGGTCTTACTTTTGATGTAGCATATACTTCTTACCAAAAACGTGCTATCAAAACTTTAAACTTATTCTTAGAAGAATTAGATTTATTATGGATTCCAGTATACAAAAGCTGGAGATTAAATGAAAGACACTACGGTGCTTTACAAGGATTAAACAAAGCTGAAACAGCAAAAAAATACGGTGATGAACAAGTTCACATTTGGAGAAGAAGTTTCGATGTAGCGCCTCCTGCAGTAGATAAATCTAGTGACATGTACCCAGGAAACATCGATAGATATAAAAGAAATTCCTGAAAATGAAATTCCAACAGGAGAAAGCTTAAAACTTACAATTGATCGTGTATTACCATACTGGGAAAGCGATATTTCTAAACAAATTAAAGCTGGTAAAAACGTACTTATTTCTGCTCACGGTAACAGTTTAAGAGCGTTAATCAAATACTTATTAAACATCTCTGATGAAAAAATCTTAGATCTTAACTTACCAACAGGTACTCCATTAGTATTTGAAATTGACGAAAACTTAAACATTATCTCAGCACCAGAATTATTCTAATAAGTGATGAAAAAGCTGATAATATTACTAACAACCTTGCTAATTTTGCAAGGTTGTAGTTCTAAGGACAATATTTCTAAAGAACAATTACAAAATCTTACAAATTCTGTATCACTAAGCCAGCTAGAAAAAAACTGAATTTGATAAAAAGATACTAAGTTAATAATTACTACTAATGATGAAGTTATAAACAAAGAAGGTTTTGAATCTATATTGAAAATCATTAAAACTAAATGGTTTTAATGGAAAATCTTTAAATATTGATAACATTAATTTCAAAATGAGTTTAATAATAAAGATTTTAATATTGTAATTGTTACAAAAATAATAATACTGTTTCATTCAATATTAAAGATAGTGCTAACAGAAATTATAATATCACTAAATGAAATATTCAAATGAATATATGAAAAATAAGTTAACTTCATTTTCAAAAGAATTGATTACTTTCGATGAGCTTGCCGGAACAATAGAGGCAGACCTTGAAAAAGGACGTTCTTTAGGAGATAAGGTAGAGAAGTTTAAAGAAATGACAACTAAGGTAAATTCTTCTATAGCAACTCTTAAATCACTGTCTACTGAAAATATAGTGTATGCGAAATTAGATGAGGTTAAATCTAAACTAACACGACTAGAAGCTTTAACAAATAATATGGTTGTAGCAGTCGATAAATCTGTTAAAGCTAATAATGGTTTTGCAATAGCTGCAGCATTTTTAAATATTAACGATATAGATAAAATTGCACGTGATTTTGCAGCGATGTAATTGATAAAACCTGGATATAGATTTTCTATCTCCAGGTTTTTGTATATGTGTAATTGTACTTTACTAAAGGAAATCTGTGGGTTTGATGCCTTCCATTCCAATCATAGGATCGACAGTATTAATATTTTTGATAATTTAATATGTATGTTTGAACGTCTTCATCAAATTCAATGTCAGTTATTTCCGCTTCTCTGTCAGTTTTGAAAAACCATTCTGAGAAGTTTGTCTATTAACTGTATTTTGTAGGCTCGATTGATTTATAAAAAAACATTATGATTTCCACATAAAATTAATTTTTTTCTTTGCTCGTGTAATAGCAGTATAAGTTAAATTTTTATTAAGCATAAAGTTATAATTATCAATAAATGGAATTATAACATTTTCAAATTCGATCCTTGTGCTTTGTGTATAGAACATGCATAAGAAAGGGTAATTTGATTTAATTCTTGTTTTTCATAAGTAACAAAATTATCATCATAATCTATGACGATTTTTAATTTATTACCCTTCTTTATAAATTTCTTTAATATATCCTATATCGCCATTAAATATATTATCCTCGGGTCTATTAACAAGTTGCATAACTCTGTCGTCTACTTTATATATTAATTCACCGTACTCTATTTGTTCTTCATTATCGTTAAATCTTGATTGGATAGCTGTATTAATTTCATTTATTCCACTTGTTCCTTTATAGATAGGAGCAAGGATTTGAATATTTTTACTTTACTTGTGTTTTTAAGTAGATCATCATATACTGCTGAGATGACATTGATCGTTTCGTTTTTATTAGCTGAAATGAACTCCCTTATCATCAAAAATTTTTCTAATATATCGAATGGTATATCATTTTATAGAGTGGGAGATGTTTATAATACTTGAATGTTCACTTTGTCTAAAAATCTTATTTAATTTTACTGTCGATATAGCTTGAGAATTAATAAGATCGTTTAAGACATTTCCTGGTGCGATTGATGGCAATTGATCGTTGTCTCCAACAAGTATTATTTCTGGCATCTTTATGAATTATTTTTAATAGGTTGTACATTAAGAAAAACATCAATCATACTTGATTCATCTATTATCACTAATTCAGATTTTTATACTTTTTATCACTAACAAATTCTTCCATATTTTCATCTTCTGTACTCCAACCGATAGCTTTTATGAATAGTAGAAGCATAGAAATCCAGTGCTTTTCAGACATTCTTTTAGCCGCTTTTTCCTGTAGGTGCACATAAGGTTATAATATTTCTTGTTTCGTCTAATAAGTCATGTATACTATAGTTTTTTTAATTTTTGGAATATTTTTAATAACTGCTAGTATGATTGTAGTTTTTTCCAGTCCCTGGACCACCTGTCAGAATTGAAAAATTGTTAAGAATGCAGTTTTTATTGCAGCAATTTGAACTATATCATATTCTATTCCCAATTCATCTTCGACTTCTTCTATATATTTATCTAATAGTTTTTCACTAATATCTTCAGTGTTTTTAATCTCTAATCTTCTATTTATATCACTATAAATAGAATACTCTGAATAGTATATTTCTGGTAAGAACACTCTGTCTTTCAATTTCTATTAATTTTTCCAGTATCAAGAGCATAAGAATATGCATCTAGTATATCTTTTTTATCGACTGCAATATTTCGTGAAGAATATAGTACGTTAAAAGGTATTGTAAAGAAGGTTATTTTTGATATATATGTATTACCAGTTGAAAAACAGTACGAATTTATAGTATAAATAAAACCATATAAAATTCTTTCTTGGTTATTCGCAGCAATTTCATTAGTTTCAGCTATTTTATCTACTGTTTTAAAAATTTATACCTTTTATATCTTTTAATAAGAGAGTAGGGACTTTTCAGTAATTGTTCGTAATGTATTATGCTTATAAAAGTTATAGATTTTTCAAAATTAAATTATTACTAAGATTGTATTCGTTTAGCTTTTAAAATAATATTTTGGGTTTGTTTGTTTGCAACGATTGTAGCATAAATTGTATCTTTTCGTTGTGTAGGTATTCCTTTTATGGAAAAATAATGCTTCTTTATCTTCATATATTTTATCTAAAGCATCTACACCTAAACTATCAACTATTAATTCAGCAGTTTTTCTTCCACACCTTGAAAAAAATTGAACTAGATAAATAAGATACTATAGCTTCTTTATCTTTTTCAATAACAGGCTCTACAACAATAGCTGAAAGTTGAGTACCATATTTTCTATGTTGAACAATTTCTCCCTTGAATGCATATAATTCATCTTCAACGAATTCGAAATCGTTAAATGTTCCAACTACACTTAGATAATCTCCTTCAGCAAAATCATATTGATCGTTTTAAAAATACAGACAAAATATAATAATTATTCTCTTTATTATGAAAAATAATTTTATTCAGATATCCTTCTACAGTTTGCATAATAATCTCCTACGAATTTCTTTATAAGAACAATAATAATATATAAAATTGAAAATGTCTAGTGTTGAAAATTAGTATAAAAGACTGTATATATATTCTAGTGTGATTTGTTGATTTAAATTTTTAAAAAAATATTATTTTTGTATATTAACAAAAATATTATAGAAAAAGAAATATGTTATTTTAATTACAAAATATGTTTCATAATGGCAATTTTTATAAAATGTTATAATAATATGATGATAAGATAGGAGGTTGATTTTTGTGACAACAGTAAAAGATGTATTTAATCATTTAAACAATTTAGTAGATGTTAAATTAGCCGAAAAATGGGATAATGTCGGATTGATGTTAGGAAGTAATAATAATGAGGTAAGTAGAGTATTAGTATGTTTAGATGTAACTACTAACGTTGTAGAAGAAGCTATTGCTAAAAACGTTAATTTGATAGTATCACATCATCCACTTATCTTTAAACCGTTAAAAATATAGATTACACTACTGATTTTAAATCTAGAATTATTCGTAATTTAATAAAAATGATATTTCAGTTATTTCATTTCATACCAATTTGATTCTGCCACTTTTAGGTCTTAATGATTATTTGGCAAAAATTCTAAAAACTAAATGAAATTCAAGTATTATTTTGAACATAGTTTAGATAATACTGCGGGTTAGGTAGAATTGGTAAATTAAATAAGCCAATGAAACTTAGCGATTTTATTACTTATATAAAAATAGCTTTTTCTTTAGAAACTGTCTCAGCAGTTATTGGAGATGAAAAAGAGATTTCTACTATTGCACTTTTAGGAGGAAGCGAGCTGACTTTATTTACACTCTACCAGAAGTAGATGCATATTTAACAGGTGATGTAGGGATATCACGCAGCACTAGATGCAATAGAAATGAAAAATATAATTGATGTTGGACATTTCACTGAAAATCTAGTGAAAGATTTATTATTAGATTATATTTCGGAATTAAATGTAGAAGTAATAAAATCTACAGTAGAAAATCACCATTTAAAATATTATAAAGGAGGTACATGTTTATGGCAAAAAGCAACACCGACGATGGAAGACTATATTGAAGTAATATATTCTTTAGTAAAAAAACAAAGGTTATGCTAGAAGTGCTGATATTGCTGAAAAATTAGAAGTATATCCTTCTACCGTAACAAAAGATGTTGAAAAAAGCTTGATGTTGAGGGATATATCGTATACGAGAAATATCGAGGAATTGTCTTTACTGAGCAAGGTGAGAAAAATGGGAGAATATGCCCTGACTCGACATGAATTATTAGAAGATTTTTCTTAGACTTATTGGAGTTGATGAAGATAAAGTACGAAGAAGTAGAAGGAATCGAGCATCATTTCGGTAAGAGTTCATTGGAAAAGATTAAAGATTTAATGAAATATTTAAAAGAAAAACAAGTATAAAGCGTAATGGAGAATTAGTGTGGTAGATAAAGAGTATTTAAAATTATGTCAATATATTTTAGACAGTGGAATTGAAAAGAGGATAGAACAGGTGTTGGGAACAAAAAGTATTTTTTGATACCAAATGAAGTTTGATCTCAAATGAAGGATTCCCTTTATTGACTACTAAAAAGTTAATTTTAATTTAGTTTTGGTCAGAATTACTTTGGTTTATAAAAGGCGATACAAATATTAAGTTTTTTTATTAGAAAAATAAAAATAATATATGGAATGAGTGGGCATTTAAAAATGGATAGAAAGTGAAGAATACACTGGTCCCGATATGACAGATTTTGGTCATCGTACATTGATTGATGAAGAGTTTTGCAACAGAATATAGAGAACAAATGTCATTATTTAAAGAACGAGTTCTTACTGACGAAACAAATTTGCTGAAAAAAATATGGAGATTTAGGTAATGTTTATGGTAAAACAATGGCGTAATTTTAATGGTGTTGATCAATTAAAAATGTTGTTGAACAAAATTAAGACAAACCCTTCTTCTAGACGTTTAATTGTATCATCATGGAATCCAGCAGAGGTTGATACAATGGCTTTACCACTATGTCACTTTCTTATTCCAATTTTATGCGAATGATGGGAAATTAAGCTGTCAATTATATCAACGCAGTGGTGATGTATTTTTAGGAGTTCCATCAATATTGCATCTTATTCATTACTAACAATTTTAATAGCCAAAGAGTGCAATCTTGAGGTGGGAGAATTTGTTCATACACTTGGCGATGCTCATATTTATAAAAATCATTTTGAACAGGTAAAAGAACAAATGTCTAGAACTCCATATTCTTTTACCAAAACTGAAAATAAATGATTTTAAAAGTATATTTGACCTTAAGATTGAAGATGTTGAATTGGTTGATTATGAAAGTCATCCATTTATTAAAAGCACCGATTGCAGTTTAGGAGGGCTATAATGTTATCACTTATAGTTGCATATGATAAGAATAAATCAATAGGACAAGAGAATACTATTCCTTGGCGTTTAAAGAGTGATATGTTGAGGGTGAAAGAATTAACTACAAATCAAACAATCATCATGGGGCGAAAAACATTGGATAGTATTGGTAAAGCTTTTACCTAATAGAATAAATAGAGTTTTAACTAGGGATAAAAAATACATTAAGTCACTATTCAAATATTGAGGTTTATTCAGATGATTCTATTTTAGATAATATTGAAACTGAAAAAGCATATATATTTGGAGGTGGAATGATTTATAGTAGAGTATTTTTGATAAGTGTGATGAAATGTTTATTACAGAAGTTGATACAATAGTTGAAGCGGATACGAAGTTCCCTGATTTTGATGAGAGTGAATGGAAATTGATCAGTAGGGAAGACTTTTCTAAAGATGAATATAATGAGTTTAATTATTCATTCATACACTATATAAGAAGAAGAGGAGTAGACGATGGAGAAAGTAAAGATTATTATCGATTCATCAAGTGATTTAACATTTGATGAAATAAAAATATAATGTGGATGTAATTCCTTTAACTATAAACATAGATGGTGTAGAATATGATTATCGAACAATAAGTAATGATGAATATATAGTAAAAATGAGAACAGCAAAATCGTATTCTACAAGTCAACCTGCTATTGGGAAAATTTATCGAGGCTTATGAAAAAAATGGACCAATGAAGGATATCAAATTATTGTTTTAACTCTTTCTTCTGCTTTTAAGTGGTACATATAATACAGCAGTTACAGCAAGTTCTGAATTTGAAAAATGTTCATGTAGTTGATACAAAAACTACAACTAGAGGAATGGTGTTCTTTATTAAAAGAGTGTCTAAGACAATTGGAAGAAAATGTTGATGTATCAACTATAGCGGAAAGACTTAGAGAAAAAGCAAAGAAATATATTAACATATGTTACAATCGATAAACTTGACAATTTGGTAAAAAGGTGGTAGACTAAGTAAATCACAAGCTTTTAATAGGTGGTTTATTAAATATTAAAGTTTTAACGCAATTAAAAAGAAACAGAGTTAGTTGCTTTAGATAAAGTTCGTGGTAAGAAAAAAACTAGTTCATACGTTAATAAAAACATATTGAAGAAGAAAAACAAAATAAAACGATAAAAAAGTATAAGTTTACCAAATTCATTAGCTGATGAATATATTACATTAATAAAATCAGAATTAAAAGAAGTTTTTGGTTATGAAGTAAGTGAAGATGAAATATTTACAACTACACCAATTATTTCTACACATACAGGAGAAAAATGCAGTAGGTATCTTAGTAGAGTTAGTATAATCGGAGGTAAAAGATTATGGCAAATTTCGATGAAACAAGATTATTTGATAGCAATTTTTATGACAAAAAAATGATATTCACAACATACTAAAAATGTTGTTGAAACTATTAAGCAACGTGGATATGATCCCTATTAATCAATTGATGGGATATATCAAAACAGCTGATCCAGTGTATATTCCACGAGATAATCATGCACAGAGAGCAAATCAGGATGATAGAAATGGATGATATACTAGAATATTTATTATACTTTTTATACAGGAGTCTTAAATGTTAGATAAAAGAATAATGGGCCTTGATTATGGATCAAAAACTATAGGAGTAGCTATTAGTGATTTGTTAGGCCTTACTGCTCAAGGTATTGAAACAATTAATATTAATGAGCAGATAAAAGATTTTTAAAATTAAAAAGGATTAAAGAACTTGTATCAGAGCATAATGTAGGAAACTATAGTAGTTGGACTTCCAAAAACATGGATAATTCTGTTGGTTTCCGTGGTGAAGCAACGTTATATTTTGTAGAAGTTTTAAAGAAAAAAATAAAGAATGTTGAAATAATTCTACAAGATGAACGTTTAACTACTATGGGTGCTGAAAGAGTTCTTCTTGAGGCTAATGTTTCAAGGAAAAAAAGAAAAAATGTTATTGATAAAATGGCTGCTGTATTAATATTGCAGACATATTTAGATAAATTAAATTAATATAAATTTTCAGGAGGAAAATAAAATGCAAGAAAAAGATTTAAAAACATTAGTATTGATAATACTGAAGAGGTGTATACACTTAGTACATTAGAAGGTGAAGAAAAAGAATACCGTAAAAATTTTAGAGTTTACTAATCCCAACAAACGGTAATTTATACTATATCTTTGCTGAAGAAGAAACAATTGATGAAGAGGAAATTAGTATCTTCCCAATGGTATGCGTAGAAGATGGAGAAGATTCAGTTCGTTTTGAACCAGTTGAAACAGACGAAGAATATGATATGATTTCTGAAGTATTAGATACTTTTTATTACGACGAAAGTGAGTAGGTAATGAGAGAAGATAAGATAAGAAGAAGTAAAGAACTTAGATAAAAAAAGAAAATCTATCATTCCTTTATTACTAACTATTATCGTTTTAATTGGTATTGCGGTTTTATCAGTATTTCTATTACATGACAACACCGGTTGATAAAAAGTAATAACAAAAGATATTACTATAGAAAGTAAAAGAAAATTATGGTAGTGCAAGAATAGCTCAAGAATTGAAAGCTAAAAGGTTTAATCAAAATGAAGAAGTATTTAAAATATACTCAAGATTAACACCTAATACATCATTTTATGTTGGTAATTTCAAATTAAAACAAAGCATGAGTTTACTCAAATTATTCAAGAATTAGGAGCTAAGAATAAAGGTAAATCAGGGTAATACTTTTTGCTTTTAATCGAAGATGACAGTATCTTTAAAAATTGCTAAGAATTTAGAAAAACAAAACTAGATTCTAAAGAATTTTTGAAAAAGTTAATGATGGTGAATTTATTAAAAAAATTACAATCACAGTTCCCTGAATTAATTACAGACGAGATTTATGGTAAGGATATTAAGTATGCATTAGAAGGTTATTTATATCCCTGCAATATACGATTTAAAAGATGATGAAACTGTAGAAAGTTTAATTACTAAAAATGGTTAAACTATCTAATGAAAAAGTAGTACCATTATACAAAAAGAATAATCGTTTCATGGAATATTGGTGGACAAAATAAACAAGTTTCTATTCATCAGTATATGACGCTTGCTAGTATTTTAGAGAAAGAATCTACAAAATCTGATGAAAATAGATTAATTGCGAGTGTATTCTTAAACAGACTTGCTCAAGGTATGAGACTACAAACTGACCCATCAGCAAACTATGCTGCAGATAAACTTACAGGGGCACCGACGCAAGCTGAGTTATCATTAAACTCTCCATATAATACTTATACTAATATCGGATTACCGCCTGGTCCAATATCTTCAATTGGTTTCAGAATCGTTCGAAGCGTTAAATAATGCTGAAAATACTGAATATGTTTATTTCTTACATGCGACTAAAGATGGAAAAGCATATTTCTCAAAAACGTACCCAGAACACGAGAAATTAGCTAAAGAACATATTGAAGGATATATTCCATCAGGAAGCTAGAAAATAGAAATTTTAATTTAATAAATCAGAGAATAGTCTAATTAATCATTTGTTGAAATATTGATTTGTTAGGCTGTTCTCTTTTTATGTTTGTAAATCAGCTACTATTGAATTAAGAACAAGAATAAGGTAAAAATTAGATGTAAGATAAAAATTAGAGAAATTATGCAACAGTATTTTTTTAAATGAAGAATTAAACGTGGATTCAACATATGAATTATCTAAAGATGATAGTAATCATATTGTGAGAATTATGAGAAAAGAAAAATTAATGATAAAGTATATGTTGTCTTTAATAATGAAATAAAGTACATTTGTAATATTATAGATAATAATGTAGATAAGGTTTCTAATTACACCATATGAGCAGGTAGATGGTAGTAACGAGCTTCCCATTAAAAATAACAGTAGCAATACCACCTTTGAAAGAATGATAAAATTGAATATTTAATTCAAAAAATTACTGAATTAGGAGTAAGTATATTGTATTTATTTAATTCAGAACGTAATATAGCGAAAAATAAAAAGATAAAGTGGACTCTAAATTAAATAGATGGAATAAAATTATAAAAAGAAGCTGCAGAACAATCAAAAAGGAAATATAATTCCTGATATAACTTATGTAGATAGTTTAGGAGATTTAATTAAATTTAGTGAGAACTACGATTATAAAAGTTGTTGCTTATGAAAAGAATCTGATAATGAAGACAATATCAATCTTAAAAAAATTACTAACTCAGATTTAAATAATAAAGATGTCATTGCTGTTTTTGGTAGTGAAGGGGGACTATCTGAACAAGAAATTGACAGTTTAATAGATGGTAAATTTGATGTAATAGGATTGGGAAAAAGAATTTTGAGAGCTGAGACAGCGCCACTATATTTTTGTAAGTTGTGTTGCTTATTTTAGTGAATTTAAGTAAAAGGAGTTAGATTATGAGTATTGAACTAAATTTAACAGCAAAAGAAATATATGAAAAGAATTTAAAAACAAGAGTAAAAGGGTTATAGTGAAGAAGATGTAAATGACTATTTAGATTTAATTATAGAAGATTATATGAAACTTGATAAACTGCTTACTCGTCTAAAAAGAATTGGAAATTGAAAATCAAAATCTAAAAATAAAAATTGATGCAATAAAAGAATGCTAGTCGTGAAGATAAACCAGTTCAGGTTACAAATCTAGATATATCTAAAAAGATTATCTAAACTTGAAAACTGCTGTTTTTTTGGACCGAATCATGACAGATCATGATTTATATTAATAAAAATACATAATGAATAAATAAGGAGAATATCATGAATGTTTTACTAATAGTTTCTGTGGATTGCAGCATATAAATCAATTGATTTATCAAGTTCGCTAGTAAAAAGGACATGATGTTAAGGTTGTTTTAACAGAAAATGCAAAGAAATTCGTTACGGAATTACCTTTTCAAACATTGACGAAAATAGAGTATATACAAGTACTTTTTGAAGAATTAGATGAAAAAGAAATTCAACATATTGATTTAACAAAATGGGCGGATAAAATTATTGTAGCACCTGCTACAGCTAACATTATTTCAAAATTTGCTTGTGGAATTGCAGATGATTTAGCTACATCTTTTAATGCTGGCAGTTCAAGATGTAACAAAGGTATATATTGTTCCTGCGATGAATACAGTAATGTATAATAATCCTAATATACAAGAAAAACATAAGTAGACTTTTTAAACTAGGGTTTTAATTTTGTTGAACCAGACAGTGGATTATTAGCATGGCGATGTAGGAAAAGGGAAATTTCCTACTATTGAAAAATAGAAGGAACTGTATTTTTCTGAAAGTGAACTAGATTTAAAAAGGAAAAAGTACTAGTGACAGCTGGTCCAACGAAAGAGTTCATAGATCCCTTTTAGATGTTTAACGAAATCCATCTACTGGAAAAATGGGGATAGCTATAGCTAATGAATTTAAAAAGAGGTGCTGAAGTAACTTTTAGTAACTAGTGTGAAAAATGATTCTATTAATCGTGATATAAAAGGTTGTTGAAATTATAAGTACTAATGATATGTTTGAAGCGGTAAAAATAATTTTAAAGATTGTGATTACATAGTTAAAGCTGCAGCAGTTTCTGATTATACACCTGTGCAGGTTTATGATAAAAAGTAAAAAGCAAGATGGAAATCTAACTATGGAATTTGAAAGAACCCAAGATATCCTAAAGTATGTTGGTGAAAAATAAAAATGAAAATCAGATTGTTGTTGGTTTTGCTGCTGAAACAAATGATTTAATTGCATATGCTAGAGAAAAAGATTGTTAAGAAAAATTTAGACTACATAGTTGCTAATGACATTTCTCAAAAAAGATATTGATTTTGGAAGTGAAGATAATGAAGTGTGTATTATTGATAAGTTCAATAATATAACAAAAATCGATAAGACTAGTAAAAGCGAAATATAGCAAAAGAAATTGTAGATATTATAAGCAAGTAAAAATGAGTTTATTGAAAGTGAGGTGAGATTATGTATGCTGAAGTAATAGTAGATGTAAACAATCATAGTGTCGATCAAAGTTTTTATTATTTAATTCCTGAAGAGTTTTACCAGTAAAGATTTAGTTGGTTATAGAGTAGAGGTCCTTTTGGTTCTCGAATAGTACAAGGATATATTATTAGTATTATTAATGAATATATAGGAGAATATGATAAAAAAATAACTTTTAAAAACTATTAAGAAAATTAAAGATGATTTCCCAATCTTAACAAAAAGAAATGCTACTATTTATCAAAAAGTTATGTCTGATGAATTATTCTGTACAAGAATCCAAGCTATAGAGTCTTTAATTCCAGCAAGCTTAAAGAATAAATATGTAGAATATTATGAGTTAATTGATGCAAATACTACATTACTTTTTGATTATGCAAAAATATTTTGATAAAAATAAACTAGTTGAAAAAGAAAAGTTTTGAAAAATATTTTTACTATTGAGCAAATCGGATATTTAATCTCACTGAAAGCTATAAAACTCGTTAGTAAGATTAAAGAAATAAATAATAATACTTTGGAAGAATTTTTTATTTTAGGTAATGTTAAAGAAATGTTAAATTAACCAAAAAGCAACAATTAATTATTGATTATTTAAATAAAACATGAGAAAAATAAAAAGCTAGATGTTAAAAACTATTTTAAATATAGGTTCTATCGAGTTACGAAGAAACTATTAGAACTAAAATGTAATAGAAATAATTAAAGAAGAAGTAAATGAAGATATTAATACGCTAACTTTTAGGTAATGAAACTATATTAAGCTGAAATATCAACAAGTAATCTATGATAGTATCGTTAAAAAATTATAGTAGTGGTAAAATTTAATGAATATCTTCTTCACGGATGTTACAGGCTCTGGAAAAGACGGAGATATATATTAAATTAGTTGAAGAGACTTTAAAAAGTGGAAAAGATGCCATCGTACTTGTTCCAGAAATAATTTCTAACACCTCAAATTGAAAAGTTTAAACGTATTTTTAATGATAATATAGCGATTATTCATTCTAGATTGAATACAAAAAGAAAAAAATATAATGAATGGAAAAAGTTAGAGATGGTAAAGTTAAAAATCTGTCTCGGGGACAAGATCGGCAATTTTTTTGCACCATTTAATAATCTAGGAATTATCATTATTGATGAAGAACATGAAAAGTAGTTATAAACAGACTGATTCTCCGAGATATGACGCTAAAGATATAGCGAAGAAAACGTGGTATTTATAATAAATGTACAGTAGTTTACGCTAGTGCAACACCATCTGTTGATTTATATTATAATTTTCGAAAAATATAATCCCTAATAATCTACTAACATTAACACATAGATTCAATAATAAACTACCTAAAATTAATGTAGTTCATACTGAAGATAAGGAACAGGTTATAGCAGATTCATTACTCGAAAAATTAGAGGAAAAAAATTGAGAAAAATGAACAAGTATTATTATTAATGAATAAAGAGAGGGATACACTAATTTTATTCGTTGTTTTTTTCTTGTGGACATTTATATAAATGTGAAAATTGTGATATAAGTTTAAATTACCATAAACATGATAACTCATTACGTTGTCATTTTTTGTGGATTTCATAAAAAATTTCAAGTATAAAAATGTTGTGCTAATCCAGAATTGGTTTCTGGAAACTATGGGAATTCAAAAAGGTAGAAGAATTTTTTAATGCAACATATTCCTAATGTTAGAATAACTACGAATGGATTCTGATACTACTAGTCGAAAAGGGGCATATGAAAAAGCTTTTAACTGATTTTTAAAAACATAAATCAGATATACTTTTAGGAACTCAAATGATATCAAAAGGTCTAGATTTTCCCTAATATTACTTTAGTAGGAGTGCTATCTATTGATAGTATGATTGCTAGTTCCAAGTTTTAAGGCTAACGAAAAATTATTCCACTACTTGTTCAAACAGCTGGAAGGGCTGGAAGAAGTGAAAAAGAAGGGGGAAGTTGTTTTTCAAACAAATATTGCAAGTAATATTATAGACTATGCAATAGAACATAGTTATGAAAAATTTTTATAATTATGAAATAGGTCGTCGTAAACTTATTGATTATCCACCATTCTGCAAAGATTTCTTTATTACGATAAAGGTTATGATGAGTGAAAGACAGAACAGGTTGCTAGAGATGATATATAATTTTATCAATAAAAATTGGAATAATTCATCTATTCTTGGGTCCTAATAAGAGTTTATTTTATAAGGTTAATAATGAGTTTAAGTATAATTTAGCAATAAGATATAATGATGACGAATATAGTAAATTACATCCTCTTTTTAAAATATATTAAACAATTATTTTGCAGAATCATTTGCAAAAGAAAAAAATAACTATAACTATAGATAACTCAGCTATAGATTTTATGTAGATACTATAGATATTTAACTATTTAGATTTTGAAAAATCAACTTGTGAAAATTGCTTTTACAAGTTGATTTTATTTGTATAGAAATATGATAAAAATTTGAAAAAAATAGCGATTTTATCGTATAATATAAGGATGTAGATTTATATTTTAAGACTGGAGGAAGATTGTGGAAATAGAACAGGTTATAAAAATTTCACAACTCTATGATTTTTTTACTCTGACTTACTTAGTGATAAACAAAAACAATATTTAAATGATTATTATTTTAATGATTTATCACTTATAGAGATATCTGAAAATTATAATATTTCAAAACAAGCTGTATCAAAATAATATTAAAAGAACAGTACTAGAATTGGAAACAGTTTGAAGAAAAGTTAAATTTAATTAAATTAAACAATCAGAGATTGTTTTTACTAAATGAGATAAAAAATCAACAAATGATGCAGAAAGTATTAACATATGTTGATGAATTGATAAAATTAGAAAATTAGGAGAATCTTGTATGGCATTTGAAAATCTATCAGAAAGATTACAGAATACAATAGCAAAACTTACAGGAAAAGGTAAAAGTTTCTGAAGCTGATGTTAAGGAAATGATGAGAGAAGTTAGGTTGACATTACTAGAAGCCGATGTTAACTTTAAAGTAGTAAAAGAATTTGTTAAAAAAATTAGTGAAAGAGCAGTAGGAACTGAAGTTATGAAATCATTAACTCCTGCTCAACAAATTGTTAAAATAGTTAATGAAGAACTTGTTGAACTATTAGGTGGGTCTAACGTTGAACTTAACCAAGGTGGAAAAATTACCACTGTAATGATGGTTGGTCTTCAAGGGGCTGGGAAAACAACTACAGCAGGTAAATTAGCTCTTAAAGTTAAGAAAACTATGAAGAAAAAACCGCTTCTTATTGCAGCTGACGTTTATAGACCAGCAGCAGTTCAACAATTAAAAACTTTAGGAAAACAACTTGATATAGAAGTTTTCTATGTTGATAAAAGATCCTGTAGATATAGTTAAAGAAGGATTAGCATTTGCTAAAGAAAATTACTTTTAACTATGTAATTATCGATACTGCTGGACGTCTTCATATCGATGAATTATTAATGGATGAATTAAAAGATATAAAATCAGCAACAACTCCAGATGAAATCTTACTTGTAATAGATGCAATGATTGGACAAGAAGCTGTTAATATTGCAAGTTCATTTGATGAACAACTAGATATTACTGGACTGGTTCTAACAAAACTTGATGGTGATACACGTGGTGGTGCGGCTTATCTATTAAATCTATCACTGGTAAGCCAATTAAGTTAGTTGGTATGGGTGAGAAGATGAATGACCTAGAGATATTCCATCCAGAACGTATGGCTTCTCGTATTTTAGGTATGGGTGACGTGCTTACTTTAATAGAAAAAGCTCAAGCTTCTATTGATGAAGATGAAGCTAAAAAAATGCAGGAAAAAATTCTTAATCAAAGTTTTACCTTCGAAGACTTTTTAACACAACTTGAACAAGTGAAAAAACTTGGTAGTTTAAAAGACATTCTAGGTATGATTCCTGGAATGGGTAAACTTAAAAATATGAATTTAGATGCTGTTGATGAAAAGCAATTTGTTTATATTGAAGCTATCATCAAATCTATGACTATTGAAGAAAGACAAAATCCAGATATCATTAACGTACCACGAAGAAAACGTATTGCAAGGTAGTGGACGTCCTATTAATGAAGTACACAAACTAATTAAAGCAATTTGAAGAAATGAGAAAAATGATGAAACAGTTTGGTGGACTTATGAATGATAAATCTAAGAGAAAGGGTCTAGGAAGAATGTTTGTGGCAAAACTTCCATTTTAATTATTTATGAATAATATAGTTTTATTTCAACCAGAGATACCAGCTAATACAGGTAATATTGCACGTACATGTGTTGGTACTAATACAAGATTACATTTAATTAGACCCTTAGGTTTTTCTATTGATGATAAAGCATGTTAAACGTGCTGGTTTAGATTATTGAGAACATTTAGATTTAGTTGTTTTGGGATAGTTTTGATGAATTTCTTGAAGCGACTAATGATAAAACATTATTATCTAATAACTAAATTTGGTAAAAGAAATTATTGCGACTTTTGATTTCTCAAATGTTGATGATGAAGAAATATATTTTATCTTTCGGAAGAGAAACTAAAGGATTTACCCTAAAGAATTCTGAGAAAAAATATAGTGAGCAAGCATTACGTATACCTATGAGTGAAAAATGTTCGTTCATTGAAATTTATCAAATACTGCTGCTTTTAATTATTTACGAAGCTTTAAGACAACAGAATTTCAATAAACTAAAATAGTAGGTTTGGGAGAGTTTTGCAGAATATCTCAAATTATCCCCATTGTATTAAATATATAAAAGGAGAACAACATGACATTTGTTGATATTATAGATGATAATAACTTAGTAGAAGATAGCACCAAAGATATGTTATTAAAATTGTTAGAATAGTGCGGAGTATGAAAATATTGATACTGAGATTACTGAGATGTCATTATCTTTTTGTAAGTAAAGAAGAAATTCAAGAGATTAATCGTGATTATAGAGGAAAAAGATGTTCCTACTGATGTTATTTCTTTTGCATTAAATGATGAAGTAGAGGACGAAATTGATATCATTGGACTTGAAGATGAAATTAATTCCATTGGTGATGTTATTATCTGTGTAGATATTGCTCACGAACAAGCAAAAGAATATGAACACAGTTTCGATAGAGATTGGTTTCCTTGCAGTGCATGGATTTTTACATCTACTTGGTTATGATCATATGACAGAACAAGATGAAAAAGAAATGTTTGGAAAACAAGATGAAATTTTAGAAAAATTTGGTTTAAGGAGATAAGCATGTTTGAAGAACAAATTAAAACAGGATTTGTCACTATTATCGGTCGTCCTAATGCTGGTAAATCCACGTTATTAAATAATATATTACAACAAAAAAATTGCAATTATGTCAGATAAACCACAAACAACGAGAAATATTATTAATGGTGTATATACTGATAATGATTCACAAATCGTTTTCATTGATACTCCTGGAATCCACAAAGCCAAAGCATAGACTTGAGATTATATGATGAAACTTGCAAAGTAGTAGCGATTCAAGAATCAGAAATAGTTTATTTAATTATAAATGCAAGTGAAAAAGTTTGGGACTGGAGATCAACACTTTAATAAATATAGTTAAAGAATTAAAAAGTACCAACATTTTTATTAATTAACAAAATTGATTTAATTTCACCTGAACAATTAATTCAAATCATAGAATTTTATAAAGATTTATATGATTTTGTTGAAATAGTTCCAATTTCAGCTCTTAAATCAATTAATGTTGATAATTTACTAAATACAACAAAAAAATACTTACAACCTAGTTTTCAAAAATGTATCCCAGACGATGTAATAACTAGATTCACCTGAGTATTTTGTAATTTCTGAATTTATTCGAGAAAAGTATTTTACAACTAACAGAACAAGAAATTCCACATTCTATTGCTGTTGTTATCGATCGAATTGAAAAACAACCTGGTAAAAAGAAAATATCATTGCAACTATCGTTGTTGAGAGAAAATCTCAAAAAGGTATGATTATTGGTAAAACAAGGTAAAAATGATCAAAAGAAATTGGTTCTAGAGCAAGAAAAGATATTGAAGTTCTTCTGGGTGAAAAATATTCTTAGAATTATGGGTAAAAAGTTATTGATAACTGGAGATCAAAACCAAATCAAATTCGATGATTTAGGTTATAGGGATGATATCTTTGACTAATAGAAATTATATAAACTGGTATTATAATAAAAATACGCTATAAAGATTACCATGAAATTTTACAGGTTTTTGACTGAACAAGGATATATAGAAAGTTTTTTTATGAAAATGTTCATAAAAGTAAAAAGAAAATTAAAAGTTAGTACACCATACGAAGTGAGTATTAACTTTTTCCTACAAATGGTATGAATAAAATAACAAATTTGGAAAGTTGAAAATACATATACCAATATAGTTTATGATGTATTAAAAACATAGTTATGTTTCAAATATGTTGGAATATACATATTTGATTAATGATAACTCGTTTAATATTTATAAACTTTTAAAACTTTGTTTAAATACTATTGAAAGAAGATGTATCTGAAAAGCTAGTTGCAAAGCTACTTTTTTTAGCGAAAAATATTAAAAGAACAAGGTTTTATGTTTAAATATCAAAAAAACTGATTATAATTATGTAGGGATATAGTTTTCAGAAAAATAGTTTTTGTTGATAAATTTAATACGGATTACAGTATTTATGGATTGAATGATAGACTTGTAAAACTTACATACTATCTATCAATTAAAAATATTGATTTTTTGGAAACTTTAGAAATTGAAAAGTAAAGATTTAATTAGACTCTTTTCATTTTTAATATGTTATTTAAAGAATTTATTGAGTTGAAACGAAATCATATAAAAATACTAGAACTTGAAGAAAGTATTAGGTTCTAAAGTAGAAAGAGGCTATGAAATGAATAATGCAATAGGAGTATTTCGATAGTGGAGTGGGTGGATTAACTGTTGCTAGAGAAATAATGAGACAACTTACCCTAATGAAACTATTTATTATTTCGGTGATGTGAAAAAAATTGCCCGTATGGTGATAAAACTAAGGAAGAGATAATTAAGTATACTGATAGAGCTGTGAAATTTTTAATTGATAAAGGTGTTAAAAATGGTTGTATTTAGCTTGTAATACTGCAACTGCTGCAGCTCTTGATTATCTTCAAGATAAATATGACATACCAATAATTGAGTAGTACAACCTAGGAGCAAGACGAGCAATCCAAGCTACTGAGAAATAATAAAGTTCTAGTTTTTAGGAACTAAAATTCACTGCAAAATCTAAAAGTTTATGATATTGAAATTGAGAAATATAAACTCTGAAATTTTCAAGTCGTTGATAAAGCTTGTCCTGCTTTTTGTACCTTTTATAGAATCAGAAGGTAACGTTAGATAAAGAAGCTACAAAAGACGATTACTAAAAGAAACATTTGGAGAACACGAGTAATTTAGGTAGTAGATACTGTTGTTTTTGGGTTGTACTCATTATCCAATATTAAAAAGATATAGAAGAATACTATGGTAATAATATTAGGTTATTTCTTCAGGGAGAGAAGCAGCTCGTGAGGTTAGTACAGTTTTTAGGGTTATACTAAAGTTACATCAGAAAAAATCTAATAAGAAAGAACATAGATTTTTATCATCTCAGAAGATAGTGATAAACTTTAATAATATAGCTTCGAAATGGCTGAATAAAGAAATCACTGCAGAAGTCGTAGATTTATAGGAGAAATATAATGAAAAAATTAATTTTAGCATCTAACAATGCTCACAAAGTAGAAGAAATTAAAAAGTATATTAGATGATTATAGTATTTTAACTCTAAAAGGATATTAATCTACACAGAAGAAATAGTAGAAGATGGTACAACATTTGAGGAAAATGCATTAATTAAAGCACGAACAATATAGTCAACTTTTCTGGCAAAACAGCTATTTGCTGATGACAGTGGATTAAGTGTTGAACTACTTGATGGGAGACCCAGGTGTTTACTCAGCAAGATATTCTAAAAGAACAAACTGATGAAAAGAACATATGAAAAAGTACTTTATGGAACTAAATGGTAAAAATCAAAAGCAAAATTTGTATCTGTTATAGCTCTTTGTAAAAACCTGATGGAACAGAATCATACTTTTTAGAGGTGAGTGTCATGGAGAAATTATTTTTTTGAAAAACGTGGTACATAAATGGTTTTGGATATGATCCAATCTTTTATGTTCCATCTATTAGATAAAGACATTTTGCAGAGTTAACTGCTGAACAAAAAAATAGTATCAGTCATAGAAAAACAATCATTAGAGAAAATTTTTCTCAATTTTTGAAAGAAGAAAATAATGAAAACTAGAATAATTCGTGAAGATTGTATTGCTTGTGGAAATTGTAATGCTATCTGTCCAGACATATATGATTATGATGAAGATGGAATTGCATATTGTAGTATCGATGATAAATACATATGACGGAAGTAGTTCCAGATAAAATATAGAAGTTTTGGTTCTTGAAGCACAAGATAATTGCCCTGACTGAGGCGAGTTTATGTGAGGAAGACTAGAAAAGGAGAGAAGATTGAGCACAAAAACGAAAAACAACTAAAAAACAAATAGAACAAAAAACAACATCTAAACTCTAAAGGTAAGAAAGCTACTACAAAAGAAAAATCCTAAGAAAAATATTATTCCAGTGTTAACTAAAGAGACTTACAGAGGATTATATTTTTGTTGTTTCTGTTCTTATTATAATTTTATCTGTTCTTCAGATGGGATTATAGGTAGATTTTTCTGATTCTCTTTAAATATATGTTTGGTAGCTTTTCAGCTATATATTTATATAATTATAGTAGCTACACCAATTTATTATATAATGAATAAAAATCAAAGACACCAGTTATTATAGTGACTATTTTAGTATTAATAGATTTCTTATTTCAACTTATATTAGTAGGTAATACTGAAAGGTACATATATTAATTTTTATAGATATATATAATAATAAAGTTTCAACATATGGCGGTGGAATAATATCTTACTTTCCTGTTAAATTTTTTAATATATTTATTATCATATTACGGTTCTTTACTTGTAATAATATCAGCAATTATAACATTTGTATTTTTATATTTTAATATAAATCATAGAACAATGTTTTAAAGATTAAAACATCAAATTGTGATGCGTTTTGATAAGAAATGAGTATGTAGATGAAGACCATTATGACGATATCTAGAAATTGATGAAGATACTGATAACTACGATTATGCAATTTGGATAATAAAAGAAAAATTCAAATGAACAAAGATATAATAATATCAAAGACAAAGACTTTAGTAGTTGATATCAGAGAATTTAAAGAAGAAAGTTGAACCAGAAGAAGAACTAGTACATCGAGTAACAAGAAAACAACGCTAAGCTCAAGATACAACTACAGTGTTGAAGATATAGAGAAAGCCACTAAAGTGAAGACTATTAGAGGAATCATATGATAATTATCAGCTTCCTCCCAATCACATTTACTTTAATAGTCCCAGTTAAAAAACAAACTATTACAAAAAGTGATGTAGTGGAGAAAATCCAAAAATCTTACAAAAGTACATTTTAATAACTTTGGAATTGAGGTAAAAATAGTTAAAGCTAATAGTAGGTCCTTCTATTACACAATTTCAAATATTTACCAACTCCGGGAACAAAAGGTTAGTAAAATTGTTAAATTTAAGTAATGATATTGCGCTGAATCTTTGCAAGCTAAAGATGTTCGTATGAAGCACCTATTCCTGGTAAAGTCATTAATTGGTATTGAAATTCCCAAATACAGTAAAATGAATTAGTGACAATGAAGGAAGTATTTGTAAATGATGAAGATAATTCTCCATCTATCAGTTGCTTTGGGGAAAGATGTATCTGGTGAATCAATTTTTTTACAAGAATCGATAAAAACACCACACTTACTAATAGCAGGTTCTACAGGTAGTGGTAAAGTCTGTATGTGTAACACGATAATTACAAGTATATTACTAAAAAAATAAACCTGATAAAGTTAAAACTAATAATGATAGACCCTAAAATGGTAGAATTATCAATACGATGGAATTCCGCATTTATTAACGTCGGTTGTAACAGATCCGATAAAAAGCTGCTGATGTATTACATAAAGTAGTTTTAGAAATGGAAAATAGATATCGAGAGTTTGCAAGAGCTCGTGTTAGAAATATGGAAGGCTATAATAAAATAGCTGCAAAAAGATCCAGATTATAAAGAATTACCTTATATAGTAGTAATCATTGATGAGTTAGCGGACTTAATGATGGTATCGTCTAAAGAAGTAGAGGAATCAATAGCTCGTATAGCTCAAAAAGCTCGTGCAGCTGGAATACATATGATAATTGCTACGCAAAGACCATCTGTTGATGTTATAACAGGAGTTATAAAAACTAATATTCCATCAAGGATTGCATTTGCAGTAAGTTCAAGTATTGACTCAAGAACGATATTAGATAAGTCTGGAGCTGAAACATTACTTGGAAAAAGGTGATATGCTTTATTTATCAGCTGATTCAAGTAAACCTGTACGTATTCAAGGTGCCTTCCTTTCAGATGAGGAAGTAGAAAAAGTAGTAGATTATGTTAAAAGCCAATCAGAGGCTCAATATGATCCAAATATGACCCCAAGTGAAGTTAGTTCGCAAGGAGGGAGTTCTACAGGTGATGACGTAGATCCATTATACAAAGAAGTATTATTATTTATTGCTAAAACTCAAAAAGCTTCAGCTTCATTGTTACAAAGAAGATTTAAAATTGGCTATAATAGAGCAGCTAGAATAATTGATATGCTTGAGGAAGACGGATATATTGGCCCTGTAGATGGAGTAAACCTAGAAAAGTATTTTTAGAAAAGGAATATGCAGAAGATTATGAATAAATTAGTTTACATAAATAATTTTATGTAAACTATAAATGATATTTTAAGTGAGGTATAATAAATTGAGAAAAATAATAAAAGTATTACTTGGTTTACTAATAGTCGTACTTATTAGCGGTTATGGACTATCAGCTTATGCGTATCAAAAAGCAAAAAATCATTAAATAATGTTAAACCAAAAAGTTACAGAAACTAAGAAAGAAGAATCTAAATTTGAAAAAAATAATATAAAGAATCTTCTAGTAACTTTTAATAAAGAAAATGATTTAAATAAAAAAATTGAAATACTTAAAAATCTCTGTTAAGTTATAAAGAAGATATATACAAAAAGAAAATAAAGATAAACTTAACTAGTGATTATAATAATTAGTTAAAAGAAATGAGAGATAAAAATTCAAAAATAATTTAAAAGATAAAAATTGGTTCATTAATAATAACTAATGATGATAAAAACTAATACAGAAAAAAATTGCTAGCGTAAAAAGAACTTACTAGAATTACAAACTCTAGTAGATAAAAGAAAAGAAACTATTTTTGAAAAAGATGAAGAATTTAATGAGATTTCTAAACTAATTAAAACAAATCTTTCTACTACTGAAGTAACACAAACTGCTACAACAACGAATAATAGTAGTAAAACACTGAACAGGCTCAACAGACTGAGGTTGTTGAGGTTCCAACTCCTCAAAGATCAAGAGGAACTACTACTTATACTCCTCCAAGAGTGCACAAATCATCCCAGCACCCTTCTAGAAACTCTGATTCAAGTGCTACTGTTACCACCTGCACCAGTAACACCACTACACCAAATGTCACACAGCAGTTAGTGAAACAACAGGAACAAAGTGAATAAATTTTTAAAAACAGGATAATATACAACATTATCCTGTTTTTATTATTGTAGCATATTACAGAATATGTTATAATTATAATGAATTTAAATTTATGCAAGAAGGGTAAGTAATAATAATGAATCTACCAAATAAAATAACATTATTTAGAACAATATTAATACCTATATTTATAGTATTTTTTTATTATATTAATATGGGAGGAGTATTTCTATCCTAGGTGGTCGAAATATAACCCTTAATATTTTTCATAGCAGCATTGATTTTTATGTTTGCATCATTCACAGATTTTATCGATGGATATCTTAGCTAGAAAATATAATTTAGTAACTAATATGGGTAAATTCTTAGATCCATTAGCAGATAAGTTACTAGTTGGAAGTGCCTTTATTGTAATGGTTGAATTAGGATTAATGCATAGTTGGATGGTAGTAGTTGTAATAGCAGAGAATTTTGCAGTTACGGGACTTAGACTTTTAGCTGTAGAAAAAGAGAAGTAATTCCTGCAGGATACTTGGTAAACTAAAAACAATTAGTCAGTTAATTAGCTATAATTCTAATTTTATTAGGGAATCCTGATATTTAACACTTGGTTTTTAAGTTGGATTATATTCTATTATGGATTTCTGTAATATTGACTATTTTATCAGGATTAGAATATTTCAAAAATTCTTTACATGTATTTAAATAATGTTAGTGATAGGCATTTACCTATCCTAACATAATGAAATATTAGAAAGGTGTGAAGTATATTGGAGAATATTTTTGAAAGATGAGTGTTTTAGAAAAAGTTTCCTATAATTCTAGTATCCCATAATGTAAATGGATAGTGGGATAATGAGGAGGAAGAGAAATTATCAAAATTACTCTAAAGATATACCAGTAAATATTTATCATATTGGAAGTTCTGCAATACCAAATATGAAAATCAAAAAAATATAATTGATATACTTATAGAAACTATTGATGACAGAAATTTTGGTAATATAGTTAAAATTCTTTCTAAAGAATGGGATTTACGTTGGAATGAAGACGATAGAGCTTTTTAGTTAAAGGATATGGCGAGAAAGGTTTTCTAGATAGAGTGTTTCATCTTCATATAAGAAAAAGGCGATATTACTGAAGTAGAATTCAAAAATATATTATTAGAATATCCAGAAGTTGCACATGAGGCTTTAAAGTTAAAAACTAGAAAAAGAATATAAATTTGATAGAGAAAAGATATACTGAAGGAAAAACAGAATTTATAGATAATATTATAAGAGAATATAGTTTACATAAATAATATTAGTAAACTATATTCTCTATTTACTTCTTTTTATTGAAATAATTATATAATCCGTGAATAGCAACTATTGACCAAACACCTTCTAGTAAAACAAATCTCCCATTGTTTTCAATAAAAGCATCAATTCCAAGAATTAATGCTCCGATAGCATTTAGTAACTAAATAACTAAGTGATGTAGTTTTAAGTTTTTCCTAATTGACTAAATACAAAACCGATAAGAATCAAGAGTGATCCTAAAACTTGTACAATAATCCCCATTTTATACCTCCATAATATTTAATAACTTTTATATTTTAACTTAATTAGAGATATATTGCAATACTAATCATCTAATTTATCAATAGATTGTTTTAATTATTTTTTTAGATTCGTTAATGTATAGCATTGAAAGTATCACTGTTAGAGTGTCCCATTTGAGTCATAATGATTGGTATATTACCGTTTGTTTTTAATGCTAATTTAGTACCGTAACTATGTCTTAGTTTATGGTGACATTGGAACATTAAAAGGCATCTGTATATTTCATAACTAGTTTTGGATAGCTCTTATTGATAATCCAGTTTTGTTTTTACTAATGAAAAACAAAGTCTTCTCTATTAGTTTAAAAGGTAGGGAAGTTATATACTCATTAAGCCTGTCTAATGCAGATTTAGTTATTATAACTGTGTCTACTTTTATTACCTTTTTCTAATGACGTTTATCTCACTATTTAGAAAATCTATATCTTTAACTTTTAAATTAGCAAGTTCATTAACACGAATACCACTTTTTAAAAAAATAGCGTTAGTATCTGCAAAGATCTCGTGCTTTATCACGTAAAAAGAACGTTTTTCCATGTTTTGATAAAGTTTTTCTCGTACTCAAATTCAACATACTGTAAGAATTCTTCGTCCTGAGAGTCTAAAAAATCTTTTCAGAAATTTTCTTTGATCTTGATGATAAAGTCTCTTTCACACGATTAATAGGTATCTTAAGCATTACATTTCGCTCAAAATAAGCTCGTCCTTGTTCATTTTCACTTGTAACAGTAAGGAACTTATATAAAGACCTCATAGCAGCCTTATAATTGTTAACAGTCGTTTGACTACGATATTTTCCATTAACTTGTTCACGAGAAAGAGATTTAAAAATAACTTTTCCATTTCTTTTTAGATATATTTTCTAAAGTAGATAGTTTGAACTTCTTTTTATATTTTCTGCATCTGAAATTGTTTCTCTAATAGTCCAATTTAGAAAGTTCTTATAGGTTTCTAAATATCTATGTAATGTAAGTGGTGATAAATTATCGTAATACGTGTCGATGAAGTCTTCTATATAATCTGGGAATTCAGGAAGTATTTTATTTATTTTTGTTTATAATAATCACGTTGATTCATTGGTATTACTACATTCTCCTATAGTTTATTAATTATACATATAATATGTATTATACGAACAAATATATTATATCATATTTATTAGTTTCTTTCAATATAGTTCAATCCCTTATTTCGATATAATATTTGAAAATTGACTTTTTGATTTTTATAAATGATATACTTTTATCTTTATATATCATTTCTTCAATAATATAAAAATATTATTGACTATATTTGTAATATAATCTGTCATTTTAAAGATCTTTATGACCTATTTAAACGTCATATAAGCGTTTCTAAAAATATTTTTAATACAATTATTCCAAAATGACATAAAACCTCTTAAAATTGATTTAAATGCTTAATTTTGATATTTTTAGCTAATTTAGCATCATATTTTTTATCTGTCATATTTATTAATATAATGTAAAAAGCTATCTAAGTTTCTTAGATAGCTTAAAAGTTTATCATAATTATACACGCTCAACTTTTCCAGATTTTAAAGCTCTAGCAGAAACCCAAACTTTTTAGGTTGTCCGTCTACTAAAATTGTTACTTTTGTAGATTAGCTTTGAATTTTCTTTTATTTGCGTTCATTGCGTGCGAACAGTATTTTCCTGAACGAGCTTTACGTCCAGTAACATAACAAACTTTTGCCATGAATTAATCCTCCTTTTGGAAATAGTTTATTCATAACATTTACTACATACACAAGTAATAATATAACATACCCTTAACATAAATATCAAGCAAAAACATTACTTATTTTAAAAATATTTTATGTAATCGAAGTCATTATCAGTATTATAATAAATGCTACTGATAGAAGCCACTACTTGTATCCCTAATGTCCATGTTTTAAAATGTAGTTTTTAAAATCTAAGTTTAAATACTGTTTAAATAACCAGAAACCTGGATCATTTACATGTGAACAGAACATACTTCCAGCTGTAATACTCAACATTATAAACACCGGTGAATAACTGATAGTTGGAACTAAAGGTTCTACTATTGCTAACGTTGTAATTGCTGCAATAGTTGCTACCTAATGATATTCTTAGGATAGCAGCAACAAAGAAACTAATAAGTATTGGTGATATGTTCATACCACTAGTTATTTGTACTATCTCATCTGTTACCTTTGAATCTACTAATACTTGTTTCAAACCTCCAGCAGCACCATTAATAAGTAATACGACTGCTATTGTTTTAATAGATTGACTTAACAATGGACAAATACTACTAATTCGTCAAATGTTTTACAGTCATTAATTTCCAGATGGCTATTAATAAAGCTGATTATCAATGCTGTAACTGGATTACTTATAATTGTTAATATATCTTTTTAAGTAAGATGGCAAACTATTTATGCTTAATGCTAAAGTAGGAATAGTAATTAAAAATAACAGGTAATAACATTAATATAATAGCAAAAACTAGAACTCATCATCTGTTTCTCAATTTTTAAAACACTAATATTATTTTTGTTCTGTTTGTACGATAAGTTTAGTTTGTACCATCTTTGAATTGGTTAATAATAAACCACCAATAATTGCTGTTGGTATTGCCACTATTAAACCATAGAAGAATACTTCCCGCCATATTAAGATGAAAAGTTTTATAATAATACTGGACTGAGGGTGTGGTGGGAAATAATACATGGATAGTTGAGTACATCAATACTTGCTGGTAAAGCTAAGTAAAATTTTATCGAAATTTTAGTTCTTTTTGCTACTGCTATATATAATGGTATTACCAAAATAAAGCTACATCAAAAGAATAAAGAAAAACTGATACACATTCCAGCAATAGAAGACCTAATTGAATCCTCTTAATTCCAAATAAACTGATCGATTTTCTTTTGCAGTAATTTCTACTGCTCTAATTCTTCATAGTATTCTTCCAAACATAGCTCCTAATCCTAAGATTAAAGATAGATGTCCTAGAAGAGATCCTGTCCCTTCTCTACTGAATCAATTATTGAACTAGGGGATAAAGTCTCAAAAATAAACCTAGAATAATTGCTACTATAAGTATTGATAAGAAAGGGTTCAAAATGTAATTTTGTTATTAAAAATATTAGTACGCTAATCCCTAAGAAAACTAATAACAATTTATAAGAATGAATTCTAAAAATAAGCTAGGATCGAATATATAATTAATCCTAAGCTGATTAATATTTTTATCTAATTTCATTATATTCTCCTTAATTTTTCATTAGGTAATTATATCATTATTAGCTATATCAAGTAAAGATATACGCTTACTATAGAATTAGTGTTCTTTATCTAGTAACTCAATGATTTTTCATAAAAGTTCTTCCGTTTCTAATAGTAACAGCTTTATAGAAAGATTCTTTAATTAAATATTTATGATATGCCGTTTTTTAAATAGTTCTTTTCATTAAATTTTTCCCCAAAAAAACAGCTCTTTTTCCAAAAGTGAAACTTTTTCTGTCGTTTAAAGGCATACTATTTATTCGTTCTTTTATACTAGAATAATCTATATCCTCACTATAAAAATAGTACATCTTTTCTATAAAAATCATCATTCCACCAACTAGGCAAATTTTTAAGTTCTTCTATGTATTCATCTTTTGTCAGTATTACTTTATTAATTTTGAAAGGATATGAATTCAATATCTGTGATATCTTTATCATTACAACACCTATATTTTCAGTGGAATTAAATATTATATTGCCACTGTTTATATAAAGTAATAACATTTTCATATCCTAAACTAGTAAATCGCATCTTTTAAATCAGCCATAGAAACCTTTATTTCTACCACAACATTGATTCCACGAAGCAAAAAGTACATATTTCATTATTTTTCTCCTTTTATAAAAAGCTCTCTATCATCGAAATAATAGAGAGTTTTATAATTATTCTTAAATTATGCTCTTGATACGTAAGAACCTTCTGCTGTATTGATTACTAATACATCTCCTTCTTTAACGAATAGAGGTACTTGTAATGTGTATCCAGTTTCTACTGTAGCAGCTTTAGTAGCTCCTTGTGCAGTATCACCTTTAACACCAGGTTCAGTTTCAGTTACAGTAAGTTCTACTGTTGTTGGTAAGTCAATACCTAAGATTTCATCACCAAACATTAAGATTGAAACTTCCATGTTTTCTTTTAAGAAGTTTAATTCGTATTCTAATTGTGCTTCTGGTACTTCGATTTGCTCGTAAGTAGCGTTATCCATAAATACATAAGCTTCACCTGTTGAGTAAAGGTATGACATTTTTTGGTTATTGATTTGAGCTTTTGCTACTTTCTCACCAGCTCTGAATGTTTTATCATTAACTGCACCTGTACGCATGTTTCTTAATTTAGAACGTACGAAAGCAGCTCCTTTACCAGGTTTAACGTGTTGGAATTCCATTACTTTCCAAATGTTTCCATCAACTTCGATAGTAACTCCAGTTTTAAAATCATTAACTGATATCATTATTGTATTTCTCCTTTAAATTGTACTAATATTATTATAAATAAAATTTTTTAAAATCAAGGTAAAAAACGATTAATTTTAATGTAAAATGCTATAAAACTAGTATATTCTAAAGCATTTAGTTTACATAATTATATTTTATGTAAACTAAATGCAGTTACTTTTACTTTTTACAGCTTCTACCATGTATATTCTATTACCTTTTTAATGAAACTTATCTTCATATTCTGTATGAACATTATCTTCTTCATAGATACTGTTTGTTAGGTCTAATGATAATCTATTGAATGTAAATCCATACTTTAGCATAACTCATTAGACTATATTCAAATAAAGCCCTTGATTATCTGTTTTTGAATGATAGTTTTATCTCCACTAAGATAGTGCTTCATAACGAGCTAAAAATGTGTGGAATATAAGTCGTCTTTTCTCGTGTCTTGTTTTTGGCCATGGATCGAGAAGTTTTAGATAAAGTTGATCGACTTCTCCTTCAGCAAAAATACTCAAGTAAATCTTCAGCATTTCCAGAAATAAGTTTTTAGATTTTCTCTGTGAGTTTCTTCTACTTTTATCTAATAGAAACGTTAATACAGTAGGTTGAGCCTCCATTGCGATAAAGTTTATATTTTGATGTTTTTTTCTGCTAATGTATGAATAAACTTACCTTTTTCCACTCCCTATTTCAAGATGAATTGAGTTTTTCATTTCCAAATATTTCTTTTCCATTTCCCTTTATTATCCTTAGGTTGTAAAAATACAACGGGACTATTTTTCTAAACGCTCTCTTGCGTCTGCTCTGTTCGAACTCTCATTCATGCACCTTTCTATTTTTAATTCAATTGTTTCATTGAATAAATCTTTATTTTCTAATACTTTTTCTTTTTGAACCTAGTACACAAGTATAGGCTCTAGACTTCATATTTTTCAAATACAGTTGCTAATTTTTGTATATCTTCAACTGTGGTATTTTTAATTTCATTTACAAGTTCATCGTAAATATTAAATGGTGAATTTGTTAAATATTTATTAAGTGAATATGTTGCTAATGTACTTGGTGACATCAATACATCTAATGTATTCAATGTACCGATAATGTATTTATTTAAATCATTCTCATCAGCGATAAAGTTTCGGACATAGTTATCAATATTGTAATATATATCTAGTGTTTCAACTAAATTTGGATCACGATAAGACCATAAGTTAAAAATCACCAAAGTTATTAAATATTGCTCCAGAACCGTAAGCACCATTTTTCACACGAACATTATTCCACAAATAATCTAAACTTAGGATATGTCTTAGTACTAGATGAGTTCCGGTATAATCTTTAATATTGTATCCAACCCCACATACTGCACAAGAGAATCAAAGTAAAATCCTTCAGAATAACCGTTTTCTTCTAATTTTATTTCAAATCCTTTTTGTCTATTTGTATCTTTTTGGATATTTTTCTAAGAAGCTAGTAAAAACTTCTTTTAAAATCATTATATTCTTCTTTATTTCCAACAAAGTTTGTTAATAATCTAGATTTATTGAAAATTAATTTTAGCAACATTATAAAGATTTTTCTTTTATACTTTCGTTGTCAGATTTATAATTATCTAGTAATTTATTGATGAATAAGTAGAAGTCATATTCACCATGGTATGATGCTAACCTACTTTGTGGATTATAGAATCCACTAATTCTACGTGCTACAAACGCATGTCCTGAATTCTTGAATTTGTTTTTCTAGCATTAATTTAACTTCTAAAAGGACGTTGTATAATGCTTCTTTATCTTCAAAATCAACATTAAGTGTTGTTTCCTCTATTATATTAGCTAATTCTTTTTGATTTTTCAACAAGATTTTTCGCGCTAATTATAAATTTAACTTCACATTCATCACTCTTATGTTTTCTAAAGACATCTATATAAGAACTAACTCCACCAAGATTTGCTCCTATTTCTTTAATAACTTCTGCCTCAGTTTTATGTGTTAAAGTTAAATAATAAATATGATAAAATTGAAGCGTATTGAAGCTGTTCTAGCTCAAAATCGCTAATATCAAAAAGTAATTTAGTATAAGAAATTCCATTTGTTACTGCATTATAATGAGAGAATTTTTAAATCTTTATATGTTTCAAATAATGTTTCTTCAAAAGGATTTTTAATTCAACTTCTTTAGCATCAACACATTTAATTTTTTCAAGATCTTCTTTCTTATCTATACTATTTTGCCAGTTTTGTAAAGAGTATTATTTTTCAACTATATCTTGTAGTTCATTTTCGGATAATGAAGCTTTGTATTCAACTAGATTTTTTTCTCTTTTTGCTCTTTTTCTAAAGTTGGAATTAACTGTAAAACAGCTTGTTTCTCATTATTAATTAGGAACTCTTTTGCAAGACTTTCATATTTTTTATCTTTTACAATTTTTCTTGTAAATCAGCTATAACTTTATCTAAATCAAATGAAGACAGTATGTCTTCTTCACTGTAAAAAGCCAAGTTCTTAATAATCTTATTGCGTAAAGAAACACCTTTTGGTGCAGAAGTTTTGTTAATTTCTTCTTTAATTGAGAAATTTTTCTTATTGATTGAAGCTTGTACTTGCTCATAATCAAAACCTTTTTCAATGATTGATTTAAGAAGTTTTTTTGTATTCAGTATCAAGTTTATCTAATTTATCATCTTTTACATATTTGAAGATGACTGAATAGACAGTTTCTTTTCTATCTTTTTGAACATAACTATAAACATCTTCACAAAAATCATTTTCTATGAAATATTTTTCTAAATTCAGTATTACTACTTCCTAGAAGTATATCATCTATAATATCAATATTTTCGATTCTACTGAATTCATTACTATCACCAAGAATATAATTATATGCAACATATGCCTTGTTACTAAGCTCTTCGTTAAAAATAAGTTCACTTAACAATTTCTTTTGAAAAATGATTTTGACGTGATAAGTTATAGTCACTATAATCTTTTATAATCATAGTTATTTAAATAACTATCGATATGTTTCAAATATTGTTCTACATTTAGATCACTATATAAGAAGATATAGCTGTTACTTGGGTGATAATTATAATTATATGTTTCTAAAAATTCTTCTTGTGTTATTGAAGGAATAGCCTCGGTTTTCCTCCTGAAGAATATTTATATGGTGTATCACTGAATAAGTGTTCACTAACATATTGATCAAGGACTTCATCTACTGATGAGTATGCACCTTTCATTTCATTATAAACTACACCTTTGTATATAAGTTCATCCTCTTTATTTTCTAAATGGTAATGCCAACCTTCTTGTGCTAATATATTCTCATTATCTTTTAAATTTGGATTAAATACAGCATCTAAATAGATGTCCATTAATATTTCTAAATCTTTTTCATTTTTAGATGATACTGGATACATAGTTTTATCAGAAATGTCATTGCATTTAAAATGTATTAAAAGAACCTTTTAAGTAGTTCTACAAAAGGTTCTTTTACTGGATATTTCGCTGAACCACATAAAACAGAATGTTCTAAAATAGAAAAATACCATTATTATTATAAGGGATAGTTTTAAAACTTATACTAAAACTTTTATTTATGTCGTCATTTTTCAAAGAAAACTAATCTAGCTATCGAGTTTTAGTATGCTCATAAAGATAAGCATTTGTATTAATATTTTTTTAGATATTTCTTTTTCTATAAGTTCAAATGTCATATTATTTAATTATTTCATAGTAGATTACATTTTTAGTAATGTAAGAACATCATAACCTTGTAGTTTGTCCATTCCATTTTAGACCATCTAGTTCGATTAAGAATGCAATACCTACTACGATTCCTCCTAATTCTTCTACTAATTTAATAGTTGCTTCAATTGTTCCACCAGTAGCTAATAAATCGTCAGTGATAAGAACACGTTGACCAGGTTTAATAGCATCTTTGTGCATTGTTAAAGTGTTACTACCATATTCTAAATCATATTGGTAAGAAATAACTTCACGAGGTAATTTATTAGGTTTTCTAACAGGAACGAACCCAATACCTAATGAATAAGATACAGGACATCCAATGATAAAACCACGTGCTTCTGGTCCAACTACAACATCAACTTTTTTTTCTTTTGCATAGTTAACGATTTGATCAGTAGCATATTTATATGCTTCACCATCTGCCATTAATGTAGTAATATCTTTAAAACTAATTCCTTCTTTTTGGCCAATTTTCTACGATTGAAATGTATTTTTTTCTAAATTCATTTATTTTTATTTTCTCCTAAATGTTTTTCTTAACTCAATTATTATACTATAAAATCCCAAAATAAGCAATTTTAAACACTATTAATACACTAAGAAACAGTAATTTTATTAGATTACGTGCTACTTATAATATGAAAAAAATATACTTATAGTATTATATAATCTAGAACCCTGTATATTTTTAGCAATTTAAAATCATCAGTTGATAAAATCAATTATTATTTGTATTCTATGTTATGTGTTAAAATATATTATAAATACGATATAAGGAGATTTCTAGTATGAAAAATTACATTTACTGATTCAGCTGTGAATTATATTTATAAAAAAATTTGAAAGTAAGGACACTAGTGCATATGATATTATTATCGACTATTTAGATGGAAAATAGTCCATATTCAGATAACGTTAATGGGTGTCATTGTCAAGTATATGATAAATATAGAATTTCTAATTGTTTCTAAAGAAGACAAAAATATTAAAATGGGATAAATATGATAAAGAACTTTCTACAAACATAGGTACTGTTCATTATCCTTCTTACTATGAAGTTATGTTTGATAAAGACAATAAATTTGATTATAGTGAGACTAATTTTTACTTTATATTTAAAAAGCGAAGCAGGGAATTATTACTGAACAAGTTCAATTAATAATTAAAAAAATAAATTTAAGTAAATTTTAATAAGTTTTGCTAACATTATCATAAGTGTAATTAAAGAAAGGAGAATGTTTTGAAATCTTTTTCTAAACAGTAGAAAAATTAACAGTATTTCTATTTTTTGTATATTTATTTATACTTACATGGGTAATAGTAGCTAAAAATGGATTGGAACTTACTACTCAGTAGTAATTTTTCTTGGATACATAATCCTCGTGTATTACTCTATCCTGGCGTATCTTGGAGAACAATCAATCTAGTACCATACAGATTTGGAAATTTTTGACATTGTTGAAGTTTTTACTTAATATAATTTTTCTTTATACCTTTTTAGCTTTTATATCAAAATGCTATATCCCTAAATCATCTGGTTTAAGAGCTATAATTTTTAGGGTTTATATTAAGTTTAATATATGAATCTACTCAATATATCTTGACTATTGGGTTTCCCTGATATAACAGACTTGATAGATAATACTTTAGGAGCCTGCATAGGAGTAATAATTATCAATATTATTTCTATAATTTTAAAAGAAAAACTTAGATTGTATATGAATTTCATTTTAATACTTCTTTCAGGATATATTATTTATGAAATAATTAATGTAATATCTTAAATAACAAATAATAACGGATGTACTTGACGATTGTTAAGTACATCCGTTATTTATATCTTATGTAATTATTATTATTAAATTTTTAAATTATCTTTTTTTCTTCTGAAGCCTAATGCAGCTAATCCAATACCTAATATACCTACTAATAATGCTCCAACACTATTTTCAGTTAATCCTGTTTTAGGTAATATGTTATTGAATCTTTGTGAAATTGTATTATTTCCAACATTAGTATTGTTATTTTGAGTAGATAATGTAGCATTTGTATTAGAATCTTGGTTATGTGATCCATTGTTATTTGTTCTTGAAACAATAGTATATGTACTGAGTGATCTGTATAGAATGTTAATTTTCCATCTGAATATGTACTTGGGACTTTTTCTAATTTATCACCATTTACATAATAAACTGCTAATGTTTCATTGTCTTTGGAAAGAACAGCTACTGTAACTGCTCTAGGTTCTCCGTCTTTTATTTATTACATTACCATTATCATCTGTGAAGAATAAATCTAAAGTTTTCACAACATTTAAATTCTCATCAAGATTCTTAACTAATTCTTTTACTTCGTTTACTTTTTGTTCATTAGAATTTTGAGCAACAAAGTGAATACCAGTAACATCTTTTAGCCTTGAATTTTACAGTTACTTCTTCATCTCCAGGTAATTTAGCAACAAGTGTATCTTTTTAGATTGCTAAGTCTTAGCATCATGATTATCATCATTTGTAGGATTACTTGGTTGTTCAATTGCTGGTGTTTGAGTATTTTCCTCTGATTTAGGCTGTTCAGGTGTTACCTGAGGTTTTTCTTCTGGTTTAGGTTGTGCTGGAGTTACTTGAGGTTTTTCTTCAACCTTAGGTTGCTCAGCAGGATTTTTCATCTTTTTTTATCTTCTACTTTCGGTTCTTCTTTTTAACATCAGCATCAACTGTTGTTATAAGTTCAACTAATTTATCATCGATATTAGTAGCATTTTTTTCTCGAATAGAGTTTTTAGTAATTCTATATTTATCTCCTGCTTTCATATCATTATCAGTAATTTCTAGTTTTTTTATCATCTTCGTTAGAAACACTTGTTGAACTAAGTTCTTTAACTTCATTACCGCGGATACGTTCTACCTTAGTAACAATATACCAGTTACGTCCATAATCGTCACTCTTAAGTAGTTCTGCCATAGGTTTTGTTTGTTTGCCTAGGAATTCTTTATATTTTTCTAAACCTTGTAAGATACCTTCTCCGCCATAAAAATTCAGAACGACCTCTATACCAGTGTAGAAGATTAAGAATTGTTAATTTTTTTCATCTTTAGGTTGAATTGTAATCTTATTATCTTTTTGCTACAACATTTAATTCAATAGCTTGTTTTTGTGGATAATAACCTTGTGTAACTTCAGGAGAAATTCCTAATAGTTTTTGTATCAGAATCATTATACGGTAATGTTGCTGGTAAATTGTTATTAGCAATATCAAGAATGTGTAGACTACCATTTGCTTTAATTAAGTCTAACGGTATATTACTAATTTGGTTGTTAACCAGTCTTACAGTTGCTTTATTTTTTAGCAAGTGTTTTCCATAATTCATCAGATAAGCTAGAGATATGGTTATTATTTAAAGCTAGAGTATTTAATTTTTGTTAAATTAACTCCATTTTTCTGGAAGTGATGTTAATTTGTTGTTAGTGCATATAACTGTGTTAAAGAAGATAAATTAGCTATACTATCTGGAAGTTTAGTAAGTTCATTATCAGTTACAGATAAGAATGTTAATCCTGTATTGTTTTTAAATAAATCATTTGGAAGTGATACTATTTTATTGTTAGATAAACTTACAGTTTTTAGCTTCTTATTATTAGCAAAAACATTTGCTGGTAATGTTGATAACCATGATTGACTGAATTCAACTGAATCTAATTCAGGATTATTTGCAAACAAGTTTTCTGGGATATTACCTAAGTTATTAGAAGATAAGTTCACTGTTTTTAATTTTTGTTATTAGCAAATAGATTTTCAGGAAGTTTAGTAACCCCGTTTCCTCCTAAGTTAATATGCTCAATATTAACTGCATTTTTGAATAAGTCTTCTGGTAATTCACCGAAGTTATTACTATCAGAAGAGAATGATTTAACTCCAGGACCCATGTGTTTTAGTAAATCTAAGTTGTAAATAGCACCTTTATCAACTTTTCCATCGATCTCTAATGATCCAATGTTGATATCACCAGTGAAGTTTTTTAATTCATCTTCTGTTACTTTGCCGTCTTTGTTAGTATCTACCCCATTGGCAATTAATTTTTTCTGAAGAAGATCATCGCTTTTTTTACGTTCTTCACTATTTTTTTCTACTAACTCAAATCCATTCCATCCTTTTTTGATCTCAGGTTTGAATTTTAGTTTAACAGTAGTATATTTGTCGAAGTTTCCTTTATCACTCTCTAGAGATCCCATATAAGAAACTATAACACCACCTAAGTGTACTTGATCTAGATCTTCAACCGGAAGTGTAAATAACGCTCTGTCATATTGTCCCGCAGAGTTCTTCTCACCAAAGTTTTCTTTTACACCTGATTCCCATTTACCTTTATTTTGAATAGCAAAATCATATAATCCGTGAGCAAATAAAGTATTTAACATTGTTATACTCATTTTCCCATCTTTAACTACTAATTTTACATTTTGTCAAAGAATCCTTCTAGCATAGAAGTACCTTGTCTTCCATCAGCGTATAAAGCGTTAAATCCTAAAAGTATATTCACCATCTTCTAATTTATCAGTAAGTGAATAAGTTTTTTTCTTCTTGTTTTTCAGGAGTTTTTCTGGTGTTGGTTTTTCTTCAACTACCTTGTTTCCAGTAGTATATGTTTTACTTTCGCTACCGTCATTTGCTTTAAATACAATTGTATTATCTCCATCGAAGTTCCAAGCTTTAAATGCTTTAAGACTTTCTCCACCATCATCGAAAGTAACGATTTGATCATTCATAGTTTTTACTAAACAGTGATTTGTTGAAAGTTTTTCCATTGATAACAACTTCTTTAGTATTTTTAAGAACATCTTCTGCTTTAAATCCATCAGCTAAAGTAATGTTTAATTCATCAGCATATCTATTCTTCTCTACTTTAGAAACTAAATCTTTTTTTGAGCATATGATGCGCTAGTAGCTGGTGTATCCTGTTTTTGGTTCTGTAGGGCTTCGCATCTTCTTTTTTATCAGTTGACCGTTGGGATATGAAATTATAGTTCCATCAACAAGTTTAACCTCTAGTTTATTGTCTGAGTCTTTTTAACGCTTTTACTAAATCTTCGTTAAAATTCTAATTCCAAGATATTTTGATGTTTCTACTTTATCTTTTGAATACATCTTTATTCACAGTAGTTCCATTTAAAGTTACACTTGCAATTTCATCAACAAAATTATCATAAACAGAAGTATCAGATAATTCTAAAGTTAAGTGTTTTTCATCTTTCCAGTTTTTACCTTGATCTAATTTAGAAATTGTATATTTAGCATTTGAAGCAGGTTTATTAGAACTACTTTTCACTATCTCTTTGATGGTGTAGTCGTTTCATTACTTGGCTCTACATAACCAGCATCTTCATATGTTGTTTTAGAACCATCCTCAAATGTAAACTCAATTTTTGTGTTTATCTTGTTTTTTTGTAATGTTCAGTAATAGCTTTTATCTGCAGCAGTTACTTCTCCATTATATAATTTATAAAATTTACTATTTGTATTTTTGTTTATCAAATCCAAAATCTTTTTCCATCTACTGTAAGTTTAGTTACTTTTTGACCAGTAGTTTTTTTATAAAGATCAGAACCTTCTAAGAAGAAGATTAGAGAATCGTTATCTATTTGTGGTTCTGAAAATTTTTTAGACCTTCACTAATTAATTTTTGGTTTTAGCAGTTGGATCTACATACCCTTTATCTTCATATACAGCTTTTTGATCCATCTTTAAAAATAAATTCTATTTTGTGTTTATCTTTGTTTATTATAATGATTAGTTATTTCACTATTATTAACATAAATAACACTATCAAATAAAGAATAGTTTTTTTGAAGAAGATGCTTCACTATTAAATCCGAAGTCTTTTCCATCTATTAATAATTTATCAATTTTATTCCAGTATCTCTTAAATAAAGTATCTGAAGTATCTTGACCTTCAACTGCAATCTCTAGTGATCCACTTGTTCCAATTTCTGGTTCGTAGACTTTTAAAAACCTGTGCTCTGTTGATCTTGTGCATAAACTACATTAGAATCAAGATTTAGTTTAGAATAATTGAAATCAACTGAACCTATACTTAAACAGATAGGTACTGCTAATCCAATTATTAGTTTATTATTATATTTTTTTGTTCATGACATTCCTCCATAAATACAATGATAATCAATATCGATTAATTATAGCTACATTATACTACAACAGGTAATAAGATACAAGTGAAAAACATCAAAATAAAAATTAGAGCATAATTTTATAAAATCAGTTCATAAAAAGCTGATTTCATAAGCTTATACTCTATAAAATAATGTTCATATTTTTGCCACAATGAAAAAAATAATTAATATTAATTATTAGAATCTTTTTAGTTATCAAATTATAGTGTATTTCGATATCCTCTGGTTCTGTAGCATAACCACGTAAATCATAATATTCTCCATCTTTTTCTAATACTGCAGTAGGATAAGATTCTATACCTAAGTTAAGTGTTCTTAGAAAATCTGGATGAAACGGATTTGTATTTTTAAAAAGCAATTGTAAGTTTTAATGCCAAATCAGAACTATCGATTTCATATTTGTCGCATAGTTCTAGAGTATGTTGTAATATCACTTAAACTTTTTACCCTCAACAAAAACTTACATTGCATATCATATGCATAATCTAATAACTTTGAATTTGGTATAAAGTTCTTTTTACTGTATTAAAAGCAATCGCAGGATGAAGTGAATTTAATACCATTTCACCTTCTTCAAGCACCTTCTTATATCCTTCTCCAAACTCAATATTATACATTTCTGAAATTTGTTTGTTGCCTTCTGCTATATATGTGTACTCTCCTATTTTTTTACTGTTTTCTCCAATAAATAATCCGCCAGAGATAATATCAATTTCTATGTCTGTATGATTCTTGTAAAACTCAGTAAATAATTTATCAAAACCATAGCACCAACCACAGTATGCGTCCCAAAAAAATATAATATTTTTCATTTTATTCTCCTTTTTATTACATTAATTTTTTTATCAAAAGCTTTTGTTAATATTCGTTATATTCTCTTTTAGTAAAATCTTCTCAACTTCGAATATACTTTTCCATTCTAACAAAACTTTGCTGATTGTTTTTAAATCAACTTTTTATAGTTTTCATTCAATTTTAATGGTATTATTCTCAAAAGTTATAAGATTTAATTCTTTAAAAATTTGAATCATGATTTTTCAAACTATCCACATTTGTTTTTAATGTTGTTAATAATTTATCTAATTGCTGTGCAATATTAATTTGTTTATTAGTCGTAGATAAAATTATATTAAAATAGTTTAATCAATCTATCTTTGTCAATTAAATAAACATCAGATAATATTTGTTTTTCTTCACAAATTAAATATATTTTTCTTAGGATTTAACTTAATTAATTTTTTTCGATATATTCCTTACTAGTAGGAATATCTAATAAGTAGATATCTTCAATATTTTCTTCTAGCTGTTCAATATCTTTATATAAATAGAAATTGTTATCCCTGTCATCAATTTTTAGAAATCTTTATTGCTTTATTATCAATTTTTGAAATGTCATAATTAATAAATCTTAAGTCTTCAAATAAGAATTCTTTAATATCTATATCTATTATATGAGCTTGTAATTTTGTACGACCATTAAAGTTATTTTTTTATCAATTGTACATAATAGATCAATGATATCATTCTTCTCAACTTTTTCAAATGCACCACTATCTTTAAAAAGTGATACATTCTAGATTACCTACTTCATCAGCTATTGTAAGTCTTAGATACTGTTTATCTGATCCGAAATAAGATTTATTTAATACCATTGCATTTTCTAATAGTACTGTTGGTTTTTCAAAGTCCATTCCAAATGGTTTTAATATTTCTAGTGAATTAAGGAATTGATAACTTATTTCTTCTAAACTAGTAACAATATCAATTTTTTTAGTTGATTTTTAATTCATTATTCTTCTTATATTCTTCATATTCACTATTAAGAAAAATCTTGTATTTGATCTAGATTATTTTCATCAAATGAGAAACCAGCAGCAAGGGTGTGTCCACCAAATGCTAAAAATAAATCCGATATTTTTATTCATAGCTGTGTAGATATTAAAATCAAAAAAATACTTCTAGCGATCCTTTCAAAAACTCCATCTTTATTATTCATAATAAACACAGGTCTTTTGATATTTTTTTCTACAATATTAGATGCAACTATTCCCAGAACGCCTTCATGATAATTTCCAGATATCATAAGAACATTATTATCTTTTTATTAGACTTCTCTATTTGACTAATAACATCTTTTAACAATATCTTCAGTAACTTGTTTACGTTCAATATTATATTTTTTTCAATTTGTTCAGCCAATACTCTTGCTGTCTCAGCATCTTCAGCCATTAGGAATGAAAGTCCTAATTTAGCACTATCCATTCTACCAATAGAATTTAATTTTGGACCTATATAAAAGCCAATTGTTTGTTCATCTACTTTAGTATCAATATTTGATAATTCAAGTAACATTTTTTAATCCCTATACGTGGATCTTCATTGATTAATTCTAATCCCTGTTTTAACAAAAATCCTATTTTCATCAGTAATTGAAACCATATCAGCTATAGTTCCTATTGCAACTAAGTCTAAAAGAAAATCAGGGAAAATTTCAAGTAAAGCATGAGCTAGTTTAAATGCAACCCCAACTCCTGCTAGTTTTTTAAAAGGATATTCTCCTTCTGGATGTTCGGGATGTATGATAGCATATGCATTTGGAATGGTATCTTGTATTTTATGGTGATCTGTAATAATGACATCACAACCTAATTCATTAGCAAGATCTACTTCCTCGACACCTGCAATACCATTATCTACTGTAATAATTAAAGTAATTCCAGATTCAATAATTTTTGTAAAAAGCTTCTTTATTAGGTCCATAACCTTCATCAAATCTATTTGGTATGTATGATGAGACATTTGCTCTAAAAGAAATTAGTGTTTCGACTAATAATACTGTAGATGTAATACCATCAGCATCATAGTCACCATATACCAATATTTTTTCTTCATTCTCAATAGCTTCATTAATTCTATCAACAGCTTTTTGCATATCATACATTAAAAAATGGATCATAACCTTCTTCGTATTCATCTGAAAAAGTATTTTTTTCACTGAAGACATATCTGTAATAGATCTGGCATTTAATATTTTTCGCAACGTTTTTGATATATTATACGATTCTATCTCCTTTATAAAATTTTCGTCGTATGTTGGATATATCCAATTGTATTTTGATTCCCATTTTTCACCTCACTTCTTTTGATTTTTTTATTTGTTTATTCTTTTTATCTTCTTCTAACTGTTCTTTAGTAAATAATAATTTTTTTCTGTTCTTTTCGTATTTTTGATAAAGTTTTTATATTTTTGACGCCAATATAGACTCACAAGTATCATTCCAATAAAAAACACACGAAAAGAATAGAATCGTTAATGGCAATTTAACCGTAAAGAAGATAAATGATACAGGTACAGAATTATAATTCATTATAAAAGAAAAGTAATTATTGATACAAAGGCTATGACTATCCCAAATACTTTATAAGGTAACTTATTATCCATTATTCCACCTCTCTAACCATATTAGCAAATTCTTCTTCGTTTATTACTCTAATTTCCTAATTGCTCAGCTTTAGCTAGTTTTGAGCCTGCTTTTTCTCCCGCAATTACTAAATCAGTTTTTGAAGTCACACTTCCTGTAACTTTTGCTCCATATTTTTCTAGATATTCTTTAGCTTCATTTCTAGTTAATTCTACTAATTTACCAGTTAAAACTACAGTTTTTTCCAGCAAAAATATTATCAGTATTAACTTCTTGAACTTCATACTGAGGATTCATTCCAACTTTAATTAAATCATTTATAAATTTTATGTTATTTTCATCAGATAAATAATCTAAAATAGATTCAGCAGTAATTTGACCAACATCATCTAGATTTACAAGTTCATCTAGTGTAGCATTCATTAAATTAGAAAGATTTAAATACTTTTTCTGCCAATATTTTTCCCTGCTTTTTTTCCTACATTAAGAATACCTAGTGCAAATATAACCTTTGTCTAAACTGCTTTTGTTTAGAATTCTCAATTGCACTTTAAAAAGATTATCTACTGACTTCTCTCCCATTCTATCTAATGATATTAGTTTTTCTCTTTCTAATGAAAATAGATCAATAGTATGAGCAATAATACCTTTCTCATAAAGTGTAGTAACAACTTTATCGCCCTAAACCTTCTATATTTAAAGCATCTCTTGAGGCAAAGTGTATTATTCTTCTAATATTTTGATCGGGACAATCTGGATTTTTACATCTCGTAAATGGATCGTTTTCTTTTGTGTAAGTTTGTTGTCCGCATGATGGACATGTATTAGGCATTGTATATTTTGTTGAACCCTCAGTTCTTAGTTCTCTAACTACACGTACTACTTTTGGAATTATCTCACCTGCTTTTTTTACAACGACCATATCACCTATGTGAATATCAAGTTCCTCAATAATATCTTTATTGTGTAAAGAAGCTTTAGACACTGTTGATCCAGAAATTACGATAGGATCAAGAATAGCAACTGGAGTGATAATACCAGTTCTACCAACACTAGTTCTACATCAAGCAATTTAGTGGCTAATTCCTCTTCAGGAAATTTGTATGCGGTAGCCCATCTTGGACTTTTTTGAGTGTAGCCTACTTCTTCTTGTGTTGAGTATGAATTGACTTTTATAACTATACCATCAATGTCATATGGTAGATTTTTCTTGTGCTCTGTCCAATAATTTATATAATCTATAACTTCATCGATATTTTTGCATAATTTGAAGTTAGGATTAACTGGAAGATTATACTCTTTAGCAGTATTTAGAGCATTTCTCCTGAGATATAATGCTGTCATCTCCAACTATTGAATAAATAAAAGCTGATAAATCTTCTTTTCGCAGTAATTTTTGAATCGAGTTGTCTTAATGAACCAGCACTGCATTTCTTGGATTAGCAAATAATACTTCATTATTACTCTCACGTTCAGAATTTAATAGTTCAAATGATTTTCTTGGTAAAGTAAACTTCACCTCTCACTTCAAATGTTCTATTATCTTTTAGTACTTTTGGAATTGAGAAGATGGTTTTAATATTTTCAGTAACATCTTCACCAACGCTACCATCTCCACGTGTAGCAAAGACTTACTAATCTTTCCATTCTCATACTTAATTGAAATTGCTAAACCATCAATTTTTAATTCACATATATATTCAACACTGCTGATCTGGTACTAATTTTGAAATTCTTGAATCAAAATCCCTTAAATCTTCAGTTGAGAATGTATTAGATAAACTTAACATTGGAACCTTTATGTGTTATTTTTTTCAAATTCATCTAATATCCCTATCACCTACTCGTTGAGTAGGTGAGTTCTCTAATATATACTCAGGATGATTTTTCTTCTAGTTTTTCTAATTGTTTATATAATGTATCATATTCTGTATCAGATATTTGTGGATTATCTTCAACATAATAATCATAAGAATATTTATTTAATAAAGAAACTAATTTCGAAAATTTCTTCTTGAACTTGTTTCATAAAAATTAATCCTTTCTAGTTAAGTTGGCATATTCGATTAGTAATGTTTTTCACACCAACTTCACTAAATTCAACTTTAACACTATCGCTTGTAATATCTAATACTTTACCTTCTCCAAATTTCTTATGAATAACAGCATCACCAATTCCATAATTAGTACTGACAGCATTCTTAGGTTTATCTGATATTTTAATTTTTTTGGACTAAGTCTACTAATAAATTTATTTAGCTTCTTCAACATTTGAGCTAGTAGACTCAAATGAAGTTCCAAAAGATGATTCAAAGTGCATAAAGCTTTATTAGGTACTTCATCTAAAAATCTAGAACGTTTATTCATCTTAATAGAACCAAATTGCATACGTCTATTAGCATATGACATAAATAGTTTTTCTTTAGCACGTGTAATTGCAACATATGCTAAACGTCTCTCTTCTTCCATCTTATTCTTCTCATCAGCACTACTTTCCGCATCACGAATTGAAGGGAATAGATTTTCTTCAAGTCCCATAATAAAGACTACTTTATATTCTAATCCTTTTGCGGCATGAACAGTAGATAACACAACAGAATCTTCTTCATTTTCATCATCAGCGTCAGATGTAAGTGACATTTCAGAAATAAAGTCAATAAGACTATCATTCATACTTGAGAATTGTTTAGCTGAAGACACTAATTCAGAAATATTCTCTATTCTACTTTCAGCATAAGCATCATTTGATTCTTTTAGCATATTTTTCATATCCAGAATCTTTATAAATACCAATAATCAACTCATCAATTGAGTATTTATCAGTTTCTGAATATTTTTTTCTATTAGATTTGTTAATAAGTGGACATTAGTTGTAATTTTCTTAGATACCCCTACTGCCTCTATATTTTTTCAAAGCATCAAATAACGATATACCATATTGTGTTGCATAGTTGTCAATTTTTTTCCATTGAACTTGCTCCAATACCACGTTTAGGAACATTTATAATTCTTCTTAGACTAAATTCATCATCTCTATTAACTATAACATTAAGATAAGCTAGTAAATCACGCACCTCTTGACGTTGTAAGAATTTTTAGAGATCCAATAAGTTTATATGGTATACCAAAAAGATAAACAAGAATTCTCCATTTGACGAGAAAGATAGTTTGCACGATATAAAATAGCAATATCCTTTATACGATATACCTTCTTTTTTTCAATTCTTGAATTTTTTTGCAATATCATCTGTTTCATCTTTATCATTTGAAGCAGCGTATACTGATATTTTACCTCCACCTTTGTTTTCAGACCATAGAGCCTTTTTCTTTTTCTATCAGTATTATTTTTTTAATTACCGCATTCGCAGCATCTAAAATAGTCGAATTAGAACGATAGTTTTGATCTAAGAAAATTAGCTCAACATCTTTATAATCTTTTTCAAAGTTAATAATATTATCACTACATGCACCACGCCAACTATAGATACTTTGATCATCATCCCCAACAACACATACGTTTTTATGGATTTCTGATAACATTTTAATTAATCTATATTGAATTACGTTAGTATCTTGATACTCATCGACATGAATATATTCAAATTTATTTTGATAAATAGCTAGTACTTCAGGAATTTCTTAAATAGTATAATAGTTTTTAACATAAGGTCATCAAAATCAAGTACACTATTTTTTTCTTTAGATATCTTTTGGTAATGAGCATATATTTCAGCTACGTTTTTTTCATATATCCAAAACGTGATTGTTCTCTCATAGCCTTTACAGTAGTCATACTATTTTTCGCATTTGAAATTATTTTTAGTATATTAGCTGGTTGATATGAGTCTTCTGAAAGATTAAGATTTTTAACAATTGTTTTTATAATACTTTTTTTGTTCACTAGTATCCAAAATTGTAAAGTTTTTTTATTGTATCCTAATAGTTCTATGTGTTGACGTAGAATTCTTACACATTGAGTGGAAAGTATTTATCCAAATGTATTTAGAAGTTTCTCCCTACTAATGCATAAATTCTTTCTTTCATTTCTTTTATTGCTTTATTAGTGAATGTTATTGCTAGTATATTACTTTCTAATACATTTTTCTCAGCGATTAGGTATGCAATTCTATTAGTTAATACACGTGTTTTTCCCACTACCAGCACCAGCTATAACCATTACTGCACCATCAGTTTTTAAAATAGCTTTTAGCTGATTGTCATTCATATTTTGTACAAAATTCACAGTTATTTCTCCTATTTTTTTCTCTAGTTATATTTTTATCATACTTTCAAAAATAAAGGGAGTGACTCAAAAATCTTGATTTTTGTAAAAATCGATTTTATTGAGTCAGTCCTCTATTTTTATTTAGTTTGTATATAGATTATAAGAATATTGCTATAGCAGAGATAAATCCACTAGCTAATATAATAAAAATCATTAACCATAATACAATTTTAAATAATTTTTTATTCATATATATTATTCTACCTCACCTAATGTTTCAATCCCTAAGTCAAGTTCATCGATGTCATCATCTTCATCATTTTCTACAACTGAGTCAGTTTTTTTCCCAGTTTTATTCATCATTTCTTCCCTAACAAGACCATAAATTTCATTGTAAAGTTCTTCATTTTCCTCGAAAACTTTTTTCACATTTTCACGACCTTGTCCTAAACGCTCTCCATTATAAGAGAACCATGATCCAGATTTATTAATAATATCTAAATCAACTGCAAAATCAAGAGTTTCTCCGATTTTAGAAATTCCTTCACCAAACATAATATCTACTTCTGCAATTTTAAATGGTGGAGCTACTTTATTTTTAACAATTTTAATTTTTGTTCTGTTACCTAAAATTTCACTATCAGCACCCTTAATTGCTTCACCTTTACGTACGTCAATACGAACTGTAGAATAGAATTTCAGTGCACGTCCACCAGTTGTTACTTCTGGGCTACCAAACATTACACCTACTTTTTCACGAAGTTGGTTAATAAATAACGCAATAGTATTTGCTTTATTAATTTGACCAGTTAATTTACGTAAAGCTTGTGACATAAGACGAGCTTGTAAACCAATATGGTTAGCCCCCATAACTCCATCGATTTCAGCTTTTGGTACTAATGCTGCAACTGAGTCGATAACGATAATATCAATAGCTCCTGATAAAATTAATTTTTCAGCAATATCAAGCGCTTGTTCTCCGCTATCAGGCTGAGATAGGAAAAATTTACCTGGTGTAAAATCAACACCTAGAGCTTTTGCATATTCGATATCAAGTGCATTTTCAGCATCTATAAATGCAGCAATACCACCTGTTTTTTGAACTTCTGCAATTGCATGTAAAGCTATTGTAGTTTTCCCTGATGATTCTGGACCATAAACTTCAACAATACGACCTTTTGGATACCCTCCAATTCCTAAAGCTGAGTCAATCGCTAATGAACCTGATGATACAGCTTCAACTTTAACCGGATTTTCAGATGAAATATCCATAATAGCACCTTTACCATATTCTTTTTCAATTACTTTTATGGCTTCATTAATAGCGGCTTGACGTGCTTTTAAATCGTCTTTTTCTATATGAGTGACTTGTTTATCTTTTGATTTTTTTGCCATTGTTTTTCCTTTCTGCTTATTCTCCAATTACTGTAGTTAAAGTTCCAATACCTTCAACAGTGATTTTTAATTTCATCACCTGTTTGTAAGAATCTTGGTGGGTTTTTGTGCTGCACCTACTCCTGCAGGTGTACCAGTAGCAATGATGTCACCAGCTTCAAGTGGAACAATTTTACTAATTTCCGCCAATACATCATCAACTCTAAATAACATTTCTGATGTCATAGCATTTTTGTTTAATTTCTCCATTAATTTTTTTGTTACGATACTCATTGATTCAGGTGAACTAACTTCATCTTTTAGTTACTAGATAAGGACCTACAACTGCAGATTTTTTTCTAATGATTTTCCCTAGGAAAAAATTGTCCATGTTTGTATTGTAAAGTCTGTAGCTGTAATGTCATTCATGATTGTGTAACCAAAAATATAATCTAAAAACTAATGGTCTTAGTATGTTTTTACCTGGTTTAGATATTACTACAGCAAGTTCTCCTCCGAAGTCTAAGCTATCTGTAATATTTTTATGAGATGGAACTACTTCATTATTTCCAGCTAGAGCTGTTGTTGCTTTCGTAAAGATAAGAACATCCTTTAGGAGTTTTAGCAAGCTCATCTCCAAGTTCATTAACATGAGCCTCATAATTGTGTCCAACACAAAGAATATTTTTTTGGTGTTCTTGTAATAGGTGAACGCCAAATTATTTTTATCAAATGGGTACTTTATAACTTTCAGCTTTACCACTTTCTTCAACTAATTTTTAGTACTTTTCTAATTTTTTTCAATGAAAGAAACTCCATATATTTCAATTGCTTCTCTTAAAGTCGCAGGTATTTTATCAGTATTATCAAAATCTTCTAGTACTTTTAATTAGATTCCATGCACTTTCTTCACGTTTTTACTTTTTACTCCATATAATTCATTATCGTTATAACTGAATGATAAAAATTTCATAGTTGCCTCCTCGACTGTTATAATTTCTTTAAGTTATTATACCATACTTTTAGTAATATTACTATAGAATAATTCAAAAATTAAGTTATCCGTATATTCATTTATATAAAATAAGGATAACTTAATAATTTATAAATTTTTTTCAAATTGTTTATTACATCTTTTTGGAATACCTAATTTTTAATAGTCTTTCTTCAGATGCTTCTTTTAATTTCTTCAATTGAAGAAAATGTTTTTAAGTAAGAGATTTCTTTTCTCACTTTTCCAATACCTTGAATATTGTCCAAACTAGAGTTATACATATTTTTTTAGTTTTTAATTGCTCTATGATAAGTAATAGCAAACCTATGCACTTCGTCTTGTATTTGTTTTTAAAAACAGATATTCTGCTGAAGTTTTTGGAAATTCAATTATTTCGTAGTCATCAGTAATAATATACTCTGTTATATGTTTATCATTTTTTTGCTAAACCAATAATTTTTAATTTGTGTTAATCCAAGCGTTTCATGAACAATCTCTATCGCAGCATTAAGATGGTTTTTCCACCATCGACAATTAATAATTCTGTATTAGTTTTCTTATCTTTATAGTTTCTATACAAAAACTTCTTTCATCGTCTGAACATCATTTATTCCCATAGATTCATCGATTTTAAATTTTCTATAGTTATATGTATTTTTTTACCATTTGTAAAATTTACTTTTTACCGATACGGCATCTACCCCCATAATATTCGAGTTATCAAATGCATCAATACTATCTATTGATTTTAATACCTAGTTTCTCAGCTATGTTATTTAATGTTACTTGTAATTTACGTTCTTTTAATTCTTCAATTGCTAAATTATTATCTAAATAATATCTAGCATTTTTCTTTTACTGTATCTAATATCTTTCCTATGATTTCCTCTTTTTGGAATTATAATCTTACAATCAACTACAGTTGATAATAAATTATCATCAACTTCATCAATATAGATTTCTTTTAGGTAATTTATTCATGGCATAGTATTGAATTAAATAAGAATATAAAATCTGATCTGGACTATCGTATAGATTAAAATATTCAACTTTACGTTCAATAATATTACCTAATCTAGATAAAAAAATATTTGAATACAGATATAATCATTATTAAAACTATATCCCTATGTAGTCACGATCCATATTATTGCTATCTGCAACAACTTGATTCTGTACTGAAACCTCAATAGATTTTTATATAACTATGAATCTGACCTGCAGCTTCAAATTCAAGATTTTTTTAACATGGTCTTGCATTTTATTATTTCAAGTCTTCTAAAAATTTCTTTAGTATTACCTGTCAGAAATGATTTTTATTTTTATTAATCTGAGTTTTTATATTCATCAGGTGTAATCTTTTTAGCGCATGGCCCTATACATTCACCTATTTGATAATACATACATGGACGTTTTTTTCTACAGGATTACACTTTCTAAGTGGGTATATTTTATCAAGAATCTTTTTTACTTCCATCGCTAGATTTGATATCAACATACGGGTCCCAAAAATAAATATTTTTTTATTACTCTTTTTATATTTTCTTGTCATTAATAAACCGAGGATGTTCTTCCTTAGTAATCATCAAATAAGGGTAACTCTTATCATCTTTTAATCGAATATTAAAAGTACGGTCTATATTTTTTTATTAAAGTTGTTCTCAAGTAATAATGCTTCCTTCTCTGAGTTTACTATATATGTATTCAAGATCTTCAATTTTTGAAACTAAAGTTTGTGTTTTTTTATTGTGAGTCCCAGTAAAAGTAACTTTTTTTACTCTATTCTTTAAATTTTTAGCTTTTACCTACATAAATTATTTCTCCAATGTTATCTTTATATAGATAACAACCAGGATTATCTGGAAGTAATTCTAATTTTTTTGTAATGTTAAATTCATTATTATCACCATTTAATTGTATATTAACTTTTTTTAAAAAGGGAGTGACTCAAAAATCGTGATTTCATAGAAATCGATTTTGTCGAGTCACCCTCACATAGTTTATTAGATATCTAAAAAGCTTACCCAAAGCGAATTTAGATATCAATAAACCACTGCGTCTATGAGTTCTCATGTAAACTATTTTTTAAAAATCTAGTACTTTCGAGTCAGCACCCTTTCATTATCATTATCTAGCTATTATCTCTTCTGTCATTATTATTTATATTAGTTGAAGAGTTTGTATTTCTTGAAGATGAATTATTAGAGTTATTATCATTATTTGTTCTAGCATCAGTATCAGAATCTTCTCTTGAAGTTTTTTTCTCTTTTCCTTTTGAAATTATAATTTCAAGTGATTCCTCACTAGGAATTATACTAGATCCACTTCTTATACTTTTGAGAAATTACTGTACCAGCTTCTTTATCTGAGTATTCTTCTTTATAAGAAACATTTTTTAAATCCATAAGAAGCAATTACACTTTCAGCTCTACTACTATCTTCACCGACTAAATTAGGCATAGAAACTTTTTTCTTACCACTTGAAACTTGAATAATTAGTTCTTTCTCTTTCGGAACTATTTCTGTACCCGCTGGGATATTTTGAGAAACTACTTTACCTGTATCAAATCTGTCGCTTTCAACTTTTTTTCAACAGTAATATTCTTTAAATCCTAGTTTCGATGCGTTTCTTTTTACATTATCTTCATTCATACCAACAAAGTTAGGCATATCAACAGTTTTCTTACCAGATGAAACACGTAAATCAACTTTTGATCCTTTTCTGACTTTTTTACCAGCCTTAGGATCACTATCAATAACTGTTTTTTCTTTTACATCATCACTAGCAACTTCAGTAATATCTCCAACTTCTAAAGCCAGCTTTAACAATAGTAACCTTTTGCTTTCCTCTAAAGTCTTTATTACGAACATCAGGTGCAGAGACACTATTAGCACCTATTAAATAGTTATATGTGAAAAAAATGCTCCAACAATAATTGCTACAATTGCTAGTATTGCTAAGAAATATGTTTAGCCTTAGAAGTTTGCTCCTTATCATCTTTTCTTACTTACACTATTATAACTATTTTTATACTGCTTATTCTGATATCCCCTATTGTTATTGTTATTTTTGTCGTTGATTCTCTTCATAATCGTAATAATCATCTTCTTCATTATAATTATTATAATCTGAATAACCATGAGGATTATCAATAGGATTTCTATCAATATATTGAGTTTGATTATAGTTATTATTTTTGAGCTGGTTCTGTTGGTATTTTTGAATCCTGTGTATTTATTTCTCATGTAATCGTTCTGGATTTAATACAGTACTTAAATCTTCAAATAACTCCTTCGAACTTATATATCGTTTCATTAGGGTTTTTCATTGTAGCATGAAGTACTATATTTTTTTACACTTTGAGGTACATTATCTCTATATTTATCGATATCAGGAAGCTCTTCTTGCAAATGTTTTAAAGCGATAGCAACTGCTGATTCACCTTTGAAAGGTATTTGACCTGTTATCATTTCAAAAATAAGAATACCAAGAGAATATATATCACTTTGAGCTGTAGCAACATTCCCGCGAGCTTGTTCTGGAGATAAATAATATACAGTCCCTAACATTTGATTTGTTTGAGTCAATGTAGTATCTCCATATGCTCTAGCAATACCAAAATCTGTAATCTTTACATGTTAAATTTCTCATTCATTAAAAATATTCTGAGGTTTAATATCTCTATGAATAATACCATTCTGATGGGCATGACTTAGTCCCGCTGCAACTTGCTTTTCGCTATATGAACAATTGTTTCGATAGGAATACGTGGATTTTTTATCATGTAGTCTTTTAAAGTCATTCCTTCTACATACTCAAGTATTAGATAGTAAAATTCTCCTTCGTTCTCCACGTCATAAATAGATACTATATTAGGATGAGAAAGACTAGTTACTGCTTTTAGCTTCTCTATTAAATCTTTTTACAGCATCTTCATCATTAGCATCAATTTTAAATGTTTTAATAGCTACTTGTCTATCTAAAATCGTATCATAACCTAACCAAACAGTGGCCATTCCACCTGTACCTAGATGATCTAAAATTTTATATCTATTACATATAATTTTTATTTATCATGGTTTACACCCCTAGATTTTTTTATTATAGCTACAGATATATTATCTATTCCTCCGCGATTTACACACAATTCTATTAGTTTTTTTCTACAGATATTGATAATTCATTATTTCTAACTATATCTTGAATTTCTTCGTTTTTCTATCATGTTTGTTAAACCGTCAGAACATAGTAAAAAAATAATCATAGTTGCTTAAATCATCAATAAACGTGTGTAAATTAATATTATCTCTTGTAGCTAATGCTTGAGTTAGTACATGGCGTTCTGGATGAGTTTTTTGCTTCTTCTTGTGTTATAGCTCCGGCACTTATTAAGGCTCCAACAAATGAATCTTCTACAGTAACAACATTCATCTCATTATCTTTAGTCAAACCATACGCGCTACTATCACCAATATTATAAACAACAACTTGATTGTCAAATGTAGCTACTGTGACAATAGTAGTTCCCATTTTTTTATTCTTTTTCTTGTGATTTATTAAATAATTCTAAGTTCAATTTTTCTATTTTTATCACAAAGCCAATTTTTTTCATATTATTAAAATTGGCAAACGTTAAATCTTGCCATTCTTTTTCTAAAGTCGACACGATATAATTACTTGAATATGTCTGCATTACTATGGCTCCCTACTCCATCACAAACAACTGCAAGGACTTCTCCTTGTTTATTCTTTGTAACACTAACTGCATCTTCATTTTTTTCTTTTTCTTCCCTTATTACTATTATACGAATATACTAGTGGCATCTGGAATTCCTCCTTTTACCTCTTCCTTACGTTCTTTAGCTACGAAGTTGTCCACAGTCTGCATCTATATCATCACCTTGTGTTCTTCTAATTGTCACATTAACTTTATTTTTTTCTTAAGCACTTTTTTTCAAATGCAAATATATCGCTTTTACTTGTTCTAACGTAGTTACGTTCTGGAACATAGTTAATAGGAATTAAGTTAACATGACAGTTTAGACCTTTAATAATCTCCGATAATTTCTCTGCATGTTCTTTTTGGTCGTTTACTTTTACCCATTAGACCATATTCAAAAAGTAATACGACGATTAGTAGTTTCTTGATAATATTTTAAAGCTTCCATAAGCTTATCAATATTATAAGCTCTGTTTACTGGCATGATTTTACTTCTTAATTCATTAGTAGGTGCATGTAAAGAAACCGCGAAGTTAATTTGAACTTTTTCATTCGCAAAATCATATATTTTTGGAACTATTCCAGAAGTTGAAACAGTAATGTGTCTAGCTCCAATATTAAAACTTTCATCACTATTTACTATTCTGATGAAATCCATCATCTCATCGTAGTTTTCAAATGGTTCACCAATACCCATAATTACGATACTAGAGATACGTTCACCTTTTTTATCTAATTCTTGTTGAACTTTTAACACTTGAGAAACTATCTCACCCGCTTCTAAATTACGTTTTAAACCACCAAGTGTTGAAGCACAGAAAGTACAGCCGATACGACATCCTACTTGTGTTGTTACACAAAGAGAATTTCCGTATTTATTTTTTTCATAAGTACACTCTCAATTGTATATTTATCTTGTAGCTCGAAATAAGAACTTCATAGTACCATCAGCTGATTCTTGTTTAATTATTGTTTTTAAAGTTGTAATTTCGAACTCTTCAGCTAAGTTTTTTTCTTGTAATGATTTAGGTACATTTTTTTCATTTCTGAAAAAGTCTGTAACCCTCTTTTTATATAACCAATCATAAATCTGCTTAGCTCTAAATTTCTTTTCACCAATACTAACAATATACTCTTCTAATTGATCTAATCTTATAGAATATATTGACATTTTATCGAAATCTTTTTAACCATCTAGACTTTTTATAACCTTTAAAATCTGAAATTAACATTTTGCCTCCATTTTTTAAGTTTTTGCGATAAAAAACCATCGCAACTATACTCATCTGGTAATATTTCTAATACACCATTTTTCTCTCGATTTAACTATACTATTGTTTAAAGTTATATTCTCTAAACTAAAAATCTTTGTTCTCTTTTAAAAACTTCTCGATATTTTTTTATATTTTTCTCTTATCTATTGTACAAGTAGAATACATAAGTGTTCCACCTTGTTTAACATAATTTTTGATATTTTTCTAAAATTTGATATTGAAGTTTTCGCAATATCTTCAATATACGCATTAGTAATTTTATATTTTATCTCGGGTTTGTTTTTTTAATAACCCCTATCCCTGAACATGGAACATCACATACAACTATATCAAAATTTTCAATAAATGAATCATTATTTACTGTTGCATCTTGTTCTTTTAACTTGAATATTTGTTATATCAAGTTTTTCTTTGTTATCTTCGATTAACTTAAGCTTATGTATATATTTATCACATGAAATTAAAGTAGAATTAAAAATATTTACTAGCTATATGTAGACTTTTTTTCCACCAGGAGCAGCACAAGTATCTAGTATTTTTATATTCTTTATCTAGTGACAAACCAATTGATGATGCCACTAACGCACTTGCCTCATCTTGTATAATATAATATCCCTTTAGTAAATAAGTTACTATCTAAGTTTAATTTATTTAAAATAAGACTATCTTCACAGATTTCACTCTCCTAACCGCATCACCTAATTTTTTCTATTAGCTCTTTCTTAGTGATTTTTTTAAAGGATTATATCTAATACTATTTTTACTCTTCTCATTAAAAGATAAAACAATTTTTTTGAGCTTTTTCTACTCCGTATTGTTCTTTAAGTATATTGTATAATTCGTTAGGACAACTATTTTCTATACAGAATTGCTCAGCTTTATTTTTTTATACTTAAGATCTAAATTACTAGCATGTCGTTCAATATTTCTAAGAATACCATTTACGAATTTTTCCTGTGATATTACCTGCAACTTTCTTACTTAGTTTAACAGCTTCATCAATAATTGCGAAATTTGGAGTTTTATCCATATACAGTAATTGATAAATGCTCATTAATAGGATAACTTTAACCTTTGGCTTTAACCCTACCTTTTGAATAGCTTTTTAAGAATATGTTCAAGATATATTTTATTCTTTTATAGTGCCGTACACTACTTCACTAATAAATCTTTTATCTTGTTCTTGAACCTTATGCTGATTAAAGTACTTATTTAACGTAATGTTGCTATAACCATCTTCTTGAATAATTGTATAAAGTACTTCATAAAGCAATATGTCTAGCATTAATGCTACTCATTTTCTTCACCTAAAATTGTCCCTACATAATCTTTCTTATTAGATAAGAAATTAACTACAGGCATACGCTTTTTACCAGATACTTGAAGTTCATGTACTTTTTAGAACTGTACCATTTCCACATAAAACATAGATATTTTTTTCTTATCTTGCTTAATTATAGTTCCTACTTTACTATAACTAGATTGTTCTTCTAACTCAACAACTTCACTAGACCAGATTTTTAACACATTACCATCTAAGTAAGTAAATGCACCTGGCGTAGGATCCAATGCACGAACTTTATTAAACACTTCTCTCGCTGATGTATTCCAATCTATCTTCTCATCTTCTCTTAAGATATTTCTTGCAAATGTAGCTTGCTCGTCATCTTGTTTTTTTCAGGTGCAATGTCACCACTAAAAATTTTTCGGTAAAGTTTCATTTAGTAAATCACGACCAGCTACTGAAAGTTTATCATGTAATGTTTCATAGTTATCACTATCTAAAATATCAACTTCTACTTTTGAAATCATATCTCCTGCATCTAATTTTTTAACCATATACATAATAGTAATACCTGTTTTTCTTATGATCTTCTAATATCGAATATTGAATAGGTGCACCACCACGTAATTTAGGTAATAATGACCCGTGAACGTTTATACATTTATGTTCTGGGATTTCTAAGATTTTTGTCTGGTACAAGCTGTCCATATGCGGCTGTAATAATTATATCAGGGTTTAAATCTTTTTAATGTATTATATGTCTCTTCATCTGTTGATATTTTTTTCAGGTTGTAATACCTTTAATATTATTCTCTAATGCGACAACTTTTACTGGCGGTGGTGTTAACACCTTTTTTTCTACCAACTTTTTTTATCTGGTTGGGTAATTACTAAATCTACTCCCATAATTTTCAATTAACATTTCTAAAACAGGAACAGCAAACTTTTGGAGTTCCCCATAAATACTATTTTTTATTGTTCATTTATTTCTCCTAATAAAAGAATTTAATCTTATTAATTATATCATATTTTCTTATATTCTTCTATTATTCATCGGTTTTTAGCGCTCTAGTTAATAATTATTATTATCAGATTCAAAATTTAATAAGAACCTCTTGTTTTCTAATCCTGCGAGCATAACCTGTTAAAGATCCATCAGTACCTATAACTCTATGACAAGGAATAAATATCAAAAATGGATTATGCCCAACTGCTCCACCTACAGCTTGAGATGACATACCATTAATCCCCTGTAATTCAGCAACTTTTCTTAGAAAGATACTTATAAGTAACTACATCACCATATGGAATATCTTTTAAGTAACGACCAGATATTTTTTTCTAAAATCAGTTCCTATCATTTTTATAGGTACATTTTTCTAAACTGGGTTTTTCATTTTTAAAATAGCTATCTAACCACAACTTTGCCAAATTAAACACTTCTAATTCTTCATCAAATGAATATTTATTAATATCATCAGGAAAAATATTTTTGACCTTCTAAATAACAACCACATAGATGTAGACCATCAGAAATTAAATATAGAAGACCTATCTTACTCTTATATGTGCAATAATACATTTAAAACTCCTTTAATTTTTTTATAAATTAGTAAAAACATTTACTTTTTACCTAACTATTGATTATCTTTTTAAATTTATTCGCTTATATGATATTTCTATTAATTACTTACCTTCCACATATCAAAAACAACATATATTTTAATATATAACTTTTTATATTATAAAAAGACTAAGAACAAGCTTAGTCTAACCATATAATATTTCTAATTTTTTTGTTTTACGAGCATTTTGATATTTATTTTCATAGGTTTTTATGTAATGTTGCAAGATAATAAATAGAATTCTTATTATTTTTTCTTTAGACCTAGAACAATTACCTCATGTCCTTTATTTTTTTATAGATAATTAAATTTAAATACATTGTATTAGGGTCAATATCTTTTTCCACAATACATAATTCTACATCTTTTTAAAAAATTTCATGAATAAATGGATAACTATTTATTCTAGGACGGATAATTCCAAAATTTTTGTGTTTCCTTATATGATTTAATGTTAAATATCCACTTTCAATAGATTTAATGGAATTAGTTGTACTGCCTGATATAACTTTTATGCAAACCCTAACAAATGATGTAAGTCTGTTTTAGAAAAATAAACATGGATAAAATTCACTTCTTTAATATGAAGTCCCTATACAACACATTTTATTACAAAAATTTTTCTTCGTAATCTCTTAAAATTTCTAAAAGTTTCAACTTACAATCCTTTCATTATCTTTAAAAATATGCCCTATTGAACATCTTTTTATTGAACACGTACTCGAAGACATCTCGAGTAGGATCGGGTGAACAGACATAAACCCTCTGCCAGGGAACATAGCGTGTTCCTACTATGTCGTCGACTAGTTTAACCTATAATAAGGTTAATAACGAGACGAGAAGGAGAAATTTTCCATTCCTTTTTAATCTCAATATCAATTTTTAATATATCCTTCGTAATTTGTCAACTTTTTCCTGCTGTATCATGTTTTTATTCACTATCCCATTTCTACCTGTTTACTTGTAGTGTTAAAAAAGAGAGTATGATTAAAAAAATCATCTCTCAGTTTATTATTATTTATCTTCTTCCTTATAAATTTTTAAATAATAAGAATACAACTCCTACACAAATAAAAGCAATCAGCTAAGTTGAATATAGGAAAATCATAGCCAAAAATTTCTAAAATCTAGAAATCGACAACTTCATGCCTAGTTATTCTATCAATAAAATTTCCAATTGCTCCTCCATAAATTAGAGAAAAAAATAGCTTTATCAAAACTTTGATAATATATTTCTTTGTTTAACTAAATAATATGTTAAAATAGCAATAAAAATTATCGTAATAACTATAAAAAAATATACAGCTATCTTGTAAAAATTCCCCATGCAGCTCCTCTATTTCTATGGGATGAAATACTAAAGAAATTAGCAATAACTTCCTTACTTTCTCCTAATGTAAAATGATTAACTATAAAATTTTTACTAAGTTGATCTAGCAATATTAGAAAACATGCCAGTATAAATATAATTAGCATAGTCCTTCTCCTCTTATTTTTAATACTAATAATTTTTCTAATTCAGGGTCAATAGAACGCTCACCTCTTGCAGGGAGTTTATAACGACCTAAATGAATTAATTGATGATGTATTTTACCCCAACTTTCCATAGGAAAAACACTCATCAGATTTTTTTCGACTTGAAGCGGACTATCATTTATATCCGCAAGACCAAACATTTTTGCAACCCTTTCTACATGAGTATCAACTGCTATAGCAGGTATATTAAAACCAACAGAAAGAACAACATTCGCTGTCTTTCTACCTACACCGGGTAAAGTTTCTAATTCCTCTCTAGTTTGTGGAATTTTATAGTCATAAACGTCTCTAAGCATATTAGCCATTCCAACAATATTTTTTGACTTAGCTTTATAAAGACCTAATGTACGAATATATTTTTCAATGTCTTCTACTTTAGCATCAGCATAGTCATCAATAGTTTTATAATTTTCGAATAATCCTACTGTAGCTCTATTAACATACTCATCTTTACATTGAGCAGACAACAGAACAGCAATAATCAATTCTAAATTGTTAGAAAAAAATCTAATTCACATTCAACATTAGGAAATACTTTATCCAAATAATCCATTACTTTTTTTGCTTTTAATCTTTTTGTCTATTTGTTAAACCAGTCATAACCTAAATTAGTTCCACTTTCTTTTTATTTCTTTACTAACTTTATTGTTTAAAATACCATTAACATAACTAATATTTTTTTGAGATAGTTAATGCCTCATCTATTTCTGTTTTTTTGTATATTTTTCTTTCAAACCATGAAGACACTATATCCATCTCTTTTGAAGTTAATATTTTCCCTGTGACTTTCTCAACTAATCTTAAAAGTTCACGTAATGTATAGTAATCATCTTTATTATTTAACACTATAAAGTCTATCCTACTATCCGGTAAAAGCGCTATTAATTCTTTCTTAATCAAAAATATCTAAGAGAAAAAAATCTGATCTTCAGAAAAACTTAATTTTTCCCTTGAAAACTTCTATTGAAAAAGGTATCTTCCTTGATTTGTCAAATAACTTATCTGAAGAAGAAACATTGCTTCCTCTCCAGATAAGTTATGAGAAGTATAATTCATTAAGAAATCAGCATCAACTAAAAAGACCTTTTATATTGATATTGATCATATTAAACTCCTATGGTGTTAGTCTGTTTAATAAACGTGGGAATGGAACAGTTTCACGAACGTGTCCGTTACCTGTAATCCAAGCAACTGTTCTTTCCAATCCTAAACCAAATCCTGCATGTTCAACAGAACCATATTTACGTAAATCTAAATACCAACCATAAGCATCAAGATTTAAATCGTGTTTCTTAATATTTTCTAATAGTTTATCATAGTCGTCTATACGTTGAGAACCACCAATAATTTCTCCGTATCCTTCAGGAGCAATTAAATCAGCACATAATACAACGCCAGGTTCGTTTGGATCTTCAATCATATAGAATGGTTTAATATCTAATGGCCAGTGAGTAATAAACACAGGTTTATTATAGCTATTAGCTATAAATGTTTCATGTGGTGATCCAAAATCATCTCCGTATTCAATATCGTCAAATCCATTTTCTTTTAATAACTTGATTGCATCTTTATATTTAATACGAGGGAATTCTCCTCTAGCATTTTCTAATGCTTCAATATCACGACCCTAAAACTTTTAAGCTGTTCTTGACATTTTTTCTAATACATCAGTTAATAAAGTGATTAACAAAAAGCTTCTTGTAGAGCTAAACTTTCATCATGATTACAGAATGCCATTTCAGCTTCAATCATCCAGAACTCGATTAAGTGACGACGAGTTTTAGATTTTTCAGCTCTAAATGTAGGACCAAATGAAAATACTTTACCAAATGCCATTGCAGTAGCTTCTAAGTATAATTGACCTGACTGAGAAAGGTAAGCTTCTTCGTCAAAGTATTTAGTGTTGAATAATTCTGTTGTTCCTTCTGGAGCTGATGAAGTTAAGATTGGTGGATCAGTTTTTAAGAAACCTTCTTTTTCAAAGAAATCATAAGTTGATTTAATGATTTGATTTCTAATTGTTAAAATAGCGTGTTGTTTTTTAGAACGAATCCAAATGTGACGGTTATCCGCTAAAAATTCTACTCCATGTTCTTTTTGGAGTGATAGGATAATCAACTGCTTCAGAAATTACTTCAAAATCTTCAATCTCTAACTCAATTCCAGAAAGTTCTCTTTCATTTTTCTTTTAATTAACCCTGTTACTTTTTAATGAAGTTTCTTGTGGTAAGTGACGTAATTGTTGATATCTTTCTTCACCCTAAAAGATTCTTTTTTAAAAGCGATAGCTTGAATAAATCCAGCTCCATATCTTAATTGGAAAAATGCAATTTTACCACTGCTTCTCTTGTTAGCAATCCATGCACCAAGAGTTACTTTTTGACCTAGTTGTTCTTTTTAAATTGTTAATGTTCAACTTACAGTCCCTCCTAATTTTTAATTAATGTTTTGTTCAATTTTAAATTGTAATATATTATATATAAAAACTATTTATATTATAACATAAAATTTACTATTTTTTTAATTATGTGTTTTTATTTTTTTCTCATCTAATGTTCTAAATCTCGAAAAACTATAATACTTTTCAAATATATCTTTTAAGATAGTAACGATACTCTAGAATATCCTTCGTCGCGTAACATCTGTATGATATTTTATTATTTTTTTATAACTTCATTATATAATTCGTTAAAATTATCCTTTATTGAGAAAATTGTAATATTTTATATAACTTCTTTTTTCTCTTTTATTAAAATATAAATCCTTATATTTATTACTTTCAAAATACATATAATATTGAACCTGTAGCTTTTTGAATTCAATAATTCTCATCACCATTACTATAAATATAATGTGCTTTTAGCTTTTAGATTTAAATATTTATGGTTTCTTGAATGAATTATATTAATTAATCCCTTCACTTTCTTATCGTCAACAACTGTTAATTTTCAAACTATTTTTCTTGATTAAGTACAACGAATTTATATGCATTTTTTTAGAATTTGTAAGTACATCTTTTAATTTTTCATAAATTTGTAAGAAAACTGGTAATATATCTTTTATAAGATTTTTATATCATTTAATATAGCCTCTACATCTTGAAGAATAAAAACTCAAACTGTCATTATATAAGAATAAACTTTCTGATATATACATTTCATGTAAGAATTTTACAAGACCATCTATATTATTTCTTAACATTTTTAATGTTTTTTTGTCTTTAAGATTTTTCGATACAGCAACATTTAACTCAATAATAACATTTTTTTATAGAAATAATCCTTTTGTATTTTTTTGAATCAAGTTCACGTCCTAAAATCTTTTTGTTTTCAAAAATATAAAGTATGATTTTTAAGTTGTTATTTTCCAATAAATACTCGATTGAATTATAATTTGTAACAATATTTTTACAACTATCAAACCCTATTCTTTTTCATCGAAAATAATAAGATTTTAGAGCTTATTAAAAATACCATTTCTTATATTATCAATATACAATTTTTCTCAAGATAAAAGTAAATTCAACTCACAAAAAGTCCCCAGAATTTGTTTCTAATATCCATACATATAGTTTTATTAATAATTTATCTAAATTTAAATCTTCTTTTTTTGGGGAATAGTTTAAATATATTTAATGGAACATAATTACTCTTTTTCTTTTTAAAAATAACATAGTTCCTAATTTTTAAAGTTGTCTATATATTTCTTTTCATTAATAGATGAAAACAATATAAATTTATCTTTAAAAATTTTTATCATTAACTTCATATGATACTTTTTAAAATCTACACCATCAAAAATTAATGAAGTCTTCTTTTTTATTTTTCTTTTCCTCTAATTATTCCTTTTTACAATATCTAGCAAATTTAAGAGTATTGTAATCTATTTTTTTCTAAAAAGTACTTCAATCTTTTTAAAATTATTTGAATTTATATTTGCTATTCTCTTAGAAATTTCTTTTAGTAATTCTACTGTTACTTGTGACATCAATAGCGGCATTATGATATCCATCACCAGAGTATAGAGCAAGAGAATTAGATAAATCAGATAATCTATAACTTTCCTGAGTTGGCATAAATAATCTAGCTAGTTCAACCGTATCTAAAGACATTTTTAGCATGATATCTTATTCTACATCATGAAACCTTTTTCTTTTAAAAATTACATAATCAGATGGTAAAGCCGTGGCAAACAAGTATATCTTCTTTTATGAAGTCATATAATTCTTGTGCAACATCTTCAAAATATAATTTTTTTCGCTTAACATATCATTATTAATACCAGTTAACTCAGTAACAAAAAGGTGAGACTTGTTTTTTTAGGGTTTTTATAATAATTTAATAGACTCTAACTCTTTAAAGTTTTTGATTAAGTTTTTGTTGCAGAAAACTGAATTATTTCTTTTATCCTCAGTTAATTCAATATCCACTACACAAAATAATTTTATTCATATATTCCTCACCTCTCTTTCATTACATCTATTTATTATCTCTTATTTTTTTCATTAAAAAAATCTAGTATGTCTTTTTCTTTAGTATTATCTATTTTATATAATATAATATCTTCTTCTAGTTTCTTAATGATTTCTTTTATCCATGGTCCTGCAGGCTTTATCTATTATACTAATGATTTCCATTGAAGTTATAGCTATATCATTAAAAGATTCAATTGGTAGTTTAATCTATTTCTATATCTTCTTTATCACAATACTTAGAATAATCTAGCTATAAAAGCAAATATCTTCGATATCATAGTTTATATAAAATTATTTCTAAAGGAACATTACTAATAAAAGTCCTTGATTAATTTTTCTCATATATTTTAACCTGTTTAATTTCTTTATTTAGATAGTTTTTAGTTCTTTTAACTTTTTCAAAAAGAAATATTATTTAATATTAGATAGGATGTATAAACTTTGACAAAAGTGTAATTTGAAAAATCAATTATTTTAGAAATTTTATCTAGAAAAGGAATATAATTATTCAATTTACTATCTAATCAATAATTCCAAACTACGTTTATTACCTTTTCCAGTCAATAGTTTTTCTAAATTCATTTACTATACGCTCAATTGAAACATATTTTATAAGCTCAGCATTATTTTTATAGCCTTTAAGGTATTTTCTTCAATTTCAAAGCCCTAAGTTTTGAGGAGAAACGGAATGCTCTTAACATTCTTAAAGGCATCTTCGAAGAACCTTTCATTAGGATTATTTAACAGTTTTTATTATTTTATTTACTTAAAGTCTTTTCTCCACAGTGATAATCATACAATTTCCCCTTTACTATCAAGAGCCATAGCATTTATTGTGAAATCTCGTCTATCTAAATCTTCCTTTAAATCACTAACAAACTCCACCTTTTTTCTGGAGTACGATGATCGATATAATCATCTTCAGTTCTAAAAGTTGTTACTTCATAAACTGTCACCATTTATCAATATTGTAACCGTTCCCATGTTGTATTCCTGTATCTATACTTTTTTAAAGATTTGTTTAACTTCATCAGGTAAAAGCATTAGTAGTAATATCTATATCAGAAAAACTCATCATTAAGTAAAGTAATCTCTAACACAACCACCCACAAAATATGCTTCATAACCTGCCTCATTGAAATTTTTACTAGTATATTTATTGCACTGTTAAATTTCTTTTCTAAAGTTATTTATTTCCATATTATCCTTTCAAAATAGTAAAGGACTGGAGAAACCCCAGCCCTTTTTAATCTCTTACTATTATTTAGATAAGTTATAAGTATCTCTAGCAATCATAACTTCTTCATCTGTTGGAATAACAAATGCTTTTAACTTTTAGAGTCTGCTGTAGAAATTTCTGCAACTTTTTCCACGTACATTGTTTCTTTCTTTATCAACTTGTACACCTAGGAAAGTTAATCCTTCTAATACTTCTTCACGTACCCATGTAGCATTTTCACCAACACCAGCAGTAAATACGATAGCATCTACTCCGTTCATAGCTGCAGCATAAGCTCCAACATACTCTTTAATTCTGTTGATGTAAACATCGATTGCTTCAGCAGCATGTGGGTTAGTATTTCTTGCAGCTTCAACATCACGTAAATCAGAAGATAGTCCTGAAACACCTTTTTAATCCTGATTCGAAGTTGAAAATACGCACGATTTCTTCAAGAGATAATCCAGTTTTTTGAGCGATGTAAGGGATAGTAGCTGGATCAATATCACCAGTTCTAGTACCCATTACTAATCCTGATAGTGGAGTGAATCCCATAGAAGTGTCGAATGATTTACCATTTTTAATAGCACAAATTGAAGCTCCGTTCCCGATGTGACAAGAAATAGTTTTTAGTTCTTTTGGATCTTTCCCTAAAACTTCAGCAACTTTTTCCCCAATGTATCTATGGCTAGTTCCGTGAGCACCATATTTACGAACTCCGTATTTCTCATAAAATTCTCTTGGTACAGCATACATGTATGTTGATCTAGGCATACTTTGGTGGAATGCTGTATCGAATGTTAATACGTTTGGAACTCCAGGTAATTCTTTTTGGAACGAACGAACACCTTTAATATTCGCTGGGTTGTGTAAAGGCGCTAAATCTTCGATTGAATCTACTTTAGCTAACTCTTCATCATTTAACTAATACAGAAGCATCATAGAATTCTCCACCATGAACGACACGGTGTCCAACACCTTCGATTTCTTTTAACATCTTTCACAATTCCTAGTTTAGTTAATTTTTTTCAAGTAACATTTCAATCGCTACATCGTGATTTGGAATATCTAATGTTTCTTTTATTTTTTTCACCGTTGAATTCGATAGTGAATACACTGTTTTTCAATACCGATTCTTTCAACTAGTCCTTTTAGTAATAACTTTTTCTTCAGGCATTTCAAATAATTGAAATTTTTAAAGATGAACTTCCTGAGTTAATAGCTAGTATCTTTGTCATAAGTATATATCTCCTCTTACTCTATTTGCATTATATATAATATTATCTCATTAAATATAATTAATTACAAGAGTTATTTATATTTTTTATAAAAAAATTTACAAAAACTGATAACTAGAATACGCTATCTATATTTTAGTTATCAGTTTTTATTAGTTTTTTTATAAATTTTAAAATGAATATGAAAAATATTTCGATTAAATTAATATTTAAGATGTATATGTACTACTAACTATAGACCAACCACCATTATCATATTGTTCAAGTTCGCCTCTTCCATTAACTCTATACTTCCCAACAACACTTCCATTACGTTTTAAATTAGCATAAGCTAAATGATCACTACCTAACCAAACATCATATGAAAAATCAGATGTAGAAGAATTACGAGCAAAGTCTTTAATATACATAGCTCTCGCCCAGTTACCAACTTGTGTATCAGTCAATTCTTTTGTATTTACCGAACTATCTTCTCTAAGCACTATACTACTTGAATTAGACTTACTGTCTTTACTACTGTGTTATCTTTAGATTTTTCACTTAATCCTCTTACAGTATAAGAGCGTTTAAATTCACCTTTAAGCTCAAGTTTTTTTAGCATCAGCAGAAGATTTGCTAAGACTTATTGTAACTTCAACCTTTTTCTCCATTTTTTTAAATTATTTGATTTACTATAAGTAATCGTAGGTTCTTGTAAAAATTGTGTTACACTTCCATCTCCATTTTCTACTGTTGGGAACCTTTCTTAATATCTGTTGCTGCAGTTCCATCCCCATCAGTTCCATATGGTTTAAATTCTATTTCATATTGATTAAGATCGACTACTGCCTTTTTATTTACTACATATTTATTATAAGCAAAAATAACCAGAGATAGCTATAAGTCCCAACGATTAGAAAAACTAACTAAAAAGTATTATACCTGTTCTTTTTCTTAGGTTCAGCATATTCTTCATATACTTGATTAAAATTATTATCATTTTTGTTCGTAATATTCTTGGTTATTTGTAGCAAAATTGATTGTTATCATTATAAACATTATAACTTTCTTGATATTGCTGAGTATTATAATTCATGTTTTTGATCTTGATAATTTATATCGTAATCATTTGTTCCCTGATTATAATAATCGTTATATCCCCTGCATATCTTGATTTCTGAAAAGTTGTCATTAAAATTAGTATTTTGATTATAGTGATCGTTATACATATTTTTGATTTTGATAATTATCATTATAAATTTGACTTTGGTCATAATTAGATTCATTATAATCCATAAAGTCCTGGTTTTTGATAATTATCATAATAATTTTGATTCTGATCTTTATAACCATTGTTAGATTCGTTATTATTATATCTTTGATGATTATTACCCATAACTAAACTCCTATACTTCATGATACCATTTCTATATATAATTTATTTTATTATATTTCACTTATAATATTACCATACATCTAGTAATTTTTCTATATCAACCGTAATCAGACAGAAAAATAAAAAGATTATAAAATTAACTTTCATCAAAATAATAATTCTGATTTCAAGTACATTTTATAATCAATTTACTTTATTACTCATTAAATAAATTTTCTAACTGTCTTGTTGCAGACTTAATCTCATAACCATGTTCACTAATTTTCTTTTATAAATGATCTCATTATCTAATACACGCGAATTTCTAACAGAAAGAATCATATCAGCCCAAATCTTCCATTCATCTTTTAAAGATAAGCTATTATCATAATTTTTTAGAATTTTTAGCAACTGGCAGGTGATTAGCTGTTACTACAGGTAAAACCATTAGCTTGAGCTTCTACTAACACGATTGGTAATCCTTCAAAAATTAGATGGGAAGAAAAATACATCTAATAAATTTAGCATTTCTCCTACATTACTTTTTAAACCGGTAAAAATCACCTTGTCTTCAACACCATATTGTTTAGCGAGATTATATAAAAATGTAGTATCGCTACGTCCAATAAACACTAAGCGTGCATTAGGTTCTTTTTTTACTAATTCAGAAAATACTTTAACGCAGAAACTTTGATTCTTTGATTTTTCATGCAATCTTGATACTTGTCCTACAACAAGGCAATTTTTCTGGAATACAATATTCTTCTCGCAATTTCCCACGAACTTCTTCGTTATATAAGAATTGTTCTACCTCTATCGCATTATTAATAACTAATGCTTTTTTTCTTTCGTTACCGTGATAAAAATGATTTGCAGCTTCTACTCCACATGCCCAAAAATCTGTTGCATATTTTCCGACAAACAGTCGATTTATGGGATGAAAAAAACGATAGAATTTATCAGCAGTTGCACAGTGACCGTGCACAATTCTTTTCTTGATACCATACTTTTTAGCAAGTTTTAAAAACTCGAGATGTGTCAATCCATTTTGATTAGACCAGAGTATATCATATCGATGAGCATTATTTCTAAAGAATTTATCCCATTCTTTCAATGCTAGTTTTATATTTGGTCTTAACTTTAGGTATTCTATGAACGACTATAGGATTTTCTGCACAATTTTTAAAATGATCACTAAATTCAACATCTTCTGGACCCTTGAAGTAAAAATTCAAACTCGAACTCATCTGTATTTAAATTATTGTAAAAATCTATAACTATTTTTTTCTAATCCCCAATATCAGGGAACTAATCCACAAACTAATACTCTTTTTCATTTATCTTTCTCCTTAATCTCTTTAAAAACAATATTTTTTCGCATCATACGTACAATTAATTTACCTGCCTCATGATTTCTATATGATATAAATATATATACTAAACAACCCAAGATATAGGCCTATTTTTCATAGAAATAGTGACAATAAAATCCTGTTTAGAAAAATACAAAATAATCTAATAAGATTATAAAGACAATACTTATCGTAAATACTGTAAAATGTTTAATCATAGTTTTTGAAATATTCTTTTGATGAAGATTTCATCCCATACTTAAACGCGCTATACGGCTCATACCATATACAAGTTACCACCGTTGAACAAATAGTACCTAATAAAAATACCAGCTACACCTAAATCTAAGACAACAAGATAATAAAAGTGAAAAAAACTATATTTAATATAATTTCTGAAATAGTTTTATAATTTTGTTCATAACTAAGTCCATATACTGATATTAAAATAAGCGCAGGTCTTCTATAATTTGTTAAGAAAAAAATTAACAACTATAAGAATTACGACTCCTATATCAAATAGAAAATCATTTACCCAACCAAATCGTAATAAATGGATTTATAAAAATTAAGAACCCCATACTTAAAAAGATAAATGATACTAAAGGAAATAAACTGAAATTTTTTTATAAAAGTCAAGTTTAGTAATAATGTAGTATCTTCAGAATGAATTAAATTTCCTATTGAGGCTGTAACTGGATTAATAGTTGTACTTTACTAGAAGAGATAAAAAAATCCAAGTACGAAAAGTATAGTTTCCATATAACCCTATGGCTGTTAAACTAATATAACTCCCATTAAAAGGCTATCTGTCTGAAAAACAATAGTCTCACCAATACTACCTACAATATTTCCTTTTATATTTTTAACAAATTTTAATTTTTCTTCTTCGTTAATAGGAGTTATTTCTTCACTGAAACAAATATTCATACATTCTATCAACAATGCTAGACATGATAAAATTACCAATTATATTCATGAATATACCTACTAAAAGATATACAACAAAAATTTCTTTAGTATAAATTAAGACACCCTATCTGTAAGACTACTCGAATAACACTAAAGACCAAAAATCAATCGAAAGTCATAACATAATTGCGTCGATCACATATAACAGTGTTCTTTTATAAGAGAAAAAGTAACTCGAAGAAGAGTTAAAAACAAAAAGAAAGTAAATAATATATACTTCATGATTTATCGGATAATCCTTAATTATATACGGTAGAAAACAATGCTAGAATAGATCCAATGATGAAAAATACCAATCCCGATCATCCTATATAACTTCTTTTAAATAAAATCATAAAAGCATTAATCTTAGCATGTTCTTCTCTAGCCAGTGGTCCATATAATGCATAGGTCATAGCTCCACCTATTCCCAACTCAGCTAAAGATAACATTGATACTAAGCTAGATAAATAATTATTTAAACCTAAATAGGTTACTCCAAGAATATTTAAAAAAATATTGTCCGACTTACAAATCCAATAAGTGCTTGGAAAGGTTGGATTGCAAGCGCGATACTTGTATTTAAAGTTGCATAATCTGTTCTACTTTTTCTTCATGTAATCCCTCTACTCATTTAGTTCATCATGATATAATTTATACAGATAAGTTTGAGGAGTTAGCTCTTTTTCATTAATTTTATAAGTAGTTTTCATGATAGGAGTTGTTTTTAAAACATTATCCCATTCTTGTTCATCAAAAATATCATTAGCATGATCTCTTAAAAACCATAAATTTTCAGCAGACTCTAGTATAGGAATCTTATCTACTAATTCTCTAAAATATCTATTAACATTATACTCTGATAAAATAAAAATAATCCATTATTAAATAATCTATAAAAATAGGATATTTCCTTACATAGTACACATATAAATCTCGAATGTTTTTAAAATATGATTTTTCCTTTTTCCAGCTAAAAAGAAACCAGACCATTTAAAATCACCAACAGTATATCCCATTCCACCTTCCTGTAACGGTGGATGATTTAAAGTAAAAATCACCTTCAAGCGCATCTATAGTAGTATAAGGTGATACAAACAGTGTTGAATCCATCCATATTCCACCATATCTACATAATAAATAAAAACGAACAATATCTGAATAATGCGCAGACTGATAATTCTTTTTTTCTTATATTTTTTCTGTGATGTCTATTGGAATATTTATAAACTCCACAAGAGTTTCATCTGTTAATAAATAAAAATTCACACTCATTTCTTTTCGGCAAAAGCTTTTTATCGTTTTAATAGACGCTTTAACCGTCTCAGGCATTTGTGCTTCTCCTTGTTGCCACATTGTCCAAAACAATTTTAGGAAAATCCCTTTCAACCATATCATCCATATCTGTAATATTATTAATATCAGCTTTTTCCCGTAAATTATATACAAAATTTAAAATCATTTTTCTAAAGTTAAAATATTTTCTTCAGATTGCTGACCTAAATAATAAGTTATAGTTAATTTAAAACCATAGTGTCTTAAAAATTTTAATATATCTCTTTATTTTTTTCTTTTAATAATTGTAGTTTCATATCTTCTACAATTTCCTTTCACATTCTTCCAAGGCTTTTTTTAGATAATTTCCTTGACGAATTTTTTCTCCAATTTTTTTACAGTTATCTATCAACTGTTGGTACTTTTCTTCATTCATAGATTCTAAAAATACCAGCAATTTCATACAATGAATCAATGATAATTCACAATTATTTCTTATTACAAAATCAGCAAGAGCTGATTGTTTCCATACAATAATCGAAAATCCAGATGCTAAATATAAAGACGCCTTTATGAGGATTATTGATTTTTCAAGTACTCCCCATACATCCCACTACAAGTATGCACTATCTCCATCCCATACTAAACCAAAACCCACCTTGCAGGTGATTAGGCAGTTCATCTGAGTAAATGCTCCCTTATAGTGAATATTATTCGGGAGATTTTCAGACTCAAAAGTTGATTCCATAAATTTCATACTCGGGTTTTTCAGGTAAATTACGAGCATACTTTTGTTTTTACGTATATCAAAAATTACCAGCTATTAAAATTTTATCTTTATCATAATTTTTTTATCCTCGTTAAAATTTGGAATTAAATAGTCAAATATTTCTAAAGAAACAATTTTTTCTTTATTAATTCCCATTTTTACTAGTTCAGACTTCATTTTATCATTATGGGCTATGATACCATCTACTCTTTCTAGTACTGTTTTTATTTTGTAAAAATGGATGATAGAATATTTAAAATCAGAAAATGATTTAATTTTTTATTTCTCAGTGATTCAATATCATGAATAAGTAAATACACCTTAAAAATTTCTTTTCTTTAAAAAAATTTCATACGTATTTGTTTCTTTAGCGACTGCCACAACAATGGAAATTGAAGAATAATAACATCATCTTTTTGTTAAAGAATTGTGATTCTGACTTTCTTTTAAAAAAATACTCTAAGTAACCACTATCTAACATGATTTTTTCAGCATCCATTCTCGCTTTTTGGTCCAGCGTGATTTGCTTTTTCATATGTTTCTTTTTAAAAATACTTCACCTTGATTTTACCCCTATCGAAATTTTTTACTACATACTCCTGCCAACGCCATTGCAATCCTCCAAGAATACGTGAAATAATAACGATATGTTTAGGGGAAAAAGTAAATAGGCATGAATTAAAAACGATTTTTTTGAAGTTTTTGCATATTTATTTAAATAATTACGATATTTCTCTTCATAGGTATTACCTTCAAAAATATGGTAATCTATTACGTGCATCAATACTAGATTAAACAATCGACGATAAATATAACTTAGTGCTTCTTTATCATTCTCGTATAATTGTTCTAATTTATCACAAATCGTAAAACAAATCTAAATTTTTCGCTAAATTCTCGATTCATAATACTACCAGATCGTACACGATAATAATAACCTATATAATTAATTTTTACCATTTTTGTTTATATGTTTTAAAATTCCAATTCCACCATAAACATCTTCATAAAATAAACCTTCTAAAAATGGAAAACCGATAATTAATTTTTCTTCTAAACAGTTTAGCAACTGCATTTAAACGTACAATATTATCACTACAAAGAGAAACCAATGCTCCTTTTAGCATCTCCTCTAAAGACTATTCCTATATTATCTTTTGTTTCTAATTCTAATTCTTGTTCATTATGAGTATACCAACATTCTACGATATCAATATTTTTCTAAGGTCATCGGTTTCATTAGTTGTTCAAGCATATCTTCTTTAATTACATCATCACTATCGACAAAAGTAATAAATTCAGCTGTTGATTCCTGAATTCCTCTGTTACGTGCCCCGCTCAACCCTCTGTTTTCTTGATTTATTAAATAAAAACAGGGAGTCTTGTTGACAATATCGTTCACAAATTTCCTGCGATTTATCGGTAGAACCATCGTTTACTAATATTACTTCTATATTTTTATATGTTTGCTTTCTAATGCTATCTAAACATTCATCTAAATATTCTTCAACATTATAAACGGGTACAATTACACTTATTAACTTTTCTAATTTCAACTTTTTCTCCTTTCCTCCTTTTTTTAAGGATATATTTGCAACAACAATCTATTATTACTTGTTTAAATTTCTTAAAATATTATATTTTTTTATTAAGTTTATCAAATTTATACTTAATAGAGCTATGGACATATTTTTACAAAAATAATTATGTTCATTCTTATTATTTGTATCTACAAAATATCAATTAGAACTAACATCATCAATATTTACAAATATGATAAATTCGATTATTAAATTACATACTCAATATTTCACAAGATACTTTTGCCCTTTATCTTTTTACTAAACGAGTAGAAACAAAGCTATTATACTTATTCTAAATTATCCCTTTTTATAATTTATTTTATTACGAATATCCAAATACTTTAAATATAGCGGAAATATAATTATAATAAATAATTTCGAAGAAAAATTATACCATCGTAATAATTTACTGCTTTTTAAAAACTTCTGAAGATTTTTTTGCAATTCCAAGATATTTTTTTAGATTCCCGTCGTATTCCTTAAAATAAGGGTGACCAGGACGAATTTTTATATAATTCAACATGCGCAATACAAACTAAAAAGAGTACTTTAGCTATATATGGTAATAATTTATCCTCACTAAATTTTTCTAATAAAGAATCCCCAATTTTTAAATAGATCTAAATTTTTACTATCAAATTTTTCTTCTCATAGTGCTTCTAGGATGAATACGATAATAGTAACCGATGTAGTTAATTTTTCCTCATTTTTTCTATATTCTTTAATGAAACAATTCCTGAATATAAATCTTCATAAATTAAATTTTCTAAAAATGGAGTCCCTCTACTATTTTTTTCTACGGTACAATTTAGCTACAGGACTCACTTTTATCTCCATATCGAAACATTTTTAGTGCCTCTGATGAGTAAATTCTTCAATTTTTCAACTGTCTATTTTTTTATATTATATATTTCTTTGTCTTCTGTAAAATCACATTCTACAATATCAATTCCTGTATCCATATATCTCATTAATTGTTGTAACATATCACTTTTTATAACATCATCGCTGTCCACAAAAGTGATAAATTCACCTTTAGAAACAGTAACTCCATTATTACGCGCAACACTTTGTCCTTGATTTTTCTTGATTAATTAAATAAAAACGAGGGTTTTTGTTGACAATATCTTTCACAAATTACTTGTGAATTATCAGTAGATCCATCATTAACTAATATAACTTCGATATCTGTATACGTTTGATTTTTTTATACTCTCTAAACATTCTTCCAGATATTTTTCTACATTATAAACTGGAACTATTATGCTAATCATTTTTATTCTGACATCTCCTTTATAATTTATTATATTACCCTTCATATTTAAATACTCAAATTTTTTTCTTATATACAATTTATCGTTTAAATTATTAATTAATTTTTTTAGTAGAAATCCATCTATTTTTGTAATTTTTTTATAAATAGGATAAGTGATAGTTGTATAATATTTTTGGAGCAAATAAGTACAGTCTCAATAGACGATATTTTCGAACAACTTCCTTGGATTGCTTTGCTATAAAAGCAGCCTTTCTAATAAAATCTTCATATAAATCAGCATAGATATTCATCTTATTTATTCCATCTTTTTAAATAGTGTCCATGACCAATATAAAACATAAAATATCCAATATAGGGAAGCATATCTTCATCATCTTTAAAAAGAATCTATTAATTGATTTCCTACTTTAAAAAAATATCTAAATCTTTTTTTCAGTATAGGATTTCGTCATAGTACTATTTGGACGAACTCGATAATAATAACCAATATAATCAACAACTACTATTTTTTTCGCATATGTTTTAAATAATTTATTCCTGTAAAAACATCTTCGTAAATATATCCTTCTAAAAATGGAACTTTTTCAACAATTTCTCTTCTATATAGTTTTTGTAACTGGACAAAACTTCACTTCTTTAATCTCAATACAATTAAGAATTGCTTCTTTAGCATTTCCTTTAAATACAATTTTAGAAGGCTTATTAAGATAAAATTCTTCTTTTTTTCTTGTCATTCTACATTCTACGATATCCACTTCCGTCTTCATGTAAGGAAGTAGTACTTCTAACAGGTTTTTATTGATAACATCATCGCTATCCACAAACATAATAAATTTTTCCAACAGATTCTTTAACACCGCGATTCCTTGCGACACTTTGTCCTTGATTTTCTTGATTAATTAACTTAAAACGACTGTCTTTCTGACAAAACCGTTCACATATTTCCCTTGAACCATCAGTTGAGCCATCATTAACTAGTATCACTTCAATATCAGTGAAAGTTTGCTGCTTTATACTTTCTAGACATTCTTCTAAATATTCTTCCACATTATAAACAGGGTACGATAACGCTTATCATAAATTAAATTTTTCTCCTCATTATCTTATTCATCTACCTTTACTTCTTTTATGCCATTTTTCAATTTCCAAATTGCATAATAGACTGGGAATACAATTGAATTATAATATTTTGGGCAAAAAGTTATAAAGCTTTAATTAAACGTGACGCTCTAGCTAAGTCTGGATTTTTTTCTTTGTTAATGTTACATACTCAGCTAATTTTTGATTATAGAATTCTCTATATGGATTCCCTTTTTACATAACTGTGATAATGCATCGTAGCCAAATGAACTAAAAAAACTACCAACATAAGGAAGAAGGTCTTCTCTATCAGCATATAATTCTATTAATTTATCACAAACAGTAAATATATCTAGATTTTTTTGGTGAAAATTCTCGGTGCATTATACTACCTAAACGTACTCGATAATAATATCCTACATAGTCAATTTTAATCATTTTTCGAATATATTTTAACATCCCTATTCCACTATAAACATCTTCATAAAATACACCTTCTATATATGGAACTGCTTCAACAATCTCTCTTCTGTACAGTTTAGTAACTGCATTAACATTTAGAGTATGATGCGGGAAAAACTTAACTGCCTTATTTGAATCTCCTTCAAAAATAATGGTTGTTGTCTCAATATTTTCATCCAAAAAAATTCCATTTTCTTTACTGTAAATATACACTCTACAATATCTACATCCTCAGCCATGTATTGCATTAACTTTTTCTAAATAGTTTGTTTTAATAATATCATCGCTATCTACAAATACAATATACTCTCCAGTTGATATTTCTACCCTTTATTTCTTGCAGACACTTAATCCTTGATTTTTCTTGATTAGTTAAAAGAAAACGACTATCTTGTTTACAATATTTTTCACATATTTCTTTTAGAAGTATCCGTAGATGCATCATTAATTAATATAACTTCTATATCTACATATGACTGTCTTTTGAATACTATCTAGACACTCTTCTAAATATTTTTCCACATTATAAACAGGAACTATTACACTAATCATAAAACTATATCCTTTCAAAATTTAATTTATCTAAAATTAACTATTTTTCTATACCGACATTTTCTAGAAGTGTCTTAGTAAAATCTCTTTGAATTGAGTTTACTTTTGAATTAATTTCATTTCTTTCAAAATAGAACTCATCCTCAGATTTCATAACACTATTAAGAAACTCCAATAAATCGTCAAAATTACTAACAGTCGGACCTACCATTAAGCTTTTTTCACATCATCGAATACAAATCCCTCTATTTTCTTTGTATTCTTCATAATCATTTATAGTAAAACGCACAGGTCTATTCAATAAATAGTAATCTAAAAATACAGAAGAATAATCCGTAATCAACCACTAGTAGTTCCAAGGAACTTATACAAAAGTACCATAGTGTTGACTAATAGTCTCTTCAGACAACATATGAATATTTGAGTAATTATTTTTAAATTTAAAATGAGACTCCTCTAACGGATGCAATTTAATATAAAGATGATATTCATATTCTAAAAGCAGTTTATTTACTTTTACTAAATTCAGTATCATCAAGGGAAAAAAATAATTGCATCTTGACTATCATGATAATTTTTAGAATTTCGATAAGTTGGCATCCAAATAATATTCTTATCTTTTTTTCTACAAATAACTCATCATTTCTGATATTACCTACTAGCAACATTTGCTCATCATTAGCATTAAAGGTAGCTTTCATAATTGGTGTAAAGAAATCAGAAGAAGAAACTAATTTTGTGAAAAAAATTATAATCAACTCTTTTCTAGCCCTTCTTCGAGATTCCCTAATTTTTTCAAAAGGCATTCCGTGCCATAAATTTACAACCATTTGATTTCTCGAAGGTTTAATTGGATATTTCCCAAAAGAATAAAAGAAATATTTTGAAGTTAAAAAAATAGTACAATCCTCGATATATAGAAACAAATTTTACCCTGTTATCCTTTTTCAAATGATAAAAAAATTATTTGAAGCACATACTATTTCATATTTATCTTGGTAGCCATTATCAACTAAATATTGGTACAATGTTCTTATATTATCTCTAAATCCCCAGTTTGAATATATAACGATTCTATTTCTATTTTTTAGGAATCAATGTATTCAATCTAGAAGTAAAATTACTTATTTTTGAAAAAAATAATGTTTTTTTAAATTTTTTTATCATACTACTCCATCAAACCTTTTCAGATATAATTCTTTTTAGAACATTAATATTTTCATTGATATCAAAAAGCCACTAATCGTTCATCAAAGTCTCTCTTATTGTTCATGACTTGCACGTTCTGTATATAATCTATCCACTTATTCTTTATCTAATGGCAAAAGCAGTACAAATATTATTAGCAACCTGAGTTGTTGAATCAATAGTGTCATTCATTATAATATCAACACCTGAACATTGTGCTTCAATCAAAACCATCGGAAATCCTTCATAAAGTGATGGAAATGCAAAAATATCAAAAGCTGAATAAAACTTATATGCATCTTCTCTTTTGCCAGTAAAAATAACATTAGTTAATTCTCTACTATTCTCTTCTAGTAGCAATCGATCAGGTCCTTCACCGACTAATAAGAAAGTTACCTCAGGTAATTGTTTAGCTAGTTCAATCAGAAAGTTCTGATTCTTAAACCTATTTAGTATACCAATCATTCCGACTACTTTTTGTTGTTCCCCTAGATGAAATTCTTCTCAATTTCTTTTTCTATATTTTGGTGAGAATTTATGTTTATCAATATCAATAGCATTTGGAACTATCTGAAAACTTTTTATTACCGAAAAATTTTTAACCCTGCTAACTTACCACACGATACTCGATGAGTGGCATTTTCTTTAATGCTAAGAAAACTAAGAATCTATTTCGAATACTTTTTTAGAATAGTGTCCGAAAATTGACTACTATGATTATGATAAATACGAACCTTAACACCTTGTTTTTTTAGCATAATAATTATGAATGAAAAGCAGTAATAGGGTTATGTACATGAAGAACATCAATTCTATTATTTTCATAAAACTCTCTGCATTCTCTACCGTAACGCATCATGTTAGAGACTTTTTAAAGAAGGGAAAACTGTTCTTTTTGATTCTTTTTCATCTAAGTATTTATTAAAAGGAAAATGAGAATCACCATTGGACTCACCAACCATATATTCATATTCTTCATCATCTATTTTAATATGATTTTTTTATGAAAACTTTGCACTCCACTAATAGTGTTTCTAACACCACCTGTTACGTGTATAACACGATATTTCATTCTATCACCTACTATTCAAATCATTTTTTTATTTTTAGTCGTTGATATTTCTTTAGTTCGTGGAGATAAACAACTTCTACACCAAAACTCTTTCAAATAGTCAAATTTTCCTTTCCAATCATCTCCAATTACAAAAACATCAATGTTATATTTCTGTATATCAGAAATTTTTTGTTCCCAATTATTTTTCTGGAATAACACAATCCACATATCTAACAGCATCTAAAAGTAATTTTCTATTTTTCATAATCAAAAGTAGCATTTCTTTATTTTTTTCTTTATTATTAAAATTCATCAGTAGATAATCCTACAATAAGATAATCTCCTAAAGATTTTTGCTCTTCTTAGTAGGTTAATGTGACCATAATGTAATAGATCAAATGTTCCATAAGTTATTACTTTCTTCATTTTCGATTTTTAACCTCAACACTTTCTCTCATTTTCTTTTTGATAAATTAGTTTTCTAATAGAATTAGGCATTACTCTGACAATATTACGTACAAAAATATTTCTAAATAGCTCAAATTTTGTTAAATATCCTCGTCTAAAAAAATCTACTTGCAAGAAAAATTCTGTTTTAATATAAAAGCAACCCACCTCTACGAAGATAACTCGAATCATCTGTTTGCATAACTACTAACGGCTCCTGAATATTCAAAAAAATTCTTTTCGTTGGATTATCATGTATTAGTCTCATAGTTAAATCGTAATCTTCTAAATATCTAAACTTTCTATAATTACCAACTTTTTAGTATATAGTCTTTCCTCATCATACTTGATGGATTATTAAAGGATTTCTAAACTTAGAGTATTCTCTAATTTCTGCAGTCATTTCAGGTACTATTTTTTAGAGCAGTAAATTCCGTATTTTTTTCTAAAAATATTAGTTCCCACCATAATTAAATTTGGGATTTTCGTTCAAAGGCTTTAATTTGTTTTTTTCAAAACGCGTTTCTACACAATAATCATCACTATCCATTCTAGCAATTAGGTTTGTATTACACTTTTCTACTCCAAAACAAGATGCTGGACCTGAACCTACATTAGTGTCCAGTTGATACACCTTTTAAAATTGGAATTTCACTTTTTATTTGTTCAATTTCATCATATAACTCCTGAGTTAATATTCCATCACAAACTAAAATGATTTCTGTTGGTTTAATAGTCTGATGATAGAAGTTAACAAACTTTTTCCTTAGATTATAAGGTTTTTTTCTTTTTCATATACTGTCATTAAAAACTGAAAACTCCATAATTCATTCTATAACTCCTTTCCTATTAACCAATCTATAATAACCAGAACGATATGGGACAACATTATACCAATCTGCCTTTATAATATACTATTACAAATAAAAATACAGAATACACTATAATTATTAAATAGAGTAGTGCCCACTGGATTTTTCTATCTGATACTTTATGTAAAAACATAGGAACGTACAGAGGCGCAAATGGGGAAAAAAATAATGAGCAAATCTACTTAACAAGCTAGTTTGCATTGTTATGATTGTAAATATTAGATAACAGAAAAATAAAATTCTAATGTACTCCTCTGATTCAGTAAGTTCACTTTTTTTAAAAATATCATCTCCTATTACAAAAATACAAGATAAACTATTGACAACATCAACAGGCGCAAGTTTATAACTATCTAAAAAAACCAAGTCGATTCTATATATGAAGTATATTGAGGAAATATATTGACAAAAATTTCTGAAAAATTCTTTAAAAAGGAAATGCGAATATCATTCCTAATACAACAAAAAAATAATTACTTTCATGCTCAAGTGAATCTTTCTCAATAATAGAAAATAATATACAGATAATTCCTGTTATATGGAACAAAGGTGCAATTAAAATACACAGTATTCCTTTTATGTATTTTTCTTTAACGAAATAATGAAACCCTAGTAAGCCTATTGAAATTGATAAACCTTGACGAATATTAGAAAAAGAGTACAATAACATCCCAAGAGAACTAAAAATATATTAATAAACTAATATAAATATTTTTAGAATAATTCCAAAATACATAAAAACCAAATATATAAAGTTATTATCGAAAAAGAAAATAATAATATAGTATAGTTTTTCAGAGATAGATCTTAATAAGTTATTGAGAATAATGTACCCTATTTCAAATCTAGAATTTAAAAATATTTAATAGTTCTGGTATTTGTAAAGAATTATCTTTAAATACAGATACGTAGAAATTAAGATCTCCTCCAACACTAGAATTTCTAAATCCAGCAACTACTAAGAATAAAATAAAAGTAGGAATTGTTAACAATTTTATTTCATCTTTTTCTCTTCAAAGTAAATATATATTGTAGATAATACTACAAGATATACAAAAATAAAAATATATAGTAACATCCCTACTCCTTTTCTAAGCTATTTTCTTTTTATAATTGATTTAATGATTTTATTTATAATTATAGTGATAATAGCTATTTTCATGTAATTCTAGTTTATTGGCGATAACTCCCTAAAAAGCCCTAGCTCCAACATTATTCAATCTTTTTTTGCTTCTATAATCTGTTTTTCGTTTACTAATTTGCATGTCAACAACTAGCAAGGTTGCATCCGCAACTCTAGCCATTATCTGAGCATCTGTAGCACTAATAATGGTGGTGTATCTACTATTATATAATCATAATTATCGATACAAGAATTTAAAATATCTTCCATAGTAGAACTTACTAACATTTCTGATGGGTTCGGCGGAACTGGCCCTCGATGTTAAAACATCGAAATTCCACATCATTTACATTTAAATGACTTACTGCATCCTCACTTATTTCTCCTAGTATTAATTTACTTAAATCCTGTATTATTTCTCTTGTCTATTAATTTGTGTTGAGTCGGTTTTCTCATATCAGCATCAATTAAAATAACTTTTTTACCTTGTTGAGCAAGAGCGACAGTAAGATTTAAACTAACTTCACTTTTACCTTCATTAGGATTTGCACTTGTTATTACAATTATTTTCAAATTTTTACCAAAAATTTGAAAAACTGTATATTACTTCTTAGAGTTCTATATGATTCTGATGCAATAGACTTACTATTATGAATAACTTCAATATACATAATTTTACCTTCTTTCTTTTTTTCTTTCACGGTAGGAATCATACCTAATACAGATACTCCTGATAATTCTTCCAAATCGTCTAATGAATCTATTGAATCACTCATTACAAAACGAACAAATATAATATTAAATCCAATAAACGCAAAATACTATAAAAAGAAATAAACATATTTTTTTCCATAAGCTCGGATATACAGGATTCGGACTACCTACTACATCAGTAACTATAGACAAATCATCTCTCCCAATTTTTTCAGCTGCAAAAGATTTATAGTCAACTATGTATTGTTTTGCATAGCGTTCAGCTAACTCTCTGTCAGTTGAACGTATCGTAAGTGTTAATAGCTGAGACCCTGAATCATTAGTAAGCTTTTATAGATTTAATACTCTTAATCTCATCACCAGTTAAATCTAATGATTTATTAGTTTCTTCTTTAATATTTGGTAATTCTGATATTTCTAAATATGTTTTAACTTGTCTTTGCAATAAATTAATAGATGTTAACGCATGGGAATCATCATTCTTATCACTAGAACTTTTCATTATTAATGTAGATGATACACTATAAATAGGAGTAATAGCAAAAACCGTATACGCACTTACTGCACTTCTCCACTTAGTATGAATATCAACAAAATCAGTAATTTCTTTTTAATAAAATTAACTATTCTTATAATATTATTATTTAATATTCGCATATTTTTTTCTCCTTAAATTCAATTAGATTCGTAATTATCTCGCTCCATGTCTAGTTAAAAATTACAAGTATTGTTTTTAATAATAATTAATAAATCAATTTTACTCCTCTATTTTTTATATAATACTTATCATACTCCAATTTTTTCCTTTCGGGAGGGTTAAGAAATAACCACCATTAACCTGTGCCCATCCCAGTAATACCAGGTTTTCACCAGAAGACGATCATTAAAAATCTGGTATGTATTTAACAAAATTCTTCTATCAATTCTGGTCTTTCTGGCCTAGGACCAATAATCGACATATCTCCTTTTATAATATTAACAAGTTGAGGTAATTCATCAATTCGAAGTTTACGAATAATACGTCCTACTTTTTGTAATTC